>OUMS01000022.1_pt1 | contig 755362 bp, 569 predicted proteins | sample 1691071 | NCBI WGS metagenome assembly OUMS01 (sample SAMEA3914864, study PRJEB12502) | metagenome | biome: forest; material: soil | place: USA | collected 2012-03-12 | depth 0.3 m | reverse complement strand
CCACACCCCCCGTCCCCCCGATGATCCGCCTACGTCACAAGGTACTGATCCATAGTTTCCGCGTACTAGACCAGTTGATCCTGGTCGCTGCGGCAGCTCTGATCATTTACTTCCGCCCGGAGCGTGCTGGCACGCTCCCGCCTACTGCCCCTCCCATCTACCGTTTCGAGGATACGGTCGGCATGTTGCTGCTCGGCCTCGGCTGGGTGGGCATCTTCGCCTACTGCATCCGCTACCGCGCTGACCGCTTCGTCGCGCTGCGGACCCAGATCAAGGATTTGGTCAAGGCGACCAGCCTGGCCTCCTTCTGGCTGGCCATCGTCTGCGGCGTCTTCGGCGTGCGCAGCATCACCACGGAAAACGTCCCCCTCTTCTGGGTGGCGGTGACCTTGGCCGGTGTGGTCAGCCGCCTCTCGCTGCGGACCATGCTGATGAGCGCGCGGCGCTCCGGCTACAATTACCGCTTCCTGCTGGTGATCGGCGCGAACAAGCGCGCGGAAGAAGTGGTCTCGCGCATCGAGGCGCGCCCGGAGCTCGGTTATAAGATCGTCGGCTTCGTGGCGGAGAACGAGGCCGCGCATCAAGCCTGGCAGGAGAAGCCGGGCAAGCGCGGTGAGGTGCTCGGCCTCTTCCCGGACTTGCAGGCCGTGCTCAAGCGCGAGCGCGTGGATGAGATGATCGTCTGCCTGCCGGTGGACTCCCGCTTCAGCGATATCCTGACCGTGGCGCAGTATGCCCGGGACCTGGGGGTCGTGGTCCGCTTGATGCCGGACCTGGAAGACGGCTCGCTGTTCAAGAGCCTGCACCTCGAGGAATTCGAGGGCGAGCACGTGGTCACGCTGTTCCGCGAGCAGATGCTGCTGCAGCTGCTGGCCAAGCGCGCGGTGGACACCATCGTCTCTGCTACGGCGCTCGTCGTACTTGCGCCGGTGATGCTCATGGTGGCCGTGCTGATCAAGGCCACCAGCCCGGGGCCGGTGTTCTTCGCGCAGGACCGCGTGGGCATGAACCAGCGGCGCTTCCGGATCTACAAGTTCCGCTCCATGTGCGTGGATGCGGAGTCCAAGAAGAAGGAACTCGCGCATCTCAACGAGATCGCCGACGGGCCGGCCTTCAAGATGAAGAACGACCCGCGCATCACCAAGATCGGCCGCTTCATCCGCAAGACCAGCATCGACGAACTGCCGCAGCTCTTCAACGTGCTGCACGGTGAGATGAGCCTGGTGGGCCCGCGCCCGCCGCTGCCGGAAGAAGTGAAGAAGTACGAGTGGATGTTCCGCAAGCGCCTCTCCGTGAAGCCCGGCATCACCTGCGTGTGGCAGATCAGCGGCCGCAGCAACGTCACCTTCGAGCGCTGGATGGAGATGGACAACGAGTACATCGAGAACTGGTCGATCTGGCTCGATATCAAGATCCTCTTCAAGACCGTCCCGGCCGTGCTGCTGGGCCGTGGAGCCGCCTGATATCCGCCGGCCATGTCACGGACCCGAACCAAGCCGAAAGTCCTCGCGATCGCCTCGGGCGGTGGGCATTGGGTGCAGCTGTTGCGCCTGCGCCCGGCCTTCGAGGGCTGCGATGTGATCTTCGCCACGGCCAAGGAAGGCTATCGCGCCGATGCGGGCGAGGCGGAGTTCCGCGTGATCTTCGACGCGAACCGCTCGAGCAAGATCGGCCTGCTGAAGTGCGCGTGGAGTGTCTTCAAGCTGCTGCGCAGCGAGCGGCCGGACGTGGTGATCTCGACCGGCGCCGCGCCGGGCTTCTTCGCCCTGAAGATGGGCAAGATGATGGGCTTCCGCACCATCTGGGTGGATAGCATCGCCAATGCCGAGGAGCTTTCCATGTCGGGTGCCCAAGCGGGCGGCTGCGCGGACCTCTGGCTGACCCAGTGGCCGCATCTCGCGCGCGAAGCGGGACCAACCTGCATGGGCAACGTACTATGATCCTGGTAACCGTTGGCACCGACAAGCCCTTCGACCGGATGATGAAGGTCGTGGACCGCTGGGCCGCCGAGCGCGGGCGCCAGGACGTCTTCGCGCAGATCGGCGAGGGTGGCTGGCAGCCGCGCCACATCCCCTTCGTGAACTTCTTCGAGCCGGTCGAGTTCAAGCAGCGCTTCAGCGCCGCGCACCTGATCATCGGCCACGCCGGTATGGGCACGATCCTGTCCGCGCTGCTTCACGGCAAGCCGATCCTGGTGATGCCCAAGCTGGCACGCCTGGGCGAGCACCGCAACGAGCACCAGACCGCCACCGCCAAACGGATGATGGCGCTGGGCAATGTGAACGTGGCCTTCGACGAGGAGGAGATGTTCCAGAAGCTCGATATCGTGGACAGCCTGCAGGCACGTGCGCCGATCCACCCGCACGCCTCCGGCGGGCTGGTGGATGGCATCCGGGACTTTATCTGGGAGGGGAGGGTCACACCGCCATGAGTTCGAAGTCGAAGCTCTCGAAGGTCATCGGTGCCGTGTGTTCCCTGCTGGACCCGCGGAACTACCTGCATGCCCTGCGGCTGATCCACTACTATGGATATAGTCACGTGAGCGAGCGCCGCAAGATTGTCATCGGCAAGGGCAGCGGCATCGCGCCGAATGTTTCCCTGCGCAATGGCGAGCGCATCCTGATCGGCCATGACTGCCACATCGGTGAGCGCTGCTCGCTGTGGGCGGGCGATTCCACCGGCCGCATCCTGATCGGCAACTACGTGTCCTTCGCGCCGGAAGTCTTCCTCACCGCATCCGACTACAAGTTCGAAGCCGGCAAGCCCTTCCGCCAGCAGCCGAAGAACGAGCGCGACATCCACATCGGCAACGACGTCTGGCTCGGCGCGCAGGTGGTCGTCACCGCCGGCGTGAGCATTGGCGACGGCTGCATCGTCGGCGCCGGCGCTGTCGTTACGAAAGATCTTCCTCCCGGCTCGATTGCCGCGGGGGTCCCTGCCCGGGTCATCGGCAAAAGAGAGCCTGTTCCCGCCTGATTCACCCCGTACCAGCCTAGTCCCCCCAATGAAAGCTGACGTAGCCATTGTCATCGTTTCCTACAATTCGAAGGACCACATCGGTGAGTGCCTTGAGAGCGTCTTCACGCAGCGCAAGAGCGTGACCCAGCAAGTCATCATCGTGGACAACAAGCCCGGTGATGGCACTGCGGAATACGTCCGCGAACACTTCCCGGAAGTGGAGCTCGTGCAGCCGGGCGAGAACCTCGGCTTCGCCAAGGGTGTGAACCTGGGCGTGAAGCATGCGGACGCGGAGTTCGTGCTGCTGCTCAATCCGGACACCGTGATCCTGGACCACGCGATCGATACGATCGTGGAGTTCGCGCGGAAGAACCCCGGCCACGGTCTCTACGGCGGCCGCACCCTGCAGCCGGATGGCAGCCTGGAACCTTCCTCCTGCTGGGGCCTGCCGACCTTGTGGAGCATGACCCTTTTCGCCTTCGGCCTGACCACGCTCGCGCCGCGCAACCGCTTCCTCGATCCCGAATCGCTGGGTAACTGGCAGCGCGATACCGTGCGGGAGGTCGGCGTGATCACCGGCTGCTTCCTGCTCAGCCCGCTCAAGGTCTGGAACCAACTCGGCGGCCTGGACGAACGCTACTTCATGTATGGCGAGGACGCGGACCTGGCGATGCGCGCGCACGCCGCGGGCTACCGCCCGGTGATCTGCCCGGATGCCAAGCTGGTCCACGAGGTGGGCGGCTGCTCGGACACGCCGGTGCACAAGACCATGCTGCTCTACCGCGGCAAGGCCAGCCTGGTGCGCTTCCACTGGACCGGGCTCTCGCAATCGCTGGGCCTCTTCTTCCTCGCCACCGGCACCGGCCTGCGCGCCGCCATCAGCAAGCTCCGCGGCAAACCCGGCCGCAATGACAGCGCCGGCCGCTGGCAGACCCTGTGGCAGGAACGGGAGAAGTGGCTGCAGGGGTACGGCGAAACGGCGTAAGAAAGTGGCCAGGGGCCGGGGGTCAGAGGTCAGGGATCGGAGTTAGAAGCAACGATACCGGCCCGCCTCGAGACTCTAACCCTTGGCACTTGGCACTTCTTCAATACTTGGCACTTCAAGCCGGAGCCACCCACCGGCCCTCCCCAATCACCCATCCCCCCCTTCACCCTCATGATCAGCGTAGTGATTCCCAGCTACCGGCGGCGCGATTGCGTGCTGGCGCTGCTGCGCGACGTCTATGCCCAGCAGGACGTCGACATGGAAGTCATCGTCGTGGACGACTGCTCGCCGGACGATAGCGTCGAGTCCTTCCGCCAGGAGTTCCCGGAGGCCCGGATTCTCGTGAACGAGAAGAACGGCGGGCCGGCCGTGACCCGGAACCGCGGGATCCGCGAGGCCCGCGGGACCATCGTCGTCGGCTTCGACAGCGATGTGACCATTCCCGACCCCTTCCTGCTCTCCAAGGTGGCGAAGCGCTTTCGCGATCACCCGCAGGTGGACGGCCTGGCCTTCCGCCTGCTGAAGCCGGACGGCAAGTCCGAGGACACGCCACGCTGGTGGCACCCGGTGCCGATCGAGCAGTACGCGGACAAGGAATTCTACACCTCCTACTTCAGCGGCACGGCCTACGCCTTCCGCCGGGAGCCCCTGCTGAAGGCGGGGATGTACCCGGAGATCCTCTACATGCATTACGAGGAAGTGGAGCTGGCCTACCGCATCCTGGACGGGGGAGGGGAGATCCTCCACTGCCCGGACCTGGTGGCCCTGCACCACGCCAACGAGGTCTCCCGCCGCAGCGAGGTCACGGTTTTTTACAAACCGCGGAACCAGATCCTCCTGGCGGCAGCCTGCCTGCCGGGGGCCAAGGCGCTGGGCTATGTGGTACCCCGGGTCTGCTACCAGTTCGCGAAGGCCTGCCGGGGCGGCCACGTGAAGGACTTCTTCCGCGCCATGCGCTCCGCCCGGAACCTCCTGCCGGGGATCGTCGAAAACCGCAAGCCATTGAAATTCGAGACTTTGCAGAGAATTGGCGAGATGAAGCACGGGCTCACACCCTGAGCGGGCGGCATCCCCGACGCCCGCAGTCGGGAATTCGTCCGACAGTGGATTAGATTTCGATTAGAATCCTAAGTTCGCGGCTAGGGAAACTACGTTGAAGGGCCGGTTCTGGGCACTTCCACCTTGCTAACAGATCGATTGACTGGACTCTGGGCTTCTCAAAAGAGAAAAAACTCCGTATATTTTAAATCTCTTAGCAAAAAAGACAAACCTCACCGGAAAAGACACCGGAAATTTGCCGGTGATGGAATCGGGCACGGCTCCCATGATCCTGACGCAGGACATACCCCGTGCCCCGGAAAATACAGGTCGAACTCCCCGCTTCCCGTGTCGCCTCCGGCCGAAGCCCTAGAACCCCTCGGAAAACCAAAACCGATCCGTTCAATGAGAATCAAAGCCTGCCTGTCCCTCTTACTCGCCGCCCTTGCCCTGCCTTTCACGGCAGAGGCCAAGCCCGAGCGTGTCGTTTCCTTCGGCGCCAATGGCACCCACTGGCCCGAACTGATCCCGACTCCCTTCATGTACGACAACACGGTGGCCAACATCGTGGAAGTCGATTGCACCTGGGCCGCCATCAAAACGGCGATCCAAGGTGTTACTGCCAACCAGGCCAACAGCGGCACGCTGATCCTGGTGAAGCCCGGCGAGCTGGCCGGCAATGGCAACTCCAGCGGTTCGGACCCGGTGCTGGAAAGCATCGGCTCCGCGAGCTGGGGCCAGCGCGTCACCGTGGCCCCGCGCGATGGCTACGGCACGGTGAAGTGGAAAAACGGCGTGCGCTTCCTGAAGGTCTTTGGCGTCTGCTTCGCTGGCTTTGAATCCAGCGGCATCAGCGGGGTGAAGATGCAGGGCTGCCGGCGCTCGGCGCTGGCCTGGATCAAGTGCACCGGCCACTTCGGCATCTACGGCACGGACGGCATCACCACCGAAGGCATCGAGGCGGTGGAAGTCGTCCAGCCGAACAGCTACGTGGTGAGCGATGACTCGGCGGACGTCTACGCCGGCGGCGGCCCGATCACCGGCTGGCGCTTCGATGGCTGCTACCACGCGCCGCGCTTCTTCGTGGTACCCTACACCGGCGGCAAGCCGCACACGGACACCTTCCAGTTCGCCGCGGCCAGCGGCGGCACCTACGGTGGCATGACCATCCGCGACGGTGCCTTCTTCTCCTCGAACAATTGCTGCATCCAGACCGGCAATGTCGACGGGCTGGACCTGGACCACTGCTACGTCGTCGCCGACGCGGTTTCCCAATCGCGCTACCCCTTCCTCTCGGGCGGGGCCACGGAGGGATCGAAGAACGCCTTCAACGGCTCCGGCAAGAACCTGACCGCGAAGGATTGCACCATCTACGGCGGCATGGCGATCAACCAGACCGACTCACCGACCCCATGGACCTCGGTGACCAACACCAAGACCAACAAGGCCTACAGTGCACCGGTTTCCGGCTCCTGGACCGTGGTGGCGAACATGGATGAGAACAATTCCGGCATGCCGCCGATCCCGACGGACGTGTATCTGAACGACATCTGGAAGAACCCGGGTGCCACCACCTCGGTTTCCCGCCCGGTCATGATCCCGACGCCCGGCACCTACGGCGCGCCGCAGCAGGTCTCCCTGACCTGCTCCACCTCCGGGTCCACGATCTACTACACGCTGGACGGCAGCACGCCGACCACCGCTTCCACCCGCTACACGGGTCCCTTCACGGTCTCCACGACGGCCACGGTGAAGGCCCTCGCCACCGCCAGCTCGCTGGATCCCTCCGGCGTGCAGACGGGCGACTACCGGATCGTGAACCTGGTGGCGAACCCGGTCATCGCTCCCGCGGGCGGCCTGTTCAGCGTTGCCCAGCCGGCCACGATCACCTGCCCCACCTCGGGTGCCTCGATCTACTACACCTTGGATGGCAGCACGCCGACCGCGTCTTCCAGCCTCTACTCGGGCCCGGTGCTGGTGTCCTCCTCCGGCACACTCAAGGCGATTGCCATGAAGTCCGGCGCGGAGAACAGCGCGGTGACCTCCGCCACCTTCGGCATCGGCAATTCCTACATCGGTTCCGAGGCCTGGACGAACGTCACCTTCCCGAACCAGACCAGCACCTTCACGATCCGTTGGAACGCGATCCCGGATGGCAACAACATCGACGGTGTGACCGGCCTGGGCCCGGCGTCCGCGGCGGGCTACAATGACCTGGCCTGCATCGCCCGCTTCGCCACCACCGGCGTGATCGAAGCGCGGAATGGCGGTGCCTACGCGGCGGTGAATGCCCTGCGCTACTCCGCGGGCGTGGTGTATTCCTTCGAGTTCAACGTGAACGTCACGACGAAGAAGTACTCCGTGACCGTGACCCCGTCCGGCGGCTCGCCGGTGGTGATCGCGGACAACTATTCCTTCCGCACGCAGCAGGCGACTGCCACGAACCTGAATCACCTCTCGCTGGTGACCTTGGCCGGTGGCTCGCACGTGGTGTCTGACATCACGCTGGGCACCACCCCGGCACCCACCGCGCCGACCGGCCTGCGGGTGACCGCGAATCCGTGAGGCCCGCTCCGGCCTGAACGCCTGAATCTACGACGGCATCCTGCGACTGCGGGATGCCGTTCGTTTTGGAGAAAAGAGCCCAGAGCCCAGAGCCCAGAGCTTCCTGCCTGTCCTACGCGTTCGCGTAATCCTGCCCCCCGTGCTTTTCGGGCAGCTTCGTCCGTACCTCCTGTTTTGCTTTCCCCCGACCGGATTCCGGCGTTCGATGATGTCGAGCGAGCGGGGGCCGGTGTGTCCTCCTCTCTCCTCATCCCCCCAATGAGCTCTTCCCCCGTACGAGTCCTCTACAGTTTCCCGCACAAGCTGGGCGGCGGCCGCATTTGCACCACGGCCTGGCACCAGGTGGACGGCAGCTCCCGCGCCGGTGCCACCGTCACCGCCATCGCCGGTTCGCAGGTCAAGCCGCTGAATGGCGGGGTGCGCGTGAAGAAGACCCTGGCCGTGGGCAAGCTGCGCGTGCCCTACCGCCTGATCGGCCGGGACATCGCCTGCAACTGGCACGACACGGTCACCGCGATGTGGCTGAACGCGAACCACCGCGAGATCGACGTGGTCCACGGCTGGCCGCTGTCCTCGCTGAAGACGATCCGCGCGGCCCGCAAGCACGGCATCCCCGTGGTGCTGGAGCGGCCGAATGCGCACACCGGCTTCGCTTACGAGGAAGTGGAGAAGGAGAACCAGAACGTGGGCATCCACCTGCCGGGCAACCACGACCACCTTTTCAACCAGAAGCGCCTCGACCTGGAAGAGACCGAGTACCGCGAGGCGGACTATCTACTATGCCCATCGGACTTCGTGGCGCGCACCTTCCGGGACCGCGGCTATGAGGATGCGAAGCTGGTGCGCCACCAGTACGGCTTCGATGGCTCGCGCTTCAAGGCGCCAGGTGCGGATGTCGCCGCGCACGATGGCCTGGTGATGATCTACGCCGGCGTGGTGGAGCCGCGGAAGGGCCTGCACCACGCGCTGAAGGCCTGGCTGGCTTCCGGCGCGCAGGAGAAGGGGACCTTCATGGTCTGCGGCGAGTTCATCCCCCTCTACGCGGACCTGTTGCAGCCGATGCTCTCCCACCCGAGTGTGAAGGTCATGGGCCATCGCACGGACCTGCCGGACCTGATGCGGCAGAGCGATCTCTTCGTGCTCTCTTCCGTGGAAGAGGGCAGCGCGCTGGTGACCTATGAGGCCCGCGGCTCCGGCTGCGTGCTGCTGGTCTCCGATGCCTCCGGTGCCATCTGCGAACACATGCAGAACGGCCTGATCCATGCTTCACGGGATGTGGCGGCGCTCACCGAACATATCCGCCTGCTCGATTCCGACCGCGCGCTGCTGGCCAAGCTGCGCGGGGCCTCGACCTCCGATCTCGACAAGCTGACCTGGGACGAAGCCGGCCGCAAGCTGGTGGATGTCTACCGCGAGGTGCGCAAGCGCAAGGTCGCCTGAGTTTCCCCCGCTCCCTGTTCCCCTTCACCCCCGCCCCCCACCCCAGTGAATGCCGCCGGCATCCTCTTCTTCCTGATCAGCGCCATCGCGCTGATGACCGCGCCGCGCAAGTGGGCGATCATCCCGCTGCTGATGGGCGTGATCTACATCACCCACGGCCAGTCCATCGACGTCGGCTCGATCCATTTGCCGGTTTTCCGCCTGCTGCTGACGGTGGGCCTGATGCGGATCATCGTGCGGGGCGAGGGTCCCGCGGGCGGCTTCGGCACGATCGACAAGCTGATGCTCGCGATGGGCGGCTGGTTGTTCATCGCCAGCTTCTTCCACGAGCCCGATGCGATTGGCGCGGGCCCGGTCTTCATCACCGGCAAGATCGCGGAGATCAGCTTGTGCTACTACCTCGTCCGCTCCTTTTGCCAGGATCTGGATGACTTCTCCTCGATCATGGCAGTGATCGCCGTGATGCTGGTGCCGATCGCACTGGAGATGATCCAGGAGAAGTTCACCAAGGTGAACATGTTCTCCCAACTTTTCGGCGGGGTGCGTGCGGAGGTGGTGGAGCGGGGAGACGATTTGCGTGCCCGCGGTCCCTTCCGCCACGCGATCTTGGCCGGTACGGTGGGAGCCGCGCTCTTCCCGATCATGTTCGGCCTCCTGCGCCGCAATCGGGGCGCGGCCATGATCGGCATGATCGGCTGCCTCATGATGGTGATCTTCTGCGCTTCGAGCGGCCCGATCCTGAGCCTGCTCTGTGCCATCATGGGCCTTTGCCTGTGGAAGTTCCGCCACCTCATGGGCTGGGTCCGCTGGAGCATCCCCTTCGGCTGCCTGGTCCTGCAGATGGTGATGGAGAAGCCTTTCTGGTTCATCATCGGCAGGCTCAGCATCGGTGGCAGCACCGGTTGGCACCGCTCCCAGTTGATCGACTCCGCGATCCACAACTTCGACGAATGGTGGGCCATCGGCACCGACCACACCCGGCACTGGATGCCCACGGGTGTGACCTATGATCCGAATGCCACGGACATCACCAACTACTACATCGCCTACGGCGTCATGGGCGGGCTGCTCGCCATGCTGCTGCTGATCGCGATGGCCTGGGTGGCCTTCAAGTGGGTGGGCAGGGCGATCGACGAGATCCCCGAGGATGATGAAAGCGGTGACCGCTTCATGATCTGGTGCATGGGCTCGAGCCTCTTCGCCCACGTGGCCTCCAGCATCTCGGTGGCTTACTACGACCAGTCGGTGTTCTTCTTCTGGTTCAGCATCGCGACGATCGCTTCGATTTACATGACGCGCGAAGAGCGTGTGACCGAATCCCTCCCCGAAGAAACCGAGCACCCGGGACGCGACCCGGCCTCACCCCTACCATGGTCCACCTCTTAGACCAACTTACATAACCCCGAACCACGGCATCTCCCGTCCCCCCCGATGTTCAGTGCCAAAACCGTCCAACTCCTCGGACCTGCCGCCCGCCAGTCGCGGGACGCAGCCGCCGCTGCAGTCCTGCCCCATCCCGGGGTCAAGACCGGCGAGCGCTATGTCCACCTCGATGCCCTCCGGGCCTGCCTCATGTTCTGGGGCATCCTGGTGCATGTCAGCAATGTCGCCCCGAACACCTTTTTCCAAACCTGCGCGAGTGTATCGCACCTGGTGCGGATGGAGGCCTTCTTCATCATCTCAGGATTCCTGGCCTACATGCTTCTCCAGAAATACGGCGGCGGGAAAACCGTGAGGAAACGCCTCGTCGCGGTCGGCGTGCCTTTAGTCGCAGCGCTGCTGCTGCTGAATCCCGTGACCAAGTATCTCGCCTACGTTTTCTACGTTCACCCGATTTCCTTTGCGGATTACGTGAGCGGGCACGGGACTGCAAACTTGGGCGAACTGTCCCAAGCCGGCTTGGAGGCAAAGGAGATCTGGACCTGGCCCGGCAACTGGTTCCTGCACCTCTGGTTCCTGCTGGCGCTGTTCTTCTACTCCATGCTCGCGCCCTTGCTTGGCAAGGCGGTGGACCTGGTGATGCGGGACTCGCAGGACCGAATGCCGCGGCCATGGACCCTCGGGCGGCTTGCCCCGCTGGTGCCGGGGCTCAAGTTCCTGATGATCTGCCTGCTGGTCGGCTCAGCCTGCGTTGGCTGGCGCGTCATCCTTTCGGTGATCTCTCCCGGCAAGGTCGACTACGTCGTCAGCTCGATCGGCAACTTCCTTCCCTACTACACGCTGGGGATGGTGCTCTTCGCTTCGCACGAACTTCGCAAGATCTTCGCGAGCTTCCACTGGGTGCAGCTGATACTCTCCGGCTGCTTGTACTACTTCGTCCATCGGGTCGCCGGGGAAGATCCGGGCAAGGTCTTTGAGGCGCTGCTCCTCATGGCCAAGACCTATGTCGCGCTCAGCCTCTCCAGCACGCTCTTCTGGGCTGCGGAACGTTTTGTGAAGAGTGAGAAGCCGGTGGCGCGCTTCCTCTCGGAGGCAGCCTACACGGTCTACCTCTTCCACTTCGTGGTGATCTATCTGTTCGCGCTCTTGCTGCGTGGGGCGATCCCGCACACGGGGCTGCTGCTGTTCACGATCGCGGCCTGCACCTTTGCCACCACCATCGGCCTGCACGCCTTCGTGATCCGGCCGCTGCCACCTCTCGCCTTCCTCTTCAACGGCAAGCCCCCCAAGCGCGCGAAGAAATGAACGCTTCCCCCCTGATGTCCAAGCCGCCCGCCGATTCCCACTCCGCGCAAGCGCCCGTCAAAGAGCGGAAGCTCCTGTTCATCGCCTACCACTTCCCGCCGGCGGGTGGTGGCGGCGTGCAGCGCTCGCTGAAGTTCGTGAAGTACCTGCCAGGCTGCGGCTACAACCCGATCGTCCTGACCGCGAAGCCGAACCAGGAGCACCGCTGGACCCCCACCGACCAAGCACTGGCCGATGAGGTGCCGAAGTCGGTCAAGGTCCACCAGATCGAGCTGCCCGAGGAAGTGCACGTGCCCTCCAAGATGGAGCGCGCCGCCCGCGAGATGCTGGGCATGCGCAGCCGCTTCGGCCTGACCTGGATGAACAAGGTCATCGAGGAAGGCACGCGGATCGCGCTGGAAGAAAAGCCGGAGCTGATCTTCGTGACGCTCTCGCCCTTCGAGGGCGCGGATGCCGCGGCGGAGATCTCCCGCCGCACCGGCATCCCCTGGGTGGCGGACCTGCGGGATCCCTGGGCGCTGGATGAATTCCAGCTCCACCGCACGCGCTGGCACCGCAGCCTGGAGATCATGCAGATGGAGAAATCCCTGCACACGGCCTCCCTCATCATCATGAACACGCCGGAGTCCGCGCGCCGCCTGGGCCGCGCGCTGCCGCGGCTGCGGGCGAACACGATCGTGAGCCTGACCAATGGCTACGACGCCAGCGACTTCACCGGACCGGTCGAGCCGATCCCCGGCGGCAAGTTCAGCATCGTCCACTCCGGCTACTTCCACGCGGAGTCCGGGCTGGTGGAGGCCAAGAAGCAGCTCCAGTACAAGCTGCTGGGCCGCACCGTGCCGGGCGTGGAGCGCCTGCCGCGCTCGCACTTCTACCTGCTGAAGGCGCTGGAACAGTGGCTGCAGGAGGCACCGGAGATCGTGAACGAGGTGCGGGTCCACTGCGTGGGCGTGCTCTCGAAGTCCGACCAGGCCCTGATCGATGCTTCCCCGGCCAAGCCGCTCTTCGAGTGCTCCGGCTACCTGAACCACAAGGAGTGCCTCCGCTACGTGCGGGCCGCGGACCTGCTCTTCCTGCCGCTGCACAAGATGCCGGACGGCATGCGCGCGGGCATCGTGCCGGGCAAGGCCTACGAATACATGGCCGCGGGGCGCCCGATCCTGGCCACCCTGCCGCCGAGCGACGCACGGGATTTCGTGAAGGAGGCGGGCACCGGGGTCTTTAGCGAGCCGGGCGATGTGGCCGGGATGGTGGCCGCGCTCAAGGATCAGCATATTAAATGGAAATCCGGCGTCCCGCGTGCCGATTGGAACGACGGTTTCGTCCGCCAGTTCGAGCGCGCGAACTTAACCGCAAAACTAGCCGGATTCCTCGACCAAGTCCGCTGAATCGCACCCCCGCGATTGACAAACCGCTCCCCCCCTTTGGAATGCAGGCCGAAAGCGTGATTGATAATACCCCTGAGACCGCCGGGCCCAAGCATCGCGATCCTTTCGCGAGGCCGGACATCTCGGGCAACCTGCGCAAGAGTTCGGTCCGCGGGGCCTCCTTGATGTCCATGTCCCGGATTGCCGGGATGGGGCTGCGCTTCATTTCCACTGGCATCCTCGCCCGCTACATCAGTCAGGGGGATTTCGGCATCTTCGCGATGACCACGGTGATCTCGGGATTCTTGTCCATCTTCATGGACGTGGGCCTCACCCAGGCGACCATCCAGCGCCCGGAGATCAACCACCGCCAAGTCTCCACCCTGTTCTGGATCAATGTCGCGCTCGGGGCCGTGATTGCCGCGATCTTCGCGGGCTCCGCCGTGCCGATCGCGCATTTCTTCCACCAAGACGATCTGAAGAAGATCATTCCGGTCTTGGCACTCAGCTTCCTCTTCGGCAGCATCGCCCTGCAGCACCTGGCGCTGCTCACGCGCAACATGCGCTACTCGCTGCTGGCCGTGGTGGAGGTGACCTCGATGGCCTCCGGCGTGATCGTGGCGGTGATCATGGCGCGGGCCCAGATGGGTTACTGGGCGCTGGTCGGGATGGCGGTGGCTCCGGCGGTCACCAAGGCGATCGCCGCCTGGATCGCGCTGCGCTGGGTTCCCGGCTGGCCGGCCCGCGGTACCGGCGTGCGCGGCATGCTCAAGTTCGGCGGTGACGTTCTCGGCTTCAACATCGTCAACTACTTCGCCCGCCAGGCCGACACCGTCTTGATCGGGAAGTATTGCGGCCAGATCCCGGTGGCGGCCTATGACAAGGCCTACAACCTGCTCTTGATGCCCGTCGGCCAGATCAATGGCCCGCTGGGCGCTGTGGCGATTCCCGCGCTGTCCCGCCTGCAGGACGACCCCGGCCGCTACCGCCGTTACTATCTGAATGCGATCCTGCTGCTCTCCGCGCTGAGCATGCCGGTCATCGCGGCCATCACGCTGTTCGCGGATCAGGTGGTGCTCATCTGGCTGGGGCCGAAGTGGGCGAACACCGCGGATCTCTTCCGCCTGCTGGCGCTCGCCGCCCTGCTCGGCGGCATCTCGAATCCCGCCGGCTGGCTGCTCATTTCACGCGGGCTCACCGTCCGCTACCGCTGGCTCGGCGTGGTGAACTCCGCTGTCATCGTCCTCGCCTTCGTGATCGGCCTGATCTTCGGTCCGCGCGGGGCGGGGGAGGTCTACTCCACCCGTGGCGTCGCCATCGCCTACTCCGTGGTGATGTTGCTCAACTTCATCCCCTACTGGGCCGTGGCGGTGAAGGGCACCCCGGTCTCCTTGGGGGGCGTTTTCAAGGCGATGATCACCCCCGCACTGTCCTGCATCCCGGCGGCGCTCGCCGCGTGGGGGATCATGCACTTTTCCCAAACCAGCATGGCGGTCCTCACGGCGGGCAAGCTGAGCGACAAACTGGTGGCTTGGCTGCCGGTGCTCGGGGCCGGCCTGGCCTTCGGGATCATCTACGCTGTCATTCTCCTGTTTGGCTTCAAGAAGCTGGAGTTCTTCCGGAATATTGCCGGGGAGTTCCGAAAACGTTAGGGTTCACCCGATCCCTCCCCAGTTTGATCTGATCTGTTCCCCACCCCCCCATCCATGATCATCATCATTCCCACCTGCCAGCGGGGTGAGTTATTGGAGCGAGCGCTCCAGTGCTTGGTCGATGCCGACCGGCCGGAGACGCTGAAGCGCGTCTATGTCGTGGAAAACGGCAAGAAGGAAGGCGCCGAGGCGAAGGTCGACAAGTTCCGCGACCGGCTGCCGATGGAGTACCGCTACACGCCCACCAGCAGCAAGTGCGCGGCGCTCAACCTGGTGCTGGAAGAACTGTCCGGTGAGTTCGTCGTCTTCTATGACGACGACGTGCGGATCCACCCCGATGCCCTCCGCGCGTATGCAAATGCCGCGGCCGGCAAGAGTGGCGGCGAGTTCTACGCCGGCAAGTGCCTGGTCGACTACGATGCGCCGCCGCCGGAGTGGCTGAAGGCTTTTCTGCCCTATTCCGCGAAGGGCTGGAGCAATGGTGAAGAGATTTGCGAGATCAAGAAGCCGCTGGCGCTCGGCTTCAACTGGGCTGCCTTCTCCGACGACCTCAAGCGTGCCGGGAACTTCGACATCAACATTGGCCCCGGGCGGATCATCTCCGTGGGCGACGAGACCGAACTCCAGCTCATCATGTTCTCCCAGGGCGTGAAGGGCATCTACCTGCCGGAGGGCGTCGTCTGGCACCATGTGCCTGCCGAACGTTGCTCGCCGGACTGGGCGCTGGAGCGCAACCGCCGCATGGGCAAGGTGGTCGGCTTCAAGATGGCTTCCGCTCCGGCTTCCAAGCGCTTGCCGAAAGCGGCGGCGGCTTGGGTGAAGGTTCTCGGCTTCGGCGTGCTAAGCCGGATCGGCAAGGCCTTTCTGAGCGAGGCCAAGGCTTTCCACTACCAGCAGCGCCGCTACTGGAACCTGGGCGTGTGGGAGGGGCAGCAGAACGCGCAGCCGAACCTGTGAATTTTTACGGATTACCCCCCGCGATCCCGTAGTGTCGCAGTGGCGCGCAGCCTGCTATCCATCATCCCACTTATGGATTTATCGTAGCCGCGGCGGGTTAACTTCAGAATTGTTGATTATTAGATTTATTAGTATATCTAAAAAATTCTGGTGCCACCCCCTCCCGGTTGATAGTTTGTCTCAGCTTTACTCCCCCCACCTGCTTTCTCCCTGCTGAATCGCAGCGAGCGTTCCCGCCCGCTGCCTTCGCGTCATCCCCCTCACCCCCCTCATGATCTCTCTCTGCGACAGAGCGGCCTTGCCGTGCGCCGCTTGGATGCCCCCATGTGAACTTGGGTTCGCGCTCGCGTTGTCGCTAGAGCGCCCGGCTGCCACGCATCGTCTTGTCGCTGCCGCCTGCACTTGATGTGCGTGGCCTTTCTCCTTTTCCCGTCCCCCCATTGTCATTCCCCCCTGCCGTTCCTCACCCCTCCCTCCTCGTCCTACCCACCCCCCAGATGAAATTCGAGTCCATGATCCCGTGCGGCCCCCGTCGCAAACCCCCGCTGCTCCGCAGTGTGGGGATGATCGCGTCGCTGCTGACTCTGGCTGCGCTAGCGCCCCTCAATGCTCAGGTTGGTTTCTCCTACAGCCGTGTGAACGGCCTGAAGGTGGGAAGCAACAACAAGGCAAGCAAGGTCACCTCGCTGCAATTCGGCCCGGACAACAAGCTCTACTACCTCCAGTCGAGCGGCACCGTGTGGTTCTGCACGATCAACCGCATCGCGAAGGACAACTATGAGGCCGTCGGGCTGACCTCGATCGATCTGGTGAAGAACATGCCGAACTACAATGACGACGGCACGTACAACCCGACTCCGATCAACGGCACGAACTACCGCCAGGCCACTGGCATGCTGGTGACGGGCACCGCGGCGAACCCGGTGATCTATGTCACCTCCAGCGACCCGCGTGAGGGTGCCGGCTCCGGGGCTACCGACCTGGGCCTGGACACGAACTCCGGTGTGGTCTCCCGCCTGACCAAGAATGGCAGCGGGGTGTGGGAGAAGGTGGACATCGTCCGCGGCCTGCCGCGCTCGGAGGAAAACCACGCGACCAACGGCATCACCCTGGACCCGAGCGGCACCAAGCTGCTGGTCGCCCAGGGCGGCAGCACGAATGCGGGTGCGCCGTCTAACAACTTTGCCTTCGCCTGCGAGCAGGCGCTCGCCGCCTGTATCCTCTCGATCGATCTGCCGGTGATCGAGGCCATGCCGATCCTGACCGACGGGCAGGGCCAGAAGTACTACTACAACCTGCCGACGGTCGATGACCCGACCCCGAGCCGTGCCACGGTTCCCGGCGGCCCCGGCTTCACCGACCAGAACGATCCCTTCGGCGGCAACGACGGCCTGAACCAAGCGAAGCTGGTGGAAGGCGGACCGGTGCAGATCTACGCCTCCGGCTTCCGCAATCCGTACGACGTGATGGTGGCCAAGACGCCGGGTCATGTCGGCAAGGTCTACTCCTTCGACAATGCTTCCAACAACGGTTGGGGCGGCTATCCGAAGAATGAAGGCCTGGCGACGGTGACCAACGAATACGTCAACGGCGAGGCAGGCGCGGTGAACAACCGCGACGCCCTGCACTTGATCAGCCAAGGCTACTACGGCGGGCATCCTAACCCGATCCGCGCGAACCCGACCGGCGCGGGCTGGCTGCACTACGATGACAATGGTGCCGGCCTGGTCTATTCCGCGAGCCCGACGGTCGACTGGCCGCCGGTGCCGGCAAGCATGGCGGACGTCCGCCAGTCCGACTTCCGGATGCCGGGCGCGGGCGATGGCTCCCTGATCACGAACTCGGCCTCGACTTGCGGTCTGGCCGAATACACCGCCAGCAACTTCGGCGGTGCAATGATCGGCAACATCATCACTGCCCAGTTCTCTTCCGGAGCGGTGCAGCGGATCGTGATGAGCGCGGATGGCACGCAGGCGCTGAGCAGCAGCATTATCCTGTCCGCGAACGGCTTCGGCAGTCCGCTGGACATCGCGATTCCCGGCCCCGGCGCGGCACCCGCGCTCGCGGGCACGATCTTCGTGGGCCACTACCTGAGCAGTGACCCGGGCGTCACGGTGCTGGAGCCGACCGACTTCGAGTCCGGCGGCGCGCCTTGCACCGGTGCCAACAGCTACACGCTGGACGAGGACAACGACGGTTACTCGAACGCGGATGAAATTGCCAACGGCTCCGACCCGTGCTCGCCGGCCGTGCGTCCTCCGGATGCCGACGGTGACTTCCTCTCCGACCAGCTCGACACGGATGACGACAACGACGGCATCGCCGACGCGCAGGATGTGTTCCCGATCGACCGCTTGAATGGCGCGAACGTGAGCGTCCCGGCGACCTACGACCTGTTCAATACCATCAACGGCTTCTTTGCGATCGGCTTCACCGGCGTGATGCTGGACCCCGGCACGGACTACAGCGCGCGGATGAATCTCGACCAGATCATCGCCGGTGGCACCGCGGGTCTCTACACCGATCCTACGATCGGCGCGGGCACCCCGCTGGGCGGGACGAACACCCAGATGAACGCCTTCCAGTTTGGCGTGAACGTGGATGAAAGCACCGGTCCCTTCCGCGTGATCGGCGGGCTGGGTGGCCTGCTGTTCGACGGCACCCCCACCAACCAGCAATCGCAGGGCATCTTCATCGGCAACGGTGACCAGGACAACTACGTGAAGGTGGCGGTGAACGCCAACGGCGGCCCCGGCGCGATCGAAGTCGTGCAGGAAGAGGGCGGCGTGGTGCTGGCCAACAACCTCTATCCGCAGTCCGGCCTGTTCTCCGGCACGGTGAAGCTGAGCTTCGTGGTGAACCCAGTCGCGGGCACGGTGCAGCCTGGCTACGCGATTGATTCCGGCGCCTTCATCAACGTGGGCCCCGCGCTCACCGTGGGCGGCAAGATCCGCGACGTGCTCCATGGCTCCGGCGGCATGGCCGTGGGCTTGCTCGCCAGCACCAATGGCGCCGCCACCCCGAGCTTCAACGCGACCTGGGACTACTTCTACCTGCAGCCCATCACCAGCACTGCCTCCGCGTCGCTGATGATCAACAGCAACACCGGCAGCATCCTCAGCTCGAGCACGAATACCGGCGGTTCCTTCCAGCTGACCAATACCTCCACCGGCGGCCAGAAGATCGTCTCCGCCGTGATCGACATCAGCACCGCGATGCTTCCGGATGTGGTCTTCGACCCGAACCACACCGCGGGTGACAATGATGGCAACGGCTACACGCCCGAGCCCTACTCGGCGGGCGTGACGCCGACCGGCGCCTTCGAGGTCTTCCACAATGGCGTGAACTCGATCGAGGGCTACACCTCGCTGCGCATCACCTCCGACCCGAATTCGAACTTCGGTCCGAACACCACGCTGTCCTTCTCCGCGGACGTGGACCCGACCAGCATCAAAGGCACGACCGGCCCCGGCCCGAACCAAGCGTCGAGCGTCAACGGCCTGGAGCTGTCCGGCACGACGGTCACCGTGACCTTCGATGACGGGACGGTTCGCAAGATCCGCACCGCCGGTCATTCGGTGTCTGGCTTCACCCAGAGCAACAAGACTTCCTACGCGGTGCTGGAAGATGGCAAGCCCGCGACCCCCGCGGTCAGCGTGCCGGGCAAGGCCTCGCCCTACGTCTCGAACACCCAGCCGATCGTGCGCGTGGCCGGCACGCCGGGCGCGACCGTGAAGCTCTGGATCCTGCACACCTCGCTGGACCAGGACGCCGTCATCCCGCCGTATGATATCGATCCCTTCGAGGCGAACAACGTCACCTCCTTCGACCTGAAGACCGACGTGATCGGGGCTAACGGCTATGTCGACTTCAAGGACGCCAACCAGGTCACGTTGACCTCCACGACCGGCGGCATCAACTACCTCTACGCGGTGCTGCTGGATGCGAATGGCAAGCGCTCCTCGATCTCGAACATCCTGACGATCGACTACGATCCGAATGCCACCGACACCGCGCTGAAGCGCGTGAATGCCGGCGGTCCTACTTACCTCGATACCCTGGGCCACACCTGGGAGGCGGACACCGGCTTCACCTCGGGCAGCACGCAGAGCTATCCGAACGCGATCGCGGGCACGGAGGATGACACGCTCTATCAGACCTTCCGCTACGACGATTCCCCGTCCACCCCGCTGGACTACTCCTTCCAGGTGCAGAACGGGAACTACATGGTGAAGCTGCACTTCGCCGAGACCTGGTCGGGCATCACGGCGGCCGGACAGCGCGTCTTCGACGTGCTGCTCGAAGGCCAGACCGTGCTGCACAACTACGACGTCTTCGCCGTGGCCGGTGCGAACACCGCACGGGTGGAGACCTTCCAGACGCCGGTGACGGATGGCAACCTGACGATCGGCCTGCGCAAGATCACGCAGAACCCCTTCATCAGCGCGATCGAGATCTACTACCTCGGTGGTGGTTCGGGTCCGGACACGGATCCGCCGACCACGCCGACCACGCTGGCGACCAGCAACCTGAAGTCGGGCAGCCTGACCTTGACCTGGGCCGCTTCCACGGATGATACCGCGGTGACCGGTTACCGGATCTTCCGCAACAGCGTGGACCTGGGTACCACTGCCTCGCTGAGCTTCCCGCAGACCGGGCTGATCCCGCAGACGGCCTACACCTATGAAGTGCAGGCCTTCGATGCCGCGGGCAACCTGTCCGAGCGCGCCTCCCTACCGGTGACGACGCCGGCGGATACCGAAGCGCCGACGATGCCGGGCAACTTCAAGGCGGCGGCGGGCAACCAGACCGCGATCCTCACCTGGCTGGCTTCCACGGACGACACCGCGGTGACCGGCTACCGGGTCTACCGCGATGGCAACCTGGTGAGCACGACCACCAGCCTCGGCTTCACCGAAGGCAGCCTGACGAACGGCAGTAACTACACCTACCAGGTGATCGCCTTCGATGCGAGCGGCAAGACCTCTCCGGCGGCCACCAGCATTGTCCGGCCGCGTGCGATCGTAGGGGCGGTTTACCGCATCGACTGCGGTCTCGCCACCGGCACGACCACGGACACCGCGGGCAACGTGTGGAGCGCAGACGGCTTCAACAACGGCGTGGGCCTGACCGACAACAACAACATCCAGATCGCCAACACGACCGATGATGCGATCTATCGGAGCCGCCGCTACGACGGCCCCACCGGTGCCGAGCTGAAGTACACGCTTCCAGCGGCGAATGGTGACTACGAGCTGCGCTTGCACTTCGCGGAGACCACCTCGTCCTTCGCCAGCCCGGCCGGCCAGCGCGTCTTCGACGTAAAGGTCCAGGACCAACTGGCGATCGACAACCTGGATATCGTGGCGACGGCGGGCTATGCCACCGCGCTGATGATCCCGATCCCGGTGACGGTGACCAATGGCAGCGCGACCATCGAGTTCCTGCACAACGCCGGGCTGAACAATCCGACGATCTCCGGCATCGAGCTCTACCAGCTTGAGCCGCCGCCGCCGGATATCCTGGCACCGACGCAGCCGGGCAGCTTCGCCGTGACCGGCACCACCGCGGGCAGTGTCTCGCTGGCTTGGACCTCTTCCTCCGACAACGTGGGAGTGACCGGCTACCGGATCAGCCGCAACGGCGGTGCCCCGGTGACGGTGACCGGCCTGAGCTACAACGATACCGGCCTGGCTCCTGGCACGCTCTACAGCTACTCGATCGTGGCGGTCGACGCCGCGGCGAATGCCTCCACGGCAGCCACGACCCAGGGCACCACGGGGCCGGATGTGACGGCTCCCACGACCCCGGGTTCGCTGGTGATCACCTCGGGCAATGGGACTGCCGCGCTGAGCTGGCAGGCCTCCACCGATGACGTGGGCGTGACGGGCTACCGGATCTACAAGGACAATGTCCTGCTGGAGACGGTGGCGAGCCTGAGCTACACGGCGACGGGCCTGGCCAATGAGACGACCTACAACTTCAAGGTGCGGGCCATCGATGGCTTCCTCAACGAGTCGGCAGCGGCGCAGGGCAACGTGACGCCGCGTGCACTGGGTCCGGTGGCCTACCGGATCGATTGCGGTCAGATTGGCAGCGGGTATTCCTTCACCGACCCCTCCGGGAACGTTTGGTCGAAGGACGACTTCTTCAACGTCGCGAACACGAACGTGAGCACGGTGACCAGCACCATCACGGGCACGACCAATCCGGAGATCTACAAGTCCTTCCACTCGAAGACACGGACCTCCTCCACGCCGCTGAAGTACGAGTTCCCGGTGACGAACGGCACCTACGAGGTGCGCCTGCACTTCGCCGAGACCTCCAGCTCGGGAACCTCGGCTGGCTACCGCCAGTTCAACGTCCTGGTCGAAGGCTCGGTGGCCTTGCAGAACCTCGACGTGTTTGCCGAAGCGGGTGGCCAGTACAAGGCGCTCGTCAAGGTCCTGCCCGCCGTGGTGACGGATGGCAAGGTCACGCTGGACTTCCAGAACGCGACTCCGACGGCGATCCAGAATCCCTTCGTCTCTGGCATCGAGATCTTCCCGGTTCTCTCCGGTGCGTCCGGTGATAGCCAGGCACCGACCCAGCCGGGCAACCTCCAAGTCTCCAACCTGGCGGCCAATAGCCTGACCCTGAATTGGACGGCCTCGACGGATAACACCGCTGTGACCGGCTACCGCATCTATCGCAACTCGGTGCTGCTCGACACGGTCACCACGCTGAGCTTCAGCAACACCGGCCTGACCCCGGGCACGCTCTACCACTACGAAGTGCGGGCGATCGACGCTGCAGCGAACGCCTCGACCCCGGCCACGCTGGATGCGACGACCACGGCTCCCGATAGCCAAGCGCCGTCGACTCCGGGTAACCTGGCCGCCACGCCGGCGCTGACCCAAGTCGGCCTGACTTGGTCGGCTTCCACGGATAATATCGGTGTGACCGGTTACAAGGTCTACCGCGGTGGCAGCTTCCTGACCACGGTGGCAGCGGGCACGCTGTCCTTCAACGACACCGGACTGGCCAGCGGCACGCACTACAACTACGAAGTGATCGCGGTGGATGCCATTGGCAATGCCTCGACGCCGGCAGCGATCGGTGCGACCACGCTGACGGACACCGTGGCGCCATCGGCACCCGGCACGCTGGGTGGCACGCCGACCTACACCACGGTGGCCCTCACTTGGGGTGCTGCCACGGACAATGTCGGCGTGAGCGGTTACCGCGTCTATCGCGGGGCGCTGCTGGTGAACACGGTGACCACGCTCAACTACACCGACCAGGACCTGATCCCGGGCACGGCGTATCACTACGAGGTGCGTGCGATCGACGCGGCTGGCAATGCCTCCACGCCGGTCACCTTCGACACCACCACGGTGGTGGACAACCAGGTGCCGACGACTCCGCTGGGCTTCGATGCGACGCCGGGCGACCAGAGCGTGGTGCTGACTTGGGCGCCTTCCACGGACAACGTGGGACTCGCGGGCTACGAGGTTCGTCGTAATAACGTGGTGATCGCCACGGTGACGGTTCCGGGTTACACCGACACCGGCCTGACCAACGGCGTGCTCTACACCTACCAGATGCGTGCGCTCGACCTCGCGGGTAATGCCTCTGGCACGGTGACAGACTCGGCCAAGCCGCGGGCCCTGGGGGCGAACATGTATCGCGTGGATGCCGGCTACACCGGCTCACCCTACCAGGACAGCACGGGCAAGACCTGGACCTCCGATACCTCCTATGCGGTCTTCGGCAGCGTCGCGACCTCCGCGAATGCGATCGCCGGCACGGTGGATGACGTGATCTACCAGACCGAGCGCTATGACTCGAACCCGACGGGTGCGAACCTGGCCTATGACTTCGTCCTGCCCTCCGGCGACTATGAGGTGCGCCTGCACTTCGCGGAAACCTACGCGGGCATCACGGGGCCGGGACAGCGCGTCTTCGACGTGAAGGCGGAAGGAGCCACGGTCATCGACCACATGGACATCTTCTCCCGCGTGGGCTTGAACACGGCGGTGGTGGTGACCTTCCCGGTCACGGTGACGGATGGCTTGCTCGACCTGGACTTCATCCACCTCGGGATCCAGAACCCGAAGGTGTGCGGCATCGAGATCAACGCGATCCAGCCGGCGACCGCTCCGCAGACCTTCGACCAATGGCTGGCCGCGAACGGCCTGGCCGGGCAGACGAATGCGGACTCCGACGGTGGCGGTCTCAGCAACCTGGCGGAGTATGAACTGCAGATGAACCCGAACGACCGGAGCGACGACTTCGAGTGGGTGCTGAAGCTGAGCAAGGTGAACCTGGAGACTGCCGGGACCATCACCCTGCCCAAGCTGAAGCCGATCGGGAACTACTACCTGCATCGTAGCGACGATCCCGCCACGCTGAACCAAGTCGGCAACCGGATCCTGACCATCACCAAGGCGCAGATCCAGGCCATGACCCAGACACAGCGTGACAACTACTCGGTCCCGGCCAGCGGAGCTCCAGGCAAGAACGCCTTCTACCGCCTGATCTTCGAGCCGGTTCCTTGAATGATTGCCAGCGCCCCGGAGGGATTACCCTCCCTCCGGGGCGTTTCTCTTTTCCTTTCCCTCCCCATACCCGGGCGCTTGCCGCTCGGGAAACCGCCCGCAAGCCAATCACCCCATGTGGCTTGCATCCGGCGGACCGCTGTTCCCCACCACCCCCCAGATGAAACGTCCCCCCCGGATCGTCATTGTCGGTGTCGCAGGTCGTCTCGGCCAGGCACTGGAGGCCCGCTTTTCGCGGGATGCCACGGTTCTCGGCCTTGCCCGGCCGGAGATCGACCTTTCCTCACCGCAGTCCATCCGCCACGCGCTGGAGCCGCTGAAGTTCGATCACCTGATCCTGCCGGCGGCGATGACCGCGGTGGATGCCTGTGAGTCGAACCAGGACCAGGCCTATGCAGTGAATGCGGTGGCGCCCGGCGTGATCGCGAAGATCTGCGCGGAGAAGAAGGCGCATATGACTCATTTCAGCACCGACTATGTCTTCGATGGGAAGAAGGACGGTGCCTATACCGAGGACGATGAGGTTCGTCCGCTCGGTGTCTACGGTGACTCCAAGCTGAAGGGCGAGCAGGCGGTGCTGGAGGCCAGCCCCTACCACCTCGTGGTGCGGGTGTCCTGGCTCTATGGCCCCGGCAAGGCGGCCTTCCCGGAGTGGATCGTGGACCAGGCCTGCAGCAAGCCGGCGCTGGAGCTGCCGGGAGACAAGACGGGTTCGCCGGTGTCCTCCACCGATGTGGCGGAGCTGCTGTTACCGCTGCTCTTCGGGTCCAGTGGCGAGCCGGCCAGCGGGATCTACCACCTGTGCAATTCCGGTGCCTGCACGCACCGCGAGTGGGGCCAGGCCTGCCTGGACCTGGCTGCGGAGATAGGTGCACCGCTGGAGACGCGGACCATCGCCGCGAACACGCTGGCGGACATCAAGGCCTTCATCGCCAAGCGCCCGCCGAACAGCGTGATGAGCACGGCGAAGTATGCGAGCTTCACCGGGATCACCCCGCGGCCGTGGCAGGAGGCCCTGCGCGAGCACTTCGCCAGCTCCCCGACGTTGCAGAAATTCCAGGCTGCGGCCTGTGGTTGACTCGCCGGTTATCCTTTAGAGAAAGACTTCACCCTTCCATCTGTTCCCCACCCCATGAACGTACTCGTTACCGGCGGCGCCGGCTTCATCGGCTCCAATCTCGTCCACTACCTCCTGCGGGATGCCTCCGCGGAACTCGGCGTGTCCATCGACAAGGTAGTCAACTTCGACAAGCTGACCTACGCGGGCAACCGCTCGAGCCTGGAGGATCTGGATGCGGATCCGCGCCACGTCTTCGTCCAGGGCGACATCCTCGATGAGAAGCTTTTCGGCAATGTGCTACGCGAGCACAAGATCGATGCCGTGATGCACTTGGCGGCGGAGTCCCACGTGGACCGCTCGATCGATGGCCCGGAGGCCTTCATCATGACCAATGTGGTGGGCACCTTCCGCCTGCTGGATGCGTTCCGCAAATACCTGGCGGAGACCGGACGGACCAAGCTGCCGAACTACGGCAGGGCGATCGCCGATGGCGGTGAGTCCGCCTTCCTGCATGTCTCCACGGACGAGGTCTTCGGTTCGCTGGGCGCGGAGGATCCGATGTTCTGCGAGAGCACGCCGTATTCGCCTAACAGCCCGTACAGTGCCTCGAAGGCGGGGAGCGATCACCTGGCGCGTGCCTACCACCACACCTACGGCATGCCGGTGATCACCACCAACTGCTCTAACAACTACGGCCCCTACCAATTCCCGGAGAAGCTGCTGCCGCTGATGATCCAGAAGACGCTGCGCGGCGAATCCCTGCCGGTGTATGGCGATGGAACGAACATCCGCGACTGGCTCTACGTGGAAGACCACTGCCGCGGCCTGGCCACGGCGCTGGTGCGCGGCACGATGGGCGAGACCTACGTGATCGGCGGCAAGAATGAGATCCGCAACATCGACGTGGTGCGCGCGCTGATCAAGACGGTGCACGAACTGGCACCGGAGAGTGCGACCAAGAGCGCGGACGAGCTGATCACCTACGTGAAGGATCGCCCGGGCCACGACCAGCGCTACGCGATCGATCCGGCCCGCATCGAGAACGAGCTGGGCTGGTATCCGCGCGAGAGCTTCGAGACCGGCCTGCGCAAGACGGTGCAGTGGTACCTCGACAACCAGGACTGGATCCAAGGAATCGAGAGCGGCAGCTATCGCGGCGAGCGCCTCGGCACCATGGCCTGAGCCACCCCAATTTCATCCCCCCCAAAGTCCACTCCTCATGGTTGTTCCAGACACTACCGATCACGCCACAGCTCCCGCGGACCTCGCGCTGCGGAAGGGCATCATCCTCGCCGGCGGGACCGGCAGCCGCTTGTTCCCGATGACCCATTCGGTCAGCAAGCAGCTGATCCCGGTGTACGACAAGCCGATGATCTACTACCCCCTGACCGTGCTGATGCTGGCGGGGGTGAAGGAGATCCTCTTGATTTCCACGCCGCGTGACCTGCCGGCCTTCGAGCACCTGTTAGGCGATGGCTCGCAGTGGGGCCTGGAGATTTCCTACGCGCCGCAGCCGAAGCCGGAGGGCTTGGCGCAGGCTTTCCTGATCGGGGAGGAATTCCTGGCCGGTGAGCCGGCCTGCCTGGTGCTGGGGGACAATTTGTTCTACGGTCACGACCTGGCGAAGTCGCTGATGGCGGCTTCCAAGCGGAAGGACGGGGCCACGGTCTTCGGCTACCACACCAAGGAGCCCGAGCAGTATGGCGTGGTGGAGTTCGATGCGGCGGGCAATGTGGTCTCGCTGGAAGAGAAGCCGGCCAAGCCGAAGTCGAACTACGCGGTGCCCGGCATTTATTTCTACGACAACAAGGTGGTGGAGATGGCGAAGTCGCTGAAGCCCTCGCCGCGCGGCGAGCTGGAGATCACCGACCTGAACCGCCTCTACCTGGAGCAGGGGAACCTGCGCGTGGAGCTGCTCGGCCGCGGCACCACCTGGCTGGACACGGGCACGCCGGACTCGCTGGCGGATGCCACGGTCTTCGTGCAGGTGATCCAGCAGCGCCAGGGCCTGAAGATCGCCTGCCCGGAGGAAGTGGCCTTCCTGCAAGGCCGCATTGACCGTGACAAGCTGAACGAGTCGATCCAGAAGTACGCCAAGACCCCGTATGGCGAGTACCTCGCCACGCTCTAACGAACGGCCATTCATTCATGTCTTCCCGCATTTCTGAAACCTGGGCCGGGCTGAATCCGGAGGCGCGCGCCCGGCTTGAAACCCGCGATTACTCGAGCGGCGATCTGGCCGTGCGGCTGGGCACGACCGGGGTGAACGCCTCCGAGGCGATCAACGGCAAGGCCGCCCTGGTCGAGGCCGGGGTGTGGATCCCCGGCGTGGAGATGTTCTCGCGCCGCGTCTATCAGCAGAAGGGCCGCGGCTACTTCGGCGAGCTGACCCGGCTGAACGAGGGCACCCTGGAGCGCATCGGCCTGGCGCCACGGCAGTGGGCCTCCGCGCTGATGCACCGCGACAGCGCGAAGGGCTTCCACATCCACCCGCCGCACATTCCGGCGGGGGAGGATCCGGCGGCTTGGTTCAAGAAGCTCTATGTCGACTCCCCGGAAGACTACTCGCTGCGGCCCTACGACCGGGAGCAGTGGGACGTGATGTTCTTCCTAACAGGTATCTGCGAGATGCTGCTGGTGGATGAGCGGGCCGGGATGCCGCGGCGCATCATGCGCTTCGTGATCCCCGGGGACAGCCGCTCCGGGCCGGACAATGCCTCCGTGGTCATCCCCTCCGGGGTGGCGCATGCCCTGCGGAATGTGGGGAACGAGGACCTGATCATGGTCTACGGCACCAGCACCGTCTTCAACCCCGAGTGGGAGGGCCGGATCGCCAGTGACGTGGAGAAATGCCCGCTGCCGCCGGACTGGGACCGCTACCTGGCCGGGCCGGGCTAAAGGCCCTGGCGGAGCCCGTGCCACCCAGCGTGACAAATCCGCGACTAACTGTTATTACGTTTTCTGTTCACCCCACCCCAACCAAATCCGATGACTACGACCCCAGCCAACCAAACCCCGTCCGCATGGCGTCGCCTCCCCCGCGGCTTTGCCTCTGCCCTGATGGCCTTCATGGCCCTCGCCTTTGCCGGCCTGTTCACGGGCTGTGAAGGTCCGACCAACTACCCCTCGATCCCGGCGAGCGAGATGGGTGCCAAGCCCAGCGGCGTGCTCTCTGCCGGCGATGTGATCCAGGTGAGCTATCCCGGTGCGCCGGAGCTGAACACCACGCAGCGGATCTCCGCGACCGGCCGCGTGAGCCTGCCGAAGGTGGGTGACGTGGGCGCTGCGGGCAAGAGCGTGGCCAGCCTGCAATCGCAGCTGACCGGCATGTATTCCGCCCACCTGCAGAACCCGACCGTGCTGGTCGCGGTGGAGACTGCCGCTTCCGGCGTCTACGTCAGCGGTGAGGTGACCCGCCCCGGCAAGATCCCCTTGGATCGCCCGATGACCGCCTTCGAAGCGGTGATGGAAGCCGGCGGCTTCACCAAGTTCGCCGACCGCAAGCGCGTGGTCGTGGTCCGCACCGCGGGTGGCAAGCACCAGAGCTACTCTCTGAATCTGGAGAGCACGATTGATGCGATGGACCACAGCGCGTTTTACCTGCGGCCCTACGACACGGTTTACGTGAAGCAGAGCAACTGGTGAGGAAGAGTTCCTTCTAACATTTCAATTGAGCAAGACGGCCCGCCATATTTGGCGGGCCGCTTTTGTTTTTGGGGTAGATGGGGATGGAATCGTCTTTTCTCTTTCCCGCCACGCAGGTTAGAGGCATCATACCAGATGAAGCGTTTACCGTCCGGTCATTTGATATTAAATGCGAAAACCGACCTCATCCATGCATCCGCCGGATGGAGGCGGATGGAAGAGGCGTGGTCCGGATGGAAGGAGGACATGGTGTTGGGTGTTCGGTTAGACGTAGGCGGCCTTTACCCGTCCAAACGGCTCGGGGAATCCGCAGCGCGTTCCGCCACGGTGCATGTGACCATGGAGAAGGGGCGGGACGGAGCGGATGCCACAAGCCCAAGAGTGTTCAGCCGTCGAGAAGCCGGTGATGCTTCGTTTTTGAAATGGGTGCCACGGGCCATGCCATTGGTTCGCGCGGAGTTCACTTGTCTAGCAGCCTCTCTCCCAATGCCCTTAGTTGGACCGCGATGTCATTTATTTGGTCTATAAAGGCTCTAAGCGACGGATCCTCTGAGTCATCGCCTCCAAAAGGCTTGTCACATTTCGCGCCAACATTGAAGAAAAGACCTTCGTCGCTTTCATTGTTGTCGAAAGTCCAACAGCAGTGTTGGCAACAGGTTGTTGCTTTATATATACTTCCGATCTTTCCCTGGCGGTCTTTGAATTGTTTGAAAAGTATGCTTGTGACATTCAGGAAATTTACTTTGGCGTTCTCTCTGGATTTCCGGACCGCCTCCAAAGGATCATTCTTACTGATTCCAAGTCCCGTAACGAAGCGTTGCAGGTGTTCGTGAGGGTTTTCTTGTGTGGTATCAAAGGATAGCGTGGTGAAACATCGGACAAAGGTGAAATCAAGCCCATAGAGATCAATCGTTGAGTCGGGCGAATTGGAAAACGAGGCGTAGAGATTAAGCCCTCCCTTCTCTCCCAGTGGATCTCTTGATGGCCATCTGCCAAGTGTGGCATGGTAGTATCGATATCCGTAGTTGTAGAGCAGGGTATCTAAATCCCGGAATTCCCCATGGAAAAGCCAATTCCAATCCACTGCACTGGAGACAAGGGGAGCGAACAAATCGGTCATGAAGCGCACGGACCCGAAGGCATCGTAGCCGAAGCGCTCTTGAACCGAACCCCACTGGTCGATGGTTGCCACGGGGTCAAGGTAGTCCCGCAAGCAGAACAGTTCCTCGTCAAGCGGAGTGCTTATGGTGCGCTTGCGGCGAATGAGGGTCCAGCGGTCGCCCGGAAGCCACGTGTATTGGGCTACGGGGCTGCTGGAGATCTGCTCCTCCACTGCACGCCATTCCTGGTCATAGTAGAAATTCCGGGCGACCGGGCCCGCCGTTGTCAGGACTGTCCGCCGGTGAATTGCGTCGTAGGCGTAGCTGGCGATCACCGTGAAAGGACTGGCGGAGAGCTTCACTTCCACCAGCCGGTTCCAGATGTCCCACTTGCAGGCGTAGCCCGTCGTCCAGTTGGCCGGGGCGGGCATGCGGGTCATGTTCCCGTTCGGGTCGAAGGTCGGCTGGATGACGCTGGATGGATTGGTGATCGAGGCGATCTGGTTGGCCTCGTCGTGAGTCCGTGTCTGCGACAGCGAGGTTCCCGGGGAGGGCACATTGTCGGCGTAGGCCAGCCAGTTACCGGTCTCATCGTAGCTGAAGACTTCCTGCTGCTCCAGACTGGCAGGGGCGATGGAGCCCGAGACCAAGTCGCCGCGCTCCCGCAGTGTGATCTGGCGGAGGTCATCGTAGCTGTAGGTCTGGTCCTGGTTGGTCACCGGCGTGGGAGAGACGGCATGCGCCTGATCATCCCTCCGTGAGGTTGCCCCGCCCCAGCGGTTGCGTCCATAGCTGCTTTGCACCACGTTCCCGCCGGAGTTCTTCCAGATGGTCTCCACCAGTTGCCCGAAGCGGTTGAGGCCGGTGTACTTGTCCCCGGCATCGCTGGTGCCGCCGTTCTCGTAGGTGAGTTCGGTATTGGAGGCGGCATCGTACTTCAGGCCGATCTGGGTGCTCAGCCCGAGGTAGCGCATGCTGGCAATCGTGGTGGGCCCTGAAAAGTCGAAGATGGAGTCCACCCGGTTGATCCAATCGGACGGTCCTGTGCTGTATACCAATCCTACCCGCGAGCCATCGGGGTAGGTCATGCCAGACATGCGGATGGGGCCGGTGCTGCCGTCCTCGTAGCCGTATTGCACTTTGGCGCTGGTGGACGTGTTCACGTTGCCAGAGTGCTCCTGGTACTCGGTCTCCAGCTGGTTGAAGGCATTGTATTCCCGCCAGACCGCGTTGACCGTCGCGTTGCCCGGCGGTGGCCCGATGCTGACCAGACGGCTGATCAAGCCGCGGCGGTTGAAGATGGTGGCCAGCCCGATGACCGAATTGTCCACCCCGCTGCCGACGGTGATGGCAGAATCGTAGGTCAGCCGGCCGAGCAGGTCGTATTGCAGGATCCGTGTGGTTCCATTTTGGTCTGCCCTACGAATGACCTGCTGCTGGCGGTTGTAGCCGAAGGTCTCACAATCCGAGCCGCCAGTGCTGTCCGGATAATATTTCTGGGCTACCAGGCGATTGCTGCTGATGTCGGAACCGCTGCCGTTGACCACGCCATAGACCCACTCGGTGACCTGCTGGCCGGTCGCAGGATTGTCGCACTTGAGCTTCGTGAGCCAGCCGTCGTCAGTGTATTCGTAGTGGGTCGTGCGCCGGTTCGGAGCGCTGCCGCTGGCATTTTCCACCACGGTGATCAGGCGGTCAGAGGCGTCGTACTCACGCGTGGAACTCACGTTGTCCACATCGGCGAATTCCGTGGCATTGCCCGCGGCATCATAGGAAGTGGAGTCCACCAGCACCAAGGCGCTGCGGTTCGGGACTGCGGCGGAGCGGGTCCAGCTTGCGGAGGCGTCGGCCCCGTAGTTGGCGGTCGCGATCGTCCGGCCCAGCGGGTCGGGGTAGCTTGCCACGAAGCTGCAACGCGCCTCCGGAGCGTTGTTGGGATCCGCCAGCGGTCCGAAGGCGCTATTGGAGGTGGAATCAAGGCGCAGCCGGGTGATGGTGGACAGGAGGTTGCCCGCCTCATCCCATGCGAATTCCTGCTGCTCCATGACCACCGCGCTGGAGACATCCGAGGGGTCTGAGCCGGGGGTGTAGCCGGAGGGATCGTAGGCCTGGAAGGTGGTGAGCGGTCTGCCGATGACATCGTATGCCGTCGCGGAAAAGAGTGCGGTAGTGGCAGGCGCATTTCGCGCGACTTGGCCACGGGCATCATAGTAGAGATTCGAGGCTAGGGGAAAGCCGAGGGTGCCGCTGGAGTCATACACCCCATAGACCGTGCTGCGGTAGAGGCGGCCCAGCACGTCGTAGTCCGCGGTGCGGTAGGAGGTGAGGTGGCCACTGGCAACCGAGGTGTGATAGCCGGTTTCCTCGGTCAGCAGATCGCGGTTGTCGTAGGTGTTCTTGGTGATGAGCGTCCAGGTACCGCCGAAGCCGTCCTCAACTGTCTTGATGGTCTCGTCCAGCCGGTCACGCCAGTCATAGGTAAAGTCGGTGATCCGGTCCAAGCCCGAATTGTAGGGGTCCACGTATAGGGTTTTCTTGATCAGATTACCGTTGGCATCGTACTCGTTTTTCTGAACGTCGTCGAGACCGGCGCTGGTCCCGATTTGTTCGAAAATCGGCCAGCCCATCGAGTTGTAGATGGTCTTGTCGGTGGTTCCTCCCGCGCAGGTGGTCACGCTCAGGATTCCGTTGCTATCGTATCCGAAGAGCTTCTTGCCGTAGTTGGTGGATGGGCTGCCGTAGTCGACGGTGGCGGGCGGGGTCGGCACCGGGATATCAAAGTAAGTCCATTCCTCTGTCAGTAGCCCGTGCTCGTTGAAGAGGCCGATCTTCCAGCGCACCCAGTCCGACTGGGGATAGGTGTCCGTGGGGGATGGGATTCCGCTGCCGCTGCTGCCGCTGCTGTAGATGGCATCGTAGGTGGATGACTGCCGCCAATCGGGATAAAGGCCGCCGCTTCCTCCCGGTGGCGGCAGATTCGGCTCGGTGACGGTCACCGGGCCCACGATCTGGTCCGCCGGCGTGGAGTCGGTGGTCCGGTAACCCCTGAAGCTCACGGTGCGGCCCTCCTGGTCCAGATAGTAGGTCCACTCCGCGGTGCGGAGGTTCGTGACGCTGCTCAAGGCGACATCGTGCGCGGGCCCAAGGGAAAGGATGCGGCGGCCATCGTCATCGACCTCGTAATCGCTCTGCAGATTGAGGCCGCCGTCGTCCTGGACCATTTGGATCATGGCGCTCCCGCGAGCCATGTCGTACTGGTAGGAAGTTACGATGCCGTTTTCATCCCAGGCATTCGTGAGGAAGCCGCGGCTGTCGTAGAAATTCCGTCGGCTGTTGGAAATTCCGCTGCCGTTTTCGGAAGTGGGAACAGTCGGCGCGTAGATGATCCAATCGGTGACCTGCAAAGTGCCGACGTAGGTGCTATTGGGGTAGTAGGTGGTGGTGACGCCCCCGGCGCTGGCGTCGTCGCGGTAAATCGTCTCGCTATCGACGTAAAAGATCGATCTGCTGCCACCGTCGCTAATGCCTCCGTAGGTCAATTCCCGGCTTTTGTTCAAGGTCCCTCCGGTGCCCTCGCGCAGCCCGGTGTAAGCCAGGTAGCCGTTGGCGTCATAGCCATACTCCGTGATTTTCCCGGCGGAAGGTGCCAACGTGAACAGGGTGGGACTGGCTTCGCTCACCGCGGTGATGGCGGACGCGGCCGCAGACAGGATGATGCTGCCATCCGAGCTGTCGAATACCTGCGCGAGGGGATACCAGGTCTCTGGCGTCAAGATGTCGTCCACCTTCTCCAGCATGAGCTGATCGCTCTTGCTGAAGTAGTAAGTCTTCACCGTCAATACGTCCGGCTGGGTGACCTCGGTCTTGTGGGTCCACACGTTGAGCGATCCGCCCGGACTGTGCGCGCTGGGTGAGTAGGCGAAGACGTAGCTGTATTCCCGCCCGTAAGTGTAGAGGGTGGAAACCTTGCCGGAGGTGTATTCGTACTCCGCTGTTGCCCATGCTTGCAAAACGGGTGTCGACAGCAGGGGATCAGACGGATCGATCCCGTTGTTGACCATCTGCCGGTACTTCTCAGGGGCGATTACGTGCTGCAGCTCGCCATAGCCGCTGTAGGAAAAACGCCATGCAGAGGCCGGGGCACCCCATACCGGAGCTCCGCTTCCCGGGTTCGAATTGACATAGTCACTGATCGTAAGGAGTTGGCCATAGACGTCGTAGGCGTATTCCGTCTTGCGAACTTCGCGGCTGTTGAGCCAAACGACCGCATGGGTCACCCGCGATGGTGAGCCTCCCGACCAGTGATACTTGGTTTTGACCGTGTCCGTGCCGTCGGTGATCAAGACCTCATCGATTTCCGTTCCGGAATAGCTGAAGCTCATCGGATTGTCGCCCGGGTCATTGCGCGCGATGATCTTTCCCGACACGTCGAAGGTCTTGCCCGAGCCTTGCTCCGCCAGGATATTGTACTCACTCGCGGTGCCATCCCAAGACAACTGATCCTTGATGAAATAGGCGGCCTTGTAAGTTCCAGGAGTCGATTGGGGGTTGAAAATCACGGTGTTTCCGGGCCCTTGGTTATAAGACACCTTGCCCGTTGCCGGTCCCGGCCCGCTGACACCCGAAAGACCGGCAAGACCCGGGGCGACCCAGTTGGGTCCGAATCCGATGTCCGCTCCAAGCGCGAAGAGATCGTAGCGCAAGCTGGCATCGAAGGATTGATTGAACGCATTCCATGACGGGCTGCCCGGAGAAAGATCCGGCGCGCCAGTGGCGGGATTGACGGCGGGACCGCCCCCCGTAGATGGTGGCACGGAGGGCGTAACTCCCCTCTGGAAACTGCACCTTGCACAGGGTTCGCAGTAAGGGGCGCCGGTGGATTCGCTGTTGCCTGAAGATGAGGAACTCATGGGGAAAAAGATGGGTCCTGAAATGACAATCACATGACCCGGGTAGGTCATGGTTTAACTAGAATAGGTGATAGCACTGGCAGATTTGTTCGGATGATGTCAATCCATCGGGTGAAGGTTTTTTGTAACAACTGTCCCAAAAGAGATTGCCGGAAGTTCTGCCATCAGATAGGGGATCTTCCACGGTCTGATCCGCCCTAAGTTCCTCCAGTCCAAGCTCATGATCCGCATCGTGACCCTATTCGAACCTGAGCGCTTGGAACTCTGGCGGCATTTCGTCGAGCACTACCGCTCCCGCGTGGATGAGATCCATGCGTTCGTCCAATGTGCATCGGATACGGATCCGCTTGATTCTTACCATCTTCCCGGGGTCACCGCACTCCATCGCTGGCCACACCGTTTCACAGTGCCGCTGTGGGGGAATTCGTTGGGCTCCTACGCCCGCACGGTCTTCAACTCCGGATTCCTCATGCCCATTGATGTCGATGAGTTCATCGATGAAGATTTTCGCGCTCTGACAAGAGAGATGGAGCAGGCCGGAGCCCTCTACGCCACGGGGTGGTGCGTGGACCGCTTCGCGCCGGAAGGCCACTTGCCGGAAATTGTAAGCGGGAAGCCGATCACCGACCAATTTCCCGTCATGTGCGAGGTCACCAAATTGCTCTGCGGTGCCGCAAATACCAAGATCCTGCTCACAAAGTGGCCCCATTGGGGGGCGATTCACACCTTGGGTGGAACGGCGGAGGAGAACGCCGCCCGACTACCGCGCCTCTTGGTCTTCCATCACTACAAATGGGATCGTAGCGTGGTCGACCGCATGAGAAAACGCACCTTGGATCTGACAGCCCAGGGTGCCAGCTATGCCCACGAGCCTGGCATTGTCACCTCTCACTTCGAGCGGCACGGCAGGATTCGCATCGAAGACTACAATGTCTTCCAATGGGACGACTGAGAACTCCCGCATTGCCAGCTGCGAATGTTTAGCGTCGTCATTCCGACCTTGGGCATGAGCCCGTTCACCTTGCAGATCTTGCTTCGGATTCTCAAGGGGGCGGACTTGGTGAAAGAGGTTTTCTTGATTAACAACTCCGGCACGGCCATCGAAGTTCCATCGCATCCCAAATTCAAGCAGCAGATCCTGCCGGAAAACATCTTCGTCAACCCATCGTGGAATTTGGGGGCCAGTCTTGCCGCCCCTACGGCAGAATGGCTGGTTTTTCTCAACGACGATATACTGATTCCCGCCAACACCTTCGATTGCCTCGCTGCCGCGCCACTCTCCAGATATTCTCTAATCGGTGTGATGGCGGAGTCTATAGCCCGGCTTTCCCGGCATGACGATTATCTCCAGTCATCCATTCTCCTCTCCGATGCCATTTCGGGCCGGACTTGGGGGTTTGGCATCTTCATGCTCGTGAAAAGGCCCGATTTCATCGCCATCCCAAATGAACTCAAGATCTGGTGCGGAGACGATTTCCTGGTCGATGAGATGAGCCTCAGAGGGAAGCGGGTAGGGGTGATGGATCTCCATGTCAGGACTCACATGTCCACGACCTCGGATAGGCCGGAGTTCAGGCAAATGCGCGAAGAGGATCGGGTTGCCTACGGCCGGATGCGGAACTGCGCGGAGAAAGAGCGATCACAAGCAATGTAGTCCGACAACCATGACAAGGCTCGCTGACTTTTTCGAACGTATCTATATCCTCAATCTTCCCTATCGACTGGATCGTAGGGAGAGGATTCAACGGCACCTTGAGGAGACCGGCTTGGCGAGCCCGGGCGAGCTCACCTGGGTAAAGGCTGTTTCCGGCGACATGTGCCCTCCGCCCCATTATTTCAAAGCGGGGGGCGGTGCTTGGGGATGCCTTCAGTCCCACCTCCGCGTCGTCCAAGAAGCGATCATGGATGGAATTGACAGCTACCTCGTGCTTGAAGATGACGCCGTGTTCCACATGGGCGCGCCAGGACACCTTCAAGTCTTGATGGACGAGCTTCCGCGGGATTGGGGCCAGCTTTATCTCGGCGGCCAGCATCTCAAGGAGCCTCAGCAGGTGCAGGGTAGGCCCTCTGTAGTCCGTTGCACGTCCGTCAACCGCACCCATGCATTTGCTCTAAGTAGGCGTGCCATGCCGGTTTTTCAGCAGCATATCGCCAATGCTCCGGACTACATCGAGCGCGGACCTTGGCACGTGGATCACCAGCTCGGAATTGCCCACGAACGCCGGGACTGGAAGGTCTACGCTCCAGTCTGGTGGTTGGCAGGCCAGGAGGACGGCGGAAGCAATATCTCGGGGCGCGCCAATCCACGAATGTGGTGGTTTCCCTCCCGCTTTAGCACGTGCCTGCCCTTCATATATCTCATTCCCGGAGAAGAAGCCGCAGCCTCATCTGAAATCCTCGACTGCATCCATTTTGGGAACAGTCTAAAACCGGGGCGCTTGGAGGACTCAGGCTTGGATTCGTGCGTTGAGAGGCCCGAGGAATTGGAGAGATGGCTTGCCATCATTGCCCGTGAAGCTCTGGAGCGGGGTTTGCTTCCGGGAATCTGTCATCCAGCCATCACTTTGCAGGAGGTCGCTGGTTGCTGGCCTGCCGGAGCCCGTGATGCTTTAGCTGCCGATATTCCTGATCTCCTCCTTTATACGAGCAGAGGCTTGCTGGAGCCCAGCCCAAGGAAATGAAGCCAGTAAAAAAGCTCCCCGGCCGCGAGGACCGGGGAGCTGGAATTGGGCGCTGCGCTCGGGGCAGCAGATCAAGTCAGATCAGTTAGGTCAGGGCACGCTTTTCACGCGATACAGCGCCTTGCTGAGGGGCGGGGTGGGATCGTTGAAGATTTGCGTGGTGGCTGCCGGGGTGATCGGGGAACCGATGGCGGTCCAGCTATTGGCCAGAAGCGTGGTGCTCCGGTAGAGCTGGTAGGACTTGGTGGTGTCCAGGTTGCCCACGGTGATGTCGTAGCCGCCCGAGATATTGAAGCCCTGCTGGGTGACCGGCAGCTTCGGTTCTGAGGCGGTGAAGAACTCGATCTCGCTGAACTGGACCGCATTCGTCTGCGGATTGTTGATCGCCGCGGAGCCGGTGATGCTGAAGCGGATGAACTTGTACGGCGGGGCCGGAGCGTTCAGATCGAAGCGGATCACTTGCTCCACGGCGGTGAAGAAGTGGGTGCCGGGACTGGTGTCCGCCACGATGGTGGTGAAGGTGGTGCCATCGTTCGAACCGGAGAGCACCCACTCGGTGGGACTACGGTCGAGCGAGTCACCCCCAGCTGCCATGGTGAAGTAGGCCAGCGAGACGGGTGCGGCGAACTCCAGCGTGAACAGCTTGGGCGCGGCAGCCGTGGCGACTTCACAGCACCACTTGGTCTCTCCGCCCCCGACTTTGTTGTCGAAGATGTTCCTGAAGCCTTCGGAGTTTGCCGTAGTGTTGTTCGTCTGGCTGACCCCGTTGAAGAAGTTCTTCGTGGAGTTCGTGGTCAGGCTCACCCAGTTGAAGTTGGCGCCCTGGTTGTTGGTGGTCGTGGAGGCCCCGACGTCGTCGTTGATGTTGTCTTCCGGGTCGGTCAGGTCGTGCTTCAGCAGCGCTGCGGTGCCGGTGCCCAGGATGGTGACCTTGTAGGGCCTGCTGTTGGCATCCTTGGGATCGGTCGGCGGGGTGGACTTCACTTCCTCGCCGTCGAAGAAGCCGTCGCCATCGGTGTCTTTGATCTTGGGATCGGTGCCGTAGCCGCCGACTCCGGCCTCCTGGCCGTCGGTCAGGCCGTCGCCATCGGTATCGGCGACGAGAGGCAGGGTGCCCAGATCGTTGACTTCCTTGCCGTCGTTCAGGCCATCGCCGTCGCTGTCAGCCACGTCCATCTTGGTCTTCATCTCGTACTCCTGGTAGTTCACCAGGCCGTCGTTGTCGTAGTCCGCGAAGCCGTCGTTGCCGTCGTTCTTGTTCAGGAAGGGATAGAAGTCCTCGACGAGGTCGGGGATGTTATCGCTGTCGCTGTCGGCACCGTTCGTCTCGCCGATGAGTTCGAGCTCATCGAGCTGGAAGTTGCCGGTGCCCGGGGTTGCCGTGTTTCCACGGACATTGAAGACCTGGAAGCGGTAGTAGAGGTAGGGATAGGTCTTCTTCGGGAAGGTGATGGAGTAGGTGGAATTCCGTTCCGCCGCGCTCCAAGGGGCACCGTAGGCGGACTGCCACTTGAAGATCGTGGTGAAGGTCGTGCCATCCAGCGAGCCTTGGATCTCCCAGTTCACTGGGTCGCGCTCCGGGGCATCGTTGCCGGAGGTGAGGGTGACACCGGTGAGGGCGGTCGGGGTGTTGAATTTCGTCCTGACCCAGGGCGGGGTGGCCACGCTGGTGGCGAACCACTTCGAGCCGGTGACGCCGACTTGGTTGTCGAAGATGCTGTAGACACCTTCAGCGGTGAAGGAAGCGCCCGCGACGGAGGACGTGATTTCATCCCAGTTGAAGCCGGTGCCGGCGGCGGTGGCGGTGCCATTGCCGTCGTTCTCCGGGTCGGTGACATCGCCGCCGATCAGGTTGTTCAGGCCCCGCTTGCTCGCGGTGACGTGGGCCGGGTTGTCGGCGTTGCTGGTCGGGTTGGTGGGAGGAACGGCATTGATCTCCGCATTGTCAGCGAATCCGTCGTTGTCGCTGTCGGCATTGGTCGGGCTCGTGTGGTAGGTGTTGACCTCCACATCGTCGTTGATGGTGTCACCATCGGTGTCGAGCAGTAGCGGGTCGGAGTGGTAGGTATTGACCTCCGCGCCATCGCTGAGGTTGTCCCCGTCCGTATCGAGAACGTTCGGATTGGTGTGCTTCTGGAATTCGACCAGGTTGCTCAGGCCGTCTCCATCCGCATCAGCACCGGGGGTGAGGCTGGTGGTGGAGGATGGGGAAGTGTAGAGCGCTTCCCAGTAGTCCGGGAGGCCGTCGCCATCCGAATCTGGTCCCACCAGTTCGCGCAGGATGTAGGCGTTGATGACGGTCTGGGTCTGGGCGACGCCGAGGATGTAAACCGTCTGGGTGGCGGCATCGGCGGTGAAGGTCCCGACGAAGGTGGGGCTCTGGGCCCCGCTCATGGTGCTGGTCTCATGGCCGGTGCCGGTGGTGGGGGCGTCGCTCAGCTTCTCGGTGCGGGCGCTGCAGCAGCCCCGGTCGTCCGAGGCGAAGACCTGGACTTGGTAGAGGGCGCCGACCACCAATTTGTTCAGGACCAGGGCCTTCGGAACCGGGCCGTCGTAGGCAGCGCCGCTCATGACGTCCTTGAAGTCAGCGCCGACCGTGCCCGTGAACAGATTGGCATCCACGGCTTCGTTGTTGGCGGAGACGACCGCGTTCTGCGTGCCGACGACGGGAGGCGTGACCGTCTGGGTCGTCGCATCGCCGAAGAAGATGGACTCGCTGCCGACGGTGACGGTGCGTGAGGCGACGCCCCATTTCCCCGCGTGAACGAAGTTTCCGTTCAGACTGATACTGGTCTCATCCACGATGGATGTGCCGGTATTCGTCCAAGTGATTTGAGCCGCTTGTGATGGCGACACTGCCGCGAGCAGGAGGGCGCATCCTGTGGCGAGGGGGAGCCACGGGGCCTTGCCGGCTGCTAGGCCGGGGCATCCGTGGTCGCGGTGTCGTAGTACATGAACCTTTCTCATCGTGTTTCTCTTTCCTGGCAATTTGGGTTTTTAGGAGGGGCTTCCGGCACAAGCCATTGAAGCTGATATCGCCGCTCATAGGGCACGAGCCGGGCCAATGTTACTTCATTCTGCGCCGATAGGGAAAACACGCAGACATATCCAAATGCAGAACGGCCCGCCTTCACCGGCGGGCCGTTTTCGTTCCAGAAAGTGCTGTTAGTGCAGCAAGTTCCTAAACGTGTTTAATTCGTCACAAGTTTATAAAACCGCTTGGAGCGGCCCGCGGAGGCGGGATCCGAGATCGCGATGGTGCCTGCGGCGTTGATCACGGTGCCGAGCAGGGTCCAGTTTTTGAGGTCGTTGGAGGCGTAGACCTGGATGTTGCTGAGCAGGGCGCCGGTGACCTTGAAGCTGACACTGTGATCGGAATTCATGATCAGGCGCTCCACCTGGAAGACGGGCTGGATAGCGCCGGTGGGGAGCACGGTCAGGAGGGCTGGACCGGCGCTGGCCGTGGCGGCGGTGCCGCGGGCGAGGTCCACGGTGTAGATGCCGGTATGCGCCTCCGTGAGGCTGCTGAGGGTGAGCTGGGCGGAGGTGGCACCGGGGATGGCGATGTTGTTGCGCTTCCACTGGTAGGAGACCGGGCCGGTGGCGGCGGCGGCGACCTCCAGGATGGCGGTCTCGCCAGCCAGCTTGGTCTGGCTGAGTGGGCCGGAACTCACGATCACCGCCTCGCTCGTGCGGGGCAGAGCATCGGTGGGGACGAAGGCCGGGTCATTGGTGAGGATCACGCGGTCGAGCTGGGTGCCCTGCTCGCGGGTGCGGAACTTCAGGGTGTGGGCGCCGGTGGCCAGGGTGTAGCTGCGGGGCACGCCGCCCGGGATGTGGATGCGCTTCCAGACCCAGTCCGCGGCGCGGGGCTCGGTGGGCTCCGGCACCACGTAGACGTGGAAGATGTCCTCCGTGCCGCTGTCCATGGTCACGAAGAAGGAGTCCGCGCTGGCGGCGGTGGCCTTCACGCGGGCCCAGACCTGGTAGTCACCCGCGGTGTCCAGGTTGAAGCTCATGCGGGTGAAGCCCTGGGTGGCGGTGGAGAAATTGTTCGTGTCCACATACACGTTCGTGCCGCTGCCCATGACCGTGGCGGGGGCGTTCAGGCTGCCATTCTCCGCTTCCAGGAGGACCAGGCGGGAGCTGGGGTCCGGGACTGAGATGACCTCCGAGGTATAGGTGAAGGTGATCTCCGCGGAGTATTCGCTCTCCTGGAGGGCGGTGTTGTAGGCCTTCACCGCGCAGTAGTAGGTCCGGCCGGAGCTCAGCCCGGTGAGGGTGCCCTGAAGGGAGTTCCCCACATCCGACCCGCTGGTGTACTGTCGGCTGGCCTCGCCCCAATAAATTTTATAGCCCGCCACATTCGCCTCCGGGTTGCGGTCCCAAGCCAGTGCCATGGTGCCATTTCCCGCGCCAAATGCGGGAATTCCCAGCAGGCAGAGCATCAGTGCGCAGCACAGGACGCACTGGCGAAAGATGTTCGATTCTTGAATGTAGGGCATTACAGAATGTAAATTTTTCAAGAATAGATGGAAAGGATAAAATCCTATGCTAAAGTCGTTTTTCCGCAGATCGTTGGTTTTTCGACACCTCTGATGAAAGAAAGGTGGAAGATCTGGCGGTGGCGGTATTTCGCGGAGCCTAATCCAAAGGAATAGCCCGGGCACAATCCGGGAATCTACGAGGATAGTCGGGAGTCGCTGACAATCAGTCTATCCGGTTTCTATCCGTTAGGTTGGGGTGCTGCCGGGAGCTTCCGGCGGTCGCGGGGGGCGGAAATGCCGGAGTTTTTCCGGGGGTAGGGGACTCCCTGGAAGGTGGTGTCCGGGTTTATCCCCGGGGTGCCGGGACGGGGTGCCCCGCCCGCCGGATATTTCCGAGAATAGGTGGGGCGGGCGGCGCTTCGGGCTTGGCGGGGGGCGAGGCGTGCTGCTTGCTTTTTTTAATGAATCGACCCGCCCGTTTCTCCCGCTTGGTTCCGTTTTTTGGTTTCGCGCTGCTGCCGCTGTCCTTGGGGGCGGAGCCGGAGGCTGCTGCAGCGAAGCGCATGGGCCCCTGGGGCTTCGACCTCGCGGGGCGTGACCTGGCGGTGAAGCCGGGGGATGACTTCTATGCCTACGCAAACGGCAAGTTTGTGGAGCGCACGGAGATCCCGCCGGACCGGGTGCGCTTCGGGAACTTTGATGCGCTGGGCATCCTGTCCGAGGAGCGGACGCGCGCGATCCTGGAGGAGGCGGTGAAGCAGCCGAGCCCGGAGACGGCAAAGATCGCGGCTTTCTATGCGGCCTACATGGACGAGGAGCGGGTGAAGAGCCTGGGCGTGAAGCCGATCCAGGCAGACCTGGATGAGATCAAAGCGGCGGCCAACCACGCCGCACTGGTGGCCGTGCTGGAGAAGCCGGATGGCCTGGGTCACGGGATCTTCGGCGTGGGCATCGGCCCGGACCAGAAGGACCCGACGCGCTACAAGGTGTCGATGGGTTCGGGTGGCTTCGGCCTGCCGGACCGGGACTATTACCTGAAGCCGAACTTCGCGGAGATCCGGACGAAGTATGAGGCCTACATCGCCACGATGCTGAAGCTGGCGGCTTGGCCGGAGCCGGAGGTGCGGGCGAAGGAGATCATGGCCTTCGAGACCAAGCTGGCGGAGGCGAGCTGGACGCGCGCGGAGATGCGTGACCGCGACAAGACCTACAACCCGATGAGCCCGGCCGAGCTGAAGGAGTTCGCGCAGGGTTATGACTTCCCCCTGCTGTTAGAGTCGCATGGCTTGAGCTCAGTGGACCGGGTGATCGTGAGCGACAAGGCGGCCTTCCCGGTGAAGGCGAAGTTGTTTGCGGACACGCCGCTGGAGACGCTGAAGGCGTGGAGCGCCTTCGGCGTGGTGGATGCGATGGCACCTTGCCTGTCGCCGGACTTTGTGGATGCGAATTTCGAGTTCCGCTCGAAGGCGCTGGCTGGTCAGCCGGAGCCGCTGGCGCGCTGGAAGCAGGCGGTGAACGCGGCGAACGGGGTGCTGGGCGAGGAAGTGGGCAAGGTCTATGTGGCGCGCTACTTCCCGGCGGAGTCCAAGCGGCAGATGCTCGAGTTGGTGGCGAATGTCCGCAAGGCACTGGCAATCCGGATCGACGGGCTGGAGTGGATGGGCGCGGAGACCAAGAAGGCAGCGCAGGAGAAGCTGGCGAAGATCACGGTGAAGATCGGCTATCCGGACAAGTTCCGCGACTACTCCAAGTACGAGGTGAAAGCGGATGACCTGGTGGGGAACGTGCGCCGCGCTGGTATCTTCCGCTGGGATCGCGATCTGGAGCGCCTGAACGAGCCGGTGGACCGCACGGAGTGGGGCATGCCGCCGCAGAAGGTGAATGCTTACTACAACTCGACGATGAATGAGATCGTTTTCCCGGCGGCGATCCTGCAGCCTCCTTTCTTCGACCCCCAGGCGGATCCGGCGATCAACTACGGCGGCATCGGCGGGGTGATCGGGCATGAGATCAGCCACGGCTTCGATGACCAGGGCCGGAAGTCGAATGGCGACGGCGTGTTGAAGGATTGGTGGAGCGCGGAAGATGTGGCGAACTTCAAGGCACGCGCGGAAAAACTAGGAGCGCAGTACTCCGCGTATGAGGTGCTGCCGGGCGAGAAGGTCAATGGCGACCTGACCATGGGCGAGAACATCGGCGACATGGGCGGGATCAACCTGGCGCTGACGGCCTATCGGGCATCGCTCAATGGCAAGCCGGCCCCGGTGATCGATGGCACCACGGGTGACCAGCGGGTCTTCCTGGGCTGGGCGCAGGTGTGGCGGCAGAAGATCCGCAATGAGGCTCTTGTTAAGCAGATCCACAGTGACCCGCATTCGCCGGCCATCGCGCGGGTGAACCTGGTGGTGTGGAATGTGGATGCGTGGTACGAGGCCTTCGGCGTGAAGCCGGGGGATAAGCTGTACGTGAAGCCGGAGGACCGGGTGAAGATTTGGTGAGAGCTAGGATGCGCTGCGCATCCTGAGCCAATAAATCGAGTAGCCAAAGGCCCCGGAACCGGTGAAGGCGGCGGGAAGGAGGAGAGCGGCGTAGCCGAGCTTCCGGAACGCCGTCGCACCGCCGATGCCGCCGCAGAAGAAGCCGGAGATGATGAGGGCGCAGAGCTTGAGCCGCCGCCAGTCCACCGGCATGCGCCGTAGGAGATGACCGATGAAGATGCCGAGGTCGGTGAACATGCCGGAGAGGTGTGTCGTTCGGACGGTCGCTCCGCTGTAGGTGGTGGCCATGGCGTTTTGAAGACCGCATGCTGCGGAGGCGAGGCACACGCCCCAGTGGCTTTGCTGAAGGAGCAGGGGAACGGAGCCGCAGAGGAGGATGGACTCCAGGCCGAGTGCGACGCCATAGCGGCGGCCGAGCTTCAAGGTGCTGTCTTGGATCAGGAAGCCGCTGGCGGTGGCACCGGCGAGGAAGGCGGCCACCACGGCGAGGAGTTTACCGCAAGCGGTCCAGTGGCCGAGCGATGCGGCATCGCTGAGCATGGAGGTGGTACCGGTCAGGTGGGTGACTGCCTGGTGCTCGAAGCCGAGCAGGCCGACGACATTGATCATTCCGGCGATGAAAGCCAGGGCCCAGGCCCCGGACCACACCCAGCGGGGAAGTTTCGCGATCACACTGCCGGTCTAGCAGGAGGCGGGCCGCCGGGCTATTCCGAATCGGGCGGAGCGTGCTTGCCGTGCTTCTTTCCCACAGAGAAGGCCCGCACGCGGGCGCGGAGGAGACCGTGGGCGATGGCGAAGAAGATGGCGGTGGAGAGACCGCACATGAGGATGCCGGTCAGGCCCTCCGCGGGGCCGAGCATGCGCCACTCCCTCGGCAGGACGACATCGCCGTAGCCGAGCGTGGAGTAGCTGACGCCGGAGAAGTAGAGCGCGGTCTCGAAGTCAGGCAGGCAGCCCTGAATCCGGAAGTACGCCGCCCATAGTACAATCTGGAAGAGGTGGAGCGAGGTGAGCTTCCAGGCGATCTGGACGATGGTGAGCGCGACCTTCCATGGCCGGCTGGTGCGGGCCGGGGGATGCAAGCGCATCTGGCGGAGAATGAGGGCCAGGCCGCCGGAGTGAATGATCACGCAGAGCCCGAGCAGGACGAAGGAGGCGAGGAGTCCCTTGAACATGGAAGAATCACGGAGTCTGCGGGCTGCCTTCCAGGAAGGCATCCACGGAGTCGGCCACGTTGGTGTGGCGGCTGATGGTGCCGACCTTTTCTTCGAGGCCCGCCTGGCGCAGCTTGTCGCGGACCATCGCGTGGGGGCCGGTGATCTGGAGCTGAATGCCGGAGGTGGAGAGCTCCTGATGCAGGGCGACGAGCGTTTCGACGGCTTGGAGGTCGACGCGCGGTGCGGCGGAGAGATCCAGGATCACCAGCTTGGCCGCAGCGGCCTTGGCACCGGCGACGATGGTATCGCGGACGTGGTCGATATTGAAGTACACGAGGCCCGACTCCGGGCGGCAGATGAAGACGCCGGGGATGGCTTCGTTTTCCTGATGGCGGGCGCGGTCCGAGAAGAGGCGGGTGCCGGGCATGCGGCCGAGCACCGCGACGTGGGGCCGCGAGGCGCTGCGGATCAGCTGGACGATCGAGATGATGGCACCGAGCAGCACGCCGCGCAGCAGGCCGGAGCAGAGCACGCCAGCCAGCGCCGCGATGGCGACGATGAACTCGGGCCGGTCGTGCTGCCAGAGTTGCTTGAGGGCTTTCAGCTTGAAGAGGCCGGCGATGGCGACGAGGACGATCGCGGCGAGGGCGGGCTGGGGGAGATTGTGGAGCGAGTTCGAGAGGAAGAGGGTGACGAGCAGGATGATGAGCGCGGCGACCAGGCCGGAGAAGGGAGTGCGCGCGCCGCCGCTTTCATTCACCAGGGACTGGGACATGCCGCCGCTGATGGGGAAGCCGCGGCCGAGTCCCGCGGCGAGATTCGAGACGGAGAGCGCGAGCAGCTCGCGGTTGCTCTGGAAGCGGCCGCCGTGCTTGGCGGCGAACATGCGGCCGATCGCGGCGGTCTCCACCGCGCCGAGGAGGAAGCAGGCGAAGGCAAGGGGCAGCAGGTCATTGATGTCGCTGCCGTGGATCGCGGGCAGGCCAGGCATGGGCAGGCCCTGCGGCACGTGGCCGAGCACCTTCACGCCCATCTTCTCCAAGCCTAACAGGGTGCCGGCCACGATGCCGCCGATCACAACGAAGAGGCCGACCGGTTTGTTCTTCAGGAAGATCTTGCCGAGGATGAGCACGGCCAGGGCGGTGAGGCCGGTGGTCAGCGCCGCGGAGTTGGTCTTGTCGAGATCGTGGAAGAAGTGGCCGCTGCGTTCCCAGAAATCGCCGTGTCCACCGCTGAAGCCGAAGAGCTTCGGCAGCTGGCTGCTGGCGAGGAAGAGGGCCACGCCGCTCTTGAAGCCGATCATGACCGGCTCCGAGATGAAGTTGACGATGGAGCCGGCCTTCACCGCCCAGGCGATGAAAGCGATCACAGCTACGAGAAGTGCCGTAGCTGCGGCGAGCGCGGCGTGGCGTACGGGATCGCCGCCGGCCATGGGCGCGATGGAAGCGCCAATGACCAGGGAGATGGCGGAGGTCACGGTGATCACCGTGTGGCGCGAGCCGCAGAAGAGCCAGAAGACGAGGCCGCCGAAGAGACAGGCATAGAGGCCGGCCTCCGGCGGCAGGCCGGCGAGCGAGGCATCCCCCAGTCCGGCGGGCAGAAGATAGGCCGCGAGCGAGACCCCGGCGATGAGATCGCCGCGCAACCAATCGCGCGGGTAGCTTTTGAGCCAGGCAGTGGCGGGAAGGTTCATGACTGACGCGGCGGGTGATGCCTTGTCATTTTGCCATCCGTCCGGGTAGGCAAGTCGAGCGCACGTTGGCTGCCGAACATGCTACTTTGGTTGTACGGTAAAGCCTTTGCCCATGACTCGGGAGATCTTTTATTAAATGGAGGATGTCTCGAAAGATCCTCACCCGCTGCCCGGGCGGAACCCATGGAGCGTCCCTTCCTGGAAGCGTCACGGCGACTGCCGCGTTGCTGTTAGGCATGATGCCCGCAGCCCGCGGGGATGACGTGGAGGACATGAAGAAATCCGTGGCGGCGATGGAGGAGACCATTGCCCAGCTCAAGTCACGCATCTCCACGCTGGAGCAAGAGAGGACTGCGGACAAGAAGGCCGCCGCCGCTGCGGCCAAGACCGCCGCAAAATCGGCACCGGCGCCGGTAGTAGCCCCAGCGCCCGCTACGGCACCTGCGATCAAAGCACCGGCGATCACTTCTGCTACCCCTGGTGCCGCGGGCCAGATGGCAGCAGTGCGGGACTACGATGGCTTCCAGGAACTCCAGCAAGCCGCGCCGCGACCGGAGAACCGCCCGCTCGATCCCAAGCTGAAGGGTTTCATCGAGATCCCCGGGACCGATACCTTGTTCAAGATCGGCGGCTCGGCACGGGTGGATGCGATCGCGGACTTCGCCAACAACGGCAATCCGAACCAATTCGTGCCCTCCACCATTCCGGTGGGCAACCAAGCGGGCTATGGTGGTGACGAGCGCACGACGATCCATGGCAAGGGCACGCGCATCAGCCTGGAGATCCGCCGGCCCACCGATCAGTTCGGAAACCTGCGGATCTACAACGAGAACGACTTCTTCGGTGACTCGACCTCGAGCACGATGACCTTCCGGGTCCGGCACTTCTATGGCCAAGCCTGGAACTTCCTGATCGGCCAGACCTTCTCCGGCTTCATGAATCCGGACGCCTGGCCGGACGTGCTGGATTACCAAGGGCCCGCGGGCATCATCAACAAGCGCCAGACGCAAATCCGCTACACGCAGCCGCTGTGGGACAATTGCGGGGAAGGTCACGCCTACATCAGCGTGGAGTATCCGGAGAGCGACCTCCTTGACTCGACCCTGCCGTCAAACTCCGAGGAGCGTAGTACTACGCCGGACATCATCCTCGGCGGGCGCTGGGAGGGGAAGAAGGGGAACATCCAGCTCGCGGGGATCTACCGCAGCCTCGGCTTCGAGAGCGATACGGGGCCGGAGGGTAACACCACGGGCTGGGGCGTGAGTTTGTCCGGCTCCTGGAACATCACCGAGGATGACAAGTTGTCCGCGCAGCTGGCCTATGGTGAGGGCATCGCGCGCTACGTGAATGACTTCGGCGGCACGAATCTGGACGCCGTGTGGGTGGGCAATGACTTGGAGGCGGTCCCGATCTTCGCGCCGATGATCGGCTACACCCATGACTGGAATGAGCATTTCCGCTCCACCGTGGCCGCGAGCTGGGTGTTGGCGGATCTGCCAGCGACGGCGAGTGCGCTGACGCCGGAGACCACCTCGAGCATCGGCGTGAACCTGGTGTGGCATCCGACGGATACCTTCCGCATGGGCCTGGAATATCTCTTCGGCACGAAGGAGACCTATGACGGCACCGATGGCGATGCCCAGCGCCTGAACTTCGTGATCCGCTACGACCTCGTCAAATAAGCAACACGCCCATGGACTGGAAGATCATCCTTGAAATCCTCGTGATCCTCGGCGCGCTGGCGATGGGGGCGCGGACTGGGGGCGTCGGGCTCGGCCTGTGGGGTGCGGTGGGCCTGCTGGTGCTGGTGGTCGTCTTCCGGCTTCCACCGGGCAGCATTCCTGGCGATGTCCTCTTGATTGTGCTCACGGTGATCATGGCTGCCTCTGCGATGGAGGTGGCAGGCGGCATCGATTTCCTGGTGAGCGTTGCGGAGAAGATCATCCGGAAGAATCCGAAGCAGGTCACGATCGTCGCGCCATTGGTCACCTACGGCTTCACCTTTGCGGCGGGCACCGGGCATATTGTCTATCCCTTGCTGCCGGTGATTTATGAGGTGGCGCATGAGAATGGCATCCGGCCGGAGCGCCCGATGGCCGTTGCCACCATCGCATCGCAGCAGGCCATCACGGCGAGCCCGGTTTCTGCCGCGACGGCGGCGATGATCACGATGCTGGGGAGCCACGGCTACGGCTTGGTGCAGATCCTCCTGATCTGTGTGCCGTCCACCCTGCTGGCTGTGATCATTGCCGCGATTGTCCAGCTCCGTGTGGGCAAGGAATTGAAGGATGATCCAGAATACCAGCGCTTGCTCGCCTCGGGTGAGCTGAAGCCGGCGGAGAAATCGGGGAGTGCGGAACCGCTTCCGCTGAAGAAGAGCGCAAAAGCGAGCGCCTTGATCTTCTTTGTCGGCGTCATCCTCGTGGTAATCGCGGGGATCTCCAAGAATTTCCGGACCGTGAACGGCTTCGAGGTGACCATGCCCAATGCCATTGCCATCGTCATGCTCACGGTGGCAGCGGTGATTCTCATGGTGGGCAAGGTTCCCGCCGGTGAGGTGCCGAAGAGCAAGACCTGCCAGTCCGGCGTCTCGGCAATCGTCGGTATTCTTGGGCTCGCTTGGCTGGGTGACACCTTCATGGACGCGAACAGCGAGGTGATCATTGGCGGCCTGAAGCACATGGCGACGGCGGCGCCGTGGAGCTTTTCGATCGGTCTTTTCGTCGCCTCCATGCTTCTTTTCAGCCAGGCGGCGACGGCCAAGACGCTGATGCCGCTGGGTCTTTCGCTGGGCATCCCGGTGCCACTTCTGATCGGCATGTTCCCTGCGGTGAACGGCTATTTCTTCATCCCCAACTACGGCACGATCATTGCCGCCATGCAGTTCGACCGCTCCGGGACGACACGCATCGGCAAGTATCTGCTGAACCATTCTTTCATGCTGCCGGGGATGATCTGCACCGTGGGTGCGGTCGGCTTCGGCATGCTGATTGGCAAACTATTTTTCTGACCTCACACCCACACTCCGATGAGCTTTTCTGAAGAACGCATTCGCGACATCGCCGGCACCATTGGCATCGAGCCTGCCGAGCTGGCCGCCCTCTTTGATAAGGGGGGCTCGCATGTCTACAAGAGCGGCGACTATCTCTTCCACGAATCCACGCCGCGGCAGTGGATGGGGATCGTGGAGGAGGGGGAGATCGAGATCGTGGCCGGCGTGCATGGGAGTGCCACGCGCCTGGCGACGCTGACGCGCGGCACGGCCTTTGGTGAAGGCGTGATGCTGGATGACCTGCCGCATTCCGCCTCGGCGGTTGCGCTATCGGAAGTGAAGGTGCTGCAGCTCCGCCGCGAGGTCTTCGATGAACTCCGCAAGGAGAAGCCGGAGATCTTCTTTCGCATGGTGAGCCATGTTGCCCGCCGTCTCAGCACCCGCCTCCGCGATGCCAACCGGCAGGTGGCGGGTGCGGGGCCGGTGGTGGCGGCCACTTGGCGGCGCGAGCATGACTCGCTGGGCGAGCGCGAGATTTCCGACAGCGCCTACTACGGCGTGCAGACCCTGCGCGGCATGGAGAATTTCCCGATCTCCGGGATTCCGCTCAGCCACTTCAGTCACTTCGTGCGCGCCTTCGCGTATGTGAAGAAGGCGGCGGCCAGCGCGAACCGCGAGCTGGGCGTGCTCAAGCCGGAGCGTGCGGATGCCATCATGGCGGCCTGCGACGAGATCATCGCCGGGAAGTTCCACGAGCACTTCACCGTGGACATGATCCAGGGTGGCGCGGGCACCTCCACCAACATGAATGCCAACGAGGTGATCGCGAACCGCGCCCTCGAACTCATGGGGCATCGCAAGGGGCAGTACGAGCACCTCCACCCGAACGACGACGTCAATTGCTCGCAATCGACGAACGATGCTTATCCGACCGCGATCAAGGTCGGCGTGATCCTGACCCTGCGCGATGCGATCTCCGCGCTGCGCGAGCTGAAGGAAGCCCTCCAAGCCAAGGCCGCGAGCTTCGCCGACGTGCTGAAGATGGGCCGCACCGAGAACCAGGACGCGGTGCCGATGACCCTGGGCCAGGAGTTCGCCGCCTACGCCGTGATGATCGGCGATGGCATGCGCTACATCGAGCGGGCAGGAGAGGAGTTGCATGAGGTCAACATGGGTGCCACCGCGATCGGCACCGGCATCAACAGCCCGCCGGGCTATGCCCAGCTCTGCACGCAGCGGCTCGCGGAGATCAGCGGGCTGCCGGTGACACTGGCCGCGGATCTTGTGGAGGCGACGCAGGATAGCGGCGGCTTCGCGCTGATGAGTAGCGCGATGAAGACCGCGGCCGTGCAGCTTTCCAAGATCTGCAATGACCTGCGCTGGCTTTCTTCCGGTCCGCGCTGCGGTCTCTATGAGATCCGCCTGCCCTCCATGCAGCCGGGCTCCTCGATCATGCCGGGCAAGGTGAATCCGGTGATCCCGGAAGTGGTGAGCCAGGTTTGCTTCCAGATCATCGGCGCGGACGTGACGGTCTCCATGGCCTCCGAGGCGAGCGAGTTGGAGCTGAACATGGCCGAGCCGATCATTGCCTTCAATCTGCTCTTCGGCCTGACGCTGCTGCGGAATGCCGCGGTGATTCTGAACGCGCGCTGCATCTCCGGCATCGAGGCGAACCGCGAGCGCTGCATGGAATACGTGCGGAACTCGATCGGTCTGGTGACGGCGCTCAACCCGGTGCTCGGCTACGAGCGCAGCGCGGCGATCGCCAAGGAAGCACTGGCCACCGGCGGCAGCGTCTATGACCTGGTGCTCGCGAAGGGCTGGCTGAGCAAGGAGCGCTTGGATGAATTGCTCTCGCCGGAGAAGATGACCCGGCCGCGCGTGGTGTCGTGAAACGATTCCGCCACGGGAGCTAGCACCAAGGTGCAATAGTCATCTCGCGCCGGGCAAGTCATGAAGGATAGGCCACGACCGGCTCGCCGGCTCGTGAGGTCCACCCATTTCACTAGCCATGTCCGCCATCGATTTGTCCGCCAGCGGCCTCACGGTTGCCGAGGTTCACCGCAATCTTTCGCCGAGTTCGCTCTACGAGCACGCGATCCGTTATGAGAAAGATGCCAGCATCGCGGAGAACGGCGCGCTGGTCGCCTACTCCGGCGTGAAGACCGGTCGCTCGCCGAAGGACAAGCGCGTGGTCAGAAACCCCGCTTCTGAGAACGACATCTGGTGGGGCGCGGTGAACATCCCGCTCGATCACCCGACCTTTCTGATCAACCGCCAGCGCGCGATCGACTACCTGAACACGCGCGAGCGGCTCTACTGCTTCGATGGCTTCGCGGGCTGGGACCCGAAGTATCGCAACAAGGTGCGGGTGATTTGTTCGCGACCGTATCACGCGCTGTTCATGCATACGATGCTGATCCGGCCGGGCAAGGAGGAGCTGGCAGCCTTCGGCGAGCCGGACTTCGTGATCTACAATGCCGGGGCCTTCCCGGCGAACCGCCTGACCACGGGGATGGACTCGACCACCAGCATCGACCTCTGCCTTGAGGATCGCGAGCTGGTGATCCTGGGCACGGAGTACGCGGGCGAGATGAAGAAAGGCGTCTTCACCGTGGCGAATTACTTCGCGCCGCGTCGTGGTGTGCTATCGATGCACTGCTCGGCCACTGCGGACAAGGCCACGGGGGTTTCCTCGCTGCTCTTCGGCCTGAGCGGTACCGGCAAGACCACGCTGTCCGCGGACCCGAAGCGCCATCTCATCGGTGATGACGAGCATTGCTGGAGCGACGATGGCATCTTCAACATCGAGGGCGGCTGCTACGCCAAGGCGATCAACCTGACGCCGGAGAGCGAGCCGGATATCTTCCAGGCGCTGCGCTTCGGCGCGGTGCTGGAGAATGTGGTGCTGGATGAGGATCACGACGTGGACTACACGGATGTCAGCATCACGCAGAACACCCGTGGTGCCTATCCGATCGAGTTCATCCAGAATGCGAAGGTGCCCTGCATGGCCGGGCATCCGACTGATGTGATCTTCCTGACCTGCGATGCCTTCGGGGTTTTGCCGCCGGTCAGCTCGCTCTCGCCTGCGCATGCGATGTATCACTTCATCAGCGGCTACACCGCGAAGGTGGCGGGCACCGAGATGGGCGTGACCGAACCGCAGGCGACCTTCTCGCCCTGCTTCGGCGGGCCCTTCCTCGCCTGGCACCCGAGCAAATACGCCGAGCTGCTGGCGGAGAAGATGCGCAAGCACAATGCCCGCGTGTGGCTGGTGAATACCGGCTGGGGCGGTGGCGGTCACGGGGTGGGCAAACGCATCAGCCTGAAGAACACCCGCGCGATCATCGATGCCATCCACGATGGGTCCCTGGCCAAGGCGAAGACCGAGCGCGATCCCGTCTTCGGCTTCGACATCGTGACCGAGGTGCCGGGTGTCCCGCCAGAAATCCTCAAGCCGCGAGAAGCCTGGTCCGACAAGGCGGCCTACGATGCCACGGCCAAGAAGCTTGCCGGCTTGTTCGTGAAGAACTTTGAAACCTATGCCGCCGGTGCCAGCGAGGAAGTGAAAGCGGCATCGCCCGTGGCCTGATCCGGAACCACCGCCATGATCGAACATCATCTCGACGAGAGCCACGCGATCCTACACGTGCAGCCGAAGTCCGCACTCGCGCCAGCGGACTTCGAGGAGCTGGCCAAGCTGGTGGATCCCTTCATCGCGGCGCATGGGGATCTTGCCGGGCTTATCGTCGAGACGCCGGGGATCCCAGGCTGGTCGTCCTTCGGGGCGATGATCACGCACCTGCGCTTCGTGCGCGATCATCACCGGCACATCCGGAAGGTGGCGGTGGTGACGGATTCCTCCGTGGGCGATCTCGCGGAGCAGGTCGTCTCGCATTTCGTCTCGGCGGAGATCAAGGTCTTTCCCGCGGGGCATCTGGAAGACGCGCGGAGCTGGATTCTTGAAGCGGCGGCCAAGCCGGGTGAGGCATGAATTGGCTCTTCAAGCTTCACGAGACCCAGCCGATCGCGCATGCCATCGGTGCGCTGGCCTTCGTCTGCGTGCTAGGCATGTCACTCGGCAGCGTGAAGTTCCGCGGCATCGGGCTGGGCACGGCGGGGGTCTTGTTCGCTGGGATCATCGTGGGGCACTTCGGCCAGCCGGTGGACCATGCGACGCTGGATTTCGTGAAGGAATTCGGGCTGACCTTGTTCGTCTTCACCATCGGCCTGCAGCTCGGTCCCGGCTTCTTCGCCGCGCTGCGCGAGAAGGGCGTGAAGATGAATTCCCTAGCGGCGGCGATCGTGGTGCTGGGCGCGATCATCGCGCCGCTGATGGCCAAGTTGATCGGCTTCGATCCTGCCGCGGCGCTTGGCGTTTACGCGGGCGGAACGACGAATACTCCGGCCCTGGGTGCGGGCAGCCAGGCCATTGCAAGCCTGGCGGGTGTGAGCGATGACCAGCGCGCGATGCCGGCTCTCGCTTACGCGGTAACCTATCCGGCGGCGATCGTCGGCATCATTGCCACGCTGCTGATCGTGAAGCGCATCTTCTCGATCGATGCGCGGAAGGAAGCCGAGGAGTTCGCGGCGGGCAGCAAGCGGCACGTCGAGTCCCTGGAGCGCCGCTCGCTGGTGGTGACAAATCCGAATCTCGATGGCATCCGAGTGGCCGATGTGCCGGGGCTGCGGGAAGCGGGCGCCACCATCTCCCGCATCCGGCATGGCGGGCAGACGGTGATCGCGCATGGCGATACGCTGCTCCATCAGGGCGACCTGCTTGCGGTGGTCGGCGCGCCCTCGGGTCTCGATCATATCGAGCGCGTGGTCGGGCAGCGTAGCGATGAAGACATCACGTTGGAGGAGTCGAGCATCACCTTCCGCCGCGTGGCTGTGACCGATCGCCGCATGCTAGGCAAGGCGGTGAGGGAACTCGGGCTCGCCGAGCGCTTCGATGTGGTGGTCACCCGCGTGACCCGCGCCGACCTGGAGATGTCCGCGGTGCCGGGGCTTCGCTTGCAGTTCGGCGACCAGGTGCAGATCGTCGGCCGCCCGGAGGATCTTGATCGGGCCGCGAAGGTCTTGGGCAACTCACTGAAGGAACTCAACGAAACGCACTTCATTCCGCTCTTCATTGGCATCGTGCTCGGAATTGCGCTCGGCACCTTGCCGATCGCCGTGCCGGGCATTCCGCAACCGGTGAAGCTTGGCCTGGCCGGCGGGCCCTTGATCGTGGCGCTGATCCTCGGCCGTGTGGGGCACGTCGGCCGCCAAGTCTGGCACATGCCGGTGAACACGAACCTCGCCTTCCGCGAGTTCGGCATCGCCCTGTTCTTCGCCGCGGTCGGCTTAAATGCGGGGACCAAGTTCTTCGCCACTGCCTTCAGTGCCACCGGTGCGCAGTGGCTGCTCGCCGGGCTGGCGGTCACCATGCTGCCCTTGCTGATTGTGGGCGTCTTTGCCCGCGTGGTGCTGAAGATGAATTTCATGGACCTCAGCGGCCTGCTTTCCGGCAGCATGACCGATCCGCCTGCGCTGGCATTCGCCTCGAACATCGCAGGCTCGGACGCGCCGACGGTGGGCTATGCCACGGTCTATCCGCTGACCACCCTGATGAGGATCCTGTCCGCGCAGGTGCTTGCCATTGTCTTGTTCGGATGAAGGATGGTCGGCACCGATGAATCCACAGCTCGCGATCGTGCTCGGCCTGCTTGGCTTGTGCGTGGTGCTGTTTGTGGCGGGCAAGCCGCGCATGGATGTAGTGGCGCTGCTGGCCATGGTCGGGCTGCTATTGGCGGGGATCCTGACCGTGCCGGAAGCGCTGGCGGGCTTCTCCGATCCGAACGTGATCCTGATTGCCGCGCTCTTCGTGGTGGGGGAGGGGCTGGTGCGCACCGGTGTGGCGAATCAGATTGGGGACTTTCTCCTGCGGCATTCCGCGGGCAGCGAGACGCGGCTGCTGGTGCTGCTCATGCTGGCGGTGGCTGGTCTGGGATCGGTGATGAGCTCGACCGGGGTGGTGGCCATCTTTATCCCCGTGGTGCTGCTGGTGAGCGCGCGGCGCAAGCTGTCCCCCGGACGACTGATGATGCCCCTGGCCTATGCCGCGCTGATCAGCGGCATGCTCACGCTGGTGGGCACCGCGCCGAACCTGGTGGTGGATAGCGCGCTGCGCCACGCCGGGCATGCTGGTTTCCGCTTCTTCAGCATCACGCCCTTTGGCACCGTGATCCTCGCCGCAGGCATCGGCTACCTGCTGGTAGCACGGCGCTGGCTGGACCGCAGGGAGGAGGGCAATCCGGCGGAGAAGCGGCGGCGGCAGATGAGCGATTTCGTCCGCGACTACCGCTTGGAAGGGCGCGCCTACCGTTTGCAGCTCACTCCGGCTTCGCCCATGGCCGGGCAGACACTGGAGCAGATTGGTACGCGCCGCAGTGATGCCGCGAACGTGGTCGCGATCGAACGCCCGAAGAGCAACAGCAGCGATCTGCTGGAGCCGCGGCCCGACCTGGCCCTGCAAGCGGGCGACGTCCTGCTGGTCGATGTCGCCGAGCCGCCGGATGAGGAGCGCCTGAACCTGCTGGCGGAGCTGAGGCTTGAGGTGCTGCCACTGCGCGGGCGCTACTTCACGGACCGCTCGCGGGAGATCGGCATGGCGGAAGTCCTGCTGCCGCCGGATTCCAGTCTGGTCGGCCAGACCGTGATGGAGGCCGCCTTCCGCACGCGCTTCCGGCTGAATGTGATCGGGCTGCGCCGCGGTCGCGAGGCCTTCGCCGGGCTGCTCACCGCGGAGAAGCTGCGCGCGGGCGACACCCTGCTGGTGATCGGCCGCTGGAAGCACATCCGCAACCTCGCGAAGTGGGGCCACGATTTCGTGCTGCTCACCCTGCCCGCGGAGATCGATGAAGTGGCTCCGGCCGCCAGCAGGGCTCCGGGAGCGTTGGCCGCCCTGGCCCTGATGGTGCTGCTGATGATCACCGGCTGGGTGCCGAACGTGGTGGCTGCCCTGCTCGCCTGCCTCGTCATGGGGGCGCTGCGCTGCGTGACGCTCGATGCCGCCTATCGCGCGATCCAATGGCCGAGCCTGATCCTCATCGTGGGCATGATTCCCTTCTCGACCGCATTGCAGAAGACCGGCGGCGTCGACCTCGCGGTGGAGGGGCTGCTACAGGTCTTCGGCAAGTCCGAGCCGCGCCTGCTCTTGGCCGCGCTGTTCGCGCTGACTTCGCTGATCGGGCTCTTCGTTTCGAATACCGCCACCGCGGTGCTCATGGCGCCGATTGCCCTGAGCGCGGCGCATGCTCTGGGCCTGTCGCCCTATCCCTTTGCAATGACGGTGGCGCTGGCCTCGTCCGCTGCCTTCATGACGCCGGTGTCCTCCCCGGTGAACACCCTGGTGATGGTGCCGGGGAAGTATCGTTTCGGAGACTTCCTGCGGATCGGCGTGCCTTTCACCATCGTCGTCATGATCCTGACCTTGTTGCTCGTCCCGTGGCTGCTGCCCTTGTGAGCGGGCTGCGGTAAACCAAAGTCCAATAGACCCTCCGCGGCTGCGGCGACAGGATCGGGATAGGATGATGGAAAGCTCCTCTCTCGGCGAAGCCGTGTATCCTTCCGGGCTGCGGCACACGGTGCGGGATGATGTCCGCATCCCGGAGAAGATTGGCTGCGATGACCCGGGCTTCCGCTTTGAAGCAGCGGGGCCACGGGACATGCTGTTCTTCAATCCGAAGGAGGTGGTTGCCGGAATCGTCACCTGCGGCGGCCTGTGCCCGGGCTTGAACAACGTGATCCGCTCGCTGTTCTGCGAGCTGCACTACGGCTATGGCGTGGCGCATGTCTACGGCTTCCGCGGTGGCTATGCGGGGCTTGACCCGGCCAACGGCATGGAAGTCATCAAGCTCACGCCCGAGGAGATGGAGGGCATCCATCGCAAGGGTGGCACGATCCTCGGCACCTCGCGCGGGCCGGTGGATATCGGCCGCGCGGTGGATCATCTCATTGAGCGCGGCATCAAGATGCTCTTCACCGTGGGTGGGGATGGCACGCAGCGCGGCGCGAATGCGCTCTACCAGGAAGCGCACCGTCGCGGCCACACGCTGTCCGTGGTGGGTGTGCCGAAGACCATCGACAACGACGTGGCCTACGTCTCCCGCACCTTCGGTTTCTTCAGCGCGGTGGAGGAGGCGGCGCGCGTGCTCGACTGCGCGCACACGGAGGCACGCAGCACGCCCGGCGGGATCGGCCTGGTGAAGTTGATGGGCCGCCATGCCGGCTTCATCACCGCGGGTGCGACGGTGGCAAGCCAGGATGTGAACTTCGCACTCATTCCCGAGGTGCCCTTCAAGCTTGAGGCTTTCCTCGCTGCGCTCGAGAAGCGCATGCGCAAGAAGTCCCACGCCGTGATCGCGGTGGCGGAAGGGGCCGGCCAGGATTTGTTAGAAACGGATGGCGCGCAGCGCGATGCCTCCGGCAACGTGAAGCTGAAGGACATCGGTGTCTTCCTGCGCGGCGAGATCGAGCGGCACTTCAAGGCGGTGGGCCTGCCGATTGCGATCCGCTACTTCGATCCCAGTTACCAGGTGCGCAGTCGCCCTGCCAACTGCGAGGACTCGCTGCTCTGTGACCTCTACGCCCGCAATGCCGTGCACGCCGCCATGGCGGGCAAGACCGGGGTGGTCATCGGCTTCCTCCACGAGCGCTTCATCCACGTGCCGATCGAGCTGCTGGCCAGCCAACAGAAGCGGCTGGATCCCCACAGCGGCTGGTGGCGCTCCGTGCTCGCCTCCACCGGCCAACCCGACTTCTCGCCTTGAAAGCCCTTCTTACAGAGATCCGGCACAATCCTTTGCTTTGGCTGCTGGTTTGTGTGCCGGCCGTCTTCGCCGCGCATGCGATGAAGCCGGAGGAGCATACCCTGCACTTCCTGCTGTCGCTGGGTGCGATCATTCCCTTGGCGGCGCTGCTGAGCCACGCCACCGAGTCCGTCGCCTCCAAGACCGGCGATGCCGTGGGTGGCCTGCTCAATGCCACGCTGGGCAATCTAACCGAACTGGTGATCGCCCTCGCCGCCCTGCGCGCGGGTCAATACACCCTGGTGAAGGCCTCCGTCGCCGGTGCGATTGTCGCGAACAGCCTTTTCATGCTCGGGGCTTCCTTCCTGATCGGCGGTCTGAAGCACCACGCGCAGAGCTACAATCGCGTGAGCGCCCGGCTGCAGGCGGGCATGCTCTTTCTTGCCACCATCGCGCTGCTGGTGCCATCCGCGATCTCGGAGGCTGACTCCTCTTCCGGGGCCATATTCAGCCAGAAGCTGAGCGTGGGTCTCTCCGTGCTGCTCATCGCGGCCTATGGACTCGGCATGCTCTTTTCGCTCAAGACCCACCGCGAATTCTTTAGCAGCGAAAGTCATGGCGAAGAAGCCGAGGAACCCTGGCCGATCGGCTTGGCACTTGGCACCTTGGCCGGGGTCACCGTGCTGGTGGCGCTGGTCAGCGAGGTCTTCGTGGAGTCCGTGCAGGAGGCCGCGAAGTCCTTCGGCATGTCGCCGGCCTTCGTCGGCTTCATTGTCGTGGCGCTGGTGGGTGGCGCGGCGGAGATGGCTTCCGCGTTCTCCGGTGCACGCAAGGACCGCTTGGACTTGAGCGTGGGCATCGCGCTCGGCAGTGCCTCGCAGATCGCTTTGTTCGTGGCCCCAGTGCTGGTGCTGCTGAGCTATGTGATCGGCCCGGCGCCGATGGACCTGCGCTTCTGGCCGGGAGCGGTGGTGATGATGCTGATCTCCACCCTGACCGCCTCGCTGGCCACGAACAGCGGACGCTCGGCCTGGTTCGTGGGCGTGCTGGTGCTGATGGTCTACTGCATCTTCGCGATGACGCTGTATCTCATGCCGCCGTCTCCGGCCTGACGTCATGACCGCGACCCTGACATCGCCGCCGGTGGCGGAAGTCTGGCCGGGACGGCCATCGCCGCTCGGCGCGACCTTCGATGGCCGGGGCGTGAACTTCGCGCTCTTCTCCGAGCACGCGACGAAGGTGGAGCTATGCCTCTTCGATTCACCTGAAGATCGGGTGGAATCGCGGCGCATCACGCTGCCGGAAAAGACCGACCAAGTCTGGAGCGGCTACCTGCCGGGGATTCGCGAGGGGCAGCTCTACGGCTACCGCGTGCATGGCCCGCATCATCCCGCGGCCGGCCATTTCTTCCGCCCCTGCAAGGTCCTGCTCGATCCCTATGCCAAGGCGATCGGGCGCGATGTGCGCTGGCATCCCGATCTAACCGACGAAACGAGCGACAGTGCGCCCTATGCACCGCTGGCCCGCGTGGTGGATACCACCTTTGCTTGGCACGATGACCGGCCGCCGCGCACCTCCTGGCAGGATACCGTCGTCTATGAGCTCCATGTGAAGGGCTTCTCCAAGCAGCACCCCGGCGTTCCGGAGGAGCTGCGGGGGACCTATGCGGGCCTCGCTTCACCGGCCGCCACGAATTATCTCCGTGAGCTGGGCATCACCGCGGTCGAGCTGCTGCCGGTGCACTACCATGTGGATGAGCCGCATCTCGTGGCGCAGGGCAAGGCGAACTACTGGGGATATAATACTTTGGGCTACTTCGCGCCGGATCCGCGCTACTCCGCGAGCGGGCCGGAGGGGGCCGTGGCGGAGTTCCAGGAGATGGTGCGGGCACTTCACGCCGCGGGCATCGAGGTGATCCTGGACGTGGTTTACAATCACAGTGCGGAGGGCAACCACGAGGGACCCTTGCTGTCCTTCCGCGGCATCGACAACACGGCCTACTACCGCCTGCACGACGACCGCACGCGCTACGTGGACTTCACCGGCTGCGGAAACTCGCTGAACGTCGCCCACCCGCGCACGCTCCAGCTCATCATGGACTCCCTGCGCCACTGGGTGCTGGAGATGCATGTGGATGGCTTTCGCTTCGATCTCGCCAGCGCCCTTGCCCGTGAGCTGTGGGAGGTGGATCGCCTCGGGGCTTTCTTCGATATCATCCACCAGGATCCGGTGCTGTCGCAGGTGAAGCTGGTGGCGGAGCCTTGGGACCTCGGGCCGAATGGCTATCAGGTCGGCAACTTCCCGGTGCTGTGGTCGGAGTGGAACGGCAAGTATCGCGACTGCGTGCGGCGCTTCTGGAAAGGCCACGGCGGCGCGGTGAGTGAGCTGGCCACGCGCCTGGCAGGCAGCAGCGATCTCTACGCGCACAATGGCCGGCGGCCCAATGCCAGCCTGAACTTCATCACCTGCCACGATGGCTTCACGCTGCGCGATCTGGTCAGCTATGACCGCAAGCATAACGAGGCAAACGGCGAGGACAATCGCGACGGCTGCGATGACAACGGCAGCTGGAACTGCGGGGTGGAAGGCCCCACGGAAGACCCCGCAACCAATGCCCTGCGTCTCCGCCAGCAGCGCAACTTTCTGGCCACGCTTTTGCTGTCCCAAGGCGTGCCGATGCTCCTCGCTGGAGACGAATTCGGCCACACGCAGCTCGGCAATAACAATCCCTACTGCCAGGACACGCCATTGGTATGGCTGGAGTGGAGCCACTGCCCCATGCAGAAGAAGCTGCTGGCTTTCACGCAGCTGCTCTTGAAGCTGCGCCGTGAGCAGCCGGTCTTCCGCCGCCGCCGCTTCTTCCAGGGCCGCGCGATCCATGGCGCGGATGTGAAGGATCTCCACTGGCTGCGGCCCGATGGTCATGAGATGACCGATGCCGATTGGTCCGCCGATCACGTGCGCTGCCTTGGCATGAGCCTGCCCGGCGACCAGATCGAGGAGACCGGTGAACGCGGCGAGCGCATCACCGGGGACACCTTCACGATCCTTTTCAACGCGCACGACGATCCCGTTCCCTTCCGCCTGGGAGCACGGCGTCGCGATGTCTCGTGGACCGCGGTGATCGATACCGCGGATCCCGGCGCGCCTGACTGCATCTTCCCGCACATGGGGGTCTATCCCTTGCATGGCCGCTCGCTGGTCGTGCTGCGTGCGATCCCGACCACTCCGAGATTATGAACCCGACTCCGCCGATCTTCGGCCAATCCGACATCGTCCAGCTTCGCGATGAAGACGCCGCCGTGGCTGTCCTCGAACGGGCGGTCACCGGCATGTGGGATGCCGTCAATGAGCTGACCCGCCTGCGCCGCAGCACGCGCCAGAACTATCGTGTCACCATCTTCGGTTCGGCCCGCCTTCAGCCCGGCACGCCGGCCTATGAAAGCGTAAAGCAACTCGCGGCCGGTCTAACCGAAATGGGCTGCGATATCATCAGCGGCGGCGGTCCGGGCCTGATGCAGGCGGCGAACGAGGGCGCGCAGTCGGTGGATCCCGAGGCGCTTCATCGCTCGGTGGGCATCCGTGTCGATCTGCCCTTCGAGCAGGTGATCAATCCCTATGTGGGCAAGGCTTATGGGCACGGCACCTTCTTCTCGCGGCTGCATCACTTCATGATCGCCTCGGATGCCTTCGTGGTGGTCCCCGGCGGGATTGGCAGCCTCTTGGAGATGTCGCTCGCCTGGCAGTTGCTCCAGGTCCAGCGCCTCCATAACACCCCGCTGATCCTGGTGGGCAAGATGTGGGAGGCCTTGGTGGAGTGGGGCCGTGATTGGATGCTGCGTGAAGGCAGCGAGCTCGCCAGCCCCGGTGACTTCGATATCCCGCTCTGCGCCGCTTGCGTGGAGGAAACCATCTCGCTGCTCCGCAGCAGCCGCGACGCGTGGCTGGAGGCCCAAGCACGACCATGAACCCTTGATCCGTCTCATCACAATGAAAGGAACGCCAAGCCAAGACACCGTCCGCACCGGGACGGACGCAGAGGCATTGCGCCAGGCCTTCCTCGACAATCTGGTCTGCGCGCTTGGCCGCCTGCCGAGCCATGCCACCACGCACGACCATTACCTGGCGCTGGCCCTGACCGTGCGCGACCATGTGGTGAGCCGCGGGGTGCGCTGCATTGAGCAGGGAGGAGCGAATTTGGTACGACGGGTGGCGTACTTGTCCGCGGAGTTTCTTCCCGGCCCGCACCTCGGCCTCCACCTGCTGAATCTCGACCTCACGGACGCCGCCCGCGAGGCGCTAGACGGCTTGGGTGTCGATCTCGACAAGGTGCTCGACGTGGAGGAAGAGCCGGGCCTCGGCAACGGCGGCCTGGGTCGTCTTGCGTCTTGCTACCTTGACTCACTGGCCACCCTCGGGGTCCAGGCCATCGGCTACGGCATCCGCTATGAGTTCGGCATCTTCGACCAAGCGATCCGCGATGGCTGGCAGGTCGAAGTGACCGACAAGTGGCTGAGCGGCGGCAATCCCTGGGAAATCTATCGTCCCGGCGCGGCGCAGGAGGTGAAGTTCGGCGGCCGCACCGAGGTCTTGCCCGATGGCCGGGTCCGCTGGGTGCCGGCCATGGTCATCCGCGGCGAGGCCTACGACACGCCGATCTCCGGCTTCGACTCGGACACCTGCGCGCTGATGCGCCTGTGGAAGGCGGAGGCCGTGGAGTCCTTCGACTTCGAGGCCTTCAACCACGGCGACTACGATCGCGCGGTGGAGCAGAAGGTGGCCTCGGAGAATCTCAGCAAGGTGCTCTACCCGAATGACGAGCTGCACCGCGGCAAGGAGCTGCGCCTCAAGCAGCAGGTCTTCTTCTGCTCCTGCGCGCTGCAGGACATGTTCCGCTTCCAGGCGCTCCGCGGTGCCGGGCCGGGGTGCTTTCACGAGAACTGGGCGGTCCAGCTCAACGACACGCATCCCGCGATCGCCGTGGCGGAGCTGATGCGGCTCCTGTTAGACGAGCATGGCATGGAGTGGGATGCGGCATGGCCGGTGATTCAGGCCACCTTTTCCTACACGAACCATACGCTGCTGCCGGAGGCGCTGGAGAAGTGGCCGGTGGATCTCTTCGGCGGACTTCTGCCGCGTCATCTGGAGATCATCTACGAGATCAATGCGCGCTTCCTCGATGAAGTGCGCGCGGCCTTCCCCGGTGATGCCGGGCGCTTGGCGCGGCTGTCCCTCATCGACGAAAGCGGCCCCCGCTACGTGCGCATGGCGAACCTCGCCTGTGTGGGCAGCCACACGGTGAATGGCGTGGCGGAGCTGCACTCGGAGCTGCTGAAGCAGACCGTGCTCGCCGACTTCGCCGCGCTCTGGCCGCACAAGTTCACGAACGTGACCAACGGCGTGACCCCGCGGCGCTTCTTGGCCCTGGCCAACCCCGCTCTCGGCAAGCTGATCTCCAAGCCTGCGGGCAAGCCATGGCCGGGAAACCTGGAGCGCCTGCGCAAGCTGGAGCCCTGTGCCGGGGATCCGGAATTCCGCCGCGAATGGCGCGAGGTGAAGTTGGCGAACAAGCAGCGCCTCGCCTCCCTGATCGCGGAGCGCACGGGCATCGAGGTCGCGCCGGAGTCGATGTTCGACGTCCAGGTCAAGCGCATCCACGAATACAAGCGCCAGCACCTGAACCTGCTGGGAATCATCGCCCTTTACCTGGAGCTCAAGCGCAACCCGAAGGCCACCATCGCACCGCGCACCTTCATCTTCGGCGGCAAGGCGGCTCCCGGCTACTTCATGGCCAAGCTCATCATCCGCCTGGCCACTGCCGCGGGGGACCTGATCAACCACGATCGCGATGTCGCCGGTCGGCTGAAGGTGATCTATTTCTCCGACTTCAATGTACGAAACGCGCAGTACGTCTACCCGGCGGCAGACCTCTCCGAGCAGATCTCCCTGGCAGGCATGGAAGCCTCCGGCACGGGCAACATGAAGATGTCGCTCAATGGCGCGCTGACCATCGGCACACTGGATGGTGCGAATGTGGAGATCCGTGAGGCGGTGGGCGCGGAGAACTTCTTCCTCTTCGGCCTGACCGCAGCGGAGGTCGCCGCGCTCAAGTCGAGCGGCTACGGTCCCCGCGCTTTGTACGAAGCGGATCCGCTCCTGCGCGACACCATCGACTTCATCGGCAGTGGTGCGCTCGGCGGAGATCCCGGCCTCTTTCAGCCTCTGGTCGGGAACCTCCTGAATCAGGATCCCTACCTCGTGCTCGCGGACTTCTCCTCCTACCGCAGCGCACAGCAACGCGTGAGCGAGCTCTGGGCCGATCCGGAGGCCTGGGCGCGTGCCTCGATTCTTAACACCGCCCGCATGGGCCGCTTTTCCTCCGACCGCTCGATCCACGAATACTGCACGCGGATCTGGAAGGTGAATGCCAAAACGACACGATGATGAACGCTGATTTTCTCCACAGCCATGTGCCCCTCTTCGCGGGCTTCGACGAGCAGAGGCTGGCCGATATCGCAAGCGGCTCCAGCGTGGAGACCTACACGCCGGGCGAAACGATCGCCCATGCGGGGGATGCCGTGCACTTCCTCCAGGTCGTGCTGGATGGCGAGATCGCGGCGTCGGTGGTGGATGCTGAGGGAAACCGCCGCCATCTCGGCTCGCTAGGGGCAGGGGGAACCTTCGGCGAGATGGCCTTGATGAGCGGGGAGGCGGCGCTGGCGGACCTCAGTGCGACGAAGGTTTGCAAGATCATGCGCATTCCGCTGACGCTTTTCCAATCGCACGTGATGGCGGAGCCGCGCGCGGTCCAACAGATCTCCAAGACCATCGCCGAGCGCCTCCGTCAACTGATGGCGGATCCGGCCAACGCCGCCGCCGTGGCACGCAAGGATGAGGTCGCCGGACAGCTCTCGCTGCAAGGCGAGCGGCCCGAGTTGATCCTCATCCTCAATGCCGGCTCCTCCTCGCTCAAGTGGAGCATCTTCGATACCGCGAACCCGGCTAATGATGCCCACGGCCAGATCGAGCGCATCGGTGGTGCGGGCACGCGGCTCATCCAGCGCGGCCCGCGCTGCGAGGTGACCCGCAAGCTCCCCAAGGGCACGGCGGCGCAGGCATTCGCGGCTATGTTAGAGGCCCTGACCGACCGTGGCACCGGCCTCGTCCCGGAGGCCGCATCGATCACGGCGGTGGGTCACCGTGTGGTCCACGGCGGAGAGAAGTTCACGACGGGTGTGGTCATCGATGATGGGGTCCTCGCTGAACTCGACAAGCTCTCGCCCTTCGCGCCGCTGCACAATCCGCGCAACCTCGAGTGCATCCGCGAGGCGATGAAGGCCTTTCCCACAGCGCCTCACGTGGCCGTGTTCGATACCGCCTTCCACGCCACGCTGCCATCCTATGCCTATCTCTACGGCCTGCCGCATGAGCACTATGAGAAGAAGGGCATCCGGCGTTACGGCTTCCACGGGCCGTCCCATGCCCACATGGCGCTCGCCGCGGCTCAGCATCTTGGCCGGCGTCCGCGCGAGTTGAAGATCGTCAGCTGCCACCTCGGCAATGGGGCTTCAGTCTGCGCCATCGATCACGGACGCTCGATCGACACCACCATGGGCTTCACGCCTTGCGAGGGCCTTCTGATGGGCACGCGCTGTGGCGATCTTGACCCCGGCATCCTCACCTACCTGCAGCGGAATGATGGTGCCAGCGCCGCGGATCTCGATGACTTGATCAACCGCAAGAGCGGCCTGCTTGGCCTCTCCGGCATCTCCAGCGACATGCGCGAGATCGAGGCCGCGGCGGATGCGGGAAATGCCCGCGCCCTCATCGCCTCCAAGGTCTTCTGCTACCGCGTGCGCAAGAGCATCGGCGCGGCGGTCGCGGCTCTCGGCGGTATAGACGCGCTCGTCTTCACCGCGGGAGTCGGCCAGGGCAGCGCCGGTGTCCGCAGTGCCGCGGTGCAGGGCCTGCAATGCATGGGCATCCACTTGGACGAGACCCGCAACAGCAAGGGCGAGCCACGTATCTCCACCGACAGCTCGCCCGTAGCCGTGCTGGTCCTGCCGACCGATGAGGAAAGGATGATCGCCCGCGAAACACTGCGCACCCTTTCCCGCGACTACCTCGTGAAGGTCAGCGAGGCCTGCAAGACCCAGCCGGTGCCGATCGAAGTCTCGGCCCACCACATCCACCTTTCGCGCGAACACGTGGAAGCGCTCTTCGGCCCCGGCCACGAACTCACCTGGCACGCCGATCTTTCCCAGCCCGGCCAGTTCGCCAGCAAGGAGCAGCTGGCCATCGTCGGTCCGAAAGGCCGGATCGAGCGCGTCCGCGTGCTGGGGCCCGCGCGCAAGGCCACCCAGGTGGAGATCGCCATGACCGAGCAATTCAAGCTCGGCATCCAGCCGCCGATCCGGGAGTCCGGCGATATCGATGGCTCACCCGGTTGCACGCTCGAAGGCCCCGCTGGCAAAGTGGAACTTGACCGCGGCGTGATCTGTGCGATGCGCCATATCCACATGACTCCCGCCGATGCCCTGCGCTATGGCCTGCGCGACAAGGCGACCGTCCGTGTCCGCGTGCAGGGCGACCGCGAGATGGTCTTCGGCGACGTGCGGATCCGCGTCGACCCGAACTACGCCTTGGCCATGCACATCGATACCGACGAAGCGAACGCCGCGAATCTCGGAAAAGGCGCGCAAGGGATCATTGACGGAATCCAGGACGAAGGATGATACTCTCTAACAAGACGATGAAGGAAACCGTGCTGGATCCATTCGCCAGTACCGACGGCTGGCAGCCCTATGCCTCCGGCGAGGCGGAACTGAAGCTCTCCGTGGAAGGCGGCAGCCTGCGCCTGGACTTTGACTTCCACGGCGGCGGCGGCTTCGTCGTCGCGCGCAAGGTCTTCGTGAGGAACCTGCCGCCGGACTATGCCTTTTGCTTCCGCGTGCGCGGCCGTGCGCCGAAGAACAAATTCGAGTTCAAGCTGGCGGACACCAGCAACCGCAATGTCTGGCGCTGGCAAGAAGACCACTTCGACTTCCGCGAGACTCCGCGCGAGTTCAACCTGCACGGCAGCAGCATCGATTTCGCCTGGGGCCCGGCCGGTGGCGGCCAGCTTGAGAAGCTCGGCTCCGTCGAGTTCGTCCTGAGTGCCGGCCCCGGCGGCAAGGGCACGGTGTGGATCGACCGCTTCCATTTCCAGGACCGCACCAACCGCAAGAAGCCGATTGTCACAGTTTCAAGCACTGCTTCCGGCTGCGCGGATCCACAGGGACTGCTCGCCGCAAAGCCCAAGGGCGAGTGGCGCAGCGATCCGCACGACAAGCGCCCATGGATCTCCATCGACTTCCACGTCGCACGCGAGTACGGCGGCTTGATCATCGATTGGCTGCCGCGGCCGGCGCGCCGCTCCTTCACCATCCAGGCCTCGGATGACGCCCTGCGTTGGCGCACCATCCAGCGGATCAAGGATGCCCGCGGTGCCCGCAGCTTCATTCACCTGCCGATCACCACCTCGCGCTATTTACGGCTCGCCTTTGAAGTCCCGCCACCCGGCGTGAAGCGCGTGGCGGTGCAATCGTACGCGTTCTCGAAGACCCTGATCGATACCTTCCACTCGATCGCCGCGCTCAGCCAGCGCGGCTACTACCCGCGCTACCTGCTGCGCGAGCAGAGCTACTGGACCTGCGCCGGCACGCCGGATGGCAACGTCTGCGCGTTGATCAATGAGGAAGGCATGGTCGAGCCGGACAAAGGCAGCTTTTCGCTGGAGCCCTTCCTGCATGCCGATGACCAGCTTCTCACCTGGGATGACGCGCGGCGCTCGGTGGCGATGGAGCCCGGCGGCCTGCCAATCCCATCCGTGCACTGGGTCATGCCCGGGCTGAAGTTCCAAGTCACCGCCTTCGCCACCGGCAGCGGTGCGGAGGCGGTGATGTTCGTCCGCTACCGCGTGACGAATACCTCGGAAGAGCGCCGCTCGGTAAAGCTCTACGTGGCGCTGCGGCCCTTCCAGGTGAATCCACCATGGCAGCAATGGGGCCAGCTCGGCGGGGTCAGCAAGATCAGCTCGATCCGGCGCAATACCCATGCCGTGTGGGTGAATGGTGACAAGGCAGTAATCCCCCTGTCCAAGCCCTCGTCCTTCGGCTGCGCCAGCTTCGAGCAGGGCGCGGTCAGCGAGCACCTGGCCGCGGGCACTTTGCCGGATCAGGACAAGGTGACGGATCCCTTCGGCTTCGCCTCCGGAGCGCTGGGCTTCTCGATGCGCCTTGCTCCGGAGGCTTCGCGCGATGTCTTTGTCGCCGTGCCCTTTGGCCGCAAGCCGGGCAATGAGAAGGTGCGCAAGATCGCCGAAATGGACGGCCGCCAGCAGCTCGCCGATGCGCTTCACGCGTTGCGCAGCCGGCTCGATTCGGTGGAGTTCCAGATGCATGGCAGTGCCGCGCGGGATGCGGCGCGCAGCTTCAAGACTGCCGCCGGGCAAATCCTCATCAACCGCGATGGCGCCGCGCTGCAACCCGGCCCGCGGCGCTACACGCGCTCATGGATTCGTGATGGCGTAATCATGGGCGCGGCCCTGCTCCGCACCGGTGATCCGGCCTTGATCGACTTCCTGCGCTGGTACGCGCCCTTCCAGCGCTCCTCCGGCTTCGTGCCCTGCTGCGTCGATCGCAATGGGCCGGACTGGCTGGTGGAGCACGATAGCCACGGGCAGCTGATCTATGGCGTGCGCGAGTGCTACCGCTTCACGGGCGATGTGGAATTCCTGCGCGAGTTCTGGCCCTATGTGCGGAAGGCGGCGCGCTTCATCGAGCGCCTCCGCGAGCGCCGCATGACCGCGGAATACCAAGCCCCCGACAAGCGCGACCGCTATGGCCTGCTCCCGGAATCGGCGAGCCACGAAGGCTACCTCGCCCATCCGGTGCATTCCTACTGGGATGACTTCTGGGCGCTGCGCGGGCTGTTAGATGCCGCCGCCATCGCCACCTTGCTTGGCAAGCGCAAGGATGCCGCGGACTTCGCGGTTTACGCTGCTTCCCTTCGCGAGACCCTGCGCGCCTCCATGCTCACGGTCATCATGGAGCGGAAGCTGAACTACGTGCCCGGCTCCGTGGAGTGGGCGGACTTCGATCCGACCGCCACTTCGAATGCCATCTCGCTGCTGCAAGCGGCGGATGATTTCCCGGCGGGGCCGCTGGCCGCCACCTTCGATCTCTTCGTTCACGACTTCCGCCGCAAGCACCGTGGCGAGATGGATTGGAACAACTACACCGCCTACGAAATCCGCATCGTCGGTGCGCTGGTGCGGCTGGGGAAACGGAATGAGGCGGTCGAACTGTTAGAGACCTTCCTCGTCGACCAGCGCCCGCAGCGCTGGGACCAGTGGCCGGAGATCACCTGGCGCGATCCGCGCAGCCCTGGACACCTCGGCGATGTGCCGCACACCTGGATCTCGGCGGAGTACATGCTCGCCTTCGCCAGCTTGTTCGCGTGGGAGCGTGAAGCGGATGATTCACTAGTCATCGCTTCCGGCTTGCCGCTCGCCTGGTTGTCCTCACCGCGCGGCCTGGCGGTGAAGGGCCTGCGCACTTGGCATGGAAAGCTCGACCTGACGATGAAGTTCAACGGCGAGCTCCGGATCAAAATCGGTGGCGAGATGCAGCTGTCCGCCGGCGGCTTCGTCCTGCGTCCTCCCTGTCCCGGGCCGATCGTGTCGGTCACCGTGAATGGCCGCGCCCTGGACACCCACACCGCGGATGAAGTGACCATCCGCGAAGTGCCCGCCGAGCTGCTGATCCGTTTTTCGAAATCCGCTGCGACTTAACTCTTCCGAACCCATGAAGCCCGATCCGCTGTTGCCCGCGCCCTTCGCCCGCCTTTTGTCGAATGGCAGCTACTTCGCCTTCATCACCGCCGCTGGCACCGGCCAGTCGCGCCGCCACGGTCACGTGGTGAATCGCTGGCACGGGGACCCGGTGGAGGATGCGGAGGGGCAATTCATTTACCTCCGCGATCTCGACAATGGCGCCGTCTGGTCCGTGGCCATGCAGCCGGTGATGGGCAAGTTCACGGCCTATCAATCATCCGCATCGCCGGGTGTCTTCCACCTCAGCAGTGAGGCCCATGGCGTCCGCGCGCAGCTGGATGTCGCGGTGTCTTCTACGGAGGATCTTGAAGTACGACGCCTCCAGTTGACCAATCTCACCACGCGCCCGCGCCGCATTGAGGTGACCAGCTTCCTGGAGGCGGTGCTCACCTGGCAGGGCGCGGACATCGGCCACCCGGCCTTCTCGAAGCTCTTCGTGCAGACCTCGCAGGAGGACAGCACTCTCTTCGCGGAGCGCCGGCCACGCGGTGCCGACGAAAGCTGGCCCTGCCTCTTCCACTCGCTGGCGGGCGCGGAAGCCAGTGCTTGGGAGACCGACCGCCTGCGCTTCATCGGCCGCGGCCGCACGGCTGCCGAGCCCCAGGCTTTCGATGAAGCACAATTATCGAACTCCATCGGCAACGTGCTCGATCCTTGCCTGAGCCTGCGCACGCTTGTGGATCTTGCGCCGGAGGCAGCCAAGACAATCAGCTTCATCACCGGCATCGCCGCGGACAAGGCGAGCGCGGCTGCGTCCGCGGGCAAGCTGCGCGTAGACGGTGCCATCGCCCAGGTGCTGGCGGACGCCACCACGGCGGAGGAGAAGCTCGGTGCCGATCATGGCCTCGATGCCGCCGCCGCCGCGAAGTTCCAGTCACTCGCCTCCGCGATCAACTACGGGCATCGTAGTTTGACTGCGGACCTGAAGGATCTCACGGGTTCCGCTCCGCCGATTCCGCGCGACCGCCCGACCATGGTGCTCTGCGACGGCTGGGCCGCCGCCTCCACGCAGGAGGCCCTCAAGGCCCGCAGCTACTGGGGCACCAAGGGCTTCTTCACCAACTTCGTCGTGTTCGATCCCTCGGGCAAAACGCCGGAGGGGCTGGACGACCGCGTATTCACCTTCTCTCCCGACCACGAGGCCCGCCCGATGCTGCTCGCTGCAGCCAGCCTGGTGGTCGAGGGCGCGGTCCCCGACCTGTCGAGCGACCACGCACCGGCCGCGCCGCCGGAGATCGCCAAGGTCAAGGAGGGTGGTACAGGCTTCACTGCGGAAGACCTGAAGTTCTTCAATGGCTATGGCGGCTTCAGCGCGGATGGCAGCGAGTACGTCATCCGCCTGCCCCGTGGTGGCAAGCGCCCGCCGATGCCTTGGATCAACGTCGTGGCCAATGAGCAGGCTGGCTTCCTGGTCAGCGAAAACGGTGCCGGCTGCACCTGGACGCGCAATAGCCAGGCCAACCGCCTTACCCCATGGTCGAACGAGCCTGCCTCCGATCCCCACGGCGAGGCCTTCTACCTGCGCGATGAAGAAAGCGGCGAAGTCTGGTCGCCGCTGCCCGGGCCGGTGCCCGCAGACTGCGACCACGAAGTGCGCCATGGCCTCGGTGCCACGCGCTTCCGCTCGGAATGCAAGGGCATCGTCCAAGAGACCACCATGTTCGTGCCGCGGCATGATACGGTGAAGATCGTACTGGTCCGCCTGGAAAATCGCTCGGGCGCGAAGAAGCAGCTCTCCTTCACCGCCTACCAGCGCCTCGTGATGGGTTCGCTGCCGGAGCAGCCGAGCTTGATAGTCACGCGCCGTGCAGACGATGGCAGCTTGCGCGCAGGGAATCTCGCGGCGGGAGATTTCCGCGGTGGCATTGCCTTTGCGGCCGTCTCGGTCAGCGGTGCAAGTTCCGGCCCGCAATCCTCCACCTGCGACCGCTTGGCCTTCCTCGGCACCCACGGCAGCCCGGCCAATCCGGCGGCCCTGCGTAGCGGTGCTGAATTGAACGGTGCCTCCGGTGCCGCCTTGGATCCCTGCTTCGCCCAGCAAGCGAGCTTCGCCCTGCTACCCGGCGCGACCGTCACCTGCGTGGTTCTGTTAGGCGAAGCGATGGCCGAAGCCGATGCCGCGGCGATGATCGCCCGCTACAAGAACGCCGCCGCGGCGGAAGCCGCACTCGGCGAGATGCAGACCTTCTGGCGCACGCTCACCGGCGCGGTGAAGGTCAGTTCGCCTTCGTCCGTGCTCGACCTGATGGTGAATGCCTGGCTTCCCTACCAGACCCTGTGCTGCCGCATGTGGGCGCGCACCGCCTTCTATCAATCGAGCGGCGCCTTCGGCTACCGAGACCAGTTGCAAGACTCCGGCTCGCTGCTGCCGCTCGACCCATCCTTCGCGCGCCGCCAGATCCTGCTGCATGCGAAGCACCAGTTCGCCGAGGGCGACGTGCTCCACTGGTGGCACGCCGAGCCGATCGGCCGCGGCCTCCGCACCCGCTTCTCGGACGATCTCCTCTGGCTGCCCTTCATCACCAGCGACTATCTTCGCGCCACCGGCGATGCCGGCCTGCTCGATGAAAGCATTCCTTACCTCAAGGCTGCTCACCTGGCCGAAGGTCACGATGAGAACTACATCACCCCCGAGCCTGCCGGTGAAGACGGCACGCTCTACGATCACTGCTGCCGCGCCATCGACCGCTCCCTGGTCACCGGCACCCACGGCCTGCCCCTCATGGGCACGGGCGATTGGAACGATGGCATGAGCCGCGTCGGCCGCGAAGGCCGCGGCGAGAGCGTCTGGGTTGGCTTCTTCCTCTACCGCATCTTGGGTGCCTTCATCCCCCTCACCGAGGCCCGTGGCGATTCCACACGCGCCGCCAAGTACGAGGAACATCGTGGCAAGCTCCTTGCCGCCCTGAATGAAGGCGGCTGGGACGGCGAGTGGTATCGCCGCGCCTACTACGACAACGGCGCGCCGCTCGGTTCGAAGGAAAGCGACGAGTGCAAGATCGACACCCTCGCCCAATCCTGGGCCATCCTCTCCAAGGCTGCGCCTCCGGAGCGCGCCGACCTTGCCATGGAAGCGATGGAGCGCGAGCTGGTCTCCGAGAAGGAAGGCATCATCCGCCTGCTCACGCCACCCTTCGTCAACACGCCGAACGATCCCGGCTACATCAAGGGCTACGTCGCCGGTGTCCGTGAGAACGGTGGCCAATACACCCACGCCGCCTGCTGGGCCGTGCAGTCGATCGCCGAGCACGGCGAGCACAACCGTGCCCTGCGCCTCTGGGAGATGCTCACCCCGGTACATCACTCGCTCACCGCGGAAGACGCTGACCGCTACAAGGTCGAACCCTACGCAGTGGCTGCCGATGTGTACGGCGCGCCGCCCCACATCGGCCGCGGCGGCTGGACTTGGTACACCGGCTCCTCCGGCTGGATGTACCGCGTGGCCATCGAGTCGATCCTCGGCCTGCGCATCGAGCACGGCTCCACCCTGGTGCTCAAGCCCTGCATCCCGGATGACTGGCCGGAGTTCTGCATTGAGGGCAAGCTGGCAGACGGCTCGGCAAGTTATCGCGTGACCGTGGAAAACCCCACTGGCTTCGCGAAGACCATCGTCTCCGCTTCACTCGATGGCGTGCCGGTGGAAATCACCGATGGTTCCGCACGGGCCACCTTGCCACGAGATGGTGCCACGCATGAAGTGCGGCTCGTCCTAGGCTGAGGCTTCGGGCCCCCGCCACTTCCAGCTTCCATCGGCCGCGATCTCCAGGACGCAATCATACTCCCGGGTCGTGGCCTTGCCGCCGTTGAAGACCACCACCGTCGCGCCATGGCGGGTCGCGACGCTGCGGACACGCGCGAACTCATCGCCATCCAGAGCCGTCTCGGGGTGGTCCAGGAAGATAAAGACCGGCTTGGCCAACAGCGCCCGGGCCACCGCGAAGAGCTGGCCTTCGTTCAGGTTCAGCACATCTTCCCAGAGCCGGGATTGATCGAATTTCCCCTCCTTCAGCCCCGGCAGGTCCAGCTGGAGCTCTTCGAAGATGGCCACCATCTCGGCGTCCGTGACCGGTGCCGCCGCTTCCGGCGGCGTGAGCACCTCCCGCAGGCTGCCCGGCGGCAAGTACGGCTGCTCTCGTAGGAAGGCGAGCTTGCCGTGCGGCGGGCGCGAGAAGCCGCCGCTCCCCGCCTCGTGCAAGCCCGCCGTGGTGCGGAAGAGCGCCGCCTTCGCCGCCGGATTGGGCCCGGCCACCAGCACGCTGCGGCCAAGCTCGAAGGTGGCGTCCAGCTCGTCCAGCAGCAGCCGGTCATCCGTATCGGACATCCGCAGCGACAGCTTCGAATACACGATGTTGTCGCCATTCAGCTTGCAGTCCAGGCAAGACGAGGTGTCGCGCTCGAAGGCCGACTCGGAGGCATCTACCAACTCGCTCAGCCGCGTGATCACCGAGGCATAAGATGAGATCGACTGGAACTGCGTGACCACCAGCGAGAAGGCCCCGACTAGCGTGGCAAAGGCCATCGTCGATTGCCCGATCACCCCGAAGTCCACTTTGTGCGCGATGAACATCGGCGCGACGAAGAGCGCGGGGATCAACTGGATCATGTAATTGTAGCCGCCGCTGAAGAAGTTCAGGTTGCGGTTGACCGTGATGATCTTCCGGAAGTTCGCCGCCAGTTGCTCGACCCGCGCGGCCAGGCGCTTGCGCATCCGGCTCTCGTCCCGGGTAAAGGCCAGGCCCTCGGCATTCTGGTGCACGTAGATCAGTTCGGAACGGAAGTCCGCCTCGCGGTCCGATTGCTGGTAGTTGAGCTGGATCAGCGGCTTCCCTAACAGAAATGTCAGGAAGGACCCGATGCCCGCATAGATGATGGCGGCGACGAACAGCACCGGATTGATCGACCACAGCACGCCGGAGAAGGAGATCGCCGTGAAGGTGCCGTTCAGGATCATCAGCAGGAAGGACAGCGAGGTCGTGGTGAGCGCCCGGATATCCTCGGTCATGCGCTGGTCCGGATTGCTGATCGAGCCGGTCTCCTTGATGTGAAGATAGATGCGCCGGTGGAGATACGCCCGCACCACGCGCTGCGTCTGCCATTCGCGCCACAGCACGGCGAGCCGCTCCTCGCAGAAACGGAAGAACGTCGCCACCACCGTGGAAGCGCCGAACACCGCGACATACAGCCACGCATAGAAGACAAACTTCCCGTGATCCCGCGCCTCGATGGCGGAGAAGAAATACCGGCCCACGTAGCTGTTCATCACGTTCATGCCAGTGATCGTGAGCATCAGCCCGATCAGGCCGATCAGCCACATGCGTGCCTGGATCCGGGCGTCCGAGGCGAGGAAAATGCGCACCACCCGGAAGAGCCGGAACAGGGTCTCGCGGGAAAAGACGGCTTTCTTGTCAGGCATGGGTTGGGCGCGCCGGCCGGGTCGTCCCGGAGCCTAAGCGGCTGCCCTTGGCATTGCCACCGGAAAAGCGGCCGGCCCTAGAGCCCCGACTTCGCCGAGGAAATCGCCTGCGGGGAGCAGCCGCCGCCTAGCGCCCGGTAGAGTCCGACCACGGCCAGATACTCGTTCAGGCGGATCCGCGCCAGTTGCAGCTCCGTGGGAAAGAGCTCCAGCTGCGAATCGAGAATCTCGAAGTAATTCGCCTGGCCCGCGCTGTAACGGTCGATCGAGACACTCACCGCATCCGAGAGCGACTTCACCGCGTGCTCCTGCTCGGTCCGCGAGGCTGCGAATTTCTGGCGACCGATCAGCGCATTCGAGACCTCGCCCAAGGCCGTCAGCACCGTCTTCTCATGGCGCAGCTTCGCCTCCTCGAAGACGGCCCGTGCCTGCGCTTCCTGCGCATGCAAGCGTCCGCCCTGGAAGATCGGGCCGGTGACATTCGTGGCGATCGACCACGCATTGCCCGTGCCGTGGGACAGATCGGAGAGATCCGGGCTCACCCGTCCGGCGAAGGCGGTCAGGCCGATCTTCGGATAGTATTCCGCGATCGCCACGCCCACGTCTGCATTCGCGGCCCGCAGCAGCGCCTCGGATTGCCGGATGTCCGGACGCCGCCGGATCATCGCGGAAGGCAGGCCCGCTGGCACCGCGCCGGCGATCGCCCCGTCGTCAAGCGAGCCGCGCCCCGAGATCGCCCCCGGAGCCCGCCCTGTTAGAATCGCAAGCTGGTTCTCTTTCTGCGCGATCAGGCGCTCGATGTCCGGGATCAGCGCCGCCGCCTGCGAGGCCGCAGCGGAGGCGCGCGAGGTCTCGATGGTGGAGGCGATGCCTCCTTGCAAGCGGTCGTTGAAGAGCTTGAAGCTCGTATTGAAGGAGTCCCGCGAGCGAATCGCGATCTGCTTCTCCAGATCCAGCTCTAACAACTCGAAGTAAGCCTGCGCCACATCCCCGATCAGGGAAACGACCACCCCGCAGCGCGCTTCATCCGTGGCCAGGAAGCGCGCGAGATCCGCCTCATTCAAGCGCCGGATGCGGCCCCACAGGTCCAGCTCCCACACCACGGACAGCAGCCGCGTGGCGTCATCAGTCGTGCGCCCGCCATTGAAGGCCGCGCTCCCGCCCGCCTGGTTCTTCCCCCTGCTGATGCCACCGCCGTAGTCCACCGTGGGCAGGGCGAGCGAGCGCGTCTGCAGCGAGACCTGGCGCGCCTGCTCCACCCGCGTCACCGCGATCTTCAGGTCATGATTGTTCTTCAGCGCATCATCGATCAGCGAGCGAAGCTTCGGATCGTGATAGACCTTCCACCACGGCAAGTCGGCGATGGACTCCGCGCTCGCATTCGCATCGAAGCGGAAGGCGACCGGGACCGTGACATTGGGGTCCTCGAAGTTCGGCCCTACGGTGCAGCCAGCGGCCAAGAAGGCCGCAAGCAGGCAGGCTGGGCGAAAATCACGCATGGTGGGTTTCGGGAGAGGGCGGGGAGGGCGCATGGGGTGCGGGAGGCTTCTTCCCGGCGATCTTCTCGATCATGTAGTAGAGCACCGGGACGAGGAAGATGGCGATGAAGCTGGCGAAGATCATGCCGCCGATGATCACGAAGCCCATGACCTGCCGCGACAGGGCACCGGCACCGCTCGCCGTGGCCAGCGGCACGCAGCCCAGCATGAAGGCGAAGCTGGTCATCAGGATCGGCCGCAGGCGCAGCTTGGCGCCCTCCAGCGCCGCCTCGACCAGCGGCAGGCCTTCCTCATACTTCATCTTCGCGAACTCCACGATCAGGATGGCGTTCTTCGCGGATAGACCGATCAGCACGATCAGGCCGATCTGCGCGTAAACGTTGTTCTCGTAGTGCCCCACCAGCAGCGCGCCGAAGGCACCGGCCACGGCCACGGGCACACTCAGCAGCACGCTGAAGGGCAGGCTCCAGCTTTCATACTGCGCCGCCAGGATCAGGAACACGAAGAGCAGGGACATCGCGAAGATCGCCGCGGATGAGACCCCTTCCTGCGCCCGCTTCTCCTGATAGCTCATCCCCAGGTAGCCGAAGCCCAGATCCTTGGACATGGTCTGCTCGAAGACCTCTTCCATCGCCTTCATCGCCTGCCCGGAGGAATAGCCGGGCGCGGGGGTGGCATTGATCTGCGCGGAGCGGTAGAGATTGTAGCGCATGGTGAACTCCGGCCCGCTGATCGACTTTGAATTCGTCAGCGCGCTGAGTGGCACCATCGTCCCCTCCCGGTTCTTCACGAAGAACTGGCCCACCTGGTCGATGTTCGTCCGGTAGTCGCCATCCGCCTGCACGAAGACCTGCCACTGTCGGCCGAAGCGGTTGAAGTAGTTCACGAAGTAGCCGCCCATGAAGGTCTGCAGCGTCTTGTAGACATCCGCCAGGTCCACGCTCTGCTTCAGCACCTTCTCCTTGTCCACATCCAGGTAGATCTGCGGGACCGCGGGCGAGAACATCGGCGTTACCCCCGCGAGCTCCTTGCGCTCGCGCGCCGCCGCGGTGAACTTCAACACGTTGTCCGCCAGGAAGGTCAGGTCCTTCCCGGAGCGGTCTTGCAGCAGGAAGGTCACGCCACCGCTGGTGCCAATCCCGGGAATCGCCGGTGGCGAGAAGGCGAAGGCCCGCGCCGCGGGGATCGCCGCGAACTTCTGGTTCACGTGCTTCAGGATCTCCGCATACTGTTCCTCCGGTGCCTTGCGGTGCGACCACTCCTTCAGCGAGATGAAGAAGATCCCGCTGTAGCTCGTGTTCACCCCGGTCAGGAAGTTGTAGCCGGTCACCGTGCTGTAGTATTCCACCCCCGGAGTGCTCTTCAGCACCTCCTCGCACTGCTTCATCACCTCATCGGTGCGCTGCAGCGAGGCCGCATCCGGCAAGATCACCTGTGCGAAGAAGTAGCCCTGGTCCTCTTCCGGCAGGAAGCTGCCGGGCACCGCCTTGCCGAACTTGCCCGCCAGCGCGACGAAGCCACCCAGCACGATCAGCGCGATGATCCATTTGCGGACGAAGAAACGGCAGCCCATCACGAAGCCATCCGTCGCCCGCCCGAAGACCCGGTTGAACCAATCGAAGAACTTCTGCAACAAGCCGCCGCTCTTCTTCTTCGGCTTCAGCAGCATGGCTGCCAGCGCCGGCGATAGCGTCAGCGCATTGAAGGCCGAGATCAGCATCGAGATCGCAATGGTCACCGCGAACTGCTGGTACAGGCGCCCCGTGATCCCCGGAATGAAAGCGGTCGGCACGAACACCGCCGCCAGGATCAGGGCGATCGCCACCACCGGGCCGCTTACCTCGGCCATCGCCTTGCGGGTTGCCTCCTTGGGCTCGAGACCGTGCTCGATGTGGTGTTCCACCGCTTCCACCACGATGATCGCATCATCCACCACCAGGCCGATCGCCAGCACCAGGCCGAAGAGCGAAAGCGTGTTCACCGTAAAGCCGAAGGCCGGGAACAGCACGAAAGTACTGATCAGCGAAACGGGTGCCGCCAGCAGCGGGATCAGCGTGGCACGCCAGCCCTGCAGGAAGATGAAGACCACCAGGATCACCAGCACCAGCGCTTCTATCAGCGTGTGCTGGATCTCCACCATGCCCTCGGTCACCGCCAGGGTGGTATCGAGACAGATCACATAGTCGAGGTCGGCCGGGAACTTCTCCGCCAGCTTCTTCATCGCCTCCTTCGCGCCAGCCGCCGCGGCGATCGCGTTCGATCCCGGCAGCTGATAGAGCCCCACCAGTGCCGCCGGTTTGCCATTGAGCCGCCCGTTGATCGAGTAGTTCTGCGCGCCGAGTTCGATGCGGCCCACATCCTTCACCCGCAGCATCGAGCCATCCGGATTCGCGCGCACCACGATCTCGCCGAACTCCTCCGCCGTCTGCAAGCGTCCCTGCGCCCGCACCGCGTAGGTGAATTCCTGGCCCTTCGGGATCGGTTCGGCACCGATCGTGCCGGCCGGGTTCACCGCGTTCTGCGTCTGCACTGCCTGTAGGATCTCCGGGATCGTCAGCCCCAGCTTCGCCAGCCGGTCCGGCTGCACCCAGATCCGCATCGCATACTGGCCCGCGCCGAAGACCGTCACGCTCGCGATCCCCTTCACCCGCGTGAACTCGTCGTTCAGGTTGATGTTCGCGTAGTTCGCCAGGAAGACGTTGTCGTAGGTCCCCTTCGGCGAGAACAAGGCGAACATGATCAGCGGCGAGGACGTCGACTTCTGCACCGTCACCCCGAACTTGTTCACGTCAGACGGCAGCTGCGATGACGCCTGGTTCGAGCGCATCTGCGACAGGATCTGGTCCTGGTTCACATCCGTGCCCACCTCGAAGTTCACCGTGAGCTTCATCGTGCCGTCATTGCCATTGACGGACTGCATGTAGTTCATGTTGTCCACACCGCTCATCTGCTGTTCGATGGGCGTGGCAACCGACTGCTCCACCGTCAGCGCATCCGCCCCGGTGTAGGTGGTCTTAACCTGGATTTCCGGCGGGACGATGTCCGGGAACTGCGCGACCGGCAGCCGGAAGTAGGTGACGATCCCGATGATGGTCATCAGGATCGAGATCACCATCGCTACGATGGGACGGTTGATGAAAAAGGAGGCCATGCGCGCGCTTGATTATTTCTTCTCCGGCTCGGGCTGCTTGCCCGCCGCAGCCGGCGGGGTCCACGGCGAGGCTTGCACCGGAGTGCCGGCGCGGACTTTCTGGATTCCTTCCACGATCACGTTCTCGCCGGCCTTCAGGCCGGTTGCGATGACCCAATCACTGCCACTTCGCAGGCCGACTGTCACCGGGCGTATCTCCGCCTTGCCATCCACCACCACGCCGATCTGGTAGGAGCCTTGCACCTCCGACACCGCGCGTTGCGGAATCACAACGGCGTTGATCGTGCCTACGATCGCATCGATGCGGGCGAACTGCCCCGGACGAAGCACGTTGCCGGGATTTGCGAAGTGCGCGGTGAGCTCGAAGGTGCCGGTATGCGTGTCCACCTCGCGGCTGATGCTGATCAGCTTGCCCGGCTGGGAGTGGCGTTTGCCGTTCGCCAGGATCAGGCCGAGCTTCAGGTCCGGCACATCCACAGCCGGTTCGCCCGACTCCTGACGCTTGCGCTTGGCTTCGAGATACTCCTGCTCGCTCACCTGGAAGTTCACCTTGATCGGGTCCACCGTGGAAACGGTGGCCAGCGGCTTGGAGTCGAGCGGCCCGACCAGATCCCCGATCTCGCGGTTGGCGAAGCCCGCCACGCCATCGATTTCGCTGTGGATCTTCGTGAATTCAAGGTTGAGCTTCGCTTGGTCGATCACCGCGGCCGCAGCAGCCACATTCGCGACCGCAGCCGCCTGTGCCTGGATCGCGTGCTCAAGATCTTCCTGGCTGATCGCGCGCTTCTCGGCGAGCGGACGATAGCGGTCGACGTCCTGGTCAGCCTTGGTGCGCTGCGCGATCGCCTTCAAGTGATCCGCTTCCGCCTGGCGCAGCTCCGCTTCAAAAGGCCGCGGATCGATCGTGAACAGCAGGTCGCCCTTCTTCACGGTCTGCCCGTCGGTGTAGCCGCGGGTGAGCAAGTGGCCTGAAACCCGCGGGCGGATATCGATGTTCACCGACCCATCGAGCGAACCGGTCCAGCTGCGCGTGATATCCACGCTACGGGTGGCGGCAGGCGCGACGGAAACGTTCGCCGGCGGCGGCGGCGCGGCAGCGGTCTCCTCCTTCTTGCAGGCGGCGAATGAAAGCGTCGCGGCAAGCAGCAGGAGGCCGCGCCGGCTATGGACACGGGAAATGGCGGAGCAATCCATGGGGAAAAGAGGGATGGCGTGTTAGTCCTTTTCGAGTTCGGCGCGGATCCTGAGCAGCTCCGCACGTTGTTCGTCGGAGACCGCGGGGAATTTCAGCTTCAGTCCCTCCAACACGGTGCAGATCGCTTCGGAGATCGCCATCCGCGCGAACCACTTGTTGTCGGAGGGGATCACGAACCACGGCGCACGCTCGGTGCTGGTGTGGTTGAGCATGTCTTCGAAGACCTGCTGGTAGTCATCCCACCGCGCGCGCTCGTTGTAGTCCGCGACGGAGAACTTCCAGTTCTTCTTCGGCTCGTCGATCCGCGCGATGAAGCGCTTCCTTTGCTCGCTGCGCGACAGGTTGAGGAAGAACTTGATGGGGATGATCCCGTTGCTTGTTAGATATTTCTCGAAGCGGTTGATCTCCTTGTAGCGGCGGTCCCAGAAGGCCTTGCCACCGGGCTTCCCGGGCAGATTCTGCTTCGCCAGGAATTCCGGGTGCACCTTCACCGCCAGCACTTCCTCGTAGTAGGAGCGGTTGAAGATCCCAATCATCCCGCGCGCCGGCAGCACCTTCGTCGCCCGCCACAGATAGTCATGGTCCAGGTCCTCGGAAGAGGGTGCCTTGAAGCTCGTCACATGGCAGCCCTGCGGATTGATCCCGGACATCACATGGCGGATCGCCCCGTCCTTCCCCGCCGCATCGATCGCCTGGAAAATGATCAGGATGCCGTAGACGTCCTGCGCGTAGAGCTTTTCCTGCAAGTCCGACAGGCGCTGGATATTCGCCGCCACGTGTTGCAGCGCGCCCGCCTTGTCCTTATAGCCGCCGGTGAAGTCGGGATCGTAATCCTTCTTCAGTGAGATCTTCGTGTCCGGCGGCACCAGGATATCGCGGAGCTTGAACTCCACCTTGCCGCTCTCGCCGAGGTCGATCTTGAGCTTCCGCTCGGGGTCCAGGTTGTATTTCATGGTAGGGGGGAGTTAACAGCCTTCCAGGACCTTTCGCATCTCCTCATCCACCGGGTGGTGGTCCTCCACGCCCTCCGGTTTTGATAGAACCTCCACCTTGCTGGTGAGGCTCTCCATCAGCTCCATCACCTCCGCCATGGTGGAGAAGATGAATTCCTCGCGCCGCTCCTTCACCGGCAGGCGGATGAACCAGTGCGTGCCAAGCCAGGCGCCGGAGCGACCGAGCAGGAAGTCGCATGACCGCATCGTGGCATCGCCCGGCGCATAGCCGTTCTGCATCACGACGTAGGGCCCGTGGGTATCGCGCGACATGAACTGGCTGGCGTCCTTGTGCTTCGCCATGCTGATCAAGCGGCAAGCAGTGAAGTGGTTTGACAATTTCTGGGCCATGCTCATGGGCGTGCGGGGTAGGGGTTGTTAGAGGAAGGCAGCCGGGCTACCGGGAGGCTCACTTTTTCTTGGCCTCGGGATCGTTCTCCTGGAGCCACTTCTCACGGGCCGCCAGGTTCTCCTTCACGGCCGCGATCTTGTCCCGCTCCTCGGCCGCGGTGTGGTAGAGGCGCACGGTCTCGCCGAAGTCCGAGGCGATGTCGCGCCGTGCATCCTGGAAGAGCTCGCGGAGGTCATCCGCTTCACCCTTGGAGGCCGCGTTCTCGGGCACGCTGGAAGGAGCCGCCACGTCGATGAGCTGCTTCTTCCGCACGTCCAGCAGGTTGGTCACGTGTCCCATCTCCTGCTCGTAGAGTTCCTTCTCGGTGTCGTTCAGCTTCCCGTCGGCCAACTGGGTCTTGAGGGTGGCGGCGCGGCGCTCGAGATCATCGATCGCCTTCTTCAGCGCATCCTGCGCCTCGCGCCGCTGCTTCTCGGATTCCACCCGGTCGCGGCGGTTCTGGCGCCATTCTTCGCTGATACGACTATTCTCGTAGTAGACACCGTTGTACTCGGCCGTGGCGTCGGTCTCGTACTTCGCCACGTCCTCACCGCCGGGCATCGACTTCACCAGCTCCACGATCTGGGCGACGCGTTTATCGGCCAGCTTGTCGATGGTATCCATGTCCTTCAGCAGGGCCTCGGCGGCCACCGTCTTGTCACCGCGCAGCTTGGTTGCGATTCCCGTCCGCTCGCGCTTGTAGACCTCAAGCATCTTCTTCAGGCCCACGATCGCCTCGCCCTTGATGTCGGAGACGCGGCGCTTGGAGGACTGCGAGTCCTTCATGCCCGCGAGCATGTCCACGATCCGGCCGATCTTCTTGTCGGTCGCCTCACCGCGGGTGCGGATGTCCGCGCCCACTTCCGCCAGGCGCTCCTCGCGCATCGCGAGGTGTTGCTTGAGCGTCACCACCGATTGGCGGCGCGCTTCCAGGTCCGGGGCTTCGGTTTTTTCCTGCGCGGCCGCCAGGCCGGCGAGCAGACAGAAGGCAGTCAGCGTTCGTTTCATGGGTCTCTCTGGAGTGGGGTAGGAATGGCGGCCGCACCGGAACAGCGGCGGTTTGTTAGAAGGGGTTCAGGGTCATCGACGAAGTGCGCTTCACCGTCGAGCCGGGCTTCGCGTTCAGGAACTCGGCACCCTGCTTGGCCCAGATCTCGATGTTCTTCTCCGCGCCGCCGTACCACTGGTAGCTGCGCATGTTCACCGGCGACATCGGATCGCTGCGGGTATCCGCGAAGGTCGCCACAGTGCCGCTGCTATCCTTGAGCCGTCCGCCGATGGAAATCTTGCCGGCACCCGCTGCACTCAGCAGGCCCGCGCCCGGGACCACGAAGCCCGCGGCGGTGGCGCCCGCATTCCAGTAAGCCTTGGAAGGCACCAACTCGGTGATCGCCATTTCAACCGTGAGCGTGTGCGGCCCCGGGTGGGAGGCGAGCGTCAGCTTGTTGCCGGGATAGGCCTGGATCTCGCGGCCCAGGGAGCTCTGCAGCTCCTTGCCCAGCCGGCGCGCGTCCTTCGCCAGCACGTCGCCCGTGTGGGCGTTCTGCTTGCTCCACCAGTCCTGCTGGGCGAGCTTTCCGGTCTGGACCGGGGCGATGTAGACCGAGCTGTACTTCTTCTGGACGTCGGTCTTCTGGAATTCCGGGCTGGCCCAGGTCTTCTCCAGGAAGGCCCCGCGGCCGGTGGAATTGCTGCCGGAATTGGCACAGGAAGCGAGCAGGCTAAGGGCGATACCGAAGCCGGCGATCGATGCACGGCGGATGAACAGTGAGGACATCGTGATCAGGTCTTGTAGTTTGTGGAGGAAACTCTCCGGTGCACACGCTGTCAGAGGGCGGAGTCCCCTGCCATTGCACCTTGGTGCAACCGTTGGCGGTTCATGCCGAAGAGTTGTTAGTTTCCGCTCAAATCATGCCATTTTCGTTTCGCTCAGTGGCCCGGGTGGATGCGGGTGATCTTCGTGCCCTGCAGGCCCAAGCCGCCCATCAGGCCGGTTTGGTTGAAGAAGAAGGCGTAGGTGCCCTTGTTGGCAGTGGTGGTGGAGAGCGAGCTGGCCACGCCCTTGTCCACGACGGTCAGGCTTGGGCTGCTACCCACTTCCCAGCCATTCGCCTGGTTGATGTTGTTGAAGGCGCTCTGGTCCATCAGGAACAGCGCGTAGCCATACTTCTGCACCCCGGCTTGCAGGCCATAGGACAGGCCACCGGTCTGGTAGAAGTCGCGGATGCTGCCGTCCGGGCGGACCAACGCACCATTGCCGCCCATCCCGCCGACGATGAAGCCGCCCTTGGCGATGCTCGGGAAGACCAGCACACCCTTGGCATGGTTGCCGAGCTGGCGCGCCTTCGGATTCTGGCGATAGAGGTCACGCAGCGCGGCGCGCGAGTCCGAGGCGATCTGCGAGGCGCTGGCGGTCGCGGTGGTGGGACCGGTGGTGCACTGGCTCAAGGTGAGGCTGGCAAGCACGAGGGCCGCGGCGGCCTTCAAGGATTTGACGATGTGTTTCATGGTAGTCGGGTTGTTCGCTGGGGTCGGACCGGGGGAGAGGGGTATCAATGGCGGGAACGGCTCGTGACTCCGCGGTGGAGCAGCAGGATCCGCCGCACTTCCGCGATGGCCTCGTCGTTCTGGTGGGCGCTGTGGCCGCTGGGGACGATCTTCTCGGAGACCGCGCCATCCATGTGCGAGCTCCAGTACGGCACCACACCGTCGCTGGAGTCCGGGCTGTTGCCCTTGCCGCGGTCGCCGATGATCGTGTGATAGGGGATGCCGGACACGAGCGGGATGCGGTTGATCGCCTTCACGAAGCGGTTGTTAGGCGTGAGCGTGTCCACGCTGTCGGGGGCCCGGTTGAGCTGCAGGTCGCCCTCCTCGAAGTGAGTGGACTTGAGGATCTCCGCCCCGGCGCCCACCAGCTTGGCAGGCGTCTTGATGAGCCGGGAGAGCCAGCGCACGATGCTCAGGCTGGCCAGGTTGCTGCCCTTCAGCGGCGCGGAGATGAAGATCACGCGGCCCACTTCCTTGCGGTGGGAGAAGATCAGCGAGTCCTGCACCAGTTCCCGGGTTTCCGGAGAGAGGTGGGTGTCCTGCGGCTTCTTCTTGAAGAGGTCCAGCCACAGCTTGTCACCCGTGTCCGTGAGTAGCAGGCGGCTGATGCAGCCACCCATGCTGTGGCCGATCACGACCATGTTCTTCATCGGGTAGCGCTTGCCGATCGCGTCCAGCTCCTTGCGCAGGAGCGCTGCGGAGTAGGGATAAGGATAGCCGCTCGGGTAGCTGAAGAACCAGAACTGGTAGTTCTTCCGGATCTCCGGATCGCCGCGCAGCTCATTGATCATCGGCGTCCAAGTGGCCTGGGAATCCATGAGCCCGTGGATCACCAGCACCACCGTCTTGTTGGGATCGTAGGGCTGCAGGCGGGCGATGCGGGCGGTATCCGCGTACTTCGAGGGATCCAGCAGGCGCGCCAGCTCGAATTTCTTCGGCTCCGTTTCCGCCAGCATCGTGGCCAGCGGCACGGTGAAGTCCGCGGCCAGCGGCTGCGTGTGTCCCGCGAAGCGGACTTCCTCCACCGCCAGCGGATCCTCGAAGGTGACCACCGCACGCTGGCCCTCGAAGTTGATCAGCGCGGTCACCCCGTAGTAGATGCGAGGGACGGTGAAGTCCTGCTTGGACCGGGCGTTCATGCCCTTGCCCCTCGCGACCAAGGGCGCGCCCACTCCCGTGCGCACCGTCCGCTCTTTCACGTAGGAACCTTCCAGGCTGATGCAGTCCGCGGGCGTGAAGTCGTATAGGGAAGGCTTGTAGTTCGGGCGCGGATCGGGCTTCGCGGAGAGCACGATCGGTCCTTCCTCGGTCGGCACTTCCATCCCCTGCGTCCAGGGGTCCAGCTTCGCCTTGCGGATGTGGTCGAAGACCCGGCTCACCGCGTAGTTGTAGGTGTCCCGCGCCTCCGTGTCCGCGGGGGAAGTCTTCAGCTCTTGTGCCGCATGGCGCGCGGCGACCAGCAGCCTGCCGAGCGATGCATTCGGGTCCTTCGATTTGCCGCTGCCTGCCTCGGTAATCTCCTGCTGCGCGGTCAGCAGGGTTTTCAAGGTGGAGCGGATTGGCGTGAACTTGGGTTCATGCTCGGAGATGCTGGCGTAGCTGGAGCAGCCGACACCCGTGAGGATGGCGAGCAGGGCGAAGGTGGCCGCGAGTCGTTCCGGCCGGAGCAGGGTGAAAAGACGTTTCATGAGAGAGGGTGCCTGACGGGAGATTGGAAGCCGATGGCCTCATTGATGGCGCCAACCAGTTCCGCCGCGTCGACCGGCTTGTGGAGGCAGGCGACGGCGCCCATCTCGATCGCCTGGCTGGCAGTGGTGGCCTCGCCATGGCCGGTGATCAGGATCACCGGCGTGGCCAGCTGGCGCTCCTTGATGCGCTCCAGCACCCGGTAGCCATCCGTGCCCGGCATGTAGAGATCCAGCACCAGGCAATCCATCGGCTGCGCGGCCAGCGCCACGAGCAGGTCTTCCCCGCGCTCGAAGGTCACCACGGCAAAGCCGTGCGCGACCAATAGGCGCTGCAAGGCCCGCCGCAATTGCGGCTCGTCATCCAGGATGGCGATGACGGGATTGGAACTCACGCTCGCATTCCAACCAGAAGTGAGCCCGGCTCGCCATTGCACCTTGGTAAAACCAAACCCCGCTTGCGGGACAAAAAGAAACCGGGCAAAGACGGAGGTCCTTGCCCGGCTACCAAGATGGCCTGCGCCATCCAAAACATCACACGGTCACCATCGCTCAGTTGGCCATGGCTGCAACCGATCTTTTGGCCGCGTCCAGGCGGCTCGCAATGCGGATCAACTCCGCCAGCGAGGCGACGCCCATCTTCTCCATCACCCGGCCGCGATGGACCTTGATGGTCTGTTCGCAGGTGCCGAGTTCGGAAGCGATGATCTTGTTAGGCTTGCCGGCCACCACGGCATCCATCACCTCGCGCTCGCGCGGGGTCAGGCGACCGAAGCGGGCGGCGGCGCGGGTTGCCTCGTCGCGGTCGGTTTTCCGGGCAGCGGAGTCCGCCAAGGCATGGCGCACTGCCTTCAGCAGTACGCTCTCGTCCACCGGCTTGGTCAGGAAGTCCACCGCACCCGCCTTCACCGCGTTCACGGTCATCGGGATGTCACCGTGGCCGGTGAGAAATACGATGGGTATCGTAGCTCCGCAGCGCACCAGGCGGCGCTGGAGCTCCAGCCCGTTCAGCCCGGGCATGGAAACATCCAGCAGCAGGCAATTGATCTCGTCGGCACAGCAGCAGCTCAGCAAATCGTCGGCACAGCAGAACAAGCGGACTTCGTAGCCTTCGGCGCGCAACAGCCGTGCGAGGGCCTTGCGCATGCCGGGATCATCATCGACGACGTGGATCATGGTCTCATTCATGGCGACATGAGTTGTGTGGGGAGGGGAGGCCGCTGGTGGCACTAAGCCGGAGCGGGCTGCTTCTCGCGGATTATTTCCCTTAAAATAGCGGATCTCCTCCGGGGCGGCACAGGCTGCCGCCCCGGAGGCAGGAACTTGGCTCAGCCTTTGCTAAAGGTCAGGCCGGGGTCGCCCTCGGGGCCGCCGATGATCACGAACTTCAGCTTCTCACCTTCCATGCTGATGGCGGTGACCATCTGCGAGTTGTTCGCGTTCATGATCAGCAGGCCCTTGTCATTGAGACCCCAGGTCCCCGTCATGTCGTGGGTCTTGCCGTCACCGTTGAAGGTCCAGGTGAACTTGTCATCCGCCTGCATCTTGAAGGTGATCTTGCCGCCGGAGGCATCCGTGGTCCAGGTGCCGACCAGCTTGTCCTTCGGCACCGGATCGGGCCGTGGCGGCGGAGCACCGTCGGGATCCCCGTCATCCGGCAGGGAGCTCTTGGTCAGGTCGCGCAGGCCGCGTGCGGTGCTGTCCGCGGGCTGCAACTTGGCCGCCTTGTCGAACTCGCCGTAGGCTTTCTCCATGTGGCCGCAGACCAGATACTGGTAGCCCAGCAGGAAGTGGCCTTCGCCCTTGTCCGGGCTGCCCTTCACCCAGGCCTCCAGCTTGCGCAGCTGACCTTCATAGGTGCTGGTGCCGCTGTAGAAGCCGATCATGGTTTCCCAGGACCAGCCCGGGCCCGAGGCCAGCACCGGGTTCAGCACGCCCGCGGCATCACCGTAGCGGCCGAGCGCGAAGAAGCACAGCGCACGGTACTCGTGCAGGCTCACGTCGTCCGGCGTCGCGGCGATCGATTCATCTGCCAAGCGCAAGGCAGTCGTGTAGTCGCCGGTCTTGAAGGCAGCGCGGGACTTCTCCACCAGATCCTCCGCCTTTTCAGTGGAGGCGTTGTAGGCCTTCTCGTCTGCGGGCGGGGCGGAGTTGCCGCCGCTCACTGACAGCGGCTGCGTGTAGACCACGGTGGTGTTTTGCACCGGCGGAGCAGGGTAGGGGTTGCTGTAGGACTGGTAGCCCATGTTGTAGATGGTGCTGCCCAGGCTCCAGGCGGCCATGCCCCACATGAAGCCCTTGCCGAAGTCATCGTCATCATCCCACCACCAGGAGTTGTGGTAGTAGGCGCCGCCCCAGCCGTGGCCCCAGTGGCCGCAGTGCCAGCCATGGCAGTTGCCTGCGCCCCACCATGGATGACCACCCCAGCAATTCGGGTTGCCCCCGAAGTTGTTGTTATGGCGGAAGTTGTTGTTGATATTGATGTTATTGCCGTTGCCCCAGACGCTGTTGCCGCCCCATTTGCCAGCGTCCCAGCCACCGGCACCGCCGATGCCTCCCACGCCGCCGATCCCGCCGGCACCGCCGAGCCCACCCAAGCCGCCAAGGCCACCGGCACCGCCGATGCCTCCGATCCCCCCGATGCCGCCGGCAATGCCGACGCCACCGATCCCGCCAATGCCTCCGATTCCACCGGGGCGACCGGCACCGCCAATACCGCCGGGACGACCTGCACCGCCGATCCCACCGGGGCCACCGATGCCACCAGGACGACCTGCACCGCCGATTCCACCCGGGCCACCGATGCCGCCGGGACGACCCGCACCACCGATACCCCCCGCGCCGCCGATGCCACCGGGCTTGCCAGCGCCGCCGATTCCACCCGGGCCACCGATTCCACCCGGGCCACCGATTCCACCGGGTTTGCCGGCACCGCCCGGTCCACCGGGACGGTTAGGATAGCCCACCATTCCCGGCAGGGTGCCGGGCTTGGCATTCCCGGCTCCTCCGGGCTTGCCGGCACCGCCGATGCCCCCGGGACCACCAGCTCCGCCGGGCTTGCCAGCGCCGCCGATGCTGCCTGCTCCACCGGGCTTGCCGGCACCACCGATGCCACCTGCTCCGCCCCCTGGGGAGGGACGCGTAGACGGTCTAGTCGCCGGCTTGGTGCTTGGGCGTGAGGCGCCGCCAGCTCCCGTGGAGGGACGAGTGGAAGGCTTGCTGGCACCGCTGGAAGGCCGCGATGAGGAAGAAGGCCGCTGGACCTTGGTGCCTGTGGCCGGGCTGCGCCGTGCGCTGCCACCACTGGTGCTCCGTCCACCGCCACCACTGTAGCTGCGGCCGCCACCACCGCCGCCGCCGCCGCGGCTAAAGCCACCACCGCCGCCACCACCACGGCTCATACCACCGCCACCCCCGCGTCCACCACCCCCGCCGCCGCCGCGGCCACCCCGCGCTTCGAGTTCAGAGGTGAAGAAAGCGAGGCCGAGCACGGCCACCACGATCGAGGAGAAATATTTCAGTTTCATGGCTGGATAAAAGTTAGGGTTTCACTGGTCGCCGGGTTCCGGGGTCTGGCGCACCACCCGCATGTTCACGTCGTCCTGCTTCTCGCCATCCACCAGCCGCTCGGTGGACTTCCAGGTGAAGGCGTCGTCACCCTCGAAGCTGAGGGTCTGGTTCGCACTCATGGCCTCGCCATCGGCAGTCGTGCCTTCGGTGCGGATCAGCCAGACATCGTCGTCGATGGAGGTCCACACTCCCTTGGCGAAGCCGCCGCGGTCATCGAAGGTCCACCAGGTGATCGTCTGGTTCCCTGCGTCCCAGCCGATGCGGATGGAGGTCTTGAGCGGCTCGGCATCGGCCGCGGTGGTGAGCATCTCACCCATCAGGTACTTGCCGGACTCGTCCCAGTCGAAGGCCAGGTCGAGCCGCATGCCGTCCTTCTCCGTGGTCCAGTCGCCCTTCAGGTCGGCGGCCAGCCCGGCCAGCTCGCCGGCGGCATCCGAGACATCGTCCATGTCGCGGCTGCTGGCGACCTGCCAGACACCCGCCTCATTCTTCTGGAGCACCGCGGTGTAGCTCATGGAACTGGCGACCGCATCCTCGCCTGGCGGGGTGGAATGGACGGTGCCGTCCTCGATCGCCAGGCCCTTGCCGATGATCCGGACCGAGTCCACCTGGAGGGCGATCTTGGGAGCCTTCGGCGCGGCGAAGATGGCCTCATAGCGGGCTTGGATCTCGGCCCGCCCGCTCGTCACGTCGGAGGCATCGCGATCAGTGATCTCGCCGGTCTCCGTGAAGAGCGCGGCCACGGCGGCAGCGTCCTTCTTGTTGTAGGCGGCTACGAAATCCTTCGCGGTTTTCTCCAGGCCGGCGATTTCAGGAGACTTCTCGGCTTCCTTTTCAGGAGCCTTGTCCTGGGCATATAGATGGGTCACTGCCAGACAGAAGGTGAGGGCAGCAGGAACTAGGGTTGCTTTCATTTGGCGGCACGTTTTTCCCATCGATTTCCCCTAGGGACTTTTCGGTGGTTATCCCCTTCGTACCTAAATCCGCCACTTCTGGGAATAGCACTTTGGTGCAAGTTCCGACTAAACAAATGTATAATTGCGACAGGCGGATGCTGTTAACCTACGCAAAAGTTCGACTGAACACGTCAGCCGACCGCCGTCCCGGAGCGCGCGGGCAGCTCCAGATGGAAGGCTGCTCCATTATCTCCTTGAGAATCAGCGATCAGTTGCCCCTCGTGAGCTCCCGCGATCGAGCGGCAGATGGACAGGCCCATTCCCAGGCCTTGGGCTTTCGTGGTGTAGAATGGCCGAAAAATACCCTCGATATCGGCGGGCAGGCCCACTCCCTCATCGCGCACGGAGAGCCTGACCCTGCCATCTGTTAGGGAAGTGCTGACATATAATCTCCGTTCGCCCGGCGAATTGCCTGACATGGCGTCCGCAGCATTGAGAACGAGATTCAGCAGGATCTGCTGGAGCTGCACGGAGTCACCCTGCACCAGCGGCAGCTCCGAAGAGAGATCGGTGCTCACCTCCATGCCGCGGGCGCTCAGGTTGGACTGCACCAGGTGCAAGACCTCGGTGACGACTTCATTGAGCGAGACCGGCAGCAGGATGGTCTCGCCGCGCTTCAGGAGCGCGCGCAGCCGCTGGATGACTTGGCTGGCGCGGCGGTCTTCGTGCACGATATCCGCCAGGATGCTTCGCACCTCATCCAAGTCCGGAGCGGGGTGGGTGAGCATGCGCTGTGCGGCTTGGGCATTCGAAAGGATGATCGCCAGCGGCTGGTTCAGCTCGTGGGCGATCGAGCCGGACAGCTCGTTCAGGTTCACCACGCGCACCACGTGGGCCAGTTCCTCGCGCTGCCGCTTGGCTTCCGCCGCCGTGCGTGCGGAGGCGGAGATATCCCGGCTGCGCTCGCGGACCATCGCCACCAGGAAGAGCAGGAAGGCCAGCTCCGTGAGCGGCAGGCTATTTCCGTTGCCGGAGCGCAGCAGATCCTTCTGCAGCCAGCCGATCGCCACCAGGCTGATCACGCAGGCGCCGGAAAGCCGCAGCCGGTAGCGCGGGTCCTTCCTTTCCTGCCGCCACAGCCGCAGGGAGGCATCCCCGGTGAAGACCAGCAGGAGGATCAGGCCGATGGAGCCGAGACCGCTGCGGAGCGGTTCCGCGATGTGCCCGGTTCCCGGCAGGATCGCCAGCCCGAGGGCAAAGCCTTGGCCGAGAATGGCCGCCCAAGCCAAGCTGGCGCGGGTGTTGCCCAGGAAGTGCTCCAGAAAGCGGACCTGGACCAGCACCGTGAGGAAGAAGACCACATGGACCCCGCGCAGCGCCCACTCGAGACCCTCGCCCGGCTGTAGGACCATGGCCATGGAGATGCTCACCGCGAGGGCCGAGAAGGCCAGCGACAGCAGCCCCAGCCAGAACTTCACCGCTGAAGCGCGGTCGTGGATCCACAAAAGCACCCGCATCGCGGCCAGCATCAGGCAGCCGCCTGCGATCATTCCCCAGAGGATGAGGGCCGTGTTCATGGAAGCGCGGACGCCCGGGTGGCACCGCCACTGGAGTTGTTAGACAAGTGCGGGAGGCTTGTCGAGCGCCCGGGAATCTTCCTCCGTCATGCTCCGCTTGGCAGGACTATGGCATAACTCGCCGTTACCAGCTCTTGATATCGTCCTCGTCGCCGGGTTTGCCATTCTTGCCGTAGCTGTAGACGATGATGCTCTTGTCGCGGACGATCTGGCCTGGCTTAAAAGGATCGGGAATCTCCCATGAGGGTTCGCTCGCGAACCTAATGTGGAAGGGGTGGCCCCAAGCATCGTAGAGGCCTTCGGGGAGAGCATCTGTGCCGCTCCTGCTGTAAAACAGGCCGCCTTTGTCCTTCCTCTTGGTCTCTTCGACGGTCAGGAAGCGGATCTGCTTCTTGTTTTCCATGGCATTGGTGACCTCTCCCTTACCGAGCAGCACGGTGAGGAGTTCGATGCCATCCTGGCCTTCGGTCACAAGGTCCGCGCCTTTCGAGGCGACCTTTGGCTGGGCCTTGTATTCGAAGTAAAAGCCTTCGAGGGCTTGCAGCAGAGCAGTGGCATTGGTCTTCGTCTGAAGAGCCTTCAGACGATCCGGATGTATGGTGGGCACTTCGACCAGCCAACGCCCCGTAAGGAAGAGTGCGGCGAATACCAAAGTGATGCCGACCGGCTTGCTGTGGCGAAGCTGGTTGAACGCACTCTTCTCCTCACCATGTTTTGACATCATCGCGGTCTCCCGGTTTGCCGTTCTTACCGTAGCTGTAGACGATGGCGACCTTGTCGCGGACAACTTCACCCGGCTTGAAGGGGTCCGGGATTTCCCAAGGTTCATCGCCGCTGGCAAACCTCACGTGGAAGGGACGGCCCGCGCTGTCATAGAGAGCCTGCGGGGTGGGGCCGGGGAGAACCTCATCATCGATAGCATATGAGCTGCTCTTTCGCCTTTTGATGTCCCCGATGCTCATAAAGCGGATTTGCTTCTTGTTCTCCATGGCAGAGGTGACCTCCTCTCTGCCGTAAAGAACCGTGAAGAGTGCGACGGCATCCTTGCCTTCGGTGAGCATCTCCCCGCCTTTGGGAACCACCGAGGGCAGGGTGTCGTAAGTATTGTGAAAGCCTTCGATGGCTTGCAGCAAGGCAGTAGCGTCGGTTTGTGTGCGGGGATTTGGGTCGCGTGTTCCTATGACGTTTAGGAAAGTCCAAACCACCAGAGCGAAAATCAACACGATGAGGTCGGCGAAGAGGCGGATGATGATAACGTTCGTCGAATGCTGTCTCCGAGAGCGGCTCATCCTCCGCATATTGTCCTGCGTGCAACCATTGTCACGCTAGGAGTGCACGCAGGCGATCTGCCCGTTACCCACATTCTTGTGATGACCCAAGCGTGGGGGGCTCTCCCGCTGGGAGCGCGGAGCCACTGGCCCGCAGAGTGGTCCCTCAAGGTGTGATATCACCGAAGGCTCCCAAGTATCCTGCCGTGGCGATGGTGCAGACCTTTTCCGCTGACCACAGTTGGGAACCGTTCTGTGGGCCAGTGGCTCCGCGCCCCCAGCGGTAGAGCCGCTCGTAGCTGAAGCCACAGGGGACCATTCATGCCGGCCCAATGTGGGTAAGGGGCAGCAGGCGGTGACGCACCCGCTGGAATCCCTCCGGGATTCGATACAGTTGCGTCGTTGTCCGGGGGTGCTCGCGCTATCGCGCTCGACCCCCGGCTACTCGCTGGACTCCCTCCGGGAGCGAAGCTGTTGCTGGCGCTTTCCTCCGGGAGCGAAGTGGTTGCAGGCTCTTCCTTTCGGAAGCCAGGCAAAGCACTACTCGTGTTGCTTCTTCCCGTGGTGCCGCGCCTTGCGGGCATGGCGACCCTTCTTCTTCCCTCTGCCGTGGTGACCGGCCTTTTTCTTTCCCTCGTGGCCAGCGCCTGTCGCAGCCTTGAACTCCTTCCGGCTGATCTCCCCGTTGCTATCGGCGTCCTCCTTTTTAAAGCGCCTGTCGGCTCTCTTCTCGTTCTTGGCACCGGCGGCGAACTCCTGCTCGGAAAGCTGGCCATTGCCATCCTTGTCCTTGCGGTGGAACGCGGCCTGCGGGTGATGGGCCTTCTCCTTGTTCCTTCCTCCACGGTGGCGGCCACCACCATCCCTGGCGGCGTGGAGCGGCATGACGAGCGCGGCGAGTGCGACGGCAATGAGGGTGAGTTTCATCGTGTGGTCCTTTTCCTTTTATCGTGTGGTCTATCTTCAGCGCTTCAGGCGTGATCCTTAATCTTTGAATCCCAGCAAGGCCTCGATCTCGTTCCGTGAGAGCTGGCGGTCGCCGTTCTTGTTGGCCTCATCGAACTTCTTCCCGGCGGCCTCCTTGTCGGCCTCGCCCAGCAAGTATTCATCGCGGGTCCCGGTGCCGTCCTTGTTGGCATCCTTTTCTTCCAGGAACTTGTGCACGGCCTCGGCGTGGCGCTTGCGGGCCTCGCGTTCCTTTTCCTCTTTCTTCTCCTCTTGCCGGTCACGCTTGGTGATCTTGGGAGCTTGGCCGGGCTTCGCGGCCTCGGCGGGAATGGCCAGAACAGCGAGCGAGAGAACTGCGATGATCGTCTTCATGGCATGGGTTGCTTGACGGGATCCACGCGGGAACCCCGTGCTTGGTGGAAAGTCGCTAGGTCGCCGGGGAAATTCCTTTCCCTGCCGCCCGCCTTGCCTCAGGCGGGTGCTTGCCTTGCCGGGTGCACCCGTTTGGCGGAGTATCCAGCCAGCCGCATGAAACAATTCCTCTACCGCCACCGGCACCGCCTCGCCTTGGCCCTGATCGGGCTGATGGCCCTGGCCACGCTGGCGGGCTGGTATGCGCCGGATCATCCGGTGGCCGCGGTGCAGCGCGGCATGGAGTTCGCCTTTGAGAAGCTGCGGGGGGTGCCCCTGCCGGTGTTTATCCTGGTGGCGGCGGTGCTGCCGCTGATCGGCGTGCCGGTGGTGCCCTTTTACCTGATGGCGGGGGCCGCCTATGTGCCGGTGTTTGGCCTGCCGGTCACGCTCGGCGCGGGGGTGCTGTCCCTGCTGCTGAATCTCTTCGCCAGCCACGCCATCGCCCTGCGCATGCGGCCCTTTGTCGAGCGCATGGTGGGCCGCTTCGGCATCCCGATGCCCACGGTGGGCAAGCTCACGCCGTGGAAGCTGGTGCTGCTGGTGCGGATCACCCCTGGCGCCCCGCTGATCGTGCAGAACTACCTGCTAGCCTTGGCGGGGATCCCGCTCGGGCTTTACGTGATCGTCTCGCTGCCGGTGGAAACGGTCATCTGCGGCGGCTACATGGCCGCGGGGAAGTCCTTTGCCACCGGGCACTGGGGCTGGCTCTGCGGCGGGCTGGGCGCGCTGGGTGCCGTGCTGCTAGGCGCCACGCTGGTGCGCGAGCACCTGGCGGGGAAAAATGCTCCGGATCCGTAAAAAGTCTCCGCCCTCATCGGGCTCTCATGAACGCCCTGCTTTGATAGCGGCAAGATTTTGAAGGTTCGCCCACTCACCGGTTCCTGCGCCGCCGACTCCGGAACCGCGCCACTATCCACGGCTGAAAGCCAGCCGGTCCGTCACGCCCCGCCGCGGTTCAAGGAGCTTGTGCTCGTGGCCATGGCGGCGGCGATCTGGTTCCTTGCCTTCATCGGCCAGCGGCCCCTGGCGAATCCGGATGAAGGTCGCTACACGGAGATCGCCCGGGAGATGGCCCTCTCCGGGGACTATGTGACGCCGCGCTTGAACGGGGTGAAGTATTTCGAGAAGCCGCCGCTGGTCTATTGGCTCTCTGCCCTGACTTTCAAGGCCTTCGGCGTGAGCCAATTCACGGCGCGGCTGTGGATCGCGCTCTTCGCGGTGATGGGCACGGTCCTCACCTACTACGCGGCCAGCAGCATCTATGGCCGCGCGGCGGGGCTGTGGTCGGCCATCGTGCTGGCCACCAGTATCATCTACTACGTGCTGGCGCAGACCATCCTGCTGGACATGGCGGTGTCCGTGATGATCAGCGGTGCCTTGTTCAGCTTCCTGCTGGGAGTGAGGGAGCCGCGTGGCGGGAAGCGCCGCGGTATTTTCATGGCCCACTACGCCTTCATGGCGCTCGCCACGCTTTGCAAGGGCCTGATCGGCTTCCTGATCCCCGGGGCGGTGATGTTCCTGTGGCTGCTGCTGCTGGGCAAGTGGCGCAACCTGAGGCCCTTCTATCCGGTCAGCGGGATCGTGCTCTTCCTCTTGATCGCGCTGCCCTGGCATGTGCTGGCGGGCATGGCGAATCATTCGCCGGTGCGCGCGCTGGACTTCACCTGGTTCTACTTCGTGCACGAGCACTTCGAGCGCTTCACCACCACGGTGCACCGCCGCTATGAGCCCTGGTGGTTCTTCCTGCCCTTCCTGATCGGCGGCCTTTTCCCGTGGGTGGTGTTCGCCTGGCAGGCGGTGCTGCGGTCCTTGCGCGGTGGCTGGCAGGCCCGGAAGGAACACGCGGACGCTTGGTTCCTGGTGATCTGGATTGTCTTCGTCGTCGGCTTCTTCTCGGCCTCGCAGTCGAAGCTGATTCCCTACATCCTGCCGGTGATTCCCGCCTGTGCGGTGCTGATCGGCCGCTATGTCGCGGAGTGCCGGGACGCGGCGATGGAGAAGGGATTCAGCCGCGGGGCATGGGTCTTCACCATCCTCGCCGGGGTGCTCGGCCTGGCGGTGCTCTTCGTGACCTCGGTCAATGCGCTGGATGAGCTCTCGCTGCATTTCCCCTTTGCCCGCTGGCTGGCGTCGCTGGTCCTGTTAGCCGGTGCGGCCTTCACCGCCTTTGCCCTGTTGAGGCGGGAGTCACGGCCGGCCATCCATGGCATGGCGGTCACGGTGGCGCTGCTGTTTGCCGGGATGGCATCCTTGGGCAGCGCGGTCCATGGCGGGTCCACGCTGGTGCTCTCGCGCATCCTCCAGCAGCAGATCAAGCCGGGTGACCGGGTGGTCCACGTCGGGCTCTATGCGCAGGACATGCCGGTCTACCTCGACCGCCAGGTCGATGTGGCCTGCTACAAGGGCGAGCTGGAATTCGGTATCGATGCGGAGCCTGACAAGACCGCGGACCGCTTCTTCTCCCGCGAGCACTTTGTCGCCCAGTGGCAGGAGAAGCAGACGACCTACGCCGTGATGCGGACTTGGTACTACGAGAAGTGGTTCAAGCCGCTTGGCCTGGGGCACGAAGTCCTGGGTCGCTCGGGTGAATTCTGCCTGCTGGTGAATCGATCCCCTTCCTCTTCCCTATGACTTCCACCCCTTTGGTTAGCCCCCAGCCCGCGGCGGCTCGTCCCTTCCTGCCGATGACGCGGCCCTGCATCGATGAGGAGACCATCGCGGGCGTGTGTGAAGTGCTGCGCTCCGGCTGGATCACCTCCGGCCCGAAGGTGAAGGAATTCGAGCAGCAGCTCTCCACACTTTTCGGCGGGCGTCCGGTGCGGGCCTTCAATTCGGGTACGGCCACGCTGGAGGTCGCGCTGCGCCTGGCCGGTGTGGGCCCCGGTGATGAGGTGATCACCACGCCGCTGTCCTGGGTGGCCACCAGCAATGTGATTCTCAATGTGGGTGCCCGCCCGGTCTTCGTGGACATCGATCCCTTCACGCGGAACCTGAGCCTGGACCGCGTGGAGGAGGCGATCACCGCGGCCACCAAGGCGATCATGCCGGTGGATCTCGCGGGCTTCCCGGTGGACCGCACGCGCCTGGCGGACATCGCCGCGCGGCATGGCCTGCGGGTCATCGAGGATGCGGCCCAATCGCTGGGCAGCAACTGGGATGGCCGCCTGATCGGCAGTTTCGGCGACCTGGTTTCCTTCAGCTTCCATCCGAACAAAAATGTCACCTCGATCGAGGGCGGCTGCCTGGTGATGAATGATGAGGCGGAGGCCGCGCTGGCGGAGCAGTACCGCCTGCAGGGCGTGGTGCGCAGCGGCGTGGATGGCATGGATGTGGCGGTGGCCGGCGGGAAGTTCAACCTCACCGATGTCGCCGCGCGGGTGGGCATCGGGCAGCTGAAGCGGCTGGAGGAATTCACGCTGCAGCGGCGGGACCTGGCCTGGCGCTACTTCGAACTACTAGAGACACCGGAGATGAAGCAGCTGGGCCTGCGCCTGCCGCTCCCGGACTTCAAGCAGGGGAACTGGCACATGTTCCAGGTGGTGCTGCCCGGGAAGCGCCTGCGCGGTGGCCGCGCGGCGGTGATGGAGGCGCTGAAAGAGATGGGCGTGGGCACCGGCGTGCACTACCCGCCGATCCACCTCTTCACGCTCTACCGCCGCCTGGGCTGGAAGCCCGGGGACTTCAAGTACGCGGAGGAAATCGGCCGCGATATCCTGACGCTCCCGCTCTTTTCCGCGATGACGCTGGACGATGTCCGCCACGCGGCGGAGTCTCTCGCCGCGGTGCTCCGCACCCATGTCGAACCATGAAGCCGGAAGCGAAAGTCCAAGTCTCCGTGGTGATTCCCGTCTACAATGAAGAGGGGAATCTGCCGCTGCTCTTTTCGCGCCTCTATCCGGTGCTGGATGCACTCGGGCGCAGCTATGAGGTGATCTTCACGAATGATGGCAGCGCGGACCGCTCGTCGGAACTACTAGCCGCGCAGTACGCCGCGCGCCCGGAGGTGACCCGCGTGATCGAATTCACCGCGAACTCCGGCCAGCACATGGCCGTGATGGCCGCGCTGGAGCGCGTGCGCGGGGAGGTGGTGGTGACCCTGGATGCGGATTTGCAGAATCCGCCCGAGGAGATTCCGGCCTTCCTCAAGAAGTTCGATGAGGGCTCGGACTGCGTGGGTGGGGTGCGCATCGACCGCCAGGACAGCTTCTTCCGGCGCAAGATGTCGCAATTGATGAACGGCCTGCGCAGCCGCATGACCAGCATCCGCATGGCGGACCAGGGCTGCATGCTGCGCGCCTACTCGCGCGAGGTGGTGGATGGCATCGTCCGCAGCGGCGCGATCAATACCTTCATCCCGGCGCTGGCCTATAGCCTGGCGAAGCACCCCACGGAGATCCCGATCCGCCACGAGGAGCGCCATGCCGGCGTCTCGAACTACTCGCTGTATCGCCTGATCCGGCTGAACTTTGACCTGGTCACCTACTTCACCACCGCGCCGCTGCAGCTCTTCACCATCTTCGCGATGGCTTGTTCAGGGGGCAGCTTCCTGCTGGTGATCGTGCTTGCGGGGCGGCGCCTCTACTACGGTCCGGAGGAAGGCGGGATCTTCACCTTGTTCGGCATCCTCTTCTTCCTGATCAGCGTCTGCATGGTCGGGATCGGCCTGATCGGTGAATACATGGGGCGCACCTATCAGGTCGTGCGGAACCGCGCGCGCTATCACATCGACCACATCCTGGAGGCCAACGAATGAGCAAGCCCCGCATCCTTTTCTTCGGCTACAGCGAGGTCGGGCACGATTGCCTCGAACTGCTGGTCCAGCGCGATTGCGACGTGATGGCGTTGATCACGCATGAGGACCAGGCCGGCGAGAACATCTGGTTCAAGACGCCGGCGCTGGTGGCGCGGGCCAGTGGCATCCCCGTGCTCACGCCGGACTCGGTGAAGTCCACGGAGTGGGTGGACAAGATCCGCGCCATGCGGCCGGACTTGATCTTGTCCGTCTACTACCGGCACATGATTCCGGAGGCGATCCTCGCGCTCGCGCCGCTCGGTGCCTTTAACCTGCACGGCTCCCTGCTTCCAAAATACCGCGGCCGCGCGCCCATCAACTGGGCGGTGCTGCATGGCGAGCCGGAGATCGGCATGACCCTGCACCTCATGGTGAAGCGCCCGGATGCCGGGGAGATCATCGACCAGGAAGGTGTTGCGATCGGTCCGGACGACACTGCGGAGGAAGCCTTCCGCAAGGTCCTGCCCTGTGCCACCGCGGTGCTGGGCCGCCAGCTCGACCACCTGCTCGCGGGCACGGTCACCGGCACCCCGCAGGATGAAGCCGCTGCCACCTACTATGGAGGTCGTACTCCGGAGGATGGCCGCATCGATTGGTCGGCTCCTGCGGTGGCCGTGCATAACCTGGTGCGCGCCGTGACCGATCCCTATCCCGGTGCCTTCACCGACATCGCCGGTGCCCGCCTGATGGTGTGGCAGACCAAGCCGCTCCCTGGCTGCTGGGGCGTGCCCGGCCAGATCTTTTCCCTGACCCCCCTGACCGTCGCCACTGGCGATGGTGCCGTGCAACTACTCCGCACCGAATGGCGGGGGCAACCTGCCTGCGAGCTGATCGTGGGCGATATCCTATGAACCAAGAGAAACCGCCATTGCGAGTCCTTATCCTCGGAGCCAACGGCTTCATCGGTAGCAGCCTCACCTCTGCGATCCTGCGCAAGACGAATTGGGAGGTCTTCGGCATGGACGTGGGCGATAACAAGCTCACGCAGGTACTGGGTCACAAGCGCTTCCACTTTGTGGAGGGCGACATCACCATCAACCGCGAGTGGATCGAATACCACGTCAAGAAGTGCGACGTGATCATCCCGCTGGTCGCGATCGCGAATCCGGCGCAGTACGTGAAGTATCCGCTGCGGGTGTTCGAGCTCGATTTCGAGGCGAACCTGGACATCGTGCGCAAGTGCGTGAAGTACGGGAAGCGCCTGGTCTTCCCCTCCACCTCGGAAGTCTACGGCATGTGCCCGGAGGAAGTGCTCGATGAGGAGAGCAGCACGATGGTCTACGGCCCGATTGACAAGCAGCGCTGGATCTACGCCGCCTCCAAGCAATTGCTCGACCGCGTGATCTATGCCTATGGCCTGGAGGGCCTGGACTACACGCTCTTCCGCCCCTTCAACTGGATCGGGCCCAAGCTCGACAATGTGATGGAGCCGAAGGAAGGCAGCTCGCGGCTCTTCACCCAGTTCATCAGCAACGTGATCTTCCGCAAGCCGATCCAGCTGGTGGACGGTGGCCTGCAGAGCCGCTCCTTCACCTTTATCGATGACGGTGTGGAGTGCCTGCTCAAGATCATCGAGAACAAGGACGGTGCGGCCAGCCGCCGGATCTTCAACGTGGGCAACCCGCACAACAACGTCTCCGTCGCGGACCTCGCGAAGATCATCATCGAGGCCTTCAAGCACTATCCGGACTACGTGGAGCACGCAGAGCAGGCGCAGGTGGTGTCGGTTTCCTCGCAGGAATACTTCGGGAAATACTACCAGGACATCCACACCCGCGTGCCCTCGATCGAGGCGGCGAAGGAAGCGCTGGGATGGTGGCCCAAGGTCGACTTGGAGACTGCGATCCGCCTCACGCTGGACTACCACCTGGCCCATGAGGACTACGAGTTGACCTCCGCGGCATGAAGCCGGTCCTGGCATTGAAGGTGGATGTGGACACCGAGCGCGGCACCCGTGAAGGGGTGCCCGCGCTGATGCGCCTGCTGGAGCTCTACAGCGTGCCCGCCACCTTCCTGTTCTCGCTGGGACCGGACAATACCGGCAAGGCGATCTCGCGGATCTTCCGGCCCGGCTTCTTCAGCAAGGTCAGCCGCACCAGCGTGGTGGGCACCTATGGCGTGCGGACGCTCCTGAATGGCACCTTGCTGCCGGCACCTCACATTGGGAAGCGCCACGCCGGGCTGCTGCGCTCCGTGCATGAGCGCGGTTTCGAGGTGGGCATCCACTGCCACGACCACTACCGCTGGCAGGATCATCTCTTCAGCTTCTCGCTGGAGCAGACGAGGGAGGAGTTCGACAAGGCGCGCCGTGAGTTCAGCCGCATCTTCGGCTTTGAAGCCCGGGTGGCCGGCGCGCCCGGCTGGCAGGCGAGCGCAGCCAGCAAGCAGGTCTATGATGATGCCGGGCTCCACTATGCCAGCGATTGCCGGGGTGAGTCGCCTTTCTTTCCGCGGATCGATGGGCGGACCTTCAAGACGCTGGAGATTCCCACCACGCTGCCGACGCTGGACGAACTACTAGGCCACCCGGAGTTTCCGGATGATACGATCCCGCAACACTACGTCAGCCTGCTGCGCCGGGACCGGCCCAATGTGCTGACCATTCACGCGGAGATCGAAGGTGGGCCCAAGCAGCCGATCTTCCGTGAGATCCTACGCCTTTCCCGCGCGGCTGGCTTTGAGTTCGTGAAAATGGAAGAGCTTGCGGAGGGCTTGTTGGAGAGCCCTGCGGCGATTCCGGCGTGCGAGGTGGAGATGATGCCGATTGCGGGGCGGAGTGGCACGGTCGCGACGCAGGTTTGCGGGGTGGCGGTGTAGGTGCGAGCAGCATCCGTTTAGGCATCGCCCCGGGGAAATTCTTCGTCCCAACGGGACGGTTTATAGTAGCCCGGCACAAGGAACGCAGTGCCGGGTTAGCCCCGGGAGGTGGATTGCGTCCTGTAGGGACGCCTGATGCTTCTGGCATTTAAGGGTTTGGGGGGAGTTGGGAGCCACGGGTTGGAAGCGTTGCTCTTAAGGGATGACCTTCCGATAAACCGGATCTTCTCCGCATAAGGCGTCCCGTTGGGACGCAATATTGCGGCATGCTTTACCCGGCACTTCGTTCCTCGTGCCGGGCTATTATAAGCCGTCCCTTTGGGACGAAGAGTCGCCATGCCGCAGCCTAACCGATTGCCATGCTCGGGCACTACTCCGCTTCCTCGATCACGATTTTCATCATCCGCCTGCCACCCGCTCCGAGGGGCAGGTCATCCACCACGCGGTAGGTCCGCAGTCCGTTTGCTTCGCCGACGACTTGCGGGGCCGCGGCAAGCTGGGTCCACGTCGTCAGATCGGAGGAGCCGAAGCAGCGGAAGTGCAGGCTCTCCGCCGCGGGCAAGGCCGCCTCGAATTCATAGGCCATGCGCGTCTGCCCGCTCACCTGCACCGGCACGAAGCGGATCGGGCGCATCGCTCCACCTTGCCCGGCGTTGCTGCCGAAGAAGACCTCGAAGGCATTCGCCACGCCATCGCCATCCGGATCGCTCGCAAAGCCGATCAGCGCCGGATTCCCGTGCCCTTCAAAGGCGCCGCCGGGGCCCGTCAGCGCGAGTCTAACAACCTCCTCGTTCGTCTCGATACGGTTCGCCACGGTCACCGTCACATGGATCGTGAGCGTCTCGCCGCTCGCCTTTCGCGCAAGCACGGTGAGTCGGTACTGAGACTTCGTCTCGTAGTCGATTGCCCCCGCCACCGTGATCAAGCCGGAGGCGCTGTTGATCGCGAAGCGACCCTCCGAATTCCCGCCGCTGATCTGATAAGTCAGTGGATCCGCCGATGCCGGATCGGTGGCTTGGACTGTGCCCACTGCTGTCCCCACCGGTGCACCTTCCGCCACCACGAACACCGGTGATGGTTCCGCCGTCTGCAACGGTTGCGGCTGGGTCACCGGCCCCACGGGCATAAGGTATTGCCCATCGATCACCGTCGTGCCAGCGATCCCCGGACCGGTCCAACCCACTGCCAGGTGATCATCACCATTGCCATCCGCATGCAGCGCCTCGATGTAGTAGAGTCGGCCCGCCACCAGATCGACCGGGGCCGATTGCTGGGAGGCATACTTCGTCCACTCCCGCGGATTGGTCGCTTGCGGCACGCTGGCAATTTGGACGGCGCGGGATTCCTCGAAGGTCGGACTCAGCTTTAGCACGCTGTCGTCGTCGCTGGCGATCCAGAAGCGGTAGGTCCCGGTCGCAGGCGGGATCAGATAGGCCCGCATGCGGGTGCCGAAGGAGTTGCCCGCATTTGCAGGCGCCTCGAAGGCAGGCCGCAAGTCCACTCCCGTCGGGAAGTCTGGATAATCCGCATCCGCCAGCAGGCTCGCCACCGTGCCGCCGATCCCGCTCCAGGTCTCGCGCGGGATGTGCCCGCGCGTGCCGCCGGTGAAGCGGCTCTGGGTGCTAGGGGTGGAAGCCAGTGCTCCCGATCCTAACAACTTCCAGTTCACGCCGTCATTGCTCACGCTGAATCTCCAGTCCTTCACGCGACCGGAGTCCGCATCCTGCCGCGGCGCGATGCTGAAGCCGCCCACCGCTTGCGGCGTGAGCATGTCGATGATGAGGTAGTGTGGATAGTCCGGCAGGTTGTCGCCCGTCCACCGTGTGTGCCAGAAGGTCGAAGTGGACCCGTCGAAGGCACGGCTGGCCCGGCCGTTCTCGCCCACGGTCTCCTCGCTATCCGCGGTCACCACCCAGCCGGTCCGGCTCAGTGCCGCACCCGCCGTGTTGAGCACATTGAATTCAGAGACCACCGACCACAGGTAGCCGCCGTGGGACGACAGCGTGTCGAGCTTCGCATAGCGGTATTTCTCGCCCGCCTCTTGCTGCATCTTCGTTTCCACCGCTTGCGTGGCAAAGGTGGAGGCCAGCGTTCCGGTCGCCATCTGGGTCCAGTTCGTCCCGTCGTTGCTGCCGTAGAATTCCCAATTTTTCACGCGCCCCGCCGCCGCATCCTGCCGCGGCGCGATCGAGAAGCCGCCGACCGCCCGTGAAGTCTGCATGTCGATCACCAACTGATGCGGGTGTCCCGGAGGATTCGCACCGGACCAGCGCGTGTGCCAAAAGGTGGATGGCGAGCCATCGAAGGCGCGCGTCGCCCGGCCATTCTCCTGGGCCGTCTCCTCGCTGTCTGCCGTGACCACCCAGCCGCCGCGGTTCATCGGATTGTTGCTTCCGTCCAGCACGTTGAACTCGGAGACCACACTCCACAGCGAGTTGTCATGGGTGGACAGCGAAACGAACTTCACATAGCGGAATATGCCAGCCTGTCCGGGATCAAGCGGAGGCGGGCCCACGGCATAGGGCAGCACCTGCCATTCAAATGTCGAACTTGCGGACGCTCCCTTCGCATCGCGCACCGAGACATGCACCGTGTAGCTGGCCACCGTGGAGGGAGCGCCGGAGATGATCCCTGTCTTCTCATCCATCCACAGTCCCGCGGGTAGGCCGCTCGCTTGGAAGCTTACCGCGCCACCATCCGGATCGGAGGCAATGATCGCGAGGTTCACCGCTTGCTGTAGCGTGCTGACCTGTTGGCTCGGCGGCGTTATCAGCGGTGCCTGGTTGCTGCCTGCCGTGGGTGCCGTTGCCTCCAGATCATCGATCTGCATCAGGTAGGCCACCAGCTTGTCGATGTCCGCGCTGCTGCGGTGGAAGAGATTCACATGCCGCCCGCTGATGTCGCGATCCATCAGCACGGCACGCAGCGTCGATGCGGAGCCATCGTGCAGGTAGGGCGCGGTCTTCCACAGGCCGCGCAGGGTCGGCGTGTCCAGTCCATCCAGTGTGCCGCCCAGCCGCTCGCCGGAGTTTGCGGTGAGCGTGCCCACATCATGGCGGCTCAAGCTCACGCTATCCGTGAAGGCCGCGCCCGCATGGCACGACGCGCAATTCTCCTGGCGGAAGATCTCCCTGCCCAGCAGCGCATCCGGCGTGAGCGAGCCATCCGCCGCCCGGAAGGGACTGCGGCCCGCGCTTGTTAGAGAGCCTACATAGGCAGCGAGCGCATCCAGGTCCGTACTCAGCCCTGCCTTCGAGTGCCCCAGCGCTTGCGAGGTGCTCCCGCTGTTGAAGTCCGCGTTGCTCATCAGGCCCGAGCCGCCGCCCAAGCCGCGGATCTGCCCTTCAAAGTCCTGCACCTCATCGAAGTTCGCGCTCCAGTGCAGCGGCCCGTGGCCCACACCATGGCCGTTCAGATCGATCGTGTTGCGGAAGCCTTCGCCCAGCCCGCTGAAGTCCCACACCCGCCCATCCTGCCCGCCATCCAGATGGCAGCTCGCGCAGCTCATGTAGCTGTCGCTGGAGAGCCGCGGGTCTTCTGAGTTGTAGAAGAGCTGCTTGCCTAACAGGACATTCGGCGGCAGTGCGTCCGCCGTCACCGTCGGCACGATGGCTTGCAGCGGTGAGATCCCGCAGAAGCCGGAACACACCGCGGAAGTGGCCAGCACGGTCACATTCCGCGACATGAAATTGTTCACGTAGAGCCGCGAGCCATCCGGGCTGATCGCGAGCCCGTCCGGTGCCAGCCCGCCCGTCCCGATCGAGAAGGGCTCACCGCCACCGTAGGCATCGATCACCCAGATGAACGAAGAGCCGCTCGAAACGAAGAACACCTGATTGCCATTCGGGCTGTAGACCAGTGCGGTCACGAAGTCGCTGTTATCAAAGTCCAGCCGCCGCGAGATTGTCTCAGTCCGATCCGGCAGGCTGATGCTCGATGCCATGCTGCGCACCGCGTGCTCGAAGGTCAGGTTCAGCCCGTTGCGTCGCGTGCCGCGGTAGATGTTGTCTTTCTTCGCCGGAACGTAGAGGTGGCTGTAGTCCGGCGAGATCGCGAGCGATCCCAGGTAGTTTGGCAAGCCCATCCCGCTGGTCGCCGTGTCCGCATCCAGCACCGGCGCGAGGTTTACCACAGAGGAAGTCGTGAAGCTCGCAAGATCGATCGCCGTCACCTTGCCCGCATCCTCCGGTGAAATGAAACGGCTCACCCACAGCGTGTCTTCGATAGGATCGAGCGCGAGCGAGCGCGGCCAAGGTCCCACCGCCACGCGGCGCAGGATCGCGCCATTGGCCGTGTCGATCTCTGCCACCTCACGCGTGCCTTCCAAGCTCACATAGGCCCGCGGCTGCGTGGGATGCACCACCACGCCCTGCGGCACGGAGCCCGGAGGCAGGGGATAGGTCTGCAGCACTGCCCCGCTCGTCCGGTCCAGCACCGATAGCGAGGCCGATTTCGAATTCGCAATCCAGAGCGTGTTGTTAGGCCCGAGCGACAATGACTTCGGCGCAGCGCCAACCGTCACCTCATGGATCCGTATGTTGTCACTCGTCCGGATCCCGCTCACCGAGCCATTGTCGGGATTCACCGTCCAAACCTTCCCGTTCGCCGCGTCATAGGCGATCGTCGCACTCCGTGCCGGGCCCTGCTCGGGAATCGGGCGATGGATCACCTGCACGCCGCTCGCTGCCGTGGAGGAAGTTTGCCCGCTCATGCGCGTGCGCACCGTGACCACGTGATTGCCCGGTGTGGTGTAGGTGTGGCTCGCATCCACGCTGGCTGCGTAGGCCGTTGTTGCCGAGCCATCGCCGAAATTCCAGGAATGCTCCAGCGCCTGCCCGCCAATATTGTTCACCGTGAGATGCAGGTTCACCGTGGAGCCCGTCACCGCCGCCGGTGCCACGACGACGTTCGTGGAATACTCGCTTACCACCTGTCCGGTGGAGAAGCGGAACACCACCGTGTCCTCCGCCACCGCATTCCCCGCATAATCCTTCACCCCGCCCGCGGCCAGGAAGACCTCGTAGGTGGTATCGGCTGTTAGATCCGCGCCGGGCGCGAAGTTCACGATCCCCTCCATCGCGCTCAGCGTGCCGGGGATCGAGGCCTGCTGCCCCATCACCCGCACGCGGAAGTTCTGCACATTCAGCGAGCCCGCATCGATGAAGTCCGTGAAGCACACGCCCACCCGCGACTTCAGGCTCACGTTCGTCGCATTGCTCTCCGGTGAGTGGAAGTTCGGCACCGGCGGCCGTGTGTCCTTCACCGCATCGTGCGGGCTGAAGAGCAGCTTGCGCGGATTGTTGTGATCCGTCGTGATGCCCACCACATTCCCCAGCGGCGTGCCGAAGGCATGGTCATCTGCCGGCGTGATCCCGGAATCCATCCGGCTCACGTAGCTCAGCGTATTACCAGACAGCAGCCACTTCGTGCTGCCCGGCGAATGGCCGATGAACAGGTTCTCATCCTTGCCGAAGCCATACTCCTGGTTCACCAGGAAATCGAGCGATGACCCGCTCGCCACCGTCGTCGCCACCACGTTTTGCGGATTCGAAAAATCGTGTCTGATGATCGGCTTCCCCAGGCCATAGAAGGCCCCGCCATACACGAAGCCCTGATAACCCAGCGGCCCGGAGAAAGTGCTGATCTGCTTCGGGTCCGCCGGATCGCTCACGTCCATCACCAGCGCGCTGAAGCTTGTCTCCAGAGCCGCCGCATTCAGGATGAGCAGATTCCCGATCACCGTGGCCGAGCGCAGCGTCAGGTTCGAAAGCTCGGAGCGCGCCATGTGGTGCAGCAGTGTCGGCTGCGCCGGGTCGCTCGTATCGATCACATACAGCCCGCCGCTGCCGGTGGGCGCGAAGATGTAGCGCCCGCCTTGCCAGGCCGGCGCGAAGGAATACCCATCGTAGTTCGAGGGCGGCGAACCACCGGGATAAATATAGCGGCTGAGGATCGTCGGCTTGGTCGCCGGCGAATCATCATACAGCGGCGCCAGATCCAGGATCACGAAGCCGCCGTTCGCCCCGTGCCGCTCGGACACCAGCATGTGGTTGCCCGAGGTGGAGATGTGATGCATCTCCGCGATGTCCCCGAAGTAATCCGGCGATGACGAATTGTGATAAACCGCCGGTGTGTCCCGCGAGTCGAAGACCTTCACCGGTGCTGTTAGATCGTGAACGTCGAAGACCGTCATGCAGCCCGCCCCCAGGCCGCCGCCATGGTCCGCGCTCATCGGCACGATCAGATAGCCGCGGTGCATCGAGATCGCGCTGATCGCCGCGCCCGTATCCACGAATGACAGCACCGTGCCCGTCTGGTTCGCCGCGTAGTTGCGGCTGTCCAGCCCGGGTCCCTCGGCACCCATTGACGTCGCCCCACACAGGGCTGACAGGATCGCGACGCCAATGGGCACCTTGGCCGGCCAGCGGATACCCAATAAACCGCTGGCCGGGCGCTGGGGACTTGGAAAGGCATTCATGGGTTCGGAGGACTCGCCCAAGTCTCTTTCCTTGCTTTGCTCAGTTCTCAGCCACAATGCGGATGAAGAGCTGCTTGAGCGGCACCGTGCTCGTCGCCGTCACTGTTGCCGTGCCACTCACTGGAGCCACGGTCGGGATGTTCACCTTCGGTCCGCCCACCGGGCCGTCCACGCCATCGCCGTGATACCAGGTTCCCAGATCGGGCGACCAATCGTAGTGGCCGTGCACATCACTGAAGGCAGTGGCGCTCATCGGATGGCTGAAGGTCGTGACCGTGCCATTCGAGGAGATCACCTTGAGCCCGCTGGCACCCGCCACGCTCGGATCACTGCCCAGGAAGGCCTCCAAGCCATTCGCCAGTCCATCGCCGTCGGGATCAGCCGTGAAGCCGGTCGCAGCCCCCACGCCGGGATAGCCGCCGATCCAGGAGGCATAGCTCACAGTCTGCGGCATGATCTTGAAATCCGTGGCCGGATTGAAGGTCGCCGTGCCGGTCTGGAAGGCCACCGCGTCGAGCGTGCCATCAATCCCGCGCCCTTCGAAGCCCGCGCGCCCGAAGTAGCCGAAGCTCAGCGTGCTGGAGTCCGGCGTCGCGAAGGGGCCGGAGCTCAGCGAGCCGAAGGACACGCCGTTCAGATAGCCGGTCAGGGTCGCCGTGCTCGCATTCCAGGCAAAGGCAAGGTGCACCTTGGTCCCGTTTGGTGCCAGCGGCGTGAACTTCTGCTGCACCGCACTGCCGTTCCAGTAGAACATCTGGAAGGAGTTGGGATCGGTTAGATCGCGCAGCCGCAGGTTGCAGTCCCCCATCACGTCGATGATCGTCGGCGTGGTCAAGGTGCTGCCGCTCGAGGTGTAGGTCAGCACCGCCTCTGCGATCCAGTTCTGCGTGTTCAGGTCGCCCAGCGAGGACGGATTGATGTCGAAGCCGTCCGGGCCGTTTTCATTGCCCGGGTTCAGCGTCGCGATGCCGTTGTTCACGTTCGGGAAGCCGTTCGCCTTGAAGGTTCCGGTGATATCGGTCTCGCCGGCGCCCAGCGTGTAGGTGGTGCCGTCCAGCGTGCCGTCGAACTTGATCAGCAGCTTCGTCTCCAGTGGATTCGCGGAGGGCGTCGTTGCGCTTGCCACATTCGAGGGATCGGAATTCCCCGCGGCGTTCTTCGCCATGATCCGGTAGTCATAGGCCGTGTTCGCCGCCAGGCCGGAGTTCTTGTCGGTGTAGAAGTTCGCATTCGCCGCTGCGGTCCCCACCGTCGTCCAGGTGCCTGCTCCGGCTGGCGAACGCTGGATGATGAAGCCGGTCTCGGTGGCGAAGTTGTCCGCCCACAGTAAATCCACTGTGAAGGTGGAAGTGGAGCTGGCTGTTAGATCCGTCACCGCCAGCCCGGTGGGTGCCGTGGCGAATGAGGTGCCCGGCTCGCTCCATGCCTCCAGGTCTGGATCGGCCACGGTGTTCACCGCGTGGAAGCGGTAGTAGTAGAGCGTGTCCGGTGCAAGTCCCGTCAGCGCCCCGCTTACTGCTCCCACCGGCTTGTTGCCCAGCACAGTGCCGTTCGGCCACGGGCCGGTACCTTGGTCCGCGGTATCCCAGTTGATGGTGATGTCGGATGCCGCGTTGAAGAGATTCACGCTCCCCTGCGCGGTGGTTCCGGTGATGCTCGCCACGTTTGCTCCGGAGAGCGCCGGCTGCCCGGCCCCTGCCAGGGTCACGCCCGTCACATCCGTCCAGGTATCGCCGAAGCGGATCGCATCCAGTTCGCCATTGCCCTGCCCGTTCATCCACAGCAGGAGCTGGTTCGCCACCATCGATGAGTTCACCGAGCTCGAGGTGCTCCACACCACGGCGTTCAGATCGTTGTCGATCACCGCATTCTGCGGGTAGCGCTTGATCTGGATGACGTCGTCACCGGTGGCCTTGATGGTGATCCGGCCGACCAGCAGGCCGTAGGTGTTGACCGTATTCTGCCCCTCATAGGAGCGAATCCCATAGACGCCGTTCTGCACCGTGCCATTCAGCACGCCGTACGAAATGTAGGAGGAGTTCCCGGCAATATTGGTGCCCGTCGCCAACGGCGCGGCATTGTTCCAGGTGAAGCCCGCGCCCACGAATTGGTCGGTGGGGCCGGCGCCGGAGGCCAGTCCGACGCCCATCGAGGTGTCGCCCGGATTGTTCAGCCGCACGCTGAAGTAGATCACACGGTCCACGGCGAAGTCGATCGGCGTCGCCAGTGGGCGCGTCGCGTAGACTTGCGTGTTCCAGTTGCCCACGTTGTTCCAGATGCCGCCGTTCACGGGCACGCCGGCATTCAGCGTGCCGGGCGGCAGACCCGGCAGCGTCGCGCCGATCACGTTGAAATTGTTCGCCGTGTAGATGCCCGTGCTGGCATTGGAGGTCCAGGTGCCTGTTAGACCCACGCTCGAAGGCGTGCTGCCCGCCGTGTTCAGGGGCGCATTGCCGTTCGAGATATTGTCAAACAGCTCCTGGATGAGGATCGAAGCGTTCGCCGCGGATGCCGTGGCTGCCAACGCGAGGAGGGGTACGAGTTTTGATTTCATTGGCTAGGTTTTTGGGTTCTCTTGGGGGATGTTTCTCAGGTCAGGTGCCGTCGGGCCCGAAGCTGAAGACCACTGCGCCTTCCGCTTCCTGGATCAGGATCTTGTTTTGACCGGAGATGCGGGTGACCTCGCTCGCCCCGCAGGGCAGCGCGTAGCTGAAACCTTCATGCTTGAAGCCGACCGCGTGCTTGCTCACCTCGGCCAGCGGCGGCGTCTCGCCCTCCGCCCAGTCCATCTCCAGTGCCCAGCTGGCGGGTGCGGACTCACCTGTTAGATCGACCGTCAGCTTGGTCGGCTCGCAGCGGAAGCGCAGGGTGCCGGCAGAGGCCAGCTCGCAAGTCACGACCAACGACTCCGCGCCATCCTCCTTCACCTCCGGCTCGCCCTTGGTGGGCAGCGGCTGGGAGACTCCAGCGGCATGGATGACGCCGCGGATGCCGGCGATGTCCCCGCGCTTGCTCCAGTGGAAGCCGTCCATCACCGGCAGCGTATCGTAGGTGGCCGTCGCGCTGGTCTCGGTCTTCGTCAGGTAGCGCTCCGGATAGTCCTGGTTGAAGAGATGGAGGTCGCGGATCCGCCACTGGTCGCCTTCCCAGCACAGGTTCACGCGGTAGAACTTGCTCTCGTACCAGATGCTGCGGTTCGGCTTGCCGCGCGCATCGTCCAGCGCCACCACTGCGCTTGCGGGCGTGCTCTTGTATTTCTCGCGGAACCACTTGCCGGAGGCCTGCAGCGTCTCCACGCGGATCTTTCCTTCGTTCCGGAAGCCCGCCAGCTTCGCATACTGGTTGTTCAGCCCGGCGGACATCGCGGGCCAGCCGAAGGAGTTCTCCTGCCCGGCCTGCATGTAGGAGAAGGCCAGGCTCGGCTGCTCGAAGTTCGTCTTGAAGAACCAGTCCACCCAGCGCGGCTCCCCGCCGCCCGGGCGATACACCGGCTCCAGCGTGACCACGCCTTGCCAGGAGCCGCCGATCCCCTGGTCATACTGGTGCACGGGATCGCTGCCCAGCATGCGGAAGACCGGCACATCGAGCTGCTGCTCCGCGTTCTGCGCGGGCATGAAGGCATTCAGGCGGCTCGGGTAGTAAGCCTGGTTCCAGTAGCCGCCCCACAGCGTGTAGCCGTCCGTGCCGCTCTGGTCCTTGCAATTGCAGGCGGCCTCGATCCCGTACTGGTCATGCAGGTAGTTCAGCGTCGGCGCATCGATGATCCAGCAGCCGGCGGACTTCGGATACTTGCCGAAGACCTCCTTGAATTTCGCCATGTAGACGTCCATCAGCTTCTTCCGCTCATCCACCGGGTAGCCGTGCGTGAAGCCGACATTCACGTGCCAGTCCCACGGGTAGCGCCCGCGCCACTTGATGCCCGCGGCCTCCACCTGCGGCTGCACCACCTCGATCCACGCGCCCACCTCGTCGTCCGGCCCCATCTCGCGCTTCAGCAGCTCGGTGAATTCCGGGCGGATCAGCGCATCGTACTGCAGCAGCCAGGTCGTCGGCAGCTTGTGCTCCTTGGCGAGCTGGAGCTGGCGCTCCACCGGCTCCACCAGGTTCACGTTCGAGCGCGGCTCCACCCCGCGGATGAAGTTCACGATATTGACGATGTCCGTGCCCTCCGCGCGCGCAGAGGCTCCCAATGCGAACACCGCGGCCACTCCTGCTCCTGCCAATTGACGAGTCCAATGCATCTTCCTGAAGGCGACAGATGTTTCCCTGTCGTATCCCCAAGCTAGGACCCGCCTAGTCCATGCCCACCTCCCCAAGTAGGGAGAACGCCTCACTCACCGCGAAGACGGTAGGCACCACGAATCAACAGCCCAATCCCACGAATCAAGGCTGGGGTCGGGTGGTCGGTGGATTTTTTAACCGCGAAAGGACGCTAAATCCGCGAAATTTAAACAGCCATAGAAAGCCCCGAATCCGAGCAGCGGACAGGACCTGCTCCTCTCTCCTGCCTTTCAAATTTCGCGGATTTAGCGCTTTTCGCGGTTAACTCAAATTCCCTCACATTCGCAAGATCGGCTGTTGATTCGTGGTGCCTCCCATCTCCGTGTAACTCTCACTGCCCGCCACGAAACTTCAGCGCCGCCTCCGTCCGCGTGTGCACGTGCAGTTTCTGATACACGTTCTTCAAATGCCACCGCACCGCATCCACGGTGAAGTTCAAGCGTGCTGCGATCTCCTTGTTGCTTAGCCCGAAGGACACCAGCTCCAGCACCTCGGACTCCCTTCGCGTCAGCGCCTCCAGCTCCTCGCTCTTCGTCTGCTGCGAGCTGAAGTACTGGATCACCTTCAAGGCCACACCCCCGCTGATCGCCCCGCCGCCGCCGCGCACCTCGCGGATCGCCGCGACTACTTCCTCCGGTGAAGAGCGCTTGAGCAAATAACCGCAAGCCCCCGCCCGCAGCGCGCTGAAAATCCGCACCGGATCCTCATACACCGTCACCATCACGATCAACACGTTGGGCAACTTCTCCTTCAACTGCCCCACGCAATCGATCCCCGAGATCCCGGGCAACTGGATGTCCATCAGCACGATCTCCGGCTTCAACTTCGGCAGGATCTTCAGCGCCTCCTCACCCGTGGAGCACGCGCCGACGCACTCCAGATCCGGCGCGAGATCAATGATCGTCCTCAGCGCCTCACGCGTGGTGTGGCTGTCTTCGACGACGGCGACTTGGGTTTTCGCTTTCATACTATACAGATCGTAGAGGCAGGATGAGTTTCACCGTTGTTCCTTCGCCCGGCGCGCTGTTCACCTCGCACTCGCCGCCCAGCTCCTGCATGCGGGCGCGCATGCCGGTCAGGCCTTGGCTGCCGGGTCGCCCAGCCCCGCCAGAATCAAAACCTACACCATTGTCCTTCACCGTCACCACCACCTTGCCGCCATCCACGCTGATGCCCAGCTCCACCACCGTGGCCTGCGAGTGCCGCACCGCGTTGTTCACCGCTTCCTTGAAGGCCAGCAGCAGCGAGTGCCGAACGCGTGAACCCAGATGCTCATAGGGAAGTTCCTCGCGGTTGGTCAGCCGGCACTCGATCCCCGCTGGCTTCAAGAGGCGCTGCGCCTGCAGCCACAGGTAGCTCGCCGCATCGTCCACCGAATCGTAGCCCGGGTTCACCGCCCACACGATCTCATCCAGCCCGCCTACCAGCGAGCGCGACACATCCCGCAGCGTCGCCACATAGCCCGACTTCGTCGCCGCGGGTACCTCCGGCTTCTCTAACAGTGAACTCAGCATCCCGATCTCCGTGAGCCCTGCGCCCAGTTCATCATGCAGGTCCCGCGCCACGCGCGCACGTTCCATCTCCAGCACGCGCTCGCTCTCCGCATGCTCCTTCTCCGCGATCTCCGCGGCCAGCTCGGCGCTACGCTTCGCCACAAGGCGGTGCAGCATCATCGCCCAAGTCGCCACCAGCGCGAGTACCCCAAACAAAGCAAGCGCCAGCAATGCCAGCCGCTGCGTGGTCCACCACGAGGGCCGCGCCAGCACCGTAATCCCCGCGCCATCCGCCATCCGCAACTCGAAGGCCCCAGAGCTCGCGCCCGCATCCCCTGGCGTGCCGCCGAAATACACGCCCGCCACGCGCACCTGCGTGTCCCGCCCCAGTGTTGCCACGCCTTGCGCTGCATCCGCCGCCACCACGGCGAGGAAGCGCGCGGGCCCGGCCTCCAGCTCCAGGCTGCGTTCGTTTTGCCGCAGCGTGTCGCTCAGCACCCGAGCCTCCAGCGTCACCATGATCCCGTCCAGTGTCACATCTGGCAGTGCCTGCGGTTCCACCGGCCGCGGCGCGGGCAGCGTGCCACTACCCTCCACCTTCACCTCGGGATAGAGCAGCAGCGGCGAGACCCTTCCCGTCCGCGCGAAGCCCACCGTCTCCACCGCATCCCCCGGCTTCAGGTCCAGCGGCGTGCGGCTCACCAGCCGCAAAGTACGAGAACCATCGGAGAAGAGATAGAACTCGCCGCGCTGCGCCATCATCCGCCCCTTCAGGCGCACGCGGTCCAGCGCGGTGGACTTGGAGGTGAAGCTCCACAGATCCTGGATCGTCACCAGCGGTACCTCCGCCGTCTCCTTCGGCGCGGGCTCATCCTCCGCCAGCGTGGTATTCCCCAGCGCGAAGACCCCTGGCTCCAGCCGCCCGAGAGTGCTGTTCCAGCTTGGCGCAAAGACCCCGCGCAGGCGCACCCGGCTGCCGACCAGCTTCTCCCGTGGCTCGGCTTGGCGGAGCATCGCGGGCAGGGGATAGTACTCCTGATCCCGTAGTACCACCGTGCCATCCCGTGTGAGCAGCTCCACCCGCTCCGCCGTCGCGCTCACGATCACACCCTCGATCTCCACCTGCTCGGCATCCGGGCTGCCGTTCTGCAGTTCCTCCCAGGTCGGCCGTCGCGGTGCGGGCAGCGCGCCCTCGCCCACGAAGCTGGCCGAACGGGCCGTCACGATTGGTGAGAAGTCGCCGCGCGATGTCGTGCCCTCCATCCGCCAGCGCTCGCCCGCCTTCGGGATCACCGGATCGAAGTGCTGCTTCCCGTCGAGCACATAGATCCCGCCGCTTTCGTCTTGGATCACCATTGAGCGGTAGTTCGCCATCGTCACCACGCCCTCCAGCGTGACCGGCAGTGACTTCGCCGCTTCGTCGGGCTGCAACTCGCGCACCTCTCCCGCGGTCGCCAGCTGGGCGCGAGCCGGGGCCGCCGCGTCCTCCTGCTTGATGCCCTCCTGGTTCAGCGTGCGGATCCCGCCCTCGTGGGCCACGCCGGAGACCGTCACCGTGCGGCCGTGCAGAGCCATCGCATCGAGCCCGCGCGGGTTCAGCACCAGTGCCTCACTTCGGGCCGTGCCCGCAGCCAGCTCCAGCAGCAGCCCTTGCCGCTCCAGTGCTGCATAAGTCACCCGTCCCGTGAAGCTCGACCACGCGGCCTCGGGATCTGCCGAGGACTTCGGCGCGCCCCTTCCGGCAGGCGGCGCCGGCAGGACCTTCCACGCCGCCGCCATGCTCCTTCCCGCGTGCAGCCGTGCGCCATCGTCGCAGTCCAAGCGGAACTCATACTCACCCGTCGCGGGGACCGACAGCAGGCCGCTGAAGCGCAGTGCCACGCCTTCCTTTCCCTCCGCCAGCGTGGGGTCGATCCGCATCGCGATTCCCTGCTTCACCGCTCCATGACCATTCTCGGGAATCTCATCCAGCCCCGCGATCCCCGGCACCTCGAACAACTCGTAGCGCAAGCCGGGCTCCGGCTTGCTCTGCCCCGGCGGCAGGTGCCACAGCCAGGAGCCGGGAAGCTCCGCCACCTCAAGCTCCGGCCCCTTCACCCCGATCTGCAGGAGCGAGGTCATCCGCCCGTTGAACCACTCGAGCTCCAGCGGCTGGTAGCCCTTCTCCAGATATACCGCGCCCTTCGCCCCCGCCGTCGGGTGCCGTCCGTCCACCGTTACCACCGGCCCCGCGCCGCACTCGATGATGCCTTCGCCGCGGGCGAAGAAGGCGTGCCGGAACTCCAGCTCTAGCCAAGCCCCGGCGCTCACCCCGCGCCAGGCCTCGTCCGGAAGCACCAGCTTCAGGATCGCTGCGCCGGATTCATCCTCCAGCGCCAGCAGCCCCAGCTCCTTGTCGAAGCCCCGCACGCTTCCTTCCAGCACCATATCCTCCAGGCCCGTGCGCGCCACCGCAGCCAGTCGCTCGCGCAGGCTGCCCAACGACTCCGCGGCAGCGCTTGCCGCCAGCAACAACCATACGCCGGCAGCCAGCCGCGCTGCCCGCCATGGGCCTGCACTGGAATCACATCGAGCCACGCTGGAGCCTACCACCTCAGCGCAATCTTCTCACGGGCGCAACAAGAGGAAAATTCCCCAGTGAGCCACCCGGATTTTTCTATCCAGTTGGGGAGGGTCTTCCCGGGTGCCCTTCACCTCGTTCAAAAAGCAGGGGAACCACGAATGAACACGGATTCACACGAATGAAAGGCAGGGAAACTCCCGCAGTTGGGTCTTCATTCGTGTGAATCCGTGTTCATTTGTGGTGGATCATTGATGGGGGTGTCTTTCAGGCCCCGCGCCGCGAACTGCGATACTCGCCCGGCGATTGCCCGATCTGCCGCCGGAACACCTGGGCAAAATAGTTCGCGCTGGAGAAGCCGCATTGCTCGGAGATCCGCGAGATGGTGGCCGGGGAATACTCCAGCATCCGGCAGGCCGCCGCGATCCGGGACTCCCGCAGTTCCTTACCCGGGGTGCTGCCGGTCGTTTCGCGGAATTGTTGGTAGAAGGTGGAGCGGCCTTGCCGCGTCGCACGGATCAGCTTGGCCGTGGTCAGGCCCTTGGTCGCCTGCGCGCGGATCATGTCCACGGCGCGCGCGGTGGAGCGCGAGACCACTGCTGCCTGGCCGGTGGAGCCGCGCGCGGTGAGCGTGCAGCCCTGGATGCGGATCTCCGCCGCGGGCCGCGGTGCCTGCGGGCTCAGGTGCCGCAGCATCGCTTCCATCGCCGCCTCGCCGATCAGCTCGCCGGTCGGGATCACGGTGGTGAGGTGCGGTGTGGAAGCCAGGCACACGTCCGGATCGTCGCAGCCGATGAGCTGGATGTCCTTCGGCACGCGCAGGCCGATGCGCTGGCAGACCCGGCCCAGGAAAGGCGCCGCTTCCCCGGTGTAGGTCAGCACGCCCGCCGGCTTGCGCAGCGAGCGCAGCCAATCGCCCGCCGCGCGCAGGAGTGCGCCCTTCGGCTCCGCGCGCAGTTGTTGTGTGCTCATCGGCAGCGCCAGCACCGGGCCGCCGGGCACCATCTGGTGGAACAGACCTGTTAGAAGCTCCGCATCATCCGCGCGCCCGGCGACCAGCAGCCCGATGGTGCGCGCGCCGCGGGACAGCAGGTGGTCGCGGGACACGCGCGCCACTTCCAGTGCGTTGCCCACCACCATGGTGTCCGCGATTCCCGCGGGCATGCGGCAAGCGGCCACGAAGGGGATGCCGGGCAGCTTCTTCCGCAGTGCCACGAGCTCGCGGGAATGGTCCATGCGCAGGATCACGCCGTGGGGTTTCCATGTCAGCAGCGGCTTGGTCACGGAATGGGGAAAGTCGCTCGCCTGCGCGTCAAAGCGGCGGAGGTTCAGACGCGCCTCCGCGTCCGCCAGCCGGCACAGGCCGCTGAGCACCTGCTGGCTGCGCATCGCGGTGCTGTCCCACACCAGGGCCACGCGCAGCGGCCCGGCGGCCAGGTTCGGGCGTCCTTTCATGGACGAACGCTACCACGGCTTACGGGGAATCACGCAACAGGAATGGACAAATCCTGTAGCCGATTTCGGACGAAACTGTACGGACGGCGGATTGCCAGATTCCTAGGTTCAGCACCGAAGCCGGGGATCACGGTTCCCGCTTCCAACCTGGCAACTCCAGCCCTGGCCCTCCGACATGAAACCGAAACACATCGCCTTCCACGCCTCTCTCGCCATCGCCTTTTCCTCCGCCCATGCCGCCGACCGCTGGTGGGATGGCGGCACGACCGATCTCTCCGGGGGCGGGAACGGCACCAGCAATGGCGGCGCGGGCAACTGGAACGGCTCGGTCGTGAACTGGGACCAGGGCGATCCCACGCACATCACCTGGAACAATGGCGGCATGGACGTCGCGGTCTTCGGCGGCGCCGGTGGCACGGTGACCCAGGGCAGCGCGATCACCGTGAACCGCTTGGTCTTCGAGGCCGGTGCCAACTATGTGATGGCGGACACGGTGGGGAATACCCTGACCTTCGGTGGTGCCTCGCCGGCGATCGATGCGCGCTCGGTGATCTCCTGGGGCACCACCAGTGCTGCCTCCAAGACCATCTTCGCCGGCACCGGAGGACTGACGATTACCGGCCTTGGCACGACTCCCACGGGCAGCAATTCGATCGTGCTCAACAGCGCGAACGCCCACACGCTGAGCGGTGGCTTCACCTTCAAGAATGGCGTCACCTTCAATCCCAGCGTGCGCCTCTACGCGGGCACCACTGACCTGCTGAATCCCGGCAACGCGCTGACCTTCGATGGCGGCCACTTCATGCTCTCCGGCTTCGCGGGCAAGACGATCGACCAGACCCTGGGCAATGCCAGCTTCAACACCTTGGGCGCGGGCTCGCGCTTGTTCGTCACCACTTCCGGCAGCAGCGCTAGCACCACCACCAAGCTGCACCTGGGCACGATCACCGGCAGCAACCTCAGCACCAAGGGCGGCGGCGGCGTGCTCACCGGCTTGGGCTCGGCCCCCATCGCCGGGACCACCCATGCCATCACCACCACGACCGCGCCGACCACTGCGCTGAACAACACCTACGGTCCGCGCATGATCTACACCCTGGATGGTGGCGCGGCCAGCGGTGACTGGACCACGGCCACGGACTTGGGCGGCGGCGTCTATCAGCTCGCTCCTTATGCGAGCTACACGGCGATGGCGGATGACGGCACGATCAACAATCTGGACGCGAGCAACAGCACCGATCTCGTGTTCTTCTCGGACAACACCCGCGGCACGCTCAAGTTCACGAGTGGTGCCAAGCTCAACACCGATGTCTTCGTCCTTACGCTGAACCGCGGTGGCCTGATCTTCACTGGCACCGCAGCGAACACCCTCAGTGGCTTGGCCGGTGCGACCTGCGTCACCGCAGGTGCGGGCAGCAACTACGAACTCGTGGTGCATCCCTACAACTCGGCGGGTGCCACCATCTCCGCGGTGATCGGCGACAACCCGAACGGCACGATCGGCGACTACTCGGATGACATCCCGGTTTCGCTCACGATCAACAACCTGGCCAGCAATCCGCTGACCTTGAGCGGGCTCAATACCTACAGCGGCAGCACCGTCATCAATGGCAGCTCCGCACTGGCGGATGGCAAGTCCACGGTGATCGGGCTCTTCAACAAGGACAAGAAGCCGCTGCCTACCGAGCTGGATCCCGAGCCGCTGCCCGTGCCCTCCGCCTATGGAACCGCGGACAGCGTGGCGCTCAATGGCGCGGTGATCCAGATCCTCGCTTCAGGGTCGGGGTCGAGCAACCGCGACATCGCGGTGAGCGGCAACTCCGGCTTTTACCTGAAGGGCAACTACACCCAGACCCTGGCCGGGGTGATCTCCGGCACCGGCACCTTCAGCACGGACGGCGACTTCGGCGGCAGCAACGGCGGCACGGGCAACCTGGTGCTTGCGAAGGCCAATACCTTCTCCGGTGATATTGTCTTCCGCCCGGACAGCCGCATCACCCTGGCCCATGCCGATGCCCTCCAGAACGCGACCCTGGACGTGACCGGCCTGCGCATCCTGGCCGACCTGAAGACCAACAACCTCGCCTACAACCTCGGCGGCCTCCGCGGGAACAACAGCATCGAGCTGGGCACCGGCGGCGCTGCCAAGACCGTGACGATCGGCGCCAACAACCAGTCTAACAGCTATGCGGGAGTCCTGTCCGGTGACTCGGGCCTGACCAAGACCGGTAGCGGCACGCAGATGCTGATGGGTGCGAACACCTACGGGCCCGGCGCCTCCGGCTCCACGGTGGTGGCCGCCGGCAAGCTGAAGCTGGGGGCGGTGGCTGCCAGCACCCAGAATGGCACGGGATCCGCCGGCCAGAAGACCGTGACCGCCATGTCGGGAACCGCCGGGCTGGTGGTCGGACAGACGGTGAGCGGTGGCAACGTGGGACTCGGCGCGGTGATCTCTTCCATCGACTCCGCCACGCAGGTGACGCTGAGTGTTTCCCACAGCGCGGCCTTCTCCGCGGTGCCCATCACCTTCGGTGCTGTCAGTGGCAGCGTGGCCACCCCGGCGATCGAAGTGAAGGTCGGTGCCACGCTGGATCTCACGGCCAAGCCTGCCGCCTACGCGATCGCCGCCACCCAGACCCTCGGCGGTGCGGGCACGGTGACCGGAGCTGTTAGTGTCATTGGCAAGATCTCTCCCGGCGTCGCTTCCTCTCCCGACGCCGCTGTGCTGCTGCCCGACTTGGACAACAGCACGGCCACTCTCAGCACCGGTGACCTGAGCTTCACGGCGACCGGTGAATACCGTTGCACGCTGGATGTCCTTGCTTGCGACCGCATCGCCGCCGCTGCCCTGAGCGTGGCTCCCGGTACCAAGATCAGCTTCACCGGCACGCCGGCCGCGGCCAGCTATGTGGTGGCCACCTACAGCGGTGCTGTGCCCACGCCCTTCGCGACGGATGCCTCGCTGCCGGCAGGCTACTCGCTGGACTACAGCACGCCCGGCCAGGTCAAGCTCGTCACCGGTGGTGTGGTCACGCCGCCGTACGATACCTGGACGAGTTCCAAGGGCTTGTTCGGCGCAGACGCTGCGGCCACCGCGGACCCGGATCATGATGGCATCAGCAACGCGATCGAGTTCGTGATCGGCGGTGAGCCGAACCCGGCCAATGCGGGCTCGAACTCCGGCGCGCTCCTGCCCTCGATGACGACGACGGCGACCCATTTGGTCTTCACCTATCGCCGCGCGGATGTGGCGCTGACCCAGCCGGGCATCACCATCGCCGCGGCCTATGGCTCCAGCCTGACGGGATGGACCACCGCGCAGAATGGCGTGAATGGCGTGGCCATCGTGGTCACCAACGACGGCTACGGCGCGGGCATCGACAAGGTCGAAGTCTCGATCCCGAGGTCCCTGGCAGTCGGCGCGAAGATCTTCGCCCGCATGACCGCAAACTTCTGAGGCCCGAGTGAACGCGCATCCCATTTCCACCATGAGACCACTTACGACGACCCTGGCACTGCTAGGCCTGCTCGCATCATCCGCCCTTGCGCAGGAGCTGCCCGAGGATGTCACCGGCGCCCTCTATCAGAAGGCGAAGGCCCAGCCCCGGGACCGTGCCGAACGCATCCAGCTGAACGAGGCGATCCTCGCCGATTCCCGCAAATGCATGGCGGATCATCCCGATGTCCCGGCAACGGCGGGAAGCCGGGAGATCCTGGTGCGGCGGATCATGCTGCCTGCTGCCATGCGCCTCCAGCGCGATGAGCCGGCTTCCGCGGAATATCGCAAGCAAGTGAGCGAGCTGGCTGCCGAGGTGGCCGACTCGCCGCTGATGGAGGGCCACCGCCTGGTGGAGGAGAAGGTGGCCGCTGCCGAGTTGCTGGCCAGCCTTGAGATCTGGCCGGAGCGGGATGGCCCGCCTCACGAGGCGGCGGCATCGATCCGCAAGCTGTTAGGCCGCTTCCCCGCGAAGCCGGATGACAAGGTCAGTGCCGCCTTCCACGGCCAGGCCTTGGTAGCCGCCACGCGGCTGGCGATGGGTGCGAAGGAAAAATCGCTGGCGGACGACTTCTGCAAGGAGATCAGCGCTTCTTATCTCGCGAATGCGGGCGCGCTTGATGCGCTGGCAGCCGCGGGACATCCGGCGCGCTTCGAGGGGGAGCTGGTCACCATGGATGGCAAGACCCTCCACTTCCCGGAGGATGCCAAGGGCAAGGTGGTGGTGCTCGATTTCTGGGCGACCTGGTGCGTCCCCTGCGTCGCCTCGCTGCCGCACATCCGCGAGGTCCATGAGAAGTTCAAGGACCGCGAGGTCCTGGTCATCGGCGTGAGCTGCGACACCCCGATGCCGAAGGAAACGCCGGAGACCAACCGCGCGAAGGTGGCGGACTTCATCAAGGCGAAGGACCTGTCCTGGACCCAGACCTACTCCGGCATCTGGCCGAAGCCCGCTGAGAAGTACGGCGTGGGTAGTATTCCCACGGTCTTCGTGCTCGGCAAGGACGGCGGCATCATCTCCGCCACCGCACGCGGCCGGGAGGTCGAGCTGATCGAGCGCGCCCTCTCTGCACCCTGAACCTGATCTGATCATGATTTCCTTTTTACGTATCGCCGCTCTTGTTGCCTCCGTCACCTTTGCCGCGCATGCCGATGAGCCCGCGGGGATCGGTGCCTGGACCACCGACTATCCGGCCGCGGTGAAAGTCGCAGCGGAGCGCCACCTGCCCCTGTTCATCGAGTTCACCGGCTCCGATTGGTGCGGCTGGTGCCAGAAGATGGAGAAGGAGTGCCTGTCCAAGCCGGAGTTCCTCGATGCCATGCGCACGCAGTGCGTGCTGGTGAGTGTGGACTTCCCGCACAAGACGCAGCTTCCCGAAGCGCTGAAGGCACAGAACAGTAAACTGGCGGATCAGTTCAAGAAGCACGCCGGTTTCCCCGCCTACTACATCGTGGACAGCGATGCGAAGACGGTGCACTGGAGCTTCGGCGCGCATCCCAAGTATGGTGCGGACCTCAAGCTGCTGATCTCCGACATCCAGGGCTTCTGCGCCGGTTGTGTCTGCCTGGTGGAGCAGACCGCGGCGAAACTCCCGGCGGCCCAGGCCGATACCTATCGCAAGGCCGCTGCGGCCTATGCGGCGTGCCAGCAGAAGACCTCGGCTTGGCTTGAAGAGGAACACCCCGATGCCAAGGCGGCCAAGGACCAATTCGAGAGCGCCTTGAAGCAACTCTCGACCCTGAAATTGGAGATGGATGCCGCAGCTGCGCCGACTCCGAAAGCTTGAACCTGTTAGAATGCCATGAAGCCATTTTCTCCCGCGGTCACTACAGGATTTCTCCTGTTGGTTTGTGTAGCTCTTCCCGCAGCAGCCGCCGATCGCTGGTGGGATGGCGGTACAGCAGACATCGGGACCAATGGCGACGGCGCTAGCGCAGGCGGCGCGGGCACCTGGAACACAGTGCTCAAGAATTGGGACCAGGGAAGTGGCTTGGCGCATCTTGCATGGGACAATGCCAGCGGTGATACCGCCATCTTCGGCGGTGCCAGCGCAGGCACGGTCACACTACAGGGTGCTCTAACAGCCGGTGGCATTGCCATCGTCAATAGCAGCGGCACCTACACGATCAGCGGTTCCAGCATTACCCTGGCGGGTGCTGCGCCGCTGATCACGGTGACGCGGAATGGCAACATCTCGTCCAAGCTCAGCGGCAGCCCGGCCGGTGGCCTGACCAAGAACGGTTCGGCCACGCTCACGCTGAACGGCGCGGTGGCGAATGACTTCAGCGGCGGACTCAAGATCCAGGTCGGCACGGTGAGCCTGAGCATGGCCAACATGGCGACGCCGACCGACCTGATCGCCAGCGGCAACACCCTGAGCCTGGGCAGCGGCATCCTCAGCGTGAGCGCGAAATCGAGCGGCGTCTCCAGCCAATCGGTGAATGGGCTGGTGCTCAATGGCGGCTCCACTGCCGGAGTGGCTTTCGTCTCCACGGCTTCGGCGGGCAGCACGCTGAATCTCGGCGGCATCACGCGCAATGCGAGTGCCGTGGTCAATTTCACCCTGCCGGCCAGCGGCAGCATCACCACCACGGCGGTGAACAATGCCAATGGCATCCTCGGCACCTGGGCCAGCACTGGCAGCGGTGCCACGCTGAAGTACGCCACCCTTGGTAGCAATGCCATCAGCGCTCTCACCGGGTCCCCTGCGGCGGATGGCGCGGCCCTCACTGACACCACCGGTGCCGCGAACTACGATCTGGCCGCCGGCGGTGGCAGCGTTCCTGCCAGCCTCTCCGCGAATACCATCCGCTACACCGGCGCGGCGGGAAGCACGGCACCCGGTGCCACCATGTTCTCCGCGAACGGCCTGATGAACGCGGGCAGCGGCCTGTGGACGATCGGCAGCAATGACATCAGCATCGGCGCGGAGCGCGAGCTGGTGATCCACACCGGCACGGCAGGCATCACCGCGAGCGGGGTGATCAAGGACAACGCCGCCGGCGACTCCGCGCTGACCATCACCGGCACCGGCCTGCTGACGCTCAACACCGCGAACACCTACAGCGGCAGCACCACCATCCACGGCACTTCCGCCTACGGTGACAACGGCTCCACCATCACCATCGCCAGCGCGCTGAAGGCTGCCAACACCAACTCAGAGTTCGGCAAGGGCAGCGCCATCGTTCTCCACGGCGCGGTGATCCAGCTGACGGCCAACAACGTGAGCGCCACTTGTGACCGCAACTTCACCCTCACCGGCACCAGCGGCTTCTACTTCAAGAACGTGCTGACCCAGACGCTCACCGGCACCATCTCCGGCAGCGGCAACCTCTCGGTCGATAGCGATTTCGTGGGCGCGACCGGCTTCGGCAAGGGCAACCTGGTGCTGGCCGGCGGCAACGACTTCACTGGCGATGTCATCTTCCAGAACGATAGCAAGATCACCCTGGCCCATGCCAATGCCCTCGCGAATGCCACGCTGAACCTGAGCGGCACCCGCATTCAGGCGGACCTCGCCACGAACAATCTCGCCTACGTGATCGGCGGCCTGAAAGGCGGCGTGAACCTCAACCTCGGCAACGCCACCGCCAGTGGCGGCAGCGGCTTGGTGAGCATCGGCGGCAACCACCAATCCACCACCTACAACGGAGTGCTGTCCGGGGCCGCGGGGCTGCTCAAAACGGGCAATGGCACCCTGACCCTGAACCCCGCCACGCCTAACAGCTACGGCGGCGATACCCGTGTCACCGCCGGCGTGCTCGCGGTCAATGGCAACGCGCTGCCGGATACCACCAAGCTGATCATCGACGGCGGCAAGATCGCCGCGAGCGGGACCGAGACCGTGGACACCCTCTACTTCGGCAGCGTCCAGCAAGCCGCGGGCACCTGGGGCGCCACCGGTTCCGGCGCGGACCACATCGATGACACCCGCTTCGCCGGCAGTGCCGGTGTGGTGAAGGTCCAGCCATGGTCGGTGAATGCGGCCCAACTGGACTACGGCCAGGTGACGAATGGCGATACGGTTGAGATGAGCGTCACCATCTCCAATCTCGGCACCAGCAGCATCTCCGGCAGCGCTGCTGTCCCGGGACCGCGCTTCAGCGTTACCGGCGGCGCAAGCTGGACCGTGGCGGCCAATAGCTCCACCACCATCACCGTGGCCTTCTCACCGCTGGTGAGCGGCGCTCTCACGGATACACTCGTTCTAACAGGCGCGGGCCTCACGCGGAATGTCGCGCTGGCAGGGGAGGGGATTAGCTTCAGCCAGCCGGTCGCGAGCCAGTTCCAGGACTACGGGCTCGGCATCCTCTCGGGCATGGCCGCGCCCGCGAATTCCGCCGCCATCACGCTGAACGAGGGCAGCTCCCTCACCCAATCCTTCAAGCCGCGCCGGGATGCTTTCCTCTCCCAGTTCGCCGCGCGCGACACGGCGGCCCCGGCCACCTGCAAGCTGTCCAAGCTCACGCTGAAGACCTCCACCTATCAGAATTCGCCCTCCACCTTGCGCTTCGAGATCCTGCGCATCGAAGCGAATGGCGACCGCACGGTGCTGGCCAGCCAGGATCTCTCCCAGACCTTGTTCGGCGAGACCGCCTACTCCGTGACTTTCGCGAGCCCGGCGGCCCTGGACTGGGATGCCACCTATGAGATGCGGTTGACCTTGGTGAGCTGCGGCGCGCGCGCCTATGGCGGAGGCCCCTCGATCCAGTTGTTCGGCCCGGCCAGCGGCTATGCGGATGGCGCTCTCGCTTCCGGTGGTGACTTGTGGCTCGATAGCGCGGGCACGACGGCGATCCCCGTCTTCTCCGAGCTTGTCATCACGGCGGATGCCGCCAACCGCTTCTTCTACGATGGCGATATCGCCAACGCCGACTCCTCCAGTTACGACAATCTGAAGGGCAAGCTGCTCGGCACCAGCGGTGCCGCGGAGAAGCTCGCCTTCAGCCACCCCGCAGCCTGGGGCCCGCTTTCATTCAGCATCGAGAACACAGCCTTCGCCGCTTCCGCAAACGGCGGCCGCAGCGGCACCGCGGACAGCCTCCAGCTCTCCGGCGTGGCTGAAGGCAACACGATGCTGTGGGTGAAGTCCGGCAGCACGGTGGTCGCCTACATCAAGCTGATGAGCTTCCCGCAGCGCGCGGTGGCGCTTTCCTACAGCTACGTGCAGTACCCCGGCGAAAGTGACCACGCGCTCAAGCATGCCTCCGCCGAGGTCACGGCCTACATCTCCTCCGTGTATGCGAAGGCCAACGTGGCCATCCAGTGGACCGACAACGGCATCATCACCCACGAATGGGATGCCAACAACGACGGCAGCAGCTACGTCGATGACTACTCCGAAGTCTGGTCGCCCATGACCAGCGGCGCGCTGCCCAATCAAAGCAGCTACTTCTCGAACGTCTTCATGCTGCGCTACAACAAGGACGACAGCTTCCAGGGCGGCACCAATGGCGGCGGCACCTCCATGGGCTTCGGCCCCGGCAATCCGCCGCGCGGCGCCAGCGTCCGCTGCCACCTCCTGCGCCCGGCCAGCCAGTTCGCTTCCACCCTCACGCATGAAGTCGGCCACAACCTCGGCCTGGGCCACACCGACATCACGAACAACCTGATGGACGTAGGCCGCGCCGCGGATGGCCTGTGGGGCTGGCAGTGGACCATCATCCACGACACGCTCAAGACCGTCCCGCCGCCTGCCATCACTCCGGATGCCAATGGCAACGGGATCCTCGACTCCTGGGAGAAGACGATGTTCGGCAGCATCGTCGCCGGGGCCAATCCGCCGGATGCCGACCCGGATGGGGATGGCTTCAACAACCTGTTAGAGTATGCCCTCGGCACTCATCCGCTGCAGGCAAATGCCAACCCGCTCACGGATGATCTCGAAGCGCTTGCCGATGGCCAGCACCTGCGCCTCAGCGTGCCGAAGAATCCCGCCGCCACGAACCTGATCTACACCGTGCAAAGCTGCGGCGGGCTCGACGATTGGTCGGCCGCGGATACCACCACCGAAGTGAACACCGCGGCACAGCTCATCGTCCGCGACAACTTCACCACCACCAACGCACTCCACCGCTTCATCCGCCTGCGGGTCAGCGTGGCTCCTGGCAATTAATTCCCCGGAGAGTCGAAGAGGTTCCTGCCGCCGTGCGATTCGAGCGGCACGGCAGGATCCGCCGCGGGAGTTTCAGTTGCCGGTGCGCCAGCCGTGCCGTTCTGCGGCACCCCATCCACTTGGCCCGGAGTCGCGCGATCCAAATCGTTGGCCAGGCCATCGATGATCTCCTCCCAGATCAAAAGATCCCGGATCGACTCATTCACCATCTCCTCGGACTGCGCCGCGTTCAGTTCACCCTGCACCAGCGCCTGCTCCCGGGACTTGTCCACCGGTGCCGTGCTGGAGGGATCCTCCGCAGATGTTAGAGGGTGGGCCTGGCTACCGGATACGATCCGCATCCGCGGGTCGTAGGACTGCGAGCCGCGCACCAGCACCGGGAAGATCCGCCTCTGCTGCTCCGCGGTCAGGTCGAGCTGCTCCGTCAGCCTGCCCAGCCGCCGCAGGGCGAAGGCCTCCACGCGCTGCGCCCGCTCCTCCAGATCGCCATGCTCCATGGCCACCTGCACCCGCAGGTCGGAGCGCAGCTCGCCGGGCCGCGGCATGGGCATCTGTCCCATGGCGATGCCGGGGAAGGCCTCACGTCGTTCGAGCGGCGCTTCCTGCCGCGGCTTGCGGAGCTCCACGCGCACTCGCCCGGGGTCCCGCTCGCTCTTCTCCGGTGCATGCGCTTCTTCGCTGGCAGCCGGCCGATAATCCGTCTTGATCACGACAAATACCAGGGTGCCCGCGACGACCAGCATCACGACCCGGGTAATGAAATTGAGACGGTTGGCCATGGGGGGTGACTCAGGTTTTGGGCAGCAGCCCCTGGATCTTCTCGTCGAGCGTGCGCTTCTCCTCCTTCAGCCGCCGTGCATTGGAGTCATCCAGCTGCGTGATCAGCCGCTCGTAGAGTTCCGAGATCTTCTCGTGGTAGTTGAGGATCGTCTCCTCGCGCTTGATGCGGATCCCGCTGGCGGTCCGCTTGAGTTCCGTCTTCACGACTTCCAGTTCCCGTGAATCCAGGTCCAGTGAGCTCTTCAGCAAGGACAGCGTGTCCGCTTCCCAGTTCACGCTCACCTCCGGCTTCTCCTTGTCCGGCTGCTTCCGGCCGGACAAGTGGCCCGCGCCGAAGCCGCAGGCGAAGACCGTCAGCAGCGCCATGAGAATGTTCAGATGATCGCGCAGGCTCGGTTTCATGGGGCCGGGGGGATGGGGATTCTTGGTGCCGGGCTAGCGGGGGCTTCCGGTTGTGAGGCGTAGAAAAATGCTCCGAACACGCCGAGCGAGAGCGCGATGGCCACGATCGACCAGCGCTTCCAGATCACGCGCACCCACAGGTCGTGGACCTGTCCGGGAAGATCCGACAGCCAGGGGATCGATCCCGCAGACAAGTCGGACTCCCCGGGTTCGGCTTCAAGCTGCCGGACCGCGCGCGCGAATCGTTTCCAGGAATGGTTTCCGTCGCTCATGGTGCTTCCAGGGATTGCAGCAGGGTGCCGAGTTTCTTGCGGGCGCGGAAAGCGGTGACCTTGATCTTGGAGTGACCCCAGCCGGTGAGTGTGGAGACCTCTGCCACCGGGCGCTCCTCCAGATCTAACAGGCGGATCACGATTTGCTCCTGCGGCTTCAGCGAGGCGATCAGCCGGTCGAGCAGGCCGATCATCAGGTCCGAGCGGGTCGTGGAGACTTCCCCGCCTTCGCTGGCCAGGGTCTGCTCGAGCGCGTGCCGCTCCGGGTCGGAGAGATCGCTGGCCATCACGGCGGGCCGGGCCTTCTGGCGCCGCAGCCAGTCGTAGCAAGTGGTCACGCTGATTCGGCTGACCCAGTGGCTGAAGGGCTGCGGCCCGCGGTACTGGTGCAGCTTCGCGAAGACCTTCAAGAAGACCTCCTGCACCACATCCTCCAGGTCCGCATGGCGGCGGATCTGGCCCTTCACCAAGCGGCTGACCATCGGGTGCAGTGCCTCCACGATCTCCTTCCCGGCGCGGGCATCACCTGCTCCGGCGCGCTGCAGGAGTTCCGCGGAGATAGCCACCGCGGGATCGGCAAGCTCACGCGGCGGCGCGGCATCGCAGGCGGGCGAGTCCATCAGGCTCTCCGCGAGCGAATTCAGCAGCTCCCGGGCGGGCCGCAGGGGTCCGTCGGGGAATGGCTGGCTTGGAAAGGTGTTGATCATCGCTCAGGGGGTGGGCAAGCGCACCACGCGGTAGTATCTCGTCCCGGGCAGCACGGGAGAAGGATCGGTGAAAGTGAGCGTGCCTTTGGTGGCATTGGAGGCGAAGTTTGAGCCGGGCAGATCGCTCTTCCAGTTCTTCAAATCCACGGAGTACTGCACCTGGTAGTCGAAGCCGCCGTCGCCCGGCCAGCTCAGCGTTCCCAGCCCGCTGCCCGGGGCGAAGGTCTTCGCCTTGAAAGGACCGGGCGGAATCGAGGCCACCAGCCAGTCCGCCACCAGCAGCCAGTTGTCTCCCGCCTGCCCGGGTGCCCCGGCGGCGATCTCCCATTCCACGGCCATCGGCCCGAGCGTCCGGGCCTTTTGCGTGGCGGTGAACTGCTGCTTGAAGAGCGGCACCGCATCCAGGCTCGCCTCCCACTGGTTCGTATCCAGGTCGATGCTGATCTTCAGGATCTGCAGCGCGGCCACGCCCAGGATCTGGTCCCCACGCAGGAATTCCACGCCCGTGTCGCGCACGGTCACGCCATCATCGGAAAGGACCTTGCCGCTGGTGTTGTCGAACACCACCGCCGCCAGGAACTCCCCGCTCATATTATAGACGGAGATGTAGAAGCGGTCGCGTTTGGTGGTGGTGGAGTCCTGCACCCCTAGCAGCGAATCGAACTCGATCTTGGAAGAGCCGGTGACCGCCGGGTTCTGATTGTAGGAGCGGTAGACCGAGGTGAAGGTCGAGTTGGGCTTGGCGTAGCCCAGGTAGCCGGTCTTCCCCAGCGGCAGGTCGGCCACCGCATCCTGGGAGATGCCTTGGGCCCCCGCGGTCGTATTGCTGGCCACCCAGTTGCCGGTTCCGGACCAGCGGTTGTTGCCCGCCGTGAACTCCTCGAATCTCGTGGAGTACAGGGTCCCGGCTTCTGACAGCGCGGTCAGAAGAAGCACCAAGAGGGCGATGGCGCGGCGGGCAGTCACGAATCCTTGGGTTCCGTCATGGGGGTGAGGGCAGGGGCCGCTGCGTCACGGGTTCGATCCCCCGTTTCCGTTGCCATTGCCGTTATTGCCGTTTCCGTTGCCGTTGTTGTTCCCTTGGCCGCTGCCGGGCGGGGTGCCTCGTCCGGTTTGCTTGAAGAACTCCTCCATGCTGACGAAGCCGTCGTTGTTCTCGTCCAGGCGCTTGAAGAGATTCGCCGCAGGCTGCGGCGGCGTGTGCTTGAATTGAGGCAGTTGGGAGAATTCCTCCAGGGTGAGGAGCCCGTCGTCACCGGCCAGATCCAGGAAGAGGTAGGCCAGCTTGACCTTCTGTTGGTTCTTGAGGGTGGCCACCGCTGCCAGGCGCTCTTCCTCATCCACCGTGCCGTCGCCATTGGTGTCCCAGTTGGTCGTGCTGGCCTCCTTGTCCCGGCCCTTCGCCCGGGATTCGTTGAATGCCTGCCGCTCGGCGTTTGAAATTTTCCCGTCGCCATCGGTATCCAGAAAGGCCGGGACCGCCGTCTGCATCTGCGGAGGCGTCGCGCGGGCGACCGAGGCCAGGAGGAGTGCGGCCAGTAGGGTACTGATTTTCATGGCTGGGAGAGATTGGGACTTTCTTAGGCAACTTCGCGAGAGGCGCTGCGCGTCCCCGCAAGTCGCTTGGCAGTCTGCTAGCATTTTTGCGCTAAAAAGGGAATCTTCATTCTCCAGCCCGTTGATAATCCCTTGGTCCTGAATTTTTTTCACATCCAAAAACTTTTTGTAACCAGCCGCTAATGAGCTGCGTCATGGCGTTATATGGCACTTCCAGACAAAAAACTTTTCCGGATTATCCGGGCATTTTTGTCGGGAAGGGCCGGAGCGCCCGGACACCCGCCGGCGTTCTGAGAGACTTTCCTGCCTAGACTACTGTCCCTGACCACACCCACACCCGGACGAGAGATCGTCCAACGCCCACACATAGTTCTGATGCTGTCCTGAGAGGCGCCGCGGAGTCCCACACCCGCCGCACACCTCAAATGGATCCCTCCCCGCGGCAAGTCCCACTGCCCAAGGGATCGGGAAATGGCACCCGGAGCTCGGTGTTCACCCGATACCAGCCATGAAAACCAGCCGTCTGGCTGCCCGCCCGGCAGTCGTCGCTACCGGTCTGTCTGCGCCCATGGCGCGGCTTGAACCAAACGTGCACCCCTCCTTGCTGCGGGGCACGCCGGCTGTATTTCCGGCCCCTTTTCCGGGCCTGGATTCGTGTGATTGCGCGGCACTTCGCCCGGGGACTCCCAGCTCCTCCCCGGCCCCTTGTGCCTGAAAGGGACCGTCCCGGCCTCGCTCTCACCCACACACACCCAGCCATGAAAACCACCCGAAATGCCGCCCTCGCTGCGGCCGCAGTCCAACTGCTCATCGCGGGGACTTCCCGCGGCCAAGCCAGTGACCCGCTCATCCCGGTGGGCACGCTCACCGCGTTCCCCACGCTCGTCCAGACCGGCACCCACCCGACCCTCAACTGGAGCATGATGTATCCCTCCAAGGTGATCGGCAGCCTCAGCAACGGGAACGGCAATAACAGCGGCACCGAGACCGCCGCGGTGGTCAATCCGCCGGGCACCCTCATCCCTTCCCAGGACCTCTTCGTCACGGTCCAGATCATCGGCAGCGGTCCGACTTCCTGCGGCAATGGCAACAGCACGCAGCCGGCCACGGACCTGCGCATGAGCGTGAATGGCGGCACCTACTTCCAGCTCTTCTACGGAACGCAGGCGAACGTGAATCCGGCCACGCAGCTCTACATCAAGAAGATCAAGTCCGGCCAGACGATCAACTTCGGCGGCCGCTACGTCATCGGCACCGGTTGGAGCCCCTTCTACACGACCAATAGCAGCAACCTCCAGGTCGTCTCCCTGGTGAATGGCGATGCGCTGCCCATCTCGGCGAATTCCTCGCAGGTCACGATCGCCAACTACATGAAGCCCTACCTGGACGCTTCGCGGAAGGTGAAGATCGGGCCCTTGAGCGTGCTCATCGTCATGGAGCTCGGCCAGACGAACCATAGCCAGCCCTGCTTCGACTATCAGGACCAGGCCATCCTGTTGACCTTTTCCCGCACCCATCCGAACAACGGCCACGGTAACAACCTCGATGGCGTGGACTCCTCCAACCCTGGCCAAGGCCACGGTGGTCCGAACGGTGCAGTCGATCCTTCGGGCGGCTACGACGACGAAATCCGCTAACAGCAGCCGCCATGAGAACCAGCCATCTATTTTACCTGGCCTCCGTCGCGGCGTGCTCCTTGAGCGGCCTTGCCTCCGCCCAGAACGTCGAGATGCGGGACAGCCCGAGCGCGGAGGAGATCACGGAGAAGTTCATCCAAGCGTCACGGCAGAACAACAAGGTTGAGGTCCAGCGCGCGAAGGAGACTCCCGATCCCTCGAAGGCGGCCACGCCGGGGAACATCGTGGATGAGTCCGACTTCCTGTCCTTCAACGGGCGCTCCACGCTCGTGCCGAAGGGGGCGATCCTCCACATCCCGCCCGCCCTGAAAGACCGGATCAAGTTCACGCCAGGCAATCCCTTGCTGCCTTGGGGGGACTTCTTCGCCGTGAACCGCGCGTGGATCACCACCGTGGAAGTGAGCCGCATCCAGGCCGAGGGCAACCAAGCCCTGGCCGAGGAGACGACGAAGTCGATCAGCAAGAGCACCAGCTTGATCGTGGCCACCTACAAGACCGGACCGATCTCGGTCCTGCCGCTCAAGACTCCGCCGCCGGTTGATCCGAAGGCCGACCCCAAGGCCGCTGCCGCTGCCAAAACCCAAACCGCCAGCACCAGCACCCAGAAGAAGCCATGAAGAACCTCTCCATTTTCCTGGGCATTGCCTTGGCGGCGTGCCCGCTCGCGAACGCCCAGACGAACTACGCGAACTTCGTCCGCCAGAAGCAGCTCCCCAGCGGCGTGAAGTGGGACATGCCCGTCAGTCAGATGGGTGAGACCCAGTCACCGCTGGCCATCAATCCCGGTGGCGCGCAGTTCGAGCTCTGGACCGTGAACAACGTCACGGCGGCCAGCTACTTGCTGGATTCCCGCTATGTCGGTGCCTACGTGCCGGCAGCGAACGTGACGATCAGCTCGGAAGATCCCTATGCGGTGCTTCCGCGGACGCGGGCCGACCGTCCCTTCACCGTCAAGGTCACGGTGGGTGGTTTGATCACGAACGATCCGACGGCACCGGAAGCGGCCACCAAGCTGAACTTCCTCCATCACGTGCAATCCTACGGAACGGGGAATGGCGTCGGGATCGACCGCACCCAGGCGACCCTCTCCACCAACCAGGAGATCAACACCAACGGCACCTTCACCTACAGCTACACGATCAACACCATCCCGGGTGCGAACCGGGCCAAGATCCGTGGTGAAGAGCGCTTCTCGGCCTTCTCCCTGGAGGACTACCAGGCGCCGCCGCTGCAGCTCGGCTCCCAGTACATCCAGATCTGGCCAGTGGCGGATGCCTCCATCGCCGGCATGACCTCGGGCCAGCTGGTGCGCTTCAAGGCACCGGCCCTGACCCTGACCTTGAACGATCTCTACCCGGACAGCTGCACCTACGCCCAGGTTTACCTTGGCTCACCGCAGCTCGGGAAGACGGGGACCATTGTTCCGGGATCATCGATCATCATCAATGATACGGTGCCCCAGAGCCGGACCCTGAACCTGCAGGACTACGATTCCGCTTTCACCGATGACGGGACCTGGACGATGGAGATCCTGACCAAGACGCCCTTCGGGTTGGAGCGCTTGGCCTATGTCTCCTTCGTGCTCGACCGGACGATCCAGACAAACGCCAACATCACCACGGCTGAGTGATGATGGCGCGCGGCTGGACCGCTTGTTCATTTCGGGTTGAATAGAATCCGGTCGCGGCTTCTCGGGTGAGGCCGCGACCGGGTTGCTTTCTTGGGGGAGGTGGCCATGAGGCCGCAGGAAGTCCAAAAGGCCGGATTTGGTGCCGCGGACCCGCGGAGGCACCACGGGCGGACAGTCGTAGGGCTTTGAGGGCAGGCGGCTTGGGCGAATTTTGGTGACTCACCGTTTTCTCATGAAAAACTGGTTAAGTTCTGCCACAAATCCCGCGCAACCTGTCTCCTATGACTCCGGACCCATCCACTTCATCCCCGATCACGTCCTTTCCCGGCTCGCCTGAGATCGCCCCGGCGGCTGGCGAGAAGCGGGACAAGGTCTTCACCCGCGAGGGCTCCGGCTCGGAGGACTTCAGCTTCAATTCGGCCACTGCCGCGGTCTTCGACGACATGGTCGACCGCTCCGTCCCCTACTACTCGGAGATCCAGCGCATGTGCTGTGAGCTGGCGGCGGACTTCGCGACCCCGGGCTCCAATCTCTACGACCTCGGCGTTTCCACCGCCACCACCTTCATGGCACTGGATGGCAAGGTGGACCCCTCCGTCACCTTCATCGGCGTGGACAACTCCGCCCCCATGCTGGAGGAAGCCGCAGCCAAGATCAAACGCTCCGGCACCCCGCGCCCCATCCAGCTGATCAACGGTGACCTCCACGAGACCCCGGTGATCGAAAATGCCTCCGTGGTCATGCTGATCCTCACGCTCCAGTTCATCCGCCCGCTCTACCGCGAGCGCATGATCCAGCGGATCTACGACGGCCTGAAAAAGAACGGTTGTTTGATCCTGGTGGAGAAGATCACCACCGAGAACACGGTGCTGAACCGCCTCTTCATCAAGAACTACTACGACATGAAGCGCCGCGCCGGCTACTCGGAGATCGAAATCTCCCAGAAGCGCGAGGCGCTGGAGAACGTGCTCATCCCCTATCGTCCGGAGGAGAACAGCAAACTGCTGAAGGACAGTGGTTTTGATTGCGTGGAGGAGTTCTTCCGTTGGTATAATTTCACCGGCGTCATCGCCCTGAAATAAGCCCGATCCCATTTTCTATGAATCTCGTCTACCTCTGGGGCAGCTTCCTTTTCAAATACCGGAACACGGTCTTTCCGCTGTTTCTCGCGATCATCTTCATCATCTTCCCGCCGGTGCTTTTCGGCGGGACTCTGGAGAGTGACCTGCGGCTCGACCTTGTGGGCGTCGGCCTTTGCATCTTGGGACAGATCGTGCGCGGCGCGGTGATCGGCTTCGTCTACATCAAGCGCGGCGGCCTGAACAAGAAGGTCTATGCGGATACCCTGGTCACCCGCGGGATCTTCGGCGCCTGCCGGAATCCGCTCTACGTGGGGAACCTGCTGGCCGCCGCCGGGATCCTGGTCGTTCATAACAATCCCTGGGTCTACCTGATCGGCGGCCTGTTCACGCTTGCCTCCTATCAGGCGATCGTGCTCACGGAGGAGCGTTTCCTGCGGAACAAGTTTGGCGAGGAATTCGAGCAGTACTGCCGGGAAGTGTCCCGCTGGCTGCCCCGTCCTTCCAAGCTCCGCGGCGCCACGGAAGGCATGACCTTCCAGTGGGGCAAGGTCGTGACGAAGGACTACAGCACCTGCTGCACCTGGGTCGTGATCGTCAGCCTGCTCTTCATGTACGAGGGATATCGTAGCAACATGGCGAATCTCTCCACCCGGATCGTGGTCGGCTGTGTGATCCTGGCCTGCGCCGGTCTCTTCAGCCTGGTGGTCCACCTCTACAAGAAGAGCATCTCGCGCAAGCGGGTGATCCAAGCTTGAGGTTCTTACCTGCGATGGCAGGGACTGTCGCTCCGCGCGGTCCGGCTTGGGGCGGCGCTCGTCCCAACGGCCTTTTGCGCTACTGCCGGATGCTGTATGCTCAGTCGCGAAGGTGCTTGGGTATCGCTCACGACCGGCAGGGGCGCCAGTAGAGCCGTCGCGCAGCGACCTTGGAGTGCGTGCAGCCTGCTGCCGCTTTCACGCAGGCAACCCTGTTGCCGTGAGTGAGCCACCATTCGTCCCTATCACCCTTCCTTGTGCCCGACGGCCGAGGGAGGATGTGGCCTTCACGCACCGTGGAAATTGCGGAACACCCAAGAGCTTGATAAGCGGGCAAGTGAACCCCGGCTGCCTTTGCTGCGCCTTGAATCTTACGTCCACGCAGAATTTGAGGGTGAATCAGAATCGCACCCCTACTTGGATGGGCACCCCGTGGTGATCGGGTGAATCCACTGGATCATTCACGACAGCAGGCTGTCTGCCGAAAGCGGCAGCAGGCTGCACGCAGTCCAAGGCGGCTGCGCCGCGGTCTGAATCCTTACAGTCATTGGCCTTAGGCCGCCCCGCGCTGACCAGCCCGCTTGCTACCGGCCTGAAATAAAACGGCCGCGGCTTCCCGAAGGAGGCCGCGGCCGGATTGTTATTCAGGATCGCTATCCAGGATCACTCCCTCTCAAGCAACACCCGCCAGGTATCCGCCGCCTTCATCCGGCGGTTCAGCTCGACCAGGGCCGGGAAGGCTTCCGGTGAAACCACCGCTGCCTTCAGCGCGATCTCCCGCGTCCACACCAGGCGCAGGCCGCCATCGTCGCGGCGCTCGGTGGTCGCGGAGAGCGTCACCTTGCCCAGTCCGGCGGGGCCGTCCCAATCCACCGTGCGCGGCTCGCCGGCGAGCTTCCAGCCCTTCGGCAGATCCACGGTCCAGACGGCACGTTCATCGCGCTGCGAGCCCGAGGCATAGGGAAGGCGGCGGGCCACCTCATTGGCACCCTCGAAGATCTCGCCCGCGCCGCCCGGAAGATCGAAGTAGGACAGGTCGCCCTGCATCACCGCGAAGTCCGAGACGAAGGCATCGTAGCCAAGCTTGCCGACCGAGCCTCCTTCAATCACGGGCTCGCCCCGCAGCTCGGCATCGCGCGAGAGGCCGGTGATCATCGATTGGAAGTACTGGCTGAGATCCTCCGGCGTGGCCTCTGCGGACCAAGAAGTGAAGGAGGTCGCGTTTTCTCCCCGCGACTCCGACGAGTAGTGCACCGCCGCATCGCCCTCCGCAGTGATCTCGATGCCATAGGTCGTGAGGTTGTTGTTGGGGATGGACTTCACGCGCTCGGGCGTGGCGGTGTCCAGCGGCAGAACCACGTCGCCATCGCTGGCATTCACGCGCCAGTCGGCATACTGGGAAAGGTAGGCGAAGTCCACGGGCCCCTCCTGCAGCCGCAGGCGGGTGCCGAAGGCGTCATAGTAACCCTGCGGCAGTGGCTCGGAGGGACGGCGGGTGACCACGTCCAGGGGATCGGTGGCGAAGAGTGCGGGCGTCGCATCATACCCGGCGGCGCGCAGCAGCGCCACGAAGAGCAACTGCCGGTCCGCGCCGCCACCATAGCCATCGGCCAGCGTGGGTGCGGCGCCGGAAAGCTGCGCGGCAGGGATCTCACCCCAGCCCGGACCGGCCTGGCGGATGTTGCGGGCCACGAAGTTGCGCAGCGCCAGAATCTTGTCAGCATCGCTGTTCAGGCCTTTGACCAGCTCCGCGGCCTTGAGCTTGATCGCCTCGTCGGGCTGGCACTTTGCGGCAATCACCGTGCGCAGCGCTTCGGCATAGGCGGCATCATCACGCACGGTGGTGAAGGCAAGCTGCGGTGCCCAGGTCTTGGCCGGGGCCAGGCCTGCTTCACGCGCGATCGGCAGCAGGCGGCGCTTCACCGTGATGCGCACATGGTCGCCTTCCTTCGTCGTGGTGGCCCCGGCGCGGTTGTCCACGTAGAGCGGGAGCGAGGCAGGTGCCACGACTTCCACTTCATCGGCATCCACCGCATCGGTGCTGGCGAAGATCTCCGACCAGGAGACGGAAGTGAGGTTGTTGTAGGTCGTGGTGTAGGCGTAGTCGATGGTCGAGCCTTCCTCCACCTTCGGCAGGGAGATCACCTTGGTGCGGGAGGGCGCGTAGCGTGGCGCGGAAGCTGCCCAGCCGGCATCCAGCACATTGATCTCAGACGGCGAGACTTCGTGGCGGACGTCTTCCTTGTCCGTCACCGTGGCGTGCTCCAGCACGGGCTCGGGGTTGGCGCTGTTCCAGGACAGCTTGAGCTCGGCATTGTCCTTCTTGCCAGCGTAGGTGAGCACCTGCGAGCGCTCCTCGGTGCGGACGGAATAGGAGTGCGCATCGTTGATGGTGACCAGCGCCTTGCGCTGCAGCACGCGCAGGTCCGGCTTCACGCCGGAGTCCGTGGAGACCAGTGCGGTGCGGCGACCGGCGCGGGAAATCTCACGCAGCGCGTTGCGCAGCCCGGCGTAGTCGGAGACCGGGATGTCCAGGCGCTTCATGCGCAGGTCGAACTCGCCGAGCAGCTGCTTGCCCTCGCGCCGCATGCTGCGCGTGTAGCTCAGGTTCGCATCGTCGATCGACTTGTCAGCGGGCAGCGTGAGCGTGGCACCCACGAACTCCGGCAGCGTGACGCTCACGCGCTCCTTCACCCCGGCCAGCATGTCGAGTTTGATCGGGAAGCGGCGCTCTTCCAGCGAGGTGGCGCTGGCAAGCTGGCGGCCGACCAGGCCGAAGGCCTGGGACACGAAGGGCGTGCGCAGCAGCGCCTTGCCATCGCGATCCACCAGGAAGTCCGGCGCGGTGTAGCGCACGCGCAGCTTCATCGGCTGCGAGGTATCCTTGAGGTTTTCGGGCTCGAGCTTCATGTCCTCCAGCTCCAGCCCGGGCAGGACCGAGCCGAGCATGCGCTGGAAGGCGCGGCGGATGTCGTCGGGCTTCGCCTCGGCGAAAGAAGCGCGGTAGATGGTGTCATTGGCACCGCCGAAATCGATGACGGTCTCGCCTGCCACGGAGCCATCCTTGCGGACGCTGAGATTGGTTTCCGCTGCCAGCATATGACCGGCGGCATCCGGCACCGCGGAAACCCGCAGCGTGTCCCCCTTCGGATCCGCGACGAGGTAACTGCAGTTGGCCAGGTAGGCGGGGAAGATGTCCTTGGTGTTCTCGTCGGTGGAGTCCATCAGGCGCACCGTGCCATCGGCCTCGCGGATCGCGGTGATCGCGTGGTTGAAGTAGGGCATCGCCACTTCGGTATCGAGGTGACCGCCACCGGACATGATCAGCACCGGATAGGAATCGAAACCCGCGGCACGCAGCATCACAGAGAGCAGCGCCGCCTTGTCACGGCACACGCCGTAGCGCTTGGAGAAGGTGAGCGAGACATCATGCGGCTCGTAGCCCGGTGCATCCGTCTCGGTGGTGATGCCCATGTAGCGGATCTGCTGGGAGACGAAGGTGTAGATCGCGCGCAGCCGTTCTTCGCGGCTATCGATGCCCTTCACGATCTCGTCGGCCTTGGCCTTGATGTCGTCCGTCACCTTGAAGTGCGGCTCGGAGATATTGTAGTACCAGCGCGAGACCGTCTCCCAATCCGGGATCGTGCTGATCAGCAAGCGGCGCACGCAGAGATAGGAGGCGGGCATGTCCGGCTCCTCGATGAGTTGCGGTGTCTCACCGATCTCCCAGGCGTACTCGATCGTGTCGGCCTTTTCCGTCTTGGCGAAACGCACCCCGGTCTCATCGCCGTCCTTGATCAGGATCTTGGCCAGCGGCAGCGACTTCGGCGTCACCACCGTGTAGCTGCGGTGCAGGTAGGGGGAATCGTCCTCCAGCGTGGTGATATCGGAGAAGCCGCCCTTCATGCGCGCCTTCGGCTCGCCTTCCTCGCTCTCGATCTCGACGATGTCGCCGGTCTGTACGCCGGGGATCGAGGCCACCAGCATCTTCTCCGCGGGATCGTAGATGTTCATCGAGCCGCTCGAAGGGTCCTGCTGGACGGCCGCCTGCTTCGCGGGGTCGAGCACGACCACCGTGCCGTCCGGCTTGACGATGCGCAGCGCGAGCACCTTCGCGTAGCCGTAGTCGGTATTGAAGGAGGTTGAATAGGTGAGCAGGTCGCGGCGGCCCTTTTCGGTCAGGGCCTTGGTCCGCGTGGCGGTCTTGCGCACCGAGCCGCCCTCGGCATTGACCTCGATATGCTGGACCCAATCCAGCACCACCGTGTCGGCATTCGGGTAACGCTCCGGCGTGACGGCCTCCGCGGCGGAGGCGACGGTGGCGGATTCCGCCGCCGTGGCCGGGGCCGTGGCAGCCGTGGCCGGGGCTTGGAAAGCGCGGAGGTCTTGCGAAACGACGATCAGGGACGCGGTCGCGAGGATGATGGAACGGGATTTCATGCTGAGGCTGGGGAAAGCGGCGTGGGGGAGCGGATTTGTCCCGCCGATATGGGATCTGCTTGCCGCAGGATTCGCGCCTTTCCGGCCGAAGGGAAGGCGCAAGCGAAAGAACCCCGGGGTTTGGCGCTTCCGGGCGCTGGGAGCGTATCGGGAAAGGCAGTCCGCGCCAAAGCAGTTCCCACGCCGCGCTATTCGATTCTTAGCACCGGCAGGTGCGTCGGAACTTAGCCGGTGGTGGAGCGATAGCGGAACCACCGGACAAGCCGCCACAAGGATTGCCGTCCCGGAAGGCAGGCGGAGGGGCCGCTTCCACGAGCGGGGCCGTACTTCCCTGCCTCCCCGGTACGGCCACTCGAAATGCCGGACGACCTTTGGTGCTTCCGGCCTTCATTTCCGTCGCCCCTGCCGGGGCTCAATTTCTTTTATCGTGCTTACCGGTGGTTCCGCAAAGCCTCCACCACCGGCTAAGTTCCGACGCGCCTCCCGGCGCTAAGAGGAAGCCATCGGCGCACTCACTGGAAAGGGAAGGGGCAGCCCCCGCTCTACGGCGTCTCCAGCTCGAGCCGGATAAAGCGCTTGGAAAGCGTCGAGCGCGCCAGCTTCACTTCCTGATAAGTGTAGCCGATTCGGTTGATCAGGTCGCCGCGATCCACGATCCCGGTGGGATTGTCCGCCCAGCTCTTGAGATCGGAGGAACGGCGCGGTGTGGCGGTGACCCCTCGATCGCCGTCCTTGCGGTTCCAGCGCAGGGTGAGGTCCGTGCCGGAAAGGATCAGCGTGTACCAGCTTGTCGAATCGGCCGCGAGCGGATCGCTGCCCAGGAAGGCCTCCAGCGCGTTGGGCCGCCCGTCCCCATCTGGATCGGCATCGGGAGCGATCACCTCGGCGAAGCCATTGCGGCTGGTGACGGTGCTGCCGAACTCCGTCTGCGCCCACGCGTCATAGGCCGGATTCCAGACCCGGAAGTGATCGGTCGCCGGCCAGGCGTCGGCGTCATCGATCAGCTTCATCTGGTCCAGGATCATGTTGCGGAAGTTGCCCGAATACTTGTCGCTATCTTCCACCGAATTGGTGGCGTAGGCGAAGGACTGCGCGCCATCGTCGCTGACCACCAGGATCGCCTGGGTTCCCGCCATGGAGCCATTGTGCTGCCACCAGGTGATGCCGTTGCGGCTGGTGGAGTACCAGCCCATGCCGTAGTAGGAGGTATCCCCGTCGTCATCGATCTGCAGGTTGGGCGCCCGCATCTGGGACAAGGCGTAGGAGCCGATGATGTCGGTCTGGCGCGGGTTGCCATCGATGCGGCGGCCCAGCAGCAGGAGATCGGAAGGCTTGCAAATCCAACCGGTGCTGCCGTCCATGCGGGTGGGCCAGACCGTTTCCGGAGAGCCATAGTAGTTGCCCTCGTAGTAGGCTACCTCCCGGCTCAGTCGTCCGGCCGCGGTGCGGGCGCCTTCCGCCATCGAGGTCATCCCGCAGGGCTGGAAGATCTGCTGGTTGCAGTAGCTGCCGTAGGCCTGGCCGGTGATCTTCTCCGGGATGCGGGCGATGACCTGATAGTTGAAGTTGTTGTAGCGGTAGTGCGTGCCGGGCGTCCAGGACGAGCCCACCGAGTCGAGCTGGTAGTCGATGATCAGCGAGTGATCGGCACCGTATTCCGGTGCATCGTAGTACCACAGCTTGCCCTCGCTGCCCCAGCCCGCGGTCATGTTCAGCAACTGCCGGAGCGTGATCGCCTTCTCATTGTTGCTGTAGGGGTAGGTGGCCGTGTTGCCATAGTCCGACGCGAAGAGTGCACCGGACCCGAAGGCCTTGCTATCCAGTGACCACGGGCCGGAATCCTCCAGCGCGCGCAGGGCGGCCGTGGCGGTGATGGTCTTCGAAGTGCTGGCGATGCGCCAGCGGTGCAAGGGATCGGCCACTTCCCCGTCCGAGGTGTCCGCATAGCCGAAGCCGCGGGCATAGACGAGCCGCCCCTCCCGCGCGATCGCCAGCGAAAGCCCCGGCAGGTTGTGAAGCGTCATGTAGTTCTGCACCGCGGTGGCGATGGAGTTCAACCGGCTGGTCGAAAGGCCGCCATTCCGGATCCAGGTCGCATTGTAGCGGACCTCGGTGCCGACATTGTAGGCATCCACGAAGACGGGCCGGTAGCCGACGTACTGCGCGTTGTTCTGAAAGGCGGCGAAGTCCTGGGAGCGGATTGCGTGATTGCTCCATCCTTCACCCAGGCTGCTGTGCTTCCACAGCGCGGTGAAGCGCTCCTGGCCACCCGTGGTGTAGCCGCTCACGCGATTGAGATACCAGCCGCTTGCCCCACGGCTATTGAACTCGGTCTGATATTCGGCGGCCGTCTGGGAGTAGGTCGCCTCTGCCGCAAGCACCAGCCCGGAGGCCCACACCCCGGCGTGCTGCGCGGTCCCATTCACCGAGAAAGACGAGACATCCACCAGGCTGAAGCCTTCGTTCTCATTCGTGGTATTGGCGCTCTGGTGCGTGCCCAACGCCTCGCCGAGGCGCAGGCGCTGCGCAGAGCCGTTGGTCTTTTCCCAGATGCCATTGTAGTACGCCGTGGTGCCCACGCCGAAGCCCTTCAGCCACACCAGGCGATAGCCGGAAGCGTGGATCTGGTTGTGGTAGGTCGTGAAGTCCGCGGCAGTCATCCCTGCCTGCGCGACCCATGGCGTGGTTTTCGAGCTCTTTTCGAAGATGACTGCATAGCGCGCCTCACCGCCCACCTCGTAGCCGCTCACCTTGGTCATCCGGTAGCCATAGGGTGCGGCCGTCCACTGGTTGAACTCCGACTGGAGGCTGGTGCCAGTGAGATCCTGCAGCGCCACGAAAGGGACGGCCGCCGCAGGGAGAAGGCAAAGCGTGCTCCATACCAGAAGCGCCAGGCCCAGGGAGATGGCCGACTTGATCATGCCTCATTTAGTTGAAGGCGCGCATCATTTCAAGGCTTGTCGAGTACCCGGGCGATTTGATGCAGAATGCGGCTTGGGCGCAGCGGACCTGGCGCCAGGGGCGCTTGCCGCCACGGCGCTCACGCCCGGGACGGTGGATGCCATCCCCTTGGCCAGCCCGGGCCAAGGGGATGATGGAAGCTGAGGACCTCGATAGAAAGGTCCAGCGCTCGTGGCACCGTGTTGTGCCGCGGCATCCGGAAGCGTCCTTCCCGGCAGCCAGGCTGGTGTTCTTCTAGCTGGGGCGCCGGGCGCCTCGCTTGAAGGGATAGAGGCCGGCGATCATCTCTTTGTCCTTCGCGGAGAGGATGTTGTTTTCGTTTGTGGGGCCCTTGCCGTCGGTGAAGAGGTCGGCATCGAAGGAATACAGCATGATCGACTTGGGGTCGAAGCGCGATGCGATGATCCCGCGTTGCGGATACTTGCTGAGGACGTTGTCCTTGATGTCCTGGGGCGACCAGTAGTTGGGTGGCCCCTGGAAGTACTCGTAGACTTTCTTGACGTCCCATTTCCGGCCGAACATCGGTGATTGGTGTTCGTGGACACAGCCGAGGGCGTGGCCGAATTCATGTAAGACCACACCGGAGATCGTTGCCGCGTCACTGTCATCACGCACCCAGCCGAAGTTCATGGTCGGCTCGTGGAGCGGGAAATACTCGCGGTTGAGCGCATCGTGCCCGACCGCGGACCACGAGCCGTCATCCGCATAGAAGGAGATGCGGACGTCGGTCTTCCCGGTGGTGACGAACTTGATCTTGATGTTCGCGTATTGCTCCCAGCGGTGGGCATACTTCTCGACCGACTTCTTCATCTTGGCCGAGCCATCGAGGAAGCGGCAGGTCAGGGTGTATCCCGGCTCCCAGACCTTCGAGAGGATCAGTGCCATCCGCCGTCCGCCGGCGATGGCCTCGGGGTCCAGCGTCAGCCCGTCGTCGCCGCCGGTGAGACTGCGGCGCAGCGCGCGGCGGGCGATCCGGGCGTGGTCCACCGAGTCGGGGAGGATGCGTTCGAAGCAGATGCGCGGCCTGCCTGCGGCGGGGGCTTTGGATTTGGATGTGGCGGTTTTTTTCATGGGAATTTGGGCTTGGGGTCGGGCTTGGATTGGCAGCGGGGATGCCGTGGGGCAGCCCTGCCCTGCCATTCATTCGGCATCATGGTAGAGCGCGAGCAGTGCCTGGATCGAAGTCAGGTCATGCTCCCCACAGGCCGTGCCGCCAGCTGCCTTTCGCAGCTCCGCCATGGTCCGCGGCATGATCTTCATCCTGCCGGCGATGTGCTCGACGCTTCGTTCGCCGTTGTAATAGCCCACCGTGTGAATCGGGTGGGCACGATCCGCAGAACTTGAGCCGCCGTGAGAGCCGGGCGAAATTTCGTAGAGCAGTGAGATCGCGGCGTAGTTGGCGATTGCACGCTTCAGGAGGATGCCCTCGAGCGGCGGCTCGAGGGCCCAGGTGGAAAAGACCGAGACCGAGGAAGCCGGATAATAATACAAGGCGGTCGTTTCATCGTCGCGCAAAGGCAGGCCGGTCACGCAGAAGAGATAGTCCGAGCCGATGGACTCCCTGATCCGGGTCAGCCCCTTGATGATATTCTCCGCGCGGAGATAGGCCACGCTGCCGGTGGTCTTCTTGTCCGAGCGCGTCCAGAGATCCCGGGGTGAGCTGAAGCGCTCGAAACGGAAAGCAAAGGAATCCTGGGCGGCATTCAGTTCATCCAGAGTCCCCTCGAGGTTCTCGCGATAGGCGAGGGAGTTCTCCGCATCCCACACCGAGATGACCTTCCGCGGAACGGTGACCGTGGTTTGTTGGGCGGCGGCTTGGGTGGCGCGCGCGGCTCTGGGCCGGGCGCGGGTGCTGCCGCTTGAGGGCAGCCCCGGGGGCGGAGCGGCTGCCGGTGCCAGCTCGATGCTTACGGGTGTCGGGGGCGGCAGGGCGGGTTGCAGGAAGGCATTCGGATAGACCTTCGAATTCGGCCGGCAGAGCTTCGCATCCGGCTGGGAGGCGAAGAGCACCGGGACACCCCAGTCCATCGGCTCGACCCCTTTGTACTGGATGGCGATCCGCGCTTCCCGCATCGCGTCCCCGAGATTCAGGCCATGCGCCAGGCAGGCGTAGAAGTGCAGGGAGAACAGGCTCGCGGAGCGGTCGATCACGCTGTACTGGTTTGCGACCACCGCGGGGATGCCGTCGCGCGCGAGCGCCATCGCCACGCCGCGGTTGTAGGAGGAACCATCCCCGCGCCCGGTCTCGCAGGCATTCAGGAAGACCACCCGGATGTTCCGGCTGCGGACGATGTTGAGGAAGCTGGCCGAAGAGACCTTCTGGGCGCGCCGGTCACTGGATTCGAAAATGAGGTAGCCGGTGTTATCCTGCATATCGAATTCGCCGTGACCGATGAAATGGAGGACATCGTATTCGGGAGCGCCGGGGGTGCGCAGCTTGATGTGCAGCAGTTCCGCCGTGACCCCGGTCATCACTTCCACATCGGCGAGCTGGGAGTCGATCAGTGGCCGGAAGGATTCGTAGATGGCCTGGCGCTCGTCATCCACCGACAGGCTCCCCAGATCCGCGGGCTGGGCTGCCACCACCAGGATGCGCAGCTTGTCCAGGTCCGGCTCGATGCGGTTGGCCGGGATGGGCGTCAGCGTGTTCCGGATGAAGCGCACGTCCGCACAGGACAAGAAGGTATCGCAGGATTGATCGAAGGCGATCTCCCAAGGCAGATCCGCGACCCACGGGATCATGGAAGTGAAGATGATGTTCAGCCGCCGCCGGGCGTGTTGGAAGCGCGCGATGTTATAGAGGATGCGGACTTCCCCGGGAAACAAGGTGCGGAAGAGTTCATCCCCGAAGACCCGCAGGAAGTCCTCCGTGGGAGTCTCGAACTTCCTCCCATCCGGCGCGGGCAGGACGTAAGAGGCGGCCTGTCCATTGGCATAGCCCACCAGGAAGCGCTGCATCCCGATGATCTTGTGCCAGCGCGTGCCCGCGTTGTCCGCGCTCCCCCGGATCCGGAAGGGCACTGCCACCCGGGCGCTGCCGTAGCTCGCGAGCAACACCGGCACGGGAGAGCGGCCGCCTTCGTGGTCGATTTCCTTCTCCTCTTCCCCGGACACGACGGTCAGGAACAAGTATTCCTCCTTGTTCCATGTATCCGCATCCTCCGGAATGGCTGCCAGGGACCCCTGCAGGGGAGCAAGGGGTGCCGGCGCAGGAGCTGCCAGCGCTGCGGCGGCCGGGACCGCTGCAGGAGCCGCCAGGCGGGGTGCAGCCCCGCGGCGCAGGCTGCGGCTCGGCAGATCGGCGGTGGCATCGAGCGCTGCGAAGGGCGAGGGTTTGCCGCCGAGCACCGCGGCGATGTAGTTCCACGTCTCCTCCTGCTTGAAGTAGTTGCAGTGGTGGACCAGCTTGTCCGCGGTGATATTGCCGCCTGCGCCGAAGCAGGCGATCCGGCTGCCGGGGACCCATGCGGCTTGGGCATCCGAGGTCTTCCAAGCACCTTCGCTCGGCACCACCAGGTCGTTCGCCTCGCCAAAAAAGCTGTCGACTGCCATGTCGCCGAGGCGGGCCAGCCATTCCCGCGGCGGGTGGAAGTTCGAGACGACCGCATGGTACTCGGTGCCCGGCGGGGCATCCGGCGGTTCCTTGATGGCGGTGATGAAGTCGCCGCCCGGATCCATGGCCGCGAGGCCCTCGCAATTTGCCAGGACATCCGAGGCCAACCATTTGAGCGCTTCCGCCAGCCACGCCGCGCCGGTGCTGAAGGGATTGTCCGGCAGCAGTTCGATGAGGTTTGCCCAGAAGGACAGCTTGGCATCCCAGTGGGAAGGTGAGGCAAGCGGCGTGCCGAGCGATGGGCTGGCCACCATGATCACCCGGCCGATCTTCAAATCGCCGCGCCGCGGGTGACCCAGGCCGGAACCTTCGAGAAGTTCCCGCGCCACCAGGCCGCCGCGGGAGTGGGTGATGATATCGAATTCGAAGGGGCCCGGGGGCAAGCTGTCGAGCAGCTCCTTCACATTCTCTTCCGGCGTGGCACTGAAGGTGAAATGGTTGAAGCCGTAGATGTTGTTGCCATAGAGCTCGCGGGTGGCATCGAAGAACGAGCCCGCGGCGAGATCACGGAAGCCGCCGTGGCAGGATGAGAAGGTCCCGTGAATGAGGAGCAGGCCGCGCTGCCCCGCGGGGATGGCGGGGCGTCCCGGCTTCATGGCATCTGCTGTGCCGGATAGCAGCTCGCGGGAGACCCGCACCCAGCCCAGGGTACGGTTGCGCCACAGGAACTGCTCCAGTTGAGTGGCCAGGAAGGGAACGATTACTCCGGAGCCCATCTCGGTGAGGGTGCTCACGACTTTCTTCGCGACCTTCACCAGGACCACGCGGACGATCTTCGAGATCACCCCGCGGCGCCCTGTTTCCGGAGTGGCGGAGGACAAGGGGACATCGAACACCACGCGTGAACCGGTGCTGCCACCGCGCCGCCTGAGCGCCTTGGCCGGGAGGTGGAAGCTGATGGCTCCGGATTCCTGGCGGACCGTCAGGAAGACTGCCGCATCCTCCGGTACCTCCGCCGCCAATTGCAGGCTGGAACTCGTGCCTGCCGCCTCTCCCGGTCCCCGGCGGCCGGGGGCCTGGTGGAGTTCGCCTTCCTGCAGGGTCTCGAAGTCATCCGTGGGCAGGAAGTCCGGGAGGGGATGGGGGATGGCGTGGATGGGGCCCGCGCGCCGGGTGGCATCCGCGCTTCCAGCGGGGGCCAGCGGCGTGAAGGACCAGCCGCTGCCGAGCGGCTCTAGCCGCGCCGTCCCTGCGGAGCTGCCGCTGGCTGGGGTCCTTTTCGAGGCCGTCTTCTTCACGACGGCTTTTTTCGCGGCGGCTTTCTTGGCTGCCTTCTTTGAGGGCTTCTTCTTGGCGGACATGGGAGGGGAATGGTGGGAGTTGGAGGATCGGTGAGAGGTATGGTTCCAGGATGACAACAGAGCCCTGCTGCCACGAGCGCTGCCGTGCCGTGACACTCGTCTGCCGCGGCGGGAGGGAGCAGGCTTACGGAAGAACGGCGTCGCTTCAAAAAGGGGGGATCGCCCGGCATGCTCCAGACCGGATTGGCAACGTACTATCTTGAAGCGTTGGCACTTCTCCGTATCCAGCTTTTTCTTTATCTGGATGGGAAAAACTTATCAACAGGTGGAGCTATGGGCTGACATAAGCCGAGCCGGGCATGGCACGGCGCATCCCGCCACACTCTCTTCTTCCCATGCAGCGGGGCATGCGCTAGGCAAGCTGCTGCCATTCGCATATGCCCCGCCAATTTCCAGCACGCTTCAAGGTGGCCTTTTCCTTCGCCGGTGAGCAGCGGGAACTCGTGGAGCAGATCGCCACCGAAACCGAGAAGCTGCTGGGTCGCGAAAGCGTCTTCTACGACGAGTGGTATGAACACGTCATCGCCGGCTACGCGGCGACGCGCGAACTGCAGGATATCTATCGGAACATCACGGACATGGTCGTCGTCTGCATGTCCGGCGAGTATGAGGCCAAGCGCTGGACCCTGGCGGAGTATGAGGCAGTGGACGAGCTGATGTTCAAGGTGCGCGGCAACGGACGGAAGGCCGACCGCCTCCGGATCTTGTATCTGCGGTTCGGGGCCGGGGAGTTCAAGGAGATGCTCGCTAACACGATCTGCCCGGATATCCGGAACCGGACAGCGCAGGAGACGGCCCAGTTAATCGCAGGCCGGCTGGAAGAATGGCAGCGCTCCGATCCTTCACGGACTCCGCCCTTGGCGGCGCTCTTGATCACGCCGGCGTCTACCCCGCTCGCCGCGGTGGCAGTCCAGGTGGAGGACTGGTTCGAAGCCCAGAACATCGAAATCCTGCGCATCGATCCCACGGCTGGGGATGAGGAATCGCGCAAGCGGGACATCGACGAAGCGGTCCGCAAGGCCGGGGCAGTGCTCGATTGGATCCAAACGCCGGCCGGTGATCCGGATACCATCTTCTGCAGCGTGGCACGTGAGATCCGCGAGGCTGCGACGCGCGCCGGCAAGCCGGTGCTGTGCTGGCTGAATCCGGACACGACAGTGTTTTCAGAGGCGGACATCCAGGACCCGCGGACCCGCCGCCTGCCGCTGGAGTCCTTCAAGAAGGAAGTCCTGCGCGAGCTCCTGAGCGAGCCGGCTCCGGCCGCTGCGGCAGGCCCGGGGCATGCCTCCTGGGTGGTGGTCGCCGCGGCGGCGGAAGATCATGCCGCCTTCGACGAGATCATGGTCTCCCTGAACGCAGTCTCCCGCCCGCGGGATGGCCAGATGGACGAGTTGCATCACGCTCCGGAATTCTCCCAGACCCCGGATTGGGATGATGTGGTGAAGAACGCCCTGCGCCGCCGCAAGGGCCAGGGCGGAGTCATCTTCATTGACGGGAATTGCCGGCGCTCCTGGATCGACCGCCGCTTGCGGGCCTACGATGTTTACCGCGAAGAACTGCCGGAGGGAATCCGGCTGGTGGTCTGGGACAAGCCCGCACCGGCAGCCAAGGAGCCGCGGTATTTCCAGCCTGATTACGCGCTGAAGGTCACAGCCGCCAACGCGCTGGAGGTGCTCGACGACTTGCCTTCCTGAAGCCATGAATTCGTCCTTGGAGGAAAGCGCCACCGCCGCAGTGATCCCCCTGCCGGAACGCCCGTATCCGGGACTCCGGCCCTTCCGCTTGAAGGATTCACCCCTATTCTTCGGCAGGAGCCGGGAGCGGATCCAGGTGCTGGAATTGCTTGAGGACAGTCCCTTCCTGGCGGTCCTCGGGTCGAGTGGTTCCGGGAAGTCCTCGCTGGTTCTTTCCGGGCTCTTGCCGGACATTGCCTCCGGCAAGCTCTTGCTGCCGCGGCCAACCGAATTTGCCTTCACGGATTTCCGCCCGGGGAGCAACCCCTACGCCGCCCTCGCGGAGGCCTTGGGCAAGGGCCCGCTGGCGGAAGCCTTCGCCGATCCGCTGTTCATTGAGGAAATCCTCCGCAGCAGCCCGCTTGGCCTGGCCCAGGTCCTGGAAAAGGCGTGGAGCGGCACGGCCGCTTCGGAAAAGGAGCGGGCCTTGGTCGTGGTGGTGGACCAGTTCGAGGAGTTCTTTCGTTTCGCCGGCCTGACGGATCGCTCGAAGGACCGCGCTGCGGCGGCTGTCGCCGCGGCCCAAGAGCGCGATTTCCATCTCGTGGCCGGCAACATGAACGAGGCCCAGGCCTTCGTCGATCTGCTGCTGGCGGCCACCAAGACGAGCGGGCCGCGCATCTTCATCGTGCTGACGATGCGCTCGGACTTCTACAAGCACTGCGAAGCCTTCGACGGGCTGCCGCGGATGATCGCCGCGCACCAGTACCTGGCACCGCGCATGGACCGCCGCCAGCTGGAGGATGCCATCCGCCTGCCGCTGCGCGCCTTCGGCTGGGAGATCGAGGACAAGCTGGTCAACTGGATGCTCAATGACGTCCAGGGCGAATACGATCAACTGCCGATCCTGCAGCACGCGCTGTTCCGCATGTGGGGCGTGGCCGCGAAGGATCCCGCACGGCGCACGATCAGCGCCGCCGACTACGAGGCGATCGGCAAGCTGGAAGGCGCGCTGAACGACCATGGCAGCGAGCTGATCGGAAATCGTGACGGGGACGCCCTGGGACGCCTCTTCCGCTGCCTGGGGGACTTCGATCCGGTGAGCGGGGAAGCGATCCGGCGCCCGCGCTTGCTGGGTCAGCTGGTGGCAGAGAGCAGCTTGCCGCGCGAGAGCGTGGTGCAGGTGGTGGACCTCTTCCGCAGCAATGACCACTGCTTCCTGATGCCACCGCCGCAGCTCGCGTTACAGGACGACACCCCCGTCGACCTGACCCACGAGTGCCTGCTGCGGAAATGGACGGCCCTGGCCGGGTGGATGAAGGCGGAGCGCGGCAAGGGCCGCGAACTGCTGCGGCTGAAGGAGCGCGCGGCGGATGTCGGTTGGGAAGGCGGCGTGAACCGGACGGGCACCCACCTGAGCCGGCTTGAAGTCGCCCGCTTCCGCCAGGAAGTCCTTCCCGAACACCAGCTCAATCCGGGCTGGGGTGGACGCTATCAGGCGGATGCGGCAGGCTTGGCGGATTTCCTGGAGAAGGAGAAGGAGCACTTCGCGGAGGAAGACCGGAACGCGAGGCGGCGGAAGCAGCGGCGGAATGCTTGGGTTGGTGTGGGATGTCTGGGCATCCTCATCTTTGCTCTGTGGGGGTGGCAACTCCAGGTGGGCCGAGAGCGTTCGGAGGCTGAACTGAAGTCCGAGGCCCAAGACGCCAAGATCCAATTGTTGGAATCGAAGCGACAATCCGAACTCAAGGAGCAGGAAAACAAGAACTTGAGGACCCAGTTATGGCAGCGTGACGCCAGCCAGACCTTGGCGCCGACCCTTTCCGAAGCAGGCCAGCGCGCCGCCGAGATTGAGGGACTTCGGGGAGCAGCGAAGCAATTGCTGGAGTTCTCCGACGTGGCAAGGATACCGGATCCTCTGAAAAAGGAACTGCGGCAATTGGGAGTCATCGGTGAAGCTCTCCCCGTGACCCTTACCAAGGGTGATCGCCGCATTCACCAAGGTCTGCTCTCGGGGCCTTACGAGGAGCCGGTCCACGATGTTGCTTTTGTTGATAATGGAGAAAAACCGGCGTCTCTTTTGATAGGAACGCAGGGGTTGTATTCCCTGTCCTTGCGGGAGGATAGCGGGAAGGACAAGGTGCTGGGTGACCCTGTTTGGAAGCGTGGATCAGCGGTGGTGAGCGTGTCGCCCTTCGCCGAATCGAAAGGATGCGTGGTCGCGACCAATGGTGAGCGCGACTTTGCTTGGCGCGGGCCGGACGGCGAATGGCGGTTTCTGAACTCCGGCGCAGAGGCTGTGGTCGGAGGGCAGTGGGTTTCCGCTCGGCAGGTGCTATTTGGCTCTGGCGATGGCAAGGTCGGCATTTGGGAGCCGGGCGATTCTTCACCGAAGTGGATCCCAGGTCCTCAGCCGGGCACCGCCATTGAAGAGATTGTGGTCGATGGACTGTCGGAGCGTTTCCTGACCCTTGATCGCGAAAAGCGAGCCACCCTCTGGAACTGGAATAATGGCGAGCCTACCGTTGTGATTGCCGGGGGGGCCGGCTTTGAAGGGATCGCAAAGGGTTCCCTCTTTGTTCGAAATGAAATGCTGCTGCTGAGGTCGGACTCGAAGATCGTGACGATGGTCCGTTTCAAGCTCCCAACACCGGATGGCAGGTTCTTCACATCTTCTCTTTTGCACGATGACTTGGTATCAGCACTAACCCTCAGTCCGGACGGTACTTGGCTTGCGACTGCTACCGGAGAGTTCATTTGCCTTTGGAGGGTCGATGACGCAGCAAGGAGAACCACGGCACACCCTGCGCAGATCGTGAGAGGTCATCACAGCAAGGTCACAGCCTTGGAGTGGGCGCCCTCCGGGATAGGTTTTGCTTCGGCGGATGACAGCGGGACCGTGCTTTTGTGGCGGCTTGCTTCCGGTGAGAGAAATATTGGAGGCCCGAATATCGTGGCGACTCCTGTCCCGATGGCATCGCATCGGAGTGCGGTCCGGACGCTCGCCTGGGCTGCGGATGGCAGCGGTTTCAGCACCGGGGGAGACGATGGCCTCGCGCGAATCCATCCAGCGCTTTTATTCTTCAGTGGGAAGTTCAAGACCTTCGGCGGACCGAATCACCAGGGGAGCGGTGAAAGCGCTCTGATTGGTGCGAATCTCGCAAGATCAGGGGCGTTTGCGCGCCTCTTCCTGAAGGAGGTTGAAAAGGATGGGGATGTGCTGAAGCAGCTCAACCCCGAGGCCTCCTATGTGGCAGCGCGTTGGGACTATTCCCTGACAAATGCCGCCTACCTCCGGAGCACCCTCATACTTGTTCGGAATCCCAAGACCGGGCAAACCGAATCCGCCCAAGCCGTGGATTGGGGACCGAATGACAAGACCGGGAAAGCGGTGGACCTCTCTCCGGGATTGAAAGAGAGACTCGGCTTGCGAGACGACGATGATGTCGAACTCGAGCTACCCCTGCTTCCGGCTACCTTTGAGCTTGCGGACCCTTCGGCAGAGGGCCCTTCTCCTTCAGAAAAGTCGCCTCCTGTCTCGGGCGAGTAGTTAAGGGGTGGCGGAGAGTGGTCACCCCAAGGGGCTCGGGCGCGCCGCAATCCCTGCATGCAGCGCCCGCGCTCGTCCACTCACTTCGCCACTAGCCGGAAGTTCCCGCCGCCGAAGAGCATGTAGTTCGCCCAGTCGGGTTCGTCCTTTTCGAACAGGGCCTTCCTCCCGGCCAAGACGGCTTGCTCAAGGGTCATACCCTTGGCGAGTTCCGTGTAAACCGTTCCGGCAAACAACCTCGCCGCCAGGTCGCCGACTTCCCAGAAGGTCCCGAGATAGGCGTCGATCCCGCTGCGCAGGAACAGCTCGGCGAAGGCCGCGGCCTTGGACTCCGGTTGCCTTTCTCCCCGGACCCGCCCCGCTTGGCAGGCATTGACGAAAGCCATCCGCGGCAGGGGATTGACCTTCGTGAGAGCGACACCAGTAAGACGCAGCTTCTTGGCGAGGATCAGGCCGCTTTGGTAATCCTCGGGGCCGTCGAAGAAAGCATGCCCGCAGTAGTGCAGGATATCAGCTCCCGCGAGAGCGGCGGTCACCTGTTTCACCGTGGCTGCGGGACCCCGGAGTTCGATCAGCTCGATCTTGTCCTTGTGACAGTTGAGGATGCTTTTCACTTCCTCGGCTTCTTCTTCCGCTTCGGGCAGCTCCCATTGCGGGTCCCCCTTGTTAGGGTTGGCCACCAGGAGGATCTTCAGCTTGCCCTTCTTTGGCGGTTTCGCGAACTGGCGCTCGAAATCCAATCCGGGGATGGAAAGCCGACGCGTGATGCCACCACGGAGAGCCGGCCGCAGACCTGCTTCGCCGGACTGCGCGAGGAGCATTTCAAAGGGCACTCGCGAAGCCGCGGTGTCATGCACGATCGTCAGCTTGGAGTCGCCGAACTTGGAGAGAATCGAAGCTGCCTTGGGGCCGAACAGCCGCTTCGCCAGGAAGCCACCGCGTTCGTCCAGGGTAGTCTGTTCGGGGGTGGCCTGGCGATTCTGCCCGATTCCTTCGGAGAGTTTTTCCAGCTCTTGGGGCTTCAATATACTGCCATGAGTAGCCACCACCGCCGATGAAGATGGTGGAAGGAAGGTCGAGTTCAGGCGCAAGTTTTCCAGCTGCACCGTCAAGAACAGCGGCTCGGGAGTTGGTGGCGAGGCGGCCAAGGCAGCGGCAGAGACGCGTGTGCTCAACTTCACTGTTTTCAATTTGCCCAAAACGCCTGCCAAGGCTTGGAAGCGTGTCTCGTCATTCTCGTACCAGACCACGACACAATCCGGCGGCAGCTTGCGAAAGCCTTTTAGCATCGCCCGTGCGATCACCCCGGGGTCGGCAAGGACATTGCCGCCGAAGGTGACGACACCCAAACGCTGGAACCCGTGCTGGCGCGCTTGAGCCGCAGTTTGGTTGGCCGCGGCCTCCACTCCTTTCAACACCCCTCCGGCCTCTCCCAGCTTGCCGAGAGAGGCAAGGAAAAGCCAATCCGCGTCGATGAGCGACTCCTTTAGACTCACGAGCGCCTCTCCCTTGGCCCGCGCGTCACTCGCCGTGCCACCCGTCAGGTTGTCCAAGGCTGCACCCGCGCCACCCAGCGGCACGCCGTCAAGTGTGGCGATCGCCACCGCATCCAGCTTGTCCGCGGCGGTCAGACTGTCAAAGACGAGTTCGATCTGGAGCTTGTTGGCGACTTCTTTCCGCGCGACCCTCAGCAGACCTTTCAGGACCAGGGCCGCCAGCGTGACCGGATCGCGGGTCCGGAAAAGGAGCAGGTTGTCTTCGACCGAAAGGCCATTCCATTCCAAGGAAGCGGCATCGTTCTTGAGATGCGGGCAGCCGAGCCGGACGATCTCCGCGGCGAGGTCTTCCATCCGTTTGGGCAAGCCGAGCTTTCGCCGCAGGGGATGGCGGTCGATCGCCGCGGCATTCTTTTTGAAGTATGGATTAGCCATCCATGTCTTGTCCAATAGCAGCTTCGCGGCTCGCTTCTTCCGGGTCAGGAGATCTGCCACCAACTCTGCCGCTCCGCCAAAGCCGCCAGCCACGTACAGTGGATTTCCGGCCTGCAGGGAGCGCCATGCCTCCTCCACCAAGCCCGGATAACGGCCGCCATAGCCGTCGCCCTTGTCCTTCAAGCGGGGGATGGCGTTTCCTCCCAGGATGAAGCGCGCTGCAACGTGCTTCTCCATGACCCGGCGCATATCCGAGAAGTAAAGCGCTGCCGGAGGAAGGTTCTTGGCAGTGGCAGTGGGCTTGGGCAGCCAGGCCTCCCGCGCCATGTCCGGAGAAGCAAGCAGCGAGTGGAGGATGAGCGGCGTGTTCTCCGGGGCATCGCCGGGCTTGATGATCGCTGCCAGGTAGCTGTGCAGGTTCTGTGCCTCAGCGCTCGCCGTCTGGTTGTAGGTCTGGATCAACTGCGCCAGCATTGGCGTGTAACCGCCAGGTCGGAAATCCCCTCCATAGGCAATCGCCCCTCCGGAGGAAATCAAGGTCCGTGCTACATGGATGGTAGCATCCTCCACGTGATATTTGGTGTAGCCTTCCGGTCCGTCCACATTCGGGCTGTCCGAAAGGGACATCGCGATCTGCATGCCCTCCAGCGGCGAGGAAACGTCCGCAGTCTCGTCGCGACGACTCAGCAGGCGCCTGAAAGCGGTGGATGGGGTGGCGAGATGTAGCCGTGGGCGGGCGGATTTCAACACGCGGCGTTCGATCGCGGAGAGTTCCGGATCCGGATGCAGGACCAACTGCGCCCGTTCGCCGAGCAGAGGACCTTGCGCCAGGTCGAGCAATTCCGGCGGCCGTGCCAGCACGGCAATGTCGTCCGGCAAGTTTGCCGCTTCGATGATCCGTCTGGCCTCCCGCCGGAAGTACTCGGCGCGGAGCCACTCGACCAGAGCCTGCGAAACCACGGGGGCGGGATTGCCGTCCCACACCAAGCTCGGCGCGTTCCCGCCGTAGGGTGAACTGCGGATTTCACCGCGCCGTAGTACTTCCACGCTCAGGGTCGGCAGTTCCCGCATTTTCGCCAGCAGCAGTTCCTTCTGGCACCACACCCGCGAGCTGAAGGCATCTCCGCGCACGGCAATGAGCACACCATGACTCACCGCGTCATCGATCTGGCTCACTAGCGATTCGCCGGGGTGGAGGTCATTCGTATCGAAGAATGCCTGTCCGGTGCCATCGGTGACCACATAGTCATGGATTCTCCGTGCCGCATCGCCGCTCGGTTCCAGATCGGCCTTTGAGTGAGAGATGAAGAGCCGGACCTTGCCGCGGTCCGCTTCCCAGATACGGGCGGTCCCCAGCACCAGCTCATCCAGTGTCCGGCGTCTTGGGTCTCCCTTGCCATAGAGCATCGTCAGGAGTTGCTTGCCAGGCAACTTCGGTTCCGCCGCGCGCCAGTTCAGCGAGGTCGGCACTGGCAGCACGGTTGCCCCTGCCTTGGTCCACTCCACCAAAGCTGCGATGACGTCAGAGGCCATCAGGTTGTACGAATTCGCACCGAGGACAGGAATGAGGACCGTGGCGTCCGCTGACTGCGGGTCAACGTGCTTCCAATGGACACCCAATTGCACCGGAATCCCCGGACCGTAAGCCAAGGGATCACCCGGGGGACGCGTCAGCTTTGCGTAGAGGTCGGCACCCAAGCGCCTCGCCTCATCACGCTCAGTCTCGTCGGATTCATCGAAGTAGACCGTTTGAAGACTCAGGACAGGTTTGAACACGGCGCTGGATTCCTTTCGTCGTTCCTATTTCTTGCGTCCTCTGATTTGGCCTTCTTCAGCGTTTTTTGGCCGCCTTTTTTGCGGTCTTCTTTACCGCCTTCACGGCGGCCTTTGCGGTCTTCCTGGCAGCGGTTTTCTTCACGGCTTTCCTGGCTGCCTTCGTCGCGGTTTTAGCCGTCGCCTTTTTCGCTGCTTTCTTGGCTGTCTTCTTCGCGGCCTTTTTCGCTGCGGGAGCGATACTCCGCCGTGTGCCGCGGGTCCCGGCGGGTGCCGCGGCTTGGCGGGTGGCGGTGAAGCTTTTGCATTCCGCACCGCTGTAGTCGAAGACGGTGAAGACAAATGAGCCGGGGCTGGTATCGATGCGGGCAAAGCCAAAGGGCAGGACCCGCTGCCCCTCGTAAATCGGGGCACTGGCGTCGAAGCGGTCTTCCTCCCATTTGATGTCGGGGATCTTGCTGCCGGCCTCGAAGTTTTTCGCGGTCACCGGGACGCCGGCGTGGCCCAGGCAGGCGCAGAATTCCGGCGCATCCTTCAGGCGCTTGGTCGTGCGCCCGGCCTTCGGCTTGTAGACCACGCAGCGGTGCTCGTGACCCCAGATCCAGGCATCGATCCCGCTGTAGAGCCCGGCCTCCTTCAACAACTTCACGGCCTGATCGGCGTGCTGGTCCTCGGTCGAACGGGAGGAGGCCGGCTGGTGGTGGGTGAGCATGATGCAGCCCTTGGCGGTGTTCCGCTGGCGGGCCATCCACCTCACCTGGGAATCGGTCAGGAAGCCATTCTGTCCGCCGTAGTCCTTCATCGTGGGCTCGCCAATGATGGCACTCCCCAGGGAGGGGATATTCCACGAGGTATCGAGGCCGAAGACCTGCCAATCATCATTCTCGATCAGGAAGAAGCTGGAGGGTTCACCCTTGTCATCGCCATGCCAGCGGATCAGGCCTTTCTGGCGGAGCAGCGTGTCAAAGTAGGCATGGCCACCGGAATACATGTCGTGATTGCCATTGAGGCTCCATGAGCCGATGGCATCGCGCTCGGCCGGCCGGACCGGCCAGAAGGGCAGCATGCGGTCGATGTATTCCTGCTTCTCCCCCACGTAGTAAACATCGCCGAGGTGGATCACGTGCGGCTGGGTCGAGCCATCCATCTTCTCCACCAGTTGCTTGCGGATTTGCTCGGTCACCGCCGCCGCCAAGGGCAGGCCGGTGCCCCAATCCCCGAAGAGGAACAAGGTGAGCGGCTTGTTGGTCGTGGCGATCTTGGCCGGCTTGTCGTTGAACCTGCGACGCTTTTGGAAGAGCGCGCCGAACTTCGCCTTGATCCCGTCCAGGGCGTAGTGGGGATCCTCGCCTTCGATGAAGGCACCGCCGCGGGTGAGACCCCGTGTTTGCCCGCGCCGTGCCGGTGCCGGTTTCACCGGATTCTTCAAGCGGAGCTGAGGGGAGGTTTCAGGTGCGGCGGCTGCGGTGCCGCGCCGCCCGCGGGTCCTGGCATCCGCCGCGCGTACCACTGGAGCTTTGTTCTTTTCTACTTCTTCTTCCTTCTTGGCCATCTCCGTGAGCCCCGCCTGCATGCCGCAGGCCAGCGGATCGGAGGGGATGAAGGCAGAGCCCTGGGGGTGCTTGGTGTCCTTCTCCACTTCCGCCACGGATTTCTTCAGCACGGCGATCAGATCAGCCAACTGCGCCGGACTGAGCCCTTCCTTCTTGAGCGCGGCCAGCCACTGCTTGTCTTTGGCCTTCACCTTGGCCTGCAGGGTTTGCAGGGAGGCGAGTTGCCTGCGCATTTCGTCTAAAACATATCCGCGGTCCAAGTATTCTGAGATCATGGGAAGCTGGGGAGAGGGAAATGGGAGATTTGAAGATTGGCCGGCAAGCCGCGTGTGTTAGGCAAGATCCGCGATCTGACGGGGCGTGGCGTACTTGCCACCGGTGAGGGCCGCGGGAGTGAGCTTCACATTCAAGCTGCGCTTCATTTTTTCGATGAACTGGGCGACGCGCTGCGGCTCCGGCAGGGCCGCGGCCTTGTCCTGCTTGTCGGTGCGGCCGAACCAAGTCTTGATCTTCGAGTCCTCGCGGGCGGAGCCCTCGTCGCGCGGGTCGCGGTAGCCCAGCGCGTCGAGCGACTGGAGCACTGCCTCCAGCGGCTTGTCCCGGACGATGGCCTTCCTCACAGCGGCTTTCTTCGCCGCGGGCTTGGCTTTGCCATTCGCCCTGCCGGCCGCGGTGGTGAAGGGGAATTCCTTCTCGAAGGCCGGATTGGCCGCACCGCTCACGAAGTAGTTGGGCGTCTGGTCGATCGGCATGAGGGAGGCGATGACATTGCGGAATTTGCGATAGCCACCGGCGAAACCGGGGTCCGCCAGGACGGACTTGAGCGTCTCGGTGAACAGCCCGTTGTGGTCGCCGTCCCGCGAGAGCTGGTTGTCCATGCAGCCGGAGATCAAGATCACCGTGGCTGCGATCTTCGCCTGTTCGGCCCCCGTGAGGCTGTTCTGGATCGCATCGTAGAGCCCTTGGTTCTTGCGGTAAACGAGATCTGCTTGCCTGCTTGGCATCCCCCGGAAACGGCCCGCCGGCCGGCGCGCGGCACGGGTGACACTACCGCTGTGGCAACTGTCCGAGATCACCAGGATCCGCACGCCCTTGGCAAACTTCGCCCACAGCGCGGCGAGTTCATCGTCGATCAGCTCGCGGTCGAACAAGCACCACGTCTCATCCATCCGGTCCCGTGCATCGCCGAACTTCCCCTCGTCGCCATTGACATCCGGCACTTGGCCGCCATGCCCGGCATAGCTGACCAGAAAGATATCGCCGGCGCGGAGTTTGGTCGCGGCCGCACCGATGGCGGTGATCACCGCCTTGGCGGTCGCCTTCCCGCGCAGCAGGGTCTGCGGGGTGAAGCCGCGTGCCTTGGCGATCGCGGTCATGTCTTTGGCATCGAATTCGCAAGCGGCCAGCTCGCCATTCCATCCGTCGTAGTGACGCGGATCGACGAAGTTGAGTCCGATGTGCAGGGAGAGGGCTTTCATAGTGGTGGCGGGCATAGGGGAGGATGCGGCACTGCGGGGGCCTTGAGGTCAGTCCTTGTCCTGCATGGCAAGCAAGTGAAGGGGAGGGGGAATGACGAGGGTATGGCAGCGTGCCGTAAAGGATCAGTCATGAGAACTGACCTCGTAGATGTCGAGGTTTAAGTTGCCTGGGACAAGGTGGGATTCCATATCTCACGATGGCAACGCGACTGCCTTGAACACGCCCACCGACGGCTATTGAGTTGGATCCGACACAGGGTCCGAACAACCCCTGTCCTGGACCCAAGGGGAACGCCTAACATGAACCCGATGGCAACACGATGGTCTTGCTCCAGGCCGGGCGCTTCTTGTGGCTCCTCCCGCGGACCGGGCAAATTTGAAAGAGCGTGACGTCTCTTGTGTTCGCCGATCCAAGAGACTGTTCTCGCTTCCATCCGTGGAGGGGCGGCAGCGGACACGCGGGATGATTCTTCTTCCCGCTCGGGAAAGCTCGATCAGCCGGCTGCCCCTCCTGGGAACCTACCCAGTGCTTCCGGGAAGATGGTGATCCCCGTGATTGGGAGCGGTTCTGGATTTCCTGGTCGACCCGTATTCCCTGAAATCCGGTTCATCCACCACGGGGTCGCCAAGTCACCCGGCCTTGCGTGGGAATAAACGAAAAAAGCGCTCCGTGCTGGAGCGCTTCTTTTCGTCGTGAATCCTCTCGGAGAGAGGATGGTGGGCAGGGCTGGATTCGAACCAGCGAAGTCGTAAGACAGCAGATTTACAGTCTGCCCCGTTTGGCCGCTCCGGAACCTACCCTTTGTTTCGGCGGGGACGGAGAACTAGGGGCCGTCCCGGTCTTTGGCAAGGGAAAATCTGCTCCCGTTAGAGCATTTACCAGACGGTGCGTCCGCCGTTCACGATCAGGGTCTGGCCGGTCAGGAAGGAGGCTTCCTCGGAGGCGAAATAATTCACCGCGTGGGCGATGTCCGCAGGGGTGCCCCAGCGGGCGAGCGGCACGGTGGCCAGGTAGCTGGCCTTGTGCTCCTCCGCCACCTCGTCGTGGCGTTCCACGGGGATCCAGCCGGGGGCCACCGTATTCACGGTGATGCCGTGCGGGGCCAGCTCATTGGCCATCGAGCGGCTCCAGCCGATCTGCCCGCCCTTGGCGGCCACGTAGGCGCTGAATTCCGGCATGCCGAGGTGGTAGACCTCGCTGGTGATATTGATGATCCGGCCGCGGCGGCGCTGCTTCATGCCGGGCACCAGGCGCTTGGCCAGCAGGAAGGGGCTCTTCACGAAGGCGTTCAGCATGGATTCGTGGTCTTCCCAGGTGTAGTCCTCCAGCTTCTTCATCGGCTGGTGCGGGGTAGCGTTCGCCACCACGATGTCGACCGGGCCGAAGGCGGCCTCGATCTCGGCGGCCATGCGGTTGATCTCCGCCTCATCCGTCGCATCGCCCGCCACCAGCATGGCCTGGCCGCCCGCGGCCCGGATGTCGGCCACCACTGCCTCCCCCGCTTCACGGCTGGCGAAGCAGTTCACCGCGGTCTTGGCCCCGGCGGTAGCCAGGGTCTCGGCGATGATCCGGCCGAGGCCGCGGCTGGATCCGGTGATCCAGGCGACGCGGCCATCAAGGCGAAAAGGCAGGTGCTCAGCAGGCATGGTGGGGATGTAATGGGCTGCTCATACGCGGCCAAGGATCAACCGCGTTTCAAAAAGCGCGGCTTGGTGAATTGCGTGCAATTCCTGTCAGGTTTCTGGGAGGGAGGGGATTGCAATCGCCGTGGTGTAAGCAATTTGTGTGACATGTGGGGCCGGGTGACCGAGTAAATGACGCGTGTCCGTTCGCCTCGCCTGTTTGCTCGCCCTGCTCCTGTCCGCCGCCACTCTAACGGCTGCGGAGAAGCCGAACATCCTATTTCTCTTCGCGGATGACATGACTTGGAAGGCGGTCCATGCGCTCTCCGGGGAGGACATCGACACGCCGAACTTGGACCGCCTCGCCGCGCGCGGCACCAGCTTCACCAAGGCCTACAACCCCGGCGGCTGGCACGGGGCCATCTGCGTGGCCAGCCGGACGATGCTCATGACCGGGCGCCCGCTGTGGAAGGCCAAGCAGGCGGAGCCGAAGCTGGCGGAGGAATTCCTGAGCAAGGGGCGGCTCTGGCCGCAGTTGATGGCCGCGCAGGGTTACCGGACCTGCTTCTCCGGCAAGTGGCACATCGAGGTGGATCACGAGAAGGTCTTCCAGCAGATCCGCCATTTCCGCTCCGGCGGCATGGCACCGGACCGCAAAAATGCCTACTTCCGCCCGGTGGAGGGCCAGCCGGATACCTGGAGCCCTACCGACCTGGAAGAAGGCGGGATGTGGACTGGCGGGGAGCACTGGAGCGCCGTGGTGGCGGATGACTTTTCCGTGTTCCTCGGGGATGCGGATCCGCGGCCTTGGTTCATGTATCTTGCCTTCAATGCGCCGCACGATCCCCGGCAATCGCCGCAGGAGACGCTGGACCGCTATCCGATGTCGAGGGTGAAGGTGCCAGCGAATTTCCTGCCGCTCTATCCCTATCGCGCGGCGATGGGTGCGGACAAGGGTTTGCGAGACGAGGACCTCGCGCCCTACCCGCGCACGCCTTTCGCCGTGCAGACGCACCGCCGGGAGTACTACGCCGCCATTACTTACCTGGACCAGCAGATCGGCCGGATCCTGGATGCCTTGGACAAGAGCCCGGCGGCGGCGAACACCTACATCTTCTTCACCGCGGACCACGGTCTTTCCTGCGGGGAGCACGGGCTGATGGGGAAGCAGAACCTCTATGATTCCAGCGTGCGCGTGCCCTTCATCGTGGCCGGGCCCGGCATCCCGGCAGGGCAGCGCGCGGCCGCGCCGATCTACTTGCAGGATGCCATGCCCACGGTGCTGAAGCTGGCCGGGGCGGAGCTGCCGGAAGAGACCGGCTTCCTGGACCTGCGCCCGCATTGGGAGGGGAAGGGGAGCGCGCGGGATGCGGTGATCGGTGCCTACCGCGATCTTCAACGAATGGTCAGCAAGGATGGCAAGAAGCTGATCCTTTATCCGCAGGCGAAGGTGGTCCGGGTCTTCGATTTGCAGGCGGACCCGGATGAGATGCACGATCTGGCGGGTACGGCGGAGGGCGAGGCGCTGAAGGGACCGCTCTTCCGGCGCTTGCTGGAGATCCAGAAGGAGACGGGCGATCCGCTGGACTTGCGCTCTGCATTCCCGGACTTGGCGAAGTAGTAATTCTTCTCTCTCGCCGCCGGGAGATGCCGTACACACGGGGCGGCAAAAGGTGGTCCGCACAGCCCCCTGTGCGGCGAACGGTTCCCGGCAGCGGGCTTCATCGAAGGCCCCCGGGTGTGCTCCGATTCTCCGTCTTCCGGCAGGTCAGTGTAGGCGCAGGTTTCCCCTCTCATCCCGCAGCTCTCGCCTACCGATTTGAGGACGTGCTGGCAAACCGGGACCGCCTCCCATGCTGACCACGCCCCGGTGAGCTTCTGCGGATACTAACCCGGGGGCACCTGGTCTCCGTCCGCTGCCGGGTACCATTCGCCGCACAGGGGGCTGTGCGGACCACCTTTTGTTGGCCTCCGGGTGCCGCCAGAACTGCTTCGTCCGCACCCGGTGTGTGCGGACTACTTTTGGCGGGGGCCGCGGCGGAAGCGGCAAAATCGCACCGAGCCTGCGTTTTCCGGTTTCCAGCCCGCGGCCCGGCCCCCTAGCGTGCGCGGCATGGCTATCGACGTCTCTCTCCTCTCCCGTGTCTGCGAAGCCCCCGGTGCCCCGGGATTCGAGAAACTGATCCGCGAACTCGTCCTGAAGGAGATCAAGGGCCTGGCCGATGAGATCCGCGTGGACAACATGGGCAACGTGATCGCCCTCAAGAAGGGCCGGTCCTCCGCCAAGCGCACGATGGCCGCGGCGCACATGGACGAGATCGGCTTCATCGTCACCCATGTGGATGACAAGGGCTTCATCCGCTTCAATCCGCTCGGTGGCTTCGATCCGAAGACGCTCACCTCGCAGCGTGTGATCGTGCACGGCAAGAAGGATCTCATCGGTGTGATGGGCTCCAAGCCGACCCACATCATGCAGCCGGAAGACCGCAACAAGCCGGCCAAGCTTACCGACTACTTCATCGACACCGGCTTGCCGAAGAAGGAGGTCGACAAGTTCATCGAGGTCGGCAACCCGGTCACGCGCTGGAGTCCGCTGTTAGAGATCGGCGAGTGCGTGAACGTGAAGTCGCTGGACAACCGCGTGTGCGTCTTCCTGCTGATCGAGGCACTGCGTGTCCTGCAGAAGAGCAAGAAGAAGCCGGCCTACGATTTCTACGCCGTCTTCACCGTGCAGGAGGAAGTGGGCCTGCGCGGCGCGAATGTTTCCGCGCTGGAGATCAAGCCGGACTTCGGCTTCGGCCTGGATACCACCATCGCCTACGACGTCCCCGGCTCCACGCCGCAGGAGCGCTGCACCGCGCTGGGCGAAGGCGCGGGCATCAAGATCATGGATAGCTCCGTGATCTGTGACTACCGCATGGTGGCCTTCATGAAGAAGACCGCGGATGCGCACAAGATCAAGTGGCAGCCGGAGATCCTCTCCGCCGGCGGTACGGATACCGCGGGCCTGCAGCGCATGGTTCCCGGCGGTTCGATCGCCGGTGCCGTGTCCGTGCCCACGCGCCACATCCACCAGACCATCGAGACCGTGAACAAGAAGGACTTGGAGGCATCGATCGCGCTGCTGGTGGCCTGTGTGTGCGAGTTGGACAAGGGGGATTGGAAGTTCTAACAGCAGCCGCTTTCTTCGTGAGCTCCGCTCCCTACCGCCAGGCGCCCGTCACGGAAGAGATCGTGGCGCGCGCGGTAGATATCATTGGTGCCGAGGGCGCGGAAGAGGAGGAGATCGAAAGGCAACTCCTCGCCCTCGTCACGGACAAGTTGCTCGCCATGCGGCTGCGGGAATGGATCCGCGAGGCCTTCGGGCGCGCGATGGTTCTTCAAATGTCCAAGGTTCGCTTCCTGGACAGCTTCATGGTCTTCACCCCTGAGCGGAAGCGGGTTGATATTCCCAATCACGCCGAGCCGATTCTCGAAATATCGATGCGTCTGGCGCGGAAGATGATGCGGGATGGAAGGCAGGCCCAGTGCGAGCGGATTGCGATCACAAGTTCATGCGCGCAGTCGGCCTCGAATGCCGCGGAGCAGGGCGTCTCGCTGGACGGTGCCGTGAGTGCCACGGCCTTCAACGGCATCCCCGCGGAAGCTTATCCGGACTACCCGAAGTCCTTCTGGAAACGGCTTTTCGGCAAGTGATCTAAGTGCGAGCGAAACTAAATCTTCAAGGATAGCTTCAGCGTCTCCCCCGGCTTCTCTCCAAACAGCTTCCGGTAATTCGCGGCGAAGCGGCCGAGGTGGGTGATGCCGTTCGCGTAGGCGATGGCGATGACCGTGTCCTGCTCGCCATCCGCGCGCAGCAGGGCGCGGCGGACGGCGTTGAGGCGCATGGTCTCGAGGTAGTCGCGCGGGCTTTGATTGAAGATGGAGCGGAAGGCATACTCCAGCTCGCGGCGGCTGACGCGGAGGGCGAGGCAAAGGTCGGGGACCTGGACGGTCTCGCCCATGTGGTCCTGCAGCCAGGCTTCCGCGCGGCGGGCCAGGCGGGCGCGGTTGCGCAGGGAATCGCGCAGGGGTGCGGTGCTGCCCGCGAGTTCGCACACGGAGGTGAAGACATCCGCCACGAAGGAGGCGGTGTTCTCCATCGCCAGCAAGGACGAAGCATTGCCCCCTCCGAGCAGCGAACGATGCGCGTCTTTCAGGCCCGCTTCGATGCGAGCCAGCAGAGACTCCGGCAGCGGGGTGACGACGAGCTGCCGCGGCTGCCGTTCGTCCGCGCCGGCCACGCTCACGCAGCGCGCCCAGACCTCAGGGGGGATGGCGGCGGTGAGCCAGGCGAAGTCCGCGGAAGTACAGCCATCCAGCTCCGCACCGGGCGGTAGCAGGGCCACGGTGCCCGGGGCGGCGGCCTGGCCGTTCCAAGTGGCATGCCCCGGGCCGCGCATCAGGCAGAGCGAGCCCCAGCCGCCCTCCAGCACGCCGCTCACGCGGGTCCGCACGTTCGCCTCGCCGAAGTCCAGGGCCCAGTCGGCGCTCTGGAATTGCTCCACGCGGGAGACGCGCTCCTGCTTCTTCTGGAAATCCACGGTGAGGTGGATGCCGGAGGCGGCGTCGGCAAATTCATCCGGCTCGTTCAAGAGGCGGCGGGAGTGCCGGAAAAGGGCGGGGCGGGGGACGGCTGGGCGCGCCATTTGCCGGAATTGTGCGCAAAACGGATAGCTTGGGAAGGCAGGTTTTTGGCAGATTAGCGGCCTATTTCCCCCTCCATGATCCGGAAAGCCCTATCTGTTTTATTCGTCGTCCTAGGCACCCTGTTCTGCGCCCGCGCCGCGCCGCCGCACATCCTCTACATCGTGGCGGATGACCTTGGCTGGAAGGATGTCGGCTTCCACGGCTCGCCGGATATCAAGACGCCGAACCTGGACAAGCTGGCGGCGGAGGGCGCGCGCCTGGAGCGCTTCTACGCGCAGCCGATGTGCACGCCCACCCGTGCGGCGATCATGACCGGCCGCTACCCCTGTCGCTACGGCCTGCAGACGATCGTGATCCCGAGCAAGGGCACCTACGGCTTGGCCACGGATGAGGTCACGCTGCCGCAGGTGCTGAAGGACGGCGGCTATCGTACCGCGATGATCGGCAAGTGGCACCTTGGCCATGCGGACCGCAAGTACTGGCCGCGGCAGCGCGGCTTCGACTATCACTACGGCGCGGTGCTCGGTGAGATCGATTACTTCACGCACTCCGCCCACGATGTGCTGGACTGGCAGCGCGACAACCAGCCGGTGAAGGAGGAAGGCTACGTGACCCAGTTGCTCGGCGCGGATGCGGTGAAGCTGATTGACGGCCATGATGCCACCAAGCCGCTCTACCTCTATCTCGCCTTCACCGCACCGCATGCGCCCTACCAGGCGCCGCCGGAATACTTGGAGCGCTACAAGGACATCGCCGATGAATCGCGGCGCGCCTATGCCGGACAGATCACCTGCATGGACGATGAGATCGGCAAGGTGCTGGCCGCGCTCGACAAGAAGGGCATGCGCAAGGACACGCTGATCATCTTCCACGGCGACAACGGCGGCACCCGCGATGCCTCGATGACCGGCGAGAGCAAGGTGAAGAGCGTGCCCTGCGACAATGGCGAGCTGAAGGGTGGCAAGGGCCAGCTCTACGAGGGCGGCACCCGTGTCCCGGCCTTCGCGAACTGGCCCGGCCATGTCGCCGCCGGCGAGGTGAAGGAGATGATCCACGTGGTGGACATGCTGCCCACGCTGGCCAAGCTGGCTCAGGCCTCCACCGCCAAGTGCAAGCCGCTCGATGGCATCAACGTCTGGCCGGCGATTTCCGAGGGCAAGCCCTCCGGCCGCCAGGAAGTGCTCTACAATGTCGAGCCCTTCCGCGGTGCCATCCGCCAGGGCAAGTGGAAGCTGGTGTGGAAGAACATGCTGCCTTCTTCCGTGGAACTCTTCGATCTCGATGCGGATCCGAACGAGACGACCAACCTCGCCGCACAGAATCCGGACGAGGTGAAGACCTTGCAGGCACGGCTGGAGAAACTCGCATCGGAGTCCGCCAAGCCGCTCTTCCTGGAGACCGCCATGCAGGCTGTCTTCAGCGGGATCTTCGGTCCGGCACCCATCCCGACGGAAGAGAACTCCGCCACGGCGGAACCCTGAGCTCCCTCTCCGGAGAGGGAACGGAGCCAAAGCACGAAGCTGCCGGGTTGCGGTCCGGGGGGACGCAGCATGTCCGGCACTTCGGTTCCCGCCACTCCGTTCCCTCAAGCCACTTTCTTGTTAGACCGACCATGAGTGCCGAACTGATCGATGTCTTCCAGGGCATCATCACCCTGGAGGTGAGCGGCCGGCTCACGCCGGGGGAGTTTGCCGCGATCCATCATAAGATCACGCCGGAGCTGCATGCCCTGGGCGGGGCGAGGCTGCTGATCCTGGCCAGGACCTTCATGGGCTGGAGCGAGGATGGTGACTGGCAGAACCTCTACTTCCAGACGGCGAACGATCACCTGATCCAGCGCATGGCACTGGTGGCGGATGTACGCTGGGAGCAGTTCGCCATGCTTTTTACGGCGCGGGGCATGCGGCCTTTTCCGATCGCCTACTTCCCCTCCGGGCATGAGGAGGATGCCCGCGCCTGGCTCCATTCTCCCGGCTCCCTCTGAGCACGACCAAGATTGACAAGCACACCCGAGCTTTTGTTTTTTATTACAGCGATGAAACCTGCCCTTTTCCTTCTCGCGCTTCTCACCACCGGCGCCAGCGCCCAGATCGTCACGCATGAAACGTCGGACTGGGAATTCACCACCGCGCTCTACGCGCCCTTGATGGGCCTGGATGGGGATGTCGGCGTCCGTGGCTTCGCGCCGGCCCATGTCGACATGTCCTTCGGCGATATCCTCGACGAACTGGACGGCGGCTTGAGCGGGGCCTTCGAGGCGAAGAAAGGGCCATGGTCCTTCGCCGCGGATGCCATCTGGCTGAAGCTTTCCTCTTCAGCGGATGGACCGGCGAAGTCCTACATCCGGCTCGGCCAGGAACAGCTCATGGGCTCGCTCTCGCTCGGCTACGAGTTTTATAGTAGTGAGAGCACCAGCCTGACGGTGGCGGCGGGCGTGGCCTTCAATAGCATCGATGCGGATGTGGACTTGTTCACGCCGCGCCTGCCGATTCCCATTCGTTCGGGCTCGGACTCACAGGAGTGGCTGGATCCTTACATCGCGCTGCGCTTCCAGCATAGCCTGAGCGATTGCTGGAATATCTTCGGCAGTGCGGCCTACGGCGGCTTTGAGGTTTCCTCGGATGAATACTACCAGCTGATTGCAGGGATCAGCTACAAGTTGACGGACTCCACTTCCCTCGCGCTGGCCTACCGGGTCATCTCGGTGGATTACCATCAAGGGGGATTCGTCTACGATGCGAAGACCAGCGGGCCGAATTTGGGATTGGTGATCAAGTTCTGACGTTTAAAGAAGTGGCCGAAGCCGGGGCAATGGTGGAAGTTCTTCCGCCATGTCCGGGCGAATCGTTTTGTTGCTGCTCGCCATCATCCTGCTGGCCGCGGGTGCAGGGGCGGGTAAGACCTTCCTTGAAGCCTTGAAGGAGGAGAGGGTGATGACCGGCGGCCGCCGTGTCAGCGTGCAGGTGACCAAGGCGGATAACCCGCAGGGTTACTGGGTCAGCACTTGCTTCCATGGGGGGACTGCCCTGCTGCTCTTCGGCCTGGGCGGGTGGGCGGCGGTGTCGGCGTTCCGGAAGAAGAAGGGGTGAGACGCCCGTTCGAGAGCCGCGAAGGGGCGGGAGGGGGAAAGTCCTCTTGGGGCTTTTGAATCGGCCTCACGAAAGGTGCTAACAGACCGCGTCCCCAACCCGCGCCTCAATTTTCCCGATCGCCCACGCCGCATGCTCCGCGATCAAGGGCTCCTCATCCTCCGCTGCCACCCTCAAGGCCGCCAAATCCTCCACTCCTCCCGTATTCCCCAACACCACACAGACATTCCGCAAAAACCTCGGCCGCCTGATCCGCTTGATGGGCGACTTCGCGAACAAGGTCCGGAACTCCTCATCCGTCAGCCCGAGGAAATCCCGCGTCTTCATTGCGAACACCGCCTCCCGCGCATGAAAGCGCGACTCCCGCGAGAGCTTCGCAAAACGATTCCACGGGCAAACCTCCAGGCACTCATCGCACCCATACAGCCGATCCCCGATCGCCTCACGGAACTCCTCCGGGATCGGCCCCTTGTGCTCGATCGTCAGATAGGAAATGCAGCGCCGCGCATCCACCCGGTGCGGCGCGGTGATCGCCTGCGTGGGACAGGCATTGATGCAGCGCGTGCACTTTCCGCAATGATCCCCGAAGGGTGCATCCGCCGGCAGCTCCAAGGTTGTTAGAAGCTCCGCCAGGAAGAACCAGGTGCCAAAGTCCCGGTGAATCTGCACCGTCGACTTCCCATTCCACCCCAGCCCCGCGGCGCTCGCATGATCGCGCTCCAGTACCGGTCCGGTATCCACATAATACCGCTGCGTCCCGCCCAGCGCCTGCATCCCCTCATCCATCCGCTTCAGCATCTTCACGATGATGTCGTGGTAGTCATCGCTCCACGCATAGCGCGCGATCCGGTAGCCCGTATCCGGATTACGACCCGGATAGTAGTTCAGCGCCAGGGTCACCACCGCCTGGCAACCGGGCAGCACCTCCCGCGGATCGCAGCGCCGCTCCGGCGTCTTCTCCATCCAGCCCATGTCCCCGTGACAGCCCTCGGCGATCCACTCGCGGAAGGAGTCCGCATGCTCCGCCGCCGCCGCCGCGGCAATGCGGCAGTCATCGAAACCCACCTCCCGGGCGAGGGCTTTGATGGCTGCGGCGGAATCCATGCCACAAGCATGCACCGACCTTCACCCCGCCGCCAAGCGCCGCCACCGCCTTTCCCATGGCGGAATCCCGGCAAACGCGCTAAAGGCAGGCATGATCTTGCCCAGGCGGCTGATGGACTTCCTGCGCTCGCGGCGCTTCCGCATCGCCTTGGCCTGCTCGCCCTTCGTCCTGCTCGTGCTGACCGCGCTCACCTGGTGGGGGATCAACCGCTACGGCCACTGGAGATTCGAGCAAACGATGGACAAGCTCGCCGCGCGTGGCTTCCCGCGGACGATGGAGGAGGCCATGGGGCCCCGGCCGCGTGATGAAGACAATATGCAGGCAAATCCCGCGGTTCTCCGGGAAGTTGCTGCGATCCGCCTCAGCGCCTCCGAGGAAGAAAAGAGGAATGGCGGGTGGGCTAAGGCAATACTCATCCTGGATGCCAAGGAGCGCGAGATCCAGGGACCGGCCGGTCGGGCGGCGGCGCAGGAATTGCTGGCGCTCCTGGAGCCCTACGATGCCGCGAGACGGGAATTGATGAAAGCCATGGGCACACTTCGTCCCACAGCTCCCGACGAATTCGACCCTGGTAATTTTCCGGACGTGTTTATGATGGTTGATCCGCCGGGTCTATTCCAGTTGTTCGAAGCCAAGGAGGCACTCGACCAGCACGGGATGCTGTCACTGGCTGCAGGACGAAAGGGTGACGCGTTCGAGGATTTCCTGGCGATGCTCCGCTTCTGCGCCGCGACCCAGACGACGGCCCTTCCTTGTTTTGAGGCCGAGGGCGGTGCATCACAATTCGAGGCAACCCTGCGTGCCGCCCTCATCAACCCGCCGGCAGGAACTTGGACGGAGGACGAACTCAAGCGATTCGATGAGATCCTAAAAACCGCCTGTAGTGGCGAACTGACGATGAAGTTCCAGCGAATGCTACCCGCGATTCTCATGGATCGGATGGCGCGAGAGCAGGCCAAGCCGGGAACCATGGCGTCGCGGTTCGATTGGAAAGTGTGGTGGAACTTCTTGCAGTGGGTGCCCGCCAAAGAGAGTCTGGCAAACGCGTGGTCTGCGGTAAGGCCTCAGGGGCTGCGAGATCTCGAAGTGGCTGAAGGACTGGAGGATCTCGCCAACAAGCTGGGTCGTCCTAGAACTTCCACCGATTGGCAAATACCGCCGTGGGAACCTAAACTCTTCCAAGAACCCGCGGGACTCATCGACTGCAAAATCTGTCCGACCATCTTCGGTAGCGAGCTGTCATCGATCTATAGCGACAACTTCACCCGCACCGGTGGTTGCGAGATCAGGGGTGCCATGTGGACTGCGCTTGCCCGTTGGGCCATCGCCTTGGAGCGGCACCGGCTCAGGCACGGACGACATCCCGCGTCACTCGAAGCCTTGGACGAGGATCTCGTCCGCGGCCTGCCCTGCGATCCGGTATCGAAAGGGCGGTTCAACTACGGCTTGCTCGGGGATGGTGGCTATAAGTTGAAGGGAACCGTTCCAACTTGGGAGGATGCGAAACGGTGTGACTACACGTGGAATCGGGTTATGGAAGACGCAGGGCCCCTTGGTGGCAAGTGAAGCCGTCGCCTTTCCGTGGCGCAGTTCCGGGCAGATTGGGTGCAGGAATTTGCAGATCAAACGAGCGGAAGCAGGCCGTATGTGACATCGCGGATACAACTTCGTCCGTCCATTGACACGCCGCCCGTCTCTTCCTTCGCTTGCGCCATGAAGCTCCGTAAGCTCTCCGCCATTGCCGCCCTGCTGGCCCTCGCCCTGCCGGCCTCCGCCACCATCCTGGGCACCTACAACATCCGCTACGACAACAAGGGCGACGTGAAGGAGGGCAACAGCTGGGAGCGTCGCGCACCGGTCGTCGCCGGGCTGATCCGCTTCCACGACTTCGACCTGCTGGGAACGCAGGAAGGCCTGCCGAAGCAGATGGATGACCTGTGCAAGCTGCTGGCCGATGACTACGGCTGCTCGATGCACGGTCGCGACGATGGCAAGCGCGCAGGCGAACACATCGGAATCTTTTTCAAGAAGGACAAGTATGAGCTGTTAGAGGACGGCTTCTTCTGGATCTCGCCCACGCCCGATCAACCCGGCAAAGGCTGGGATGCCCAGCTCCCGCGCATCTGCGGCTGGGCCAAGCTCAAGCGCAAGGCGGACAGCAAGATCCAGTTTGTCTTCGCCACCCATCTCGATCACCGCGGCAAGGAGTCCCGCCAGCAGGGCATGGCCCTGATCCTGAAGAAGATCGAGGAGATCGCCAAGCAGGAGCAAGTTTACCTGATGGGCGACTTCAACAGCGACCAGCACAGCGAGGCCTATCAGACCGTCGAGTCTTCCTCACGCTTCGCCGACTCCTACGAGAACGCCAAGATCCGCTTCGCCCCGAATGGCACGCCGAACAAGTTCGACACGAACGCGATGACCGAGAGCCGGATCGACCACATCTTCGTGGGCGAGGGCATCCCGGTCCGCCGCTACGGCGTGCTGACCGATAGCTACCGCGTGCCCACCGCGCCCGATCCGGCGGAGAGCCAGTCCGGGAATTTCCCGAAGGAAGTCACTTTTGAGAAGTATGAGGCGCGCCTGCCCTCCGATCACTTCCCGGTGCTGGCGGAGACGGTGGATTGAGCGCCGCTTAAGGATCTTACGCGCTGGAGGCGCATCGGAGATTAGTAACGGTGGAGCGATAGCGGAACCACCGGCTTGTCCAGCGCACCTCCGGCGCTAAGAATGAGCGGACTACTATGCCTTCGCCGCAAAATGATAGCGCGCGCTCTCCAAGATCCCGCACGCGATCTCCTCCGTCTCGAGCCCCGCGGTATCCAGCTCCAGGTCCGCGATCTCATGATACAGCGGGCTACGCTCGATGATGAGCTGCTCGATCTTCCCGCGCGGGTCCGCGGTCTGCAGCAGGGGGCGGTTCCCATTCCGGGAGGTCCGCTGGATGATCACATCCACCGGCGCCTGCAGCCAGACCACGTAGCCCAGCTTGGACAGCGCCTTCCGGTTCGCCCGGCGGCCGACGATCCCGCCGCCGGTGGCGATGATCCGCCGCGGTTGTCCCGGCGCGGACAGCTCCTGCAAGACGGCACTTTCCAGATCCCGGAAAGCCTGCTCGCCGCGGCGGGCGAAGATTTCCGGGATGCTCATCCCGGTCTTCTCCTCGATCACATGGTCGGTATCGATCAGCGGGTAGCCGAGCAGCCCGTTGAGCTTCCGCCCCACCGTGGTCTTCCCGCAGCCCATCAAGCCGATCAGCACGATGTTCTTGGGCATGCCTTCCGGCGAATTCATGACGGGATCGTAACCGGCGGAGCGCAGCGCGAAAAGTGCCAAGTATGCGTTTTGTAAATACGCCGTGAAAATTCCGGACTGGCCCGCCTCGCCCCGCCGCCGCACAGTCCCGCCGTGTCCGAAACCGCCACCCGCATCCTCTCCGCCCACGAAGACGACATGAAGGCCGCCGTCCGCGAAGCCGCGGCGCTGCTGGCCAAGGGCGAGATCGTGGCCCTGCCCACCGAGACCGTTTACGGCCTCGGTGCGGATGCCTTCAATGCGGACGCCGTGGCCAAGGTCTTCGCCGCCAAGGAACGCCCGGCCTTCGATCCACTGATCGTCCACATCTCCTCCTTCAAGGAGCTGGCGGAGGTCGCCGTAGTGCCGGAGGACATCGCCGCCACGGTCAAGAGCCTAGCGGGCGCCTTCTGGCCGGGACCGCTCACCATCGTGCTGCCGAAGGCCGACAAGGTGCCGGATCTCGTCACCAGCGGCCTGCCGACCGTGGCAGTGCGCCAGAGCGCGAACCTGATTTTCCGCAACGTCGGCAAGGAACTCGGCCGTCCGATCGCCGCTCCGAGCGCGAACCGCTTCGGCCGGATCTCCCCGACATCCGCCAGCGCGGTGATGAAGGAGCTGGAAGGCCGCATCCCCCTGATCATCGATGGCGGGGCCTGCCGCGAGGGCCTGGAGAGCACGATCATCACGATTGAGAACCGCGGCGGCGAGCAGAAGCCGCTGATCCACGTGCTCCGTGCCGGCCCGGTGGTGAAGGAGGAGCTGCAGAAATTCGGCAAGGTGGTGTTCGAGAAGAGACCGGTCGGTGATCGCCCGGATGCCCCCGGCCAACTCGAAAGCCACTACGCCCCGCGCACGCCGCTACTGATGTTCGACAAGCCGGAGGACTTCCAACCCGAGCCGGGCAAGAAGTACGGCCTGCTCAGCTACCGCGGCGACCCGAAGGCCGGCTACATGGATCTCCACGAGTGGGAAATCGTCGAGGAACTCAGCCCCGGCAGCGGCAAGCTGATGGAGGCCGCGGTCCGCCTCTTCCACGTCATGCGCGTGCTGGATGAGGAAGGGCTGGATGCGATCGTCGCTGAGCCCGTCAGCGAGACCGGCCTGGGAGTGGCGATCATGGACCGGCTGAGGCGGGCGGCGGCGAAGTAGGCCGCCGGAGTGCCGCTCTCCCGAGCGACATTTCCAAGGACCAGCTTCTTTTAGAAGCGAGTCTCCCAGCGAATTATGAAAGCTCCGCGAATTCTCCGCGGGCAGCCGCCGCATCCCTCCTGCACACTTGCGCCCATGGGCACCTCGCCTACTTTCGGGACGCTGCCATGCGCCGGAAGAGAGTCCTGATCCAGACCTTGCTCACCCTCGTCCTGTTGTGGGGCGTGGTCACTGCCGTGCGTGCCTTCGCGGGCTCGAAACAAGTCACCGCGGAGAAGATCGCGGCCGCGGCCAACTCCTCCGGATTCGAGGACTGGTCCCAGCAGCAGTCCGCACCGGATGCCACGCGGGGCCAGCAGCGTGAAAAGAAGATCCGCGAAATGGCCGAGCTGATGAACCGTCTCGACTTCGCGGAACGCGAGAAGACCCGCGATGACCGCTCGCTGGACCGCATGACTGCGATGATGAGCCATGACGAGAAGGTCCTCTTCATCGACCTCACGGTACGCGAGTCGATGAGCCGCTTCATGGAAGCGATCGACAAGCTGCCGCCGGAGAAGCGCAAGCAGTTCGTCGAGAAGGCCCTGAAGGACATCGAGACCGGCAAGACCGGCGAGGACATGTCGCGGCTGCAGGAGCTGGGCAAGGACGTGATGGAAAAAGTCCAGTCCGAGGGAATGAAAGCCTATTTCGAGAAAGCCAGTGCGGACACCAAGCTGGACCTCGCGCCGCTGATGGAGTCCACGAATGAACTGATGCAGAACCTGCGCGGCCAGGAGATCGGGCCCGGATCGCGATGAGGAAATCCGGCGTCAGATCCCGCGGCTTTACCCTGACCGAGATCTTGGTCGTGCTGCTGATCATCGCGGCGCTGGCCGCCATCGCCTACCCCATTGCCACCTCGGTGCTGGCGCGCTCGCGCAAGGCGGCCTGCCTGAATAACCTGCGGCAGATCGGCGTGGCCCTGGAGGCTTACCTGCAAGACCACGCGCAGACGATGCCCAACATCGCCGCTGGCCGGAAATCGAAGCTCGAGGACACGCCCGTGATCGAAACCGAGCTCGCCTCTTACCTCAGCAATCCCGAGAGTTTCCACTGCCCCGCCGATCATGAATCCTTCGCGAAGAGCGGCAGCAGCTACATCTGGAACAGCACCCAGAGCGGACGGAACCGCTCCCGGCTCGAGTTCTTCGGGAAGAGCGGCACCGACGAGCGCATCCCCCTGGTGACCGACAAGGAAGACTGGCACCCCGGCGAGCCCGGCACGAATTTCCTCTACGCCGACCTCTCCGCCTCTAGCAAGGCGAAGTTCGACGTCAACCGCTAGAGCCCATGCTGAGCGTCACCGGCCTTTGCAAATCCTTCGGCGGCAAGCCCGCGCTGCACGACGTTTCATTCCACGTGGAGAAGGGTGAGATCCACGGCCTGTTAGGCCATAACGGTGCCGGGAAGAGCACGACACTGGGGATCATCCTCGGCATGGTGGAACCGGACCGCGGTGAAGCACTGGTGGGCGGCGTCTCCGTGCAGAAGAACCACGCGGCGGCGCTGCGCCAGGTGGGTGCCATCTTCGAAAGCCCGGCCTTCTACGAGTATCTGAGCGGCTGGGAGAATCTGAAGATCCTGGCTGGCTTCTCGGGTCCCTTCGATACGAACGCCGCAAGGGATGTGATCGAGCGTGTCGGCCTGAGCGACCGCATCCGCGACAAGGTGGGGCACTACTCCCACGGCATGCGCCAGCGGCTCGCGCTTGCCCAAGCCTTGCTGCCCGAGCCGCAGGTCCTGCTGCTCGACGAGCCGACGGATGGCCTGGACCCGGAAGGCATCAAGTGGTTCCGCGACTTCATCTTGGGACTGCGCCAGGAGCGCGGCATGACCGTGCTCTTCAACTCTCACCTGCTGGCCGAGGTGGAGCAGATGTGCGACCGCGTGACGATCCTGCACCAAGGGCGCCTGGTCCACCGCGGCGACTTGGCATCGCTGCAGAGCGAGGACCTCATCTACGAAGTGGACCTGGAGCCATGGGAGGGGGCATGCAGGCTTTTCGAGCTGAATGGCGTGAAGGTCATCGGCCCGGGTCGAATCAGCCTGCCTCCCGAGCTGGAAGCGCCCATCCTGGTGGCCGCCCTGGTGGGCGTGGGCATCCGGGTCTCCGCCTTCGCGCCGGTGCGCCGCTCGCTGGAAGACCTCTACCTTGAAATCACCGAACGGCACTCAAAAGAGCAGGCCAAGCCCCCCGCCCCGAGCGCATGAATTTCCTCAGCCAACTGGGAGGTGAACTCCGCAAGCTCTTCGGCCGCCGCCGGACCTACATGGGCTACATCGTCTTCCTCCTGATGGAGTCGATCATCCTCATCGTTTTCAAACTGCCCAGCACCAAGCGCTGGATGCGCGATTTGACAGAGACAAACGGCCTCGGCTTCGACAACTACTACAGCTCGCTCACTATCACCTACTTTATCATGGGCCTCAGCATGTTCCTGCTCGGCTCGATCTACTTCGCGCTGGTGGCAGGGGACATCGTGGCGAAGGAGTCGGAAGATGGGAACCTGCGGCTGGTGCTGGCGCGGCCGGTTTCGCGCTTGCGGATCCTGCTGCTGAAGTACGCGGCGGTCTCGATCTACACGGTGAGCTTCGTCCTCTTTGTGGGCATCACCGGCTATGCCATGGCCGTGGCCGCCCTCGGCTGGGATGGCGGGCTCTTCGTCTGGAACTACAAGATGAAGGTCTTCTCGGTCTTCGGCACCTGGGGGGAAGGCATGGGCCGCATCGTCCTCGCCGCCGTCGGGATCGGAATCAGCATGATCACGCTGTCGTCGATCGCCTTCATGTTCTCCTGCTTCAAGATGAAGCCGGCCTCCGCGGCCATCACGGCCTTGAGCATCCTCTTCGTCGACCTCGTCCTGCAGGAATTTCCTTTCTTCAAGCCCTATGAGCAATACTTCGTCACCTGGCGGATGAGCAACTGGGTCTACCTTTTGGAGATGAATATCTCCTGGGCCAAGATCGGGAGTTCCTACACTTTTCTGTTCGGCCTGAACGCGACCTTGTTCCTGATCGGGTTCACCGCCTTCCGGCTGCGGGATTTCAAGACTTGAGGCGCAAGCTCAGCCCTCGGGACTATCAAAAATCTCCTGGAGTCGTTCGCTTAAAGCCGGCGGCAAGTCCGCCAGCGCCCGCGGATCCAATAACCCAACATCAGTTAGATCGCGGAGATGCATCCGGTCCTTGTCGCGCCAAGCTGTCAGCTTCATGCGGACCAAAGCATCCAATGAAATGAGCCGGAAATCTCCCGTGACCTCGCTCTCGGTCGGATCAGGGCTTCTGCCAAGGCATCGTCTTTGACCCTTTCGCTGGCGAATACCACGTGCACGGCATCGCGCGCCTTCGCGTCGGGCCCGTCCAGGAACACATCCATATGGCTGGCTTGGCCAAGCGATGAGATCCGCCGGTGAATAAATCCCCCGGCCTCCATGGCCGCGATGGCTGCGCTTAGATCCTCCCGCCGGATCAAGATATCGACATCGCGGGTATTTCTGACCGCCGCCTCATCGACGCGCGAGACCCATGCAGCAACAGCACTTTCCCCGACCACCGCGTAGGCGACGCCAGCTTCTTCGAGACACTTGGCCGCAAGCAAAAGCCGTTCATGGATTTTCACCACGGCAGCGCTCATGCGCTCGAAGGAAACCGGCTGGAGCTCGAGGGACAGGCTTGAAGAATAGCCCAAGACCAGCGGGAAACAATCTCCCTGACCCATACCCAAGAAAACGCAGCGGGCGACCGGCAGATCCGTCCGGGGGTCGCCTTCCCCAGAGGTGCCGATCGCCCGCAGAGAGGGAGATCGTTCAGGTGGTGTTTTGTGTTCCCGTCAGGAACGAGCACAGATTGCCATGGATTTTCGGATTCCCCCATTCCCTGATCGCGTAGGTGGGGTGAGTCCGGCGATTTTCGCCGTTTTCAGATCCGCCCGGACGGCCAAGACTGGCGGCCATGCGCGAGGACACGCGACGCTGGATCGAAGCCGACAGGGCCCACTGCTGGCACCCTTTCACCCATCAGGACCAATGGGTTGAATCCACCCCCCTGGTGCTGGCCCGGGGCGAGGGCGCGTGGCTCTGGGACTCCGAAGGGCGGAAGTACCTCGATGGAAACTCCTCCATCTGGACGAACATCCACGGCCACAATCACCCGGCCCTGAACGCGGCGATCGAGCGGCAGCTCCGCGAAGTGGCGCACACGTCCTACCTCGGCTTCGCGAATCCGCGCGCGAGCGAGCTGTCCGAGCGGCTGTGCGGCTTCTTCCCGGGTGGCACCTTGGAGCGTGTCTTCTTCTCGGACGACGGTTCCACCGCGATCGAGTGCGCGATGAAGATGGCGATCCAGTATCGGCAGCAGAGCGGCGAGCCGGAGCGCACCGGCTTCATCGCCTTCGAGCAGGCCTATCATGGAGACACGATGGGCGCGGCCTCACTCGGTGGCGTGGCGCGCTTCCACGAGCGCTTCCGCAAGCACGGCGTGCCCGTGACTTTCGTCAGCGGGATGGAAGCTCTGGAGCACTTGCCCGGCGATGCCATCCGCCAGGCCTGCGCCGTGGTGATCGAGCCGCTGATCCAAGGCGTGAACGAAATGCGCCCCTGGCCCAAGGGCATGCTCAAGGCCCTGCGTGCCTGGTGCGATGCGCATGACCTGCACCTCATCCTGGATGAAGTGATGACCGGCTTCGGCCGGACAGGAAGGATGTTCGCCTGCCAACATGAAGAAGTGATCCCGGATTTCCTCTGCCTGGCCAAGGGCCTCACCGGGGGTTACATGCCCATGGCGGCAACGCTCACCACCCGCGCCGTTTATGAGGCATTTCTAGGCGGACCGGAGAATGCCTTCTACTATGGACATAGTTACACGGCGAATCCGCTCGGCTGTGCGGTAGCGCTGGCCAGCCTGGATGTTTTTGAGAAGGAGCAGACCTTGGAGAAGCTTCAGCCGAAGATCCATCTGCTGGCGGAGCTATTGGCGGGCTTGGATCATCCTGTGGTGAAAGCGGTCCGCCAGTGCGGCTTCGTCGCGGGGATCGAGCTACAGGAAGGCTGGGGCACGAAGGCATGCCTCACGATGCGCGAGCACGGCCTGCTCACCCGCCCCATCCGCGATACCGTGGTGCTGATGCTGCCACTCTGCACCACGCGCGAGGAACTCAGCACCGCGGTTAACGCGATCTCGCAATCGCTCGCGCAGCTCACATCTTGAGCTTCTCTCCGAAGCCGGCCAGATCGAGCCCGCCGGGGATTTCGATTCGCGGCAGCGCCACCAAGGGATCCTGGAACCTGGCCGATTCCGAACGGCAGGTCAGCCCGAAGCGATAGCCGCAGGCTCCCGTGAGATGCTGCACCACGGGATCGGTAGCGCCGTAGGGATAGGCAAAGGCCGTGACCGGGCGGCCCAAGCGGCTCTCCAGAATAGCCCGGGATCTCGCCAGCTCCCGGACCACACCCGCTGGCGAAAGCCCGGCGAGCGGCGGATGGACGCAGGTGTGGGAGCCGAACTCCGCGCCCTCTTCCTGCAAGGCCAGGATCTCATCCCAATCCATCAGCTCCAGCGTCTCGCCCATGGCCGAGTCCCACTCATTGGTCCCACCGATCCGATCAGCCACCAGGAACATGGAGGCCGTGAAACCGTAGCGCTTCAGCAGGGGCCATGCATGCGTGGCAAAATCCCGGTATCCATCGTCGAAGCTCAAGAGGATGGCGCGGCCCGGCAGCGGACGTCTCGCCTCCGTGGCCAGGCGCCACTCGTCCAGGCTCACACTGTAGTAGCCTTCCCCGCTCAGGTAGCGCAACTGCTCCTCGAATTCCTCCGGTGTTACCCGCCACCGAGCGGTGGCAGCGGCACCCTCCGGAGCCACGCGGTGATACATCAGGATCGGCAGCCGCGCCGTCACCACGCCGCGGTCATCCGGGACGGCCCGTGAGCGAACCAAGGGCGCAGATGGCACGAGCGATGGCAGATGGTCCGGCGAGTAGGCGATCTCACGCGGCTCCTCATCCCTTGGCACGAACACCGGCTGCCCGATCGCCTGCGCCATTTCTAACAGCTCTTGAAAAGCCTCCTCCGGCAAGCGCGCGTGTCGGGAAGCACTGGTGCCAGTGACTCCGGAGGAATGCCGGCCCAGGATCAAGCCAGCTTCATCAGGCTGCGCGATGGCCTCACCGCAGCACGCCGCAAGCCTAGCACGCAAGGATGCGTGTTCATTCATCGCCCTGCCAAGCAGGCCCTCCCGCACGGCTACGCGGCAGAGTTCAAAGCCGCCCGCCAGCGTGAGACGGACCCGCAGCTCCGCGGCAGAAAGCAAGCTGGGCGCATTCACAAGAGCGACCACAGAGCCTCCCGCCATCAGCACCAGCTCGACGACATCGCCGCTTGCCACGAGATCGTACAATCCCCGGCTGACCTCGACCACCCGTCGTTCGGCTGGAGAAGCATCCGCAAGATCCACGACTTCCCCGGCTTCGTGGAAAGCCGCCTCGGGCAGCTCCGGGCATCCCCACAGCTCCTGCAGGAAGACGGCCCACCCTATGCTGTCATGATACACCGGCCAAGCCGCGCCGCTTGGCAAGCCTTCCGCCAGGCAAAGCTCGCCGCGGAAAATGGAAGTCCCCGCTTCCGTCGCTTCAACGCGGAGATCCCGGTACACGGTCTTCTCGAAGAAGCTCCCGAGGACGGGCCATGCATAGTCCGCGGCAATCGCATCGGCGATGACCTCTGCCGCCACCACTCCATCGCAAACCGGAAGCCAGATGCGACCGATGTGGGCTCCTTCTAACAGCACATCGCAGCGCACCCGCTCCACCCCGGCTGGCGGCACGATGTTGCGCAGCGGCGCGGTGACCTCGATCTCGCAGGCATGCGTCAGCCCGATGGTGAGCGGGCGCGGTGAACCGGGATGCTCCACGATCATGCGCTCCAGGATCCGGAGCGCGCGGCTCGCGAGCAGGGGCACCTTCGCTTGTGCTTCCAGCGCGGCCAAATAGCTGACGATGTCCCCTTCCAGCTCAGCCCACAGCTGCGGCCACGCGGAGGCGGGAAGCGCGCGCGGCTGCAGCGTCGCGTCGAAGATGCAGCCCGCCACCAGTCCCGGATCGAGCGTGGGATCGCTCGCATTGCCCAGCATCTCCAGCAGGGGCCGCGCATCACGCCCATGGCCCATCACGATGGACGACGGCCAATTCACGAAGATGAATTTCACCGCGGCGAGCCGCTCGGTGGAAATCCCCGCGTGGTGCCTGGCTGCGGTCTTCTTCATCCGCGGATCGGGACCGTGTCCCCGCTCGATCACCTTCAACCCATCCGCTAGGAATTGCCTCCCATCCGTGGACAGGGAAGCGGGCCGCATCCGGTAAAAGGCCAGCACATCGGGAATCCAGCCGAAGCGGGCTCCGGTGCGCGCCGTGCGCTGCCACAAGTCCCAGTCCTCGCAGGTCGGCAGCGACTCATCGAAAGCACCCACCTCCTGCACCAGCGCGCGGCGGATCAAGCAGGCATGGATGGCGAAGTAGCAACGCTGGGTCAGCACCTCGAACAGATCACCTTTCAGGGTGTTTTCTGCACTCCTCTCCAGCATTGTCCCATCCGGCAGCACGCGGTTCCACCCGCAATGAACGGCATCGAGACCGGGATCCGCCGCAAGCACGCCCGTCATTCGCTCGAGGTGGACGGGCGAGATCCAGTCATCCGAATCGAGGAAGAGCAGCCACTCCTCCTTGGCTTGGGCGATCCCGGCATTCCGGGCGGCGCTCACGCCAGCACAGCTCTGGCTGATCACACGGATCCGTGTGTCCCGGCCCGCAAACTCCCGGGCAATTTCCAAAGTGCCATCGCTCGAACCGTCATCAATCAGCGTCGCCTCCCAGGCGGGATGCGTCTGGGCGAGAAGGGATTCGAGGGTGTGGGCAAGCGTCTTCGCCGCGTTGTGCGCGGGAATCACGACCGAAACATTCATGCAGCGCTGTAAGGGACAGGCCCGGGGAGGAGCACGAGGCGCGGCTACTTTGCTAGCACGGGGCAGGCCACTCGCAAAGGGCCGCCTGCGCGGCGGTATGTGACTACTCCGCCATTTTTTCGCAATTCAGCGCTAAGCTACATCTCGCCGAAGAGGTCCATCTGCGGCGGATTGGGCTCGGGCATCGCGGGCTGCCGCGTGTTCTTCGCCTTCGGTCCCTGCTTCTTCGCATCCGGCTTGGTCGAGTGCAGCTCGAGGTGCGAGAGGATCGCCTTGGCCCTTTCGATGATCGGCTTCGGCAAGCCGGCGAGGCGCGCCACCTGGATGCCGTAGCTCTTGTCCGCCGCGCCGGGCAGGATCTTGCGCAGGAAGATGATCTCATCGTTCCACTCGCGCACCGCCACGTTGAAGTTCGCCACCGCGGGGCGGGTGTTCGCCAGGTCGGTCAACTCGTGGTAGTGCGTCGCGAAGAGCGTGCGGCAGCCGGTCACATCGTGCAGATGCTCCGCTACCGCCCAGGCAATCGAGAGGCCGTCGAAGGTTGCCGTGCCGCGGCCAATCTCATCCAGGATCACCAGCGACTTGTCCGTGGCATGGTTGAGGATGAGCGCCGTCTCGTTCATCTCCACCATGAAGGTGGACTGCCCGCGCGAGAGATCATCCGAAGCGCCCACGCGGCAGAAGATCCGGTCCACCATCCCCACCGCCGCGTTCTCCGCCGGCACGAAGGCCCCGATCTGGGCCATCAGCGTGATCAGCGCGACCTGCCGGATGTAGGTCGATTTACCCGCCATGTTCGGGCCTGTTAGAATCTGCAAGAGGCTGTCCGCCGGATCGAAGGTCGTGTCGTTCGGCACGAACTTCTCCTCGATCAGCGTCTGCTCCAGCACCGGGTGGCGGCCATTCGTGATCATCAGGCCGCGCGAGTCTTCTAACAAAGGCCGCACATGCCCGTGAAGCTGCGCAGTCTCCGCGAGGCCACAGAGCACATCGATCTCCGCGATCGCCGCCGCGGTCTTCTGCAAGTCCACCAGATGCGCGCAGACCTCCGCGCGGAGCTGCAGGAAGAGTTCGTTCTCCAGTTGCTTCGAGCGCTCCTCCGCGCCCAGCACCTTGTTCTCCATCTCCTTCAGCGCCGGGGTGATGTAGCGCTCGCAATTCGACATCGTCTGCTTGCGCGTGTAGTCGTCCGGCACCTTGGCCAGCTTGGAGGAAGTGATCTCGATGAAGTAGCCGAAGACGTTGTTGAACTTCACCTTCAGCGAGTCGATCCCCGTGCGCTTGCGCTCGTCCTCCTGGAGCTTCGCGATCCACGACTTGCCATCGCGCGAGAGCGAGCGCAGCTCGTCGAGTTCGGCCGAGTGGCCGTCGCGGATCATCCCGCCATCGCGCAGGATCGCGGGCGGCTCATCCACCAGCGAGTTCTTCAGGTGGGTGACGAGGTCAGGGAAAGCTTGTGGCTGCGGCAGCGAGGAAGGCGGCGTGGCCAGCGAGCCCAAGTCATCGAGCAACTCGGGAATCTGACCTAGCGACATCGCGAGCGATTGCAGGTCACGCGCATTGCCCGCGCCTTGGGACAAGCGGCCGACGGTGCGTTCGATATCGCGGATGCCTTGCAAGGACTCGCGGCATTTCGAGAGGATGAAAGGCTCGGCCAACAGCGCCGCAATAAAGTCGTGCCGCTTGTCGAGGGCCTCGCGATCCCGCAGCGGATGGAGGATCCAGTCGCGCAGCAGCCGCGCACCCATCGGCGTCTTGGTGCGGTCGAGCGCGCCGAGCAAGGTGTGCTTCTTGCCGGAGCGCGAATCGATCAGGTCGAGATTGCGCTGCGAGGCGGCATCAATCAGCACATGCCGGGCATTCTCGCGCACCCGCAGCGAGCGCAGGTGATCGCAAGGACGGCGCAGTTGGTGGACGAGATAATGCAGGATCGCCCCGGCAGCGGCCACCGCGGCGTGAAACTCCGCGCAGCCATAGCCATCCAGGGAATGCACCGCGAAGTGTTCGCACAGCATCTGCCGCGCGGGATCCGGCAGGAAGGCATAACCATCGTAGGGCTGGGATGCACCGAGCGCCCCGAAGAGCGCGATCTGCTCATCCGAGATCAAAAGCTCGGAAGGGGTCAGCCGTGCCAGCTCATCATCGAGCAGCCCTTGGTCAGAGAACTCGGCCACCGTGAATTCACCGGTGGAGTGATCCACACAGGCCAGACCCCTCACCTTGCCGAGATGGAACACGGCGGCGAGGTAGTTCGGCCGCTGGTCATCGAGGAGATGGGTCTCCACGATCGAGCCGGCGGAGATGATCCGCGCGATCTCCCGCTCCACGATCTTCCCCGGCTTCGGCTCGCTGGTCTGCTCCGCGATCGCCACGCGCTTCCCGGCCTTCACCAGGCGCGCGATGTAGTTGTCCGCCGCGTGATACGGCACACCGCACATCGGGATCAGATTGCGCTTGGTCAGCGCGACATTCAGGATCGGCGCGGCGGTCTTAGCATCCTCGAAGAACATCTCATAGAAGTCGCCCAGGCGGTAGAGCAGCAACACGTCGTCAGGCAGCGAGCGGCGCATCGTCTGATACTGCGCCATCATCGGGGTGAGCGTCGGTGCGGACATCTGCCGCGGAGTTTGGGGAGCCAACGCGCCGGAGGCAAGGGGAAGACCGCCGGAGTGGGCAAGGGGGGCGAATGGCGCTTGGTGAAGCTTGCGCGACTGGGTGCCGCCACTCCCCTCATTGAAGTATAGACGCCCGGGGGCCAGATTCCGGAAAATGCCCGAAATTTCTCCGTGGGCGCGTGTCGGGATTCCCCGGGCAACCGCACTTCTCAAGCAGCCGCGCGCTCATTTTCACCCTGAATCCATGCCGAAACCCGGTCCCCTTCTCCTCGCCCTCAGCGCCAGCATCCTCCCCGCGACGGCGATCCCTGCATTTCCCGGTGCCGAGGGCTATGGGGCCAACGCAGTCGGCGGGCGCAATGGCGAGGTGTATCACGTCACCAACCTGAATGCCTCGGGCCCCGGGTCTTTTGCGGATGCCATCGGCACGGTGCCAAGCGCTGGCCGCACCATCGTGTTCGACGTGAGCGGCTACATCCGGCTGCCGAGCGGCTCGAACGGCACGCGCCTCACCAGCTCGAAGGTGACCATCGCCGGTCAGACCGCGCCGGGCGATGGCATCGGCTTCTACAATAATTTTTTCCGCATCTCCGGCGATGACATCGTGATCCGCCACGTCCGTTTCCGCCATGGCTACTACGGCTCCGGCGGCGATTGCGTGGACCTGGATAGCGGTTGCCTGAATGCCATCCTGGACCACGTGTCGATGCAGTTCAGCACCGACGAAAACATGTCCAGCTTCAGCAGCCCGCCGGAGAACCTGACGCTGCAGTATTCGCTCAACGCCTGGGGCCTGGAGAGCCATTCCTGCGGCGGTCTCTGGGATCAGAACCACGCCACCTCGCACCACAACCTCTGGGCGCACAATCACACCCGCAACCCGAAGGCGCGGCCCGGCGGGCTGCTCGAGTGGGTCAACAACGTGACCTTCGATTGGGACATCGGCTTCATCATGGGCGACTCCACGTCGAACGCGAATTGGAAGGCGAATGTCATCAACAACTACTTCATCTGCCCGCCGGGGAATATCCACAGCAAGGCGCTGGTCAGCGCCCACCTCGGCACCAATGGCCTGCCGAACTTCACCGTCCACCTCAACGGCAACCTCAGCGATACCGATGGCGACGGCCTGCTGAATGGCACCGACAAGGGCTATGGCATCGTGGAGGGCACTTCCTACACGCAGTCCGCCTTGGCCATCGCGGGATCGACGGTCGGAGTCAGCACCGATAGTCCGCTGACGGCCTACAAGAAGATCGTCTCGAACTCGGGCGCGCTGCGGCTGGATGCCTCTTATCCGGGTGCTCTGCGCGATGAAGTCGATACCATCCTAATCGACAAGCTCACCACCCAGACGCGCTTCCACGTCACGCGCGAGAGTGCCACCAGCGCCAGCAATGCCGGCTTCGGCACGCTCGCGGGCACACCCGCAGCGGTGGACACGGACCGGGACGGCATGCCCGACTACTACGAGACCGGGCTCGGCTGGAACGTGGCCACGGACGACCACGCCACAGCGCTGGCCAGCAGCGGCGGCATCATCAGCGGCACCACTTTCTTCCCCCCGAACACGCCCGCCGGTTACACGCGGCTGGAGGAATACCTGCACTACCTGGCGATCCCTCACGCCTCGGTCCCGAAGAACATTTCCGGCACGCCGAGCAGTGTCCAAGTGGACCTGCGGAGATTCACCGCGGGCTTCAGTGCCGCGCCTTCCTTCAACATCGCCGCGGTGAGCAATGGCACGGCCACCCAGTACCTCGCCGATGGCGTGACCGTTTCCGCCACGGGACCGATCGTGAAGTTCACGCCCACGCTCAACTTCACCGGCCGCGCCCGCTTCGACTTCACGGTGACCGACAGCAGCGGCAGCTCGTGGACCCAGACCATGGCCCTGCTCGTTTCCCAGAGCGGCCTGCCGCGCGACTTGCTGTGGAAAGGCAGCGGCAATACCTGGGACACGGCAAGCGCCACAAATTGGCTGCGCCCTGTCAATGGCAGCACCGCGGCCTATTCGGACGGCGACCGCGTGAGCTTCGACCAGACCGGGATCGCGCAGCCGAATGTGAGCATCAGCGGCACGCTCGCGCCCACCACGGTGGAAGTGGATGCCACGGGAAGCTACAGGTTCGGTGGCAGCGGCAGCATCAGCAGCGCGGGCACGCTGACCAAGCGCAGCAGTGGCACTCTTACGCTCGGGAATGCGGAGACCTATTCCGGTGGCACCTTGCTGGAAGCGGGCACCCTCGCCATCGCCAACCCCGGCAGCCTCGCGGGCGGAGCCCTCACGATGCTCGATGGCACCACGCTCACCAACGCCTATCCGACCGGGACCTCATCCTCGCTTGCGGCCGGAATCAATGTGCCTACAGGCGGCAGCGCGACGCTCAACACCGGCAACCGCATCAGCTACAGCGGCCCCCTCACCGGAGGAGGCACCTTGAATTGCAACGTGCAGACGACGGTCGCGCGCGTCGACTTCAAGGGCAGCACCGCCGCCTTTACCGGCAAACTCAACTTCACCAATGGCGGCGGTGTGCGGCTCTTCTTCAATGGCGGCTCCTTCAACGGCTTCGACAACGCTGATATTGATCTAGGCGGCAGCGTCAGCCTTCAGCCGCAGACAAACTCCGGGGGCAATACGTTGAACATTGCCGCGCTCTCCGGTGCCAGCGCTAGTGCCAACCTCGCCGGCGGCAGCGCGGGTCCCGTCGCCTACGTGATCGGCTCGAATGGCAAGAGCACCAGCTATGCGGGCACCATCACCGGCAACGCTTCTCTAACAAAAACCGGCACCGGCACGCTCACGCTCGGCGGGGCGAGCAACTACACCGGAACAACAAGCGTGAACACCGGCTGGCTGCTGGTGGATGGCTCACTCGGCAGCAGCGCGGTGAGCATCTCGAGCGGTGCCTTCCTCGGTGGCAGCGGCAGCATGGGCGGCGGTCTCAATGCCAGCGCCGGTGCCACGCTTTCCCCCGGCACGCCGCCCTTCACCGGTGTAGCGATGACCGTCAACGGCGGCCTCGGCCTGAATGGCAACACGCTCTACTACGACATGACATCCAGCCCGGGCGGAGCAAACGACAAGATCGCGATGGGCGGCGGCAACCTCGCACTGAGCGGCACGCAGAATTTCCAATTCTGGCTGATCGACGGCACGCTCAGCCCCGGCCCTTACGACTTGATCAGCGGCGCGGCGACCACGAGCGGCACTCCGGCCTTCACCCACAACCTTCCCACCGGCACGCGGCAGACCTTTGCCCTCGGCATGTCCGGCACCACGGTGCGGCTCACCGTGACCGGCAGCCCGGCCACCATCACCTGGACCGGCGCGTCGAGCTCGAACTGGGACAGTGCCACCGCGAATAACTGGACCGGCGCCACGCCGAATACCTTCAGCACCTATGACGCGGTCGTCTTCGACGACAGTAGCGGCGTCAACAACATTAGCATCCCCTCCGCCGTCAGCCCGCGGAGCACGACCTTCAACAACACGACGCGTGCTTACACCTTGGGCGGTGCGGCGGGGATCAGCTCCGGCGCGCTCATCAAGAACGGCGCGGGCGCGCTTACGCTCAGCGGCAGCAATTCGCCTGCAAGCACGACGATCAACGCCGGTGCGACGATCAGCTTCGCCAACGACACCGCCAACGCCAGTGCTTTGGGCACCGGCCCCATCACGCTCAATGGCGGCACGCTCACGATGTACAACAACCAGAGCGGCTTCAGCAGCTCGACGATGAACCTCATCGTCCCCGCAGGGCAAACCGGCACGCTCAACGCCGATTCGCGGCACGACATTTACGGCACGCTCACGGGTGGCGGCACGCTCAACTTCCGCGTGCCCTGGATCCGCACCAGCCTCTTCAGCGACTGGTCCGCCTTCACCGGCACGCTCAACGCCACCACGGATGCGGACGGCGGCGACTTGCGGATGAGCAGCAACTACTACTTCTCCGGCTTCCCGCTCGCGGCGGTGAATCTCAGTGACAAGGTGACGATGTATTACGATGGCATCCTGGCCGAAGGGGCGGGCACGACCATCGAGATCGGCGAGCTCTCCGGCGCGGCGAAGTCCGTCCTGCAAGGCGGCCCGACCGGCGGGCGCAATTTCACCTACCACATCGGCGCAAGGACTGCCGCCGCGGGTGAAGCGGTCTTCGCCGGTTCCATCAGCGAGCGGAGCGCCGATACCACCACCTCCATCATCAAGACCGGTGCAGGCACCTGGACCCTTTCCGGAAGCGGCACTTGGAATGGCGGCACCACCATCGAGCAAGGCACGCTGAAGATCTCCGGCTCGATCAACTGCAACGCGGCTCTCAACGCGAATCCGGCGGCCACGCTTGCGCTCGCTGGCGGCAGCATCAGCGCGGACACCGTCAACATCGCCGCGGGTGCGGACCTCACCGGCCAAGGCAGCATCAACTGCGATCTCAACAACAACGGCACCACAACATCCACGGCTGGCGGCCAGCTCACCGTCACCGGCGATGTCGTCAACAACGGCACGATCCGGCTCACCAACAGCAGCTCGCTCAATGCGACGGGCGCCTTCATCAACAATGGCGTGCTCGATCTACTCACCGCCGGCAGTGGCCTGCCGCCGAACCTGGTCAACAATGGCGCGGTGATCGATTCCAGTGCTGTTAGGGCAAAGTCCTGCACCAAGTCCGGCGCGAGCTTTACCCTCACCATCGACAGCTACGCGGGACACGGCTACCGCTTGCAGCGCCGCACCACGCTGAATGCCGGCACTTGGCAAGACGTGGGCGGATCACAAACCGGGCTCACCCAGGAGAATGGCACCCCCACCGTGCTGAACTTCACTGATCCCGCCGCTCCTGCCGGGAGTTGCTTTTACCGGATCCAGGTTTCCCCCTAGCCACGTCCCTTGCCCGCCAGTTTGGCAGCGCCCCGTCTTAGCGCCGGGAGGCTTCGCGGAACCACCGGTAGGCGTTACAACAGGCATTGAGCCCCGGCAGGGGCGACGGAAATGCCGGAAGCACCGGGGTGTTCCCGGGATTTTCATTTGGCCGTGCCGGGAAGGCAGGAAGTACGACATCCCCCGTAGAAGCGGCTCTTCCGCCGGCCCTCCAGGACGGCAATCCTTGTGTCATCCTATCCGGTGGTTCCGCAAAGCCTCCACCACCGGCTAAATTCCCACGCGCCTCCCGGCGCTAAGAGGCTAGGAGTTCACCGCGAAAACAACATCGGCCCCTGCTCCAGGCTCTGGCGGTACTTCGCCAGTTGCGAGGCATCCAGCACGCCGCTCAAGCTGTTCACCTTGTTGTTGATGGAAGTCTCCCGCTGGCGGTCCATCTCCTTCATGATCTCCGCTTGGTCGATGTTCGCGCCTTCCGCGCCGCCCGGGCCATCCATCTTGAAGGCCATCATATCGACATTCGAGGTGACCTCCGTGGCAGCGCCCACGCCGCCCGCGAGCTCGATCACCGGCGCAGCACCGCTCATGAACAAGCCACCGGACATGCCGCTCCCGCTTTCCACATCCGTGCGCGCTTGTTTCTCCAGAATCTCGTAGACCGCTTGGCGCTGGTCCTCGCGCAGTTCCACCGCCTGGGTCAGCGAGGCCATCTCGCGCAGGGTCCGCGCCTCCACCTTCTGGTTTTGCTCGGTCTCCTTCAATTGATCGTACTTGCCTTCCTGATCCGCGCTGAGGAGGTCCTTCATGAAATCATCCAGCGCGCCCGGGGAGTCCGACATTTTGCTCTCCACCTTGATGCCCTTCCCGCCCTCGCCCTTCGTCACCGTGGTGGCCGGATTGCGCTTGTCGAAGTACTCGCGGAGCTTCGCCTGCTGGTTCGCATCCAGGCCCAGCTTCTCGGTGAGCGTGGCGATGCGCGCGTCGTTGCGCTTCGCCTGGTGCTCCTTCATGTCCGCCATCATCCGCTCCAGCTGCCCGTCCGTCAGAGGGGAGACCTCCTTGGCCTTGTCCTTATCCTTCGGCACGCGGACCTGGGACTTCGCGTGATCGCCTGCCGCGGACGCTTCCCCGGCCGTCGACACCGTGGCTCCCGGCGCTGCGGAGCGCTCCTCCGTCTTGGCACCCTTGGTGGCGGCATCCCCGGTGGCAGCCCCGCCCCCGCCATCTCCACGGAGCATCCAACCGGTGGTGATTCCGACGGCGAGCGCGGCCAGCGTGCAGGGGACAAGTGCTTTCATCGTGGGGGAGAGCGTCACCGGATGGCGGGATTTATCACTCAAGCGGGGATTTCCCGGTGAATCATGGAACTCTCCCCGCCCGGGCTGACCCGATCCCTTGACAGTTCGGCACGCGCCGCGCTGTATGCGCGTGCGTATGAAGAAACTGATTTTCCCAGCGATCCTCCTGCTTGCCACGGTGTTCGGGCCGATGAGCCTGCAAGCCAAGGATGAGAAGGACGACACCCCGCTCTCCAAGGAAATGGAGAAGGTGGACAGCGCCTACAAGTCCTTCAAGAAGGAGAAGGATCCGGCCAAGGGTGCCGCCTCCGCGAAGGAAGCCCAGGACGCCGTGCTCAAGGCCGTCACCATGACCCCTGCCAAGCTGGAAAAGATGCCCGCCGGTGAGGAGAAGGCCAAGGCCATGGCCGCCTACCGCACGGGGATGGGCAAGCTCTTCGTCTCCCTCTGCGAAGTGGAGTCCGCCTACCTCGCCAAGGACCTCGACAAGGTGACCAAGCTGGTAGACACCCTGAAGGGCGAGAAGAAGGAAGGCCACGATGCCTTCATCGACGAGGAAGACCAATAAGCCGCCTCATTCCCCAGAGCTTTTACTTGGCCTCGGTCGCATCACGCGGCCGGGGCTTTTCTTTTCCACCGCGGATAGCGCGGATGCCGCGGGTGAAGAAGAGTTTTGGAACAGGAGAAAGACAAGGAGGTGAAGAAGGTGGGCATGAAGGCCCATCCGCAGCTGATTCTCCTGATCCGCGCCATCCGCGCCATCCGCGAAATCCGCGGTGAAAGAAGTCTCATCCCATCCATCCTATCCATCCCGGTCCACACTCCTCAGTCCGGGATCTTCAGCCGCACCTCATCACTGCAAAAGCCCGGGCCATCCTTGCCCGCGGGACGATAGACGGCGATCACGCGGTAGCTGCCGCCGCGCTTCAGGTCATAGCCGGTCCACGCGCTGCCGGTGATGAAATCGAGATTCTCCAATGGCGCCGCATGCTCCGCTCCGGGCGCGAGGTTCACGGTGTCAAAGGCGGGATCCGCCTTGCCCCGCATCTCCGGGGCCACGGGATTCCCCAGCGAGTCAAAGACCATGAAGGCCAGCGCCGAGCGATTGGTGCTTGCCTGCAGGGTGAGATTCTCCTTCCGCGGATTCGCGATCTTGAGCTCGCCGCTCACCACCGGTTTCCCCGCGCCGTCTAGCTTCACTGTGAGCTTCAGCTCCGGTTTCAGTCCCGGCCCTTCCGGCCATGTCGCGAGTTTGGTGGCATCCATGAGCAAGGTCACGCGGAGGCCTTCCTTGGACTTCGCCTCCGTCAGGATCCGCAGCGCCTCCGCACTATGGTCCGATGAGACGGACAATGTCATCCCCGCCGAACCCGCCGCCACCGCTTGAATGCCATGCTCCTTCAGCAAAGCGGCGAGCCGCGCGCCCTCCTTCGCATTCACCTCCGGCTTATTGGCGTAGGAGGCCACCGGCACCCACTCCTGTTCATCGGCGTGGAGCGCGCCGGGCGAAAGGCTGCAGACGAGTGCGGCCAGGATCGGAAAAGAAAATCGCGGGAGTTTCATCGTGCCCATCAAGACACATGACTCCCGCGAAACTTGGAGAATATTCCTGCTGCCAGGGAATTCAGCCCTCCTGCACGCTCACCGGCGTGCCGAGCTTCACCTTCCCATAGATGATCGGGATGATGGCACGCGGCCCGCGGACGCAGGCGTGCGAGGCCGGGCGGCGCGACTTCGGCAAGGGCCCGATGTGGTGGCCCACACCATCCCAGGTCAGGCGCATCCAGTAGGGCATCGGCGCGCCCACGAACTTGCCGCCTTCCGGCACCTTGTCGGGGGTTTCGCCATCCACCTGCTCACCGGCGGCATCGAAAACCTTGCCGTAGTTGGCGGACGACTTCTCCACCTGCTTTTCCAGAATCTTGTAGTCCCCCGGAGGCGTCGGGCGGGAAGGCACGCCGCTGGAGACCGGATAGTCGATCACCACGTCATCGCCCTTCATGAAGAAGCCGCGCTGCTTCTTCAGGGAGATGACGATGTGCGAGTTCTCCGCGTTGGTCTCCGCCAGCAGCTTGTCGTTCTTCCAGACGCCCATTGTCTTGGGGTAGTCGGGCTCGGCCTTGAAATGGTCGTAGGTCCCGGCGGGGAAGGGATTGACCGCCTTCCCCTTGGAATCGATCGGCTTGCCATCCGGTCCGGTGGCGACGGATTTGTTGGCGCAACTTGCGGAAAGCAAGGCGAGCGCTGCGGCGGTGGCAGCACCCAGAAGGGACTTCGTGTGGTTCATTGGCTGGCTGGCGCGCGCTGTATATACAGATCCCGGGGCTTTGCAATCCCTTAAGGTCTAACGAGCATCAAGATCGGGGAAACTACTACAGCGCTTTCTGACACACGGGATGTGAAGGAATCCGCCAAAGCGAGCGTTTTAAGGCTCCAGCTTCCCATGAAAATCCCGCTCCGCGCCGCCATCCTGACGCTCGCCCTGTCCTCCGCTGCCTTGGCTGCGGACCAGCCGCCCTTTCTCTCTACCGTCTTCACGGACAACATGGTGCTCCAGCGCGACCAGCCGGATGCCGTGTGGGGCTGGGCCAAGCCCGGTGCCACCGTGAAGGTGATCATTTCAGGGAAAAGCGCGGAGGCCCAAGTCGCCCCGGACGGCAAATGGAAGGTGACCTTGCCGCCCATGCCAGCCGGTGGCCCCTTCACGCTGAATGTGGAAGGCAGCGGTCAGAGCGTGGCCCTGCAAAACGTGCTGGTGGGCGATGTCTGGCTCTGCTCCGGCCAATCCAACATGGAGTGGATGGTGGGCCAGTCCAACAATGCCCAGGAGGAAGTCGCCGCTGCGAATTTCCCGAAGATTCGTCACCTCTACATCCCCCACGTCACCTCGCCCGCGCCGCAGGCCAGCGTGGAGACCGATGGGTGGAAGGTCTGCACCCCGGAGACCGCCGGGGGCTTCACCGCGGTGGGCTACTTCTTCGGCCGCTACCTGCACCAGGAGCTCGGCGGCGTGCCGATCGGCCTGATCCATTCCTCCTGGGGCGGCACGATCGCGGAGGCATGGGCGAGCAAGGGCGCGCTCACCCCGCTGCAGGATTTCAACCAGGCCATGGAGGCTCTGGAACGGGAGGCGAAGGCGGCCACCAGCACGCCCAGCCCGCAGGACGCCTGGTATGCCCAGAACTCCCCGGAGACCGCTACTTTCTCCACCGCGGATTTCTCCGATGCCGCGTGGCCGGAGCTGGACCAGCCGCTGCAGTGGACCGGCTCGAACGTGCCGGACCTGGCGAACTTCGATGGTGTGGCCTGGTTCCGCCGCAGCTTCGATGTCCCCGCCGGTGCCGCGGGCAAGGACGCCGTGGTCCATCTCGGCGCGATCGATGACGAGGACACGGTGTGGCTCAATGGCAAGCAGATCGGCACGACCGATGGCTTCATGAAGCACCGCATGTATCCGGTGCCCGCCGGCCTGCTGAAGGAAGGCCGCAATACCCTGGCCGTGCGCGTTCTGGATAACAACGGCGGCGGCGGCCTGACCGGCCCGGCCGAGGTGATGCGCGTGGAGATCAAGGAGCAGCCCCTCATCCCGCTCACCGGTGCCTGGCGCTACAAGGTGGCCGCGGATCTCACCAAGGTCCCGCCTTTCCCCAAGCGCTCGAACTCGAACCCGAACATCCCCACGGTGCTCTCCAACGCGATGATCGAGCCGCTGCTGCCCTATGGCATCAAGGGTGCGATCTGGTATCAGGGTGAGAGCAATGCCCCGCGCGCCGCGCAGTACCGGAAAGTGCTGCCGGCGATGATCGGCGACTGGCGCGCGCGCTTCGGCCAGGGGGACTTCCCCTTCTACATCGTGCAGCTCGCGAATTTCCAGGCACAGAACCCGAACCCCGGCGAGTCCGATTGGGCAGAGCTCCGCGAGGCCCAGGCCATGACCGCGAAAAACGTGAAGAACAGCGGCGAGGCCGTGATCATCGACATCGGCGAGACCGCGGACATCCACCCGAAGAACAAGCAGGACGTGGGCAAGCGCCTGGCCCTGCAAGCCCTGGCGAAGACCTATGGCAAGAAGGTCGTGGCCGCGGGTCCGGAGTTCAAGGAGGCCAAGAAGGACGGCGCGGCCATGCGCCTGAGCTTCACCAGCACGGGCGCCGGCTTGGTCGCGAAGGACGGCGGTGCCTTGAAGGGCTTCGCCATCGCCGGGGAAGACCACAAGTTCGTCTGGGCGGATGCGAAGATCGATGGCGATGCGGTGGTGGTATCCTCCGCCGCGGTGCCGAATCCCGTGGCCGTGCGCTATGCGTGGGCGAACAACCCGGAGGCGAGCTTGTTCAACAAGGAGGGCCTGCCCGCAGGGCCCTTCCGCACCGATGAGTGGCCGGGGATTACCGAGGGGCGGAAATAGTCCGCTCAGGCGTAGGGCGTGCCCGCCAGCGCGGCTCTCAACCCAAGGGCTCCCCGGTCGACCATGGCCAGGAAGGCGGCTTCCGCTTGGTCGCGGTCTTCTTCCTGTCGGAAGATTTGGTGGCCGTGGATGAAGGCAACGCTCCAGATCGCCAGCAGCAAGCTGGCGGCCAGCTGAGCCTCGGGATCGGTGGTGGGGCGCCCGGCACCCTCGGCGAGCGCCACCGCCACAACTTGCGCGAATTCGTCACGGATCTCCCGGGCCCGGGCCTTGAGGCTGGCACTCGCTTCGACCGCCTCGACGAAGGAGCGGCTTCTGGTGGAGAACTCGACTGCCGGGCTTCCTTCCTCCACCAGTCGCCGCGCCAACCGGAGATAGGTCTCGATTGGGGCCACGCCCAGATCGCGCTGCCGCATGGCTTCACGCAGGATCTCGCGGCCCTCCTCGTCCCGGTCGAAGAACATGTCCTCCTTGCGGACGAAGTGGTTGAACACCGTCATCCGCCCCACATCGGCGGCGGCCGCGATTTCATCCACGGTCACTTGGTCAAAGCCCCGCTCAATGAAGAGGCGCGTGGCCGCATCCGAGATCGCCTGCCGGGTGGCTTGGCGCTTGCGGGAACGGCGGTCGGAGGGCGCTGGCATGCCCCTTCTCTAGCATGCCTTTCTGTACTCAGTACACATTTCTGTTGACCCGTCGAAAATGAGGCTTAAAAATATACTCAGTCCACATTTGGACGAAGTATATGAACGAGCATTTTGATGTCGTCGTGGCGGGTGCCGGGCCGGTCGGGCTTCTGGCCGCCATTGAGCTGGCCTTGGGCGGCGTGCGCGCTCTGGTGCTGGAGCGCTTGGCCGCCCCAAGCACGGCGATGAAGGCCAAGTCGATCGGCCCGCTTGCGGCCGAGGTGCTCCAGCGCCGCGGCTTGGCCTCAGCCCTCGACGGCGAGGAAGAGCGCAGCTTCGCGACAATCCAGCAGTTCATCGAGCAAAGCGGACCCGACGCGCGGGGCCGCGGCTCGAAGCTCAGTGGCCACTTCGCCGGCCTGCCGGTCCGGAAGGAGGCGCAGGACGAACCGGAGCGGCGCACCCGCGCGATCGATCAACAGAGTCTCGAAACCATTCTCGCGGATCGCGCCCGCTCTCTCGGGATCGAGATCCGCCGCGCCTGTGAAGTCACGGGTTTCACGCAGGGAGCGGACGGGATCGATGTCGAGGTGGCATCTCCGGAAGGCGCGGTCAGCATCCGCTGCGCTTGGCTCCTCGGCTGCGATGGCGGCCGCAGCTTCGTCCGCAAGCACGCCGGATTCGGATTCCCCGGTGTCCCGCCCAGCTCGACCTTCTATCAAGTCATCGCGGACATCGATCATCCCGAGCTGCTCTTGCCAAATGGCTGGAACCGCACGCCAGGCGGTGTCTTCTCTTACGGCCCCATTCCCGGACGACTGGTGCTGATCGACTTCAGCGGGCCGCCGGAAGACCGCGACGCGCCGGTCACACGCGAAGAGGTCGAAGCCGTCCTGCGCCGCATCAGCGGCAAGGAACTCCGGGTCACGTCTCTAACAAGCGGCAGCCGCTGGGGCGATAACACTCGGCTCGCGGATACCTATCGCAAGGGACGGGTGCTGCTCGCCGGGGACGCGGCGCATGTCCATTCACCCTTCGGCGGGCAGGGTCTGAGCCTTGGCCTGGCGGATGCCGCGAACCTGGGCTGGAAGCTCGCCGCCGTGATCCGCCGCGAAATGCCGGAGAGCCTGTTAGATACCTACACCGCCGAGCGGCGCTCCGTCGCCGAGGCCGTACTCGCCAATACCCTCGCCCAGATCGCACTGCTGCGGCCCGATCCCCAGACGGGTGCCCTGCGCGAGATGATGGCGAAACTTCTGCAGCTTGATGAGGTGAACTGCTTCATCGCCGGGATGATGAGAGGACTTTCCTTCCGCTACGATCTCGGCTCCGAGCGGGATGAGGTCGGGCGACTGATTGGTGACAGGATGATCCGCGACGGTGATGTTAGAGTGGCCCTCTACGATCTCATGCAGGATGGCGCGGGTGTTTTCCTCGACGCGGGCCGTGGAGAGGCTTCCAAGCTCGTGGCTGCCACCGCACAGGGGGTGCGCTGTGTTACCATCGATGCCGGACCTTCGATGCTCGTTCGGCCTGATGCGTGTATCGCTTGGGCTGGTGAGGGCGACGGCATGGAAGGGTTGGAGGAAGCGCTCCGGCTCTGGTTCAGCCCGGAAAAAGGTGGTCCGCACAGCCCTCTGTGCGGCGAATGGTTCCCGGCAGCGGTCGGAGACGGGGTGCTCCCGGGCGCGGCTTCGCGAAAGGTCACCGGGACGTGGTGATCATCGGACGCGTTCACGATTGGCCAACACGCCAGCACCTCAGTTCACCGGGAACTGTAGAATGAGACATGCCCCTGGGCGCACACTGACCAGCCGACAAAGGGTGAACCAGAGCTTACCCGGGGGCACTCGATGGAATCCACCGCCAGAACTGCTTCGCCGCACAGAGGGCTGTGCGGACCACCTTTTGCCGCCAGAACTAACAGCCCGGACTACTTCTGCGGATCCAGCGCATTCGCCCGCTGCAACAATCCCTTCGCCGCCTCCGCGTTCTTCTTCCCCTGCTCCCACAGCCCGGCCAGCCTCCGCATCGCAGCAGCAGACTCCTTCTTCTGCTCCGGCGGGTAAGCCTTGATCGCGGCGCGCAGCCGCTCCTCCGCCGCCGTGGGCTGACCGGTCTCGACCAGCGACTCCGCGAACTCCACGAGGAACACCGGATCCTTCGCCGGGCCCTCACCCTTCGCCAGTGCCTCCGCCTCGCGGAAGAGGCGCGACGCTTGGGAACGGCTCTCCGGATCACGGCGGGTCGCCACTGCCAGCTTCACCGCCAGCGTGGCATCGGACTGATTGAAGAAGATCGCCTTCTCTAACAGAATCCGCGCTTCCTTCGGCTGATCGGCAGCCAGGAACTCATCCGCCAGCTGCGCGAATTCCGAGGGATCTCCGCCGCGGATCTTCAGCGCCTCCGCGGCATGCGGACGCGCCAAATCCGGCTTCTCCTGCTTGCGATAGAGCTTCGCCAGAGTCTGGTGCGCCAGCGCCTGTCGCGGGTCTGCCTCCAGCACCGCGAGCAAGGTCTTCTCGCCCTCCTCCTGACGCTCCGCAGCGAGCTGCAGGATACCCAAGCGCGTCCGCAGCTCCAGGGATGAAGGATCCGCCGCTACGTGCATGGCCAGCATCTCCACTGCCTCCGGCAGGCGCGCGGTATTCCGGAAATGCTCGCTGGCCGTGCGGGCCAGCACCGGGTTCTCCGGATCGGCCTTTACCGCGTTGCGCAGCATCTCGTCCAGCCGCGCCTTGCCCACGGGATCGTCCTTCGAGAAGAGCGTGCGCGCCATCTCCACCGCCGCCAGGGTCGCGGCCTCCCCGGCATCCGGCGTGGCCAGCTTGTCGAAGATCGCCGTGGAGAGATCGCGCTGCTCCAGCCCCTCGTAGATGCGGAACAAGCGCCGGTCGATCGCCAGGCTCTTCGGGAACTTCTCGCGCGCCTTCTCCAGGGTGTCGCGCGCGAGCTTCGCGGCGAAGTCATCCTCCGGCGAGGCCTCGCGTAGGAAATCCGCATAGGCAAGCTGCCCGTCCAGGCGCTCCGGAGTGGCCTTCGCAAAATCCCGGTAGAGCTTGGACGCCGCCTCCACATCGCCCTCCGCGCGGCGCATGCCCGCCACCCTCAGCATCAAGGGCATGGCCAGCGGATCGGCCTCGCGCGCCTTCTCGATCGCGGCCTTCTCGGCCACCTGGTCGCCGCGCTGCTGCGCCAGGATCCCCTTGGCGAAGTCGAGCTTCGGGTCCGCCGTGGCGAGCGCCGGGGCGGCGAGAATGAGAAGCACGGCGGGTTTCATGCGCTAAGCAAACCCAAGCCGAATCCCCCGCAAAGGTCAAACGCCGGGTGATTTCCGGCAATCGCTCATCCGGATTTTGAAGAGAAACCACGAATGGACACGAATTCACACGAATGAAGAGAGAGAAAGGCTCCGGACCGCTTGCCTTTCATTCGTGTCCATCCGTGTTCATTCGTGGTGGATTGCCTTCAGGGCCGGGTGATGCGCAGCCGCAGGACCTTTACCCGATCCGCGGAGGCTGCGACGCTGGCCTTGATCACCCGGGTGACGCCATCATCGGAGAGGATCTGCTCGCTCACCATGGCCGGTGCCCACGCATCCAGATCCACGCTCTGCATCACAGTATAGGTGAGGTCGGTGGCGGCGAGATTGCGGCGATAGGTGAAGGACAGGACGCCATCCGCGTACTCAAGCTGCGGTCCCAAGGGGTAGTCCAGCACCGCGGGATCAGTGTTCATCCCATATTCTAACAGGTTGTTCATGCCATCGCCATCGGGGTCCACTTCGTCGCCGGCGAGTGCCGGGTTGTTGGCCGCCGCACCGAACTTGCTGAAGCGCCAGCCATCCATCGGCAGGTCCTGCAGGGTGACCGTGGCGGCGGGCGGGGCGATGTAGTAGCCGCTGCCTTTCGCCAGGCCGAGCTGCACCGTCTCCGGTCCTTCCGCGAGCGTATCCGCCAAGGGTGTTACCGCGATGGTGGCGGAGCTGGCACCGGCCGGGATGGTCACGCTGCCGCCGATGAGCGCGTAGTCGCTGCCGTTGGTGGCGCTGCCGCCGGGCGCGAGATTCACGCTCAAGGGCGCGGTGGTGGAAGCCAGCGCGCGGGTCACGGTGAATTGCCCGGGCACCAAGCCAGCCTCCTTCGCCACCGGCGTGGATGCGCTCACGGAGACCGAGGCATCCGGAGTATCGATCGCCGTGATCTCGGCCGCGGAAAGCGAACGATTGAAGAGCGCGACCTCATCGATCCAGCCATTGAAGGTGCGGCTGTTGCTGGTGGTGTCCTGGCCGATGCAGGTCAGGCCATTGAACTCCTCGATCGCATGGGAAATCCCGTTCGTGGCGTAGACCAGGCCCGCGCCGGAGTCCATGTAGATCCGCGCCTGGTCCGGCTCGACCACCAGGGCCACGAAGGTCCACTGGCCATCGGGCGGGATCAGGCCGGAGTTCCAGTTGTAGCTGCCGCCGGTGTCATTCCACGTGTAGCGCAGTTCGTTGCTGTTGCCGAAGGTCAGGCCTGCGACGGTGTTTCCCGCGCGGCTGAAGACGATGCCGGAGAAGGAGGCCGCGTTGCCATTGCGCTTCACCCAGGCGGTGATGGTAACCGTGTTCGAGTTCAGGTTCAGCGCGGGGATCGTGACTCGGGAGCCGGAGCCGTTGAACTTGTAGGCAGTGTTGTTCGCCTCCAACGCGGGAAAGGCGCTGGGCCGCGGACCGGTCTGGTTTACGGTCAGCGAGCCGACGAAGGTGCCGTTGTTAGAGCCGACGGAATCGACCGCGGTCGGCCCCGCGCTCTCGTTCAAGCGCCAGTAGGCCAGAGGTCCCTGAATCTCCACCGCTCGCCGGAAGCCGGTGCCGGAGGGCTTCGTCGCCAAGGTCGCGGGATCGCTGGTGAGCGTGGTCGTGCCATCGGAAACGATTACGCGATAGGTCCCCACATCCGAGGCATCGACCTGTGGGAGCGTGAGCGTGGCGGAGTTCGCGCCGGGAATATCGCTCGTGCCGCGCTGCCACTGGAAGCTCAGCGGCTTGGCGCTGACCACAGTGGCGGAGAAGTTCACCGTGGATCCTTCATAGACCGTGCGCGACTGCGGCTGCGCGGTGATCTGGAACCCGCTGCCGACGCTGGCGAGGCTGACGTTGTCGAACTTCCACCACTGCGGATTCGGATTGGTGCTTGGCCGCGCGAGGGTGAAGAGGCCGACATACATCTTCGCTCCGAAGGCCGTGGTCATCGTGCGCGTGCCCACATCGGTCCAAGTGACACCATCGGTGGAGAGCGAGGCGGTGAAGAGCGTCCCCGCGCGCTGGAGCTTGAACCAAGTGTAGTTGCTGCCGAGGTTTGCGCCCACCACCGGGCCACCGGCATTCTGGTCATCGCTCGACTGCAGGCGCGTGGAGTTTCCGTTCTCCTTGTAGAGCGCCACGAAGCGGCTGCCCAGTTCACCGCCTGGATTCGGCGAGAGGTTCTCGCGGAACATGACCCCGCCGTCCCACGCGCCGTCGAAGCCCACGGCATCGAACTGCGTGCCATTCGCGCTGCCGGTCACCGGCTTGCCCGCGACATGGGCGATGATCGTCTCATCACCACTGATCTCCTGCCACACCATGTTCATGCCATCGCCGACAAGCGACCAGGCACCGGCATCGTAGCCCGCGGCGGCTTGGAAGGCGTGCTGGCCGATGGCCGAGAAATTCCACGGCGAAAGCACCGGCTGCACCGCGCTCATGTCGACAGGCGCGGAGTCGACCGAGAAGGCCGAGCCCGCACCGTAGATCAAGCGCGCCTTCAGGTGATTGTCACCGCCGCCAAGCAGCGTGGTGGTATTGAAGGGAGAAGTGGTGCCCGTCTTGGTCGCCCAGACCGTGTCCTTGTTGAAGAAGCGCACGGAGTTCAGACTCTGGCCATTGGCATTGACCTGCGCGCCCAAGGGAGCGGCAGAGGCCGGGATGCTCGCGCCCTGCGCCGGCGAGGCGAGCGTGACCGATGGTTCACTCGCACCGGGCACACGTGCCCAACAGGCTTCCTTCATCAGCGTCTTGGCTGCTCCCGGACCTTCCCATGAGAGGCGCAATTGGTCGTTGTCGCCGGAGGTGGAGGAGTTCTTGAAGTATTGCAGCTCCACCGTGTGCAGCCCGGCCTTCAGGCCCGCCGTGCCGTTCGCTTCCGAGCCACCGGAATGCACGCCGTCGTTGTTGATCACCGCGCTGCCATCGATCAGCAGCTTGCTGCCATCGCAGGAAGCCAGGGAGAACATCCACAAGCCGTCCGCAGGCACATTCACATAACCGCTGAACTGGCAGGCGTAGGACGCGTGCTTCTTCCGCACCGTCAGGTCAGGCAGGTTCACCGCGCCCTGCATCTTCAGCGTGGAGCCCGCAAGCGTGCCGAAATCGGGAAGCGCGGACAAACTAGTTTCGTAGTACTTGTAGCCCAGCCCCGCCACCGTGCCACCCGGGGCCACCGCATTCGCCAGCACCGCTGCTGAGGCATTCGCCACCGCCGGCGTGGACGTGCGGTCGAAGATATCGGTGATGGTCAGGCGCACGGTGCTACCTTGTCCGGGGGTGCTCACCACGCACTCGCGGACATCGGGATCGATCTTCGCCAAGGTAAAGGCCGGCGTGCCCGAAGTGTCCGGCGTGGGGAAGACCTCCACCTTGTAGGCAAACTGCGGCGCGCTCGTGGCCGGCACGTTCCACTTCACGTGAACCTGCCCGCTGCTTCCCTCCGCCGTGACGCTGTCCACCACCAGCGCATCGAAGCTCGGATTGGCAGGCGTGCTCAGCGTGTAAGTCAGCTCCACGGCACCGGGTCCCATGTTGCCAGTATAGGTCGTCCCGCTGCAGGTCTCGAAGAAGCCCACGGTGTCACCCTCCATGGTCCCCGAAGTGCCCTTCTCCGTGGCCTGGCGGGTTGAGGGCTTGAAGGTCGTCGCCGGCTTCCAGGTGCCCTTGCGATAGTAGATGTTGCGGAACTCGGCGCGGCGCGGGTTGGCATTGCCGTGGCTGAAGTCCTCCAGGAAGCCGGACATCGTGCCATCGAACTTCGTCGCCGCGAAGGGGACATTCATCGTGGCGATGTGGTTCCACTGGCCGGTCACGCCATTGCGCAGCCACTGCCCCACCTTGCCCTCGTTCGCCGGATTGCCCGTCGGCCGCCACACGCGCATGGCGGAGGCATACCAGACGTTGTTGGTCATCGAGGTCAGGCCACTGGTGGTCTCCACCTTGCCCGAAGCCCCTTCCCCCACCGAGGGCACATCATAGAAGGGCGGGTTCCACCAGCCCGGCGCCACCGCATCTCCGGCTCTCACCGGATTGCTGACCGGCCAGAAACTCCAGATGTAGCCATTGTCCCGCGGCGTGGTCGAGCCAGTGGCCACCGCGGAGTCGTAGGTCGTGCCGGAATAGAAGAAGACGCTGTGGCCGTTCTCGTCCTGGACGTTGTTGTAGTAGCGCGCGTTGTACGTGCTCTGCGCCCAATAGGGGTAGCGCACCTCCTGATAGAGGATGTCCGAGCCTGCTTCTGTATTAAAGTTGTAATACTCCGCGCTCGCTTTCTCCAAGAGCAAGAGGGAGGAGAGGGCAAGGCCGAGGGAGGATGCACACGAAAGCTTGGATTTCATGCAATTTTTGAGGTTTTCCGACGAAACCTCGGGAGAAATCGCAGAAATCCTCCGCTTGTAAAGAGCGCAGGTGGGTAGGCGGGAAATGCGCGGCCAAGGAATGTGGCTGCAACCAGTCTGGGTTCATCAGCCCACCCTTGCAGGGATTTCCGCCTAACAGCCGCGCGCCTGCACTTGCCCGGACTCGGCCCGCCGCCGCCGCGAGGCTCCGGATTGATCTCCCCCGATGGTCGGATATGCAGGATGGGTGCCGCCGTGCTAGACCACCGGATTTCATGACCGCCTTCCGTCTGCTCTTCCGCCTCGCCCTGCTCTTGGGCGCGGGGGCGCTGACGGCCCAGGAAATCACCACGGTTGCCGAAGTGCGCGCGCTCGATGCCACGGATGCCGGACGCGAGCCGCGCCCGCTGCGCCTGCGGGGAGTCGTCGTGGAAGTCGGGCTAGGCAAGTCGTCCTTCACGCTTCACGACGGCAGCCATAGCACCGGCGTGACGCTCTCCGCCGGCCTCGCCTGTCCCGCGCAGGGCGATACCGTGGAGCTTGAAGGCACGACCCGCACCGAGGAAATCGCGGGCAATCCGCACGCGCGGGTGCTGGCCCGCACGCTCGCGGTGACCGGCAAGGCAGCGCTGCCGGCGGCGGAACCGCTCGGCCTGGCAGAGCTCAACCGCTTCAACCATTTCGACCAGTGGGTCGCCGTCGAAGGCCATGTGGTGCGATGGAAATTCCGCCGCACCGACAACGAACTCGTCATGGTCGTGACGGGGGCGGACGACTGGACCACCGTGGCAGTGCGCACGGCCGGCCGGCAAGAGGTGCCGGCAGGGCTGATGGGTGCGAAGGTCCGGCTGACGGGCATCAATGCGGGCCGTGTCACCCACACTGCTTTCGGCGCGCTGATCGTACCTTCGCCCGCGCAATTGGAGATCCTCCGGCCAGGCAATGACGATCCTTTTGCGGTCCCGCTGGTCACGATGAAGGAGGTCGCGGACAAACAGGTCGAGCCCGGCGCGCGCGTGCGGGTCCGCGGCGTGGTGCTCGCCCGGCCGGAAGCAACCGAACTGTATGTGCGCGGCAGCGATGGTGCCCAATGCGACCATCTCCTGCTGCCCTTCCCCCGGAATACCGACTTGGAAGAATTCACCGATGCCGGGCCGCTGCCGCCGCTCCAGCCGGGCGATGAGGTGGAGGTGGTCGGCTCGCCGCTGCCGTATGCCTGGGGGGAGTTTGACGCCCCTGCCCACTCGCTGCTTTTCTGCCATGTCCGGGTGACCGGCCGCCAGCCGCCGCCGGACCCGGTGCCCGCCACGCTCGCGGAACTCGCCGCCGGCAAGCGGCCGCACGATCTCGTCCGCGTGCGCGGCCGCCTGACAGGGATCAGCCGGGTCGCGGTCGCCAAGAGCTGGTGGCTCACCACCTTGAACTTGGATGCCGATGGCACCCGCATGCCGGTCCATTTCTACGATAGCGGCGGCACGAAACTCGATGCGCTGAAGGTGGATGACGAGTTGCTGGTCACCGCACTGGCGGTCAGCTCCACCGCCGATCATCCGCGCGAGCTCTTGCAGCTAAAAGCGACCGACGTCGTTTCGCTCGGGCTTTCGCCGGTGGCGCGGGCCCGCCGCTTGTGGCTGTGGGGTGGCAGCATGTCGGCGGTGATGGTCCTGTTAGGCACGTGGATCGCGGCACTGCGGCGCTCGAGCCGCCGTCAGGCGCGGACCGCGCGCGAACTGAAGGCGGCTGGCGACGCGGCGCGGGAAAGCGAGCAGCGCTGGCAGTTGCTGTTCGAGCAGAGCCCGCTGAGCGTGCAAATCTTCGCGCCCGACGGCCGCACCAAACGCGTTAACCGGGCATGGATGAACCTGTTCCGCCAGACTGAAGAGGAGGGCCTCGCTTTCAACGTGCTGGAGGACCCGAACTTGAAAGCCAGCGGCGCGGTCGAGTTGATCCGCCAGGCCTTCACCGGTGAGGTCGTGCACGTGCCCCCCGTGCCCTTCCCGGTCGGCACCGCCCCTCCCGAATACCGCTGGATCGGCGGCGTGCTCTATCCGGTGACAAGCCAGTCCGGCGAGATCATCGAGGTCGTCACCGTCCACAACGACATCACCGAAATGAAGCGTGCCGAGGAAGCGATGCTGGCGCTGAACCATACCCTCGAGCACCGCGTGGAAGAGCGCACTGCCGAGCTCAGCCAGGCCCAGACCGAGCTATCGCGGGCGCTCGCCCAGGAGCGCGAGCTGGGCGAACTGAAGTCGCGCTTCGTTTACACCGTGAGCCACGAGTTCCGCACCCCGCTGGGCGTGATCATGTCCGCGGTGGAGTTGCTCCAGCACTACTCCGAACGGCTGCCCCGGGAGGAAAAGGACTTCCAGATGGCCGAGATCCGCGGGGCCACCGAACACATGGGCAAGCTCATGGAACAGGTGCTCCTGTTAGGCCGGGTGGAAGCCGGCAAGCTCGCCTGCAATCTCCGCCAGCTCGACCTCTTCTCGCTCACCGATCGCATCATCGACGAATCGCGCTCCAGCACCGGCGGCAAATGCCGCGTCACCCTGCATGCCGCCCAAGGCTTCGAGCACACCCAGGGCGACGAGGGCTTGCTGCGCCACATCCTCGGCAACCTGATCGGCAACGCGATCAAGTACTCGCCCGACGAAGGCGAGGTCGTCGTCGATCTCCGCCGCGATGAACAAGACGCCGTGATCGAGATCCGCGACCAGGGCATCGGCATCCCGGAGGCGGATCACCCGCGCTTGTTCGAAGCCTTCCACCGCGGGGCGAATGTCGGCGAGACCTGCGGCACCGGCCTCGGCCTCGCCATCGTGAAGCACTGTGTCGGCCTGCACGGTGGCGACATCGGTTTCCGCTCCGCACCGGGTGCCGGCACCACCTTCACCGTGCGCCTCCCTCTGTTCCCCATCTCTCCATGAAACGGAAAATCCTCATCATCGAAGACCACTCCACCATGCGCCGGAACCTGGCGTTGATGCTGGAGATGGAAGGCTACACGACGCTTGTCGCCCAGAACGGCCGCAGCGGCATCGAGGTGGCGCGTCGCGAACAACCGGACCTCATCCTGTGCGATATCATGATGCCGGAGATGGACGGCCATGAGGTGGTGCGCGTGCTGCGCGAGGACAAGGCCTTCACCAATACGCCCTTCATTTTTCTAACAGCAAGGGGTGAGCACCACGACGTGCGCGAGGGGATGAATGCAGGTGCCGACGACTACCTGGTCAAGCCGGCCGCACGGGCCGACGTGCTTGCCGCGGTGGGATCGCGGCTCGCGCGCGCGGGTGCCCTGCAGCAATGCATTGACGACAACGCGGCGACCGAGCCCGACTTCACCAATCCCGCGCCATTGCAGCGCGCGCACGGCTTGACCGCCCGCGAGGCGGAAGTGCTGCTGTGGGTCGCCCAAGGCAAGAGCAACGCCGAGGTCAGCGTGATCCTCGGCATGAGCGAGCACACCGCGAAACAACACCTCGGCGTGTGCTTCCAGAAGCTCGGCGTGGAGAGCCGGAACGCGGCCACCATCATCGCGCGCGAGACCCTGGCTTCGCGCTGAACGCGTATCCCCCGGACGTCGGATACCGCGGCCGGAAAGGTCGGGCATGATGGTCGCACTACCTCGACCATGAATGCTTCATCTCCTTACCCACTCCAGCGCCGCGCCGCCTGCACCCTCGTCTCCCTCGCGGCGGGATGCTCCCTCTCCGGAACCGCTTTTGCTTGGCCCTTCGTCCAGCGCGCCGGCGGCCTGCACGATGTCTCCGATCTCAGCCAGCACCTGATGATCCAGACCGACACCGACCGCCCCTGCGAGATCTTCGGCGGCGGCGATGGCTACCTGCAAATGTCGGCCGCGCCCACCGGCGGCCTCCTTCGCCAAGTGGTGGATCTGCCCGCTCCGGACAAGGACCCCTACGCGGCTAACAACAGCTCCGTCGGCTTTTCCTTCGGCCGCGGCGATGCCGGCGACATCGATGGTGATGGCGACACCGACATCGTTTACTCCGCGATCCTGACTTACAACGGCGGCCAAGAGTCAGCCAATGTGCGGGTGGTGGTGTGCTTCAACAACGGCAACGGCACCTGGACCCGCGGCTGGCAGCTCAAGGCAACCAGTTCGACAGTCGTCGAGTCCCCGGAGGTAAAGCTTGCCGACTTGGACCGCGACGGCGATCTCGACCTGATCGAGACCCAGAATGGCGTGCGCGTCCACTGGAACCCGGGCAACGGCGACTTCAGCGGCGCTCCGGTCAGCTTGTTCAGCAGCTACAAGCAAGTGCCGGAGCTGGAGGTGGCGGACTTCGATGGCAACGGCTGGCCGGACATCGCGGTCTTCGGCGACGTGGCCGGGCTGGATCCCGATTTCCCGCTCTGGCTCACCGGCCGCCTGACCATGCTTTCGAATGACGGCGGCACCTTCACCGCGGCCACCGTCATGACCCTGCCGACCTCGCGGACCTTCGAAGAAACCTCGGTCGCGGACGTGAATGAGGACGGCAAGCCCGACCTGGTGGTGACACGCAGCCGCTACGATGGCGGCCGCGACCTCCACTGGCACCGCAATACCGGCAGCGGATTTGCCGCGCCGGTGCTGCTGCAGGAGTTCCCCGATCTCTTTCCGGCGTTCGTGACCGGTGACCTGGACGAGGACGGCCACCCCGACATTCTCCTTAGCACTCACCTGGACGGGGCCAGTTGGATGCGTGGCAACGGCACCGGCGCCTTCTACCCCCCCGCCGTGCTCCAGGCGTCCGCATCTACCGCCGGCCCTAGCGGCATTGGCGCGGGCGACATGGATGGCGACGGCGATCTCGACCTCCTGATCAGCGGCGCTCTGTTAGAAAACCTTGCCCCTCACAAGGGCTGTGACGCCCAGGTAGTCGCGTTTTCCGGGATCAATCCCAGCGGCACCGTGGACCTGACCGTCGGCGACGTGAACAACGACGGCAAGGAGGACCTGATCCTTGCCGATGGCGGCGCGCAGCGGCTCCGCTGGTACGCAGGCAACGGCACCGGCCTGGATGTCCCCGCACCCATCAGCACCGGCAATCTCACGCCGCTCGGCGTGGCCGCCGGCGATTTCAATGGCGACGGCTGGACGGACCTCGTCTGGACGACCAACGGCCTCATGAGCCAGGCGATCAGCAGCAACGGCAGCGGCTTCAGTTGGATCTTCTCCAGTGCCGCCAACATGACCGGCATCACCGCCATCGAAGCGCGGGACATGGACCGCGACGGCGACACCGACATCCTTTCGATTTCCCCCTCCGCCGGCCTCGTGCGAATCCACGCCAACAATGGCACGGCCTCGTGGTTGCCGCAGAACGTGGAAACCGGGCTCACCGGTTTGGGCGCGATGTCCACCGGCCAACTCACTCCCGGCGGCCGGCCGGAGATCGTCATCCTGTCCGGGGCTCTCGTCACAGGCTACCAACACAACCCCGCCACCGGCTGGGGTCCCTCGGGAATCGGGAGCGCCAGCGGCTCGACCGGCTCGCGGGCGGTCATCACCGCCGACATCACCGACGACGCCGGACTGGAAGCGGTGTTCGCCCTCAACAGCAACGAGATCAAATACAGCCGCATCGGCGGCAGCCCGGTCACGACGCTGACGACCACCCATCCGGTGAAGCAGCTCGCGGCGGTCGATTGGAATAACGATGGCTACACCGACCTGCTGGTCGCCACCACCAACGGCGTCACCCTGTATCCAAACAGCCGCAACGCTGCCGGTCAGCCCTTCAACAACGCGACCGGCATCCCGCTTATCACCGGCGTGTCCATCCAGGATCTGGTGACGATGAAACTGGATGCCGATGGCTATCGCGACGCCGTGGCCGTGGACAGCACCGGCCAGCTCCACCTGATCTACAACAGCAGCGGCGCGGTGCGGGTCTCGCCCGCGAGCCCGGGCACTCGCTCGGTCTTACCCGGTGACTCCGGCATCACCACCTACCTGAATGCCAAGTACGAGAACATCAGCCCTTACCCCCAGGCGGCGAAGGCCACTCCCGCCATGCTGCGGATCCAGTTCCTGCGCTCCATCGTCAACGGCAACCAGGACACTCCCGGCTCCTACCTGAGCCCCACCGAGGTGAGCGAGCTGGTGGAAAGCGTGTCGATCACCCGCGGCGGCTCGGCCCTCTACACCGCTCCCGCGAACACCCTCTTTGGCGGCATGACGCTCAACCTGCCGGCCGACGCGCGCCAGAGCCTGGCCCTGTTGTGGAGTAACCCGGATCTCAGCGGCGTCCAGCTCACTGTGAAACTCAAGCCCTCCGCCGCCAGCGCCTCCGTCCAGCACTTCTACGTCGAGTATTTCCCTGATGATAGCTACTGGATGCCGCTTGATGACGCTGGCACCAGCGGTCCTCTCCCGCTGCGCCTCAGCGGCAATACCACTGCGACCGTCCGCACCTTGTTCATGGTCGGCACGCCGTCCCCCATGGATCTGTGGCGGATGTCGAACTTCGGAACCTATAACGCCATCGACAATGCCGCCAACGAGGCCGACCCGGATGGCGATGGGTTCAGCAACATCATGGAATACATCACCGGCCGCAGCCCGGTTGCCAGCGGTGGCCTCGGCTCCTCCACGCCCGTGGTGGACCTCACGCTGCAAGGCAGCAATTCCCCCGTGCTGGCCACCTTGCGGCTCTTGGATAGCTATGATCCCAAGGTGCGGCTGACGCTCCAGCAAAGCACCACCCTCGGCCAATGGACCACCGTCAGCACGCGTCTCGGCACCGGCGCCTGGACCGGCACCCAGCCCGCCGCCTTCCCCCTCAACGGTAGCCGCACCCGCTTCGTCTTCAGCACGGCCGGGGTCCCCTCCACCCAACCCCGCTACTTCCTGCGTCTGGTGGCAGAGGAGCTGCCATAGGCTTCCATTCCCCCCGGCCACCCCCCCAGCGGCGGACACCGATCCCGGTGTCCGCCGTTCGCTCCCAGCGCCGGAGGCGCGTCGGAAATTAGCCGGTGGTGGAGGCTTTGCGGAACCACCGGTAAGGTCGCAAAAGGGATTCGAGCCCCGGCAGGGGCTCCGGAATTGCCGGAAGCCCCCGGGGGATTCACGCTCTCCAACCCCGCCATGCCGTGGAGGCCACGAAAGTACGATATCTCTCGTAGAACCCGCCCTTCCGCCGGCCCTCTGGGACGGGAATCATTTTTCGGGCACTATCCGGTGGTTCCGCAAAGCCTTCACCACCGGCTAATATCCTACGCGCCTAGCGGCGCTGAGAGCCGGACCGCGTCACGGATCGAACTCCAGCCAGTCCAGGTTCATCAGCCCGCCCTTCCCGGGGTTGACGAAGAACACCTTGAGGTCGACCGGCGCCTTCACTTCCAGCGGCACCTTGAAGTCGCGCCAGTTCCCCCAAGCGCCGGTGTTCGGCACCTCGGCTCTGGCGATGAGCTTACCCGAAGCCGAGCCATCGCGCAGCTCGATCACCCCGCCGACATTCCCGCTGGAGGCATGCAGGGTCACGCTGCTGCTATTCTCCAGATGCACGCTGCCGAAGGAAATGCTGTGGCCGTGATCGATGGACCCGACGAACTGCCCCTGCGAGCCTTCCCCGCCTAAGAGCCGCGCGCCCTCAACCTTGCCGGACTCCGCCTGGATGCGTCGTGGCAGAAGCCTCACGCTGGCAGTCGCCGCCAGCGGACTGGCCACGCCCTTGCCGCCATCCGTGTAGGTGGCCTCGATCACGCCGCCCTGCAGACGCTTGTCATCCGGCACCTTTAGATCGCCTTCCAAGCCGCGCATCAGCGCCGGGCCGGTCTTGCCTGGCTCCAGCGAGAAGATCCAGCGGACGATCAGGTGCGCCTCATCCAGATTGACCTGCGGGTGCGGCAGCATGCCGACTTCACCCCACACACCAGACGAACCCTTCAGCACGCGCTGCACCGCCGGCTCCACCGCCTCCGGCTTGCCGCGGTAGCGGTTCGCGATCTCGATCAGCGGCGGCCCCACCAGCTTCTGGTCCACGGCGTGGCAGTTGAAGCAATCATTCTGCTTCATCAGCGCGAGCCCGGTCTCCACGCCGCCGCCGGAGTCTTTGCGATCGGATTGCCACGCGGCATTCACCAGCGTGCGGAAGCCCATCTCCTCCGCCTTCTGCGCGCTGTCGCCGTCTTCCGCATCATGAATGGCCAGCTTGTAGTGCAGCGGCTGGCCCGGCGTGATGAAGCTGCCGTCCGCCGGCTCCAGGAAGCGGACCTCCGGCACATGGTTGCCCACCATCGCGGCGACCGTGGCTTCGCCGATGGCACCCTGCGGATCGGCGACCTTCAGCTTGATGGTGTAGTTGCCGGGCTGGGGAATCGTCACGCTGGCCTTCACGCCGGAGCCGAACACCTTGCCACCGGGCTCGATGCTCCACTGGTAGCGCAGCGGCTGGCCCTCGCGGTCGGAGGACTCCTCCGCGGAGAGCGTGACTGTTAGAGGCTCCGGACCGCGGGTGTTCTCCGCCTTGATCTTCGCCACCGGATCGAGATTGCCGGACTGGAAGGAGATCTTCACCAGCTGGGCATCCGCATTCGCGCCCCAGGTCTCGCCATAGTCCATCACGTAAAGCGCGCCCTCCGGGCCGAAGCACATGTCCACCGGGCGCTTGATCTGGTAGCGCCCGCTGTCATCCGCGGCACCTTGCGCCAGGCGGATCGCCTGCGTGAAGGGCTCCATGCTCTTGAAGTTCCCCTGCTCATCGAGCCGCAGCCAAAACATCCCGGGGCGCTGCCAATCGTAGAAAATGATACTACGGTCATAGTATTCCGGGAAGCCGCCGCCCTTCGCATAGGCCGGCTTGTAGTGGAAGACGGGCCCGCCGCAGGCTGTGCGCCCGCCGCTGCCGAGCATGGGAAACTCCTTCGAGTTGCGGCCCGGATACCAGAGCAGCGGCGGCTGCACCGGCGGCAGGGTCTTCAGCCCGGTGTTGTTCGGGCTGTTATTGGCCGGTGCCGCGGGATTGAAGGCATCGCCCGCCTTGTTCGCCGTGAAGTCGAAGGCGTGGTAAAGCTCCTTCCCGCGCGAGTAGGGCCAGCCGTAGTTACCCGGCTTGGCCACGCGGTTCAGGGTATCGAAGCCATTCGGCCCGCGGTCCGCACGCGTGTCGCCCGAGTCCGGCCCCACGTCGCCCACGTAGAGCACATTGGTCGCGGCATCGATGCTGAAGCGCCAGGGATTGCGGAAACCCATCGCGTAGATTTCCGGTCGGGTGTTCGCCATGCCCTTCGGGAAAAGGTTGCCGCTGGGAATCTCGTAGCTGCCGTCGGCCTTCGGCTTGATGCGCAGGATCTTGCCGCGCAGGTCATTGGTATTCGCCGCGGACTTCTGGGCATCCCAGGGATTGCGGCCCTCGCGCTCATCCAGCGGCGAGAAGCCATCCGAGGCGAAGGGATTGGTATTGTCCCCGCTCGAAATGTAGAGGCAGCCATCCGGCCCGAAGCGCAGTGCCCCCGCATGGTGGCAGCACTCCCTGCGCTGCTCCGCGATCTGCATGAGGTCCTTGCGCGAGCCCAGGTCGAGCTTGTCATCCTTCACCTCAAAGCGGCTCAGGGTCTGGCCGTCGAAGTCCTCCGCCGAGTGATTCAGGTAGATCCAGTGGTTGTCCTTGAAGCCGGGGTCCAGCGCCATGCCGAGCAGGCCGTTCTCCATCGCGTTCGTGACCTTGAGCGAGCCCACCTCCTTCAGCTCCTTCGTGCGGGGATCGAAGACCTTCACCTTGCCCGCGATCTCGCAGAAGAAGATCCGCCCGTCCGGCGCGAACTGCATCTGCATCGGCTGCGGCATTCCGCGCAGGAGCTGCTCCACCTTGAAGCGGTAGTCCGGCGGAGCCTCGGCAGCACGGGTGGCTGCCGGGGCAAGCAGGGGCAGGATAAGAGCGAACAGCGCGGGATTTTTCCTCATGTGGCTGCTGCGGAACGGGGGGATTTCCCCGGCCCTTTCAGGGGTCACCGCTTCCGGGGACAAGGGGTGACACGATTCGTCCACGAAATCAGGAATGAAGCCGCCGCTACGGGCTCCCGAATGGGTGGTTCTCTCCCGGCAGTGCATCCCCGGATTCACTGCGACCGTAGCACCCGGACACTTTTCCATCCCTATGCAGCAGCACCTCTCCGTCGGAATCGCCTTGGCCCTTGCCACCCTCGCACCCCTTCGCGCCCAGACCGCCGGGGAGACACCGCCACTCCCCGGCAAGGGCCTGGCCCAGCATGACTTCCTCTACGCCGGGGAATCCAAGCAGCGCCGCGCCTTCATCGTGAAGAAGGGCGAGGTGGTCTGGTCCTACGACGATCCCGCCGGCAAGGGCGAGATCAGCGACGCGGTCCTGCTGGCCAACGGCAACCTGCTGATCGCCCATCAATTCGCGGTGAAGCTGATCTCCCCGGAGAAGAAGGTCCTCTGGAATCTGGACGCGCCCGAGGGCACGGAGATCCACACCGCGATGCCAATCGGCAGCGACCACGTCCTCTACGTGCAGAACGGAAATCCGGCGCGGGTGAAGGTAGTGAATTTCAAGACCGGTGAGACCAAGACCGAGTTCGAGGTGCCCACCGGCAACCCCAAGGGCACCCACGGCCAATTCCGCCATGGCCGGATCACGCCGCAGGGCACCCTGGTGCTGGCCCACATGGACATGAACAAGGTCTGCGAGTACGCCGCCAGCGGGAAGGAGCTCCATTCCTGGCCGGCGAGCAATCCCTGGGGCGTCACGCCGCTCAAGAATGGCAATCTCCTGATCACCGAGCGCGCCGCCATCCGCGAGATCACCCCGGCGGGCGAGGCGGTCTCCACGATCACCCCGGCCACCGATTCCCCGGACTACAAGCTCGGCAGCCTGCAACTGGCATGGCGCCTGCCTGACGGCAACACCTTGGTAAATGGCTGGTTCAACGAGTGGAGCGGAAACGTCGACCGGACTCATCCTCCGGTGCAGGCAGTCGAATTCACGCCCGATAAGAAAATCGTGTGGGTCCTGCGCTCCTGGGATAAACCCGATCTCGGCCCCGCCACCACCATCCAGATCCTCGACGGCTCCGAGCCTTTGGAAAATGTCAGCTTCGGCGACATCCACTGAGCCCCCCTTTTATGAAGACACTCCTCCTCGCAACCCTGTTCGCCCTCCCCGTCGCCAAGGCCGTCGGCCCCAAGGACGCGGACACGCTTTTCGATGCCCACGCCAAGGCCTTCTACGAGGAGAAGGACGGCAAGGCCTGGTTCAAGGAATCCACGGAGGGCGGCAAGGCTTCCTTCTGGATGCGGGCGGAGCAACTAGAGATGGTGCTGGATGCCTACGAGCGGACCCGCAACCCGAAGCACCTGGAGATGTTCACCCACCTCTTCCACGGCTTCCTGGAGGACCACGGCAAGACCTGGGAGAAGAACGATTTCAACGATGACATCATGTGGATGGTCATCGCCTGCGCGCGGGCCAACCTGCTGAGCGGGAAGAAGGAGTTCCTGGAAACGGCACGGAAGAACTTCGACCTCTGCTACGCGCGGTCCGCCTCTCCCGACCTGGGCGGCGGCCTGTGGTGGAAGACCAACAACCAATCGAAGAACGCCTGCGTGAACGGCCCCGGCGCAATCGCCGCCTTCCTGCTGGGCAAGGCCACCGGCGAGGACCACTACCGGACCAAGGCCAAGGAGATCTTCCTCTGGGAGAAAGCGACCCTGTTCGACGAGAAGACGGGGAAGGTCTCCGACAACATCCACGTCGGCGGGAAGATCGGCCGCTTCGCGCTGACCTACAACCAGGGCACCTTCGTGGGCGCGGCGAACCTCTTGGGCTACAACGATGAGGCCAAGCTGGCTGCCACCTACACGATGAATGAGATGTGCAAAGACGGGCTCTTGCCACAGGCGGGGGAGAAGGGCGATAGCGGCGGCTTCAACGGCATCGGCGTGCGCTGGATCGCGCGCTACATGAAGGACCGCCACGAGGAAAAGACCTTCGAGCCCTGGCTGCAGAAGAACGCGGATGCCGCCTGGCAGGCCCGCCGGGCCTCCGACAACCTCTGTTGGTGCCGCTGGCCCCAGCCCACCGAGGAGGGCAAGCGCTACTCTTGGGGCTGTAGCAGCGCGGTGGTCCTCCTCCAGGTGACGAAACCGGGGGAAAAATAAGATCCGTCTGCTCTGTCCAATCTGACTGATCTGTCGGATCCTTGGAAAGATTGCCCAGTAAAACGCGTATCACCCGCCAACTCATGATCCACCCGACCCTACTCCGCTGGCTGCTAGCGCCAGCCCTCTTCCTGCCTGCCATGGCGGCCGAGCCCCAGGCCGCCGTCTGGAAATACACCACTGACAAGCCCGCCGATGGCTGGGAGGCCACGGGCTTCAGCGATACGGCATGGAAGACCGGCCCGGGTGGCTTCGGCGGGAAGGAGGGCCCGAAGCGCGCGCCCGGCTCCGTGGTGAACACCGAGTGGACCACCGATGACATCTGGCTGCGCCGCAGCTTCGAGCTGAAGGACCTGCCGGCCAAGCCCGCCCTCTTCATCCACCACGATGACGACGCGGAGGTCTATCTCAATGGCAAGGAGCTGCGCCGCCTCTCCGGCTACGCCACGGCTTACGAGACCTTCGCGCTCGATGACGCCCAGCGTGCCTTGCTGAAGAGCGGCTCGAACCTTTTGGCGGTCCACTGCCACCAGGGCACGGGCGGTCAGTATGTGGATGCCCACATCATCGATACCGATTCACCGCCGGACCTGCGCTCGCTGGTCGGCCGCGATGGCGCGGTGCGTTCGCCTCTCATCACCGAGTGGGGCGCGAAGGTCACGCCGGAGAATGCCTGGCGCGAGTACCCGCGCCCGCAGCTCCAGCGCAAGGACTGGACCAACCTGAACGGCCAGTGGGACTACGCCATCACCGGCAAGGACTCCAAGCTGCCGGAGAAGTGGAGCGGCAAGATCCTGGTTCCCTATCCGATCGAATCGAAGCTCTCCGGCGTGAGCCGCATGCTCCAGCCGCATGAGGCGCTGTGGTATCGCCGCCCGATCGAGGCGAAGGCCGTGGAGGGCAAGCGCGTCTTCATCCGCTTCGAGGCGGTGGACTACAAGACCACCGTCTGGTGCAACGAGCAGGAACTCGGCACCCACACCGGCGGCAACCTGCCCTTCAGCTACGACATCACCGACACCCTGAAGGATAGCGACAACACCATCACCGTGCGCGTGGAGGATGCCACCGGTGGTGCGCAGCTCCGCGGCAAGCAGGTGCTCGATCCCGGTGGGATCTTCTACACCCGGAACTCCGGCATCTGGCAGACCGTGTGGCTGGAGGAAGTGCCGGAGAAGCGTATCGAGGATCTGGCGATCACCACCGACATCGCGAGCGGTGAGATCAAGATCGTGCCGAAGTTGATCGGCTACGATGGCATGCAAGTCCCGCTCGAAGCCCAGGTGGTCGACGGCGGCAAGGTAGTGGCGGAGGCCAAGGGCTCACCGCTCACCCTGAAGGTGCCGGATGCAAAGCTCTGGTCACCCGCAAGCCCGCACCTCTACGACCTCAAGGTCAGCATCCCAGGCGTGGATGAAGTCACGAGCTACACCGGCATCCGCAAGGTGGGCCGCGCGCAGGACAAGGATGGCAACTGGCGCTTCACCCTGAATGACAAGCCGATCTTCCACTGGGGCCCGCTCGACCAAGGCTGGTGGCCGGACGGCTTGCTCGCACCGCCTTCCGATGCCGCGATCGCCTTCGAGATCCAGTGGCTGAAGGACGCGGGCTTCAACATGATCCGCAAGCACATCAAGGTGGAGCCGCGCCGCTACTACTACCACTGCGACCAGATCGGCATGATGGTGTGGCAAGATCAGGTGAGCGGTGGCAACAGCCCGCCCTGGACCAAGTTCGACCTGAACCCGAAGGACGCCGAGTGGAGCGAGGCCGATCACAAGCAGTGGCTCAGCGAGCTCGATGGCATGATCGGCCTGTTAGGGAACTTCCCGAGCATCGTGGTGTGGACGCCCTTTAATGAAGCCTGGGGCCAGCACCGGACGATGGAAGTGGGTGAGTGGACCGTGAAGCGTGATCCCACGCGTCTCGTGAACATCGCTAGCGGCGGCAACTTCTGGCCGGTGGGTGCCATCGCCGACCTGCACCACTATCCCGATCCCGGCTACCCGACCAATGATCCGCGCTACAAGGACTTCGTGAAAGTCGTCGGCGAATTCGGCGGCCACGGCTGGCCGGTGAAGGATCACCTGTGGGATGAGAGCAAGGGCAACTGGGGCTACGGCGGTCTGCCGAAGAGCATCGAGGAATACCGCCAGCGCTACGAGAAGTCGATCAAGGTGCTCACCGACCTGAAGGCCAAGGGCGTCTCCGCTGGCGTCTACACCCAGACCACCGACGTGGAGGAAGAGATCAACGGCCTGATGACCTACGACCGCAAGGTCCAGAAGATCTCCGCCGCGGACCTGAAGAAGATCCACGCGCCGCTGACGGCGGAGTGAGGATCAACCTCATCTAACAGAACTCCTTCAAAAGCCCCCGAAGGGACGGCCAGAAGATAGCCCAGGGTAAGCGAGCGATAGCTCGCGCAACCCTGGGTTTATCGTTAGAAGGATCCGTCCCCTGAAGGGAGACTGGGAGTGCGGTGACTCCAGCCGGCTTTCTCATCCGCGACCCACCTTGCCCCCTTCAGGGGCCAATCTTCTTTCGCCACCGTACCCAGGGTTGCGCACGCTATCGCGTGCTTGCCCCTGGGCTACCCCCGCCCGCCCCTTTGGGGGCTTCTTGAGCGGGCATTGCTTCGTGCCGCTGTCCTCACGAGATGAATCTTGGACACGAAAGTCAGCGAGCGAGTGGCAGTTCGAGTGGGCCCTTGCCTTCGGCCAGCACCCTGCCATCCGCATCGAGGATACGCCTCTGCCCTGCCTCTTGAATGAAGCTGAGTTCGCGGCCGCCAGCGGGAACCTTGAGCAAGGTGAAGTCTTCCTTCGTGAAAGGATCGAAAGTCAGCTTGTCGCGCTGGTCCGAAACACGGATGCCCGCCCAGTAGCTGAAGGTGGAGTCGAGCCATGCACTGTGGAAGTAGTCCACCACTTGGCGGCGGAAATTCGAGGCATCCGTCGTGCGCAGGTGCTCCATGGCACAAGGCACGGAGCGATCCCCGTAAACGAAATGGCTATCCGACCAGCGGCGGTGGAACTCGATCCACCCATCGCGGAATCTTTCACCGCCGGGCGATGAAGCCACGGAGCCGAGTGCCTCACACATCGCGCTGTTGTTGTAGTTCCACATCGGGCCGTTCCAGGAGCAGGGGTAGATGTGCGGCTGGCCGATGCTGGAGGCGGTGGGTCCGGCGATGGCATTGCCGCTCCAGTACATCGGGTTGTTCCGGGCCACGGTGGTGATGGGGTAGTCCGACCAGAACCACGCGGGATCGAAGAACTTGTCGAAGGCCGTGAAGTACTGCGGTTCCCGTAGCATGCCGAAGAGGAAGGGTAGGAAGCCATCGTAGCAAGCGGCCTGGTCGGCCAGCGCATGAGTCTCCGGATCGGCGGCGTAGAAGAAGCCGTCCTTCCAGTGCTGGTCCTTGATCGTCTTCAGCATCCGGTCGGCCTGATTGCGGGAGTCGGTGAAGCTCTTGGTATTGCCTAGCTCTTCCATGAAGTTTGCCGCGCCGTAGAGGTTGGCGATGGTGAAGGCCGCCTTGTCGAGGCGGATGGACTTGGCGATGGTGAAGCCCTGACCATGGCCCTGCACGTCGTGCCGCCAGTCCCATGGTTCCGGCTTGGTGAACTGATAGAAGTTCGGCTGATACTCGGCACCGGTGGGCCAGCTTCCTTCCTGGACGGGAAGCTGCGGCTGGCCATGGACCGGCACGTCCTGCCACGCGTAGTCGGTGGCCGGTTGGGCGACGGCGGCGCGGATCTCGGGGTCCGGGTGGATCTTGTAGAAGTTCCACATCGCCGCGGGCGTGAACTGGAGATAATCGCGGTACTGGCGGTGGACGTTTTCCGCCCAGTTCAGGATCTGGTTCTTGCCCGGCGTGATGTCGCGCAGCCAGCGGGTCTCCTGGATCTGCACGGGAATGGGCAAGCCGATTACCGCGCAGAACCAATCGCCGATCGGGCTCTCGTAGATGGCGGGGCGCTTGTAGGGATGCCCCGCGATGAAGCGCTTGGGATCATGGATCGCGCGCTTCACCAGGAACCAGCGGTAGTAATAGAGCTTCTGGATGTCCGGGTCGGTGGTCTGGAAGGCCGGGACCTTTTCTGTGAACCACGCATTGAAGTGCGCCTCGCTGCGCTGGAAGGGATCGGCCTCGGCGAGCACGGCCTCGACCCGCTGGCGGGCATCCTCGGTCCCGACGTGATCGATCGCGAAGGCGTAGCGGATCTTGAGCGTCTTCTGTGGCGGAAGGCTCATCGCCTTGCTGAAGGAAAGGTCACCCTTCGTGCCGAGCCAGCCGCTGCCATTGATGGCCCAGCCGCGACCGCCCTCGCGTGCGATGCCACCGACATTCGTGACCGCATCGAAGGTCACTTTGCCTTCTTCCCCATGCAGGAGCGGGTGGCGCAGTTCGAGCCCGAAGGTCCCTGCCTCGCGTTGGTCATTCAGGATCTCCAGTTCCGCCACGAAGACATCCTCCGGCGTGATGCACTTGGTCTCCTTCAGCGAGAGGAAGCCGGCCAAGGGGGAGCTACCCGGCGTGGCATTCGGCAGCGAGCGATAGCGGGTCTGGGACCAGGCGGGCGTCCACTGGTGGCGGGTGACGACCAGCTTTTCCGAGCAATCCAGCGTGATGAGATCCTGCAGCGGCGTCTGGTGCCCGGCGCAGAAGACGCCCTGCATGCCCGGCTGCGGCTGGCCCCAGTTCTCCCCGGGGCGCTGCGGCTGGCCGGAGGCGACGAGGTCCGGCTTGCCCACGCGATCATCTCCCAACTCCTTGAGGGTGGTCCACATGTCCTGCCCGATCAGGTCGGTGCGGGCGGAGTTCGTGAGGTAGCGGTTGATATTGCCCACCTGGGCCGCGGCGGGGAGGAGCAGGGCAATGGAGAAGGAGGTGAGGAGCTTCATGGGTTTCTGCGGAGAGCTTCCTAATTTCAAACGTGGTTTAAATGTGAAACCGTGGCATGATCCGGGAGATCAGACGGATCTGCCCGATCTCCCGGAATAAACCATCACCTCCCCGGAAACATCTACAAGTAAGCCCTGTTCCCCCCGCCCGCCGTCCTGCGCCGGGTGACTCTTCGAATGCCTAGGAATCACCGCGACTTGCGGTATTCTATTTCCCGAAACCCAAGATGAAATTCCCCGCGCGACTCGCCGGCCTTGCCGGAGCGCTTTGCCTGCTCGTGATGACGCCGCCCGCTGCCCATGGCGAGGCGATGCTCCAGTATTTCAACACGAGCTGGGCGGAGATCACCCGCAAGATGCCGGAGCTGGCGGAGGCGGGCTACGATTCGCTGTGGCTGCCGCCGCCGACCAAGGGCTCGGGCGGTCTCTCGGTGGGCTACGATTGCTGGGACCGCTTTGACCTGGGCTCGAAGGATCAGCGCGGCACGGTGCGCACGCGCTACGGCACGGAGGCGGAGCTGCTGGAGATGGTGCGGGTGGCGCACCGCTTCGGGATCCGCATCTACTTCGACAATATCACCAACCACAACGCCTTCGAGACGCCGAAGTACAACGACTCGGTGCCGGAGAATGTGTATCCCGGTTTCCTGCCGGCGGACTTCCACCTGCGCAAGACCAGCGATGGCTACTACCGCAAGTGGGACAACACCCGCGACTGGAACAGCGAGTGGCAGGTGCAGAACCTCGGGCTCTCTGACTTGATTGATATAGCTACGGAGCCGGGCACGACCAACAAGAACTTCGGCACGAATGAGGGCGATACCGGGACCAAGCCCGCTTTCGTGCGGCATCCTAACAATCCGGAGTACTACTGCTATGTGCCGACCGCGGCGGGGCAGAAGCATTCCGCGGGGCAGGGGACCTATGTCGGCTTCGGGCCGGGGAATGGGATCACCGTGGCGTCGATCGCGGCGAATGCTTCCTTCTACACCGAGCGGGTGGAGGATCTCTTGAATCGCTCCGGGCGCTGGGAGATCGACCGGACGAAGGCAGACGGTTTCCGCTTGGATGCGGTGAAGCACACGCCCGCGGATTTCTACGGCGCGACCTTTGGGGCGGACAAGGATTCGTCCAACTACGGCTTCACGGGGCAGGTCCAGCAGCAGTTCAACCTGACGCGCGGCTTCACGGACTGGGGCAATCATCGCGATACGGTCTTCGACACGGAGCAGGGGCGGGATGATGCGATGCTCTTCGGCGAGCACCTCGGGCAGCCGCCGGCCTATGGCTCGTACATCGATGCGGGGATGCGGCTGATCGATAACGATCTGCGGAATAACCTGAACAACGTGTTGGGGAATCCTTCATCGGGGCTGCAGGGCTATGACCAATCGGGGCATGGCGGCTTCTCCGCCGGGGTCTCGGTGATGCACGCGCAGAGCCACGACAATGACTACGCCTCGCGCCGGGAGCTGCAGCATGCGATGTACCTCACGCGCGCCGGGATGGGCCTGATCTATACGGATGGGAACTACCATGCAGACGTGCTGGGCGGCAGCGGCGGGGCCTTCCCGCGGCATGCGAATACGGCCTTCCTGGGGCAGTGGGGCGATGCGCGGATCCCGAACCTGCTCAAGATCCACAATGACTTCGCGCGCGGCTGGCAGCGCGGGCGCTTCAGCGATGCGGACTTGGTGAGCTACGAGCGCATCGATGACCGCGAATTCACCGAGAACGACCAGGCGACGAAGGAGCGCAAGGGCGTGACGATGCTGATCGCGGTGAACGACAACTACGCCTCGGGAAAGGCGATCGTGGGCGGGACTTCCTTCCCCTCGCAGAGCGGCGGCGGGTCCGAGAACAATGCGGATACGAACGACGAGTATCTCTTCCAGTATGCGCGCGGCTATGGCAGCCAGGTGGGCTTCTACAGCTATGCTTCCGCGCTGAATTCGGTGATTGTGAATCCCGGGAGCTACTTCGTCTTCGCGCCGCGCACGCCGGAGGACTCCGACCTGTGGAAGAATGCGGGTGGTGATCCGATCACGATCTATCAGGGTACACAGAAGGCCGGGACCTTCGAGGTGGAGCGCAAGGATGGCACGGATGGCGATCCGGCCTTCAATCCCTATGGCCTGCCGGATGCGGTGACGAACGACTATACTTATCGTATGTCGGTGCCGCGGGTGACCAGCGCGAGCAACCTGAAGTTTACGGTGCGGGCGGATGGCTCCGCGCAGAACATCCTGCTGAAGCTGGATGGCGGCATCGATTTGAACGGCACGCGCCCGGCGGGGAATACCGATCCGCTCTACCGCGACCGTCCGCCGGCGCTGAGCACGGATGTCTTCATGGGCTATGAGCAGCCGACCTTCGTGCAGCGGCAGTTCGCGGAGAAGTTCGCGGCGAAGAACTCGGCTCGGAACCGCATCGGCTCTTCCGGCTCGGAGACCTATCATCATGTCACCGGAGCCCCGATCTTCACGATTGTGAATGCGCCGGACAATGGGAATGACTTCAGCACGCAGGGCGGCGAGGTGGCTTCCTTCCTGTATCACGATCCGGCAGCGAATGCCGGTGGCACGCCCGCAGGCGGCTGGCCGGGCGGCGTGGTGCCGAAGCAGTTCACCGGGGTGCCTCCACCATCACCGTGTGGGCCAAGCCGAACGGCGTGGGCAGCGGCTTCAACATGTATTTCTACTACACCACGGATGGCAGCAATCCGGAGGGTGCGGGCGGCACTGGCACCGGCAGCACGCAGGTGCTGGAGATGCACTACTCGCACAACGAGGGCACGGATGACTGGTGGTCCGGCGTGAATATCCCGAAGCCCGCGGCAGGGGTGACGCTGAAGTACAAGATCGGCATCTACAAGGAAGGTGCCGCCAGCGTGTATCCCTCCGGCCCGGACACGGTGGCGAAAAAGAAGAAGATGATGACCGTCTTCAATATCACCGGCTTCAATGCGGGCACGGTGAACTATGCGCCGGACAATGACTATGGTGCGACGGCGACCGGGCTGGCGGAGGGCTTCCATGTGCTGCGCGCGCGGGCCTTCCTGAAGCGCAGTGGGAAGGCTTCGCTCTACAATACCTACACGCAGACCTTCTACTATGACGCTGCGACTCCGACCGGGCAGATCATGTTCCCCGCGGCGGATGGGGCCTCGCTCGGTGGCAGCGAGTATGGCCTGGTGGTGCGGGGGGATGCCTTCACCAGCGAGGTGTGGTACAAGATCGATGACGGCGATGCGAGCAACGATGACTCCGCGACCGGTGCGAACAGCGGCAACGGTGCCTGGGTGAAGGCCTCCGAGGTGACGCCTAGCGCGGGGATACTGCCTTCGAATCCGGCCTACACGCGGGAGTTCCGCTTCAACTACGTGAACATCCCGGCGACGGGGAATGCGACGATCCAGGTGCGGCTGAAGGAAGTGACTTCCTCCGCGGACAATAGCCTGGGCGATGTGGCGGGGCACTTCACCACGCTTACCCGCACGGTGACGACCTCCGGCTCGGACCGGAAGATGTTCGTGGCCTTCCCGCAGGCGGACGGCGCGGCGATCGGCAGCAACTACCTGCTGAAGACTTACTTCTCGAAGTCGCTGGCGGACGGGCTGACGGATGCGCAGCTCAAGGCGCGCTTCACGGTGCGCTACGGGGCGGATGATACCTGGCCGGCGGGCGCGCAGACGCTGGATGCCGCGGCGCTGTCGATCGACTACAACGCGACGGCGGACTACCATGCGCTGGCCTTCTCGCTGCCGAATCTTTACGATGGCCGGCCGGGCTTCTTGTATCGCGTGGAGATCTTCCAGAACCGGCCGGATCCGCTGGTTGATCTGACAGCCACGCGGCGTTTGGCGGCGCTGTCCGGAAGCGGGCCTCGGGTGAACATCCTGCGGCCGCTAGAGGTGGATGAATCCGGCAGGCCGGTGGAGATCATCCTGCCGGATCAGCCGATGGACTACAACGTGCGAGTGGAGACCGATACTACGACGACTGCCGTAGATCTGGCCTTCGTGATCGGCAGCGGCACGCTGACGCCGGTGGACTTCGATCCGGTGACGGCGGGCATCCAGCCGGAGGTGCAGGGTTCGAGCGCGTTCTGGGACTTCACCTGGCACATCACCACGCCGGGCGCCTATCGCCTGATCGCCACGGGGACTTCCCCGCAGGCGGTGAAGACGGAGACGCGGAATGCCACGGTGGTGACCATGGAGCAGGTGCTGGAAGGCGAGGCTGCGGTGTCACCGGGGCTCAGCACGATCACGGGCGGCTACCGCTTGAGCTTCCCGACCCTGCCGGACCGGATCTATCAGCTCCAGGTGTCCACGGATCTGGTGCACTGGACGGATTCCGGTGCGCCGCTGAACACGGCGGATGCGGATGGGCCGGGGACCTTCCAGGTGGATGACACCAGCGGGATCGGGACGCGTTTCTATCGGGTGTCGATCCAGGCCGCGCCGTGAGCTTGGGACTTTGAATCAACCGCAGATGGACGGGATGAACGCAGATAAACAGCCGGATGGGATGTCGATCTTGAAACGCCGCTGGCATTTCCATCTGCGTTCATCCTGTTTATCTGTGGTTGGATTGCTTGGCTTGGCCCACGCGGCGGGCACGCTCACGGTCAGCACGCCGGGTTATGCGGCGAACCGCAGTGCCGAGTATTCGGTAAGCCATGTTTTCATCGATGAGGTGGCGGGGACGACGGTGCCGATCGTGTTCCGCTTCACGCCGGGCGTGGCGAATGTGACGGATGTGGAGCTGTGGACGAACGTGAACCGCCGCGACCTGGCGAACACGGACAAGGACGGCAACGGCTATCCGGATGGCGTGATGCCGCCGAATGGCAACCTGGTTACGGATTCCGCGGCGGATACCGATCCGGTGACGGGCCACTACTTTGCGCCGCTCAACATGAGCCCCGTGGGTGGCGGGGTTTGGGAGCTCACGCTGCCGGTGGCGAAGACCGGGGCCTATCGCGTTTCGGCGCGCTTCAAGACCTCGGACAATCCGGGGACCTGGCAGTGGTATGGGCTGCGGGATCACTGCGTGGTGGCGGCACCGGTGACGGCGCGGGATGTGCGGCTGTATGAGGTGAATGTTTTCAACATCGAGGCGGACGGTGACAGCTTCTCTAACAGGTCGACGCTGGAAGACCTGCACAATGCACCGGGTGCGCCGCACAATGGCAGCAACCGCTGGGACCTGGACTACTTGAAGAGCCTGGGCTGCAATTGGCTGTGGTTCCAGCCGATCCATCCGAATGGGATCGACGGGCGGGAGAACAATCCTGACACCGGCAGCCCCTATGATCCGGGTAGTCCCTATGCGGTGAAGAACTTCTTCGAGGTGAATCCGCTGATGAGCGTGAACTACAGCGGTGCGCAGTCCGAGGCGGTGAACCGCGCGGCGGCGATGACGGCGTGGCAGAACTTCGTGAGCGCGGCGGATGCGAAGCAGGTGGGCGTGATGCTGGATGCGCCCTTCAACCACACGGCCTATGATGTGGAGCTGGGGCAGAAGGGCGTGCAGCTCTTCCAGCGCGATGGCGAGCCTGCGTGGTCGCCAACGGACCAGATCCGCAACAAGGACGCGCGCTTCTTCTCGCGGGACTACAATCCGGCGGTGCTGGGGGTGGCCAAGCAGGATCCCTACACCTTTGTGGGTGGCGGGGAGAACTACGGGGATCGTGCGACTTCCGCTTCGAACATCGCGCCGGGGCCCGACCGCTTCGACTTCGGGAAGTGGCTCGATGTGAAGGATGTTTATTTCGGCCGCTACGATGCGCTGGTGGAGTTCAACGATGGCCCGAACGGCGCTGAGGTGAACAGCATGCGGAACGAGGGCGACTGGTTCGACTACAGCGATGCGGAGTGGACCAGCGGTGACTTCACGCAGGGCGGGCAGCAGTGGAACGTGACGCGGCGGGTGTGGCAGTACTTCGCGGGCTACGCGGTGCACTGGCTGGAGAAGACGCGCCCCCCGGGGCAGAACCGGAACTCGACCCCGGCGGATGGCGATGCCGCGGCTCGCTATGCCTGGGATGCGCGGGGCTTTGATGGATTGCGTTGTGACTTCGGCCAAGGGCTGCCGCCGCAGTGCTGGGAGTATATCATCAATACGGCGCGCTCGTACAAGTGGAACTTCGTGATGATGACGGAGTCGCTGGATGGCGGGCAGGTGACTTACCGCAGCGCGCGGCAGTTCGATATCCTGAACGAGAACATCGTCTTCCCGCTGAAGTCCGCGGTGAACAAGCAGGACTACCGGGATATCTACGAGAGCCGCCGTACTTCCTATGGGCAGGCGCTGGTGCTGGCGAACACGACATCGCATGACGAGGAGGTGATGGCGGATCCCTGGGGCTCGGTGCTGCGTTATCTGGTGACGAGCACGCTGGACGGGGTGCCGCTGGTCTTCCCGGGGCAGGAGCTGGGGATCTCCACGACCTACGGCTACGACCACTACGAGACGAACTTCGGCAAGCAGATCCCGCACTTCAAGCGCTGGAACTCGATGATGCCGGTGTGGAGCGACACCAACTACGGCAATGACCAGCTCTACCCGGTGATCGCCGCCGTGAACCGTGCGCGCGCGGCCAGCCCGGCGCTGCGCTCGTCTAACCGCTGGTTCCTGGATGGGGATGGAGGCAACACGAAGATCCACGCGGTGGCGAAGTATGAGACGGCGAATGCCTCGCCCGCGTTTTCCGATGTGGTGATCGCCTTCGCGAACCTGGACCGGGATCACGTGCAGAGCGAGAACTTCAAGGTTCCCGGGGCCTTGGCGGGCCTGATGGGCTTGAAGGATGGCAGGACCTACAACACACGGAATGCGGCGGCTTATACGGCGCAGGATGCCACGCGGGATGATGTGTGGCTGTGGGGCGCTGGGATCACGGGTGCGAATTTGAAGTCGTCGGGATTCTTCGTTTCGCTGAACAAGGTGCCGGCTGCGAATGGGGATTGGGCGACGGCTCCTTTCGAGGGGCAATACTTGAAGCTGTATGATGTGACGCCGCCGCCATCGCCTGCGCCGCTGGCGAACTACTATGCGATTGGTACTTCCGGGAGCTTCTCCTGGGTGCCGAATGGCGGGGCGGATGACAACATCGCGGGCTGGCAGGTGGAGATCGTGGATAATTTCAGCAGCGTGGTGGCTTCGGTCACCTTGCCGATGGGGACGACTTCCTATTCGTTCACGGGAGTGCCTGGCGGGATCTACCGGGCAAAGGTCACGGCGGTGAGTGCGGCGGGGATTGCCTCGACCACGCCGGGGCAGAGCAGTACGGGTGCGCCGGATCCGGCTTCGCCGACGAGTCCGCAGATTCTGTTAGCCGCGGGCGCGGACCAGGACGGGGATGGGCAGAACAATGCCGACGAGCAGGTGGCGGGGACGAATCCTTTGTTGGCGACTTCAGTGTTCCGGGTGACTGGGATTGTTAGAGCAGGGGCCGATGTGGAAGTGAGCTTTTCCAGCGTCGCGGGGAAGACTTACCGGCTGGAGGTGAGTGGGACGATGGAGGCGGGGAGCTGGGTGGATGTTGGAGCGCCCTTCGTCGCGACGGGTGGGCTGACCACACTGGTGGATACGCCGCCGGTGGGGACGGGGCAGAGGTTTTACAGGGCAAAAGTGGTTGGGCCGTGAGTAAGGAGCGGGGACCTTATTGTCCCCGAGAACGGTCCCCAAGAGCTGCTCCGCCTACCGGTGCCAGCGACAGTAAGGTCGCTGCTCCTTACCCGTCCCCGCAAGCGGTGACGGGTGATGTCGCGGTATCTGATACTCCCTCTTGCCAGATGCCGTATGCTCCGGCGATGCGCACCGCTGCCTTGCTTTCCCTCGCCCTGTCATTGCCCGTCCTCGCTCCCGCCGCGGAGATCGATAGCACCTTCTTCGCCGAGGGCCTGAAGGACCCGATCGAGCTGGCTCCCGCGCCGGATGGGGACGTCTACATCGTGGAGCGCGAGGGGCGGGTGCTGCGTCTGCGGCCGTCGACTGGCGGGCTGTTCGAGATCGGGAACCTGGAGGTGACCGCGCTGCGCAGCACCGACCGGGACACTCCCTATGCGCGGGAGGATGGCATCCTGGGTATCACGCTTGATCCGGCCTTCGCGAAGAACCAGCGGCTCTACATCTACTATAGCCATCCGAAGGAGATGCTGAACCGCCTGTCCCGCTTCCAGTTGAAGGACGGGAAGCTGGACCTTTCTTCGGAGAAAGTCCTCCTCGATGTGAAGACGGACCGCCGCGACCGGGTGTGCCACCACGGCGGCTCCCTGGCCTTCGGGCCGGATGGCCTGCTCTACATGAGCACGGGCGACAACACGAACCCCTTCGAGAGCGATGGTGAGGCACCGATCGATGACCGCGATGGCCACGACCACGCGAACGCCGGACGCAGCGCGGGCAACACCAATGACCTGCGCGGCAAGGTCCTGCGCATCCGCCCGACGGAGAACGGCTACGAGGTTCCGCCGGGCAACCTTTTCCCCAAGGGCACCGCGAAGACCCGCCCGGAAATCTATGTGATGGGCGTGCGCAATCCCTACCGCATCTCGATCGATCCGAAGGCGAATGTGCTCTACTGGGGCGAGGTGGGCCCGGATGGCCAGAACAACGGGCCGAAGGGACCGCGCGGCTACGATGAGGTGAACCAGGCGAAGAAGGCCGGGAACTTCGGCTGGCCCTTCGTGATCGGGAACCAGTATCCCTATGCGATCGTGGATTTCGCGACCGGCAAGATCGGCGAGCTGACCGATCCGAAGGCGCCGAAGAATCCGACCAAGTTCAACACCGGCCTGACGACGCTGCCGCCGGCGAACCCGGCCTTCATCTACTACCCCTATGCGAAGAGCGAGGAGTTCCCCGCGGTGGGCGAGGGCGGGCGCAATGCGATGGTCGGACCGGTCTTCTACTACGATGCTAGTAGGAAATACAACCTGCTGGGCAAGGAGGATGACCACACGCTGCTGACCTACGACTGGATGCGCAGCAAGATGTGGAAGGCCAAGCTGGGCGCGGGCGAGAAGCTGGAGTCGCTCACGGTGCTGATGGATGGCTTGAAGCATCCGATGGACCTGGAAGCAGCGGCGGATGGCACACTGTGGATGCTGGAGTACGGCACCGAGTGGTATTTCAACACGGATGGCCGGGTGCGCCGCCTGCGCCCCGTGGATGGCAACAAGCCGCCGGTGATCACGGCGAAGCGCGAGGGTGATGCCGCCTTCAGCGCCACCGCCAGCGATCCGGATGGCGAGGCCCCGCGGATCGAGTGGTGGCTGACGGAAGGGGTGATTGAGAAGAAGATCGGCAGTGGTCCGCTACTCTCTGTCGCAGTGACCGGTGGCAGCGAGCTGCGCGCCGTGGCCACGGATGCGAAGGGCGCGGTGGCCATCGCGCGGATCCCGCTGGTGGAAGAGAAGGCGGGTCCGGCGCTGGAACTGGAGTTCGCGAAGGGCGATGCGAAGTATGGCTTCGGCGAGGATCTGGCCTTCAAGGTCACGGGCCAGGCGGATGCGGCGAAGGTGCTGGTGCGTGCGCGCTATGTGCCGCCCACGGGTCATGATGCGGGCGGACCGCAGTTCCCGGCGGACATCGAGAAGCTGGTGGTCTCGCGGCAGTGCTTCTCTTGTCACCAGGTGGAGAAGACTTCGGTGGGCCCGGCTTATCTGGATGTGGCGATGAAGTATCGTGGCGATGCCGGGGCCTTCGCGCGCTTGCAGGCGAAGCTGAAGACCGGCGGCGGCGGAGTGTGGGGTGAGGTGCCGATGCCTCCGCAGGTGGCGGTGACGGATGCCGAGGCAGAGCAGATTTTGAAGGCTTTGCTGAATCTATCCTCCGGCATGGCGGAGAGCCGCGGGGCGGTGGAGGGGAGCTTGAAGCTTTCCGCGCAGCCGCAGGGTGTGGGTGCTGGTGGGGCTTGGGAGATCACAGCGGAGTCGCCGGGCTGCAAGGCAGCGCGGAAGAGGGTGGAGGCGAAGTAGTCCGCACGGCCCGGGAGCGCCAGGCACCAGCCTGGCTGAAGCAGTTCTGAGGGCAGATGGAAAGAGGTGCCCCGGGTTTGCTTCGGGTTGCCATTCTCTGGGCTGGAATCGGCGCCAGCGAGGTGGTCCCGCACAAAGGTTGTGCTGGTCACCTCTCTCACGTAGCGGCCGAGGGAGGGTGGATCGGTGCGGCCCCCGGGGGCACCCGGTGATGTCCGCTACTACAACTGGTTCGGCCAGGCCAGAGCCTGGCGCTCCAAGCCGCACAGAGGACTGTGCGGACTACTTTTTCCTGCTAGGATCGCGGCATGAGATTCGGACTTTTGCTGGCGTTGCTGCTTTCACTGCTGCCGCTTCACGCCGCGGTGGAGCGCGGGGACATCGACGGGGCGAAGTTCATGATCGCGACGCCGGAGAAGTGGCAGGGGAAGTTGATCCTGGTCGCGCATGGCTATCATCCGGAGGGCGGCGAGCTGGAGGCGGACTTCGACGAGAACTTCGGCTACCGCAAGGAACTCATCGAGCAAGGCTGGTGCGTGGCGCAAACCAGCTACCGGCGGAATGGCTGGATCATCGAGGATGCGATCGAGGATCTGAAGGCGCTGCGCGAGCATGTGGCAGAGCGGTATGGCAAGGTGGAGTGCTGCATCCTGATCGGCAGCTCGATGGGTGGCTTGATCGGTGCAAGGATCGCCGAGGGTGCGATGAATGGGGTGGATGGCTGCGTTTTGATCGGTGCCTACCTGGGGGGCAATGGCAGGGAAGAGGGGAAGTACTATGCTTCCCTTACTTGGCAGCCGCGGGTGCCCATCCTCTACCTGGCGAATGAGGGGGAGCGCGAGCATCCGAAGTACTACCGCGGGAAGGCGGGGGCGGAGAAGACGGCGCTGTGGGAGATCAATCGCCCCGTGCATTGCAATGTCTCCGAGCCGGAGCGCTTGGCGGCGGTGGCTGTGCTGGATGCGTGGATCAGCGGGAAGGGGATGGTGAGGGAGAAGGATGGCACGATCTATCCGCCGCTGAGGACGAGCACGGCGAAGGACGAGCAGGGTAGCTTGGTGGCGAAGGTCACCGCGGTGTCGGAGGGTTTCGGGAATCTCTCCACGGATTTCGTGGCGGCGGATTTGGAGAAGCTTGGCTTGAAGGTGGGGGATGCGGCTTTGTTGAAGAAGGGCGAGAAGACGCTTGAGGTGAAGGTGACGCTTTACTGGAGTGAGGTGGAGGAGGGGAAGGGCTGCGTCTATGTCGCGCCGGAGGGTTGGCTGGGGATTGTAATCAATAGCGGGCGCGCGGCGGATGCGCTGGGCGTGAGGAAGGGGGATGCAGTCTCGCTGAAGGGGAAGTAGTCCGCACAGCCCGGGAGCGCCAGGCACCAGCCTGGCTGAAGCAGTTATAAGGGGCGGACTTCAGCTTGTGACCCCGTGTTGGTTGGGCGCGAGGCGAGCTGACTGGTGGTGAGGCATGCAGGCCCGGCACGAAGCGGCCTTGGATGGGTGAGTCGGAGTAGACCCGGGGGCACTTGGTCATGCCTGCCGCCAGAACTGCTTCAGCCAGGCTGGTGCCTGGCGCTCCCGGGCTTGCGGCTTGAAAAGCCGCGCTCCATATTGCGTTTTCACAAACAGCATCCACTATCCCTGCGTGCTGAAGCCGCTTGCCCGAATGTCTCCGCTGGAGGATGCGCCGGGCTTCCGCGGTGCGCTGCGGGATTGGTTCGCCCGGCATGGCAGGGACTACCCCTGGCGGCGCACCAGCGACCCCTACGCGGTGCTGGTGTCCGAGGTGATGCTGCAGCAGACGCAGATCGCCACGGTGCTGGGGCGGGGATTTTACACGCGCTTCCTGGAGCGCTTCCCGGATGTGGCCACGCTGGCCGCAGCGGAGGATGAGCCATTGCTAAAAGCATGGGAGGGCCTGGGCTACTACCGCCGGGCACGCATGCTTCGCGAATCCGCCCGCGCCGTGCTGGAGCGCCATGACGGAGCCTTCCCGCGCGATCTGCCCGCGCTGCTGGCGCTGCCAGGGATCGGCCGCTACACGGCGGGTGCGCTGTCGTCCTTCGCCTTCGACCTGCCCGCGCCGCTGGTGGATGGAAATGTCGCCCGCGTGCTCAGCCGGCTTTTCGACAAGGCGGATCCGATCGACGCCACGCCGATGCAGAAGTGGCTGTGGGAGACCGCGGAGCAACTCCTGGACCACTCCCACCCGCGTGCCTTCAACTCCGCGCTGATGGAGCTCGGCCAGACGCATTGCCGCCCGGGCCAGCCGGATTGCCTGTCCTGCCCGGTCGCCGCCTGGTGCCGCACCCGCGAGCCCGCCGGGCTGCCGGTGAAGGCCAAGCGCCAGTCGATCGAGGAGATCGACGAGCACGCCATCTTCCTCACCCGCCGCGGGAAGATCCTGCTGGCCCGCCAGGGGAAGGGTCGCCGCGAGGGCATGTGGCGCTTGCCCCTGCGCGCCGAGGCCAAGGACCTGCTCCTCCTGCACCGCCGGAAATACGGCATCACCCGCTACCGCGTGACCCTGCACGTCCATGAGTGCCCCGCCCGCCACGCCGCCGCCAGCCCGCAGCCGGGCGAGGAATGGATCCTGCTGGAGGCGCTGGAGGAAATCGTGATCCCCCCCGCCGATCGCGCCGCGATTCAAGCTGTTCGTGCAGGCGCACAAGAAATCGCGTGAGACCTCTCTAACCTTTTGCTTCATTTCCCCCGGATGCCACTCCTCTCCCGCTTGTTTCCAGTCGCCTTGGCGGCGGTCCTCTTCACCGGGTGCAGGAGCACCGTTCCGGAGCCGCCGCCGAATCCCACCGAGCCGGGCCGCGCCGTCATGCGCATCGCGGCCCAGCGCCTGACCGCCGTGGTCATCTCCGGGAAGGAAGAGATCTCTCCTTGGGTCGAGAGCAAGTTCACCAAGGGCCAAGGGCCGGACGATGCCGATGGCGGCTCCGCGGCACCGATCGCCCCGGACGGTTACTTCATCACCGCGGACCACGTGCTGGCGCGCTCGGAAGGGCGGAATGTTTTCCTGATCCACGCGCAGCAGGGGGCACTGCACGCCAGCCGCGCGCGCATCGTCTGGCGCTCCTCGTCCAGTGATCTGGCCGTGCTGCACATCCCGATCGCCACGCCGCGTTATTACCAGTGGACGGATCCGGACCAGTGGGTGCCCACGGGAACCCCGATCGTTCACTCGGGCATCGCCACCGGCTTCCGCAGTGAGCCGGGCAAGACGGTCACCGGCATCCCGCCGGGCCGAGGCAATGCGATGCGCTTCAAGCACGACATCCCGCTCGAGCCGGGAGACAGCGGCGGCGCGGTGATCGATGCGCAGGGCCGCTTGGTGGGGATCAATTCCGCGGTGGAATTCCTGGTTCCGCTCGAGACCGCATTTTTCATTGAATCGGAGGCGAACCGTCCGAACGTGCACGCCTTGGAGCGGGTCATCGAAAAAGACCGCCGCAGCCATCCCATACAGGTGCCTGCTGCGCTGCCCGTTCCCGCACCCGATTCCGCTCCTGCTCCTCTTCCTCCACCATGAAGTTGCCCTTGTCCGTCTTGCCGCTGGCCCTGCTGGCGCTGGCTGCTCCCTCCTGCATGTCCCGGGGTCCGGGTGGCTGGGAAGCGGGCTGGACGGAGCGCGCCGCGCAGGACCGGATCATGCTGGTGCGGAATACCCCGGAGACCCTGGGCCACCGCCGCCTGGTGTATCAATCCGCCGCGCACCCGCACCTGGGTGAGTTCCTGCACCGCGAGGGCTTTCCGGATTTCATCGCGGAGACCTCCAGCGATGACCGGCAGTATCTGATTCTCTATTACCTCAAGTCGCGCAGTGCCTTCGCCTGCCGCACCCGCCGCACGGGGAATGATGAGATCCAATTTGCCGGGCCCTACACCATGACCAAGAGCGAGACGGCGGTGCTCAAGCAGCTCCAGCATAATAGCGAGGGGAGCATGCCGACGGCCACGGTGAAGGCGAAGCCGGAGGCGTGAGCAAGGGGCGGCTTTTGATTGAACCGCGAAAATCGCGAAAGCCGCGAAATTCGAACAGCCGGGAGAGGCACCCGGTGGATCATCGTCGCTCCCCGGCCGTCGGGTCCAGGGAAGGGTGATAGGGAGAAGTGAGGGCTCGCTCACGGCAACAGGGTTGCCTGCCGGAAAGCGGCAACAGGGTTGCACGCAGTCCAAGGCGGCTGCGCCGCGGGGTGATCCCTAAAAACAAGAGCGCCGCCGGGGTCCCACCCCCGGCGGCTAAAACCATCAACCCCTGTGCCCGGTAGGCCGGACACGGAAGGCTGACAATATGCTGTTCACCCTTACATGAAAACTCACGCAGTGCGCGGTCTTCAAGGAGTCAGACCCCCCAGCCGGGTGAACGTTCAAACTTTCCGAAACTTTTTTCGCGGAGTTTCGGCGGCCCTCAGTGGCAGTGGTAGACCTCGCTGTCTGCCACCCGGCGGCGGATGGCCCGGAGCACCTGGCGGGTGCCCTCGTCGAGGCGGACCGGATGGACGTAGGCATCGACTTCCCACTGCTCTGCCAAGCGCTCAAGCAGCTGACACTGAGTGCGTTCGGAGACCGGGCGGAAAGCCGGCCAGCGGGCATCCACCACCAGCACCAGAAGCTTCCAGCCGGGGAAATGGGTCACCTGCTTGGCCCCCACCCAGGCACGGCGGATCGCGGGCTCGGCGGCCAGGGTCTCCCGCAGGAGCTCCATTTCCCGGGCGCTGAGGTCGTGGGGCAGGAAGGAATCCGCCTTGTCCACCCGGCTACGCTCCACCAAGGCGGCGCGCAGCTCGCGGTCGTGGCGCGCGGCGCGGCTGCGCAGGTGGTCCATCTGCGCGGTATCCCCGCGGCGGGCGTGGTAGCTGGCCAAGGTCTCAAAGGCGCGGGCGGCGATGATCGGGTCCCCGGCCGCGCGTTCGAGGAAATCCGCGGAACTGCAGTCGCCCTGCTGGGCCAGATGGCAGCCGCGGAGAAAGAGCGCGCCGGAGTGATCCGGCCTGCGCTCCAGTAGGGCCAGCACCTCCGGCTGGATCTTCTCCAGCCCATCCAGGCGGGACAGCGCGGCAATCCGCTTCCAGGCATCCCGCACCCCGCGGGCATCGCAGGCGTCCCCGGAGGCGCGGCGGTGGGCGGCGCGGGAGCAGGTGGCGCCGCGCAGCCATTCCCGGCTGAAGCGCTCACGGGCTTCTCCCTGGAAGGCGCTGCCTAACAACTCATCCGCCGCGCAGCGCTCAGGCACCAGGTGGGCCAGCGGGAGGGCATCCGGTGGATCGAGCCGCGAGAGCCTGTCGGCCAGGCCCGGGTGGGTGTCCCCTGCTTCCGCGCCGAGTGCCATGATCTGGCGGGCCCAGCCTTCACGGCGGGCGGCGGGCGGCTCGCTGCGGACCAGGGCAGAGAGCTTGTCCATCACATCGTCCGGCAGGGGTGTGCTGTTAGGGATCGCGGCCTCGAGCGGCTGCCAGAGTTCCTCGTCGAGCCGCTGCCCTTGGATCGCCAGGCGGCGCAGGCCGGAGGCGAGGACTTCCGGAGAGACGGCCTCCGCGGAGATCCGGTCGGCCTCCAGTTCATTGAAGCGGGAGAGGCGGAAGGCGCGGGAGTTGAAGCGCGGCCAGAACCAGTGGACGAATTTGGCCAGCAGCGGGCAGAGTGGACTGGCAGGCAGGCGGCCGACGATCTTTTCCCAAGTGGCGCGCGTGCGGTGCAGCCAGGCCCGGAGCCGGCCATCCGGCCCGCCCACGTGCGCGAACTCATGGGCCAGCACCGCGCGGAATTCCTCCGGCGTCAGGACCTCCATCAGCGGCAGGCCGATCACCAGGAAGCTGCGGTACCAGCCGAACATGCCGAGCCGCGGGTTCTGGACCGCCGCGGCATTCAGCTGCGGGTCCAGCAGCACCTCGTGGAAGCTCACCTCGCCCAGGCAGCTGCCGGTCTCGCGGATCACGCGGTGGAGTTCCGGGTGATCCTCTTCCGTGAGCAAGATGCCTTGTGGCCGGTCGAACTTCACCCACAGGCAGGCGAGGATGAGCACAGCCGTTAGAAGGCCGGCCAGGGAGATGGCGGCGGCGAGCAGGGTGCCACCCAGTCCCTGATAGAAGGCGGCGAGGAGGACCCCCGTGACCAGCAGGACCGCGCAGAACATCAGCGCGAGGAAGAGGACGGCATAACCCAATAGCACCCAGAGCACGGTCTCGCGTAGCAAGCCGTGCGGCTTGTCGCTTCTGGAAGGCGACAGCTCCGCCACGAGGGTATGGTCGCGCGTCATCCGGAGGAGGGGGAATGGTGCAAGCGGTCGTTATTCTAACTTCAATACCAATACAACCTAAAAATTATATCTCGTGGGCGGACGGAGTTGAAGCATCAACCGAATTGAAAAGCCGAGCAGATGCCTGGAAATCCCATGCCTGAAGCGCTTTCCGCCATACCCACGATTGGCGGGGAATCGATACACAAGGTGACATCAGATGTCGCCTTGCAACTTGTATACAATGAGAGCCTGGCCATTGCATCGTGCATCCGGAGCGAAATGCAGCGTGCATCCGCAAAGTGAATGAAGAGGCAGTGGGAGGAGCGGGAATCCCGCTACCAGGGCGGTTTTCGGCCATTGGGAAGGCCTCGGCACGGCGATTGCAAAAGCTTGCCTTGGCCAAACAAACGACAAGCCACCATCAACAAACATGAAACTCGCGCTTCTTCTCTCGGCATCCGCCGCACTGCTGGCGACCAGTTGCACCGTGGAAACCTACGCTCCGCCGTCGCCCCAGGCCCGTGTGGGCTATGAGCCCGGATATGTGATCAATACCCTGCCTGCGGGGTACAGCACCGAGGTCGTCTCCGGCACGCGCTACTACTATCACGACAACGTCTACTACCGCCCGCAGGGCAGGGGCTACGTGGTGGTGCAGTCGCCCCGGGGCGGCCACTACAACGACCACGATGGACGGAACAGGGATGGCGGCGGCCGCGACCACGATGGCCGGGACTGGAATGGTGACGGGCGCGACCGCGATGGACACCGCGGCAACGTGACCGTGATCAAGAGCCTGCCCCATGGCTACGTCGTGGTGAACCGCGGTGGGCACCGCTACTACCGTGCCGGGGGTACCTACTATGAGGCCCACTCCGGCGGCTATGTGGTGGTGCGGGAACCCTTCTAACAGATCAAAAACAAGCCACCCCTACCGACATGAAACCCATGCTTCTCTGCACGGCAGCCGCGGCATTGCTGGCAGCCAGCTGCACCGTGGAAACGTACACCCCGGCGGAAACTTCCACCGTGACGGTCACGGACTACCAGCCCGGCTATGTGGTGCATACCTTGCCCACCGGCTACCGGACGGAAGTCATCTCCGGCGCCCGCTACTACCATCATGACAATGTCTACTACCAGTCCCAGGGCGGCGACTATGTCGTCGTCAAGCCGCCGCGTCCCGGTGGCGTGGGCTGGGATGGCAACCAGCGCGGCTATGACCGCGATTGGGATGGCCGCGATGAAGATGGCGACGGGCGTGACCGCGACTTCGACGGCAGCATTGCGGTGATCAAGACCTTGCCCGACGGCTACGTGGTGGTGAACCACGGCGGCACGCGCTACTACCGTGCGGGGAATGTCTACTATCAGGCCCGCACCGGCGGGTATGCGGTGGTGGAGAGTCCGTTCTAACAGGAACGCCGCCTTCTTCGAATGGGTCTTATAAGTCCTATAGGACCTATCGAAGAACGGGGTGGCTCTAACACTCCACCACGTTCACCGCCAGGCCGCCGCGGGAGGTCTCCTTGTACTTCGACTTCATGTCGCGACCGGTGTCGCGCATGGTCTTGATGACCTTGTCCAGGGAGACGAAGTGCGAGCCGTCCCCTGCCATGGCGAGGCGGGAGGCATTGATTGCCTTCACGGAGGCCATCGCATTACGCTCGATGCAGGGGATCTGGACCAAGCCGCCGACGGGATCGCAGGTCAGGCCGAGGTTGTGCTCCATGCCGATCTCCGCGGCGTTCTCCACCTGGGTGGAGGTGCCGCCGAGGTATTCCACCAGGCCGGCCGCTGCCATCGAGCAGGCCACGCCGACTTCGCCTTGGCAGCCGGCCTCGGCACCGGAGATGGAGGCATTCCGCTTGTAGAGCATGCCGATCGCCGCGGCTGTGAGAAGGAAGCGGTGCACGCCATCCGGGTGCGGGGAATGGCGGAAGCGCACGGCATAGTGCAGCACCGCGGGGATGATCCCGGCGGCACCATTGGTGGGCGCGGTGACCACGCGTCCGCCGGCGGCGTTCTCCTCGTTCACCGCCAGGGCGTAGAGGTTCACCCAGTCGAGGATGGTCAGCGGATCTGTTAGGGAGACTTCAGGATGACTGCAGAGGTTTTCGAAGATCGCCTTCGCGCGGCGCTTCACCTTCAGGCCGCCGGGCAGGGTGCCTTCCCGCGAGCAGCCGCGCTTCACGCAGGCCTGCATGGCGGACCAGATGGCATTCAGCCGCGCGCGGGTCTCCGCCTCTGGACGGAAGGCAGCCTCGTTCTCTAACATGAGGTGCGCGATCGAGCAGGCGTTGCGCTCGCAGGCGGTCATGAGTTCCGCGGCATTCGTGAAGGGATGCGGCAGCACCAGCTCCTCAGCGGGCGGACGCTGCATCTCCGCCTCCGTGGCGATGAAGCCGCCACCGAGGGAATACACCACCTCATCCGCAATCGGCTGGTCCGCGGCATCCAGCGCGGTGAAGTGCATGCCATTCGGGTGCAGGGGCAGCGGCTTGAGGCGCTTGAAGTCCAGGTCCGCCTTTTCATCGAAGGGCAGGTCCGCGCCCCAGGGCGTGCGCAGGTGGCCGGCCCGGATCTCGGCGAGCTGCTCCGGAATGCTCTCGATATCCACCGTCTCCGGCTCCGCGCCGCGGAAGCCGAGCAGGATGGCGGCGTCCGTCCCATGGCCCTTCCCCGTGGCGGCCAGCGAGCCGTAGAGATCGCAGCGCAGGCGGGCGACGCGCGGGGCCAGACCCTTTTCCTCCAGCCCGCGGACGAAGCGGCACGCCGCACGCATGGGTCCCACCGTGTGCGAGGAGGAGGGACCCACACCGATGGTAAAGAGATCGAGCGCGGACAAGGTCATGGCCGCCAAGCATCATCCTTGGCGCGACGGTGGCCTGCAAGGACGCGGGGAAAAATTGACCGATTCGGGAGAGGGCCGCGGGGGATGCAGCCAAGGGCCCGGAGCCCGGCACATCCGGCTAAGGTCGTATGGGCAGGAATACGGAAATCTGGCAGAAGGAGAGAGTGGCTGGCCCAAGCCACCCTTTCCCCTCCTATTTCCCAGACTCCCAGCCATGCACTCGCACTCTAACAGGACTCTCCTGCTCCTGGCCGCGACCACCGCTGCCGCCCTCACCCTTCCTGCCAGCGCGATCTGGCATGACTTTGACGAGGCAACCGCGATCATCGGGCGCAAGACACTGCCCTCCCCGACATCGCTCTTCATGCCGCAGGACATCACGCTGAGCCCGGCGACGGGCAAGGCCTTCGTGGTGGACTACGGGAACCACCGGGTCCTGCGCTACTCCTCCGCGGCGGCGCTGGCGAATGGCCAGGCGGCGGAAGCGGCCTTCGGCCAGCCGGACCTCTATTCCGGGGAGTCCGGCCTGAGCGCGGACCATCTGTATGGCCCGCAATCGGTGGCTGTGGACTCCGCGGGCCACATGTGGGTGAGCGATACCGAGAACCACCGGATCCTGCGCTGGGACAATGCCGATACCGCGGGCAGCGGCACGGCTGCCGTGCAGGTGCTGGGGCAGACGAGCTTCACCGTGCGCGGCGGAGGCACGTCACAGTCCCTGCTGCAGCGGCCCGGTGGAATCGCTCTGGATGGCGCGGGCCGTTTGTGGGTGGCGGATTATTTCAACAACCGCGTGCTGCGCTTCGACAACCCGACGGCCAAGGGCAATGGCGGCCTGGCGGATGGGGTCTTAGGCCAGCCGAACTACACCAGCGGCAATGTTGGATTGACCATCAATACTTTCAACTCGCCCTACGATCTGGACGTGGATGCGCAGGGCCGCCTGTGGGTGGCGGACTTCGGGAATGACCGGGTGCTGTGCTTCTTCGCCCCCACGGCCGGGATCCAGGAACCGGCCAGTCTGGTGCTCGGGCAGGCAGACTTCACCAGCAAGGTGCCGGGCGGGGGCAAGGCCCAGTGCCGGAGCGCCATCCAGGTGGAGGCCACGCCCACGGGCTCGGTGTTCGTGATGGACGGGCAGAACAACCGGGTGCTGCGCTGGGACAACGCCGTGGCCAAGGCGAATGGCGCGAATGCCGATGGCGTGCTGGGCCGCACCGGGCTGGACGACAATTCCGGCTACTCCACCACGGCTGGCTATATCACCAGCGAATGCCGTGGCATGCATGGCGATGCGGCCGGGCACCTGTGGATGGCGGACCGCGGGAACGACCGCGTGCCGCGCTGGGACAACGTGAACGGGAAGCCCAACGGCGCGAATGCGGACGGCGCGATCGGCCAGGTGAATGCTGCGACGACTCCCTTCAGCTCGATCAACCCAGCGCTGTCACCGATCGCGCCGCGCAGTGGCCTGGATGATCCGATCAGCGGGAAGTTCTTCGTGGCGGACAGCGGGCGGGTGCTGCGCTACGCCAACCGCAGCTCGGCGATCAATGGTGCCGCACCGGAAGCCTCTCTCGGCAAGGCCGACATGTTCGACTACGGCGGTGCCAGCCCCAGCCAAGTCGAGCTGGGCAGCACCTGGGGACTGGCACTGGACAGCGGGGGGCGGCTGTGGGTGAGCGATCCCGACAACAACCGCGTGGTGGCCTTCGCGAACGCCGCCACCGCCGCGACCGGAGCTACGATGTCCGTCGTACTTGGCCAGGTGGACTTCAACCATAAGGACGAGGGGCTCTCGCAGACCGGGATGAACCACCCGCACGGACTGTGCATCGATGCCGCGGGGAATCTCTACGTGGCGGACTACGGGAACCAGCGCGTGCTGCGCTTCGCCAACATTGCGAATGCGGCCAGCGGCGCGGGGGCGACCGCGGTGATCGGCCAGCCGGATTTCGTAAGTTCCGGCGGCCCTTCGAGCAACAACAAGCTCCTGAGCCCGAGCGGTGTCTGCACGGATGCGCAAGGCCGGCTGTGGGTGGCGGACCCGGGGAAGAGCCGCGTGACGCGCTACAATACGCCGCTGACCAGCGCACCGCTGGATGCGCCATCCGGGATCCTGGGTGGTACCGGAGGGATCACGCCGGGCACGATGAGCCAGCCGCATGCCGTGGCCGTGGATCCTTCCGGCCGCTTGTTCGTGCTGGACGCCGTTTTCAACCGGATCATGCGTTTCGAGAACGCCGCGGCGAAGCCCGATGGCGCGAATGCCGACGGGGTGCTCGGAGAGCCGAACCTGAACAGCTACGTGCTGGACGGCCGCACGCTGCGCACCTCCCGCCGCTGCAACTGGATGTTCCTGGATGCCGCGAATCACCTGTGGCTGGGGGATGAGGGGAATGCGCGCTTGATCCGCTTCTCGTCCCGGGCCACCGCCCACATCATCTCGCTCAACCTGACGGACACGAATTACGGCTTCACCTTCAGCGGTGAAGCGAACATTCCCTACACGGTGAAGTCCTCCACGGACCTGAAGAACTGGCAGACGGAGCAGACCTACAATCTCTCCGTGCCCGGCACCCAGGTCTTCAGCAAGCTGAAGAACGGGCCGAAGCGCTTCTACCGCGTCGAGGAACCGTAGTGGCCGGAAGGGTGCTGCGGGCCGAAGTGCCAAGTATTGAAAAAGTGCCAAGTGCCAAGGAACAGCCAACAGCCCTTCGGGTTCCGGCTCTGAAGGCTGTTTCTGCCTTTCCTTGGCACTTGGAACTTTCTCTTCACTTGGCACTTCCGCGCAGCGGCTTGGCACTTGGCACTTTTGCGCGGCGGGGTGGCACTTCCGGTGTATAGACGGATTGCGCGATTCGGGCAGACTGCGGGCATGAGAGGGCAAAGAACCTGCCGTCTCGCTGCCATTATGAAACTCCTCCGGCCCTTTGTGGGCTTCTTTCTCGCCAGCCTCGCGGCGAGCCTTCCGGTCCAGGCGATTTGGAAGAACTTCGACGATGCGACGGTGATCCTCGGTCGCCGCGACCTGCCCTCGCCGTCCAATTTCTATCAGCCGCAGGACATCGCGGTGAATGCGGCGAGCGGCAAGGTCTTCGTGGTGGATGGCGGGAACAACCGCGTGCTGCGCTTCAGCTCGGCGGCGGCGCTGGCCAATGGTGTCGCGGCGGAAGCGGTCTTCGGCCAACCGGATCTCTTCTCGTGTGATCCCGGCCTGGGCCAGGGCCGTCTGAATAGCCCGCAGGCCGCAGCGGTGGACGCGGCGGGGCACTTGTGGGTGACCGATACGGATAACATCCGGGTGCTGCGCTGGGACAATGCGGATACCGCCACGAGCGGAGCGCTGGCGGCGCAGGTGCTGGGACAGCCTGATTTCAACACGCGCGATGGCCACGTCACCCAGGACGGCCTGCTGCGCCCCGGCGGCCTGACCGTGGATTCGCTTGGCCACTTGTGGGTGGTGGACTACTTCAACAACCGCGTGCTCCGCTACGATAATCCTAGTAGCAAGGGCAACGGCGGCGCGGCGGACGGCCTGTTGGGCCAAGCACTCTTCACCACCAGAAGCTCCGGCACCTCCGCCAACCAATTCGACTTCCCCTACGATGTAGTCGCGGATGCGCAAGGCCGGCTGTGGGTCTCGGACTTCGGGAATGCGCGGATCCTGCGCTTCGATGCGCCGGCTGCACAGATCCAGCCGGTGGCCAACGGCGTGCTCGGCCAGCCGGATTTCATTTCCTCCGACAGCGGCGGCGGCCCGGCGCAGAACAACCGGGTGATCACCATCGAGGTGACGCAGTCCGGCTCGCTCTTCGCGCTGGATAGCCAGAATTCGCGGATCCTGCGCTGGGACAATGCCGCCGCGAAGGCCAATGGCGCGAATGCGGACGGCGTGCTTGGCCGGACCGGGCTGAACGATAGCTCCGGCTTTCCGAACACGCCCGGTACCATAAGCCCGGAGGTCCGCGGCATGGCGAGCGATGCGAGCGGCCACCTGTGGACCGTCGACCGTCAGCTCGAGCGCGTGCTGCGCTGGGACAACGCCACGGCCAAGGCCAACGGTGCGGCGGCGGACGGGGTGATCGGCCAGCCGGACACGGCCACAACCTACTTCGCCAACTATGACCCTAGTATCACGCTGACCACCACCCGCGGCGGCGTGGATGATCCGGTGAGCAAGAAGTTCTTCGTCGGCGATAGCGGGCGGGTCCTGCGTTACGCCAGCCGCGCCGCGGCGGAAGCCGGTGACGCACCGGAGGCCGCGCTGGGCAAGAGCGACCTCTCTTCCTTCGGTGGCGGCAGTCCGACTGCCACGAATCTGCGCAGCACCTGGGGCCTGGTGATGGACTCCGCGGGCAAGCTCTGGGTCTGCGATAACGAGGCCAACCGGATCCTGGCTTTTGCGAATGCCGCAACCGCGCCGACCGGAGCCGCGGCCACGGTGGTGCTGGGCCAGCAGAACTTCACGGATTCGGGCCCCCTTCGCTCGCAAAAGGGCCTCAGCCAGCCGCGCGGCATGGCGCTCGATGCCGTGGGGAATCTCTACGTCGCAGACTTCGGGAACCGCCGGGTGCTGCGCTTCAACAGCCTGGCCACGAAGACCAGCGGTGCCGGCGCGGACGCGGTGATCGGGCAGCAGGACTTCACAAGCGACAACACGGGTACGGATCCTTCCCTGCTGGATGATCCCAGCGGTGTCTGCACCGATAGCTCCGGCCACTTGTGGGTGGCGGACACCGGGAAGAACCGCGTGGTGCGCTATGACAACCCGCTGACGAATTCCCCGCTCACGCCGCCTTCTGGCACGCTGGGCGGCCTTGCCTCCATCGGGGTTTCCGGGATGGCCCAGCCCACCGCCGTGGCGATCGATGCGCAGGGTCGACTGTTCGTGCTCGACTACAGTTTCAACCGCATCCTGCGCTTCGACAATGCCGACTTCAAACCGAACGGCGCGCCGGCCGATGGGGTGCTCGGCGCACCGGACTTCGACCGGAACATCGCGCAAGCCCGCTCCAGTCACGCCTTCTACCGGCCCTTCGGGCTCTTCCTGGATCGCGCCGACAACCTGTGGGTGGGTGACGAGAATAATACCCGCCTGATGCGCTTCTCGCCACGCTCCTCCGCGGTCATCACGGAGAGTGTTCTCACCAGCGGGATCTACTCGCTGACCTTCCACGCGGAGGCGGGGATCCTCTACACCGTGCAGTCCTCGCTGGATCTAACGAACTGGAAGAATGAGCAAGGCTTCCTCATCGAGAATCCGGGCCTGCAGATCTTCCTGAAGGGCCAGGACGGGCCGAAGCGCTTCTACCGGATCGAAGAGCCGTAGCGGCAGGTGAGGGTGCTGCGGACCGGAAGTGCCAAGTATTGAAAAAGTGCCAAGTGCCAAGGAACAGCCAACAGCCCTCCGGGTTCCGGCTCTGAAGGCTGTTCCTGCCTTTCCTTTGGCACTTGGCACTTTTCTTTACTTGGCACTTTGGCCGCCCCCACCGATCGATGGGGCCGCCGCGATGCTCAAGGACCTCTCGCTCTCTGCCGTCATCGCGGGCTTCGTCTCCGTGCTGGTGGGCTTCACCAGCTCGGTGGCGCTGATCTTCCAGGCCACGCAGAACTTGCATGCCACGCCGGAGCAGGCGGCTTCCTGGATCTGGGCGATCGGGATCGGGATGGGGGTGCCGACGATCCTGTTCTCCCTGCTGACGCGGAAGCCGATCCTGATCGCGTGGTCCACGCCGGGGGTGGTGGTGATCGCCGCGGCTGCGGCGGTGAAGACCGGGACGCCGCTGACGATGGCGCAGGCGATCGGCTGCTTCCTGTTCAGCGGGGCCCTGATCGCCATCGCGGGCTTCAGCGGCGGCTTCGAGAAGATCATGAAGAAGCTGCCGATGGCGCTGGCCTCGGCCTTGCTGGCGGGAGTCCTGGCGAGGTTCGCCTTGGATGCCTTCGGGGCGATTCCGGGGAATCCGCCGCTGGTGCTGTCGATGATCGCGGCCTACGTGCTGGGGCGGCGCTTCTGGCCGCGGGTGAATGTGCCGGTGATCCTGCTGCTGGGGGTGGCGATCGTGGCGGCGCAGAAGAAGTTCCACCTGGAGAGTGTGCCCTGGACTCTAACAAGTCCGGTGTGGATGGCACCGGAGTTTTCCGCGGGCGCGCTGGTCGGGGTGGGCATCCCGCTCTTCATCGTGACGATGGCCTCGCAGAACCTGCCGGGGATCGCGGCGATCCGGGTGGCGGGCTACGAAGCGCCGGTCTCGCCGATCGTGGGGTGGACCGGGGTGGCGACCTTCCTGCTGGCGCCCTTCGGGGCCTTCGGGATCAACCTGGCGGCGATCACCGCGGCGATCGTGCTGGGACCCGAGGCGCACCCCGATCCTGCGCGGCGCTACTGGGCACCGGTGTTCTCCGGGGTCTTCTATCTTTTGATCGGCTTGTTCGGCGCCACGGTGGCGGCTTTGTTCGCCGCTTTTCCACCGGAGCTGGTGAAGGCGATCGGCGGGCTGGCCCTGCTGGCGACAATCGCGAATGCCTTGGCGGCGGCGCTGGAGAAAGAGCACTGCCGGGAGGCCTCCGTGATGACCTTTTTCGTGACCTTGTCGGGGGTGACCTTGTTAGGGATCGGGTCGGCGTTTTGGGGGATCGTGGCGGGTGGTGTGGTGCTGGCGCTGGCGAAGAGGAAGGGGTGAGGCTAATCCCACGCACGAAGCAATGCCTGCCCCCCGGGACCGCGGAGGCTCTGCCCCGCAGAGTGGTCCCTTGGAGTGGTGAGCAGGAAAAGGTCGCAGCAAGAGTGACGGCGCTATCCATTCGAACCGCGAGATAGAGCGCGCCGCAGGGGTTGCTTCTGCGGGGCTGAGCCTCTGCGCTCCCGGCGGGCGGGCATCCGGTCGAGCGTCCAAGCTAGCGCGGCACTCCCGACATAACTCACTCATCGCAAAAGGCACATCTTGCCCCCCAAGGGAGCCCCGCCCCGAAACCACGGGAAACCTGACAGCCAGGGAAGCTGCTTGACTAAGTGTTTAAAATACCTCAGAACAGGAGCGCTATGAAACCCATTCCCTCCTTGTCCCGCACCCTCGCGCTGACGGCTCCGGCCGTCCTCCTGACCCTCAGCGGTGCCCACGCGGCCTCCGACTACCTGCTGGAGATCGAAGGCATCAAGGGCGAGTCCAGCGACTCGAAGCACCGCGACGCGATCGAGATCGAGAGCTTTTCCTGGGGCTGCACCAACAGCGGCTCCGCTGCCAAGTCCATCACCTTCACGCTCGGCAAGCGGATCGACAAGGCGAGCCCGCTGCTCTTCCTGGCCTGCGCCAAGGGCAACCACATCCCGCAGGCCACGCTGACGGTGCGCAAGAGCAACGCCGCGGGCGGCAAGACCGACTACTACCAGGTGACGCTGACCGACATCCTGATCAGCTCCTACCAATCCTCCGCCCACCCGCCGACCGGTGGCACGGCGGGCCCGCCGGAAGTGCCGGCAGACCAGATTTCGATCAATTTCACCAAGATCACCTACAGCTACACCCGCACGGACGAGAACGGCCAGGCGGTGGAAGAGCCGATCAAGGTGGAGGCCGACTTTAGCAGCCCACAGCAATGAAAGCCCCACACCACCGCTGGCCGCGGCGAGTCTTCGCGGCGCTTGCGGGATGGGTGGCGGCCCTGGCGTTTCCCGTCTCCGCGGCACCCACGCTGCAGGGTTGGCTGAACTTCGGCCCGGATGTGCCGGGTGAAGCGACGTCGCCCGGTCACGAGGGCTGGCTGGACTTCGATGGTGCCGCCGCGACCGGTGGCCCGCCGCTGCCCGGCAGTGTGCTGAGCCTGCACCGCCGGATCGACAAGGCCTCCCCGCTGCTGATGAAGGCCTGCGCCCAGGGGAAACACTTCCCGAAGGTGACGCTGCAGCTCTGCAAGATGGAGGAGGGCAAGCCGCAGCTCTTCTGGACGCTCACGCTCACGGATGTGATGGTCAGTTCCTACAAGTGCAGCGGTGGCGGCGGAGGTGCCGGCACCCCGCCCGATGAGGAGCTGGAGCTCATCCACACCGGCGTGCGGATGACCTACTACCAGACCGATAACCCGGGCGCCCTGCCGATCACCACGGATCTGCCCTACACGGGGGATGCAGATGGCGACGGGATGTCGGATGCCTTCGAGACCCAGTACGGCCTGCAGCTCAACTCCGATGACGGCGGGCAGGACGCGGACCACGACGGGATGACGAATCTGGAGGAATGCCAGGTGGGCACGGATCCCACGAAGGGCACGTCCTTCTTCAAGGCGATCACGGAGGTTGGGCCGGACACGATCACCATCACTTGGAACAGTGTGCCGGGCGGCGTCTACCGGGTGCTCTATAGCCCGAACCTGACCGAGCCCTTCCAGCCGGTGGCCACACTCACCGCGAGCGGGCCGACCCACAGCCACACCCAGCCGCGCACCGGCAAGGGCGGATTCTTCAAAGTGGAGAAGGTGGAAGTCCCCTGAGTTTGCTGCTTCTGGAATGTTCAGCGAAGCGATCCTGCAGGACTGGGACCCCGCGCCTTTCCGCGCCGCACTGGCACGGGCCGGCTACACGCATGATGACCTGGAGGCCGCGGACCTGCGCCGCCGCGGCGATCCCGGGGCGCGCATGCACTTGGCGGCGAGGCTGCTGCCGGCGGACTCGCCGATGCTGACCTGCGTGCAGCTCTTCGACCTGGGCGAGCCGGTGGGAGGAAAGGCGGTGATGGCGGTTTTCGGCTCGGAGATGCTGGGGCTGATGCGGATTGGCCTGTTAGAAGCGCTGGGGAATGACCTGGTGCGCTCCGCGGCCAAGGTGGCGGCGAACGAGCACGGCTGGTTCGTCTACGATCATCCCGCGGCACTGGCCGCCGGCCGCACGGACTATGTGATGGGCGAGGGCAATTCCTCCCGGATGATGGCGGCACTGGCCACCGCGCGGAAGGGCGAGAGCGTGCTGGACCTGGGTGCCGGGGCCGGCTGGGGCTCACTGCGGATCGCGGAGCGCGGCTGCATCGTCACCGCCGCGGACCTGAACGAGCGGGCCCTGGGCTTCGCGCGCTTCAATGCGAAGCTCGCCGGGATCGAGGGCATTGAGCTGGTGCCGGGAGATCGCTTCGAGCCGCTGGCCGGGCGGAAGTTCCAGGCGATCGCGAGCAATCCGCCCTTCGTGATCTCCCCGCAGAATATCTTCACTTTCCGCGATGGCGGGGTGCGCGGGGATGGCTTCTGCGAGTCCCTGGTGCGGGCCTTCCCGGAGTATCTGGAGGAGGGCGGCATGGCGGTGATGATCTTCAACTGGTACGACCACGATGCCGAGCAGTGGGACCGCCGGCCGCTGGAGTGGGCGCAGGGCAGCGGCTGCGATGTGTGGCTCTTCCGCAGCGAGCGCCACCTGCCCGCGGACTATGCCTTCCGCTGGCTGCGGGAGAGCGGCCGCGGGAAGAATCCACCGCCGGAGGAAGTGGACGCGTGGATCCGCTACTACGCGGAGATCGGGCTGGCCGGCATCAACCTCGGCTTCCTGGTGATGCGCAAGCGCAGCGCTGCGAAGAACTGGACCCGCAGTGATTCGCGCGGTGAGTTGAAGATTGTTTCCACCGCGGGTGAGGAAGTGCGCCGGATCTTCGACAACCAGACCTGGCTGGAGGAATCCCCGCTGGCCGGGAATGATGCCGCGATCCTGGCCAGCCGCTTCAGCGTGCCGGACGGGATCCGCGCGGAGACGGAGATGAGCCTGGAGAAGGGCTGGGCGATGCGGACGATCCGCCTGAAGAGCTCCGGCCAGCTGAGCTACGACGGGCAGGTGGATGAGTTCATCCTGCGCCTGTTAGAAGTCTGCCGCCGCGGTGGCACGCCGGGGGAGATGCTGGTGGAGATCCTGGCCAAGCCGGAGTTCGCCGGAGTGGAAGGCGTGGCCGGGCAGATCGCGGGGTTGGTCAGGGAGATGGTGAGGCATGGCTTGCTGCTGCCGTGAGGCAGCCCTGGAGCAAGCGGCGGCACGACCTGCCCCTTACCCTCAAGTGAGTGAATAGCCCGGTTCTTCGCGCTGGAGGCGCATCGGAAATTAGCCGGTGGTGGAGGCTTTGCAGAACCACCGGACAGGCCGCCACCTGGATTCCCGTCCCGGAGGGCCGGCGGAAGGGGCGCTTCTACGAGCGATGCCGTACTTCCTTGGACTTCCCGGCACGGCTACTCCAGATGCCGGAAACACCCCGGTGCTTCCGGCATTCATTTCCGTCGCCCCTGCCGGGGCTCAATGGTTTTTGCCGTGCTTACCGGTGGTTCCGCAAAGCCTCCACCACCGGCTAATTTCCGACGCGCCTTCCGGCGCTAAGAGTCACTCTCGTCATTTGACAGCCCCGCCGTCCGCGCTTTCATGCCGGGAACCATGAAGACCAAGACCCTCCTTTTTTCCCTGATGGCCGCTGCATCCACCTCCCTGACCCCCATCGCCTCCGCCGCCCTGGTCGAAAAGACCGTAGAATACAAGGAGGGCGATACGACTCTCGAAGGCTTCCAGGTCTATGACGATGCCGTGCAGGGCAAGCGCCCGGCCGTGCTGGTGATCCACCAGTGGACCGGCCTGACGGACTACGAGAAGATGCGCGCGCGCATGCTCGCGGAGCTGGGCTACAATGTGCTGGCCGCGGACATCTACGGCAAGGGCGTGCGCCCGCAACCGCCCGCCGCAGGCCAGGAGGCCGGGAAGTTCAAGGGCGACCGCGGGCTCTACCGCGCGCGCCTGAAGGCAGGCCTGGACTTGCTCCAGAAGGACGAGCGCACGGACACGAAGAAGATCGCGGCGATCGGTTACTGCTTCGGTGGCACCGGAGTGCTGGAGCTGGCACGCAGCGGGGCGGACATTGCGGGCGTGGTCTCCTTCCACGGCGCGCTGGATGCCGCCGCGGGCATGGAGGCGAAGCCCGGCACGGTGAAGGCGAAGGTGCTGGTGCTCCACGGTGCGGAGGATCCCTTCGTGCCGAATGAACAAGCCGTGGCCCTGGGCAAGGAACTCAGCGCCGCCGGGGTGGACTGGCAGCTCTCCGTCTACGCCGATGCCGTGCACGGCTTCACCCAGAAGATGTCCGGCGACGACAAGTCGAAGGGCGCGGCCTACAATGAGAAGGCTGACAAGCGCTCGTGGGAGGCGATGAAGGTCTTCTTCGCGGAGATCTTCAAGTGAGGCGGAGCGGGCTCAAGTTGATGGTTGATAGACGGAGTTCCGATCTATCAACCATCCCTTCAGTTGCCCGCATCCTGGAAGCGGTAAAAGCGGCTGTCCCCGGCTTGCGGCTCCGGCCCGACCCAGCGGATGGTCCCGGAGGTCGCTTCCAAGAGGCCGGAACAGGTCGTCCAGTTCAAGTTGTCCGTGCTGGATTGGACACTGTAGCGTTTGCCGGGTATGGCGGTGGCATCCAAGACGAGGCCCAAGCCCGTCCGCTCCACCCGCCGGATGACAAAGGGCGCGGGCTCCGGGGCGGGAGCCGGTGCAGTCACGATCGATGGCGCGAAGCCCTGCGGCGGCCCTCCGCTGGATGAGAACTCCAGCAGAAGCCGAAGGCTGCCGCCCACCGGAAGCTGCCAAGGATGGATGATGCTGCCATCCTGCGCAGCCTCATATAGGCTCACTCCTGCGCCCAGGCCGGAGACCTGCACTTTGAAATCCTTCAGCAGGACATTGCCGGTATTGGAAATCGTCAGAAGCAGCTCGTAGCGCCCGGTTTCGGGATTGAGCTGAAGGGAGGCAGGGTCCCAAGCCAAGTGAGGTCCCGGCGAGACTGCGGCTGGCGAAACCAAGGCGACCTCCGCCCACGCTGCGGCGGAACCCGCCGCAAAAATCCGCAGCATCACCGGCTACCAATACCCGGTCCGGTGCGCGTCACGGTGAAGGAGGTGGTGCCGTCGGGCGCAAGGCTGCTCGCCATGAGCGCGGTGGAGACGGAAAAGATGCCGGCAGCGGAAGCATCGGGCACCACTTGCAGTCCATTCAGATCGAGTTCCCCGCGATTGCGGATGGTGAAGGTTTTGGTGTTCTCCTCCGGGCCGGAGAGATCCCACAGGACTTGCCCGCCGCTCGCCGGGAGTGGGGTGCCTTCGGGTTGTTCCAGAACCGGCTCTGTCTTGAGGTCGAGCGCCCACAGCTCCAAACCGTATTCGGCCGTTTTCACGGAGAGATACAGCCTGCCGGGAACCGCCACGATATTCGTGATCGAAACGGCGTTAAACGCAGCGAATTGGTCCGGTAGTGGAACCGTATCCGCAAATGAACCGTTCGAGCGCCACAGGGGCGAGTTCCCGGGAACATAGCTGGTAAAATACAAGCGCTCCGGGGTGGTCGTAAGGTAGGCGGGTGCATTCGGCCCGCCTTCCAGGAAGCTCCGCACAGCGTGTGTGCCGGCGGCTGAGCCATCGCTGGTCCATAGCTCGGAGGTGCTGTTAGAATTCTCCAAGGTGAAGTAGAGGCGCCCGTTGAGAGTCCGGAAATCCTTCGGCCCGTAAGCGGTGTCGCTGGCGGAAAGATCCGCCACCAGGGTCGTGCCGGCGTTGCTACCATCCGTGCGCCACAGCTCCTTGCCATGGGAATCCTTCGCCACGAAGAGAATGGTGGAACCCAGCGCCGCCATCTCGTGCCCGGGTCCAGCGCTGCCCTGATCACCGGGAACGATGTCCTTTACCAGGTAAGTCCCCTCGCTCGTCCCGTCGCTGCGCCAGAGTTCGATCCCGTTGAGGTGTTTGTTATCGCCGATGGAGTTCTGGGCGAAGAAATAGACGCTGCCATCCCCCGACTTGGTGAGCGCGAGGATCTTCGCATCGCCGGGTGCCGACCCGGGACCGGTCCAGAGGTCCTTGACCATCGCGGTGCCGGCGGCGCTTCCATCGCTGCGCCATAGCTCGACACCGGCCGCACCGCTTCCTCGGAAATAAAACTGGTTGCCCGTGAATATCGGGGAGCTGAGCAGCGACTGCCCCAGCCCTGGATTGATGTTCTTCACCATCGTGGTCCCCGCCGCCGTGCCGTCGGATTTCCACAGCTCATGCCCGTTCACCGCATCCCTCGCGCCGAAGTACAAGACATCCCCGGCAGGTGCCGATGTTAGAAAAACGGGTAAGGAGGAAACGGTGCCCGGATAGATGTCCTTCACCATCACGGTGCCGGCTTCCGTGCCGTCCGTGCGCCAGAGCTCCGCACCGGTGGCCGGAAGCGTGGCGGTGAAGAAGATCTGGTTTCCCACCGCGGTGAGATCGCCCGGTGTCGCACCCACCGCACCGGGATTGATATCCTTCACCATCCAGGTACCATCCGCAGTGCCGTCCGTGCGCCAGAGCTCCGCACCGTGCGCGGCATCGATGCCGGTGAAATAGAGGATCCCATCCGCGGAGGCGAAGCTGGTCCCGTCCATCAAGCCGCCTGCCGCGGCGAAGTCCACGTCATGCAGGAGCCGGGTGCCGGCCACGGTGCCATCGCTCTGCCAGATCTCGTTGCCGTGGATCCCGTCATCCGCAACGAAGAGCACCTTGCCCTGAAAGGCGGTCAACTTGGCCGGTCCTACGCTGGACTGCGCTCCCTGCACGCGGGCGAGGTACCGGGTGCCAGCCACCGTGCCGTCGCTGGACCACAGTTCCGTGCCCGTGTTGTCCCCTACCACGTAGTAGCACAGGCCGCCCGAGACCTTGAAATCCAGCACGTCCACTCCTGCGCTGCCGGCGCGGGCTTCCGCCAGCATCACGGTGCCAGCCGCCGTGCCGTCCGTGGACCAGACTTCGCGGCCGGCGGCCGCAGTGGTGGCCGTGAAAAGCAGGTGCCCGCCGCTCGCGGCAAGGAAGCGCGGGGCGCTGGCGGAAGTGCCAGCGGCGATGTCCTTCACCAAGGTGGTGCCCGCCGCCGTGCCATCGCTTTTCCACAATTCGCTGCCGACCCCGGGAATCCCGCCTGCGTCCGCTTGGAAATAGGCGACATTTCCCATGACCGCCATCGAGTCGGAGCCCACACCTGAACTACCCGGGCGAAGGTCCTTGACCATTTGCGTGCCCGCTGTGGTACCATCGCTGATCCAGAGCTCAGGGCCGTTGACCCCGTCGCTGGCGAAGAAGAAAAGCCGGTCTGCCGTAGCCCTGAGCATGGAAAGCTCGCTGAATCCATTCCCGGGCATGATGTCCTTGAGCAGCGTGGTTCCCACGGCGGTCCCATCGGTCTTCCAAATCTCGCTGCCCTGGCTGCCGTTGTTCGCGATGAAGTAGAGATTCCCGCCCATCACCGTGAGCTCCCGCGGCGAAGAACTGTTTTCCCCCGGGTTGATGTCCTTCACCTGCGAGGTGCCAGCCGCAGTACCATCGCTGACCCACAACTCAGCGCCAGCGGAACTCCCGGAGTTTGCCACGAAGTAGAGCTTCCCTCCGAAGGGAGTCATTTGCTGGGGATTAGAGCCGGAACTGCCAGGATAGATGTCCTTCACCAGTGCGGTTCCCTGCACCGTGCCATCCGCCTTCCACAGCTCCCGGTCAGTAGCGGTGCCGCCGGCGAAGAAAACCGTAGTCCCCACGCACGCGATCTGCGTGGCCGTCAGATTCTCCGGCACCCCGGCGGGGAGGTAGATCATGGACGCGCCCCCGGGGCTGCCATCCGTCTTCCGGAGCTGCCAGCCGTTGAGCGCATCCTTGGCCACGAAATAGGCCAAGTCACCTGCATCCTGAATCACCACCGGATCCGAGCCCGCATTCGTGACACCCGGGTCGATGTCCTTGACCAGATAGGGCACCGCCGCGCCGGCCGTGAAACTTCCGGCGAGACACAACGACAATGTAAGCCTGAGACGGCGCGGGAGGATCATGGGTTACACAAGATACGAATATCTCTTTCTAAGAGCCGCCGATCTTGCGTCAAGGAGCGCTTCGTGAAATAGGACGCCACGCAGGACGCCCGACTCTGCATTTTGCGGAGATCTTCAAGGAAGTGAGGGACGCTCACTTTCCTGCCTGGCTGGACTTCATCGCTTGGCCTACTTGGACTTGGCAGGCTGTGGCTTCGCGGCCCCGGCGGCTTTGTCGGCGCGATTCCACGGCGCACCGTCCTCCCACATTTCGGCGAGTATCGCATCCACGGCGTCCTCTTGGTCGAAGTAGTAGTCCTGCAGGGGGGGCGGCCCTTTCGGCCCTTGGTCGGAGAGTTTGGTGGCAAACCAGTAGAGGGTGCCCTGATAGGTTTTCCCTACCGCGACCGCGCTGGTATCCACGCCGAAGAGGGCGGCCACCTGGCCCGTTTCACCGCGGCGACTGCTTTCCCCCTCCACGATTCTGACCAGCACGGCGTCATGGTCTCCCGACACCTCCAGAACGGTGTACTTCGCATTGACGACCGTCCTGGCCTTCACCACATCACGCGCGGTTTTCACGATGCGGTCCGCTTCCTTGAGGGCGGCCACCTCCGACGGTGAGCGCCACTTGCCGTCCCAAAAGACCAGCCCCTTCGCTTTCTGGGCGGCCTCGAATTCCGGATTCCCCTCCGCCCGCTGGTCGATGGCCTGCGCTTCCTGGGCCTGCCTTTTCGCGGCCTGCTCCGGATCGCCAGACTTCTTCCGGGGAGCGGCGAATTCCGCGGCATGCGCCGTGCCTGCCGTGGCCAGGGAAAGCAGACACCCCGCTGCCAGGGAAGCGAAGGAGAAGGGGAGCTTCATGCGTGGGGCATGACATATCACCGGCGGCAAAGCGGACAAGCTTGTTCCAACGGGAGCGGAGGTGGCGAGGCCACGTGCGATCCACTTGCTCCTGAAAGAAGCGAATCCCTGAAATGCCGCCGGGGAGAGCGGCACCGCATAAAGAAGCCGCGGGACTTGCGTCCCGCGGCTTCAGTTGGCCGAACCATGCCCGGATGCGCCCGGGGGATCGCTGGGAAGTGGGGGGAAAGTGTTGGCCTGCCAGCGGTCTGTGCTCACGTCACGTCACCTCACCTCACCTCACCACAGCAGCTTGGCGCCGGTGATGAAGTTGGTGCCGGCCTCGTTCTGGCCGGAGCCGTGGTTGCGGTAGTCCTCGTTGCTGATGTTTTCCACGCCCAGGGTGAGCTCCATGTGCTCGCACACGCGCCAGCCGCCGTGCAGCATGTAGACGATGTAGCCGGGGGTGCCGAGCGAGAGGATGCGCTGGTTGTCGGCGCGGTCGCCGGCGGTCAAGCGGTCCTCCTCATCCGCGGCGAGCACGCGGCCTTCCACCCAGAACTTCTCATCGGCAGAGGTCCAGCGCAGCGCCACGGAGCCGGTGAGCGGCAGCAGGCGGGAGCCGGGCTCATCCACCAGCGGGCCACCCAGGTAGGCACTGGTCTCGGTGCGGCCATCTTGCCAGGCCGCGAAGCCGGAGACTTCCCACTGTGGGTGGAAGCGCCAGGCACCTTCCAGCTCCACGCCGTAGACATAGCCGTCGCGGCCGTTGGTCGCCACGGTGGTCGCGCTGTTAGGCGCGATCGGCACGCCCACGATCAGGTCATCCACGTCCGTGTAGAAGACGGAGAAGCCCAGTATCGTTTCCTCCGTCACGTGGCGGGTGCCGATCTCGTAGGTGATGTATTCCTCCGGATCCACATCCACGCTGCCGGTGGAGGCCACGCCGGAGCGGGCGGTCAGGTTGCCGGAGAGGTCATCCAGGTTCGGAGCGCGGAAGGCCTGTGAGGCCCCGGCATACACGCTCCAGCAATCGTTGAAGTGATAGATGCCGCGCAGCGAGCCGACGACGTGATCCCAATCCCGGTCCGCACCGAAGCGGTCCGCCTTGGCCGTGGCATCCCAGTAGCGGCCGAGCTCCGCCTGCGCGTAGGTGTAGCGCGCCCCGGCGGTTAGCTCGAACTGATCCACGGGCTTGTAGATGTATTGGGCGAAGGCGCCGAAGATATCGTAGGTGGAATCATCCGCCACCGGGCGCGTGGCCGGATCGTAGGTCAGCGGCGGCGCGGCGCGGCGGCGGTAGCCTTCCGAGTCCACATCATCGTGATAGTAGTCCATGCCGTAGACCAGCTGGCCGGGGCCCAGCTTGGACTCGAAGGAAACATCCACACCGGTGGTCGCCAGTTCGGAGGTCTGGTAGCGGCGGTCGGTGGCGGTGCGGTACTGCTTCTCCGAACTACGGCTGGTCTGGTAGGAGACCGTGGCATTCCAGCGTTGGATGAAGGCGGACTCGGCATTCTCCTGCTCGATCCGCGCATAGGTCAGCGAGCGCTCTTCATCCGCGGTGCGCGCCAGCCAGGTGCCGGGCTGAATCACGTGGCCGGAGTGCTGCCAGCCGGGATTGAAGACGGTGGAGTGCCAGCGCGAGATATCGTCCTGGTCCACTTCCTGGTGCACCAGGGTCAGCGTGGTCTGCGCATTCAGTGCGTAGTCCAGGCGGAAGTCCAGGTCCTGCTCCGGGTAGCCGGTATTCCGCATCAGTCCCACCGCGGAGTCGCGCACATCGCCGAAGTCCTTCGCGGAGATGCCGAGCATGATGCCATACTGGCCGCCCACGCCCATGGAGCCTTCGATGCGGCCGATGTGCGAGTCATCGCCATTGCTACGGAATTGATAGTAGGCCGCGCCGTGGGTGAAGAACTGTCCCTCCGGCTGATCGCGGAAGTTCGAGGACTTCGTGAAGACGTTCATCGTGCCACCGATCGCATCCGACCCGTAGAGCACGGAGCCTTGGCTTTTCACCAGTTCATAGTGGTCGATGGAGTAGGGGTCGACGGTGTTCCAGTATTGCACCGGACCGCTGCGCCAGAGCGAATTGTTGATCCGCACGCCATCGATCATCAGCAGGTTCTGCCGACCGGTGAAGCCGCGGATGTACGGCGAGCCGGCACCATACGAGGTCTTCTGCACCAGCACCCCGGGTGTGAACTGCAGCGCCTCTGGAAGCGTGCGCCGTGTGTTCTGCTCGATGTATTTCGCATCGGCCTCCTCGACCGTGTAGGGGACGTTCTTCTCTTCGTCCTCCGTGCGGGAGGCGGTCACGATCAAGGGGTTCAGGGCATCCGGCTCGGCGGTGCTGGCTGCCGGGGTAGCAGCCTGCGCCACGAGGGGCAGCAGGGGTAGAAGGAGGATTTTCCGAATCATGGGTGAGATCGGAACGAGCAACCCTACAAACCATTAGGGGAAAATCGTTAGATTGTTTGTAGGGGTTGACCCTGAGGCCTTCTCACAGCGCGGCGGGGCTACCTCTTCCCCATCGCGGCACTCACGGCTGCGGGCAGATTCACTCCGCCATTCCCGCCCAGTCTCGCATCGATCTCCTCCAAGCGCTGGATCAGGTCCCGGACTTCCTTCCGCGTCGCGGGTCCGCCGGCGGCATCGCAGAAATGCGTGCGGCAGCCGAAGGGGCGGCCGGTGTAGATCTGGCAGCGGTTCGCCTTGAGGAAAGGACAAGCCCCGTCCGTGGTCTCCGGCACGCTGGTCCGGCCGGCTGCCCGCCAGGCCGTGGCGGCCACCAGCGCCTCGCCCTTGGTCAGGAAGGGCGTGCGGCCCGTCGCCCGGAAGCGGCAGCAGTCCCCGCGGCCCGTGCAGGCGCGCTCGATGGGCCGCTGCTCCCACTCCGCATAGATCGCCCGCACCTCCGCCATCGCAGCGGCGCGGACCTCGGTATCTCCTGCTCCCTCGCGGCGCTTCACGGCAGGTCCAGCTTCTGCACCCGGATGGCCCGGAACTCCACCTTGCCCCGCTTGAATTGCAGGCCGATGTAGCCGTAGCCCAGCGGCTTGCGGTCCGAATAGCTCACCACCTCTTTGCCATCGATCCACACCGTGACCTTCCCGCTCTCCACCTTCACCCGCATCTTCCGCCAGTCCGGGGAATCGCTCGGGTCCGTCGTGCGCAGGCGGCCGGTCAGGCTGCCGGTGGGGTAGCCGCTGGAGGTGGGCGCGATGTTCACCTCGTAGCACTCCGTGGCCGGGTCTGCGACTTCCTTCGGGCAGGCCAGCATCACGCCGCTCTCCGTCTCCTGGCCGGCGCGGAATTCCAGCTCCAGCTCGAAGTCCCGGTAGCGGCCCTGGGTTGTCAGCAGGCCGTCCTGGCCCTTGCTGGCCGTGATCGCGCCGCCCTCCACCTTCCAGTCTGCCTTGCTCTGGGCATCCCAGCCCGTGAGGTCCCGGCCATTGAAAAGGTCCTCCCATGTCCCGGCCAAGGCGGAACCGCTCAGTAGGAGCAACGCGGCGGCGATCAGCGTTTTCATGCTGCTGGCAGTGTGCTCCCGCTGCCGGTGCGGTGCAAGCGCGGGGGAGGCACCACGAATCAACAGCCCAATCTGACGAATCAAAGCAAAGGTTCTCCGGCTCTTCCCTCTCTGTCTCAATTCGTTGGATTGGGCTGCTGATTCGTGGTGCCTCTCATTCTGCCCTCGCATGAAAATGCGATGGCCCATCGTCCTTCCGGTGACAAAACTCCGGACCTCGCCCGTTCCGTTCCCTACCGCCATGAAACCCAGACTGCTGCTCCTCGCCTTTCTCACCGCACCGCTGCTCCACGCGGCCCCGGTTCTCGATGCCCCGGCCAAGGACGAGCACATCGTGATGATCGGCAGCGGCCTGGGCGAGCGGATGCAGTACTTCGGGAACTTCGAGACCCAGCTCCACCTCAGCTATCCGGACCACCACCTCGTCTTCCGGAACATGTGCTTCCCCGGGGATACCCCGGCCTATCGCCCGCGCGCCGGGCGGGACACCCCATGGGCCTTCCCCGGCGCGGAGAAGTTCCGGCCCGAGCTGGCTACCTACAAAGGCCAGGGCCACTACCCCTCCGAGGACGAATGGCTCACGGTCTGCAAGGCGGACACCATCCTCGCCTTCTTCGGCTTCAATGAATCCTTCGCGGGTCCGCAGGGTGCCCCGGCCTTCAAGGCCGAGCTGGATGCCTTCGTCACCCACACGCTGGAGCAGACCTACAATGGCCGCACCGCACCGAAGCTCGTACTCATCTCGCCGATCGCCTTCGAGGATCTAACAGATCACTTCGACCTGCCGGACGGGAAGCAAGAGAATGCGAACCTGGAGTTCTACGCGGATGTGATGCGCCAGGTGGCCGCGGATCGCCACGTCGGCTTCATCGATCTCTTCCACCCCACGCAGAAGATCTTCGCGGATCCCAAGGAAGCGCTCACCTTGAATGGCTTCGCGCTCAATGAAGCCGGTGACCGCCGCGTCGCCTCCTTGCTCTCCACGGAGCTCTACAAGCCGGTGGATGTGATCCTGCAGGCGGAGCCGGACAAGCTGCGGCAAGCAGTGAACGACAAGGCCTGGTTCTGGCAGAATGACTACCGCATGCTGAATGGCGTGCACGCCTATGGCCGGCGCTGGAAGCCCTTCGGCGATTTCAATTACCCCGAGGAGATCGAGAAGATCCGCCAGATGACCGCGAACCGCGATGAAGCGGTATGGAAGATGGCGCGCCACGAGAACTTCAATCTGGCCGCGGCGGATGCCAAGACGCGCCCGCTCGATCCCGTGCAGACCAACTTCACCGGTGAGATCAAATACCTGCGCGAGAAGGCCGCGCTGCAGACCTTCAAGCTGATGGATGGCTTCGAGATCGGGCTCTTCGCTTCCGAGGAAGACTTCCCGGATCTGGCGAACCCGATGCAGATGACCTTCGACAACAAGGGCCGGCTCTGGGTCTGCACCATGCCCTCCTACCCGCACTATCGCCCGGGCGATCCGCTGCCGGATGACAAGATCCTGATCCTTGAAGACACCGATGGCGACCACCGCGCGGACAAGCAGACGGTCTTCGCCGATCACCTGCACCTGCCCATCGGCATCGAGCTGGCACCGGAGGGCGTGTATGTTTCGCAGGAGCCGAACTTGATGCTGCTGCGGGATGTGGATGGCGATGGGAAGGCGGACCGCCGCGAGATCATCCTGGAAGGCTTCGACTCGCACGACACGCACCACGCGATCCACGCCTTCTGTAGCGATGCCGCGGGCGCGATCTACATGGGCGAGGGTGTCTTCCTCCACTCGCAGGTGGAGACGCCCTATGGACCACAGCGCTGCACAGGCGGTGGCATCTGGCGCTTCGACCCGAAGACCTGGCGCCTGGAGCGCTACGTGCAGACTTACTTTAACAATCCTTGGGGCATCGCCTTCGATGACTGGCAGCAGTGCTTCATCGCGGATGCCTCCGATGGCAACAACTGGTGGGCCTTGCCGATCTCGATCAAGGCACCCTTCGGCTACGAGACGGGCAAGACCGAGGAATTCGCGCCGAAGTACAACCGGCCCACCGCGGGTGCAGAGTTCATCTCCTCGCGGAACTTCCCGGATGAGCTGCAGGGCGGCTTCATGACCAATAACGCGATCGGCTTCCTCGGCACCAGCATCCACAAGATCTGGGAGGATGGCGGTGGCTTCTCGGGCAAGCACCTCGATGACCTGGTCACCTCCAGCGATCCGAACTACCGCCCCTCGGATCTCGAGTTCGCGCCGGATGGCTCGCTCTACATTGTGGACTGGCAGAATGCGCTGATCGGCCACATGCAGCACTCCGCGCGCGATCCCAACCGCGACCACACGCACGGGCGCATCTACCGCGTGACCTACAAGGGCAAGCCGCTGGTGGAGCCCGCGAAGATCGCCGGTGCGGAGATCCCGAAGCTCTTCGATCTGCTGAAGGAGCCGGAGTATCGCACCCGCTACCGCGCGCGCCGCGAGCTGCGCAGCCACAAGCCGGAGGTCATCGTCCCGGCGGCGAAGGCCTGGGTAGCCACTCTGGATAAGGCGGACCCGCGCTATGAGCACCACGTGGCGGAGGCGCTGTGGGTGACCTGGGCGCAGAACCAGGTGGATCCGGATCTGCTCCAGCAATGCCTCACGGCCAAGGCTCACCAAGCACGTGCCGCTGCTGTGGAAGTGATCCGCAACGCGTGGCGAAAGATCCCAAACCACACCGAGTTGCTGATGAAGGCCGCCGCTGATGAGCATGCCCAGGTGCGCCTGGAGGCACTGGCCGCCGCTTCATGGATGGACAATGCCGATGGCGCACGCATCGCGCTGGAGGTGCTGAAGAGCCCGGTCGACAAATGGATGCCGGAAGCGCTCAAGACCGCCTTCATGACCTTGGGCGACGACGTCGAGGCACTGAAGAAGGAGGGCAAGCTCGACTTGTCTAACAATCCGCGCGCCGCCGACTACCTGGCCGGCAAGCTGAAGTTCGAAGGCGGGGAGAGCGCCAAGGTCGAGCAGCCCGAGCCGAAGCTTCCCGCCGCCGAGCTCGAGCTCTGGCGTCTCGGCAAGGAAGTCTACAGTCGGGATGCCCATTGCTTCACCTGCCACCAGCCGGATGGCAAGGGCCAAGCGGCCATCTATCCGCCGCTCGCCGGCAGCGAGTGGGTCACGGGCGATGAGACGCGCTTGATCAAGCTCTCCATGCACGGCCTCACCGGACCGATCACCGTGAAGGGCGAGAAGTTCGGTATTAATCCCAGCGTGCCACCGATGACGCCGCTTGGCTTGATGATGACCGACAAGGAACTAGCGGGTGTACTCACATATATCCGGAACAGCTTCGGCAACCAGGCCGCTGCCGTGAAGCCGGAGAATGTCGCGAAGGTGAGGGAAGCTCTGAAGGACAAGGTGCCGCCTTATCAAGCGGAGCAGCTCTTGAAGGAGCATCCATTCAAGTAGTCCGGGAGCGCCAGGCTCCAGCCTGGCTGAAGCAGTTCTGGCGGCTGACGATACCTGTTGTCCCCCGGGGCCGCTCCGTTTCTCCATCTCCCAGCCTGAAATCGGCGCCAGCAAGGTGATCCGCGGAGAGTGCCGCGCGGACTTCACTTCTGCTGTGCAGCTCGCGCAGGAAGGAACGATCGGTGACGAACCCGGGGGCCTCCCATATCGTCAGCCACAAGAACTGCTTCAGCCAGGCTAGTGCCTGGCGCTCCGGCCTGTGCGGACCACCTTGGTGCAAAATCACAGGAATGATTCGCTAATCTATCGTAACATTCAATCTGATCACCGGAATCGGACCGCGGCATGAGGGCATCTCAGCCAAAGTGCGGACGATGGCTTGGCACGGTGGCACGCGAGCCGCTGGTAAGGAGGCATGGCACGCGTTGGTTTTCTCCTCGATATGGACGGGGTTATCTACCGGGGTTCCCGGTTGATACCCGGTGCATCGGATTTCATTACCCGTCTCAGGAAGAACGGGATCCCGTTCCGCTTCCTGACGAACAACTCGCAGCGGGCACGCCGCGATGTTGCACTCAAGCTCAGGCGTCTCGGCATCGAGGCGAGTGAGAACGAAGTCTTCACCTGTGCGATGGCCACGGCCCGCTTCCTCGCTTCGCAGAAGCCGGATGGTACGGCGTACGTCGTAGGTGAGCACGGCCTTGCCGCCGCCTTGCACCGCAATGGTTTAACGGTCGTCGATGATGATGCGGACTTCGTGGTGATCGGTGAAGGCCGCACCATGACCTTCGAGATGATCGAGCGCGGTGTGCGCCTGGTCGCGAAGGGCGCACGCTTGATCGCCACGAACATCGATCCGACTTGCCCCACCGACAAAGGCATCCGCCCTGGCTGCGGTGCCATCGTCGCGATGATTGAGAAGGCGACCGGCGTGCAGGCCTTTTCCGTTGGCAAGCCCAGCCCCATCATGATGCGCGCCGCGCGCAAGGAGATGGGCTTGCGAACGGACGAGACCATCATGGTGGGTGATACGATGGAGACCGATATCCTCGGTGCGGTGCAGATGGGCTATCGCAGCGTGCTCGTTCTCAGCGGCGGCACGAAGCGGCAGGACCTGAAGAACTTCGCTTATCAACCGGATATCGTGGTCGAGAATGTCGGCGCGATTCCTGATGAGTTTATTTTCGAAAAACTCGCCGCGTTGGCACAATGACAGCTTTCCTAGGTTAGCGGATGGTCCGCGGTGGATGGGTGGTTTCTTGGGTTTAACCACCTGTCCATCGCGGCTAAGCGCCACGGCCGGCGAGGAGTTTCTTGGGTTTAACTCCGGTGCCGGCCGTGGCATTTCTTGCCTTGGGGTTCATCAAGGGTGATGAAGGCCGCTCATGTCCTTCGATAGGTCTTATAAGTCTTATAGGACCTATTTGCTTTCGCACTGCGGCGGCATGAGCCTATCATCGCGGCTCTCCTATGAGCGCGGATATCCAGAAACTCCTCAGTCACATCGAAGCCACTCATGGAGTGCGCATTCCTTATGCCTGTGAGTCGGGCAGCCGGGCTTGGGGCTTTGCTTCCCCGGATAGTGACTACGACATCCGCTTCCTCTTCGTGCGTCCGGAGAGTGCTTACCTTTCCATCCTGGAAGGCACGGAGTCGATCGACCTGCCGCTGCAGGAAGGTGACCTGGATGCCGGCGGCTGGGATGTGCGGAAGGCGGCGCGCTTGCTCGGGAAGTCGAACGGTGCGCTGGTCGAGTGGCTGCACTCGCCGGTGGTCTATCGCTGCGAGCCGGGCTTCCGCGAGCGCTGGCAAAGTACGGCACGCGCCGTATTTTCGCCGCGTTCCTCGCGCGAGCACTACCTCGGCCTCTCCCGCCAGATGGTGAAGGGCAAGCTGCAGGAGGAAATGGTCCGCGCGAAGGACTACCTCTATGCGCTGCGCTCCGCACTCTGTGCCCGCTGGGTGGCGGCAGGGCGCGGGATTCCACCGGTGGCTTTCGCGGAGCTGGTGCCGAGCGCGCCGCAGGCCGTGCAAGCGCTGATCCCCGGCCTGCTGGAGCACAAAGCACGCACCGTGGAGAACGAGCGGATGCCCCGCGTGGCAGAACTGGATGCTTTTCTCAACGAAGCGATCGAGGAGCGGGTGGAGCTGGATCCGGGCAACGGCGACATCGCGGCGCTCGACCGGCTTTACCGCGGCGAGATCCGTAGCCGGGATGCCTTGCTCACTTCCAGCGAACTCACTCTGGAGCGCGTGCGCCTGCCGGACCTGCTGCTCTTGGAAAGCGTGGCGGGTAGCCGCGCCTTTGGCACGAACTTGGAACACTCGGACGAGGACCTGCGCGGAGTCTTCGCCGCACCGCGCGCCTTCCTCCTCGGCCTGGATGAGATCGAGCAGGTCTCCGATGAGCGTGGTGATGAAGTTTACTACGAGCTCGGGCACTTCGTCTCACTGCTCCTGCGCAACAATCCGAACGCGCTCGAGCTGCTGGCCATGCCGGAGGACTGCATCCGCCACCGCCACCCGGTCTTCGATCTGTTGGAGCCTCGGATCTTCCTCTCCAAGCTCTGCGCGAAGACCTTCGGCGAATACGCCATGGGCCAGATCCGCAAGGCCCGCGGGCTGAACAAGAAGATCGTGAACCCGCAGCCGGAGCAACGCCGCGCCATGCTGGACTTCTGTCACGTGCCGGAAGGGCAGGGGAGCGTGCCGGTGCTGGAGTGGCTCGCCGCCCGCGGCATCGATCCGAAGCGTTGCAGCCTCACCGCCGTGCAGCACGCCGCCGGCATGTATGCGATTTACGATGACCCTCGTAGCGAATCGCGCGGCTTGGTCTCACCAAAGGACCCGGATGCCCTGATCTTCAGCAGCGTCAGGAAGGAAGCCGTGCCGGTCACCTGGATGCACTTCAACCAGGACGCCTTCCAAGCCCACTGCAAGGCCCACCGCGAATACTGGGAGTGGGTGGAGCAGCGCAACCCCGAGCGCTACGCCACCAACGCCCAGCACGGCCGCGGCTACGACTCGAAGAACCTGATGCACACCCTGCGCCTGCTCGACATGGCCGGCGAGATCGCCCGTGAGGGCGTGCTGCGCGTGAGACGGCCTAATCGGGAGTATCTGCTCCAGGTGCGCGCCGGGGAGTTCGAGTACGAAGAACTGGTCGCAAGGGCGGAGGCGCAGCTTCTTCAAGTGCAGGCGGACTTCGCCGCATCATCCCTGCCGGAAGAGCCGGACCGCGCGCAGGTGAATGCGCTGCTGGTGCAGGTAAGGGAGGAGTTCGGGCTTAGGGTATAGCCTCAAGACATGGAGCACGAGCGGCTCACCCGGGAACGCGGGGCACCGCCCGGCTTGGACGGATGGGAACCTCGGGGTGGAGCGGTGAGTTCTTGGTGCTTCGCCTACCGTCCAAGCCGGGCGGTGCCACGGCGCTCCCGGGTGGGCGCTCCCGTCATTGGGCACGTTACCTGTTAGGCTCAAAACAACCCGAAGAACCACTTCCTCCTCACCGTCCGCTTGTAGCTCCCATCCCCCACCGAGATCACCTTCACATCCACCTGCGCCAGCCCCTCGCTCTTGAAGCCGATCTTCTTCGCCGCGCGTGGCGAGAGATCGATGATGCGGTCCCCGATAAATGGCCCGCGGTCATTCACCCGGCACTTCACCGACTTGCCGTTCTGGAGGTTCGTCACCTCCACCATGCAGGGCAGCGGCAGCGTCTTGTGCGCCGCGATGAGATGCCAGGGCATCACCTTCTCTCCCAGTGAAGTCTGCCCGCGCTTCAAGCCGAAGAAGCTCGACTCATTGTACCACGAAGCCGTGCCCGTCTCATGATAGTGCAGCGCCTCATCCACCCCCATCGGGTGATAGGTCCCGCCGCGGACCGAATAGGACTTCGTCATATAGCCCTGATAGTTCCCGCCCGGATACGCGCAGGAAGCGAGGGCCAAAAGCCAACAATGCCGAATGACGAATCTCCGAATGTCGAATGCCTTGCTCGCAGAAGAAGGGGCCACCTCGCCATCAGCGATCATCACCCCTTCTTCCACGCACTTCATTCGTCATTCGGGAATTCTGAATTCGTCATTCACTTCACCCGCTTACTTCTGCCGCTCGCGGATCAGGGGCAGCGTGCGCGCCACCTGCTCCTTCATCTCCTTGCCGGGCTTGAACTTCACCACGGCGCGCGCCGGGATCGGCACATCCTTGTCCGGATCCTTCGGGTTGCGGCCGATCTTCGCCTTGGTTTCCTTCACTTGGAAGGCACCAAAATTCCGCATCACCACCGTGTCGCCGTTGGACAGGGAATCGGTGATCGAGTCGAGCGTGCGCTGGATCACATCGAAGACCTGCTGTTGGGTAAGCCCGGTTTCGTTGGAAATCTTGATGACGAGTTCGCGTTTGGTGATGGTAGCCATGGCTTTACGGGTGAGGAGATGGGAAAATCCGTGTGCGGGATTGGACACCATACAGGGGGTGCTTTGTCCCGCCAAAAAATCCAAAATCATGCGGATTCCATGCCAGAGATGTTTGAATCGCCGTTTACGGAAGCCGTTGTCTTGAAATGGAGTTTGGCTACTTTGGCGAGCGCCTGAGTACCATGTTTTGTGACAATTTCGCGTGCGGCCTCGATGACCGCGGCGGAGGCGCCTAACGGAAGCAATACGCCGCCCGCCTTGGAAGTTTTCTCCATCCAGTCGACAAAGCGCTCGCGGGCCAGGATCGAGGCCGCGGCCACGGCGATGTCGGACTCGCCCTTGGTCCGCTGTTGGAGTTCGATTTCCACCTTGGCCTGCTTGAGCGCGCGCGCCAGCACCTCCGGCCGGGCGAATTGGTCGCTCAGCGCGCGCGGGCAGGCCGGCCGCTGCTCCGCCAGATTCGCGATCACCTTGGCGTGGCCCCAGGCGAGCAGGCGGTTCAGGTTGTGGAAGGAGGCGAACATCTCATTGTAACGCTCCGGCCCGATCGCCACCACCGAGGTTGCGATCCCCGGCGTGGCGCGGATCTTCTCCGCCAGCTCGTGGATCCGCTTCGCGCTGGAGATTCGCTTGGAATCCATCACCCCGGCGGCTTTCAGGGCCCGCGCGACGGAGGCATCCGTGTAGACCCCGGCGATCACCAGCGGGCCGAAGTAGTCGCCCTTGCCGCTTTCATCGATGCCGAAGTGCGGGGCGTACATCTCCGGATCCAGTTCCTCCTCGTAGCCCAAGCGGGCCTCGCCCAGCACCTCCGGCTCCAGCAGGAAGCGGATGAAGTCCTCGGTCTCCTTGCCCTGGATCAGCACCTTCGGGCCCTTGGCGTAGACGGAGACGTTCAGCTTGCCCTTTTTCGCGGCGTAGAGCGTGTGCTCCTTCTTCTCGAATTCGTAGCCGCGCTCCTCCAGCACCTCGCGCAGGCGCTCGGCCTGGGCAGTGGTCAGCGGGGCGGTGTGCGAGGTCAGGGCCACGGGCCGGAGTATGGACGCCCGGAGCCGCGGCGGCGAAGGAATTCCGGCGGTCGCGCGTGCCACGGGTGTTCCACGTGCTGTCCGGGAATTTCTTGGGACAAATTACCACCAAAGGCCCAATGCACGGGATTTTCACAAGGTGGAAGTTGAAATCCCGCGGAGGATGGAATGAGATATCCGGCGGTGTCGGTCGCCATGTCGTCACCACGCAACTCATCCTCACGACCATGCGCCCCATTGCCGTCTTGTTGGCGGGCCTTTGCATTACCACCGGTGCCACCGCCGCACCCCGTCTCCACGTGTCCACGGCGTCGCTGACGCCGGAAAGCACGGTTGAACTCGTCCTGGACCGCGCGGCCTGCGAGCCGGACCGCGTGGGCCACGAACCGAAAACCCCGTGGCTGGAGATCCAGCCCGCCTGGGCCGGGACCACGGTCTGGAAGGAGACGAACGTGATCGAATTCCGCCCCAGCGCCCCGCCCGCGCTGGGGGTGACCTACAGCTTCAAGCTGAAGGGCAAGCACCAGCACAACGACGGCAGCCCCGTCCCAAACGATGACCTGGGCAAGTTCGCCGCGGAGGCGCTGAAGGTGGACTACGCCACCATCCTGGAGCGCTACACGGAAAACTGGAGCCCGCGCACCACCACCTATTTCCTGCGCTTCAATGGAGACGTGACGCCGGAGGGTGCCGCGCCCTTCCTCTTCTTCGAGGCGGACGGCGGCAAGCGCATCGCCGCGAAGGCCGAGCGCGCCACCTTCGCCCGGCTCAAGCAGCCCGGCTACATGGGGGAATCCTGGAGCGAGCGCTTCAGCCACCGCGGGGCGGAGGCACCGCAGCGCGAGCTGAAGCCGGAAATCGCCCTGCCGAATGGGATCGTCGTCTCCCCCGCGCAGCCGCTGCCGGTGGGTGCGAATTGGCGGCTGTCCATGCTGGCCGGCCTGCCGGACGCCTCCGGCCAGGCGAAGATGCCGGCGGACTCCAGCCGCTTCGTCGGCGATATCGATGCGCTGAAGATCGAAACCCTGACGGCGCAGACCATCGCGGATGAGCCGCGCTGCATCGTGATCGACTTCAATGCCAAGATGCCGGTGGACCTTCCGGCCGGGCTGGTGAAGGTCGATCCCAAGCCGGAGAACTTCCGCGTGGAGGTGGAGTCGGACCAGATCCATCTGTTCGGGGACTTCGAGCCGAAGAGCGAGTGGACGGTCACGGTGGACAAGAAGTTGGCCTCCCTGGATGGCCGCGCGATGTCCGAGGAGACCACGAAGAGCGTCACCTTCAAGCCGCTGGCCGCCGAGCTGGCGCTGCCCAGCCAGGATGAGAGCCAGCTGGCCGCGGGCACGCGCAAGTACCGCGTGCAGACCGTGAACCTGGAGAAGGTCCATGTGCGGGTGAAGAAGCTGGACGCGGAGCAACTCATCCGCGCGCAGCAGGGCTACCGCCACTACACCGGCGTGGGCCACAATGGTGAGGAGATCAAGCCGACCGCGCTGGTGCCCTTTGAGCTGATGACGGGCGAGACCGTGGCGGATATTGAGATCGCGCTGCCGAACGGGCTGGATACCACCCAGCCGCTGGTGCTCGATTGGGACAAGGTGCTGGCCGGAGATGCCAAGCCCTATCAACTCGGCTTCCCGGAAGATCCGGAGCCCGTGACCCCGCAGGCGAAGGCGCCCGCCGCCTTCTTCCTGGAAGTGGCCGGCACGCCGAAGGAAGGCGCCGGCCCGCCGCCGAAGGATGATGAGGAGGAGAGCGCGGATGGCGAAGATGGCGCGGCCACTGCCCAAGAGAACACTGACGAGGAAGATGGCCCCGCGAAATCGCCGGTGGCCCAGGCGCTGGTCCAGCTCACGGACATCGGCATGGCCTGGAAGATCACCGATGGCGAGGCAAGGGTCTTCGCCTTCTCCTGCCTGAGCGGCAAGCCGCTGCCCGGCGTGGAGCTCGTGACCTATGGTGAGGATGCGAAGGAACTGCAGCATGCGAAGACCGGTGCCGATGGCATGGCCAGCCTGCCGCGCGAGGCCGCGGCGCGGCACCTGCAGGGCGTGCTCGGGAAGGACCGATACTCGATCGCTTACGATACCTCGCTGCCCACGGTCGGCCTGTGGCGCTTCCCGGTGCGTTATTCCTGGGAGCGCAGCCCGGCGGAGTTCCGCAAGGTGATGCTCTTCACGGACCGCTCGCTCTATCGCCCCGGTGAAATGGTGCACCTGAAGGGGATCGTGCGCCGCCAGAATGGGAATGCCATCACCGCGCAGCCGGAGTCCCCGGCGGAGCTGGTGGTGATCGACCCGACCAACAAGGAGATCGTCCGCCGCCCGGTGAAGGTTTCCGCCAGCGGTGGCTTCGATGCGGACATCGAGCTGCCGCCGCAGGTTACGGGCTCGCATCGCATCCGCCTGGAGTATCCGCAGGAGCTGGCCAAGGTGAAGGACACCGAGAATTGGCAAGAGCGCGAGGCGATGGGCTCCGTGGCCGCCTTCGAGCTGCCGCTGCGCGTCGAGGAGTTCCGCCGGAATGCCTTCGAGCTGACCCACGCGCTGGACCAGCCGAAGCCGGGTGACAAGGAAGTCTCGCTGCTACTAAAGGCCTCGTACTATCAGGGCCAGCCGGTGGCGAAGGGCACGGTGGAGACCTTCACCCATGTGCAGGAGACGAATTTCTATCCGGACAAGTTCCGGGATTTCCTCTTCGGTGACCACCGCACGCAGGACTTCAGCTACTGGTACCACTACTTCGGCTACCGCTGGGATGATGACAATGGCTCGCGCCGCTCCGACAACGTGTCCGGCAAGGCCGTGCTCGCGGAAGATGGCAGCGTGAAGCTCACGGCCAAGCTCCCGGAAAGCGAGTTCCCCGCCACCCGCGAGGTGACCCTTTCCTCGGAAGTCACGGATGCGAACCGCCAGACCCTGACCAAAAGTACGGAAGTCACCGTACATCCGGCCTCCGTGTATGTGGGCATCGCGCGGACCGACCGCTTGGTGCGCGCCGGTGACCGCGTGCCGCTGGGCATCGTGGCGGTCACGCCGGAGGGTGAACCCTTCGCCGGTGAGCTGACGGTGGAAGCCAAGCTCTCCCGCGAGGTGAATGACCAGGTCCGCCTGTCCGATGGCCAGGGCGGCAGCGCAGTGCGGAATGAAGCGCGTCGGGAGGACCTCTCCACCACCACGCTCACCCTGGCAGGCGGGAAGGGGACGGAGTTCCTCTTCGCGCCGCAGCAGGCCGGCCTGCATCAGATCGAGCTGCGTGGCAAGGACGCGCAGGGCCGGCCCTTCGCCACCGTGGCCGCCATCAATGTCTATGGCGGGGATGAGTATCCCTGGGCCTATGAGGATGGCATGCGCATCAAGCTGGTGCCGGAGAAGAAGCTCTACAAGCCGGGCGAGACGGCCCGCGTGCTGGTGCTCTCGCCGATCGAAGGCACCGCGCTGGTGACCGTGGAGCGTGAGAAGGTGCTGCGCACCTTCATGGTGGATCTGAAGGCGGATAAGCCGGTGGTCGATATCCCGGTGGGCGATGGCGATGCGCCGAATGCCTTCGTCTCCGTGCTGGTGATCAAGGGCGCAGCGGATAGCTCGCGGCAGTTCAAGGCACCCCAGCTCCGGCTCGGCTACTGTGAGCTGATGGTGGAAGACGTCCGCGATCGCCTTGCGGTGAATCTCGACGTGCCGAAGGACAGCGTGCTGCCCGGCCAGAAGCTGGACCTCACCGGCACGGTGAAGCTGGCCGATGGCTCGCCGGCGGCGAATGCGGAGGTCACGCTCTACGCGGAAGATGAAGGCACGCTCGCGGTGATGGGCTATGAGACGCCGGACCCGATGGCCTGGTTCTACGATCCGCGCGAGCTGCGGGTGGATTGCGGCACCAGCCTGGACCGCTTCATCGCGGAATCGCCGGAAGAGCAGAGCTTCTTCAACAAGGGCTTCTTCATCGGCGGCGGCGATGGCGATCTCTCCGCGCTGGCGGAGAAGGCGCGCAAGGACTTCAACCCCTGCGCCGGTTGGCAGCCTGCCCTGGTGGCGGATGCCAGCGGCAAGTTCACGGCGAGCTTCACCATGCCGGACTCGCTTACGCGCTACCGCTTGATCGCCGTGGTGCATCACGGCGAAGCGCGCTTCGGCAATGCTACGGCGGATCTAGTAGTGAACAAGCCGCTGATGATCGAGCCGCAGGCCCCGCGCTTCGCGAATGAGGGTGACACGCTGAATGTCCGCGCGCTGATCCAGAACGGCTCCGACTACAAGGGCACCTGGAAGATCAGCTTCAGCCCGAACCCCGCGGCCTCCGAGCCGATCGCCACGCTGGCCGGTGGCCCTGCCGAGCAGACGGTGACGCTCTCGCCCGGTGGCTCCGCGCCGGTGATCTTCCCGGTGCACTTCGGCAATACCGGTGAGGCGGTCATCTCCTGGAAGGCCGAGCCGGTCTCACTGGAAGGCACGCAGCTCACGCCGGTGCTGGCCAGCAAGCTCGGGGATCGCGTGGAAGCGCGCTTCTCCGTGAACTACCCGGTGCCGCTCATGCGCCAGGCGAAGTCGGTCGAACTCGGCAAGGGCAACGTGAACCTGCTGAAGGACCTCGATCCGAAGTTGCTCGAAGGCCGCGGCCAGATCGAGCTGGAGATGTCGCGCTCGCTGCTGATGGAGGCCGGTGGCTCGGTGGATTACCTGCTGCAGTATCCCTACGGCTGCGTCGAGCAGACCACGTCTTCGATGATGCCGTGGCTCGCGGTGGAGCAACTGCGGGATGTGGTGCCGGGCTTTGCGAAGTACACGCCTGCCAAGGTGAAGGGCGCGCTGCAAAAGGGCGTGAACCGCCTGCTCACCATGCAGCGCGAAGAGGGTGGCTTCTCCTACTGGCCGAATGGCCGCGAGGTGGTGCCATGGGCTTCCGCTTATGCAGGGATGGGCCTGGTCATGGCGGGCAAGGCGGGTGCGGAAGTCCCGCCGACCGCGATCACCGCGCTGTGCAATCACCTGGAAACCTCGTTGCGTGGCGTCGGCAAGCTGGAGTCCGCCTATGAACTGGAGACCGCTTGCCGCGCGGCCTGGGTGCTCGCCCTCGCCGATCGCAAGCCGGACTCCTATGTGAATGCCCTGCGTGCCCGCATGGCGGATCTCACGCCGCGTGCGCGTTGCCTGCTCGCCCTTGCCGCGCATAAGGCCGGCATGAAGGACGCCGCGAGCATCCTGCGCGACAAAACGAAGTTCAGTGCCAAGGACGATTCGTGGATGCCGTGGGAGATCGACAAGTCGCTCGAGCTGCTCGCCCTTTCGACCATCGATCCGAAGTCACCGCAGACCACCGCCGCGCTGGAGCAACTGCTCCGCGAGCGCAACCCCTATGGCCAGTGGTACACCACTTGGTCGAATGCCTGGTCCTTGTTGGCCCTCGCGACTTATGCGGAGAACCGCAATGAGACCGGTGAGGCGGTCGTGAAGCTGAACACGCCGGATGGCGAGAAAACGGTGACGCTGAAGGCGGGCCAGGCAGCGGTTGGCATGAGCTTCCCGCTGGGCTCGAGTATGACGCTGTCTGCTGACTCCGCGCAGAATGCCTACGTCCGCGTGAAGCTCTCCGCCAAGCCGGCGCTCGTGCCTCAAGTGCCCGTCGCGAAGAACGGCATGGAGATCACCCGCTTCTACGAGCGTGTGAAGGCGGATGGCACCAGCGAGCCGCTGGGCGAAGCGAAGCTCGGCGATCTGGTGCGCGTGACTCTGGAGGTGCTCCTGCCGCAGCAGGACGCGCGCTACCTGGTGATCGAGGACCAGCTGCCCGCGATCCTTGAGGCGGTGAACACGGACTTCGCCAGCCAGGCTGCGACCGGGAATGCCGGCCGCACCTCGCAGGATGACTGGTCCGTTTCGCACAGCGAGATCCGCGCCGACCGCGCGATGTTCTTCTTCGACCGCACCTGGCGCGGCGGCGGGCGCCAGAAGATCAGCTACCTCGCGCGCTGCACGATGGAAGGCAAGGCCGTCGCCCCGCCCGCGAAGGTGGAGTCGATGTACGATCCGAACAACACCGCGCTCTCCGCCTCGCGGGCATTTTAGTAAGGAGCTGGGACCTTACTGTCCCAGGAACGGTCCCTCAGAGCTGCTTCGCCTACCGGTGCCAGCGACAGTAAGGTCGCTGCTCCTTATCGCTCCGCCGTGCCCCGCAAACCCCGCCGCTGGTTCCGCCGCAAGCGCATCATCCTCCCCGGGATGGCGCTGGCGGCGGGCCTGTTCTGCTGGTTCATCCTCCCGCTCTTCTTCGCCCTCCCCAGCGCGCTTTCCGAAAATCCCTCCGCCTCGCCCGTCCTGTTAGATCGCAATGGCGAGCCGCTCCATCACCTCGTCCTTCCCGACTTCACCCGCAGCTCACCGGTAAATCTTGAAGATCTCCCCGCCGATCTCGTCGCCTGCACTCTCGCTGCAGAAGACCGGCGCTTCCGCTCGCACGGCGGCGTGGACCTTCTCGCCATGGCCCGCGCGGCGAAGGATGCATTGCTTCACCGCCGCGCCGTCTCCGGTGCCTCCACCATCACCCAGCAGCTCATCAAGCTTTCCTCGCCACCAGCCCCGCGCAGCCTGAAGACCAAGATCCGCGAGGCCCTGCTGGCCCGGCGTCTGGAGATGAGCTGGAGCAAGGACCAGATCCTCGTCGCTTACCTGAACCGCCTGCCCTACGGCAACCATCGTAGCGGCCCCGCGGAAGCCGCGCGCTTTTACTTCCAGAAGCCGCTGGCCGATCTCTCGCTGGCGGAGTCCGCCCTGATCGCCGGCCTGCCGCAACGCCCCAGTTTCCTGAACCCCATCAAGTATCCGGAGCGCGCCATCTCACGCCGCGATGTCGTGCTGGGCCGCTTGGCCACGAACCAGACATGCGATCCCGCACGCCTTGAGGCAGCTGCCGTCGAGCCGCTCCAACTCCGCCCGCTACCCGAGAATCCCGTCGCCCCCTGGTTGCCGAATACCCTCGCGACATGGGGCAATGCGGAAGTCCCGCGCTGCACCATCGATCGCAACTTGCAAGCGGATGTCGAAACCATCGTCCACGAAGAGCTGGCCAAGCTCGCCACCTCGAACCTCAAGCACGCGGCCGTTGTCGTGCTCGACAACCGCAGCCGCGAGGTCCTCGCCCTCGTCTCGTCCGGCAACTGGCGCGACCCGAATGGCGGCCAGATCAATGGCGCATTGATGCCGCGCTCACCTGGCTCCGCGCTCAAGCCCTTCACGTGGCTCCTCGCTTTCCAAAAGGGCGGCCTGCATCCGGCCTCCATCGTCGCGGATATTCCCACCCGCTTCCGCACCGAGCAGGGCCTCGATGCCCCGGAGAACTTCGACCGCAGCTTCCGCGGCCCGGTCAGCGTGCGCCAGGCACTCGCCTGCTCGCTGAATGTTCCCGCCATGCGCGCGCTGAATGACATCGGTGGTCCACGGCCCCTTCATGAGCTGCTGCTGGCCCTGGGCATGGACAGCATCGGCCCGGACTTCCACGCCTACGGCCTCGGCCTGACGATCGGCAATGCCCCCGTGCGCCTGCTCGATCTAACAAACGCCTACGCCACGCTCGCCAGTGCAGGCCGCTATCTGCCTGTCGTGCTCTTTCCTTCGAAGGACAGGCCGGAGGACAAAACGCTCTTCACCGCTCGCGATGCTTACCTGATCGCGGACATTCTCTCCGATCCCTTGGCCCGTGCGCCCTCCTTCGGTCGCGGTGGCCCGCTGGAACTGCCCTTCCGCTGCGCCGCCAAGACCGGCACCTCTTCCGACTTCCGCGACAACTGGTGCCTCGGCTACACCGCGGATTTCACCGTCGGCGTCTGGGCCGGAAACTTCGACAACTCGCCGATGAAGGGCCTCTCCGGTGTCGCCGGTGCCGGCCCCATCTTCCACCGTGCCATGGAGCGCCTGCACCGCGACCACGCTGCCACGTGGCCTGCCGAACCAGCGGGCCTCGTCCACCTCACAGTCGATCCCCTCACGGGCAAGAGTTCCCCCACCGGCCTCGCCACCCTCATCCCTGCCGACCGCTTGCCCTTGCCGAGCTCCGACACCGATCGCAACTCGGAAGGAAAGGTCCTGTTAGATGCGACCTTCGCCGAGTGGCTCGACTCCCCGCACAACCGCCGCCGCTCCGACTTCGCCCTCGCCAAGGACGAGCCGTCCTCCGTGCCCCTGCGCATCCTCGCCCCGCGCGAAGGCAGCACCTACATCCTCGACCCCGAGCTGCCGAATGGCGGCCTCCTCCACCTCGCCTCGAACCTCCCCGGCCAAGCCGAGTGGTCCAGCAGCACCCTGCAACTCAGCCCCGGCAAGCCCGAGCCCATCGCCCGCCTCACCCCGGGCCACCACATCCTGATCGCGACCGACTCCCGCAGCGGCGCGAAGCAAGAGGTGAGGATTCGAGTGGAGCAGCGGTGACTACTTCTTAATCTCCTCCAGCGCCTGCTTCTGCTCCTCTGCGCTTAAGGTTCCCGTCCACAGATAGCTGCCATCAAAGTAGGCCCGCGCTCCGTGGAAAGACTGCGCATTCTCCGGGAAGACCTGCACCCTGCCGGGATGGCTATTCTGTTCCACTAGCGTGAGCCAGGTTGGCTTGTCCTCGCCCTCCGCCTTGGTCTCAAACCAAGCCGTCTGGCCATTCACCCGCAGCTTTCCGCCGATCTCGCCGATGTGGAAGCTTGGCCCCCGGACCACGGATAGAAGAAACCACGTCTCCCCATTCTTCTCAATTACCTGCAAGAGGCCGCCGCGGCCATCCGAGTAGCTGCCGGCCCAGCCCTTCCGCTTGTCAATTGCCTTCCAAGCCGCGAGCCATTTGATGCGCTCTTCCGTCATGTCAGCGGCCATCTTCCATCGATCGAGCGACTTGTCCGCCTCTTCGCCGTGGGCCTGTCCTTCGCTCATGTAGTTGCGGTATTCTACCCAAGAGCGTTGGTCCTCCTGAACCTCGGCAAAGAGTTCCTGCGGCAACTCCGCCTTCAGCTTCCCATAGGTAGTGTTGAGCGCCTTGTCCTGCGTGGCGAACTTCGCCTTCGCATCTGCGAGTTCGTCACCCAGCACGGTTGCGATGGTCAAGAGAAGCCCGAGGAGGATCACTTTCATGAGCCGCATCTTGGAGATTCCGACGCTGTCTTGCAAACCTCTGCGTGCGAATGTCCCAAGGGGACATCGTATGAATCAAGCGGTCGGCCGCATGCCTGCCCCCCGGGACCGCGGCTCTGCCCCGCAGAAGCAACCGATCCGGCGCGCCTGATCCCGTGGTTCGGATAGAAAGCGCCGTCGCCCTTGCTGCGACCTTTTCGAGCCCACCACTCCAAGGGACCATTCTGCGGGGCAGAGCCTCCGCGGTCCCGGCGGGCAGGCATTGCTTCGCGCGCGTGACAATCATCGGCTCACTCCACGTTCGCTTTTCCAATGATCTCCCTCAACAACGCGGCCTCACTCGTCTCCCTTCGCTTCAGCTCCGCGTCCTTGTCCAGATCCACGAAGTAGAGCCCGAAGTCCGTGTTCGGATCGAAGGCATGTCCCCACTCGCGGTTCGAGGTAATCGACCAATAGTTGTAAGCCTTCACCGGCACGCCCTTCTCAAGCGCGCGCTCCACTTGCGCCAGGTGCGCCTTGATATACTCCCCGCGATTCATCCCGTCCGCCTGCGGCACGCAGCCGTTCTCCACGATCAGGATCTCCTGCTCCGGGAACCAGCGATGGAAGCGCTGCAAGGCATGATACAAGCCCTGCGGCCATACCGGCGCCCGCAGGAACCGCCCATGAGCCGCATCCTCTAACAGACGGAACTGATGCAGCCGCCAGGTCGGCAGGCCCCAATAGTAATCCAAGCCCACGAAGTCCTGCGCGCCCACCGCCTCCTCCGGGCATAGCTCCTCCGGCAAGCGGCCCGAGGTGCCGAGATACCACCAGTTCACATTCGCGATCAGACTGGTCGTCCCCCAGAAGCGCCAGGCCCAGTTCAGCCAGCTCGTCTTGGACTCCAGCACGTGCAGCCGCTCGCTGGGCTCCAGCTCCTCGATCTCAAGCTTCGACTCATCACCCAGCACCTGCTTCGCGATCAAGCGTGCGAGTTTCAGCTCCAGGCCCTCCGCCTCGCAATTTCCGGAGACTCCCGGAGCATCCGTGCGGATCCCGATGCGGATCTTCCCGCGCCGCCGGATCCGCCGCATCCCGCGCTTGCCGGACACACTCTCCGGCAGGCTGTCCTCCCCGGCGAATACCTCGTGCAGCGAGAGCGGGCGCTTCACCTCCTTGGCCACCGCATCCGGCTGGGAAATCCACGGTACCTCGCAGGCCCCCGCCAGCTCTCGCTGGAAGGCCTTCACCGCCCGGTCCACATAACCTAACAACCGGTGGTGCCCGTGCGGTGCCACCACCACGTAGTGCTCATCGCTCAGGCCTGTGGCCAAAAAGCGGAAGCGCTCCCGCTCCTTCAGCTCGAAGGGCAGCAGGAAAAATGCATCGCCATACACCGCCTCCACCTTGCCCGCCTCCAGCGCAGTACGAGCATCATCGTAGTTCGCGAATAGCTTCTTCCGTGCCTGCGGTGGCAGGTCGCGCTTCCAGCCATCCGGCTGGTTGCCCACGCCGATCACCCCCACCTCCCGCAGCGCCGCGATCTCCGTGCCCTCATGCGCCGCGCGCACCAGCACCGCCTTGCCCGTGCGCAGATAGGGATCGCTGAATTCGTAGCGGGTCTGATCACCTTCGCTGACCCCGCCGATCACCAGATCCACCTCGCCACGTTCGCTGACCAGCGCCCCGCTCGTCGTGAACTTGAAGACCGCCTCCTGCAAGCGCCGGTGGCAGGCACCCCAGTCCATCAGCATCTGCAGCCAGGTCGGGAAGCCGGTCACCAGCGGGTTCACCCCCACCTTCGCCTCCGGGTAGCGCACCCGGATCTCATGCCGCGCCCGCGCATGCGCGCGGAAGAGATTCGGGATCAGCCGGCCCACCGCCTCGGCCTCTGCCTCCACCTCCGTGCCGCGCGGCAGGCCCGGCGGCATGTAGTAGCGGTTCTGCCACCACGGCTTGATGTAGCCGAAGGTCAGCTGGCTCGGCTCATTGAACGTGATCCACCAATCCGCCAGATCCCCCAGCGCCGCCGCCACCTTCCCCGCATAGCGCGCGAAGAGATCCGGAAACTCCTCCCCGATCATCCCGCCATGGTCCCGCTCCAGCCACACCGGCCACACGAAGTGGTGCAGCGTCACCATCACCTGCATGCCATGCGCCCTCACGCACTCCGCCACCTTCCGGTAATGCGCCAGCGCCTCCGCGTCGAAAACTCCCTCCGCCGTCTCCACCCGCGCCCAGGCTACCGAGAAGCGGAACAAGCGGCAACCCATCCGCGCCGCCGCCGCGATGTCCTCCGCGTAGCGGTTCCAGAAATCCGTGGCGCGGCCCCGTGGTGTCAGCCCCTGGCAGCGCTCCCACACATCCCACACATCCTCCCGCGCCGGGTCATGCGCCTCCACCTGGTGATCGGCATTCGCCGTGCCAAAGAGGAATCCGGGCGGGAAAGGCATGCGCCGGGAGCATGCGCGAGAAGCGGCCCGCAGCAAGCAAGGCTTGGCGACAGCAGCGCCGAAATCTCAGCACCTCACCACGGCAGCTTCACCGTCCCCACCTCATACTCCTTCATCCCCTCCGGCGGGGAGAGCGTGCGGCTTGTCGGCTCGTAGGTGAATCTCTGGCCGCTCACCGGCTCCACCACGATCTTCTCCACCGTCGTGGGATCCAGATTCTCGCCGGCCTTCTCTAGCAGCATCAAGTCGAGCGCCGCCTGGTGCGTGGCGAGCTTCGAGGCCGCGCGCACGTAGCCCTTGGTCCAAGCATTGCAGCCCACGGAAATCACCTTGGCGATCTCGCGGCTCTCGTCCGAAAGGAAGTTGAAGCCCTCACCCAGGGACCCGCAGGGCTGATGGAGGAATTCCTGCCAGCTCATCGTCGGCAGCGTCTTCACCAGCGTCTCGTAGTTCCCGGCGTGGATCCGCAGCAGCTTCTCGCCATCCGCCGGGGCCTGCTTGATGATGTAGGGAATCAGGTAATACTCCGTGCTCGCATTCCACTCGCCGCGCATCACCTCGGCGAAGTCGGCAGGCGTGTAGCCGCGGGTCACCAGCGCCTGCTTCCATTTCACCAGATCCGCTTGCGCGCCAAGCTGGGGCAAAAGGTGCTCGAAAACGCACTCCGTCACGCTCAGGTCGAGCAGCATGGCCACCGTTTCCGCCAGCAGGCAGGGCTGCTCGATCTCCCGGTAGTGCCGGGTGAGGTTCCGCGCAGCGCCTACCAGGCGCAGCGCCTCCGCCTCGTCCTTCGCCTCCGCCGCCAGGCGGGCCTTCAGCAGCAGCACATCCGCACAGAATTTTCCGGCACGCGCACTGATGAAGCCGTTGTAGTCGCCGGGCATTCCGGAGCACGAGTGATTCGGCATCGCGGCGATCTCCTCCGCCTTGGCGACTTCCGCGGGATTCTCGTCCAGTGCGGCTTTCACCGCCTCCGCATTCCACTCTACCTTGCCGGCGAGCAGGTGAGCGAGTTTCGGCCCCACGCGCGGGCCGGTGCCGAGCGGGTAACCGGTGAACTTGTGCAAGGCCAGGAAGCCATTCAACTCCGCGGGCACGGGCTTCGCCTCCGCCGCCAGCCCGGGGAACTCCGCCAGCAGCTTCTGCTTGAGCGCGACAGCCTCTGCCCGGTGCTCCTTCAGCACCGCCGCCCACTCCGCGTTGTCGTAGCCGTCGAGCGATTCCTTGCGCTTCACCAGATCGACGAAGTCGCCACTCGCCCGCGCTTGGAGCGGTACATCATTTGCCTTGCGCCAAGCCCATGCTCCCGCCGTGGCGGTAACAAGGAGAGGAGCCAAGCAGAGAACCAAACCACGGGACGGCCTGTATCGCATATGCTTGATATGCGGTTTACCTGAAAATTCACCATATCCAAACCTATTCCCCGCCCTCGGCCTTACGCGATCGCGTAGTGTTCAGATGTCCCGCTCACCACCACGACTCCATCTGCAGGCCCCAGCTCCAGCCTTCGGTATCCATCGCGTAGTCGGCTCCGCCCACCGCACCTTCCAGCCCGTTCGCCCAGGTCGCATAGGTCAGGAAGGCGCGTAGCACCGGGCGGCTGAAGAACTCATCCCCCAGGGAAACCTGTGGCGCGATGGTGAACTTGCCCAGCATCCCGCCATGCCCTGAAGCCGTGCCGGAGACCCAGTCGACCCCCGGCTCGAAGGCGATGCTGAAGTTATCGTTGAAGTGCCAAGTCGGCCGGATGCCGGCGGAGGCCCATTGCTGGTAGGGCGCATTGTCGCCGAACTCCGTGTACTGATAGACCATCGCGCTCCCGATCGAGAAGTGCTCCCAGGGCTTGAAGATCCACTGGTCCGTCACCCGCGCGCGCCATGACTCATTCGGATCCGGGCGGATGAAGGTGCCCGCCGCCGTCGTGAAGTTCTCGAAGCCGCTGCTGAAGGTCTTGGCCGGTCCCGTGCCGAACTGCAGGGAGGTCTTGTGCAGGCTCTCCATGTCCATGAAGTCCTCCTTGGTCCGCACCAGGCTCAGCGAGAAGCCATCGGCATCCTCCGCCTGCCGGCCGTTGGAATCCACCCCGGAGTCCGCGTGCGAATACGCGAAGCCCAGCTCACCCTTCGCTCCCTTGCCAAAGGGCCAGTCATACCAGCGGAAGTCGAAGCTGCTCTTGCTGAAGCCCGCCACATTCAGCGGATCCGCTGTGATGATGTCGTTGTAGATCCCGCTCTCCGCACCATCGCCGATCCACGCGAAGGCGAACTTGCCAGGCCCGAGAGGCACATCCTCGATGCCGCCGCCGCCGCCGCTCATGTCCCAGAAGTAGAAATCGTTGATGTGGATGTCATGCCGCCGGTAGAAGCGGTTGCCCGCCCAGAACTTGGCCTCCGGCATGCCGGGCAGCACATTGCCGATCGAGCCCCAGATCTCTGGCACCGAGAAATCGGTATCCGCCGCGGAGCCGTAGTTGTCGTAGGGATTGTAGAATGCCAGCCGCAGGTTCACGCGGGCCACCGGGTCATTGGTGGTCGCGCCCTTGGACGACAGCAGCCCGGAAGGAAAGAAGGTCTTGGCGAAGGCGAGCTCGCCGTAGTTCTCCGCCTCATTGCCCAAGCGGTACTTCGCCACCCCGGGAATCCCGAAGGCGCGCTGCGGCCCGCCCGAGTCCGAGCGCCCGTAGCCCGCGCGGAAGTAGCCGCTGATGTCCATGTAGCCTTCCAGCACCTCCTCGATCCGCGCGTCCAGCGCGTCGCTCCTCTCGGCGTTACGGGCGATGTCCCGCACCTCGGTATCTTCGCGGAATTGCTTGTCGGCCTCCCGCCGCCACTGGCTCGCCGCCGCGGCCACTGAAACATCTTCCTTGGCCGCTGCCGGGGCTTCCGGCGCTGCCTTGCCCTTGCGTGGTGAGGCGGGCGCGGCCTTGGGACCCGGCTTCTCCTCCAGCTCCGCGATCCGGCCTTCGAGCTTCTGGATGCGGGATTCATACTCCTGCCGCATCGCATGGATTTCCTGGCGCAGTGCCTCCGTGGAATCTTCTTCGGAGAAGGCGGGCAGCGTCGACAACAGCAGGGCACCGGCAAGACCGGGGATGGATTTTCCCATTCCACCGTTAGACCGCAAAAGCACATCACCGGGCAATTGGACGATGGTGCAATGGGGCGGGCGCTGCCGCCAGGGCCGCACAAGCAAGGCCGCGTCCCCGCTCTATCCGCGCTCTCGCATGGGTCCTATAAGTCCCATAGGACATATTCCGCAGTTAGGGTGCGGTCACCCTCTCTTTCCTCACCACGGCAGCTTCACCGGCTTTACATCCGCCGCTGCGGCCTCCTCCGGAGGTGAGAGCGTGCGCGTCGCCGGATCGAAGTGATAGCCCTTCCCGCTCACCGGGTCCGGCTTGAGCCTCGCAGCCGATTCTGTCCCGAGCGTCTCGCCCTTCTGCTCCATGATCAGCAGGTCGATGGCCGCTTCATGGATCGCCATCACGGAGGCCGCGCGCGTGTAGCCTTTGAGCCAGGCGGGAGCGCCAATGGCACATTCCTCCGCCATCTCGCGGCTCTTGTCGCTCAAGCCATCCACTCCATCCAGCAGCGAAGAGAAGCCACTGCTGGAAAGTTCCTGCCAACTGGCCACCGGGAATTCGTTCACCAGCTTCTCGAAATTCGCCGCATGCAGCCGCGCCAGCGCTTCGCCATCCGCCGGCTTCTGGCGGAGGATGGCAGGGTAGAGGAAAAACTCCGAGGTGTTCCACTCCCCGCGCAACACCTCGGCGAAGTCCGCGGGCGTGTAGCGATCCGTCGCCAGCGCCGCCTTCCACTGCGCGAGATCCGCGTCCGGTCCCAGACTGGGCAACAAATGCTCAAAGCTGGAAGTTGCCGCATTGAGATCGAGTAGCACGGCAACCGTTTCGGTGAGCAGGTTGCGCTCTTCGATTGCCCGGTATTGCGCGCCCAGATTCCGCGCGGCCCCGATCAGGCGCAGGGCCTCCGTCTCATCACCCTCCTCCGCCGCAATCCTCGCCTTCAGTCCGAGCACATCTGACATCTCCTTGCCTGACCGCGCTCCGATGAAGCCGACGTACTCCTCCGGCATGTGCGAACTGGAGCTCTCCTTCATCGCGCCGATCTTCTCCGCCAGCGCCACGAAGTCCGCCTCCTCCGCGAGCGCGGCCTTGGCCTTGGCAAGATCCCACGTTGCGTTGGAATTGAGAATCGACCGCAACGCCTCTCCGATCTTTGGCCGGGTCTCCTCTGGTCCCGAGAGCTTGTAGAGTTGGAGGAAGGCATTGTCTTCATCCCTCACTTCCTTCTTCGCGCTCCGCAGGCCGGGGTGTTCCTGGAGCATCTTCTCCTTCAGTGCCGCGCAGCCCTCCCGCATCGCCTTCCGGCTCGCCGCGCTTTCCTCCGGTGTCTCCTCGTGCGGTTCACGCGCTTTCGTCGCCAGCTCTGCGAAGTCTCCTCCCATCCGCTTGGACAGAGAGGAATCATTCGCCCGGCTCCAGGCCCACGCACCGGTGACCCCGATCGCAAGCAAGGGCGTGAGGCAGAAGATCAGGCCGCGGGAGGGGCGATAGCTCATGGGTGGGCAGATTTGCATACCTTGAATTCCCAGAATTCCAAACCAAATCGCCGGCCGGGCTTCCCGGGCTCTTGACGATGCCGCGCGATCTTTTTAGGGGCTGGAATTTTCCGCGTTAGGTATTAGGAGTTAGGAACCCCGGGAAGTTTCCCGGCTACCCAATCCAAGACAATGAAGAGATCCATGATCTTATTGACGGCGCTGCTGTGCTCGGCGGGCTCGCTGGGCGCAGCGGAAAAAGCGACTCCAGCCAAGGAGGCCGCAGCCAAACCGGCGGAGGCCAAACCCGCCGGGAAAAAAGAGGCGGAGAAAAAGCCAGCGGATGCCAAACCCGGCGAACTGTCGGACTCGGACAAGGCGCTGGTTGACCACGCCACCAAGGAGTCGGGCAAATTGAGTGCCGCTCAGAAAAAGAAGCTGCTCGATCTGGTCAACACCGGCGATGACAAGGCGCTTGTTACGATCCCGGGCATTGGCGACAGCAAAGCCGCTCAAATCAAAAAAGCGCGTCCTCTCAAGGGCGTGGAGGATCTGATCATGGTCGATGGCATCGGTGAGAAGACCTTTGACGGAATCGTGCAATGGACCGCGGGTGGCATGAAGGAAGCCACTCCGGAACCGGCGAAAAAACCGGACTCGAAAAAGGAACCCGCGACGCCCAAGACGCCGCCGGCACCCGCGAAGAAAACGACCTGAGTCGCGCTGGCGGGGATTGATTCCACCGATCAATGACAAGGAGTCCGGTTGCCCGGGCTCCTTGTCGTGTTTCGGGTTGCATGCCGGAACCGGCATTGCAGGCAGTGGCGCATTGAAAATGCCCATTCCGGAAGGCAGGGCTCCCACACTGGGGAGAGCTGGGCGATGACTCCCTTATGGATCGGGATGGATGGGGTTTCTGTCCACGCTGCCCTACCCCGGACTTGCCATCCCCCCGGCGCTTTCCTTCACTCCCCGCCCCGTTCACCGGACCGGACTGAAAAGGCCATGGCCCTCATCGTGCAAAAATACGGCGGCACCTCCGTCGGCTCCATCGACCGCATGCGCAACGTTGCCGCGCGCGTGAAACGCACCCGCGACGAGGGCAACCAGGTCGTCGCCGTGGTCTCCGCCATGTCCGGGATCACCGATGGCCTGATCAAGATGGCCAAGGAATTTTCCGAGACCCCCGCCGAGCGCGAGATGGACGTGCTGCTGGCCACCGGCGAGCAGCAATCGATCGCGCTGGTCACCATGGCCCTGCACGAAGCGGGCGTGGAGGCCGTCTCCGTGACCGGCCGCCAGGCGGGCATCTACACCACCGGCTCGCACACCCGCGGCCGCATCCAGGACATCTCGCCGGACTTCATGCGCCGCTCGCTCGATGAGGGAAAGACCCTCGTCGTCGCCGGCTTCCAGGGCGTCACCCCGGAGGGCATGATCCACACCCTCGGCCGCGGTGGCTCCGACCTCACCGCCATCGCCATCGCCGGTGCGCTGAAGGCGGATGTCTGCCAGATCCTTACGGATGTGGATGGCGTCTACACCTGCGATCCCCGGATCGTGAAGAACGCCCGCAAGCTGCCGGAGATCTCCTACGACGAAATGCTGGAAATGGCCTCGTCCGGCTCGAAGGTGATGCAGTCCCGCTCCGTCGAGTTCGCCAAGAAGTATGGCGTCGTCTTCGAAGTCCGCTCCTCTCTCAATGATAACCCGGGCACCTTGGTGCGCGAAGAACACCCTGCCATGGAAAACGTCGTCATCCGCGGAGTCTCGATCGAGCGCTCCCAAGCCCGCGTCACCATCACCAACATTCCGGACGTCCCCGGCATGTCCGGCAAGATCCTCGGCGCGCTGGGAGATGCGGAGATCAACCTCGACATGATCGTGTCGAACATCGCGCACGACGACCGCGCGCGGCATTCCTTCACCATGCATTCGCATGACCTCGGCAAGGCCCAGGCCGCGCTGAAGCCGGTGCTGGCGGAGATCAGCCCGGAAGCGAAGATCGAGACCGAGGCCGGCATCGCCAAGCTCTCCGCCGTCGGCATCGGCATGCGCTCGCACTCCGGTGTGGCCGCCACCATGTTCAAGGCCCTCGGTGAAGCGGGCATCAACATCGGCATGATCTCGACGTCCGAGATCAAGATCGCAGTGACCGTGGACGAGACCCGCATCGAAGACGCCGCCCGCGCGGTGCACGACGCCTTCCAGCTCGACAAGGAGCCCGTGAAGTAAGCACGGGCGGTGCCCCCCGAGGTGCGGCGCAGCCGCTTTCGGAGTGCGCGCGAGGATCGCCGCTTTTTGGGCGCACGCACCCCTGAGCCGCCACACAAGTTCTCGGAAGGTTCACCCTCAGTGTCCGGGGACGGCCACGCTGCTGCAAAGGGTCGCACCCACCCGGGAAGCGTGTTTGCTTCCTCAGGGAACGTCACCCCAAACACTCAGGGCGCACCCTCCGAGAACTCCCGCGACGCCCCCAACCGTGACCCCGCAGAAAAAGCGGCGATGCTCGCCCGCACTCCGAAAGCGGCTGCGCCGCACCTCGGGCCTCATCCGTCCTTGACGAAACGCCCCCCTCCACCCGCCATGGCAGCCGTGGAGGACAATCCCTACCAGCCCCCTCAGGAAGCGGAAGTGGACGCGGAAGATCCGCGGGACCCGCCGCTGCGCCCCGGCCTCTATCCCTTGGACCGCGTGGCAAATGTCTGCCTGCGGCTCTACTTCGCCACCACCGTCTACTCGGTGCTGGATTACCTCTACAGGATCTTCGCGGAGGGCGGCATCCAGCAGTCCCTCCATGACTCGGCTTACGGCTCGCCATCCCATTGGCTGGATATGCTTAACGGCCTCGCCAGCCTGGCGAGCACGGTGCTCTTCCTCATCTGGAAGTACCGCGCCGCCGCAAATGCGCGGGTCATCGATCCGGACGCCATGAAGATCTCACCGGCCATGGCCGTGGGCGGGTACTTCATTCCCCTCGCGAACCTGTTGATTCCTTACCGGGCCATGGCGGGCATCGCGCGCGCCTCCGGTGTGGAGCGCTTCTGGGTGGGTGCCTGGTGGGTCGCTTACCTCGGGAACTGGGCCTGGATCATCTTCCTCACGGTCATGGCGATTGATGCCGTGTACGCAGGAGGAAAGCTGAGGCAGCCCACGGTCGTGCTGTATCATCTCGTCATGCTTTGGTCCGTGCTCACCTTCTACTTCTTCTGGCAGATCATGGTGCGCGTCACCCGCGCGCAGATGGCACCAGCATCGCCGGGGGAAGCAGCGATCCCGGCTTGAAGAGCATGTTTTCCATCCTCACGCCTCCTCCGACTCTAACAGCTTCTTCAGCACCTCCGCGAAGCGGTTGTAGAAGAAGCCCAGCACCACCAGTGCCACGCCCAGCGCGAGGAAGGCGCCCACCCGGTAGAAGGTGGCGAAGTCCCACACATCCGCGATGAAGAGCTTCGCCACCGCGATGGCCAGCAGCGCGAAGCCCGCGTGGCGCAGCGCGGCAAGCTTCTGCCACAGGCCGGTGGAGACCAGCGCGAAGCCGAGGATGGTCCACAGCACCGCGACGGGCTTCCAACCGGCATACCACACCAGGGCATGCGTGGACCACAGCGCCAGCGCAGCGCAGCCTGTGAGCAGGATCGCCGCGCGGACCTCGCGCAGGCCGAGCCATTTGTCGCGCGCCAGGAAGGGAACCGCGAGCAGGGCCAGCGGCACGAGGCCGCCTTGCAAGGAAGGCAGCTCGCCCACATGAGGCCATGGCGCGTTACCGAGCTTGCTCACGAAGTGAAGGGTCCCGGCTACCAGCAGCACGAATGACTCAGGCGGGGATTCCTTCAGCGTCGTGCGGCGCGTGAGCATGAGCAGCGCGATGGCACTGGCCACCATGATGTCCGCCCAATGCTGGCGGCCCAGCTCATGCCAGGCCATCAGCCAGCCCAGCACCATGAAGCCACGCGCCGCCACGAAGGCGATCGGCGAGCGCGGCCGGGCCGATGGGACCACGGACAGCGCTGCGATCCCACCCGCAGTGAGCAGCGGGATGAACTCCGTGAGCCATGGTTGCGGGCTCTTTTCCAGCTGAAGGCTCACCAAGGGAGGCATCAAGCAGACCGCCGAAACCACCAGCAGCGGACAAGAGAGCGCGAAGCGCCCAAGGGCGGCGAGCAAGAGCGCCGCGCCTGCATAGCTAGCCATCTCCTGCGGCAATGTCAGCTTGAGCGGATCGAGCGCGAAGTGGATCGCCACCGGAACCGTCAGCACCGTGACCCAGTGGAACAAGCCGATGGGCAGGTCCAGGGCTCCTACCTTGATGTCCACCTGCGGTGCGCGGTGGATCCAGAGCCAGTGCGCTGCCATCGCGAGCGCCATTCCCAGCAAGGGCATCCACGCCATCGGCGGCGGATGCAGCGCGTGATCGGAGGCCATGAAGAAGGGCACCGCGGTCAGGTAGATGCCCGCCCACACTCCCAGCTCCGGCAAGCGCCGTTGCCGGTCACCCAGGATCGTCCCCGCCGAGAGCGTGAGGGCCACACCACCGAGCGCGAGATAGCGCCAGCCCGGATGGAGATGCAGGTCCCAGCCTAACAGAATCGCGAACGCCCCCGCGCTGAGCACGATCGTCGCCGCGGTCCGGCCCAATAGCGCCTCCTGCGAGCCTTCCTTCTGCCGGCCGGAACCCCACAGCAAGGGTGCCGTCGCCCCGGCGATCAGGAAGGCGGAAAGACCGCGGCTCCACAGCGGCATCTCTTGGCCAAAGGCCGCGCCCATGATCAGCCACAGCGCACCCGCCACCGCACCCAGGCTGGCGAAGAAGGTCTCCACCTTCCCGCCGAAACGCGCATAGACCAGAGCGAGCAACAAGGTCTCCAGACCGAAGCCCACCGCCAGCTCATCGCCCTTCAACTTGAGCGTCATCGCCAGCGTCAGTGCCGCCAGTCCTTGGGCGATGTGCCATTCCGCGGCGGCATTCCTGCGTCGCCCGATGGCACCGGCCAACAGCAGCACCACGCCGAAGACCGCAGGCACCTGCCAGTAGTCCACCTTGCCCTGCTGCTCCAGCCACAGCGCGGAGAAGAGCCCGAAGAAAGCGAAGTTATTCGCGGAGGCCAGCAGTGCCCGCTTGCGCTCGCTGAGATCCACGAACCGATCCCCGATCCCCGTGATCCCCGGCAGCGCGAAGAGCAGCCACACCGGCGGCAGGAACCACAGTGCCGCCGGATCCAGCGGCCGCATCCCGGCAGCCCCGGCGATCTGCCACCACAGGAAGGAGCCGTAGATCCCGGCCATCGCCGCGATCCCCACCGGCGTCCAATGCCGGCGCAGCATCAGCGCCACGCCCGCCATCGCCAGCACCACGTTCGATGCCGCGGAGAGCCAGCCCAGCGGCTGCAGCACCGTGGCATAGCAGGCCAGCAGCAGGCCCATGATCGCAATGATCCGCGAGTCACGCCGCAGCGCCACGCCCGTGATCAAGCCGCCCGCACCGAGCAACATCAGCCCCGCGACCACGCGCGACTCCACCACTTGCAAGCGCGGCACATGATGCGCGGCAAAGGTGCACCAGTAGAAGAAAGCCAGGCCACCCGCGAGCACCACCTCCCCGAAGACCTTCAGGTTCTCCCGCCGCCCGGCCCAGATGCCCGCGCCGGAGATCGCGAAGGAGCCGAGATAGAGAAAGGCCAGGCGCACGCCCGCTGGCAAGTCGCGGATCCAATTGTGGTAGGCATAGTTCCCCAAGAGCACGAGACCCGTCAGCAGCAGCGCGATGCCGATCCGCACCAGCCAGACGCGGCCGAACTGCAGCTCCAGCGGACCTTCCGGCGCGGGCTTCGGCGCAATGACCGGAGAGGGAGCGGGCGGGGGAGGAGGCGGAGACTGCCGGCTATGGGCCTCTTGCTCCGGTGACAAAGGGGGGGGCTCGGCCTTCCTGCGCCCCGCGAGCAACTTCTCCGGATCGTTCAGGAACGGCGTGGGAGGTTCCGGGGTGAAGACCGGGACCGGCGGTGGCTCCGGTGCTGCTTCCAGTTCGGAGACCACCCGCTCCTCCAGCCAGCTCAGCCGCTCAGCCAGCGCCGTCATCTCCTCCGCATGGCGGCGCTGCATGGAGGCCAGCCGCTCGCGGAGCCTCTGAATCTCCGTCCACGCCCTGGCATCCCGCTCGTCATTCACGGCGGAATGCTACCAAGCATCGGGGAGCTCTATTCCATTGATTCGAGCGCACGCATCATTGGCGAAACCGATGATCGCTCCCGTCCGGGCTCAAGAGAGCGTGAAGTTATTCACGATGACGGTTTGCCATGACGATTTTGTCATCATTCTGATAGGGCGGAGTCTCGGGACAGGGACTAAGGATCGTTGAATCGATAAACCGGGAAAATCCCGATCCGGTCACGATGGAGATATCTTCCCGTGTCAATCCATCCGTCCATCCGTACACACATGCAACCGCCTCTTCCAGCAATGAAATCGCCCAAGTTCCAATCCCATCGATTTGCCTCCCTCGCCACGCTCCTGCCGCTCTCGGTGCTGCTTCCCTTGCCCTTGCGAGCGAACAACAATCCCGACATCCAGGGCAATCAGGCCATCGTTGCGTCGAGCCCGGAACCGGGCAATCTCACGGTTGCCGGGAAGGTTGACGTTGGAGGGGCCTTCAAGGTGATCGGGGACATCGATTCCCAGGGAAGCATCGCGGCCTGGGGCACGCTGGATTTCGGCCAGTCCGTGGCCAATGCGACACTCGCGGGTACCACGCTGAGTTACGTGGGCGGCACCAGCAAGTTCAGTATTTCAGACATCACCGATGCGTCCGGGACCTTCCGCTGGCGGGACAATGCAGGCGGCACGGCGAGGGAGAAGATGAGGCTGGATTCAGCCAATGTCTTGTCCCTCTACGATGCGGCAGGCTCGACGGCGAGCATCACGCTCAACGGTGGCAACGGGCAGATCAACCTTACTGGCACTGGCAGTGGGATCTACTCGGGCGGAAGCGCGGTGTTCTCTCTCGGTTCAGGCGGGGCCATCAGCTACGGATCGACCCGGCAGATCTCCATTTTGAACACGACCGCTGCCTCGACCTGGCCCTCCACTACGGCCGCCATGACAGTTGCCGGGGGTATCCTCTCGTCGAAGGACTCGATCTTCAACGGAACCAAGGTGGGCAGAGGGGGCGGCAACCAGATCACCAACGTGGCCGTAGGCCCGAATGCACTGGATTCCAATACCACGGGAAGTTCGAACACCGCCTTGGGTTACAACGCCCTGTACTACAATCTAACCGGCTACGACAACATCGCCCTGGGCTTTCAGCCGCTGATGTACAATAGCATCGGCAGCGGCAATTTCGCGGCCGGCACCTTCTCCCTCTATGCCAATACAGGCGGGAGCAACAACCTGGCGATCGGCACCTTCTCCCTCTACCAGAATGCGTCGGGGAACCACAATATTGCGCTGGGGGCCGACTCGCTTCACTCGAACTACACTGGAGGGTACAATATCGGCACGGGACGCAAAGCGCTGTATTTGAACAGCAGCGGATCATACAACATTGCTTCAGGCGACGAGGCCTTGGGTTCCAACCGCACGGGATGGATGAACATCGCTTTCGGGAGCTCGGCGCTCTACCGCAACGATGACGGCGAGTACAACATCGCGCTCGGGAATGGAGCCCTTTATGAGAATACCTCTGGATTTGCGAACATCGCGATTGGCACCGCAGCTCTCGAGTCCGCGGCAGGCGCCACTTGGAATGTGGCGATTGGCGAATATGCAGCGACTCCCGGGGAGGGATCGGACGTCGCCCATTTCAGCCCCAACAACAGCATCTACATCGGCAACTACACGAGGACCTTCGATGAGACCGATGACAATGCCATCGTGATCGGCTATGGCGCGCAAGGAGAGGGATCGAACACCACGGTGATCGGCAATCAAGACACGGAGACCACGCACCTCTACGGTCAGACGAAAGCGAACTCCCTGAAAGTCGCGGGAGCCACCGTGCTCGATGGGCAAGTCACCATCACCGTGCCCCAAGGCAATATCTCGATGGGGATCTACGGAGATTGATCCGGGCTTGGCGTCCCGAAATCCCGCATCAATCCATGACACCTCATCATCATGCATGAAATTTCTCGAACCCTGAGGATTCTCCCGATCCTGGCTTCAGGATCGCTCGCCTGCAGCTTCACCGCCGCTGCCGCGGATCCTGGATGGTGGATCACGGGCACCGATCCCGTGATCGACCCGCTGGCCACGGACTTCAATCCAGGCGCTGCCAATGCCGGCCAAGCGAAGTGGATGGCCACCCGCGCGCTGGACGCGCTTTCCGACAAGCTCGGCACCGAGGCCGATCTGGTGGAGGACATCCGCGCCGAACTCTTCAAGCCGACCGAAAGCTCCACGGAAGGAGTCTTCTTCCCCGGCAGGCCGGCCACGCCGGACGGGGCATGGCTGGCGGCCCAGAAGGCTCCGCTACAGATCGGCGCACTCAAGGCGCTCGCCGCACCCTTCTATCGCCACACCAGTGTGGTGAATGGCGCGTGGGTAGCGGACCAGTTGGAAGCCAGCGGGCTGACGCTTGGGAGCACCTTCTTCCAAGATACCGACGGGACCTACTATCCTTGGAACCCGGCGGACAATAGCGATACCGCGAAGAACCGGGCGGCGGCCAATATCGGCCAACTCAAACTGGTCTTCTCGCAGCGCTACGAGAACTTCCCGGGCGGGGCCGTGCGTGCGGGTTTTGACGAGAACATCCTGTCGAGAAATGACGACGGGTGGACCGGACCGGAGGCACTCGGTTTCACGATTTCCCTCTTCGGCCAGGATCTCGACTCATGCTTCGTGAACAACAACGGGAACATCACCTTTAACACCGGGTTGACCACCTATACCCCGCTGCCCTTGCAGACCTTGGGCCGGACAATCATTGCCCCCTTCTGGGCGGACGTGGATACCAGAAACGAGGACTCAAACGTCACTGCCTTCGGGAGAAGAAGGGTTGGCGGCCGGGATGCGTTCGGGGTGACGTGGGTTGATGTCGGCTACTACGATAACAAGGCGAACAAACTCAACTCTTTCCAGTTGGTCTTGGTGGAACGTGCCGACACCGGTACAGGGAACTTCGACATCGAGTTCAATTTTGACAAGATCCAGTGGGAAACCGGCGACGTGAGCGGCGGTAGCAACGGGCTGGGCGGCAAACCTTCCCGATCAGGCCTCTCCAACGGGGTCGACCGGACCATCGAGCTCGACTATTCCGGGCAGACCTTGGTGCAACTCGACACGAATCCGAGTACCGGGCTGCCGAACACGACCACCGGGCTGAAGTACCGCTCGCGCAACAGCACCGTCCCCGGCCGCTTCGTCTTCCAAGTGCGTAGTGATGAGGTTCTCGGCGCGCTGAGTGTCAATGCCGGACCGGACCAACACTTGGCTTCCAGTGCGACCTCGACGGTCCTTGCGGGAAGCGCTTCCAACCCCGCGGGTGGCAGCGTTACCGTCCACTGGTCGGTGTTGGAAGGGAATGCTGCGGAGGTGAACTTCGTTGGGACAAACGCTGCGAATACCTTGACCCCGACGATCACCTTCACCGCTGGGCACACGTACACGCTCGAACTTACCGCCACCTCGGTGGCCGATCCCTCCATCCGCGCGGCCGACGTGGTGGTTATCGGTCCCTGAATTCGCGAACGAAGGGCTTCCGGGAGGAGATCATCATTGCGTGGCCTGCACCGTCTGGTGGCGGGCCACGCCATTTCAGGATTTCTTCTTCCGCGGCAGGTCGGAGATCCACTTCTCGATGTCCGTGATCACCTTCTCCTTCTGGTTGTCGTACATCAGGAGGTGATAGGCGTCGTTGTAGAGCTTCAGCTTGCGGGTCTTCTTGTCCGGGATGTTGTTGAAGAAGGCCTGCACGTCCTCCGTGCGGCTGAAGAAATCCTTGTCCCCGTGCAGCACCAGGGTGGGCACGGTGAAGGTCTTGGCGCAGTCCGGCATGCCATCGATCAAGGTGCCCAGCGCCACCAGCAGGCGCAGCGTGTGCTTGTCGATGTTCCAGGAATTCGTTTCGGCCTGCTCGGAGTGCAGCGTGTCGTGAGTCATCCGGATTTCGACGCCGCCGGCCAGGGTCTCCAGGGAGAGCCGGGCCATCGGCACCACGTTGGCCATCTGGCGGACCAGATCCTTCTTCCACTGTGGGAAGTCGTCGCGGAACTTCACCACCGGGGAGGACAGCACCAGCGCGTCGCAGGGTGCCTTGCCGGTCTCCGCGATGTCCCGCTTGTAGGTGTGGGATGCGATCAGGGCACCCATGCTCTCGCCGAACCACACGACCTTCGCCTTCGGGTGCTTCTCGCGCACCATCTCGGAGAAGCGGTTCAGATCGCGGAACCACTGCTCCGGGTCATCGATGTCGCCGCGGCGCTCCTTCAGCGGGTCCTTGCCCTGGCCGCGGATCTCGTAGGCATACACCGCGGTCTTCGGCTGCTCCTTGAGCAGGCGCTTCCCCAGGTTCTCGTAGTCGATCGCCGCACCGCAGAAGCCGTGCAGGGCGATCACCACGACGTCCGGCTGCACGCCGTCCTTCAGCCACTTGCGGTAGCCGAAGGTCTCCCGCCGGAGCGATTCCTCCGGGCGGTCCGCCACCAGCGTGTACTGGGTGGCGCATTGCGAGAGGAGCATGGTGCCGAGTACGAGGGCACCAACCCTCCGCGCGAGGCGTGGCAATCCAAAGGGGGGACAGCTCCCTGAATTGTTCTTCATCCGTTGAAATTGTGCCACTTCTTACGGACCGGGGCAATCCTGCTTTCCACGAAGTTTCCCGGCCCTCCGCTCAAGCCTCCGCAGGCTCCCGTTCCGGGGCCGCCAGCCGCTCCTGCCCATTGACGCTCAATCCCGAACGGATGGCTGGCAGGATCTCGTCCAGCGCATTCGCCACACCGAAGGAGCCTGGCTCGCAGAGCTCGCCCAGCAGGCCGATCAGCGGGTCCCAGAAGCGGACACCGTCGGCATTCGCGCGGTTGAAGAGGATCACCGGCTTGCCCGCCATCAGCGGGTTGCCCTGCTGCTTGAAGATCATGAGCGCCAACAACTCCTGCACCGTGCCCGCCCCGCCGGGGAAGATCACGAAGGCGTCCGAATTCTCGATCATCACCTCCATGCGGGTATAGATGTCCGGGCGCAGCCAGAAGCTCGACAGCCCATCCGGAAGGCCCTCAAGCTCAATGATGTGCGGCACATTCGAGCCCGCGGTCCAGCCGCCGGCACCCACCGAGCCTTCCACCACCGCGCCCATGATCCCGGAGCGCCCGGCCCCGGAAACGCAGCCCAGCCGGCCCTCCGCCAGGTAGCGGCCCAGCGCCCGGCCATCCGAGAGGTAGCCGGGCTCCTCCAGTGTGGCGGAGCAGAAGACGCAGACGTTGCCCATGTAGTCCTGTGGCACCGGCACCTCGAAGGAGCTCGCCTTGCCGCTGTCGTCGCCAAGCTTCTCGCGGCCCGCGTCCGGCAGGCCCTTCAGGCGCACCATCTCCAGGGTCTCCAGCACCTCGTCCGGGCTCTCCGCGGCCAGCAGGAAATCGGGATGGTGCTGCTTGATCGTGCCCATCTTGTTCAGGTGGTCCAGCACCGCGAAGAAGGGGTTCCAGGACTTGTCGGTGTTCAGGATCACCGTCGGCTTGCCCGACAGGTTGCGGTCCAGGGTCTGGTAGCCCACGAAGATCGAGATCGCCTTGAACATGTCCTCCAGCGTGGCACCGGGGGTGAAAACGAAGGCCTCGGACTCGATGATCTTGCGCTCGATGTTGGAGAGCGTGATGCGCTGGTCGCCGTTCGAATTGTAGATATCCCAGCCTTTGCTAAAGAGCAGGTACAAGAGGCGTGCGCGGGCTTCCCGTCCGGGATCATCGGTTCCGTGGACGGTTCCAGAAAGTCGTACTTTAGGCATGAGATTCGCTGAGGCAGAGTGATCCAGCAGTCGCCGTGCCGGGGGCAACCCAAGGCAGCCGGGCGGCGGGGGTGTAACGGATCTTATCGCACATGGACCCTTTTCTTCAAGCCGCGATCGCGGAAGCAACTACGGGATTTGCCGAAGGTGGGATCCCCATCGGCAGCGTCCTCGTCCGCCAGGGGATCATCCTGGGCCGCGGCCACAACCGCCGCATGCAGCAGGGCAACCCGGTGCTCCATGGGGAAATGGATGCCCTCCAGAATGCCGGCCGCCTGCCCGCGCACATCTACCGGGAGTGCACACTTTACACCACCCTCTCTCCCTGCCCCATGTGCTCTGGCGCGATCCTGCTCTACGGCATCCCCAAGGTGGTGATCGGCGAGAACCTCACTTTCATGGGCGAGGAGGAGTTGCTCAAGAGCCGCGGCGTCCAGCTTGAGGTTGTGCAGAGCAAGGAGTGCATCGACCTCATGCAGAAGTTCATCGAGGCCTATCCGACGGTGTGGAATGAGGATATCGGGGAGACCTGAGGCGCGAGGCGCCGGATTGGCTTCATGGCCGAAGGATCAATCCCCATGCAGGCCGCCTTGGACCCGCGGCCTTGAGGCAATCGGGTGAGTCGAAATTCTGGGAGGAGCGTAGCTGGAATTTGGTAGCCGTGAGAACGTTAGCTTTGGAGGGAGGGGGTAACGCCACGAGGTTATTTCGGAGGCCACCTTGCTAGCGTTGGCATACGAGATGCCCCTGAGGGGTCATCATCGGCGTCGGGCCATTCAATATTGAGAGAATGGCGACGAACTCTTCAGGGGTGTTTACCGTGAGAGCTTGGACTTGTCCTCCCTCAAGGTGGACCTCGATGCCAAACGTGTTGGCTCCAGGATGCCAGAAGGCGCGGTAATTGGAAATCGGATTCATGATATAATCTGGGTTGTTGGATGGGTCGAGCGATTTTGCCCGTGGTTGACAATGGGTGAATGAACCGGGGGATCAAGGATACATTATGAATGGAGCCAGCTATCGAGCTCTAGATGAAGTCGAAGGCTTCGACGTATCTAGAGAGAGCGGTCGAAAAGGCGAAGGGGCATAGGGATACACTCCTCTTGGACATATAAGTTCCTCCGAAGTTGATGATCGGGGGCTGAGCGCTTGATTTTGCGCGGACGGCACCGACCGCCAAGTCTGTTAGAAAAGGCCGGAGTGGCGGTTTGAGATTTCAAACCTCAAATCCGAAATCCGGATTTCCCACAGGCTCGAAACCAGCCTTTGGTGCCAGAGGGCTGTCAGTATTATCCATTACGTGGGATTACGGATCAGGGACTTAAAGAGCTGTCGGACAGAATTCTTGAAGTTTCTGTCCGACAGCTTTCTATATACCAAACCCGATTGGCCCTCCTCCCCGGTTGGTTTTCCTCGAAAGCCCCAAGCCCTAACCCCCGCGCCCTTTGCGCAAACCCATGAAACCGAAACTGACCTCCCGGATTCTCACCACGAGAATCTCCCTCCTCGCCCTCGGAGCCCTTTCCGGCGTGACCTATGCCCAGTCCACCCGCACCTGGGATGGTGGCGGCGCCGCCGGCACCAACATGGACACGGCCGTCAACTGGAGTGCCGACACCGTGCCCACCGGTGCGGCTCCCGGCGATACCGCGCAGTGGAATGGCACCGTCGCCGGTCCACTCTCACTGACCTACACGGCCGCTGGCACTGGAGCGAACCTCGCTGCGGGCAATGGCATTTTCCTCAGCGTCACCGGTGCACAGACGGATTCGCTGACCATCAATGAAGCGAGCGGCACAGGAGGACTGCGGGTCCAGAATCTCACCGTCGCCAGCGGTGCCGGGCCCTTCAGGATCGGCAGCAACGACGCGACGATCGACATCGTCACGCTCGGGGCCACGGGTGTGACCGCGTTCACTTGGGCGAACAACTCGTCCAACACGGTGACCTTTGGCACGGATATGAGGATCGCGTTTGGCGGTGGCAATGCGAAGACGATGTCCATCGGCGGCTCGGGGAACTGGCTCTTCGGCGCGAAGCTCGGCAACAACGGGACGGGAGGGATCACCACGCTCACGAAGACGGGCGCGGGCACGCTCACCTTCAACAACAACATCCAGGGCACCAACACCGGTGCTGTGGCGGTCAACCCCGGCAACGTCCACGTCAGTGGGGGCACGGTGGTGGTCGATACCGGCGGCGTGGTGACCACCACCGCCTTCAACAGCGTCGGCCTCACCGGGACCGATGTGGGGACGATGACCTTGAAGGGCAGCGGTTCCTTCGTCTCCGGCGGTGACTTCAACGTTGCGGATGTCGGCAGCGCCAATGGCACGCTGAACGTCCAGGACACGGCCACCCTCTCGGTGGGCACGGGCGGCGGCTTCTTCATCGGCTCGGCGAATACGGGCGGATCCACGGCCACGGGCACCGTCAATCACAGTGCCGGCACGATCACCTTGAACCGGACCGCCGACGGTGCCTTCGTCATCGGCGGCCGCAACTCGGCGACTGCGGGCGGCAGCGGCACCTACAACCTGAGCGGTAGCGCCACCCTCAACAACGCCGGCTTCACCCACGTCGGCGGCTATGGCACGGGCACGGTCAACCAGACCGCCGGCACCTTGAATAGCACCAGCTGGGTTTCCGTTGCCCGGCAACCCGGCGGTACGGGGAACTACAACATCAGCGGTGGCCAGCTGAACCAAACCGGCGCGGCCATGGGCATCGTCGTCGGCGAACTCGGCACCGGCACGCTGACCCTCAGCGGCACCGCTGCGGTGACGACCACGGCGACCGGCCTGCTGAACGTCGGCAACGGCGCAACCGGCAATGGCACGGTCAACCTCAACGCCGGCACGCTCACCACGCCCAAGATCGCCACCGGCGGCGGCACGAGCACCTTCAATTTCAACGGCGGCGTTCTGAAGACGAACGCGTCTAACACAACTTACTTCCAGGGCCTCACCACCTCGAACGTGCGCAACGGCGGCGCGGTGATCGACACCAACACCTTCAACATCACGATCGGCCAGGCGCTCCTCCACAGCGCCATCGGCGGTGACGCACCCACGGATGGCGGTCTCCTCAAGGGCGGCACCGGCACGCTCACCCTGGGCGGTGCGAACACCTACAACGGGCCGACCATCGTCGGCAATGGCGGCCTTGTCTTCGGCGGCTCTTCGACGACGGGGAACATCACGGTGGCCGATGACGCCACGCTCGGCGGCAAGGTGACGAACATCGGCACCAGCGTCGTCTCGAACAACAACAACCCGAGCCTGACGGCCGGCACTTCCGGGGCCACGAACCTCGCGCTGGACTTCAACACGCTCGGCAATCCGACCGTGCCGGTCTTCAACCTCGGTACCGGTGTGGTGACCTTGAATGGTGTGGTCAGCGTCTCGCTCGCGAATACCACCGCACTGACGTCCACGCCGAACAACACCACGCTCGCGCTGATCGGCTACGGCTCGAAGGGAGGTAGCGGTTCCTGGACCCTCACGACCCCCAGCGCCGGCCACACGACCTTCGCGCTCAATCCCACGGCGAATGCCCTCTATCTGAACGTCACCGCGAATCCGATCACTTGGACCGGCGCGCTGAGCAATGCCTGGAACCACGATGTCCAGGGCGCGCCGAACAACTGGAAGCTGCCGGACAACTCGGGCACCGACTTCATCAACGGCGACACGGTCAACTTCACCAACACCGCCGGCAACTTCAACGTGGACATCACGGATAACGTCAGTCCGGGCAGTGTGACCTTCACCAACACCAGCAACCCCTACGCGATCGGCAGCACCGGCGGCTTCGGCATCACCACCGGCTCGCTGAGCCTGAATGGCAGCGGCTCGGTCACCATCAACAACAGCAACAGCTACCCGGGCGCGACCACGATCAACGGCGGCTCGCTCGCGCTGAACGGCTCGCTCACGGCCTCCGCGGTCACGCTGAATAGCGGTGCGCTGACGGTGAACAGCACCACCGCCCTCGGCCCCGCGGCACTCACGATCGCCAGCGGCACACTCGACTCCACCTCGGGCGTGGCCCTGTCCACGAATCCGCCCGAGAATTGGAATGGTGACTTTGCCTTTGCCGGTTCCAGCAGCCTCGACATGGGCATGGGCGTGGTGACCCTCGGCGGCAGCGGCGATCGCAGCGTCAATGTCTCGGGCGCACTTGCGGTCGGCGAGCTCAGGAGCGCCGCCACGCAGGGCTTCACCAAGCAGGGCCCGGGCATCCTGGTGGTATCCAGCGATGGCACGAACACCGCGGGCAGCAACGTCGTCGGCGTGCTCAATGTCGCGGCTGGCACCCTGCAGACCAACCGCGCCAGCGGCGTGACGGGCGACTTCATGGCGGCGGGTGTCACCGGCAGCGGCACCATCACCAATGGTGCTGCCACGGAACGCTGGCTCTTCTCGAATGCCGCCACCGGCAGCTTCAACTTCTCCGGCACGCTGGCCAACGGTGCCGCGGGTGCGCTCGGCTTCAACAAGTCCGGTGCCAGCACGCAGACGCTCTCCGGGAACAACACCTACTCCGGCACGACCACGGTCGCCGGAGGCACGCTCATCCTCAGCGGCGCTAACAGCCTCTCCGGCCCGGTGGTCGTGACCGCCGGCAGCACCCTCAGCATCACCGGCACCAACGCGGCCGGCGGGGCCGTCAGCGTGACCGGAGCCATCGGTAGCCCGGGTATCATCAACCTGCAAACCAGCGGCGCGCTTGGCACCACCAGTGTGGTCACTTCCGTCAGCCGCCACGGCGGCGTCCAATTGCAGGGCGGCATCACCCTGCCCGCCGGTGTCACCTTCATCACCAGCAACGATGGCACGACCTCGGCCGCCGTGCCCTACGCCATCGGCAGCCTCGGTGGTGACAACGTCGTCAACGGCGCCATCACCCTGACCAGTGGTGGCGGCAGTTCGATCTTCCAGTCCGATAGCGGATCGCTGACCCTGAATGGCAACATCACCATCGCTGCCACGCAGACCTCCCGCGGGATCATCCTTCAAGGTGCGTCCAACGGCAGCTTCAACGGTGTGCTCTCCGACCTCAGTGGAGCCTCCACCGCCAGCATCACCAAGAATGGCGCCGGCACCTGGACGATCACCGGCGCGAACACCTACACTGGTGTCACCGCTGTGACCGCGGGCACGCTCGTTGTCAGCGGTAACAACTCCGCCGCGACCGGGGCCGTGACGGTATCCTCCGGTGCAACGCTCGGCGGAAGTGGCAATCTCGGCGGAAGCGTCACGATTGCTTCCGGCGGCACCCATGCGCTCACCGTGGCGGCTACGTCCGGCGCGCAGGTGCCCCGCATCATCGGCGGCCTGCTGACCGATACAGGCTCCACCCTGAACCTGACCGCTCCCGTCACCCCGGCACCGGGGACCTACACCCTGGTGACCGCAAACGGTGGCGTGACCGGCTTGCCCACCGTTACCGGTTACACCGGCGGCGTGCTGTCCATCTCGGGTGATGGCAAGAGCCTGATCCTGACGGTTCCCGGCGCATCCGCTTACGATGCCTGGGCACTCTCGAAGGGCCTGAACGGGACCAATAACGGCGCGGAGCAAGACAACAGCGACCATGACGGCATCGCCAACGTCCTCGAGTTCGCGCTCAACGGCGACCCGCTCGTCTCCGACACCAACAAGCTGCCGGTGCAAAGCCAGGATGCCACCAACTTCTACTTCGAGTTCGACCGCAGGGATGACTCGATCAGCGAAGTGACCCTGAGCTTCCAGTACGGCACCCTGTCCCCGGGATTGCCTTCCTCTATCGCGATCCCGTCGAGCAACACTCCCATCGCCGGCCCGCCGGTGGCGATCACGGACAACGGCAACGGCACGCACCACATCAAGATCACCGTGGCCAAGGGCGGAGCCGTCGCCCTCTTCGGCCGCCTCACTGCGGTGAAGTGAGGGGAGTCGGGTTCACCAAAGGAATGATTCGCGATTCCCCCGCTGGCCCCGGCCGGCGGGGGAATCTTCTTTAAGGAGCAGGGACCTTATTGTCCCTGAGAGCGGTCCCCAAGAGCTGCTGCCGCCAGCGAATGAGCCGTTGAAGGATGCCGCCTTACCCGGCGGCAAGGAGGTGGTCCGCACTGCTTGCTGTGCGGCGAATGGTACCCGGCAGCGCACTCTACCAAGTGCCCCCGGATACGCTCTTATTTACCCTCTCCCGGCCGCTCAGTGCAGGCCCAAGCTTACCTCTCATCCCACGTCTCCGCGGACCAATCTCCGGGCGTGCCCGCAAAACCGCAGGCCGGTCCCATGCTCACCACGTCCCGGTGACCTTCCGCGAAGCCACACCCGGGGGCCGCCTTGATCTCCGTCCGCTGCCGGGAACCATTCGCCGTACAGCAAGCAGTGCGGACCACCTTGCTGGCGCCGACTTCAGGCCATCAGAGCTGCTTCACCTACCGCTGCCAGCGATAGTAAGGTCGCTGCCCCTTACAACTCCCTTGCAGGTCTCGGCAAACTCAGCCCGGCGAGCTTATGGTCCGAAAGGTGAGTATGATCGAATCAACCTCGACTCTACTGCCCGGGCGCTGCTAGAAGGCATACCTCTCCTCCCGACGTCAAACGCCTGGAACTCCTTCCCGGCGAAACCCCGGCGGGTTGGTCTCTCCCATGCCTCTCACCATTCCTCCCTCCCGGGCTGGCCTGTGCCCGATGGTCTCCTCCGGTCTCCTGCCCCTCGCACTCGTGCTGATAAGCGGAGCCGTCCCTGTCCAAGCCGCGAGCATCACCTGGGTTGGCGGAACCGCCAATTGGGCCGATAACACCGGCACCGCCAGCTGGTCGCCCGCCGATGAACCCGATTCGGACGACACCGCGGTTTTCAACACGGACGATCTGGTCACCCTAACAACCGGCAACACGATCGTCGGCCTCACCACGTCCGGCAGCATCACCGTGGATCTCAACGGCAATAGCCTGACCGTCGCGGGGCTCACCACGCTCACCGGCACCGGCACGCGGCTGGAGCTGCCGGCGTCCAGCGTCATGACCGCGCAGGACATCACGATCAACAGCGGCGGCACCGTGTTCATCGACGGCGGCAGCCTCAACGTGTCGACGAGTTCCGCCGCCACGAATGCGGTCCTGGCGACCGCTGCCGGAGGCACGCTCTCGGGCAACGGAACGATCACCATGTCGGACGTCCTCGCGGCGACCACCAACGTGATCAACAACAACGGCGATCTCACCGCGAGCAATCCACCGAGCTTCATCTTCAATGCACCGGCGGTCGCGACCCTGCACCTGCTCAGCACCGATGTGGATGGCCGCATCGATCTCGACGGCTCGGGGGAGGCCGGTGCGGTGACCGTGAGCCGCAACCAGACTTTGGATATCGATCTGGCCATCGCGGACATTTTCAATGGCAGCATTTCGATGTTCCAGAACAGCAAGCTGGATATCGCGGGCACTTGGATTCTGGGCAGCGGCACGATCAACATCGAGAGCGGATCCAGCGCCGGGATCCCCACCATCCCGGCGGGCACGGCCATCATCACGGGCGGCAACTTCTCGCAGAATGGCGGGAACATCACGGTGGTGGACACGGACGGGACCCTGCAATTCGATACGAACTTCAGCCTCACTGCCGGCACGCTGACCAACAACGGCCATGTGATCTTCAACCAGACGGCCACCATTTCTGCGGCGGCCAATCTCGCCATGGTGGGTGATGCCGATCTGACGGTGGGTGACAACCACACGCTGACCATCAACCAGACGAACTTCAATTTCGACGGCTCGAACACGAGCGGTACCGTGATCACGGTGGGCAGCCTCGGCCTGCTGACCCTCAACTGCACCGACTACGATTCCGACTCGGTGACGAACAGTTTCGAGGGCACGATCAACCTCAATGACGGCGACATCACCGTGATGACCGGTGATGCCAAGTTCGTGATGAACGGCACGCTGAACGCGAGCTCCACGATCAACGGCCAGCTCATCACCTGGAATGGCGAGCCGCTCGATATCGGCAATGATTCCGGCTCCCTGGACGCGAACCTGAACATCAGTGGATCGTTTCAGACACAGCTCGTCCCGGATGTCACCTTCAAGTCCGACGCGGATGTGGACGTGGCGGCGGGCGCGACCCTGGCGCTGCTCGGCGTGGCCACCTTCGACACCGTCAACGCTGCCAACAACGCCGAGTTCACCGGTGCGGGCAGACTCCTCTTCACCGACGACGTCAACGTGAACGAAGCCGTCACGCTGAACATGGTGGGTGGCGAGGTGGATCTCGACGGCCTGGATGCGGTCGGTGACTTCATCAACATCGATGCGCCGCTCACGATCAATGCCGGGACCATGGCCAGCTTCGGGCGGAGCAATGGCGGCGGAGGCGTGAACACGCTCGACATCAACAACAGCGTCGGCACCGGCGTGCTGACCGTGAATTTGGACTCCCCCACCGGCAAGTGGGTGCTCAATGGCCCGGGGGTGATGAACCTGGTGAACGACAATAACGAGGCGACGCTGCTGGCTGGCAGTGCCGTGGGCCTGAATGGCGCGGTGAACGTGACGGGGGATGTGCGCAGCACGGCGCGCTTGGACATCGCTGGCACCGTGAACATCGGCACTTCGGGCCAGCCTCTGCGTCTGGGCGGGGGCGGAACCGGAGTGAATGCCAATACCATCGCCGGTGCCACGATCAGCGGCCTAGGCCTGCTCGGCGCGGATACCGGCAAGGAACTCCATGGCTACGGAACGATCAACTCGAGCATCGACTTTGACGGGACCGCGAACCTGTACGCCAGCGGCGGCACCCTGACCCTCGGCAGCATAATCTTGGACGTGAACGTCCTGGGTACCCTGGATGACACCGGGATACTCCATATCTCCCAACCTTGGGAGACGGATGGGGGAGCCAGCGGATCCATCGGCAGCGTGGTGCTGGCCGGCGGCACGCTGGAGGGCTTGACCATCACCAATGACAACATCAACGGCATCCAGGGCCATGGCACGATCAAGCCCAAGATCATCAATACCAGCAAGATCACCGCCAGCAACGGCGGCACGCTTCTGCTGGATGTGTCCGGCAATGGCAACGACTGGGACGGTGCGGCCAACACGGGCGAGCTTCACGCGCTCTCCGCCGACATGGAGATAAAGGACCTTGGATCTCCCAGCTTTGGAGGGAAGGTGACAGTCGCCAATGGACGCCATTTCTACACCAATGGCTTTGGCCTCGGATTCACCGCCGCGTCCTCGCTGGAGCTCTCCGGCAACGCCCTCTATCAGGCGGGCGCTTCCACCGACTTCGGCGGCACGGTCCTGGTCAATTCGGGCGCATCCGCCACGATCCAGGTGGGGCTTAACTATTTCACGACCTTCAAGTCAGGCAGCACTACCACCCTGAGCGGCAACTTGCAGGTCGTGGGCAACAACATCATCGTTGAGTCCGGTGCGACCTTCAATGGCAACGGTACTCTCACCGTGCCAGACAACAGCCACATCGTGATGGATGCAGGATCCAACGCGAATGTCCTGCTGGACCTGAAAGGCGGCTTCCGCCCCTGCAACTCCCAGGGTATCGGCCAGTGCACCGTGAAGGACCTCCAGATGGCGCCCACCACGGAACTCTACACCGAAATCATCGGCACCGGGCTCAACCAGTATGACCGGGTCTCGGTGAACGGCATCGCGGTGATCGACGGCTATCTGAACCTCGACATCGACGAGGTCTCGCCGGGCGTGCCATTCATCCCGCAGCTTGGGGACAAGTTCAACATCCTCTCCGCCACCGGCGGCGTGACCGGCAGATTCAAGGCGCTGGACACGAGCGGAATGCCGGCCGGGCTGACCTTCAAGGTCAACTATCTCCCGACCATCGTACAGGTCGAAGTGATCTCCGGCCGCGAGTTCGAGACCTGGATCAACCTCTTCCCCTCAATCACCGATCCCGCCGACCGGCTGAGAACCGCCGATCCGGATCACGACGGGCAGAACAACCTGGTGGAGTTCGCCCTCGACGGTGATCCGACGAGCGGCAAGCCGAACGGCAAAGTCGTGACCAGGATCGCCACGGTGGGCGGCGTGAAGACGCTGACGATGACCTTCCCCGCCCGCTACGGAAATACCTTCTACGATCCGCCCGGGGGTGAGTTCCACACGGTCGGGCTGACCACTCCCTACCTGCACTACAAGACGCAGGCATCCAGCAACCTCAGCAGCTTCGGGCTCACGGTAGACCAGGTGACGGGGGCGGATGAAACCGCGCTCAAAGCGGGTATGCCGACCTTGAGCCAGGGCTGGCTCTACGTCACCTGCCGCAGCGCCGGTTCGGTCGCGGCAGATCCGAGGACCTTCATGCGCCTGGACATTTACGAAAGCGGCACGCTCACGCCCTGAGCGGCGGCGAGGGCCGATGGTCACTTGCCCGATACCCACATCTTGCGCTCAGTGAATGGTCCCGCATGGACTGATGCACGGACGGCTTTGCCACTGGGAGCGCGGAGCCACTGGACCGCAGAACGGTTCTCGACTGCAGGCAGCGTAAAAGGTCTGTAGCATCGTCGGGGCCTCTTGGGGAACTCGTTCACGGAATGAGTGCCATTCGGGCTCCATTCTATCTTTGAATTCCCCGTCTTCCCCTTGCGTCTAAGCCCTGCTCCTTGATTCCCTTAAGACATGACGCGCTCCAAGGTTCTGCTCACCCTCGCCATTTTCGGTGCCGGGGGAGCCATGGGACACGCGATCAGGAAGTCCCGGATCTCGTCATTGGCCTTATCCTCTGACGCCCTTTCCTCTTCCCCCAATCGCTCAATCACCCAATCTCCCAATTCCTCCTCTTCTTCCACCTGGCAACTCCAGGGCAATCTAACACTCCCCGACCTCATCGCCTATCCTCCCGGCCCGCGGCGCATGGCGGAGCTGGTGATGTGGTTGCCACACGCCACGCCGGATGAGATCAAGCAGTTCTGGCAGAACCTCACCACCACCAAGCCGGGCGACTACCCCTTGCTCCCGCTCCTCATGAGTCGCTGGATGGAGCTCGCCCCGGAAGACGCCCTCACTGCCACCGCGGGCACGCGCTACGAGGCGATGCCATGGGCTGCTTGGGGCAAGGTCAATCCGGAGCTTGCGGTGCAGGAGGCGAAACGCCGCAACTCGGGATATCTCGCGCGCGTGTTGGAGGGTGCCGCGAAGGTGCAGCCGGAATTCGTCCGCCGCTTGTTAGATCAAAACCCCGGCATGTTCGATCTCAGCATGCGCACGACGCTGGCGAAGGGCATGGAGAGCGACAGCTGGCAGAGCTCGCTGCAATTCTGGTTCCACTGGCAGAAGCTTGAAAGCTGGGCCCGTGATGATCCGGAGAAGTCCTGGGAGTGGGCGCTGCAGAATTCCTCCAAGGTCCGCGGCAGCTATGACGATCCCTGGCTCGGGGTCGTCGGGCCGATGCTCGAAACCGATCCCGCGAAGGTTGATGCCGCCATCGCCAAGCTCCCCGATGGCCGGGTGAAGAGCGAGATCATCACGGCAAAGGCGAAGGCCCTCGCCAGCAGCGATCCGGCTGCGGCCCTCGCGATGCTGGATGCCGCGGAAGCCGGAGAGCCGCGCCAGCATCTGCTCATGGCGATCGGCCCGGTTCTGTTAGAAAAAGATCCGGACCGCTCCCTCAAGATCTTCCGTGAGCTGGCGGCAAGCAGCATGCAGCAGGTCACCTTGCTCGGGCCCGGGGAAATGATGAAGAGCGAGCCGCATTGGGTGAAATCCCAGTATGACGAATGGGTCTTCCCCCTGCTTCAGCGCGATCCCGCCGCGGTGATGGATGGGCTGCCGGATCAAGTGACCCGGGACATCATCGAGGACTGGGAGAACTATGACCTGCAGGGCTACGGCGCATGGCTCGCCGGGCAGCCACCGGGCCCCGGGAAGGACAGCCGCAGCATCGAAGTCGCGAGAACCTTCGCCCGCGGCGATGGCGGATATTTCCACAACAACTATCCCGCGGCCTTTGAGTGGGTGCAGCGGCTCTCCGATCCGGAAAGGCGCGAGAGCTTCGGCGAAGAATTGGTCGGCGACTGGCTCAAGGAGAACCCGGGCGAAGCGGACGACTACTTCAGCAAGGAGGACGCGCTGCTGAAGCCCGCCTACGCCAAACTCAAGCAGAAGGGCACGCCGTGAAGATCCATCACTCGCTCCTCTTGCTTGCCCTTGGACTGGCCGCGGGTCTCGCGATCCCGGTTTCGCCGCCGCAGTCCACCGCCACTCCGTCGCTCCCTGGCAATGCCAAAGCCCCGCGCCCGCATTCCCTGCGCATGCCGGAGTCGGTGCGCAAGGAAGTCCGGTTGATCCGCTCGCTCAAGGATCGCAACGAGCGCATGCAGGCCCTCGCCCGCCTTGCCGCCACGCTGCCGGTCGCGGATCTCAAGCAGTGGTATGAGGGCAACTACCTCAGCTTCCTGGATGAGGATAGCGCCAGGCTCTTCCGCAGCATCGTGGAGGAGCGTTGGATGGAGGCCGATCCCGCGGACATCGCCAGCTTCATGATGGATCGCAAGGTCCATCGCTGCGAGCGCTACATCGAGGCATGGCTGAAGGCGGATCCCACGGCGGCCAAGGCCTACCTCGATACCCGCAAGGGCGAGCAGCGCGCCGAACTGATCGGTGACTACGCGGAGATCATCGGCAAGACCGATGTTCCCGGGGCGCTTGAGTTCCTTGCCTCGCTGAAAGGCATGGACCGCTTCGTGATTTATGGGGTGCTGGATAATCTCGCCGGGCAGGATAGGAATGCCGTGCTCACCCATGTGGATGGCTGGCCGGCGGAGGAGCGCAGCCGCGCCTGCAAGCAGATCGCCGCAGCCTACCTGAATAGCGATTTTCCCTGGGCCATGTCACTGCTCCAGCAAGAGGGCGAGACGGCGGACAGCTTCATCTCCACCATGTTCGGCACGATGCCGAATTTTCCGCCCGGCAGCTCGCCGGTCGGGCGCTTCGCCGGCTTGCCCGCCAGCTGGGCGGACCACATCGCGCAGGAGCGCCCCTCAGCCCTTACCAACAACTGCCCCGCCGAGTGGCTGAACCTGCACGAGGCACCCGCATGGCTCTCGCGGGAAGCGTTCCAGCAGTTCCAGATCGCCGCGGCGGCAGATACCAACTGGGAGTTTCAGCCGCAGCCGGGGGATGCACGGCGCTTGGTCGAACAAGGTGACTGGTTGCCGGTCGAAGTCCGCGCCAAGCTGGCCGCCAATTTGCTGCGGAACTGGAAGGATGGCGTGGAGCAGGCGGAAGCCTGGGCCGCCACGCTCGATGAAGACTTGCGCGCCGAGACCGACAAGGCCCTCGGCGTGCTGCGGCAAAACAGCGGGATGTGGGAGAAGGAATGGCTAATCGGCAGCAGCCCCACGCTCTATCTCCGCGCTCTGCTCGATCCCTCTCCGTCCTTCAATCTCACCGGCGGCGCGGAGTCCTGGGACAAGGGGGAGATCGGCGAGGCCATTGCGGCCAGCAACAACCTCTCGCAGGAGGACTGCAAGAAGCTCCTGGAGAGCCGCGCGACGCTGCCGCCGGAGTTCTGCGCCCATCTCCTCCAGCGCGCGGGCGATGCGCTGTCGCCGGAAGAAATCACCATGCGCTATTCGGGGATCGCCGGGTTCTGGGCGGAGGAAGATGTCTCCGCCGCGGCCAAGTGGGTGGAGGGCTTGCCCGAAGGCGAGGCGCGCACCTGGGCCGCGAAGAACGTCGTGCTACGATGGTCATCGTACTCACCCGCCGCAGCCAAGGCATGGGAGGCAAAAATGGCCGCGAAGCCGTAAACCGGTTTGCGTGGAACAGCACTTGTTCACATTCAGTGCATTTTTGCCGCTTGTTCACACTAACCGGTCTTGGCATCGCCTCGCGCTTCCTGTGAGCGTGGTAGACCATGCACACCCCGGGAAACCCAATCGATGATGCCCGCCTCGAAAGCTGGATGGGCCAAACCCGCTGGCCAGGCTCGCTCGCCGTGGCCACCACCTGCAGCTGTGATGTCTCGCGCCTCGGCATCGAGATCCGCGAGCGCCTGAATGCGCGCCCCTTGCCGAATGCCGGCCCCGCCCTTGCCTTCGACCGCGAGGCGATCCGCCGCCTGGCCGGTGATCCGCTCTGGCGCCGGCGCATCCTCGCCTCACTGCCCGCAGAGCATCCGTGCACCGGATGCGACTACGAGATGATGATCCGCAGCGTCGCCGCAATGGGCGGGGCGATCCTCACCGGCCAGTCTTCCCTCGATGCCACTCGCGGGCTCGACAATGTCTTCCGCGTGATGGTCTCCCATTGTGGGGACTGCCTCGCGGATGAACCGGCCATGCGCCTCGACCCGCATCGCTTCAGCACCGAGAGCCTCGTCCACGTCATCGCGGACAGCTTCGCCGATTGGTGCCTGAACCGCATCCCCGCACCCGCCAGCAAAGTACTACGCCCGAAGGAGTTCGCGCGGGCCGCCGTGCCGGTGGGGGCTTGAGGAGTTGGCAAAGGCGGGAGGCACCACGAATCAAAGCCCAATCCACACAAATGAAGATTCAGGTGGGTCTCATCCGTCGTTGATTCGTGTCGATTGGGTATTGATTCGTGGTGCCTACTTTCTTGTCCATCCTTCTAGACCCGCGGATCCGCCAAAATCTCCGCCAGCTCGAAGTCGATGATACAAAACCTCCCCGCATGCGTGTCGTAGGTGATGTTCCGCGGCTCCGGATCCAGGTGCTTCACCCCGAAGTCCCGCTCCAGCTCCGCGAACAACTGGTCCGAACGCTCCCTGCTGATCGAGGTGGCCGACTGCCCGCGGGAGGTCGATACAAACAACAGTTCCTCCGGGTGCTCCTCTAACAGCTTCGGCACGTAGTCGCAGCCGCGCTCCTCCAGCACCTTTAGCACCGCCACCTCATTGGCGTAGCGCTTCTCCGCATCCGTGCCACGGAAGCGCTTGTGCACGCGGTTCATCCAGTCCAGCCGGACGTGGGCGCGTATGCCATCCTTCAAGTCCCTCATAATCCCAAGATCGCGCGTGCCACGGTGAAGTAAATGACCATCCCCGACACATCGACGATCGCCGCGATCGCCGGGGCCGATACGACCGCGGGGTCCAGATTCGCCGCCCGTGCGCCCAGCGGCAGCAGCGAGCCCAGGAAAGTGGCGGAAGTCACCTGCGTGGTCAGCGCCACCGCCACCGTCAGTGCCACCTTGAAGTAGCTCAGACCCGCCGGCAGTTGCAGGTGGAAGAGCGGCAGCAGCAGCACCGTGAAGAGCGCCATGCAGGAGCCGAGCAAGATCCCCAGGAAGAAGCCGGTCCGCAGTTCCTTCCACGCCACCTGCCAGGTCACCCCGGTCTCGATTTCGCCCAGTGCCATCGCGCGGATCACCATCGTCGAGGCCTGCCCGCCGGTGTTTCCGCCCGCCGCCACCACCATCGGCAGGAACAGCGCGAGCAGGAAGACCTGGCTCAGGATCGTGCCGTAGCGCATCATCACATAGCCCGACAGCATCGAGACAAAGGCCAGCCCCGTCAGCCAGCCCGCGCGGCGGCGGAACTGCGTGATGATCGTGGTATTCAGATAGGTCTCCTCCGACTGCTCGCCACCGATACCCGCGATCTTCTCGATGTCCTCGGTGCTTTCCTCCTGCATGATCTCCATCGCGTCGTCATGCGTGATGATCCCGAGCAAGTGCTCGAATTCATCCACCACCGGCAGCGCGATGAGGTCATACTTCAGCAGCATGTTCGCCGCCTCTTCCTGGTCCGCGGTGGCCAGCACCCGCTCCGGGCCCACCTCCCGCATGATGTCGCGCAGCGGCGTGTCCCAGGTGTTGAAGGCCAGGTCGCGGAAGCGCAGCTTGCCGACCAGGCGGCCGCGCTCATCCACCACGAAAATCCGGCTCAGCGTCTCGGTGGACTCCTGGCCGCGACGCAGCATCTCGATCGCCTGCTTCACCGTCTGGTTCAGGAAGACCCGGCCGATCCGCGTGGTCATGCGCCCGCCCGCGGTGTCGTGCTCGTACTTCAGCAGCGAGCGGGTCAGTTCCTCGTCCTCCGGACCCAGCAGACCCAGGAAGCGCAGCCGCGCCTCGTCCCCCACGTCCTGCAGGATGTCCACGCGGTCGTCGTCGGACAGCTCGCGGAAGAGCACCTTCAGCTCGGAGGGCGTGAAGGCATTCAGCGCCTCCTCGATCAGTGAATCCGGCAGCTCCACCAGCATGTCCGCCGCCATGGACGGGCCGATGGTCTTCAGGAAAAGCGGGTGCCTTTCCTCGTCCAGCTCCTGGTAGGCCTTCGCCAGGTCGGCGTAGTGCAGGTCCTCCGCCAGCGCCCGGATCGCGCTCTGATCCTCCGCCTCCACTGCCCGGAGCAGCTCCTCGAGCGGTAGGGTGGCTTCGTCGTCCGGCATCGGCGGAAGTTTAGGGGCACAGCGCCTCCAGCCAAGAGCGCGGTGAATTTTGTTTGGCAGGGCCTTCCCCCACAAGCGCTTGTGACGGGACCGCCCTAGCCCCTGCCCGCCCTGCCGGTGGGCAGGCAGTGGAGATGCCCCGTCTCATCGCGGCTGATCCGGGCCTCCACACCGAAGACCTCGCGCAGGGTCTCCGCGGTCAGCAGCCCGCCTGGCTCCCCGCTGGCGAAGATCCGGCCCCGGTGCATCACCACCAGATGATCGGCGTAGCGGGCGGCCAGATTCAGATCATGGAGGACCAGCACCACGGTCTTCCCGAGCGTCCGGTTCAGGCGCAGGATCAGGTCCATCAGCTCGAACTGGTGGGCCAGATCGAGGAAGGTCGTCGGCTCGTCCATGAAGAGATACTGGGTCTCTTGCGCCAGCGCCATCGCGATCCAGGCGAGCTGGCGCTGCCCGCCGCTCAGATCGCTCACCGGCCGCTGCCGCAGCCCTGTTAAATCCGTGAGCCGCAGCGCTTCTTCCACCGCCTCGATGTCCTGCTGGCTCAGCGCGCGGAGGAAGCCGCTGTACGGATAGCGCCCGTGGCGGACCAGTTCCTCCACGCTGGTATCGCCCGGCGTGGCATGCTCTTGGAAGAGGATGCCGAGTTGTTGCGCCAGCTCGCGGGCGGGCATGCCGCCCAGGTCGCGGCCATTCATCGAGACGTGGCCGGACTCTGGCAGGAGCTGTCGCGCCAGTGTCTTGAGCAAGGTGCTCTTGCCCGAGCCATTCGGGCCGATCAGCGCGGTGATCTTGCCCTCCGGCAGCGCCAGCGTCACGCCTTCCAGCACCGCGGGCAGGCGCGCATCGTAGCGGACCTGCAGGGATTCCGCGGCGATGCCTTCTGAAGCTGGTGCGGCATCGCTCATAGCTTTCCGATGTGGGGGCGGCGGCGCATCAGGTAGAGGAAGAAGATCCCGCCCAGACAACCGGTGACGATACCGACCGGCAATTGCACCGGCCGCACGGCGAGGCGCGCAAAGGCATCCGCGCTGACCAACAAGGCGGGCCCCGCGAAGAGGCAGCCGAGCAGCAGGTGGCGATGCGCGCTGCCCGCAAGATTCCGCACCACGTGTGGCACGATCAGCCCGACGAAAGCAATCAGCCCCGCGACCGAGACCGCGGACCCTGCGGCGATGATCGCATTCGCCGCCAGGAAGAAGCGGACCCGCTCCACCCGCATCCCGAGCGCGCGCGCCCCGGCATCGCCCAGTTGCAGCACATCCAGCTGTCGCGTGGTGGCCAAGCCTAACAGCACGCTGAGTAGGGTCCATGGTGCCACTTGCCGGACCTGCGCCCAGCCGGTGCCGGTGAGCGAGCCGGTAGTCCAGGCCAGTGCGTTCTGCACCACGTTGATGTCCTTCGCCATGAAGAAGAGCGCGGTCTGCAGCGAGCCGGCAACCGCGCCCACCACTACACCCGCCAGCACCAGCCGCACCGGACTGGTCCCGCGGTTCCAAGCGATGGCATAGACCACCAGGAAGGCGAGCCCGCCGCCGAGCATCGCCATTATAGGCAAGAACGGAGCCAGCACGGGGAAGAGGACCAGCACCGCCATCACCGCCAGGCCCGCGCCCGAGCTCACGCCTAACAGATAAGGGCTGGCCATCTCATTGCGGGTCACCGCTTGGAGGATGCTGCCGGAGAGGCTCAGATTGATGCCCACGAAGATGGCCGTGAGCACCCTCGGCAGCCGCACGTTCCACACGATCAGGGTCTCGGTCGCCAGCGGCTCCGCTGGATGCAGTCCCAGCGTGGCTGCACCTTGATCGCCCAGAATCAGGTGGCCGAGTGTGGCAGGATTTCCCCACACATGGCCATCGGTCAGGGCGGCGATGGCCCGACCCCAGCTCATGTCATAAGAACCCGCCGTCAATTGCACCAGCGCCGCGATGATGACCAGCAGCACCGAAACGGCGATCACCCGGGTCAGCGAGCGCCTCCTCTTGTCAGCGGCTGCCATGATCCTTTGCGCGAAGAATCTCCGCCAGCTTCTCGTGATCGAAGAGCTGCTCGGCGACCGGATAAGCCGAGTCCTTGCGGAAGGTGCCGAAAGTCTCCGGGTAAATCTGCTTCGCCGCCATCTCGATCTGGAAGAGGTAGAAGACTGGACCTTGCAGCGGCGTGCCCCCGGGGTAAAGGCGCTTGTCGCGGAAGGCATTCACCCGTTGCAGCAGCGGATCACTCTCCAGTGCCAGCATCTGGTCGAAGGCCGCCCCCGCCGTTCCGCCCTGCACCGCGAAGGGCATGATCAGCACGTCCGGATTAAGGGCCAGCAGCCCTTCCGCATCCAGCGGCGTGCCGGTGGGCCCGCCCGAGCCCGAGCCGTAGGCGCGGTCAGCAATCGTAGCAAAAGCATCGCGCGCTCCGAGATCCCGGTACTGCGCCTGGCCGAAGCCTTCATTCGCCAAGGTATAGGTCGTGAACTTGCCGTTGTTGTAGTAGACCAGCCCCACCCGTGGCCGCTTCTCTTCCGGAGGCAGCTTCGCACGGATCGCCACCATCATCTCATCATAGACCGCCTTGAGCTGGCGGATCGGCTCGGGGCGTTGATAGACCTCCGCAATCTTTTCGGAGAGTTCCCAGACCGAGTAGTATTGATAGGGCTCGGTCCCCGGATAGCTGTGATCGCGGCTGTAGCGGTTCGCCAGGAAGGGGGCCACGTTGTGCGCGATCTCATCCACATCCGCCTTGGTCCAGCCCTTGCTGGTGGCCAGTTGCAGCGGATCGATATGGAACACGTCAGCATGCAGCGAGTAGAGGAGCTCCTTGTCGAAGGCACCGCCACCGGGCACGGACAGGTAGGTCATCTTCGCCGGATCATAGCTGACCTGCAGTCCTTCGATGGTCTTGTAGTAGCCGTCGTAGAAGTTGTTCTTGTAGCCGGTGGCCACCAGCTTGCGGTCCTGCTGCACCGCGACCAACATGTCATTGTAGTTCGCGTCCATGGTCACCACGCGCTCCGGCACGTGCTGGAACTGGACCTTGCCCGTTGGCGAAAGCTCGACCGTGTAGGGAGCCCCGGCACCTCCTGCCTTATCCGCAGGAGTCGCAAGCCCGCCACCACCGCCCGCGCCGGGTGCGATCACCAGCGTGACCACACCCGCCACGGCGGCTAGGCCGATCGCGGTGAAGAGCAGCACGCGCTTGATCTGCGCCTGCCGCTCCGCACCTGACGTGGAGCCTTCACTCATTTCCGGCCCACCAGGATGTAGGGAGTGGAGTGCACCGGCCGCTCCTGCGTCTCCGCATAGCGCGTGCGTGCGCGGATCAAGTCATCGATCGGCACGCTCCTGATATTCTTCAGGCCGGCTGCCTCCATCACCACCTGCACGTGGCCGCGCTTGTGGTCCATGAAGGGCAGCTCCGCCAGCGCACCCTTGTATTCTTCCGTGATCTGCCAGCCGACGCGCGTGTCGGACGACGGACCCTTCGGCCGTTCCTCGGGCTGTCTTTCCACGCCGGGGTGGAAGTCATGCCCCACGATCACCAGCGCGCCACCCGGCTCTAACAGCTCCACCCAGCGCCGGATGGCGTAGCCGGGATTCGGCAGCGTGAAGAGCAGGAAGCGCGCGGAGACAATGCTGAACTGTTCGCCCTTGAAGGGCAGCGATTCCGCATCGCCCTCCATGAACTTCGCCCGCAGCCCGTGCTCTGCGGCCACGCGGCGTGCCATCTCCAGCATGGTCGGGGAGAAGTCGATCCCCGTGACCGCGTGCCCCAGCTCCGCCCACATCAGCGAGATGGTGCCCGGCCCGGTACCGCAATCCAGCACCGGCCCCGGCGGCACATCTGCCACCGCGCGGTCCAGCGCATCCTTCCATGCCTCGCGGCACTCGGGATCCCAGAACTCGGAATTCAGGCTGGAGCTGAACCAGCCTTCCACCCGCTCGGGAGCACTCCAACCCCCGCGGAAGATGGCCTTGAGCTCGGCGGCACTGCGTAGGGACAGACCCTCCGGACTCAGAACGTCAGGCTGCATTTCGCGAAGATGGCGGCAGGAGTTCCGGGTTGCACGTTGGCCGTGCTGGTGGACGACTCATAGTAGCGCTTGTCGAAGATGTTCTGCGCGTTGAGCTGGAGTTTCAGCTCTTGGTCCTTCTCGAGCTGGATCTTGTACCACATGGCGGCATCGAAGCGCGCGTAGCCCGGCAAGTCGAAGCTATTGTTGTTGTCCCCGGCCTTGAAGGTGGAGGCGAACATCCCCGCACCCATGCCGAAGTTCTTCAGCGGCCCGTCCGTGAAGTCATACTTCACCCACAGGCTGCCGGATTGCAGCGGCACGCCCGCGAAACGCGCGCCCACCGGCAGGTTGCTGGACTCCAGCACCTCGCTGTCCGTGTAGGCATAGTTGCCGATGATCTGCAGGTTCGGCGTGATCTGCCCCAGCACGTCCAGCTCCACACCCTGGCTGCGCAGCTCGCCGCCATTCACGCTGAAGCCCGGATTGTTCGGATCCGCCACCGGCACGTTGTCCTTCGTGATCTGATAGACCGCGGTGGTCACCGCCAGCTTCTTGTCCAGGAAGTTCATCTTCAGGCCGGCTTCGTACTGCAGGCCGGTGGTCGGGTCGAACGGCTCGCCGCCATTGCCCAGGCTCTGGCCCGCGGTCGTCGGGTTGAAGGAGCGGCTTATATTTCCATAGGCGGAGACATTCGGCGTGAAGTCATACACCAGGCCGCCACGCCCGGAGACCCCGGTATCGTCCTGGTTGAATTCCTTGCCGTTGGTGAAGGAGCGGTAGTACTGGTCCACGTAGTCCACGCGGCCACCCACCAGCACGTGCAGGCGGTCGCCGAAGGCATCCATCTGCTCTTGCAGGTAGCCGCCCAAGGTCTCCGTGATGGTCGCCTGCGGATAAGCACCCGGGATGAAGTGGAAAGAGCCGGTGTAGGTCACCGGGTTGAAGATATTGATCGCCGGCAGCGGGTCCGTCAGTCGGATGTAGCTGTAGTCATTCCGGTTTGCCTGCACGCCGAAGATCACCTGGTGCTTGGTCTCGCCGATGTCGAACTTCCACAGCGCGTCCGTGAGCAGGTCGTACTGCCAGTTGTGGAACATCGACTTGTCCAGGAAGTTGGTCAGCGTGTTGCCGGCACCTTGGGAGGTGCGGATCGCATCGATCTGGCCCTCGAAATTGTGCACCAGGAACTTCGCGCGGATGCTCAAGTCATCGCTGATGCGGTGATCGAGCTGCACGCTGGCCAGCGTATCCTGGATCGCCTGCGAGTTGTGCTCCGGTCCGGTGAAGTTCTCGGAGATCGGGCCGACCGGATAACCGGCGCGCGTGAAGGCCACGCCATTGTCGTAAGGCCGGTCCACATCCTGGAACCACAGCCAGGCGCTTAGCCGCGTGCAGTCCGAGATATTCCAAGTCACGCTCGGCGCGATGAAGGTGGAGCGGTTGTGCAGGTAATCGCGGAAGGAATCACTGTCCTGATAGTCGCCCGCCAGGCGCACGGCCACATCCTCGCCAACCTTGCTGCCGAGATTGAAGCCGGCGCGGTAGGAATCGTAGCTGCCGTATTCGCCATACACTTCCTGGTGCGGGCTGAAGGAAGCAAGCTGCGGCATGACATTGATCATGCCCCCGGGCTCGATCGCGCCATACATGGAGGACGCGGGGCCCTTCAGGACTTCCACCCGCTGCACGCCGGACAGGTTCAGCGGCGCGAGGGTGTAGAGATTCACCCCATCCACCGACATCATCTCCTGGAAGCCGCGGATCAGCACGTTCTCGAACTGGATGCCGCTGCCCTCGGTCTTCACCGGGGCCACGCTGCTCACGTTGCGGTAGACATCCTTCAGGCGGAAGACCCCCTGGTCCTCGATCACCGATTCCGGAATCACCTGGATTGCCAGCGGCGTCTTGGCGATCGGCGTGTCCGTGCGCGTGGCCGTGGAGGCCTCCGTCACCGGATAGTCCTTGTCTTCGTCGGTCGTGTCCGGGGCCGTCACCACCAGTGGCGAGAGCGCATCCGGCTCGGCCTGTGCGGCATGGACCCGTGGCAGGATCAAGCAGGCCGCGGCGCAGGCCAGGATCGCCGCGCGCTTGAAACGCACTCTGCTGTTAGGGAAGGGAAGTTGGAGGTCTCGGGAGAAATCTTCGGGGCAGTCGGAACGGAGCTTACCTGTCATGGTCTGGGGAATCGATGTGTGCAGTTTTTCGGTAACAGGTAAGGGAGGATTTCCGGTCGCCGGGGGCTGCAACGCGCAAGTGGATCGTTTTTTAGGAAACTTTTCGCAAAAGCCGCCCTTTCCCTGCGGACCTGCTTTTATGCGTGGTTTGTGCCCCGGGTCCGGAACTTTCCATTCGCGGGTTGGGGCGGATTCTGCCACCGGTCTGCGCGGTTAGATCCCATCCGGCCGCATGATCTTCCGCTTCTCGCTCTACGGCTTTCTCAAGAACCTCCGCTTCTTCGAGGCCTTCCTGATCCTTGCCCTGCGCGAGCGCCACATCGACTTCCTTGGCATCGGCGGCCTCATTGCCGTGCGGGAAATCGCCGGGAATCTCAGCCAGATTCCCTCCGGCGCGCTGGCGGATGCCTTTGGCCGGCGGCGCTGCATGGTCGCCAGCATGGCCTGCTACGTGGTCTCATACCTGGTGCTCGGCTTCGCCGCGGAGAACTGGCTGCTGATCTTCGCCATGATCTTCTACGGCACCGCGGATGCCTTCCGCGATGGCACGCACAAGGCGCTCATCTACTCATGGCTGCGCCAGCAAGGCCGCACGGATGAGCGCACCAAGGTCTACGGCTACACCCGCTCCTGGTCCAAGATGGGCTCGGCGCTGTCCTCTCTGATCGCCGCCGCGCTGGTCTTCTTCACCGGCAGCTTCTCGGTGGTCTTCATCCTCAGCGCGATCCCGGCCTTCCTGAACCTGATCAACCTCGCCACTTATCCCGCATCGCTTGATGCCGGGATTCCGCAGGGCGGGGGAATCACCCAGGCCTTCCGGCACCTGCGCGATGGCTTCCATGAAGTGGCCACGAAGCTCAGCGTGCGCCGTTTGGTCGCGGACAGCGTGGCGGTGGAAGGTGGCTACGCCGTGGTGAAGGACTACCTGCAAGTGGTGGTGCAGGCCTTCGCCGTGGCCCTGCCCGTGAAGCTGGCGATGAGCGGTGAGCAGCGCACCGCCATCTTCGGCGGCGTGGCTTATGCCGCGCTGCATTTCCTCTCCAGCCGGGCCTCGCGCGCCTCGCACCGCTTCGAGGAAGCAAGCGGCGGCACCGAGCCGGCGATCACCCGCATCTACCACTTCTCTCTGGTCGCGATGATCGTCCTCGGCGTGTCCCTCGCGCTGGGGATCGGTTGGCTCGCGGTGATCGTCTTCATTCTGTTAGGCATCCTGCAGAACCTCTGGCGGCCCATCCATGTCGGGCGCTTCGACCGCGATGGCGATGAGAAGCGCGCCGCCACCACCCTGAGCATCGAGTCGCAAGCCAGCTCGCTCGCCTCTGCGATCTGGGCTCCGCTGATCGGCCTGATCATCGACCACCTGAAAGGCCCCGCCGCCACGGCCCCGCTGTCCGCGCTATGGCCGGTGGCGCTCGGGGGCTTGCCGGTGGCGCTCATGGCTTTCAGGAGAAGAGCCGCTGCGTGATGGCGCGCCTTTTCCGGATGCGGCTTGCGCTTGCGGCCCGGGCGGGAAAACTCAGCCCGTGAAACCCGTTTGGCATATGGTCGCGACCCTTCTCGTCTCGACCGCCGCTGCCGCGCCCCCGGTCCCGGCGCTGAGGGCCATCCCCGCCGCCGATGTCCGCCTGCTCGACAGCCCCTTCAAGGAGGCCCAGCGCCGCGATCTGGACTACCTGCTCCAGCTCGATCCGGACCGCCTGCTCTCCGGCATGCGCGCCGCCTCTGGCCTCAAGCCGAAGGCCCCGCTCTACGGCGGCTGGGAGAAGAATGGCTCCGGCATCGTGGGTCACTACCTGAGCGCCTGCGCCTGGATGCACGCCGCCACCGGCGACCCGCGGGTGAAGGCCAAGATGGACTACATCGTCGCGGAGATGGCGGAGTACCAGAAGGCCCGCAATGAAGGCGGCCTCTACGCCTCGCCTTGGGAAGCGGACTGCTGGTATGCGGATCTTGGTCGCGGCAAGCTGCGCCTCAGCAACGTGGTCCCTTGGTATGTCGGCCACAAGACCCTGGCCGGCCTGCGCGATGCCTGGCTCACCGGCGGCAATGCCCAGGCCAAGGAGGTGCTCATCCGCTATGCGGACTGGTGCGTGCAGATCACTTCCAAGCTCACCGACCAGCAATGGAGCGATCTGACCTCGAAGGAATTCGGCGCGCCGAATGAAGTGCTGGCGGATCTCTACGCCGCCACCGGCAAGGCCGAGTATCTCGAACTCGCCAAGCGTTTCTGCAAGGAGCCCATCCTTGCCGCGCTTCAATCTAACAACCCCGCCATCCTCAATGGCCGCCATGCCAATACGGAGATCCCGCTCTTCACCGGCTACGAGCGCATCTACGAAGTGACGGGAGAGGAACGCTGGCACAAGGCCGCGGTGAATTTCATGGATGCCGTGCTCGCCAGGCAGACCTTCGCCTTCGGCGGCAACAGCATCTGGGAGTCCTTCATCAAGCCCGCGGAGTATGACCGCAAACTCACCGAGCCCTGCGGCCCGGAGACCTGCAATACCTACAACATGCTCAAGCTCGCGCGGCAGCTCCACGAGCTTGAGCCGCAGGCCAAGTTCGCCGACTTCATCGAGCGCGCGCTCTACAACCAGATCCTCCCATCCCTCGGCCCCGCGCCGGACGGTGGCTTTGCCTACTACACGCCCACCCGCCCCGGCCACTACAAGCGCTACTCGAAACCCTTCGATGCCTTCTGGTGCTGCGTCGGCAGCGGCATGGAGAACCATGGCCGCTATGGTGCCTACATCTACTCCGCCTCCACGGAGCGCCTGATGGTGAATCTTTTCATCCCCTCCGTCGCGCGCTGGCAGGAGAGGGGCATCGAGCTGCGCCAGACCACGGACTTCCCGGACGACGGCATCATCAACCTCGCCATCAAGTCGGACAAGCCCGCGGACTTCACCCTCTCCATCCGCTGCCCCGGCTGGGTGGATGCCGCAAAGGTCCGCCTGCGCCTGAATGGCAAGGAGCTCGACCTCAAGCCTCAAGCAGGCACCTACATCGATCTCAAGCGCAGCTGGGAAGGCGGCGATGTCCTCCAGGTCTACTTCCCGCCTGAGCCCCGCATGGAGAAGTCCGCCGGCGGTGGCTACGTTTCCTTCTTCCACGGCCCCATTCTCTTGGCGGCACCGCTCGGCAGCGAGGGCTTGGTGAAGGACGACTTCTACGCCGATGGCAGCGAGCCTTTCATCCAGCTCGGCCGGAAGGAGATGGACCAAGCCAAGGTCCCAGCCGTCCCGCCCGATGCCAGCACCCAGCTCCTCACCAAGTCGAAGGGCAAGGAGGCCGCCTACACCCTGAAGTCCACTAAGGGCGATGTCCCCCTCGTCCCTTTCCACAAGATCGGTCTGGAGCGTTACTCCATCTACTTTCCCATGGCGCGTTGACGGCACTTCACAAGCTGCTTGGCCCCGCCGGGATTCGCGCTAGGCTCTCCACTCATGAGGTCCATCCTCCCCGCCTTTGTCCTGTGCCCGTGCTTGCTGCACGCGGATCCGGTGGAAATCGCCTCGGAGCGAACCGCTCTGGATCCATTCGGCGGGAAGGCGCTGGACACTTTTCTCGCCGGCTCACCGCCATCCTTTGCAGGAGGCCATAACACCAATTTGGGAGCGGTCAGCGGCAGGCAGACTTATTGGTTCGGGGAGGACCGCGGCTTCGGCATCATGATGTCGCCGAGCTTCGCCTCGGTGGTCTGGAACGGCGCGGAGCCGCTGGCGCAAATCCAGCCGCAGTTTTCCCCGGCCGAGGGCGTCTATGTCCTCCGCGATAAAGAAGGCCGCGTGGCCCAGGCTTGGTCCGATGTCCTGGTGGTGATCTACGATTACACCCCGAACGGCTTCAAGGAGACCTTTTGGAAGATGGAAGACACGGACTACGGCGGCCCGCTCGCCGGGGGCCGGGAGCCGCATGAAGGGGCCGATCCGATTTTGTTTTACGACACCCGGGAACTGAAGCGCGACACCGAGACCGGCGAGACCGAGATCCTGGACGTTTCCAAGGTCCTCGACCAGCCGGTGCAAGCCACCAAGATCACTTACCGCAACGACAAGGACAGCGCGGTGATGACTTCGGAAACCTACCTCGCCCCGGATGTCGATCCCACGAAGCTCAGCTACCTCCAGACCTGGACACGGACCTACTGGCCGGAGGGGCCGGGGCTGATCCAGGTCAAAAAAGACCAGCACAAGAACGAGCAGGGGGAGATGGTCACCGTGCTCGACGTGGAGGAACTCTGGAAGGTGAGCGAGACCGGCGTGCGCACGCTCGTCCACACGGAGAACAAGCTGGAAACGAAGGAGTGAAGGACGGGTCCTCAGGCCACGCCCCTGCCGCTCTCAATACTCCTTACCGTCAGGCCCGAGCAGGATGACATCCGTCTCGAGCCAATCCCAGACGTTCTTCAAGGGGCGGAAATACAGGGTGGCAAAGGCTTCCGGTCCCAGCGCCTTGAGCGGCACCCGAACTTCCTTCCCGGCCTTCCCTGAAAAGGGCATGAAGGCGTCCGGCTTCAGGCTCACGATCCTCAGCACACCATCCGGCGGCGGATGATCCACCAGCACGTGCAGCATCCGGCCCACCGGCTCACCGCTCGATGCTCCGTGGAAGAACATTTCGTCCGCGGCCGTGATCCGGAAGGCCTTCACGGTGACCGTGCCGCCCACGCCTCCGGAAGAGGTGCGCAAGGGCAAGCGCAGATCCCCGGGAACCAGCGGTGAGATCGAAAGGCCGCCGTCTTTCAGCCTTTCCGCCCGCGCGCATTCCCCGCCCTCCAGTTCCCAGCCCGGAGGAATCCCGGCGAGTGCCGTCGCGGATCCCGTGCGTGCGAAGATCTCGCTGGAGGCCGGAGCTGCCTCCAGCACCGCCACCCGGCAGACCTGATCGATGCCGGGGCCGCTGGCCTTCACGAGATGCTCGCCCGGCTTGGTGAATCTGCGGATCCACACCTCTCCCGCGCCGAGCTCCTTCGACTCCCCGTCCTCGGTGAGAGTGACCTTGGCAGTGGTGGTCAGCCGCAGCGCATCACCGCTGCGCACGGCCAGAGAGGGCACCGCCAAGACATCGGTGGGTATCCAGCGGGCTTCCGCACTGGCCTTGGCAGCGCCGCCTTCCACCGGCACTTCGAGCGCCAGCGCTCCACCATCTTCCGGCAGGTCCAGCTCCGCCACGCCACCCTCCCGGAAGAGCGGCTGCATGGGGATGCTCTTGCCGCCCGCCTTCAGCACCAGTGCCTCCTCCACCCGGCTCTCATAGCCCACGGAGACGGGCGAGGTCCGGCTGGCTCCCGTGCCAAAGCGGAAGTGTCCCTGGGCTGCCAAGTGCCGCGCCACCTCCTCCTTGTGGTCCGCTGCCACTGGCAGCACCGCCACGCTGAAGACCCGCGTCATGGTGGCCATGTAGGTCGGGCTCACGCGCAGGCGCAGCACATGCTCGCCTTCCTCCAGCCAGGGTGAGGCCTGCGCGGGCGAGTGCTGGGACATCGCGGTGCTGTAGGTCACCACCTCGGGCAAGCGCTTGCCATCGATCCAGAATTCGCTCCGGGTGCCGATCTCCGATCCATGGTATTGCGAGACCGGCTCGATCAGCGCGCGGATCAGGTGGAAGCCGGCACGGCTCACCGTGAACTTCCACTCCAGGCTGCCGCAGCCGCGGTAGTGCGACAGCGAATCCTGTGAGAAATCGGGCAGCGGAAGATCCAGCCTTTCGCCATGGTGTCCGTATTCTTCGGACCGCCCGCGCGACCAGCCCGGGTTCAGGGCATTCGCCTTGAAGAAGTCGATATCCAGCGGCTTGCCCAGGGTGATCCCGCCGCTCAGCGGGTCCGTGCCCAGCACCAGGATCTCCTCGCCATCCGTCGCACCATCGCCATCGCTGTCCGCCTTCAGGGGATTGGTGCCGGCGCGGTATTCGGTGCCATTGTCCACGCCGTCGAAGTCCGGGTCCCCACTGGCGAAATGCTGGTAATTCGTGCCGCTGATCTCCAGGCCCTTGGCCTGCTCCCATGCGTCGGGCAGATCATCGCCGTCACCGTCCGGAAAGGGCGGGACGTAGGAACGGATCGCGGACATCGGCACCGGCTCGCGCACCCCATCGGGCCGCGTCCACTCCAGTTTGAAGAAGTAGGGATTGCGGTAGAGATAGAGCAGCGCCTCGAAGAAGCACGGGCGCTGCGGATCGAGTTCCACCAGCGCGCTGTCCGGGAAGCGTCCGGGCGGGAGTTCATCCGGCTTCCACCCCTTGCGAATGCCGCCACCGCGCAGGACCTCGCGCTTCGAGAGGAGGTCACCATCCGGTGCCAGCGATAGCGTGACCACACCCTGGCCCGAAAGGTGAAAGCGGTACTTCCCCGCCACAGGTGCCGTGATGAAACCGCGGCTGCGCTGGTAGCCTTGGGAGGCGAAGCCCTTCACTTCGAAAGCCTTCTCCATCCTGACCGACTTCGCTGGCAGCGGGAAGCGCTGCAGGTTGTAGCGGAAAATCTGTTCGGGACCCTTGTCCCCGAAGCCGGTCCACAGCTCCGTGCGCACTGCCCCGGCGATCGCGTCGCCCTGGAGCGGATGGGTCTTGGCCAGATATTCCTCCCGGTTGCTCGCGCCATCGCCATCGGGATCGCCATCGGCGCCTTGCGTCCAGTCCTTCCCGATCTTCAGGCCCTCGGCGCGCTCCCATTCGTCGGGCAATTCGTCGTCATCGCTATCGCCGGGCGGCACCTGATAGGGCCGCAGCAAGGCGCTGCCATCAGCGTCCTTGAAGGGCAGGCGCGCGAACGCCGTTTCACCCGGTGGCATCCAGCCGACTTCGAAGTGGCCCACTCCGCCTTGGTTGAAGCACTGCGCTTCAAGGTAGTATTCCCGGCCCTTCTGCAAATCCACCGCCGCGCCGATGCTGTGGTTCGCGGATGGCTTCCAGTCGTTGACGCCCGTGTAAGAGCGGACCTCCGACAGGAGCTGTTTGCCAGTCGGCAGGCCATCCTGGGAAAGATAGAGCGCTGCCAGGTCATCCCCCGCGATCGCGAAGCGGTAGGCACCATCCCGCGGTGCCTTGAAGAGGCAGCGGGTCCGCAGCAGATAGTCCGGGCCGCCGCTGTCCAGCTCGGCCAGTTCGGGGGCTTTGAAGGCGCTGGCGACCGCGGGCTTGCCCGTGGCAGTGATTGGCAGCGCTTGGGCGAGTGAATTCAGGTGGGGCGGCAGGTTCCATCGTTCCATCGCCGGGACATCCTCCGCGCAGGCCATGCCGGCCAGCGCGAGCGGGATGAGGATGCCTGCCAGAACGGGTTTGCCAGCCATTGTCGAGGAGTAGCGGTGCAGGCCCGATCTTGGCAAGGACTGGATTCCGCGCTAAGTCTTGAAGCATGTCGTCTTGCCTCGCGGGTCTCCTCGCACTGGCCCTCGTCCCGGGGACGATGGGCGCAGCGGCGGCAGGTGAACTGGACACCTTGGTCCAAGGCCTCGCTGATGAAGTCTACGCCACCCGCGAGTCCAGCACCGCGGAGTTGATCCAGCGCGCGCGGGGCGAATCCGACCCGGTGTGGAAGCTGGTGCTCAAGCATTTCCGCAGCGATCCCGAGCCGGAGGTCCGCCTGCGCTGCGAGGTGATCCTGCGCGACATGGCGGACAACTACGGCTTCCTGGGCGTCCAGCACCGCGAGCGGACCTACTTCAGCGTGGATGGCAAATCGCACCGCGGCGTCGAACTCATGACCATCATCGAGGGCCAGCCCGCCCACGCCGCGGGTCTGAAGGTCGGGGACATCGTCATCGAGATCGACGGCAAGTCGCTGGATATCGAAGACACCGTGAACCTCTTCGGCAGCACCATCCGCCTGCTCGGTGCCGGGCGGCAGACCACGGTGAAGATCGACCGTCTCGGTGAAGTGCTCACCATCCCTATCACCACCGGTGCGCCGCCCAAGGAACTCGGCACCATCGATCCCGAAGCCCGCTTCCAGGAATGGCTGAAGGCGCATGAGGAGCCCGCGGGACCTTGAGCTCTATCGCCGGGAGCGCAGAGCCTCTGGCCCGCAGCAGCAAGGGAGAGCTTCCGCCTTACGGGTAGGCTCAAAATAGGTCCTATAAGTCCTATAAGACCTATTCCGCAGTGAAGGGCACGGCGGGCGTCCAAGGCCCACTCTGCGGGTCAGGCTCCGTGCCCCCAACGGCAGAGCCCCCGGTATGAAAGCGACTCGGGGGGTGAATCCATACCATCAAAATGGCAGCACGGTAGCGCTCGCGGAATCGCCATACGAAACGATATGTTTCGCGGATCACCGGCAGAGGGAGGGCCATTTCCTGCATCCCGCTGACAGCTTCTTCCAGAACATTCTCCTGCCCTGCGCGTAGATCGATCCGCCCATGCCGATCATGAAACCCATCGCCTCCTTGTTCTTCATCATCCTCGCGCCCATGGCCAGCGCCGAGCCCGCACGCTGGGCGGATCCCGGTCTGCCGGTGAAAGATGGACTGGAGCTGTGGTTCGATGCCACGCGCGAGAACGAGGCCCGCGAGGCGCACTACATGAACCGCCTGGCGGAAGGCCAGCGCATGGAGTTCTGGCACGATTCCTCCGGCCACTCGCGCCACCTCGTCCAGTGGACGGAGGCCGCGCGCCCGCTGTGGCGGAATGGCAGCGTGTTCTTTGAAGGGGACGACTACCTGGCCGCGCTGCTCACGCCCGGCATGGAGGCCAAGGCAATTACGGTATTCGTAGTAGCTGCGCCGGATCAAGCCGCGGGGAATTTTCCTGCCTTCTTCAGCACCGCACGCCGTGAGCAGGATGACTACCTCAGCGGCCTGTGCATCGACCTCGCGCGCCCAGCCTCCCGCGAGGGTCTGATGGAGGCGCTCAACGTGGAAGGCGCGGGCCAGCGCGGCGAGATGAACCTGCTGGCTAGCCCCTTGCCGCTGGCCAGCGCCCATCTCTTCACGATCAGCAGCAAGCCCGGCCTAACAGAACTGCGCGCCGATGGACGCACGCAGGGCTCGCGCGACCGCGGCGACGTGGCGATCGCGCTGGACCGCATTGCCATCGGCGCCCGCTTCGTGGAGCCCGCCATGCGGCACTTCTATCACGGCGGCATTTCGGAGATCCTCTGCTACGATCGCGCACTGGATGCTGCGGAGATCGGCAGGGTGGAGGCCTGGCTTCAAGCCAAGCACGCCGCCGTGCTCACGCCGCGCGATGCCGCGGGCAATCCTACCGTGCCGCTCGTCACGGTGAGCGACCCGCCGCTGGTGCAGATGCTCGTGCCCGGCTTCCGCGTGGACGAGCTGCCGGTGAAGGTCAGCAATCTGAATAACATCGAATACGCCCCGGATGGCCGCCTCTTCGCCGGCGGCTACGATGGCCGCTTCCATCTCCTGCGGGATACGGACAACGATGGCCTGGAGGACAAGGTCGACACCTTCTCACCCGAGACCTCTGACAACTATCCCGTGGGCATGGTCGTGAAGGATGGCATGCCGCACGCGCTGCTGGCCGATGAGATCGTGCGCTTCCGCGATACGAATGGCGATGGCGTGCCGGACAAGCGCGAGACCGTGGTAAAGGGCTGGGATGATCCCGCGCTGCAGAACGATCCGCTGCTCATGCACCGCCGCGTGGACAGTGCCATGGCCATCGCCGCCGGGCCGGATGACAGCTGGTACATCACCATGGGCAGCGCCAATCCGGGCAATGGCTACTGGCAAAAAGCCGAGGGCGACGTCTGGGCACCCGATGCCTTGAAGACCGGCCCGCCCGCCTACTCGCCGGACAAGCGCCGCGGTTGCCTCCTGCACATCCGCAAGGACGGCAAGGTCGAGCAGCTCGCCAGCGGCCTGCGCTATATCATGTCCCTGCAGTGGGACTCTAACAACGAGCTCTTCGCCACCGACCAGGAAGGCGCCACCTGGCTGCCGAATGGCAATCCCTTCGATGAGCTGCTGCACCTTCAGACTGGTCGCCACTACGGCTTCCCGCCGCGCCACCCCAAGCTACTGCCGGACGTGGTGGACGAGCCGAGCGTCTGGAACTTCGCCCCACAGCACCAGAGCACCTGCGGCTTCCGCTTCAATGGCCCTGCGAAGGACCGCCCGCGCTTCGGCCCGGAGTTTTGGGCGCACGATGCGATCATCACCGGCGAGTCCCGCGGCAAGCTGTGGCGCACTTCCCTGGCGAAGACCGCTGCGGGCTACGTGGCGGATACCAAGCTCTTCGCCACGGTGGGCATGTTGATCACCGACTGCGCCATCTCCCCGCAGGGGGATCTGGTGATCTGCTGCCACTCCGGCCCACCGGACTGGGGCCGCGGTCCCGCGCATGAAGGCAAGCTCTTCAAGATCCACTCCACCTCGCCAGCGCATTGGCAACCGGTGATGACTTGGGCCAAGGACGAGACCACCACGGTCATCGAGTTCGATCGCCCGCTGGTGACGAACGACCGCTTCGACCTGACCCGTAGCTTCCACATGGAAGGCGGCCCGAATGTCTCCGCCGCGGATCGCTTCGAAGTCATCCGCCCCGGCTATGCGGTGGTGCGCGGGCAGATGGCGCAGCCGCGTTACCGCATCCCGGTGGAGTCCGCGAAGATCGGTCCGGACCTGCGCAGCATCGTGATCACCACCGCGCCGCGCACCCAAGCCCATGGCTATGCGATCACATGGGATGTGGAACGCAGGGAGCCAGGCATCAAGCAAGCGGATGCCTACGACTTCGGCTACCGCTTGGGCGGCCTGCGCGCAGAGTGGAGCGGGCAGGGAGCGGCACCCTGGAGCGGGCATCTGCCGCACCCGGACTTCGCGGTGGTGCGGGAACTGGCGCGCGGCAGTGGCAGCACTGCGGAAGGCCTCTCGCGCCTGGAGAAAAGCGGCACCCTCAAGCTGCGCACCAAGCTGGACCTGGCGAACCTCCTCCAGCCCGCCACCCAGCCCGGCTCGAAGCTCGACTACACCCCCGCGCCCGAAACCGTCACCATCACCGTGAAGAGCGATGTGGCCCTGAAGCTCGACGCACCCGGCCTGGAAGTCCGCGGCAACGGCAGCCCGGAAGCCAGCTTCACCAAGACTGTCAGCGGCGATCCCCTGCAAGAACTCGGCATCGAACTCCCGACCCCCGCCACCCGCCTTGAAATCACCTTCTGCACCGCCATCGATCCGCGTCCGCGAGCCCTTGGCACGACTCGTTTCCTGATGCCCTTCGCCACGCTTCCAGCTGCCCTCGTGCCGGTGAAGACCAGCATCCCCGAGATCGCCGGCGGCAATCGCGAAAACGGCCACAAGCTCTTCCTCGGCAAGGCGACCTGCTTCACCTGCCACCAGTTCAATGGCGAAGGCAACGCCGTCGGCCCGGATCTGAGCAACACCCTCCACCGCGACTACGCCGCCGTGCTCCGCGACATTCAGGATCCCAATGCCAGCATCAACCCGGATGCCGTTGCCTACCAAGTCGATCTGAAGGACGGCCGCTCCATCGCCGGCGTCCGCTCCGGAGAAACCGCGACCACCCTCAAGTTCGCGATGCCTGGCGGCCACGTGGAAAAACTGAAAAAGTCCGAGATCAAATCCACCACCGTGTTACCGATCTCCCTGATGCCGCCGGGTCTGCTCGGCGCACTGACGGAGCAGGAGGTGAAGGATCTGATGAGTTTCCTGCTTCTTCCGGCACCGGAAGCCCAGCGCTGATGCATTTCGAGACTGAGTCCTTTCCCTCCCGGGGAGGTGCGCTATACTTGCGCGATTCCCCATGGGCTCCCCGGTCTCACTTTCTATTTTCGTCGCCTTGGCAGGCCTCGCGCTTTGGGGGCTGGTGATCATTTTGTGCTGGCTGGTGCGCCGCCGCATCGTGCGGGAATACGAGCAGCTCGGCGAATCCACCTCCGAGGAGATGCTGGATGAGATGAGCAAGTGGTCGCCGCGCCAGGTCGTGCGCATTCACACCCAGGTGGAATACCTGCCCTTCGTCTTCGAGAGCATCCGCGAGATCGCGGACAATGGATTCGACGACAAGCAGATGCTCTCCCTCTTGGAACGGATCGAGATTCACCGGCCGCATGAAGTGCGGCAAGCGGTCTTCCCGATCGAAGTCGCCGGCAAGCGCAGCGACCTTCACCTGCGCTGGTCCCGCGATGCCAGCGACCGCATTGAACTTGCCATCACCGCCGCGCCGAAGATCGCGAAGGCGCTGCGGGAGCAGAAGAAGAAGATTCCGAAGGCGGTGGTGGCGAGGTGAGGCGGGAATGACGAATGTCGAATTCCCGAATGCCGAATGAAGTGTGTTGGGGAGCAGCGGTGCTTCGGTGTGAGTTCTCTTGAGAAAGAAGACATTCGGAATTCGAACATTCGGAATTCGTCATTCTCTTTGGAATCTCTCCACCGCCATCTTGATCCCTGCCGCCTTGTGCAGGGTCTCCTCATACTCCTTCACCGGATCGGAGTCCGCCACGATCCCGGCGCCCACGTGGTAGCTCAGCGTGTCCCCATCCCGCACCAAGGTTCGGATCGCGATGCTGAACTGGCTCTCGCCATGATAGCCGAGGTAACCGATGGCTCCGCAGTAGATGCCACGCGGCGTCTGCTCCAATTCGCGGATGATTTCCATCGCCCGCTTCTTCGGCGCGCCGGTGATGCTGCCGCCGGGGAAGCAGGCGGCCAGCGCGTCCAGATGACCGGTGCCACCGCGCAAGCTCCCCGTGACGGTGGACACGAGATGATGCACTTGCCCCAGCGTCTCAAGCTGCAGCATCTCCGCGACATGCACGCTGCCGAACTCGCAGACTTGGCCCAGGTCGTTGCGCAGCAGGTCGGTGATCATCACCAGCTCGGAGATTTCCTTCGGGCTGGTCTGTAGTTCGTAGGCAGAGCGCCGGTCCTCATCCGGATCCGCATGGCGTGGGCGCGTGCCCTTGATCGGGCGCGTCTCGATGCCCCGGCCGGACAGGCGCAGGAAGGTCTCCGGGGATGAAGACAGGATCTCCCTTCCGGCCAATGCCAGATAGGCAGCCAGCGGGGCGGGAGAGCACTCGCGTAGCAGCTCGTAGAGTCCGAAGAGGTCACCACCCTCCACCGGCGCCACAAAGCCCTGGGTTAGATTCACTTGGTAGATGTCACCGGCAGCGATCCACTCGCGGATGCGCCGCACGCCTTCCAGGAAGGTCTCACGCTCCATCAAGGCGGAGAAGCTGTCGATCTTCACCGTCGCCGCTGCGCTGTCCTGCAGCTCCGCGGAAAGCGCGCCCTTCTCCTGCCAAGTCCCGCTGCGGTGATCGTAGACCAGCATCTCCGGGAAATCCCCGAAGACGAAGCGGCCCTCGTAGTCCACCCAGCCGCACAAGCCGCCGAGCGGGAAGCCGCGGTCCGGTGCCGTCCGTGCCGCGCCCTTCTCCAAGGCACGCTCCAGCCGCGCGCGGTCCTCCGCCGCGTGGATCGAGCCCTCGTGGATTTCCCGCGGGCGGGCGGCCACGATCGAGACCGGCGCGCCGTAGCTGGCTGGCAGGTTCCCCGCCGTGTCGAAGAACACCAGCCCGGGCAGATGCCGCAGCGCCGCAGCGACTTCCGCGGGCGTCATGCCCTCCAGCCGTCGCCCGGTCTCGCGGATTCCGCCCTCGCGCTGCACGGCGGAGGCATCGGCCCGCCGGGCGGGGATTCCAAGCATGAACTTCGATTGGCTTGAAGTGACCCATCCCGCAGGGTAGGCAGTCCCTCATGATCGAAAAACCCAGCGTCTTCCTAGCCGCGATGCTATTGGCGGCCAGCCTCCCCCTCGCCGCCGCGCCCGGGGAGAAGACCAAGCCCGCCCCGGCGAACGCCGATCCTGTCACGATCAAGCGTCTCGTCCAGGAAGCGGCCAAGGCGCGTGCCGAAGGCGACATCCAAGCTGCCATGGTCAAGCTGGACGAAGCCAAGGAAAAGGCCCCGCATGATCCGGATGTAATCTCCGGGTTGGTGTTGCTTTATGAGGAAATGGCCAAGGCGGACAAGGGCCAGAAAGCCCGGCCTGAGATCACCGATCCCAAGCTCAAGCAGCTCGTGGAAGAAGCCCGCAAGGCGCGCGCCGCCACCGATCCCGCGGCCGCCCTGGTCAAACTGAACGAAGCTCGGGAAAAGGCCCCGAAGGATCCGAACGTCCTCTACGAGAGGGCCCTCCTTTTCGAGGAGATGGCCAAGTCCGACCCGCGGCTCAAGGGGGCGGCAGCGGGCAGCTACCAAGAGGTTCTCAAACTCGGCGAGGAGAAGGCCGGGCCCCTTTGGATGCTCGCAGCGCAAAAGCTCACCGACGGCATCTGAGCCGCCGGGTCATCCGCCTCCTCCCTACGTGGGTTCCCGAAATCCGCCCAAACGCGGCTCCTCCCGTCTTGCGTCCGCGCGGCGGACTCCATAGCTTTCCGGCCATGTCCGGCCAGAAACTATCCTCAGACCTCACTTTCCGCCTCTCCTGCTGGGGCTTGGGAGTGGTCGCTTTCGGCCAATTGCTGGCCGGCGGAGTCGCCCTGGCGGTGCGGATGGAGAAGGCCCGAGAGGTCCGGATCGTGGAGAAGCGCGTCGAGGTCCCGAAGTTCATCGCCGTTCCCACCAGGGAGCCTGTCGCCCAGGCGTCTCCAATCGCCGCGACCCTGCCGCCGCCGATCGCGCCGGAGCCCGCGCCCCTGCCGCCAGCCCGCCCGCTGGGCATGCCGCCGATCGCCGATCCGATCGTGGAGCGCCTGGTCACGGAGGCGCGCAAGGCCCGCCTCGCCTCGGACGTCCAGTCCGCCATGGTGAAGCTGGACGAAGCCAAGGAGAAGGCTCCGGACGATGCCAATGTGCTCTACGAATACGGCCTCCTTTTCGAGGAAATGGCGGCTTACGATTCGCACTTCGTGGACAGCGCGGCGGATGCCTACCAGGCCGTGATGGCGCTTGGTGCCGAGAAGGCCGGCTCCATCTTCGAGATGGCGAGCCGCAAGCTCACCGATGGCATCGCGCTGCCGGGTGACATGCGGGACAAGCTGCGTCTCGGCCGGGTCCGGATTTTCGCGGACGCGGATTTCAAGGATGGCGAGCGCACCGTGCTCACGGTGCCGGTGCAGGCCGCGCCGGGAGTGGATCTCGGCACGGATTTCGGGGTCCAAGTGGAGTTCTACGATACCCAGACCCTGCGGGGTAAAAAGGAGATCGTGTCGGGGAATACCGACGGGACCGCCACCACCAAGGACGAGTGGGTGAGCGCCCCGATCGACTTCGCCGGCGGGGAGGAGCTGCTGCGCGTGACCTACCTGCAGCCGCCGCAGGATGACCAGCAGAAGGAACTCTTCGGCACGCGCAAGTACTACGGGCAGGTGGTGAAGCTCTACTACAAGGGCGAGCTGATCGACTCCCAGGCCTGGCCGCGCCACCTCGCCTCGATGAGCTTCAACAGCACCCAGCAGCAGCAACTTCCCCAAGGCAGCGAGCAGTACCCCGAGTTCCAGAGCAGCGAGGAATTCATGAACTCTGCCGGTGGTGATTCCGTGCTCCCGCCCATCCCTGGCAACAATCCGCCGCCCCCAAAAATGCCGGACCCGAATGCTCGTCCCGGCGTGCCTGCCCTCCCGCGCTGACTGCCTGATTGACTGACTGCTTCCATGGATGATCCCAGCTCCCGCGCCGGCACGATGCTCGGCGACTACCGGCTCGATGCCCTGATTGGCGAAAGCCCCGTGACCCTGACTTGGCAGGCAGAGCAGGCTTCCATCCGCCGTCCGGTCGTCCTCTTCGAACTCAAGCGTTCTGCCTTCGACCGCCGCGATCAGTTCTTGGCGGACATCCGCGTGAAGGCGGCGGTGGATCATCCCCTGATCGGCTCCGTGTATGAGGCGGTCTCCAACGAGCAGAACTGCTACGCCACGCTGGAGCGGCTGCCCGGGACCTCGCTGGAGGCGCGGATGAATGCCCGCCAATCGCTGAAGCCGGCGCAGGTCGCCCAGATCCTGCGGCGGGTCTCGGAGGCGGCCATGAATCTGGAAGCGGCGAATGTCTCGAGCGCGCCGCTCGGGGCGGATGACATTTTCCTGGATGACCACGGCGTGGTCCGCATCGCGAACCTGGCGCGTGCCGGGGAGCGCCCGCCGGGCCGCACGGCGGATGACATCCTGACGCTTGGCCGGACCCTGCCGCCGCTGGTTTCGGACGGTCGCCCCGGGGCCTCCCGCATGGTCACGCTGCTGGCGTGGATGCGTGGCGAGAACCTGGGCCGCACGATGACCTGGGCTGAGGTCCATTCCTACTCCGAGCAGATCGAGCAGCAATTGGTCGAGCCGCACACGCCGCAGGTGGCGGCCCCGCCTACGGCCCGCGCCGTCGCCCGCAAGTCGCCCTTGCCGGCGGTGCTCGGGGGCATGGCCCTGATCTTCGTGGGGGTGATCTGTGTGATGGCGATGAAGGGCAACGGCGAGCGGGGTTCTTCCGCCAAGCTTCCCCCTGCGGTGCAGATCGCGGCCGGGGAGCATCCGATCCCGGACGGCGGGACCGGCAGGCTGGGCAACGCCTTCAAGATTTCCGGCCATGAGGTGACCATCGGCGAGTATGCCGAGTTCCTCGCCACCTTGGCCGGCATGCCAGCGGATAGCCGCGGCAGCTATGATGCCAGCGGTCAGCCTGCGACCAAGACCAGCCACGAGCCGGAGGCCTGGACCGCCATGTACTCCGCCGCCAAGGCCGGCGGCCAGTGGGAAGGCCGCGCCATGAGCCGCGACTGCCCGGTGGTGAATGTCGATTGGTGGGACGCCAGCGCTTACTGCACTTGGAAGAACTGCCGCCTGCCCTCCCAGGAGGAATGGTATGCCGCCATGCGCAAGGACTTGGCCGACCCCGCCTCACTACGGCCAGCCGGCTGGGGCCCGGTGCAAGACGCCCCGCCCACCGACCGCACCCCTAGTGGCTTGAATGGCATGGCCGGCTCCGTGACGGAGTGGACCACCAGCCTGACCCTGAACCCGGCCAATCCGCTGGGTGACAAGGGCTGGGTGATCATCGGCGGTTCCTTCCTGAAGCCCGGCAGCGGCGCCACCAGCCGCGAGTGGGTGGACAAGCGCGAGCTGCGCCGGGCGGATCTGGGGTTCCGGGTGATCGAACTCTGACTGATCCGTCGGATCCGTCAGATCGGACTGATCTGTCCGAATCCCAAGAAAAGGGAAGGCCGCCAAGGTCCCACCCCTGGCGGCCCGAATCATTCCCTTTGAGCGTCCACACCCATGGACAAGGAAGCTGATTTTGTGCTGTTCACCCTTACATGAGGACCAACGCAGGGCGTGGTCTTCATGGTGATAGACCCTTCAGGGGGCCTGACGTTCAAATTTTCTAAAAAATTTCTAGGGAATCTTCGGCCACCTCAGACTTCCGGCACCATCCGGTCCGCCAAGCGGCCACCCCAGCGCCGGAGCATCCAGAGGCCCACGATCACTGCTGCCAAGTAAGCGTGGGCCCCCCAGTTCCTTCCCCATTGCTGGGCGCGCCACCACGAACGCGCCGGCTCTTGGTCCGGGGCCGGGAGCTGCTGGCCTGCGGCCGACCACATCGCGTTGATGGCGGTCTCCGGAAACCATCCCGCCTGGAACTTGGGGCTGTCGCCCTTGAAAATCAGATAGCGCCCGGGATCAGTGGTCCGCGTGAAGAAGCCATAAGACCTCCGTAGCGGCTCCCGCATCGGCTTGCGGGTCACGGCGACTACCTCCAGTTTTTGATGCGTGGAATTCTCCAGCTCCAGTGGGGGAGAGAAGAGCTGGTAGCGCAGGGAGGGCTTGGACTGCGGCGTGATGAAATCTACGGTGAAAGGGTGCTCCGCCCCGGCTGTGAGTTCCTGCCAATCCCGCGGTGTCCGCTCATGGGTCTTCTCGAACTGCGTGACGGAGCTGGCAATCAGCTTCATCGCATCGGTCTCCGGCGTGCTCGGCGGCGGGTCCTTCAGCCTCGGGCTCAGGACGGCATTCAGCAGCATCAGGCCGAGCGAGGCGGCAATGGCGTGGCGGGGCTTCACGGCTTCTCCAGTTGGGGGAAGACCTAGCAAATCCCGGCCGCTCCCGCAAGATGGGAAGCCGGTACAAGGGTAGGCCGCCAAGGTCCCACCCCTGGCGGCCCGAATCATTTCCCTTTAGGCGTCCACACCCATGGACAAGGAAGCTGATTTTGTGCTGTTCACCCTTACATGAAAACCTGCGCTAGGCGCGGTCTTCATGGTCATAGACCTTCCACTGGGGCAGACGTTCAAAGATTCTGAAATTTTTTTAAAGAACCTGGAATGGCCACCCGGCGGGCCGCCTTGAGACTTGGGCCGTAACATTTTCTCCCGTCCGCTTCTCAGGAGGGTATGGATACCTCTATACCCGGAGAGAAGCCGCCGATGGATACGCTTGAAGGACTCGACCCCGCGGAGTTGCTGCGCCAAGGCGCCGCCGGGGAAACCATGGCCCTGCGGCCGGACAAGTTTGAGCCGCCCTCGCCGGAGGAGCTGGCGCAGGTCTTCCCACAGCTGGAGATCCTCGGGCTGATCGGCAAGGGCGGGATGGGCGCGGTCTACAAGGTCCGGCAGCGCGAGATCGACCGGCTCGCCGCGCTGAAGATCCTGCCACCGGAGATCGGCGCCCAGCCGGGCTTCGCCGAGCGCTTCGCCCGCGAGGCACGGGCGCTGGCGAAGCTCAATCACCCCGGCATCGTCACGCTCTACGAATTCGGCCAGGCAGGTGAGCTCTATTTCTTCCTGATGGAATTCGTGGACGGGGTGACGCTGCGCCAGATCCTGGGCAACGAGCGGATGTCCCCGCGCGAGGCGATGGCGGTGGTGCCGCAGATCTGCGATGCGCTGCAGTACGCGCACGACCAAGGCGTCGTCCACCGCGACATCAAGCCCGAGAACATCCTGCTCGACCGCTTGGGCCGGGTGAAGGTGGCGGACTTCGGAATCGCGAAACTCGCCGGCGGCAGCCTGGAGACCATGGCGAGTGTGCCTTGGGGCGCTGATTCATTCGCGACCCATGCGGGCGGGGTGATGGGGACGCCGTCCTACATGGCACCGGAGCAGTTTGAGCAGCCCGCTGCCGTGGATCACCGGGCGGACATCTATGCGCTGGGCGTGGTCTTCTATCAGATGCTCACCGGCGAGCTGCCCGGCAAGCCGACCCAGGCTCCCTCGCGCAAGGTGCTGGTGGACGTGCGGCTGGATGAAGTGGTGCTGCGGGCCATGGAGGAGCAGCCGGCGCTGCGCTTCCAGCAGGCGGGCGAGGTGAAGACGCGGGTGGAGACGATCGCCTCCAGTCTGCGGCAGGATGCGTTTTCGCTCACCGGCTTGGTGCGGGACAAACGGCGGCTCAGGCCGCTCGAGGTGGGAGCGGCGGCTCTTGCGCTGGTGATCCTTGCCTGGCTGCTGCTGCGCCACGGGAGCGAAGGCGGCGGCAGGGATCTCCCCCAGACCACGGCTCCGGCATCCGCTGCTGCCCCGGTAGCTACGGCCCCATATGATCCGCCGGAGGTCCTCCGCGCCCGGCTCGCGGAAGCACGAGTCGAGCTGGAACGCACACGAGCCCTTCACGACACGGGATCGGCCTCGCAGGCGGATCTCCGTGCGGCGGAGGATGCGGTGGCCGTGATCGCCGCGCAATTGGAGGGCGACCCCGTGAAGGTGACGCAGGCGGAGTTCGATGCCGCCGGGCGGAGTGCCGGATACGCGGAGGCATCCTTCCAGAGCGGGATGATCTCGCGCGCGGAATACGAGAAGGCCAAGGCCGCGCTGAGCATTGCGGAAGCAAAACTGAAAGCCGCCCGCATGGCGAAATCCGGACCGACCTCGCAGAACGACCAAGATAGCGGCCCCGTCACTTCTCCGGGAACTCCGCGCTGAGCATGAGCACCTGGGATATGCCTGATTTACCCAAAGCCTTGGAAACCGGAAGAGGCCGTCAGGATGCCCTCTTCGCCACCACGAGCTGGACGCTGGTGGTGGCGGCGGGAGGGAAGTGCTCACCGGAATCGGCCCAAGCGCTTGAGGATCTCTGCCGGATCTACTGGTATCCGCTCTACGCCTATGTCCGCCGCCGCGGCCATTCGCGGGAGGATGCGGAGGACCTCACGCAGGGTTTCTTCGCGCGCTTCCTGAAAAAGAACTATCTGGAAGGTCTGGATACCGGTCGTGGCCGCTTCCGCGCCTACTTGCTCGCCGCGCTGAAGAACCATCTCACGAACGAGTGGCAGGCGGCCTCGCGGCTGAAGCGCGGTGGGGAGGCGGCGCACCTTTCCCTCGATTGGCAGGAGGGCGAGACGCGCTTCCAGATCGCCGATACCGCGCAGCTGCCGCCGGATGCCGCCTATGACCGCGAGTGGGCCACCGCCTTGCTGGCACGCGTGGTCGCCCTGCTCCGCGAGGAGTGGACGCGGGATGGCAGGCGCGAGCGCTTCGAGCGGCTGAAGCCCTTCCTCTCCGTCGAGGCCAAGACCGTACCCTACGCGACGCTCGCGCCAGAACTGGAGATTGAGGAAGGGGCGCTGCGCGTGGCCGTCCACCGCCTGCGCAAGCGCTACCGCGAGCTGCTCAAGCGGGAAGTGGCACGAACCTCGGCTGATCCCGGGATGGTGGACGAGGAGCTGCAGGCCCTGATGGCGGCCTTCGTGTAGAAGACGCCGCAGCTGTACAAGGGTAGGCCGCCAAGGTCCCACCCCTGGCGGCCCGAATCATTTTCCCTCAAGCGTCCACACCCATGGACAGGGAAGCTGACTTTGTGCTGTTCACCCTTACATAAAGACCGACGCAGTGCGTGGTCTTCATGGTCATAGACCCTTCAGGTGGGCTGACGTTCAGATTTTCTAAAAAATAATTTCAGGGCACGCGCGTGGCGATCCCGGCAGTCGCGCCGCCACCGGAATTGCTCAAGACGTAGCTGAAGCCTGGAGGGAGGTTCTCGTCCTCCAGCAGGGAGATTTTCAGCGTGAGGACATCATCGCCGCTGGCGGGAACACTAACGCTTGCCGAGTCCTTCCAGTCCAATTCCCCGGTGATCGGGATTTTCCCGGTGATCCAGGGGATCGTAACGCTGAACTTGCCGCTGGGCGTGACGCGGAGCGAGAACATCGCGCCCAGAAGTGCATCGTCACTCTGGTAGGTGCCCGCGGCATTGCCCCGGAACCAGATCGTGCCAGTGGACTGCCGGCCCGATTCATCCGCCACGACGTAGGGGATGATCGCGCTGCGGCGGCCGGCGGCGGCGGGAGAATAGAGGACCTGGTCCTTGAGCTTGGGATCGGCGGAGGTAGAGGCGCTGCCCAGGCTGGCCGGGCCCACCGAGACGAGGTGGAGCTGCTCGCGCGCCGGGTCGCGGTCGTTCTTTAGCGGCGCGATCACCAAGTCCTGGTCGCCCTTGGAGCTGGCGAAGTCCATCGCAGCCAGGGGGAAGAAGTCACCTTCCGGGCTATCATCCGCCGTGACTTGGAATAGCATGCCGCCGCTCTTCGCGCTTTTGACGAGCTGCGACTTGCCGGAGCTGCCCTGCATCCAATCCGCGGAGTATTGGAGCCCGGCCTGCTGCGGGGCGAAAAGCGAGGTGCCGGGGGTGACGGCGTAGAACATGTCCGGGGCGGCTTTCGTGAAGCTGAACATCGAGGAGGTGCCAAAGCCGCAGACCACTTGGTGAGTGCCGTCCGGCTTGTATTCCATCAAGGTGCTGCCGCCTGAGATGCTCCCGGTGGAGAGAGGGCCTGTCAGATAGTAGATGGTGCCGTCATCCGCGATATGCACGAAGCTCTGGATGTGGGGCGGATCGCCGGCCGCGGACTGCCACGGGAAGTCATCGATGAAATCCAGGGACCCATCCGCTTTCATCCAATACAGGCGGTTGCCGCCCGTGCCGTTTTCGCTCCACTCCGCCTTTACCAGCAGTCCCCGGGAGGAGTAGCCGAAGGGGAGCGCCCTGGTGACGGGACTTGCGAAGGCTGGGCAGGTGACTTGGCTGAGGATCGCGCCGTCCGTGATGCGCACGCGGCTCATCGTGATTTCCTTGGCTCCCCCCGGGGAGCCGCCACGGGCGAAGATCATTTGGGCCGCTTGCGCCGGATCGGCAAACGGACTGCCCAACGAGTTTGCGTTTCCGACAGAAGACACGCTGCCGTCCAGTCCCAGGCGCGTGAACGCTCCGCCGCCTGAAATGCCGTAGAACGCGTTTTCCGGACCCTCGATCAAGTGCTGGAACAGAGAGGAGTAGGGAGAGTAAAACGAGCGCGGCAGGTCCGCGACGACGGAGAATCCGCCATCCGGGCGAACACGATAGAACACCCCGCCGGCGAAGCGTCCACCATCCCCGGTGAGGCCATAGAGGCAGCCATCCTTGCCCATGGTGAGACGATTGGTGGGCGAGTATCCGCCCTTGTTAGAGCCGGGAACGGGGCGGCCAGGGTGAAAGGGGAAGCGGTGCAGGACCCGGAACTTGCCCCCGGGCTCCATGCAGAAGACTGCACCGTTGCCCTTCCGGGTATCCTCGTAGGACACGCCGTACAGGAAGCCATCGCGTCCCGCGACCAAGGTGTTGAGACCGTTCTTCCGTGTATTGAGTGGGAAGCCGCGAACGGTCTCCGCCGCCGCGGGGAGAGTGCAAGCGAAGGCGAGGAAAGAAAGCAGGGCGCGATGGAAGGGTTTCACGTGTTTCTCCCTATCTCTCATTGCATCTCCGGCAAGGAAGAATCGGGAGGCTGATTCGATATCTCGTGGGGGATGAAAAGCGTGTGAAAAAGCAGAAGGCGATGTGAGAAGAATGCCGCTTCCGGTGGCAAGCTAGCCCTGGTCAACCTATTGGCCGGGTGCCGGGGCCTTTCCCTTCAGGGCCTTTTCCACGGCAGCCCGCAGTTCATGGCGCGGCTCACCGGTCAGCGTTTCGAGCAGCTGCTTCCTCTCGTAGGCAAGCCGGTAGGTGGTGGCGTACTGTTCGTCATAGTCCTTGGTCTTGTCCTTGGCGTTGAGCCGGACTTCGTCATCGATATCCGCCAGGCGCTGCTCCTCCGGAGAGGGCGGGCCGAAGGATTCCTTCAACTTTTCTAACAGCGGCTTCAGCTCGGCCCAGTCATTCTCACCAATGGCTTGGATCGCGATGCGTGCCAGCGCCGGTGGCACCTTGGAAATCCGCTCCGGCACCAGCCATTGCGGCGCGAGCTCGCGGATTTTGCGGGTCTGTGTGGCTTCCCCTTCCGGGAGCTTCTGCGTGATGATGGTGGCGAGCAAGGAAGAGACCTTCCGGTCATAGGGAGAGCCTGTATTCTCCCACAGGGCTGGAATCGAAGGCTCGAAGTTGCTGGTCACCGGGGCGGGGAGTATGGTTCTGGCGCGCACTTGGCAGGTAGTGATGTCAGCCCCGCTGCCGCTTGAGTTTTCCTCCTCGGGCGCGAGCGGACTGCCCGGAACGCGCCGCAGGCGATCAAACTCTTGGATCACGGAGATGTCCCGTGCCAAGCGTTCCGCGGGGAGGCGAGTGACCGTGAACTCGACGGCTGCCCGCTGCTTCGGTCCCACGCTTCGAAGATTGGAGGCGACCCAGCGTTCCGCCACGCCATCGGCCAGCCACCAAACATGCGTCTCGTCCGGGCTCCAGCCGTGATCAATTTCCATCTCCAGCCAGGCTTGCGTGGCTGGCGGGACCGGTGGCCCGTTATGCTGCCATTCGTAGAAAGGATCGTAGTATCGATCGTAGAGATGCGCCGCGATGGCAGTAGCCGCTTCGCGGGGTGGGCGGTCGTCAGGGTCGGGAACTTCAAGCTCGGGCTCCTTCCAAGCGGGGCTCTGGTCCCGTTTCGGACGACCAGCCTCCAGAGTGCAAGCCTTCTCAGTGCCGAAACCGAGGCCGCGATACCCTCGTTCCTTCAGGAATGCCGATGCGGCGTTCCACGTTTCTCCGGCAGGTTTTGGATCGATCCAGATCCCTTCCGGCAGGTTTACGTCCTGGGCGGCGAGCTTCCCTTCCTGGATGCGAAAGGCGAGTTCCCGTCCCGCCGCCGGATCCGCTGGCACCAGCACCAGCGCCGGGAGATCTCTCTGTTCGCGGATGGTGAAGAGCCAACTGGGCGCATTGCAGTAGAGCATGGCGAAGCGGTTTTGCCCGCTGATCAGCGGCCCGATCGACACGCAATCGACGGCCAGCCCGTGTGTTCCGGCTTTGACTGCGGAGCCGCTGATCCTTTCGATCTCAAGGAGGTCCAGCATCCCGTCGCCATTGAAGTCGGCGATCGCACCCAAGCCACAGAACATGCTCTCGCCAAGCTTCGTGCCCTTCGGATCGAATGGAGTGACGGAGATGCTTTCGAGAAGTGGCTGGCCGATCCGCCAAGGTCTGAAGTCCGGCGTTCCCCGGGTGTCGAGAGCCTGCCATTGCTTCCAACGCTCGCTCTCTAGCGGGAGTGGCTCGTAGTGGTCGGTGCCAGGCCCTTGGAGCAGCAGCCGCGTGCGCGGATAGTTGCGGCCGGTGACAACCGCATAGGCGTCCGGGAGACCTGGCTGCGGGCAGGGAAAGACCGCGCTGTAGGTGATACCAGCGGAGAACTCGGCGAAGGTCTCCTGCTTCTCCTTCTTGCTCCGCTCGCGCAGCCGGATTTCCCACAGCGCCTTGATCCGCGTCGCGGGGTCCACCACGCGCGCGAACCATTCTGCGCCCATGGACGGGAAGGGCCTTTCATCGGTTCTTGCCCCGGCAGTTCCGTCAAGCGCCAGCAAGAGAAGGGGAAGGAAGGCTTTCATCCCTCCTTCCTAGCAGTCAGCCACGAAGGCGGAAGCAGGAATCGGGGCCATCATCGCAGCTGGATCCTCATACCCTTGGGGACGATGATCGGAGGCTCGATGTGTTTTACGATCTCGCGGCGTCCGTCAGGGAAGACCTCGTAGATCACGCCATCTTTAGCTGAAAGGACGCTCAAGCCGGCCTCCAAAGTCTTCCGGCGCTCCTCAGCGAATGCCGCTCCGGCTAGGGTCGGGAAGAGCTCTTCGAGAGCCACGATCTCCTCTTCACTCAAGGGTTCATCCATCGTGAGACGGGAGGTTTGTAATCGAGCGTGCCGGTATGAGATAGTCCGGGAACTGGACGCTTATCACGGACTTCTGAAGTCGGAGTTCATCGGGATGCATGCACTTCACTCCGACCCAGTAGTCAGTCATCAATTCCCATGCCGCCTGCATCCGTGCCTCGCAGCCCGCTTTCTGCCATTGCTTGATCCGGTGAGCCCGGACTTCATCGAATGTCTGGAAGCAATGGACCGGCCAATGCGACCGGTCCTTTTTGGGATCTAGTGACTCTTCGGGCCTTGTCATCGCAAAGGGCCTCACCCCTCCAGGATCTGATCCAGCACGTAAGGCAGGATCCCACCCGCGAGGTAGTAGTCCACCTCGGCAGGGGTATCCAGGCGCACCTTCAGTGGGAACTCCATGCGGGAGTGGTCCGGCAGATGGGCGATGAGGAGCGCGTCCTGCATCGGCTTCAGCTCGCCGCCGATGCCGGTGATGTCGAAGCGCGCTTCGCCCAGGCTCTTCACGCGGTCGTAGTCGTCCTTGTGGATGAAGTTCAGGGGCAGCACGCCCATGCCGATCAGGTTGGAGCGGTGGATGCGCTCGAAGGACTTGGTGACCACGGCGGAGACGCCGAGCAGGCGGGTGCCCTTGGCGGCCCAGTCACGGCTACTACCCATGCCGTAGTCCTCGCCGCCGATGATGATCAGCTTCGTGCCATCCGCCTGATAGGCCATGGAGGCATCGTAGATGAAGGTCGGCTTGGCGCCGTCCACGGCTTCGATCCGCTGGTCGGGCTCGCAGACCGTGCCGGGGCCGAAGTATTGCGTGTAGCCACCTTCCACGCCGGGGCACATCAGGTTCTTGATGCGCACGTTGGCGAAGGTGCCGCGGGTCATCACGCGGTCATTGCCGCGGCGTGCGCCGTAAGAGTTGAACTCAGCCTTCTCCACGCCGTGATCGAGCAGGTACTTGCCAGCGGGAGAGGTTGCCTTGATCGAGCCTGCGGGCGAGATGTGGTCGGTGGTGACGGAATCGCCGAAGATGCCGAGCGGGCGGGCATTGAGGATATCGCCCGTCACCGTTGCGCCGCCGTCGAAGAAGGGCGGGCTCTGGATGTAAGTGGACTTCTCGTCCCAGCCGTAGGTCGCGCCGGTGGTGCCGGAGATCTCCGCCCACTTCGGGTTCGCGGAGGCGAGGTCGCCGTAGAGCTTCTGATAGACCGCGGGCTTCAGCGCGGCGGCGAGCTGCTCCTTCACCTCGGTATGGGTCGGCCACAGGTCCTTCAGGAAGACCGGGTTGCCATCCTTGTCATTGCCGAGGGGCTCGGTGCTGAGGTCGAGATCGACGCGGCCAGCCAGCGCGTAAGCCACAACCAGCGGCGGGCTCATCAGGAAGTTCGCCTTGATCGAGCCGTGCACGCGGGCCTCGAAGTTGCGGTTGCCGGAGAGCACCGAGGCGCAGACCAGGCTGCCTTCGGAGATGGCACCTTCGATGGAAGGATGCAGCGGACCGGAGTTGCCGATGCAAGTTGTGCAGCCGTAGCCCACGGTCTGGAAGCCGAGCTGGTCGAGCTCCTTCTGCAGGCCGGTGGCCTCGAAGTAATCCGTCACCACGCGCGAGCCGGGAGCCAGCGAGGTCTTCACATACGGTGCGACCGTCAGGCCGAGTGCGTTCGCCTTCTTCGCCACCAAACCCGCGGCGATCATCACGCTGGGGTTGCTGGTGTTGGTGCAGGAAGTGATCGCGGCGATCAGGATCGAGCCGTGGGCCAGCTCCATGTCCTTCGGGCCGCCGGCGAAGAGGTCTTCATTCACTTGATCCGGAGTCGGGCGGTTCGAGACCATCTCGACTTCATTCGCAGGTGAACCTTCGAAGGGCTGATGATTGCTATCCGTGGAAAGCAGTGAGTCCACCGACACGCCAGCCTTCTCGCGCATGGTCAGACGCACGCGCTTCTCACGATCGCTGGCGGGCAGGCCGAAGCCACCATTGGCCACCGGCGCGGTGAAGAGCGTGTCGAAGGTCTCGCGCAGTGCGGTGACATCGATGCGGTCCTGCGGGCGCTTCGGGCCGGCCACGGCGGGCACGATGCTCGCGAGGTCCAGCTCCAGCAGGTCGGTGTATTCGCACTCGCCCTTGTCCGGGATGCCGAAGAGGCCCTGGGCCTTGTAGTAGTTCGCCACCGTGGTGCAGAGCTCCTCGGAGCGACCGGTGCCGCGCAGGTAGTTGATCGTTTCGTCATCCACCGGGAAGAAGCCCATGGTCGCGCCGTACTCGGGAGCCATGTTGGCGATCGTGCCGCGGTCGGGCAGGGACAGCGCCTTGGCACCCGGGCCGTGGAATTCCACGAACTTGCCGACCACGCCGTGCTTCCGCAGCATCTGGGTGATGCGCAGGGTCAGGTCGGTGGCGGTCACGCCTTCCTTCAACTCGCCGTGGAGGTAGACGCCCACGACCTCCGGAACGAGGAAGGTCACCGGCTGGCCGAGCATCCCGGCTTCCGCCTCGATGCCGCCCACGCCCCAGCCGACGACGCCCAAGCCGTTGATCATGGTGGTGTGGGAGTCCGTGCCCACCAAGGTATCCGGGTAGTAGACACCGTCCTTGGACAGCACGCCCTTTGCCAGGAACTCCAAGTTCACCTGGTGGACGATGCCGATGCCCGGAGGCACCACGGAGAAAGTCTCGAAGGCCTGCTGGCCCCACTTCAGGAACTCGTAGCGCTCGCGGTTGCGGATGAACTCAATCGCCATGTTGCGGTCCAGCGCGAGCTGCGAGCCGGCGAAGTCGACCTGCACGGAGTGGTCCACCACCAGGTCCACGGGGACCAGCGGCTCGATCTTCTCCGGCTTCGCGCCGCGCTTCACGGCGGCATCGCGCATGGCGGCCACGTCGACGAGGAGCGGCACGCCGGTGAAGTCCTGCAGGACGATCCGGGCGACGGTGAAGGGGATCTCATACTCGCCCGGCTCCTTGGCATTGTAGTTCGCCAAGTTGGCCACGTCCTTCTCGGTCACCTTCCGGCCGTCCACGCAACGCAGGACGGATTCCAGCACGATCCGGATGGAAACCGGCAGCTTGGCGAGATTCGGGAAGCCTTGTTCAGCCAGGGCAGGCAGGGAGTAGAACTTGCCGTCGGCGCCGGAGCCGGTCTTGAACGTGCGGAGCGTGTCCATAGGAGGCAATCTATACAACAGCAGCATGAAACTTCCAGAGGCATCCCGACTCACACAGGAAACCGAAATTGAAACATCAAAAAGGACAGAATTGGTGAATTTTGGAGAGCAGAGCTGGAGGTGAGTGCGCGGCTCGCTCCCAGGAAAGCCAGCCCTGAGACTGGAGCAAAGTGGAGATCTAATTGGTCACGGGCTACGTCGCACTAGGTGATTTGATCATTTGAAGCGTCTGTAGATTTGGAATTCCTTAGCTCTTCAAATAGCTGGGTAAGCCCCGGCCTCAGCAAATCCTTGTGGTCGCCGAAGGCAAATTCAGCGGCGTGCATAAGAGTGAGAGCTTTCGCGACGTCTTCGCGGGTGTGACGGGGTTGGCTCAGGATGCTTTCCTTCAATGCATCCATGGCTGGTTGTGCTCGCTGCCATCCATACCCCGTTAAAGCAACCTCAGAAAAGTGATTGGCCTCAATGACGTTCTCGTTCCTATAAGTTATTCCAATTCGATCGGGATAGTTCATCGCGTTGTTCAGGAGCTTCGGCAGCCTGTTGTCCAACTCCCATTGAAGCAGTTGCGGTGCAATGAACTTGATAACTTGTTCTGCCGTTGGCTTTTCGCGATGGGGCTTCACAACCATCACTGAAGGCCGGTAGATTCGAACTCTAGAAAAGCTGACTCCTTCTCCCCATGAGGTAACATCCGCGTCGAACCACAGGAAGCGTTCTGACCCCTCAGCCCGGTACAGCCACGGAAGTCCACCCATGAGTCCCAAGTTCCACAAAGCGTCGCAATCGGCAAAACTCGTGGCCCACGAAGGCCTCTGAAAGCCTCTGAGTTGCGCGCTGATCAAACAGCGAGCCAAGGCGACCACCTTTGAAAGAACATAGCTTCGGATCAACTCAACCGCCTGATCCGTAAGCTCCATGGCGGGGGTATTGTTAGGTTGGCTCGCAAATAACACCAACGCAGGAACCCGAAGAATCTCGGCTCCAAATTCTTCGCGTGCCATTTTAACGACATGACCAAAGCTTTCTCGCGTACCTGGGTACGTCTGCTCAAGCTTTTCAAACTCCTTTGAATCGAGAATCTCAGCATAGGAGTGAATCGTTTCGACGAGAAACTTCGGCAATCGAACTTCTACGGGAATCATGTGCGCATTTCCCGCGGCCCACCCCGCAAAATTGCGGAAGCTCTGACGCAGTAGATCAACGTCGAACTCAGTAAAGCTGGTCACCCGTAGAACCAAGTGATCGCGGCCTTCCGTATTGGGAGTCATCGCTACCGGATTTTCATCGCGTAGCATCACCGCCACACATAGATCGGCAATTTGCTTCGGAGTCGAATTTCTAATATCAGCCGTGTTTCCCGATAGGGCGGTGATCGGGGTGTCATCGAGTCTTATCGGGATAATATAACGCTCCTCTTGGTTAAGTGCCCGTTCTTGTGCGGCTGGCCTCTCAACTCTATTTGTCCATTTTCGCTGTGCATAATGTTCTGAAATGAAGATCAGGCAATAGCGAGCTTTCGATAAATAGACCTCGTGGAGGTAGTCCAAAAGATTGCGCCCAACAATGTCAGACTGTTCATCCGGGGCAAAAAACACCCGCAATCCACGGGTTTTCAGCGCCCTAACCACTTCTTCAACGAAAGCCGAATCGGGACTCGCGTAAGAGATAGCGAAGTCATAGCGGTGGAGGTTTTCCATAAGCCAGAAAAAGCATCTGTTTGAACGCTCTTTTCATCTATTATGAAATTGCGCTCGTCAATCGAAACCGCTTCTGCGCGAGTTTCCCACCTCCATCGTGGGAGAAGAAGACTTGGTCCTCAGGGAGTAGAACTTGCCGTCGGCGCCGGAGCCGGTCTTGAAGGTGCGGAGAGTGTCCATAGGAGGCAATCTATACAACAGCAGCATGAAACTTCCAGAGGCATCCCGGGCGTACGCAAATCGGCTCTTGGGCCTCAATGACCCAAGAGCCGATAAAATGAGGGCGGACTGAGAACCCGCGGTCCGCTGCGTCAGGAAGCGGCCACCAGCTCCTTCACCGGTGGGGCGAAGGCGGTGAGATCGATGCCTTCGACGGCGGCCTTGTATTCGTTCAAGCTCGGGGTGCGGCCGAGGACGGCGGAGAGCACGACGACGGGGGTGGAGGAGAGGAGGGACTCGCCCTTCTTCCGGTCGGAGTCTTCCACGACGCGGCCTTGGAAGAGGCGGGTCGAGGTGGCCATGACCGTGTCGCCTTTCTCGGCCTTCTCCTGGTTGCCCATGCAGAGGTTGCAGCCGGGGCGCTCGAGATACATCATGTTCTGATACTCGGTGCGGGCGGCGGTCTTCGGTGCCTTGTCGTCGAACTCGAAGCCGGAATACTTCTCAAGGATGGCCCAGTCGCCTTCGGCCTTGAGCTCGTCGATGATGTTGTAAGTCGGCGCGGCGACCACCAGCGGCGCGTTGAACTCGACCTTGCCCTGGGCATCCTCAAGGTTCTTGAGCATCTTGGCGACGATCTTGAGGTCGCCCTTGTGAACCATGCAGGAGCCGACGAAGCCAAGGTCCACCGATTTACTGCCTTCATAGTAGGACAGTCCGCGGATCACGTCGTGAGTGTAGCGCTTGGAGACGTCCTCGTTGTTGACGTCGGGGTCGGCGATCATCGGCTCGTCGATGATGTCGAGGTCCACGACCATCTCGGCGTGATACTTGGCAGTGGCATCGGGAGCGAGCGGCGGCTTCTCGCCGGACCGGATCTCGGCGATGCGCTTGTCGGCCTTGTCGATCAGGCCCTGGAGGACTTGGCTTTCATTGTCCATGCCCTTCCCGATCATGATCTGGATGCGGTCCTTCGCGATCTCCAGGGATTCGATGAGGGTCTCGGGCTGCGAAATGCAGATGGAGGCCTTGGCCTTCATCTCGGCGGTCCAGTCGGTGAAAGTGAAGGCCTGATCGGCGGGGAGAGTGCCGATGTGGACCTCGATGACGCGGCCTTGGAAGACGTTCTCACCGAACTTCTTCAGCATCTGCGCCTGGGTGGAGTGGACGACGTCGCGGAAGTCCATGTAGGGCTTGAGCGTGCCCTTGAAGGTGACCTTCACGGACTGAGGGATGGGCATGGTCGCTTCGCCGGTGGCGAGAGCGAGGGCGACGGTGCCGGAGTCCGCGCCGAAGGCGACGCCCTTCGACATGCGGGTGTGGGAGTCGCCGCCGATGATGATGTCCCAGTCGTCCACGGTGATGTCGTTGAGCACCTTGTGGATGACGTCGGTCATGGCGTGATAGCCGTCCTTCGGGTCGCGGGCAGTGATGAGCCCGAAGCGCTGCATGAAGGACATCAGCTTCGGGATGTTCGCCTGGGCCTTCTTGTCCCAAACGGAAGCGGTGTGGCAGCCGGACTGGTAGGCGGCATCGACCGTCGGCGAGATGACGGTGGCGGCCATGGCCTCCAACTCCTGCGAGGTCATCAGGCCGGTGGTGTCCTGCGAGCCGACGATGTTGACCTTCACGCGGACATCGGAGCCGGCATGCAAGGTCAGGCCGGGAGTAACTCCGACGGCGTTGCGGTTGAAGATTTTCTCGACGGCGGTGAGGCCTTGTCCCGGATTGGATACTTCCTTGGCGGGAGCGAAGACGACGGGAGCCTCGATTCCCAGCGTTTCAGCCGCGAAGGTCTGGAGCTTCTTGCCGAAGACGATGGCGTAGGAGCCGCCCGCCTTGATGAACTCGAGCTTCTGCGGAGTGAATGCGGAAGAGACATCTGCCAGCACCTTGCCATCACCATAGAGCTTCTTCTCCTTGGTGTTGATCGTGAGAACGGTTCCGGTTTCGACCGAGTAGGCCTGCTCCAGGATCGGTTCGCCATTGGCGTCTTTGACCACCTTGCCTTCGGCGTCGGTCTTCTTGACCCAGTTCTTGAGATCGAGGCCGATGCCACCGGTGACGCTGACGGTGGTGAGGAAAATCGGGGAGATGCCGTTGGTTCCTGCGACAACCGGGAAGATGTTCACGAAGGGCACATACTTGCTGGCCTGTTTGCCGGTCCAGAGCGCGACGTTGTTGACGCCGGACATGCGCGAGGAACCGACGCCCATGGTGCCTTTTTCCGCGATGAGCATGACGCTCTTGTCGGGGTGAAGCTTCTGGAGAGCCGTGATGGTTTCCTGCGCCTCCGCGTTGATCAGGCACTTGCCGTGCAGCTCGCGGTCGGAGCGGGAGTGGGCCTGATTGCCGGGGGAAAGCAGGTCGGTCGAGATGTCGCCCTCGGCGGCGATGTAGGTGACGACCTGGACTTCCTCGGGAACGTCCGGGAGCTTGGTGAAGAACTCGGCGGCGGCGTAGCTTTCCAGAATGCCCTTCGCGACCGGGTTACCGGCCTCGTAGGCGGCCTTGAGGCGCGCGGTATCGGCGTCGTAGAGGTAGACTTGGGTCTTCAGCACCTCGGCAGCCCGGCGGGCGATGTCGGCATCTTCGCCGAGCGCGAGGTTGAGAAGGGTCTGGATGGACGCCCCGCCCTTCATGTGGGAGAGCAGTTCGAAGGCGAAGGTGGGGGAGATTTCTTCCACGATCGATTTGCCGAGGATGATTTCCTCCAGGAAGGCAGCCTTCTCGCTGGCCGCGCTGGTGGTGCCGGGAAGGGTGTTGTAGATCAGGAAGTCGAGCGACTGCTTCCGGTGCTCGTTGGAGGGGTCTTTGATCTGGGCGATGATCTCGGCCAGAAGTTCGGCGCCATCGATGGGCTTGGGATGCAAACCTGCGGCTTTGCGTTCCTCAATTTCCGCCAAGTAATCCTGATAAAGGTGCATGTTCTTGAGATCGATCGATTGGAAGTGGGAGAGCTCTAGCGGCGCCGGGTTTTAAATGACTGATGGCTAGGAACAAAGGTTCGCGGGGAGAAGCATTCCTCCGCTCGCGGCGCGGAGGTTAGAAGCGGGGGAAAAAATGTCAAAACGCTTCCCCGGCGACAGAAAAAGCGGGCTTTCCGGTCAGAATGGCAGCTTGAGCAGGGCCCGTGCCCTGTCCTAGGCTCCGGGCATGCTTAAATGGTGCGCGCTGCTGGGAATGACGTGGATTTTGGCCTCCTGCGGCGGCACCGGGATTCCGGCCAGTGGCAACATGGCCAGCGGCGGCGACCCGCCGGAGGGCGGGATTTCCGAGGTCCCGAATCCCAGCGCCGACATGGCGGCCAAGAGCGGCACCCCGCTCGCCATGCTCCAGCGCGGCCACGAGACCTATATGCTGCAGTGCGGCCAGTGCCACGTCTACCAGTTGCCGAAGAAGGTAAACACCGACAAGTGGCAGAAGACCATGCCCAAGATGATCCGCCACGCCGGCCTGGACCCGGAGGACGAGAAGGCCGTGCTGTCCTACGTGCTGGCGGTGAAGAAGGTGGAATCGGGGGGCTAGTGCTTCCCACTGTCCTCCTTCAATTGCTCCGGGGTCTGCTGCGGGAAGCGGGCTTCGACCAGCTTCTGGTATTCCGGGTACTTCTCGAAGCCGACGAACTTGGAATACAGGACGATTGATTTTCCGGCCGTCTTTTCGACGCATTGGATCAGGACCTTGACCAGATCCTCGCTCAGCTGTTTCGGGTCGGCGTGGGAGAAGTCCCACGTGAGGTAGAGCTTACTCTTGTCGCCCGCCACCACGGGGTCGGCGGAGAGGCGAAGCCCCGCCAGCGAGGCCACGTTGATGTCTCCGGTAGGGAGAGAGCGATCCTGCTGGGGAATATGTGGTCGCGTGATGTTATCGAACCATACTTCCGGAATAGCTCCGCTGGTGACGTAGGGAACTTCCCGGACGACGGCGACGATGCCATCTTTCATGGGGTGGAGCGGTTGGTAGATGGTCTCCAGCGAAGCCGTGGTCGCGTGGAGTCCGGCGATGCCCAGCGAGGCGAAGATGGCACAGAGGATGGGAAGCTTCTTCATGGCTTTGATCTTTCCCGCCGAACGTGCTCGGCGGGGCGGCCCTTTCTCCATGATGGAGGAATCACGAGATCTTCACGGAGCGCACCTCAGTGGGCATCCTTCGCCGGCACGGCCCCCGGAGTAACCTTGCGCATCAGCGGCACCAGCAGGGCTCCCACGCCGAAACAGAGGGCGATGACCAGGAAGGCATCGGCGAAGCTCTGGACCTGGGCCTCGCGGAAGGTGAGCTGCCAGAGTTGCTTGAGGGCGGCGGCGTGAGCGTGCAGGGCATCGCCGCCGTTCCAAGTCGCGAAGCGGGCGCTGGTCCGGTCGAGCATCTCCTGCATGGCGGTGTTGCCGGGGTTCAGGTTCTCGGCGAGGTGCAGGAAGTGTTCGTTGGTGCGGTTGTTGAGGAGCGTGCCGCAGATGGCGATGCCGATCGCGCCGCCGAGGTTGCGCATCATGTTGAAGAGGCCGCTGGCATATTTCAGGCGCTCCGGCGGCAGGCTGCCCAGGCCGAGGTTCACGGCGGGTGCGACCGCGAAGACTTGCGGAAAGCCGCGCAGCATCTGCGGCCAGAGGAGCTCGCCGGAGCCCCAGTCGTGGGTGATGAAGGTGAAGCTCCACAGGCCCAGCCCGAAGAGTGCCAGGCCGGACATCATCAGCCAGCGGGTATCGAATTTCCGCGCCAGGATGATGTAGACCACCGTGCCCACCAGCGAGGCCGCGCCGGTCGAAGCGACGGCCAGCCCGGTCTGCCACGCGCTGTAGCCGCGGACGTAGCCGAGGAACAGGGGTGTTAGATACACGGTCGCGAAGATGCCCACACCCGTGATGAAGGACAGGATGCAGCCTAACAGGAAGTTCCGGTTGCCGAAGGCGCGCAGGTCCACGACGGGGCTGGCGGACTTGAGGCAGCGGATTATGAAGAGAACGCCCGTCACCGCAGCGATCACGGCGAAGGTGGTGATGTCTTCATCATCGAACCAGTTCCAGCGAGCGCCTTCTTCCAGGACGTACTGGAGGCTGCCCAGAAAGACGGCCAACAGGGTGATCCCCAAGTAGTCCGCTTGCTTGAGGAGCTTGAAGTCCGGCTCGTCGATCTTCACCAGGAAGGGCACGGCGATGGCAACCGCGGCACCGGGCAGCAGGTTGATGTAGAAGATCCAGCGCCAGTCGAGCGTGTCCGTGATCCAGCCGCCGATCACCGGCCCGAGGGTCGGTGCAATCGATGCGATGGTGCCGATCACCGCCGCGGAGTAGACCCGGCGCGTGCCTTGGAAGTAGTGGAAGGAAGAAGTGAAGACCGTGGGAATCATCGAGGCGCCGAGGAAGCCTTGAAGGATGCGGAACACGACCATGCTCTCGATGTTCCAGGCCAGCCCGCAGAGCAGGCTTGTGAGAGTGAAGCCGGTGGCGGAGATGGTGAAGAGCCAGCGCGTGGAGAAGACCCGTGTCAGCCAGCCGGAGAGCGGGATGGTGATGATCTCCGCGATCAGGTAGGCGGTCTGCACCCAGCCGATCTGGTCCCGCGAGGCGGACAGGCCGCCGCCGATGTCTTGCAGGGAAGAGGCCACGATCTGGATGTCCAGCAGGGCCATGAACATGCCCACGCACATGATCACGAAGGGCAGCACTTCCTTGAGACGGAAGGGAGCTTGCTCAGTTGCACTCATAAGCCCGCCTTTCCATTGGGGCGCGTGTCCACCTCCGCCTTCACCGAGAGGCCGGGCCGCAGTTGGAAGGACGTGTCATCCAGCACCACCCGGACGGCCAGGCGCTGCACGATGCGGGTGAAGTTTCCGGTGGCATTCTCCGGTGGCAGCACGCTGAACTGTGCCCCGGTGGCGGGAGCGATGCTCGCGACCTTGCCCGTGAAAGTCTTGCCGGGAATCGAGTCGATCCGCACGGAGACCGGCGAGCCCGGATGCATCCCTTCGATCTGGCTTTCCTTGTAGTTCGCATCGATCCACAGGCCATTCACCGGCACCAGCGAGATGAGGCGCGAGCCCGTGCTGGCATAGGCTCCCACCTGGGCACTGCGATTGCCCACGATGCCATCCACCGGCGCGCGCAGCTCCGTGTAGCTGAGGTCCAGCCGTGCGGTTTCACGCGCGGCGATAACCTGTTGCAGGGTCGCCTCCGCCTGCAGCTTCTGCGCGGCGATGACTTCCAGGTGACGTTGCGCAGATTCCAGCGCGGAGCGGGCCTTGGCACCTGCGGCCACGGCACGCTTGTAGTCCGCATCGGCTTGCTGGGAGACCTGGGCGGAGACGGCCCTGGTCTCTAAAAGCTTTTGCAAGCGCGCCTGGTCATCGCGGCTGCGGGTGATCTCCGCATCCGCCGCGTTCACCTCCGCCTCGGCTTGGGCGATCTCGGAGAGGTGCTGGTGGCGCGTGGCATCCAGGTTCGTGAGCGTGGCCTGCTGGATGGCCACGGCAGCATCCGCCTTGGCCAGCGCGGCGCGGTAGTCGCGGTCATCCAGTTGGACCAGCAGATCACCGGCGTGGACAAGCTGGTTGTCCTCAACCGCGACCCGGCCGATGAAGCCGGGAACCTGCGGCGCGATGGTGGTCACGTTGCCGCCCACATAGGCGTCGTCGGTCGTCTCCATGAAGCGCCCGATGGTCCACCAGTGGCGGCCCCACTGCGCAGCGCCAGTTGCGGTGAGAGTGATGAGGCCGAGCAGGAGCGCGCGCTTCAAAATCGAACGGCGGCTGCTGTTAGACTCGGCCGGTGAATCCGTGCTCGGGATGCCGGTGATATCGGCAGCAGCGGGGATTGAGGTGGCTTGCATGATTTTGCTTGGTTAAAATTGGATGCATTTCAGGCGCTCTTCCGGGTCGCCGCCCTCAAGGCGGAGACGTGGAGCACCACGGCGAGCGGCACGAAAAGTCCGGGGATGAACATGAAGGGGAAGCTGCCAATCATGAGATTGGGGACCTCCGCGTGGATCCGGTTGAGCGGCCCCGGCGCGGTGAGCACCGCACGGATCACCACATTCGTCAGAGCGAGCAGGCCCAGCACATTCCAGACGACCGCGAGCTGTCGGCCCCGCTGCCAGCGGGTGACGAGCCACGCGACGATGGGTGCCGTGGCTCCCACGTAGATGTCCACGTTCGCACCGGAGAAGGTCAGCATCTTCGGCACGAGCCCTTCGTGCCAGAGCTGGTGGATGAAGAGCTCCACGATGATGCGGAAGCTCTGAAGGCTGATGAGCAGCGTGAGTGGAACTGTTAGAGCGGCACCCGCCTTCGTGTGCCGGACGGTCCATACGACGAAGGACAGGAGGAAGAGCAGCACCGGCGCGAAGAGGAAGACCGCACCCGGCGGACGCATCATCGTATTCCGGATCAGGCCGGCGTGACCGATCAAGCCGACGTAGACCAGCCAAGCGATCAATGCCACCGAGGCGATGATCGCGGAGCGCCGCGCCAAGGAGCGCCAGATCAGCCAGAGGGCGACCCCGGCCATCGTTGCCACGAACAGAAGGAAGAGAGGCGTTGTCATGGTGAGAGGAGTGGAGATTCCTTTGGGAGGGTCGGGCTTGATGGAATAAGAGCGAGATTCGGATGGGAGATGGCCAAGTGTTGTATATGCAACATTGAGCCCAAATAAAAAGGAGTCAGGCGCGCTTCGATTTTCTCAGGCGCTTGGCGATGTCGTCGAGAGCCTCGACGTTGTTCTCGCCCAGCAGAGCCTTTGCCTTCTCCTGGGCCGTTTGCCAGGAGGGGCGGACCTTGTGCAGGAGGCTGAGGCCCTTTGCCGTGAGCACCATCGGCCGGGCCCGCCCGCCGGGGCTGTCGGGGCTCTCTTCGATCCAGCCCTCGGAGATCAGGAGCTTGAGATTCCGGGTCAGGGTCGAGCGGTCCTGGTGATGGTAGCGCCCGATTTCCGCGCGGCTCGCGGGGCCGATCCGGTGGATGACGACCAGCATGGAGAACTGCGGCGCGTTCAGCCCGAACTCCCGGAGCTCGTCGTCGTAGAGAGCGGTCAGCACCCGCGAGGCCAGCCGGGCTCGCATCAGGAGGCAGGTGGACGCGAACTCGGCGATTACGCCGTCTCCGTCTGCTGCCGGTGCTTCCTTGCGGTTCATGGAAGGACAATGTTGCATATACAACATTACGTCAAATCTTTTTTCCGGGCGGGGTAGGGAAGAGGGAAGGCACTAGCGTTGTCCCCGATAGTTCTTCCCGCCGCTATCTTCCTTCAATTGCTCGGGGGTCTGCTGCGGGAAGCGGGCCTCCACCAGCTTTTGGAACTGCGGGTATTTCTCGAAGCCGACGAATTTCGAATAGAGGACAATCGATTGGCCTGCGGTCTTCTCCAGACATTCGATCAAGGCTTTCACCAGATCCTCGTTCACCTGCTTCGGATCCGCCTTGGAGAAGTCCCAGATGATGTAGAGCTTCGTCTGGCCCGCTGCCGCGGACTCGCAGGACAGCTTCACCTTTGCGCGCGAGGCGACGTTGATGTCTCCCACGGCGCTCGGGGTGGATTGCTGCGGAATGTGCGGCTTGGTGATGGAATTGAACCAGACCTCGGGAAAGGCCCCGCCGGTGACGAAGGGAACTTCCCGCACCTCCACGCTGCGATCCACCATCGGGTCGAGCGGCTGGTAGACGGTTCCGAGGGAGTTCTCGCTCGCACGGAGGCAGGTGGCGCACATCGCGAACACAAGTGGGTAAAGCAGTAGCAATCTTTTCATGGCACTCATTCCCGGCGAACGCTCCGGACGCGGAGGGACTTTCTCCATGATCAAAGGATCACGAATTCTTCATCCAAGCGCCTTCCAAAGTCCTGGAAGTCACTTCTTCCCGTAGCTCTCCGCCAGGTAGTCCACCAGCGGCTGCACGGCTTCCTCCGGCAGCGGTGCGCCGAACTTGTCCCGCATCTTCAGCACAGCGGCTTCCCAGAACTTGCGAGCCATGAGCGGCTGGGTGGCGATGTATTCCACGGAGTGGCAGGTGGCGCAGTAGGCTTGGGCCAGCTCGGAGCCCTTGCCCTCCTTGAACTTCGCGGGTTCGGGCGGCAGTTCGATCTTCTTCACCTCGGCCCGCGACAGCAGCAGCGGGGCGAACAGCAATGGCAGCAGCAGGATCACACGCTTCATGGCTCAGGCGATTTCGACTCTCACGGTTTCCACCACGTTCCGCATGTAGCCGGCGGGATTCCAGAGTGCTTCCGCCGGTTGGCTTTCGCCCACGCGGTTGAAGGCGCGGACCTGCCACTCGGCGCTGCCCTTGCTACTAGGTTCATAGGAGAGCTTCCACTCACGGAAGGAGAAGCGTCCCAGATCCTCGCCCAGAGTGGCGGCTTGCCAGCTCTTCCCGCCATCCCCGGAGAATTGCACTTCCTTGATGCCCTCGCCGCCATCGAAGGCGATGCCACGCAGGGTGATCTTCTCACCGGCCTTCACCCTCGCTCCGTTCTCATGGCTGGTGATGAAGGAGCGGACATTCATGCGGTTGATCGGCACCGTGTTCGCGGGAGTGGTGCCGGGCGGGACGCAGGCTCCGGGCGTGTCCGGGATGCGATAGGCCGTCTTCACCCAGAAGCCGTCGAAGTCCTTGTCCAGCACGGTGATCTCGTGGAGATGCTTCACCCAGTAGGTGGCGTAGTGGCCGGGCACCACCAGGCGGATGGGGAAGCCATTGAGCATCGGCAGATCCTCGCCGTTCATGGAGTAAGCGATCAAGATCTCGCCATTCACGGCCTGGCTCAGTCCCAGCGCCTTCACGAAGTCCGGCGTGCCGGGCATGACCGCGGTGTCCAGGCCGTCGAAGGCGATTTGCTTGGCACTGGCCTTCACGCCGGCTTTTTCCAGCACGTCCTTCAGGCGCACGCCCTTCCAGCGGGCATTGCCCATCGCGCCATTGCCAAGCTGGCCGCCGCCGACGCGCGGCTGGCTGAAGCCGCGGCTATTCCCGGAGCACTGGGCCACCGCCACGATCTCCACCGGCTCGAAGTTCTTGCGCAGATCGTCCAGGGACAGCGAGAGCGGCGTGTTCACCTCGCCCTTGATGGTGAGGCGGAAGGTCTCCGTATCGATCGAGGTCGGAATGCCGGCGAGATGGTAGCGGACGAAGAAGGCGTCGTTCGGAGTGATGACGCTTTCGTTGAAGACGGAGAAGGGTGTCTCAAGTTGTGGCGGGCGCGAGGTCAGCACCATCAGCGGCCGCTTGCCGGGGTAGGTCACCAGCGGGCGGGTGCCATTCTCGAAAGGCAGGGTGATGCTTTCGGCGGCGCTGAGCAGATTACCCGTTGCCAGTGCCCCGATCCCTGCTGCCAGCAATTTCAAGGAATCACGCCGCGAGACGCTGCCCGAATCAAAAGAGATCATAAGGGAGAAAGCTAGCGGCGGCAGAGGCGGGCGCGGCAAACCTTCATTTTATAAAGCAGGCACTCCATTGTTTGAATCACCTGCGGATCTCAAGCGCTGGCCATACTCACGACCCAATGGAGAAGGGCAAAGCCCGGGGCAAACCACAGCAGGGAGGCCAGAGGCCAACAGCGGCTCTTGCACACCAGCCACGGCAGAACCACAAACATGACAATCCCTAACAGTGCTCCCAGCCAGAGGGGAAGCAGCAGCACGAAAAAGGCGAGCGGCCCCATGGCCAGCATCAGGAATGAGGTTCCGAAGAAGCTGAGGGAGACGCCCGACAGCAGATGCCAGGCGAACAAGACCGAGGGCATTCCCAGCCAGATCACCGGCATGGCCGTGCCCAAGGCGAACCCGCCCACGCCGACCGCAGGCCGGGGGAGTGCCGCGGGTGTCTCGTCACGGTTCACACACCCTCCAGTCCCAGGATCTTGATCACTTCATCCGGCACTCCCGGATAGGGCCCGGCGATGGGTGCATTCCCGATGTAGCCGAGGCTCTTCCAAGTGGCCGGGTGGGTGTAGTAGCCGCCGAGCGTGAGCATGCGGAGCTTCTGGAAGAAGCGCGCGCCGTGCGCTAGCTCCGGCGCGGCCTTCGCGGGATCGCAGATGCTATCAAGGATCGCCGTCTGCTCTCCTGCGGCGAGTTGCGCGAAAGGCTTTTCATAGCGCTTCCACGAGTGCGTGTTCAGCCAGGCCACGCCACCGCGGATGGTGTGATAGTCCTCGCGGTTGGTTGGATAGGGCGCGCCCACCCACTCATTGAGGAAATCGTGCACGCCGATCGCGGAGGCCGCGGGCGAGTCCGCATCCGCGGGCAGGATCAGGTCGACCAGGATGGCGAGCGTGGCCAGCTCCGCCTTCTCCAGCGGCATGTCCCAGGGGATCTGCTTGCTGCTGTAGTCGGGATCGCTGAGCGTGTTCTTGTAGTCGCGCGTCAGCGGACGCGGCGGCTCGGCGGCGGCGGGCTTGAAGGCTCCGACGGCGCTGGCCGCGGCCACCAGCTTGAAGACGCTGCGGCGGGAAACATTGGATTCGTGCATGGCGATGGGCGTCGGCTTTTGTTAGATGGTGCCCTGCTTGAGTTCGCCCAGCAGGTAGTCGGCGGAGCGCCACGCGAGCGCCAGGACGGTCAGCGTCAGGTTCTTGTCGGGATTGGACGGCAGGATCGAGGCATCCATCAGGAAGAGGTTCTTCACGTCCCAGGTCTGGCCGAAGGAATTCACTACCGAGCTCTTGCCATCGGCACCCATCATCGCGGTGCCGGCTTCGTGAATGATCTCGCCGGGCTTGTTCAGCGCGTCGCGGCCGGGTCGCGGCGTGGCCTTGCCGCCCATCGAAGTGATGATGTCGGCGAAGGTGTTCTGCATGTGCGTGGCCTGGTTGATCTCGTGGTCGGACCACTTCCAGTGGAAGCGCAGGGTGGGGATGCCCCACTGGTCCACGCGCTCGGGATCGATCTCGCAGTAGCAGTTCTCGTTCGGGATCATCTCACCGCGGCCATCGAAGCCGACGCTGGCGCCGAAGTAACGGCGGGCCTCCTCCTTGAGCTTCTTGCCGTAGACCCCGGGTGAGGTGCGGTCGAGCATGCCGAAGGAACCGACGCCCGGCATGTAGCGCCCGCCGCCCAGCTCAATGTGGTAGCCACGCGCGAAGCCGAGCTTCTCCTGGGTCTTGTAGTTCCACCATGGCGAGTAGACGTGCTCACCGCCCGCGCCGTCCTCATTGTAAGGCGGCAGGTTCTCCATCTGCGGGATGTGCCCGCCCAGGGATGAGCCCACGCTATCGGTTAGATTCTTGCCCACCTGCCCGCTGCCATTCGCCAGCCCATTCGGGAAGAGCGCGGTCTTCGAGTTCAGCAGGATCCGCGCGGTCTCGCAGGTGCTGGCGCTCAGCACCACCACGCGGGCCTTCGCGATCGCATCCACCCGCGTGAACTTGTCCACGTAGTGCACGCCGGTGACCTTGCCCGCTGCATCCACCATCACCTCGCGCACCATCGCATCGGTGATGATGTCCAGGTTCCCGGTGGCCAGCGCCGGCGGCAGCAGCACCGTGGTGCTCTGGAAGTTCGCACGGATCGAGCAACCGCGGCCGCAGGGCGTGGCCCAGAAGCAGGACGCGCGGTTCGACATGTCATCGCCCACCAGCTTCTGCGCCTTGGGGTTGTTCGGGAAAAGCTTGGCCGCCAGCTTCGGCCCATCCATGCGCTCGCTGAGCACCGCGCGGTGGATCGGGATGACCGGGATGCCCAGGCCCTTCGAGTACTTCTTGATCAGCAACTCGGAGGCCCGCGGCTTCGGCACCGTCTGCAGTACCCCGGGCGAGGAATCCGGCGTGTTCTCCATGCCCTCGTTCGAGCCGTAGACGCCGATCATCATCTCGGTCTTGTCGTAGTACGGCGCCAGGTCCTCGTAGGAAATCGGCCAGTCGAAGCCGAGGCCGTCACGCGACTTCGGCTTGAAATCGTACGGGCCGAAGCGCAGCGAGATGCGGCCCCAGTGATTCGTCCGCCCGCCGAGCATGCGCGGCCGCCACCACCAGAATTCCTCCTGCGTCCCCGGCTTGTCGCGATAGGGCTCGCCCGGCACCTGCCAGCCGCCACCGGCGGTGGCATCGTAGTGGCCGAAGAAGCGGTCCGGCGTGCCGGTGCCGCGCAGGGGAGCCTGGTCCGGCGTGTTGAACATCGGCGTCTCCTTCAGCGGATCATAGTTCCGCCCGGCCTCGATCATGAGGACCTTCACGCCATTGAGCGCCAGTTGCATCCCCATCATGCCGCCGCCCGCCCCGGAGCCGACAACGATCACATCATATTCACGCAGCGATTTCCGGTCGGTCAGGATGGCCATGGTAGGTTCAATGGGATGCTACAGGTGAAGCGCGGATCATGTTTCAGCCCGGCGCGTGGCGGACGGACCGCGGCACCCTCAGAAGCGTCGCGATCCCCGGGCATTATTTATCTAATCTAACGTCCGCCTTCAGGAGTGGGGTTTACCCGATTTCCCGCGGGAGGAAAGAAATCACTCGTCCCCGCTTTCGGCGCAGCTGCGGACTTGCCGGATTCCGGGAATCCGCCAAGGTCGGAGATTGTGATGCGCTTCCTCGAACCCGTGGCTGGCGTCTTCCTGCTTTTGTTCGTGGCGCCTCTGATCGTCCTGGTGCTGGTGGCCCAGCTGTATTCGCGCACCAGGCCCTTCCTCGTGGTGCGGGAAGTCTGGCGGGAGGGCAGCTCCATCAAGCGCTTGGAATTCACCCGGCCGCCCGGGGAACTCGGACTCCTCCTTCGCCGCAAGGCCCTGCTGGAGCTGGCCTCGCTCTGGTGGGTGATCACCGGGAAGATCCGCTTTGCCGAACTGGTGAAGTGGGGGACTTGGAAGCGGTGAGGGGAGAGGGCGCATTCTAACGGTGACGACGCGCGCTGGACCGACTTAGATCGCTTTAAGCAAGGCGTGAACGACTTCCGCGATCTGGCACTGTTTGCCTGGATTATGGCCGTGGGGCAATTCAGCCCGGGGCCGGATATGGTGCTGCTTACCCGCACCGCACTGGCGGAAGGGGTGAAGGCCGGGGTGCTCATGGCCTTCGGCATCGCGACCGGGCTGGTGGTTCACACCTCGATCGCGGTGGGCGGGCTGGCCGTTGCCTTCCAGAAGAGCCCGCGCTTGCACCTGGTGATTTCCTGGCTGGCTGCCGTCTATCTGGGCTGGCTGGCGTGGAAGCTCCTGCGTGCGGCTTTCTCCAAGTCGGCTCCTGCTGCGGAGCAAGCTCCCGCACCGGCCCCGACGCTTTCTCATCACCCCTACGTGCGCGGTCTGCTCTGCAACCTTCTCAATCCGAAGGTGGTCATCATCCTGGCGGCGATCTGCGCGAACTTCTTGGCACCCGGTCGGCCCGGGTGGTTTCCCTATGCGCTGGTGGGCATCACCATCGTGCAAGGCGGCGGCCTGTGGGCTCTGTGGGCGAGGCTGCTGCAGTGGGCGCCACTGCGGCAGCGCTATGAGAGATCGGCGCGGTGGATCGATGGGGTTTTCGGGGTGCTGTTGGTGCTGCTCTCGGTGAAGCTGGTGATGGGGGCGTAGGCTGAAAGGCAGGGACCGTCGTTCCGCGAGGTCAGGCGGGGGGCGTGTTCGTTCTTTCCCCTACCGTGTTCGATAATCATCACGTCCCCGCATGGGCAGAGACACGGGAAGGTGGGGCCACACGGTATGGTGATGTGAGCCTTGCACGGGGATGAATCGGGATCGCACGCTGGCTTGGGTGGGGATCGTTTGGTGATCGGGTGGATCCACTGGCTCACTCACGGCAACAGGGTTGCCTGCCGAAAGCGGCAACAGGGTTGCACGCAGTCCAAGGCCGCTGCGCGGCGGTACAGAAAAAAGCCCCGTCCTTCCGGACGGGGCTTCTTCAAAGTCAATCAAGCTCTACTGACCTCACTCGAAGGTCGGCGTCTTGTGGCGGGAGAAGTAGCCGTCGCCGGTGTACATCGTGCCGCCGTAGTCCGGCAGCGGGGTGGCATCCGGGGCGCGTTCGATCTTACCGAGCGTGGCGTCTTCCGGCTGGCTTTGGGCGATGTTCACCGGGGTGCCGATTTTCACGAGTTGGAAGAACTTCGGTGCCAGGTTCTCATGCATGCGGATGCAGCCGTGGGTGCAGGGCACGTGCTTCAGCCAGCCGGTGTGGAAGCCGTAGTTCGCCTTGAATTCGCACCAGTAGGGCATCGGCGTGCCCTTGAAGGACCAGCCAGCCGGCTTGCTGGAGAGCATGGTCTGCTTCACCTGGTTGCCGGAGTAGGCGTAGCCGTGGGTGTTCGCGCGGTGCTTGGCTTCCTTGTTGTAGATCGTGAAGCTTCCGGTGGGGGTGGCGGCACCCGGGCCGCCGGTGGAGACGGGCATCACCAGCAGCGGCGTGTTGCCTTCCATCACGTAGGCCATCTGCTTGGAGAGCGAGACCTTCACGCGCACGGCGGAGGGATTGCTCGGCTTCTTGGCCGGGCGGTCATAGGACTGATAGGCGATGATGCTGCCCGGGCGGCCCTGGAGCCGGCCGTTGTCGCAAGAGGAAAGGAAGCTGGCCGCAAGCGCGGCCCCGGCAATCAGGATGGGGCGGATGAATTTCATAATGGCAACGCTGGCGCCCAGCATTCCCGGATCTCGGCCGAGTTCAAGCCCGCATCCCCGTCCATTCAGCGGCTCTTTTCCCAGGAGGAGACGCGCCCATTCCGGAACAGCACGCTGGCGCGCCGGTAGGGTGTATAGACCACGTCCGGGCCACCGTAGGGGTAGCCCCAGCTCCCCGGATAGTAGCCGTAGGGGCCGAAGCGGTTTGAGCCCCAGCCATAGGGGCCGAAGTAGCCGTAGCCCGCCCCATAGACCGGGGTGGTGGAAATGTAGTCCCAGCGCAGGGTGCTGGCACCGCTCTCATGGCCATCGTACTCCCGGCTGGCGCGGCCCCAAGCCAGGAACACCGCGTCGGTGCCCATGCCCTTGTCGATCTGCCCCTGGCTCACGAGTTCCTTCTGGTGGCCCGGGAGCGGCCCGTACATCTCCGGATGGGCGGCGATCCGTGTGGCCGGAGTGGACGGGGCGCAGGAGGCAAGAATCCCCGCCGAAACAGCAGCAAGGAGCAGCAGCGATCTCATGGAGGGAGCGATACACCGGGAGCCAAGCCGCTGCAAACCCTGCCGCTGGCAAATTTCCGGCGCAAACTCGCTTGCCAAGCGAGAATCCGGGATCGCAATCTCCCTCCGCAACTTCCCTCGCCATGTCCGACCTGCTCGAAGACGACGATCTCAAGGCCGCCCTCAAAAAATGCCCCGAGTGGGAGTATGAGAAAAAGACCATCACCCGGACTGTCGAGTTCGAGGAGTTCATGGAGGCGATCGATTTTGTCAACGACCTCGCCGAGATCGCGGACGAAGCGCAGCACCACCCGGACATCCGCATCCGCTACACCAAGGTGACCCTGGTTCTCACCACCCACGATGCCGGCGGCGTGACCGAAGCGGACGTCGAGCTGGCCCAGCGGATCGATAACCTGGTGGACTGAGGTCCACCGGAGCGAATCACGATTTTTTCCCGAGAAGGCCCGCCTAACCGGCGGGTCTTTTTTGTGTAGGGAGCAGCGACCTTATTGTCGCTGACATCGGTAGGTGAAGCGGCTCTGGGGGACCGTTCTCAGGGACAGTAAGGTCCCTGTTCCTTACTTCACCGCGGCATCAGCAATTCCTCGTCCTTCAGATCCGTGAGCTCCTTCAGCCCCTTCAGCAGGCGGGTGAGGATCACGAACAAGATCCCCATCAGCGGCACGCCGATCACCAGCAGCCCGACCCAATGCATCTTGCCGACGATCCCGTTGTACTTCTCCAGCGCATCCAGGGCCGCGGAGTCGAAGCCGCGGAAGAACCACTGGGCCATCCCTACATTCATCACCGCACTCAGGAAGAAGGAAGCGGCGAAGATCCGCGTGGCGCCATTCAGCAGGCCGGCGTAGCGGGTTTCCTCCCCGCGCTCGGCGATCTTCGCCTCGATCTTCGGCACGTCGAAGATGGTGTCATTGTAGAGGAAGACGCGGATCAGCGGTGTGCCGGAGCGCTGGGAGCTGAGGATCGCGATGCCCAGGCAGAGCGGGATCAGGCCCTCCTTCACCCCGTAGAGCAGCCCGGCATTCGGCTTCACGCTGCCATCCGCATTCCACAGGTAGAGTGTCACCCCGCCGGTCGCGAGCACGTTGATCACGCCGAGGGCCGAGAAGAAATTGCCCTTCCGTGTCTGCAGGAAGTGCCAGATCCCGTAGCCCAACGGCATGGCCAGGGCCACGGCCATGGCCCACAGCGGGCCGAGCTGCCAGAAGTGGACCGGCTTCCCGATCTTCGCCTGCATGGCCGGATCCTTGCTCAGGTAGCTCAAGATCAGGGCCGGGGCCACGACGTTGACCAGGAGATTGACGAGCGGGTGTTCCTGCTTGGGTTTGTCGTCGGGCATGAATCGGAATCGGAATGGCCCGCAGGGAAGCGGGTTGCGGGGCGGATGGGAATGCTAAATCCGTGGCGGTTTTTCCAAGAAGAACGAACCGCGGAGGCGCGGAGGTCGCAGAGGAGATCGCGGAGAGGTGGTGTGCCGTATTCAATCTTCTGTCTTTCACTGATCACCGATCACTGATCACTCGGCACTCTGCCTTTCCCCCGCGTTCTCCTCCGCGACCTCTGCGCCTCTGCGGTTCGTTCATTCCACCAACCCGGGGGATTGCATCTCGCCCCCAGAGACCCATGATGAAGCCTTGTTCCAGCTCACCGACATCGAGCGCGAGGATTTCCGCAACCTGCTGGCGGAGATCGGGCGCACGCGCATGCCCTTCGGCAAGTATGGGCGGCTGGCGGTGCGGCCGCATGGCATGCCGATCTATGACCTGCCGATCGAGTATCTCGGCTGGTTCAAGCAGCAGGGCTTTCCAAAGGGGCGGCTCGGGGAGTTGCTGGCCTTCGTCTACGAGGTGAAGGGCGTGGGCATGGACCAGCTCTTCGATCCGCTGCGCCAGGCGAATGGCGGGCGGGTGACCTACAAGCCGAAGCGCAAGAAGGAGCATCGCTTCGGCGACGACGAGGAGCCGTGAAGCGAAGCGAGCGATTTGCTCAGGTGGTTGGCTCGGTGGTCCAGCCCCAGTGGCCGCGGCCCTTGTGCGACCACTCGTGACGCTCGACCACCCAATGGCCCCTCATGTCCTGCCGGAGGTAGATGCGGTCGATCGAGTTGGAGGTGCTGTCGTCCTCCACGCCATCGTCCCGGAAGTTGACCCGGACCGCGCCATCCGTCTGGGTCTTGCTGGAGATCTCGATCCTCGCGGGGATCTTCTTCTCGTAGTCGGTGTGGAAGAACAGGTAAGCAGCGGCGCAGTCCCGGGCTGTGAGTGACGCGCCTTCCTGTAAGGAGGCGATGTGATTCATCGATCGCTCATTGAGCGGTGCCAAGGCATAAGAGCGCGGCTGATCGATGATGGCGAATCCGGCGGAAAGGGCCAGGGCGAGCAGGATGAGGGGCAGGAGGTAGCGCTTCACGGCGGGTATTTCTCCGGCTTGGTCGCAAACTCGTGATGAAGCGCGCATGAAATTCGAGGCCACGCGCGGTGACGATTGGATGAACCCGCCCCGTCTAACAGAAGCGGCGGCACCGCTCAGAAATGCGGCTGGAAGGCGGCCGCGATCTCCTCATCGTTTAGCGCTTCATTGTGGATGTCCAAGTCCGCGTCAATCCACGCGGCACCGCTCATCGCATTCACCTTGCGGATCTCCTCCGCATCCATCGGGATCCTGCGGGTGGAGTTTCCCGCCTCCAGCCGCTGCAGGCACAGCTCCGCGGGCGCTGAGATTTTCACCACGATCACCTTGTCCCGCGGGCGCAGGCGCACGAGTCCATCCAGGATCTCCTGCGCGGCTCCCGTGGTCTCCACGCAGAGCCTGCCGTGCTGCGCCAGCGCGCTGCGTATCTCCGGATGGATCAGGGCGATACCCTCGGGAATCACCGGCAGCCGCCCGGCCTCCCGGCACTCCGAAAGGTACGCCATCCATAGTGGCTCCACTTCGAAGAACCTGACGCCGAATTCCCGCTCCAGCACGCGGCCAATGTGGCTCTTGCCGCTACCCCTGGCGCCGACGAGGATGATCAACATGGTTCAGAGATAACACTCCATGATGAAGTTCACCAGCGTCTCTCCGCGGACGTGCACTTCATTATTCCGGATGTGGCGGAAGCCGTGCCGCTCGAAGAAGGGCCGGGCGGTGATGGAGACTTCCGCGAAGAGCTTTTCGATCCCCTTCGCGTGCGCCTCGTTCTTCACGCCTTCCATCACCTGGGACATGTAGCCACGCCGCGCATGGGCGGGATCCACGTAGGTGCAGTCGATGTGGCCATCCGGATCCAGCTCCATGAAGCCGACGACCTGGCCCTCATGCTCCTTCACGAAGGGCCGCTTGCGCCCGCAGCGCTGCTGCCAGAGGCGGAAGTCGATATTCCCATCCGACCACGCGCGGCACTGCTCCTGCGTGTAGTCGTGGGACGCAAGCTGGTGGACGGCCTCATGGAAAATGCGGCCGATGGCGACGTGGTCACCCGGTTGGTAGCGACGGATCATTCTGGGGGAGACGGTTTCGGGGTGAGAGACCCGGGGAAGTTGGGCGGCTTCCCGGCGACGGGACACCATGCCGGAATCAAAAAGAAAAAGACCCGGCACGCGTGACGCGCCGGGTCTTATAGTTAACAAATTTGAAAAGTAAAGGAGTCTGTTAGGCTGCCTTTGTAACGACTCAGACGGTCCCGTAGATCGTCTTGCCGGTCGAGCAGAGATCGTCGCAGGCTTCCTTCAGGCGGTTCGCGAGGCCGATCTCGGCCTTCTTCAGGTAGCTGCGCGGATCGTAGAGCTTCTTGTCGCCCACTTCGCCATCGATCTTGAGCACGCCCTCGATGTTCGAGCAGATGTGGCTCACGATCGGGCGGGTGAAGGCGTACTGGGTGTCGGTGTCGATGTTCATCTTCACCACGCCGTAGCCCAGGGTCTCGCGGATGTCGGAGAGCTCGGAGCCGGAGCCGCCGTGGAAGACGAGGTCCATCTTGGCGGCATCACCATACTTGTCCGTCACTGCCTTCTGGCCATCGCGCAGGATGGTCGGCTTCAGCTTCACGGCACCCGGCTTGTAGGCACCGTGCACGTTGCCGAAGGTGGCGGCGAAGAGGAAGCGGCCCAGCGGGTGGAGTGCTTCGTAGACTTCCACCATGTCCTCGGGGGTGGTGTAGAGCTTGTCGTGCGGCAGGCCGGAAGTGTCGTGGCCATCTTCCTCACCACCCACGCAGCCGGCTTCGACTTCGAGGATGATATCGAGCTCAGCGCACTCTTTGAGCAGCTCCTTGGAAATCTTGAGGTTCTCTTCGAGCGGCACCACGGAGCCATCGAACATGTGGCTCTGGAAGAGCGGGCCCTTGCCGGCGGCCACGCGCTCGCGGGAGGCCTGCAGCAGCGGCTTGAGGAAACCTTCCACCTTCTGCGGGTGGCAATGGTCGGTGTGGAGCGCGACGAGGATGTCGTACTTCTCGGCCAGGCGGTAGACGGCCTCGGCCAGCACGATCGCGCCGAAGGCGGCGTCCTTCACGGAGGTGCCGGAAGCGAACTCGCCGCCGCCGGTGGAGACTTGGATGATGCCGTCGGACTTGGCCTCCGCGAAGGCACGCAGCGCTCCGTTCACCGTGGTGATGGAGGTGACGTTGATGGCCGGATAAGCGTAGTCGCCCTTCTGGGCGGAATCCAGCATGGCACGGTATTGAGCAGGCGTAGCGACGGGCATGGCAGGGGCGGGGTAATGGAGGAGCGGACCCGGCGCAAGGCCGGAACGAGGCATGGGGCGTACGCAGGTGGCATGCCACCCGGACGCAGCCCCAGCGGAACAGGGATTCTACAGCCCGCCCGTATCTGGAATCCAATGAAATCCCTGCCGGTGCTGCTTTTCCTCCCGGTCCATTCGGCTGGCCATTTCGTCACGCGCTGCCGCGGCGTCTCAGAAACTCCGCGGGAGAGACCCCATGCACTCGCTTGAACACCCGCGAGAAGTGGAAGGGATCCAAAGACAATTCCTCCGCCACCTCGCGGACGATTCTTCCGCCGCCATCTAACAGGGTGGCGGCGTGCGTCATGCGGCGGCGCAGCAGCGCGTGGTAGGGTGACTCGTGGCCGTGCAGGGCGAAGAGCCGGGATAGGTAGGCCGGGTGGACGTGGCAGGCGGCGGCAAGCTCCGCGGCGCTGTGGAGTTCCAGGAAGCGGTGCTCGATGCATTCGCGGCACTTCAGATAGGTCTGGTAGGATTGCTCGCGCCCGCCGCTGGCGGCTGCGGATTCGGCGAGAGTGCGCAGCAGGATCTCCGTGTGCAGCGCGGTGATCTTCTCCACCTGCGGGCCGCTGCGGGAGCCGCTGGCGATGACTTGCTCAAAGGCTTGTTCAATGGTCTCGCTCTCCGGCACGAGGCGGCAGTTGCCCGGCTTGAGGCCGGCGGAGCGGAGCAGTTCGAGACCGGCGCGGCCGCTGAAATCGAGGAAGTACTTCAGCGGCGGGTCGGCGGGTTCGGCTTCGATGCGATGGGGGATGCCGGGGCCGTAGGAGAAGATGCTGCCGCGTTGCAGCGGCCACTCGGAATCGCCGAGTTGGAGCATGCCTTTTCCGCTGGCCACGAACTCGACGCAGAGGAAGGGGAAGTCCGCGCGCTCCACGCGGAAGTCAGGCGCGCAGCGTTCCCAGCCGCCGCAGACCGCGGCGAGCGGGTGGCCCGCGGGAGGATTAAGATTGAGATAGAAGCGCCGGGCCTCCCGGACCTGCGGGGAGACGAAGGATGGGATTTCCACGGGAATCCGGCTCACGTGGCCAGCATCCTCTGCTGCGGATTGAGGTCAAGAATCGTCATGGATCGGTGAAAAACCGCCATGGCTCCGCTGCGGGCTTCCGCGCATGCTACCGCGGAATGAAATACCGTCCGCTCGGTGCCACCGGCCTGAATGTTTCTGTCCTCGGGTTCGGCGGCTCCTCGCTGGGCTCCGTCTTCCGACAGGTCACGCTGGATGATGCCATCGCCACGGTGCACGCGGCGCTGGAGGGCGGGATGAACTTCATCGATACCTCCCCGTCTTATGGGCAGACCTTGGCCGAGTTGCGGCTGGGTCGGGCCTTGGAAGGTGTGCCGCGGGATTCCTACATCCTGGCCACGAAGATCGGCAGCTACAGCGAGCCGCGCGGGGACTACGATTTCTCTGCGGCCAGCACGGAGCGCAGCGTGGAGCACAGCCTGATCCGCCTGGGTATCGATCACATCGATTTGATCCAGTGCCACGACATCGAATTCGCGGACCACGACCAGATCGTGAACGAGACCTTGCCCACCCTGCAGAAGCTGAAGGAGCAGGGGATCGTGCGCCACATCGGGATCACGGGACTGCCGCTGAAGATCTTCCCCGCCATCCTCGATCGTGTGGCACGGGGAACGGTGGAGACCATCCTGTCCTTCTGCCATTACGAGCTGAACGATACTTCGCTGGAGGACATGCTCCCTTATTTGCAGGAGAAGGGCGTGGGCATCATCAATGCCTCGCCCACCGGCATGGGCCTGCTCACGCAGCGCGGCGCGCCGGCCTGGCATCCCTCCACTCCGACCATTCAAGCGGGCTGCCGCAAGGCGATGGAGCATTGCCGAGCGAAGGGCGTGGACATCGTCCAACTCGCGCTGCAATTCGCGTGTGAGAATGAGGCCATCGCCAGTACCTTGGTGGGCTCCGCGAATCCGGATAACATCCGCGCGAACATCGCCTACCTCGACCAGCCCTTCGACCGCGACCTTCTCGCGGAGGTGATGGAGATCCTGGAGCCGATCCACAATTTCAACTTCACCCGCGGCCTGCCCCAGCACCGGGATGCCATCCTCGGGTAGTTGGGGAACCACGAATGAACACGGATGGACACGAATGTTAGAATAACGAGGAAAGCCATTGGGTGCGCCGGTCTTTAGCCGGCTTGGACGGTAGGGAAGCCACCCCAAGCGAGCTCCATTCCAGACCGCCCCAATCAAGCTGCCTTTATTCGTGTAAATTCGTGTCCATTCGTGGTTCAAATCGCCTTTGATCCCATGCGCTTCTTCGATCTCTCCCAACCGCTCTTCGATGGCTGCCCGAATTGCCACGTGCATCCGCCGGTGCGTTTGCCGCGGACGGCGGATCATCCGCAGGACGGCTGGCGGATGGAGGAATTCCATATGGCCTCGCACACCGGCACGCATCTGGATGCGCCGCTGCACAAGATGGCAGGTGGGGCATCGATCGATGCGTATCCGTTAGAGACCTTCTGCGGGGAGCCGGTGATCGTGGACCTCACCCATCTGGAAGCCGGGCATCCCATCGGCCCCGCGGATCTTGAAGCAGCGGGTGCCTGCTCCGGGAAGATCCTGCTGCTGAACACCGGCTGGGGTCACAAGCGGGCGAAGACGGAGGAGTGGATCCACCGTTCGCCCTGGCTCTCGCCTGCGGGGGCGGAGTGGGTGGTGGAGAAGGATGTGCGCGCGGTGGGGATCGATCACTTCTCCATCGGCGGGACCGGTAACGAAAACGCGGCGACGCATGAGATCCTGCTGGGGAATGGAGTGTGGGTGATCGAGGAACTCTGCTTCCGCGAGGGCTGGCGAGAGTTTGCGGAAGCTGCGAGCTTCATGGCGCTGCCCTTGCTGGTGCCGGGGTTCTCAGGATCGCCCTGCCGCGCGGTGCTAATGAAGCCATGACATGAAGCTGCTCGTTCAAATCCATCCCGCCGACAACGTAGCCGTGGCTCCACAGGCGATCACTGCGGGCACGCGGGATGAAACCGGCTTGATGCTCGGTGAGATCCCGGCGGGCCACAAGGCGGCGTTGCGGGCGATCGCGGCGGGTGAGGCGGTGGTGAAGTATGGCTTTCCGATTGGTATCGCGACTGCGGCGATTGAAGCGGGCGAACATGTGCATTCGCACAACTTGCATACCGGACTCGGCGAAGACACGGAGCTGAAGTACGCGCCGCATGGTAGTTCAGCGGGTGGTGGCGGCGAGGTGCCAAGCTTCATGGGCTATCGCAGGCCGGATGGCCGGGCGGCGACACGGAATGAGATCTGGATCGTGAACACGGTGGCCTGTGTGAACGTGCCGAGCCAGCGGATCGCGGAGCTGGCGGCGCGGGAGTTCCTAGTGCCGGATGGCCCGATCGACGGCATCCATGCCTTCACGCATCCCTACGGTTGCTCGCAGCTCGGCGACGACTTGGGCCACACGCGGAAGATACTGGCGGGGCTGGTCCGGCATCCGAATGCGGCGGCGGTGTTGATCCTCGGGCTTGGCTGCGAGAACAACACGCTGAAGTCCTTCCTGGCGGAGACCGGTGCGCTCGATCCGCAGCGTGTGCGCTTCTTCAATGCACAGGAGGTGCAGGACGAGATCGAGCACGGCATGGCGGCGATGCGCGAGCTGGTGGGCTACGCCTCCCAGTTCAAGCGTGAACCGATCCCGGCCTCCGAGCTGGTGCTGGGCATGAAGTGCGGCGGCAGTGATGGCTTCAGCGGGATCACCGCGAATCCCCTGGTCGGCCGGATCGCGGAGCGCTTGGCGGCTTGGGGCGGCACAGCCATTCTAACAGAAGTGCCGGAAATGTTCGGTGCGGAGGCCCCGCTCTTCAACCGCTGCGAGAGTGAAGCGGTCTTCGATGAAGCGCTGGCGATGGTGAACGGCTTCAAGGATTACTTCCGCCGCCATGGCGAGGCCGTGCATGAGAATCCCTCCCCGGGTAACAAGGAGGGCGGGATCACCACCCTGGAGGAGAAGTCGCTGGGCTGCATCCAAAAGGGGGGGCAGGCAGCGGTGAAGCAAGTCGTGGGCTATGGCGAAGCTGCGAGCCCCGGGCTTGGCGGGCTGTGTCTGGTGGAAGCGCCGGGGAATGACGGTGTGTCCAGCACCGCATTGGCCGCGGCGGGAGCGCACGTGATTCTCTTCACCACCGGGCGCGGTACGCCGCTGGGAGTGCAAGTACCGACCTTGAAGATTGCATCCAACCACGAGCTTGCGGGCCGCAAGCCGAACTGGATCGATTTCGATGCCGGGCAGTTGTTAGATGAGGGCATTTCAGAGGATGCCGTCACGGATGAACTGATGCGCCTGATTCTCGACACGGCATCCGGCAAGGTGGCGCGGAATGAGATCAATGGGTTCCGAGAGATCACGATCTGGAAACAGGGGGTGACCTTGTGAGAACGACCTCGTGCCACCTCAAAGAACGGCAACGCCGTTCCCTATTAAAGCCCAGGGTTGCCGACGATAGGAGGCTACCCTGGGATAAGGTGAGATGGATTCGAACCCCGAAGGGGTTCCCTAGGCTCGGGGTCACCGGAAACTCCACAAAGAAACAGAACCTAGGCAACCTCTTCGAGGTTGAATGTTTCTTCCTGCCCTTTCCCAGGGTAGGCCGCACCCCGTCCTCCCCTGCCCTTCGGGCTGCGGAGGACGGGGCGCGACCAACCCTGGGCTTTAGTAGGGAACGGCCTTGCCGTTCTCTGATGCCATCGTTCAACGCGCTTTTGTTGATGCCATGATTTTGCAATTTGGAGCGGGCAATTTTTTGCGAGCCTTTGTCGACCTGTTCGTTTCGCAAGCGGGCTTCGATGAAGTGATCGTGGTGCAGTCCACGGGCATCGAACGGGCGGAGGCGCTGAACCGAGCGGGCGGGAAGTATCACGTGGCGGTACAGGGATTCGCGGAAGGACGGGTGATCGATGAGACGTTCGAGGTGAACTCCATCAAGCGGGCACTGCACGCGGGAACGCAATGGGATGAGGTGCTGGAGACAGCGCGGCGACCGGATCTGCGCTGGATCGTCTCGAATACCACCGAAGCGGGCTTTGTGCTCGAGGAAGCGGACAGGCAGCGGGGCGGTGTGCCGCTTTCATTCCCGGCGAAGCTGCTGGCGGTTTTGTTAGAGCGACAGGCGGCTGGGTTGCCCGGACCGGTGATCCTGCCCTGTGAGCTGATCGAGCGGAATGGGGAGAAGCTGCGCGGCTTGGTGCTGGAGCAGGCGGCGCGTTGGGATGTCCCGCAGGCGGCGCTGGAGTGGCTGGAGGAATGCCGCTGGGTGAACAACCTGGTGGACCGGATCGTGCCGGGACCACCGAAGGCGCATGAGTTGTTAGGGAAGGATTCCTTGTTGTTGAGCGCGGAGCCTTTTGCCCTTTGGGCAATCGAAAGCGAGAAGCCCTTTGAATTGGAGCACCCCGCGGTGGTCACGGCGGCGGACATCACGCCCTACTACCTGCGGAAGGTGCGAATCCTGAATGGCCTGCACAGCGCGCTGGTGTGCAAGGCAATGCCGATGGGGATCGAGACGGTGCGGGAATGCCTGGAGCACGCGGAGATCGCGGCGTGGCTGGAGGGGCTCTTGTTTCAGGAGATCGTGCCGGTGCTGGAAGGACGGGTGGAAGATCCGGAGGGCTTCGCGCGGGTAACCTTGGACCGTTTCCGTAATCCCTTCCTGGAGCACAAGCTCTCCGCGATCGCACTCAATCACGAGGCGAAGATGAAGGTGAGGCTGCTGCCGACCTACGAGGAGTATCGTAGTAAGTTCGGGAAGGAGCCGAAGCTCTTGGGTGAATTGATGCGGGAACAAGGCACGCGAGAAGCATGAGGCGTCCCGTTGGGACGCAATACCTTCCCGTGCCCTACCCGGCACGGCGTTCCTTGTGCCGGGCTGGTATCAGGCGTCCCTTTGGGACGCGAAAGCTAGGCCTGCGGCAGCTTCACCACAAAACACGCCCCGCCCCGCGGCCCGCGCTCGTAGTGCACGCTGCCATTCATCGCCGTCACCAGCTCATGCACGATATGCAGGCCCAGGCCGGTGGAGATCTCGCCGCCGGTGGGGCGCGCGCTCAGGCGGGTGAACTTGCGGAAGAGCTGGTGCAGCTCCTCGTTGTTCACGCCAGGTCCTTCGTCATCGATCCGGAAGACTCCCGCACCCTCTTCCTGCATCACGCCGATCTTCACGCTGGTGCCCAAGGGCGAGAACTTGATCGCGTTCGAGACCAGGTTCTCGATCGCGCAGAGCAGCGAGCGGCGGTCGGCAATCACGGGCACGTAGGTCTGCGCGCATTCTAGGTGCAGCGCGATGCTCTTGCGCTCGCCGTGTTGTAGGAAGCTGCGCATCGCCTCTGCGACATACTCGCGCAGGCACAGCGTGGTGAGCCCCATCTGCGCCTTCGTCTCTTCAAGCTGCCGCGTCTGCAAGAGCGAGCCCACGATCTCCAGCGCACGGTCCGTGGAGTCCCCGATGCTGCCGACCAGCGCCGCCTGGGTGCGCGGCATGCTGGCCGCCTGCTCTTGCAACAGGGAGGCCGCGAAACGCACCGCCCCCAGCGGATTCTTCAGGTCATGCGCCACCACTTCTAACAGGCGGTTGCGCTCCTCGATCGTCGTGGCCAGCCGCCGCCGCGTGGCCTCCAGGTTCAGGTGAAGCTGCACGCGCGAGATCAGCTCCGGCCCGTGAAAAGGCTTGGTCACATAATCCACCGCGCCCGCCTCCAGTGCCTCCAGCACGAAGCTCTTGTCCGTGACCGCGGAGAGGAAGATCACCGGGATGTCCTGCCACTCCGGCCGCGCGCGCAGCCGGCGGCACAGCTCGAAGCCGGTCATGCCCGGCATCATCACATCTAACAGCATCAGGTCCGGCTTCGCGGAACGCAGCTTGGCCAGCGCCTCCTCGCCACTGCCCGCGCCGATCACCTCGTGCCCCTGCTTGAGCAGCAGGGGCCCGACGACCTGGATGTTCTTCGGCTCGTCATCGACCACGAGGATCAGGGAAGAACCGGAAGGGCGGGGCAGCGGATCAAACTGGGTCATGGGAAAGCTGGTCGACCACGCCGGGGAAGGCGGCGAGCAAGCGCCCGGCCTCGGCGAAGTCCATGCGGGAGGCCGCACTGTCAAGCTGCACGGCGTAGTCGGCAAGCGGCAAGCATTCGTGTTTTTCCGCCCGCGCCTGCAGGTCCGCGGCGAAGCGCAGCGTGGCCTGCGCGGGAACCAGCTCCACCAGGCCGGGCAGCACCTTGTCCCGCAGCAGGGCCAATTCCCGCTGCAGCTCAGGCCATTCGCGGGCGTGGGCGATCTCCGCGGGCGGCACTTCCGGCTGCGGCTTGCCAGTGGCGGCGGTCGCGCGCACGGGCAGGAACTTGGCCAGCTCCAGATACAGCCGCTCCCGGCTCACCGGCTTGTTGGCGAAGCCATCGAAGAGGCTCTTCAATTCTTCCTGCCCATTGAGCAGCGTGGAAGCCGTCAGCGCGATGATCGGGATGCCGCAGGTCGTGTCCTGCGACTTTAGCATGCCGAGCGCCGAGCGCCCGTCCGTGAGTGGCATGCGGATGTCCATCAGCACCAAGTCTGGCAGCTGGCGCTCGCAGACGATCACTGCCTGCTCGCCATTCTCCGCCTCCGTGACCTGGTGATGCGTGCCCTGCAGGTAGCTGCGGATCAGCTCGCGGTTCAGGGGCACATCATCGACTAACAGAATCCGGCTGGGCGCGAGGCGATTGAAATCCACCGCGCCGCCGCTGGCTGCACCCTCGCCCTCCGGCATGCCTCCGGCCTGCTGGCACACCGGGATGGCGATGCGGAAGGTCGAGCCCTTGCCCACCTCGCTGCGGACCTCGATCGTGCCGCCCATCAGCTTGACCAAGCGCTCCGAGATCCCGAGTCCGAGGCCGGTGCCCTGGAAGTGCCGCGCCTGCTCTGCCTGGACCTGATAGAAGGGCCGGAAGATGTGCGGCAACTGGTCGCCGGGGATGCCGATGCCCGTGTCCTCCACCTCCAGGCAGAGCTGCATTTCCTCCGGCTTGTCACCCGGCTCACAGCGGATCGCCACGTGCACGTGGCCGCTGCGGGTGAACTTCAGCGCATTCCCGATCAGGTTCACCAGCACCTGCCGGACCCGCAGCGCATCGAAGGACAGCGCGGGTGGCACCGAGGGGTCCACGATCACGCGATAGTCCAGTGCCTTCTCCCCGGCGCGGAAGGAGAAGAGCGTCTCCAGGTTCTCCACGAAGCGCTTCATCTCCACCGGCTCCGGGTGCAGCTCCATCTTGCGGGCCTCGATCTTCGAGAGGTCCAGCATGTCATTGATCAGCGTGAGCAGCGCATTGCCGCTGTTCATGATCGCCTTCGCGTAGTGCTTCTGCTGCGGCCGGTCGGCGAGTTCGTGGAGCAGCTCGCCGAAGCCGAGGATGGCATTCATCGGCGTGCGGATCTCGTGGCTCATCGTCGCCAGGAATTCGGTCTTCGCGCGGTCCGCCTGTACCGCCTTCTCCTTCTCGAAGAACAGTCGCTCCTGGCGCTCCTTGCCCATCAGGTAGAGCAGCAGCAGCACGGCACCCACGATGCCGGCGATGATCGCCACCACGCCGGTGGAGACCACGATGGTGTTCGTTTCCTTGAGGTTCGCCACCAGCTTCATCTGGCGGTCGGTGAGGATTCCCACCTCCGCGTCCCGCATCTCCTTCAAGAGGGCCTCCGCCTCCGCCATCAGGCGCAGTCCCTCCCCCTTGGCGACCATCGCCGCCGCGGCGGGCGGATCCTCGCGGTGAGTCTCGATGATGCGGTCCGCCTCTGCTTTCATGGCCTCCGCGATCTTGCGGAGCTTTGCCGTCCGGAACTGCTGCTCGAGGGTATCCTTGGTCAGCCCTTGGAGATGCTTGAACTCTGCATCCGCCCTTTCGCAAGCCGTCTCGTAGGGGGCGAGCAGCTCCTTCCGGCCCGTAACCAGGAAGCCCTCATAGCCGGTCTCCAGTTGGTGCAGCTCCCCCTCCAGGCTCTCCAGATCCGACAGGATGATGCGGCTATTCTGCACGCGGGCGAACTCGTCGACATTCGTCTTCGTGTTCTGCACCGAGGTGTAGGCCCCGTAGATGATCATCACCACGGCGATCAGCGCCGCGGGAAAATATCGGGCTCGAAGGTAACGGCGCATCGGGTCTTGGCGACGGGGCACTCCGGGGGCAGTGGAAACCCAACATTCCACCGCACGGCGCGGCAAGTCGATTCAGGGGGAATTCAAAACGGCCTTGCCCGCCGCTTCCTTGGCGAGTTGGAGGCCGGGCGTCCTTCTCAAAGGCCCATCCGGAAGCCTTGGAAAGGAGCCACTTCCATGTCTCCGCTCAGCAGGATCAAGGTCCGCGAGCCATCAGGGTGTTGCTGCACGCGCAATAGGGAATTCCCGTTTCCGGCCCAGCCCGACTCCTTCAGGTCCACCCGCTTGGGCACCTGCGACTACTCCGGCGCGGGATTTTCCGCCTGCACCGAATCACCGAAATCGAAGCTCGTCCGGTGGCCGAAGCCGAGCGCCTGGTTGCGGATCTCCATCACCACTCCCGGGGAATGACCCTCGACTTGCTGGTCCGGGCCAGGGGACGGTAGAACATTTTCCTGGTTGAGTTCGATCCTTCCCAGTTCGTCGTCCTGGGTGACGAGGTCCGGTGATGTCATCAGCCTGGTGCCAGGAAACTGCGGCAGATCCCCCAGCATCGATTGGATCTGCGTGGCGCTGTACTCGCCCGGGTCCGGCGCGGTCCAGTCCGAGCCAGCAGGCAGCTCGATCATCCGGATTCCGGTCCGGTGTTTCACCGCGGTGAGCGGCTCTTGCAAGGCCGCGAGACCAGCGGAGATGGCGAGTTCGTCCGCAGCGCTGGTCCCTTCGAGGGTGAGAGTATCTTCGCCGGACCCGCCTTTGACGATGAAGGTGTGTTCGCCGGATGAGAAATTCGTTCTCCGGGGGAAATGGGTCAGGTGGGTCGAAGGATCGAGATTGAAGCCCATCACGCGAAGGTCGGGCGCGAAGTCCCGGGAACCGTCCGGGGTGAAGGGGGAACAGGCAATGCTCAGCAGCATGGGGACCGAGCCGGCCACCGGGATCGCCTTCTTCAGCGGCTGGCCGGTCTCCGCGGGGGCCTCGAAGATGTAGGTGGCACCCTCGCGCTTTACCTTCATGCCGGAAAACATCGCGAGTCGGCGGATCGAGGATTCCAAGGTGCCCGTGCGGAGCTGGGTTCGCAGCGGCTTGTCCTTGCCCGCGGGAACCCGGAACTCCAAGGCCAGTGCTGTTTCGCCGGTCTCGATGCAGGCCTCCTCGTAGGCGGTCTTCAACTTCTCCAACGCGGCGGAGAGAGGGATACCCGGGATATCCAGCGGCTGAAGGTAGAATTTCTTCAGGCGCTCCGACGTGTGCGTGGATCCGGCGCTTGGCACCCAGCGGTTGGAAGCCTTTGCCGGCAGGCCGGCAGCAGTGGTCTTCTTCTTGGTAGCGCGGTCCTCCCACGACTCCGGCCCGCGCAGGACATAGACCAGCGCGCAGATTAGGATGCCGGTCAGCCAGAGATGCCGCTTTGACATATCACGAGATGATGCAAAGCGCGCGGACCTTGGCAAGCCACGATCAATCCACGAAGCCCGCATCCACCAGCAGGTCCCGGCCGGTGGCGGCGCCCACGGCCAGCACGTCGCAGCGCTCGTTCTCCTTGTGTCCGGCGTGGCCGCGCAGCCATTTCCAGGTGATCTTGTGGGTTTCCGCCGCGGCGGAGAGGCGCAGCCAGAGGTCCTGGTTCTTCACTGGCTGGTTGGAGGCGGTGCGCCAGCCCTTGGCCTTCCAGCCCTTGATCCAGTTCTTCACCATCGCATCGATGACGTAGCGGGAGTCCGACAGCAGCTCGACCTCGCAGGCCTCCTTCAGGGTCTCCAGCGCCACGATGGTGGCGAGCAGCTCCATGCGGTTGTTCGTGGTGCGGGTGAAGCCCTTGGCCAGCTCCAGGCGGTGCTTGCCGCAGACCATCACCACGCCATAGCCACCGGGCCCGGGGTTTCCCCGGCAGGCACCGTCAGTATGGATTGTCACGCGCCGCATTTCTTTCGCGGGCGGAGGGAAGCGGGAGCCGCTGCCGGAGTCGAGGATTTCCCGAGGGGAGAGACAGGGAGGCACCACGAATCCCGCGAATCCAACGAATCTAGAAAGGAGATCTTTTGCAGTGCACTCGTGGCTTCATTCGTGGGATTCGTCTGATTCGTGGTGCCTCCCTCGCCTTTTGTCGGAGAGAGCTTGGCCTCCCCCCGCGGATTTGCGAAGAAGCCCACGCTCCCGGCCCGCGCCCTGCTGTCCGGCCTCCCGCCCAATCGATCCATGCTAACAGACATTCTCCGCGCGCTCCTCGGTCTCACGGTCCTGATTGGATTCTGCGTCCTCTTCTCGGAAAACCGCCGGGCGATCGACTGGCGGCTGGTGGGCGGCGGACTGCTGCTGCAGCTGGTGCTGGCCCTGCTCTTCCTGGTGGTGCCGGGCGGCAACTGGATCTTCGACCAGCTCGCCACCTTCTTCGTGTGGGTCACGGATTTCTCGACGCAGGGGGCCAAGTTCGTGTTCGGCGAACTGGCGGACGGCAGGACCATGGACCGTGTGATCGGGAAGGACCTCGGCTTCATCTTTGCCTTCCAGGTGCTGCCCACCATCATCTTCTTTTCCGCCCTCTGCTCCCTGCTTTACTACATCGGGCTGTTGCAAAAGGTGGTCTGGGCCTTCGCCTGGGTGAGCAAGAAATTCATGAAGCTCTCCGGCGCGGAATCGCTGGCTGCCGCTGCGGAGATCTTCCTCGGCCAGACGGAGTCGCCGCTGATGATCAAGCCGTATATCGACCGCATGAACCGCAGCGAGATCTTCGCGCTGATGACCGGCGGCATGGCGACCATCGCCGGCGGCGTGCTGCTGGCCTACATCACCTTCCTGGGTGGCAACGACGATGCCCAGAAAATCATCTTCGCGAAGTTCCTGCTCTGCGCCTCCTTCATGGGTGCCCCGGCCTCTCTGGTCGTGGCCAAGCTGCTGATCCCGCAGACCGAGCCGATCGACGATTCGCTGCACGTGCCGAAAGACAAGCTCGGTGCCAATATGCTCGATGCCCTGGCCAACGGCACCTCCGAGGGCCTGAAGCTCGCCGCGAACGTGGGCGCGATGCTGATCGCCTTCGTGGCCTTCGCCGCGCTGGTCAATGGATGCCTGAAGTGGGTCGGCGGGCTCTGCCACCATCCCGAACTCTCGCTCGACCTGCTGCTGGGCTATCTCTTCATGCCAGTCGCATGGATCATCGGGGTGGATGCTCCGGACGCCTCGAAGGTCGGTGCCCTGCTTGGGACCAAGCTGGTCCTTACCGAATTCATCGCCTACAAGAACCTGGGCGACCTGAAGATGCCGCCCGGCGGCGGCGTGAGCCTGCTCTCCGCCAAGTCGATCTTCATCGCCACTTTCGCCCTTTGCGGTTTTGCGAACTTCGCCTCGATCGGGATCCAGCTCGGCGGCACGGGAAGCATCGCCCCCGGGCAGCGCCCCACCATTGCCGCTCTGGGCTTCAAGGCCGTGCTGGCCGGGACCATCGCCACGCTGATGACCGCCACCCTGGCCGGGGCGCTGTTCCAGTTCGCACATATCGCCCGGCCTTGATCCGGGGCGCCGAAGAAGCGCTGCGGTGGGCTGCTAGTGAGGATAGTCTCCTCGCAGCCAAGCGATCGTCACGCCCGCCAGGGCGACCGTCAAAAAGGCCGCCATTCCAATGCCTGCGCTGCGAAGCCCGGCGAGCGCGCGGCCGGAGGCTGTCTCGGAGAACGGGGGAGTATTGATATTGATGAGGCCGAAGGCAGCTGCTGCCAAGAGCCAGAGCGCACCCGCGACCAAGGTCTCGGTCCACAATGCGAGGGCCTCCAGTAGAACGAGCACCACATACTGTGTGAGGGCATTTCTCAAGCGCTCGAGCATCGCTACGTTGTTATTAACTAGCAGGGTTCCGGTGGAACGAAATCAAAAGCAGGGACGATTTGGCTCAGATTGCCCGGCCTTGATCCGGGGCCTGACAGCCTTTACAAGATTTCGGATTTTCAGGGGGCCTGCGGGGCGCTAAGGAAGCGCCCCCTCCCCCCCCGGGAGAAAGCACCATGAGCGCCGCCGCCCTCACCGAAATGCAGCGTCCGTCCAGCGAACAGCTGGACTCGCTGATCGAGCGTATCGGCGTGGTGCCGCTGGAGGAAATCCTGCGTGACCTCTTGGAACACAGTGCCCAAGCGCTGAAGGTGGAGCGCGTGGGCTACTGGAGCATGGAGGCCGGCGGCCGGGCGATTTCCCGCGAGCTGCAGTTCCACCTCTCCGAGCGCAGCTACGATAGCAGCCCGCTGGTCCTGGAATCCTCCGCCTTCCCCTTTTACTTCAAGGCGCTCCACCACGGCTCGAACCTGGTGGTGTCCGATGACACCATGTCGGACCCGCGGCTCACGGAATTTCGCGAGATCTACTTCACCCCGCTGGGGATCAGCTCGATGCTGGATGCCCCGGTGCACCGCCACGGCCTGCTCTTCGGCGTGGTCTGCCACGAGCACGTGGGTGAGCCGCGGCAGTGGTCGGCGGCGGAGGTGGACTTCGCCCGCTACGTGGCCCAGTGGGTGGCACTGGCAGTGGAGATCGACGGCCGGCAGCGTGCGGAGATCGCCCTGCGCGAGAGCGAGGCCCGCTACCGCATGGTCATCGAGCACACCCCCACGCCGATCGTGGTGCTGGACATGGAGAACAACGGGCGCTTCCTGGAGGTGAACGAGAGCGCGGTGAAGTTCTACGGCGTGAGCCGGGAGAAGCTGCTCTCCGGCGGGCCGGTGGATTTCAGCCCGAAATTCCAGCCGGACGGCCGCAGCAGCGTGGACTCCGCCTGGGAGAAGATCTCGCGCGCCATGGAGGGGGAAGAGCCCTTCTTCGACTGGGTCCACAGCGGGCCGGAGGGGCGGCTGATCCCCTGCATGGTCCACCTGGCGCGCATGCCGGGGCGCAAGAACCCGCGGGTCATCGCCGCCGTCACGGACAAGACCGAGCAGATCCGCAACGAGCAGAACATGCAGCGCGCGCTGGAGAACGAGCGCGAGCTGAGCGAACTGCGCTCACGCTTCACGGCGATCGTCTCCCACGAATTCCGCACCCCGCTGGGGGTGATCATGTCCGCCATCGAGCTGCTGCGGAATTACCATGACAAGCTGGACGGCGGCCGCCGCAGCGAGCTTTTCAACGACATCCACACCGCCACCAGCCGCATGGGCGACCTGATGGAGCAGGTGCTGGTGCTCGGCGGGGCGGATGCCGGGAAGCTGGCCTACGTCCCGGAGCCGCTGGACTTGGAGGCCGTGTGCGAGAAGCTGATCGACGAGTCCCTCTCCGCCACGGTGCGGAAGTGTCCGGTGGAGGCTGTCTATGGGGCGGATCTGATCGGGGCGGTGGCCAGCGAGTCGCTGATGCGGCACATCTTCTCGAACCTGCTTTCGAATGCGGCGAAGTACTCGCCTGCCGGGACCCCGGTGGAGTTCCAGGTGCGGCGGGATCACCGGCACGCGGTCTTCACCGTGCGGGACCGCGGGATCGGCATCCCGGCGGAGGACCAGCCGAAGATGTTCGAGGCCTTCCACCGCGCGAAAAACGTGGCGGACGTGGCGGGCAGCGGGCTGGGGCTGCTGATCACGAAGCGCTGCGTGGAGCTGCACGGCGGGAGCATCGGCTTCCAGTCGGCGGCGGGGGAGGGGACGACGTTTACGGTAAGGCTGCCGGTGTTTTGAGGTAGTCCGGGAGCGCCAGGCACTAGCCTGGCCCAAGCAGTTCTGGTGGCAGACAAGAGCAAGTGCCCCCGGGTTCGCTTCAATTCACCCTCTGTTGAGCCGAAGCCAGCGCCAGCAGAGGGGGTTCCCGGATAGGGGGACACCGCTTTGACCTTACAGAGCCACCCTGGGGAAGTGCTTCATTGCGCCACGGAGGGCACCCGGTTTCCGACTGCCGCGAGAACTGCTTCGGCCAGGCTAGAGCCTGGCGCTCCCGGACTACCTCAAGCCGCCGCCGCATGCGCCACCCCGCTGAGCATCTTCCCGGCAATCGTGTGATACAGCCCCATCCAGGCCTGTCGCGTCTCGCGGTCGAATTCCCCGCCAAGCACGGTCTCCAGCATGTCCGTGAGCGCGGTGCCCACGGTGGCGTAGTGGCGTGGGCGCAGGCCGTATTCCGCGAGCTGCGCACCCAGGTCGTGCAAGGTCATGTCCAGCATCCCGGCGGATTCCTCCTCCACCAGGTCCAGGGCGGCCCGCAGCATGCCCATGAGCTTCATGGCCTGGAGCTCGATGTCGGTCTTGAAGAGCGGGCAGAGACCTGCGTCCAGCGCGAAGAGTTGCTGGTAAAAATACGGCGCGGCGAGCTCGGCTTTGCGTTCCACGTGGTGGAAAGACTTGCGAAGCCGGCGGATTTGTTCTGCGGTCATCACGACTACAGCACAGCAGAACTGCGGAAATTACGCACTACGACTTTGGTCGGAGGCCCGTGTCATGCCATGCTCGCCGTGTTGGCGCCACTCCCGCCTGCCTCGCCCCAGTCCATGAAGCGCATTCTTGTCATCGAAGACCAACCGCAGATGCTCCGCAATCTGGCGATGATGCTGGGCTTTGAAGGCTATGACGTGGCCACCGCTGCGGACGGGCGCGCCGGGGTGGACCAGGCCCTGGCCCAGCCGCCGGACCTGGTGATCTGCGATGTGATGATGCCGGAGCTGGACGGCCACGGCGTGGTCCAGGCGCTGCGCGCGAATGCGGCCACGGCCACGGTGCCCTTCATTTTTCTAACAGCCCGGAGCGATCGCGAGGATATCCGCACCGGGATGAATTCCGGCGCGGATGATTATCTGGTGAAGCCGGTCCCGCGGGAGGAATTGCTCGCCGCGGTGGAGGCGCGCTTGACGCGTTCCGAGGCGGTGGAAGCGCGGATTCTCGCCGCGGCCACCGCGGGAGGATTCCAGCCGGACTTTTCCTCGCATGAACCGCTGCTCACCCTGGGCCTGACCAACCGCGAGGCGGAGGTGCTGCTGTGGGTCACGCAGGGCAAGAGCAATGCGGATGTCGGCGGCATCCTCGGCATGAGCGAGAAGACGGTGAAGCAGCACCTCGGGAACATCTTCGAGAAGCTGGGCGTGGAGAACCGGAACGCCGCGGCGCTCAGGGCGGTGGAGGTGCTGGGGAGGCAGAGGGGGTGAAGGCCTTCGGGTTGGAGAACATTGCCGCCGCGGTTTCAGCGGAGGGCTATTTCGTGAAGTGCATCGTGAATGCCACCGCGGCGGTGTTCTTCCCGGGATCCATTCAGCACCGCGATGTGAAACGCGAGGGCGTGTCCTATGAGGACGACTACCGCGGGAATGCGATGGCGGCGACGCTCACTCCGGGGATGATCGACGTGCGCTTTCACAAGGATTATGCCGATCCCGTGGTGAAGGCGATCTTCGACGAACTACTAGGACTCCCGGAGATGAAGTGGGCGGCGGGGTTTGCGGTGCGATACCAGGGGCGGGTGTTGAGGTAGGGCGATTCCCACACGCGCGAAGCAATGCCTGCCCGCCGGGACCGCGGAGGCTCTGCCCCGCAGAAGCGACCCTTGCGGCATGCCACAACTCGTGGAGAGAATGGAAAGCGACGTGAGGATTCTGCCAGCCTTTCCTGCCGCGGCACCGAGGGACCATTCTGCGGGGCGGCCTCCGCGGTCCCGGGGGGCAGGCATCTGATCGGAGCCCCAAGTTCGCTTCTTCCTTCCTACCGCTGCACCGGGACCTCCCGTGCGCGCTTGAGGCGGCGGCTCATCTCTTGCTCCCCGCGAAGCTCGAAGATGAACCCGAGGATCGCCACCAGCAGCAATGCGAAGGCAACGACGCGCTGGATCCTCGAACCCGTGACCAGGGCCACGGCGGCGCAAACGCCCATACAAGCGAAGAAGCCCGGGCACGAGCAGCCCACCAACATCGCGAGCGGGAAAATCAGCCCATAGAGCAAAAAAGAGCAGCGCGCGATGCTGCGCCGCAATGGCGTGCGTTCGCGCTTCCGCGAAATCCCCACAGGATCCTCCTTCGGGCTGCTATAGGGATCGTCCATTGATCCGCGAGTCCTACACCGCGGACGAAACGACGGCAAGGAAGAGCCGGGCTCAGATCACCCCGAGTTCCTTCCCCGTCTTCACAAAAGCCTCGATCCCCTTGTCCAGCTGCTCGCGCGTATGCGCCGCGCTGATCTGCGTCCGGATCCGCGCCTTGCCCTGCGCCACGACCGGGAAGAAGAAGCCGATGGCATAGACGCCATGCTCTAACAGCTTGTCCGCGAACTTCTGCGAGAGCGCGGCATCACCGAGCATCACGGGGGAGATGGGATGATCCTTCCCCGCGATGGTGAAGCCGGTGCCGGCCATGGCATTGCGGAAGTATTCCGTGTTGTCCTTCACACGATCGGCCAGCTCGGTGGATGCCTCCAGCATCTCAAACACCTTCAGCGACGCCGCCACGATCGGCGGGGCGATGGTGTTCGAGAAGAGATAAGGCCGCGAGCGCTGGCGCAGCAGTTCGATGATCTCCTTCTTGCCGGAGGTGTAGCCACCGGAAGCACCACCGAGTGCCTTGCCCAGGGTGCCGGTCGTCAGGTCGATCTTCCCGAAGAGCCCGCAATGCTCATGCGTGCCACGACCGCGTGCACCCAGGAAGCCGGTGGCATGGCAGTCATCGAAGTGGACCAGTGCATTGTATTTGTCCGCCAGCGCATGCACCTGATCGAGATCGCAGATGATGCCGTCCATCGAGAACACCCCATCCGTGGTGATCAGCTTGAAGCGCGCGCCATCCGCATCCGCGGCCTTGAGCTGGGCTTCCAGGTCGGCCATGTCGTTGTTCGCGTAGCGGAAGCGCTTGGCCTTGCACAGGCGCACGCCATCAATGATCGAGGCATGGTTGAGCGCATCGGAGATCACCGCATCCTCCGGCCCTAACAGAACCTCGAAGAGCCCGCCATTCGCATCGAAGCAGCTCGGGTAGAGGATGGTGTCCTCCGTGCCCAGGAAGGCGGAGATCTTTTCCTCCAGCAGCTTGTGGATCGTCTGCGTGCCGCAGATGAAGCGCACGCTGGCCATGCCCACGCCCCAGCGGTCCACGGAGGCGCGCGCGGCGGCCACGACTTCCGGGTGATCGGCCAGGCCCAGGTAGTTGTTCGCGCACATGTTGATCACCTCGCGGCCATCCTTCAGGCGCACGATCGAGTTCTGCGTGGAATCGATCAGGCGCTCGCGCTTGTAGAGCCCGGCGGATTCGATCTCGGAGAGCGTCGTGCGGAGGTGGGAAGCAAGCGCGTCGGAATACATGGCGGCCCCAGCTTGAACGGAGAAAGCGCCCGACGGAATGCGGATTTCGCGCAGGGAAGCTGCGGAAACCGCCGCGCGCCGCATTTTGACCGAATAGAACGCAGCGGCAGAGCGTTTCAGACAACATGGCCATGAACCGATTTCTCGCCCTTGCCGCCCTGTGCCTGGTCCTGCCTTCAGTGGCAACCGCCCAGGAAGGCTCCCCCGCTCCTGTCGTCTCCCAATCCGCCACCCCTCCGGTCCGGGTCCGCCTCGAAACCTGGGAGGCCCCGGCGCTGCTGGTCTCCAAGAAGCTGGACGAAGTCCTGAGCGCTGCGGACCTGGCGAATCTCCGCGAACAGTGCCTCGGCGGCGCGGAAGGCGTTTCACTGGTCACCAGCAGCGTGATCAACACCTCCACCCCAGCCAAGGTGACCGCAGAATCAATCACCGAGCGGATCTACCCGACGGAATACGAGCCGCCGGTCCTGCCTACCACGATCGGTAGTACCCCGCCGCCGCCCGCCAAGGTGGCGATGCCGCCGGACTGGCGCGAGGTCGTGAATGATGCCCTGCAGAAAACTACGCCGACCTCCTTCGAAACCCGCAACACCGGCACCACCGTGGAGATCGAGGCCACCCGTGTCTCGGAAAACCAGAAGACCTGGGATCTTGTCATCGCAGTGGAGGACGTGCGTCTCGCAGGCAGAGACCACTTCGGGGTGGAGGTGATGAACATCGAGATGCCAGTCTTCACCTCCTTCCGGACCAAAGCGGGACTCCACCTCAAGGAAGGCGAGTGGCAGATCCTCTCCGTGCTGGAGCCACCGCGCGGCATGGAAGGCAAGCCCTCCGACAAGCGCTGGGTCACCCTGGTGCGGCTGGATGTGGTGAAATGAGATGACGTCGCTCAGAACTCCACCTCACCCGCCGGTGGCGGTGGTGGTGTTGCCACCGGTCGCGGCGCAGGCGGTGGCACCAAGCGCTGGGCCGGGATCCTGGTCGGGCGCGGGGCGGGGATGGAATTCGGCAGCATCCGCGGTCCATGGCCCGGCCCCGTGCGTTCCAAGGCGACCATGACCGGGCGATTGGCCGCGGGCGCGTCCGACCAGCGGAAAGCCGCTTGGGCGACGCTGATCCGTGCGATCAAGTAGCACGCGCAGGTACCGGCGATTGCCACGGCAGCCAGCCAGACCAGCGCCGCGGGAACGCTCACGTCCGACCATTTCCCGACGATATTCCGGGTGAGGAAGGCAAGCCACCAGATCAGGATCACCGGGAACATGGCATGGCTCCGCCGGTACTTGAAGGTCGAGCTCGCGATCTCATTCATGGTCAGGCAGGGGACCACCCAATTGACGAAGGGAATGAAATAGCAACCGACCGCCCAGCCGGCGCCGCTCAGCTTGCTGGCACGATCCATGACCAGGGCATTCACGGCGCAGCGGTGAATCCAGAACCAGAAGACGATCGCCGCCGGGACGATGGTGCCGACCTGCAATATCTGCGGCAGATTGATCTCAAACCAATGGGGCGGCATGAACAGAATGGCAAAGGAGGCCAGGCAGTTCAGCGCGATCAGCCCCAAGGCGAGCCAGCCCAGCGGGCGCGGGTCCTTGAGCGGCGGCTTTTCTGCGGCAAGAGGCGGCGACTCGACCTGTGGCGGCAGATAGGGATTGCTGGGGTCGTTTTGCGGGGTGTCCATGGGAAGGGCATGGAAGTCCTGGCAGTTTTCGGGCGTTGATGCACGCCTTGTGTGATGCGGTGAAGTGATCGATCTCTTCTCAAGATCCATGGCGTTCCTCCGCCTCCGGTGCACTCTCCGCCTTCGGCGCGGGAGGCGGCACAAGGCGCTTGGCCGGCGGCTTGACCGGTCTCGGCGCGGCAGGGGGCCGGTTCTTCAGCATCGGCGGACCCTGGCCCGGGCCTGTGGGTGAGAAACCCGGTTGCCATGGCCGGTCCGCCTCCGGGGCATCGGCCCAGCGGAAGGCCGCCTGCCTCGTGCTGATGCGCGCGATGAGATAGCACGCAGTGCCGCCCGAGACCGTCAGGCGTCCCAGTTCCGACAGGGTCTGGAGCAAGCCGCCGAAATCCGGGACCGCCCATCCCCAAACCATGAAGGACAGCCACCAGACGATCACCACCGTGGTCATGCCGCCATCCGGGCGATACTTGAAGGTCGATTGGGCGAGCCGCACCATCGTCAGGCAGGGCATCACGAGACTCGCGATGGGGATGAAGTAGGCCCCGACCGCCCAACCCGGGCTGCCCACGCGGCTATAGCGGTCCATGACCAGGGCATTCGCCACGCAGCGGTGAAGCCAGAAGAAAAACGCGATGCCTGCGGGGATCAGCGTGATGCCCCACCAATTTGCCCACTCCCCCGATCGGTGGAATAGGTCGGGAAGGAAGACCGCCACGCCGGAAAGCACGCAACTCAGCACGATCAGCCCACCCGCCACCCAGCCGCGCGTCCGCGGATCCTGCAGCGGACTCTCGTCCAGCGCCGCAGCGGTCGATTCCGGTGACGGTGGCAGATAGGGATTGTCGGCGTCGCTGGGGTTCATCCGGAGACAGGCTATGCCTAGCAAGAGTCGCTGTCTCCTGCACGATTTGTCTGAATTTCCAAGCAGGTCCCGGCGTCTTTAAAGGAATGCTTCCCTTCCTCCTCCGCGTCCTCGCGTGCTGGTCCTTGCTCGGGCCCGCGCTCGCGCTGGCCCAGCAAGAGGCGGCACCGGCAGAGGAAGAAGAAACCCTGCGCACGGAGCGGAAACTCACCCTGCTGCGCCTGCGCCTTGAAACCTGGGAGATCACCGCGCTGGATGCTGCCCGCTGGCTGGATGAAGCGAAAGACAGCGCCGGTCTGGCCGAGCTGCGCACAGGCTTCCTCACCGGGCAGAAGGCCGCGAGCCTCATCGCGAGCCCCACCCTTTCCATCGAAGAGGGCGCTCGTCACTCCGCCGAATCGATCCTCGAATCGGTCTATCCCGTCGAGTATGCGGGCAGTGAACTCCCGGATCCCGCCAAGCCCCCGCCCAGCTCTGCGGAGGAAGCATTCGCCCGCAGGTGGCGGGACTCGATTCTCGGCAGGTTTCTCTACCCCGATACCCTGGAGGTGAGGAATGTCGGTGATAGCTTGGAGGCTCAGGTCCGCCGTGTTGCCGGCACGCCGGGAAGCTGGGACCTCAGCCTGAGCTTCGATCGCGTCGAGACCCCCGGCAATCTCGAGTTCGGAGGCGGCTCGCTGGTCAAGATGCCTCTCTTCAGCTCCTCCAGCCGCAGGGCCAGCGGCATCCTCCTCAAGGAAGGCCGCTGGCGTCTCCTCTCCGTGATGGAGACCCCGCCCGGCGTGGATGGCAAGGCCACCGCCCGCCGCTGGCTCACTCTCGTCCGCCTCGATCCCGAACCCTGAATCCAACATGACTCCGCGCCCGCTTCACTTCGTCGCGATCCTCCTCGCTCTCTGCAAGGTCCTCCCTGCCCAGGAGACGCCGTCTCCGCCCGCCACGCCACCTGAGGTCAAGACCGAGGCCGAGGCAAAGGCCCAGGTAAGAGCCGAGGCCGAAGCCGCGAACGAAGATCCCTTCAGTGGCGATTCCCACAAGCGCCCCGCGATCCCCGCCGCCCGCGCCCGGCTGAAGCCGCCCCAGCTCCGCCTCCGCCTCGAAACCTGGGAGTCCACCGCGCTCGATGCCCTGCGCTGGCAGGACGATGCGACGGGCAAGGACAGCATCAACAAGCTGCGCGACGACCTCGTCGCCGCCAAGCGCCCCGCGCGACTCGTCTTCAGTCCCTCCCTGCTGTTAGAGGAATACCTCAAGCCCACTGCGGAATCGATCGGCGAGTGGATCTATCCCACCGAATACAATCCCCCGGGACTCCCCCCGGCCCTGCCGAAAAACGATCCGGCCAAGTCGCCGAAGCAGGACTTCGTGAAGCAGTGGTATGAGACCGCGGGCACTGGCAAGCTGGCCTACCCCACTTCCTTCGAGACGCGGAATACCGGGCAAACCTTCGAGGCGGAGTTGCAGGCCGTCACCGTGGAGGCTGGAAGCTGGGATGTCTCCCTGAGCTTCGATGATGTCTCGACCATCGGGAAGCTCCAGTATGGCGACCCGGAGTCCCACGTGGAGATGCCCCTCTTCGCCTCCTTCCGCAGCAGCAGCGTGGTGCGCCTGAAGGAAGGCCAGTGGCGCCTCTTCTCCGTGATGGAGCCGCCGCGTGGTCTCGATGGCAAGCCCACCGACAAGCGCTGGCTCACCTTCCTCCGCATCGATCCCCAATCCTGAGCGCCATGAGAACTACCCTGATCCTGCTCCTGCTTCCGGCATTGCTCCACGCCCAGGAGGTCACGGAGCCCGTGAAGCCCGCTCCCGTGGACAAGCCGGTCGTGGAAGAGTCGCCCGCCGCGGCCGATCCCTTTGGCGGCAATGACAGCTCGCATCCGAAGATCCCCGGCGTCCCCGCGGATCGCGCCACGAAGCTTCGCATTCCGCTCCGCCTCCGCCTGGAGACATGGTCGGCACCGGCGGTGGAAGTGGCCAAGCGGCTGGATGAGTTGAAGGGCGCGGAGAGTCTGGCTGCGCTGCGTGCCGAGTGCCTCGCAGGGGCTGCGGGCGTCACGCTCGTTCACAGCCCGGTCACCACCATCGACTCCTCCACCAACATGGAGCTCGAATCGATCAGCGAGCGGATCTACCCGACCGAGTATGAGCCGCCGGATATCGGTGGCTGCACGCTCTTCTCGCAGGATGCGGAAAAAGATAAGGACAAGGAGAAGGGCTCGAAGACCTTTCCGGACTGGCTGCAGAAGCTGATGAGTGCTGCCGTCCCCACATCCTTCGAGACCCGGAATACCGGCACTACCTTGACCGCCACAGTCCAGCCAGTCGCCGTGATGGAGAAGAGCTGGGATGTGGTGGTCGCCTTCGAGTCCGTGGACTTCACCGGGGACAACAGCTACGGTGCTGAACCCTTGCACGTCGCCATGCCGGTGATGGGTAGCTTCCGCACCGGCGGCTTGCTGCGCTTGAAGGAAGCGCAGTGGCGTTTGCTCTCGGTGACAGAGCCCCCACGCGGCGTGGATGGGAAGCCATCACAGCAGCGTTTCGTGACCTTGCTGCGGATCGATCCGGAGGAGTAGGGAATCATCACTCGTACCCTGTGGATGCAGACGCGCCTGCGGCAGGGGTCGTGGCCAAGAGGGCCGTGACCTCGCGGACCATTTCCCGCGGGACACCGAAGCGAAGTTCCCGTCCACGGTTCATGACCAGGATCAGGGTGTGATGGTCCGGCCCCTCTTGCCAGTCGAAGGAGCGAACGGCCGTCAGGAGAACGTGGTGGGAGTGCCCTTGGATTCTCACCAAACACTTGTCCGTGACGACGATCCGGGATGGCAACTTGGCAATGATCCAAGGGAACACGTAGACCACGAAGGCAACGAGTGCGAGCATCACGGGAATCGCCACCGTTAGGGGCGGTGGGTGATTCTTGGGATTCAGGTGGGCGATCTTCCAACTGGCCACGGAGAACACGAAGATCCCCAGCATCGCGAGCGGCCCGTGCCACCAGCGGCGGCTGGCGCGCTTGCGCCCGGCTGATTCGGCGCAGAACGAACGCGGCTCAATCCAGGAGAGACGGGTTTTGCTCATGCCGGGGCATCAGCGCTTGCTGGTCTTCTCGCTGGCTTGGAGCACCGCGATGATGATCGCGGAGATGGCGGTCACCCCGTAGATCCAGATGTGGATCGTGCCGATCCGCTGGCCGTGGAGATGGCCCCAGAGCATGCAGCCATAGAGGACAAGATTCACGGCGTAGAGCGCCATCTTGGTGCGGTATTTTCCCTCCGGGCTGAGCACGCTGCGATCCTAGCACGCGGGTCAACGCCGCTGCCGGAAGTTGGGGCCGCCTGCGTGAGGTGACAAAAATGCGGGACGATTTCTCCTCAACTTCACCCGATCCTCATGCAATCTGGGGGCGGCTCCTGTTGATCTGTCTCCCAGCCATGCACCGCTTTCTCCTCGCCGCTTGCTTCATACTCCCGCTCAGCTGCCGTGCGCAGGATTTCATCGCGGAATTCGACAAGGCATGGGAGCTCAAGCAGCAGGACGACCCGGCTGCCGCGGAGGGGATGCAGCGCAGCTTCAAGATGGCGCTGTCCGCGGGGGACATGCGATATGCCAGCGCGGCTGGCTTGAATTTCTGCGAGGGCCTCTACCGCCAGGGCAAGGTGATCGAGGGCGGCAAGGCGGCCCGCGAGGTGCTGGATGCCCTGCAGCCCTTTGCGGAGGACACGGGCCCCCTCGCCGACCGGGTGTGGCGCTCGGCGGTCTTCGGTTACATGGAGCGTGGCTTGATGGCGGAGGGCAAGCTGGGTGCGGCCTGGCAGGCGAATCGCGCCGGGACCATGATCCTGGGCGGGAAGCCGGCGGCTGCCACGGAGGACGGCAGATCGATCATGGTGGCCGATCTCAAGTGGATGTCGCCCGTGCTGCGCCCCCGCGGCTGGCGCTTGCTGGAACGCGAGTCGGACTACCTGGACTACGCCGGGCGGAGCATCGAGGCCCGCACGCTACTGGATGATGCGGCGGTGTATCTCAAGGAGAACTGGGGTCGGCTGGAAGACAAGGAACGCTTCTACGCGCTCAAGGTGCTGGCCAGCCGGGCGGAACTCATGGATTTCCTGGGCTATCAAGCGGAGGCGCTCGCCGCGGAGGAGGAGCTGCTCGCCCTGCCGGTGCTGAATGGGGATGAAGCGATTTCGCGGCTCACCCTGCGGCTGAACTCGCTGCGGAACCGTTCACAGTGGGAGGGGCCATCGGAGGAGCTGCTGGAGCAGGCGCGCGGCCTCGCGAAGAAATTGACGGCGGAGCACGACCGCTCGGCGGAGCGCCTGATCGCGAAGATGGAGCTGGACCTGCGCGATTCCCAGGCGGCGCGAGATGACTTGGCCGCGGATGCCAAGCGCCATGTCGCGGAGGGCTATCAGCTCGAAGCCGCCTATGCGGGCCGGGACAGCCTGATCGCCCGCGCGGCGGCCGGAGAAAAGGGACTGGATGCGGAGTTCGTGGCGCTGCTGATGAAGATGCGCGCGCTGGGCAGCAAGCGCGGCGAGCCCTTCCTCTACCGCGAGTATGCGGAGTATCTGTTAGGCCAGGACCGGGCCGCGGAGGCGATCCCGCTGTATGCGGAGGCGCTGCGTCTCACGCGCTCCTTTCACTGGACGCTGCACGAGCCGGCGCTGCTGCTCGGCCTCTTCAATGCGCGGCTGAAGGCCGGTGACATCGAGGGTGCACGCGCGGTGATGGCGGAGCTGGAAGCGTGGCTGAAGGAGAACGGGGCGGCACCGGCGCAGCGCCGGGCGCTGGCCTGGAATTGCGTGGCCCTGCAGAAGGCGCGCTTGGGCGACAAGGATGCGGCGCACGCGGCCTACGAAAAGGCGCGCGCGGTGGCGAAGGATCTGCCCGATTTCCAGAAGCGATCCATCACCCCGGAGATGGAGAAGAAGGCCTTGGCCGAAGCTGCTCCGCTGCCTGCTGCGGTGCCTGCGGAGCTGCCGCGGGTCCGCCTGCAGCCCCTGGAAGTCTACAGCACCGCCGTGCCGGGAACGGCGGCGAATACCCGCTTCGTGATCTTCAATCCGGCCGGCAGCACGGTGCGTGGCAAGCTGGTGATCGAAGGCCCCGGTGCGGAGGTCAAGGGCGACAAGGTGAGCTTCCGCGCGGGAGCCCCGAGCGAGAAGCTTGAACTGCCGCGGAGCTTGGCCGCAGGCGGGGATGCCACGCTGCTGGTGAGCATGGCGGCGGGCACGGGAGTCGCGGAGGCACAGGTGAAAGTCTCCTGGGCCACAGGCGGCAAGCTTTCCCCGGCCAGCACTTGGACCGTACGCTGGGCGGCGGAGGCGAAGGACAGTGTGGTGCTGGATGCCAGCCTGCTGGAGGCGAATCCTTTCCGCTCGGTCTCGCTCTTCCACGAGATCGCGGTGCCCGTGGATGAGTTCGAGTCGGTGCCCTTCCGCCTGCGTTCGCCGGAGGAGCTGCGCTTCGAGTACTATGACTCTCGTAGCGGCGAGTTGCTGGCGATCGATGCGAATGGCAACGGCAGGTTCTCCGATGCGGGGGACCTCTACTTGCATGGCCGGGCCGGCGTGGAGGCGGCGCTGCTGCAGGTGCGGGACGAGCGTGGCACGCTGGGCGTGGAGGTGCGGATCTACGCGCCCTCCGGCGAGCCACTGCCAGTGGTGGGGAAACCCCTCGGGCTGGAGTCTGAGATCTACCACGCCGGCGAGTGGGTGACGGAGGCGGACAGCATCCTGCGCTGAACCTCCAGGTGAAGGGTAGGAGGAGATGCGATGAAATCATTGCGGCCCCATGCCGTGCTGCAACTCGGCCCGGCGCCCTGCGTATCCCATTTCAGAAAGCGCCGCTTTCGCCTCCATGAAATCAAGACTCCTACTGGCCGGCCTCTACCTGCTCGCAGCCACCGCCCTTCGAGCCAGTCCCACCCGCGCGGTCTCCGTGGTAGAACGCTTCGCAGGCTCGAACGATGGCAGCTATCTGATCTTGCGGACGGAGATCGACAACCTCGGCAGCCACTACAGCTCGCAACGCAAGGTCTACCTGGACGAGCGCTCGAAGGACGGCAAGACCACGGTGAAGAGTACCCTCCTGCTGGATGAAAATCGCTCGATCGACGCAGACCACAAGGACCCGGACACTCCGCCGCCCGTTGCGATCACGGTGAATTCGCGGGATGATTCCATCTCGCTGGCCTCCGTTCAGGAGAAATTCCCGCAGTCACCCACGGTTTGGGATACCGGGAAGCTCGGGGGCCTGACCGTGAACCCGGAGGCAGGCGTGCTCTCTCCCGGCCTCACGCTTGCGGAGGGCAAAAAGATCGTGGACGAGACATTCGGAGGGCGAAACCCGGAACAAGGGTGGAAGCTCCTGGAGGTCAGCGAGGATAAGAATGCCATTTATCTGAAGCTCGCGAAGGGGGACCCGGAGGAGGCGGGCGATGACGAAGGTCCGGAGACGCGCGTGGTCTGCATCGGCCTGGAGAGGACCTGGCAGTTCCATGCGCAGGCCAATCGCAAGAAGCTGTATCTCCTCGCGGGAATCTACGACAAGCAGGAGGACGCCATTGCCCAAGCCGGGAAATGGCACCGCAGCAGCCTGGAGGTCTGGACCTTTGATCCGCTGCTCAAGTACGCAGTCGTAGACGCTCAGGCGGAGGAGAGGATCAAGACGCTCGGGGGAATGAAGAAGCTGGCGGAAAGCCTCGGCGTGGAGTTGGAACCGATCTCCGGGAGCTTGCTGGGACAGCGGATCCAGATCCCTTGATCTGACGGACCGTCGCCGTCGCTCCAAAGCTTCCGGAGCTTTTTTGATGCCGTCCCGGAAAGGCCGCCGTATGGATTGCGGGCGATGCTGACTTGCACCCTGCCCCATGATGCCCCGGTGACCTTGGATCTCGCTTCCGATTCCGAGAGCGGATTGATCCGGGAGGTCGCCGCGCTGCTGGCCGGTCAGCCGGCGGTGGTGAGCCAGGGGCGTTTCGTGGAGGCGGTGCTGGAGCGGCAGAAGCTGAATCCGCCGCTGCTGGGCGGGGGCGTGGCGCTGCCGCATGCGCGGACCCCGGCGGTGAGCGAGATCGTCTTCGCCGCGGGGCGCTGTGCTGAGCCGGTGCCTTTCGGCGGCACGCAGACTCCGGTGCGGCTGGTTTTCCTCTTCGGCGTGCCGCCGCACCGCATCACGGAGTATCTGGCGATGACCGCTTTCCTGGCCCGCCGCCTGCGCGACCCGGCGGTGCTGGCGGGGCTGATGCAAGCGCCCGACGCCGAGTCCTTCCGCGCACTGCTCCACGGGTCATGAATCCGCCCCCGGGGGAAATGGGCAGTAGCACCCGCCGCCTGGTCCGGCTGCGGATCTGGCTGGATGAGAAGCTCCGGATGGGAGAGGGGCAGCTCATCCTCTTCTGGGCGGCGCTGGTCGGGCTGGCGGGGGCATGGACTTCGATCGGTTTCAAGGAGGCGACGGAATGGCTGCACTGGGTCTTCACCGGGCACAGCGAGGGCTATGTGGAAAGCTTCCGCGAGATGGCGGACTGGCGGCGCGTGCTGGTGCCCGGGCTCGGTGGTCTGCTGGCCGGGACCACGCTGCTGTTAGGCAGCCGCTACAAGGCGAAGGCGCACTCCGCCGACTACATGGAAGCGGTGGTGGTGGGTGATGGCAACCTGGCGGTGCGGGCGAGCTTGGTGAAGTCGGTGTCGGCCTGGTTCTCCAGTGCCTCCGGCGCATCGATCGGCCGTGAGGGTCCCTTGGTCCAGCTTTCCTCCCTGGTGGCCTCGCTCGCCGGGCGCTGGTTGTCCTTTCCCCTGGCACGCAAGCGCCAGCTGGTGGCCTGCGGGGCGGCGGCGGGGATCGCGAGCGCCTACAATGCACCGATCGCCGGGGCCTTCTTCGTGGCGGAGATCGTGCTCGGCTCGCTGGCGATGGAGGCCTTCGGGCCGCTGGTGATCGCGTCGGTGGTGGCCACGCTGGTTACGCGTTCCTTCTACGGCGCGGAGGCGATTTATCCGGCCCCGGCCTTCGTGCTGGAGTCGAATGCGCAGCTGCTGGCCTACCTGCTGTTAGGCCTGGCGAGCGGGCTGCTGGTGCCGGTGTTCCTGCGGCTTTTGAAGGTGGGGGAGAAGGCCTTCGATTTCCTGCGCCTGCCGGCTCCCGCGCGCTTGATGTTGGGTGGCCTGATGGTGGGTGGGCTGGCGGTGTTTCATCCGGAGGTGGCGGGGAATGGCCGGGCGTTGGTCTTCGCCGTGCTGCACGGGCCGGGACCATGGCAGGTGCTGGCGGTGGTGCTGGCGTGCAAGCTGCTGGCCACCGCGGCGACCTTCGGTTCCGGCGCGGTGGGCGGTGTCTTCACGCCCACGCTTTTCACCGGCGCGGCCTGGGGCTATCTGTTGGGCGTGGCGGCCACGGCACTGGCGCCCTGGGCCGGGCTGAATCCGGAGTACTTCGCGCTGGTGGGCATGGGCGCCTTCCTGGCCGCTTCCACCGGCGCACCGGTGATGGCGATCCTGATGCTCTTCGAGCTGACGCTGAACTACCAGGTGCTGATCCCCGCGGTGATCGCCAGCGGTGCGGGCTACTATCTTTGTCGTAGTATGGGCGTGCGCCCGCTGTATGGCGAGGCACTGGAGCGCAAGGGTGCCGCAGCCATGGCCCAGCACCTCGCTACCCTGAAGGTCGGCGAGCTGGTGGCGAAGGACAGCACTTGCTTGTTGCCCCAGGCCAGCTTCGGCGAGGTGGCGCGGGCCTTCCTGCAGAGCAGGCATGATACCCTGCACGTGGTGGAGGAAGAAGGCCGCTTCCTCGGGATGATTTCCCTTCACGATATCAAGCCCTACCTGGACCAGGAAGAGTTGGAGTCCTTGTTGATTGCCCGCGATGTGATGCATGAGGAAACCCCGCGCCTGGCACCGGGGCAGACGATGAGCGAGGCGCTGCATCTTTTCGGCCTGGCGGACACAGGCCGCCTCCCCGTGACCGCACCGGATGGGGTCTTCCTCGGCGCGGTGACACGTGCGGATGTGTTGCTGTTCCTGGCGGGAAAGCCAAGGGCGGCTGAGGCGTAAGGAGCAGCGACCCTATTGCCGCTGGCACCGGTAGGCGAAGCAGCTCTCAGGGACCGCTCCGGGGACCGTAGGATCCCGCTCCTCAACGAAGCTCGCCGATTCCTTCTTCGGCTGCTAGATTCTACCGCACCAAAGGTGCATCCTATCGTAGCCCCGGGCAGCGCCCGGGGAACCGCGGGGGCAACGATCGGAGCCTTGAAGGGGCGGCCTAATCCCACACGTACCGTTCGTCGAATTCGATCTTGTTCCGACGCAGGAATTTCCGGAACTCGTCTTGGAAGCTCATCTTGCGGTGGTGTTCTTCTTGTTCGCGGATGTAGTTCGCAACTGCCGGTGCATTCGATTCGCTCACGGAGAAAGCACCGTAGCCCGCTTGCCACGAGAACTTGGCCAAGCGCGGGTCTTGGGTCTTCATCCACTTCGAGGACGATTTCTTCACTTCCTCGACCACCTCCGCCAAGGTGGTCGTGCGGTTGAGATTAAAGAGAATGTGAATGTGATCATCGACAGAGTTGATGAGGACGGCGGGGCATTTGAGGTTCGCCAGAACCGTGGCCATGTAGGCGTGAAGGTCGGTGCGGAATTCCGGGCGGATGAGCGGTTCGCGGTTCTTCGTGCTGAATACGAGGTGAACGTAGATGTTCGCGAGGGATTGTGGCATGGGGAGCTTAAACCATGCTTCATGCGTAGCCGCGCCGAGGCAATTCCAAAGGGATGACGATCCCAAGAAGAAGACGGTTGGGCGCGGGTGGATGCACGGAATTTGGCCGCCCTTTCAGGGCTCAATCTGTCGCCCTGCCTTTCCCCGGGCGCTGCCCGGGGCTACGATAGGGTGCACCTTTGGTGCGTTAGAATGGGCTTGGGAACACCGATCTGAAGGCAGATGTTTTTCCAGGGGCCTTTAGTCCCTTGCATGTTCCCATGATGGGTGCTCTCCAACAATCATCTCACTTCGCCCGCGCCTTGTCCGCTGTCTTCCAGAACTCCTTCCCCTCCGGCGTGGAGTGATCCACCAGCAACCACAACTCCCGCGCGAGCGATGCCTCGGTGATCAAATCATCCGCGTGCTGCTCCTTCCACTTCGCGTAGTGGCCTTCGGCATCGGCGATGGCGCGCTTGAGATACTGGTCCTGGCCGCTCTTGCGGTAGAGTTCGAGGTCCGCTTCGACCATGAGGTGGGACCACTTGAGGGAATCGCGGTACATCTTGGAGCCGTGATCTAACATCCCATCCGCTGCCTTGCCCATGCGCAGGGCTTCATCGAGGTAGAACTCCTTGCCGGTGCGGGTGTGAAGGTTGATGAAATTCCGCAGCATGAGGGCGGAGTTGTAGGTGAGCTGGCCCTTGTTGATCTGGCCGGTGTTCACGTTGATGTTGTCCCAGAAGAGGCCGTTCTCGCCCTGCAGGGTCTTCACGGTCCAGACCATGATCTTGTCGCCCTCCTCATTCCACTTGGTGGCCTCGGGCTCCTTCTTCCAGCGGGCAAGGCGGAAGCAACCCAGGGCGGCGGGCGCGTTCACGCAGGTGTTCTTGCCATCGCCCTTGTGCTTCTCGTGCCACCAGATGCCCCCGCCGGCCTTGTCGTCCCAGCCGCTCAGCACGAACTCCAGGGTCTCCTCCGCGCGCTTCAGATACTTCGCTTCCTTCGTGCTCTCGTAGGCCTCCAGGAAGGTCAGGACCATCCACGCGTTGTCGTCGTAATACTTGTCGCTGCCGCCCTGGGTGCGCGCCGGCTCGTAGCCGGGGATCTTCACTTTCACGTCCCAGTAGGCGTCGAGCGCCTCGAAGAAATCGCGCTGGATCGAGCGGTAACGCTTGTCGTGGCGGGCGGCGGCAACGAGCGAGGAGAACATCACGCCACCACCCCAGATCAGTTCCGGGTCCTTGCCGCCGGCCTTGGCGGAGTAGAGGTGGGATTTCTTGTCGTAGAAGCGGTCCTGGATTGAAGCGGAGACTTCCGTGGCTTTATCGAGGAAGGGGGATGCGGTGGTCTGCGCCCGGAGCGGCAGGAGCGCAAGAGGGAGGAGGGCAAGGACACGGAGGGCATTCATCATCGCAGCAGGGAAACCAAAGTCCGGGGCCATGTACGCGGCCCGCCGCGGAAAACCCAGCGCCAAGCGTGCCTACTCTTTCAGCAAGGGCCCGGCTTCCGAGGCGAAGCTGGCCACGATGTCCCGGAACTTCTGTTCTGCCGCGCTGCGGTGGGAGAAGGCGGTCCACATCAGGACCTGGTAGAAGGTATTGCGTGTCTCCACCACCACCTGCTCGTAGGCCAGGCGGTTCCCGTTTTTCTGCAGGCCGCTGATTTCGCGGCGGATGGCATTGAAGCCGCCCACCTCGATCGTCTCCGGCTCGCTGGCCTTGCTGTCTTCCAGAGCCTGCTTCAGGCCCTCCGTCACAAAGACCTCGAAGTCCGCGGTGCTGGCCGGGAACTTCTCCCGCAGCGTGGGCAGGACCATCATGTACTGCTCCTGCTCCTTGTCCCCGGCGGCAATCACGGCGGCGGGGTGCAGCCCCGGCATCGCGGTCCAGGAGCCGGGCACCTTGATCGAGACCTTGCCGTCCGGGCTGGAAAGCTCGCTGGGCATTTCGCTGGGCCGGGCTGCGCTCTGCGCCGCCTTGGTGCGGCCCGCCGCCACGGTCTCCGCGACCATCGATACCGCCCAGGTCAGGCAGCCGAGCATGGCGACTCCGGAGAGCGCCGCGGTGAGCATCCAGCCGCGGGTGCGCTCGCGCGAAACCTTCACCAGCGCGACCACGAAGAAGATCAGCGCCGCCGAGCTGAGACCGAGCAGGACCACCACCCCGAGCAGGTGGCTGTAGGCATCGCGGTCTTGGGCGGAGACGGTTTCCGCAATCAAATGCATCTTGCGGGAATAAGGCCCCGGCGCTTCCCGGCCACAAGCGAAATGGTCCCGTAATTCACCAGATGAAGACGTAGCGCGGCCGGTGGCGTTTGGATCCCGGGACACGGCACCCCGCATTCAGGGCGAGCCTACGGTCTCTGGGGTGGAAAGCTCCCTGCGATCCATCTTCCCGTCCTTGTAGATGACCACGTGGTAGGGCAAATCCTGCACCATTACGTCCTCAGGTTCAATCTCTCCGCCGGAATCCAAGGCGGCTCCGCTCCAGATCGCCCCATCGCGGTATTCGCAGCGGGACAGCAGCACGTGGGTCATCATTTCGTAGCGCTCCGAGATGCCTTGTTTGACTCCGTTCTCGAAATGCTGGATGGCCATCACATCGGTGTTTCTCCCCTCCGTGTGATAGTAGCGGGTTTGCGTCCCGTGCTTTTTCCCGCCCGCATATTCGCATTTCCATAGGATGTTTTCCCCGTCCTTTTCGAGCCACTCCCCACTGAAACCGGGAGCTGGTCCACCCGTCCCGGATTCCGGTGCTTTTTGCGTGGAGGAGGAAACGGTTCCGGCATTCTTCCCGCGCTGACTGCAGGCATCCAAGCCAAGCACGCATGCCAGCATAAGTGCCACCATGGCGTATCCAGGGATTGGTTTCATCTGAGAAGTGTTGGGGCCAAGGAGCGCGCTTTTGCCGATATTGTTAGAAGGCTTGCCACTTGCGGGCAAGTGAAGAGGAGGTGAAGGCCGCGGGGGCGAGGCCTTGCCGCCTTCACAACTCAAATGAGTGAAAACGTACTTGCCGGAATTACTTTGTATGACAAAGTGAATTCACTTCCGCACGAGGTCCTTTGTCGCGGAAGCCCTGCGCCCCTGAACTTTGCCTCACAAAGCACCATGTCCGCAAGCCTTTCCCCTGCTCTTGCCACATCCGCCATCGCCTCCGGTTCTGCCATGTGCTGCCAATTCCGGCGCGCCCTCGTCAGCGGGCACGGCGCGGAGACGCGCGCGGCGCTGGCCAAGCTGGACCTGCGCCTGAAACGCGGCGCGGTGACCATGCTCGGGCCGCTGGCACCGGATGGGGCCCTGTGCGAATTCTACCGCCGCCGCGGGGTGCTGGAGGGCAGCGCCGCGGAATACCGCGCGCCCACCCACACCGTGGTGGTGCCGCTGACCGGTCTGCCGAAGTCCTGCCTGCGCAAGTGGAAGGAGAACGGTCACGAGCTGCTGGACCTGACCCTGCCGGCGGTGAAGCGGGCCCAGACCTCCCTGGCGCTGCTAGGGCTGGAGCATTGCAAGCCGGTGGTGATCGGCTCGCGGGAGGACCCCGAGGCCATGGCGATCGCCGGGGAGCTGCCGGGCACCGCGATCATCGAGGACGCGGACCAGGCGGCGGAGCTGCCCTTCGCGCCGAAGTTCGGCCTCGTCTGCCAGACCACGATTTCCAAGCGCCGCGCCCATGCGGTGGCGGAGGCCCTGCGCCTGCGCCACCCGGACAGCCGCTACGTCTTCCTCGATACGACCACTCCCTCCACTCTGGAACGGGAGCGCTCCGTGGACGGGCTCAGCCGCTGGGCGGAATCGATCATCGTGGCGGGAGAGGTTCGGGAGGCCTCGGTACGCACCTTGATCGAGACCGCCCGGCGGTTGGGCCTAGCGGTCCGGGCCGTGTCGGATGCCGGGGCACTGGATCCGGCGGAGTTCGCGGGCGTTTCGCGGATCGGCCTGACCGCGGGGGAATTTTCTCCGGACGCCGTGCTGGAAGGCATCGCGGCGCGCCTGGAGACGGAGAGGTAGCATCGGGTAGTATGGAGAAGGGGCCGGGGTGGAGGGGTCCGCCCCGGCTCTTTGCATTTTCCTCCGCGGCAGGGAAGGGACCGGGATGGATTGGATGACAAGGGTTTTGGGGTAGGGTGCGGCGGGGCTGAACATTCGTTGTTTTGACCGCGGATCACGCGGATGGCACGGATGAAGAGCCGGAGAGATTCAACCGCAGATGGACGGGATGGACGCAGATGAGAGGCAGGATGGTAGAGGGTGTCTGGTTCCTCCGGGCCGCAACCACGGCAAATCAAAATCCGGCTGTTATCTGCGTTCATCCTGTGAATCCGCGGTTGAATTCTAAAAGAGGCCGCGGGGTCGGCCTCCCTCCACTCACACCACCCATCCGCGAAATCCGCGCCATCCGCGGTTCCAATCTCCCATCCTATTCATCCCATCCATCCCGGTCCAAGCTCCCCCGGGTATGACAAGGGGAGGCGCTTTCCGCTTTCCGCTGCCCGGATTCCGTGGTTTTCCTCCCGCGCCGCCATGCCGCCTTCCATGTCCGACAAGCTCGCCGAGATCATCGCCACCAAGCACAAGGAGGTGGAGGCCCTGTTGTCCCGCGCCGGGCATCTCCGTGCCGCCGCGCTGCAGCGGAATGAATTCCGCGGCTTCCGTGCCGCGCTGGAGCTGGGGCCAGACCGGCTGGGAGTGATCGCAGAGGTGAAGAAGGCCTCGCCTTCGGTCGGGCTGATCGATCCGGACTTTGACCCCATCCGCCAAGCGAAGCGCTATCTCGATGGTGGTGCCTCCTGCCTCTCGATCCTCACCGATGAGAAGTATTTCCAGGGCTCGCTGAGCTACCTGAGCAAGATCTCCGAGTTCTCCGCCGCGCCGCTGCTGCGCAAGGACTTCACCGTTCACCCCGTGCAGATCCACGAGGCGATCGTGGCCGGGGCGGATGCGATCCTGCTGATCGTGGCCGCGCTGGATGACGAGACGCTCAAGCGCCTCTACGGCGAGGCGAAGGACTTCCAGCTCGATGTGCTGGTGGAAGTCCATGACTTGGCGGAGATGGAGCGGGCGATCGAGCTCGGCGCGGATCTCATTGGCATCAACAACCGGAACCTGAAGACCTTCGAGATCAACCTGGGCACGATGGAGGAACTCGCGGACGAGGTATCCGATGATGTGATCCTCGTGGCGGAGTCCGGCTTGAAGACGGTGGAGGATGTGCAGCGTGCCCTGGATGCCGGGGCGAATGCGGTGCTGATCGGCGAGTCGCTGATGCGCGCGCACAATCCGGCAGAGGAGATCGAGGCGTACCTCGAACTACGGGCGGTGTAGTAGTTGCAGCGCCTGCTCAAAAGCCCCAAAAGGGGCGGCAGGTTGATAGCCCAGGGTGAGCGAACCTCAGCGAGCGTAAGCCTGGGTTTGGTCACAAGATGTATTGCCCCCTGAATTGGGGGCCGGGAGTGTGGTGACTCCAGACGGCTTTCTCATGGGCGACCCACTTGGCCCCCTTCAGGGGCCGATCATGTTTCCGGGCCGAACCCAGGGTTGCGCTCGCTTGAGGCTCGCTGACCCTGGGCTGTCTCCTTGCCACCCCTTTGGGGTTTTTGAGCGATAACGCCCCATCACGCCTTCCGGTGCCTAAGGCGGTCGATGATCACGGCGACGACGATGATCGCGCCGGTGATGATCTCGGTCCACGGGGTGGGGATGGCATTCAGGATGCAGCCCATGCGGATGGTGCTCATGAGCAGCGCGCCGATCAGGGCACCGAGCACGGTGCCCTCACCGCCGGAGAGGCTGGCGCCGCCAATCACCACCGCGGCGATCACGTCGAGCTCCATGCCCATGGCCGTGGTCGGGTCGCCTTGCGAGCCCTTGGCCATGATCATCACGCCGGAGAGGCCGGTGAGCATGCCGGCGAAGGTGTAGACGAAGAGCTTGGTGCGCGGGACATTCACCCCGCAGAGTGTGGCGGTCTGTTCATTCGAGCCGATGGCGAAGACGTGCCGGCCGAAGCGGGTGTAGCGCAGCACCAGGGTGAAGAGCACCACCAGCAAGATCATGAGCCACACGCCGTGCGGGATGCCGCTGCCGCCCATCCAGGCTTTGTAGGAAGTGACGTCGAAGGGGAGGTTCACCGGTGAGCCCTTGGTAACAACCTTCGCGGCACCGCGGAAGATCTGCATGGTGCCCAGGGTGACGATGAAGGGCATTAGCTTCAGTCCAGTGGAGAGCCCGCCATTCACAAGGCCACAGAAACCGCCGAAGGCAATGGTGCCGAGGAAGACGAGCGGCGGTGCCATGCCCTTCGTCACCATCATGGCCGCCACCACGCTGCACAGCGCGATCACGGAGCCGACGGAAAGATCGATGCCTCCGGAGATGATGATCATCGTCATGCCCACTGCGGCGATGCCGACGACCACGGTCTGGCTAAGAATGCCTTGCAAGGCGTCCGCGCTGAACATCGCAGGATTGAAAGCGCCGAACACGCCGTAGATCACCAGCAGCGCGATGAAGGGGCCGAGGAGGGTGAGGAAGGATTTCAGGCGCATGGGAGAATATCAGGGAAGGTCGGCGGCCTTGCCGGTGGCCACGAGCATGACGTCGTGCGGGGTGAGCTTCTCCACCGGCACCGCACGGGTGAGCTTGCCCTGGCTCATCACCGCGATGCGGTCGCAGACGCCGAAGAGTTCGGGGAGATAGCTTGAGATGATGAGCACGGCGCGCGGGCGCTGCGGGTCGGTCACCACTTCGTTGATCGCCTCGTAGATCCGCGCCTTGGCCGCGATGTCGATGCCGCGCGTCGGCTCGTCTAACAGGAGGACATCGACGTCGTATTCCAGGAGGCGGGCGAAGGCGGCCTTCTGCTGGTTGCCTCCGGACAGCGCGCCGATGGGCTGCGCGGGCCCCTGGCACTTGATGCCAAGGCGCTCGATCCAGCGCGCGGTGGCGGTCCTTTGCTTGGCGGGCGAGAGCGTGCCCGCGGGACCGAAGCGCTCCATGCAGGGCAGGGTCACGTTGTCGGCGATGGAGAGATTGAGCGCGAGGCCCTCTTCCTTGCGGTTCTCGCTGAGCATGCCGATGCCTTGCTGCCAGCGGCGGCGCGGGCTGGCGTGGGCATCGGCATCGCCGCCGATGCTGACCTTGCCCTTGCTCACCGCATCCAGGCCGAAGAGCGCGCGCAGGAACTCCGTGCGGCCCGAGCCGACGAGGCCGGCGATGCCGATGACCTCGCCGCGGTGCAGGGTGAGGCTGGCATCCACGGGCTTCTTCTTTCCGGCGAGATTACTGATATCTAACAGCACCTCGCCCGCATTGCGTTCGCTGCGCGGATAGAGGTCCTCCACGTCGCGGCCCACCATCATCGAGACGATCTCTTCCGGTGCCGTGTCGGCGACCTCGCGGGTGCCGACCACCGAGCCATCGCGCAGCACGGTCAGGCGGGAGGCGAGACGCTTCACTTCCTCCAGGAAGTGCGAGATGTAGATGATGGAGATGCCTTGGCCCTTCAGGCGGTCGATCAATTGGAAGAGCCGCTCGATGTCCTTCTGCGCGAGCGAGGAGGTGGGCTCATCGAAAACGAGCAGCTTGCAACCCATGGCCAGCGAGCGGCCGATCTCCACCAACTGCTGTGCGGACACGGAGAGCTTGCCCGCCTTCACCTCCGGGCGGATCTCCGGGTGATCGAAATGTGCAAGTGCTTCAAGAGCCCGCGCGCGCATCGCCTTGCGGTCGACGAAGGGGCCCTTCCGCGGCTCCATGCCGAGCAAGATGTTCTCCTCCACCGTAAGGTGCGGGGCGATCGAGAGCTCCTGATAGATCATGCCCACGCCACGCGCGCGGGCATCGAACGGATGCCGCGGCTGATAGACCTGGCCATCGAAACTCATCTCGCCCTCGTCCGGTGCGTGCGCACCGGAGAGCACCTTCATCAGAGTGCTCTTGCCCGCGCCGTTCTCACCCACCAAGGCATGCACCTCCCCCGGCAAGACCTCAAGGTCCACCCGCCCGAGAGCAATGGTGGGCCCGAAGGTCTTGCGGATTCCCCGCATGACGAGGCGTGGAGGAGTGGCGGACATCAAGGGTTCGAGCTGGGAGGCACCACGAATCTCACGAATCCAACGAATCTCTCAGAGTCGCATGGGAAGTCGGTCGAGACCTCGTCGTTCGTTTTCCAGAAGACCCCATTCTCATTCGTTAGATTCGAGAGATTCGTGGTGCCTCCTCTGCTTTTAAGGAATCTGCGTCTTGATCAGCGCGGAGATCTTCGGGTCTTCCAGGTTCGCCGGGGTGATCAGGGTGGCACCGGTGTCCACCACCGGCTCGACCTTCTCGCCCTTGATCTTGGCCACGGCGTTTTTCACGCCGAGATAGCCCATGTTCACGGGGTCCTGGAGCACGCTGCCTTGCATCTCGCCTTTCTTGAGCGCATCGATGAAGGTGGCGTCGCAGTCGAAGCCGACGAACTTGACCTTGCCGGCCTGGTTCTTGCCGCGCAGCGCCTGGAGCATGCCGTAGGTGCTGGTCTGGTTGCTGGCGAAGATGCCTTGCACGGTGAGGCTATCGCCGGAGGTCAGGCGGGTAAGCAGGTTGGTCGCGGTGTCCTGGGCCTGGCTGGCGGTGGCGCCGGCGTATTGCTCGGAGCTCTCAACCTTGATGTCTGGATACTTGGCGATCTCGGTGAGGAAGCCTTCCTCGCGCTGCTCCGTGGAGGCGCTGCCCTGCGCATAGCGCAGCACGGCGACCTTGCCCTTCTTGCCCAAGCTCTCGGCCAAGGCGCGCGCGGCGATGCGGCCGCCTTCGCGGTTGTCGGTCGCCACGTAGCTGGCGATGAAGCTGTCGCTGTCCGCCAGCGAGGAATCGATGATGACCACCGGCTTCTTGGCCGCGACTTCCTTCACCACATCGCGCAGCGCCACGGCATCGAGCGGGGCGACGACCAGCGCGTCATTCTGCAGCGACTGGTTTTTCACCAGATCGATCTGCTGGGTGCGGTCGTCTTCCTTCTGCGGCCCGATGAAGGTGACCTTCACGTTGAGCTCCTTCGCCGCCTTCTGCGCGCCGGCTTCCACGGACTTCCAGAAGATGTGCGTGGTCCCCTTCGGGATCACCGCGATGCGGAGCTGGCCGGGCGTGCCGGACGATTTGTTGTTGCAGCCGCCACAGAGCAGGGCGGCGATCGCGAAAGGCAGGGCGAGGATTGAGGTCGCTTTCATCGTGCTTGGGTTACCGGTCGGTCAGTCTTGGGATCTAGCGGGTGGATTCCGGAAAGTCACGCATACGCGCGTGGGGCTGGGAAACTCTCCGTGTGTCAGAGGGCGGCTGGCAGGAAGAGATTAAAACCGCGAATGGACGCGAATAGACGCGAATGGGAAGACCCTTTTCCGGGGACAAAGGAGAGCGGTCGGCCTCATTTCCATGCTCCGTCTTCAAAATTCGCGTCCATTGGCGTCCATTCGCGGTTTCAAATCATGCCTTTCCGTAGAGCGGCCCGTAGGCGGCGCAGGCCCGGAAGTCCGCGCCCTCCAGGTCCGCTGTGCCGAAGGCGCGCCAAGCGGCGGGGCGGAAGACGCGTTCCTCGCTCACGTTGTGCATGTAGACGGGGATGCGGAGCATGGCAGCCAGGGTGATGTAGAGGTGGCCGATGTGGCCGTGGCTCATGACGCAGTGGTTGGCACCCCAGTGGTTCATGACCTCGTAGGCGCTGCGGAAGGGACCGCTGCCCGTGAGGATCGGCGCGAACCAAGTGGTCGGCCAGGTCGGGTTGGTGCGCTGGTCGAGCGCGTCGTGCACGTCTTCCGGCAGCTCGATGGTGTGGCCCTCCGCGATCTGCAGCGCGGGACCGAGGCCATCGACGAGGTTGAGCCGGATCATGGTCGCGGGCATGCCGCCGCGGGTGCGGAAGCGGGTGCTCAAGCCACCGCCGGGGAAGTATTCGGTGATGGAAGGGTGCCAGGTGGTGGCCTTCAGGCACTGGTCCACCTCGGCATCGCTGATCTCCCAGAAGGGCTTCATCGCGGGCTTGCCGTCCTGTAGCTGCTCGCCGGTGCCATCGAGTGCAGCGGGGCCGGAGTTGATCAGGTGCAGGATGCCATCGGCCACCAGCGGATGGCTGAAGCTCTTGCCGCTCGCGCGTTCGATCGCCGGGCTGCTCCAGTAGGTCCGCAGGTCCGCGAAGATCTGCGCGGTGTGCGTCATCAAGCAGCCGAAGAGCATGCCCGCGCCATTGAGCGCATCGTTCTCCGTGGCGACGATGTAGGGCGCGCGCTTGCCGTTCCAGTCGAAGGAGGAGTTGAGGATCGCCTCCATGAAGTCGCCGTTCGGGAAGTGGTCGGTCCACTGGCGCTGGCCCTGGAAGCCGGCGGCGATGGCATTGTGGCCCTGTGCCTGCTCGCCCAAGCCCATCGCGGCGAGCTTCGGATTGCCCGCCATCAGATCGCGGGCGATGAGGGTCATCTTCACGCTGTCCTCCCACTCGGAGTCGAGCTGCGCGCGGGAACGGGTGGTTTCGGGTGAGTTGTAGTCCTTGCCCTCGGGGCAGTGGGCCTTCACCCAGGCGAGGGCCTTCGCGTATTCCTCTGGGTCATACCAGCCCTTGCGCATGCGCCCGGCGAACTCGCTCATGTCGATCGCCTCCACGCGCATGCCGAGCCACTTCTCCCACATCGCGGGATCGACCACCGAGCCCGCGATGCCCATCGAGGTGCCGCCCATCGAGAGGTAGCTCTTGCCGCGCATCAGCGCGACGGCCAGGCCGCAGCGGACGAAGTCGAGAAGCTTGCCGCGCACATCATCCGGGATCTCCGTGTCACTGGCGGCCTGCACATCGCGGCCATAGATGCCGAAGGCGGGCAGGCCCTTCTGCGCATGACCGGCCAGCACGGCGGCGAGGTAAACCGCGCCCGGACGCTCGGTGCCATTGAAGCCCCACACGGCCTTCGGCACATGCGGGTCCATGTCCATGGTCTCCGAGCCATAGCACCAGCAGGGCGTGACTGTTAGAGAAACGCCGGCGTTCTCGCGCTTGAACTTGTCCGCACAGGCCGCGGCTTCCTTCACGCCGCCGATGCAGCTGTCTGCGATCACACACTGCACCGCGCTGCCATCCGGATAGCGCAGCTCGCGGGCGATCAGATCGGCCACGGCGCGGGCCTGCTGCATGGTGCGTTCTTCCAGCGACTCACGCACGCCGCCGAGGCGACCATCGATTGCGGGACGGATGCCGACCTTGGGATAGGGCGAAGGGTTCATGGTGGGGAAATTGCGGCGCGGAAAAGCACTTGTCACTCTGGAAATGGATAAAGTTGCTTTATAGAGCGAACCGCGGAGGCGCAGAGGTCGCAGAGGAAATCGCGGAGAAAGGCAAACATCGGATGTTGAATAATAGGTAAAATGACCACCAAATTCGCTCCAATGGGATCTCTGCGTTCACCTCCGCGACCTCTGCGCCTCCGCGGTTCGTTATTCTTCACGCATGGATTTTTTTGCTTCACACGCCGAGCCTCGGTGAAATAAGAAATCCATCGTGCCAGCCGAACCGGGACCCGCCTTTCTCTCGCGCCAGGTCGAGTCGTCGCGGGTGTTCTTCTTCGATGAGGATGAAGCGGAAGGCGGCTTTGAGGTGAGGTGCGGAGGGGTGGAGCATTGCCGTGCGGACTACCGGATCGACCGCGAGAACTTCCCCTGGTTCCTGCTGGAGTTCGTGCAGGGCGGGCGTGGCTCGCTGCAGCTTGGCGGGCAGGAGGTGGCGCTGAAGCCAGGCGTGTTCTTTCTCTATGGGCCGGGCATCCCGCATCACATCGCGACCGATCCGGAGAAGCCGCTGGCGAAGTACTTCGTCGGCTTCACCGGTCCGGAGGCAGCGGCCTTCCTGGCGCGGCATGACTTGCAGCCGGGCATGGTCTCGCAGTGCCTGAAGATCGAGCCGATCCGCCGGGCCTTCGATACGCTCATCGATCGCGGCTCGCGGAACTCGCGCTACTCGCGGCCGCTGGCCACCGCGATCGTCCAGCAGCTGCTGCTGATGTGCCGGGAGGATGCCGTGGATGCGGATAGCACGGACACGCGCGCCTTCGCCACCTTCAGCCGGGTGAAGGAGCACATCGAGCGGCACTTCCTCTCGCTGCCCTCACTGGAAGCGATCGCCATGGCCTGCGAGCTGGATGCGCCGTACATCTGCCGGCTCTTCGCCCGCTTCCACGATGAGAGCCCTTACCAATTCCTCACACGGCTGCGCATGCAGCACGCCGCGGCGCTGCTGTTAGAGGAAGGCGTCACGGTGAAGGAAGCGGCGCTTGCCACCGGTTTCCCGGATCCCTTCCACTTCTCCCGCGTCTTCAAGTCCATCCACCGCGTGCCGCCCTCGCGCTTCCGCCAGGCGATCCACGCGAAGCAACCCCGCTAAGCTCATGTCACCCGCCGAAGAACTCGTCCACCTGTCCCGTGAACTTGGCCGGGAGGAGCGCCAGCTCGCGATCCTGGGGGAGGGGAATACCTCCACCGATCTGGGCGATGGCACCTTTCTGGTGAAGGCCTCCGGCACTTCCCTGAGCACGATGTCGGAAGCCGGCCTGTCCCGCGTTTCGCATGCGAAGGTGGATGCGCTGTTAGATCGCGGTGAACTCAGCGAGCAGGAGATCGAGGACGGCTTGATCGCCTGCCTGGCGGATCCCGCGCACAAGAAGCCCTCCGTGGAGACCTTCCTGCACTCCCTGTGCCTTCGTGAGCCGGGGGTGAAGTGGGTGGGGCACACGCACACGGTCTCCGTGCTGGCGGTGCTCGCCAGCAAGCTGGGGGCCAAGCCCTTCCTGCGCCACGTCTGCCCGGATGCGATCGTGGTCTGCGGGCGGCATGTACTACCGATCCCGTACATCAATCCGGGCCTGGACCTGGCACTGGCGATCCGCGATGGCCTGGCCCGCTATCGCGCCGAATACGGCAAGCCGCCAAAGCTGTTGCTGATGGAGAACCACGGCCCCGTGGCGCTCGGCGCCAGCAGCGCGGAGGTGCTGAACATCATGCTAATGGCGGACAAGTGGGCGAAGGTCCTGCTGGGCAGCTTCGCCGCGGGCGGGCCGAATTTCCTTTCAGAGGAGGATGCCGCGAAGATCGACGGGAGGCTGGATGAAGCCTACCGCCGGAAGATGATCGATGCGCGGGCATAAGAAGATTCTTCGTCCTAACAGGACGGCTCATAATAGCCCGGCACAAGGAACGCCGTGCCGGGTCGGACGCGCGCGAGAGAGGATTGCGTCCTATAGGGACGCCTTATGCTTCTGGCGGTAGAAGCCAACGCCAAGGTGGGCTGGCCAAGGGAGAATGTCTCTGCGCAGGCGGACATTCTCCGATTCACCAAGCCTTCCCCGCATGAGGCGTCCCGTAGGGACGCAATTCTCCTGCACTCATAACCCGGCACTGCGTTCCTTGTGCCGGGCTATTATGAGCCGTCCCGTTGGGACGAAGAACTAGGCAGTACCCGATCTTCCACGCCTTCCGCGTCCGCTGCCTACTCGAACACAATCTCGATCCCTTTCCTCCGCCACGCCCCGGCGAAGTCGGCCTCCAGCTTCTCGTAGCTGCTGCCGCCGAGCAGCGGGGCGAGGGCTTGATCTCCGGTCTGGCCGGCGCGCAGGCCCTTGAGGTAGTTGGTCACGCGGGTGGACTTGCCGCCGCCTTCCATGTGCAGGAAGTAGTGGGTGAGCAGCAGGCCCACGCCATAGTTCAGGTTCGCATTCGCGCCGGAGAAGTCCTGATAGGGCATCTGCATGAAGCGTTGCAGGCGGGGCATGCGCAGCTTCGTGCCCAGGGCGCGCCCGCCTTTGCCATTCTCGCCGCGCGCGGTCACATAACTCAGCACCGCATTCCCCTGCGGGTCCGGGCGGAAGTAGCCCCAGCTGTAAGGCGTGCTGGAGATATACTCGGCCAGTCCTTCCACGAGCCAGCCGTTGTTCAGCGTGCTCACCAGGTAGGAAGACGGCGTGAGCTGGTGGGTCAGCTCGTGGATCAGCACGGCGCTGGTGGCACTGGTATCCAGGCCGAATCCGGTGCCGGTCCTCACCAGGCCGACGCTCTGCATCGGTGCCATCACCACACCGCTGGACGGGACGTAGCAAGCGGCGCTGCCCTGGGGCCCGCCCGCGGCGATGTATTGGCCCGCGCTCTCGAAGAGGAGGATGTCATAGCGGCCCTGGCGCTGGATGCCGCCATCCAGGGAGAGCGGCACGCTGGTGGTGTACTTGCGCGTGGTCTCGAACATCATCGCGAAGTTCCGCAGCACGTCCGGCGTGAGACGGACATTGCAGGTGAAGCGGTAGTTCGTGCTCTCGTAGATGAAGCGATTGATCTTCGTGTCCTCGGAGACGACCTTGGTCTGGGAGGTGGCATCCATGCGGATCTCCGTGGGCCAGGCGTAGCCGAAATTCAGCCGCGCCGCGGCAGCGGCGGAACTCGCCGGGGCCGCGGCGGGCGTGGCCTGCGCGCGGGCCTGATCGGCAGCGCTGAGGTTGGTCAGCGGGATCGCGAGGGTGCGGCCGCCTTCCATCGTGAAGACCACGCTGCTGCCCTCCATGCGCTGGAACTCGGCGTTGAAGGCACGGCCCGCGCTATCCGTCCATGCCCGCATCTCGGCCCGCGCGGTGGCGTGGGAGAGGAGCAGGAGGGCGAGGGTGACGCCGCGATTTGATGTCATGGCATCTTGAAAATCAGATTTCGTGGAGTTTTCCGAGAGGAAAATCCGGGCAGATGAGCGAGCGAAGGGTGTTGCCTTATCAGGCGGGCAAAAAGGTGGTCCGCACTGCTTGCCGTGCGGTGAATGGTACCTGGCAGCGATTCTACCGGGTGCCCCCCGGTAAGGTTTGATTCACCTTCTCCCGGCTGATCAGTGCAGGCCCAGGCTTTCCTCTCTCCCCGCATCTCCCGCCGACCAATCTCCGGGCTTACCCGCAAACCGCAGCCAGATCCTATGCTCATCACGCCCCGGTGACCTTCCGTGGGCCCGCACCCGGGGGCATCCAATCTCCGTCCGCTGCCGGGAACCATTCGCCGCACAGCAAGCAGTGCGGACCACCTTGCTGGCGCCGGCTCCGGCCGCGAGGGATCAATCGACGCCGGACGGTCCCAAAGGGCCGCTTACCCGACCGGCGCCAGCGACAGTAAGGTCGCTGCTCCATAGGCGCCTCCGGCGGGGAGGCCTACCTCTGCACCACCACCGGTGTCCCTACCTGCACCGCATTGTAAAATCGCTTCGCCTGTCTCAAGGGCAGGCGCACACAACCGGCGGAGGCGGGATAACCCGGCAGCCTCCCCGCATGCAGGCCGTAGCCGCTGGTGAAGCGCAGGAAGTATGGCATGGGCACGCCCTCGAACTGGCAACCGGCAGGGCGCGGCGTCTTGCGGACATCCACGTTCTCCTTCACCACCTTGCCATCGCGGACGTAGTTCCCGTAGAGGCTGGAGCGGTGGTCGGGGTCCTTCTCGACCACGCTGAAGCGGCCCACTGGTGTGTGCTTGCCCTCGCGGCCGGAGGAGATCGGCGAGACGGCGACCATCTTGCCCTCGTGGTAGAGGTAGGCCTTTTGCTCGGAGAGACTCACCACGATCCGGCGGTGGCGGGTGCCACCCTTGTCGGTCATGGCGCCGAGTTCGGGGATCTGGGCACAGTTGGCGAAGAGAAGCGGGACGAGGAAGAGCGCGAAGCGGGACAAGCAGTTCATGTAATGATGGCGACGTCTAACAATGGCAGGGGGCTGGAGTGAGAGAGATGGGGAGCCACGGATGAATCACGGGCGGACACGCATGAAGAAGGAGGGCAGGGCTGCCCGCTGGAAGCTTCTTCATTCGTGGGAATCCGGATCCATGACCAGCCGTGGCAGGATGGGATCAGGAAAGGCCTTACTTCTTCTTCTCTTCGGCCTTCGGGGCTTCCTCCTTCTTTTCGTCATCGCCCGTCTCGTCGTCGGGCATGCCGCCCACGGCACCACCGATAACCGCGCCGGACGCGGCACCACCGCTGCCCAGGCCTTCCTTCAGCTGTGCGGCCAGGCCGCCCATCTCACCGGGGAGCAGGGCCTTCCAGCCATCCGCGGTCTTCTTGAAGGAGAGCACCTCCATGGTCTCGATCTTGAGCCCGCCCACGCCGGACTTGTTGCGGGTCACCACGTGGACCACGTCTTCGCCTTCCGGCAGCTCGCCCACCACCTGGACCTCGCCGGGCTCCGTACCGGTGGCTTCTTCCATCTCCTCCAGCGAGCCCTTCAGGAAGGAGGCGAAGAACTCCGCGTCGCTCATCTTCTTGACCGATGCCTTGCTCGCGCCCTCACCGAAGAACATGCTCAGCGTGTCCCCGGCCTCTTCATCCGGCAGGTCATTGAAGAAGGAGAGCGTGTCGCGGAAGGCCTTGAGCGCGGCGGGGTCGAAGGTCTTGGCCGCGGCGACATAGTCCTTCTTCTTCAGCGTGGCGTAGTAGGCCTTCGTGGCATCGGAGGGTGCCCCGGCGAAGACGGCGGACAGGGAGAAGAGGAAAGTGGAAGCGGCGATCAGCAGCGGTTTCATGGCGGTGGTCAGGTCGTGTGGTTCTTCAAATCAAAGGATGATGATCAGAGATCAATCGGAAAGGATAAGGTAGGACTCAGGATGCCGGGCGCAAGAGGTAGCCGGCCACCCAGCCCTCGGCACCGGCAGCACTCCGGCACCAGTGCCAGCCGTGGATTTGCTTCAGGGACTCCAGTTCATCGCCGCGCTTGATGACCAGCACGGTGGGGTCGAAGGCCTCCATCGCGGCGAAGCGGCCCTCGCCGAGCGGCTCCAGGAGCTCCTCCGGCACGTAGCCGTCGTTGCCCTTGTCATCCTCCGCCCAGACCCAGCCCGGCCAGGCGCGGTCCACGGGACCCACGGTCACCTCGTCGCCCGGCTCCAGGTGGATCGGGTGGCTGTCCTTGTCCTCGTAGTCGGCATTGGCGATGAAGTGCGGCATGCCGGGATGCTGGCGCGGGACCGGCGCGGCGGCAAGCGCGGGCGTGGCTTGCAGGGCTGTCATTGCGAAATTGTTGAATATCAATCTCCCTGTGATATGACGGAGGCATGTCCCTGCTGTGCCTCCTGCTTCACCCTGTCGCGATTATCTACCTGGGCATGGCTACCATGGCCGCCGCCGTGGAGACGCCGCCACCCGCGACCCCGGCACCGCAGCAGCCCGCGGCCCCGGCAGCGCCGCCCGCGGATTGGAAATATACCAAGGAACAGCTGGCCGTGAAGCCGGCGAATATTCTCGTCCTGAACTGTGCCCTCATCACCAAGCTCGAAGCCGAGATTCTCCATCTGGGCGATCCGAAGGCGAAGGACCTGCCTGCCGCTGCGGAGCGGGCGGAATACCGGAAAGAGCATGACTGGAAAATCGCAGCGGCTTGGAAAGAGATCGACGCCGTGAAGGCCAGCGTGTCTGCCATGTCGCTTGATCCCGAGTCCGAGGCTGTCGCTACTCCCGCGCACCAGATGGGTGCCGCGACCAAGGTGCTCAGCGAGCTGAATCAGAAGATGATCGCGATCATTGATTCCGGAAAGCCGCTGGACTCACCGGAGATACGGGCGCTCGTGGCGAAGGCCCGCCCCGTCAGCGCCGTCCAAGACGATCAGGGCAAGCGTGCGATCAAGGAGATGAGGCGAGTCCTCGGCGAATTGGCCGCCGCCCAAAACGCTGCGGGAAAGGCGGGCTCCGCACCAGCGCCGGCCCCTGCTCCGGAAAAGCCCGGATCGATCACCCCCGGCAAAAAGGAACCCGAGTTGCCGCCGGGCATGACGCGGACGCGGAAGTAGGTCCGCGGCGGCAGGGCGGGTAAGCGGGGCAAGCGTGTGCTGTCTCTTCAGGAGACGTTTCGGCCACGGTGAGTTCCGCGGCATGGGGATGCTGTCGCGTGCGCGACCAAGGCAGTCGCTGCGAAGATCTTGAATATCCACCTCTCCATGATAGAGCCATGCCGTGTCCCTGCTGTCCCGCCTCCCGTATCTCTTCCTCGGCCTCGCGCTTGTCTTATCGTCGGCCGCGCAATCGACGCCCTCGCCCGCCCCGGCACCAGCCGCGGCGGCTGGTGGAAGGAAATTCACCGCGGAGCAGCTCGCTGCCAAACCGGTTGGGGCTCTGGTCAAGCAGTGTGCGCTGATCATGAAGCTCGATTTCGACGCTTACAAATTGCGCGATGCCCGGAGTCCGACCCCTCCCACCGCGGCGGAGATGGTGGAGCACCGCAAAACGGACGCCGCGAAACGCGCTGCCGCCTGGAAGGAGATCAATGCCGTGCAGCCCGCGGTGGCCAACTTGCTGCTCGACCCGCAGACCAAGGCGCTCGCGACGCCCGCGGTGGAGTTTTACAAGGCGACCCGCCAGCTCAACGACCTGCACCAGCAGTTGTTCCCGATGCTCGATTCCGGGAAGCCGGAGAGTTCGCGGGAGGTGCAGGCAATTCTCGAAAAGGCCACTCCGCTTGCGAAGCTTCAGAGCGAGCAGATCAAGAAAGCGGCGGGCGAATTGAAGCGGGTTCTGGGCGAGCTGACGGCGGACGCCCAAGCGCGCGTCGATCAGGGGCCGGCACCTGCACCCGCTGGCCCCGGTTCGATCACCCCTGGCAAGAAGGAATCCGAGCTGCCGCCGGGCATGACGCGGACGCGGAAGTAGGCCGAGAAGGGCAAAGGCATGCGGGGGCGTGGCTCGCAGGGTGTCACTGCGAAAATATTGAATATCAACTCGCCCGTGATATAGCCGCGGCATGTCCCTGCTGTCCCACCCGCTCCCTCTCCTCTACTTCGGCCTCAGCGTCATCTCTGCCGCCGTGGAGCAACAGCCAGCCGTGGCTCCGGCCCCCCAGGCACCCGCTGCGCCGGGTTCGCCCCGGGCCCCGGCGTATACGAAGGAGCAGCTTGCCCTGGAGCCGGTGAAAGTTCTCTTCCGGAATTGCGCGCTCGTCACCCGGCTCGAGCTCGAGCTTCTCAACCGGGCCACCCAGGAGCCCGGGCAGCAGACGCCGTCGGAGGATCTGGCGAAGTTCCGGAAGGAGCATCAGGAGAAACTGGAGGCCGCGTGGCGGGAGATCGCCAGGGTGCAGGAGAACGTGAGGGTGATGACGCTCGAACCCGAGACCGAAGTGCTCGCCACCCCGGCGCACAAGATGTATCTCGCGACCAAGGAGGTCAGCGAGCTGACCCAGAAGATGATCAAGATCCAGGATGCCCCGCCGCCTGTGGATTCCAAGGCGCTGCTGGCGCTCATCGAGAAGGCGAAGCCCGTCGCCAAGCTCCGGCGGGAGCAGGAGACGCAGGCGATCGAGCAGATGATGAGGGTCGGCGGCGATGTGGTGGGTGCCGAGGAGGCCGCCGCGAAGGCGGGTCCGGCTCCGGCAGCGAAGCCGGGCCAGATCGTCCCGGGAAAGAAGGAAGCCGAGCTGCCGCCGGGGATGACGCGGGGGAAGTATAACCGCAGGGACTGACGATCCTCAGTCTACTCTCTTCCGGCGGGCACGGAAGACCACCACCAGACCTGCGCCCAAGGCACCGCAGGCGAGGACGAGCGGCCATCGATGCAGCGAGCCGACGTTTTGTGCAGCCTCCTCCGGGGTCTTCCCGGGTGCCGCGGGCATGGTTCGCGGGGCCGCAGCCGATTGGCTGACTGGTTCTTTCAGGTTGTATTCTCGCGGATCGCCCTTGAAGCGGAAGCTGCGGTTGCCAGCTTTCACCTGCTCGTACCAGAGCTGCCAGGTGGGCATGTCGGTATCTAAGTCCGGGTGCTCGCTTTTAACAGGAGGGCTCTCCAACATTCTGTAGAGAACCTCACCGGCGAAATACCCGCTCGGAGGCGTGTTGGGAAAATCATTGGGCATCGTGTTCTCCATGTCACCGAGAAGCTCTCCCAAAACTCGAATAGCCCGCGGGTCGACGATTTTCTCCAGTCCTTGAATCACGCCTACCCGGAATCGATCGTAGTCGCCGGCATAGCCGCCGTCCTTCCATTGCTTCCGCTTCTGACGAATTGCTTCGAGGAGCAACTCATCGAAGTTCGGGTAGGACGAAAGGCGAATCCAAGCCTCTTCTTGAACTCTTCCTCTTCGGAGATCTTCATCGGGCTTCGTCGCAGCCACCGTTGTCAGCAGGCTCAAGTTTTCTGGAGAAGGGGGTTCGGAAATCTCCGCAAGTTGCTTCTTCATGTATTCTTCCCATTTCTCGCTGGCCGCGTTGGCCCGAGATATTAAAAGGAAACATAAACCCCAAAGCATCAGAAGAGGTCCCAAAATTTGAAAATGTCGATGGGTGTGGTGCATTTCGTTACTCCATGCGATCTGCCGCAATTTCCTTGTCGAACCATTCTTTGGCTTTATCCCATTCGCCCTTTACCGTCAGCCTGGCACTACCATCGCTCGGCTTCAAGTCCTGCCCTGAGGCCATCAGACGCAGGAGGACGGTAGGAGCATTGGGAAGAGGTGCTGGCCCCTCGTGCTTGTCTGGGTGGCCCTCGCCGAACAGCATGTGTCCAACCTCATGGGCAATCGTGTCCATGCCTCCGTTGCCAATGACGGCGGAGCCCGACTCAATGAAAATTCTTCGATTACCTAGATCGGTGAAACCAGCGGAATCTTGGGGCTGGTGGTCCGTATTAAGCCCCAACAAACTGACAAGTGCCTGCTTTTGGGCATCCCAGCGATAGAAGCGCATGTGCTTAACGCCCCCTACGAGATAGATATTGATATTTTTTTGCTCATCGCGGTTCCTAGTAATTTCATCCGTTTCAGAGCTGTGAAGGGTTTCTTTTACGTCGAGCGACTCGTTCTTCGCTGGTAATTTGTCGGCGGGCGCTCCGAATTCTGATCCGGTTGCAGAGTCGAAGTCCAAGGGGATGGTAACACTTTTGCGTTCGCACTCGAAGACAGCGTTTATTTGGGACTCAAATACTTTGTTGAGGTAATTTTGAACTTCTTCGGCGCTGGGATCGAATGCCGGCGGAATCGAAGGATGGGCCGGTTGGGTGGGTCCCCGGTCGGGATAAACATCAGAAGCGATACTCCACAGCGTCACTCTCACTGTGCGCCGTTTCATGACCTTCACGCGGACGGGTTGACTGGCGCATAGCGAGCTCCCAAACATGAACTTGAGTGGAATCTCAGATCCGCTCACCACATTGTCATCTGCTTTGAGGGTGAATTCCGTCTCCTGCCCCTCGACGGTTAAACTGGCGTTTCCATTGAATTTCAGTCCCAGTCCGCTGATCGTCAGAGGCGCGCTCGAATGGACTGGCGCCGTGAGCTTAACATGCGTTTCTCCGCCGCCGCTAGGTGCCATGATCCAGATGCAATCCTTTACTGCTTCCCCAGGATCGTTGCTGTAGATCGAATATGCATCGACACCAACAGCGGTGCGATGAATTGCCCCGTCCAGTTCCAGATTTCCCTCAAATTTGAGGGGTAGAAGTGCTGCGTAGTCATCGCCCGGCGCATATCCAGTCGGTCCGCTTTTTGCCAAAATCCAGCCTCCGGGAGTTGTGTCTAACAAAACAGTGTTTCTATTTACGTAGCGACTTTCGGCTGTCGCGGAATTGACGGTGCGTGGCGCGGCTTTCCTCAAATCAATGAGCTTTCCATTTTGCGCGAGGGGGGCCATTAAACCCGCGCTGTTTGACATAATGACTGTGCCATCGCCGGACATGTCGACTCCACCCAAGCCAATCGGTAGGGTTTTCCAAGGGTCACTCGGAGGCGGTGGTGGCGCTCCTTGGGGTGGTGGGGGCGGAGGGCTGAAAACATATCCTTGGCGCGTTCCCGAGAAGCCTATTGTCCCAGCGCCGGTGGAAGGATTCACTCCAGCGGGTTTGAACACGTTCACAGGGGCATTGATAAAGCCTAACGGATCAGTAAGGCCGGATATGACCCCTTGGTGTTGTCTGCCACATCCCAACCCCAATAAAGTTGCTCATCGTGAATATATGTCATCCCTCCTTCCACCTCTATGTGAGTGGAACTCCTGCCTTCCTTGGGCAAGGTCCAGATATAACGATTATTGCCGGGAAGCCGGAGCACTCTCGCGGGCGTGTCTGGGGGGTCGCTTCGTAAATCGCACGCATTGACGATCATCTGCCCGTCATTTGAAAGAAAGGGTGCTGCCCTGTAACCATCAATAGGGAATACAAACTCAATGCTGGGATTTGCCGCAAACATATTTCCATTGGTGAGAGGTGCCGGCTTGGCATTCGGCGCAGTCCAATATGCCACGTGACTACTCTCTATAACGGGATCTGCTTGGACGCGATAGTTGCCCGATCCTACAATCTCATCGAGATCATTCATGCTTCGAGCCTTGGCACCTGTCAGGGTATGCTGTTGATTCTCGGTTTCCAACAATTTCCAATCTCCGGCAGACCAAGTGCCGTTCAGGTAGAGGACCCGTCCGCGATTGTTTATCTGGAGTGGAGCCTTGTCGGCGGAAGGGGGGTGCGCAGAGTTTATGGGAAACAACGCATATCTCGGAAGGGCTGCAACCGGTTGGTTGAACGTAGAATCACTAGGAAGAACATCTTGCGCATCGGGGCGTCCATCCAGATCGGCGTCGAGTTGAGTTCCGTCGGCTTGCCCATTGAGGTCTACGTCCCCATCAAAAGGGTTTGCCAACGCATGGAAAGGATGAGTCGGATTTCCCAGAACCTCAAATTCCAGCCAATCTGGAGAGCCGTCCAAGTCCGAATCGACACCCCAATCCGCTTTGATGCGCCAGAATGCTTTGGAACCACTCGCAGGCGGGAGCGGGACCGGAGCGTTCCGGGTGCTGGCCAAGCTGGCGGCCACCTCCGCGTTCATCGAGTCAAATGCCCCTACGAGGGAGTCTCGGAAATCCATGTCTTCAGGTGACAAGGCTAGAGATGAAGGGGGAGGGGTGGGGCCGGAAGGACGCCAGACTGTGACTTGGTAGTTTCCATGGAGGGCCAAGTAGCTGCCGCCACCACTCACATACAGGGGTACGCTTGCCCACGCAGGATCCATTTCACCCTCCAAGACAACCGATGCGCCCCCGCTGCCTGAAAGGGACGGCCAAGTCGCGACAGTTCCGCCTCCCGGGGCTGAGGCTCACATTGATCTTGGGTGGCCCGGAAACAGGTGGGCCGCCTGAGGGCGCTGGAGAGAACTGTCGCAGAGAAACGACGCACTCTTGTGACAGGCCGTAGACTTCGCCTTTCGCTGCAAAAGACTCATCTGGTTCCCATGTTTCGAGATCCGCCGATTTTTCCACGGTATAGAGTACGCCTTTGACCGTCCGGAACACGAGGCACTCCTGGACGGAGCCGTCGGCGGCTCCTATATTCTCAAGCCAGTACTCTGGTAAGAGGTCCCGGGAACTGGCGACGGCGGTCAAGAAAGCCGCGAGAGCGGCGGAAACGAGGGCAGGCTTCATTTCTGTCACGGGTTTGTGTTGATCCTGGGCATAGGGAAAATCCGCCGATCAAATGGGCGGGAACACATGAATGATATCCTCTGAAGTTTCGCTGCGGACCCGTCGAGAATATTTTCGGAACCACTCATTCGTTCTTTGGCGACTTGTGCTTTTCGCTGTCCGACGGCATCTCCGGGGCGTGTCCGCTGACTCCCTTCATGACCTCCTCCGCTCCCGCTTCGGCCACGGGGAATTCCGTGGGGGGCAGCAGCAAGTCGTGGAAGGCTTGCTCGATGGGCGCTCGATGCTCGCGGTGTTTCCGACCGGCGGCGGGAAGTCGCTGTGCTATCAGATGCCGGCGTTGCTCTTGGAGGGCGTGACCTTGGTGGTCTCGCCGCTGATCGCGCTGATGAAGGACCAGGTGGATGCGCTGCGGGCGAAGGGGATCGCGGCGGCGCGGCTGGACTCCACGCTGGAGCGGGAGGAATACGAGGCGGTGATCGCTTCGCTGGCGGATGGCTCGCTGAAGATTCTCTACGTGGCGCCGGAGCGGCTTTCGAACGAGGGCTTCCGCATGCGCTTGAAGAAGATGCGGATCGCGCTGGTGGCGATTGATGAGGCGCACTGCATTTCGGAGTGGGGCCACAACTTCCGGCCGGACTACCTGAAGCTGGCGAAGCTGTGCCAGGACCTGAAGGTGCCGCGGGTGCTGTGCCTGACGGCCACGGCCACGCCGGGGGTGGCGGCGGACATTTGCGCGGCCTTCCGCATCGCGAAGAAGGATCACGTGCAGCTCAGCTTCCATCGCGCGAACCTGGACCTGCGGGTCACGCCATTGATGGGGCGGGAGCGCAAGGCGTATTTGTTAGAGCGGCTGCGCGGCAGCGAGGGGGCGGCGGTGGTCTATGTCACGCTGCAGCAGACGGCGGAGGAGGTGGCCACGTATTTGCAGAAGAACGGGCTGGCGGCGCAGGCCTATCACGCGGGCATGCCGGATGAATTCCGCGCGCAGGCGCAGGAGGCCTTCATGGCGGGAAGTACGAGGATCATCGTAGCCACCATCGCCTTCGGCATGGGGATCGACAAGGCGGACATCCGCGCGGTCTATCACTACAACCTGCCGAAGAGCCTGGAGAACTACACGCAGGAGACGGGCCGCGCGGGGCGGGACGGGAAGCTGTCCGCCTGCGAGCTGCTGGCCTGTGGCGATGACCTGGTGACGCTGCAGAACTTCACCTATGGCGATACGCCATCGCCCGTGGCGGTGCGGCACCTGGTGGATCACATCCTGCGGCTGGGGAATGAGTTCGATCTCTCCACCTACGATCTCTCCTCCACCAATGACGTGCGCCCGCTGGTGGTGAATACGCTGCTCACCTATCTGGAGCTGGAGGGCATCATCACCGCCACGCGGGTCTTCTGGTCCACTTGGCAGTTGCGCCTGCTGCGCGGGATGGAGCCGATGCTGGCGGGCTACGATGAACGTCGTAAATCCTTTCTCCGGAAGATCTTCGCCGCGGCCAGCGAGGGGCGGAGCTGGACCAGCTTCGAGATCGCGGAGGTGGCGCTGAAGACGGGCGAGGACTCGCAGCGCATCACCATGGCGCTGACCTATCTGGAGGAAGCGGGGGATGTGGTGGTGAAGAAGTCCGGCGTGCGCCAAGGCTACCGCATCACCGGTGATCCGGGCGACCTGCGCGAACTGGCCACGCGGCTGGATGAGAAGTTCCGCAAGCGCGAGGAGGCGGATCTCTCGCGTCTGCGTCAGGTAGTGGAGCTGGCGGAGCAGCCGGGCTGCATCACCGGCTTCGTCACGAGGCATTTCGGGGAGGAGCTGGCTTCACCCTGCGGGCATTGCGATCGCTGCCGCGGTATCGCGCCGCAGCAGGTGCCAAGCGCGGAGCACCCCGAGCCTTCCGATGAAGACCTCAACCTGATCCGCACGCTGAAGGACGAGCGCCACGCGGCACTCGGCACGCCGCGGCAGCTCGCGCGTTTCCTGTGCGGCATCACCAGCCCTGCGGTCACGCGTGCACGCCTGAGCCGGCACGATGCCTTCGGGCTACTGCAGCACTTGCCCTTCGCGGAGGTGCTGGTGCTGGCGAAGGAGATCCAATAGGGGCATCCGGATTTCGTATCCCCGCGGGATAGCGCTTGGGACAACCGGTGGATAAGTAACACGTGGTCCTCCCCTCATGGCGGACCAGTGCGCCAAGCATAAGGGCGCGGGCGGCTGGCCATTGCCGACACAAGCCGCCGCCCGCGTCTGAGGGTGGAGAGGCATCTGCTGGTGCTTTGTTGGATTTTAACAAGAGGAAGGCAGGAGAAAGACAGGAGGTTTGAAAATGGAAGAGGCGAGACCTGTGGACCTCTCTTCATGCCTTTCCTCCTGCTTCTCTCCTGTCTTTCTCCTGTTCAAAAACCTCCTCCGTTAGCTCCCTTTGCTCCTGTTCAGATTCCTTCTTTGAACAGGAGGAAACAGAGGGAGCGGAGGAGAAGGCAGGAGGATCAAAACCACCTCATTCCCCGCTCCTGTTCAAGTCGCTGCCTTTCATTCGTGTCCATCCGTGTTCATTCGTGGTTCGTCTTCTTTCCCCGGAGAACCTGAGCCATCGCGCACGATCCTCTAAAAATAGAAGGCGAGGATTTATTTCTTGGTAAATATATTCAATTTTTCTGGATATCAGGACATGCTAACAGCTTGTCTTATTTAAAATAATCCGCATCCTCGGCGGCACTATGAAGACCGGGCTGTCGCCTTTCCTCGCCTTCTTCGTGCTCCTTCCCGCCGCTCCCGCGCTGGCGGTGGATGGCAACGGGAACTCCCAGAGCGATGTGTGGGAGATGTATTTCGGAGCCACCGGCCTGGCACCCGCCGCGGATGCAGACAAGGACGGCTGGAGCAATCTCAACGAGAGCCTGGCTGGCACGAACCCGCTCGATCCACGCTCCTATCCGAATGCGGATGTGGTGCGCTCTGGCGGGCAGACCGCGCTGACCTGGCCGGGCATGGCGGGCAAGCGCTACCAGATCCTCTCCAGCACCGATCTGGTGAATTGGTCATCGCTCGCGACCGGCATTCCCGGAAGCGGTGGCACGAATAGCCGCGTGCTGGGGGACATGGGTCCGCAGGCTTTCTTCAAGGTACAGCCCTCCGATGTGGATAGCGATGGCGATGGGGTGAGCGACTATGAGGAAAGCCTGGTGGGCTTCAGCTCCACGACCAATCGCAGCGGTCGCTTCTCGCAGACGGATTTGCAGCGGATCACGGCGGGCCTCACAGCGGCGAATACCATCACGGTGTCCGTGTATGACGATACCTGCTGGGAGCGCTGGCCGGATCCCGCGGTCTTCGTGCTGCGGCGCACGGGTGGCTTGAAGCCGCTGACGGTGAACTTTTCCCTGGGTGGCACGGCCACCAGCGGAGCGGACTATACGGCATCGGCCACGGGCAGCATCACCTTCGCCGCGGGGCAGAACGAGGCCTTCGTGAAGATCACGCCGGTGGCGGATACGGATCCCCAGGGGCAGCCGGAAAGTACGGAGACCATCGTACTTACCGCGCTCACCGGCACGGGCTACACGCTGGGTGGCACGGTTTCCGGCACGGTCTCGCTGATGAACCAGACGGATACCAGCGGCCCCTCCGCGAAGGAAGCGGCGCGCTTCCTGATCCAGGCGGCCTTCGGGCCGGACCAGGACTCCGCCGCCGATCCCGACCAGATCCCGGAGAACGTGGAGGAGGTCATGAACATGGGGATCGAGGCCTGGATCGATGACCAGCTCACGCGCCCGATCGGCAGGCTCACGCCGATGGTCGATTGGGAGAACGAGCAGCCGGGCAGCGCGAACATCTGGAACGACCGCAAGCTGAATGCGTGGTGGGGCCGCGCGATGGGCCTGCCGAAGCTGCGGCCCGATGCCACCGCCACGCAACTGCCCGATCCGCTGCGGCAGCGCGTGGGCTTCGCGCTCAGCCAGATCTTCGTGATCAGCGAGCGCATGGAGCGCCTGGGCACGGAGCCCGCGGGCATGACCCACTTCTACGACAAGCTGCTGGAGGGCAGCTTCGGCAACTACGAGGACATCCTGCGCGATGTGACCCTGCACCCCTGCATGGCGCACTACCTGAGCTACCTGGACAACCGCAAGGCGAACCCCACGACCAAGACCTTCCCGGATGAGAACTACGCGCGGGAGGTAATGCAGCTCTTCAGCATCGGCCTGTGGATGCTGAATCCGGATGGCTCGCGGATCCTGGATGGGCAGGGCAACCCGATCCCGACCTACAACAACTCGAACATCACCGAGTTCGCGCGGGTCTTCACCGGACTCTCCTACAAGAAGCTCACCAATGGGCAGAACGCGAACTTCGGCGACTACGACGGGGACTTCACGCTCCCGTTGACGGGCTTCGATGCGGAGCATGATCTGGGGCCGAAGACGCTGCTGTTAGGTGCGACCACGCCGGCGCGCACCGCCAGCGCGGGGAGCACGGGCACCGCCACGCTGGCGGATGTGAATGCGGCGATCTCGAATCTCTTCAATCACCCGAACGTCGGCCCCTTCATCGGCAAGCAGCTGATCCAGCGGCTGGTGACTTCCAATCCCTCGCCCGCCTACATCGGGCGGGTGAGCGCGGCCTTCAATGCGGCACCGCGCGGGGACATGGCGCGCACGGTGAAGGCGATCCTGATGGACCCGGAAGCGCGCGATGCGGCGAAGATGAGCGACCCGACCTTCGGCAAGCTGCGCGAACCCTTCCTGAAAGTGGTGAACGTGGCGCGGGCCTTCAATGCGAGCACGGTGGCGGGCTGGTATTACCTCTCGAACCACGGTGACGACGTGGTGGAGGAGCCCTTCGACTCGCCGAGTGTCTTCAACTTCTACCTGCCCAGCTACACGCCGCCGGGGGTGCTGGCTACGGCAGGTCTAGTAGCACCGGAGCTGCAGATCATCAATGCGGCCTCCGGGGTGACCGCGCCGAATTACTTCTGGGATCACATCACGAACCAGTTTGACTATGGTGCCTCCACCAGCGACCGCCGGACCTTCCTGAACCTGGACCAGGAGTGGCTGATGAATGTGCCCGCCGCCGCGGTGGGGCAGCCCGATCCGAGCCAGCAGGCGCTGGACCCGGACCCGCTGATCCGCCGCCTGGACCTGGCGCTGACCGGCGGCACCCTGGAGCCGGAGTCCTTCCAGATCATCCACGAGGCGCTGGCACGCATCGGCCCCGGCAGTGGCTGGGAGTGGCCGGAGAACCGGCTGAAGCTGGCCATCTACCTCATCGTCTGCAGCCCGGAATTCTCGGTGCAACACTAACAAACCTCTCCCTTAACAATCCCATGAACCGTCGCCGTTTCCTTGGCCAAGCGAGTTGCACCGGCATGAGCGCCATCCCGGTGCTGAACACGCTGCTGAATCTCCGCCTCGCGAGTTCGATCGCGAATGCCGCACCGCCCCAGCCGGGCGAGTATCGGGCGCTGGTCTGCCTCTTCCTGAGCGGGGGGAATGACAGCTACAACCTGCTCTCTCCCCTCACCGGGGCATCCTCCACGCATGGGAATGCCCGCACGGAGTATGAGAACGCCCGCGGCAATCTCGCGCTGCCGCTGGCCGGGCTGCATGAGATCACCCCGCTGAACACGCCGAACCGGACCTTCGCGGTGCATCCTTCCATGCCGCGGCTGGCGCAGCTTTTCGAGGCACAGCACGCGGCCTTCGTGGCGAATGTGGGCACGCTGATTGAGCCGGTGTCTAACAGGACCCAGGTGAACCAGGCCTCCAAGCGGCTGCCGCTCGGGCTCTACTCGCACTCGGACCAGATCGAGCAATGGCAGACCAGCGTGCCGCAGAGCCGCAGCGGCATCGGCTGGGGCGGGCGGATGATGGACATGATGCGGGACATCAATCCGGGGCAGCTGGTCTCCATGAACATCTCGATGGATGGCAGCAATGTCTTCCAGAGCGGCGTCAGCGGCGCGGAGTATGCGGTGAAGCCGAGCACGCCGGATGGCGGCGGGGCCCAGGCACTGGCGGGCTACAACGCGGGCTATGATGTGAACTCCAACTTCAACAACGCTGCCAGCACCGCGATGGATAGCATGCTGGCGCGGCAATACAGCCACCTGCTGCAGCAGACCTTCCAGCAGAAGCGCCGCGATGCGCAGGCCGCGTATTCAATCTATCACGATGCGACCCTGGGGACGCTGCCCGGTAATGTGAATTTCCGCCTCAATACCACGCCGGCGCAGGGTCAGAATCCCGAGCTGCCGCCGAACCGCCTTGGCCAGCAGCTCCATCAAGTGGCGAAGGCGATCATGGGCCGCAATGCGATCGGCGCACTGCGGCAGACTTTCTTCGTCAATCTCGGCGGCTGGGACCATCACAGCAATACCCTGGCCCAGCAGCTGGTGATGCTGCGCGATGTGGACGATGCGATCGGGGCCTTCTGGGACCAGCTGGTTCTGTTAGGCGTGGAGAACCAGGTCACGCTCTTCACCGGTTCGGACTTTGGCCGGACCCTCACCAGCAACGACCAGGGCTCCGACCACGCCTGGGGCGGCAATCACTTCATCATGGGCGGCGCCGTGGCCGGGAAGAAGATCTACGGCCAATACCCGAGCCTCGCGCTCAATCCGGAGAGCGGCAACACCGAGCTGAACCCGCTCGACACCGGTCGCGGACGGATGATCCCGACGACGAGCTGTGACGAATACTTCGGCGAGCTCGCGCTCTGGCTCGGCGTGCCGCCATCGAGCCTGCACCTGGTGCTGCCGAACGTGGGGAACTTCTTCACGCCGGGCGCTACGGGGCCGCTGGGGTTCTTTGGTTGATAGAGTATCTTTGTCCCAAGGGGACGAATCATACCAGCCCGGCACGAGGAACGACGTGCCGGGTATGCCCGTGGTGGGGATTGCGTCCTGAATGGACGCTTCATGCGGGGAGAATCCGGAGTATCGGCGGACTCCCGGTCAGCCGCGGAGCCATCGATTCATGACTTCGCCATGGATGCCATTGCCCGCCGCCAGAAGCATAAGGCGTCCTTTCAGGACGCAATGCGCGCTCCCCCTCTACCCGGCACGGCGTTCCTTGTGCCGGGCTGGTATGAGCCGTCCCTTTGGGACGAAGAGCGAGTGGCGCTAGCTCAGGGTAAACGATCCCGCCACCGCAGGTCTACCAGAACTTCCACTTTGGCTTCTTCTCCGGAGGGGAGTCCACCGGGGCTTCGCGCTGAGATGCCAAGCCTAACAGGGCGGGTGGGACATCCGTCACGCCGCAAGGCAGCCAGCGCATCACCTCGCGCGGCGGATCGCTCATGCCGGAGTCGAAGGTCTTCACCTGCCACTTGATGCCTCCCGGCCCGTCCATGGTGTCGCCATCTTTGATCACGTCGCCCTTTTGCAGGAGGTAGAGGGTGATATTGCGGATGAAGCCATCGACTGCGCCGGGATCGGCAAGGGAGAGCGGGAAGGCGACTTCCTGGTCGGGTAGACCGAGCTGATGGCCATCCAGGCAGTCCATGAAGAACCAGGTCTCGCTGAGGTTGAAGAACCGGATGTTCGACCAGCAGTCCAAGGGCGGCAGCTCGTGCTTGGCGTGATGTTCGAGCGATTCGGCCAAGGCGGGGAAGGGCAGCAGCACTTCGCCATTCGGGTTGAAGTAGCAGATGGCCTCCTTCAGCGAAGCCAGTGCCAGGACCATCCGCATGAGGAACATCAGCTCATCCCGTGGATTCCAATCGGCGGGAATGATTTTGGCATCCTCGCCCGCGCCGAAAACATAGCTGGTGCGGAGCCGCAGGACCGCGGTGTGGCCGGCCACGGCCTCTGCCGCTCCTTCCCAGCGCCAGGCCTGTCCGGTGGCGCGCTCCAGCCCGAATGGATAGGCCCCGGGGCCGAAGTATCCCATGCTCCAGGCACCGAGCAGCATCGGCTCAAGCTTCACGTCGCCCATGTGGTCGGGCCACTTCGATGGATAGAAATCGACCGAGGCATAACCGTTCACCTCGGGCCGGTAGGCCACCACCAGGGAAGGACCGAACATCTCTGGAGTCTCCCCTCCCTCCACCCGCTTCATGATCTCGAAACCGGAGAGGGCCTTCGCAAGCTGGTCCAGATCCACCGGAGAGCGGAGCAACACGGCAACACCTTGTGTAAAGAATCCCTTCGGCATGATGGGAGATACTTCCGGGTGGAGGCTGGGCAGCGTCAAGGAATCCTTCCTGCCGTTCTTGTGGCGGCAGACGCGGGCTGATAACTTCTTCCGCCATGAGAATGACGGAGGAGTCCACAGCTTCTGACTTCCAAGCGTATCGCCGCGGGACCCATGGATGAAAAACGAACAAGCCGGGGGATGCTGTTTCTCGAATGGCTGGGGTGCATGCTCCTCGGTACGGTCGTGTTCACAGCGATCCGCGTGGCAATCTACGATGCGATGCACCAGCCCGAACCGGGTGTCGCGTGGGCTCCATGGTCCGAGCTGCCGGGGATGTATGCCCTCTCCCCTTTGGGTTGGGCGATCATGGGTTTGCTCGGGCCCGCTTGGATCGCGGCGGCGGGCCTGTTTTTCGCCCTGAAATCAAGGAGCCGGATCGGGCACCTCGTCACCATCGTGGGGACTGCATTCTTCGGAGCCTGTTGGCCTTCGTGGTTTTGGGCTTGGATGAGCGTCTGAGGAGTAGGATTCACACCCGAGCCAAGCCCGCGACGAAATCACCTGATCCTATGAAGCTACCCCTCTGGATGCGCATTACCCTGCTGGCCACCGCGGTGATGAATCTAACAGGTGCCGCGGCCTTCCTGCCATCTGCCACTGCGCTGCGGCAGATGGGTGGGCTGCCGGAGGGTGGGCACCCGCTTTACATGCTCACGGTCGCGGCTTTCATTTTCATCTTCGGCCTGGCCTATGGATGGGCGGGGCTCAGCGGTAGGGCGGATCGCCAGTTCATCGCTGTCGGCGCGGCGGGGAAGCTGGCTTTCTTTGCGCTCTTGGTCTGGTGCTGCTGTGCCGGGTCTCTGCCGTTGAAGGCGGTGGGTGCCGGGGTGGGGGACTTGGTCTTCGGGGTCTTGTTCGCGCTTTGGCTTTTCAAGAGCCGCAAGAGCGCGGATTGATCCTACTCCGGCTTCTTCCCCTTCGAGATCTGCTCCGGAGTCATGAGCCGCATCGCTTCGATGAGCTTGCCCATGCCCGCGACGCCCCCGGCCAAGGCATCCAGGTCCTTGTTCTCGAGATTCGGTGGCTCCGCGGCGAACTTGGCATTTGTGTCGCGGATCTCCTGATAGGCCTTCTGCTGTCCGGGATCGAGATGGGCGGAGAAGCTCTGGGCAAGCTCCGGTGAACCCGTGAAGGGGTCCTGCGTCTTGTAAACGCTCTTCATGCCCAGCATGCCCATGTACTCCCAGGGAGAGGCTGAGCCCACATTCAGCGCGGCGGCCTTGCCCTGCAGCACTTCCCGATACGCGGCGTCATCGATCTTGCCACGCGCCTTGGCATCCACGGCCAGGAAGACCTCGGCAAGCGCGGGGAGGTTCTGTTGGACCTGCGTGGCCAGCTCTTGCATGTCCTTGCCACGCTTGGCGAGCAAGGCCGCTTGGATGTCCTTGATCGAGTCCTCTTGCTCCGGGCTGAGCTTGAGTTCACGCGCTAGATCCTTGAGCTCGCTCTTGGCCTGGGCATCCACCTGGAGGCGGACCTGATCAGAGCCCGCGATGTCGCGCACCAGCCCGGCACCCTGGCTGGCGATTACCTGGGCGCGGCGCGTCTCGGGCTCGCCATACTTCGCGGCGAGCGTGGAGTATTCGCCCTCCAGCTCCTTGCGCGTCGTGCGGGTGGCTGGCGCGGTGGTGGATGCCGTGGCCGGGGGCAGGGCGGAGCTGCCGCTGATTCCCGCGCTGCCGGTCTTGCCGGGATCGTTCCGGCTTTGGCTGATGTGGATGGCCGCGGGGATCGCCGCGGCGAGCAGGACGATCCCTGCGATGGTCGATTTCTGTACGGTGGTCATGAGGTAGAAAAAAGAAAGCGATGAGCCGGGAATGGCCGCCGCGGTGCCGGCCTTCATGGCGGACTTCACGATCGCGGCCGCCATGGCCTGCGGTGGCAGCGTGGCCGCTTGGGATGGCAGCGCGGTGGCGAGCACGGCAGAGGTAGTGGTGATGCCGCGGCGGGAGAAGAGGACGCGCATCTTCTCCAGCGCGCGGTTGATCCGCATGCGCACGGCATCCTCCGTGGATCCGGCCTGCGCGGAGAGTGCGGCGAGGGAGTGGCCCAGGAAGAAGCGGCCCACCACCAGACGCCGCTCGGCCTCGGGCAAGCGGTCGATCACTTCATCTAACAGCGCGAGCGCCTCGGCATCGAGCACCGCCACCTCCCCGGGATGCAGGGTAGCGGCTTGCTCGCGGGCAGCACGGCGGCGCTCCGCGCGCAGCAGATCGATCGCCCGGCAGCGGGTGGCGCGGTGGAGCCATGCGGCAAGCGGGAGTCCCTTCATGAGTGCGGGTGGGTTCTGGACCAGCTTGAGAAAGACATCCTGCCCGGCCTCCTCCGCGAGCTGCGGCTGCCGCGTGATCCGCAGCGCCACGGAGTAAACCAGCGGCAGGTAGCGCTCCACCAGCTGGGCAAAGGCAGCCTGGTCCTTGGACTTCAGGAAGCGCTCCAGCAGCTGGCGGTCGTCGGTTGTCGGGGATGTGGGCATCGGCGGGAATTCGCGATCTCATGGAATAACCCGTCGCGGGCATTGAGAAGCGAACAGGAATTTTTCGGGAGGGGGCGAAGAAGCGCCCGGGGGGCCTTTTTCCGGGCAAAAGGGCGGGGATGGCCCGCAATCCTTATAAAATCGTGTGGGGGTGTGGGCAAGAAACGCACCGGGAGGTGTTGGCGGGGCGGAGCTGGCTGCGGGGGCCAAGTTGCGCCCGTGTCCAAGACCGCCCCGGCCATGCTTCAATGAGAGTCATGGCTGACGAAGCAAGGACGAGAGGAGATCGGGCCGCGATGGCGGTGGGGGAGAAGGATGCTCTGCTGAAGCCGCAGTGGATCCGGGCGAAGGATGTGCCGAAAGTATTCGGCGTGGGGATGGGCCGGCTGCGCGAGTGGATGGCAGCGGGGAAGGTGCGGAACATTTCCCTGCGCGAGCCGGGGCAGGCGCACGCCACGCGGCTGGTGGACTATGCCAGCATGAGCGCGCTGCTGGAATCCATGGCGGAAGGAGGTGCACGATGAGCGCGGCGACCGAAGCACTGCCGGTGACGGCGGAGTCCCTGGAGGAAGCGGCGGGCTTTTCCGCCCCGGTGGCGGTGGACTACTATGACTCCAGTAGCGGGAAGTACCTGGTGCGGCATGCGCGCGGCCAGTGGCTGGCGCACGATACCTATTCCTACAAGCGCATCCTGCGCTCGCGGGGGATCAGGGAGGGCGGCGCGAAGGGCTCGGCGCTGGACGAGTGCGACCTGGCGATCCTGGACGTGCAGGACCACCGCGCAGTCTCCTACCACGGGGCGCTGTGCGGGCGGAATTCCGGGATGATCACGGAGCACGGGCGGCGCATCCTGGTGACGGAGGACATGGTGCTGCCGGAGCCGCGGCAGGGCGAGTGGGAGACGCTGATGGGCTTCCTGAAGTGCCTCTTCTGGCATGGTGAGACGCAGGTCATCGGGGATCTGCAGATGGCCACCTTCTTCGGCTGGATGCAGTCGTCCGTGCGGGCGTTGCGGGAAGGCCGCTTGCAACAGCAGCAGGCGCTGGCGATCTGCGGTCGCGCGGACTGCGGGAAGAGCCTGCTGCAGCATCTCATCACGAAGATGCTGGGCGGGCGCAGTGCGAAGGCGGAGCGCTACTTCAGCGGGCGCACGGAATTCAATGCGGATGTCTTCGCCGCGGAGCACCTGATCCTGGAGGACAACTATGCTTCCACGAAGATCGGCGACCGGCTGAAGCTCGGGGCCTCGCTCAAGGAGCACTGCGTGGGCACCGCCAGCGCCAGCCTGCATGCGAAGGGCCGGAATGCGATCAACCTGCGCCCGTGGTGGCGCGTGAGCATCACGCTGAACGATGACCCGGAGGCGATGATGATCCTGCCACCGCTGGATGACCAGATGGCGGACAAGCTGATCCTGCTGCGGGCCTCCCGCTACCAATTCCCCATGCCGGTGGGCACGCTGGAGGAGAAGCACGCCTTCCACGAGCAACTGGTCGCGGAGATCCCCGCCTTCCTCCACTACCTGCTGCATGAGTATGAGCTGCACAAGGCGGCATCGGACCCGCGGCGCTATCATGTGAAGACCTTCCACCATCCGGAGCTGAAGGAGTCGCTGGAATCTCTCTCGCCGGAGATGGCGCTGCTGGACCTGATGGATGCCGCCTTCCGCGGGCGCTATGGGAGGAAGGAGCGCCTGGAACTCACTGCAGTGGACATCGAGGCGATGCTGAAAGAGTACGATGGACGTAGTACCGACCGGCTCCTGCGCTTCCGCACCGCTTGCGGGGCCTACCTCGGTCGCCTGGCGAAACAGAAGCCGGAGCGGGTGAGCACACGCAGGGCGAGCGGGGCCAGGCTGTGGCTGATCTCTCCTCCGGGGAAAAGTGAGAAGTGACGCTGCGCTGCCCGGGTGCGCCCGCTTCAGCGGGCCCGGGCGATCGAGAAAGAAGGATACGTGATCCCATTCGTGCCCGCTGAAGCGGGCGCACCCAACTGATTTCCCCCTATGCCCCTCGAACTCCACCTCCTCGAAAAAGTCCGTCCCCGCGGCCAGAAGCTCATCGCCCGCTGCCCTGCTTGTGCGGAAGGCGGTGGTGACCGGCGAGGGGAACACCTGGTGATCTTTCCGGATGGCCGCTATGCCTGCGCCGCTGCCCAGGGCGATGGCGAGCACCGCCGGCGCATCCATGCCCTGGCAGGCAGTGTGAGCAGTGGGGACCACTCCAGCGCGGACCACGGCGCCCGCCGCGAGTGGCAGGCCCGCAAGGCCGCGGAGCAGCGCCGGAACTACGAGAAACGTCGTATGTCGGAGCTGGCGCGTTCACGCCGGGAGGAGATCGTGGCCCGCTACGCCTGGGAGCCCGCAGAGGTGCTGCGGGAGAGTCCGCAGGAGATGGAGGACCCCATCGTCCGCTGGGACCCGCGGCATTTCCTCGCCACGCTCTATTCTCCGGATGCGCTGCTCTGGACGGGAGAAGTCCACCACTCCGGCCCGGCCCACGCGCGGCACTGGCGGACCTGTGCGGAGTGGCAGGCTTGCAAGGAGCCGCGGGAAGTGGGGCCCTTCACCAGCCCCGCGATCTGGCAGCCGGGCATCCACACCCGCAGCGCCGTGCACGTGGCCGCCGCGCCCTACCTCGTGCTGGATTTCGATGGCTTCGACGGGGTGAAGCCTCAGACGCCGGAGGAGATGAAGGCCCACGTCCGCGCCTCACTCGCGATGATCCGCTGGCTCCGGGAGCGCTACCACTGGCAGCTCGCCGCGATTCTGCACACGGGCGGGAAGAGTCTGCACGCGTGGTTCCATACGCCACCGGGCTTGGAGGAAATGAGGGCGGCAGCTCCCGCGCTAGGGATGGACGCCGGGCTCATCGCGCATCCCGAGCATGCGTGCCGATTGCCGGGAGCGGTGCATCAGGGGACGGGGAAGAAGGGGAGGGTGGTGTGGGTGGGAGGGGATTGATGAGGGAGAATTGGCGTAATCGAAAATTCGCGATTCTTCCTGTTTGTAATAGTTTTGGAAGAAAGGTAACAGAATTTGTGTGGACCTATCGAATTCTAAAGCCATCGGCTACCAATGGCTGGCTGAGCATTTTGACGTCACCACTATGCCCTATTGGAGGGAATCGAGGGTGCTAGGGAAAGGCAGCCGAAGAACCGTGGAACGGGATGGAAAAACAGTGGAATTCCTTCCCGCATTGCAGGATCCAGGGGATGACCAATTCTCGCATTTGGAATTCGCGTTGAAGCGAGAGGGCCTTCATCTGGAGCTGCTTCGAAAGGTTCTTCCCATGATTGAAGCTGGCGAAATCACCAGCTACGTTAAGAGTCGGCCTACGGGACGCTACGCAAGAATCTGTTGGTGGCTATTTGAAGCGTTTACCAATTCAAAACTGGATCTCCCCGATCTTTCTACCGGAAACTATGTAGACCTTCTTGATTCAACAGTCTACGTCACCCGTGGAGCCCGAAGGGAGAAGCGGCAGAGGGTTAATGTCAATCTTTTGGGGTCTGTGGAATTCTCTCCAATGGTTCGGTGGGCGGGTCTTGGAACTTGGGACGAGCGAGAATTGAAAGCTAGGTGCGCGCAAATCATGGGCGAATACCCGCCCGCTGTCTTTCAGAGGGCAGTTCGCTATTTGTATGCCAAGGAGAGCAAAAGTAGCCACGAGATCGAGCGGGAAACACCAGATCAAAAACGGGCGCAGACCTTTATTAATCTACTCGAGCAGGCTTGGATCCGAAGTTTCTTAAAAAAAGAGCCTCTTGTGGAACTTCAGAGGGCAATCGTGGAGCCCCGTTACGCAAATAACGGCTGGAGGAGTGAAAAAGGAGAGCAGGTTTATGTGGGGGAAACATTGGGCCCAGGCTTCGAGAGGGTGCATTATATCGCGCCCAAACCGGAGGATTTGGATGATTTGATGGATAAGTTTTTGGAAATGAGTCGGCAGATTACAAATCGCCGGGTGCGGATAGCTGGAACCAGCGTTACACACGTGATGAGATCCGAAGTGCCAACCTTGATCTCTGCGGCCGTGATTTCCTTTGTTTTTAACTTCTTGCACCCTTTTAGCGACGGGAACGGCCGAATTCACCGCTTTCTTCTCCATCATGTTCTCGCCAGAAATGGCTTTGGGCCAGAGGGGATCATTCTTCCGGTTTCTGCAGTAATTCTCAATCGACCCAGAGAATATGACGAAGCTTTAGAGAATTTCTCAAAGCCTCTGATGGCACGGGTGGAATATTCAATGGATGATCGGCATCGCGTGAACGTGCTGAATGAAACCAAAGATTTTTACCGTTATATAGATTGCACAAAATTGGCGGCTATAACTATAGATTTCATTAGGGAGACGATCGAGTCGGAATTGCCAACGGAATTGAGGTATCTTAGCAACTACGACGACATTCGTTCCAAAATGAGGGATATTGTCGACCTTCCAGATCGCATTGCTGACCTTTTTATTAAGCTCTGTCGTCAAAATAATGGTTTTCTGTCAAAGAAAAAGCGAAATCTGGACGAATTTTCGCCGTTGAGCGATGAAGAGATTGAGGCTCTAGAGCACGTTGTCCGAGATGGAATGGGAATGAATTTGTAGCTGGGTTGCTTGAAACATTTAGGTAAATGAATTAATTTGATTTGCCGTTCTCGTAACGATTTTGAAAAAATCGTAATCGTTTAATTTGCGCCGCGTTCTCTCGTAAACGAAAACCTGCCCCCTCGCCAACCCCTCCCGGTGCGTTTCTCGCCCACACTCCCACACGATCTATCAAGGTTTGCGGGCCGTCGCCCTCGGAACCCGTTGAAAACGTGAGACCCGCAAAGGCAGGCTTGCGCCGCGCCGCGTGCCGGGCATGCTCCCGCGCGTTGTGAATCCCATTCCGGTCGAACCGTCGTTCGAAGCATTCGCGAAGCTGGCCACGCGGGGCAATGTCATCCCCGTCTACACCCAGCTTGCCGCGGACTTCGAGACGCCGCTGTCCGCGTACCTCAAGGTGCGCGACGCGCGTCATTCCTTCCTGCTCGAGAGCGCCGAAAGCACGGAGAAGGGCGGACGATGGTCGATCATCGGCAGCGGCCCGCGGCGGGTGATCGAGGCCCGCGGCAAGGAGCTGACGATCCGCGAGGGTTCCCACGTTCAGACGCTTACCGCAGAGGATGACCTCCTCGCCGCGCTGGAGCGCCACATGGCGGACTACAAGCCGGTGCTGCACGGGAACCTGCCGCCCTTCTGCGGCGGCCTGGTGGGCTATCTTTCCTACGATGCGGTCCGGCAATTCGAGCCGACCGTGCCGCCGCCGCCGAAGGACGAACTGGGTATCCCGGACGCGGTCTTCGTGCTGGCGGACACGCTGGTGGTATTCGACCAGCGCCTGCGCCGCCTGCAGATCATCGCGAATGCCTTCACCGCGGAGCATGCCACGCTGGAGGAGGCCTATGCCGCCGCGCAGTCGAAGGTGGCGGCGCTGGTGGAGATGCTGAATCGTCCGCTGCACGTGCCCGCGCTGAATGGCCTGGCACCGGTGGAGCCCGCACCCGCGGAAAGCAATACCACGCAGGCGGAATACGAGGGCATGGTGCGCCAGGGGAAGGAATACATCGCCGCGGGGGATGTGTTCCAGTTCGTGCCGAGCCAGCGCTTTGCCGCGGACTTCCATCGCTCGCCGGTGGATCTCTACCGCGCGCTGCGGCACGTGAATCCCTCGCCCTACATGTTCATCCTGGAGCTGGGGGACTTCGCTTTGGTCGGTTCCTCGCCGGAGGTCCACGTGCGGGCCATCGCGGGACGGATCGATATCCGCCCGATCGCCGGCACGCGCTGGAGGGGCAAGACGCCGGAGGAGGACGATGCGCTGGCCGCTGATCTGTTAGACGATCCGAAGGAGCGCGCCGAGCACCTGATGCTGGTCGATCTCGCGCGGAATGACGTGGGCCGCATCGCTGAACATGGTAGCGTGAAGGTGGATGATTTCATGATCGTGGAGCGCTACAGCCACGTGATGCACATCGTGTCGAACGTGACCGGCACGCTGGATGAGACCCACAGCGCCTACGATGTGCTGCGTGCCACCTTCCCCGCCGGCACCGTCAGCGGCGCGCCGAAGATCCGCGCGATGCAGGTGATCAACGAGCTGGAGAAGAGCAAGCGCTGCGCCTATGCGGGGGCCGTGGGTTACTTCGGCTTCGATGGGGCGCATGACTCCTGCATTACCCTGCGCACCTGCCTGCTCAAGGACGGCAAGGCCTACGTGCAAGCCGGTGCCGGCGTGGTGGCGGACTCCGATCCGACCTACGAATACAACGAGACCGTGAACAAGGCGAAGGGCATGCTGCGTGCCATCGCGCTGGCGAAAACCCTTTCCGACTGAGCCGCCATGTTGCTGATCATCGATAACTACGATTCCTTCACGTACAACCTCGTCCAGTACTTCGGCGAGCTTGGCGCGGAGATGAAGATCGTGCGCAATGACGCGCTCAGCGTGGCGGATGTGAAGGCCCTCAAGCCCGAGCGCATCTGCATCTCCCCTGGCCCCTGCACGCCGAATGAAGCAGGCATCTCCTGCGAGCTCATCCAGGAGCTGGGTGCCACGACTCCAATCCTCGGCGTCTGCCTCGGCCACCAGTCCATCGGCCAGGTCTATGGCGGCGATGTCGTGCGCGCGGACCGTCTCATGCACGGCAAGACCTCGCCGATCCTCCACGAGGGCAAGAGCGTCTTCGCCGGCCTGCCGAGTCCCTTCGAGGCCACGCGCTATCATTCCCTCATCGTGAAGCGCGAGACCCTGCCGGATTGCCTGGAGATCACCGCGTGGACCGCGGAGGGCGAGATCATGGGCCTGAAGCACAAGCAGCACCCCGTGCACGGCGTGCAGTTCCACCCGGAGTCCATCCTCACGCAGGACGGGAAGAGGATCTTGGAGAATTTCCTGGGGTATTGAGGCGAGCTGTTAGGGCGGCCCGCGTCAAAGCGAAGCCTCTACTTCTTCCGCCCCAAAGGGGCATCCTATCGTAGCCCCGGGCAGCGCCCGGGGGACACGTCGAACCTCGTTCCGAAGCCCCATCGGGGCGGCCTAAAGAGGTGGACCAGGGAATCATTAAGCCGGTCCCCCTCCACGTGGACCTTGCGAATTGGGCCGTCCCTACAGGACTCATTCCTAGCTTGCCCGCCAGTCCCCGGGCGCTGCCCGGGGCTACAATAGGATGCCCCTTCGGGGCGGCTTGACCGCGCTGGAGGTGGAAAGGCTGATCACCCCTCCTTCCTCCTCGCCTGCCTTTCCCGGAAGGCCGCCACCTTGTGCCGGTTCCCGCAAGCCGCGGCGCTGCACCACTGGCGGCGGTGGTTCTTCGTCGTGTCGTAGAAGAACAGCACGCAGCCATGCCCGGCGCACTGGCGCAGGTACTCGTGATGGCAGTTGGTAAGAAAGTCCGCGATCTGTCGGGAGAGGATCGCCAGCACCGCATCGGTACCGCGCAGCTCTGAAGCGGAGCGCACCAAGGCGAAGGGCGCATCACCATCCCCCGCCGCCACCGTCTCCGAGAAGCGATCCTTCTCCAGCGCCGCATTCAGCATCCGCAGGAAGTCCCGGCTGACCGGCTTGCCTGCCAGCATTCCCACCACCTGCTTCGCCCAGGCCACGCGTAAAGCCACTACCGCTTCCAGCGCGGCCTTTGCCCCCGCCTTGCTCAGCTCCAGCGCCGCTCCTTCACCGAGCTGCGCCTGACTCAGCCACTCCAAGACATCCGGCCAGGACCGCAACTGATCCTCCAGCTCGCCATGCGGAGCGTAGAGGGTATTCGCGAAATCCAAGGCCGGGTGCTCCCCGAGGAAAACGAATTCCGGACTGCTCGTGCTCACGGTCAAAATGTAACCGTTAAAATTGTTTTTGACAAGTTTCGTCATCGGGTGCATCGAGTAACCGTCAACACGACGATTTGAAGGTTACAAAACACATCCCCAATCCTGTCGATTCCATGAAGACCACATCCATCCTCGCTGCCGGAGCCCTCGCGCTCGCGGCCTCCATCCATCCCGCAAACGCCGCGGAGGTCCACTACAAGACCGCCGCTCTGCCCGAAGCCTCCATCTTCTACCGCGAGGCGGGCGATCCCGCGAAACCGGTGATCCTCCTGCTCCACGGCTTCCCCACCTCCAGCCACATGTTCCGGGATCTCATCCCGGAGCTTTCCAATGACTTCCATGTGATTGCCCCGGACCTCCCGGGCTTCGGCTTCTCCAGCGCGCCGGACCACGAGAAGTTCAAGTACACCTTCGACCACCTCGCCGAGGTCATGAGCGGCTTCGTGGAGCAACTGAAGCTGGAGAAGTTCTCCATCTACATCTTCGACTACGGCGCACCGGTCGGCCTGCGCCTCGCCCTCAAGTATCCGGACCGCATCAGCGGCATCGTCACGCAGAATGGCAATGCCTACGTGGAAGGTCTCTCGGAAGAAGGCTGGCAGCCGGTGAGGAAATACTGGGAGCATCCCACCCAGGAGAACCGCGATGCCTTGCGCAATTTCCTCACCCCCGAATCTACCCGCTGGCAATACGTCCACGGCGTGAAGGATGAAAGTCTGGTTGCCCCCGAGTCCTACACGCTGGACCAGACCTTGCTAGACCGCCCGCAGAGCGCGGAGATCCAGCTCGATCTCTTCGGCGACTATCAGAACAACGTGAAGCTCTACCCGAAGTTCCAGGAGTTCTTCCGCACCCGCAAGCCGCCCACCCTCGCCGTGTGGGGAAAGAACGATCCCTTCTTCCTGCCGCCCGGTGCCGAGGCCTACAAGCGCGACAACCCGAATGCAAAGGTGGTCTTCTACGACACCGGCCACTTCGCATTGGAGACGCATGCGAAGGAGATCGGCGCGGAGATCCGTGGCTTCTTCGCGGGGCGGAAGTGAGGAGCGGGGATGAGTGGCACCCGGCTAAGCAAATGAACAAGCCAAGGGTGCTGCCTTACCCGGGCGGCAAAAAGGTGGTCCGCACTGCTTGCTGTGCGGCGAATGGTACCCGGCAGCCGACTTTGCCCGATGCCCCCCGGCACGCTCTGATTCACCCTCTCCCGGCTGGTTAGTGCAGGCTCAGGCTTACCTCTCATCTCGCATCTCTCGCCGACCAATCTCCGGACGTAGCCGCAAACCCCGGACCGCTCCTATGCTCGCCACGCCCCGGTAACCTTTCGCGGGACTACACCCGGGGGCACCCACTCTCCGTCCGCTGCCGGGAACCGTTCGCCGCACAGCAAGCAGTGCGGACCACCTTGCTGACGCCGGCTCCGGCCGTGAAGGTGCTGCTCCTCACCCCGCCGATCCCGCAATCGCCTCCACCACCGGAGCGGGATCGCGCGGCGAGAGGGGATAGTGCCCCACTCCTTCCTGCACGATCACCGTGATCTTCCCGCCCATCTCCTTGTAGCGCTTCTCCACCGCCCGCGTCTGCCCTTCCAGCGCGGGATCGAGCGCCCCGCAGACATGCAGCAGCGGCACCTTCGCGGTGGCTAGCGGCTTGAGCTTATCTAACAGATCGGCATCCGTCGTGTGGGATTTCAGCACCGGATTCTCCGCATAGATGCAAGACACCTTCCCCGGATTCGCGATCGCCCACGCATAGACCTCACCCGCCGCGCGACCCGCGCCCTCCATCACCGGCTTCGCGGAGAAGCCATTCTTCACCAGGTGCTGGTAAACCGCATTCCAGTGCTTCAAGTCCGGACCATCCTTGTTGTAGGAAACCGGACCGGTCACGATGTGCCAGCCCTTCGCCAGCAGCGCGACATCCACCGCGGCATCCCGCTCCACCACGCCCGCGCGGAAGACCCATGGCGTCCCCGCCGCCGCCTTCGCCGGCACGATCACATTCACCGCGCCCTCCACTCCAGGAAGCTCGAAGGCATAGCGGTCATAGCACCCCGTGAAGCGCGCACCACGACACGTGAGCGAAGTGCCTTCCACCTCCGAGTCTGCATAAGTCATCGCCGTGCCGTAGAAGCTCGCGTGCTTGCTCTTCTCCCCCGCGAAGGCCGGAGCCGCGGGCACCTGATACTTCACGCTCTGCTCGATGAAATCCGCGATCGGCGCCGGATCATTCAAGCTATGCGGATGGTGCCCCGCACCATCCTTCATGATCACGGAGATCCGTCCGCCCATCTGCCCGTAGGTCGTCTCGATTACATTCGAGAAGCGGCCTAACAGCGGATCCAGACTCCCGCACACATGCAGCAGCGGCACCTCGTTCTCCGCCAGCCCGCCGAGCCCCGCCAGCATCTCTGCATTCCCACCCGGATTGTCCGCATAGATGCAGGACACCTGCGCCGGATGCCGCACCGCCCAAGTGTAGGCATACTCCCCGCCGCGGCTCATCCCGATGAATGCCGGCTTCGGCGAGAGCCCGTGCTTCTTTGTTAGAAAGTCATACCACGCATCCCACTCCTTGCCCGGCTTCAGCTCCGAGTTTGCCGAGATGTAGGCGATGTGGAAGCCGCGCTTCAGCAGCTCCACCTCCGCCTGCGGCTGGTGGTCCCAGTAGCAGCCCTGCCAGGACCACGGATTTCCCGGTGCGGCCTGCTTCGGCACCACCACCACGCAGCGCCGCTTGCCCGCCTCTGGATCGCCCACCGCGAAGTTTTCCTTCGCCGGGGCCTTGTAGGGCGAGATCTCCAGCGTGGCCGTGTCCATGATGAAGTCGTAGCGCTCGAAGCCATCGTGCCACTGGCTCTTCCCTCCCTCGAAACCTTCGCCCCGGGCCAAGGGTGAGGCGAGAACCATGGGGATCAGCAGACAGGCAAAGGCGGGAATTCGGAGCTTCATGGGTTGAGGAGATTTACCCCAGCCTAGGCTTGGCCCCTTCGCGCTGACAATCTCCCCGCCTGTCCCCGGAAACGGGTGGAAAAATGGTTTGCCTGCCGAGCCGCACACTCCGGTTGCCTGCGTCCTGCAAGCGCGCGGCAAAGTGCTGCGTGATCAATCGATCTCGTCATTGGCAAAACGGGCGAAGCTGCCCCGCGAGCAGGTCTTGCCTTCTGCGGTTTGCCTCAATCCCTCCTTTACTGCAGCCAAGGTCTCTTTGCCGACTTCCGGCACCGGTCGCCCGGCTTCGGCATTCGCTTCGCTTGCCATGAGGATCACGGTATCCGTTCCGGCAAGGGCTTCCGCCGGCGTCTCGGCCAATGCGGAAAGATGCGGCCACGCCGGGGAGGTGGCGACCCACTCCCCGTCCTCTTGGCTCCAATGCAAATGAATCGGATAGCGCGGTGCTTGGTCCATCGGGTGATCTCATCCAGATTGGCAAAGGGGTGCGGAATCGCCAGCAACTTGTGAAATCCACCCCTGGTTGACATCAAATTGATGGGGATGTAGTTTTGCGCTGTGACCAAGACCCAAATCCAGCTACCCGAAGAGCTCTTCGCAGAAATCCGGGAGTTCGCCCGCCGCCGGGAGTGGTCCTTGGCCGAGACCTTCCGCCGGGGAGCCGAGCTGCTGCTGGAGGTCTATCCACGTGAGGCACCACAGGCCTCCCAGCCGTGGCAGCCTCCCGTTTCCGCTGCAGTGGGATGGTGTGGCTTGAGTGCCGAAGAACTGAAGGAACTCGCGTTCGCCGACCAAAACCTTCCTGTTGCCGGCTTGTGATCTCCATCGATGCCAACCTGCTGCTCTACAGTTCTTGCGCAGGCTCGCCCCATCACGCGGCCGCGCTGAACTTCCTCACGGCAATGGGTTCCCGCGACGACGTCGCTTTGAGCGAATTCGTCCTGACTGAGGTTTACCTCCATCTTCGAAACCCGGCGGTGCTGCCCGTACCTCTCTCACCGGAGGACGCGGTCTCGGTGATCCAAGGCTACCGCAAGCACCCGAAGTGGAAGCTGCTCGGTTTCCCCCCGCTGAGCCGCGACGTCCATGAGGAACTATGGAAGCACGCAGCCACCCCGGCTTTTCCCCGCCGCCGCATTTATGATCTCCGGATCGCGCTCAGCTTGCAGGCCTTCGGCGTCACGGAGTTCGCCACCGCCAATGTGAAGGATTTCGAGGGCTGCGGTTTTGCCAAGGTGTGGAATCCGCTGCTTCCTTGACACAATTGCATTCCGGTTTCCCCCGCACTCCCCGATTGCCCTCCGCCATACAACTGCTTGAATGCCCGGGATGACGCAGGACGACCGGAACTTCCTTTTCAAGCTGCTTGAGACCCCCAGCCCCACCGGCTTCGAGATGCCGGGCCAGCGCGTCTGGGCCGATTACCTCCGCCCGATCGCCGCGGAGGTCACGTGCGATGCCTATGGCTCCACCTGGGCCACCCTGCCCGGGAAGTCCAAGAAAACCGTGATGCTGACCGCCCACGCGGACGAGATCGGCTTCATGATCAAGAGCATCCAGCAGGATGGCTTTCTCCGCATCACCCAGATCGGCGGCAGCGATGTGGCCACCGCCCGGGGCCGCCGGATCAATATCCAGGGCGACAAGGGCGTGGTGAAGGGCATCATCGGCAATACCGCCATCCACCTCCGCCGCGATAGCCTGGGCGACGAGAAGGCCCCGCAGGTCCACGAGCTGTGGGTCGATGTCGGCGCCTCGAATGACCGGGAAGTCACCGCCATGGGCATCCGCGTCGGCCACCCCGCCGTCTATGAGGACGGCCCGCTCGAGCTCGCCCACAAGCGCATCGCCGGGCGCGCGATCGATAACCGAATCGGCGGCTACATCATTGCTCAGGTGATGAAGCGCCTCGCCAAGTCCAAGACCAAGCCGGGCTTCACCCTCATCTGCGCGAACATGGTGCAGGAGGAAATCGGCGGAAATGGCGCCATGATGCTCACCTACCGCCTGAACCCCGAGGTCTGCATCTGCCTGGATGTCACCCACGCCACCGACACCCCGGGCATCGACAACTCGAAGTTCGGCAGCGTGAAGCTCGGCGGCGGCCCGACGATCAGCCATGGCACCGCGAATCACCCGCTGGTCGTGAAGCGCCTGATCGATACCGCCGCGAAGGGCAAGCTGCCCGTGCAGCACGAGGCCAGCAGCCGCTTCACCGGCACGGACACGGACAAGATTTTCCACCAGCGGGAGGGCGTGCCCAGTGCTCTAGTGTCCCTGCCCCTGCGCTGCATGCACTCCGTGGTGGAGACCGCGCACCTGGATGACATCGCGCGCACCATCGACCTGCTCGCCGGTTTCGTCAGCTCCCTCACCGCCTCGGACAAGTTCCACCAGAGCCTCTAGTCTAGCACGCCATGAGATTGGCTTCCCTCATCGCCGCCCTTGCCTCCTTTGGTGGTGGCTTCACCTTCGCGGCTCAGCTGAGCCCCACGGAGGCGGCGGTGTCGTGGCTGCGCGATGTGGCCTCCGGCAAGGCGGAGGCCAAGCTCGGCGAGGAGACCGCGCTCTCCCCGGAGGCCAGCGCGGAGGACGTGAAGGGCGTGCGCTCCCAGCTCGCCCGCCTGCGGGAGAGCCTGAAGCCGGATGACCTGCGCCCGCTCGTGAACAAGGAGGATGGCGACCTGGCCGCCGTGCTCATCTCCCAGATCACGAACTTCGATGCGAATACCCTGCAGATCCACGCCGTCGGCCTGGTCCGCGGCAAGGATGGCGAGTGGGTTCCCGCGCCCATGCCCTCCTCCTTCGCCAGCACCGGCCTGAGCATTCGCCCCGGCTTCTTGGAGCGCCTGAAGTCGATGGAAAGCTGGATGAGTGTCGAGCGCTCCGACCAGCTCGTGCGCCTGAAGGCGGACGTCTTCTCCCTGCTCACGGAGGAGATGCGGAAGGTCGTCACCCCCGCCTCCCTCACCGATTCCACCCCGGCCAAGCTGGCCACGGACTTCCTGACGGCGCTGGCCAAGCGCGACATGCCCACCGCGCTCGCCCTCGCCGGCGGCTTGGAAGACCCGCGCCCCGCGAATTGGGATGATACCTTCCAAGTCATCTCCAGCATGCTGCGGAAGAAGGAGATCACCCACGCCCTCTGGCGCCTGCTCGCCGCGCCGGATGCCGTGCGCGTGATCGTGCAGGTGGATGACAATCCCTCCGAGCCCCTCGTCAGCATCGTCGGCCTGGATCCCGCCGGTGCGCCCACTACGCCGCGCCCGCGCGCCGTGCACCTGCCGCTCGTCCGCTCGAAGGCGGGCACCTGGCGAGTGCGCCTCACGCATGAGCTGCTGGCTCCCGCCACCCGCCCGCGCTCTCCCGGCCAGGAGGATGAGGACCGCGATTTCGATGCGGAGATCCTCGCGAAGTTCCCCGCCAAGCTGAACGAGGCCATGCCCTCCGCGCCCACTGCCACGGCCCGCGGCGCTGCCCTGGCCATAGAGGCAGCGCTGGTGAAGGATACCGTTGCGGATCTCTGCACGCGGCTCGACTTGGCGAATCCGCCGGAGATCGCCACCGCCACTCTCAGCCGCGCCGCCGCCATGTGGCAGCGCAATCACCGCCGGGGCGATAGTCTCTCGGCGATCCTCGTGGACGTCCTGGAGTCCGGGGATGATGCCTGCGCCATCTACCAGATGTTCTCCGGCCGCGATACGGCGAAGGCCGCCTTCGAGAAGGTCAACCTGCGCCGCGGGGCGAAGGGCTGGCTGGCGAATGCCGGCTTCGATGCGGCTCCGCTCGGGGTCTCCGCGGAGAATGCCGCGACCTTCGCCAAGACCGTGGAGGCCGCGCTCGATGAGCGGCGCTCGGAATGGTGGGGCGGCCTGATCACCCGCATCGGCGGGCTCGCCGCGGACTCCGCGCCCACCGAGGAAGAGTCCCGGCAGGTGATCACGCAGGCCCGCGAGGCCGTGGGCACGCGCGATGCAGCGGCGATCATCCGCCTCTCCGCCTGCTTTGATGACGACGTGGGGCCCACCCGGCTCTTGAAGACCGTCGGCAATGACATTCGCGATGGCCAAGGGGGAGAGATCCTGGGCATCCACCGCGTGGGCCGCTGGGCCGCTGCCAGTGTGCGCGTGCCGCCGCAGCCGGGGGATGACTCCGCGGACTCCTACCGCCTCTTCGCGATCGTGGCCACGCCCGCCGGTCCGCGCATCATGCCGGAGCTTGATCTCTACGACGTCGCGCCCGAGGAAAGATCCACACGCGGGCGCCGCAACAAGGAAGTCTGGGATCGCGTGACCGCCCGCCTGCCTGAAGGCGCGCGCGCCGAACTGGAGTCCATCTACGAGAAACATCGTAGCCTTTCCGCCGCGGACCGCGGCAACCGGAAGACCACCGAATGAGCGACCTTAACTCCGCCCGCCAGACCGCCCGCCTTTTGGAAGAAGCCGTCCGCACCGTGGTGCGGGGGCAGGACGCCGCTCTCCGGAATATTCTCGCCGCTCTTGCCGCCGGCGGTCACGCGCTGGTGGAGGATGTGCCCGGCACCGGCAAGACCACCTTGGCCAAGTCCATCGCCAAGTCCGTGGATGGCGCGGGATTCAAGCGCGTGCAGTTCACGCCGGACCTCTTGCCGGGGGATATCCTGGGCGTCTCCATCTTCGATCCGCGCACCCAGGAGTTCCGCTTCCGGCCCGGCCCGGTGTTTGCGGACATCCTGCTGGCGGATGAGATCAATCGCGCCTCGCCACGGACCCAGTCCGCGCTGTTAGAGGCGATGGCCGAGCGCCAGGCCACCATCGATGGCGAGCGCCATGACCTCGATGGCCTCTTCTTCGTCATCGCCACGCAGAACCCGGTGGAATTCCGCGGCACCTATCCGCTGCCGGAAGCGCAGATGGACCGCTTCATGATCCAGAGCCGGCTCGGCTACGTCACGCCGGAGGAAGAGCGCGCCATCCTGGCAGACCAGATCGACCGCCATCCCGTGGACCTGCTCCAGCCGGTGGTCACCCGCGATCACCTGGTGGAGCTGTTAGAAGCGACCCGCAGCGTGCGCATCAGCGATGAACTGCGCGGCTACATCGTGGACATCGTCTCCGCCACCCGTGGCCGGGATGACATCCAGCTCGCCGCCAGTCCGCGTGCCTCGCTCGCGCTGATGAAGATGGCGCAGGCCCTCTCGCTCTTCGAAGGCCGCGACTTCGTCGTCCCGGAGACCATCCAGGCCGTCGCCGCGGACGTCATCGCGCACCGCCTCGTCATCGCCCCGGAGGCCAAGCTCTCCGGCGTGAGCGGGCGGCAAGTTGTCGCCAGCCTGCTTGCAGAGATCCCCGTGCCGGTGTAAGGAGCAGCGACCTTACTGTCGCTGGCACCGGTAGGGAAGCAGCTCTGTGCCTTGCGCACCAGCGGGTAAACTGCTTCGCTCTTCGCGCTGGAGGCGCACCGGATAGGCCACTACAAATGATTCCCGTCCCGGAGGGCCGGCGGAAAGGGCCGTTTCTACGAGAGATATCGTAATTCCCCGGCTTCCACCGCATGCGCCAGCAAGGTGGTCCGCACTGCTTGCTGTGCGGTGAATGGTTCCCGGCAGCGGAGGGAGACTGGGTGCCCCCGGGAGCACCCCCGCGATAGGTCACCGGGGCGTGGTGAGCATAGGACGGGCTGCGGTTTGCCGATACGTTCGCAAATTGGTTCGTAAGCGTGGTGCAGGCCGCCGTGTGATTTCCCTTTGCGGTTCTCGCGCTCAAGCCGCTTTCCGGACCGGCTTGCCTTGGCGCGCCCGCAGCCAGTTCGCCGGGGTAAGTGTGACCGCTTCACTGTCTTTCATCCCGGGCAGGCGTGTGAGCACGTCTTCCAAATACTCCCGCGTGTCGATGCCCAGCCGGCGGCAGTTCTCCACGATGGTGTAGAGCACGGCGGCGCGCTGGCCCGCCTCGTGGCGGCCGATGAACAGCCAGTTCTTGGCTCCGAGCTTGGTCGGACGGATGGCATTCTCGACGAGGTTGTTGTCGATTTCAATCCGACCGTCGCCGAGACAGACCTCGAGCTTGCGCCACTGGTTGGACGCGTAGCGGATCGCCTCGCCGAGCTTGCTCTTGGGCAGGATGGCGCGCAGCGCCAGCCGGTCGATCGCGGCCTTTAGCCGGCGGTGGATCATGCGGCTCCGGGAGGCGCGCACCGCTTCGCGCAAAGCGGGGCCCGCCCTGGCTTGGCGCAGTTCATCCTCGATCCGGTAGAGGAGGGCGATTTGCCGGAGGAGCCAGCCGACAAGCTTGGGCTTCTGGTCGGCGGCCTCGAAAAACTTCCGCCGCATGTGGGCGTGGCAACCGGCCAGCATGATGTGCGGCTTGTCGCGCGCCCATGCGGCGTAGGCCTCGTAGCCGTCGCACTGGATCGTGCAGGCCGCGAGTCCGGGTTCAAGTCCCGGCGGACCGAAGAGTTCGGCGACACCGCCGGCATCGCGCCCGGTGCGCCAATGGTAGAAGGCGCTGCCGCCGGGGATGTTGGACGTCCACAGGTAGCCGGTCCGTGCTTTCCCGCTGCCGGGCTCAAGATAGCGGACGGGCGTCTCGTCAAACTGCCGGTAGCAACCTCGCCAATGTTCCTGTTGGAGCACGCGCTAAACCGACGAAAGCCAGTGGGCCCCGAGGCCTGCCCACTCGCACAGCGTCTTGCGGTGGAAGGCCACGCCTTGGCGGGCGAAGATCTCCGCCTGCCGGTAATACGGCAGGTGCCAGGTGAAGCGGTTGTCGATGATCTCGGCGATCAGCCCCGGCGTGGCGATGCAGCGGTCCTGCAGGGACGGCGGCAAGGGCGCGACTACGGGCTTGGCCGCCGGGTCGTCCTTGCGGACATACCTGCCGCGCACCAGGCGGATGCGCAGGAAGCGGCCGGGCTTGTAGTCGAGCTGCTCGCGAACTTCCTCGCCAATGCGCCGCCATTGCTCCGGGTGGGCCAGCACCCCGGGCGGATCGAGCACTTGCTCGGTGACGGGCAGGTGTTCCGGGATGCGCGGCGCGCGCGGCTGCTTGCGGCGCTTGTTGCCGCGGACCGCTTCCTCAGCCGCCGGTCCGGGGTCTGCGGGATCGGCGGCGGGCGCTTTTTTTGGCGGGTCGAAGAGTTCGAGCTGCGCGGGGTCGAGCTTTTCGCTCGATACCCCGAAGATTCTCCGGCACAGCGCGTCGACGGTCTGCTTGAGCATGGCGATCTCGGCGGCTTGGCGCTCGATGATCGCATCGCGCTTCGCGATCTCGTCAAGCGGGCGCTGCCGTTCTCCGTCTCCCATCTACGGCAAATACCGTAGCAAGCGGCATGCCGCCGTCACGCCCGGATCAGGGTAATTCATACCACGGGCGCTTGCAGCCGTGGCGCATGTCGATGCCGTCGAGCAAGAGTCCCAGGGCGGTGGTGCTCAGGCGCAGCTTGCCATCCTTTGCATCCGCCGCCTTGGGCCAGGAAAAGGTCCCGCGCTCGAGGCGCTTGGCCAGCACCCACAGCCCGCTGCCATCCCAATGCAGGACCTTGAGCAGGGTGCGGCGCTTGTTGGTGAAGGCGAAGACCGCGCCGCCCTTGGGATCTTCCTTGAGCAGGTTGGCCACCACGTCGTGCAGGCCGTTGAAGCTGCAGCGCATGTCGCGGGGCTCCACCGCCACGAAAACCTTGAGTCCGCCGGGGAAATTCAACATGACCCCACCATGGCCGGACAGGCCCGGACACCGCAATCCGATGCCGATGGTGCTTGGGGCCACGCTTACATTGGTTCACCGGAGATGCGGGATTGAGGGCACGCCTTGGGCCCGAGCTGACCAGCCGGGAGAGGGTGAATCAGAACTCACCCGAGGACACCAGGTAGAGCCCGCTGCCAGGAACCATTCACCGCACAGCAAGCAGTGCGGACCACCTTTTGCTCCCCGGTAAAGCAACGCCCTCCGCCCACTCACAAATGATCCGGCACGCCTTCCGGCTCCAGCCACAGGGAAAACTCCGCCAGGCAAGGACAGGCCGCGCACTCTAACAGCTCCAGCCTTACCGCATCCGCCGTCACCCGCTTGCCGCGCAGCAAGGTCTGCGCGCCGATGCTGCTGCCTTCCGTGATCCACGGCACCCACTTCCCTTCCTCGCGCACGGCAACCGAGAACTTCCTTACCCGCTGGCCTAGTCGGATCGCCTCCCGCAGGCGCACCACGCTGAAGGTCCGGGCCTCCGGTAGAGTCAGCTCCAGCGTCGCCTTCGTCACCTCATCCGGCGTGGCCCAGTAGCTGGTCTTGTCATCGTCCAGCACCTTCGCCGCGTCGAATTCCGGGCCGCGCACACTGCTGGCACTCACCTTGGCGCCCTCGGCCAGGTTTTTGGAAAACATCTGGTCCAGCGCCTTCTTGTATCCCTCCAGCGCCGCCACATCGTTCTCATGGATCCGCCCGCGGCGATCCGGCGGCACATTCAGCAGGAAGGAGGCCCCGTGGCCCACCGAGTTGAAGTAAAGGTCGAACAAGTTCTTCGGCGAGCGGACCTTGCTGTTCTCCTCCTCATGCCAGAACCAGCCCGGGCGGATCGAGACATCGCACTCGCCCGGCAGCCACTGCGTGCCATCCACCGTGCCCGTGGTGCCATCGCGCTCGCGCACATGACCGGGTGCCGGTGCTCCGCCATCCGGTCCCACCGGCGAATAGGTCGCCCAGCATGGATAGCCCGCCATTCCGCGCTCGTTGCCGATCCAGCGGACATCCGGCCCCACGTCCGAGAAGATCGCGGCCCCCGGCTGCAGCTTGCGCACGATCTCCCAAGTACGAGGCCAATCGTAGTAAGTCGTCCGGTCGATCGAGCGGGTGCCGCGCTTCCCGCCGTAGAAGCCATCGCCACCGTTTGCACCATCGTGCCAGACCGTGAAGAGCGGGCCGTAGTTGCTCAGCAGCTCGCGCAGTTGCTCACGATAGACGTTCACATAGGGCGGCGTCCCATAGTCCGGATGATTCCGGTCCCAGGGCGAAAGATAGACGCCGAAGCGGATGCCATGGCGCTTCGCCGCCTCGCTGAATTCCTTCACCACGTCGCCCTTGCCGCCCTTCCATGGGCTGGCCGCGATGTCGTGCTCGGTCGTCTTGCTCGGCCAGAGGCAGAAGCCATCGTGATGCTTGCAGGTCAGGATCACGCCCTTCATCCCCGCCTTCGCCAGCGTGCCCACGATCTGGTCGGCATCGAAGTCCGTCGGGTTGAAGATCGCCGGGTCCTCGTCACCGAAGCCCCACTCCTTGCCCGTGAAGGTGTTCGTCGTGAAGTGGACGAAGGCGTAGGTCTCCAGCTCATGCCACGCGAGCTGCGCCTCATTCGGCACGCCCTTGTAGGGCAGCGGCGCCGGCTCGGCGGCGAGCGCCGTCAGCGGGAGCAAAAGCGGCAAGAGACGCGATATCCTGATCATGCATGGCACCATGTGGCCCGCGGGACCTTCTCCGCAAGGAAATCGCTCCGATTCCAAACCCCGCCGCCCTTTCCATCATGGCCGGATCTTCTGGCGGAATCCGCAGGGGCACGATAGGAATTCCCATAGCCACACAGGCTTCCTATGCCGCCAAGCCCACCTTCCCTGCCCGCCCTCCGCAACAAGATGCAGAACCGCAGCGGGCTGATCCTGAAGCTCCTGCTGGGCTTCCCCGTGCTGATCCTCGTGCTGGTCGGAATCTTCTCGTCCTACTTCACCGTGAATCCGGAGGCCGTGGCCGTGGTGCAGCGCTTCGGGAAGTTCAGCTACATCGCGGAGCCCGGGTTGCACTTCAAGATCCCCTTCGGCGTGGACACCGCGACCGTCGTGCCGATCCGCCGCCAGTTGAAGCTGGAGTTCGGCTTCAGCACCTCGGGCGCCACCAATCCCGACCAAAATAGCACCGAGCCGGACCGCGAGAAGGACATGGTCACCGGTGACCTGAATGCCGCGAATGTCGAGTGGATCCTCCAGTACACCATCTCCGATGCGAAGACCTACCTCTTCCACGTCCGCGATCCCGGGCCGACCCTGCGCGATCTAACAGAAAGCGTGATGTGCGAGGTGATCGGTGACCGCACCGTGGACGAGGTCCTGACCATCGGTCGCACGGAGATCGAGACCGAGTCGCTGGTCCGCCTGCAAAAGACCCTCCAACTGCTGGACATGGGAGTCCGTGCGGAACAGATCCAACTCAAGAACGTTCACCCGCCGATTCCCGTGCAGCGCTCCTTCGATGACGTGAACCGCGCCAAGCAAGAGCGCGAGCAGGCGATCAACGAGGCCAACGGCGAATACAACCGCGTGATCCCGAAAGCCAAGGGCCTGAAGGACCAGCGGGTCTCCGCGGCGGAGGGTTACGCCTTGCAGCGCGTCAATGAAGCGAACGGCGATGTCGCCCGCTTCAAGGCGCTTCTCGCGCAGTATGAGAAGGCCCCCGCGGTCACCCGCCAGCGCCTCTACCTGGAGACCATGAAGGAGGTGCTGCCCAGGCTCGGCGGCAAGGTCATCCTCGATGAGGACGCCAAGCAATTCCTGCCGCTCATGAACCTCAACCAGGGCATCGGCCAAGGCCAGGCTCCCGCCTCCCGCTGAGCACCTACCACGCAGCACCATGAAGCCTCTTCTCACTATTGCGTCCCTCGCCGCCGCCTTGCTCTTGCTGATTGTGATCTCCAGCAGCGCCTACACCGTGGGCGAGGGCGAGCAGGTTTTCATCACCCAGTTCGGCAGGCCGGTGGGTGAGCCGATCAATGCCGACCCGGCCAAGAACGAAGCTGGCCTGCACTTCAAGAAGCCCTTCATCCAACAGGTCAACCGCATCGAGAAGCGCATCCTGGAATGGGACGGCCCCGCCACTGAGATGCCCACCCGCGACAAGCTCTACATCTCGATCGACAACTTCGCCCGCTGGCGCATCGCCGATCCCAAGACCTACTACGAGCAGCTCCGCGATGAACGCAGCGCGCTGTCCCGCTTGGATGACATCATCGGCAGCGAGACCCGCAACGTCATCGCCGCTCATGACCTGATTGAAGTGGTGCGCAGCGAGAAGGACCGCAAGCCGCTGCGCGATGAAAGCCTGGTCGATGATAACTCGTCCATCGGCACCCTGCCGCCGATCCAATATGGCCGCACGGAACTCGACCGCGAGATCCTGAAGGCCGCGCAGCCCAAGGTCCGCTCCTGGGGCATCGAGCTGATCGACGTGCGCTTCAAGCGGATCAACTACAAGAGCGGCGTGATCGAGAAGATCTACGCGCGCATGGCCTCCGAGCGCCAGCAGATCGCGGACCGCTTCCGCTCCGAGGGCGCGGGTGAAGCCGCCAAGATCATCGGCCACAAGGAGCGCGACCTGCTATCGATCCAATCCGAAGCCTACCGCCAGGAGCAAGAGATCAAGGGCAAGGCCGATGCCGAGGCCACCGGTATCTACGCCGCTGCCTATAACACCAGCCCCGCCGCCGCGGACTTCTATCAATTCATGAAGACCCTGGAGACCTATGAGGCCACCTTCTCCAAGGACACCACCGTGATTCTCAGCACGGATAGCGACCTCTTCCGCCTGATGAAGCATATGGACCCGAAGCCGGAGGTGAAGCCCGCAGCGGCACCGGCACCGCCGAACGGGCAGTGAGTCGGGGCACCTGGCGTGCGGCGTCGTGCGGGGTTCTTCGCGCTGGAGGCGCATCGGACATTAGCCGGTGGTGGAGGCTTCGCGGAACCACCGGAAAGGTCGCCACATGGATTGCCGTCCCGGAGGGCCGGCGGAAGGGCCGCTTCTACGGGCGATATCGTACTTCCTTGGTCTTCCCGGCACGGCCACTCCAGGTGCGGGAGATATCCCCTTGCTCCCGGCATTCATTTCCGCCGCCCCTGCCGGGGCTCAATGATTTTTGACGCGACTACCGGTGGTTCCGCAAAGCCTCCACCACCGGCTAATGTCCGTTGCCCCTGCCGGGGCGGAAGACAGACGTCGCCTGACCGCGGCAAACTGACAAGTCGTCCCGCCAACCCAGCACCCACCCACCCTCCTCCTTGACTTCACGCCCCAATGATATGGCATCGCATTCCGTGAAATCCCGCGCGAGTCATGTGATGCTTGCCGCCGCCACGGTGGCGGCCTTCTTCGCGGCGCGTGCCTTGGCGCCTGCGGGGAAATCATCTGCGGGGGAGGGGAGCACTGCCGCCGCAGGGGCAAACGCCAGCCAAGCGAGCGCGAAGCCACTGCCCGCCGATCCCGCGGAGGCCATCGCCCGTGTCCAGGCCGCCAGCCTCTCCGAGTGCGAAGCCCTGCTTGCCGATGGTCGTTTCTTCCAGCTGCCCACACTGGTGCGGGAAGCCATGCTCCTGCGCTTGTCAGAGCTCGATCCACGCCGGCTCGCGAAGCTCCTGTTAGGAGAGTCAGGCTCGCGGATATCGTCCGCTGAGAACTGGCTGAAGTGGCTGGCCCGCACGCACCGCGATATCCTGGATGAAGAGCTGGCCGCCGGCGCGCTCTCTGCCGCCCGGAAGGACTTTGCCGAACGTGCGATCTCCACCGCTGAGGCCGAGGAGCGCAGCGATCCGCGCAAGACGCTCGAAGCAGCCCTCGAGAATGGCAGGCATGAACAAGTCCTCTCCGCCTTGGGCAAGCTGGCCGAAAGCGATCCGCACCTCGCGCTCGATTACCTCGAACTGCTCTTGGACAAGGGCCAGCTCCCCGCCTTCTTTGATGCTGGCTTCCTGACCAAGATGGCGGAGGCCGACCCCACCCGGCTCCAGGCACTGGTGGGCAAGCTGCGCACACCGGAGCAGAGCCTCGCCATGGCCGGTGTCGTCGCGCGCGCCTTGGCCGCCAGCGATCCTGCCGCGGCGGTCGCCTTCTACGATTCCCTTCCGCCCTCCCGCACCCGCAGCATCGCCGCGCTGGACCTGGTGGCGGTGTGGGCGCGCAAGGATCCGGAGGCGGCGCTCGCCTGGATCCAGCAGCGGCTGCCGGAGGGGGCGGTGCGCCGCTCTGCCCTCGCGCTGACCCTGGCGCCGCTGGCTGCCACCGATCCCAAGCGCGTGCTCGAACTCCTGGGCCAGGGGGCCGGCAGTGGACTCAATGACGGGTCCTTTAACTCCTATTCGACCGACTTCACGACCTCCTCCTTCGGCGCTGGCGGCGCGGCGAACACGAATACCGATGGCATCCGCGAGCGCGCCATGCTTGCGCTGGTGGACTCCGACCCGCAGGCAGCCTTCGCGATCCTGAACCAGGATCTCGCGGCGAGAAAAGGTTCGAATGCCTTCATGCATCGGGACACGTACGAGCTGGCGGGCAAGGCGCTTGCCGCATGGTTGGGGAAGGACCCCGCCGCGAGCATCGGCTGGCTGGATGGTCTGGATGACAAGACCTGCAGCTCGATCATTTCCGGCCTCTCCAGTTCCTTGCGTGATCTGCCTGCGGCCCAGGCGCGGCAGGCCCTTGCCTCACTCGGCAGCTTTCGGGATGAGGATGACGCGCACAACTTCATGTGCGCGCTCGCGCCCTCCCTGGCGCTGGCCGATGCCAGCGCCGCTCTCGCCACCGCGGAGACGCTTCCGGAGAAGTTCCGCGCGGACTGGACCAGCGCGGTGATCTCGGAGATGGCGAAGAGCGATCCCGCCGCCGCGGCCAGGGAAGTGGCGCGCCTGCCGGAGGACAAGCAGGGATCCGTCAATCTCATCATCGCCGGGCAAATGGCAGCCTCCTCGCCGCGCGATGCCATCGCCTATCTCGACGGCCTGCAGCCCGGAGCCCGCAGCGATCAGGCTTACGAAATGGTCTTCAGCGCTTGGATCGGGGATCATTCCCAGGCAGCGCTGGAGTGGTGGCGCCAACTTCCCGATGCCTCCGCCATCCGGGCCGCCACGCTACCCAATGCCGTGGGCGAACTCTACAAGGCGGACCCTTCCTCCATGCCGCAGATCATCGGCATGATCGCCGCGTTGCCGGAGGAATACGAGCGCGCCCAGGCGGTGCGCAACATCGCAGGGATCATGGTCAAGACGGATCGTGCCGCTGCGAGCGCACTGATCGCGGATCCCGCGCTGAAGCTGTCTGCCGACCGGCAGAAGATGGCGAGAGTTCTCAGCGGATTGGAGGATGGACGATGAAACGGGAACTCTACCTTGCCTGCATCCTTCTTCCGCTGGCGGCCCTCACTGGCTGGCTCAGCGCGCCCGCGGCATCGTCCGGCACAGGCGGCTCTAACAGCTCTACTGCCGGAGTGCAGGCCCTGCCTTTCGCGAAGTCCGAGCAGCGCGTGCCGCGGGACAAGCGCCCGCTGCCGCCGCCGGTGAGCTGGAAGGAACTCCGCCAGCATGCCACCCTCAGCACCGCGGACTTGCAGGGGCAGTTGGTGGAGTTGATCAACACCCGGGTGGAAGAGGTGCTGGGCGGCAAGCAGGCCTGGATCCTGAGCCTTCTGTTAGAGAAAGACCCGCGCGGCACCTTGCTCCAGGTGATGGACCATTGCCAGGCCTACCAGCTCGGGAATGTGACGCGCCAGTGGTGTCGCCAGGATCCGGAGGCCGCGCTGGCGGTCCTGCTTTCCGGGAAGGAGTTCCATAGTGGACCCCACGCGACCATGGGTTTCGATGACGTGGTGACTTTCGGCGGAATGGGTATCCTGGATCCGGAGAAGGGGCTGAAGATGATCCTGGATCTGCCGCCTGAGCGCCGCTCGCCCAGCTATTTCTCGACGCTGTTAGAAGGGATCTCCCGCGAGCACCCGGAGCAGACCGCTGCCTACTTCGATCGCATCATGGCGAATGGGAAAGTGCCGGATGATCGGCTCGCCGAGCTCCTGGGTGCCTTCGGCCAGGGCGATCCGGCGCAGGCCGCGGCCTGGGCGCAGAAGCACTATGAGGGCCAGCCGCCGGAGCGTGTGGCCACGGCCTTGGTGGAGAGCACGGCACGTGTCGATCTGCCGGCGGCCATGAAGCTCTATGAGGGGATGCAGTCGGCGGGGCAGGGCTCACAGCGCCAGGCCGGGTTTTGGATCGCCCAGGAACTCACCAAGCAGGGGCTGGATGCGAGCTGGAACTGGATCGAGGCCAACGCGCCTGCCGAGAGCGTGGAAGATTTGAAAGGGAATGCGTGGAGCGGCTGGGCATGGCGTCACCGGGACGAGGCGCTGGATCGCATCATGAAGGATCCCACCCTGCTGACCGGAGAGCGCGGCTACGAGATGCTGGACCTGATGCGCATGGAGGGCCGCGAGAAGGATGTGCCCGCGCTGCTGGAGAAGCTCTCCGCGGATCAAGTGGCCAAGCTGCAGCCGATCCTGGTGCAGAACGGGATGCTGCCTCCCGAGCGCCAGGGGGACTCGAACTACGAGTGGCGCGAGCGCTTGGGCCGCGACGCTGCAGCCGGTGGTGAGCTGCTCAAGTCCATGCCCGCAGAGCGCCGGGAGTCCCTGGCCGCGGAGCTGCGGGAAGGGAAGATGGAGAGTGCCGGAGACCCGCGCCTGGACCTGGAGATCATGGGCGGCCCCTCCGCCGGGCGGGGCGGCCAGCAGAGCCTTGCCCGCCTGACGCTGATGGATTCCGCCGCTGCCGCGCGGATGGTGGAAGCCATGCCGCCCGGCGCGGAGCGCACGAAGGCGATGAAGGTGGTGGTGAAGAACTGGTCGATCGATGACTCCGCTGCGGCCGCCGCTTGGAAGGAGAAGATGAAGTGAGGGGGATGCTGGCTGGTCTTGCACGGCGCGGCTGCATTGGCATGATCGCGGCATGAAGCTCCGCCCCCTCGCCCTCGTCCTCATCCTTGCTTCCTCCTTCCATCCCGCGCACGCCGCGGTTGCAGAGACGCAGAAGGACATGAATGCCCAGGCCTCCGAAGAATTCACCAAGGCGGACAAGGAGTTGAACGAGGTCTATGCCAAGGTGCTCGAGGTGCTCGATGACACGGCGAAGGAGAGGCTGAAGATCGCGCAGCGTGCCTGGTGCGTCTACCGCGATTCCGAAGCGCAGTTTCGCGCGGATGCGGAGGCCCGCGGCGGCAGCATGTGGCCGCTGGTCCACGAGAGCGTGCGCAGCAAGCTGACCAAGGAACGCGTGAAGGCGCTGAAGGAGTATTTGATCGAAGACAAGGAGAAGTGAGCGGAGAATGATGGATGAAGGATCATGACCGGAGGCTCTCCACTATCGTTTTCGTGGACGACGCCACGTCTCTCTTTTGAAGGCAGGCTGGATACTTTGGATGAGGCTCTCGATTTGATCCAGAGGGTAGAAGCCGAAGTGGCACCGGACTCCACGTTGATCGAGATCTTCGACAGAGAAACAGGTCTAGCGCTTGGCTTGGGTATCGGACGTCCGCTTTCCGTAGTGACATTCCAGGAGAGCCTTGATCCACCTTATTTCATCAGCCTCGGAGATCCTTCGCGACGGGACGCGATGGATTTCTGCTATGGCAATGAGCCTACGGAATATTCTGGTAGCAATTTGATTCCGCCGGAAGATGCGGTCAGCGCGCTGAAGTGGTTCTTCGATCAGCGAAGCATCCCTACGAATATCGCTTGGGAGCGCCTCTAGGATTGCTGCCTGCCGTTCACCGCCTCTTCGTAGACCTCCCGCCGGATCGCCTCCACATCCACCTTCTCCAGATACTCCCGCACGTTCGGGAACCATTTCGCGTGGTAGCCGTATTGCGGCTCGGTGAACTCGGTGATCGCCTTCTCCCGCGGCCAGCCTTGCACCACCATGCGGTACATCGCGACCACCACGCCGGTGCGGTCCGAGCCGTGCCAGCAGTGGACGAGCACTGGCTTGTCCGCGGAGACCAAGACCCGCAGCGCGGAGACGATGTCCTCATCCCGGATCTTGCCCGCATCCATGCGGACCCGGTGGCAGCTCAGGCCTTTGGCCAGGTCCGCGTCGTCGTGCCATTGGCGCAGGTTCAGCACCTCGCCGATGCCATCCTGCCGGGCGAGGCTGGCGAATTGGTATTTCGCCGGCTGGGAGCAGCGCCAGACCTTGGCATCCACCTGGTGCAGGTTCCCGGGTCCGGAGCAGGCCCCGAGCAGGACCGTGGCAAGAAGGGCAAACGGTGCTTTCCGATTCACGGATGCGAGCATACCCAAGAGCAGGCGATGGACAAGCAAGTGATGACGACCGATGCCACGGGCGCGGCGGGCCCCGATCAGGTGGTGCTCGAGGAGCCGCTGCAGATCACCGTGGACGGCCATCCCATCGCCGTGACCATGCGCACCCCGGGGCATGATGAAGAGTTGGCGCTCGGCTTCCTGCGCAGTGAGGGCGTGATCACGTCCGCCGCCCAGATCCGGCGCATCGATGCCAGCGCGCGGGACAACCACTGCCTGGTCTTCCTAGCGGATGGCGTGGCGGTGGACTTCAGCGCGCTCACCCGTCATGTCTTCAGCGCTTCCTCCTGTGGTCTCTGCGGGAAGGCGAGCATCGACGCAATTCTGCGGGACATGCCAGCGCTTGAAGGCGGGGCCAGTTTTCCCAAGGAGGTACTACTCGCCGCACCGGAGAAACTGGCGGCTGCCCAGTCGGTCTTCTCCCGCACCGGTGGACTGCATGGCGCGGGGATCTTCACTGCAGATGGTACGATGCTCATCGTACGTGAGGACATCGGTCGCCACAATGCGGTGGACAAGGTGCTGGGCAAAGCACTGGGGGAGGGGCTTGATCTCTCCCGCTGCTTCCTGCTGGTCTCCGGTCGCGTCTCCTTCGAGATCATGCAGAAGGCCCTGGCCGGTGGCATCCCGCTGGTGGCGGCGATCTCCGCGCCCTCCTCGCTGGCGATCGAATTCGCGGAGCGCACGAACCAGACCTTGGTCGCCTTCCTCCGCCCGCCCGCCTTCCGGATCTATGCCGGCGCGGAGCGGGTAAAATGAGAGTAAAAGCTGGAAATCCAGCATTTTAATCTGGCGCACCGCGCTATCCCTGCCATAGGTGACCCCATGTGCTGCTTCAGCGGGAATGTGGATTTTGTGCGCGGGACGCGGATCTTCGCGCGGATGACGGAGGCGAACCGCCAGGCCGTGGTGTATCAGATGGAGATGGGCGCGAAGGCGGATCTGGCGATGATCCTGCCGCTACCCGTCGCGGCAGGCAGTGGTGAGAAGGCGGTGAACTTCATCGACCTCTCGAAATACGAGGACTTCTTCAAAGACCTGCGAAGCGACTTTCCCGTATCCTTCTCGCGGTCCCTTAGCTTCAGCAATGGTGAGCCCAAGCCAGCGGGAGAGGTGCTTGAGGTCAAGCAGGTCGGGGCCTTCGAGGCTTCCTATGTTCCCACGGTGAAGGACTTCGCGCGGCTGGATGCGCGCTTCCGTTTGCCGGAGGGCACCTGGCAGGCCCTGCCGCAGTATGCGGACCATGGCTTCGCCGTCTTCAAGCTGCGCAAGGGCGAGCACAAGGTGCATCCCATGGCCTTCACCTTTCCCACCCGCCATGGCGACAAGCTCTTCTTCCCGACCGTGCACATCCACGATGGCAAGGTGCACAAGGAAGAAGAGTTCGACCACGACCTCTACTGCCAGATCAAGCGCGCGGGCTTTTTCGCCATGACGCACTGGGAGGAGAGCGAGGGCCTGGCGAAGGGCTTCGTGAAGACGGACTCCGCGCAAAAGCTGGTCGATGGGGATGGCCACGTGCACCGCCGCCAGATCACCGGCAAGCAGAAGAACGAGGACATCCTGCTCTCCGCGGCCTGAGCCCGCCTCAGGGGACCAGGAATTCTGTTAGATCCTCGATCCCCTTCTGCCCCAGGAAGCTGTAGTTGATCGTGCCTGCCGTGGGTTCCCAGTCGTCGCCGTTCTTCACGAACTTGAGGCCGGTGAGGATGATCGAGGTCTTCTTGTCGAGCCGGTCGGGATTCGCGGTGGTATTGGTGCCCTTCTTGAAGACCAGCTTGTAGCCCTTCGCCTCGGAGTATTTCACCACCCGCTCGGGGAAGGCCACGCTATCTCCATTCGGCAGCACCAGGATCGCGGAGGCCACGATCCGCTCCTTGCCGCCGACGGTCTTGGCCGCGATGTCGAGCTGCAGGTTCCAATCGATCTTCAGATTGTCCTCCGCTCCGGGCGGCGCGACGTATTCTACCGCCACGTTCTTCCCGGAGAAGGGCACGCCGTCTACCTTCATGGAATAGGTGGTGGTCCCCGCAACGCCGGGATCGCCGCCGACATCGACCAGCTCGACGGGACCGCTGCCGGAACCTTTGAAGCTCACAGTCGCATCGTCCACGGTGCCCTTGAAGCTGCCCTTGAGCTGCGCCACGGGCTCCTCGTTGACGGTTCGGACCGAGCCGACTTGCCCGCCGATTTCGGAATTGCCGTTGGCATCTTCGACACCCTCGATCGTGCCCATCGCCATGATCTTTCCCGATTCATCCTGGGCCACATCGACATCGTAGGGGCGCTGGGCAACCGTGGGCGAGGTGCCGTGATAGTTGCCGGTGATGCTGGCGATTTTTGTTAGAAGCGGATTGCCGGTGGGGAAGGGGAAGTTGAAGTTGCCTACGGGCTCGGGCCGTGTGCCGGTCCCGCCGACGATGCCTCCGGTCTCGCTGAAGTTGTCCAGATGCATCTGCCCCGCGGGGACTGTCATCAATGAGGAGTAGCCATAGACGGAGATGAAGAAGCGGTCGGTATCCGCCAGGCCCCAATCGGCATTCGCATCGGCCCCGCCGCCGGCCGCGGAGAGTCCGAAGGAAGCGAGGGTGATCCAGTTGTTCGCGTCACTGGGATCGATGTCGTAGTAGCAGGTCAGCACCTTGGTCGTGCTATTCCAGACCATGCGCAGTAGCACCGCATTTGTTGTCAGGGTGCTGGAGTCGCCACCGCCCTGCGAGACGCCGTTGGCGGTCATGTCCGCATTCGTGCCGATCCGCGCCGGGCCGCCGAGTGCGGAGTTGTAGAGCTCGTGATAAAGGTAGTCCCCGGCATCTAGCGGGCTTTCCAAGGTGATGCCCATGCTATTCACCTGGAAGGTGGGCACGGGGGTGGTGTTGTTGACGGCCTCCACGAGGATCTCCCAATCGGCATTGTAGGGGAAGCGGGTGAGGTTCCAGGGGCGGTCCACTTCGTCCTCCACCGTGGCGTTGTTGCAACTGTAGCGGAGCTGTTGGCCGGCCTCGGTGAGCACGCCGTGGCCGCTCGTGTCATCGGTGCCCCACTTCGCGGGGTCCTTCGAGTTGTCGTTGAAGTTGTCGCTGCCATCGGCCCAAGAGGAGGCCGTGGTGAAGAGGAGACATGCAGCAGTCAGAAGGGGGAATGCTTTCATGGTTTTCGGGAGGATGCGGCCCGCAGGCCGTTGCTTGCGGCGGTGGCGATGGTCTTGTCGGAATGCCCGGAAAGGGATTCGAGCGCATGGACGGCGGCGGGAGTGCCGGCGCGACGCAGGGCGAAGACGGCGCGCATGCGCAGGTTCATGCTATTGGATTCGCTGGCGGCGCGCTGCAGCTCCGGCACCACGCGGTGGTCGAAGTCCGCGGCCTCCGGCGATGCGGGAGAGATGCGCGCGGCCCGGCCCAAGGCATTGAAGCCGGCAATGCGTGCGGCGGGATCTTCCTCCGCCATCACTATCGTCATCAGGCGCGCGGCGGGGATCGCCGCCTGGGGGAGGAGCGCTTCGTAGAGGCGGCGGCGCACATCGGGCTCGGCCTCGCTTTCGGCCATCGTAGTGAGCTGCGGGCCGATACGTGTTTCATCCTCGTGCGCGCTGATGGCCCATGCCGCCATGGCGCGGACATCCTCCGAGCCATCGCTTCCCGCGCGGTCTAACAAGAATGGCACGGCCTCGCGGGTGGAGAGGGCCAGTGCTTCCACGGCGGTCCTGCGTAGATCCTCCGATACATCCGGAGTGGCGAGCAGGTCTTGGAAGACCGGAGCCACTTCCGCGAAGGGGTAGCGCCCCAGGCCATTCAGGATCTCCGTGGCGATGTCTTCGCTTGGCATTTCCTCGAAGGCCGCGGCCAGGGCATCGCGCGCAGCGGGTGTTCCGATCGTGCCGAGCGCGATGGCGGCTTGGACTCTGACAGACTCTGGGCGCTCGTCGTCACCGAGGATTTCTCCGGTCCATGCGCTGACGTCTTCACCGCCGATCAGGCCGAGGCCCTTGAGTGCTCCGATGACAACCTCTTGATGGGGATCATCCAGCAGCGGGCGCAGCCATGGCTTGGCCGCGGGGTTGGCGGTTTTGCCGATCAGCTCGGCCATGAAGGCCTGGTCCGCAGGCGTGGCGCTGCCGAGTACCTTGAGCAGGGCGGCGACGGCTTCCGGAGTCGCCTCCCGCGCAAGGCGGTAGGCATACACGCGGCGCTCGCTCATCGGGCGGGATTCATCCAGGAAGCGGGCGATGGTCTCCTTCAGCGTGAGGCCGGTCTGCATGTACTTCGCTTCTGCCTTGCCGCGCACGTAGTCCTGCACGCGGCGGCCCAGCGCCTCCACGATCGGGCGTGAGACCCAGCACTGCGTGCGCGGGAATAGCACGAGATCAGGATCGTCACTCGGGTGCTTGTCCTCGATCCAGATGCTGCCGGCGATCAGGCCGAGCAGCAGCAGGAAGAGGCTCGTGAGCACGAAGGCGCAACGGCCCAGGCGGGACTTGGGCCAGATCCGGAAACGGGGGGCTTCCTTCTTTCCCATGGAACTCGCATCTTGCGGGGAATGGCGGCGGCTTGCAATACGCTTTCGATTCGCAGCCGGTGACATTCAAGATCCGGGGATGATGCGTGCTGCTCCCGGGATGGCGTCCCTTGGAGTGCGGTGGCACGACACCGCTTTGGCTGCGAGGGCGCTTGGCCTCTTCAATTCGTGGCCGTTTCTCGCAGCGTCATCTATATGCTCACCGGGCAGCGGACTCCTCGCCAATCCGCGACCGTTTTACCACGAAATCACCAACCCGAAGCTAAAGCGGTGTCGTGCCACCGCACTCCATGGGCCGCTCCCGTGTCGAGAAATCGCCTCAAGTTAGCCCCATTCACGAATCGTCCCCTTGGGAAACGAGGCTCTCCTCCTTCGCGCGTGAGAAGGATCCGCGTCCGGTGAACTCCTTTGCCTGAACCGGAACCGGCAAGGGAGCACGCGCGCTGCCATCCACCGGGGTCAGGCTCACTTCGATACTCTTGCTTGCAGGAGTGTTGCTGCCCTCCGCGACGTGGCCGACGGGGACCAGCACGTTCGCTTCCGGGAAGTAGGCTGCTGCCATGCCGCGCGGCATGTCGTAGGGAATCGCGCGGAAGCCCTTGAGGTGGCGCTCGCCGTCCTGCCAATGGCTGGTCACGTTGATGCGTTCGCCGGGCTTGAGGCCGAGTGCGGCGAGGTCTTCGGGATTCACGAAGACGACATCGCGCATGCCGGAGATACCGCGGTAGCGGTCGTTCAGGCCGTAGACCGTGGTGTTGAATTGATCGTGGCTGCGCAGCGTTTGCAGGAGCAGGCGGCCCGGCTGTGCTTGGTAGGCATCGAGCGGCGCGGATGAAAAATGGGCCTTGGCATCCGGGGTATTCCAAGTCCGCTGCTTGGCCGCATTCGGGAGATAGAAGCCGCCGGGCTTGCGGACGCGCTCGTTGTAGTTCTCGAAGCCGGGCACCACGGCCTCGATCCAAGTACGGATCCTATCGTAGTCCGCCGCGAGCCAGCCCCAGCGGATATTTCCCATGTCACCGAGCACGGCCTCCGCCATGAGGGCGACGATGTCTACCTCGCTGAGCATCTCTTCCGAGGCCGGAGTGAGCTTGCCCTGGGATGACTGCACGACGCCCATCGAATTCTCCGTGCTGACGAAGCGGCCCTCATCATCCTCGCTGCGGCCGAGGCAGGGCAGGATCAGCGCGCGACGGCCGACGACGAGGTGGCTGCGGTTGAGCTTCGTCGAGACATGGCAGGTCAGGCGGCACTTGCGCAGCGCCGCCGCGGTGAAGGTGCTGTCCGGCGTGGCTTGGGCGAAGTTCCCGCCGAGTGCGAAGAAGACCTTCACCTTGCCCTCGTCCATCGCGAGGATCGAGTTCACCGTATCGTAGCCGTGCGCGCGCGGAATGGGGATGCCCGCCTGTTTCTCCAGCGCGGCGAGGAAGCTTTCCGGCATCTTCTCGAAGATGCCCACGGTGCGGTCGCCCTGCACATTGCTATGGCCGCGCACCGGGCAGAGGCCGCCGCCGGGCGTGCCGACCGCGCCCATCAGCAAGTGGAGGTTCGCAATCTCGCGGATGGTGGCCACGGCATTGCGGTGCTGGGTGAGCCCCATGGCCCAGCAGGTGATGAACTTCGAGCCCGCTGAGCCCAGCAGCGCTGCCAGTTCCTCGATCTGCTGGCGCGGCAGGCCGGAGAGGTCCTCGATCTGCTCCCAGGCGGTGCCTTCCACCAAAGTACGATATTCACCGTAGCTGACGGCGTGCTGGCGGATGAAGGCTTCATCCTGGTGCCCCGCCGCCAGAAGCGCTTTCGCCAAGCCACGGAACAAGGCCAGATCGCCATTCACGCGCACCTGTAGGTAGGTGGAGGCCAGCGCCGTTGAACGGCCTAACAAAGCGGTCACATGCTGGGGATGCGCGAAGCCGAGCAGCCCCGCTTCCTTCAATGGATTGATCGCCACCAGCTTCGCGCCCTTCTTCACCGCCTCTTCCAAGGTGCTGAGCATGCGCGGGTGATTGGTGCCCGGGTTCTGGCCGGCGCAGAGGATCACCTTGGCCTCCAGGAAATCGTCCATCGTCACCGTGCCCTTGCCCACGCCGATGGATTCCTTCAGCGCCAGGCCGCTCGACTCGTGGCACATGTTGGAGCAATCCGGCAGGTTGTTCGTGCCGTAGGCGCGGACGAAGAGCTGATAGAGGAAGGCCGCCTCATTGCTCGCGCGACCGGAGGTGTAGAAGACCGCTTGGTCCGGGCAGGGCAGGGCGCGCAGCTCTTCCGCTAGGATACCGAAGGCGGCGTCCCATGAGATCGGCTCGTAGTGGCTGGCACCTTCCCACAGCACCATCGGCTCGGCGAGGCGGCCTTGCTCGTCGTGCCAGGCATCGCTCTGATCTAACAGATCGGCCACGGAGTGCTTCGCGAAGAACTCGCGCCCGATCGTCCGCTTCATCGCCTCGGAGGCCACGGCTTTCGCACCGTTCTCGCAGAACTCCGCGAAGGAACGGTGGCCATCGGGATCCGGCCAGGCGCAGCTCGGGCAATCGAAGCCGCCGGCTTGGTTGAGATCGCGCAGTGCCTTGGTCCCGCGGGCGACGCCGTCCTTGCCGAAGACTTGCTTGAGCGATTCCACCACGGCGGGCAGGCCGGCGGCGCGCTTCTTGGGTTTCTTGAACTGGCCATCGCTCATTGGGGTGAAGCTAGAGGTGGCGCGGAGGCGGCGCAAAAGGAAAGGATGTTGCGGGGGTGTGGGGTGAATCCGGATTTAGGGAACCTCGTTGAGGTTCGGATCGGTTGGGCGGTGATCCCAGGGTAGACGCGATCCCGTCCTCCTGCGCCCTGCGGGCTGCGAAGGACGGGATCGCGTCAACCCTGGGCTGTAGTAGGGAACGGCGTTGCCGTTCTTAGAGAAGGAGCGGTGTTTGGTGTTCTTTGCCCGACCTTCCAAGCCGGCTGAAGCCGGCGCGCCCAGTATTTCCCTTTGAATGGAATCTCCCCTGTCTCCGTTAAAGGTGCGGGACGGTCGGGGGCAATTGCGCCCCTTGTCGCGATCCGCGCTTTCCGCTTGAGTCATGCCGATGGACCTCCGCCGTCTGGCCCTGAGCATCGCGACCCACTCCGGGGCCGTGGCGTTGGGGCTTGCTTGCTGGTGGGGATTCGCGGGCGGTCCGGCTGATTCCGCTCCCGCAGCGCAGGCGAATCCTGCCTCGGCGTCGCGCATCCCCAATGCCCGCGAGACGATCCAGGCGCGGCTCAAGGCGAGCGAGGAGAAGAGCCAGAAGTGGAAGTTCAATGCGGACCAGAAGGTGCGGGATGCCGCCCTGGAGGTGATCGCCAAGGGACCCGAGCGGCAACGCGAGAATGAGGCGCGCCTGGCTGAGCTGCGCTCGCTGGCGGACACCTACCGGAATACCGCGGACCTGCACGGCGTGCTGGAAGATGCGCTGGTGGCGGGCGAGGACGATAGCAGCATTGCCATCTTCCTGGAGTGGCACCGGCGCGATCCGGAGGCGGCCTTCGATGAACTCACCAAGCTGTCCGGCTGGGGCGATACGGTCTTGGCAGAGGATGCAGTGGCCCTGGCGGTCGAGACCGAGGGGCTGCTGGCCCAACTCGTCAGGGAGGACCGGCCCTATAGCCTGTGGGGCCCCATTTCCGAATTGTGCGGCCGGTCAATGGGAGAGACGGACCAGCTTGAGGCGCTGGCGGATGCCTATGCCAAGCTGCCCGAGGACCGGGCATACCAGATCATTTCTCATTTCCTGAACAACTGGGTACCGGATGAAGGCGCGGCGGCAGCCCGCTTCCTAGTGCAGGCTTCCGAGGCGTTCCGCCGCAAGTTTCTCAAGCAGCTTACTTGCGGAGGAATATCAGCACCGCAGTGGGGCTGGACGGACGAGTTCGCCGCCGCGCTGTTAGGCTCGGACCTCGGGCCCTGCGAGGATCTGCGCGGCGAACTGACCCGAGAAGCGGGTCGAACGGACAATCCGGTCTTCTCCAGTTGCTTGCCGCCGTCGCGGCCCTTGGAAGCCATCGTCCCGATCAAGAGCGCAGAGCAGATCGAGAATGTGGTCGGACAATTGCTGTATCGCGAGCGGGACTACCCGGAACTCTTCGCCACCGGCGAGATGGATCTGCCGGCGATCCAAGCCGCGCTGCTGGCGCAGATGGATGGTGCCGGGGCCTACCCCGAGGCGATGGCGGCGGCCTTGTTCAAGGGGCTGGCGGCCCAGCGCCCCGAGGATGCGATGGAATGGGCCGACGGGATCCTGCCACGGGAGAAGATTACCAAGATCTCCACCGCCCTGATCATGGAGACCGATGATCCGCGCTTGAGCTGGCGTGCCCGCATGCTCGCGGTGCTGCCCACGCGGACGGCGGATGTCTCGTCGTGGAGGGAGGACACTGCGGAGGAATTGCGCGAGAGCGTGCAGGAGTGGCCGGGTCTTGCGCCGGAGCCTGCGGCAGCGGCGCTGGCAGGGATCCCCGCGGAGTCCCTCTTGAATCCCCCGCCGGAGAAAGGGAAGAAGCCATGAAGCGCGCTTCCATCCTCTCCCATGGTTTGGCGGTGGCGGTGGGCTTGCTCGTGGCGGCCACGGTTCTTCCACGTCCGGGCTCGGGCGGGAACACGGCTGAGGTCACCGGTCCGGAGCTGTCCGCAAAGTCGGCTGCCCGTGCGGGAAGTGCCAAGGCCAGCGGCCCGCGCGAGATACTGGAGGAACTCAGCCACATGCCGATGGACCCCATCCAGCGCAGCAACCTGAAAGGCGAGCTCTGGTCCGAGTGGACGAAGGCCGATCCCGAGGGAGTCCTCCGCCAGTTGCAAGGCCGCGCATGGCCCGACGGCTGCAGTTACTTCTACGGCCCGAAGTATGCCTTCCTTGAACTGGCCAAGAGGAATCCCGAGGCGCTGATCGACTATGCCCGCAGGGAGGGTTGTGGAGATGCTTGGAGCGCGCTCTGCAATTCCGGCGATCCGCGGCGGATTCTGCCGCTGCTGCTGGCCAAGGGGGATGAAGAGCCCTTGCCCGCATCGATATTTGGCACGCTCTTCGGGCGCGGGCTGGCGGTGGACTCGTCCTTTCAAAATGAGTTCTCCAAGCTCGAGGATCCCGAGCGGCGTAAGGCTGCCTTCGCCGCCATCTCGGCGGAGCTGCTCGAACGCCAACGGCTCGATGACTACTTCCGCTTCATCGGGGAAGCAGGGATGGATGCGGCGGTGATCGGCAAGGAGTATGGATCCCAGGTGGGTGATGATGAGCGTTTGATCGCCGAGATCGCTCATCTCCCGGAGGATGCTCGCACGGCTGCCATGGGCGGCGTGGTCGATGGATTCGCCAAGCACGGCCTCTCCTCCGCGGAGGAAACCATGGAGACCCTCGCGAACCTGAACGCGACGGGCTGGTGGGGCTGGCCGGAGAATGATCCGGAGTGGCAAGGCAAGTTGCGCCACCTGATGGAGGACACCATCTGGAGTGGAGATGGCAATGACGACGAGTGGTGCGACTGGGCGCTGAAGTTGCCCGAGGGAGAAGTCGCCCGGTTCATGAAGACAAGGGCCCTGCACCGCTGGGCGAATCGCCCCGGCCCGGACTGGCAGCCACGCCTCGCCGCGATCACCGATCCCGCGCTGCATGACATGGCGGCCGCGACGCTCGCACTGGGTCTCCCCGGAGAGGAGGAGGCAAGCGCCGTGGTCGGCATGATTGCAGACGGGGAGTTGAGGAGGAAGACTGCGGAGGAGTTGCAGTCGCGGAAAGAACGTGGGGAGGAGCGTGATCCTTTCGGGAGGAGTGAGGAGTGGGATCCTTTCGCGGGGGAGTAGTGAATAAATGAGGCTTTCCGTTTGAGTCATGACGATGAAGTTCCGCCGCATTGCCCTGCGCACCGCGACCCATCTGGGGGCTGCGGTGCTGGGCGGGATCGTCTGGTGGTTTGCTGTGGGCGCGGATCGGCCCCGGACCGCAGGCGCTCCGGCAGCGGTAACTGCGGCCAGTTCGCCATCCAGCCGTGCGACTGCGGCGCTCCAGTCGCGGATGGCGGAGGAAGACGAGAGCCGGAAGGAGCGCGGGGAGGGGCCTGGTCGCTCGATCCGCCAGAGGGCGCTGGAAGACATTGCGCAGCGTTCGGGGAACGAGCGCGAGAAGGCGGAGCGTTTCGCGAAGCTGAGTTCACTGGCCGATACCTATCGCAACACGGAAGATCTCCGCGGCGTCCTCGCCACAGCCCTGGCGGGAAACGACACGGACAACAGCGAGGCGATCTTCCTGGAGTGGCACCGCCGCGATCCCGCGGGCGCCTTCGATCAACTCGCGCTGCTCAGCGGGTGGATGGAAGCCTTGGATGGGGAGACGGCCATGGCGCTTGCCTTCGGGAAGGATGAGCTCGTGGCCGAACTGGCCAAGCCCTCGCGGTCCGATGCTTTCGCCGATGTCCTGATGGACTTGGCGGGCTGGAATTGGGGCGAGGCGGATGACTTGGCCAGTCTGGTGAAATGCCATGGAAGCTTGCCGGCGGAGCGGGAGGAGGAATTGATCCGGGATTTCCTGCTCAACTGGGTTCCTTCCGATGGTGCGGCTGCGGTGGCGACCCTCTCCGCCAGCCCGCAGGAATTCCGCCGCCGCTTTCTCACCGCGCTGGAAGAAGGCCAATACCATGTGCCGCATTCGGCGTGGACGGAAGAGTTTGCTGCAGCGCTGTTCCGAACGAACCTGGGGGATAGCGAGGACATCCGGGCGAAGCTTGAAGAACAGGCCAAGCTTGCGGGCGAGGCCCCTGTTGCTCCCGGGAAAAGCCCCGCTGAAGCAGAAGCTGCCGTGCCTCCCGGTGCGGGCACTCCTGAAATGGATCCTGCCTATCTCGGTGAAATGGTGAAGCAACTGGTCCGGGGCGAGCGGGACTATCCGGCTCTCTTCGAAGCAGGAGAGATGGACCTGCCGGCCATCCAGGCGGAGTTGCTCAAGAAGATGCCGGGCATGGAGCGCTATCCGGAAGAGCTCGCGAAGGTGATGTTCCAGCATCTGGCTGCCTACGATCCGGAAACGGCTCTGGAATGGGCCAAGGGCAAGATGCCGGAGGATGACATCCGGGGGCGCTCTACCATCATCTTGCGGGATGTTGCCGATCCGCGGCTGAGCCGTGTCTCTTATCTCCTTTCGACGCTGCCTACGCAGTATCTGGAGGTGGACCGCAGCGAGATGAGAGTCAGTGCCTCCAGGTCCGGCAAGGCGATGCGCGAGCGGCTCGCGGAGTGGGCGATCTATGCTCCCGGTCCCGCGGGCGAGGCCACTGAGGGAATCCCGCCGATATCCGCCTTGTCTCCCGATCCGGAGTCCGAGGAGGAGATGCAGAATTTCCGCAATGACGAGGAGGAGGATCCATGAGTCGCAGTCGTCCGGCGCTCATCACCCATCTTCTGGCAGTGCTGGCGGGTGTGCTTGCGGTTGCATGGTGGCACTCTGCTGCGGGAAGCCACGCCGGGGTGGCACTCTCACCGGAAGCCGCACCCGCCAAGTCACCGCAACGGGAAAGGGCAGAGGCCGGGGCCACAAGTCCCCGCGAGATGCTGGAGGCGCTGCGCTGGATGCCGATGTCCGCGGCACGCCGGAGTGAGGAGACCTACGGCCTGTGGTGCGAGTGGGCCAAGGCCGATCCCAAGGGCATGCTCGCTTATCTGGAGGGGAAGGCTTGGCCGGGCGCCGAAATTTCTTCGTTCGGCTTCGGCCTCCAGCAGAAGGTCTTTGGCGAATTGGCGCTCAAGGATCCCGCTTGGCTCATCGCCTATGCCCGGCGGCATGGTTCGATCGCTGCATGGGAGGCTCTCAGTGACAGGGGCGATCCCAATGTTGTCTTCAGACTTCTCGCGAGCGAGAAGGAGCCCATTCCCGCAGCCATCTACACGAGCCTTTTCGAGAAGGGCGCTGCGGTGACTTCTTCCTTCCACCAGCACCTGGCGGAGATCCAAGATCCTGCCGCGAAGGCTGCGGCTTTTGAAGGAGCTGCTCCGGCTTTGCTCGAACTCAGCCGCATCGGCGACTTCATGAGCCTGGTTTCGGATGCGGGCATCGATGGGAAGCAGGCGGGAGAAGCCTTCGGGAAGTTCTGCGCGGAGCAGTCGCATCCTGAGCTCTTGGGTGAGATTGGCAGTCTTCCTCCGGAAGCGCGCGTGGTCGTCGTGGCCAAAGTGATGGAGCAGCTGGATAGCTTTGGCAGCCACCGCTACGCCGAGGCGGAGAAGGTGATGGAAGGGCTCGGCAGTCTAAGCGAGGCGGATGGCCGGGCTTGGGCAGCCAGTGACCCGGAATGGCAGGAGACGCTCGAAGGCGCGATCCGGGAGTCCCTCCGGGGCGACGGCGATGCGCGCGAGAAGGTCTGGTATGACTGGGCGCTCAAGCTTCCTTCCGGCGAACTTGCCACGGTCATGAAGCGCGCGGCCTTCAAGCGCTGGGCGGAGGACTCCGGTCCGGACTGGCAGCCACGCTTGGCAGCGATCACCGATCCCGCGCTGCATGACATGGCGGCCGCGACACTAGTCCAGTGGCTCTCCGATGAGAAGCAGGCGGCCGCGGCCGCGATCAAGGACGAAGCCCTGAGGGAGAAGACCCTGAAGGAGCTGAGGGGAGAATCCGGGGAGGAAGATCCGCCGGAAGAATGAAGCTTGGCCCCTGCCTAAATTCCCCGCCTGCCGATCCCTTGGAAAAAGAATCGCCTTCCCGTCGCTAAGAGGGCAGACCCGACGCCATCGAATGAACACGAATCTTCCTCCTCTGCTCGGCTTTATGATGACCACGCTTCCGCTCGCCGCGGTGATCGATTACCCGGAGACCCGCAAGACGGATGTGGTGGACCAGCTCCATGGCACCGCAGTGGCCGATCCCTACCGCTGGCTGGAGGATGACAACTCGGAGGAGACGAAGTCCTGGGTCACCGCGGAGAACCGCGTGACGGAGAATTTCCTGAGCGGCATCCCGCAGCGCGCGGAGATCCGCAAGCGGCTGTCGGACCTGTGGAATTACGAGCGCACCGGCGCGCCGAAGGAATTCGGCGGGCGCTGGTTCTTTACCTACAACACCGGCCTGCAGAACCAGTCCGTGCTGAAGGTCTCCGAGAGCCTGGATGGCGAAGCGCGCGTGCTGCTCGATCCGAATGCGCTTTCGAAAGATGGCACCGTGGCGCTGGCCAGCTTTGAGCCGAGTGAGGATGGCAAGCTGTTAGGCTACTCGATCTCCCGCGGCGGCAGCGATTGGAATGAGATCCTGGTGCGCGATGTGGCCACGGGCAAGGACACCGGCGATCACTTGCAGTGGGTCAAGTTCAGCGGCATCTCCTGGACCAAGGATGGCAGCGGCTTCTACTACAGCCGCTATGATGAGCCAGCGGCGGGTGCCGCACTCACGCAGAAGAATGAATTTCAGAAGCTCTTCTTCCACAAGATCGGCACGCAGCAGGCCGACGACAAGCTGATCTATGAGCGCAAGGACGAGCCGCGCTGGGCCTTCGGCGCTGGCGTCACGGAAGATGGCAAGTATCTCGTCATCCACGTGTCGAATGGCACCGACCCGCGGAACCGGATCTTCTACAAGGACCTCTCGCAGGCGGAAGCACCTGTCGTCGAGCTGCTCGACAAGGCGGATGCGGACTATGAGTTCGTGGACAACCAGGGGAGCGTGTTCTACTTCCGCACGGACCTCGATGCACCGCGCCGCCGCGTGATCGCGATCGATGTGAAGAAGCCCGCGCGCGAGGAGTGGAAGGAAGTCATCCCGCAGGGCAAGGACCTGCTGCAGGCCACGAGCAGTGTGGGCGGCAAGCTGGTCTGCTCCTACCTGCAGGATGCGAAGAGCGCGGTTTCCGTGTATGGCTTCGATGGCAAGCTGGTCCGCGAGGTCGCGCTGCCGGCCATCGGCAGTGCCGGCGGCTTCCAAGGCTGGAAGACGGACAAGGAGAGCTTCTACTCCTTCACCAGCTTCACGGATCCGGGCGCGATCTACCGCTACAACCTGGAGACGGGCGAGAGCAAGTTGTGGAACCGCCCGAAGGTCGGCTTCGATGGCAGTGCGTATGAGACCAAGCAGGTCTTCGTGACCAGCAAGGACGGTACGAAGGTGCCGGTCTTCATCACGCACAAGAAGGGCATCGCGCTGGATGGCAGCCACCGTGCGCTGCTCTATGGCTACGGCGGTTTCAATATCAGCATGACTCCCGGCTTCTCCGTGGGCCGTGCAGTGTGGCTGGAGCGGGGCGGCATCCTGGCCGTGGCGAACCTGCGCGGCGGCGGCGAGTATGGCCGCGAGTGGCACCTGGCCGGGACCAAGCTGCAGAAGCAAAACGTCTTCGATGACTTCATCGCCGCCGGTGAGTGGCTGGTGAAGGAGAAATACACCACTTCCGCCAAGCTCGGCATCCAGGGCGGTAGCAATGGCGGCCTGCTGATCGGTGCCTGCATGACCCAGCGTCCGGATCTCTTCGGCGCGGCGCTGCCAGCAGTGGGCGTGATGGACATGCTGCGCTTCCACAAGTTCACCATCGGCTGGGGCTGGGAGAGCGACTACGGCAGCGCGGAGAATGCGGAGGAGTTCCAGGCGCTGCTACGATACTCACCGTACCACGTGCTGAAGCCCGGGACAAAGTACCCCGCCACCATGGTCACCACCGCGGACCACGATGACCGCGTGGTCCCCGCGCACAGCTTCAAGTTCGCCGCGCGCCTGCAGGAGTGCCAGGCCAAGGACGGCCCGCCGGTGCTGATCCGCATCGACAGCAGCGCCGGGCACGGCGCGGGCACGGCGCTCTCCAAGATGATCGACCGCACGGCGGATGAGTGGTCCTTCCTGGAGGCCAGCTTGAAGAACTGAGGAGGCAAACTTCCCGATCCTGAAACGCAAGAGGCCCGGTGGCATAAGCCCCGCCGGGCCTTTTTTGGCCACTGACCGGCAAAGTTGTATTACTACCCGAATGGGGGTATTTGTGTCAGAATGGGACTATTACTACCCGAATGTTCCTTAGATTTGGGTTTAAAGTCACTTTTATCTGGAAATAGTGGCCGAATTTGGATTTTTGGTACCGGTGCCGTTCCCCAGACCTCCTGGCACCACTCAACCCAGAAAATCCATGACCAACCCTTCGGCCCGCGCCCGCTTGGGCGCTTTGGCGGCGGCTTCCGTCGTCCTCGCATCCTCCCCCCTCCACGCCGCGAACTACACGTGGCAGACCGCAGGCACCACCAACGCCTGGAGCACCACTGGCACCGATACCAACTGGTTCATCGACGCAGGCACCACGCTCTCGCCTTGGGCGGATGCGAATGCAGCGATCTTCGATGCGACCACCGGTGAGACCGTCACGCTGACTGGCACCGTGGCCCCGGCATCCACCACCGTGAACAACAACGGGAACTGGGTGCTGAATGGCACCGGTGTGCTCGGCGGCACGGGCGGCACGCTGACCAAGAATGGCACCGGCACGCTCACGCTTTCCAATACCGTGGCGAATACCTTCACCGGTGGTGCCACCGTCACCGCCGGTACACTTGCCATCGGCACCGGCGGCACGGGTGCGAATACCAGCACCATCAGCGCGCTGGGCACCGGCACGGCGAACGTGAACACCGGCGGCACCCTGAAGCTGTGGATCCAGAATAGCACCGCCTTCACCATCACCAATGCCCTGTCGATCAACGGCGGCAACATCCTCAACGAGGACGGCAACCACACGCTCTCCGGCAACGTGGCGCTTGGCGCCAGCGGTGGCACCTTCCGCGCGAAGTGGGGCGGCAAGAACCTCACCATGACGGGCGTGATCTCCGGCACGAACAGCCCGGTGACCATCGCGCGCTCCGCGGATGGCGCTGGTGAAGCGACCGCCACGGTGGTCCTCACCAACTCGAATACCTACACCGGTGGCACCACGGTGAACTCCGGCGTGCTGCAGCTCGGCAATGTGGTGGCCACCGACAAGGGCGGCACCGGCGTGATCCGCGGCACCCTCACCGTGAATAGCCCGGGCAATGCCACGCTCGGCTTTATCAATGCCACGGGCTACACCGGCGGGCAGAAGGTCGATATCCTCAACATCAACGGCTCGACCATCAACCACACCGCCAGCGGCGACGCTTGCTGGGGCGTGACCTACAACTTCACCGGCGGCACCCTGCAGACCACCGGCACCGGGCGCTACACCTTCGGCGGTGGCACCTCGATCAACACGGCCGCTTCCACCAGCCAGGCCTCGATCAATGGCAGCGTCTTCATGCGCGATGGCAACCCCGGCAACACGGTCCCCGTGAATACCGCGGATGGTGCCGCGCCCTATGACCTGGCCGTGAATGCCAACGTGACCCTGGGCACCGGCGGCGTGGGCTTCACCAAGTCCGGCGCGGGCACGATGCTGCTCAATGGCCCGGCCAATGCCTACACCGGCGACACGATCGTCAATGCCGGCACCCTGGTGCTCGGCCCTGCGGGCGTGCTGCCCACCTCCGCGGTGACGGTGAACAACACCGGCACCTTCCGCTCGGATATCGCGGGCAAGACCCTGCCTGCGCTGACCGCCACCAATGGCTCCACCCTGGTCCTGCCCGCCGTGACCGGAGGCACTACCACGGTGACCGGTGCGCTCAACCTGGCCGATGGCGCGACGATCAACGTGGCCCCGATCCTCGGTTCCGCGACAGTGAATGGCGTCTATGACCTGGTCACCGCGGGCAGCATCACGGGCACTGGCAGCGTGGTCGCCGCGCCGCAGAGCGCCTTCGGCCCGACGCGTGTGACCGGCAGCGTGGGCGTGAGCGGCAACAAGCTCCAATACACCGTGACGGGCACGGGTGCTGGCCTCGTCTGGAACAATGCCAGCCTCGGTGGTGTGGCCACCGGTGTGTGGGACACCAACACGAGCGCCAACTTCAACAACGGCGGCGGCAATGATGTCTTCAAGGCCTTCGACTCGGTGACCTTCGACGACACGGTATCGTTCGGCGCGGCCAAGACGATCAACGTGACTGGCGCGGTGGCTCCGGCCTTGATCACGGTCAACAACAGCACCGGCAACGACTACACCCTCAGCGCGATCTCTGCCTCCGCGGGCAGCCTGATGGGTGCCGCCAACATTACCAAGACAGGTCTCGGCACGCTCACCCTGGGTGCCAACCTGGTCTACGGTTCCGGCGGTGGCGCGATCTCCGTGAGCGGGGGTACCTTCAACCTGGGCGGCAAGACCCTGCCGAACCAAGCGAGCTTCGCTCTGACCGGCAATGCCACGCTTTCGAATGGCACCATCCCGGTCACCGGCAACTCCGACCTCCAGTTCGGTACGATCTCCGGTGCGATCACCGGCCCGGGCACCTTCACCAAGACCACGGTAGGCACGCTCATCCTCACGGGCGCGAGCAACATCACCGGTGCAGGCACCATCTCGGCCGGCTCCTTGCAAGTGGGCAACGGTGCTGCCGCAGGTACCCTCGGCAGCGGTCCGGTAAGCATCGCCTCCGGTGCGAACCTGACCTTCTTCCGGAGCGACAATCCCTTCGCCGCGGTGGCCAACAACCTCACGGGCGCAGGCACGGTCAACTTCACCGGCACTGGCACCAGCCTGCAGTCATCCTACACGATCAGCGGGAACAACAGTGGCTTCAGCGGCACGATCACATCGGCCAACAGCCGCGTGAACCTGGACAACGTGACCGACACCGGCACGGCGACCCTGACCACCGGCATCAATGGCCAGTTCTGGCCGACGGCGGGCGTCTACACCAACCCGATGAGCATCGCTGGCACCGGCTGGCTTGAAACCGGCGGTCCCTTCGGTGCGATCCGCGGTGCCAACGGCGCGAGCCTCAATGGTCCGATCACCCTGATCGGTGATGCCCGAATCTCCGCCCATGGCTCCACGCTGAACATCGGCGGTAACATCGGTGAAAGTGGTGGAGTGCGGAATCTTGAACTAGGCGGCACCAGCCTCGCCTCCGGGATCACGCTCACTGGCAGCAGCAACTACACCGGCACCACCGCGATCAACACGGCGAACGTGACCCTGCGTGGCAGCCTCGGCAATACCGCCGTGACCGTGAACAACGCCTCCAGTATTGCGGGCAACGGCAGCATCGCCGGTTCGCTGAGCTTCGCGGGTGCGGCCACCGGCCTGGGTGTGAACCTCGGCCTGCCCGGTGCCCTCACGGTGGCGGGTGCGGTGAACATGGGCAGCGGTGTCACCACCGTGACCCTCACTCCGGCTCCGGGCCTGACCCCGGGTGGCGTGGTGACCCTGATGAACTACGGCTCGATCACTGGCACCACGGCGAACTTTGCCATGGCAAACCTGGCCACCTACCGCCAGGCGATCTTCAATGTCGGAGCCACCTCCGCCACGGTCGATCTCGGCGCGAAGGCGCTGACCTGGTCCGGCACGGGTGGCCTGGTGTGGGACATCGCGACCACGAGCAACTGGTTGGATACGACGCCCGCAGCAAGCCCCTTCTACCAGGGTGACACCGTGAGCTTCACGGATGCAGCCGGCGCGGCGAATGCGGCGGTCACGGTCAATGCGGCCGTGGCTCCGGCAGCGGTCACGATCAACAACTCCACCGCGGTGCCCTATACCTTCACCGGTACCGGCAGCGTGGGCGCGGGAGCCACGCTCACCAAGTCGGGCAATGGCCTGGCCACCGTCACCATGAACATGCCCGTGACCAGCACCACGGTGAATGGCGGCAGCCTGATCGTGGATGGCAACAACGCGGTGAACCGCCAGGGCAACGGCAGCGTGGTCACCATCAACAACGGCGGCACCTTCGAGATCCGCGGCGTCAATGCGCTGCCGAGCAATGTCAATGCGATCAGCACGGTGGTGAATGCGGGCGGCACCCTCCGCTTGGTCACCGGCTTCAGCGCGGGTGCTCCCGCCGCTGGCAGCCACTGCCACCTCAACAACGTGACGCTGAACGGCGGCACGCTGGACTTCACCTACTCCGGCACCGGCACGGCGTATAACAACGAGTCCTTCCAGTTGAATGGCACCGTGACGGTGGGCGGCAGCAGCGCCTCCACCATCCAGTCGCTTGAAAACATCACCAACCAAGGCATCGCGCTCGCGGCCAGCCGCACCTTCGCGGTGGCGGATGTCACGGGCAGTGCGGCCTCGGACCTGGTGATCACCGCGGAAGTGGAGAACAGCGACTCGAACAACGGCGCGCTGGTGAAGACCGGTGCGGGCACCTTGGAACTCGCTGCATCCAATAGCTACAGCGCTGGCACCACCGTGAGCGCGGGCACGCTGCTGCTGACCAACGGGACCTCCGGCAGTGCCACTGGCACCGGCGCGGTGACTGTGGCGGCAGGGGCTACCCTCGCTGGCCAAGGCACCGCCAGTGGCGCGGTGACTGCGGCGGGGATCATCGATCCGGGCAGCGCGACCACCATCCTGAATACCGGCGCGCTCACCCTCACCGGCACCTACGCGCCGGAGATCAATGGCACCGATACCAGCATCCTGGTCGTCACCGGCAACATCAACCTCACCGGCGCGACGCTGGCCCTCACCAGTTCCGGTGCCGGGGTCACGCAGAACAGCTACGTGGTTGGCAGCTGGACTGGCACCCGCACCGGCGCCTTCGGCACCGTGACGGGCCTGCCCTCCGGCTATAGCGTGCAGTATGACGACACGAACAAGCTGATCCTGGTCGCCGTGGCTTCCGGCTACACCCAGTGGCTGGCGAACTACCCCGGGCTGGCCGACACCACGCCGGGCGGGGATTCGGACAAGGACGGCATCGTGAACCTGCTGGAGTACACGCTCGGCGGGAACCCGACGACCAACAGCAGCGCCCTGCTGCCGACCACCCAGATCAGCGGCTCGAACCTGCTCTTCAAGTTCAAGCGCAGCGATGCCTCGGAAGGCGATACCACCCAGAAGGTGCAGTGGTCCACCAACCTCAACCCCGGCTCCTGGACCGACATCGCGGTGAACCCGGCCCCGGCCGGCAGCGTGACCATCACCGAGAACGGCTCCGCGGATGACGACGTGACCGTGGCCATCCCGATCGGCAGCAACATCCAGATCTTCGTCCGCCTGGTGGTGACGCAGAACTGAGAGACGGAACGCCTGTGACTCCCGCATGTCCCGGTCCCCGCAAGGGGACCGGGACATGTTCTTTTTAGGAGCGCGGTTTTCGAGGCGGCTTGGCTGTTTCAAAGGGGCGAGGGGACAGGGGCGGGAAATAGGCCGGGCTTTTCACACTTTGCGGCTTGTTCCTGCATCCCGGTCTTTCAAGGATCACCACAACTCCGGAGTCGATATGTCATCTTTCGTCCCCCACTCCCTCCGCCGCCAGGCCGGTCGCATACTGCTCCTGCTAGGCACGCTGGGAGCGGTGGCACCCGCCTCCGCCGATGTTTCCGATCCCGTGGGCTACGTGGCCTACAGCATCCCGGGCGGGTCCCGGCGGCTGGTCGGCGTGCCGCTGACCCAAGCCTCGACTCGGGCATCAACGGTCTCCTCGCTGAAGGAGGACCGGATCGTGCTCCCGCAGCCGGTGCAGGCCTCCTATTTCGGCGGTGCCGCCACGATGATGGTGCAGGTCCGGCAGGGCGCGAATGCCGGGCTGACCTTCACCGCCACCGGCTTCGAGGGGAATGAGCTGATTGTCGACACCCCACCGCGGACCTACGTTTTCCCGGGGGATACGGTGACCCTCTTCCCCAACTACAATCTCAACACGCTCCTCGGCGCGAACAACACCTTCGGTCTCCAGACCGGTGCCAGTGCGGAAGAAGCGGATACCGTCAGCTTGTGGAATGCGGCCACGCAGATCTCGCGGACCTTCTATTTCCAAAGCGGCGGGGGCGGCTGGCGCGAGGCAGGCCAGGAGGCCGCTGGCAACCGCGGCGATGTAACCATCAACTTTCCCGCCGCGATCATGGTCAACCGGCGCGCCGCAACGCCCTTGAATCTCGTCGTGGTCGGCGTGGTGCCGATGCCGCTGGACCAGCGCTACTTCCGGGTGTTGCCGGGCCGCAATCTGATCAGCGCCCCCTTCTCAGCGGCGGCCACGGTCGCCGACTACGGCCTCTATGATGAATTTTACCCGCGATTCTCCATGTTTGCCGGTCCCTCGGCGCCGGAGGCGGATACTCTGCGCCTGACGAGTGCCGGGACGGCCAATGAATCCGAGGTGATCTACTACCGCAGCGGCCATGGCTGGGAGTTGGCGGGCAGCGGCGGTGATGCCGCGGCCACCCCGGTGGAGCTCGGGCAGGCGATGGACTTCCAGCGCTTTGGCCCCGCGGGATTCATTCGCGCGAACGGGGTGCCGAACGGGGAGGGGCCGCTCAGGAGCATCGCCTCGGCTCCTGTTGCCACCGTGCCCATCCAGGGCCTTCAGGCCGGCTCCGGCAGCCTGAGCATCCGGTGGTCCGGTGAGGCAGGTGCCGCCTACCAAATCCAGCGCCGCACGCCGGGTGGGGAGTGGCAGGATATCGGAGGGGAAACGGTTGCCGCAGAGGGCGTGACCACCACCACCTGCCCGGCTACGGGCAGTGGCGAACTTAGAATCGTGAAGAAGTAGGAAAATGAAAGCGGCTCCGGTTCTCCTCACTCTCGCCTGCCTGGCTCTGCGCCCGGCCATGGCGTCCAATGTCGTCATCTCGAATTATTCCGAGCCCGGGAACGAGGACAGCATCCTGATGGATTCCCAACACCAGCCGCTCCCGCTCGGTTCGCTGGTGCAGCTCGGGACCTTCCCGGGCAAGAGCGCGGCGGAGGTCTCCGCCCTGGCGAATGCCGGCGGCCAGGAACTGATGGCCGCGCTGGTCCCCTTCGGCCAGCCGGTGGTGATCGGTGCCGGGTCTAGCAGCAGCGCCGGGACCCTGGAGTTCACCGCCAGCAGCGCCGTGGCGGCGGGAATCACCGGACTGCACTTGGTGGTGGTGAATGCCCCCAGCGCCGCCGCCGCCACTGAGCGGCTCGTGCTTGCGATCGGGAGCCCGGTGCCTGCGGATGATCCGAGCGGCTTGCCCGGTTACCTCGCGGTGCACTTGCGGAATGCTGTGCTGGTCTTTGGTTCGTCGACTGCCACCGGTTTTGCCACGAGCGCAGGATCCCCGCAGCAGGGATTTGCCGCGTGGATTGCGGCCCAGCTCGGCAACGGGGCGCTTGCCGAGGATCTGCTCCCGGCTGCCGATGCCGACCGCGATGGTCTTCCGAACTTGCTCGAGTATGCCTTAGGCTCCGCTGCAAATGACGGCAGCTCGCGTGCCGCTCTCGAACTCCTCAAGGTGGAGGACAGCTTCGTGGTCCAATACCTGCGCCGGACGGATGATGCCGCGCTGGCGATCTCCTGCGAGACCACGGAAGATCCGGCAGCGCCGCAGTGGAACACCTTGGGCACGCCGCTTTCGGTCGCCGCTGATCAAGTCGGGGTGCCTGCCGGTTATGAGCGGGTTCGCCAGGCTCTGCCTGCTGCGGGAGCTTGCCTCTTCGCCCGCCTGCGTGCGTCCGATTGAGTCCGCTGTTAGAGCCGGACTTGCGCGAGCTTCTCCGGGTTTCGCATCACATACATCCGCCGGATCTTGTCGCCCTCCGGCTCGAAGAGCATCAAATCGCTGATCTGCCCGTCGCGCACGTAGGCCAGGCCTTCGAGTCCGTTGAAACGCACCTCGCGGACCTCGTCGGGGATGCGGTTCCGGCGGGTGAGGCTTTCGTACATGCGCGCGATCTTGTCGCTGCCGTAGATCGGCCACAGCGCGGCGCGGACCACGCCGCCGCCATCGGAGAGCAGGATCGCATCGTCTAGCAGGAGTTGCTTCAGACCGGAGAGGTCACCGCCGCGCGCCGCCTTCAGGAAGGCTGCGGCGAGGCGTCGGCCGGCACCGGCTTCCACCGGATGACGCGGGGCTTCCGCCTGCAGATGCTTGCGCGCGCGGGATGCGAGCTGGCGGCAGGTTTCGGGAGTGCGGGAGAGGAAATCGCCGATCTCCTCGAAGGACTCGCGGAAGACATCGTGCAGCAGGAAGGCCGCACGCTCCAAGGGCGTGAGGCGTTCCATGGCGTGCAGCATTGCGTAGGAGACCTCGTCGCTGGCCGGGTCCGCAGGATCATCCGCGATCGGTTCCGGCAGCCACTCGCCCACGTAGGTTTCCCGCCGCACGCGCGCGGAGTTCAGGTGATCCAGGCAGAGCCGCGTGACCGTCTTGGCCAGGTAGGAGCGCGGCGCGCCGATCTCCGCCACGCGCACCTGCGCCCAGCGCAGCCAGGCTTCCTGCACGATGTCCTCGGCATCGGCCAGGATGCCCAGCATGCGGTAGGCAAGCGAGCGCAAGAATGGCCGCTGCTCCTCGAAGAGGGCAGCGGCATCGGCAGCGGTAGGAGCATCCATCACAGTCAGGCGGCCCCCACAGGGTGGACGGACCGGAAGGAAATGGCGAGACGGTTCCATGTATTGATAGTGCCAATCAAGAGGGTGATCTGGACCCGTTCCTGCTCCGTGAAATGGCGGGCGAGTTCCTGATACACATCGTCCGGCGCATTGGTCTGGGAGATCAGCGTGACCGCCTCCGTCCAGGCCAAGGCGGCGCGTTCCTTTTCCGTGAAGAGCGGGGATTCCCGCCAGACGCAGAGCAGATTCAGCCGCTGCTCGGTCTCGCCGGCCTTGCGCAGGTCGCGCGAGTGCATGTCCACACAGTAGGCGCAGCCATTGATCTGGGAGGCGCGCAGCTTGATCAGCTCGCGCAGGTTCTGGGGCAGCTCATTGGTGGTCACGTGCTTCTCCAGCGCGAGCATCGCTTGGAGGGAGGCAGGGTCGGCCTTGTAGTAGTCGAATCGGGCTTGCATGTTCTTGGTGCGCAATCCGCGCACCTTTCCTGACGGGATTCCCCGGCGGAACGTGACACGTGGGCGAAATTTTTTTTTCCGGGCGGGGGATGGGAGGCACCACGAATCAGCAGCCCAATCCCACGAATGAAGGCAGGGAAAAGGGAGTCCGGAAACACTACTCTTTGATTCGTAAGATTGTGCCGCTGATTCGTGGTGCCTCCCTTCGACGCCCCGTCTTCACACTCCTTTCACGATTCCAGACGTGACGGGCGGTCTAACAATCGATATCTGCCCCACAACTCACACCCTTGCCCTAGCCTCCGATGATCGATATCCGCCAGCGCTTTCCCCACATGAAACCCGTGGCGAGCCCGCCCAGCCTCTTCACCATCAATGGTATCGGAGTGACGATGTACGGTCGGCGGGACTATGACGCGGCCACCGGCACCTACATCAAGACCCGCTGTTTCTGCATCATTTTCATCCCGATCTTCCCCTTGGATTCCTACCGGGTGGCGGATGCGAAGCCGCGCGGCTGGTATTTCTTCGGGAAAGAAAAGGGCAGCGGATTCGCCAGCGCCGTGCGCTGGTGCATGCTCACGCTGGTGGCGCTGGTGATTGCCAGCGGCATGTGGAGCGCCCACACCCACTCCCTTCCCTACCGCGAGAAGAAGGCGCGCGCCACCGCTGAAAAGCAGATCCAGGAGGGCAAGCAGCTCGACGCCGTGGAGACCTACCAGGCCGCCATGAATGATGGCCTGGGCACGATCCAGGAGTGGCGCGAGGCGATGGCCAAGCTCCTGCGCGAGCAAATCGCCTGCGGGGAGCTTCCCCGGGCGGAGGCCGCAGTGCGCAAGGCCGAGTCCAAGCGCAAGATGGCTGGCGGCCCGCTGCTGCCGGACCTGCCGGACCGCGTCTTGGAAGCCGCGGCCAAGTATCCCGCGGAAGGCTCCATCCGCCTGCTCTCCGCCTTCGAGCCCGCGCCCACCGATCTGCCGAAGGTCCATGCCGCGCTGAAGGCCTCCTTGGAAAGGCTCCACCAGTCCAAGCCGGAGGATCCGGAGGTCCGCATCAAGCTCGCCCTGATGCGCGAGGAAGTGGGCGAGGTGGCCGGTGCGCTCGAACTGCTGGCCCCGGCCGCGGATCACCTGGGCGATGGCGAGGGCGCGCGCCTCTACGGCAAGCTCCTGATGGGGGAAGGCCACGAGGCGGAGGCACTGCCTCACCTGGAGCGCTACGTGAACGCGCGGCTGGATGGCTGGAAGAGAGCGGAGACCGCCCTCGAGCGTGGCTACGAGAACGCCCGCGAGCATCACATCAAGCAACTGGAGAGCGATCCCGCTTTCATGCGGCGCTACAACAACTCCAGCAAGGAGGATCAAGAGCGCATGGTTGAGGAGCAGCTCGCCAAGCGCATGGAGAAGGACGAGTCGATCCACGCCGCGCGGGAGCGCTACGAAAAGGCGGCCGTGATCGCCGGTCCGCTCATGGAGCTCGGCGTGGCGCGGTTGCGCATGGCCCAGGCCAGCGACGATGCCGCCAAGCGCACGGACCTGCTCAAGAAGGCGGAGGAAGCCTTCCTCGCGCTCCAATCCTTCGCCGGGGAAACGGACGAGTATCGGCTCTTCCTCGGGCAGGTCTACTTCTGGTCCGGGCGTGAACCGGAAGGCCGCAAGCTCTTCGAGGAACTGCTGAAGACCAACAGCCGGGACATCGCCACACTCTTCGGTTTGGCGAACATCTACCGCGATCTGGGCGAGACCGACGACGCCCGCGAGCTGCTGGACGAGGCCTACCCCAAGGCCACGGAGGAGAAGATGAAGTCCTCCATCGTGGGCCTGCGCTCGCTCTTGTGCCGCACGGCGGATGAGAAGATCGAGTGGCTGTCCAAGATCCCCGTCCCCACGCCGGATCTCAAGATCAAGCTAGCCGAGGCCCGCGCCGAAAAGGCGGATGACAAGGGCGACAGCGCCGGAGCCATCCGCTACTACCGCGAGGCCTTGGCGGGTTACGACGCGGGCGAACGCAATTCCGCGAGCCTCAACAACCAGTCGCTCGTCTACCGCGCGCTCTATCGGCTGGAAGGCAAGCGCGAGCACTTCGAGACCGCCGCACGCCTGCTCTCGGAGGCTGTCGAGCTGAAGCCTGCGGATAGCATTCTCTCGGCGAATGCCAGTGAATCGCTGATGACCGCGGCGGTGTTGCGCGTGGTGGGTGACAAGCTCAACCCGAAACTGCTGGAGTACAGTGCCGGCATCGGCAGCCTGCGCTTCCTCTATGACCGGGAAGCGGAAAAGGACAAGATCCTGGCCGAGCTGAAGGCGGACCCGAACTTTCGCAAGGGCGTGACCCACTACTGGAACTCCGTGCTGCTCGCGCCCAAGGAACGATCCTACTATTCGCTCGGCAGCGAAGTCTTCGGCTTCCTGCGCGATGAGGACTCGCTGGCCAAGCTGGCCGCCAAGGCCGCGGAGCAGGACTTCGATTTCAGCAACGCGCGGGAGGAGCGCGCCAAGCACCGCCGCAAGGAGCACGACGAGGAGATCCGCGGCGTATTGAAGGCCCAGCTTGCCCGGACGGAAGCGCTGGTGAAGTCCATGGATGATCCGCGTGCCAAGGCCATGGGCCAGGTCTTCCTGACCAGTGCCCGGCTCGGGCCCTTCGTCCTGGGTGAAGAGACCCATGTGGCGGAGTGGCTGGGCGAACTGCGCAAGGCGGCGAAGGAGGTTCCCTGCGTGGGCCTCCGCGCTTCCCTGACCGCGGCGCTACACGTCGCGGCGCTGGAGAAGCTCGCCGCCACCGATCCGGAATGCGCGGCGATCATCACGGCGAACCGCCGCATCCTGAATGCAGGCGAGATGCTGAACCTGCTGGTGCGGGCGAAGGGGGCCATTGGCGAGCGGGTGCGGAAGGAGCCGCTGGTCACCGAGATCCGCGAGGCCGTTTCCCTGGACGCCGCCTTGTTCCCCTCCAGCTTCAGCTACGATGAATGGCTGTTGGTGGAGGGCCTGCATCCGGAGAAGGATGCTGCCCTGCATGCCAGCGCGGAGAAGAATGGCCTCAGCAGTGCCACAGTCCGGCTGAGCCGCGAGATCTCGGACCCCGATGAATCCTCGCTCCTGCAGGACTACTGGCAAAAGGTCTTCGACGGAGACAAGGCTGCGGCTGCTGCCATGCTGCCGAAGCTGCAGGAAAGCGGGCTGAAGCTGCCGCCCTTGTCCTAAAAGGTAGTCCGCACAGTCCTCTGTGCGGCTGGGAGCGCCAGGCACCAGCCTGGCTGAAGCAGTTCTGACGGCTGACGACACCAAGTGCCCCCGGGTGAGGTCTCCCGGGATGGACTCTTCGTGCGGCTTTTAAAACCGCGCTCGGGACTACTTCTCCACCTTCAGATACGGCGTCAGGATCTCCTTCCAAATCTGGTAGCCCGCCTTGCTCATGTGCAGGCCGTCCGCCACGAAGAGTTCGGGGATCGGCTTGCCCGCCCCATCCAGATAGCGGTCGCAACTGCCGGCGATGTAGATGATCCGCTTGTCCGCCTCCGCGGCCTTGCGGAAGCGCTCGTTCAGGTCCGCCTCTTTGTTGCGGATGGAGATGCGTTGCGGGCTCGGCCTCACTCCCAGCACCAGCAGCTTGGCCTTCGGCACCTTCTCGAACAGGCGCGTGCGGAACTCCGTGAAATCCTCCTCCACCTGCGCCGGGCTCTTCTTGTCCCACAGGTCATTCCCACCGCAGTAGAAGACCACCAGCGCGGGCTCATAGCGCAGCGCCACCTTGTCCAGGTAGTGGTTCACATCGGAGATGTGGCTGCCGCCGAAGCCGCGGTTCAGCGCCTTGAGCTCCGGGAAGACCTCCGGGATGTTCAGCAGCCGGATGCTGGAGCTGCCGGTGAAGACGATGCCGCCTTTCTCAAAAGGAGCCTTCTCATCCGCCGCGTCAAAGGCATCGATCTCCTTCTGGAAGCGCTCGGGCTTGGGATCGGGGAGGGTTTGGGTTTCAGTGGCCGGGGCGGGGGGAGAGGCGGCTTGGGCCTCGGCTTGAGGTGCAGGGAAGATGGTGGCCGCAGTGAGTAGGGAGAGGGCGAGGAAAGGTGAGCTAATGCGCTTCATGCCCCTGATCTACGCGTGCAGGAGCGAAGATTCTACAGGCCAGAGTGGCATGCCTTTGCCTGTTTGGCGTCCGGGCCAAGTCCGGCCCGAAATCTTCGTCCCAAAGGGACGGCTCATACCAGCCCGGCACAAGGAAGGCCGTGCCGGGTTTGAGCGTTTGCCCTGATTGCGTCCTACAAGGACGCCTCATGTTTCTGGCGGTGGTCCTCTAGGACGGGGCGGAAAAACGGGTTCGTGGCCATGCACTTCGGGGAAACTTGCCGAAACACCAACCGCTCCCCGCATAAGGCGTGCCCTTCGGGACACGATTTCCCTGCCTTCTTACCCGGCACGTCGTTCCTCGTGCCGGGCTGGTATAAGTCGTCCCTTTGGGACGGGAGCCACAACCGGACCTGCCCCTGTTAGAAGCTCACTCGTTCTCCACGACCCTCAACCCCGTCGGCGCAGACGGCGGGCCCTCGGCACCTCCCTCGATCAAGATCCCCGAAGTGGTATGCGATCCCGTCTGCGCAAACACCGCCAGGTTCGCCAGCGAACTCGCGGAGGCTTGCTCGGTACGGAAGGCATAGTTGTTCGCGATCGTCACCGGCGATCCACCCGGCGCGGTTACCGTGGCAGTGTAGGTATGGTTCGCCACGTTGATCGTCATCCGCACGCGGTAGGTTACTCCGGCGCTGTAGTTGAAGGCATTCGCCGCGGCGTAGGCGCTACCGTTGCGCGCATCGATCGCCCCGGTCGTCGCGAAGCGCACCACCGCGGCCACGTTGCCGAAGGCGGAGGCGGAAGACGTGGAGACCCCGGTCAGCGCATCGATGTTGTTCCCCGCGGGCCGCATGTTGAAGGAGATCGTGAAGGTCCCCGTCTGCGCGGTGATTGCCCGGTTCTGCCAGGCTCCGCTCACCGTGGTGAGATACTCGGAAGCCGGGGCGGGGCCGATGTTGTCGAAATTCACCCAGCCGGTCGTGCCGTTGTCGAAATACACCTGCCACCACTCCACGCTGTCCGCGGTGGTGGGTCCGGCCAGCACGCTGCCGAAGCTGCCCGCCGGCATGCTGCCGAGCAGGGTGCCCGTGCCGGAGGCCGTGGCGCGCAGTTCCGCCACCGCGTTCGTCGTCACCCGCGTGCCCGCCGGATAGACCGGCGTGGGATCGGGATTCGGATCGGGATCAGGATTCGGATTGCCGCTGCCCAGGCCGTGGAAGGGCTTCAGCACATCCTCCCACAGCGCGCGGTTGTAGGCGAAGCCGCGGCTGCCGCTGTAAGTCGGATAGGTCACGGTTTCCTTCACCGCTCCCTTCGCGTAGCCAATGTAGCCCTTCTCCGCCTTGTACCACAGGTCGGTATTGCCGATGTTCATGCGGCTCGCCGTCTTCGATTCCAGCGCGGCGCTCGGCTGCCACAGGCCGCTCGCGATCAGCGCGAGCTGGTTGCTCATGTGGGGCCGGTAGCCGTCGAATGCGTAGGTGAAGGAGCTGCGCTTGCCGCCTGCATCGCTGGAGTCGAACTCCTTGAGCATGCCCGTCGCGCCCTTGTTCGGCAGCGTGTCCGCGCCGGACATGATCTTGCCGCCGCCGCTGATGCCCGCGCCATTGTTGAGCCCGGCATTCACCGCCTGGCTGTAGGTGTCGTTCAGCAGCGCCTCATAGATCTTCATGTAGTCGCTGAGACTACTTCCATAGTACTTGTAGGTATCGATCGCCGCCTCGATCGTGCTGCCGCTGGGAGCCTTCGAGGCTGGGTTTGCGGTCTTCCAGTTGAAGGTCTCGTAGAGGTTCGGCAGATTGTTCGCGCTCAGCTCCGCCACGAACTGCGCGTGGTTGTAATTCGTCAGCACCGCCTGCGCCGCGGCCGGGCTGCCGTAGTAGGCTACCCCGGTCAACACCCCGCCGATCATCCCCTCGCGGTAGTTCGGGTTCCAATCGCGGTTCAGGTTGTCATCGGCATCCAGCGCATACTCGGTGCCGTCCGCCTTCACATAGGGATTGTTGTCGCAGGTGGTGAAGGCATCCGCCACGAAGGTCGCCTTCATGATCAGGTCGATCCGCGCCTTCTCCGCCGCCGTGAGCTGGTCCCAGATCCGCGGCGTGTTCTTCACGATCACGAACATCGCGGTCACGTGGCGCTCGTGCTGTGCCGGATAGCCGCCATTCCCGGTCGGCTCGTTGCCCGGCGTCAGCGTGTGGCGGATCTGCGCGAGCAGGCGCGCATCCGCAGAGGTATTCCCCGCATAGGCCGCCACCGCCAAGGTGATCGAGGCTCCGCCGAACCACGCGCCATTCGTGTGCGCTCCGCCGGAGAAATTGCGGTTGTAGCTGATGAACTGACAGGCGACCGAAGCATCCACCGCCGCCTGCGAAGGACTCTGCAGCGCCGCAGCGGACAAACCAGCCGGTGCGATAAAAGCGGCGAGGCCAAGCAGCCCCACCCATCGCGCTCCGAAGTTATTCGCGAAGCCAAAAAGATACATTGCACTTAAAGACAATGAAATGGCGATGTTTTCAAGGACTAAGTTTATTCCGTTAGGCGCGGTATCTACGCAAGAAATGGCCTTATGCGGGGGTGCTCAAGTAGAAGGATTACCACTCGCCAAGTAGGCCAGCAAGGCCACGATCCAGCAGCCGAGCGCCAGAAACATCGCAAGCGCGCCTACGAGTTGAAGATACTCCATGGTCCGGGTGCTCAGGCGCAGTAACTTCCCAATCCCATGAAACAGGATCGCGCCCAAGGGACCAGTGGGGGCCGGCACGAAGCTTGTGGCGGCAATCTTGATCGCCACCATCCCGAAGGCGAGAGGCAGCGGTGCCTCCTTCATGAATTTTAAGATATTGCCGCAGAGGACCTTCCCCGTCGCCAGGGGACTGAAGGTCCCGCTGATGAACTGTTGGAAGCCCGCAATCAGCTCGGCCCAAGCCCGGGTGGGTCCGAGAAGGCCTACCCCCACCAGCACGAGGATTGTCACGGCTGCGATCGGCGGCAGCGAAGATTTGCCGAATTCCCAGTTCATGAAGGGCGGTCGCTCCGGCTGGACATAGCCGCCCAAGGGCAAAATCCCCACGCTGAATGTCCTCCCGCGCCACGAGACGGAGAATACCTTCGGTCCGTAGAACAAGCGGATTTCGACCGCCCGGTTCCCGAGTCCCTCAAAGACCACCGTCGCGCCTGCCAGAAAGAGGAGATTCGCAAGGGTAAACATCAGGAGCAGGGTCAAGGCTGGCATGCTGGCGGAAGTCAGGAACGGGGATTCTTCCGAGACAAGCAATTCTCCGAATCAAGCTGGCCATTGCCCGACAGGGTGAAGGAGTCACGCTGGTATCCTTGCAGATGCGCAGCCATCTCATCCTCTTTGCCGGACTTCTCTTCATGATGCCAGCCCCGGCGGCGACCTTCAACATCGCGCCCGGAGACGATCCCGCAGAGGCTCTCGCCAAAGCGCGGCAGATCCACCGGGAGAAGCCGGACGAAGCGGTGGAGATCATCTTCAAGGGCGGCGTGCACCGCTTGAGCGCCCCGCTGCGGCTCGGTCCAGAGGACTCCGGCACCAGGGGAAAGGGGCCGCTCCTGATCACCGCCGAGAAGGACGCGCAGGTCGTCGTCTCCGGCGGGCGTCCGATCAAGGGCTTCACGGTCCTGCCCGATGGCCGCTGGCAGGCCAAGGTGGAGGGCCCGGCCTTCGAGCAACTCTGGGTGGGCGGCCGCCGCGCCATCCGCGCCCGCGAGCCGGATAGCGGCGTCTACCGCATGAAGGGCGTGAAGGAAGAGAAGCTGGACGGCGGCAAGGCGCGGCAGATCGTGGAGATGGGGGAGGATGCCATGCGTTGCGTGAGGGACCTGGACCCTGCAGCCCTCGCGCGCGTCCAGATGCTCGCCTATCACAAGTGGGATAACACCCGCCGCTGCATCGAAAAGGCGGACGCTGTCTCCTTCAGCACCACCGGTGAGGCGATGAAGTCGTGGAATGTCTGGGACGCCAAGACCGGCGTGGTTTTCGAGAACCTCGAAGCAGGACTCGATGAACCGGGCGAGTGGTTCCTCTCGCCGCAGGGAGTGCTCACCTACTTGCCGCGCCCGGATGAGGCCCCGGCGAAGACCGAGGTCATCGCGCCGCTCACGGAGAAGCTGCTGGTGATCGAGGGACGGGCGGACGCGAAGGTGAAGTTCGTGGCGATCGAGGGCCTCACCTTTGCCCACACCGGCTGGACATCCCCGCCCGGCGGTTTCGAGCCGAGCCAGGCGGCCTCGCCGATCGAAGCGGTGATCCAGGTGGACTACGCGGAGCAGGTGATCATCAACAACTGCACGGTGGAGGGCACGGGTCTTTACGGCATCTGGTTCCGCAAGGGCTGCAAGGACTGCCGCGTGCTCCACAGCTACCTCCACGATCTTGGTGCCGGCGGCGTGCGCATCGGCACCATGGAGCCGGGGCAGGGCACGGGCATCTGCACCGTGGAAGACTGCATCATCCGCGATGGCGGGAAGCTTTTCCCCTGTGCGGTGGGCGCGTGGATCGGCTTTAGCGGCCACAACAGCGTGTCCCACAACGAGGTCAGCTACTTCCCCTACACCGGCGTCTCGGTCGGCTGGCGCTGGGGCTACGAAGCCAGTGAGGCGAAGCTCAACCACATCGACTCGAACCACATTCACCACATCGGCAATGGCCTGCTTAGCGACATGGGCGGGATCTACACTCTCGGCCCCTCCGAAGGCACCACCCTGCGCGGCAACCGCATCCACGACATCGTCTCCTACGACTACGGCGGCTGGGGCCTCTACAATGACGAGGGCAGCACCGGTATTCTGTTAGAGAACAACCTCGTCTACCGCACCACCACCGGCGGCTACCACCAGCACTACGGGAAGGAGAACGTGATCCGGAACAACATCTTCGCCTTCGCCCGCGACCAGCAGCTCCAGTTCAGCCGGCCGGAGGATCACCTGTCCTTCACATTTACGGGAAACATCGTACTTTGGGACAAGGGCCCGCTCTGGAGCGGCGGCGCGCAAGGGAAGGGGAAGATTGAATGCGATGGCAATCTCTACTGGAAGACCGATGGCAAGGAGATCACCTGCTTCGGCCAGAGCTTCGCGGACTGGCAGAAGGCCGGGCATGATGCCAAGTCCCTGATCGCCGACCCCGGCTTCATCGATCCCGCCGTGGGTGACTTTCGCTTCAAGGATGAGGCGGTTCCCGCGAAGATCGGGTTCACGCCCTTCGATGCCTCGGAAGCTGGCGTCCGCGGGAAGGAGGCATGGCAGGCGCTGTCCAAGGAGGTTCCGGTGGACTGGAAGTGATATGGAGTGCGGTGGCTCGACGCCGCTTTGGCTTCGTGTTGGTGTCGCTGTGGCAAACGGCCACGGATTGGCGGGGAGTGAGCTTTCCGCTGAGCGCTTCGCTCACGCTGCGGGAGACGGCCACGAATAGAAGTGTCCAAGCGCCCCCGCATCCAAAGCGGTGTCATGCCACCGCACTCCATATCGCACGCACGCGCCCCATTATTGACTCGAATATCCTCCCCGGAGTTAAGTCATACCCAAAATGAAAACCTCCCTCGTCGCGATCGTTGGCCTCACTTGCTTCGCCGCGGGGCTGGGCACGGGCTTGCTTTGGAACGATGGCGCGAAGGAATCCCCTCAAGCCGCCGCCCCGCTCCCTGCCAAGTCCCCGCGAAACGAAACCCCGCCTCCACCCAGGGAGCCCACCCCGGAGCAACGCGAGCGCGCGGAACAACAGGCCAAGAAGCAGGAGGAAGCCCGCAAGCGGCAGGAGGAAGAATGGGCGGCCCAGCAGAAAGCCACCGAGCGCATCAAGCCGCTCATTGAGGACGCGCTCCAGCTCAACGACGCGGCGAAGCGAGACGCTGCGATCGAGGGCATCCGCAAGCTCATCGCCAGCAGCGACCCGCTCGAAGTGCGTGCCGGCTTGCAAGGCTTGGGATCGATCTCCGAGCTGCGATTCGACAAGTCCTCCTTCCGTGAGGTCCTGCTGCCACACCTCCAGTCGGAAGATCCCGGGATCCGCAGCTCCGCATGGTACGGCCTCTTCCAAAGCGGTCTCCAAGAGGGCGACCTCGATCTGCTGCGCCGCGTGGCCCGCGACAAGGGCTTCGGCGAGTCGACCTCCCACCTCCTCTTCGTGGCGGAGAAGGGTGACATGACCGGCGAGTCCGGCGAGATCGTCCGCGCCCTGCTCGACAAGACCAAGTCCGACCAGAGCCGCGAAGCGATGCGCGGGATCTGGGGCGCGAAGTTTTCGCCCGCCCTGGAGGCGGACATCATCGCGCTCAGCCGCGAACCCGGCATGCTGCATGATGCCGTCTACTACGCCCTCAGCACCCAGGCGAACAAGAGCGAGGCGACCATCGACCGCCTGATCGAAGTGCTGGCCGACCAGGATTCCTACAACAACGGCGGCCGCGCCGCGTGGGGACTCCAACAGGGCGTCTCGCAGGAACTCGCGCCCAAGGTGGCGGATGCCGCGCTCAAGATCGTGAGCACCCGCGCCTCCGGCTACATGCAGCAGCAGTGTTGGACTCTGGTGAAGCGCTATGCCGGCCCCTCCAACCTGGAGGGCCTGCGCGGGATCGCGGCGCTGGAAGGACTGGGCGAGGATAAGAAGACCGAGATCAACCAGATCATCGCCCGCCTGGAGCAAGCCCCGGCAGATCAATGATCCAAGAGGCACCATCGCCCGGGTCGCGCGGAATGCCATAGCGATTTTCCCCCCGCAAAAAGGCATGGTATGCCGCCGGGAATCGGCTAATGTGAAGGGTGGAACCTCTTCAAGACTACCCCATGAATTCCGAAACCGACACCGCTGCGCTGCTGGCCGCGAAGATCGAGGAGACGGAGGCGAAGCTCGCCTTGCTCGAAAAGGAGATCGCGGAGATCGGCCTGCCCGCAGGCTACGACCTCCAGAAACGCTTGGAAGCTCTTAAGATCGAGGAGAAGGCACTGCGCCGCAACTTCGAGGAATCCCAGGCCCGCGGCGAACCGGATTCCGTGCGCCTCGCCCGGATCGAAACGCTGCTGCGCCACATCGAGAACGAGGAGGCCTCCGTGGAGCATGAGGCGCATTTCCTTCACCAGTCGAATCCCTCGTCCGTGATCTTGGCCGCCCAAGCCGCCGCGGGCATGATCGAGCTGTGGCGGAAGGGGATCAAGAAGGTGTTGGGTGACGTTCATCCCTTCGGCAGCTCCGTCTTCGTGAACCACACCCACGATGACCTGGTGAGCGACCACGGCCTGCGTGACAACACTGGCGGCACGAAGAAGTAACCGCAGAGCAGCAGAGGTCGCAGAGGGACGCAGAGTAAAAGACGAGATCCAAATTCTCTGCGTCCCTTTGCGACCTCCGCGACTCTGCGGTAGTCCAACGCGACGTCCTTAACGCTTCACCTCCGGCACACCCCACACCGCCCAGCAGGTGTGGCTGTCCTCCATGCCGCTTTCCGTCAGCAGCGTCAGTTCCTTCACGCCGCTGATGTCCACCTCGACCGTCTCCGCCTTGGCCTCCGCGAGTTGGGCGGAGCGGTAGAGCTCCTTGCCATCGCCCTTCACGATGAAGATGGCGCGCGCATGCGATCCGGCGCCATCGCGGATGCCCGCTGTGGCCCGGAAGCTCTTCCAGCGGCCCGCCGTGCTGAAGACATGGCTCGCCGGGCAGTGCGCCGGTAGCCCCTTGGCCAGCAGCTCGCCCGCGATGCGCAGGAAGATCCCCTGACCGTATTCCGGCGGCGCGCCCCACTTGTCCCGCGGCGTTCCGGCCCAGCCGCTCTGCGCGTCCTTCCACGCGGCATCGGAAAGATAACAGGAAGTCAGCTCGGTCTTTTCGAGATCCACCAGCGGCGCCGCCGGCTGGACCAGTGCTTCCAGCACCGCGATGCCCTTGCGCCAGTCGGCATTGCCGTCCCGTTCCTTGGCCCGCGCCACCATGGCCGCTGCCGCGGGCGAGCCCTGGGCCACTGCCTGTTCCAGCTCCTCCAGCTTCGCATTCCGGAGCGCCGCGAGCAGGCCGGCGGGATCGGGCGGAGCGGCTGAGCTTGTCCGCGGCACCCGTGCGCGGATGTTGGTGGTTTCGCCATTCATGTGACAGGCCACCAGCCGCAGCTCCACCTCGCCCGGCGGGATCGTCACATCCTCCAGCGTGAAATTTCCATCAATCACCGGCACGACCCAAGTACGAGAGTCATAGTCGTTGCGGCCCGCCGGGTCCACGTAGACCATCACGGCATAGGCCGGGATCTTCCCTGTCACCGTGCCCGCCATCCGGATCGTCTCACTTGCGCCAGCCAGCTTCAGCTCGCTGAAGTCGCCCTCTGCCTCCATGAAGCGCCCGGCTTGCGACCCGGTCACCAGCGGGTGCGACGCCAGGCGCACCGCGCTGGCCAGGGAGAGATAGCTCTGCCGGGCGCCCGGCTTCCACAGCCCGCAGCGGTAGGTCAGGTTCCCGCTGCCCATCAGGCTGATGCCGCGCTCGCCATTCTCCCGCGGGCTCTCGCAATCGTGCGGCAGGCCGAGCCCGTGCCCCAGTTCATGCGCGATGCCGCCGAGGTAAAAGCTATTGAACTCCGCCAGGCTCTGGTCGCGGTCGCCATAGTGCTCCCAGTAGCGGAAGCGCTTGGTCTTCTCCGTGAGCAACTGCGGATCCAGGAACTGGCAGTCCGCTGCATGGCACAGGCCCCAGCGCTGGCAGGACCCGGGCTTCCCATAGTAGGGCGCGTAGAAGCCCCAGCGGCCATCCGGCATCTCCCGGCACTGCCCGTAAAGGATCAGCACGAACTCGCGGTCCAGATCGATCTTCCCGGCCAGAGCCTTGCGGATCTCCGCCTCGGTCTCATCGCCGGAGCTGTAGTCGTAGTGCATTGCCTCGTGCTCACCGCGCACCAGGTGGAGCACCAGCTTGCCCTCGCCATCCTTCTCCAGCGGCAGGCCCTGCGAGCTGATCCCGCAATCCTTCAGGCCATCGCGGTAGAAACTGCTGATGTCCTCCATCACCCGCCCCAGCCGCGCCTGGTAGTCGGGTAGCGGCTCGCTGTCCTTGGCGTGGAAATAGACGATCCGCAGCAGCGGCTTGGCCGCCTCTTTCCCGGCCTCCGCCTCATGCTGCCACGCGCTGATCTTCGCCTGGGTGCCGCTCCAGTCCGCGAGGGGCGGCTTCTCCGCCGCCACGCCGGTTGATAGCAGGACATAACACGCGGGAATGATCCGGAGCAGGGCGTTCATGGGCAGATGCTGCATGCCCGGATGGACGCCGCTTGGACAGCATTTCTTCAGGGCACCCGGAAGAACTTCTTCTCCGAAAGCGGGTAGTGCGGGTCCGCCACCAACGCGCCGCTCTTGAAGCCCGCCACATCCACCAGCTTCTGGTTGAAGGGGCTCAGCACCACGTCATCCCGTCCCGGCACGGCGAAGGCCACGGGATAGGTGAACTTTTTGGCAGGCGGGAGCTCTGTGACCGGCACCTTCGGCTGCTGCTGGGCCAGCGTCTGCGGCGGCGCTTCGGCCACCCCGGCAGGCTTCCCGCCCAGCTCCGGACGCTTGGAAGCTGCCCTGGCCGACGGCGATAAAATGGAATTCGGATTCAGTGGCGGTGACGACGGCCTGTCCACCGCCGTCACCGCCTCCGGCTGACGCCGCCACCATAGCATCTGCTGGCAGCCGGAAAGAAGAATGCCCACCCCGCCGGCCGCCATCATCGCCCGGCATACGTTCGCTGTTCTCCGTCGCACGTTCATGCTGGAAAAACAGCACATCGGCCTGCGCGGTGCAAGCTCAAATGCTGAAATTCCAGCACAAAGGTTTTGATGCCGCTTCAGGCCGCTCCGCGGCGGCTCTTCGCGATCACGATGCCGACCAGTGCCGCCAGCCCGCCGACGATCGCGCCGATCAAGCCGGAGCGGCCGACATTCTTGAACAGGCCGCCCGCGCCCGAGGAGATCGCCTTGCCTTCGACCTTGATATTGGAAGCCATGATCGCCTCTCCCCACGCCTTCACCGAACGCTCCGCTTCCTTCCGGTCCGCCTCGCCGTCGAAGGGGCGGGTGGCGTAGAGCAGCAGCAAGCGGCCGTTCGCCGGCACCATGTAGGCGGCCGTGATGCTGTTCGTCTTGTGCTCCTTACCGGCGATTGTTCCCTGTCCCTTCATCGCCATCGTGAAGCCCAGGACACTGGGGTTGGCTTCGTCGAAGAAGCCGACGAAGGCGACGTCGCTCAGGCTCAGGGCCACCTCCACGTTCGTCTCTTCACCGGCGCGGGCGCCGCCCGTCTCCACCGCCTTCTTGAGTTTCTCTTTGAGCTGCTCCTCCATGCCCTCCAGCTCCTTGCGCATGCTGCCGCTGATGCTGGCGAAGGTCTTGGTGCCCACCTCTTCCGTTTCGAGCTTGCGCAGGGTCTGGAGGTTGAAGTTCGTCCCCATGTCGGGTTGTGTCTTCTGCCGCAGGGCCTCGGCATCCGCAGCCGTGCAGAAGTAGCCGAGCAGCCGGTTCGTGGCGGGCAGGAATCCGCTCATGGCCTTGTCCCAGACGTCGTTGATCCCGTCGCAACGCACGAAGCCCTCCGCAGGCATCGGAATGAGAAGGTCCCGTCCGCCGACGGTGACGGTGAGCGGGGCGCTCGCGTCCGTCTTCCCGTCCGGGACCGGCCTTGGGGTCTGGGCGGCTGCGATGGCGAGGCAGGAGGAGAACAGGACGAGGAGGCGCTTCAGGGAAATCATCCGCCGAGCCTAGGTGAAACGATCTTGCGGAAACAAGCAACGATACCGCCGCACTTGCAAAATCCCGGCTTATTGGCCACTTCCGGGCGTGGACCTTTCCCGCTACCGCCAGATGGATCCCCATCTTCTCCTGGGCCTCGTGAACACCGAGCTCAGGAACCACTGCGATTCCCTGGAGGATCTCGTGAAGACCCACGATCTGGATGAGAAGGCCCTGCGCGCCCGGCTGAAGGAAGGCGGCTACGAGTATCGGGACGGGCAAAATCAGTTCCGCTAGCTAGATCCCGCGCACCCGCTCCATCGCCAGCTGGAAGGCGCTGCGCATCTCACCGATCCGCCGCTGCAGGCGCAGGCGTTCGTCAGGATCGGAGCAAGCTTCAAGCTTCGCCTCCATTTCGCCCACCTGCTTGAGCTGCTCCACCTCCGGCGGCAGGAAGCCATGGCCCTTCAACATCGAGTGCGCCATGCGCCAGCTCTCCGGCGTCTGGAAGTAGGCTTCCAGATCCAGCTTCGTGCCCGGAGGCGGCGGCGTCAGTTCCCCGGAAGCGATCGCTTCATCGATCATCGCTTCACCGATGTGGGAGAACAGGGACATGCAGAGAGGATAGAGAGGGAAGGGGAACTGGCAATGCTCCGGATGGACCATGGCGTGCACCTATCCATGTACGTGACCTTCCGATGAAAGCCGAAGGCCCTTGGACTGCTGCGATGATTCGCAGCTTTCGAATGCAAGGTCGAGCTTTTAGCCCCAACAAGACTGTAGCGATCCTCCATCCTGTCTGCACCCAATCCCATCGTGTCCCATTCGCCTGCGGCTCTACCGCTGGGAGCGCGGAGCCTGGCCCGCAGAAGCAATCTAGCGTAAAGTGGACATATCGAGGGTCGGACGGATAGCGCCGCCGCCCTTCTACAGATCGCAAGAGGTTGCTACACTGGGGAACCACTCTGCGGGCCAGTGGCTCCGCGCTCCCAGCGGAAGAGCCGTCCGTGCTGCAGGCCCTCACCCCTTCTTCACCGGATCATGTCCCCAGTTCATTAGGCTATAGCGCCAAGGCGTCTCCGATACATCCCCCGCCGGGCGCTGTGCGAGGTGGCGGTGAATGTATCCCACGACCTTCCGCACATGCCTCAAATCCGACTCCGTCAGCTCATCCTGCTTCTTCTCTAACAGACCGATGATCCGTCTGCCGGAGCGGTGCCCCACCGACTCCCCGCCACCGCCCTTGAAGCCCACCGCCTTCGACTCCTGCGTCTCCAGCCACTTCGTAATCTCGGTCCCGCTCATGTTCACCGCTTTCTTGAACTCGCGGATGGCCTCCTTGTCCTCTTGTGTGATGGTCATGGCGTCTTCCCTTTCTTCAGCTTCTTGAGCGCCTCCGCCTTGTGCGCGGCCTCCTCACCGGACTTGTCGCTCTCCACCAGATATTCCGGATTCTCCGGCGAGGCCGCGACCTTGTGCCCCTTGATCATCCGTGGCGCGGTGAGCTTCTTCTTCACCGTCCCGCTGGTCTTCCCCTGCGAAGTTTCCCACGCCACGTGATCCCCCTTCTTCAGCCTCTTCATTGGAATTTCGAGTTTGGATCTTAGAGTTTCACCACCCTCACAACCTCTTCTCCTCGATGTCGTAAACATCGAACCAATGGTAAACCACCCGGCCCTTCGGGATGCACTCGTCGATGTAGCCTTCCAGGAAGATCTGCAGATCCATGTCCATCTCGCTCAGGCGCAGGTCGCGCAGCTTGTTGTTCCAGCGGATCACATCCTCCCGCGAGCCGGTCTTCGCGTGCTCACAGATCCAGTTCTCCATCTCCTCATCGCTGCGACCCTCCGCCACGGCGTTCTTGAAATCCTCCGGATCGATCCCGGCGAAGTCGAGGAACTGGTGGTCGAGCGGGCAGGCGTAGTGATACTCGCCTTGGGAGCCGCAGACCTCCGCCCGGCACTTGTCCAGGCAGCGCGCGGCCAGGACATAGCCGGCCAGCTTGGTGCGCGGGCTGCGCGGGAAGTCCTTGCGCAGATCCTTCGCCAGCTTCTTCACCTTCGGGTCAACGCTCTTCGTGCTCGTGCTCATAGAGCCACGGCTTTCGCAAGCAGCATGCCACGGCCTTCCCCGCGTCCACGCAACCGCACCGCGCTTTCCCCCGTCCGCTTGCGGCGCGATCTGCAAGCACGGCATTGCATCCCGCCCCGCCCGGCGGGCCTTACTGTCTGCCGATCTCCGGCATCGGCATCCGCATCACCGCCGCGCCGTGCTTCTCCGCCACCGCATTGAGCGCACCGCCGCCCAGCCTCACCGTCTGCGGCGGCAGGGCCGCGGCGTATTGCAGGGAAGTGGTAGTCCCGCCGACACCGTGGGTGTAGCGGAACATGTTGAATTCGGTCGTCCGGGGCTTCTGGATCGTGAAGCTCAGCCCGCAGTCCGCGGCGCTGCTGCCGGGTGCCTTTCTCAGGCCTTGGCCCCGCGCGGCGGCCTGCTTCTCCAGCTCGGAGAATTCCTGCTGCGGGCTCGTCTGCTTCTCGATCGAGCGCAGCGCCAGCATCTGCGTCCACGACTTCGAATCCTCACCCACCGGGAAGTACTCCACCAGCACGCCATTCTGGTTCGCCGCGGAGTAGCCCACCACGTAGGTCAGCCCTTGGTAGTTCAAGCTCTGCGGCGCATTGATCTGCGGCAGCAGCTTGTCATAGGCCTCCTTGCCCTTCCCGCCGCTCGCGGAAGAGGACGAAGCACACTGGGCCAGCAGACAAGCCGCGGCCACCATTCCCAAGCTCTGAAAAATCGCCTTCATCCGCGCCGAAACTGCCATGCCCTGATAAGTCCGCGAGAACGAAGTTCCGTTTGCGATTCCTTGCCGCCTGCCCTTTTGTGGCAGGGCCATGAACCCATTCCCCCGCCGCCATGCCCTCCGCCTGGGTGCCGCCGCCCTGGCCGCACCCTTCCTGAAGCTCCGTGCCCAGGAGGCGGCGGGAGAGAAAAAGAAACCCGGCATCGCCCTGCTCGGCCTGGGCGACTACGCCACCAACCAGCTCGGCCCCGCGCTCAAGAAGACCGGCAATGCCCGCCTGGCCGCGATCATCACCGGCTCCCCGGACAAGGTCCCGAAGTGGCAGCAGGAATACGAGATCCCGGACGGCGGCGTGTACGACTACACGAACCTGGAGAAGATCGCGGACAACAAGGACGTGGACATCATCTACGTGGTCACGCCCACCGCGCTGCACGCGGACTACGTCCTACGCGCCCTGGACGCAGGCAAGCACGTCATCTGCGAAAAGCCCATGGCCCCCACCCCGGAGGATTGCGCGCGCATGATCAAGGCCGCCGCTGACCGGAACAAGACACTCCAGATCGGCTACCGCCTGCACTGGGACCCCTATCACCTGAAGCTGATGGACGCCATCAAGACGAAGGAGTTCGGCGCTTGGCAGGCGATCGATGTGATGGATGCCGGTCGCATGAACGACTTTACCCGGCAAAATGCCTGGCGCGTGAAGAAGGACCTCGGCATCGCTGGGGCGCTCTATGACCTGGGCGTCTACTGCGTGCAGGCCGCCCTCTACTCCGCGCAGGAGCACCCGCTGAAGGTTACCGCCAAGAGCTGGACCGAGCGCGAGAAGGAATTCAGCGAGGTGCCGGAGCACTGGGAGTGGGAGTTCGAATTCTCCGGCGGGCGGAAGGCCAAGTGCCAGGCCAGCTACGGCAAGAACGGCAACTACGTGAAGGTGCAGACCGAGAAGGGCGAGATCGCGATCGATCCCGCCTACGGCTACCGCGGCCAGAAGGGCTCCACCCCGGCCGGGCCCATGGACTTCCCGCCCGTCTTCCAGCAGCAACTCCAGATCGAGGGCCAGGTGGACGCGATCCTCACAGGCAAGCCAAGCCGCGTGCCCGGCGAAATGGGCCGCCGGGATATCCAGGTCATCCGCGGCATCATGGAGGCTGCGGAGAGTGGGAAGGCGGTGGAGTTCGGGAAGTTCGAGTATTGAAGGGCGGGGGAGTTAGCCCCGGTAGAACGATAGGTCCTATAAGTCTTATAGGACCTATACCGTACAAAAGAAAACGCCGCCCCCTCGCAGGGACGGCGTCTTCGGAAAATAGCAGCTTACTTGGAAGCCACCGGCTTCACCGCCTTCAGGGCGTCCTTTACGGTGTCCTTGAACTTCTCGTCCTGCGGATTGCCGTGCCAGAGCAGCTTGCCCTCCACGCCGTAGACGCAGGCGTGCGGGATGGAGTTGGAAGAGGCTCCGCTGTTGCCGCCGGCAAACACCGGGTAGGCCACCTTGGCCGGCTTGAGCAGCTTCATGATCTGGTCCTTGGTGCCGTTCTGGACTTCGATGCCCACAACAACGAGGCCCTTCTTCTCGTTGCTCTTGGCGAACTTGGCCATCTCCGGAAGGAAGGCGATGCAGGGGCCGCAGTTCACGCCCCAGTCCTCGACCACCACGACCTTGCCCGTCATCGAGGCCTTGTCGAAGGCCACACCGTTGACCACTTCACCATTGAAGGTGACGGCGGAGATGGACACGTCCGGCACCACGGCCTCGGCCTTGTCCTTATCCTTATCCTTCTTGTCCGCGGCGAAGGCGGGCACGGCGAGCGCGAGCAGCGCTGCGATCATCGAGGGAACGATTTTCATAATTTCAAACAGGGAATTTGACCCGTGGTTAACGGACCTGTTGACCCGATTTCTTGAATTTTTTCCTAGGTATGGCCAGAAAATCCGTGAAATCGCGGGATATATTGCCCCCCGCGGGCCGCGGAATCCGCCTTCCTGCTTGATTCCCGGGGGTGGAACAGGGCGAATGTTCCATATTGCCAAGCGGTTTTGGTCCGGCCACACTCCGGTCCCGCCCCGCGTAGCAAAACCCGCCATCATGCGCCGTCTCACTTGCATCTCCGCCTTGGCCTGCTGCCTACTCGCGTCCTGTGATCCGCCTCCGGTAGCGCAGGAGGTGATAGAGACAGGCCCCAAGAAGGCGGTGGCGAAGAACACGGAACCGCAGCCGGATGAGACACCCCTGCCGCCGAACGGCAGGAAGAGCGTGATGACGATGGATCCGAGGATCCTCAACACCATGCCAGAGCGCAGGGAAATGCAGGCGACCGCGCCGCCGGTCACCGCCGCCAGCGGACCGAACCTGATGGTGCCGGCTCCTAAGCCAGCGCCTGCGCCTAGCGAATGATCACCCGCAGGCCGGAGCTCACGCAGGGGACCCGCGGGGCGCAGTAGCCGCCCAGCCGCACGCCGAAGGTGCCGGGGTAGACGAAGCCCCAGCCACTGTAGCCGTACCCGTAGTCATCGTAGCCCCAACTGGAGCGGGACCTGCGGTGGCGGTACTTGCCGCGCAGCGCTTCCGCCCGGCGCTCGTCGTCGATCGCCCACTGCGGGCGCCAGCGCTCCGGCTTCTGCGTCGCAGCCGCGGGGCCGTCGACCATGACCAGCTCGCCCTTGTGGTTGTACCACTTGGTGCCCTCGACTTCGGTGGCCAGGAGCGCCGTGGCGGACAGCAGCAAAAGAAGGACCGCTTTCATCACTTGCACTGTGCCGCGGGGATTGCCGCTTGGCAAGCTCCGCCCCGCCGCCTAACCCCGTGCTTCCCGCACCATTCCATGCAGCCGCGCCCGCCGAAGAAATTCCACCCGCACCCCTTCGCCTACCACCAAGAGATCGAACTGCGGATCGATGCCCTGAGCAACCTGGGCATCGGCCTCGGCCGCATCGATGGCTGGGTGGTCTTCGTGCCCTTCTGCCTGCCGGGGGAGCTGGTGAAGGCCCGCGTCTTCCGGAATGACAAGAACTGCTCGAACGCGGACCTGATCGAGGTCCTCGAAGCCGCACCCGAGCGCACCACGCCCGGCTGCCCGCTCTTTGGCACCTGCGGCGGCTGCCAGTACCAGCACCTCACCTACGAGGCCCAGCTGGCGTGGAAGACCCGGCAGGTGGGCGAGCTGATGCTGCACATGGCGGGCATCGAGTTTCCGGTGGAGCCCTGCATTCCCTCGCCCGCGGTGTGGAACTACCGCTCGAAGATCACGCCACACTTCGACCGCCCGCGGGATGGCGTGATCGAAGGCATCGGCTTCCTGCCAATCGGCCGGCGCAGCGGGATCATCGACGTGCCGCAGTGCCCGATCGCGATGGCGGAGATCAATGCGGCCCTGCCCCGCGAGCGGCAATCGATCCAGCAACGCGCCAAGACTTACAAGAAGGGCGCCACGCTCCTGCTCCGCGCTACCGAAGGCAAGGTGGAGACGAATCCGAACGCGGTGGTCACGGAGCACGTCGGCGAGCTGTCCTTCGATTTCCTCGCGGGTGACTTCTTCCAGAACAATCCCTTCATCCTGCCCGCCTTCACCGGCCACGCCGGGGCGGAGGCCTGCGCTGGCGGCGCGCGCTTCCTGGTGGATGCCTACTGCGGCTCCGGCCTCTTTGCCCTCACTCTCGCGAAGCACTTCGAGAAAGTCGCCGGCGTGGAGGTGAATGAATCCGCCGCCGATTGGGCGCGCCGCAATGCGGAGACGAATGGCATCACGAATGCCACCTTCATGGCCGCCTCCGCGGAGGCCATCTTCGCGGACATCGAGTTCCCCGCGGCAGAGACCGCCGTCCTCATCGACCCGCCGCGCAAGGGCTGCTCCCCCGAGTTCCTCGAACAACTCGTCGCCTTCGCCCCGGCCCGCGTCGTCTACGTCTCCTGCGATCCCGCCACGCAGGTGCGGGACCTGAACGTGCTCACCGCCGGCGGCTACAAGCTGGAGAAGGTCCAGCCCTTCGACCTCTTCCCACACACACGCCACCTTGAGTGTGTAATGACCTTAGTGAGATAGTGCCCCCCTTCGCGGCGCAGCCGCTTTCGGAGTGCGCGCGAGCATCGCCGCTTTCCCGGCGATGCCCCGCTCCACATCGTCATCCTAGTTCTCGGAGAGTGACCCCTCACGGCGTTCGGTCCACGAAACTCCTTCGCGGCCCGAAGCACCGAACCATCCGCCTCCGGAACAGCCGGACCAGCAATGTTGTCCACGGACCTTTAAAGGGCTACGCTTCGCCCGTGAAGGCGGTGATAACATCAGGATTCCTCGAATCGATTCCCGAGCAGATCCGAGCCAAGTTGCATCTGCGGGTCGGCATGGTCCTCGATTTCGACGAATCGACGCCTTATCTCAAGGCAAGCGTCATCCAGGAAGCTTCCGAGCGAGCGGACCAATTCGCGGAATGGCTCTCCGCCAGTGTGGGGATGGCTAAAGGCCAATTCACCACCGATGAGTTGATGCGCGAAAGCCGTGGAGAGGATTGAAGGATCAAGGATTGAAAACCCGCATCCGGCGGAAAGGGCGGGGCGAGGCAGGCTGACGGCGGAGAAGTCCAACAAGGGTGGAAACAAAACGGGGAATCATGGCGCGGCTCTTAGCGATACCCGTGCCATCCCGTCCGTGGCCTGCAGCCCGCTTCGCTCTAGCAAATCCTCCCCTCCGCTTGTCGTCGTGAGGGCGAGCCCTGATGCACGCTGCCCCTTACCGCATGCAATTTGCGCCGCTGCTGCGTAGTTTGCCGCGCTCCCATCGTGCTCGTCTCGCTTGACCCCGCTCGCACATCGCGCTTCCTTCCCGCCGCCCGGACGAGACGCGCCGTACCCGGTTAAGGAAAAGACGACGCACCTGAACCCCATTCACGGTGTCTGTCGTATGAACAATTCCTGGATCCTACTGGTCATTGCCGGCCTGCTCGAAGTTTGCTGGGCTCTCGGATTGAAAGCTACCCAAGGCTTCACGCGCCTCTGGCCTTCCGTCTTCACCGGCGCGGCCTTGATCGGCAGCATGTGGCTGCTCGCGCTTGCCGTGCGGAACTTGCCGATCGGCACCGCTTACGCCGTGTGGGTGGGCATCGGTGCCGCGGGAGCCGCGCTTGCCTCGGTGGTCTTCCTCGGTGAGACCATGACCTTGGGCCGCGCGATCTTCCTCGGCCTGTTAGTAGTTTCGATCATTGGGCTGAAGCTGACCTCGCCCGCGCATTGAAGTGGCCGCTTCCAAAGGAACGCGGCCTTTACCGTCGCCCGGCGGCCAGCGCCCTGTTAGCCTCGCCGCGAATGAAATCTCCTGATCTGGACCACCCGCTGCCGGTCCTGCGTTGCGGGGATGAGTTCACCGAGCGCTTCGGTAGCAATTGGAGCGGGAAGCGGCTGCGGAAAGGGCTGATGCTTGCCCTTTGCCTGACGATTGGCCCACTCCTTCTCATTTGGATCGGCGCGGAGAAGCTGCAGGCGCTCCCCATCTTGGGTGGCATGGTTTGGGTCATCCGCGAGCTCCTCAAGGTCTCCCGCTTCTTCGCCAGCCGGATCTGTCCCCACTGCGGCAAGCCCGTCGGCAAGGGCCTCATGCTGCCCGGTGGCCAAAGCATCACCCGCGGCCGTGATGGCATCCTCCATCTCCACTGCCAGAAATGTGGCGGAGAGACCCGGACCGACCTCCGGAGCTATGTCGGCAGCAGTTGGCCGGAGAAGGCCTCCTGAACATGGCGGCCTTTTCAACGAACCGCAGAGGCGCGGAGGAAACGCAGAGAAGACTGATCCTGCGCACCGGGGACCTCAAAACTTCGACGTTCAATGTTGGACGTTCGACGTTCGATGCTCACTTCTCACCTCTTCCCCCTCCGCACCTTCCCCACGAACTTCTCCATCGTGTCCTGCTGCCGCTCGATCTCCGTCACCAGCTTGAACTGCGTGCGGCAGCGGTCGAGGTTCTGGCCTTCGCGGTGGATCTTGAAGTAGCCGTCGCCCTCGATGAAGTCGGTCAGGAAGCGCATGCCCGTTTCGAAGGTGATGAGCTTGCCGCTGAAGGCCAGGTGCTCGGTCTCCGCCTCGTTCAGGAAATCGCGCGCGGCATCCATGTAGCCATCCACCAGCGCCTCGAACATCGGCATCTGCATCACCACTTTGGAGAGATCGCGCTCGTCCTCCGCCGCCGGGCTGGTGGCAGTGCGGATCAGATCGCCGAAGTCGTAGAGCGAGGCACCCGGCATCACCGTGTCCAGGTCGATCACGCAGACCGCCTCGTCCGTATCGGCGTCGATCATCACGTTGTTGATCTTCGTGTCGTTGTGCGTGATGCGGCGCGGGATCGCATGCGTGGCGAGCAAATCCAGCACCACATCCACCGCGGCCTCGCGACGGCGCACGAATTCCAGCTCCTCACCCACCGATCCGGCGCGGCCGTGCGGGTCCTCATCGGCCACGCGCATCAGCCGCTCGAAGCGCTTCCGCGTGTGGTGGAAATCCGGGATCGTCTCCTCAATCTCACTGGCCGGCAAATCGCTCACCAGATCCTGGAAGGACCCGAAGGCCCGCGCCGCCTGGTAGGCCTGCCGCGTGTTCTCGATGATGTCGTAGGTCACGCAGCCCTCGATGGAGTTGTAGCAACGCCACACCCCGCCATTCGGCCCGATCACCCAGGACTTGCCGCCGCGGCCCGGGTAGAGGTTCAGGGTCTGGCCGCCCAAGTCCTTCTTCACGCGCAGGACCTTCCAGTTGATGTGCCGCGTCACGCACTCCACGTTCCGCATCACCGCCACCGGATCCTTGAAGACCTTCTCGTTGATCCGCTGCAGGATGTAGCGCTGGCGCCCGCCATCCGCGGTCTCGAAGGTCGCGCGGTAGGTCGAATTGATGTGCCCGCTCTCGATTTCCTCGCCTTGGACGAATTCCCCCTCGATCGCGAATTGGTCGGCAATGTGGGCGATGGACGCCTGCAGGGAGGCATCGACTTGGCGGACGGGCGAGGTGCTCGGGACCATGAGGCTCAGGTTTCGGGGCGGAAAGGGAGGGAGGGTAGCGGCAGACTCCCGGAACACAAACTTGAAATCCCGCCTCCCGGAGAACTGAGTGGGCGCGTTGCAAGCTGCCATTCCCTTCACCTACCCCGGCATCCGGGATGACGTCGCACGCCTCGGCGGGCTGCTCGCCCTGGCGCTGCGGACCGCCGGCTGGCAGGCCCCCGCACGGGTGGCCGTACTGAATCTGGCCTGCGGGCGCGCGGATGAGACCGGCGTCCTGCTAACATCCGTCGCCCCGCTTGCCACGGATCTCTTCTACCTCGGGATCGACCTGCGCCCCGCGGAAATCGCCGAGGCCAAGGCGCGCTGGATCCCCGCTGCGCCGCCCGGCTGGCAGCTGGAATTCCGCGCCGGCGATTGCTCCCGCACGGATCGCATGAAGCAGCTCCCGCCCTTCGACCTCGTCTTCATCCGCCACCAGAACTACTGGCACGATCCCGCCATCTGGCTGGTCTTGTTCAAGAACGCCCTGGCCGCCCTCAAGCCCGGCGGTCTGCTCGTCATCACCTCCTATTTCGACCGCGAGCACGAGCTGGCCATGGCCTGCCTCCAGGAATGCGGCGCGGCCAAGCTGGCAGACATCCACCACCCGCACGCGCGGCTCCTGCCGGATGCGCCGAACAAGGCGGTGGACCGGCGGCTGGCGGTGTTCGCTGCCAAGTAGAGGCCGGCCCAACCAAGTGCCATTCGCCCTTCATCCAAAATTCATCGTTCCTCCCCGGGCTTGATCTCTTCCTCCTAGCTTCTCCCCCGGTGGCCCGGATAGAAGCGCTTTATGCGGTCCATCCTCTTTTCCCTTCTGCTCACCTCCTCCCTTTTCGCGCAGGAGGTCCCGCCGCCCTTCGAGGCCAAGCCCCCGGCGGCTCCCTCGGCTAGCGCCGATACAGGCTCCGGAGAGGGCGATGACCAGGAGATCGACCCCTTCGATCCTTCCGGTGATGCCCCGCGCATGGTTCATGTCCAGATCGAGTGGATCGATGTCCCCCACGAGGTCGTCACCGATCTTCTGCTCTATCATCCGCTCAAGACGGCCGCGGCGACGGAGCTGCGCCTGGAAGTCCAGAAGCTGGTGAAGGCCGGCACCGCGAAGGTCCTCGAGACCCAGATGATCGCCGCCCGCAGCGGCGAAAAGGCGACCGCGGAGTCCATCGCCGAATACATCTTCCCCACCGAATACGAAGCGCTCAAAGGGGTTCAGCCCAGCACAGGCGAGGCAAAGGTGGCCGCCGGGGTGAAGCCGTCCGTGGTCGCCTGGCCGCCCCTGCCCACCTCCTTCGAGACGCGCAACCTTGGCACGACCTTCGAGATCGAGCCGACCTTGGGCCCGGACAATCGCCTCATCGACCTCCGCTTCGCGCCCCAGCTTGTCTGGCAAACGGGCAGGACCGTCTGGCAGGAGCAGAAGGACGAAAAGGGCAACGTCGCGAAAATCGAGTTGCCCGAGATCTACTCCCTCCGTCTCACGGCCTCGCTCGCCATGCGGAGCGGTGTCCACAGCCTGGCCGGCATCCTCTCGCCCAAAGACCAGAACGGCCGCACCGATACGAGCCGCAAGGTCATGGTCTTCGTGAAAGCCGATAGCCTTGCCGTACCATGAAGATCTTCCTCCTCGCCTTGCCTTTGTCCTTGGCCACGGCCCTGCCCCTGGCCGCGGAGATCACCGCCGTGACCCATCCGGAGGAGAAGTTCCCGGCCCAAGCCACCGTTGCCTGGTCGCCGCTCTTCCAGGCCGCATGGGACCGCCTCAATGAAGAATCCGGGGGCAAGCCCGTGAAATACGAGCCGCCGCATCCGTTGATGGAGAAGCTCGACCGCTTCACGTGGAAGTCCTCTGCGGTGATGCCTGCCGATGGTTGGGGCATCTGGTCCGGCCCGGCCACCACGGAGACCCTGGATAGGGCCAACAAGGGGGCCGCCGCGATTAGCGCGAGCAAGGGCCCCGTCTTCACCTTGAAGGCGCCGGATCCGGCGGGCATTGCCGTCTTCGGCCTGTTAGAGCGCCAGGTCGAGTTTGAGAAGGCGCTCTTCGCTTCCAAGACCCGCCCGCTCCGCTTCGGCGAGGGCGATGCCGCGCAAGAGGTGAAATTCTTCGGGGTGAAGGGTGAGAAGAGCGAGGATTTCACGGAGATCAAGGTCCTGGCCTATCGCCCCGGCGAGAAGTGTCACGCCGTGGCGCTGCCCTGCAAGGGTGGCACCGAAAGCGTCATCCTCTACCGCCCGCCCGCGGGAGCCGCGCAGGACTTCGCCACTGCCTGCCAGTGGCTCAGGACTTGGCGCAAAGCATGGAAGGAGGATCAGGACACGGGGCTCGGATACAATGATCCCACTTTCCACCGGCGCGATGTACTAAAAGTCCCGTACCTCAAGCTCGCCACCGCCGTCGATTTCAAGAGCCGCCTGGCCTCGGTGCGGATCCTTTCCAAGATGCCACCCCAGAAGATCACCCGCGCCGAGCAAAAGGTCGAATTCGAACTCCATGAGCGCGGTGCCCGGGTGAAGGTCGTCGTCGAACTGGAAGCTCAGCCCCTCGGTGCCGTTCCCGAGCCTCCCGCGGCCTTCCCGCGTCTCTTCGTTTACGATGCACCCTTCTTCGTCTTCCTGTGGAAGGACGGCGCGGAGTGGCCCTACTTCGGGACTTGGGTGGGGGATGCCTCCGCGATGGAGAAGTGGGAGTAAGATAATCCCGGTCCCTCCTTCGAATCGCTCATCTCCCGCTCTCAGATTCACTAGCAGCCACTTTTTATGCGTAGCCTTCTTCTCTTTCCGCTTCTGGCCCTACCGCTCTTCGCGCAGGACGTGCCCCCGCCTTTCGAAAATAAAGCTCCCGCCGCCATCGTCAGCCCGGGCGAAGACAAGGACCAGGAGCTCGATCCCTTCGATCCCACCGGTGAAGCCCCGCGCATGATCCACGTCCAGGTCGAGTGGATCGAGCTGCCGCAGGAGACCGTCACCGATCTCCTCCTGAATCATCCGCTCAAGACCGCCGCCGCCACGGAACTGCGCCTGGAAGTCCAGAAGCTCGTCAAAGCCGGGACCGCCAGCGTCCTCGAAACCCAGATGACCGTGGCCCGCAGCGGGGAGAAGGCCACCACCGAATCGATCGCCGAATACATCTACCCCACCGAGTACGAGCCGGTCAGGGGAATCCCGGAGACGGCCGCCGCGCAAAAGGCCCACGATGAACAGGAGCGCGAGCTCTTCTGGCCGCCTGTGCCCACCTCCTTCGAGACGCGCAACCTGGGCTCCACCCTGGAGATCGAACCCACCTCGAGCCGGGACAATCGCATCATCGACCTCCGCCTCGCGCCCGAGTTCTCCTGGCAAACGGGCAGGACCGTCTGGCAGGAGCGGAAAGATGAAAACGGCAACACCATCAAAATCGAGATGCCCGAGATCTACTCGCTCCACCTCACGACCGCGCTCACCCTGCGGTCCGGCGTCCACAGCCTCGCTGGCATCCTCTCGCCCAAGGACCAGAACGGCCGCACCGATCCGACCCGCAAGGTCATGATCTTCGTGAAGGCGGACAACCTCGTCGTGCCATGAAGCTGATCCTCCTGGCTTCGGCCTTCGTCACCACGCTTCCCGTGACTGCGGAGGTCACCGCGGTGGCCCATCCGGACGAGAAGTTCCCCACTGGGGGCACCGTCGTCTGGTCGCCGCTTTTCCAAGCTGCCTGGGACCGCCTCAATGAACAATCCGGTGGCAAGCCCGCGAAGTACGAGCCACCGGGCCCGCTGATGGAGAAGCTCGACCGCTTCGAGTGGCAGTCCTCCAGCGTGATGCCCGCCAGCGGCTGGGGCATCTGGTCCGGCCCGGCCATCGCGGCGACTCTGGACAAGGCGAACAAGGGAGCCGCCGGGATCATTAGCAGCAAGGATCCCGTCTTCAGCCTGAAGGCTCCGGATCCTGCAGGCACTGCGGTCTTCGGCTTGTTGGAGCCTGCGCTTGAGTTCGAGACAGCCCTCTACCGTTCCAAGACCCGGCCCCTCGCCTTCGGAGAAGGGGATGCCGCCCCCAAGGTTAAATTCTTCGGCGTGAAGGGTGCGCAGAGCCAAGCCTTCACGCAGATCAAGGTTCTGGCCTATCGCCCTGGCGAAAGATGCCACGCCCTGGAGATCCCCTGCAAGGGAGGCTCCGAAAGCGTCATTCTCTACCGTCCGTCCGCGGGATCGGCGCAGGACTTCGCCACCGCCTGCCAGTGGCTCAAGACCTGGCGCAAGGCATGGAAGGCTGACCCGGATGGCAGCTTTCAATACAACGACCCGAACTTTCACCTGTATGATGTACTAAAGATCCCGTACCTCAAGCTCGACAGCACCGCCGGATTCGAGGGCCGCCTCGGCTCCACGCGCATCTTTCCCGGGAAGAAGCCACCCCAGACGATTGCCCGCGCGGTGCAGAAGCTCGGATTCGAACTCCATGAGCGCGGTGCGAGGGTGGCCGAGATCATTGACCTTGAGCCCGGCTGTTTTTCCAGCAACCCGGTGTATCCCCCGTCTTTCCCGCGCCTCTTCGTCTACGATTCCCCCTTCTTCGTCTTCCTGTGGCGGAAGGACGCGGAGTGGCCCTACTTCGGTGCCTGGGTGGGCGATGCCTCCGCGATGGAGAAGTGGGAGTAGAGCCGCCCGCCAAAGATCCAAACATCTAACAAGCCCGATCATGCTCAAAGCCCTTGCCTTGCTGCTCTCCCTCGCCGCGCCGCTGGCCGCGGAGGTGGGAGGGGTGGTCCATCCGGAGGAGAAATTCGAGGCCGGTCAAACGGTAGTCTGGACGCCCTTGTTCCAGGCTTCGTGGGACCGGCTCAATGGCTTCTACGGTGGCAAGCCCACCAAGCTCGATCCGCCGAACGAGCTGATCGAGAAGCTCAACCACTTCGAGTGGGATGCGCGGAAGGTCATGCCAAGCAAGGGCTGGAAGACCTGGGCGGGCACCGCGACTTCGAAGTTCCTGGATCAAGTGAACCGCGAGGCGAAGGAGATCACCGGCGAGCAGGTGAACCCCTTCCATCTGGAGCGGGAGAATCCGATGGCCGCTGCGGTCTTCGGGCTCTTAGACAGGGAGCTCACCTTCACCCGGCCCTTTCCCCGCTCCGAGAAGACCCCACTGGAATTCGGAGTAAAGGGCCAGAAGGTTCACTTCTTCGGCGTGCGGGGCAACAAGAGCGGGGACTACCCGGTGAAGGTGCTCGCGTATCGCCCCTCGGAGAAATCCCACGCGATCGAGATTCCTTGCAGCGATCCGGAAGATGCGGTGCTGCTCTACCGGCCGGGCAGCGCCACCACTTTCGCGGAAGCCTGCAAGGTTTTGCGCGAGTGGCGACAAAAGTGGGACGGGAAGAACAGAAGCTTCAAGGAGGACGACGCCTGGCTGCATGACGATGACGACTTGCGGATCCCCTACGTGAAGCTCGACGCCACCATCGACTTCAAGGCCCGGCTGGATTCCCTGCGCACTTACCCAAATCATACGCCCGCGCGCATCAGCCGCGCGGAGCAAGTGGTGAAGTTCACGCTGCACGAGCGCGGTGCAAAGGTGCAGGCGAAGACCAGCATGGAAGACCCCTTCGGCGGTGCACCAGAAACCGTCCCGCGGCAGTTTCTCTACGATGCGCCCTTCTTCGTCTTCCTGTGGCGCAAGGACGCGGAGTGGCCGTACTTCGGCGCGTGGGTAGGGGATGCCTCCGCGATGGAGAAGTGGAAGTAGCCGGGCTAGGATTCCGGTGCCGCTTTCACCAGCGAGTAGAGCTTTTTACCGCCGTCCTTCCGGGACGCCACGTAGTTCAGTTTCTCCCCCTGCTTGAGCAGTTTCTCCAGATCGGCCTTGTCCATGATCCCGCTCCGCTTCGTCAGTTGCGCTCCGGTGTATTCGATATCGACCTCACCGAAGATGCTCTGGAGCGATTCCAGGATTTCATCATTGGTCTCCGCTCCGGAATCCAGGATCTCGGGATCGCAGGCGAAGTAGCCTTCGAAGGCTAACAGCGGATCTGATTCTCCGCGGTCCTTCGCATCAGCCAGGGAGATCGTTTTGATCCGCGAGATGTAGTCCGTCCACACTTCGCCGCTCTGGAAGCCGATGGCGTCCAGCTCGCCCGCAGTGACCGCCAGCTTCTCGAAAACCTCCGCCTGCTCGCGGTTCATGTCCGCCGCCTTCTTCGGTGTTAAGGAGGCGTTGCCGAAGATGGTTTTCAGCTCGGCCTTCGTCAGCGGCTCGAAGCCCTTGAAGGCCGATTCGCCGGCGAGCGCGGAGACTTTCCGCAGCTTGCTCGGGCGCTGGATGCGGTTCAGCTTTATCGCCAGGATCGTCCGGATGAAGGACGGGATATCCAGGAAGTCATCCGCCTCCTGAACCTCGTCCATCTGCAGCGGCACGCCGGTGACCTTGATCAGCCGCTTGAGCAGCGAGAGCAGCCGCATCTTCGCGCCTGCCGAGGCCAATGCCTTCTCAAAGTTGTCCCGGATCTGCCCGTAGAGCCGGCCATCGATGAGCGAGCTGGTCTCGGAGTTCCAATAGCTCCGCAGCTCGGCAGAGCCGGAATCGATCCCGAGGATGGTGTCGATCCGGGTCGGGGTTTTGGCCTCCTTCAGCTTGGTGAAGGGGACCTTGAAGAAATCCCGGATCCTCGCGTCCCCGGACTGGCGGCCCTTCAATTCCGCGTTGGGGAATTCGATTCCCAGGCTGACGAGGATCCGCACCGCTTCCAGCGATTTGGCGAGCGAGTCGCGGGACGAAGCGCCCTTGAGCGAGTGCTTGGTACTCCAGAAGAGAGCGCAGTCGACCAGGTCGCTTTCGATATGGGCGGCCGGCAGCGATTGATCGATGGCATCGGAGATCCATCGGTCGATGGGAAGCCAGTCGGAAGTGATGGCGAGTTGTTCCATGGCGGCCGGATCACATGTCCATGAACTCTTCCATGTTGGTGGTGGCCTCCGCGCCGAACTTCTCGGTCGCCCGCTTGTGGAGCCTGGAGAGCGTCACCTTGACGAACTTCGACCGCCGTTCCTCGGAGGCGCTATCGAAGGAAGTTTCCTCGGCGTCGGAATCGGGATCGGGGTTCGCGTCCAGGTTGCTCTTCCCCATCGCTCCATTCACGGTTCGGAGGAGCTCGCCGGTCAGGTTGAGGTTCTTGGCGATCTCCGCGACCGTGCCGACTTCTCCCTCGGAGATGATCCGGGACAGTTCGGTGCCATGGTAGCTGACTTCGCACATGATGCATGCGGCAATCACCTCCATGTGATCATCAATGAGATTGCGGAAGGCCGCCTGTTTCTCGATCGGCCGGGTCAGGATCACCGAGGTAAGGAAGTCGCTGAGATCCTGGGCTGGCCCTCTCGGGTTCTCCAGGATGCGGCTCAAGCTTCTCTTCGACAGGATTGCCAGCATGCAATCCTCGGCAATGTCGGGCTTGATCAGCGCGGCGGCTTGATTCGGCTTGGTGTAGTCGAAAGCCTCGCTGAAGAGACGGGCGACGTCCACGGTCTCCATCTCGGCGATCACCGCGGAGAGAGCCTGGTCCCCCTGGTTGTTCGCGATCAACTCCATCACCGCATTTGCGCGGCTCGGATCCTTGATCCGGTCCAGGATGAGGAGTTTGTAGTCAGCTTGTTCGTCCGGCATAATTACTTTTTGAGATTGGCGAGAAAGACCTTCGTCAGGGGATTGTTGGCCAGCGAATGGGCGATGAAAATCGCCATCGCCGCATGGGAAGGAGAGTGTTCCTTCAGCTCCTTCCACTTCGGTTGTTTCGATGCCGCGATCGACGCAGCCTTCCTCGCGGCCATCGCGGAGAGGTGCTCTTCAAGATTGTCCTGGGGCCACTCGATGGATCCCCGCAGCTTCCTGATGAAGGATGCGTCGTTGAATTGCACGTGTCCGGCGAAGATGACGAAGACGTACTCGGGGGTAGCGAGAAAGTCCTTCAGCGGGGTCTTGGCCAGCTCGTTCTGCATTTTGAGGAATTGATCCCACTTGGTATCAGTCTCCATCGAGGCATACGAATCGACCAGCTCCGTGGCGCTCAGATTGATTTCCTCGAAATTCATCGTGGCCTCCTTCCCGGGATGGATTGAAGGTAGTCCCGGGCGATCTCGGTGGCTTCCTTTCTCGCGTCGTTGACTCCGCTGCGGCGGCGTTCGAGGTCGTAGACCGCCCGTTTCACCGGGTCGCCGATCAGCGAGTAAGCCTCCTGGATGTTCTTGAACTCCTCGGCATCACCTCCTGCGTCCGGGTGGTGGACGCGTGCCAGGCTCCTGTAAGCCTCCTTGATTTCGCGATCGGTCGCGATCGCCGCCACCTTGAGGGCTTTGTAAGGGTCGATATCGGGCATGGGGTAGGGGCAATGACTCGGCTCGATTGCCGGTCGGTCAACTCGTAACCCGCGATCGGAGCGCGGCGCAAGGCTGGCGACAAAGGAGTTTGAGGGGCGGAAGCCTGCCGCACCTTTGCTGCGGAATTGGTCCTATAGGACTTATAGGACCTATTCGAGGCTTCGGATGCGGCGGGAACTCTCCCTTCCTCCTGCGCACCCGGCGCGCATGCACTACTGCTGCACGAGCGCAAACTTCAGCTCCGCCTCCGATGCCACATCGCCGCCCACCAGGCAGCGGCACTTGGTCTGGCCGATGCTGCCGCGGATCTTGATGACCTCGGACTCGATGTAGAGCGTGTCACCCGGCAGCACCGGGCGACGCCACTTCACATTGTCCGCGCTCATGAAGTAGCCGATCTTCCCGGCGTTCTCCGGCTTGCGCAGCATGAGCACGCTGGAGACCTGCGCCATCGCTTCGAGCTGCAGCACGCCCGGCATGATCGGGTGTCCGGGGAAGTGGCCGATGAAATAGGGCTCGTTGATCGTGACGTTCTTCACGCCGGTGCACTTCGAGTCCCCAATCATGTCGATGATGCGGTCCACCATCAGGAAGGGGTAGCGGTGCGGCAGGATCTTGAGGACATCGTTGATGTCCAGCACGGTCTCGCCCGTTGGCAAGATGAAGGGCGCGGCGAGCGAACGCACGCGGTTGTATTCGCGCTTCAGCGTGGCCGCGAGTTTCGAGTTCGGGCCGTGGCCCGGCTTCACGGCGATGACGTGGCCGAGGATGCGCTTGCCGCTCAAGATCAGGTCGCCGATCACATCGAGCGCCTTGTGCCGTGCGAATTCATTCGTGAAGCGCAGCGGCTCCTTGGTCATGACCTGCTCGCCGCGGATCACGATCGCGCTCTCCAGCGAGCCACCCTTGATCAGGCCCTTGTCGAGCAGCGGCTTCACGTCCTCGTAGAAGACGAAGGTGCGCGCCGGCGCGATCTCCTTCTCATAAGTCTCCGGCGTGATCTCCGCGGAGAAGTACTGCGTGAAGCGGCCATCCGGTCCCACGTTCGTCACCGACACGCGGAAGGTCTTGCTTGGCACGATGGTGATCAGCGTGCCATCGCCGCTCTCCTGGTGGATCGGCTCGCGGATCTCCCAGGTTTTGCGCGGGGCATCCTGCGCGGCGATGCCCGCCTTCTTGATCAGCTCCACGAAGGGCCGGGCCGAGCCATCACCGATCGGCGGCTCGTTCGCATCCATCTCGATGATCGCGTTATCCACGCCCATGCCGGTCAGTGCGGAGAGCACATGCTCCACGGTGTGCACTTTCACGGATCCCTCCGCCAGGGTGGTCGCCCGCTCGACGGTCTTCACCTTGTCTGCATCGGCATCGATGAAAGGCTGGTCCGGCAGGTCGACGCGGCGGAACTTGAAGCCGTGGTCCGCCGGGGCGGGCTTCAGGGTCAGGGTGACCTTGCTGCCGGTGTGCAGGGAGGTCCCTTCGAGGGTGGCGGACTTGGCGAGGGTGTGCTGCGCGTCGGCGGGCATGGCGCGCGGAAGTAGCAGGCAGCCAGCAACAAGAGGCAAGGGCAAACCGTCGCTAAAACGCTCGCTCCCAGCGTCTTTACCCTCGCCGCAGGGCCCCTGCTTCCGGCCACTCCATTCCCGTAGGGGCTTGATCGTGAGGCGCGCCGCCGCCCTTGCCGAGTGCGGTATCACAGCGCAGTTTTGCCGAGCTTGGAGGCCAGGCAGTTAGGGCGGAAATGTCAAGTTCCGCTGTCTGACAAATACGCAGAAATCCCAGCATATACGCCGGTTTGTCCCCGCTTTGGGGACTGGGACGGTTCTGAGCCATTCGCTAGTAGTCCCCATGAGACATGTCTCCTTTCCTCATGTCTCGATAAACCCATGCAACTCCTACTGAACCAGACCCATACCGCCCGTCGTCCCGCCCTTGTCCTCGCCGCCTCGCTCACCTGCCTGCTTTCGGGCCCCTCTGCCCCGGCCGCCACCTTTGTTTGGGATCCGCTCCTGAACGGCTTGGGCAGCGATGGCGCGGGCACCTGGGACAATACGGCCGCGAATTGGGCCTCCGACGGGCTCGACGTGCAGTTCCCCAGCTCCGCGCAGACGACGATCACCGTCGCGCTCACCACGGGAGCGAACACGCTCACCGTCTTGAACACCGCGGGACTCGCCGCCGGCCAAGTGCTTTCCTCCGACCGCTTTCCCGTCGGCACCACGATCACCGATATCACCGGCAACGTGGTCACCCTGAGCGCGCCTTCCACCAACACGCTCGCGATCGGGAGCGTGATCCATTTCTCCTTCAACCACGACGCCCTCATCGGCAGCTTTTCGGATACCGCGGGAGCGATCACGGTCTCCGGCAATCAGGCGGCGGATAGCCTCAATCTCAATGAGGCTGGCTCCGGCACCTACACCCTGAGCGGTGGGGCCGTCACCATCTCCGGCCGGAATGGCAGCACGGGTGCCCTCAAGATCAATGCAGCCACCGCCATCAGTAGCGCGCTGTCGTGGAAGAATGTCCAGTTCCTGTCCGAGGCGAGGATCCTGACCCTCAGCGGCGGGAGCATCCCGGGTGCCGTGAACGGGTCCTTCAATGGTTCCGTCTCGGGTTCCTCGAGTTTCGTGGCCGCGACCAGCACCCTGGAAGTGACCAGCGGCACCTACACCACGGCAGGCTCCGGAAACACGATCAACATCGGTGACCAAGCCTTGGAAACCGGCGGGCTCAAGTTCTCCGGCGGCACCATTAGTAGCGGCGGCAGCTTCCAGGTGGGCAACGATCGCGCGGCCTACGCGGAAGTCAGCGGAACCGCGGTTCTCAACGCCAACGGCCAGATCAGCATCGGACGCAACCAGAACGCGAACATCGGCAAGCTCGTCCTCGACGGCGGCACGATCAATGCGACGAGGGCTGGCGGAGGCAACGACACCGAGGTTCAAATCGGCCGCGGCAACGGTGTCGGCATCCTCAACGTCGAGAGCGGCGTCTTCAACGTGACTCACCCCGGCATCGCCGGCGGCGTGCTGGTGATCAACTCCGACGGGAGCAACGCGGGGGCGAGCGGCACTCTCAACCTCAGCGGCGGCACGACCACCATCGAGGAAATCCGCTTCAACGGCGGCAACAACCACGACGTGAACGCCACCAACGGCAGCGGGACTCTCAACATGAGCGGCGGCACGCTCTACATCGGCGGCACCGTGAAGCTCACCCATACCGTGCCCACCAATGGCGCGGGTGGCATCGTGAACCGCAACCCCGCCCGCCCTGCCACCATCAACCTGTCCGGCGGCACTGTGGGTGCCAGTGCCAACTGGAGCTCCAGCCTGGACATGACGCTGGGGACGACGAATGGAAACCTCACCTTCAAGGCGGCCAATGCCGCGGACCTGCCCTTCAATATCACCCTCAGCGGAAGCCTTTCCGGCGCGGGTGGCTTCACGAAAACCGGCGCGGGCATCCTGACCCTCTCCGGCGCGACCTCCCAAGCCGGCAATATCACGGTCAGCGCCGGCACGCTTGTCCTCGGCACCATCAATCCGGGCAACGAAGCGTCCACGGTAACGATCGCCGAGAGCGGGGCGACGCTGCAACTTGGCTTCGCCGGCACGGACACGGTGGGTGCCCTCGTCATCGGTGCCAACCCGCCCCTGGCACCCGGTGTTTATGGAGCGATCGGTTCGCTGTCGCCGGTCATCGGGATCCCGCAGATCACCGGCACCGGCACGCTCACCGTTGCCGGCGGATCTTCCAGTGGCTACTCGACTTGGGCGACCGCGAATGGAATCAGCGGTGAGCCTGCCTCGGGCGACTTTGATCACGACGGGCTGAGCAACCTCATCGAGTATGCCTTGGGCTTGAATCCCACCGTCTCCAGCCAGCCGCCCGGGACCTTTGTGGGTGGCGTGCTCCACTTCACCAAGGGAGCCGAAGCCATTGCCAACAATGATGTGATTTTCGAGATCGAGGAATCCACCGACCTCGGGATCGCCGATCCCTGGACCACGGTGGTGAGCGAAGGCATCAGCGATGATACGCCTGACATCTCCTACACACTGCCTACCGGCCTGCAGAGGGAGTTCGCCCGCCTCAAGATCACCCAGCCTTGATCCACATGCGTTCCTTTCCGGCCGTCCCCGGGCGGTCGGCCGGAAAGGCGATTCTTCCGGGGCCCTTCGGGTTTGCGCACGGTCCTCCGGCGGGCCTAGCTTCTGCCGTGCGTGCGGTCTGCGAGTTCCGGGTGATCGATGAGTCCGCAGACTGGATCGTGGTGGACAAGCCGGCACCGCTGGCGGTGCACCCGGCGAATGGCAAGGTGGAGGCGACCTTGCTGGGCGGGCTGGAGGAACTGCTGGTCTACGAACGGGCGAACGGCGCGCGGCTCTCGATCATCACGCGGCTGGACCGTGAGACCAGCGGGCTGGTGCTGGTGGCCAAGAATGCGGTGGCGGCGCGGGATTTCTCCCGGGAATTCGAGGCGCGGCGGGTGACGAAGGAATACCTGGCGCTGGTCCACGGCTGGCCGGACTGGGACACACTGCGGGTGGAGGCCTCGATCATCCGCGCGGGCGGGGAAATCTGGCTGCGACAGGCGGTGGACCCGGCGGGGCGGGATTGCGTGACGGCCTTCGCGGTGGAGGAGCGCTTCGAGACGCCGCAGGGACGCTTCGCCCGGCTGCGCTGTTTTCCGGAAACGGGCCGGATGCACCAGATCCGGGTGCACTTGGAGCACGCCGGGCACCCGCTGGTGGGGGATAAGATCTATGGCACCGATGGCAGCCCCTACCTGGAGCAGATCGAGGGGAGGCTTTCTGAAGAATCCGCAGCCACGCTCATCCTGCCGCGCCACGCCCTGCACGCTTGCCGTCTGGCGCTTGCGTGGCAGGGGAAGATGCTTGAATGGTCTTCGCCGCTGCCTGCGGACCTCGAGGCGCTGAAACTCCAAGTTCCAAACTCTAAATCTCAAATTTGAGATCCCTCTCCCGCCCATGGCTTCCCTCCACGACATCGTCTCCTTCCTCGATACCGAGCTGCAGATCGCCGCGATCCCGGACTACTCCGGCGCGGTGAATGGCCTGCAACTGGAGAATGGTGGCAGCGTCACGCGCATCGCCGCGGCGGTGGATGCCTCCCTGCCGGTGGTGGAGGCGGCGGTGGCTGCGGGAGCGGATCTGCTGCTCGTGCACCACGGCATGTTTTGGCAAGGCGCGCAGCCGCTGACCCGCGCCTTTTACCGCAAGATCAAAGCCGCGATGGACGCGGGATTGGCGATCTACTCCGCTCACCTGCCGCTCGATGTGCATCCGGAGCTGGGCAATAACATTCTGCTTTTGCGCGCATTGGGCCTCGTGCCGGACGGGACTTTCTTCGACTGGAAGGGCACCCGCCTCGGGCTGGTCGCGGAGGTGGAAATCCCCCGCGCCACGCTGGTCGAGCGACTCTCCGCCGCGGTCGGCGGGCCGGTCCATCTCTGCCCCGGCGGCCCGGAGACGGTGCGGCGGCTCGGCCTGGTGACCGGCGGCGCGGGCTCGGAAGTGGCCGCTGCTTCCTCGGCGGGAATTGATACCTTCATCACCGGCGAGGGCCCGCACTGGAGCTATCCGCTGGCGGAGGAACTCGGGATCAACCTGCTCTACGGCGGCCACTACGCCACCGAGACCTTCGGTGTGAAAGCGCTGGCCGCCCGTCTCGCCGCGGATCACGGCATCCCCTGGTCCTTCATCGATCACCCGACCGGCCTGTGAGCAGGCACGATCTCGATATCGGTTTTTTCGAGCGCCATCCGGTCGAGTGCGCCCGCGATCTGATCGGTGCGGTCTTCCGCTGGCACGGCTGTTCCGGCCGGATCGTGGAGACGGAGGCCTACACCGCGGAGGGCGATGAAGCGGCCCACACCTTTTTCCGGCCGAGCAGCCGCCGTTTCGTGGCGGAGCACCCGGTGGGCACCGCCTACGTCTACCTGAACTACGGCGTTCACTGGCTCTTCAACGTGCTGGTGAAGGGCCCGGACATGTCCGGCTTCGTCCTGTTCCGGGCCCTGGAGCCGCTGGAGGGTCTCGAACAAATGCTTGAACGCCGTGGCGGTGGGGTCCCGCGCAGCCTCTGCAACGGGCCCGGCAAGCTGACCCAAGCTTTGGGGATCGATGGCTCCGCCCATGGCATGCTTTTCCTCGGCAAGGCGCAAACCGGTATCAGTGCCGGGGACTCCAGCGGGGTGGTGGAGGGCGTAAGGATCGGCATCTCCCGGTCAAAAGAGCTGCCCTGGCGCTTCCATGAGCGCGGAAATCCCCACGTGAGCCGCTGAAAATTTCGCGGACACGAAGCAAGAATCGGGAGGCGGGAGGAAAGGGAGGAGGCGCTGGAGCGGGTGAAGGGAATCGAACCCTCGTATGCAGCTTGGGAAGCTGCCGTTCTACCATTGAACTACACCCGCCGGTCCGGCGTGCCCCTGCGGCCTATCTCTCCGGACTCCCGCTGGCAACTCAAATTCGTGCGAAATGCCGTCCTACGCGATCGCGTCAGATCCTTCAGAAGCCCGGTATTTCACCAAAAAAGAGCTTGCCGGGTTTTCGGGCGGGCTGTTAGCTTCGCCACAAGTTCGCGGGTATAGCTTAGTGGTAAAGCTCTAGCCTTCCAAGCTAGCTATGTGGGTTCGATTCCCACTACCCGCTCCATTCGCAGGACCCCGATATTCCCGATCTGATTCACACCATGAAAACCACCATCCGACTCGCGCTGGCTGCTACTGCGCTTGGCATGCTTCCCGCCGTCTCCATGGCCGAAGTCGACTGCCTCAAGGTCGCCGTCTCCGTGAAGCACGCGGTTACCGCCCAACCTGACCAAGTTCTCCAGATCGTCGAAAAGGAGGTTGGAGCCAATCCCGGCTGCGCCTGCGAAGTTGTGAAGGCTGCGATCCAGACCACCAAGGCCGAGCCGAAGCTGGTCGCGAGCATCGTCGAAACCGCCGCTACCGTGGTCCCCGACAAGATGCGTCTGATCTCCCAGTGCGCCGTGGCCGTGGCCCCGGAAGCACTGACCGCCGTGCAAGGCGTGATGAGCCGCCTCGACCCGAACAAGGGTGAAGGCTCCCACGGCGACTCGAAGGACGCCAAGAGCAGCAAGGTCGCCAATGTGGACACCAAGCCCGCTTGGAACCCGCTCGACTTCCCGGGCCAAGGCCCCGTGGGTCCGACCCCGGGTGGCCCGCCGATCCTGCCGCCGGGCCTGCCGCCGACGATCCCGCCGATCATCGTGCCGCCGGTGTTCACCGACATCGATCGTCCGGTGGTGCAGCCTCTGCCCGAGAACAACGATTGAGAGACCCCGGGGTTTCCGGAATCTAGCAAACCCCCGCACACTTCACTTTCCTCATGAAACGCAGTATCCTTTCCACCCTCGCCGCGGCCTCCGCGATCGGCGTCTCCCAAGCCAGCCTCTACCACGTCACGGAAGAAGCTCAGGAGAGCATGCCTCTCAAGTGGACCGCCGGGATCAATGTCACCTATGATGACAACGTGAATCCCACGGCGGTCGGACCGGGAGCCGATGACTCGGAGGTCAGCGCAAACCCCTACGTGGGTCTGTCCTTCGTCTCCATCACGCCCCAGACGACTTGGGATGTGTATGCCCGCGTCGGCGCCATTTACTACTTCGACAAGCCCGAGGCCATCGGCTCCGATGACCTCTACGCCCAGGCCCGCATCGGCGTGGACTTCACCCACCGGGTGAGCGAGCGTCTGCGCATCTCCAGCCGCAACTTCGTCTCCTACGAGATGGAGCCGGACTACTCCTACGGCTACGCGACTTCCCGCCAGGTCGGTGAGTACCTCTACTGGCAGACCGACAACTCCGTCGGTTACCGCTGGACCGAGCGCCTGGCCACCTACACCGGGTTCCAGCTTTCCGACCTCGACTACGATTCGTCGGTGCCGAACTCGGACCGCTTCATCTGGACGCTCTACAACCAGTTCCGTTACCAGCTCACGCCGCAGACGGTTCTGACCGCGGACTACCGCTACTCGGAGACAACTGGTAACGACCTCGCCTCCGACTCCACCAACCACTACATCCTGGTGGGTGCCGAGCACCGCTTCAGCCCGAATACCATCGGTATCGTCCGCGTGGGTGCCCAGCTCCGTGAAGTGGATACCGCGCTGAGCGAGAACACCACCGATCCCTACGTCGAGTTGATGTTCAACACCCGTGTGAACGAGCAGTTCGCGATCAAATCCTTCTTGCGCTACGGCCTTGAGGACTATGACACGGTGGTGTTGGCCAACGGCTTCGTCGGCGGCACGCCGGGCACCGCGCTCACCGAGTTCGATTCCCGCAAGACCTTGCGTCTCGGTGTCTCCGGTGAATACGCGATTTCCCAGAAGCTTTCGGTCTTCGGTGGTGTGGACTACATCATGTCCGATTACGAGGACGGCCACCTTGCCGCGGCCAAGACCGTCGGCTTCGGCGGTTCTCCTGGTGAGGATCTGGTCAACGCCTACATCGGCCTGACGATGCAGTTCACTCACAACCTCTTCGGTGACGTGTCCTACAACTTCACCAATTCCAGCTCCGATTTGCCGAGCCGCGACTACGACCGGAATCGTGTGAATGTCGGCGTCCGCATGGAGTTCGAGTAAAGCTCCGTCGCCCCGAAATCATCGAAATCATTTCAAGCTAGAATTCTTCCGTTTCGAATTCGTAAGACTCCCGCAATGGTCCACCATTGCGGGAGTTTTCGTTTGAACGGGAGGCGATCCGTGACAATAAGACATCCAGCAAACGTGACCCAATGAATCAACCGTCCCAACAGTCGGAGGCTAATCTCCACGCCGTGGATTACTGGCAGGTGATCAAGAATCGCTACGGCGTGATCCTGCTGACCTTCCTCCTCGTGTTCATGACCGCTCTCGTCATCACCTACGTGATGCCGAAGAAGTACGAAAGCAAGGCCGTCGTCCAAGTCCGGCCGAAGGGCATGGGTGGCATCGGCCTGGGAGCGACAGACATCAGCCGTCTGAATCTCGAGAACAACCAGACTTTCTTCGCCACCGAGTTCGAGGTGATCCGCGCCCAGAAGACGCTGGACCTCGCCATCGAGCGCCTGGACCTGGTCAACAAGTGGAACACTGACCCGGAGTCGGTGCGCCGCATCCTCCACGGGGTGGTGGATGCCCAGAACATCCGCGGCACCGCGCTGATCGAGATCCGCGTGCGCATGGGCGATCCGAAGGAAGCCCAGGCCATCGCCAAGGAAGTCTCGGAAGCCTATCGCGACCGCCGCACCAAGATCCAGACGGACAACGCGCACAAGTCCCTGGACCAGCTTGAGGCCGCCGTGAAGGCTCAGGAGGACAAGGTGGAAGACACCCGCAAGCTCCTGTCCTCCATCATCCGCTCCGGCAAGTTCATCTACGACCAGGAGAACCACGGTGCCGGTGGCTTCAATCCGGAAGACGAGGCGACCGATGCCGCCCGCAACTACACCAAGCTGGAACAGGACAAGATCCAGCTCGAGAGCCAGATCGAGACCCTGCTGAAGTATGACGGCAACCAGCTGATGAACTACGTCGGCACGCTCAATCTCTCCGACAACATCATCCCGAGCCTGCTGCCGCAGTACCAGGCGGCGAAGCGCGAGTTCGAGGGCATGAAGAGCTCCGGTCTCGGCGAGCGCCACCCGGCGATGGTTCAGCAGGCGAAGGTGCTGGCTGGCATGGAGCAGGACCTGACTGAAGCAGTGGCCAACCTCCGCGAATCGCTCAAGGCCAAGCTTGAGCTCGCGAAGGAGCAGCTCACCCGCTTCGAGTCCCGCATGAACATCAAGAAGGAGGATGCGGTGAAGAACGGCCTTGAGGTTCAGAATTACCTCGATGCCAAGAATGAGTTCGAGGCCCAGCAGCGCCTGCTGGAGCAGCTCAAGATGAAGAAGATCTCCGACGAGATGGACAGCAAGGTCCTCGAGGAGCCGATTATCATCCACGAAGAGCCCGCCCTCTCGCAGGTGCCGGTGAGCCCGAACGTGACCCTCCAGCTCGCGGTGGGCGCCGTGGCCGGCCTGATCTTCGGCATCGGCGTCGCCTTCTTCCTCGAATACCTCGATACCTCGGTGAAGACCCTGGAAGACGTGGAGCGCTACCTGCAAGTGCCGGTGCTCGCCGTGATCCCGAAGGATGTGGGCGTGCTCTACAAGCAGAGCGGCATGAGCCCGGACGCCGAGGCTTACCGCATTCTCCGCACGAACATCGAGTTCAACCGCAAGAACCCGGAAGACAATGCCATCACCGTGGTCTCCGGTGGTGCTGGTGAAGGTAAGTCCACCACCTTGGTGAACCTCGCCTACATCTGTGCGCAGGGCGGCTACACCACCCTGATGATCGACGCTGACCTTCGCCGTCCGCGCCTTCACACCTTCTTCGACATCAACAACTCGGTCGGTCTGACCAACTACCTGACCACCGAGCTGATGCTGGAAGACGTGATCCTCCAGACCCCGGTGGACAACCTCTACTTCATGCCCTCCGGCATCCTGCCGGCGGATGCCGCGGGTATCCTGAATTCCCGCCGCATGTCCGAGTTGATCCAGGACGTGAAGCAGCGCTTCGACCTGGTTCTGGTGGACTCGCCGCCGATCCTCGGCGTGAGCGATGCCTCCGTGCTGGCGAGCGAAGTGGACCTGACCATGATCGTGGTGCAGCACCGCAAGCTGCCGCGGAACATGCTCATGCGCGTGAAGCAGGCCGTGGAAAACGTCGGCGGCCGCGTCGTCGGCGTGGTGCTCAACAACGTGGATGTCCGCAGCGACAGCCAGTACCAGTACTACACCAGCTACTACACCTACTACGCCCCGGCGGAATCCCAGCCGATTCCTTCCGGTTCCACGGCGTCCACTCCGGCGCCACAGCCCCGCCCTGCAAGCCGCCCGGCCAAGGCCGACGACTCGAAGCAAGACCTGTATTGACACTCAAAATCCCATTCGAGAATCTGATCCCATGAAACGACTTCTTCTATTCGCCGCTGCCCTCGTGGCACTGGCACAGGGAGCCTCGGCCCAGACCAGCATCCGCGTTGGCCAAGCGATTGAGCTGCGCATCCAAGGGGTGCCGACATCGGAAGTGACCGCGGTCAACAATACCTATCCGGTTGCGGAAGATGGCACGATCAACGTGCCGCTTCTGGGCAAGGTCCGCGCCGCTGGCATGAGCGCCCAGGCTTTGGGCAGCAGCATCGAGCACGCCTACAAGGCCGCGGATATCTACACCCACCCGACCATCCAGGTCCTCACCTCCAGCGATGACTCGATCGCCAAGCTGGTCGTCACCGTCGGCGGCCAGGTAAAGTCCCCGGGTCCGGTGGAGTATACCCGTGGCCTCACCCTCTACAATGCGGTGCAGGCCGCCCGGGGTGCCACGGAGTTCGGTGCCATGGGCCGCGTGGCAGTGGTCCGCGGGGCCCAGCGCAAGGTGTACAACTTGAGGGACACCAAGCACATGAACATCCTCGTCGAGCCTGGCGACACGATCGAAGTCCCCGAAAAGAACTTCTGGGGGCAGTAACTCCCCTTCATGCAAGCGAACCGCTTCGCGAAGCTCTTGGTTGCCGGGATTGCCCCATGGGTGATCCCGGCGACTGCGTTTTGCCAAGGGGCCAAACCTGCCGCCGCCAAGCCCGCGGCCTTGGTGGAGGCGCTTGCCAGTGAGGAATTCCGCGAGCGGGAGGAGGCCCAGGCCAAGCTGGAGACTTGGGCGAACTCGGATCCAGCCCGCGGCATGGAGTTCCTGTTCCGGGAATACCAGAAGCCCGGCGATCCCGAGGTCCACGTCCGGGTCCGGAAGGTGCTCCGCGGACTGGTGGTGGAAGACCACCAGCGGAACCACGGGGAGGGCTACATGGGCGTGCGCTACATGGAGCTCAATGTGCCGATCCCGGGAGACGACCAGCCGCACACCGGAGTCCAGCTCAGCGATGTGATGGAGGGCAGCCCTGCCGCCCGCGCGGGCCTGGAGAGGGGCGACATCGTCGTCGCCCTGGATGGTCTGCGCTGGACCGGCGCCGGTGCGGCAGACGCCTTCAAGTCGGCGGTGCGCAAGATCAAGCCCCACACCAAGGTGGAGCTGGAATTCCTGCGGAATGGCGAGCTGAAGAAGACCAAGGTCGAGCTGGACGTGCGCCCGCTCGGACTGCCGGAGGCCGCGCCGCCCATGGTCCTGCTGCCGAATGGCATGATCGCCCCCCAGGTCCAGGATCCCAAGAAGCTGGAGGAGGAGGCGCGCGAGGAGATTTTCAGCAACTGGCTGGAGGGAAAACGCGGCAAGCCGGCGGCACCTTGAGCACTTGATCTTCCACCACCCCGCGCTTTCCAATTCCCGGTTTCGGGGGTGGACCTGCCCGGTGCCTTCAGATACGCTTTAAAAAATCGACAATTCCACCCTGCGTGCGACGTTAGCGAGATAGTTAACGCCCCGTTTCTCGTCCGTTTCTTTACCCGATTCATGAAATTCTCACGCTTCCGCAGCGCCGCCTTGGCGGTTGGTCTCTCGGCTTCGGCCCTCACCGCCTGCGCGCAGCAGGCGGCCGACTTTGACGAAGTGGGCAAGCAGATGGCGACGATGCTGCAAAACAGCCACTTCGCCCAATTGCGGTACAATCAGATGAGCCAGGTCTTCCTGGACGATTTCCTCCGCGACCTCGATTCCGGGAAGGTCTACTTCACCCAGGAAGACATTGACCGCTTCAACCGTGCCTATGGCGAGAACCTCGCCCAGATGCTGGTGCAGAAGCAGAGCATGACCGCCGCCGCGGACATCTACGGCACCTTCAAGAAGCGCGTGGAAGCCCGCGTGGCGGAAGCCAAGCGCCTGCTCGCCGCCGGCGAATTCGATTTCACCAAGAGCGAGTCCATCCAGCGCAGCCGCAAGGACGCCGCCTGGCCCAAGGATGAGGCCGAGGCCATGCGTGTCTGGGGCCTGCAGATCAAGGAGGCTGTGCTCTCCGAGACCCTGCGCCGCGACATGATCGCCCAGATGGCCGCCAAGCAGAACAAGGAGAATCCGGTCAAGAACGACAAGGACCCGAAGGAGAAGATCGCCCTGCGCTACGAGCGCTTCCTCCACAGCGTCACCAAGGACGTGGATGACGAGGACATGGCCGCGCTCTTCCTGAGCTCCGTGGCGCGCTCCTTCGATCCGCACACGGACTACATGAGCACCCGCGAGATGGACCGCTTCCGCGAGGGCATGAAGAACGAGCTCGTGGGCATCGGTGCCCTCCTGCAGGGTGAGGAAGACGGTGCCACCAAGATCATGGGCATCGTCATCGGCGGCCCGGCGGACAAGCAAGGCAGCCTCAAGCTCAATGACCGCATCGTCGCGGTCGATCCCGATGGCGACGGCCCGAAGGAGATGGTCGATATTATGTTCATGAAGATCGACAAGGTGGTCGATCTGATCCGTGGCGCAGAGGAAAGCCCCGTGCGCCTGAAGGTCGAGCCGGCCGGCGGTGCCCCGGGTGAGACCGCCCTGATCAACATCGTGCGCGACAAGGTCGAGCTCAAGGACGAGCAGGCCAGCGCCGAGGTCATCGACCTCAAGACCAAGGGTGGCGAGCCGATGCGCTTGGGCTTCCTGATCCTGCCCTCTTTCTACGCCGACTTCGATGAAGGCAAGGTGCGCTGCTCGGTGGACGTCGAACGCCTGCTGGAGCGCCTGAAGGCCGAGAAGATCGACGGCCTGCTGCTCGACCTCCGCAATGACGGCGGTGGTGCGCTGGAGGAAGTCCGCCGCATGACCGGCTTCTTCAACCCGAAGGGCCCCGTGGTCCAGGTGAAGAGCATCTACGGTGAGACCCAGGTGAAGGAGTCCGACAAGCAGCCGCCGATCTGGGATGGCCCGATGGTCGTGCTGACCGACAAGAGCAGCGCCTCCGCCAGCGAGATCCTCGCCGGCGCCCTGCAGGATGCGAACCGCGCCGTGATCGTCGGTGAGTCTTCCACCTTCGGGAAGGGCACCGTCCAGCAGCCGATGGACATCGGCCGCATGCTGCCGCTCTTCCGCGCCCGCAACAAGGCCGGCACGCTCAAGATCACCATCCAGAAGTTCTACCGCCCCTCCGGCTCCTCCACCCAGAAGATGGGCGTGATCCCGGATGTGGTGCTCCCCAGCCTGACCGATGCGCTGGAAATCGGCGAGGCCTTCCTCGATCATCCGCTGGACCACGACATGATCCGCCGCGCCCCGGACTTCAATCCGCTGAAGAAGGACGACCTCTTCATTCCGCGCATGAAGGAGCTGAGCGCCGCCCGCGTGCACGACTCGAAGGACTTCTCCTACATCATTGAGGACGTGACCAAGGCCAAGGCCCGTATCCGCGAGAACAGCGTTTCGCTCAACCTTGCCGACCGCAAGAAGGAGCTGGAAGACATCGAGAAGCAGCAGCAGGCCCGGAATGCCGAGCGCCGCGAGCGCTTCGCCGTCCAGCAGAAGAAGGACCAGTCCGAGATGACCTTCTACAAGCTCACGCTCGACGACGTGGAGAAGGGTGCCGACTTGCAGAAGTTCGATCCCTCCGCGGAGAACCAGGGCAACATGCGCCGCGCCAAGGACGAGACCGCCGAGCTGGATGATACCCCGCAGTGGCCCAGCGCGCTGGATCCGCACAAGCGCGAGGGCATCATGATCCTCGGCGATCTGGTCGAGACCACCCGCAATGCCAAGTTGGCCGGGGCGCTCAATCACTAAGGTCCGGAATGACGGCACTTGCCGGACGTCTGGCCGGTCTCCGTGAACGCATCGCTGCCGCCTGTGCGGCAGCGGGGCGTGATGCGGCGGAAGTGGAGCTACTTGCAGTCTCAAAGACTTTTCCCGCGGAGGCGGTGGCAGAAGCCCGTGAGGCTGGCCAGCGCCTCTTCGGTGAAAGCCGCCAGCAGGAGGCGGCACCGAAGATCGCCGCGCTGCCGGACGATCTCGAGTGGCACTTCATCGGTGCCTTGCAGCGCAACAAGGTGCGCAAGGTGCTGGCGGACTTCGCCTGCATCCACAGCGTGGGTTCGCTCCGCCTCGCGGAATACCTCGACCGCGTGGCCGGGGAAGAGGGCAAGCGCCCCGGCGTTTACCTGGAGGTGAACGTGGCAGGGGAGGAAAGCAAAAGCGGCTTCGCTCCCGCGGAACTTCTCGCCTGCGCACAGCAGCTCGGCAGCTTCACCCATCTCGATCTGCGCGGCCTGATGTGCATCCCGCCGGAGGGCGACGATTCGCGCCGCTGGTTCGCTGCCACGCGTGAGCTGCGGGATCGCCTGCAGGCATCCACCGGCCTCGCCCTGCCCGGCCTCAGCATGGGCATGAGCGGGGACTTCGAAGAAGCCATCGCCGAAGGTGCCACCATCGTCCGCGTCGGCTCAGCGCTCTTTGGGAACCGCGACTACAGCATTTGAAAAACCACGGAATACACGGAACACACGGAAGCTGATTTGAATTTACCGCAGAGTCGCGGCCTCTGCGACTCTGCGGTGACTCTCTAGACCCCACTCTCAATTTCCGTGTATTCCGTGTGTTCCGTGGTTTTCCCTTTCTTCATTGATTCATGAGACGCCTTGAACACGCCGCTGTCATCGGCACGGAACTCGCCCTGCGCTTTGCGGATGGCGAGGAGCTCTACCTGTCCTTGGACATGCTGCGCCGCGCCTGCCCCTGCGCCGCTTGCCAGGGCGAGCCGGATGCCCTGGGCCGCGTGCTGCGCCCGATCCAGCAGATCGGTGCGCGCGGCTTCGAGCTACAGCGCTACGAGGTCGTCGGCGGCTATGCCGTGCAACTTTTTTGGGCAGACGGGCACTCGACCGGCATTTATAGTTTCGACTACCTGCGCCGTCTGACCCTTCTACCTTAAGCGATCAATCATGAATGCCGTCGATCCCTACGCTCCACCCGGCATCGTCCAGGAACCGGGCGAGGATCAGAAGCCGGCCCTGCGCGAAATCGTGATCGGCTGGGAGCGGCTGCGCCTGCTCTACAATGCGCTGCTCGCGGTTCCCGGCATCCTGGTGCTGGTTACCATGATGCATGATTTCGACATGGGCGTGGTAGACGCCGTGCTCGCGGCGATCTTCGTCGCGGCCGGCGCGAATCTCTGCTTTCTGTTAGGCCCGCTGCTGGAACTCTACGTCCGCGGCATCTTCCGGAAGGGCCAGCCGATCGGCCGCGGCCGCTGGCTGATCTTCGGCAGCGGCACCCTGCTGTCCCTCTTCCTCTTCATCCTCATCTTTGTGCAGATGAAGACCGGTTGGCCTTGAGATGCGGATGCGGCAGGCGGTCCAGCTCGAGCTGGTAGCGCTTCGCCTCCAGGATCGCACGGCGGGTCACCAGGCCGATCAGCTTCGGCACCGGCGAACGGTCCACCACGGGGATGCGGCCGATGCCATGGCGGATCATCCGGTCCGCCGCTTCGGCCAGCGAGGCCTCCGCATGGAGCGTCACCGGATGCTCGATGCCCGCTTCCAGCACCGTGCTGTGTGGCGCGGATTCCAGCGCGGCGAAGAGATCCGCCCGTGTGATCAGAGCGAGCAGCGCACGGTCCGCACCGATGATCGGGATCAGGCGCACGTCATGCCAGGGCGAGCCCGGCGTCGCGAGCCGCAGAGCGATTTCGGATACGGTCTCATGCGGGCCCACGGTGAGCGGCTCCTTTTCCATCGCCTTGCCCACCGGGATTCCTTCGAGGAAGTCCGGCTCGTAGTCGCTCGGCACGCGCACGCCGCGGCGTGCCAGCTTCTCGGTCATGATCGTTTCCCGCATCAGCACGCGGGACACCAGCACCGCCGCCCCGCAGCCTAACAGAAGCGGCCCGAAGGAGCCCGCGGCATGGCTCGCTTCGTAGGCGAAAACCACGGAAGCTAGGAAGGCGCGCGAGGCACCCGCGAAGGTCGCCGCCATGCCGATCAGCACTCCCAGTCCCACCGGGAAATCCGCGCAGCCCGGGATGCCGTGCAGCGCATGCGCACACAGCGCACCGCATGCGCCGCCCACGGTCATCAGCGGTGCCAGGGTCCCGCCAGAAGTGCCGCTGCTCAGGGCGACCCACCAGGACAGGAACTTGAGCGTGGCCAGGAGCAGGATCGCCTTTACCGCGAGATTGCCCTCTAACAGCCCGCGCAAATTGTCGTAACCCACACCCAGGGTCCGCGGCTCGATCCAGCCTATCAGGCCCACCGCCAGCCCGCCGATCGCCGGCCACCACATCCAGTGCACCGGCAGCTCCTCGAAGGCGTCTTCCAGCGCATACACCGCCTTCGTCACCACCACCGCCAGCAAGCCGCACACGCCGCCGACCACGAAGGAAGCCGCGGACAGCGGCAGATCCGGCGCGCGGTCGAAGTGCAGTGGGAACATCGGCAGCGGTTCACGGAAGCAGGAGCGCAGCGCCATCGCTGTGCCCGCCGCCAGCGCCACCGGCAGGAAGCTCCGCCCGCGGTATTCGAAAAGCAGTAGCTCCACCGCCAGCAGCACCGCCGCCAGCGGCGTGCCGAAGATCGCGGTCATCCCCGCCGCGGCTCCGGCGGCCAGCAGGATCTTGCGCTGCACCGGGCTGCTCGGCAGCCATTGCCCGATCAGCGAGCCCAGCGCGCCACCCGTCGCGATGATCGGTCCCTCCGCGCCGAAGGGGCCGCCGGTGCCGATCGAGATCGCCGCGGACAGCGGCTTGAGGATCGCCACCCGCGCCGGGATCCGGCTGTCCGCCGTGCCGATCGCCTGCATCGCCTCCGGGATGCCGTGGCCGCGGATTGCCGGGCTACCCCAGCGCGCCATCGCCCCGATGATCAGCCCGCCGATCACCGGCACCAGAATGCCCCACGGCCCCCAGGTCGAGAAATCCGGCACCGCCTCCGCAGTGGAGAAGTGACCGTGGAAGGCCAAGTTCGTGCACAGGCGGATCAGCGCGATCAGCCCAACGGCGACCAAGGTCACCGCGCCGCTCAGGATCACGGCGAGCAGGGGAATCCGGCTGCGTTGCCAGAGGGAAAGACGGGCGCTCATGGGATCTGGCAGATGGCGGAAAGGTGGCGGATCAGTTCAGGGCCCAGTTGCTGGAGCTCCGCTTGGTGGCTGCGGGACAGGCGGTCCAGGCGCGCCTCGCCCTCGGGCAGGAGTTCCAGAATGATCGCCCGGCGGTCCTCCGTCGACGGGCGCTTCTCGACCAAGCCGGCCTTTTCCAAGCGCTGCACCAGCTCCACCGCGGTGTGGTGCTTCAGGCACAGGCGCTCCGCCAGGATGCCCACCGTGGTGGTCCCGGGCGCGCGCCCGCGGATCGCGAGTAACGCTTGGTGCTGCTGCGGCGCGAGGCCTTCCACGGCAGCAGATTTCTCACTGAAATTCAGGAAGTTTCGCAGCACATGCCGGAAATCAGCAAGACGGATGTAGTCGGAATCGGCCATCGGAACGGCCTCGGGAATGCGGGTCACGGCGGGCAATTATATCGTGATACGATATATGGCAAGGGGAACGATGGAGCAAAATTGCGGCTGGGGTGTTCATTGAAGGCAGGGATTCTTTGAGGTTCAAAAAACCGCTGCACGTCGCTTCGTGCCTGAGTGAGCGGACCCACGATTCATCGTGCCAACGGCACGGCTCATACCAGCCCGGCACAAGGAACGCCGTGCCGGGTCCGGCGTTCGCACAGGGATTGCGTCCCAACGGGACGCCTCATGCGGGGTGCGGTCGGTGTATCTCCACATTTCCCCCTGCGCAAAGGCGACCAACCCATGCCTCACCACGCGTCCGGCATCCGGCCGCGAGAAGCATAAGGCGTCCTTTCAGGACGCAATGCTCTTGCCCGACTCTACCCGGTACGGCGTTCCTTATGCCGGGCTGGTATAAGCCGTCCCGCGGGGACGAAGAACCACGCCCCGCGGACGAAGACGCTTCGTGACCACCATCAAGCCGTCACCGCCCCGCGGTCATCGTTCAGCCCGCTCTTCTCCAGGAAGTAGTCGTACCCACCCGTATACCGCGTCACCACGCCATTGTTGATGTGCAGCGTGGTCTCCGCGAGGTTGCGGATGAAGTGCACATCGTGCGAGATGAAGACCAGCGTGCCTTCATACGCCTTCAGCGCGTTTACCAGCGAGTCGATCGAAAGGATGTCCAAGTGCGTCGTCGGCTCGTCCATCAGCAGCAGGTTCGGCGGATCGACGAGGAACTTCACGAGGTTCAAGCGTGACTTCTCACCACCCGACAGCACGCCGCAGCGCTTCTCCACATCCGTGCGGCGGAACAGGAAGGAGCCGAGGATGGCGCGGGCATCTTCCTCACGCAGGGTGGTGCAGCTTGCCAGCACCTCCTCCAGCACGGTGTTGTCCTCATTGAGGGTCTCCGAGCGGTGTTGCGAATAGTAGCCGAGCTTGGTGGCGTAGCCGATGTCGCGCTTGCCGGCGTTGATCGGCAGGGAGCCGGCGAGGATTTTGATCAGGGTCGACTTACCGGCACCGTTCGGACCGACCAGCACGATCTTGTCACCGCGCTCGATGGTCAGGTCGAGGTCCTTGTAGATCTGCCGCTCGCCATAGGCCTGGCCGACCTTCTGCAGCTCGATCACCTTCTGGTTGGAGCGCGGTGGCTGCGGGAAGGCGAACTTGAAGGGCTTGCGCGGCGCGCGCGGCTTCTCGATCCGCTCCATCTTTTCGAGGAACTTGATCCGGGACTGCACCTGCGCTGCCTTTGAGCCCACCTGGCGGAAGCGATCGATGAATTCCTGGTGGCCTTCGATCTCCTTGTTCTGGTTCCGGTAGGCTTGAACCTTCTGCTCGTAGCGCGCCTCGCGCTGTTCGAGGTAGCTGGAGTAGTTCCCGGTGTAGGAAATCAGCTCCTGCGCATCCGGATCGATCTCCACCACGTTCTCCACGATCGCATCCATGAAGTCGCGATCGTGCGAGATCATCAGGATCGCGCCCGGGTAGTTCATCAGGTAGCGCTGGAACCAGAGCAGCGAAATCAGGTCGAGGTGGTTGGTCGGCTCGTCCAGCATCAGCAGGTCCGGCTCCATAACCAAAAGTCGCGCCAGGTAGGCGCGCATGATCCAGCCGCCGGAGAACTCGCGCGCGGTGCGGTGGAAGTCCGCCTCCTTGTAGCCCAGGCCGGCCAGGATCTTCTTCGCCTTCGGCTCAAGCTGATAGCCGTTCAAGTGGTTGAACTGGTCCTGCGCGTGCGCGTATTCCGGATCGCCGGTCGTGCCCTTGGCCTCGTGCTCGCGCATCGCCCGCAGGTAGCCGACCATCTCCGGGGTCACGCCCATCGCGATCTCCAGCACCGTCTCGTCACCCGGATCGCCGGATTCCTGGGCCAGGTAGCCGGTGATCGCGTAGTCATCGCGCTCGATCGTGCCGCCGTCCAGATCCTCCTGATTGAGGATCATGCGGAAGAGCGTCGACTTGCCGGCACCGTTCGGACCGACCAGGGCGATGCGTTCGCCCCAGTTGATGGTCATCTCCGCCTCGCGGAACAGGGTTCGGCCGCCGAGCGTCTTGGTCAGCTTGTGGATCGTGAGCACGGGGCGGGTTTAGGGGACCGGGCCCTCCGGGGCAAGCGCAAGGCGCAGCGCGGATTCCGGGGCTGCACGGCCCGGAAATGGGCACCAACCCGGGGAAATCCGGAGGCACCACGAATCAACAGCCGATCGACACGAATCAGAAGGGAGTTCGGGATCCGTTGCTCCTGTCTTTGATTTGCGTGGATCGGCTGTTGATTCGTGGTGCCAATCCCGCCTTTCAGGGCGCACCGCCCCGGCCTGCTGGAAGGTGTCCGCGCGCTTCAGTTGCCGCTTTCCTGCGGCGGCGTGCCGTTGTAGGGGCTAGGACGATGATCAAGCGCCGCGATTTTCTCCTGTCTCTGGCCGCGGTCTGCGGTGGTTGTGCGGCCCCGGCGGGATCCTCCGGCAGCGGTTGGTCTTCCGCCGCCCTGCGCCGCGCGGAAGGATATGCCAAGGGGCCGGGCGGGCAGGGCTGGGCAGCATGGGAGGGGCATCGCCGCGTGGCGGTGTGGAATCCGGCGGCCCGCGGACCCTCGCTGAGCCTGACGAAGGTGCTCGGCGCGCTGGCAGCGACCAAGGCCGCAGGGGAGGGCTGGCTCTCCGATAGCGAGTGCGTGGCCCAGACGATTCCTGAGTGGCGGAGTGATCCGCGGAAATCCCGAATCACGGTGTCCATGCTCTTGCAGCAGACCGCGGGGCTGGAGGCGGGAGTCGCCGCGCTCTACCGGAACCCCTACGACAAGGGCCGCGCTGCGGTGGCACTCGCCGCGGTGGATGAGCCGGGCAGCCTCTTCCGCTATGGCCCGGCTTGCTGGGAAGTGCTGGCGGAGCTCATGCAGCGCAAGCTCGCGGCCCGCGGCGAGACCTTGGAGAAATTCCTGCACCGCACGGTGATGAGCCCCATCGGCCTGGGCAGCCCGAATTGGCGCTCCGACAAGAAGGGCCGCTTCTTCCTCTCCACCGGCGCTGAGATGAGCGTGGAGGAGCTCGGCCGCCTCGGCCGGACCTTGGCGGCGCTCCTGCGGGGGAGTGGCGCCGATGGCTTCGATCCAGCTCACTTCGCCCGCATGACCCGGCCCTCCGCCGCGAACCCGATCTTCGGCGGCGGCATCTGGCGGAACGCGAATGCCCGCAAGGCAGGGGCATCTCAGATCGAGATCGAGGACGCACTCGATCCACCGCGCGGCCCCGGCTTCTGGTCCGCGGCCTGCATCTCGCACCGCCAGCCTTCATCGATGGCGGCCTTGGTCGGCTCATCCGGCAAGCGCGTCTTCATCTGGCCCGCGGAGGGCAAGGTGATCGCCCGTCTCGGGAGATCGTCCGCGTGGAAAGACGGACCTTTCCTCGACGCGTTAGCGTAGGGGGAGAGCCAGCCTCAGTTGTTCGGAATTTCCGAATAACTGCGCGATTCCATAGCAAGAGCCGCCCTTGGCGGGATGGGCTCGAGTCTGCCCAACCTTTCGGGAATTCCGAATAGTTGAACCTCCTTCTTCAATGGAGGCGGTCTATCTCCGTTGTGTAGGCTTCCTGCCGACGAGCTTAAGGTTTTTTCACTTCTTCACCGCGATCATCAGGTTCGCCTCATTCGGCCTGAAGTGGTAGCCGGAGCCGAAGCCCAGGGGCGGGCCGCCGCCCGCCGCGTCATAGGCCGCGCGCAGATCCGGCTGGGCGTGCTTGGCGAAGAGTTCGATCGGGCCCTCGTAGTTGCCGTAGAGGTGGATGTCCCATTTACTGGAGTCGTAGTACTTGTAGGGAATCCCGGAGTCATCCTGCACCACGGCGTGGCAATTCCCCAGCACCCACTCGCGGATGCCGGAGAAGCCGGAGTCATGCATCAGGTAGGAGGCCGCCTTGAAGTAGGCCACCCCGCCGCTATAGGAGCCCAGCCAGCCGCGGAAGGAACTGTTGAAGCCACCGTTCGAGACATCCCCGGAGACATAGGTGGCGCGGCGCGAGCCGCCGCCCGGCAGGCGGAACTGGATCTCCACGCCGGAGCGCCCGGCGGCACTGATGTTCTGCACGCTGTCCACCCGCGCATCCATCAGGGACAGGCTGGCCAGCAGGATCGGCGTGACGCCCGGCAGTGGCCCACCGGATAGGTGGACCTTCATGTCCTTGGTGATGAAGTAGCCGGTCTTCAGGTGGGCATCCATCGCGGTGTCCAGGCGGTTGAGCGCGCCCATCACCGCGCCGGGATCGGCATTGTCCAGATTGGGCAGGCCGCCGGGAGGCTCGAGCCCGAGCAGCACGTAGTTCGATGCCTGCGGGAAGAGCGCGGTGGCGTAGAGCAGGTCCGGCCCGCCGAAGGGATAGACCAGCGATTGCGGGCTCCCGGTCAGCGGGCGCAGGTTCGTCTCGGAGAACTCGCGCTGGGCTCCAGTGCGCCGGGAGCCGAAGACGCGCCACTTCATCGCCATGTCCTTGGCATGCTCCTGATAGTTCGCGGTCTGCTGCATCTGCGAGAGCGCCGCGCCATGCTGCACCGGCCGGCCGGCCAGGAAGCGCGCGATGTCATCCGCAGTGGCCTGGCCATCCACGGGTGAGAAATCCTCGCGGGTCGGGCCTTGGGGCTGCTGCACCACGGTCTGCCCGCGGGGCTTCGATGGCTTGGACGGACCGCAGGACGCGGCCAGAAGGATGAGCGGGAACAGCGGGAGAAGTGCCAGTCGTTTCATTTGCTTCGGAGGCGTTTGAGAGGGAACCAGATCACGGCGAAGAAAACGGCGATCCCCGCACCGGCCAAGGTCAGCGCCGGTTCATGGATTGCGGAGAACACGATGATAAACGTCGACATCGCGAGGAAAATCAAGGGCGGCAGCGGATACCATGGCACCTTTACCGGTCGCGGCAGCTCCGGCGCTCGGTGTCGCAGGATCATGCAGCCCGCGACCACAAGCGAGGTGGACACGGTCAGGCTGGCCTGGGTCATGTCCATCAACTGCTGGAGGCCCTCCTGATCCCGATCCCGCTTGCCGGAAAAGAGAAAGACCAGCACCAGGGCCACCACGATCTGGAAGCCCAGCGCGAGATGCGGCACATCCCTCCGCGGGGTGAAGAAGGACAGCGACTGCATGTGGCGGCCCATCGCTCCCAGCACCCGTGGCCCGGCCCAGAGCAGCGCGCTGGCGGAGGCGAAGAGTCCCACCGCGAAGAAGCCGGAGATTATGCGCGCTTTCTGTTCGCCGAAGAGCGAGGTCGCAGCGATGTGGCCGACGGCATCCTGCCCCTTGAGCTCCTTCACCGGAGCCGCGTGGAGGAAGGAGGCATTCAGCCCGACATAGAGCAGGGCCACCACGACCGTGCCCCAGAGCAGGGCGCGCTTCACGGTGCGCTGCGGGTCATGCCATTCTTCCAGGCCATAGACCGCCGCGTTCCAGCCCGTGTAGGAATAGGTCACGAAGAGCAGGCAGGTGGCGAAGGCGGGAGTGATCAGGGCGGCGAAGTCGGGGCCGGCCTCGAGCTCCCAGCGGATGTCGCCCTTCCCCGGCAGGAGCCACGCGGCCACGATGAAGCCGGTGATGAGCAAGAGCTTCAGGCTGGTGGCCACCACTTGCACGCGTGCGCTGGTGCGGGTGCTCACGGAGTGGGCCGCCGCGCCGAGCAGGATCACCCCCGCCGCGGCCAAGTCCGTGCGGATCCCCGGTGAGGCGCTATGCAGGTATTTGCCGAAGGCCAGAGCGGTGATGGCCGTGGGCGCGGTGAAGCCCGCGAAGGCGGAGAGCATCCCCGCCATGAAGCCCAGGCTGGGATGATAGATCGAGCGCAGGAAGTGGTACTCACCGCCGGACTTCGGCAGCAGGGCCGCGACTTCCGCATAGCAGAAGGCACCGCACAGGGCGATCACTCCACCCAGGATCCACAAGGCCAGGATCTGGGGGCCGGAGGCGGCGGGCAGACCGCTCAATTGGTAGCCCAGCGAGGTGAAGACCCCGGTGCCGACCATGCTCGCCACCACCAGCGCGGTGGCGGCGAAGGCCCCGGCATGTGCTGGCGGTTTCGACACGGTCTAACACATCCGCGAAATCCCGGCTCCCGCAAATGACGAATTTTCCAAGTCTTCCGGCGCTTCCATGAACGGCGGGTCAAGGAAGACAGGACCGGGATGGATGGGATGGATTGGATGAGAGATTCTGACCGCGGATGGTGCGGATTTCGCGGATGTGGGAGTTTGAACAGGAGGGAAAAGAGGAAGCGGAGGTAAAGATGAGGATGCGCCTCTTCCGCTTTTCCAGCCTCCTTTACCTCCTCTTCCTCCTGTCCAAATCCCTTGAGAGAATAGTGTTCATGCGAACAAATTTCCGGTTGCGGCAGAGGGTGGGATGGCGGAGGATTTTCGCCATGGATCCGCTTCGTGGCCGGGGGGCGCAGTTGAACCCCGCGAACCGCTTCGACCTTCTCCATTTTGAGACGGACGAGGACGCGTGGGTGGATGATGACCCGCGCCCGCTGCGCACGACTTTCCTGCGCGATGACTCGCAGTCGGTCCTGAACTCGAATGACGCGGAGGACCTCCGTTTCGAATACAGCGTGAATCCCTACCGCGGCTGCGAGCACGGCTGCGCCTACTGCTACGCGCGCACCTATCACGAGTATCTCGGCTACTCCGCGGGGGTCGATTTCGAGTCGAAGATTATCGTGAAGATGGAAGCGCCGCGCTTGTTGGAGAAGGCGCTGTCCAAGCCCTCCTACAAGCCGGCAATGATCGCGATGAGCGGCGTGACCGATTGCTACCAACCGGTGGAGCGCAAGCTGGAGATCACCCGCGGCTGCCTGGAGGTGATGGCGCGCTTCCGCCAGCCGGTGGGCCTGATCACGAAGAATGCCCTGGTGGCGCGGGATGTCGATCACCTCAGCGAACTCGCCCGGCACCGCGCGGCCTGCGTGTTCATCTCGGTGACTTCTCTTGATCCCAAGCTGGCACGCATCCTCGAACCGCGCGCTTCCTCACCACGCGCGCGGCTGGATGCGATGCGCGCACTCGCGGACGCGGGCATCCCCGTGGGCGTGAGCGCCGCGCCGATGATCCCGGCGATCAACGACCACGAACTGCCCGCGATCCTGGCTGCGGCGAAGGAAGCGGGCGCCAGCTTCTCCTTCTACACCGCCGTGCGCTTGCCCGGTGCGGTGGCGCCGGTCTTCTCCGCGTGGCTCGACAAGCATTTCCCGGAGCGGAAGGAGAAAGTGCTCAGCCGCATCCGCGCCTCACATGGCGGGAAGTTCAATAGCAATGTCCCCAGCGAACGCATGCGCGGACAGGGCGAGCCCGCGGAGCAATTGCGCGCACTCTTCCATGCGACATGCCGGCGGCTGGGACTGGCACGGCACCCGCCCGAGATGAGCACCGCGGCCTTCCGCCGGGTGATGCCGGGAGGGCAAGGGGAGTTGTTTTGATAGTGAGCCGAACCCGAAATGCGTCTTGGAAGGAAAACAAAATGAACCTAGATTTAGGCATGCCGTTGATTTCGGAACTGAGGGCTCTTCCCGTGTCGGAGCGGATTCAGCTGGTGACCGATCTGTGGGACACCATCGCCGACGACCAGCAGGCCTTGCAGGATCCGCCGGAAGTGATCGAAGAGATTCGTCGCCGGAGGGAGCGATATCTGCAGAATCCTTCCAGCGGCATTCCATGGGAGGTCGCGAAGGAGCGAATCCGCAGCCGTCGTGCCTAGGCAAATCATTGTGATGCCAGAAGCTGAGGCCGATTTGGACTTAGCCTACGGTTGGTATGAAGACCGCGAGCGCGGTCTGGGCGAGGAGTTCTTTGGTTGTGTTGAGGAGGCTTTCTCGAAGATCTCAAAGAACTCTCTGCACTTTCCGGAGAGGTTCGCTCACTCGCGCCGCATTCTCGTGCGGCGCTTTCCCTACGCGGTTTACTCCGAGTGTGACGACGAGACCGTAACGGTCCAGTATGTCTTCCACTGTGCCCAGGATCCCGGCAGGTTGAAAAAGCAGCTCGGAGATCGTTAGGTCCGACCATTGGCTAGCAGGGCAAGAGGAGTTGTTTTGAGGAGAGTAAGTGCTTCGGCTTTCACGCTTGGTTCTTTTTTGCACAGGTTTAAGGTGCGCCCCGCGATGATCTTCACCCGCGCTTACCTCAGCCAAGCGTGGATGGTGCGCCACGGGAAGGTGATCCTCGCAATTCAGGGTGTGGTCTTCGTGGTGAGCGTCCTGCTTTTTTTCCGCTTCGCGCCTTGGCTGATGGCATCGGATATCTCGCAGATTGGAACCTACGAGGCACCCAAGCCGCCGCCGCCCGACTGGGCGAAGGGTTTCTTCGTGTCGCACGGGAAGTTCTACTACTTTCAGGATTCGCGGTCTACGCGTCCCGATAAGGCCGCAGCGATGATTGCGTTGTTGGCAGCGGCAGGTGTCGTGGAATGGGCCTGCACTCGGGCGATCAAGCGTGGTGTGCCCGGTTAGCGGAGGTTCCCTTGCACTCTCCTGCGGCCGGGGACGCGGCAAGGTTACTGGAAGAGGCCTTGTTGCTGGACAGCATCCCTTTCCGGATCACCCTTTCTCAAGGCTCTCGAGGTTCGAAACGATGTAGCCTACGATGTGCTCACGGGAGGTCTTTTCTAACAGATCATCGTTCGCGATCAGAGCGGCGATCGATTCTTCCACGACCGCCCAGAACCGTGAGTCCCGGAATTCCGCATAGGGTTCGGCAGAGGTAGGCATACGGGTTTTCAAATGCTGGAGTGGGAGGGGAGTGCCGGTGCGGCCAGCTTCTGTTAGGCGGGCGCTCCTTTGGAAAGAATCTCCCTCGCCCGCGCCACGATCGCTGCATCCGCGATGCGGCGCTCATACTCGCCGGGCACCGTGGCCGCGCCCATCGGGATATCGCGGCGGCGGAATTGCATGGCGCTGTCCCGCAGGCTGCGGGCAGAGAGGTGGACTTGATCCACACCGGTCGCTGCGATGATCTCCGCGATCTGTTCCATCTTGATCCCGCCACCGGGCAGGATGTCGAGCCGGCCCGCGGCTTCCGAGACCAGGTCGGAGATCATGAGCAGGCCCTCCGGCACCGTGGGCGCGCCGCCGCTGGTGAGGATGCGGGCGAAGCCGAGATCCGCGATGATCTCCAGTGCCTCCGGCAAGTCCTTGCAGACATCGAAGGCGCGGTGGAAGACCGCCGGTGTTTCGCCACAGGATTCTAACAGGGTCTCCACGGCGGAGAGGTCGATTGAGCCATCCGGCAGCAGGCAACCGAAGACCACCGCATCCGCCCCCAGGTCGCGGGCCAGCTCGATGTCCGCGCACATCGCGGCGATCTCGTGCGGGCTATAGACGAAGTCACCGCCGCGCGGGCGGATCATCATGCAGATGTCACCGGTGAACATCGCGCGGGCCTGCGCCAGGTAGCCGGCGCTCGGCGTCAGCCCGCCTTCCGTTAGAGAGGCGCAGAGCTCGATGCGGTCCGCGCCGCCCTCCGCACAAGCCGCCACCGAATCCAGAGAGTCCACGCAGATTTCCAAGATCATGCGCGGAGCTTGGAGAGAGGGGCGCGGGCGGACGATGAAATTCGCTTTCGCCATGATGCGCCCGGGAGTTAGATGCGGAGCATGATCCCGGAACGTCTCGAACTCCACCTCGCCGATGGCACCGCGGTCGTGGCGCGGCCGCTCAGCCCGGCGGACCGGGACTATGTGGCGGAAGGCTATCGCTTGCTCTCGCCGGAGGCGCGCTACCAGCGCTTCTGGGTGCGGGATGGCGCGGTGATCGGCGATGCGATGCTGGACCGCCTGCTCACCGACCAGCTTCCGGAGCATGCGATCTGGACCGTGTTCGATCCGACTCGGGAGGGCTTCCCCGGTCTCGGCGCGGCGAGCTTCTGGCGCTCAAAAACCGATCCGCTGGATGCGGAGTTTTCCGTGACGGTGATGGACGCGGACCAGGGAAAGGGAGTGGCCACGCTGCTGCTGGCGATCCTGTGGCTGGCTGCTTACCGCTGCGGGATCCAGAGCTTCACGGGCTACAGCATGCCGGAGAACGCCTCGGCCCTGCACTGGATGCGGGATACCGGTGCCGCAGGGGAGTGGGATGGCTACAACCTCGTCTTCCGCTGGAGCCTGGAGGATCTGGATGCGATCCCGGAGACCGCCGCGGGTGCGGATCTTGCCGAGCGCCTGGCAGAGCTGGCACCGGCCTTCCTGTGAGAGTAGGGCATCTCACTCCTTGTTCCGCGCCTCTCTCGAAAGAGAGGCTGCCTTGACGACCGTCGGCGAGAGGAACTCGACGAGGGCGGCAAAGCGCAGGGCGGCCTTCGCGTGCTTGTGTCCCGGTCCGGATTTGCCGTCCTCGAAATAGCTGGCCGCGAGGTGGCCATGCGTCTCCGCGAGCGAATTGGCGTAGTAGCGGTGCATCCCCTCGCTGAACTTCAGGTATTTCAACTGCGCCGCCACTTCATCTTCACTGAAGTGGCTTCTGAATCCCAAGGCCTGGTGAATGTGCCAGGCGGACCACATCATCTCCTTGTTCTCGCGGCGCTGCGCCTCGGCGATGAAGTCCGACATCAGTGCCTCAGCCGCGGCTGACTGGCCGTCTTTCTGGAGTTCGAAGCAGTGCTTGAGCAGAGAGGCGAAGTCCTTGAAGTCTTCGAGCTTTTTCACGCCCCCAGCCTAGCAGGTCGCGCCACTCCTTCCCAGCTTGTTGCGGTCACGAGGTGCTGACCCCCTTCTCCCCCAACACCGGTTTCGGATGCGGGAGCTTGTGGCGGCGCAGGCCGAACTGGCGCACGGCGTGGCGCTGCAGGTGGGCCATGGCATCCGCCACGTCGTCCGTGAAGAAGATCAGATCCGGATCGCCGGGGCTGATCATCCCGGCCTCCGCCATGTGGTAGACGAAGTCCATCAAGGGCTGCCAGTAGTCCTTCCCCATCAGCACGATCGGGAAGTTCCGGATCTTCCCCGTCTGGATCAGGGTCATGGTCTCGAAGGTCTCATCGAGCGTGCCGGCGCCACCGGGCAGGACCACGAAGGCGTAGGAGTATTTGATCAGGATCGTTTTGCGCGTGAAGAAGTAGCGCATCGTCACCGAGCGATCCACGTAGGGGTTCAGGTGCTGCTCGAAGGGCAGCTCAATGTTCACGCCGATCGAGCGCCCGCCCGCTTCGTGCGCGCCGCGGTTGGCGGCCTCCATGATCCCCGGGCCGCCGCCGGTGATGGTGGTGAAGCCGAGCTTGGCGATCGCCGCGCCCACCTGCCGCGCCATCTCGTAGTAGGTCGTGCCGGGCTCGATCCGCGCGGAGCCGAAGACCGTGACCGCGGGCCCGACAAAGTGCAGGGTCCGGAAGGCCCGCAGGAAGTCTGCGCCCACGCGGAAAATCGTGGCCATGTCATGCAGCCGGGAGCGCGGCCCGGCCAGGAAGCCGCGGTCCGGGTTTTCCAGCTCGAAGCGCTCCTCCTCGCGGATGGCGGCCTCACTGATGTGATGCTCCTCAGTGGGTTGTGGCAGATCCGGGCAATCGGGCGGGGTCATCTCCCGCATTCCCTAACATGGCAGGAGCGGGCGCGCCACGGGGAATCCCACCCCGGAGGCCCGGGCATGCTACCAAGGAAGGGGCGGCGAAAGGCTTGCCGCCCGGAGGAAGGGGTGCCACGGTCCCGCCACGGCATGCTTCCGCAAAAACGCACCGAGGCAAGTGACACGGAGGACGGGCGCGGAAATTTTCGGGTCCGCGTGATCGGTGGCGGGTCCAGCCCGTCCGCGGCGCTGCGTGAGGAAGATTCCCGCGGCCTGCAAATCGGCCTGCGGATCGGCACGACCACCGCCCGCACTGCAGTCCCCGATGAGGATTACGACGAGGAGGAGCCGGTCCGCCTGGAAGCGGAGGACACCGAGCCGCCAGTGAAGGCCCGCGACATGAGCGAGGTGGAGCCCGCAGTGGCTGCTCCCGCTGCCCCGCCCCGCGGCAAGAAGCAGCGGAAGTGGGATCTCAAGAGTTGGACGGTGGGCATGGCCATCGGCTCCTGCGTTATCGCAGCCACGGCGGTGGTCGCGCAATTGGCAGCGCGGAAGGCTCCGGCCGCCACCGTGCAGGCTCCCGTGGTGGCAGCCCCCGTGGATCCTTACAGGCAGGAGGTGGACTATCTGGTAAACCACGTGGCCACCCTGTTGCCGGAGGCGGAAGATCTCCTGCAGCGCTACGCCACTGCCAAGTCACCCGCTGAGGTATTACCCCTCGTCCGCCATGCGGAAGCGGTAGGCGCGCGGCTCACCGCGAAGTGGAAGCCATGGGAAGGCTCGCTCCTGGCACCCGGCGAAAAAATCGAAAACATCGTCGAGTACAAGGCAGCGTGGCCCTCGATGCTGCTGCGGGGCAAGAAGGGCAATTTCGAGGACTTCGAGTTCCAGTTCGTCCGCGAGGACGGAGTGCTGAAGATCGACTGGGAAGCCAGCGAGGGCATGGGCGACTGTAGCGTGGTCGATCTCGAGCAGGGCTTCAAGGCGGAGAACGCCACGGTGCGGGTGAAGGTTACGCCTTCGAGCTTCTACACCCCCATGTTTCCGGAGAGCGGCTTCCGCTCCTATCAACTGTCGGATCTCACCCGCTATGAGTTTGTCTGGGCCTTCGCGCCGGTGGGCTCTCCGGAAGCCGAGTTCCTGAGCAAGGCGCTGGATGAGGATTCAAAGATCCTCTCGAAGCGGGAGCTGGAGGAGAGGGTCGTGCGCGTGACCCTGAAACTGAACGGCCCGATGGCGGCGGGGACGAAGATCTTCCTCGTCACCGGGGTTCTTCACAAGGGCTGGGTCACGCCCTAGCCAGCAGAGCAAATGGCTGTGAGCGATCGTCCGGGAGTTTGGTTCCATTGCGGCCATTGCGGTGCCCTCTTCAAGGCACCGGCGGGAGCGGAGCAGCGTGGGAGTTGCCCGGCCTGCAGCCATGACCCGGTCACCGGGGAGGAAGCCGGGAATGTGCCGGTGAAGGTGCGCCGGAAGGTCCGCAAGCAGGGCGGCTCGCATCATCACCAGCACGAGAATCATCCCCACCACGCCTCGCGGCAGGAGACCCGCCAGGCCCGGAAGAAAGCCCGCTACCTGATGTACTTCGTCTTCGGCTGGATCGTGCTGCTGGCTGTGCTGGTGGTAACGATGAAGCAGATCTTCCCGAACAAGGCCCGCGTGCCCTCACCGGAGTACGTGGCCAAGGACGGACAGCTCACGGAGGAGGACATCCACTTGCTCCAGGTAAACCTGGAGAACGCCTCGAATCACTTCCAGGACTTCCTGACCGCCACCGATGTCGGATCCCGCGCCTTGCACGTGCTGCGGCCCGAGCAAACGGTGCCGCGGATGGGGCGCTACTACGACCTCAATCCGCAGATGCCCCTGCAGGGTGGCGGCCGGCAGATTCTCCAGAATGTGATGCACACACCCGCCGGGCCGGCGATCGAAACGCTCTGGCGGCAGAACAACGGCGAGCTGATGGAGGCCGTCTTCTTCGAGGAGAAGGGGGAGTGGAAGTTGGATTGGGATGCCTATGTGCGCTACGGGACGGGGTCTTGGGGTGTCTTCCTCGCCAACACGGGCGAGGGTGAGGGCAGCTTCCGCGTGCTGGCGCGCGAACGTATCGGCGCCAACGGACGGAGTGACGAGTACATCAGCCTGGTGCTCTATGAGCAACGCGCCGGCCATCCGGAGGAAGCGGTCTCGCCCTCGCCGGAGATCCGCGTGACCCGCGCCACGGCTCTCGGGCGTGCGATCCAGGAAGCCTTCGATGCCAAGACCAAGAAGCTCGGCGCCTACCAAGGCAAAGTTTCCGCGGGCGACCCGAGGGGGATGATCCGCCTGAACCTGAAGATCCGCCGCAGCGGCGCGAGCGAGCGGGAATTCCACATTGAGGAACTGCTGGCAGCCCATTGGCTGGAGCTCCAAGGCACGCCGGTGAAGGCGGAAGATCCCTGATCCCGGGACTAAGCGCCTTCCAAGCCGCGGCGCATCGCTGCCACCGGATCGCTGCCCGGGAACCAGTGCTGGAAGGCGCGGACCCCCTGGTGAAGGAGCATGGCCTGGCCGGTGCCGACCTTCGCGCCCGCAGCCTTCGCCGCTTCCTGGAAGGCGGTGCCGGGGCGGTAGATGGTATCGTACACCGCATGGCTGGCGCTGATGCAACCGGGCGGCAGGGGCGAAGGGTCATCCGCCTTCAGGCCGAGCGAGGAAGTGTTCACGATCAGTGCCGCGGCTGCGGCCAGCTTCGGCAGGCGCGCTTCCTCCAAGCCGCTGGTGATGATCTCCACCGCGCCGTGGTAGCGGTGCAGGCGGCTGGCGAGTTCCTCGATCTTGTCCAGGCTGCGGTTCACCAGGATCAGGCGGGCCACGCCACGGGCCGCGCAGTGGCTGGCGATGGCACCACCCGCGCCGCCACCCGCGCCCACGATCAGCACGGTGCTGCCGGCCAGAGTGAAGCCCAGGGTCTCCCGCACCGCTTCCTCGAAGCCGTAGCCATCAGTATTGAAGCCGGTCACGCATTCATCGCGGAAGACGACGGTGTTCACGGCCCCCATCTGGCGTGCGCCGGGGTCCACCTCATCGCAGGCCGCCAGGGCCTCGAACTTGTGCGGCACGGTCACATTGCAGCCGGTGAAGCCGAGCTCCTGCATGCGCGCGAAGGCCCGTGCCACTTGGCCGGGCTCTACCTCCAGCTTGATGTAGCGCGCATCGATCCCCGCTTCATCCAGCGCCGGCTGGTGCATGCGCGGTGAAAGCGAATGCGCCACGGGATAGCCGATCACGGCGAGCCGCGCGGGCTTGGCGTGGCCGGCATCGAGGTGCTCGCGGGAAGTGAGGTCGTCCAGGGTGTACAGCGGGTCGGGCATGCAGCGGGGCGCAAGTTTGCCCGAGTGCCTACAGCGCCGTCAACCGGGCTTCCTGTTACGAAAAAAGCCCTCCATCAGATTTGCTGGCCGATTCAAAAGCAGCCAATCAACCGCAGATGGACGGGATGAACGCAGATGAAGAGGATCCGGACCGGGATGGATAAGATGGATGAGATCAAGAAAGCCCGGTCTGGCACTTGGCTATGGCCGCCACCAAGTGCCATGAAATCCGGCTGTTATCTGCGTTCATCCTGTTCATCTGCGGTTGAATTCCATCAGCCAATTTGACGGAGACACAAAAAAAAGAACCGCCGCCGGATCGCTCCGGCGGCGGTGGGGATTCAATTCAGGATGGGACTTGCCGCTTCAGTTCTGCTGGACGCGGAAGAACACCTTCGGCTTGCCATTCAGCGCGGGGAAGCCGGACAGGTTCACCGAGGCCGTGGTGCTGTTACCGGTGGCGGCGATGTTGTTCGCCACCGTCGTCCAGCTCCCGCTGGCCAGCGTGAGGGATGCCTCCACGCGGTAGTTCGCCCCGCTCTGGGAGTTGAAGGTGAGCTGCGCCGTCGTCGGCGGCCCCACCACGGTCACCACATTGGTCACGCGGTAATTCGGGTCCGTCACCGTGCCCTGCACCACCAGCGGCAGGCCCGATGCCAGGTTCACCGTGCTGCCACTGCCCTTCACGAGCAGGGGATGCACGAAGCTCGGGTCCAGAGGTCCCTTTGCGCCGAAGACTTCCCAGAAGAAGCCGCCGCCGATCTCGAAGACTAGGGTCTGGATGCGGTACTGGCCCACATTGAGCGGCACGCTGACCACCGTATGGCTATTGCCGCTGGCGGTATCCACGCGGATCGCATTGTTCACCGTGCTGCCTGGGGCCTGGCCGATGGCGGCCACGCCGGGGTGATTGGTGGACACGATCGAGCTGATCGCCGGATCGGCATTCGCGCCCACCCCGTAGATGTAGAGGTAGCCGCCGTCATCACCCTGGAAGCCGAACTGGTAGTCGCCGGCCTGGGTGATGTTCACGATGCCGCTGGCGCGGATGGTGAAGTCGTTCTCCGCGACGTTGGTGTTGAGCGGCCACGCATTGGTATTCGGGAAGGTGCCTTGTGAACCGTCTTCGGGGTCGAAGAAGTCCAGCTTGTCCCAGGTGCTGACCTTGTTGGCCGGGGCATTCGGATTCGCGAGCGTATCCTCCAGCCGTTGCTCGGCACCGGCGATGGTGTTGGTCACGATCTTCACCTCGCTGCTCTGCACGGTCCAGCCGGGGTCCGCGATGCCGGGGACGATCACCGCGCTGGCAGGCGGCACGAAGCCGACAAGCTGGAAGCCGCCCGGTGGCTCGCTGCCATGCGGCCACGCGCCTGCTGCTGCCGTCAGCTCATTGTAGAAGCCGCCGTCCTGTTCGACATGGATGTAGTCCAGGTCATAGGTGCCCACCGCGAGATCCACGATGCCGCGGGTGTTCGAGTTGCCGGTGCCACCCGCGAAGAACAGTTCATTGGGATGGGACATTTGGAACTTGCCGTTGCCACCGTCGTTGTCGCCTTGCGTGGCGCGGCGGAAGGAGGGGTTCGCGGCACCGTTGGTGCCCTTGATCCGCAGCATGAAGCCGTCATCGCCCTGGGCCCAGAAGGTGTAGGAGCCCGCGCTGGTGATGTTGATCCGGCCATGGGCCACTGTCACCACGTGGTCCTCCACCTGATCGGTGTTGCCGGGGAAGGGCAGGTCACCGGGGATGCTGCCGCCACCGCCGCCATCCTGCGGATCGCGGAAGTTGATGTAGGGCACCTGCGCATCGGTCGTGAGGCCATCGCCCGGGACGCGGGTGGTAGCTTTCAGGAAGTTGTTCGCGTCATTCAGGCCGCCCAGGTTGCCGGCCTCGCGATAGGTCCGCATGCCGAAGCCGTTGGCCGTGCCCAGAGGGCCGGGCAGATTCGTCATCCAGCGTTCCTGATAGGCGGGCACCGTGGGGGCGGACGGATTTCCGACCAGCGCCCAGGTGTTGATATCGCGGTCGGCATTGAAGGCACCTTGTGCCCATGCCACTTCGTAGTAGCCGCCACCGCCACCATCCCAGCCGAGGTAGGTGATGTCATAGGTGCCCGCGGCATCGAATTGATAGACGCCGCGCGAGTTCGAGTCGCCGGTGCCGCCGTCGCGGAAGAGCATCTGGTTCTCGCCGAGGTCGATCTGGGCATCGCCACCGGCGGAGATGAAGTGGCCACCGCCTGCCCCGCTCACGCGCATGGCGAAGCCGTCGTCGCCATGGATCGAGAAGGTATAAAGACCGGCGGCGGGAACCGTCACCTGGGTCTTGCCGACCACGATGAAGTTATCATCCGCGCCGGTGTTGGTCAGGATGTTGAAGTCGTTGTTGAAGTTGCCGATGTCCGCCACGCCATTGGTATCCGGGTCGCGGTGGTTGAAGACCGGCGCGCTGCCCGTGACCGGGGCGGGTGGTGAGGCAGCGGTGATGACTGCCAGGCATGCGGCCATGTCTCCCGGTGCTCCGTTGGTGGGGGATACAGTCTCACTGATGCCCCAGGTCCCCACGCTGCCGGCCAGGCCGGGAATGGTGGCGGGCAGGCGCGGCACGGCGGACCTGACCACCAGATCCTGGGTGCTGCCGCTCTGCAGCGGCACCGTGATATCCAGGGAGTGGGTCGAGCCGGCCGTGAACGGGGTGCCGACGGTGAAATTCACCGTGGTGGTGTCCCCGGTCTTGCTCCGGCTCAGGTTCGCCACGGGAATCTCCGTGCCATCCACGAACAGGCTGTGGGTGCCCGTGGTGGAGACTGTGTCGGCGGTGTCGCGGAAGACGATGCTGCCGCCGTTGGGAGTCATCTTCGAGGAGATGAGTTGCAGCGGCGCGATGTAGTTGCCCCGCAGGCCGGAATAGATGGTGGCCGCGTTGGCGGTCTCATCCGTGTTGTACATCCGCAGCTCGGCGATGCGGCCGACGAAGGGTCCTGCGCCGCCATCGGTCATAGCCCCCAGGGCGAAGGCACCGGTATTGCGCGGGGCGAGCGGGCCGAAGTAGTGCGAATCCGCCAGCACGCCATTCACGTAGAGGCGCATGGTGCCCGCGTTCCACACGTACATCGCGACCTGCGGCGCATCGAAGACCAGCGGCTGCGAGAAGGTGGTGGTGTCCGGTCCGCCCACACCGCCGGCGATGCGGTCATTGTTCCATCCCAGGCCCCAGTCGGTATTGGCGAAGTTCTGCTCCATGCCGATCAGGCCCGCACTCTGCCACCAGTAGTCCCCGGTGGAACCGGTGGCGAAGGGTTGGAAGACCGCGACCAGCGTGAACTGGCTCGTATTCGCCAGGGGATTGTGCGCGGCGTCGATGGTGAAGTAACTGGTGCCATCAAGCTCCACGCCCTTGTGGGTCCGGAACGCGAGGTCGGCAGTGATCGGATTTCCCACCATGGTGGCAGCGATGCTGCCGGTATTGGAGGTCCAGTTCTGGCCGCTGACATAAGTATCGGCGGTCCAGTCGGCCACCAGGCCTGCATGCGCCAGGCCCAGTGTCATGAGGAAGGGTGAGATCGATAGGGTCGATCGTTGGAAGCGGGTATAGCTCCGCCAAGCTGGGGTTCTCTTCACGCGGGTTCTCGGGTTAGTCTTGGGGTCTAACTTCTTGTTCTAACAGAACGGCAACGGCCGTTCATGGACGGCAAGGAATCCCACCGCTGGCGCAAGTCAAGGAGGCGGAATCCGGGGCCTTGCGCACTCGTGGTATGATGTTACCGCCGCACCCGGATATGTATGACAACTCATCCCGCGGCCAAACTGCTTCCGGTCAGGGAAATGATGTGAATTTTGGGTGACACGCGTGAACCGGTTCCTGTGGCGGGCCGGAATGAACTCCGCCTTCGCCAATTGGACGGACCATTGATATTGAATCGAAAAAGGCGTGTAGCCTTCGACGAAACGGGTTTGGCAAATGGGATAGAGACTGCGCGCCGATGCCTTGGAGATTTTCTCCACAAGTGCACTAAACCACCGTCGCCTGTGAATGAAGCGACGGGGTTCAGTGCAAAATTATTTTAGCTCCCTGTTGTTTCAAGCAAGCTTGGCCGCCATGGCCTCCAAGCGGGCGACGCAGCGTTCCCGGCCTAACAGACCCAGGATGTCTCCCAAGTCCGGTCCGCCGGACTTGCCGCTGAGGGCCACGCGCACGGGGAACATGAGCTGGCCGGGCTTGGCACCCACGGCCTTGGCAGTCTCGCCGACCTGCTGTCTCGCCGAGCCCACGGACCAGTCTGCCAAAGCGGCGAAATCCTTGGCCAGTGTCGCCAGCAAGTCCTTGGCACCGGGATTGCCACGGACCTTTTCCAAGGCTTCCGGATCGAAGTCGAAGTCGTCTTGCAGCAAGAAGCCGATCGCGCCGGGCACTTCCGTGAGAAGACGTACCTTCTCGCGCACCAGCGGAGCAATGGTTGGATAGGCCCCGTCGATGGGCAGACCTGCCGCTGCCACGAAAGGCTCGGAGGCTGCCGCGAAATCGGCGGGCGACATCTTCAACAGGTGCTGCTGGTTCACCCATGTGCATTTCTCCGCATCGAAGCGCGCGGGCGAGCGGTTGATGCCTTCCAGCGAGAAGCGTGCGATGAGCTCGTCCATCGTGAAGATCTCCTCATCCGACTTCGGCGACCAACCTAACAGCGCGAGGAAGTTGATCACCGCGGAAGGGAGGAAGCCCTGGCGCGGGTAGTCGCCGACCGCCGCGCCGGTATCGCGCTTCGACATCTTCGAGCCGTTCGGGTTTTGGATCAGCGGGATGTGGGCATATTGCGGAGCCGGGGCACCGAGCGCTTCGAAAAGCTGCAGGTGCTTGGGCGTGTTCATCAGGTGGTCCTCGCCGCGGATCACGTGACTGACCTTCATCTCCAGGTCATCCACCACGTTCACGAAGTGGAAGACGTACGTGCCATCCGAGCGCCGGATCACCATGTCCGGCGTGTTCGACTCGTCGCGGTAGTCGATCGTGACTTCTCCGCAGACCAGGTCCTGCATGACGACGGGCTTGCGCTCGAAACGGAAGCGCCAGGCGCCGTCGTCCTCATAGACGCGGCCCTTCTCGCGCAGGACCTCGAACCACTTGTCGTAAAAGGGCATGCGCTCGCTCTGGTTGTACGGGCCGTAGTCGCCGCCTTTGCCCTCGCCCTCGTCCCAATCGAGACCGAGCCAGTTCATGCCGGAGAAGATCGCGTCGCGGGCGGCCTGGGTATTGCGGGCCTCGTCCGTGTCCTCCACGCGCAGGATGAAGGCGCCGCCGTGCTTCCGGGCGAAAAGGTAGCTGAACAGGGCGGTGCGGGCCCCGCCGACGTGCAGGTAGCCGGTGGGCGAGGGCGCGAAGCGCGTGCGGACGGGAGCGGACATGGAAGGCGGAGTGTAGGGGCCGCAGCCCGCTCGCCAAGGCCGAAGAGTGAAAGGCAAAGTGCCGGGTGGTCAGTGAGCAGTGATCAGTGGAAAGGCAGGGTTTGGGGCTTTTCTGGCTTTCCTTGGCACTTGGAACTTCGAGCGAAGCGTTACTTGGCACTTTACTTCCCCCGTGCGCCTTGACCGTGGGACTTCGCGGCTCAGGATGGGCCCGCATGAAAAACTGCGCCATCACCGGCAAGGAGTGCGAGGAGGACGAGTTGGTCCCGCTCGATGCCATCCGCCCGCTGCTCCAGGCTTTCATCCGGCGCCGCTATCCCCATCTGCCGGAAGATGGGGAGATCTCCCGCCACGCGCTCGATGAGCTGCGCTCGGCCTACATCGAGGACGCCTTGCAGAACGAGATCGGGGAGATCACCGAACTGGAACGCGAGGTGATCGATAGCTTCCGCGGCCGGGAGCTGCTCTCCGAGCGCCCGGAAACGGAGGAGGAAGAGGAGCGCAGCGCGACCTTCGGCGAGCGGCTGTCCGACCGGATTGCGGACTTCGGCGGGAGCTGGACTTTCATCCTGATCTTCACCGGCTTCCTGGTCGTGTGGATCACTCTCAATGCGCTCCAGCTTTTCGGCGGCAAGGCGGTGGACCCCTATCCCTTCATCCTGCTGAACCTGCTGCTCTCCTGCATCGCCGCGCTCCAGGCGCCGATCATCATGATGAGCCAGAACCGCCAGCAGAACCACGACCGCAAGGAGGCGATGCAGGACTACCAGATCAATCTGAAGGCAGAGCTGGAGATCCGGCACCTTCACGAGAAGATCGACCACCTCTTGCTGAGCCATTCGGAGCGGCTGATGGAGATCCAGCAGTATCAGACGGAGCTGCTGCAGCGGATTTTGGGTGGTACAGAGAAGGAAAAGGAGAAGGGGGCGTAAGCTTGCTAGCACCGGTGGATCCGCTGATGCTGCGGCCATGCCTCTCGCAGCAGTGCTCTTCGATTTCGATGGCGTGGTGATCGACTCCCACGAAGCCCATGGCCGTTCGTGGTTCGCGCTGGCGGCGGAGCTGGGGCATGAGCTGAGCCAGGAGACTTTTCATTCCACCTTCGGCCAACGGAATGAGAGCATCCTGCCTTTCCTTGGGTGGGCGGAGGAGGGAGATCGCGAGCGGATTCAATTGCTGGGTGATCGCAAGGAAGTACTCTATCGCGAGATCTTGCGGGCCCAGGGCATCGAGCCGCTGCCGGGCGTGGTGGCGCTGCTAGAGGACCTAAAGGCGAATGGCATTCCCTGCGCGATCGGCACCTCCACGCCGCGGGCGAATGTGGAGTGTGTGCTGGAGCTCACGGGCCTGGCAGCTTATTTCAGGGACATCGCGGCTTCGGAAGATGTCACCCGTGGCAAGCCGGATCCGGAGGTGTTCTTGAAGGCGGCGGGGAAGCTCGGTGCCGATCCTGCATCCTGTGTGGTGATTGAGGACGCGCAAGTCGGCCTGCGCGCCGCGAAGGCCGGTGGGATGAAAGCGGTGGGCGTCACGACCACACATCCGGCGGAAACGCTCGCGCCGGAACAGCCGGATAGGATCGTGGAGTCGCTGGAGGAAGTGAGCGTGGCTTGGCTACGAGGTTTATGGTAGTTCGCCGCGGCACAGCTGCCTTGGACTGCGTGCAACCCTGTTGCCGCTTTCGGCAGGCAACCCTGTTGCCGTGAGCGAGGATGGCGGTCACCCGATTGTCAAGGAGTGCGCAACGGAGTCGGCGAGCGATTTTGGTTCCACCTTGAGGTACACCCCACCCAACAGCCTGGCAAAGCCAAGCGCCAGCCACGGAAGTCGTCCGGTCCTTCCCGCCTTCCAAACTCCGCGGACCTCTCGGTTCAACCAAGTCCCTCCTTCACCGCGGACGCTCACGCCGCGGTGAAGGGTGAACCTGCCCGCTGCTTCACGGCAACAGGGTTGCACGCAGTCCAAGGTCGCTGCGCGACGATTAAACCACAATCTCAAACCCCTTCCGGTAGCTCTCCTTGAGCATCGCATTCGCCTTCTCGGCATTCGCACCGGCGAAGCTCTCCTTCGTCCCATCGCGCGTGAGGACCGGCCCGAGGCGGATGCCCTGCTTGTCCATGTCCACGCCGTTTGCCTTGAGATGCGCTTCCATCCGCTCCACAGCTTCCGCAGCGCGCGGGTCCTGGAAGGCTTCGCGCACCTTGGCGGGCGCGGTCTTTTCGCCCAAGCGCCAGGAGATGTTCCCGATGTGCGCCAAGGCAGACGACACGTGGGCATTCTCCACGCGCAGGACATCGTGCTGCTTGCCGGCATGGATGGAGTCCACCCAGGCCTGGAAGTGCGACTTGCCGCCGCTGAACTTCTTCAGCTCCTTGCCGTCCTTGTCAAAGACGGTGCAGCCGGCGCTGTGGCCGCCGGTGAGCATGCCGCCCTCGTATTCGATCACATTGCCCACGGACTCACCCTTGTAGGCGTCCATCCCGCCCTTGTAGTCCACGTCCTTCTTCGGCAGGCCTCGTACTTCGAAGATGATGGGTGCCGGATCGTAGCCGAGGAAGACGACCTGGGTGTTTGCCCACTCACCATCGTCATCGTGCACATAGCGGTCACCGCAGGACATCACCGTGGGCGGCAGTTGCATCGGATCGCCCAAGGCCCAGCGGCAGACGTCGAGCTGGTGCGGGCCTTGGTTGCCCAGATCGCCATTGCCGTAGTCGAACTGCCAGTGCCAGTCGTAATGGAACTGCTTGCGCTTCACGTCCACCATCTCGCGCGGGCCGCACCACAGGTCGTAGTCCACTTCGGAAGGAGCCTTGCCCGGCGCGGAGACCTTGCCGATGGACGGGCGAGGCTTGTAGCAAAAACCGCGGGCCACCTTGATCTTGCCCAGCTCGCCCTTGCCCAGCCACTCGAAGGCGTCCGCCCACGCGGTTTCCGAGCGGCGCTGAAAGCCGTGCTGGATGATCACCTTGTACTTCGCCTGCGCATTCGCCATCTGCCGGCCTTCCCACACGTTGTGCGAGACGGGCTTCTCCACATACACATGCTTGCCATTCGCCGCGGCGGTGATCGCGATCAGCGCGTGCGTGTGATTGGGCGTGGCGATGGTCACGGCATCGATGTCCTTCGACTCGCAGACCTTCCGGAAATCGCTGAAGGCTTCCACCTTCGTGCCGGCCTTCTCCAGCTTGTCCTTCTCGCGGGCCAGCACCTTCGAATCGCAATCGCACAGCGCCACCAATCGTGCGCCCTTCGACTTCAAGATCCCATCGATGTGCGCACCGCCCCGGCCGTTCAGGCCGATCACCGCGACGCGGAGTTCGCCATTTGCCCCCTGTGCGCGGGCATAAGGCGAGAGAAGGGACCAGGTGCCGGCGAAGGCGGAGGAGCTGAGGAAGAGGCGGCGTTTCATCTTGGGTCGATCAATGCGGGTTTACTTGGAAAATTCCGCCCAGCGCTCGCCGAGCTTCGCGGACTCGAGGCTGCCGTGGTGGAGGATCACTTCATAACGGAAGGCAAGCGTCTCGCCTTTCTTCAGGACCTGGTCGCCCAGGTGGGGCTGGTCCTTCTTGTCCTCGAAATCATGCAGGCCGAAGGGATTTGCCGCCAGCAGGCCGTAGTCCCGCGCGTGCCAGGTGGTGGGGTGGCGCAGGTTGGTGGGATGGTCGAACATCGCGATCACCGCGGGCTCGCCCTTTTCATCCGGTCCGGAGAAGGCGACCCAGTCGGCCCTCTTGCCCCAGACATCCCCGTCCTTGCGGCCCTCGGAATCGAGGATGCTGCCCTTCGCTTCCTTCCCCTTCTGCCGCAGCGTGCGGTCCACGCGGATCGCGAAGAAGCCCTCCTTGGTATCGCCGAAGGTCGCGTCCCCATCCGCCGCGGTGAGCTTGGAGGTCACGATGATGGCCGTGGTCTCCGGGTCGAGCTGTTTGAAAGTGTAGCTGCGCTCTTCCTTGAGCTCGGTCTTGCCCGCCGCGGTCCAGTCCAGGTTCACGGCGAAGAAATTCGGCCCGGCGGTCTTCACCCCCTTGTGCTCGATCTTCGGGTCGCTGTCCTTGGTGGTCCAGGCCCAGTAGTCGTGGCCATTCACGGAGCCGTGGCTCAGCCAGAAGGAGCGGTGGTGCGGGTGGTCAATCTCTTCGCCCAGGCCCTCTTCCATCGGCCAGTGGCGCGAGAGCACCGCGCCGGAGCTGGAGAGCAGGGGGTAGAGGTAGGGCACCCGCGAGTCGGTCCGGTACTCGGTGTAGAGTTTGCCATCCAGATTCACCGTGATGATGCCCTTGTCCTTGTCCTGGGAGATCGTAAATTCCCCCGCTGCAAGGGCGGTGGGAGCGGCTAGTATTGCGGCGGCGAAGAGGGCTTTCATTTTGTCCAAAGCTGGACACCATACGTCCCTTGAGCGATGGAAAATTGCGGAATGCGGAATAACTCGTTTGAGTAGGCCTCCCAGAAGCAAGTGATGTCGGAATTCGAAACACTCGTCGATACGCACTACGAAGCGCTCTACCGCTTCGCCATGTCGCTGTCCAAGAGTGCGGACACCGCGGCGGACCTGGTCCAGCAGACCTTCTGCATCTGGGCGCAAAAGGGCCACCAGCTCAAGGAGCGGGACAAGGCGAAGACCTGGCTCTTCACCACCCTGCACCGCGAGTTCCTGGCCCACGCCCGCAAGTCCAAGCGCTACTCCGACGAGGAGCTGACCGAGGCCGTGGCCGGCCGCATTTGTGCGGAGGACGATGACACGGAGCGCCAGATGGATGGCCAGCGTGCCTTGGAGCTCCTCGGCGAACTCGACGAAACTTTCCGCTCACCGCTCGCGCTCTTCTACCTCCAGCAACACAGCTACAAGGAAATCGCCGAAATCCTCGACGTGCCCATCGGAACCGTGATGTCCCGCATTTCGCGGGCGAAGGAGATGCTCCGCCGCCGCATGACCGCGGAGCCTTCCTCCGCGCCCAAGAACATCCTGCAACTCAACCCGGAGGCGCTGCACGCCAGCCATGGATAAGGAAGAAGCCCGCTTCATCCTCCGCTGCTTCCGGCCTGACGGGGCGGATGCGGAGAACCCGGACTTTGCCGAGGCCTTGGCCTGGGCGGCGAAGGACCGCGAGCTGGGCGAGTGGCTGGCCCATGAGCGCGCCAGCGATGCCGGCTTCGCCACTGCCCTGAATGCGGTGAGCATCCCGGCCTCCCTGCGCGAGGAGATCCTGACCGGCCTGGCCGCGGAGCGTGGCGATGTCTCTTCCACGCCGGAGGATGTGTTCGACCGCTCCGTGATGGGAGCGATGGCTTCGATCCATCCGCCGCGCAGCCTGCGCGCGGAGATCCTGGCCGCCATGGATCGCACCGCGGCGGGGAAGAAGACGGCGCGGCGTTGGCCTTGGCGCTTCATCTTGCCCGCGGTGGCTGCTGCTGCCGCTGCGATTACCGTGGTCGTGTTGACCCTCGGTCCGGCCGACGATTCAGCCAAACCGATCGCGAAGTATCAGCCCCCCTCTGTCGTGCCGTTGAATCCAGACGCGACGCCGGAGGAGAAGAATGACGATCCCGGCAGCGCCCTGGTGCCGATCAGCATCAACCGCGTGGAAGACGGGGCCATCAAGGTCTTCGAGGAACCGGGCGGCTTCAAACTCGATCTCACCAACGAGGATCACCATGCCCTCTTCCAGCACCTGAAGGAGGCCAAGCTGCCTTGCCCGAATGCCTGCCTGCCCCCCGGTCTCCAGGGAGCTCCGGGAGTGGGCTGCCGGAAGCTGGAAATCGCCGGCAAGCAAGGCGCGCTGGTCTGCTTCAAGGAGGAGGGCGACGTGGTCCACCTCGTAGCCTTCAAGCGCTGCGACGTGAGCTGCAAGGTGCCCAAGAAGGGCGAAGGCGAGCCGGACATCGGCCGCCACGGCAACTGGTCCGTGGCCCGCTGGGAGGATGAGGACTGGGTCTTCGTCCTGATGAGTGGCGACCAGGTCGAGCCGGACCGGCTGAAGAAGTTGTTCGGGACTTGCCATCAGCCCGGGGCGGAGAAGAGCGGGGAGTAAGCCCGGGTCCCAAGCTTGGCCCGGCCTGATTCCAGTTCACTTCGCCAGCTCCGCCCGGTCGGCTTCCGGCAAGTCGGCCCGCCACGCCGCGAGTTCATCCGGCGCGCGCTGGGCGACAAGGCGGTCGAGCCTTCTCAGCGCATCGCGGCGCAGCGCGGGATCCTTGATGGATCGCACGGTAGGCCCGCAGGATCGCCAATTGATCGTGTCTCCCCAAGCACCCTGGGACAGCACATAGGTGTAGAGTTCCTCCCGCCGCGTCTCATCGGCCAGTGCCGCTACCCAGTGCAGGGCTTCGTCCGGGGACTCCCGTGCCCAGCTTTCCACGGTATCGGACAGGTCGGGATGAAACTCCCCGTGTCGTTCCATCCAGCCATCCAGCGCGGCGCGTGGTTGGGTGTAGGCTTGGGTTTTCACGACCGCCGCCTCGGCCTTCAACTTTTCCTCCGGCGGCATGTCACGGGAAGCGATGTAGGTGGTCGCGGCCTGCGGGTCTTCCATCGCCCACCATGCGGCGAGTTCGGAGCGGAAGATCTCTCCCGCTTCATGGTGCAGTGCGAGCTCGCCCAGCCAATCGCGCATCGCGGGATCGCGCCACCATTTGAAAGCGGCGGCCTTGAAGATGCCGGCCGCCTCTTCGTGATCCGCCTCGCGGAGCTGCGCCTCGAAAAAGCCACGGTCCTGCACCGCGTAGCTGGCGAGCAGGTAGCTGGGAAGCCGCGCCCACTCGTCGGCGAAAGCGACAGGCTCGTCATCTCGCCTGAGCTCTTTTCCTTTTGAGCATAGCCAGAGTACCGCCGCCTGTAGGTCCGTCTCCGCCCATGCGCCGAGCGCCTTGGGGATCGATTGCCTGTCCTGCTTGTCTTCGGCAAGTCGTGCCAGAGCGGCGGGGCCGTCTTGCGCTGCCCATGTTGTAAGGACGAGATTCCGCGCCCAATAGCTGAAGCGCTGGGGCTTCATCTCCTTCACGATGCGATCCAGCTCCGCAAGATCTCCACGATTCAGGCGCAGCAGGCGCTGCCGCCATTCGCGCTCCAGATCCTGAAGCACCAGGGATGAAGTCCCTCTCGATCCAACAATCTCACGGGCCAATTCTTCCAGCTCCTGCTTTGTCTTGGTCTGCGGGCTGGCAGCTGCGTGGCCGCCGTGGGAAGGCGGCATAGTCTGCGGCGAAGGAGATGAGTTGACTGCAAGGGAGGCTGCCGGTGGGGCTTTTACTTCATCCGTGGTGAAGAGGGCGCCATTTTTGCCAAGCAAGTAGCTGCCAAGCCCTGCCGCGAGCATGAGCGCGATGGCTGCAAGCCGCGGGCCGATGGAGGAGCCATCTTTCATGGGCCTGCCTCCTTCTCCCGCTTTGCTTCCTCCAGCCACGCGTCCGCAGCCGCGGCATCGAGCTTCCGCCATTCCGCGATAAGCGGCGCGATAAACTCCACCGTGCCGACCTTGTCCGGTCCTGAGTAGCCCGGGTTATAGCCATCCGCGCGGGCTGCATCCGCCAGCTTGCGATAGTGCTCCGTGGTTGCTCCCTGATTCTTCAGCCAGTCACCCACTCGTTCGGGGAAGAACTGAAATTGCCGCCACAGGAGCTGTTTCTGAATGACGCTCCCACAGAGCCCCTCGCGCTTCACAAGCCAAGCCTCGCAGCTGAGATCCAGCCTCTCTGACCATTCGTAGAGTTCCGCGCGCAGCAAGCTCTCGCGTTCCTCCGCCGGCACATCGAAGCCCTCCAGCAATTGAGCTGCGGCATCGTGATCTACCTTGAACCATTGGCGAAAAAGCGAGCCCTCCATGCGGCTCTTCAATGCTTTGTCTTCACATCTCTCGATCAGTTCGAGAACCGCGCGGCGACCGGCCTCATCCTTGTAGTCGAGATTGGTGAGCGAGACGATGATGGCGTCCTGCAGCTCCGGGCTCAGCGTGGCGGCGATTTGCAGCGCCTTCTCCGGCGTGGCCTCCGCCAGATAATCGCCAAACGAGTATCGGCAGATCGCGATGGAGGGATTGTCGTCCCCCGGGTGGCGCTGCATCCACTCCAGCGCCGCGGCTGCGTCCGTCTTCAGCCACACCTCGAAAACCGTGCTGCAGAAAAACCCCATATCATAAGTCTCCGCGGCGTCCATCGCCGCGGCGGGGTCGAGCTCGGCCCAGCGCGCCATGAGCTGGGTCACCAGAGGATAGGGGTGATGGGTCGCCAGGGCTGCACGGATCTGCGCCACATCCAGCGCCCGCACCCTTTCCCAGAGCTGCGGGGCGAGGGCAGGGTTCCATTCCATCTCTTTCCCCAAGGAGATGATCGGGCGGAGCAGTTCCTCAGTTCGGGCGCGCTCATCTAACAGGGAAAGGGCATCGCCGCGATCACTGCTCTTGGCCGGTGATCCCAATCCCCCCTCGCCATCCTTCGCATACAAGCCACCCCGCCCGATCGAAAAGCCGGCAGCGGCGGCGAGGAGCAGGCCAGCGCCGAAGAGCCACCAGGGCATGCCCGGGAACTTCATGGGGGATGAAGGAGGTACACGATGGCAGGCATGCTAGACGAAGCGGTGGCGCTTGCCGATGCGAATGTTGCGCTTGGCTGGGAACCGTCTATAGGAAGATCATTCAAATGAAGGCATCTCTCATATCCATCCTGTTTCTCGGCGCTGTCCTGCTCGTTCCCGGCAAGGGCGCGGAACGGAAATTCACCAGCACGGACGCCAAGGAAATGGTCGCTGAAATCATCAGCGCCACGGAGACCGAGGTGACGATCAAGAAGAGCAGCGACGGCAAGGAGTACACCCTTCCGCTCACCAGGCTGTCCGAAGCCGACCGGAAGTTCGTGGCCGCTTGGGTCGATGAGAAGCCGAACATGCGCCCGGAACGGCAAGTCGAACTGGCGCAGCAAGCCGGCGGGCCGAAAAAGATGACCGTCCCGAAGGGAAACTACCTCTCCGCGGACGGCACCTTGACCCTGTATCCCGGCGATACGGTGAACCTCGAATTTGCCAAGGAAGGCGACAAGTGGGGTGCCCCGAAAGTCGTGGCCGAGGTCAAGAATCCGGAACGGACCATCACCTTCGGGATGACCCAGAATGCGCAGATCACCATGCTCAACCGCACGACCAAGATCCAGTCCACCGTGGCCTTCGATTGCAAGAACTGCCCGGTCGGTTCGGATGATTTCGAGCGGACCAATATTGTTCCCACCGAAAAGGGTTTCGGCGGGAACGACAGTTGGCCGGGCACCACGTGGATCCTGCGCCTGAGTAACTTCGAAGTCAGCGAGCGCCCGGCAGCGGAGGTGTATCAGGAGCGGAGCAGCAAGTAGCGGTCCATGTAAAACAAGGACGGGTGGATGGCGCTTTATTCGCTGCCGGAGTGAGATACTCTCGCGAAAAGTAGACCATGAAGCCCCATTTCATCGCCGTCCTCGGTTTGGTCTTGGCAACGGTGGCATCCGGACAGGGCGGTGAATTCCTGGAACTGAAGTCCCCAGACGAAATCCAGATCGCCTGGGCGCGCCGGATGCCTGACGCTGGCATGTTCTGGAAGCATGAACACGACTCCACCCAACTGGCGATTTTCGACCAGCGGGAGGGCAGCAGGATTGAGAAGATCAGGCGCTGGAGCCTGGTGGGGCGGGTGATCTCAAAAGCTGCATGGAGCCCGGACTCCATGTTCCTGGTCATGACCACGGAAAGCTCCGGCGGCCACGGTCCCGGGCGCTATCAAACCTTCATCTATGGCGATGCCGACCACTCGCTGCGTTGCACCGGGGACGAGACGGGTACGGTGGGCGCGGCGAGCTTCAGCTTCGAAGCGCCGGATACCGTGGTCCTGGCCGTGCTGGACTCGGAGGGGAAGGTGAAAGCCGGTGAAAGCTACCCCACCAAGGATGTGAAGGTGGTGCTTCACGAGGCTTTCTCCAAGATGGGGAAAGAGGAGGAACCCAAGGCCCAGCCGACGGAACCCGAAGCCGTAAAGGCTCCAGAAGAAAACGGTGAGTTCGACCCGGTCAAAGCGGAATCACCCGACCATCACTGGTTCGCAGCGACCCGCCGGATTCCGGATGACGATTGGATTTGGAGAGGCGATGAAGATGGATTCCGCCTGGTGATCTTTGCCCATGAAGAGGACGGCACTCTCAGTGACAGGGCTTGGGCGAAGGCCGAGGTAGGATATCGCGAGGTCACGGGATTAGCGTGGAGCCCCGATTCCAAGTTCATCGTGATCACGACCCAGAGTTCAGGCGGTCATTCGCCCACCTACTTCAAATCATACGTCTTCTGCATGGCGGACAAATCGCTCCGCTACCTCGATCCGGCCATCATCGGCAATGGCATCGTGGCAGCGGAGATCGATTTCGAAGCGCCGGACGTCGCGATCCTCGAAGTCTTTGATCGTGACGTTGACCAACAAGCAGATGATCCCAAGACCCGCCCGGTGAAGTTGCCGCTGCACGAGCTTTTCGAGAAGCTGCCCGTGGTGTGGCCGCTTATTGAAGCCGTGGGTCCGCCTGCTCCGAAAGCTGAGGACAAGTAACCCACGCCTCAGATCCCCTCCTGTTCGCGCAAACTGTTGAGGAATTCCTCGGTGATCACAGCCTTGCCGTCCTTTGCGCGCCGGAGCTTGTTGTAGCGGTTCGCCTTGTCCGCTGCAACTTCATGCAACCCCGAAATAGACACGGGCCGTCCCTTCTTTTGAAGGAAGAGACGGCCCGTGCGGGGAAGGCGGAGGAGAGGGGTGGGGAAGACTGTTAGGCGCGTGCCCTGGGATTAACCGCGGTTGCTGCGGTCTTCCACGGTGATTCCCTTGGCGGCGCGCTTGCGGGCGTTCGCATCCAGGATGCGCTTGCGCAGGCGGATGTTCTGCGGGGTCGCTTCCACCAGTTCGTCGGCATCGATGTATTCGATGGCGCGTTCCAGGGAGAAGCGGATCGCAGGGGTCAGCTTGGAGGTCTTGTCCTTGCCGGAGGAGCGCATGTTATCCAAGTGCTTCTCCTTCACCGGGTTCACCGGCAGGTCACCCACGCGCGGGTTCTCACCGACCAGCATGCCTTCGTAGACGGCATCGCCAGGCGCGGCGAAGAGCACGCCGCGCTCTTCCAGCATCTGCAGCGAGTAAGGCGTGGCAGTGCCGGAATCCATCGAGACCAGCGTACCGGTCGTGCGGTTCTGGATCTCCCCGGCGTGCGGCGCGTACTCCTTGAAGAGGTGGCTCATGATGCCGTGGCCGGAGGTCAGGTTCACCAGCTCAGTCTCGAAGCCGATCAGGCCGCGGGTGGGGATGTGCGCCTGGATGAACACGCGGCCGCTGGCCTCCGTGTCCATGTGCTCCATCATGCCCTTGCGGTTCATCAGGATCTTCAGGATGCCCTGGGTGTAGTCGCCCGGGGCTTCCACGTAGAGTGTTTCGAAGGGCTCCAGCACCTTGCCATTTTCATCGCGGCGGTAGATCACCACCGGGCGGGAGACGAGAACCTCGAAGCCTTCGCGGCGCATCTGCTCCACCAGCACCGCGATCTGCATCGCGCCACGGGCGGAGACGTTGAAGACACCGGCTTGGTCGGTGTCTTCCACCTGGATGGAAATGTTCGTCTTCAGCTCGCGCATCAGGCGCTCGCGGATCGCACGGGAAGTCACGTGCTTGCCTTCCTTGCCAGCCAGCGGGCCGTCGTTGATCGAGAACTGCATCGACACCGTCGGCGGGTCGATCGCCACGAAGGGCAGCGGCTCCTGGTCCGCGGAACCGGCGATGGTCTCGCCGATGTCCACGTTCTCGATGCCCGCGGCGATGCCGACGATACCGCCCGCGCCGCAGCCTTCGGAGTCAGTGGTGGCCAGGCCGGAGTAGCTGAAAGTCTTCATCACCTTGGACTGCACCTTGGTGCCGTCCTGGCGCATCAGGTAGATGGTGTCGCCCTTCTTCACGCTGCCGCCGAGCACCTTGCCCACGGCCACGCGGCCGACGTAGTCGTCCCACTCGATGTTCGAGACCAGCATCAGGAAGGGCGCATCCGGATCGGCCTTCGGCTCGGGGATGTGCTCGATGATCTTCTTGAGCAGCGGCACGCAGTCCTTCCGCTCGTCATCGGGGTGATTCATGAAGTAGCCGTCGCGCGCGGAGCCGTAGCAGAAGGGCGCGTTGAACTGTTCTTCATCCGCATCCAAGTCGAGCAGCAGCTCCAGCACCTGGTCGTGAACCTTCAGCGGCGTGGCCAGCGGGCGGTCGATCTTGTTGACCACCACGATCGGCTTCAGGCCTTCCTGCATCGCCTTGCGCAGCACGAAGCGGGTCTGGGCCTGCGGGCCGCCGGAGGCGTCCACCACGAGCAGCACGCCGTCCACCATCTTCATCACGCGCTCCACCTCCGCGCCGAAGTCGGCGTGGCCCGGGGTGTCCACGATGTTGATCGTGTAGCCTTCCCAGTGGATGGAGGTGTTCTTGGCCTTGATGGTGATGCCCTTTTCCTTTTCCAGGTCCATGGAGTCCATGGCGCGCTCTTGCTGGGCCTGGTTGTCACGGTAGGTGCCGCCGGCTTGCAGCAGCTGGTCCACGAGCGTGGTTTTGCCGTGGTCAACGTGGGCGATAATGGCGAGATTGCGGATCTTAAGGGACATGGCGGCGGCTTGAGGTGACGGACTCCCGGCGAAGGCGGCGCGGGCCTATGGACGCTTTTCCCGGGATTGGCAAGGGGGAAGCACGCGACGTTCCCGTTACACGGAAAGCATTTTTCCCGGAACGGCCCCGCAAGCCACGATCCTGAGTTTGTTGCCCCGGATAAGAGGGTATCGCTTGGGCACCCATACCAGCGGCGGAGCGGCGACTTGAGGCTAGGTTGGGAAAGGCCTCTTTCAGACGGGACTCATCAGGGAGTCAGGCACCCGGGCAATTTTCAACTAGTCCCAAAACAGCCCGTAGCGCTCCGCGTCCTGCCGGCTGCTCGTGCTGAAATTCCAGCGCTGCTCGGAGGTTGGCTGGAGTCCGGTGCTCGCGAGGATTTCCTCCATGCGGCGCATTCGCAGAACCGAAAAGGAGCCCAATTCGTGGCCGTCCGCGGTCTTGGCGATGAAAACCAAGGTCGGGAAGGGCAAGCGGGAGAGCCGCAGTTCCACCAGCTCCTCCGCCTGGAAGGCAATGCGCCTGCCGGGCAGCCGCAGGACGAATTCTCCGTCTTCGACGCTGAAGGTCCCCAGCGGCCACCCGCCGTTCATGATTGAGGCGCTCGTTTGGATCACCGCGGAACCGCGCCAAGACCGGGTTGATGGATGAGTGGGCGGCAACTCGGTAATTCTTGGCAAATGCCCGGTGCCTCCGGCCAGTAGAAGAAATCGAGGGCTTTCCACTCTCCAGGATGCGATACCGGGATACTGCGGATTGACAGGGGGGCCAGCGGGGCGATTTAGGGCCAGCCACTCTAACAACCGGTGGCCCCCTGAAACCGATGAAACTCAACTACCTTCTGGCAGCAGCCATGTTCGCAGCTCTTCCCGCGTGCAAAGAGAAACACGAGACCCCCAATGTGAAGGAGAAGATCGACGATGCGCTCGACCGCCGCCCGAACGAAAAGCTCAAGGATGCCGGCGAGGACATCAAGGATGCTGGCAAGGACCTGGGCCACGACCTGAAGCGCACCGGGAAGGAGATCAAGGACGACGTCAAGGACGCGACGCGCTGAATCTCAGGGTCCCGGGCTGATCAAGTGCTCCATGTAGGCTCCCAGAAATGCCGCGGCTCCGATAATCACCCCGCACAGGAAGAAGTTCGCCATCATCAAAGCGAACCTGAGTCCCAGCGGAGAGCGGGAGAAATTGCGGACCATGTAGCTGAGAAAGCCCGGGACGATCAATGCCGCCCAAAGGAGCGATAGCTCCGGCGGCTGGTCCTCGCCCGGCAGTGCCTGTTCGACGAAGTAGCCCAAGTTGAGTCCCGCCACAAACTGGGGGATCCACAGCAGGTAGTGCCACCGGGGATTGCCCAAGGCATCTTCCTTGGGGCTGGGGGAAATTGGCGGTTCAGCGTTCATCCTGGCCACACCTGCATCGCCAGCTCCGCCACCGCCCTGAGCTGCTCCATGCCCGCGCCGCCGGCCGATTGCACTGCCATCCCGTGGATCACGGTGGCGAGGTAGCCGGCGAGCACGGCGGTGTCGGTGGCGGCGCTGAGATCCCCGGCTTTTTTGGCCTGCTCCAGGCGCTCGCGGATCGCGACCTGGGTGCCGGTGCGCATGGCGGTGAGTTCCTCGCGGATTGCCTGCGCTTCATCCCCGCAGACCAGCGCACCGTGGATCGAGAGGCAGCCGCCCGGATTGCCGGGGTTTCCCAGCACCTCCACGGCGCCATCCAGCAGGGCCCTGGCCATTTCCCGGGCGCTGGGCATCGCGAGGGCACGGCTGACGTAGGAGGCCGGACCGGCCGCGTAGCGCTCCAAGGCCTTGCGGAAGAGCGCCTCCTTGTTGCCAAAGGCCGCGTAGAGGCTGGGCTTGTTGATGCCCATGGCGGCGGTCAGGTCGGCCATGGAGGCACCCTCGTAGCCCTTTTCCCAGAAGACCCGCAGCGCCTTGTCCAGCGCCTCCTCCGCATCGAAACCGCGCGGGCGGCCGAGGCTGGATGGAGCGGGTGCGACGGGTTTCATACCTAGCGGTAAAAAACTCGCTTGACCGCAGTCTGTCCAGCTGATACATCCATACCGTTCGTTACAGAACTACTCCTATGAAAGCGCTCGAACTCACGGCGGAAAACTTCGATGCCACCCTCCGCAGCACGGACCAACCGGTGCTGGTGGATTTCTGGGGAGAATGGTGCGGTCCCTGCAAAATGCTCGCCCCGGTGCTTGATGAGATCGCGCGGGAATGGGAGGGCCGGGCCCTGGTGGTGAAGGTGGACGTGGACAACGCCCGCCCGCTCGCCGCCAGCTTGGGCGTGCGGGCGGTCCCCACGCTGATCGTCTTCAAGGACGGCAAGCCAGTGAAGGTCATGCAGGGCCTGCAAGGCAAGCAGACGATTGAGGCCGCCTTGGCCGCAGCGTGAGATGGCCGGTCACGGGGGCGGGCCTTCTCCCAATGTCACAGCGCATGAGCAATACCTCCAAGCCACTCGCCGGAAAAGCCGCCCTCGTCACCGGAGCCTCACGCGGCATCGGAGCCGCCATCGCCCGCCGCCTGGCGGCGGACGGGGCGGCTGTCGCCATCACCTATACTTCCTCGCCTGAAAAAGCGGCGGCGGTGGTGAAGGAGCTGGAGGCCGCCGGGGGCAAGGCGCTCGCGATCCAAGCAGACTCCGCCGATCCCGCTGCCGTGCGTGCAGCGGTGGGCAAGACCGCCGCGGAGTTCGGCCGGCTCGATATCCTGGTGAACAACGCGGGCGTCGCGATCATGGGGCCACTCCCGGATCTCAGCGAAGCGGACTTTGACAAGACTTTCGCGATCAACGTGAAGGCCCTCTTCGTGGCCAGCCAGGAGGCTTCCAAGCACATGTCTGATGGCGGGCGCATCATCCACATCGGCAGCGTGAACAGCGACTCCGCGCCCTTCCCGGGCCTGAGCGCCTACTCGATGTCGAAGGGCGCCGTTGCTGGCATGACCCGGGCGATGGCCCGCGATCTCGGCCCGCGTGGCATCACCGTGAACAACATCCAGCCCGGTCCCGTGGACACCGACATGAACCCGGCCACCGGTCCCTTCGCCGATACCCTGCGCGGGCTGATGGCGCTGGGCCGCTACGGGCATGGCGAGGAAATCGCCGGCCTGGTGGCCTACCTGGCCGGTCCCGATGGCGGCTATGTCACCGGGGCCAATCTCAAGATCGACGGCGGCTTCGACACGTGAGCGTTTGAGCCCGCGGCGGCGGATTCGCCGTGGACAAGCAGCCGCTCCTGAGCAGATTCCCGCCGCCGCGGCCCGCGAGCTGCCACACCCGTCTTCATGAGCGCTTCTTCACCTGGAAGGTCGATCCTTCCGATCATCCTTCTTTCCGCCGCGGGCTTCACAGTGCTGACCACGGAGTTCATCATCGTCGGCCTGCTGCCGGCGATGGCGCGGGACTTGAAGGTGGACATCCCGACGGCCGGTCTGCTGGTGACCTTGTTCGCCTTCACGGTGGCGGTGGCGGGGCCGCCGCTGGTGGCCTTCATGGGGCGCTTCGAGCGGAAGCGCCTCTTCGTGGCCACGCTGCTGCTGTTCTCGCTGTCGAACCTGGTGGCTGCCACGGCGCCGGTCTTCGCGGTGATGGCGGTGGCCCGTTTCATCCCGGCGCTGATGCTGCCGGTCTTCTGGTCCCTGGCCAGCGAGACGGCGGTGAACATCACCGGCCCGGAGCGCGCGGGGAAGGCGATCTCGATGGTCTCCTTCGGCGTGGTGGCGGCCACGATCTTCGGCATTCCGGTCGGCACCCTGGTAGCGGATGCCTTTGGCTGGCGCGTGGCCTTCGGGGCCTTGGCCGTGCTGGCCTTTGCGAAGGCGGCGCTGCTCTTCTTCTGCATGCCCAGCATAGCGAAGAAGGCGGAAGCGCCCGCCCCGGTGCTGGCCCAGCTCGGCATCCTGCGGGATCGCCTGGTGGCCGGGCATGTGCTGCTCTCGCTGCTGGTCTTCGCCGGGATGTTCACGGCCTACACCTACCTCGCGGATATCCTGGAGCGCCTCGGCTCCTTCAGCGGCGCGCAGGTGGGCTGGATCCTGATGGGCTTCGGGGCTGTCGGCCTCTTGGGGAATTGGCTGGGTGGCAAGCTGGTGGACCGCAGCCCGCTGGGTGCCTCCATTGCCTTCAGTGCACCGATCGCGCTGGCCATGGCCTCGGTGGTGGCGCTGGTGCCGTCGAAGCCCGCCTTGGGCGTGGTGCTCGCGGTCTGGGGCATCGCTCAAGCCGCGCTCTTCACCGCCGCGCACGTGCGGGTCATGAAGGCCGCCTCCGCGAATCCGGCGCTCGGTGCCTCGCTCAATATCTCCGGCGCGAACATGGGCATCGGCCTCGGTGCCCTGATCGGTGGCCGCGTGATCGATACCTTCGGCTTGGCCTTCGTGGGCTGGACTGCCGCGGGAGTGATCGCCTTGGCCATTGCCGCCGCCGCCGGCCTGATGTGGGCTAGCCGGGCATCGGCTGAAGCGTCGGCTCCTGAGCTGGATAGCGACCCCTGCTTGGAAGGCGACAGTTGCGGCGGCTGAAGTCCCGGCGATGATCCGGGCATGCCGCGCGACGACGAGGAGACCTTTGCCACCAACATCGAGCGCTTCACCGGATTCGCGGATCAGTATGACCGCTTCCGGCCCACGCCACCGGAGCGCCTTGCTCCGCTGCTGATCGAGCTCGCGCAGATCGGGTCGGGCGGGACCGTGGTGGACTTGGGCTGCGGCACCGGCCTCTCCACCCGCTACTGGGCCGGGCGTGGGGCGCAAGTCATCGGCGTGGAGCCGACTGATGCCATGCGCTTGCAAGCCCAGGCGCAGGGCGGGGAGGGGATCTCCTACCAGCGCGGCTTCTCCCACGCCACCGGCCTGCCGGATGCCAGTGCGGACATCGTGACCTGTGCCCAGGCGCTGCACTGGATGGACCCACCCTCCACCTTCGTGGAAGTCGCGCGGATCCTGCGGCCCGGCGGCATCTTCGCCGCCTGCGACTACGACTGGCCGCCGGTGACCGGCATCTGGCAAGTGGATGCCGCCTATCTCGAATGCGACCAGCGGACGCGCGCGGTGGAGCGGGAACTCAATCTCTCACCGGGCATCAAGTTCAGCGAGAAGTCAGGCCACCTCCGCCGAATGCAGGAAAGCGGTGCCTTTCGCTGGACCCGGGAGATCCTGCTGCACCATGAGGACGAAGGGGATGCCGAGCGCTTGGTCGGCCTCATGTTCAGCCAAGGCAGCGTCCAGACTCTCCTGAAGGCGGGGATCACGGAGGATGAGATCGGCATCACCGCCTTTCGTGAACTGGCGCAGCGCCTGATGCCGGAGAAGCGGCCGTGGCTGTGGTGCTCGCGGGTACGGGTGGGGGTGGTGTGATTCGCCGCAGAGTAAGGGCACTCGGACGGCCCCCCGGGGAGCGCCGTGGCACCGCCCGGCAGAGCGGTCCCCAAGGGCTGGCAACATCTGTGGTGGGCAGCACCGGAGCGGCGCCTTCCATCAGGTCCGCGTGAGCAAATTGCCGTCCTGGTCGCTTCTGCCGGGCGGTGCCACGGCGCTCCCGGGGGGGCGTTCCCGTGGTTGGGCATGATGGGGTGTTGGGCTTACCGCCCCCGCGGCTCACGCCCTTCATCCAGCTCGATGAAGTCGAACATGGTCTCCGCGGCGTCCGGCGGGAACCCGGACTCTTCCAAGCGGAAGCGCACCCGGGCGGCGACGTGGTCCCGCCAGCCGAGCTTGGTCATGAAGCCGTTCCAGACCGTGATATCCTCCTCATCGGGCCGCCGGCCGCGGGTCATGGCCCACTCCAGCATCTCCCCATCGCTGCCGCCCTTGAGCGCCTCCGCCTTCAGCTCGGCAAACTCCACGCCGAGCAGGTGGCAGCAGCGGCGGTTGAAGCAGCTTGGCACGTCCATGGCATCCGCCCAGCCCGGTGGCAGCTGCCCCGCGGCCTCCAGGCGGATCTTGTCCAGCATGCGGCCGAAAAAGACGAGTCCGCCCACAGTGTCATAGGGGCTGCGCAGGCCGGGGATGAGGGTGGCGGGCATGGGCGGCAGCCTCGTTTGGGCCACCCATGCCGTAAAGCGACATCCCGAAAAAGAAACTGCATCGGGGGTCTGCCTTCCTCGTGTCCCCCCCGGGCCGAATGCAAGAACAGAACCGCCGATGCGTGGACAGACAGTGCATGAAACCGGGGTCCCGGTCGATCGGGTTAGCGGTGGATTGTTCCGCGTGCTTTGCCCTGATGGACTTGTAGGGTAAAACCCTACAAAGCGGATTCAGGCCGTCGGATTGTCCAGTTTCCAGGCGATCGCCTTGCGCAGCAGCTCGGAGGCGTCCTTGAGCTCCAGCTTGTCCTTGATGCGTGCGCGGTAGGTTTCCACCGTCTTCACGTCCAGGCCGAGCTGCTCGGCGATCTGGCGAGTGCCGAAGCCTTGGCCGACGAGGTCGAAGACCTGGAGCTCGCGGTCGGTCAGCAGCTCGAAGGAGCTGCCGGGGGCCTTCGACTTGCCGACCATGCGGGAGAGGATGTCCGCGGACAGCGCATCGCTGAGGTAGACCTTGCCGGCCAGGACCATGCGGATGGCTTCCAGGATCTTGCGGGTGGCCTCCTGCTTGGTGATGTAGCCGTGGGCTCCGGCGCGGATTACGCGCTCCGCGTAGAGATTTTCCTCCTGCATGGAGACCACCAGGATGCGCAGGCCCGGGTGCATGGCGCGCAGGTCCTTGATCAGGTCCAGGCCGTTCGAGCGCTTCAGGGTGAGGTCCACGATTGCGAGGTCGGGCAGCTGGCGGCCGATGACCTCCAGCGCATTCGGCCGGTCCTCGGCCTCGCCGCAGACCTTCATGTCTGACTCGCGGTTGATGACCTCCGCCAGGCGTTCACGGACCATCGGGTGATCATCCACGATCACGATCCGCACGGTGTTTTGATCGATTGCTGGGTCACTCATCATCGTCGTCATTTGATAATTCTCCGTTTGAATAGCAGCGAATGCTGGTGCCGCGCCCGCGGGCGGGGCTGATCTCGAGCTTCCCGCCGATGGCCCGCGCCCGGTAATCCATGATGTGCAGGCCCATCCCGCCCTCGCTGGGCGGGCGGGCGGAGCCGTTCGACCCGAGGGTGCGGAGGCCTCTGCCATCGTCGGAAATCTTCAGGTCGAAGCGCGATTCCTCGGCCTCGAATTCGATCACGATGCGCTCGGCCCCGGAGTGCTTCACCGCATTGTTGATCGCTTCCTGGGCGATGCGGTAGAGGTGGATCGTCATGCCCTTGTCCAGCTCCGCGGGGCGGTCATAGACCTCCAGGCTGCAATCGATACCAGTGCGCGTGGTGGTGCTGTCCGCCAGCGCCTGGAGCGCGGTTTCCAGCCCTTCCCGCTCCAGCAGGACGGGGTAGAGGCCCTTCGCGAGGTCGCGCGCCTGGGTGATCGATTCGTCGATCAGGCCGACGATCTTGGAGGCATCGAAGGCTTCCTTTGCCTGCCCCGCGTCGAGCCTCTGCTGGAGCAGGCTGGCGGTGAAGGCGGTGGCCACGAGGTGCTGGCACAGGCCATCGTGCAGGTCCTGGCCGATGCGTGCCTGCTCGGACTCGCGGGCTTCCAGGATGCGGTCTTCCAGCTTCAAGCGCTCCTTCACCTCGGCCTGCAGGCGGGCGGTGCGGTCGCGGACCCGCGCTTCCAGGGAGTCATTCAGGTCGCGCAAGGAGCGGACCAGGCGCAGCACGATCAGCAGCACGCCGAGCCGCAGCGAGGCATTCGAGAAAGGCAGGTAGCCGAGCACCTGGGGGCGCTGGGTCATCAGGTCGGCATAGAGGGAGACCACGCAGGCCAGTACGGCGCAGGCCAGGCTGGTCCACCAGCCGGCATGGCGGCCCACATAGATCACCGGCAGCAGGTAGAAGAAGGCGCTGCTGAGCTGCGGCTCGATCAAGGCATCGACCGTGCCGATCAAGAGGATCATCCCGAGGCCGACCGCCGTGACCTTCCCCGGCGTGGACGGCAGGGTCCACGGCTTTTTCAGGGAGGTGGGAGAGGGGAGCAGGTCCATCTTCAGGCGTGAACGCCGCGCATCTCAGCCGATTTTGCGGCCAAAGGCAAACTGGAACGGTCTAACAAGACCGTCAGCACGCGATCGCGGAGTCCAGAGCCGCAGTGATCTCCGCAAAAAGCGGGCGCTCCGCCGGGCGGGGGGAGAGGCAGCGGGCGGTGAGTTCGCAGAGTTCAGCAGGCGGGGCCTCGCAGCGGTCCAGGAGTTCTTCCAAGAGGCAGCCGAAGGCGCGGGCCTCAAGCCGCTCCAAGCTCGCGGCGGGGATGCCGGGCGGATGGAAGGAGGCCGCACCGAAATCGCCGAGATAGCATTCGCCTTCGGCATCCACGAGCATGTTGTGCGCATAGAAGTCACCATGCATCAGGCCCCGCTGGTGCAGGTGGCGGGCGGCCCCGGCCATGCTGCGGGCGATGCGGAGCAGCACGGCGGGCGTGAATCGCGAGTGCTCCGGATAGACATCGCGGGTGCAGCTTTCCCAGCTCGGCGTGGCGGCCAGGCTGGAGAAGCCGTCGCTCGGGATGAACTCCATCACCAATCCCGCGGCCCCGGTGGGATGATTGCGGATCGCGGCATGAATGAGAATGAGGTAGGGATGGATTCCGGAGGCAAGATAGGCGGCCATTTCGTCCGCGGGCAGTCCGTCGCTGGTCATGGCCCCCTTGAAGATTTTCACGGCGACGGGAAGGGAACGCCAAGTGCCGCGGTGGATGGTGCCGGAGGCGCCCTCGCCCAGCACCTCGTGGATCTGGAGTTCTTCCCACGGGATCGCAGGGATATCGCCGCTTTGCGCCGGTGAAGGGAAGAGGGGATTCCCGCTGAAGGCGAGCCATGCCAGACGTGGTAAGTCGAAGAGCCAGGCGGGCAGGGCGTGAAAGTGATTCGCGGAGAGCCGCAGCAGTTCGAGCGAGGAACAAGCCGCCATCTCCTCCGGCAGGGTGCTGAGGTGGTTGCCCGCGAGCATGAGCTTCTGCAAGCGATGGCAGCGGCCGATCGAAGCGGGAAGGCGCGCGATTTGGTTGTCGGTGAGGATCAGCCAGCGGAGCTGGGGCGGCAGGGCTTCCTCCGGGATCTCCGCGATCCGGTTTGACTTGAAGCCGACCATTTCAAGTTGCGGGCATTGCCCGAGCACCGCTGGCAGCTGATCGAAGTTGTTGGCCGAGCAGAAGAGGACCTTGAGCTTGGAGAGGCGCGGCAGGTCATCGGGTAGCTCGCGCAGTTGGTTGCCGGTGAGGTTCAGGATCTCGAGCGTGTCCGCCAGATCGAAGATCTCCCTCGGAAATTCTGTTAGGCCGCAGGCGAGGTCGAGGCGCGTGATGCCGGCGAGCTTTCCGGCGCGCAGGAGGGAGAGGTTATCGGTCATCGAATCGGGAGCGCGGCTTTGCAAGCCGCAAGAACGGTCCCCGGCAGCGATCTGGCGATCAAATTCCTGATCAGCGCTAGGTCACGATCCTTCTCGGCAAAAGCAAGAGGCCGCTCCCCTTGCGGAGGAGCGGCCGTCCGGTGATTCGCTTCCAGCTTGCGACTCAGACTTCGTCTTTGTCGAAGTCTTCGAATTCCTTCTCGATCAGTTCGCGCTCCTGGCCGGTGCGCTTCTGGATGCGGCCGATCAACTCGTCCTTCTTGCCGTCGACATAGTCCAGGTCGTCGTCGGTGAGGTCGGCCCACTTCTGCTTGAGCTTGCCCTTGAGGATATTCCAGTCGCCTTTGATTTGCAGGTTGTTCATAAGCTTGTTCGGTTAGCACAAGCTTCTTTGCACCTGGGGTGCCAAACGAAGGTCCTTGATTTCCAATCGTCAAGGGGGCGCCGAGAGGGCGGGGAGATGACGTTTCTGCAAATGTCGGAGGCAATTTGCAAGGCGGTCTCCGCACGATGAAGGCTTTGATTTTTAACCGCGAAAATCCGCGGAACCCGCGAAATTTAACAGCCGCCGGAGAAGGCCTTTTGCCTTTCAAATTTCGCGTCTCTTCGCGCCCTTTCGCGGTTGAAACAAAAGCCCTAGCGAATCGCCACGTAGATCCCCTCGAAGTCCATGCAGACATTCCCCTCTTCCTCGATGGTCACGCTGAGCTTCACGCGGCCTTTGCCACTACGTTCATAGTTTTTCCGGAAGCGTGACAGGACGTTGTCGGAGGGCCGCATGCAAATCGCGCGGATGGTGCCGCGCACGGGGCGGTCGTAGGACAGCTTGGAGCTGCGGATCACGATGTGCGCTTCCTTGTCGCCCAGCTCCAGCCAGAGCAGGCTGTAGCCGGCCAGGGTTGCGATGGCCGCGAGGCTGCCGCCGAAGGCGGTGCCGAGGTGATTGTGATTTGGCTCCAGCGGCGCGGTGATGACCAGGCGATCGTCATCGTAAGACTCCACGCGGATCTCCATTGCACGGGTGAGCGGGATCTTCCCGTAGAGGAAGTCCTCGATCTCTTCCGGCAGGAGGTGCGGCTTCATGCGGACTAGTATTCGTCGAGCTGGCGGATCCGCGCGACATGTCGCCCGCCCTCGAAGGCGGTGGAAAGGAAGATGTCCACGATCTCAAGCGCGGTGGCCAGGTCCATCATGCGCTCGCCGAGCGAGAGGACATTCGCGTCATTGTGCATGCGGGTGAGGCGCGCGGATTCCGTATTCCAACACAGGCCGCAGCGCGCGCCACGCAGGCGGTTCGCGGCCATGGCCTCGCCGTTGCCGGAGCCGCCGAGCACGATGCCCTTTTCGTATTCCCCCGCGGCTACTGCTTCCGCGACGGGGCGGATGTAGACCGGGTAGTCCACGGATTCCGTGGAGTGCGTGCCGTAGTCCTGCACCTCGTGTCCCTGCGCCTGCAGGTGCGCGATGATCTCCTGCTTGTAGCGGAAGCCGGCGTGGTCGGAGCCGATGGCGATTTTCATGAGTGGTGGGATTCGAGGGACCACCACTTGGAGAGGCAGGCGCCCGCGATATCGGGAATGGCCATGCCGGACTCGCCGTAGTGGGAAGTGTCGTTGAAGAGCATCAGGCGGGCGCGGACGGTGTCCTTGAAATCGACGATGTTCAGCGCCGCGGGGTCCTGGTCGAGGTTGTCGCGGTAGCGCCGCGGGTCGAAGCCTAACAGGGAGCTGAGCAGCAGGCGGATGGTGGCCTTGTGGGAGACCACGATCACCGGCTTGCCCTGGTGGCGCTGCACGATCTCCAGCAGCGCGGGCAGGGCGCGGGCCGTGACGGCCAGGCCGCTTTCCCCGCCGAGGGGGGCGAAGGTATAGGGATCACGATCCCAGGCCAGCGCCTCATCGGGGTAGGCCTGCTCCACTTCCTTGCGCGTGAGCTGCTCCCAGTGGCCGTGGGAGATTTCCTTCAAGCCGTCGCAGGCTTTCACCTCCATGGAGTGAGGGGCGGCCAGGATGCGTGCGGTCTCGATAGTGCGGCCCAGAGGCGAGGCATAGACGGCATCCACGGGGATCAGGCTCAGGCGCTCGGCGAGACGGCCCACCTGGCGGCGGCCTTCATCGGAAAGCTCGACATCCGTGGAGCCGGCGAAGCGGTCCTCCGCGGTCAGTACCGTGGCCCCGTGGCGGATCAGGAAAATGCGCGTGACGGACATCGCCGCCAACTAGCCATTTCCCGCGCGGCATGGCAACCCCGGGCAGGGACCGTAGCGTAGGGAGCAGCGACCTTATTGTCGCTGACGCCGGTCGGGCGAAGCAGTCTTTGGGGACCGCTCCGGGGACAGTAAGGTCCCCGCTCCTTAGCCAAGGCCCCCTGCCTGTGACAGCGATGTCCTACTTGCTCCCTTGAATCATCCGGAAACCACGCTAGATGAAGCTTCCCCACCAAATCACTACCATGAAAGTCCTCTACACCACCCAAGCTACCGCCACCGGCGGCCGTGACGGCCACTCCAAGACCGCTGACGGCAAGGTCGACGTCGCCCTCTCCGTGCCGAAGGAGCTCGGCGGCCCCGGCGGCGACGGCACGAATCCGGAGCAGCTCTTTGCCGCCGGCTACTCGGCCTGCTTCCTCGGCGCGCTGAAGTTCGCGGCGGGCAAGGAGAAGATCCACATCCCCGCGGATGCCACCGTCACCGCCCAGGTCGGCATCGGCCCGCGCGACGATGAGAAGGGCTTCGGTATCGAAGTGGAGCTGAACATTCACGTGCCCGGCCTGGACATCGAACAGGTGAAGGACCTGGTCGAGAAGGCGCACATCGTGTGCCCCTACTCCGATGCGACGCGCGGGAACATCCCGGTGAAGCGCACGGTTGTCTAAGCCGCAGGCCGGGAGCGCCAGGCACCAGCCTGGCCGTAGCGGTTCGGGCGGCGGGCAACATCAAGTGCCCCCGTGCGGTCCCCGTTACGGCCAATCGCGAATGCTGGCGCTGTGGCCGCGCTTTGAATTGGTCCTGTGAAAGCGAACCCGGGGGCACTTGGTGTCCCCGGGCCGTTAGAACTGCTTCAGCCAGGCTGGAGCCTGGCGCTCCCGCTCCGGGGTCTCTCATCAGCCGCCGATCACACGCAGGGCTTTGTTATGTGCGGTCAGGCCTTCCCGCCGAAGGTCACGTAGTCGTCCAGATCGAGGAAGTCCGCGAGGGTGCGGACATCCTCGCGGGTGGTGGTCAGCTTGCCCACGGACTCAGCGAACCAGGCGAGCGTCTCCGCATCGCTATCCACCCCGCGGGTCGAGTGGAAGTGACTCCACTGCGCGATCTCCCATTGCTCGCGCGGGTGCTTCGCGTTGGCCTCGATCCATTCCAGGATCTCGCCGTCCCCCTTGCCCGTAGCCACGACTTCCTTGAGTTCCACGGCGTCGATGCCGGTGAACTTGAAGAAGTGCTGATCAAGCGGGCAGTTGTAGTGATACTCGCCCTGCTTCCCGGCGATCTCGGCACGGCACTTGTCGAGCAAGCGCGGCAGGATGACGTAGCGTCCGAGCTGGACGCGAGCGCTGCGCGGCGGACGTTGGGTGAGGTCAGTGATGGTGTTGCTCATGGTATTGTTGTTAGAAATTCACCAGCCGCCGCCGAGGGCCTTGTAGAGGCCCACGGTATTGGTCAGGCGGTTAAGGCGCAGCAGGATCAGGATCTGCCGCGAGGAGTAGAGTTCCTGGTGAGCATCGAGCACTTCGAAGTAGCTGTCCACTCCTTGAGTGTAACGAGTATTTGCCAGATCGAAGCGGCGTTGTTGCGCTTCCACCAGGCCTTCGTAGGCGGTGATCTGCTGGTCGAGTCCGCTGCGGGCGACGAGGCCATCGGACACTTCGCGGAAGGCATTCTGGATCGTCCGCTCATAGCGCGCGACTTCGATCTGCTCACGCACCTGCGCCACGTCGAGGTTCGCCTTGTTCAGGCCACCGTCGAAGATCGGCAGGCTGATCTGCGGCGCGAAGGACCAGCCCCCCGAGCCGCTCTGGAAGAGATCACCCAGGCTGCGGCTCTGCGTGCCCGCACTGCCGGTGAGCGTGATCTTCGGGAAGAAGGCCGCCCGGGCCGCGCCGATGTTTGCATTCGCCGCGCGGAGCTGGTGCTCGGCTTCCAGGATATCGGGACGGCGCGTGAGCAAGTTGGAAGGCACGCCGGAGCGGAGGTCCGCCACCACGCCGTTTTCCATGCTGCGGCCGGCCGGCAAGTCATCCGGCAGAGCGTGGCCGATCAAGAAGGCCAGCGCATTGTGGGCCTCGTTCAGTTGCTGGTGATAGGCTGCGAGGTTTGCCTTCGCGGTCTGCACCTGGATCTCCACGGAGCGCGAGTCCAGTTCGGAGACATCGCCTGCATCCAGGCGCTTCTTCATCAGATCGTAGGTCTGACTCACCGACTTGAGCGTCTCTTCCGAGAGGTCGATCTGCTCTAACAGGGCACGCTCGCGGAAGTATTGGCTGGCGACCTCCGAGACCAGGGAAATCTGCACGCCCAGGCGCGCGGCATCACTGGCGAAGTAGCTCTCCAGTGCGGCATGGTTCAGGCTGCGGACGCGGCCGAAGATATCCAGCTCATAGGAGGCTACGCCAACGGAAACATCGTAGTTCCGGGTCTCGACCGCCGTCCCCCCGGAGACGGTCGAGCCCGGTGTCCGCCGCCGTGAGCCCGTGGCGGACAAATCTACGGAAGGAAAGAGCGCGCTACGGGAGATGCCGTACTGGGCGCGCGCCTGTTCCACGTTGAGCGCCGCGATGCGGAGATCACGGTTGTGCTCGAGGGCCATGCGCACCAGCTTCTTCAAGCGCGGATCGGTGAAGAAGGAGTGCCACTCAAGGTCGGCGGAGGCACTGCCTTCACCGTTGCCGGAGAAGCTGACGGGCACCACCTCCACGCCCGGCTTGTCGAGCGCGGGCTCGAAGGAGCAGGATGTGAAGAGGGCGGCGGAAAGGAGGATAAGACGGGAAGTTTTCATCGAGAGATTCAGAGGCCGGAGCGGCCGTGCCGCTCCGGCAAGGTTGATGTTACTTGAGGTCGTCGTGGTGTTGGTTGGAGAGCTGTTCTCCAACAGGACGAAGTTCACTCGTGGATCGTGACGGGCACGGGTTGAAGTTCCTTCTTCGCCCCGACCTTCTGCAGGAGCACGTAGAAGATCGGCGTCAGGAAGAGGCCGAAGACGGTGACCCCGATCATCCCGGAGAACACCGCGATGCCCATGGCGTGGCGCATCTCGGCACCGGCACCGCTCGCCGCCACCAGCGGATACACACCCGCGATGAAGGCGATGGAGGTCATCAGGATCGGGCGCAGGCGGAGGCGCGCGGCTTCCACCGCGGACTCGATGATGCCCTTGCCTTCTTCCCGCAGCTTCACGGCGAACTCCACGATCAGGATCGCGTTCTTCGCTGCCAGGCCGATCAGCACGATCAGGCCGATCTGCGTGAAGATGTTGTTGTCACCATCCGTGAACCACACGCCCACCATCGCGGAGAGCAAGGCCATCGGCACGATCAACAGCACCGCGAAGGGCAGGCGGAAGCTTTCGTACTGCGCGGCTAGTACCAGGAAGACCAGCAGGATGCTCAGCGGGAAGATCAGCACGCCGGTATTTCCCGCGATGATCCGCTGGTAGGTCAGGTCGGTCCACTCCATGGCGATGCCCTTGGGCAGCTCGGTCTTCGCGAGCTGCTCGATCAGTGCCTCGGCCTGGCCGGAGCTGAAGCCCTTGCCCGGGCCGCCGTTGATTTCGGCGGCGGGGTAGCCGTTGTAGCGCATCGCCCGCTCGGGTCCGTAGGTTTCCTTCACCGTGAGCACGGAGCCCAGCGGCACCATCTGGCCCTTCTCGTTGCGGGTCTTCAGCTTCGCGATGTCATCGGCATCACTGCGGAATTCGGAGTCGGCCTGCGCCACTACCTGGTAGGTCCGGCCGAAGCGGTTGAAGTCGTTCACGTAAAGCGAACCGAGATTCACCTGCATCGCCTCGAAGATATTGCCCAGCGGGATGCCCTGCTGCTTGGCCTTCGCGCGGTCCACTTCCGCCTCGAGCTGCGGCACGTTGATGGTGAAGCCGGAGAAGACACGGGACAGGCCGGGGTTCTGGTTGGCCTTCGCCGTCAGCGTCTGCGTGGCATTGAAGAGCTCGTCGTAGCCCTGGCCGGAGCGGTCTTCCAGGTAAAGCTTGAAGCCACCCGTGGTGCCCAGGCCATTGACCGGCGGCGGCGGGAAGATCGCCACGAAGGCACCCTGGATCTTGCCGAACTCCGCCTGGAGCTGGTCGGCGATTTCCTTGCCGGACATGTGCTTGCCCTCGCGCTCCTCGAAGGACTTCAGGCCTACGAAGGCGATGCCCGCGTTCGGGCTGTTGGTGAAGCCGTTGATCGAGAGGCCGGGGAAGGCGATCGAGTCCGCCACGCCGGGATGCTTGAGCATGATCTCGCCCATCTGGCGCACCACTTCATCCGTGCGCTCCAGCGAGGCGCCTTCCGGCAACTGCGCGAAGGCCACGAGGTACTGCTTGTCCTGCTCCGGCACGAAGCCCGAGGGCACCTTCTTGAAGATGCTAACCGTGAGTGCCACCAGGCCGCCGTAGAGCAGCAAGGCAATCGCGCCCTTGCGCACCACGCGCTTCACGCCATTCGCATACTTGTTAGACGACCACTCGAAGAAGCGGTTGAAGGGCCGGAAGAACCAGCCGAAGGCCTTGTCCATCGCCTTGGACAGCCAGTCCTTCGGCGCGTGGTGATCCTTCAGCAGCAGCGCGCTCAGTGCAGGCGATAGGGTCAGCGAATTGAAGGCGGAGATCACCGTGGAGATCGCGATCGTGATCGCGAACTGCTTGTAGAACTGGCCGCTCAAGCCGCTGATGAAGGCCGTGGGAATGAACACCGCGGATAGCACCAGCGCCGTTGCGACGATGGGTCCCGTCACTTCTCGCATCGCGATCTTGGTTGCCTCGAAGGGTGAATGCCCCAGCGCAATGTTCCGCTCCACGTTCTCCACCACCACGATCGCATCGTCCACCACGATGCCGATCGCCAGCACCAGGCCGAAGAGCGAGAGCGCATTGATCGAGAAGCCGAGCATGTGCATCACCGCGAAGGTGCCCACCAGCGAGACCGGCACCGCGGCCAAAGGAATGATCGAGGCCCGCCAGGTCTGCAGGAAGAGGATCACCACCAGCACCACCAGGGCGATGGCCTCCAACAAGGTGTGTACCACCGCGCTGATCGAGTGCCGCACGAAGACCGTGGGGTCATAGGCGATCTTGTAGTCCAGGCCATCCGGGAAGTCCTTCTTCAGCTCTTCCATCTTCTCGCGCACCGCGTTCGACAGCGCGATCGAGTTCGAGCCGGGGAGCTGGAAGATCGGGATCGCCACCGCGGTCTTGTTGCTCAGCAGCGAGCGCAGCGCGTATTCCGAAGCGCCGAGTTCAATGCGCGCGACATCACGCAGCAGCGTGCGTTCGCCGTGCGCGCCGATCTTCAGCACGATCTCGCCGAACTCTTCCTCCGTGACCAAGCGGCCCTTCGTATTGATGAGCAGCTCCGTATCCGTGGCCTGGGGATTCGGCTGCTGGCCTATCGCTCCTGCCGCCACCTGCACGTTCTGCTCGCGTATGGCATTCACCACATCCCCGGCGGTCATGCCGCGGGCCGCGACCTTGTTCGGGTCCAGCCAGATGCGCATTGCGTAGTCGCCGGAGCCGAAGAGCTGCACCTGGCCCACGCCGGGCAGGCGGGTCAGCACGTCGCGCACCTGCAGGGTCGCGTAGTTGCGCACGAAGATGTCGTCGTAGCGGTTGTCCGGCGAGAGCAGGTGAACCACCATCGTCAGGTCGGGCGAACTCTTGATCGTTGTCACGCCGAGGCGCCGGACTTCCTCCGGTAGCTTCGGCAGGGCCTGCGAGACGCGGTTCTGCACCTGCACCTGGGCCATGTCCGGATCGGTGCCCAGTTTGAAGGTGACCGTGAGGGTCATCACGCCATCGCTGGTGGCCTGGGAGAACATGTAGATCGAGTTCTCCACGCCGTTGATCGCTTGTTCCAGCGGGGTGGAAACCGTCTCGGCGATGGTCTTCGGGTTCGCGCCCGGATACACGGCACGAACCACCACGGTGGGCGGGATCACCTCGGGATACTCGCTGACGGGCAAGCTCCACATGGAGATGGCACCGATCAGGAAGATGACGATGGATAGCACGCCCGCGAAGATGGGGCGCTTGATGAAAAAGTCGGAGAAGTTCATAGGAGGGACTGGCAAGTCTCTTCAGTCAGGGGCGCAAGCGACCCCAGGCGGGCCGGAGCAACACGCTCCGGCCCGTCAATTGGTACGATGTATCTAGTAGCAGTGCGGCTCAGTTCACTGCCACGGCGGGATCCACGATCATCCCGGCGGTAACCCTTTGGAGACCATTCACGATCACCCGGTCACCGCTGTGGATGCCTTCGCGGATCACCCGCTTCCCGTTCAGCACGGGGCCTAGCTTCACGGTGCGGTAGCTCACGGAGTTGTCCGGGGCCACCGTCAGCACGAACTTCTGGCTCTGGTTGGTCCCGATGGCGCGCTCGCTGACCATCAAGGTCGGGGCGGGCGAACTAACAGGAATCCTCACCCGTGCGAAGAGCCCGGGAACGAGCGCCTCATCGGGATTGCTGAAGACCATGCGATACACCAGCGTGCCGGTCGTGGGGTCCACGCGGTTGTCGGTGGACTCGATGTAGCCCTGGTGCGGGAAGCCGTCTTCCGTGCCCACCTGCATCTCCACGCGGACCTTCCCATCCTGCACGGCTAGGTGGCCCTCGCGGCGCAGCTTGTCGAAGGTGACCGCCGTGTTCTCATCGGCATCCGCATAGACATACACGTCACCGGTGGAGACCACGGTGGTCAGCAGGGTCGCGCCGCCGGGATTCCCGGAGACGAGGTTGCCCGGTGTGACCAGCGCGCGGCTCACCTTGCCGCGGATCGGCGAGCGGACCACGGTGTGCTCGAGGTCCAGCGTGGCGGTGGCCAGCGCGGCCTCCGCCGATTGCAGGTCGGTGCGGGCTTCGGCGAGGCGCGAATTGCGCGTCTCCGATTCCTCGATGGAGACCGCCTTGGCGGAGACCAGGGTGGAGGTGCGCCGCGCCTCGCTCTCGGCGATGCTCAAGCGGACCTTCGCCCGCTCGACCGCCGCCGTGGCCAAGTCGGACTGCGCCTTGTACCAGCGCGGGTCGATCTCGAAGAGCACGTCGCCCTTCTCGACGATCTGGCCGGCTTGCAGGCGGACCTCATCGATGTGTCCCGAAACCCTTGGCCGGACCTCGACCGTTTCCCGGGCGTCTACCCGGCCAAGGAGTTCGCGATGATCGGTCACCGTCTGCTGCTCGACCTCCGCCACTGTCACCTGGGGCAGGGGCATCGGACCCGCCGGGCCGGGCGAGGCTTCCGCCGCCAGGGCCTTGGGCACGTAGTGGAAGCCCGCCGCGGCGATACCGATGCCGAACAGCATCAGCACGAGGCGGGTGTGGAAGCGCGAGGTGGAAGTCTCCGGTGCCTCGGGCAACTGGGGTTCGTCTTCGTCGTTCGCATTCATGGAGGTAGTTGACTAAATGGTAAAGAGTTAGCTGAAGAAAGAGGGGGCTGCCCCGTGGGGAGCCCCCTGAAACGGGCGGGCACCTCAGCGCATGCCACCCGAGATCACAAAGGTCTCACCTGTGATCCACGACGAATCAGCAGAGGCGAGGAAGACAGCCGCACCGGAAATATCTTCCGGTTGGCCGATCCGGCCCAGTGGCGTCATGGCTACGACCATCTTCTGCATGTCGCTGCCGCTGATGCCGGCGGCGTGGACGCCTTCGGTTTCCACCATGCCCGGATTGATCGTATTGACCCGGATCTTCTTCGGGCCGAGCTCCGCGGAGAGCGCGCGGGTCACGGCATCCACCGCACCCTTGGTCGCACTGTAGACCACGCTACCCGGGAAGCGGGCGGTCGAGATGACCGAGCTGATGTTGATCACGCTGCCGCCTTCCGCGGGGAAGAGAGGCAGGGCTTCTTTGGTGGCTAGGATCAGGCCGAGGACGTTGAGGTTGATCTGGCGGTGGAAGTGGTCGGGGTCGACCTGGTCCAAAGGACGCATCTCGTAGATGCCGGCGTTGTTCACCAGGATATCGACCTTACCGAAGGCCTTCTTGGCTTCGCCGAAGAACTTGGTGACTTCTTCCGGCTTCGAGAGATCTCCCTGAACGGCGACTGCCTTGCCACCGGCAGCGGTGATCTCGGACACCACCTTATCCGCGCCAGCCTTGCTGGACGAATAGTTGACGACGACTGCGGCACCTTCCGCCGCGAGACCTTTGGCGATTCCGGCTCCGATGCCCTTGGAAGCTCCGGTGACGACGGCGACCTTTCCTGCGAGTTTCTGCGTGCTCATGGCTTTAATGTTTGAGGAGTTGAGGGTAGTTGACTGATTGGTAAAGATTTAGGCCGAAAAAATGCGGGGTCTGCTCACATGTTGCCCGACCAGTGGTAGCGGGGGAGGGAGAGCAATTGGAACAATCGGCCGAGGGGGATCCGGCGTAGGAGTCTTGGGAGCTTCGCGGATCCCGTGACGATGATTTCGGTGTTGAGTCTCATGGCTTTAGGAGGAGTTTCTATAGTTGACCGTTTAGTAAAGAAGCGGGCCAAAAAAAATCAAACGGTTTCTGCGGCGGCCGACTTCGCCTTGGAGACTCCGAGGTAGTCTTCGACCATTTCGTGCAGGATCAGCAAGGGCTCCAGGCTATTGTGAATGCGGGCTTCCGCCTGGCTGCCTTCGTAGAGGGTGTAGACGCCCTTGGCCTTCATCAGCGGATCGCCAGCCGGGATGGAGCCGTCGGCTTGGCCATCGCGGATGGCGGACTCCAAATAGCGGACCAATCGGCAGAGAGTCTCCTGGACCTTGGCGCGGATCGGCTCGTTCTGGGTGCAGACCTCGGAACCCAGTGAGAAACAGGGACATCCCAGGATCTTGCCATACTGTTCCTGCATCTCCTTCTGGCAATCGTAGGAGGACTGGATCATCAGGCGGATGCGCTCGAGCGGCGCATGGGAGGCGGAGAAGATCGAGTCGAACTTCGGCTTGATCTCCGCCTGCCACTCTTCTTCCAGCGCGGCCACGGCCAGATCGGCCTTCGATTCGAAGAAGTAGTAGAAGCTGCCTTTCTTCACGCCGGCCTTCTCGCAGATCGCGTCAATCGTCACGACCCCGTAGCTGCTCTCCCAGATCAGATCCAGGGCAGTATCGAGCAGTCGTTGCTTGGCGTCACTTTTGCGTCCCACGGCGGAATAGATAGTTGACCGTTTGGTAAACTACAAGGGGAAATTTTCAGATTTTCTGCGGCGGGGTTTCTGAGGGGACGGATCGCATTGGAAGATTGAGGCGCGGGCGGGACCCCGCTTCACTCTGGTTAGAGATGACGCGCAGCTTGGATCCCTTGCCCCAGCATGTAGCCTTGGTGGATTGGCTACGGAGCCGCGAGGCCGAGGTGTGGGCCTGGCAATCGGACGCGGAAAGGATGACGCAGGATTCGGAAGCGGTGCGTCTCTCCCTGCTGCGCGACTCCTACCGGATGGATGCCGCGGATCATCCGGAGCTTCATGCGGAGATCGAATCCGCCAAGACTGCGCTCGGCCTGCAGGACTTGCTGGTGCACGCCTACCAGGCACAGCACCGCAGCGATACGAATGCGGCGATCTGCTACCTGCCCGGCGAGGCTCATCTGATCTTCTCCGGCCCGATCCTGACCCTGCTTTCGCCGCTGGAGCTGAGGGCGGTGATCGGCCATGAGCTGGCCCACTATTTTCTCTGGCAGATCGATGGTGGGGCCTACTACCTGGCCGACCGGATCATTCACCAGTCCGCGGCACATCCCCAGGCACTGCCCGGCCATGGCAATAGTGCGCGGCTGTGGAGTCTCGCGACCGAGCTGTTTGCGGATCGCGGTGCTTATCTCGCGGCGGGATGCCTCGAGACGGCGGTGGCCAGCTTGGTGAAGACTTGCACCGGGCTTTTGCAAGTCAGCGGGAAGAGCTACCTGGCCCAGGCGGCGGAGATCTTTTCGAAGTCGAAGCCCAAGACCGAGCAGCTCACGCATCCGGAGACCTTCATGCGCGCCCGTGCCCTGCAGCTCTGGGTGGAGGAGCACGAGGACCTCGATGCCACCATCGCGCGGATGCTGGAAGAGGACGAGAATCTGGATGAGCTGGATCTGTTAGAGCAAACGAAGCTCACGGCACTCACGCGCCGCTTCCTGGAGCAGCACCTGCAGCCGAGGTGGTTCCGCAGCGATGCCGTGCTGGCCCATGCGCGCATGTTCTTCCCAGACTTCGCGCCGCGTGATGAAGCCGATGCGGAACTGCAGACGGCGCTGTTAGATTTGTCGAAGTCGCGGCGCGAATACTTCTGCCACGTGATGCTGGATTTCTGCGCGGTCGATCCCGACCTGAACGAACTGCCCCTCGCGGCGGCCATCGAGCTGGCGCGTGAGATGGAGTGCCTGGGGCCCTTTGAGAAGATTGCCACGAAGGAGCTCAAGGTGAAGGCGAAGGACTTCAAGCGCCTGAAGGAAGAATCGGCGAAGATGCTGGCTGCTGCGAACACGACGACCCCATGAGCGATAGCCCTTTCAGTAGCTTCCTGGAGCAAGGCCTCGCCCGTGGCGGCTTGGAGCTCAATGATGCCTTGGCGGCGGTGCTGCCCTTGATGCGCGACGTGCAGGCGATTCACGACAGCGGCAAGGTCGCGCCCCTGCGCGGCCTGTCGGGAATCACGGTGCATGAAGATCGCGCGCTTGGCCTGGTCTCGCCGGAGGGCATCGCGCCGAAGTCGAGCGCGGCGCGGGTGTATGAGCTGCTCGCGCCCACCGGACGCGGCGTGCAAGTCGTGGGCGAGACGCGGCGTGAGTCCGATGGTGAGCATTTCACAACCCGGGTGACGAACCTGGACGTCGGCAATCCCGGTGAGGAGATCACGCGCCCAGTCTATCTGCCGGGCCACATTGCGTGGGAGCATGAGATCGGGCACCACGATGCGCTCACGGACATTCATTCGCTGGGCCTGCTGTTGGCGAGCCTCGCCTGTGGCCTGGACTTCACGGAGCGGGAGGATCTCGAACGCTTTGCGAATGCGAGGAAGAATCTCTTCGCCATCGCGCCGCGGCTGCACCCGGTGGTCGTGGCCTTGATCGCGGAGATGACGGAGCTGCACCGTGGCAAGCGGCCACAGGATCTGCGCTCGCTGATCCATCAGCTGGAGAACTACCGGGATCAGCCGCTGGATGCGGACGTGCAGAGCTTGCCCGGCTTGGAAGGCGCGAGCAAGGGCGGGCGGCGGAAGATCATCCAGACGCACCTGCGCGACCGGCTCTTCGAGATCTCGCGGCGCAACCGCTTGCTTTACTTCAAGGGCTCGCAGGCCTCGCTGAACCTGACTACAGCGAGTGTGCCGCTGGTGCTCGACTACCGGAATATCCAGCCGGACCAACTCTTCTATTGGCATGAAGGCTTGGCGACGGAGCTGGGGGCGGGGCACGCCTTGCCCTTGCAGAAGTGGCTGCGCCTTGAGGAAGCACCCTATCTTCCCGCACAGCTCGACAAGTTGATCAGCGATGCGCGGCGCAGTCGGGCGGAGTATGGCTTCTCGCAACTGCGCCTGGTGATCGCCTTCCTGCGCTGGAACAACCTGCGCGAGGCTCCGAACGAGCGCATCCACTCGCCGCTGCTGCTGCTGCCGGTGGAGCTGGTGAAGCGCAAGGGCGTGAAGGATCACTACATCCTCGAGCCGCAGGGGGGCGAGGCGGAGGTGAACCCCGCGCTACGCCACCATCTCAAGCAGCTCTACGATCTGGATCTGCCGGAGACGATCGACCTGCGCGAGACGACGCTGGCCGCCTTTCATGAAAGCCTGCAGGCGATGATCCGCGCCAGTGAGCCGGGCGTCGTTCTCGAACTCTCCGACAAGCCGAAGATCCAGCTCGTCCACGAGCGCGCGAAGCAAAGCCTCGACCAGTACCGGCGGCGCATGGCGCGGCGCGCGCGCAAGGTGCAGCGCGCGGATAAGATCGACTACAGCTACGATCGCGGCGACTTCCGGCCGCTGGGCCTGCAGATGTTCCAGCGCCTGGTGCTGCCGGCGCCGCTGCCGCTGCGCGAGATGGCCGGCGCTCCGCCGCGACCGCGCACGCCCTTCGCGGCGCCGCCCGCGGAGGCGGGCGTCACCGAACGCAAGATGTTCGCCCTGGTGGAGGAAGCGGAAGGCAATCCCTACTCCTGGGAGTTTGACCTCTGCTCGCTCACGCTGGCGAACTTCAACTACCGCAAGATGACCTTGGTTCGCGACTACGCGAATCTCATCGAGCACGACACCCCGAACGCCGCCTTCGACCGCGTCTTCTCGATCGAGCCGAAGGCGGTGGAGATGGAGGCGCCGCCGCGGATCCCGCCCTCCGACCAGCACCTCATCATCGTGGCGGATGCCACGCAGACCGGGGCGATCGCCAAGGCGCGGCGTGGCGATAGCCTGATCATCCAAGGGCCGCCCGGCACCGGCAAGTCACAGACCATCACCAACCTGATCGCGGACTACACCGCGCGCGGCAAGCGCGTGCTCTTCGTGTGTGAGAAGCGCGCGGCGATCGACGTGGTCTTCCACCGCCTGCGCCAGCAGGGGCTCGATGAACTGTGCTGCCTGATCCACGATTCGCAGACCGACAAGAAGGAGTTCATCATGAACCTCAAGCAGACCTACGAGCACTGGCTCGCGGGTGGCGGTGAGGACGGCAGTGGTGATGCCAAGCGTGCTGCCGCATTGCGGGCGATGGAGAATGAGCTGGCCGCGCTGGAGAAGTATCTCGGGCAGCTTCAGGCGCAGCCGGGAAGTTCCGCGGCAAGCGTGGGTGATTTGCTGCAACGCTTGATCGAACTGCGCGGCACGCACGATGGCTCAGCTTGTCCGGAGCTGGATGCGGTGCAGCAGGAGCGGCTGCCGGACCACGCGCAGTGGCAGCAGCATGGGGACAAGGTCCTGCGGCTGGCGGAGGCATTGCATGAGATTGGTAGTGATCCGGTCTTTGCCCGGCATCCCCTGCGGCGCTTGGGTGAAGCAATCATCAAGCGCGATGCACCGCTGGAAGGCCTGGCTGCGCGCTTGGATGATACCGAGCGAGGCCTGGACGAACTCGACGATGCCTTGCAGCAGACGGGGCTCGCCGCGGAGCATCGCGATACCTTGGCGGAGATCGGCGAGCTGTTAGGTTTTGCACGGCGCTTGCTGCCGCTGGCTGAGCGGGGTGTGTTGGATTTGTTGAACAGCAGCGGCGATCGCTTTGCGAACTTCGCGAAGCTGGCCACGGATCATGCCGCCAAGCAGCGCGACCTGGAAGCGAAGGCCGCGAAGACCGGCAACTGGCGCGACAAGCTGCCGCCGGATGACACGGCCACCGCACTCGCCCTGGAGCCGAAGCTGCGCGGTTTCTTAAAATTCCTGAATCCCGCATGGTGGCGCCTGCGCAAGGTGCTAGGCGCGCGCTACGATTTCGCCAAGCACGCGGTGCCGCCGTCATGGGAGCAGATCCTCTCCGAGCTATCCGCGGAGCATGCGGCGGCGGCTACCCTGAAAGAAGCGGGCGAGCGCTCCCAGCGTGAGTTCGCCAGCGCGGATCCGGGAGCGCTGCATGCCGATCTCGTGAAGCTTGCTGATCCCGCGGCCCCTCCAGCGGTGGCCGCGCTGCGTGTGCAACTTCTCGCGTCCGACCAAGGCCCGGCCCTGGTGAAGAAGCTGGCTGGGCTGGCCCCGGGCTTCGAGCTGCTCCAACGGGAAGTCCGCGAGCTGGTCTTCGGTGCCGAGTCGAACAGCTTGCCGGAGCTTGCCACTGCCGTGCGCGACATGCGCGAGGAGATGGACGCACTTCCCGAGTTGCTGCCTGCCCTGCGCGAGCTGGCGGACACGCCGGAAGCGATACGCCGTGCGGTGCGCGAGTTCCCCTTCACCGCGGAGGAACTGGAAGCCGCGTGCGCGCGCAAGACCCTGGAGCAATTCTATCGTGAGGAGCGCACGCTCCAGCACTTCGATTGCCGGGTGCTGCAGCAAAAGCTCGACCGGCTGGCCGCGGCGCATCGCCAGTGGCTGGAGCACAATGCCGGCTGGATCCGCGCGCAGGTGCGGCGGCGTTTCGTGGAGCACGTGCAGATCTCCAATCAATCCGCCACGGTCCTCACGCCTGAGCAGAAGCTCTTCAAGAAGACCTACAGCGCGGGCCGCCGTGAGCTGGAGCATGAGTTCGGCAAGACCATGCGCTACAAGTCGATCCGCGACCTAGCGGCGGAGGAGTCCGGCGAGGTGGTGCGCGATCTCAAGCCGATCTGGCTGATGAGCCCGCTCTCGGTCTCGGATGCGCTACCGTTGGATGTGGCCCTCTTCGATGTCGTGATCTTCGACGAGGCGAGCCAGATCCCCGTGGAGGATGCCGTGCCTGCCGCCTATCGCGCACCACAGGTGATCGTGGTGGGCGATGAGATGCAGCTGCCGCCGACCAGCTTCTTCAGCAGCAGCGGCGGTGATGCGGAGGACGAGCTGATGGTCGAGGAGGAGGGTGAAGCGGTGAGCGTGCTGATGGATGCGGATAGCTTCCTGACGCAATGCGCGCGCAACCTGCCGAGCACGCTGCTCGCCTGGCACTACCGCAGCCGCTACGAATCGCTGATCTCCTTCAGCAACGCGGCCTTCTACGGGGGTGAACTCTACACGATTCCCGATCGGCAACTGGCCGTGGCCGATGCGCGGGATCTGGTGGTTAGCCAGCCAGCGGAAGCGGCGGACCTGCTGCCCGCCATCCTTGCGCGGCCGATCAGCTACCTACGCTGCGAGACTGCGGTCTACGAGGATCGTCGTAATCCTGGCGAGGCGCAGGTGATCGCGCAGCTGGTCCGGTCTCTCTTGAATTCAGAGAGCAAGCTGAGCATCGGCGTCGCCGCCTTCAGCGAGGCCCAGCAAGGTGAAATCGAATCCGCCCTGGATGCCCTGGCGGAATCCGATTCCGCCTTCGGCACACTACTAGAGGCGGAGTACATCCGCGAGGAAGACGACCAGTTCTGCGGGCTTTTCGTGAAGAACCTGGAGAACGTGCAGGGCGACGAGCGTGACGTGATCCTGATGTCCGTCTGCTATGCGCCCGATGCCGTGGGCAAGATGCGCATGAACTTCGGCCCGATCAACCAGCGCGGCGGTGAGAAGCGCCTGAACGTGATCTTCAGCCGCGCCCGCCACCACATGGTGCTGGTGAGCAGCATCCGCCACACGCAGATCACCAACGACTACAACGATGGTGCCCGCGCCCTGAAGGATTTCTTGAACTACGCCGAGAGCCTTTCGCGCGGCGAGCCTGTGGCCGCGCGCCAAGTGCTCGACAGCCTGAACCCGCTCAAGCGCAAGTCGCTGGCATCTGCCTCGCGGGGCGGCTTGATTGCCGGGCAGATCGCTGCCGCGCTGAACCAGCGCGGGTGGCTCGCGGTGATGGACGTGGGCCAAAGCCGCTTCCGCTGCGATGTGGCGGTACGCGCGCCCGGGGCGGACCGTCATCAGCTCGCCGTGCTCATCGAAGGCCAGCCCGGCAGCGATGTGCTGGAGCACTTCCACACGCGGCCCGGAATTTTGCGGGCCTTCGGTTGGCAAGTGGCGGTGGTGGTGGCCAAGGACTGGTGGCACGAGCCCGAGGCTGTCCTTGAGCGGATCGAACGCCTTTTGCGACGCGAGATCGCAGAGGTCGAAGAGGAGATCATCGAGGTAGAAGCGCCGGTATCTCCGCCGCCGCCTGCCGCGCCCGCTGCTCCGACTCCTTCACCGGTGACTGCATCCCCGGTGCCCGCGGCCTCCGCTTCGGAGCGCCGCTTTCAATTCACCGAGGGCAACTCGCGGAAGTTCTGGGCCGTGGCGCAGGAGGGAGCTTCCCTCACCATCCGCTTCGGACGCATCGGCACCACGGGTCAGGTGCAGACAAAGACCTTCGTGGGCGAGCCGCGGGCCCAGCGTGAGATGGCCAAGCTGATCGCAGAGAAGACCGGCAAGGGCTACGTGGAGATCACGCCTGCATGACAGGTGCCCCCTTTCGCGCGCAGCGCTTTCGGAGTGCGTGCGAGCATCGCCGCTTTCGGGGCGCGTCTTCCCTCACATCGTCGCGGGAGTTCTAGGGGAGTGCACCCCTATGTGCCGGGGGCGCGTGGCTCGACCCGTAGGTGTCCTCTCCAAGTATGATTCCCCCTGAAGCAATCCGCAAAGGTCGGGGTACATCGCCCGACTCACGTAGAGGCGGACGTACCTAGAACTTGAGCGACGTGCCCATGCGCGGCACCGCCCAAAAAAGCGGCGATTTCCGCGCGCACTCCGAAAGCGCTGCGCGCGAAAGGGGACACCTCACCTTATTTCTTCACCGGAGGCAGCCCTGCCTTCTCGCGCTCCAGGATGGTGATGAAGTCGGCGAGTTCCTTCGTCCGCGGGCCGTCATCCTCGGCCACCGCCTTCTTCAGCACGGCGATCGCTTCGTCCCACTTCTTTGCCGTGGCGAGGGTGCCAGCCTGGTGACCATAGACCTGCTGGCGGTATTCGCCTTTGAGAGTGCCTTCCGCAAGCGTGGCTTCCACCACCTTCATCGCGCCATCCAGATCGCCCTTCTGGCGCTGTTCGCCGAGCTTGGTCATGAACTCCGCGAACTTCCTCTCGGAGGTCTCCTTGCTGGCGTAACCGGTTTCGTCCTTCGGGTCGGCGGCCTTGATGGCGGTGGCGACCTCCGCGTAGTTGGAAGTGAGCATGCCGCTGTCCAAGCCGAGGCCATCCAGCGCGGCGATCAGCGCGCGTGCTTTCTCCGTGCCTTCCTTCTTGCCTGCCGCTTCCAGGCCTTCGTCTCGCGCAGCCTTCTTGCCTAACAGCTCATCCAGGCTGGCCACATACTTCTCCGGCCCACCGGGCTGGTAGCCGGTGCTGGCGAAGGGCTTGCCCTCCGGATCACAGAGCAGGACGGTGGGATAGCCCTTCACCGGGTAGCGCTTCAGCAGCTCCGCATTCTGCGCGGCCACGGCTTCGGTCACGAGTGACTTGTTGTTCGGGTAGTCCAGCTCCACGAGCACGAACTTGTCCTTCACGCCGGGCCCGAAGGCTTCCTGCTCGAAGACTTCCTTGTGCAGCTTCTGGCACCACACGCACCAGTCCGAGCCGGTGAAGTCGATCAGGAGGCTCTTGTGCTCCGCGGCGGCTTGCTTGCGGGCAGCCTCGTAGTCGCTGGTCCAGCCCTCGCTGGAGGCGAGGAGCGGAGCGGAAAGAGAGCTGAGCAGGCAGGCGAGGAAAGGGGCGGGAAATCTCATGGGTGAATCAGTGCGCGGGGAGACGTCGACGTAAAGCCCCGGGTTTATCCGGGGGCCGAATACATTAGGGGCGATTCGGGGGCATTCGGGCCTGAGCGTAGCGAGGAGCTTCCGGTGAATCCGGATTTAGGGAACCCGCTTCGGGGTTCGAATCGGTTTGGCATTTGTCCCAGGGTAGCCGCAATCCCGTCCTTGTCCGCCCTGCGGGCAGCGAAGGACGGGCCGCGGCAACCCTGGGCTACAATAGGGAACGGCCTCGCCGTTCTCAAAATGCGCCCTCTTCCGGCTGTTCCTTGGATCTTGGAACTTATGATTTGGAATTTCGAGCGAAGCGAAAACGCGGGACAGCCCCCCGGCTGTCCCGCGCCCATGGTTACCCGGTCGCAACGTGTCGTTGTTATTCGACCTTTACGCGCAGGAAGGCCTTGGCGGCCGCGCTCGTGCTCGCAGTCCCAGCCGTTCGGAAGGTCTTGTAGGTCCAGCCGCTCTGGGGAGCGGGCAGGCCGGCCTGGATCGCGGTGGCATCCGCGCCGGTCACCTCGCTGACCACGGGTCCGCCCCAGTCGCTGAGGGTATTGGCGGCTTCCACAGTGTAGGTGATCCCATCCACCGGGCCGGACTTCATGCGGTTGCCATTGGCGCTGAAGACCGCGCCGTTCCGCACGGCGATGGTGTAGGTCAGCACCGGCGATTCCGCGCCCACGGTGGCCAGCTTGGCACCAGAGAGGCCTGCGGACGACCCGCTGACCGGGCTGCCATTCAGGGCGAACTCAAGCAGGTTCACCACGCCGTCCTGGTCCGGATCCGCGCCAGGGAGGGCATCCGCACCGCTGAGGTTATAGGGAGCACCCGCGGCCCAAGTGGCGAAGGCATTCACCGGCGGACTGCCGCCCGGCTCCAGGATGAAGATGAAGCCACCCACCTGGCCTTCGATCGCGGAGCCCACGCCGGTGCGGCCATGCAGGCTGCCGGAGACGCTGCCGCTGATATCCGATACCGCGGTGCCGATCAGGGTCATGTTCGCCAGGATCGGATTGCTGCCAGGGCTGCCGTTGGTCTGCGCCTTCACACCGTTCGGCGCGTTGTCGCCGAAGACCACGAAGCCGCCGGCCGCATTCCCATCCCAAGTGGCGCAGGCGTAGAGGTGCACCGTCTGGTTGGCATTCAGGCCGCCGAGGGTGAAGGTGTGGTCGTTGGTGTTGTTCCCGAAGGTGTAGAAGCCGGAGCGCGTCAGCGGCTCGAAGGTCTGGTTGTTGTCATAGGCACCCACGTGGCTGAAGGAGAAGCTGTAGCCCAGTCCGCCGATGTCAGTGGCAGTCGCCAGCGGGGTGTCCGCCACGTAGTTCGCGGAGACCTTGGTCCAGCCCGATGCGCTGCCCGCGGCATCCGTGCCGAAGTCGAGCTGCAGGCGCGTGCGGTTGTCGAAGACCACATCGATCGTGTGATCTGCGGCCACGTCCAGGAAGGCGTAGTAATCCAGCGGTCCGACGGAGGCACCATCCACCAGCACCTGCGCCACGTAGTAGCCTGCATCCGGCGTGATGTCGTATTCCAGCGTCGCGCCGTGGTTGACCTGGGTGGAGCCGCTGTGGGTGATGGAGCCGTGCTCACTGGTGGTCGCCTCCACTAGGTAGGTCTTGATCGCGAAGGTCGCGCTGATGCTGTGGTTCGCGGTGACGTTGGTGAAGGTGTAGTCGCTGGGCGCTCCGATGGAGGTGCCGTCCACCTTCACATCGGCGATCTCGTAGCCGGTATCGGGCGTGATGGTGAAGGGCTTGTTTACGCCTTGGTTCACGCTCACCGCACCGCCGGGCGCGATCGTGCCATTGGCACCCGCGCTGGCATTGATGGTGAAGAGCGTGGTATCCGCGGCGAAGCTGGCGCTGATGGTGTGGTCGCCATTCACCCCTGAGAAGGAGTAGGTGCCCACCGCGCCGGCGGAGACGCCATCCACCAGCACGTCTGCCACGTGGTAGCCGCTGTTCGCGGTGATGGCGAAGCTCTGGTTCTGGCCTGCGGTTACATTCACCGCGCCGGAGGGGCTGATCGAGCCATTCGCACTGGCACTGGCAGTGATGGTCTCGGTCGGCAGGAAGACGAAGCCACCCACCTGGCCTTCGGAATCCGTGCCCACGCCATCGCGACCATGCAGGCTGCCGCTCACCGCGCCGCTGCCATCCGCGGTGGCCTGGCCGATGTAGGTGAGATTCGCCAGGGTGGGATTGGTGCCCGGGTTATCGATCGCCACGGCCTTCACGCCGTTCGGTGCATTGTCACCGAAGACGACGTAGCCGCCGGCGGCGACGCCATCCCATGCCGAGCACGCGTAGAGCGCCACCGGCTGGTTGGGCTTCAGGCCGGAGAGCGTGAAGCCGTGGGTCTTGGTCAGCTTGCCGATATTGAAGAAGCCGCTGCGGGTCAGGGGCTGCGCGGCGTTGTTGTTATCCCACACGCCCACGTGGTCGAAGCTGAAGTTGTAGGCGCTGCCGCCGATGTTCGGCAGACTGACCATGGTATCGCCAAGCGTGATGGCGCCGGCGAAAGCCCAGCCGGTGGTGGGCGTGCCGCCATTCGGGCCGAAGTCGACCTTGAGCATGGTGGCCTCCGCTTGGGGAGCGAGGAGTGTCGGGGCACTGAGCGTGACGGCGGCCAGCAATGTGCGTAAGATTGCACGGCGCGGTTTCTGGAGGCGGGGGGAGAGTGGATCCGGGAGCGGGAAGGATTTCACAGGTATCTTGGGTTCCGGGTTCGGTGCTAGGGCTGGGTGCCGGGGTGGCGCGCGTGGAAGCCGTCCATGCGTGGGTTTCCGGCCAAGGCGCGCGAGTGGGTCCCATGGGGACTTGAGTTTCGGATTCGCGGCCTTGTGTGTCTCACGCTGGGGAATCCCCCCTGGCTTGGCAAGAGTGAAATTGCATAAAGTTGCATAATCATTCAAACCGGTTTGCGCGCGGGATTCCTGACTTTCGTTCAAGCTGTGCGACAACCCGGGCCCAAGTGCTGGCGAAGCGCACGCTTGACCCTTGGTGCTCAAACCCCCAGCGTTCTTGCCCGCCGCGGCCTTGGGGCTCCGGCGGTCCACACCGACAACACATCGCCATGGCCGCGAAGATCTACACGAACAAGGACGCCACGCTCGCTCCGCTCAAGAAGAAGACCCTCGCCGTGATCGGCTTCGGGTCCCAGGGCCACGCCCACGCTCTCAACCTCAAGGACAGCGGCCTCAAGGTCGTCATCGGCCTCTACCCGAAGTCGAAGTCCCGCGAAGTCGCCAAGAAGCTTGGCTTCCAGGTCATGGACACCGCGGATGCGGTGAAGGCTGCGGACGTGATCTTCGTCGCCGTGCCGGACACCAAGATCGCCTCGGTTTACAACAAGGACATCGCCGCCAACCTGACGAAGGGCAAGACGCTGCTCTTCTCCCACGGCTTCGCGGTGCACTTCAAGACGATCGAAGCTCCGAAGGACGTGAACGTGATCATGGTCGCGCCGAAGGGCCCGGGCCACACGGTTCGCAGCCAGTTCGTGGACGGCAAGGGTGTTCCCGGCCTGATCGCCGTGCACAACGATGCCGACGGCAAGGCCAAGGACATCGCGCTCGCCTGGGCGCGTGGCGTGGGCTGCACCCGTGCCGGTGTGTTCGAAACCAATTTCCGTGAAGAGACCGTGACCGACCTCTTCGGCGAGCAGTGCGTGCTCTGCGGCGGCGCTTCCGCGCTGGTGAAGGCCGGCTTCGAAACGCTGGTGGAAGCCGGTTATCAGCCGGAGATGGCCTACTTCGAGTGCCTGCACGAGCTGAAGCTGATCGTGGACCTGATGAACGAGTCCGGCATCGCCGGCATGCGCTTCTCCATCTCCGAGACCGCGGAGTGGGGCGACGTTTCCGTGGGGCCGAAGATCATCGACGACGGCGTGAAGAAGCGGATGAAGAAGCAGCTCAAGGAGATCGAGTCCGGCAAGTTCGCCAAGGAGTGGATCGCCGAGGCCACCACCGGCGGCTACAAGAAGTTCAACGCGATCCGCAAGGCCGAGGCCGCTCACCAGATCGAGAAGACCGGTGAGAAGCTCCGCTCCACCATGAGCTGGATCAAGCAGAAGAAGCTCAAGAAGGGCGCCGCCCAAGCGAGCTACGTGTCTTCTTCCAAGTAATCGGAGGGTAGATTTTGAAGGGCCCGGTTCCTGTGAGGGGACCGGGCTTTTTTATGGAGTGGGGACCTTACTGTCCCCGAGAACGGTCCCCAAGAGCTGCTTCCCCGACCGGTGCCAGCGACAATAAGGTCGCTGCTCCTTACGCCTGCGGCGCTTCGCCGCTGGCGGGCCCGCGTCCCTGCAAGCTCTCCCCAATTCATGCCGGTAAAGCTGGCATTACAGCTTTAGCTCCGCGGTGCGGACCGGAGGTTGCCGCTACGGTTGGCGTGCCCCATAAGCGGAATGAAGTATCTCCGCCCGAACCCACTGACGGCATGCCGACGCAAGCTTCCCCCTCTTCGAAAGGATCCCGCATCGTCGCGGTCGTTCTCGCCGCCATCGCATTCGCATCCATCGCCTGCGCGATCGAGACCGACAAGCCGACGGCTGATTACGACATGGGGCGGGCATCCCGCAATACGCTCGAAGGTGCCGCATTCAATTTCCAGATCGAGCCGCATGAACCGGACTACGGACATCTGCTGCGCCCACAATTCCATTTCACCCCGGTCCAAGGCCACATGGCGGACACCACCGGCCTGATCTACTACCAGGGCACCTATCACCTCTTCCACATGTTCGACCGCTGGGAGCGGCGGCGAAACAAGCATAAACAATGGGGCCACGCTATCAGCCGGGACCTGATCCACTGGGAGTCCGTTGAAGCGATCCTGGACACGGAGCGTGATCATCGCCCCGGCAGCGGGTGCGGCCTGGTGGATGCCATCAACAGCTCCGGGCTGCAGAGTGGCACCGAAAAAACCTTGCTGGTCTTCTACACCGACTACGAGCGGGGCACTTGCGTCAGCTTCAGCCGGGATGCCGGGAAGACCTGGCAGTACTACGAGAAGAATCCCGTCTTGGCGGGGGCCGATGACATGCGCGATCCGCTCGTCTTCCGGCACGAGCCGAGCGGGAAGTGGTGCATGGTCCGCTACGAGAAAAAGGGCATGGCCTTCTACCAATCCGACACACTGCTGGAATGGAAGCCCACCGGCCGGATCGATGGATTCTACGAGTGCCCGGATCTATTCGAACTGCCGGTGAAAGGGGGCGAGGGAAGCCGCTGGGTGCTGGTGGATGGCAACGGCAGCTACTTCACGGGCAGCTTCGATGGCCGGATGTTTCATCCTGAATCCGAGCGGCAGAGAGTGATCTACGGCGACGTCTACGCCACCCAAACGTGGAAGGGGACCGGTGCCGCGCCCGTCCAGGTGGCTTGGATGCCGTACCCGCTCAACGAGATCACGCAGACCCTGAACTGGCATGGGCAGATGACCTTTCCGTGCAGCCTCGAATTGCGCAAGTTCAGTGATGGGGTTACCCGGCTCTGTCGTGTTCCGATCGCCGCGCTTCAGGAGATCCGCGACTCCGGGCGCGAGACGACCAAGGGAAGTTTCACCGTCAGCGGCACGGAGAACCCGCTGGCAGGGATGTCGATGGAAGTGCAGGAGATCGACCTGGACCTTGATTCGGTCGATGCGGATGGATTCATCCTGAAGATCGGCCCGGCCGACATCCGCTATCAAGCTGCCGGGCGGAAACTCTCTTGTGCGGGAGTGGAGGCCGCCGTGCCTGGCGGAGGAAAGGGCATCCATCTTCAGGTCCTGGTCGACCGTTCGTCGATCGAGGTTTTTGCCGAGGATGGCCAAGTGACGCTCAGCCGCGTGCTATTTCAATTTCTCAGCCCCGATCGGGTGCTCTCACTCACCACGGTCGGCGGCGGTTCCCTGCGGGTTAAAAGCCTTCGCGTCACCCCGCTCAAGTCGATCTGGCCTGCAAGGTGATGGAAGCCCGCGGACTCGAATTTGTAGGGAGAGTTCCTTCATCCGCCGGATACGGAGCGGGGACTTTATTGTGCCCGGAGCGGTCCCCAAGAGTTGGTTCCCCGACCGGTGCCAGCGACAGTGAGGTCACCGCTCGAATGGCGCTTGGTTAAGCGAATGAGCGAGCGAAGGGTGCTGCCTTACCCGGGGGGCAAAAAGGTGGTCCGCACTGCTTGCTGTGCGGTGAACGGTACCTGGCAGCGGACTCTACCCGGTGCCCTCGGGTGAGCTCTGATTCACCATCTCCCGGCTGATCAGTGCGGGCCTAGCCTTACCCTTCATCCCGCATTTCCCTCCGACCAATCTCAGGGCGTGCCCGCAAACCGCAGCCCGCTCCCATGCTCGCCACGCCCCGGTGACCTTCCGCGAGACCGCACCCGGGGGCATCCCATCTCCGTCCGCTGCCGGGACCCATTCGCCGCACAGCAAGCAGTGCGGACCACCTTGCTGATGCCGACTCCGGCCGTGAAGGAGCGGTCGATGCCGGACGGTCCCCTGCCTTCTTCGTCACCACGAAATCGGCTTAAATTGGGCGCCATTCATTCGTCGCCGCCCCTTACACTGCCACCCGCTTTACCTCACTTCTTCTCCGCCGCTGGCGGTGCTGGTGCTGCCGGTGGCGCGCCCGCTGCCGGATTCGTCTCGACGGCTCCGGGCGCTGCGGGTACCTCCTTCGCCCGCTTCACCGCCTCCGCCCACTCGGCGTCTTGTTTCTCCTTCTCCTTCTTCACCGCCACCAGGTCCAGATGGTCCTTCACCTGGAGGATTTCCCCCACGTCCCCGCGGCTGCTGCCGTAGGCCACGAGCATGATCGAGCAATGCTCCAGTTCCTCCGGCTCTGCGGAGAATGCCACCGAGGTTAAGTCTGCGGGCTGCTGGTAGACCACTGGATTGGGCAGCAATTTCACCGAGAAGCGGTGCTTCCCCGCCGCATCCTTCACCTCCAATTCTGCATAGGTGAAGTGTTCCAGAAAGTCGGTCTTCTTGAACTCCACCCAGACCAGGGTCCCCGCATCCCCGTTCGGCCGGGATTTCATCACGATCCCCAGTTTGGCCGCCTCCTCCTTGGTCATGATCCCCACCCCGATCATCCCGAAACAGGGACTGGCCAGCAGCAGGATCCAGACGAGGGCGAGGAAAATGCGGGAGAGGAGCGGCGCCTTCATACGGGGAAGACACTCCGGGCGGGTAGGTCTTGGGAAAAATTTGGGATCCCGGGAGGGGAGGAGGCGGAAACGGCTGCTCCGCCTGTGGACGATTGCGACATTTCCCGAAAGTTTTGGCCGCCTCGCCACGTTGCCGCGCGGGTCCAACAGAAACGTTCCTTAATCCCCTGCTAGGACGAGGAGAACGCTTGCTAGAAAGCCTCCAGCTACCTAGGAATTCCGCTCGACCCTACCGGTTCCATTCGAACCCAACCCAAGTCAATGACCACTGAACGAGAAAATAAAACCATCTTCTGGGGATGTTTCATCGCCCTGATCACCACGGCCTTCGCGTTCATCACGCGGGCGTTCCTGGTGAATAATCCCAATCTCTGGCCCGCCGAGTTTGGCTTGGATAAGGTTCAGGGCGGGGAGCTGTTCGGTGCGGGCATCTGGCCCTTCGCCATCTCGATCATCCTTTTCAGTCTGGTGATCGACAAGATCGGCTATCGCGTCGCGATGCTGTTCAGCTTCGTCTGCTATGGCATTTACGCCGCGATGGCGATGAAGGCCTACGGAACCATCCACCCGGGTGGAGCCGCTCTTACCGGTGATGCACTGGTGACCGCGCAGAAGAGCGCATACAATTTCCTCTACTGGGGTTCGGTGGTCCTCGGTCTCGGCAACGGTACCGTGGAAGCATTCGCAAACCCGCTGGTGGCCACGATTTTCAGCCGCGAGAAAACCAAGTGGCTCAACATGCTCCACGCCGGTTGGCCGGGCGGTCTGGTTCTCGGTGGTCTCCTCACGCTCATGCTGGGCGACAAGGTCCAGCAAGACTGGCGCGTGTTGATCTACCTCATCGCCCTGCCCGCGGTGATCTATGTGATTATGCTCTTCACGGCCAAGTTCCCGGTGAACGAGCGCGTGGCCTCAGGCACCAGCTATCGTGAGATGCTCGCTGAGCTTGGCGTCCTTGGTGCCGCGCTTGCCGGTTTCCTGGTGGTCAAGCAGCTGGGCCAGGTCTTCGCCTGGTCGCCCGGTATCATTTACGGAGTCCTGGCGGTTCTCGTGATTGGCTATGGTGCCTATTGCCGCTCTTTGGGCCGGGTTCTTCTGTTCCTGCTTTGCCTGGTGATGATGCCGCTGGCGACCACCGAGCTTGGCACGGATGGCGCGATCACCGGGATCATGGAAGAGCCGCTGAAGGCTGCCGGTCACAATCCGCTTTGGGTGCTGATCTACACCTCGGCAATCATGTGCTTCCTGCGTTTCTTCGCTGGTCCGATCGCCCACCGCATCAGCCCGCTCGGCCTGCTGGCGGTGTGTTCGCTGCTGGCCATTGCCGGTCTCTTCGCGCTTTCGGGTGCAACTGGCCTGGTGGTCATCTTCGCGGCAGCCACTCTCTACGCCTTCGGCAAGACCTTCTTCTGGCCCACGACCCTGGCGGTGGTGGCCGAGCAGTTCCCGAAAGGTGGCGCACTCACGCTGAATGCGATTGCCGGTATCGGCATGCTCACGGTGGGTATCATCGGTGGCCCGCTTATCGGCAAGCTTCAGGAAGATTCCGCCCAGGCGGTGCTCACGGAAAAGATGCCGACGGTGGTCGAGTCCGTGTCCAAGGATGGCGAGTATTTCCTCGGCAAGTACAAGGCAGTGGACGAAGTGAAGATGGCAGCCCTTCCGGAAGCGCAGGCTAAGGAAGCGGAAGGCCTCGTGAAGCACGCCAAGCAAGGCGCACTCAAGAAGGTCACCCTGTTCCCCTTCATCATGTTCCTCTCCTTCCTGGGGATGATCCTCTACTTCAAGGCTCGCGGCGGCTACAAGCCGGTCGAGCTCGCCGGGGATCCTCATCCGGTCACCGAGGCCTGATCGGCATCTTCGAAGTTTGATTTAGCCAAGCAGGACCGCCCAGTGGGTGGTCCTGCTTTTTTGCTTTTGTAAGGGTGCACCCGGACAGCACCGCTGCGTGCTATTACGGTGACGGCATCGTAACCCGGTTCAACCATCCTTGGTGGCGTGACATGTGCTATTCGCGCAGCCGCTCGATCGGGACCTGCAACCCTCTGCAGGGACACGAGCTTCGCCCAACCCCGCCCTATTCCCATGTCGTCTTCCCACCGCCGGATTGTCATCGGCTCTTCCCTCCTGCTCGCCGCGCTGATTGCCGGCGGTTATCTTTCCTACGACCAACTGCCGCCGCAGCCGGGGCAGGCAGCCGTCGCAGCTTCGCAGCCCGCGGCGCCACCTTCCGCGCCGGAGAAGTCGGAGATCCGCGCTGCGGTGGTGGAGGCCGCCGGCAGCCCGCCGCCGGCGGCCAGCTTCGTGGCCGAGGACCGCGGGGGCTCGCGACATTTCGAGATCGCGCTGGATGAGGCGGTGCGGCGGAATGTGGAGGGCAAGGATGTGACCCTGCGGCTCGATCCGCCGGCCACGCTGGAGACCCTTTCCTCCCGGATCCGCGAGCTGGAGGGCGAGGTGCTGCCGGTCTGCTACGAGCCGGGCAAGCCGCACACCCCGGCCTACCGCCGGATCATCACGCGGGATATTACGATCCAGCTGCCCTCCGCGGAGGCGCAGCCGCTGCTGCCCGCGGGCGTGACCTTGAAGGAGCGCCCGGACTATGCGCCGGGCTACGCGGTCGTTTCCGCGGCCGATCCCTTCGCCGCGCTCGCCGCACTGGCACCGCTGCGGGCGACGCCGCAGGTGGTGACCGCGGACATCCAGCTGGCCTCCCAGCGTCAGCTCCGCGCGATGCCGAATGACCCGCTGGTGTCCCAGCAGTGGCACCTGAAGTTCCAGAACCAGTCCGGCGCATTGAGCGGCACGGACGTAAATATCGAGAATGCCTGGCTCTACGGCGGCAGCGGCGGGGTCCGCGGCAGCGGGATCCGCATCGGCATCGTGGATGACGGCCTGCAGACCGATCACCCGGACCTCGCGCCGAATGTCGATACCACCAACGACAAGGACTGGAATGGCAACGACAGCGATCCGAGCCCGGCGTCCGGCGATGACCACGGCACTTCCTGCGCGGGGAATGCCGCGGCCCGCGGGAACAACGGCCTCGGCGTGAGTGGCACGGCCCCGGAGGCCACGCTCGTCGGCATGCGCCTGATCGCCGCGTCTACCACGGATTCCCAAGAGGCGGAGGCGATGGCCTACCTGCCGGATCTCATTCCCATCAAGACGAACAGCTGGGGCCCGAACGATGACGGCCTGACGCTGGAAGGCCCCGGCAGCTTGGCGAAGGCCGCCTTCGTGACCGCAACGACCAGCGGCCGCGGTGGCAAGGGCACGCTCTTCACCTGGGCAGGCGGCAATGGCCTCGAAGCGAAGGACAACTCGAACTACGACGGCTATGCCAACGACATCCACGTGATCGCGATCGGCGCGACGGATAGCCAGCGCGGCCAGGCTTACTACAGCGAGTCCGGGGCGAACCTGGTGGTGACCGCGCCTTCGAGCGGCGATGTCCTGGGCATCACCACGGTCGATCGCACGGGCGCGTCCGGCTATAACACCGCGAGTTCGGCATCCGGCGGTGACTACACGAATGATTTCGGCGGGACATCATCCGCCACGCCCACGGCGGCGGGGATCGTCGCGCTGCTGCTGGAAAAGAATCCGAATCTCGGCTGGCGGGATGTGAAGGAGATCCTGATCCGCAGCGCCTTCAAGATCTCACCGACGGACTCCGACTGGGTGAACAACTCGGCGGGCTTCCACTTCAACCACAAGTTCGGCGCGGGCCTGATCGATGCGACCGCAGCGGTGAACCTCGCCGCGACCTGGACCAACCTGGCCGCCGCCACTTCGCAGAACGTGGGGCAGACCGGACTCTCCGTCTCGATCCCGGACAACAACGCGACGGGTATCACGCGGACTTTTGCCTTTAGCGGTGCGAACCTGCGGGTGGAGCATGCCACGGTCACGCTGAGTGTGAGCCATGCGAACCGCGGGGAGCTGGAGGTCACGCTGACCTCGCCCTCCGGCACGGTCAGCCGCTTGGCCGAGCTGCACAACGACACGGCCAGTGACTACGCGTCCTGGACTTTCTCCACCGTCCACAGCTGGGGCGAGAACTCCGCGGGGAACTGGACGCTGAAGGTGGCGGACCGCAAGAGCGGCACCACCGGCACGCTGACTTCCGCGACGGTCACGCTGACCGGGACCCCGGGCACGCCGATCAATCCGGGCCCGGTGGTGCAGATCACCTCGCCCGCGGATGCGGCGACCTTCAGCCCCGGGGCCACGGTGAATGTGGCCGTGACCGCGAGCGACCTGAATGCCGATGGCTCGCCGGGCACGGTGGCCTCCGTGCAGTTGCTGGACAATGGCTCGCCGGTTTCGACGGATAGCTCGGCACCCTTTGCCTTCGTGCTGAATCCCGCACTGGGTGGCCATAGCCTGACGGCGATCGCGACTGATGGCGAAGGCAAGGCGACGACTTCCGGCGCGGTGACCATCACCGTGGTGAACCAGCCGCCGGTGATCACGGCGGCGACGCTTTCGCCCACCGGTCAGGGCTATGCGGATCAGGTGGTGTCCATCACCGGCCTGACGGCGAGCGATCCGGAGAACCAGGCGCTGACCTACTCCTACCTGTGGGAGAAGTCGGCGGACTCGGTGACTTGGACTTCCTCTGGCGTGACGAGCGCAACGCTGCCTGCCGCGCCCGCGAATGCAGCCTTCCTCTGGCGCTGCCAGATCACGGCCAACGATGGCACCAGCTCCAGCGCGCCCTTCACCACGGGCACGGTGAACCTGCTGGTCCGCCCGCCCGCCACAGCGGCGATCGGCACGCCCTTCAGCTATGACAGCGGGCTGGTGCTGCGCGGCACGGACTCGCCGGTCTCGCGGGATGCGATCGTGAATGAGTTCAGCCAAGGCGCCTCCGGGACTGCCGAGTGGGTGGAGATCCTGACCCTGCGCCAGGCCTCCTTCCGCAACTGGAAGCTGGCAGACAGCAGCGGCACCCTGGCCACCTTCGCGGACTCCGCGGTGTGGGATGCGGTTCCGGCAGGGACCCTGATCGTGATCTACAACGGTGCTTCCAAGGACAGCCTGCTGCCTGCCGACGACACGGACTTCTCCGATGGCAAGGTGGTGATCGCGCACAACAATGCCAGCTACTTCAGCGGCACCTGGAGCGGCCTCGGAAACGGTGGTGATGCGGTGATCCTGAAGGACGCGGCGGGGGCCACGGTTGCGGGTCTTTCCTACGGGACATCCTCCGCCACCACTCCGCATCTCAGCGGCGTCAGCAGCGGTCATGCGGCCTACTATGCCGGTAGTAGTGACGCGGACGCGTCCACGGTTGAGGCTTGGACGATCACCAACTCCCAGGTGGGGCGGAAGCTCGTCCGCGCCGTCGGGGATCTCTTCATCTCCGAATATGTGGAGGGCAGCTCGAACAACAAGGCGATGGAGCTCTACAATCCCACGGCCACTCCGGTGAACCTGGCGACGGATGCTTACAAGCTTGAGATCTATGCCAACGGCGCGAGCACCGCGACCGGCGGCACGATCACCCTGACCGGCACCGTCCCTGCCAACGGGACCTTCGTGGTGAAAAATACCTCGGCCAGCGCAAGCATCGTGGCCCAGCAAACCAGCGGCAGCCTCAGCTTCAACGGCAACGATGCCGTGCTGCTGAAGAAAGGTGCCAATATCGTGGACTCCTTCGGCAAGGTCGGGGAGAATCCGGGAACGGCATGGACCGCTGGTGGCGTGACCACGGTGGACAAGACCCTGCGCCGCAAGCCGGGCATCACGACGGGCGATACCAACTCGACCGATGCCTTCGATCCTTCGGTGCAGTGGGATCAGTTTGCCACGGATACTTTCGATGGACTCGGCAGCCACACGGTGGATGGCGGTGGTGGCGGCACTCCCGCTATCACGGTGGCGGTGACTCCGGCTTCCTTCTCGGAAGGCGCGGGTGCTTCAGCAGCCACGGGCACGGTCACCCTTTCCGCGCCGGCCCAGTCGCCCGTGGTCGTGACACTCGCTTCCTCGGACACGACGGCGGCCACGGTGCCGGCAACGGTCACGGTGCCGATCGGCCAAACCTCGGCGCCCTTCACGGTGACGGCGGTCGATGACAGCAGCCCGGATGGCTCGCAGACCTCGGTGATCTCCGCCACGCTCGGTGTGGATACCGCGAACTTCATCGTGACCGTGACCGATGACGAGCCCTCACTGGATGGCGTGACGCCGGGCAAGGGCAACACTCCGGGCAACGTGCAGTTCATCGCGGACCTGCGCTCCGGGGCACTCAATGCGCCGGCCTTGTTCCGCTTCGGTGCCAGCGCCCAGGTGCCTACCAACCTGACCATCGATCCGGCGACGGGTGTGGTCTCCGGCACGCCGGGCGGTGTGGCGGGGAACTACAACATCATCATCGAGCGCTACAACTCGCTCGGCGAGGTGGTGTCGCAGTCCTTCACGCTCCAGCTCACGGGCAGCGGCAGCGGCTACGCCACCTGGATCGCCGGCTATCCCGGCCTGTCCTCCACCGCGCCGGATGGCGATCCGGATCACGACGGGATGGTGAACTTGTTAGAGTATCACCTCGGCGCGAATCCCGGTAGCCCGGATGCGGGGACCTCGCTCCCGGTCTTCGGCAAGACCAGCACGACGGTCACGCTGACCTGGTGGCGCTTGAAGTCTGCCACGGATACCACCGGCGTGCCGCAGTGGTCCGATGCGATGGCCGCGGGCGCCTGGCAGACCACCGGCTTCACCACCCAGGTCATCGCGGATGAACCCACGCGCGAGCAGGTGCGGGCCACGCTGACGATCGGGGTAGGGGACTTCCACAAGTTCCTGCGCCTGCAAGTGCAGTGACCTCCTTCGCCGTCTAACGGATTCTAACAAGCGGCGCGGCCATCCAGGTCGCGCCGCTTTTTCATGGCCCGGAGTCTTCCTCTTCGTCGCCTTCCTGCTCCATCTCGGCGCGGTGAATGGCGTTCTCCGTTTCGAGCGCGATGAGTTCCGTGGCCCAGCGGTTCATCTGCCACTGGCGCAGGAACCACAGCGCGGTGCCGATCATGCCCAGCGAGATCGCCCAGACCGCCCATGCCGCGCACTTGGGTAGCACATCCACACTGTGCCGGCTGAGCTGGAACCATAGGCAAAGGGCACCGATGGCTCCATTGAGGAAGCCCCAGAGAATCCCGCCGCCGCTATCGAGCCGGCTGAACTTGAAGTAACTGCCGGCCAGGCCGAGCACGCCGAAGAGCATCCAGAAAAAGGTGGCGCTCCGGCTGGAGCGGAAGGGCCCCGCCAGCCAGTCGAGGTCCAGCGAGCCGCCTTCCACCAGGTCCGCGGCGGCCATGGCAGCGCCCCCGATCATCAGGCCCAGCCAGAGCGCGGTCATGAAGACCAGGACATTCAGCACGAGCCCGAGCAGGCCGCTGGTGAAGATGTCCGCGAAGTCGATCTCGGAGCCGAATTTCACTCGCGCCTGCTCACAAGATCCCCAGCTCTTCCGCACCGGTGCTCACGGTGCCAAACTTCGTGTGCATCTCCTGACGGCGGCGCACGTTGTCTTCCTTGAGCTTGTCGAGATGGTTCAGGCCGCGCTTGAGTTGGACCTTGCCCGCCTTCCGCACGAGCTTCGCCTGCAGGGCGAGCAAGCCGAGCGCCACGCTCCACGCCACGACATGCGGCAGAATCCCTACCGGCATGGCCAGCGCGAAGCAGATGAGCATGAGCCCCGCCTGCATGGCCACCACGCGCAGCCATTCCCAGGCACCCGCCTTCTCCGACCGCACGTAGAGGAATCCCGCCCACAGCATCAGCACCACCTGCGGCAGGATCGCCGCTACCACCGTGATGTAGCCGAAGATCGGAATCTCTCCCGTGTGGAAACCGAACTCGCCGCCGCCCGCCCAGGTACCCAGCCACAGGCCGGCCCCGCCGGTGATGATGCCGAGCATGATGGCCAGGAAAAAGAGGGCCGTCTTGCCCACCACCCAGCCGACGGCACCGAGAAGGATATCGAGGAAGCCCGATTTCATAATTGCTACATCTTGTCCCTATCCTCCGGGCTTGGCAAGGAAACGGAAGGGTCGCCGCGCAATTCCCGCCGGATCCGCCGCGCGTGGTTCTGCGACTTCAGCAGCTCGAACTCCGCGGTGATCCGCTCGAGCTGCCGGCGCTGCATGAACCATGACCCCAAGCCGAGCATCGCCATCAGCACCAGCCACAGCGAGAAGGTCGCCGTGTAGGCCAGCCAGCCGCGCGGGAGATACAGGAAGGAGCACAGCGTGAGCACCGACTCCGCCCCGGCGAAGATTCCCCAGTCCCGCGGGTTCAGGTTATCCCGCTGCAGGAAGCGGCGGAAGGCCAGGGTCAGCACGAAGATATTCAGGCAAAACAAGCCGCCGCCCAGCAGCATCGGGCTGACGGTGAGCAGTTCCATCACCTTGTTGTCGATCTTCCCGCGGGTGATTGCCACGCCCACGGCCAGCGCGGGGCCGGAGATCTGGCAGCCCACCCACACGGCGGAGATGTAGAAGGTGGCACGGCGGGGAAGCCAGCCGCAGCCTTTCTTCAGGATGCCCTCGAATTCCGGGCTCATGGGGAGGAAAAGGCAGAATTACTAATGACTAAGCACTAATTTTTAAACCAGTCAGTGTCGAGGAGGAGGGGTGCTTTCGCACTGGGGAAGCGGTATCGTTTTTCAGCACGCGTCCCAGTCGCTCCCCTCCCTCTTCCGTTTGAAAATTAGTGCTTTGTCCTTAGTGCTTTCTTCTCAGCCCTCGCCCGGCGGGAAGATCACCGCCACGCGGTCGATGCCGTTCTTGGAAAACTCCTCCCAGTAGCGCTTCTCCAGGTCCTGGGTCTGCGCGCGGCGCTCTTCCTCCGTGAGCTTCTGCCAAGCCTCCAGGCCGATCACCCGGGCGAGGTCGCGGTCAGAGAGGCGGATCACCAGCTCTTCCCAGAAGACCTCGTTGCGGAATTCATCGTAGCACTGCTGGTAGAAGGAGCCGTCCTGATACTCCGGGGTCAGATGGTGGCGCTGCTTCTCCTCATCGAAGGCGATGTGCTGGCCGTGGCCGGAGTGCTTGGCCTTTTCCAAGACCTTCTCCTCCAGCGCCTCGTAAGCGGCCACGCCCTCCTCGGAGCCCGGGCGCTCGTTCCACGACGCCACCTCCGCGGCCAGGCTGACCATCTCGACGAGGGTATCGAGTTCTTCTTCAGTAAAACGCAAATGCATGGGCAATAGTCGGGCCGGGCGGCGAGGGGCAGGAAAACACCGCTTTCGGGGGGCGGCAAGTCTCTGCTGGGGGTGGGGGAGGCGATGGCGCGGAGCCATGAGGAGCAGGGACCTTACTGTCCCTGAGAACGGTCCCTGAGAGCTGCTTCGCCCGGATGGTGCCAGGGACAGTAAGGTCGCTGCTCCTCAATGCTGTCGCACGGAGCCCTCACTCCGCACTTGCCCCCGCGCCCTACTTCAGCGAAAGCTCCCCCCGTCCGCAGGGAACAAAGCACGAGTAGCTCAGCGGTAGAGCGTCCCGCTTACACCGGGATGGTCGGCGGTTCGATCCCGTCCTCGTGTACCACCTCCGGAGCGCGGCTTTGCAAGCCGCAAGAGCGGTCCCTTCAGGCTGTCTCCCCCGAAAGGGACGAACTGAGCCCCACGCCGCCGCAAACGCGATAGCGCTGCGGAGAGCGGACACTCCTGTCCGCCCTGCAGGAAGTGCCAAGGAAAGAAGAAGTTCCAAGTGCCAAGGAAAGACAGGAACAGATCCATCTTCCTCCGCGTTCTCCTCTGCGACCTCTGTGTCTCCGCGGTTCGTTCCTTCCGAAACTTGGCGCACTTGGCGTCTTGGCGGTTATCTCCCCACTTCGACGTTCAATGTTGGACGTTCGATGTTCAATGTTCTCTACCCCAGCCGCTTCATCATCGCCTCCTCCATCGCCCGCTCCACCAGTGCCGCCGCAAGCGCCTCCGTCGCCGCATCCAGTCTCTGCACCGCTGCCTTCAGCGGATTCGGCAGGCCCTCCTCCAGCGCCTTCCTCACCGCTGCGGCCGCTTCTTCAATCTCCTTCCGCTCCGCCTCACCCACCAGCTCACCGCTCGTGGAAAGAGCCATCTCCACCGCGGGCAAAAGCTCTTCCGCCTTCATCCTCGCCTCGGTGAAAATCCGCTCGGCCATGTCCTCGAAGGCGAAGTCCACGGACTCCCCGACCATCTTGCCCACGGCCTCGTCATCCACATCCACCGCGGCGCTGCGGATCTCCACCACCGTGTCCTTGCCGGTCGTGGTGTCCCGCGCCAGCACTTCCAGGATGCCGTTTTCATCGATGCGGAATTGCACGCCCACCCGTGCCTGACCCTTCGGCGCGGGCTCGAAGGGGACCTCGAAGCTGCCCAGCTCCCAATTGTCCCGCGCCATCTCGCGCTCGCCCTGCAGCACCCGCAGCCGCATGCTGCTCTGGCCCGCCGCGGCATTCGTGAACATCTCGCCCGCCTTGCAGGGGATCGTCGTGTTGCGCGGGATCAGGATGTTCATCAGCCCGCCGAAGGTCTCGATCCCCAGGCTCAGCGGCGTCACGTCTAACAAAACCATCTGCCGCAGCGTGCCGCCCAGCACCCCGGCCTGGATCGTCGCGCCCAGTGCCACCGCCTCGTCCGGATGCTGGGACAGGTCCGGCTCCCGGCCGAAGAATTCTGCCACCGCGCGGCGCACCGCGGGGATCCGCGTGCTGCCGCCCACCAGGATCACCGCTTGCAAGTCCTCCGGCTTCACCCCGGCATCCGCCAGCGCCTGCCGGCAACACGTGATTGTGCGCTCGATGTAGGGTCGCACCCGCGACTCGAAGTCCGCGCGCGTCACCACCGTCTCCAAACTACGAGATCCATCGTAGAAGGGCACGCGGAACTCCGCCGTCTCCTCCGTGGACAGCCGGCACTTCACCCGTTCCGCCTCCTCGATCAAGCGCACCCGCGCCCCCGGCTCCAGCGTGTCGAAGTCGATGGCGATTCCGTCCCCCGCTGCCGCCGCGATTCCCCGGGCCAGCGCCGCGTCCAGGTCATCGCCGCCCAGGCGCGTGTCCCCGCGCGTCGCCAGCACCTGGAAGACGCCGTCCTGCATCTCCAGGATGGACAGGTCGAAGGTCCCGCCGCCCAGGTCATAGACCGCCACCCGCGCCTTCTCCGCCAGCTTGTCCAGCCCGTAGGCCAGCGCCGCCGCCGTCGGCTCGCTCAGGATGCGGACCACCTCCAGCCCGGCCAACTCCCCGGCCCGCTTCGTCGCCGCCCGCTGCGCGTCGTTGAAATAGGCCGGCACCGTGATCACCGCCTTCGTCGCCGTGCGCTCCAGGCGCATCTCCGCGATCCGCTTCAGCTCCTTCAGGATCTCCGCGCTCACCTCCTCCGGGCTGCGCCCCAGCACCTGCACCCCGCCGCGGCCATCCACCGCCCGCTCCAGCGGCACGCAAAACTCCCGCTCCTCCCCGTAGCGCCGCCCCATCAGCCGCTTCACGCTGGTGATCACCCGCCCCGGCTCGCTGCTGCGCCGCCGCAGCGCCTTTCGCCCCACCTCCACCGCCGTGCCCATGCTCCCGCCCATCCCGAACCACACCGCACTCGGCGTGATCCGCTTGCCCTCCTCATCCGCCAGCAAGATCGGGAAGCCGGACTCCACCGACCCCACCGCGGAATTCGTGGTGCCGAGGTCGATGCCGAGGATGAGGTCGTGGGTCACGGGGTGAGCGTCAATCGCGCGGCATCCCCGGTCAATTCCTGTGGCGGTCGGAAATCCGGTTGGCAGCGTTCAGGCCAAGCCGTTAATTCGGGGTCGCCCATGCCGCGCAAAATCCGTGAACTCATTGCCGAACTGCGGAAGGCGGGCTTTTCCTTGGATCGCCAGAAAGGCTCCCACCGCCAGTTCAAACATCCATCCGTGGAGGGTGTGGTGCCGCTCAGCGGCGGCGAGGGCGACGACGCGCACATCTACCAAGAGCGCCAAGTGGCAAAGGCCATTGAACAATCCCGGCGAAACCTCTAGGTTCATCCCATGAAGCCAGCCGATCGCTATCACCGCTTCGTCCGTTGGTCGGACGAGGACGCCTGCTACATTGGCTACTGCCCGGATCTCTACGAGGGCGGCGTCTGCCACGGCCAGGAAGAGGAGGCGGTCTATGCCCAGCTTTGCGAGACCGTCCGGGACGAGATCGCCCACCGCCTCGCGCAAGGGCAGGCGCTGCCGGAGCCCACGGTGCGCGCCACACGGGATTTGGAATACGCGGCCTGAACGTGGGAGATGAACGAGTTCATCGAATCCGGTGACCCTCGGGCCAAGGTGGTCGGTAAGCGGCGCGCTCCCGATCAGGTATCGTTCGACCGTCTCCAGGAAATAGTGAACCGAACTTGGAATGGGCTGCCCTATCCTCGGGGCGTGCACCGCTTCAAGACGTGGGAGGAATTCGAATCATGGAGGAACCGCCTGCTGATCCGGAATGCACCCGCTCGCTCCGGTGACACGCAGAAGTCCCACTCCTCCCTGTAGCGCCGCTCCATCACGTGGTGATTACCCGCTCCGGTTCGTTGCTGTGCCGCCGCAATGCCACGGAGGTGAGTAAACGACGTTTGGTCCTCTCTCATTGGCTCCCTTGCGCGAGTTCGTGACGCCCTGACCAGAAGTCGGAAGGAGGTGGCTCGCGCCTTATCCCATCTTTGTGGACTTCTCCGTTGCTGAGATCCACGGCAGAAAGTGGGGTGATTTCCTCCCCTGCAATTTGGAGAGCTGAAATGTTCCGCATGCAAGGCGCGTGAGTGTCTCTAAGATCCACTCCTTAAATAGGATAGCAGAGAAAGTCCTCAATAGTCCTCGAGGGAAGGTTCGAAAAGTTCAGCATCTCCTTAATGAAACCTTGCTTATCAGGATGCTCTTCCCACTCATCATCGAGTATTTTTGTGCAAACACCTGGAACTCCATCAATCATCCGTCTGAGTCGTTGGCAGTCTCGGCGTATTTTTTTGGTGTGTTTAACCTGCTGTTCTTTGGTCAGATCGTCGTTATTCTCCAGCAGGGCCATCAGGCGGTTGCCAATTCTCTCGCTCTTTTTCTTAAGATTGGATTCCGAAATGAAAGTGAAACCCGTCCACGGTGCACTTCCTTTTAGTATTTTGCCATACTTCCAAATGTGAAACGCTAATTCCGATCCTAACCACCATTCTGAGTTTACTTCTAGACTCGAAAGAGTAATAATATCGAATTTACCTGTGATTCGGCGAGAGATTTTCTTTTCTTTGTTTGGCGATATTGCGAGAAGGTCAATATCTGAATCTGGTTGCCCGCAATCCATCGCTTGAGAGCCAAATAGAATAAGTGTTTCTGATTCGTTGAATAAATTTAACCACGAAACTCCTGAATGTGCGGCGGCATCCTTTATCCACTCCGTATTGTCCTTCATTATTTCACGTATTTTTTGCAAGTGGTCGCAATTCCCTCGCAAACATCGGAAATATACTCTGACTCGAAATCGTCATCTTCTCCATAAGAGTCTTCGAGCTCGGCTACTAAAAATTCTATCAGCTCGGAAAGCTTCGCGGTGAAAATTCGCTTCTTCTCTAATGTTACGGCTATAGTGGTTAGACTATCGTCCCCGATCTCCTGCGGCTTTATTTGAAATGCCTCTCGCAGAAGATTGGAGAGAGCATCAATGTGAGGTTCAATTGCTTCCGCACTCGCCCACCGCATCTCGTTTTGAATCCTCTCGCATTTTTTGACGACGTCATCAAGGAGTTCCTGATCATATTTTTGGGTGCTCATCTTATGAAATTGCCGTTATTGATTAGCTTATTCTTGGGTTTCACGGAGGACGCGGTATTCTTCGCTCCGTCTTAAGCGTTCTCCAATTTTTTCGATAGTTTTCAAATTTTGGTTCGAGGTTGTATTTTCTTCACTGGTTTTGGCTTTCAGGAGCAGTGCGAAGAAAATGATTATAACTACTTGCGCTGCGTAAAATAGTATTTCAGCATGTTTGGTTGATCGGACTTGGAATTTCTTATATATGTATTTTAGGTATGGCGAGTTCGTGTTGTACTGCTTCTTGAGTTTCTTCCACCATTTGAATTGACGAATTCTCCGTCTGCTCGACGCGTGCCTCTTTGCTAGCCATCTGAGCAAAGTTCGCTTGTGTGGAAATTTTTTCTTTGGCGGTTCAAAGGAGAAGCCGCCGTCAGTTATCCACGTTGCCAAGCCGGGTATTCGCCCAATTGTTCTGTTCTTGCCATCGCTTTTTTCATATATGAATCTCTCAAGTTGTCTGGCTCGCTTGCCTAAGCAATAAATTTGATGGTTTAAATATCCTTCGTAATTCAAGAATACAAGCGGAATTGCCAACAGTGCAACGTATCCCAAGACGCTGAGTCCTAAGGATTTTCCGCTAAGTAATGCTGCTAATATTAAAGTGATTGACCATGTTTTTACCTTCAGTCGATCATCGCCCAATTTGTTGATCTTGTCTTGAATGATTTTTATTTCTTCGGTAGCTCGATCAATTGTGATGTCTGATGTTGACCCCTTTGGGGGAGGGTTCGTTTTCATTTGCTGCTGAGGGTAGTGTGCCAATTTGGGTCCTCGCATTTTTAATGTTAGTGTTTCCCTCTTGTAAGGAGGAGATCAAGCGCAATCTCCCTTCCTAAGAGAGATGGGGGTCTTGTTGGCGACTTGTAATAAGCAGATTACACCAACGCTCTTGAGTCTTGTGAGGATCTTTTTGCCGTGAAACCGGTCTTGTGGGCGGTAAGGGTGCCGCTCAAGGTCGCGAAATATGGGAAAGCTGACGACTCACGTTCTCGATACCGCGTGTGGGAGGCCGGCCGCGGGAATGGTGGTGAAGCTCTGGAAGGACTGCGAATTGCTGACCTCGGTGGTTATGAATGCGGATGGACGCTGCGATGGTCCGCTGCTGGAGGGCGATGCGCTGGCGCCCGGCATCTACGAGCTTCACTTTGCCGTGGCGGCGTATTTCGAAGGCATGGGGTTGAAGTCGCCCTTTCTTGAACTGGTGCCAGTGCGCTTCCGGGTCGAGGAGGGCAAGAGCTACCACGTGCCGCTGGTGGTTTCGCCCTATGCGTATTCGACCTACCGGGGGAGCTAGGAGGAGAGGAGGATTTGAGATTTGAAATTTAGGATTTCAGAAGGGAGGCAGAAGAGTTTGCTAGTTTTCAGTGTTCAGTTTTCAGGGAAAGGCAGGGAGAGCGAAGGAACGCGGATTGAAGGTGCGGGCTCTGGCCCCAGGGTGTTAGGGTGGCGGGAATGAGTTCTTTTGAAGAGGCGGAGGCGCGCTTGCTGGAGCGGATCGAGATGCTGGGGGAGGTGACGGATACGCCGGGGGCCTTGACGCGGACCTTCCTGTCGCGGGCGAATCAGGAAGCGGCGGCGCTGGTGGCGTCTTGGATGAAGGGGGCGGGAATGAGGGTTGGGCATGATGCGGGGGGTACAATCCGCGGGGTTTTGGGGGCGAACATCGAACGTCGAACGCCCAACATTGAACATCGAAGTGAAAGGCAAAGGGAAGAAGGAGACGCGGCGCGGCCGCTGCTGCTGGGTTCGCACATCGATACGGTGATCGATGCGGGGAAGTATGACGGGGCGCTGGGGGTGTTGATCGCGATCGCGGCGCTGGAAGTGACGGGGCCGCTGGCGTTTCCGGTGCATGTGCTGGGCTTTTCCGATGAGGAGGGGGTGCGCTTCCAGGCGACCTATCTGGGGAGCCGGGCTTGTGTGGGGGCGCTGGGGGCGGAGATGCTGGAGATGCGGGATGCGGAGGGGATTTCGCTGGAGGAGGCGCTGGAGCGGGCCCGGGCCGGGAAGTTGCGCGAAGGAGAGGGGCGGCCGACGCAGAACATCGAGCGCCGGAGGTCGCCCGTGGAGGGGGTGCAGGTGGAGGCCAGTGTTCCCGCGGTGGTGAGCGCGGAGCTGGAGCATCCGCTGTCCGGGATCCGGCTGGAGGAATTCCGCTACGGGCCGGGGGAGTGCCGGGGCTATGTGGAGGTCCACATCGAGCAGGCGCGGGTGCTGGAGGAGGCGGGGGAGGCGGTGGGGGTGGTCTCGGCGATATCCGGGCAGAGCCGCCTGAAGATCACGATCCGCGGCCAGGCGGATCATGCGGGGACCACGCCGATGCATCTGCGCAAGGACGCGCTGACCGGGGCGGCGGAGTGCGTGCTGGCGGTGGAGCGCCTGGCCCGGGATTCCGCGAATGCGGCCGCCGGCCTGATGGCGACGGTGGGCAAGCTGGAGGTCTCCCCGGGGGCGGGGAACGTGATCCCGGGGGAGGTGCGCTTCGCGCTGGATTTCCGGCATCCGGACGATGGGGAGCGGGAGCGGCTGCTGGAGGGATTGCTCGGGCAATTCGGCGACATCGCGGCGGCGCGGGGCCTGGAGGCCTTCGCCAAGACGATGCAGTCGAACGCGGCGGTGCCCTGCGATGCGGCGCTGACGGCGCGCCTGCTGGATGCGGCGGAGCCCCTGACCGGCAAGCGTCGCCTCCTGCCCAGCGGTGCCGGCCACGACGGGGTGATGATGGCCACGGCGATGCCGATCGCGATGCTGTTTGTGAGGTGCCGCGCGGGGCTGAGCCATCATCCGGATGAGTATGCGAGTCCGGAGGATGTGGGGGCTGCGTTGAAGGTGTTGGTGGAGTTTCTCCGAGGGGTGGGTTGAGAGGAACGAACCGCGGAGGCGCAGAGGTCGCAGAGGGGGCGCGGAGGAAGGCGAAGGGGAGAAACATCGAACATCGAACGTCCAACATCGAACATCGAACATCGAAGTGGGAAGGCAGTGAGGGGTGACGGTCCATGCGGATGGAGTGCCGCTCTCCTGAGCGACATTTTAAGGACGAGCTTCTTTCGAGAAGCGAGTGAGAGGGGTGCTTGAAGGAACCTATACGTGGCCCCCGAAAGTTTGGTGCGCCCGCTTGAGCGGGCTTGGAAGGTAGGGGTGGAAGGATAGGGGGGGCCGGCTTCCCTGGTTGATCGGGCCCGCTGAAGCGGGCGCACCCAGTCCTTTGGGCGAGCCTTGGGATGGATCAGGTGCGCTGGGGTGAGGGATCATCGCTCGCGAAGGACGGAGTCCACCGCCCCTCGAAATGTCGCTCGGGAGAGCGGCACTCCGTTTGCTCTTGGCACTCTTCCGAACACATTCTGATTTGTGATTGGAAGATTCGTGATTAGTGATTTCCCCTTTAGCCCCCGATGTCCGATTTCGATACCATCCTCCGCAATGCCACCGTGGTCACTTCCGATGGCATCCGCGTGCTGGACGTGGGCATCTCCGGCGGCTGCTTCGCGGCGCTGGGGCGGAACCTGGCGGGGACGGCGGGGGTGGAGATCGATGCCAGCGGGAAGGTGATGTTCCCGGGGCTGGTGGATGCGCACGTGCATTTCAATGAGCCGGGGCGGACAGAGTGGGAGGGCTTTGCGACGGGCTCGGCGGCGCTGGCGGCGGGGGGCGGGACGATGTTCATCGACATGCCGCTGAACTCGCACCCGCCGGTGCTGGATGTGGGCAGCTTCATGGACAAGCGGCGCGCGGGGGAGGCGAACAGCCGCCTGGACTTCGCGCTGTGGGGCGGGCTCACGCCGGAGTCCCTGCCGCACCTGGCGGACCTGGCGCGCTCCGGTGTGGCGGGCTTCAAGGCCTTCATGTGCCCGAGCGGGATCGATGAGTTTTCCGCGGCGAACGAGGCCTGCCTGCGCAAGGGCATGCACATCGCGGCGGAGTTCAATCTGCCGGTGGCGGTGCATGCGGAGAGCCCGGCGGTGATCGCGGCGCACCAGCGGGAATTTCCCCCGCCGCGCCCCGGGACCATGGCCGATTGGCTGGCCTCCCGCCCGGTGGCCGCGGAGATCGCGGCGATCGAGATGGCGATGGGTTGTGCGCGGGATGCGGGCTGCGCGGTGCATGTGGTGCACGTGAGCGCGCCGGAGGGGATCGACCTGATCCATGCGGCCAAGCGCGAGGGGATCGATGTGACCGCGGAGACTTGCCCGCATTACCTGCTGCTAGACACCTGGGCCGCGGAACGGATCGGCGCGGCGGCCAAGTGCGCGCCGCCGCTGCGCTCGCCGGGGACCTTGGAGGGGCTGTGGAAGAAGCTGGCCGCGGGCGAGATCGATATGATCGGCTCCGACCACTCGCCCTCGCCGCCGGAGCTGAAGGAGGGGGATGATTTTTTCTCGATGTGGGGCGGGATCGCGGGCTCGCAGCACGGTTTCCCGCTGGTGCTGGAGCGGGCGGTGGGGACGGGAATTCCGAATGACGAATTCCGAATGACGAATGATGGCGTGGGGTGGGAAGGTCTCGCGGCGGTGTTCGCGGCGAATCCCGCGCAGCGCTTCCGCCTGGACTCGCGGAAGGGCCGGATCGCGGAGGGGCTGGATGCGGACTTCTGCCTGCTCTCCGCGGAGGAGTATGTCATCGAGGCAAAGGACTTGCTGGCGCGGCACCCGATCTCGCCCTATGTGGGGATGCGCTGCGCATGGCGGGTGGAGGCCACCTGGCTGCGGGGGAATCCCGTCTCGCCCGCCACGCACGGCCGCTTCCTGACACCCGATCCATCATGACCCCGCTCTTCGGCCACACCCGCACGCACGTCGCGCTCCGCCACGCCCTGATCGCGCCCGATGGCCATGTGCCGAGCGCCTTCCCCGGTTGGGAAGGGGCCACGGCCTATGTGATGCTTTCCCCGGCGATCGGCGCGGAGATCAGCCAGATGCTGATCACGTATGGCGAGGCGGGCGGGATGGCGATCTTCCCGGCGAGTGAGTTCGAGCACGCGCTGTATGTGCAGGAGGGCGACGTCCGCGTGGTGTGGGACGATGGTGATGTGACCCTGGCGGAGGGTGGCTTTGCCTTCGTGCCCTCTGAGAACGTGCTGGCCCTGCACGGCAGCGAGGGCACGCGGCTCACGCTCTTCCGCAAGGTGTATGAGCCGGTGGATAATATCGATGCTCCTCCCGCGGTGAATGGCCACGCCTTCGATGTCCCCGCCGAGCCCTTCCTGGGCAATGAGAAGGCGCGCCTGCAGACCCTGCTGCCGCTGGACGTGCGTTATGACATGGCGATGAACATCTTCACCTATCAGCCGGGCGCGACGCTGCCCTTCGTGGAGACGCACATCATGGAGCACGGCCTCTTGATGCTCTCCGGGCAAGGGGTGTATCGGCTGGATGAGAAGTATTATCCGGTGCAGGCCGGCGATGCGATCTGGATGGCACCCTTCTGCCCGCAGTGGTTCGTGGCGATGGGGGATGAGCCGGCGAGCTATCTTTACTACAAGGATGTGCATAGGCTGCCGTGAAGGCTTGCCCGCTGTCGGCAAAAGGCTAGTTTGTGAGCATGCCGGTCACCGTTTCCGCAACTCTTTCGGAAGAGGAGGACGCGCTCATCCAAGAGCTGGCCGACTTGGAGGGTGCTGATCGTGCGGGCTTGATCAACACGCTGCTCCGGCAGGGGATCAAGGAATTCAGGATGAGGCGGGCGGCGGATGCATACCGCCGCGAAGAGGTCTCGTTGTCCAAGGCGGCAGAGTTGGCCGGAGTGAGCCTGTGGGATTTCATCGCAGGAATGGATCGCGAGGCTCTGGAGATTCACTACGGGCCGGAGGAATTTGAGCAGGATCTGCGAGCCTCCGAGAAGCTCCGATGATCGTCATTTGATTGTTGAGAAGTCAGCCGCGGCTTTCCAGATGGCACGGGTCCTGCCAGCGTTTGCGCGATGAAGGGATCCCCCAGCCGCCTTGACCGCGAGATCGATGAACTCGCGGCGATTTCCGCGCATCCGGCACCGGCGGTGACGCGGGTGATCTTCTCGCCGGAGGATTTGAGCGCGCGGGAGTGGCTCACGGTGTTGGCGAAGCAGGCGGGCTTCCAGGTGCGGCAGGATCCGGTGGGGAATATCTTCATCCGCTGGGAGGGCGGCGAGCCTTGCCTGCCGGCGGTGGCCACGGGCTCGCATACGGATGCGATCCCGAATGCGGGGAAGTATGATGGCGTGGTGGGCGTGCTCGGCGGGCTGGAGGCGATGCGTGTTTTGAAGGAGTCGGGGCATGTGCCGAAGCGGAGCATCGAGCTGATCATGTTCACCTCGGAGGAGCCCACGCGTTTCGGTATCGGCTGCCTGGGGAGCCGCTTGATGGCTGGCACGACCTCGCCGGAACAAGCGCAGGCGCTGCGCGATAGCGAGGGGCGCTCGCTGGATGAATTGCGCGAGGCGGCGGGCTGCCGCGGGAATCTCGGCGCGGTGAAGCTTTCGACCGGGGCTTACAAGGCTTTCGTGGAATTGCACATCGAGCAGGGTCCGCTGTTAGAAGAAGCGGGCATCGATATCGGCGTGGTGGAGAAGATCGCGGCGCCCTCGGCTTTCCGCTTGCTCTTGAAGGGGCAGGGCGGTCATGCGGGCGCGGTGCTGATGCCGGGGCGGAAGGATGCCTTCCTCGCCGCCGCGGAGATCGCGCTGCTGGTGGAAAAAGCGGCGCTGGAGAGCGGCAGCCCGGATACGGTGGGTACTACGGGCCTCGTAGAGGTGAAGCCCGGAGCGATCAACAGCATTCCCTGCGATGTGAAGATGGAGGTGGACTTCCGCGATACCGACAAGGAGGCGCGGGACCGCGCGCTTGCCCGGATCGGTGACGGCACGCACGCGATCTGCAAGCGGCGCGGTGTGGAGATCGATTGGCAGGTGATCAATCAGGACCCGCCGGCGAAGTGCGATCCGGCACTGGTGGCCTTGGTTGAGGCGCAGGCTACGGCGGCGGGCTGCACGCAGCAGCGGATGATCAGCCGGGCTTACCATGACTCGCTCTTCATGGCGCGGGTCTGCCCCACGGTGATGATCTTCATCCCCTGTTTCAAGGGCTACAGCCACCGGCCGGATGAGTACAGCTCGCCAGAGGCGATCGCGAAGGGGGTGCAGGTGCTGGCCGGGTGCTTGAGGGAGTTGAGCGGCAAGTGAATCGGGCGTGATTCCGGCCTGCGGGCTGCTAGAATGCGAAGCGTGTCCGGGAATCCATCAATCCTGCGTGTCAATGGCCAGGCCTATGAGGTAGGCTCGGTGCCCTTGCATGAGAGTGTGCTGGAGTTCCTGCGTCGCCAAGGCCTGACCGGCAGCAAGTGCGGTTGCAACGAGGGGGATTGCGGGGCTTGCTCGGTGCTGCTCGTCGAAAAGGACGGCAAGCTGCGTTCGGTGAATTCCTGCCTGGCGCTGGTGCATGCCTTCGCGGGGCGGGAGATCCGGACGGTGGAGGGGATCGGGCAGGGCGAGAAGCTGCATCCGGTGCAAGCGGCGATGGTGACTTGCCAGGGTTCGCAGTGCGGCTACTGCACGCCGGGCTTTATCGCCTCGATGGCGGAGGCCTGGCACCGGCCAACAACACCGGATGATGCGGCGATTGCGGATCAACTCTGCGGGAACCTCTGCCGCTGCACCGGCTACCGGCCAATCCGCGAGGCGATGGCGAAGGCACTGGCGGAGAAGGAAACGCGCGCGGAGTGGGAGGCATGGATGTCGCCGGCTGAGGTGTTAGGCGCACCGGTATCGAGCACGGTAGGCGAGGGGATCTTCCTGCGGCCGGAGACGATCGCGGATGCGCTGGCCTTCAAGCGCCAGCATCCCAAGGCGAATTTCATCGCGGGTGCGACGGAGATCGCGGTGTGGATCAACAAGCATCACTGGCGGCCGGGCGTGCTGATCTCGCTGGATGGCGTGCGCGAGTTGGCAGAGGTCCATTGCCACGAGGATGCCTGGGAGATCGGTGGTGCGGCGCGTCTAACAGATGTGCAGGATGCCTTGGCCGGCGAGTATCCGGTGCTGGATGAGATGTTCAGATGGTTCGCCTCGCGGCAGATTCGGCACCGCGCGACGCTGGGTGGGAATCTGGCGACGGCGTCGCCGATCGGGGACAGTGCACCGGTCCTGATGGCCTTGGATGCATCGCTTCTGTTAGTCTCGGCGGAGGGCGAGCGCGAGGTGCCGCTGGATGAGTTCTTCGTCTCGTATCGCAAGACGGTTCTGCGTCCGGATGAATTGATCCTTGCGATCCGGATCCCTCGGAATCCGAAAGGCAGGGTGGCTTTTTACAAGGTCTCGAAACGGCGTGAAATGGACATCTCGATCGTGGCGGCCGGCTTCCGGGTCGTGACGGATGAGGGGGGCTTGGTCACGGAGGCTCGCTTGGCCTTCGGCGGGGTGGCGGACAGGACCATGCGGGCGAAGAAGGCGGAGGCGGCCTTGATCGGGAAACCGCTGGCGATGAACGCTGAGATCGCTGCCTTGGATGAAGCCTTCACGCCCTTGGACGATGTGCGGGGCAGTGCCGCCTATCGCAGGGCGGTGATGCGGGGCTTGTTCGAGAAATTCATCTCGGGCGATGAGGCGGAGGCACCAGTGCTGCGCGAGCAATTTGAAGGCGGCAGTGGCCTCGCGCATGAGAGCGCGCGTGGGCATGTCACCGGTGCTGCCCGCTACGTGCATGATACAGCACTCTCGCGGCCGATGCTGGAGGTGTGGACGGTGCGCGCGAAGGTGGCGAGGGGTGTCTTGAAGAAGTTGGATGTCTCCGCTGCGCGCAGTGCGCCCGGGGTTCGGCTGGTGCTGACGGCGGAGGATCTTCCCGGTGCGAACAACAGCGGGCCCTCGCGGCATGATGAGCCTTTGCTGGCGGAGCATGAGATTCTTTTCCACGGGCAGGCGCTGGCCTTCGTGGTGGGGGATTCGTTGGAAGCATGCCGGATTGCAGCGGGTCTGGTGACGGTGGAGATCGAGGAGCTGCCGCCGATCCTTGGAGTGGAGGCAGCGCTTAAGGCAGAGTCCTTCCACACGGATCCACATGTGCTGGCCCGAGGTGATGTGAGGGCTGCCTTGGAAGCAGCACCGATGCTGTTAGAAGGCAGCTTCTCCTTCGGCGGGCAGGAGCATTTCTACCTGGAGACCCACGCCGCGTGGGCGGAAGCCGATGGCGAGGGCGGCATGCATGTGGCCAGCTCCACGCAGCATCCATCGGAGATTCAGACCATCGTGGCGGAGGCCCTGCATGTGCCGCGGCACAAGGTGGTGGTGGAGTCGCCGCGCATGGGCGGCGGCTTCGGCGGGAAGGAAACGCAGGGGAATGCCATTGCCGCGCTGTGTGCCGTCGCCGCGCTGAAGACCGGCAAGCCGGTGCGCTGGCAGCTCGACCGCGATGAAGACATGCTCAGCACCGGCAAGCGCCATCCCTTCCTGGCGCGTTACCGGGTGGGCTACGATGAACAGGGCCTGCTGCAGGCAGCGGAGGTCTTCCTGTGGTCGGATGGCGGTTGGTCGCTCGATCTCTCCCTGCCGGTCACGGACCGCGCGCTCTTCCACCTGGATAACGCCTACTATATCCCGAACGTCCACTTCGAGGGTCGCGTCGCGAAGACGAATGTCACTTCGCACACCGCCTTCCGCGGCTTCGGCGGGCCGCAGGGGATGCTGGTGATCGAGGAAATTCTCGGCCGCATCGCGCTCAAGCTCGGCCTTCCGCCGGAGGAAGTGCGGCGGCGGAACTTCTACCACGGCAGCGGCGAAACCAATACCACCCACTATGGCGCGGAGATCGGCGACAACCGCGTGTGCCGGATCTGGGATGAACTACTAGAGATCTCGGAGTTCGCCAAGCGCCGCGCGGCCATCGATGCCTGGAACGCCACGCACCCGCACCGCAAGCGCGGGCTGGCGATCACCCCGGTAAAGTTCGGCATCAGCTTCACGCTCACCTACTACAACCAGGCCGGCGCTCTGGTGCTGGTCTATGCCGACGGCTCCGTGCAGGTGAACCACGGCGGTACGGAGATGGGCCAGGGCCTGCACACCAAGATCCTCGGCGTGACCATGCGCGAGCTCGGCCTGCCGGCGGAGAGCATCCGCCTGATGCACACCCGCACCGACAAGGTGCCGAACACCTCCGCCACCGCGGCCAGTTCTGGCTCCGACCTCAATGGCATGGCCGTGGCCGATGCCTGCCGCCAGATCCGCGAGCGTCTCGCCCCGCTGGCCGCGGAGAAGATCGGCTGTCAGCCGGAGGACATCACTTTTGCCGATGGCTCCGCGCATGGCCCCGGCGGCTCCATCGCATTTCCGGAACTCACGATGCTCGCCTACCAGCGCCGCGTGCAGCTCTCCGCCGCCGGTTTCTACGCCACGCCTGACCTGAAGTGGGACTGGAGCGTGGGCAAGGGCCGGCCCTTCTTCTACTATGCCTGTGGTGCCGCGGTCAGCGAGGTGGAGATCGACGGCTTTACCGGCATGAGCGTGGTGAAGCGCGTGGACATCCTGCACGACGTGGGCGACTCGCTGAATCCCTCCGTGGACCGCGGCCAGATCGAGGGCGGCTTCGTCCAAGGCATGGGCTGGCTGACCCGCGAGGAACTCAAGTGGAACGACAAGGGCGCGCTGCTCACCCACAGCGCCAGCACCTACGCCATCCCCGGGATCAGCGACGCTCCGGAGGACTTGCGCGTGACTCTGCTCAAGGATGCCACGCAGCAAAAGACCATCCATGGCAGCAAGGCCGTCGGCGAGCCTCCTCTGATGCTGGCAATCTCGGTGAGGGAGGCGATCCGCGATGCGGTGGCGGCCTTCGGCGCGAAAGGAGATTTTGATTTGGCATCGCCTTGCATCGGGGAGGCGGTGAAGATGGCGGTAGACGCGATCGGGAAGGAAAATCCCCGGAGGAGTGATTAAGTCCCCCTTCTGCCATGTTCTTCCAGAATCCAGCCAAGTACACCTGCATCTGCATTCCCTGCAAGATGTCGTACCGGCGCTTGCGCCAGCACATCGATTTCGACTGCCCCTCGTGCGGGAAGCCTTGTGAGGTGATCCCCTTTGGTTCGGCGATGCCAAGCCCCAAGCGGCGGAAGCAGTGGAAGGTCTTCAGCCAAGCCTACCTCAAGCGGCTCTCCACTCAGGAATACTACCGGCGGATCTTGGATGAGACCTTCAGGACTCCGGGAAAGCTGCGGCATGGAAGGAGGTCCTTCAAGTGAGGCCGGATAGAAAGCACTCGACCCGAAATCTCCCATGCAGGCTGTTAGTGTCTATTTCGTGAGAAGGAAGAGGCTCTTCCTTGCGATGCCAAATTCCGAGTGTGGCGAGCACGGGCCCTCGATTTCCCATGGACCGGTCCTGTCTGTCGCCGCTGGTGAGGCGGACGAAGAGATCGGCCAGATGGTTCTCGAACTTCGCAACCATTCGAAGACGGGAATCCCGACACCGGATCTCCGGAATGGTGTCGATTTTCCCATCGTGGGTATTCCCGGTTTACGCACTTGGGGCAGCTTGAGGTCGGGTTCGCCACTCTATGTTGGCGTCGACTTCACGCCTGCTGGGATACTGTGTCGTACTTTGTTCGGGGATGGCCGGGGCTACTCGGCTGACCGGGATGCCAAGCCGATCGAGTTGCCATTGACGGCTGCCGCAGCGGAGATTGGAGCCTGTCTCCGCTCCATTCTGGATGGAGACGACTAAAGGGATTTGGGATCGGAAGGTTCACACGCGCAGGCATGCGAGGCCTGAATGGATCGCTGTGTTCCAGCCGGGATCTTCCTTGGCGGTCGCTACCGATCGAGGTGGAGATGGCTGGGGCACAGGAGTTTGCAGATCGAGAGACCACCATCCCACATCGTGCCAAGCGCCGAACTTGTAGCCCACGTGCCTGTAGATCCCTACCGGCTCAAAGCCCATCGCCTCGTGAATGCCGACGCTTCCCGGATTCGGCAGGGTGATGCCGGCGTAGGCATTGTAGATGCCTTGGAGGCGTAGCAGGGCAAAGAGCGAGGTGTAGAGCGCCCGGCCGATACCGCGGCGGTGATGGTCCGGGTGGATGTAGACCGAGACGTTCACCGACCATTGGTAGGCTGCGCGTTCGTGATGCGGAGAGGCGTAGACGTAGCCGACGACCACGCCATCCACCTCGCAAACCAGCCAGGGGAAGCGCTGCTGTACAGCCTGCATGCGCGCCTCCATTTCGCTGACCGTGGGCGGGTCGATCTCGAAGGAGATCACGGTATCGCGGACGATGGCGGCGTAGATCGCTTGGATCGGCGCGGCATCGGCTAGGGTGGCTTCCCGGATCAATGGCATGGTGTATTGATAGCTTGTGTGGCAAGATCCCCGCGCCCCGCCAGTAAGAAGAATGTCCGGAATGCCTGCCCGCCAGACAATCGATCTTTCCACCCCGCTCAGCCTGCGGGCGGCCTTCCGCTTTCCGCTACAGTCGGAGTTGTCGCGGGCGGAGGTATTGCAGGGCGCGGCGTGGCTCTTCGTGCCCTTCATCGGTTGGCTGCTGAACATGGGTCACCGGATCGCGATGACGCACCGCATGCAGCATGGCGAGGAAGCGTGGCCAGCGTGGACGAACTATGGCACGCTGCTCAAGTATGGCACGATTACCTTCCTGGGGATGGTGGAGTATCACCTGCCTTCCGTGATCTGTGAGGCGGTGGCGTGGCACTATGGTATCGTTTGGTTGCACGTCCTGGCAGCGCTGCTGTGGATCGCGGCGACTATCGCGATCCCGGGCTACATGACCCACTACTGCTTCACGCTGGACCCGCGGGAGGTCTTCGATCCGCTGCGGGCGATGCAGCGGGTGTGGCAGGGAGGCCGCGCGTATTGGAAGGCATGGGGCATCGCGCTCGCAGCGCTGGCTTGTTCCTTCATTGGGCTGTTAGGGTTTGGATTCGGGTTCTTCGTGACGAGCGTGTGGTTCTGGCAGGTGGCGGGATTTTCTTTTGCGACGGTGTTTTCGGAGAAGTTCAGGTTGAGGAGGGTGGGGTAAGGCCGCTCACCGCATGAGGCGTCCCTTCAGGACGCGGAGATAATTTGGTGGCCTAACCCGGCACTGCGTTCCTTGTGCCGGGCTGGTATAAGCCGTGCCGTTGGCACGAAGAGTGTTGAACAGTGCCGTCGGCAGGAGGAATGACAGGCGGTGTCCTCGGCACGGAGAATGGCTGGCGAGCTTCACGCCGGGGACTGCTTCGAGTGGGCATCACGCTTTTCCAAAAGCTGCGCGGCAATGCTGATCGCGATCTCGTGCGGATCGTTGTCGCCGATGGGCAGGCCGAGGGGGCAGGTAATGCGGTCTAACAAATCTTCTCCGATGCCCGCGGCGCGCAGGTCCCGGAGCAAGGCGGCGCGCTTCGCGGCGCTGCCGATGACGCCGAGGAAGGGGATGGAGGAGAAACGCGTGAGGACTTCCTTGAGCACGGGGACATCGCTGGCGTGGCCCTTGGTGATGGAGAGGACGAAGCTGCGCCCGGTGAGGAGGGAGACGCCGGTCTCGAAGGTGCCGAGGTGATGGAGGCTGAGATTGTGCGCAGCGGGGAGACGGTCGAGCCACTCCTTGCGGATGTCGATGACGTCGAGCTTGCAGGAGAGTGGGGTGAGCACCGGGACGAGGGCTTGGACGATATGCCCCGCGCCGAAGATGACGATGTGCCAGGGCGGCTTGGCCGGGATGCGCTCGAAGAGCAGGGTCATCTCCCCGCCGCAGGTCATGCCGATGTCCTGCTGGAGGTTCCAGCGGTGGAGACGCGTCTTCTCCGATGAGTCTAGTAGTTCAAGCGCTTCCGCGATGGCGCGGGCTTCGATCCTGCCGCCGCCGACGGTGCCGGAGAGCAAGCCCTCGCGGGCGACGAGGATCTTGGCGCCGGCATCCGCGGGCACACTACCGCGGGCGGCGGCCACGGTGACGAGGATGAGGTCAGTGCCGGCTTCCTGGCAGCGGAGGATTTCTTGCCAGGGAGTCATGGACTGGGTGCGCCGACTTTAGTCGGCACGGGTGGTTGCGCTGTCCCAGATTCTACGGGCCGGCTAAAGCCGGCGCACCCAGTGGTGGCCCGCTTCATGCCTTAGCGCGTGATCACGGCTTCGATCTCGCCGTGGGGTTCATCGGTGGGGAGCAGGACGGCCTTCTGGCCGGGGCGGCCGAGCTTGGTGAGGTCGAGGCCCAGGAAGTGCACGTTCGGCATCTTCAGCTCGATCTTCGCGATAGCCGGCACACGCTCCAGGGCGAGTTCGCCGATCTGATAGAGCGTGCGCTGCACGGAGGGACTGTAGGTCGTGGCGAAGACCTCATGCGCCGCGGCGAGCACCGCAGCATCCGCGGAGCAGAAGTCAGTCGTCCCTTCGCTGAAGGTCCACTCCGCCGTCAGCCGCGTGGCGAAGACGCGGTCATTCGTGGGCGGCAGGGTGGTGAGATCACACACGCCGTAGTTCTCGAAACCGGACTGCGTGGTCTTCATCACCAGATGGCCGCGGATGCCGGAAGAGAGCCGCGGCTTCTGCCCGCGCATAAAGATCCCGCGCGAGTAGGGCTCGCCATTCGCCGCATGCACGAAGGAATGCGGATGCGGCTGCCCGCCGAGGCTCATGCGCTCCCACTTCCGCTCGCGCAGCTCCACCTCCACGCCCGTGAGATGCGGATACTTCCCCAGGAAGTGCTCGCCGATGATCTTCGCGAAGCTGGTCCGGCAAATCTCCAGGTGATCGTGGGCCAGGAAGTGCACGGTGTTCTTCACCGTGTCCGTGGGCACGATCGAGAGGTTGTCCTCGCTGAGGTAGGAGCCGTCGAGCTCGCCCTGTAGCAGCACGTCCGCCTCCAGTTCGCAGACATCGTGGTGGGCCTCGTCATGGCGGATGACTTTCATCACGCGCACGCGGAACTTGCCGTAACGGTTGGATTCGAGCGTTGCCACGGGCGGGGATTGTGGAGAGATTCGGGAGCGATGGAAAGGCTATCGATCGGCGCGCTGAATGCGATGGAGAAAGACGAATTCACCGCATGCCTTGGCGGCGTCTACGAGCACTCGGCCTGGGTGCCCGCCGCCATCTATCAGCAAGTGCCGTTCCAAGACAGCTCCGCGCTGAACTCCGCCATGCGCATGGCCGTGGAAATGGCCACCGATGATGCGAAGCTCACCCTGATCCGCGCCCACCCGGACCTAGCCGGGAAGCTGGCCCGCGCCGGCGCCCTGAGCGAGTCCTCCACCCGCGAGCAGGCCGGCCTCGGCCTGGACCGCCTCTCCGATGGCGAATACGAGCGCTTTACCGGCCTGAACGAACGCTACAAGCAGCGCTTCGGCTTCCCCTTCGTGATCTGCGTGCGGCTCACGGACAAGCCGGGGATCCTGGCCGCCTTCGAGAGCCGCCTGGAGAACGGCCTGCCCGGTGAGATCACGGAGGCCCTGCGGCAGATTCATCAGATCGCCCGGCTGCGACTGAAGGATCTAGTGGGCGACTAAGGCTTCGCGAACACCCCGAACTCCACGATGCTCACCCGGTTCAGATAATCCGTGCGGGCCGGACTCGTGCTTTGCACCGGCGTGGGCAGGTCCGCGGAGAGAATCGTGATCCGCAGATAGCGCGCCGATACGCTCTTCGTGTCGACCAGCGGTGATTGCTTCCGGGCATTGTCGCTGCGGTCGGCGTAGATCGCCCATCGGTTAGACTGGCTCGCCGCATTCACATCGGCTGCCTCGGCCTGCGACAGGTAATCGATCCTGTAGCGATAGACCTTCCTCACATGCTCGAAGACCGTCTCCGTCCTGCCGATCTGCATGTCGGCACCGAGATCGACAATGAGGTATGAAGGAGTCGTCTGCTCAGTGCCCGCCATCCAGCGCGTGCCCCAGTTGTCATCGATTGCATACTCCGCCTTGTAAAACGCCGGGATCGGCGCGAAGGCCTCACCGGCGAACTCCCCGCCCTTGTAGTCGGACACGCTCGACGCGATGGCGGTCTTCCCGAGCGCGAGATTGGTCTCGCGCTGGGCAAGCGTCCTGGCGACGAGTTGTTCGAGCGCGCCGCTGCCCGCGCGCATGCCGGAGTGGTTCTGCACATCCAGGCCGACAGAATCAGCCGTGAAGGTGATGCGATTGACGCAGGTCTGGCGCTTGGAATCCACGAAGGGGAAGTGCTGGCGGTGGTAGCCGATATAGGTGTCCCCGCCGTACTGAAACAGACTCACATGGCCAGGTCCCAGGATGTCGCGGACCGCATCGCGCTGCATCACGAATCCCGGCTGCTCCGTGTAGGGTCCCCAGATGGAAGGGGCGGTGGCGCACTTCACGCAGTAGTTCTGGCTGCCGAACTCGGCATAGAAGAGGTAGTATTTCCCACCGTTCTTCAGCAGTGCAGTCCCCTCGCCAAACACGCGGATCCGGTGAATCGTCTTGAACTTGTACGGGCCGCCTTCCGTCGCCTGCGGGTTGCCATTGTCGATCGAGATCGTGCCATCCGGCGCGAGGTTCAAGTGTGATAGTTTGAACTCGGAGGCACCGTGGCTCAGGTACATCTCGCCATCAGAGTCGATGAAAAGCTGGGCATCGAAGCCATCGTTGAGCCGGCAGCTCTCGGGCGTCGTTCCGCTGGTTGCGTTCGTCCACGGCCCCATCGGGCTCTCAGCCGAGGCGATGTAAGTGCTGCCCTCGATGAAGTAGCTGAGGTAGTAGCGGTCGTTCTTCGGAGAACGCACGATGCTGGGTGCCCACAGCGCGCGCGGCTTGTCCGCGACTGGCAGCGGCCAGACCTTCGGCAAGTCGAGCGGAACGAACTTCCAGCTCACCAGATCCTTCGACACCGCGAAGTGCGGATCGTGCTGCCAACCGGCATCGACCCCATCCACGGTCGCGAAGCAATAGAAGGCGTTCGATCCCGCATCGTAGTAGAGCGTCGGATCCGCCCAGTAGCCGGGCAGGACCGGATTGCCGGTGCCGGGCGCATCGAAGGGCTCCTTCACCACCGATCGCTTGAAGGCAGCCCGCGCTGTGTTCAGCGCGGTGATCTGCTCGCCGATCGCCGCGGATGCCGCGCTCTCGTCTAACTGGAGCGCCTTGGCCTTATCGATGGCGAGCGTGAGCGCGTCCATCGCCGCCTGCGGATAGGACCCGATCGCCTTGCCCACCGAAGAGCTGCGCTGAACCGCTGCGACATCGTCCAAGTAGAATCCGAGATCCGCGACGGTGTAGAAACGCTCCGGCAGGTAGAAGCAAAGCGCCGGGACGATCTCCTTCGGCGTGTCGGGCGTGGACCACGACAGCTTCAAGTTCGCGCCGCCACCGGCATTGAAATACTCGAGCTTCATCTCGTGCTTCGCCCCGGCCTCGAGATGCACCGGCGCGCTGCTTTGCTCCTTGTCCCAATCCGCCTGCCAGTGATCGATGATCAGTCGGCCATCGATCCAAAGGCGGAAGCCATTGTCGCCCACCAGATGAAAGGTGTAGTCGGCGCTACCCGGCGCGGCGATCTGTCCTGACCAACGGATCGCTGTGGAATCCGAGGTCCCCACCGCCTGCCGCAACTGCGGCACAAGGTCTGCGAAAGCGATGCTGTTGTGGGTCGTGATCTGCCGCAGGCTGTCGAAGGGATGGCTGTCCGAGCTGGCGTAAAAGTCGGCACGCAAGCCGTGAGCCTCCTGCGCGCTTCCTGCGCGGGGAGTGAACAGCACCACGAGTGCGACGATGATGAAGGCAAACGGACGAGGCTCCATGGTGAGACCGATAGGGGTCTCGCTTGTTCTATGTGTCAACCGTAATCCATAAGTCAACTCTGGCCGCGCTCCAGCTCAGGATGGATGTGCCGCACCTGTTGCCGCTCCTTGGTATTTCCTTCGGCTTCCAGAATGATTTCACGGCCCGGCACCGGAAATTGGTTCCATTGATACATCAGGCCTGCCGGGCCCTACGCCATCGCGTACTTGCCTCTCCGCTTGTAGGGGTCTAGCCTGACATTGCTGTCCCCTCCCCCTCATGAAACGCCGCATTTGCCTCGCCTGGTTTGGCGATATTGACACCCCTCCCCGTAGCCGGTCCTCCGCCGGCCACCTTGGTTCTCCGGAGTCTGCCTCCACCCCTGCGGAATCGCGTCCCTCCCGACCGGGCCTGAAGGACCGGACGGAGGAAAAGGCCGCGCGCCGCGGGAAGCGGTGAGTGCGGCTTAACCGATCACGTAGTCCTTCCCTGGCTCCGGGATGATCGTCTCCGTGCCGGGCAGCTTCTCCTTGAGCTGCGCCACGAACCAAGCCGTGGCCTTCGGATCGCCGTGAACCAGGAAGGCCTTTGTGGGCTTCACCTTCAGGATGTATTCCAGCAGGGATTCCCGCGTGGCGTGGCCGCTGAAGTCGAAGATCTCCATCTCGCATTTCCGCGCGACGGCCGGGCGCTTGGGATCGAGCACCACCTTGTCGCCCGTCTGCCCGGCGCGGATGTGACCGGCGGGTGAGTCCGGATCCGCGTAGCCCACGAAGTGGATCGAGTTCTTCGGATTCTCCAGGAAGCCGGCTTGGGCGAATTGGTTCGAGACCGTGTTCTCGCTCATCATCCCGCTGGAGAGGCAGTAGATGGAGCCCTGCTGGAGTGGCAGCGGGCCCTTGCGCTTCTTGGTACCGGCTTCCAGGTCCATGTCCTCCAGGATGTGGAAGCTATCGTCGCTGCGGCGGGTCCGGCCCTTCGCGAACTTGTCGTAGATCACCGTCATCTTGGTGCTCAGGCCGCCGATGAAGATGGGGGTCTTCCGCGGGATGATCCCGCGCTTCTTGAAGCGGTGGAGCATGGTCAGGATCTCCTGGGTCTTGCCCATGGCGAAGACCGGGATCAGCACGCTGCCGCGGCGCTCCAAGGTGCGGGCGATCGCATCTGCGAAGCGCTGCTCTTCATCCTGACGCGTGTAGTCCGGCCGCCGCTCGCTATCGCCGCGGGTGGTCTCGATGATCAGGGCATCCACGTGGTCCTCCGGGAAGACTGCGCCCTTGATCAGGGTGGAGTCCTCGAAATTCACATCCCCCGTGTACATGACCGTGTGGCCATTGCACTTCATGGTGATGCCGGTGGAGCCGAGCACGTGGCCGGCATCGTGGAAAATCGCGCGGACGTTCCCGGCATCGTCCAGGTCGAAGGGGCGCTCCATCGCCCGCGTCTCGAACTGGCGCTCGGCCTCATCGATATCGCGGTGGGTGAAGAGCGGGTATTCCGTCAGGCCCAGCTCCACGCGCTTGGCCTGCATCACGTTCACGGAATTGTGGAGCATCGCCGCGCCGAGCTGGGCCGCCGCGGGGGAGAAGAAAGCCTTGGCCTGCGGCTGCTGGCTTAGCAGCACCGGCAGCGAGCCGATGTGGTCCAGGTGGGCGTGGGTCACCACGACCGAATCCACGGAGCCTTCCTCCAGCAGATCGTAGCGCGGGATGCCCTTCAGGCCGTCCTGCTTCGGGTGCAAGCCGGCATCCAGGACGATCCGAGCCGTGCCGGTATCAAGGAGGTAGGAATTGGCGCCGATTTCGGCGTGGCGGCAAAGACTGCGGAAAACCATGTTCAAATGAAGCGAAGCGAAAAAGGCGTCTCGCCCCGCCGACCATGGGGGAGGGGAGGGAAATGTCGAATGCCGAATTCGCGGGGGGATTTGGAGGAACGAACCGCGGAGGCGCGGAGGTCGCAGGGGGAATCGCGGAGAAAGGCAAAGGGCGAACATCGAACTTCCGACATTGAACGTCGAAGTGGAAAGGCAGAAGGGAACCGCCAAGGCGCCAAGTGCGCCAAATTTCGGAAGGGTGCGCCGCGGGATGGAGTGCCGCTCTGCGAGCGACATTTCCAAGGACCGGCTTCTCTCCAGAAGCCAGTCCTCCGCCGCAACCTACTTCTCCCGCTCCTTTACCGGCGGCGGCTCATAAGCACCCACGATAGGCTTCATCCACTCCGGCCAAGGGGCCTTCTCGGACTCTGCCTGCCATTCCTTCAGCGCCGGGGTCTCGGGGCGCTGGACGTCGCGGTAGGCGTAGACGGAGCCTTGGCAGAGGACTTCCTTCCCATCCGCGCCCGGGTAGCGGATCAGCAGCAGCCGCGGCCGGGCCGTGGCGGCGTGGTAGGCCTGGGTCTTCCCCGGGCTGGCCAGCGTGGCGTAGCGGACGATGCGGGGCGCGTCGTCGTGCGGATCGAGGTAGCTGTTGCCCCCGTAAAACATGAGATCCGCCAGCCGGTGACCGTACTCGGTCAGGAAGAACTCGTCATTCTTGTTCCAGGCCTGTCCGGAGAGTTGCTTCTCCGCGAGGGTCTGCAGCCGGTAGCAGGTGGTCGCCAGCTTCCAGAGCTTCGGGCCGGGGTCCTGGCCGTCGTTTGGACATTCCATCAACAACTTCGAGACCGCGGCCGGCTCTCCCTTCCAGTAATCCTTGAGAAAGCTCCCGATCGCTTCCGCCAACTCCAGGCAGTCGCCTTTCATATACAGCGACCAGCCGAGAATCGCCGTTTCCCCCTCCTTCTTGAAAAGACGGTCGACTTGCCCGCGGTCTACGCCCAGCGAAGAGGATTTCCGCTCCAGCTCCTCCCGTGTGAGTTTGGCGGCCTCTCTCAGCCCCTCGGCCCAGAGATCCAGGCGGATGGCGATCGCGTCGGCGGTCGTCGCCTTGAGGCCTGCATTGCTGGAGAAGTCCCCCGCGAGTTCCTCTGCGGCCTCCCCGAGCTTGAGGAAGAACTGAGGCACCGGTTCCACGAAGCCGGCTGGACGCTCCTGCTCCATGCCCAGATAGCTTGAGTCGTCCCGGCTGCCGAGTTGGACGGCATAGCGATACTCGGTCCAGCTCCCGAGTGTGGTGTTGAGCTGCTTGCGGGACCACGCCTCGGAGCGGAAGACAGCAGGGCTGCGTGGATCGGCATCATTGAGGGCCATCAGGGCTCCCATGAGATACGGAGTCCAATCACGGAGTTCAGGGCGCGCGGCCCGCTTGCGGAGCGGATCCGGGAGCCGGGATGCGGCCAGTGAATTGCCGAGGCCTGCTGCCAGAAACTCCGAGGTTTTCTCCGGGCACTTCTCCTTGAGAAGCTCGCGGGCAGTGTTGCTGCCGTAGGGGATGAATGCCGGGAGCAGCCGGACGAATCCCTCATGCCTGAGCCTTTCTCCGATCTCCTTCCTCCACTCCTCCACCTGTTCCAGCGGAATGGGTACCCCGCCGGTTCTGTCCTGGAAGATCTGGAAGATCCCGCTCTCCTCATCTCCATACCGCGAGGTTTCGGTGAAGACATTCAGGGTGCGCTCATCGATTCCAGCCATGGCGAAGAGGAGATGCTCGGCCATCGCCCGGGTGGGATTGTCGTGGGTATCCACCCGCATTTCCTGGAGCCACTTCCGGCAGCGGTGATAGCGCCCCATGAGGGCGGAGCCTCCGCCAAATGAGCCGGGATCGAAGGCGTGATAGTTCACATAGGGGTTTTTCGGATCTCCCGGTCCGAGCCACGCGGGGACGTGGGTGCCTGCCCCGGAGAGGACCAACTCTTCCTCTGCCTTTACCTTGGCCTTCTCCGCTTCGGTAGTGCCTTCCGGGAACTCTCCGGAGAGCAGCTTCCAAGCAGTGGCGAGCAGGAGCCGGGCGCGGCGCAGGCCTTCCACGTCTTCCCCCTTCTCGGAGAGCGGCTTGGTCGGCAAGCGCTGCCAAAGCTCCGGTAAGCAGCGGCGCAACTCCGCCAGCTTCGCGATGTCCTGCCGCGCACAGTATTCCTCGAAGACCCGGTGATAGGCCATCAGGATGCTATCGCTGGTGATGAAGGCGGGATGCTGTGGCTCGATGTAAGCGGAGAAGCCCTGCTTGAGCGGCTTGTCGATCACCACGAAGCCATTGGCCTCCAGCTTGGCTTGGGCTTCGGGACTGGGTTCAAGCTTCCCCCACGGCGGCTGCGCGGTAGCGGCGGCAATCGAACACGCGAGCACGGGGAGCCATCTCATCCTGTCATGCCATCAGGCAGGCGATGGCGCGGCAAGCGGGCCTCGGTGAATTTCTCGTGGAGTGCCGCTCCCCGAGCGCCATTTCCAAGGACTGGCTTCTTCCAAGAAGCCAGTCCACCACATCTACTCCTCCCCCTCCTTCTCCACCGGCGGCTCGTAGGCACCCACCACCGGCTTCATCCACTCTGGCCATGCCGACTTCTCCGCCACGGCCTGCCACTCTGCGCGGTTCGGCGTGTGGTCTGCCGTGACGTGGCGGAAGGCATAGACCGAGCCCTGGCAGCGAAGGACCTTGCCCTTCCCGTCGGGGTAGTCGATCAGCAGCAGCCGCGGCTGGGAGACCGCGGCGTGGTGGTTCTGGATCTGGCCATCCGGGTCCACAAGGGTCGCATAGCGGACGATCCGCGGGGCATCGTTCCGCGGGCTGAAGTAGCTGTTGCCCTCGTAGAACATCAGCCAGCCGAGGGTCATGCCGTACCCCTCAAGGAATTTCTTGTGATGCTCCTCCCACGGGCGGCCGGCGAGCTGCCGTTCCGCCATGGCTTCCAGCTTGAAGCAGGTCGCCGCCAGACGTTCCAGGCGCGGGGTCAGGATGTCCTCGCTGCCCGCCATTTGCTCATCCAGCCGCTTCACCGCTGCAGGCTCGCCCGCCCACCAGGACTTGAGGAAGGCGGCCAGCTTCGGTGCCAGCTTGGCGCAGTCCCCGGGATCGGAGCAACTCCAGCCATATTCCTTGTCCCCGCCCGGGATCAGGCGATTCAGGAGATCCCGGTCCGGTGTGATTTTGAAACTGAGGTGGAAGGCTTCGCCGCTTTCCGGGTCTTTCACGGCGCGGATCTTTTCCAGCGTGGCGAGGTGCCCTTGAAGCCGGATCGCGGCCACTGCGGCGGCAGCCCGCGGCGATTGAAGTTCCTTCCGCTTCCACGCCAGGCCCTCGGCCGATTCCCCGAGCAGGTGGTAGAAAGCTGGCAGCGGCTCCACGAAGCCCGGCTCGGTCAGCGGCTCGCTCGCCCAGTTCACCTCCTCCCGGGTGCCGATCTGCAGGGCGTAGCGGAACTCCGTCCAACTTCCCAGGGTCGCGTTCAGTTGCTTGCGCTTCCATGCCTCCGAGCGCAGTAGCTCCGGCAGGCGCTCGTCATCGCTGGTATTCAGGGCGCGCAGGGCGGCGTAGTAGGGGGGCAGTGTCTTGAAATCCGACCAATCCTTCAGGACCAAGTCCTCGCTGCGGGCGCACTCCTGGACCTTGGGCGCGAGCAGGCTGGCGGCGAAGCCATTGCCAAAGGCGAAGCCGACGGCCTCCGGGCTTTGTGCGGCGAGCTTCGGGTCCTGCTGCATGAGGCTGCGGGTGATCCCGCTGCCAGCCGGGAGCCAGACATCCCCGATCCGCCAGCGGCTGCCGCCTTCCATGCGCTCCTTCACGTAGTTCCTCCACTCGGGAAGTTCGGCGGGATCCTCCGGCGGAGCGGCAAGTCTCGGGAGATGCCGCAGCAATCCGGGTTTGAAAGCACAGGGCGTGAAGAGATTGTCCAGCATGGGCCGCCACTTCTTTCCCGTTTCCTCGTAGCTGCTGGCGATGAAGCCGACCGCCGCCAAGGTGGAATCATCGGCGGGGTCTAGGGGCATTTCCTGCAGCCACTTGCGGAAGCGGTAGTAGCGCTCCAGGGCCTCGTTGCCCTCGAAAAGTCCGGCTGGCAGGAAGGCGCTGTAACTCACCAGGTCATCCGGTGCGGGCTGCGGCAGGATCCACGCGGGCAGCGTGTTGCCCTCGCCCTTCTCCACCCGCGCCACCTCCACGCTGACTTCCTCCCGCTCCTTGTCACTCACACCCGGCGGGAGATTGCCCGTGAGCAGCCGATAGGCAGTGGCCACGATCAGGCGGGCGCGATGATGCCCCTTGGCCATGACCTCATCCGCCTTGGCCGGGGGCTTCTTCGGCAGGCCCTTCCAAATCTCCGGCCAGAAGTCCCGGAAGCTGACGAGCTGGGCCGCCTCCCCTTGGCCCACGTATTCCTCGAAAATCCGGTGGTAGGCCATCAAGATGCTGTCGCTGGTGATGAAGACCGGACGAGGCGGATCGATGTAGGCGGAGAAGCCTTGGTTGAGGGGCTTGTCGAGCACGACCAAGCCATACTTCGTCAGCGTGAGCTTGGCCTCGCTGCTGAGTTCCTTGTCGGGATCGCGATCGATCTGCGCCGTGGCGGGACCAAGCAGGGCAAGGCTGCAGGCGAGAACCGGAAACCATCTCTTCATCCTGACATGCCAGCAGCCAAGGAATGATGCGGCAAGCGGGCTTCGGTGAAATTCCGGTGCGGCGGCCCGGGGCACTTCCGTCTCATCTCATTCCTCTAGGAGGTATGAGATGAGACGGAAAGGGCGGGGATGGGCGGGAATTGGACGCGCTCAAGCGAAGAGCTCCGCGAGGGAAATGCTCAGGGCGGGCAGGCTCAGCGCCTGGAGATTGGCTTCTCCCTCAATGACGCTGCGTTCTAGGTAGCTGCCGTTCTCCGGCTGGCGGTAGATCTCCACCCGGCGCTCGGTGGCGAGGATGATCCAGTATTCCCGCACGCCTGCCTCGGCGTAGAGAGATGCCTTTTCCCGGTCGAGAGCTGCACAGAATGCGGAGATCTCCACAACCAGCAGGGTCCTTGAAGGGTGGTGTTGGAGAAAATCGGAGTGCTTGCCACGCACCAAGGCGAAGTCCGGCTCGGGCTCCGAGTCGGCAAAGGTGAGGGGCTCGTAGCGCCGCAGAATCGCGTCTCCCGATAGATGGGGCTCGAGCAGTTCCTCGAGCCGCCGCGCCACGGTGCAATGAAGGGGAGACTTTCGCTCCTTCTCCAAGAACAAGCCGCGGATCAATTCGGTGCGGCGTCCCTTGTCGTTGAACTCGGGGTTGGTGATACTCGGCCACCGAGATCGAAGACACGCGGGCGCGGATCTCCGGGATCTCAAGGATGTCGAAGGCTGCGCCCATCCTGGTCAGGATAGGCGGATCGTGATTTGGGGCAAGCTCCCGGGGGGGCACAGCCTCACCCCCTACTTCTCCACCACCTTCAGCACATCCGCCGCCTGCTGGTCGGTGGAGGCGGCCAGGTCTTTCCAGACGAGCTTGCCGTCCTTGAAGAGGAAGGACTGGCGCTTGGTCACGCCGCTGTCGTGCGGCACGCCGAAGGCATCGGCCACCTTGGCATCCTTGTCGGCGAGCAGGGTGAAGGGCAGCTTGTACTTGTCCTTGAAGGCCTTCTGCGCGTCCTCCCCGTCCAGGCTCACGCCGTAGACTGCGACCTTCTTGTCGGTCAGGGTGGCGTAGGCATCCCGGAGCGAGCAGGCTTCCTTGGTGCAGCCCGGGGTATCGGCCTTCGGGTAGAAATAGACGAGCGTGTAGCCCTTGGCACCGGCCTCGGCGAGTTTCACTTCCTTGCCGTCCTGATCCTTCGCCGTTACGGCGGGCAGGGCGGCTCCGGTTTCGAGGGGTGCGGCGGAAAGGGACATGGTGGTGGCGGTGGCGGTGAAAACGATGGCGGCGAGCGGGCGGAGGAAGGAGTTCATGGGATTGAAGTCAGGGTGGAGAGTGGCACCGGATTCCGCGCCTGCAAGAGCACGATTTTTCAATGGACAGAAGCCGCCGCGGGCGCTACTGCCTTCGCCCCGCCCGCAAGGGTGGACCGACATTTGGTAACGGCAGAGTAGCTCAGGGGTAGAGCAGAGGACTCATAAGCCTTTGGTCGGCGGTTCAAATCCGCCCTCTGCTACCAGATGTTTGCGGGTAGTCAGGGCGCGTTGAGTTTCGCTTCAAGCTCCTCAATGATGGCCGGTGACAGACGGAATGTGGTCTTCTGGAGACGAGAGATTGCACTGTGAAAGTCTAGCAAGCCCTCCCTTGCGGCTTCCAAGAGGACGCCTGCAGTCCCGGTGATGATGATGGACAGTGATGTCGAAATCCGCCGGGCCGGCAGATCGTCCACCAGCAGAAGCGCGCTGTTGCCCGCATGCCAAGCGAAGGTGATCGCCGCTGCTTCGCCAGCACCGAGTTCTGCGACTTCCGGAAGAAGAGGCGATGGGTCCGGCACGATATCGACCCAAGCCGGAGGGTTGGCGATCCATCTCTGCAAGGCAGAGGGAGCATTCGGGTGAGCTGCCTCACGGGCCACGGAGGAGGGAACGACGATCCGCCCGTAAAGATTCGCAAGAACCTCGAGGTGCCCGATTTCCGGAAGGGCCGAGAGAGGGGAATTGTCCGAGACGACGATCACTTCCGCCTTATGGAAAACTTGGCCGCGTTCTCCGCGTCGGTGAGTATCTCATCCACCGTCAGACAGTTCCAGGCATCGTGATCGGCCAGGAATCTCTGTGTGTCCCAACGAGATTCATGACCCAAGAGTTCCCCGATCTGGCGCATCGACATCTTTGCGGCCTTGTAGGATTCGACGGCAAAGACCTCCAGGAGCTCCCGCCCCACGACTTCCGGGCTGCGGCCCTCGGCCACGGAATCGGGAATTTCAAGGGTCAGGGTCATGCCCTGAGCTTAGCTCCCTGCGCAAGCTCCTGCAAGCTTGTGGGTCAGAGGGTATCCAGCTCCCGGCCTCACTCCGGTTGCCGCAAGAATGCGCGGGCTTCAGAGGTGCCTTGCACCTCGACAGCGCTTGGCGGGCGTGTCAATCCACTCCACATGAAACGGCGGACCTCCCCTTTGGTGCCCATCCTCCTTTTATTGGCGCTCCTGATTTATCTGGCGAGTCATGGAGTCAGGTTGCGGAATGCTGGTCCCCCGCCCTCTCCGGCAGCAGCCAGCGGCCCCATGGTATCCCGGCCCGCCGAGGAGTTCGCGGAATGGCGGGCAAAATCCCGCACCCGCGAGCCCGGTCCAGCGGAGATGGAGGCCGGCCTCCGCCTCGCCGCGGCGCGCAAGGCACAGATGCTGGAATGGATGGCCAGCGATCCGGCCCGCGCCTTGGACGAGGCCATTTCCCGCAGCGAGTACGCGGCCTTGCCGGAGGCGCTGAAGCCCTATTTTGAGAGGCCCTTCAATGAAGTCGCAAGCCTGCGGGTGATGCCGGTTTGCGCGCCCGGCCCGGAGCGGGAGCCGGTGCGCACATTGCTTGCCGGGGGCAAGACCTACCGCGCCAGCGTGACGGGCCGGCGCAAGACCCAAGGCAGCAAGGAAGACACCCCGCTCGCCGGCATCACGCTGGACGGTCGGGCGGTGCTGCGTGAGCACGCTTTCGAGAAGCTCGGACCGGACGATCTCAAGGTTTTGGGCAGCTTGCCCTCCGGTCAGGCAGATCCGGACCGGGACTACGCCAGCGGCGCGAAGCTGGGCTCCGGCCAAGTGACGGCCATGGCTGGCGGAAAGCTCTATCACTTCGCCAGCGGGGAGGCGCTCGATGCCTTCAATGTCCGGCTCTCGGCGCTCGATGACCGGCCCGGCCCCTTGGCCGGCTCACGGGTGGTCCTGGCCTCGCCCGGTGGCTCCGGCTCCGGGGATGGCGGCTTCCCCTGGGACGAGGCCGAGGACGAAACCTACAAGCTCGCCAGCGCTTGGACGGAGACGCCCAAGAAGGTCTTCTTCATCCGCGTCGATTTCCCGAATCTCCCCGGCCCGTCCGCCAGCGAGGCGCAGCTCGAAGCCATCCTCAATGGCCCGGTCGCCACCAGTATCGCGCAGATGTCCTACGGCAAGACCAGCATCACCGGGGAGGCGAGCCCGATGGTGGTGCGCATGCCCCAGCCCTACGACTACTACACCGCCGGAGAGAAGAATGACCAGCTCCACGCGGATGCGAGCGCTGCCTACGAGGCCATCGCCGGGCTCGGGTCACTGGGCAACTACGACATCGTCGGCGTGCACTTCAGCAGCATCTCCATGACCTCGGACGGCGGCCTCTATGCGGGGCTCGCCATTTTGGGAGGGACGAAGATGTGGATCCAGGGCACGATCGCCTACTCCACCTTCGTCCACGAACTTGGCCACACCTACGGGCTCCACCACGCCAGCTTCTGGCAGACCACGAATGGCACCGTGCTCGGTCCACCCGCGACCCTGGATGAATACGGTGACCCCTTCGACGTGATGGGCAGCGGCCAGGACGTCACCGTCAATCACTACAGCGCCAGCGGGAAAAGCCGCCTGAATTGGCTGACCCCCGCCCAAATCTCCGGCGCGAGCTCCGCGGGGAATTCCGGGATCCGGCGGATCTACCGCTTCGATGACCCCGGCACTACCGCCTCCCCGCGGGCGGCGCTGGCCCTGATCCCATCCACGGCGGATTCCTACTGGATCGGCTACCGCGCCGGCGTCACCAGCAATTCATCCCTTCAAAACGGCGCCTACATCACCCTGCAGAAGGACGGCATTCCCCAGACACTGCTCCTGGACCTCACGCCCGGCTCCGCAGGGGGGAAAAATGACTGTGCCCTGCCGCTGGGCAAGACCTACTCCGATCCTGGCGGCGGCGTGCACATCACCCCGGTCGCCAAGGGTGGCAGCGGCGCGGATGCTTGGCTGGATGTGAATCTCCAGGTCGGCTCCTTTACCGGCAATACGGCTCCCACCTTGAGCGTGAATGCGCCCGCCACCGCGGTTGCCCGCCAAGCGGTCTCCCTGTCCGTGACGGCGAGCGATCCCGATGGTGACCCGCTTCTCTACCAGTGGGACTTCGGCGACGGGAATACCGCCTTGGTCAATGGCACGGCGAGCACCGGGCACCTGTGGGCGGGCGGCGGAACCTTCCTGGTGAAGGTGACGGCCAATGACATGAAGGGCCACAGCAGCACCGCGAGCGCTACCATCTCGATCACCGATCCGATCGCGACCTGGACCAGCGTGCCCACGCCGATCGTCTTCGATGTGATCCACTATCTCGGCGGGCGCTTTATCGGCACGAGCTCGGCCGGCTATTACTTTTCCGCCGATGGAGTGAACTGGGAGCGGATCTTCAGGGGCGGCAGCTTGAACTATAGCCCCGGGCCGATGGCCTATGACGGTGACGTGTTCGTCGCCTCGTCCACTTCGAATTACTTTTACTCCCGGGATGGGAGGCTGTGGGAGGCCGCTGACCCGCTCCCCACGCAGATCAGGATGACGGAGATGGTAAGCGCCCCGGGGAAATTCGTGGGGGTGGCGAAGGGTTACAGCCTGATCTCCGCGAATCAGGGAAAGTCCTGGCAGCCCTATCCCATTGCGGGCAATCCGGATTTGAGCGGTGTCGCTTACGGCAATGGTATCTTCGTCGCCGCCGGCCGCACCGGGGATTTTTTCTCGGGATTCGCCGATTTGAGCCCTGCCCTGTACACCTCCCCGGATGGGATGACCTGGACGCGCCGCGCCCTCCCGGCCACCCTGCCTTACACGGCGAAGATCTCGGGCGTACAGTTTGTGGACGGGGCCTTCTACGCCTTCGGCGACCAGACCGGCATCCTGCGCTCCAACGATGGGTTGAATTGGACCGTGGTGCTCGCGGCGAGCGAGGTGCCGAATGGTAGCGGCGGGACCATGCCCATCCGCAGCCTCACCCATGCTCCGGGCTTCTTCATTGCGGCGGCGGGCTCCAGCCCCACTTTTTCGAACCTGTTCTTGGTCTCCCTGGATGGACAAACGTGGACGCGGGGTTCTGCTGCCTCCCCTGGACCGAATCCCCTCTATGCGGATGGAAGGCTGGTCTCCGCGAAAACGCACGGGCCTTCCGCCTCACCGGTGTTCTACTCCACGGGCACGCTCCAGCCGGCAAACCAAGCGCCCACCGCCACGGTTGATGCCCCGGTCACCTGCGCGGCGCGGGTGCCGGTCTTGTTCCGCTCGCAAGCCACCGATCCGGATGGTGATCCGCTGACCCTGCTCTGGGATTTCAACGATGACACCGCCATGGAGAAGACCGCCAGCTGTTACCACAGCTTCCTGGTGGGAGGGACTTACCAGGTGAAGTTCCGCGCGATCGACCAGCGCGGCGGCCTGACCACGGTGACGAAGACCGTGACTGTGGAGGACCCCTTGGCAAGCTGGACGAAGCTCACCATTTCCCCGCCCAGTGGCTTCCGGTCCATGGCTGCAGGCGGCGGCAGGATCGCCGCGGTAGGATATGGCGGAGGTTACCAGGCCTCCTCGGACGGGGTGACTTGGACGGGCGGCAAGCTCGGCGCAGGCGATGCCACTTCCATCGAGCAAGTCATCCATGACGGGAGCCAATTCGTGGCCTGTGGCTGGGATCGGGTGAACAACACGAACAAGGGGGCCATCTACACCTCGCCGGACGGGGTGACTTGGACCCGCCGTTATCAGGACGGGATCGAGCTATACTCCCTGGCCGCGGGAGGAGGCCACTACGCCGCAGGAGGCGACAACAGCACGATCCTGACTTCAAGCGATGGCATCACCTGGTCCCCCGTGCTCGGTGTGAGCGGGCAGCCCGGGGTCTTCTACAGCATGGCTTATGGAGACGGCCGCTTTTTGGCAGTCGGAAGCCGCTCGAGTGCTGGCTTGGCGATGACCTCGCCGGACGGGACCACTTGGACCAATACCAGTAGTGGCTTCGGATCCTACCATCCCTACATGGTGCTGGAGGCTTTTCACACGGGAGACAAGTTCCTCTGCACTGCGTCCGAGAGTCAGGCGGGCTTCACGGGCGACATTCTCTCTTCCTCGGATCAAGGGGCGACTTTCAAGCGGACGGGAGCGGCGCTGAGCTACCTTCAATGCTTCGCCCGTGGCAATGGTGTGAACCTGTGTTGCGGGATGATCAATGCGAGCAACCCGGCAAACATGATCTCCAGCGACGGGATCGTGTGGCGTTTCCTCCCCAATCCTCCGCCGCAGCAACGGACGGGAGCCGCCTACTTCAACGGCCGCTTCTACATGGCGGGCCAGGACGGCACGATCTGGCGCTCCGGCGAGATGGCCCCGGCAGCCGGGGCGGGCTATGCCGGCTGGGCGGCCAGCCGCTTCCCGGAAGGCGGCCCGCTGGCCGGGCCAGACGCGGACTTCGATGGGGACGGTCTGCCGAACCTGGCGGAGTATGCCGGCGGCAGCGACCCTCGCGACGCGCAGGACCACGGCGGCTTCACGGCCCAGGTGGCCGGGGACTTCTTCACCATGAGCATCCCCAAGGCCGGCGGTGTGGGCGACGTGGCCTGCCACGTCGAGTACTCGGCGGATCTGGGCGCTTGGAGCGGGCAGGGAGTCCAAGTCGTGGAGGACAGCAGCGAGCGCCTGGTGGCGAGGGTGCCGGCCGCGGGGCGGAGGGGCTTCCTGCGGGCGGTGTTCAGCTTGAAGTGAGGAGTCCCCTCATGATTGCGGTGCCTGCCCCTCCCTCATGCTCCTCTCTGGCAGCCTGGGGCACCCCGAGCCGACGGGAGGGGAGCGGGGGGCGGCGTTTCGCCAGCATTCGGTCGGGGAGGGGAAGAGGGGCCAAGGGCGGGATGAGATGAGACGGAAAAGGGGAGGGGAGCCGGGGAAATTTCTTCCCCGGAGTTTCGAGAACTCCGCCTCGGTTCTTTTAAATATCGGGGGTGGGAGCCGCTTTCCGGGGTCCGGAACGTCGGGCCGGCTGAAGCCGGAGCACCCCGTCGCTGGCGCGTTAAGCGATTCTCTTCCAAGAGGTCAGGCTTGGCGGGGCAGGGCGCTGGCATACCACAAAAGATCCCCTCGCATCTCTAAAAAATCAGCCCTTGCGTAGTGCTTTTCTCAGTGAAAATTTTCTCGAAATAGGTCTTGCCACCAAGGTCGCGATGCCTAGATTCGCCGCCCCACATCGCCACCCGCCAACCGGCGTATCAATTAGCCAAGCGGGCGGCTTCATTCTCCAAACACTATCGGGTGCAGCTCCGGATAACAGGCTCCTGCGAGGGATTTATCGCTCGCTTCCTGCCCGGTACTGCCCTTGAGCGCAAACCGAACCACGCAGGAATCCCATGCCGACCATCAATCAGCTCGTCCGTAAAGGACGGCAGACTCCGACCGAGAAGTCGAAGTCTCCGGCGATGACCAATTGCCCGCAGCGCCGCGGCGTCTGCCTCCAGGTCATGACCCGCACGCCGAAGAAGCCGAACTCGGCTCTCCGGAAAGTGGCGAAGGTCCGCCTCACCAATGGCTACGAAGTCATCGCCTACATCGGCGGTGAAGGCCACAACCTCCAGGAGCACTCCATCGTGCTCGTCCGCGGCGGTCGTGTGAAAGACCTTCCCGGTGTGCGCTACCACATCGTCCGTGGTTCGCTCGATACCCTCGGCGTGGACAAGCGCCGCCAGAGCCGCTCGAAGTACGGTGCCAAGCGTCCGAAGCCGGGCCAGGCCGCAGCTCCTGCCAAGGGTGGCAAGGGCGGCAAGAAGTAATCGCGCGCCGTAATCCTTAATCCTTTCCGACAAGACCATGTCACGCCGCAAGCGCACTTTCCACAAGCCCGACCGCCGGGATTCCCGCTACGACAGCTCCCTCGTGGGTCACCTGATTTCCAAGGTGATGCTCGATGGCAAGCGGTCCCTCGCGGAACGCATCGTCTACGCCGCCATCGACAAGGCGAGCGAAGGCGTCGATACCGTTGATCCGCTCGAGGTCGTCACCCGCGCGATCGAGAACGCCAAGCCGCGCGTGGAAGTGAAGAGCCGCCGTGTCGGTGGCGCCACCTACCAGGTGCCGCTGGAAGTGAACCCGGATCGTTCCGAGTCTCTGGCCCTGCGCTGGATCGTCGGTTACGCCCGCGGCCGCAAGGGCACCCCGATGCACGTGGCCCTGGCCAACGAGCTGAAGGACGCCGCCAACAACCAAGGCTCCTCCGTCCGCAAGCGCGACGACGTGCACAAGATGGCCCAGGCCAACCGCGCCTTCGCCCACTTCCGCTGGTAAATCCGTCAAAGGGGAGTTCCTTCCCCATTCCGCCATGTCTTCCAATCCCAACAGTCCTGATCGACCGTATCCGCTTGAGCGGACGCGGAACATTGGGATTGCGGCGCATATCGACGCCGGGAAGACCACGCTCACGGAGCGCATCCTCTTCTACACGGGGATGATCCATAAGATCGGCGAGGTGCACGATGGTGCCGCCACGACCGACTGGATGGAGCAGGAGCGGGAGCGCGGCATCACGATCACTTCCGCCGCCGTGACCACCAAGTGGTTCCAGCGCGCGGAAGAAGGCGTGACCAAGCTCTTCCCGAAGGAGGAGCAGCGCATCAACATCATCGATACCCCCGGCCACGTGGACTTCACCGCTGAGGTCGAGCGCTCCCTGCGGGTGCTCGATGGTGCGATCGTCGTCTTCGACGCTGTCGCCGGGGTGCAGCCCCAGACCGAGACGGTCTGGCGCCAGGCGACGAAGTACAACGTGCCGCGGATCGTGTTCGTCAACAAGATGGACCGCATCGGCGCGAACTTCAACAACGTGGTCCACGAGGTGAAGGACAAGCTCGGTGCGAATGCCGTGCGCGTGCTGATCCCGATCGGTGCCGAGGATTACCTCACCAGCCAGATCGACGTGGTGAACCAGAAGGAAGTCCACTTCAACGACGACGACAAGTTCGGCTCGACCTACGATGTGCGCGAGCTGTCCGCCGATCAAAAGCTGATCGCCGAGGAAGCCTACGCTGAACTCGTCAGCGCCGTGGCCGATGTGGATGAGCAGATCGGCGAGAAGTTCCTCATGGAGGAGCCGATCTCCAAGGAAGAGCTCAAGCAAGGCATCCGCCGCGCCACGATCGCGAACAAGCTGGTGCCCATCGCCGGTGGTTCCGCCTTCAAGAACAAGGGCGTCCAATACCTCATCGACGCCGTCGTCGACTACCTGCCGAGCCCGCTGGATATCCCGGCTGCAGTCGGCATGAACCCGGACAACGAGGAAGAGAAGATCGAGGTCCACACCAGCGACCACGAGAAGTTCTGCTCGCTGGCCTTCAAACTCTGGGCGGACAAATTCGTCGGCAAGCTGGTCTTCTTCCGCGTCTACTCCGGCGTCATCAAGAAGGGCGACACGGTCTACAACCCGCGCACCCGCCGCTCCGAGCGAGTCGGCCGCTTGATCCAGATCCAGGCTGACGAGCATAAAGACATCGATGCCTGTTACGCTGGCGACATCGCCGCGATGGTCGGGATCAAAAACGTCACCACCGGTGACACCCTGGCCAAAGAAGGCTACGACGTCGTTCTCGAACCTCCCACTTTCCCGGATCCCGTCATCTCCATGGCGGTTGAGCCCAAGACCAAAGCCGACCAGGAAAAGCTGGCCCTCGCCCTGGCCCGCCTGTCGGAAGAGGACCCTACTTTCCAGGTCAAGACCGACGAAGAAACCGGCCAGACCATCATCTCCGGCATGGGCGAGCTCCACCTGGAGATCATCGTCGACCGCCTGAAGCGCGAATTCAAGGTGGAGGCCAATACCGGCGCTCCTCAGATCGCTTACCGCGAAACCATCACCGGTGAAGCACCGGGCGAAGGCAAGCTGGTCAAGCAGTCCGGCGGCCGCGGCCAGTATGGCCACGTGCGCCTGGCCGTCCGCCCGAACGAAAAGGGCAAGGGTCTCACCATCGACAACAAGATCGTCGGCGGTGAAATCCCGAAGGACTTCCACAACGCCGTCTTCAAGGGCGTGAAGGAATCCATGACCAATGGCATCGTCGCCGGTTACCCGGTAATCGATGTGCATGTGGACGTGCTTGGCGGTTCCTTCCACGAAGTGGACTCGAACGAGAACGCCTTCACCATGGCGGCCATCTTCGCCATGAAGGACGCCTTCAAGAAGGCCAAGCCGATCCTCCTCGAGCCCATCATGGCCGTGGAAGTCTCCACCCCGGATGACTACCAGGGCGATGTGATGGGCGACCTGAACCGCCGCCGCGGCCAGATCCAGAACATGGAAAGCAAGGGCAAGCTCGCGGTGATCCGCGCGAATGTCCCGCTGAAGGAGATGTTCGGTTACTCCACCGACGTCCGCACCATCTCCTCCGGCCGCGCTTCCTACTCGATGACCCCGTCGCACTTCGAGCAAGTGCCGAACAACATCCTCACGCAGATCGTCAGCGATCGCGGCCACTAACCAATTTAATCCGACATCTCCAACCAATCCACCGCCATGGAAAACCAGAAGATCCGCATCCGCCTGCGCGCTTTCGATCACCGCGCCATCGACCGTTCCGCCGCGGAGATTGTTGAAACCGCGAAGCGCACGGGTGCCAAGGTGGCCGGCCCGATCCCGCTTCCGACCCGCATCGAGAAGTTCTCCGTGAACCGCTCCGTGCACGTGAACAAGAAGTCCGCCGAGCAGTTCGAGATCCGCACTCACAAGCGCGTGCTCGACATCGTCGATCCCACCGCCCGCACCGTCGATGAGCTGAAGAAGCTCAACCTGCCCGCCGGTGTCGACATCGCCATCCGCATCTGAGCCACGCCACGCTTCGCTGGATCTCAGATCTCAAATCTCAAATTTCAAATAGTCCAATCCCATGTCTCTCGGACTTCTCGGCAAAAAGCTCGGTATGACCCGCCTCTTCGACGAAGAGAGCCAGGCCATGATCCCCGTCACCGTTATCGAGGTGAGCGGCAACACCTGCCTGCAGGTCAAGACCGTCGAAAAGGACGGCTACTCCGCCGTGCAAGTCGGCTACGATGACAAGCGCGAGTCCCGCACGACCAAGCCGGCCGTCGCCCACTTCGCCAAGTATGGCTCCAAGCCGAAGTACCTGGTGAAGGAATTCCGCTTCCCCGCTGACAAGGCTGCTCCTTCCGAGCACACCGGCCTGGACACCTTCGTGAAGGACCAGTGGGTGGACGTGATCGGCACCAGCAAGGGCCGCGGTTTCCAGGGCGCCGTGAAGCGCCACGGCTTCGGTGGTCTGAAGATGACCCACGGATCCATGATGCACCGCCGGACCGGCGCCATCGGTTGCCGCTCCACCCCGGGCCGCGTCTGGAAGAACCAGAAGATGCCGGGACACATGGGTGATGTGCCGCGCACCACGCAGAATCTCAAGGTCGTGGCCGTGCGCCCCGAGGACGGCGTGATCCTGATCTCCGGTGCCGTCGCCGGTGCCAAGGGCAGCTACGTCACCATCCGCGCCGCGAAGAAGAAGATCGCCAACCCGATCTACGTGAAGCGCGTGGAAACCACCGCCAAGAAGGGCAAGTAAGCCCGGGGCGAAACCTGCACTGAACCTTTCACGCATCCCTAGTCATGCCCGCGAAAACTTTCACCGCCGACGCCGCCCAGAGCGCGAACATCCAGCTTGCTGAAGCTGACCGCGGTTCCCAGGCCGTCCACGATCTCGTGGTCGCCTACCGCGCCAACCGCCGCACCGGTTCCGCCAACTCCAAGACCCGTGGCGAAGTCCGCGGCAACAACAAGAAGATCTACAAGCAGAAGGGCACCGGTAACGCCCGTCACGGCGACAAGCGCGCCCCGATCTTCGTCGGTGGTGGCGTGGTCTTCGGTCCCCGCCCGCGCGATTACTCGAAGCACGTGACCAAGAGCGTCCGCAAGCTCGCCTTGCGCCGCGTGCTCGGTGACCTCGTCCGCGACGGCTCCATCAAGACCCTGCCGTCCTTCTCCGTCGCTGATGGCAAGACCAAGTCCTTCGTCGCCGCCGTGACCGCCGAGGTCGAGGCCAAGAAGGTCCTGATCGTCGCCGCCGGCTTCGACGACTCCACCTACCTGGCCGCCCGCAACGTGCAGTGGGTCCAGCTGGTGACCGCCGAGAGCGTGAACGTCGAGGAACTGCTCCACGCCAATTCCGTCCTGCTGGTTGAGGATGCCTTCGAGACCCTCGCCAAGCGCACTGCCTAATTCTCATCGCTGAACCGCGCCATGAAAGACATCTACCAAGTCATCAAGAACGTCCGCCTCAGCGAGAAGGCCACCATGCTCAACGAGAGCAACAACGAGGTCGTCCTCGAGGTGGATCGCAATGCGAACAAGCTCGATATCAAGCGTGCCGTCGAGACCCTGCTGAACAAGAAGGTCGTCGGTGTCCGCACCGCGAACTACGACGGCAAGGAGCGCCGCAAGCGCCGCGCCGATGCAGGCCGCACCAACCACTGGAAGAAGGCCATCGTTCGCCTGAAGGAAGGCGAAACCTTCGATCTCATCTGATTTTCCACCGGCTAACCCCGAACCAACCTCACCAGAGCCATGCCTCTCAAGGAGTTCACACCGAATACCCCGTCCGAACGCTACAAGGTGCTTCCGTCCTTCGACGAAATCACCAAGCACAAGCCGGAGAAGAGCCTTCTTACCCCGCTCAAGCGCAGCGGCGGCCGTAACAACACCGGCCGGATCACCACCCGCCACATCGGTGGCGGCCACAAGCGCCACTACCGCTTGATCGACTTCAAGCGCGGCAAGGCGGATGTGCCGGCCACCGTGCTCGGCATCGAATACGATCCGAACCGCACCTGCCGCATCGCGCTGATCCAGTATAAGGACGGCCAGAAGAGCTACATCCTGGCCCCGGCCGGTCTTGAAGTCGGTGCCACCGTGGTGTCCGGCGAGAAGGTCGCCCCGAAGGTGGGCAATGCGATGCCGCTCAAGAGCGTCCCGCTCGGCACCGCGATCCACAACATCGAGCTGCTCCCGGGCAATGGCGGCAAGGTCGCCCGCTCGGCCGGCCAGCAGGCCATCCTCTCCAACCGCGAAGGCGGCTGGGCGCTGGTCAAGATGCCTTCCGGTGAAATCCGCCGCTTCAACGAGAACTGCCTCTGCACGATCGGCACCGTGGGCAACCGCGACCACATGAACGAAGTGTCCGGCAAGGCCGGCCGCACCCGCTGGCAGGGCGTCCGCCCGACCGTCCGCGGCATGTGCATGAACCCCGTCGACCACCCGAACGGTGGTGGTGAGGGTAAGTCCAAGTCCGGTGGTGGTCGCCAGCACCTCACGAGCCCCTGGGGCCACGCGAAGGGCCAGAAGACCCGCAAGCCGAAGAAGGTCACCAGCACCTTCATCGTCGAGAGCCGCCACTCCAAGAAGCGCTAAGCTAATCTTTACCTAACGAACTCATGCCTCGCTCGCTCAAGAAGGGTCCCTACATCGACCAGAAGCTCCTGGCCAAGATCGACGTCGCCATCGCGGCGAACGACAAGAAGCCGATCAAGACCTGGAGCCGCGCCTCCATGGTGACCCCGGACTTCGTCGGCCTGAACTTCGCCGTGCACAACGGCAAGACCTTCGTGCCGGTGTATGTGACCGAAAACATGGTCGGCCACAAGCTCGGGGAATTTGCCCCGACCCGCCTGTTCCGCGCTCACGGCGGTATCGGCAAGAAGTAAGATCAAGCCACGCCATCTCCGCCCGCTTCCGCTCTCGTTCCCATGCGTTTCCGCACTTCCATCGCCCTCGCCGCCACGGTCTCCGGACTGTGCGCGGGGACGTGGACGGCTGCCGCGCAGGGCACGAGCCCGACCGCGGCGGAGCTGGAAGCGGTGGTCGCTGCCCAAGCGCAGAAGATCGCCACGCTCGAAAAGAGCCTGGTCGAGGCCAACCGCGCCGAGAAGCAAGCTTCCGAGCAACTGGCAGCCGTCCGCAAGCGGATGGAGGCGCTCGGCCGCGATCTTCTCGATGGCGGGAACGAGCGCCTGGTGGACGCGGTGGCTGAGCAGCAGATCCTCGGCCTCCGGCTTTCGAAGGTGGAAACCACCTCCGCCAAGCTGCGGAATCTGATCACCGACTACCTCCGCACCGCGGTGGCGGCGGACCCGGATTCCCGCCTCCGTGTCGAAACTGCCATCAGGGAGCTTGACTCCTTGCTGGGAACGGGGCAGAAGCCCGCCCCCGCGGCGGGAGGCTCCGCCGCGAATGCCAAGATCATGAACGTCGATCCGGAAAGCGGGCTCCTCGTCCTCAATGTAGGAGAGACCCAAGGCGCCCGGATCGGCACCACCTACCAACTCGTCCGCGGGGACCAGCCATTCGGCACCGCCATCGTGGCCGACGTCCGCCGCAACGTAAGCGGTGCCTTTGTCGAGCAGCTCGACGCCGGGGCCGAACCGGTCAAACTCGGAGATTCCGCCATTATCCAGACCCAGCCCGGCCGCTGAAGCCGCCGACCGTCCCTTTCCTTTTCCCTTTTTAGTCAACGATTCACCGACCCGAGACCATGGAAGTCAAGAGCACCACCAAATACGTCCGCCTCTCGCCGAAGAAGGCGCGCGACGTCGCCCGGGAAATCCAGGGCCTTCCCGTGTCGAGCGCCCTCGACATCCTGACCTTCACCCCGAAGAAGGCCGCCTTCCACATCAACAAGACGCTCAAGGCTGCCATCGCCGATGCGGAGAACAACTTCTCCCTGAGCGCGGATTCCCTGGTGATCAAGGAAGCCACCATCGGTGCCGGTCCGGTCCTGAAGCGTTTCTCCCCGCGTGCCAAGGGCTCCGCGGGCGGCATCCTGAAGCGCACCAGCCACATCTACATCACCCTCGCCGAAGCCCCGGAAGCCGAAGCCAAGCCGAAGCGCGTCAACGTCTCCAAGAAGGCCGGAACCAAGGCCTGATTCCCATCTCTTACCGCACCTTAATATGGGCCAGAAAGTCAACCCCATCGGTTTCCGCCTCGCCGTCTCGAAAGACTGGCGCTCCAAGTGGTTCGCCGCCGGCAAGGATTATGCCGAGAAGCTCCACGAGGACCTCAAGATCCGTGGCTACATGCGCCAGCGCCTCCAGTTCGCCGCCTTGGCCCGCGTGGTCATCGAGCGCGCCTGGAACAGCGTCCGCGTCACGCTCCACACCTCCCGCCCGGGCCTGATCATTGGCCGCAAGGGTTCGGAGATCGAGCGCATGACCATGGAGCTCTCCCAGATCTGCAAGGGTGCCCAGGTCAAGATCGACATCGTCGAAATCCGCAAGCCGGAACTCGATGCCCAGTTGATCTGCGAGCAAGTCGCCGTGCAGCTTGAGCGCCGTATCTCTTTCCGCCGCGCCATGAAGCGCGCCGTGCAGACCGCCATGGACTTCGGTGCTGACGGCATCCGGATCCGTTGCGCCGGCCGCCTGGGTGGTGCAGACATTGCCCGCTCCGAGTGGTATCGCGAGGGCAAGGTGCCGCTGCAGACCCTGCGCGTCCCGCTCGACTACGGCTTCGCGGAAGCCCGCACCGTTTACGGCATCATCGGCATCAAGTGCTGGGTGAACAAGAAGGAAGACGACGGCTCCTCCCCGCGCCCCGAGCGTGGCGGCGACCGCCGCGACCGTGACAACCGTGGCCCGCGTGGCCCGCGTGGTCCCCGCCCGCCGCACGGTGGCGGTGGTGGCAACCAATAAGACTAGTTTTCAAATTCAACCATTTCCCCAAGGAGGACTGAGCCATGCCCTTGATGCCCAAACGCACGAAGTTCCGCAAGTCGCACCGCGGCAGCCGCGCCGGCAATGCGCAGCGCGGAACCACCGTCGCCTTCGGTGACTTCGGACTCCAGGCGCTCGACCGCGGCTGGATGACCAACCGCCAGATCGAAGCCTGCCGTATCGCCATCAACCGCTTCCTCAAGCGTAAAGGAAAGGTCTGGATCCGGATCTTCCCGCACAAGTCGATCACCGCCCGTCCGCCGGAAACCCGTATGGGTAAGGGCAAGGGCGCCGTCGAGGCTTGGGTCGCCGTGATCCGCCCCGGCACCATGTTGTTCGAAGTCGCCGGCGTGCCCGAGTCCCAAGCGAAGGAGGCCATGCGCCTCGCTTCCTACAAGCTCGGCCTGCCGACCCGCTTCGTCGTCCGCAATCCGCACGCCTGAACGCTCCGTTTAGTCATTAGTGCTTCGTAATTCGTAATTTCCACTGTCATGGCCAGCAAGACCAAGGCTCCCGCCAAAACCAAGTCCTCCAAGGTGAAGGACAACAAGGAACTCTCCGTGAAGGAGCTCGAGAACAAGCTCCGCGAACTCAAGGAAGAGGGCTTCAACCTCCGCCTGCAGAAGGCCACCGGCACGCTGGAGAATTCCGCGCGCATCCGCACCGTCCGCCGCGAGGCCGCACGCGTCCAGACCGCCCTGAGCGTCCATCGCAACAAGGCCTGAAGCGCCCGCACCATCCCGATCCTTAACGATATCCCATTTCCATGAGCGAGCAGCAGCCCAACCCGGAGACCGCCAAGCACGTCCGCAAGACGCGCGTTGGCCTTGTGACCTCCAACAAGATGAGCAAGACCCTGGTGGTCGAGCACATCGCACGCGTCCCGCACCCCACCTTCAACAAGATCGTCAAGCGCTCAAAGAAGTACTACGTGCACGACGAGAAGGGTGAAGCGCAGATCGGTGACAAGGTCCGCATCGTCGAAACCCGCCCGCTGTCCAAGCTCAAGCGCTGGACGCTTGAGAAGGTGCTCTCGCACTAACCGATCCTCCGTCTGCCGCTCCGGTCACCGGGATTTCCACGGGCCGCCGCCTGTCCCTGCCATCCGCCGCCCGATCCTTTTACCACTCACGCCACTTTCCGCCATGATCCAGATGGAATCCCTCGTCACCGTCGCCGACAATACCGGCGCCCGCTCCGCCAAGATGATCGGTGTTCTCGGCAAGCGCTCCCGCACCGCCGGGATCGGTGACATCATCACCGCCCACATCCGCGACTCGATCCCGACGGCTTCCGTCAAGAAGGGTTCCGTGGTCAAGGCCGTGGTCGTCCGCACCGCTTTCCCGATCCGCCGCGCGGACGGTTCCGTCCTCCGCTTTGATGGCAATGCGATCGTCATCATCGACAAGGACAACAATCCCAAGGGCACCCGTATCTTCGGCCCCGTGGCCCGCGAGCTTCGCGAGAAGCAGTTCATGAAGATCGTCTCCCTCGCTCCCGAGGTTCTCTGATCGCTCTTCCCAACGCCCCTTCAAAAATGAAGAAGACTCACGTTAAGAAAGGCGATCAGGTCAAGATCATCGCCGGCAATTCCAAGGGCAAGACCGGCACCGTGCTGTCTGTCGATGCCGTCAAGGGCAAGGTCGTCGTCGAAGGCGCCCGCGTCATGATCAAGGCCACCCGCAAGTCCGAGAAGAACCCCGATGGTGGTCTGCTCGAGTCCGATGGCCCCGTCCACATCTCCAATGTCAAGAAACTGGGCTGAGGCCACCGCCTCCGCCCGCGCTTAAGCGCAACAACCGAAGCGCTGACCCGCTAAAACAAAATGAGCACCCCAGTCCTGCTACAGAAGTACAAGGAAAAGGTCGTGCCGGCTCTCACGCAGAAGCTCGGCTACGGCAATCCCCACCAAGTCCCGCGTCTCGAGAAGATCGTGGTGACTTCCTGCATGGGCAAAGCCCCGGACCGCAAGGTCGCCGTGGACGATGCCGTGGCCGAGATCGCCAAGATCACCGGCCAGAAGCCCTCGATCACTTTCTCGAAGAAGGCCGTCGCCAACTTCAAGCTGCGTGAAGGTGAGCCCCTCGGCGCCCGTGTCACCCTGCGTGGCCCGCGCATGTGGGAGTTCCTGCACCGCTTCATCAACCTGGTCGCCCCGAACATCCGCGACTTCCGCGGGATCTCGCCGAAGAATTTCGACGGTCGTGGCAACTATGCCGTGGGCTTCCCCGAGCAATCCATTTTCCCCGAGATCGAGCTCGACCAGATCAAGCGCAACATCGGTTTCGACCTTATCTTCGTCACCTCGGCCAAGACCGATGACGAAGGCCGTGCCCTCCTCACCGAGCTGGGCTTGCCCTTCCGCGACACCAAGAAGGCCGAAGAAGGCGCTGCCGCCGAAGCCGCGACCGCCTGAAACCGCTGACACCTTTTAAGGAACCACCATCATGGCCGTTCTCACCGATCCCATTTCCGATTTCCTGACCCGCTTCAAGAACTGCGCCCGCGCGGGCAACGAGCAGTTCCTGGCTCCCTACTCCCGTATCAAGGCGGACATCGCCAAGATCCTCCAGGAGGAAGGCTACATCTGGGGCTACGAAGTCGTCACTCCCGAAGGCGGACACCCGCAGCTCAAGGTCAAGGCCCGCTACGTCGATGGCCGCCCTGTGCTCACCGACCTGAAGCGCGTCTCCAAGCCTGGCCGCCGCGTTTACGCTGGCGCCAATGACATGCCCCGCGTGCTCAATGGCCTCGGCATCGCCATCGTCTCGACCTCCAAGGGCGTGATGACCGGTGCCACCGCCAAGCGCAGCTCGCTCGGTGGCGAAATCATCGGCCACGTCTGGTAACCAACCCCAACCCGAGAAAGGAACAACACACCATGTCACGAGTTGGTCTCAAACCGATTTCCCTGCCCGCGAAGGTCAGCGTGAAGGTCGATGGCGGCAAGGTCGTCGTCGAAGGCCCGAAGGGTAAGCTCGATCTCGCGCTGCCCTCCGGCATCTCCATCAAGCCCGAAGACACCACCGTGGTGGTCTCCCGCGCTACTGAAGGCCGCGTCCACCGCGCGCTGCACGGCACCGTCCGCAGCCTGATCAATAACATGATCACCGGAGTCTCCCAGGGCTTCGTCAAGGACCTCGAAATCCAAGGCGTCGGTCTGCGTGCCGCCGTCAAGGGTGCGGACCTCGACCTGTCCCTTGGCAAGTCCCACCCGATCCTTCACCCGATCCCGGCCGGCATCACCGTCACCGTGAACGAAAACACCAAGATCAAGGTGGAAGGCATCGACAAGCAGCTCGTCGGCCAGTTCGCTGCCGATGTGCGTGGCTACTACCCGCCGGAACCCTACAAGGGCAAGGGCGTCCGTTATGCAGGCGAGAAGGTTCGCCGCAAGGAAGGCAAGAGCGTCGGCAAGTAAACCACCTACCTTTTCCGAAAATGAGCAAGATCAAAGCCAAGACCGGACGCCAGCGCATCCACGCGCGCATCCGCAAAAAGGTCTCCGGTACCGCCGCACGTCCCCGCCTCGCCGTCCACTACTCGAACCAGCACGTTTACGCGCAGGTGATCGACGACACTGTCGGCCGCACCCTCGCCGCCGCCTCGACCCTCGACAAGAGCATCGAGAACGCTGCTTCGAACATCGATTCCGCCGCCAAGGTGGGTGCCCTCGTGGCCGAGCGTGCCAAGGCTGCCAATGTCAGCTCCGTGGTCTTCGACCGCGGTGGCCACCTCTACCACGGTAAGATCAAGGCGCTGGCCGATGCCGCCCGCGAAGCCGGCCTCCAATTCTAATCGCACACCAGCGCAAATCGTCATGGTATCTCCAGATTCGACTCCCAGCCCCGCCCCGCAGCAGCCGCAAGGCCCGCAGCAGAATCAGGGTGGCGGCGGCTATAACCAAGGTGGCGGCGGCGGTGGCTACGGCCAGCGCGGCGGCTACGGTGGCCAGAACCGCGGCCCCGGCGGCGGTGGCTACGGTGGTGGCCAGAACCGCGGACCCCGCGGCCCGCGCCGCGATGACCGCCAGCAGCAGGACCCCGATGGCCCTCAGCTCAGCGAGAAGGTGGTTTTCATCAACCGCTGCGCCAAGGTCGTGAAGGGCGGCCGTCGCTTCAGCTTCTCCGCGCTTGTCGTCGTCGGCGACAAGGAGGCGAACAAGGTCGGCCTCGGCTTCGGCAAGGCCAACGAAGTGGCTGACGCGATCAAGAAGAGCGGCGAGTCCGCCAAGAAGTCGCTCAAGAAGATGAACATCGTGGAAGGCACCATCCCCCACGAAATCTACGCTGAGTTCGGCGGTGGCAAGGTGCTCCTGAAGCCCGCCTCTCCCGGTACCGGAATTATCGCCGGCGGTGGCGTCCGTGCCGTCTGTGAAGCCGTGGGCATCCGCGACATCCTCGCGAAGTCCATGGGTTCCTCCAATCACTCGAACGTGGTCAAGGCCACCCTCAAGGCCCTTTCCCTGCTTCGCACCCGCGACCAGATCCTCGGATCCCGCGGCAAGAAGAAGGAGAAGGCAATTTAGTTAATTAGGAGATTGGGTGATTGAGTCTTTGAAACTCAATCGCCCAATAGCCCAATCACCCAATAACTTTCCGAAAGGTAATGAATCTTCACACTCTCAAGCCGAACAAGGGTGCCAAGCACCGGGTCAAGCGCCTCGGCTGCGGCGAAAGCTCCGGCCACGGCAAGACCTCCTGCAAGGGCAACAAGGGCCAGAAGGCCCGCTCCGGCAGCGGCACCCGTGTCGGCTTCGAAGGCGGCCAGATGCCCCTTCACCGCCGTCTGCCCAAGCGCGGCTTCAACAACTACAACTTCAAGACGAAGGTTGAAGTGGTGAACCTCGCCCAGATCGAAAAGGCCTTCAACGACGGTGATACCGTGACGGAAGAGGCCCTGCGCAAGGCCGGTCTCATCAACCGCGCCTGCGACGCCATCAAGGTGCTCGGCCAGGGCGACCTGACCAAGAAACTGGTCTTCGCCGTGGGCACCCTCAGCGCTTCCGCCAAGGAAAAGGTCGAGAAGGCCGGCGGCAGCGTCCAAGCCGCGGCTGAAGCCTGATGCCTTGTTCCAACGTCAAATGACGGTTCTCCGGTGAGGAAGCGCTTGATCGCTTCCTCTCCGCGTTTACAAACCCGTCGCTTTTTGCATCCCGTTTCCCCATGATCTCCGCTTTCGCGAATACCTGGAAGGTGCCTGAACTCCGTGACCGGATTCTGTTCACCCTCGCCATGATCATCATCGTGCGCCTCGGCGTGCACATCACCCTTCCGGGCGTGGATGCCGGGGTGATCGAGCGCTGGATGGCGGGCGCCGCCAAGAACGACTCGGGCAATCCCTTCGGGGCCATGCTGCAGGTCTTCGCCGGTGGCGGTCTCCAGCACGCGGGGATCTTCGCGCTGGGGATCATGCCGTACATCTCGGCCTCGATCATGGTGCAGCTCATGACCGCGGTGGTGCCCAAGCTGGCGCGCCTCGCCCGTGAAGACGGCGGCCGCCAGAAGATCACCCAGTACACCCGCTACATCACCATCGCCATCGCGGTGGTGCAGGGTTACTTCGCCGCCCGTGCGCTCGCGAATCCGGAGATGCTCGTCTATATGCCGGGCATCGCCAAATACGGGGACCCGGTGCCGAATCCAGATTGGATCTGGTACGCCACCACGGTGATCACCGTCGTCGCCGGCACGCTGCTGCTGATGTGGATCGGTGACCAGATGACGGAGCGGGGAATCGGTAACGGCACCTCGATCATCATCACGGTCAATATCATCTCGGCCCTGCCCGGTGCCTTGGTGCAGACGTGGAAGTTCTTCGTAACCGGTGAGCAGGCGGATACTTTCCGCTCGATCATGCTGGTGGTCATGATCGCCATGCTGATCCTCGTGATCGCCGGCACCATCGCCATCACCCAGGCCCAGCGCCGCATCGCGGTGCAGTATGCCAAGCGCGTCGTCGGCCGGAAGCAATTCGGCGGCCAGACCCAATACCTGCCGCTGAAGGTGAACTACGCGGGCGTGATGCCGATCATCTTCGCCACGGCGATCCTCTCGCTGCCCACGATGATGCTGACCTGGTTCTTCAAGAGCGCGACTTGGGCGGTGAAGCTCCAGGCGACCCTGCAGAGCGGCTTCTGGCACTACTTCATCGGTGCGGTCTTCATCTTCTTCTTCTCCTACTTCTGGGTGGCCACCATGTTCCAGCCCTCCCAGATCTCGGAGGACCTGAAGCGCAACGGCGGCTACATCCCGGGCGTGCGCCCCGGCAAGCCGACCGCTGACTTCCTCGACTTCACGATGACCCGCCTGACCTTCGCGGGTGCCATCTTCCTGACCGCGATTTTCGTGCTGCCAGCGCTGGTCGGTTTCTGGATCGGCCTGCCTCCGGGCTCGATGATCACGCAGTTCTTCGGCGGCACCAGCTTGCTGATCTTGGTCGGCGTGGTGCTTGACGTGATGCGCCAGGTGGAGACCCACCTGCTGCAGCGCCACTACGATGGCTTCCTGCGCAAGGGCAAGATCAAGGGCCGCTACGACCGCCTCGCCCAGACGGGCAATGCGGCTTCCAGCACCGCCCTCGTCTATCTCTGGGCGGTGGTCGGCCTGATCCTGGTTGTGGCTGCGGCGGCGTACATCGCCAAGTGATCCGCCGTCACCGCACTGCACCGCCCGCCTCCGGGAACCTCTTCCATGTCGCCGCGCATTGTGCTCCTCGGTCCGCCTGCTTCGGGCAAGGGGACACAGGGGCGGCGGCTGGCGCAGGACCTCGGCCTGCCTTATCTCGGCACCGGGGCCTTGCTCCGCTCCGCGGTGGAGGAGGGGAGTGAACTCGGCAAGCAAGCCGCGCCCATCCTGGAGCGCGGCGAGTACCTGCCGGATCCGCTGATGTGCTCAATCATGGGCGATTGGCTGGAGCACCAGCAGGCTGGCTGGGTGCTGGACGGTTTCCCGCGCAGCCTGCCCCAGGCGGAGTTTCTCGCCGGCTGGCTGGGCAAGCGCGAGCTGCGGCTGGACGCCGCGATCCTGCTCGAAGTTCCCTTGGAAGAATTGCTCGCCCGGCTCGGCAACCGTGTCGAGTGCCCGGAGTGCCGCTGGTCCGGCCGCCCGGAAGAATTGAACCGCGCCGGCCGTTGCCCGGAATGCGGCGGCGTGGCTGCACCGCGCGCGGACGATACGCCCACCAATTTCCGCTCACGCCTCGCCGAGTACGAGGAGAACACCCTTCCTGCCGTCCGCTACTACGAAGAAGCGGGACTGCTGCACCGTTTCGATGCCCGCCCGGAGCCGGAAACGGTTGCCGCCCGGATGCTGGATCTCATCCATTCCCTGACATCCCATGGCCAAGCGGCATAAGATCAAGATCAAGACGCCCCACGAGATCAGCCGCATGCGGATCGCCGGGGAGACTGCCAGCAAGATCCTGATGGAGCTGGTGAAGGCCACCGAACCGGGCCGTACCACGCTGGAGATCGACCAGCTGGCGAAGGAGCTCATGAAGCAGAATGACTGCAAGAGCGCCTTCCTCGGCTACCGCGGCTTCAAGGGCCAGATCTGCATTTCCGTGAACGAGGAAGTCGTCCACGGCATCGGCGGCCCGCGCAAGATCCAGCCCGGGGATGTCGTGAAGATCGACGTCGGCATCGTGAAGTCCGGCTGGATCGGCGACAACGCGATCACGGTCGCCGTCGGCGCCATCCCGGATGAGACGCGCCGCCTGCTCGTCGCCACCGAAGAATCCCTTTTCGCCGCGATCAACCACGCCCGCCCCGGCGAGCGCTTGGCGGATCTCTGCGGTGCCGTGGAGGAATACGTGAAGCCGCTCGGCTTCACCGTCGTCCGCGAGTTCGTCGGCCACGGCGTCGGCCGTGACCTGCACGAGGAACCGCAGGTGCCGAACTACCGGCCGCAGGGCAAGAGCCCGGTCCTCATGCCCGGCATGATCCTCGCCATCGAGCCGATGGTGAATGCCGGCACCGCCTCCATCCGCATCCTCGACGATGGCTGGACCGTGATCACCACCGACCACAAGCCCTCCGCGCACTTCGAGCACACCGTGCTCGTCACCGAGGGCGAGCCCGAGCTGCTCACGTGGAGACCACGGGGTGTGCCGGGTCTTTAAGACTCTGTCTCAAACTTGAGATTTAGAGTTTGGGATTTGGAATTTTCCAGCCCTTACGGATTCACCGCCGGCTTCTTCGTCACCGCCCTGCGGTAGCGATCCACGCCATCCACGATCGCGCTGACCACTGCGGCGCGGTACTTCACGCCATCGATCAGGCGCGCTTCGTAAGGATGCGTCATGAAGCCGCATTCGATCAGCACTGCCGGGTGCTCCACGCCGGTCAGCACGCTGAAGCGCGCGCGCTTGATCCCGCGGTCGAAGGTGTTCTCCGCCAGTCCTTGCAGCATGCGGCCGTGCAGGGAGGTGGCCAGTGCCACGTTCGCGGAATCGTGGCTGTTGCCGGTGCGCTCCACACTGTCGCTCTGATTCAGGCCGCGCCCATAGTGGGCCACGCCCACCGGGGAAAGGGTGAAGGTCTCGATGCCGCGCGCCGCGCTGCCGCCGGAATTGTGGTGGATGGAGATGAAGATCGCGTTCTCCTTCACGTTGTTGGCCACGTCCACGCGCTCCTGCAGGGTCAGGTAGCGGTTGTCATCGCGGATCAGCACCACCTTGTAGCCCTTCGCTTCCAGCTGCTTCTTCGCGGCCAGGGCGGTGATCAGGTTGTAGTTGGACTCGGTGCCCAGCGCGTTGGTGGCTCCGGGGTCCTTGCCACCGTGGCCGGCATCCAGGATCACGGTGCGGAAGTTCTCCGCGTTGTCGATGTAGTTGGGCCGCAGCACCGGGTCCACCAGCTTGGCCAGGTCGATGCGGGAGACCCAAGCCTTGCCGCCGGCTTCCTCCACCTTGTAGCTGAAGACGAACTTCACGCCGTTCATGATGCAGTCCTGGCTGCCCACGTTCAGCTTCATCAGCACCTTCTTGTTCAGTAGCTCGATGTCATTGCCGCTGCGCGTCAACTTGTCGAACTGGTAGAAGGTCTTCATCCCGTCTACCGCCACGTAGTCGCGGCCCTCGATCGTTTTCGTTTCCCACTCTACCGCTGCCGCCGGGGCGATGAAGCCCAGCCAGAGCAGGAGGGTGAGAAGGAGCGCTTGGGTTACGGCACGGGGCGACATGGGCGGTGGGGTCCGGGCGCGATGGTCGGATCGCGCACGGTCAATGATGGGCAGCTTGCTAGCACTTTTCCGGCGGTCTGACAAACCCGATTTGCCGGGCAAAAGGCACTCCCTGGGCGAAATGGAAAGCGGTTGATATCCAGCTATAGCCGGGCGATTTGGCTGCGCCGCGGGCAGGGGCTGTTCATTGGGGTCAAGACAGGCAGGCATCAGGTGTGGCAGGATGCACGGTGAACCCTTGTTGAAATGAAAACCCTCGAGCCCAGCCCTTCGTCTGCTGTTTCGAAAACTTTCCGCCAGCACCTCGAATTGGTCCGCGAGCGCTACTTCTCGCGGAACCCGGACCTGTGGCCGGTTTTCCGGGATCCTGCACTGGCGGGAGTGATCGATGTCCGCCGCCAGCATCTCCCGCCGGCGGAGAGGCTCGGCCATTTCCCCGGTGGCACGGCCCTGTTGGGAGCACTGCGCGCGGAGGACCACATGCCGGAGGACAGCCTGATGCCCGGCTCACCGCATGAGCGCCTGGTCTTCGCCGCGGCCATGTCGAAGGCCTGGGAGAATCCCGCCAGTGTGGAAAACGTGGTCACCGCGCCCTGCGATCCCGCCATCCACGGCGCGATGCTCGGCCTGCTCGCGAACCCGAACTTGGTCTATCGCGAGTATAGCGAGATGGCGGACGAGCTGGAGAAGACCGTGATCCGCCAGATCGCGAATCTCGTGGGCTACGATCCCGCGGAGGCCACCGGCATCTTCACCCAGGGCGGCACCTTCTGTAATCTCTACGGCTACCTCTTCGGCATCCGCAAGACCATGCCGCAGTCCCTGCAGCTCGGCCTGGAGCACGGCCAGGACTACCGCATGATCAACTCGCAGGGCGGCCACTATTCGAACACGACCAATCTCTCGCTGCTGGGCGTGAACCTGGCGAAGAAGACGATCCGCATCCAGCTCACCGAGGCGAATGACATCGACCTCGCGGACCTGGAGAGCCAGCTCACCGCGTGCTTCCGCCTCGGCTGTGTGGTGCCGACCATCATGCTCACGATGGGCACCACCGATACCTTCGGCGTGGACCGCGTGAAGCCGGTGCAGGACCTCTCGCAGCGGCTGTGCAAGCGCTTCGGCATCGAGACCCCGCCGCATGTGCACGTGGATGCCGCGGTCGGCTGGCCGCTGATCTTCTTCCTGGATTACGACTTCAATGCGAACGCGCTGGAGATCGATGACCTGACCCTCGAAGGCCTGCGCAAGAACGTGGACCGCTTCCGCGAGCTGCGCTATGCGGACTCCTTCACCGTGGATTTCCAGAAGTGGGGCTACGTGCCCTACACCTCCAGCCTGGTGATGGTGAAGCACCGCGACTCGATGAAGGCGCTGGAGCACGACCCCGAGAACTTCTCTTACTTCGAGAAGGACATCCAGGGGCAGACTCACCTCCAGAGCACCATCGAGTGCTCACGCGGCGCGACCGGGCTCTTCGGCGCCTACTCCGCGCTGCAATACCTCGGGAAGACCGGCTACCGCGTATTGATCGCGAACAGCCTGCAGAACGCGAACTACATGCGCCTGCGCCTGGCGCAGATGCGCGGAGTGCATGTCATCGCGCCGGAGAACCAGGGGCCCTCCGTGGTCTTCCGCCTCTACGATCCCGCCCGCATCGGCGATGCCGCCGCAGAGTTCGCGCATGACAAGGCGCTCTCCGCGGACCTGTCCTACCGCCGCCGCCTGCAGCAGAACAACGCCTATCACCGCGAGGTCTTCCTGCGCCGCGGCAAGCGCGGGCTCTACACCAACTGGGTGGAGTTCGCCAGCCACACGAACTACGACGAGAACGATCAATGGGAAGCGCTACCGGGCGAAAAGGCGGTCTTCATGAATCCCTACACGGACCGCGAGCATATTGATGCGTTTATCGGGAGGCTGCATGGGTAAATTCTTCCGTCCCAAGGGGACGACTTATACCAGCCCGGCACGAGGAACGACGTGCCGGGTAGAGCGGCGCGAAGGATTGCGTCCTGAAAGGACGCCTCATGCGGGATGCGGCTGGAGTATCGGCAGGTCCCGGCATGACGCAGCGCGATCAACACATCGCTCCGCCCTGCGATGAGGATCGGACCGCCACAAGCATGATGCGTCCCGTTGGGACGCAATACGCCTGGTAATTTACCCGGCACGTCGTTCCTCGTGCCGGGCTATTATGAGCCGTGCCCTTGGCACGAAGAGAGCCTCTGAGAAGGGCCCTCGCCATGACAGGACGCGCCTTTCGCTTTCCCTGGCGAACTCACGACCCTACCCTCCCCCCGTGACGATCGAACCAATCGGCAGCTACCGGGCGAAGTGGGGGGAAGGCCCCTTGTGGTGGGGAGACTCACTCCTCTACGTGGACATCGAGAACCACCGCGTGATCCGCTTCAACCCTGCCACCGGTGAAGAACGCATCTACGAGGTCGGCGAGCGCGTCGGCACCGTGGTCCCGCGGGAGGCCGGCGGCTTCGTCATCGCTGGTGACAATGGCTTCATCTTCCTCGATGAAGACGGCAAGCTGCACAAGATCGCCGATCCCGAACCCGACAAGAAGCCGGACAACCGCTTCAACGACGGCAAGTGCTCGCCGGATGGCCGCTTCTTCGCCGGCACCATCAGCCTGGTGAAGAAGACCGGGGATGCCCGCCTCTATCGCCTCGATTGCGATCTCTCCGTGCATGAGGTCTTCGGCCCGGTCACGAACTCGAACGGCATCATCTGGAGCGCCGATGGCCGCACGGTCTACTACATCGATACCCCGCGGAAAGAGGTGCTCGCCTTCGACTACGAGGCCGGCCACCTCACCAACCTGCGCAGCGTGGTCTCCACCGCGCACTACGAGTGGTCCCCGGATGGCATGACCATCGACAACGAGGGCAAGCTGTGGGTCGCCTTCTGCCATGGTGCCTGCGTCGCGCGCTTCTGCCCGGAGAGCGGGGAGGAGCTGCAGAAGATCGACCTGCCCTGCCTGGAGACCACCGCCTGTGCCTTCGGCGGTCCGGAGCTTGCGGACCTCTACGTCACCACCGGCGTGCACAAGAGCGTGGTGGAGGAAGATGCCGGGCGCCTTTTCGTGATCCGCGGTGTCGGGGTTCGCGGGATTCCTGCGCATGCTTTTGCGGGGTAGCCGGTTTGGGTGAATTGGTTCTTCCCTTGAAAAGACCGCCGGTTTAAGGCGGTAGGCATTGGGAGAATCATGTCACGATTCGCGTTCATTCCTGCGTTTTTGATCGGCGGTAGCTGTTTGGCCGCCGAGAAGCCGCTGTCCTTTGCTTTCGAGGTCCGGCCGATCCTTTCCGACCGCTGCTTCGGCTGCCACGGTCCCGATCCCAACAAGGGCCGGGAAGGCGGGTTGCGGCTCGATACCCCCGAGGGGGCCACGGCCAAGCTGGAGAGCGGCGCACGCGCGATCGTGCCCGGCGACCTCAAGGCCAGCGCCATCGTCGCCCGGATCCATTCGCACGATCCGGAGGAGATCATGCCTCCCGCCAAGCTCAACCGCCCGCTCACCGATGCGGAGCGCGAGATCCTGACCCGCTGGGTCGCCCAAGGTGCGGTCTATGAGCCGCACTGGGCCTTCGTCACGCCGAAGCAGCATGAGCCGCCCGCGGTGAAGGATGCCACTTGGTGCAGGGACGAGATCGACCGCTTCGTGCTCGGCAAGCTGGAGGAAGAGAAGCTAACGCCGAATCCCGAGGCGGACCGCGCCACCTTGCTGCGCCGCGTCTCGCTTACTCTAACAGGCCTGCCGCCATCGCCGGAGCAGATCCAGGCTTTCATCGCGGACACGTCACCGGATGCCTATGAGAAGCAGGTGGACGCCTTGCTCGCCTCGCCGCGCTATGGCGAGCGCCTCGCGCAGGACTGGCTGGATGTCGCGCGCTTCGCGGACACCTACGGCTACCAGTCGGACTTGGAATGCTTCGTCTGGCCCTGGCGGGACTGGGTCATCAACGCATTCAACTCGAACCTCTCTTACGACAAGTTTGCCAGCTGGCAGATCGCCGGTGACCTGATCCCGGATGCCACGCAGGAGACGCGCCTCGCGACGATGTTCAACCGCCTGCACCGCCAGACGCAGGAGGGCGGGTCGATCGAAGCGGAGTTCCGCCAAGAGAATGTCTCGGACCGCGTGCACACCTTCGGCACCGCCTTCCTCGGCCTGACCCTGGAGTGTGCGAAGTGCCACGATCACAAGTACGATCCGCTGCCGCAGAAGGACTACTACAGCATGGCATCGATGTTCGGGCAGATCGATGAATGTGGGCTCTATCCCTACTCGCTCTCGACCACCGCGCCGGAACCTTCGATGCACTTGCAGAAGCCGGAGCACGGTCCGGAGATTGCGAAGCGCCAGGCCGCGCTGGATACCGCGGAGAAGCAACTCCTCGAGCTGCCTGCCAGCCGCGAGGCCGCCTTTGAAACCTGGCTCGCCGCCACTTCCACGCTGGCCCTGCCGCCGCGCGCCGGGCAGTACCCGCTGGATGCCGCCAGCCCGCTCGCGAACCTCGCACCGGATGGCAAGCCCGCCAAGGTCTCCGGCGGGCAGTTGAAGAACGTGCCGGGGGATGCGGTGGAGTTCGATGGCGATACCGTCTTGCAGCTCGACGGGATCTCCGGCGTGACGCGCCATGATCCGCTTACCGTTTCGCTCCGCGTCTTCAGCCCGGATGCGAAGGATCGCGCGGTGATCCTGCACAGCGGTCCGGAGATGTATTCGCAGGCAGCGGATGCCTCGGGCTTCGAGCTTCTGTTAGAAAAGGGCAAGCTGCGCTGGAGCTGCATTCACTTGTGGCCGGGCTGCGCCGCTTCGATCGAAACCAAGGAGCCCTTCCCGACCGGCAAGTGGGTGCAGGTCACCGTGACCTATGATGGCTCATCAAAGGCCGTGGGTCTGAAGATGTACTTCGATGGCAAGCCGGCCACCACCGCGGTGGTCACCGATCAACTGGACAAGCCGATCGCCGCCGATGTCTTCCGCCTCGGTGCCCGGCCGCGCGATGACCGTGGCTTCGCCCAAGGGCAGATCGATGATCTCTCCGTTTTCCGCGATGAGCTGGTGCCGCTGGAAGTCGCCGCGCTTGCCGGTTCACCCTTGGAGGCCGCGCTGCAGGCCGCGAGGGCAGGGGACAAGACCGGGATCCGCGACTACTACCTCCGCCATGTCGATCCGGAGATGGCTGCTGCCCGCTCGGCGGTTGTCGCCGCGAGGAAGAACCTTTACGACAACTACCTCGATCATATCCCGCTGATCATGGTGATGCGTGAAAGCCCGGTGCCGAAGCAGTTCTACGTGCTGACCCGCGGCGACTACGCTTCGCCGGATCTCAGCAAGCCGGTGCAGCCCTCGCCACCCACCGCGGTGATGCCCTTTCCGGCGGACGCGCCGCGCAATCGCCTCGGCCTCGCACGCTGGATGACGGATCCCGCGAACCCCTTGGTGTCCCGCGTCGCCGTGAACCGCTTTTGGATGATGTGCTTCGGCAGCGGCATCGTGCCGACCCAGGAGAACTTCGGCCTGCAGGGCGATGCCCCGAGCCATCCCGAAATGTTAGACACCTTGTCGCATGATTTCGTGTCCTCCGGTTGGGACGTGAAGAAGCTGCTCAAACGCATCGTCATGAGCGCCACCTTCCGGCAATCCTCTTCTAACAGCCCGGAGAAGCTGGAACGGGATCCGGCGAACCGCCTGCTCGCCCGCGGCCCCGCCTACCGCCTCTCGGGCGAAGCAATCCGCGACCAAGCGCTCTTCGCCGCGGGCCTGCTGGTGGAGAAGACCGGCGGCCCGAGCGTGAAGCCCTGGCAACCGGCGGGCGTATGGTCGGAAGCCGGTGCCTCCGGTGGCGACTACACACCGGACAAGGGCGAGGGCCTTCACCGCCGCAGCCTCTACACCTACCGCAAGCGCACCGCACCGCCGCCCTCCATGATCACGCTGGATGCCGGTAGCCGCGAGATCTGTCAGGCACGGCGCCTCACGACGAACACGCCCTTGCAGCCGCTGATCTTCCTCAACGACATGAGCTTCTTCGAGTGCGCCCGCAAGCTGGCGGAGCGCTGCGCCGCGGATGCGCCCGAAGACGCCGCCAAGCAATGCGAGCGCGCCTTCGTCATTCTAACAGGCCGCTCGCCCCGCCCCGCGGAGCGCGCCGCCATCGATGAACTCCACGCCAGCGAGAAGGCGGAATACGAGAAGGACCTGCCCGCTGCCAACAAGGTCTGCGGCAAGGATGATCCCTCGCTCGCCGCACTCGCCGTCGTCTGCTCCACCTTGCTCACCTCGGATGCCGTCATCACCAACCGCTGATCGATTGCCATGAAACCACTCCGGCCAAGCTATGACCAGTTGATGGGCCTGACCCGCCGTCACTTCCTCGGCAGCACCGGGCTCGGCCTCGGTGCCATGGCCCTGTCGAATCTGTTAGGCACAGGCTCCGCGGCGGCATCCACCGGCGGCATCCTCGGCGCGCCCCACCATTTCGCGAAGGTCAAGCGGGTGATCTACCTCTTCCAGGCTGGAGGCCCCTCGCATCTGGAGACCTTCGACTACAAGCCGCTGCTGCGCCAGGGCCACGGTAAGGCGCTGCCGAAGGAAGTCATCGGCAACCAGCGCCTCTCCACCATGAGCGGCAACCAGAGCCTGCTGCCCATGGCCGGCTCCTTCGCCGATTTCTCGAAGCATGGCCGCTCCGGCATGGAGATCTGCGACACGCTGCCCTTCACCCAGAAGATCGCCGATGAGCTCTGCGTGATCCGCACCATGCACACCGAGGCGATCAACCACGACCCCGCGATCACCTTCTTCTGCTCCGGCAACCAGATCCCCGGCCGTCCCTCGATGGGTGCTTGGGCTTCCTACGGTCTGGGCAGCCTCAATGACAACCTGCCCGCCTTCATCGTCCTCGTCTCGAAGAACGCGAACCGCGACCAACCCCTCTACACGCGCCTCTGGGGCTCCGGCTTCCTGCCGAGCGAGCACCAGGGCGTGCAGTTCCGCTCCGGCAAGGAACCCGTCCTCTACCTCACCAATCCCGAGGGTGTCTCCCCGCACATCCGCCGCGGGATGTTGGACACCCTCGCCAAGCTCAACGGCGACCAAGCGGCGCAGGAGCTGGACCCGGAGATCAATGCCCGCATCGCGCAGGCGGAGATGGCCTTCCGCATGCAGACCAGCGTGCCGGATGCCACCGACCTCTCGAACGAGCCGGCGGAAGTGTTCGATCTCTACGGCCCCGACTCCCGCACGCCCGGCACCTACGCCGCGAATTGCCTGCTCGCCCGCCGCCTGATCGAGCGGGACGTGCGCTTCGTCCAGCTCTTCCACCAGGGTTGGGACCAGCATGGCGATGTAGTCGGCGGCATTACCCGCCAGTGCAAGCAGACTGACCAGGCCTCCGCCGCGCTGGTCATGGACCTGAAACGCCGCGGCCTGCTCGAAGACACCCTTGTTGTCTGGGGTGGCGAGTTCGGCCGCACGGCCTACTGCCAGGGCAAGATGAGCGGGAACAACTACGGCCGCGACCACCACCCGCGCTGCTTCAGCCTCTGGCTCGCCGGCGCAGGCGTGAAGGCCGGCTTCACCCACGGCACCACCGACGACTACGGCTACAACATCCTGGACGGCGCCGTGCACGTCCACGACCTCCACGCCACCATGCTCCACCTCATGGGCATCGAGCACGAGAAGCTCGTCTACAAGTTCCAGGGCCGCTACTTCCGCCTCACCGACGTGGCCGGGAACGTGGTCAAGGAGCTGCTCGTCTGAAGTGCCAAGCCGCTCACTCGGAAGTTCCAAATTCTAAATTCCAAGGTCCAAGGAAAGGCAGGGAGGGTTCTATCCTCCTCCGCATCCCCCACGACCTATCCGTCCCGGCGGTAGGGCCCTTTCCACTTCGATGTTCAATGTTGGACGTTCGATGTTTTCTTCCCGTCTTCCTCCGCGCCCCCCTCTGCGACCTCCGCGCCTCCGCGGTTCGTTCTCTCCCGAGCCCCGCTCAAAAGAACTTGGCACCCTTCGCTGGTGGCCGTCCTTCTTTCCGCCAATAGGCTCTTCTTCTTCGGCTGTTCCTTGGCACTTGGAACTTCTTCAATACTTGGCACTTCAAGCCCGCTACACCCCGGCGCTCACGGCACCTGGCCCCATTTCGCCAAAATTTCACGGATGCTTCGCCGCCGCTTCCGGCTTGCCGGATAGCACCGGACCGCGATGATGCCAGCCGTGGAGACCAAGAAGGACGACCTGCCGGACCGCTTCGGCGCGATGCTGGTGAAGGAACTGCGCCAGAACATGCGGCGCGGCAGCTTCGTCTACCCCTTCCTCGGGATCCACCTTTTCGCCATCATCGCCCTGATCATGGAGTTCCAGGGGGAGACCGGCTATTCCTACGAGAAGCACGCCGGCATGCTGAATGTGGCGCTGCTCGGGGAGTCCGGACCCTTCTGGATCGTGGTCTCGATCATTTGCGCGGTGATCATGCCCCTGGGCGGCCTGATCCTCATGGGCCAGGAGTTGGATGAGGGGAACCACGAGCTGCTGCTGCTGACCAAGCTCAGCCGCTGGAAAGTGGTGCGCGGGAAATTCTTCACCCTCTGGGGCCTCTCCGCGCTCACCTTCGTCTCGCTGCTGCCCTACGTGATCGTGCGCTACAACGTGGGCGCGATCGAGGTGATCCGCGAGGCCGCCTGCTCGGCCACCGTCGTGGGCATCGCCGCGATGATGTGCGCGGGCGCAATCGGCGCCTCCGCCTTCCGCGGCCTGATGGCGCGGATCGGCGTGATGATCCTCTTCATCGGCTCCATGTTCGCGGGCTGCGGGATCCCGCTGCTAGGCGCGGCGAACATGGCGAAGTCACCCGGCACCTTTGCGATTTTCTTCAACCTGAACGGCCTGGCTGGCACGGTCTGCTACACCACCCTCGGCCTTGCGCTAGCGCGTTCCCGCCTGCGCTTGGTGATCCACGCCTACGAGGTGAAGCCCAGCTACATGGTGGTGGGCCTGCTGGTCTTCACGCCCTTCGTGGTCGGCATGGCCACGGCCATGACCGGCTTCTACGCCGGCTTCGTCGGCCTGATCGGCATGACCCTGGTCGCCATCTACGCGGACGCCACCCCCAAGGCCCCGGCCTGGGTGAAGCCCCCCGCGGCCAACATGCCCCCGCCACAACCACCGCCGATGCAAGGCGGCCCGGCCCAACCTGCGGCGTAGCCTCCTTGGACTGCGTGCAAACCTGTTGCCGTGAAGCACCTTCGATGCTCGCTCCTGTCGGAGATCCCCGGTACGGCAAGCCCCGGCATGCCGCGCCACCAAAGAGTCACCGAATCCAGGGAGGTCCCATGGAGTGCGGTGGCACGACACCGCTTTGGCTTGGGGTGGGGGTTGTTAGTGTCTGCGGCCACGGATTGGCGGAGAACGCGCTTCCCGGCCGGCGCTTAGGTGACGCAGCGGTAAGCGGTCACGAACCATGGAAGTCCAAGCACCCCCGCAGCCAAAGCGGCGTCATGCCGCCGCACTCCACGAGCCTCCCACCTCACTAGGACGTTTACGCCACCACGCATTCCCTACTAGCGCGCCGCCCGCCGCCCAATCATGGTGGAAAGGATGATCCCAAGAACCATCGCGCTTCTCCTCCTCGCCGGGTCCGCCACTGTGATGGCGGAGTCCTTCCCCGTCACCATCCGCATCGACGCGGAGCGCCCCGGCCCCGAGCTCAAGCCCATCTGGCGCTTTTTCGGCGCGGACGAGCCGAACTACGCCTACATGAAGCATGGCGATGAGTTGCTCGGCGAACTCGGCACCATGAAGCCCAAGGAAGTCTTCTTCCGCGCCCACAGTCTGCTCGTCACCGGCGATGGCACGCCCGCTCTCAAGTGGGGCTCCACCAATGCCTACACGGAAGATGCGCAGGGCAATCCCGTGTACGACTGGACCATCGTCGACCGCATCTTCGGCACCTATCTGAAGAACGGCGTGCGCCCCTACGTGCAGATCGGCTTCATGCCCGAAGCCCTCTCGGTAAAGCCCGAGCCCTACCGCCACCACTGGACCCCGCGCGCGAAGTACGATGAGATCTACACCGGCTGGGCCTACCCGCCGAAGGATTGGGCGAAGTGGGAAGAGCTGGTCTATCAATGGGCCAAGCACTCAGTGGAGAAATACGGCAAGGACGAGGTGCTCAAGTGGTATTGGGAAACCTGGAACGAGCCGAACATCGGCTACTGGCGCGGCACCCGCGAGGAGTTCTTCAAGCTGCACGACCACGCCGTGCGTGCCGTGCGCCGCGCGATCCCGGACGCGAAGGTCGGTGGCCCGGATCTCGCCGGCGGTGCGGGCGGAGATTTCCTGAAGGCCTTCCTCGACCACTGCACCAAGGGCAAGAACCTCGCCAGCGGTGAGACAGGCACACCCACCGATTTCATTTCCTTCCACGCCAAGGGTCAGCCGAAGGACATCGATGGCCGCGTCCAAATGGGCATCGCCAACCAGCTCCGCGATATCGACGCGGCCTTCACTGTGATCGCGCGTTATCCGGAGTTCAAGAACACGCCGATCGTCATCGGTGAGTCCGATCCGGAAGGCTGCGCCGCCTGCCAGGGTGCGAACCTCGCCTACCGCAATGGCACCATGTATTCCAGCTACACCGCCGCCAGCTTCCCGCGGAAGCTCGACCTCGCGGACAAGCACGGCGTGAATCTGGAAGGCGCGCTCACCTGGGCTTTCGAGTTCGAGGACCAGCCCTACTTCGCCGGCTTCCGCTCGCTCGCCACCAACGGCATCGACAAGCCGGTGCTGAATGTCTTCCGCATGTTCTCCAAGATGGAAGGCGCGCGCCTGCCGGTGGACAGCGATGCCGCTGTCCCTCTCGCCGACATGCTCCGCGCCGGCGTGCGCGGCAAGCCCGACGTCTCCGCCCTCGCCGCCATGAAGGGCAAGAAGATGACCGTGCTCGTCTGGCACTACCACGATGACGACCTCCGCGGCCCCGATGCCGAAGTCCGCCTGGACCTGTTAGGTGCACCGCAAGGCCTGCCGCAGATCAAGCGCTACCTGATCGACGAAACCCACTCGAATGCCTTCACCGTCTGGCAAGCCCAGGGCTCACCCCAGACGCCGACCGCTGAGCAAATCGCCGACCTTGAAGAGGCCTGCAAGCTTGCGGAGATCAAGGAGGAGCCACGCTACATCGAGGAAGGCAAGAACTCCTCAGTGCTCGTGACCCTGCCACGCCAGGGCGTGACTCTGTTAGAGATGGAATGGAAGTAAAGGGGCGAGTCGTCCTGACCCTCAATACAGCGCCGGCTCAAAAGCCCCAAAGGGGCGGCCGGTTGATAGCCCAGGGTAAGCGAGCCCTAGCGAGCGCAACCCTGGGTAAGGCGCCCAACAGACCCGGCCCCTGGAGGGGGCCAGGTAGGTCGCGGATGGGAAAGGCGTCCGGAGTCACCACACCACCGGGGCGATCCAATTCCCGGCCAAACCCAGGGCTGCGCTATCGCTTGCCCTGGGCTATCCACCGGTCGCCCCCTTTGGGGCTTTTGATCGGACACCGGATTAACGACTTGCGACAATATACTGGCTCACCCCCGAATCCTGAACTCCTCCACCGGCCTGCCCTCTAACAAGTGTTCCGTCACGATCCTCTCCAGCACCTCCGGCGTGCACGAGTGGTACCACACCCCATCCGGATAAACCACCGCTACCGGCCCGCGCACGCACACACGCAAGCAATCCGCCTTCGTCCGCAAGATCAGCGGCCCCGCTTGCCCAAGCTCCCCCAGCCGCCTCTTCAAAAACTCCCACGACACCAAGCCCACCGCCGGATCGCAGCACTTCGGCTTGCTCGCATCCGCGCAGAGGAAGATGTGCTTCTCCGCGCGGCCCACACCCGCGGCCCGTGCAGCGGCTTCCAGTTCGGGATCGATGCCCATCATGCGCGGAAGCATCCAGATGACCGCACACTAGTCCAGTGCGGGCTCACCGGGATTGGGATTGATTTTGGCACGCGCCGCTGTCAGCTTCAGCGCGTCATGCTTCTGGATTCCTACCATTCGTGAGATAGGCCGCGCTGTTTGAGCGCAGCCCGCGATTTGTGTCCCGCTCGCTTTGCCTCGCTTCGCTTGGCGGGACCATTCCTGTTCCGGGGCGGATTGTGCCCATGAGGCACCCCGTGCCCGGTTCTCTCCCGAATCGTTCCTGATCCATTTCAATTGCCATGACCTCTTCCGGATTCTCCCGGGAAGTGGACGCCGCGACCCTTGCCACCATTGCCGGAGGCAAGACCTGGACCGCCGCGTCCGTCCGTTCGCTCTGCCTGAGAAGGCACTGCCGCGAGCTAAACAAAACCATCGTCCGTCTGCCCGCCAGAATCGCGGCGGATTTCCGTAATGCTTGCCAGAACCTGTTCCAAGCCGTGGCCCTGCGCAGTGATCTGCTGCATGTGGCCCACCCCCTGGAGCGCGATATCGTGCCCGCCCTGATCCGTGTAGCGCGCTATCACCGCTTCTGGATCCGCGAGGTGCCAGACTGGGAAGGTGCAGCAGGCCTGCCGCCCGGTGAGCAATGGAGCAGCCTCTTGAGGCACCTCTTCGCCAAGTACCCCATGCCGCGCTTCTTCGATTCCGCATGGCGGGCCGCGGGCAGGACCAAGTACCTTGAGCGCGATTGGTTCTGCTACATCGCGCGGGGTGGAAGCTGGCGGAAGGCGGGCCACATGCCGCCTTCGATCACCGCCAAGGCCCTGCATCACGCGATGTCCGCCCCGGCCGATCTCACGGTGCGCCAAGCGCTGCGCTGGGGCCAGCTGAGCGCCATCGATGCATCGCAGGAACTCGTGCAGCAAGTGCTGGCGAGCCCGATGGTGCGTGATCTCTCGAACGACGCCACCTGGTCGCGCTTGTTCGTGAAGCTGGCCGCCGCGCGCGAGTTCGATCCGCGCGATTTCGGCATCATCGCCGATCTTCTGCTGGAGCTTCACCGCCAGGACCAGTGGGATCGCGCGGCGCTGCTCGTCGCGGAGCCGCTGGCCTCCTTGCGCAGTCATAGTTACCGCCGCTGGCGGGAGCTCCAGCGGATCGCCGCGGAAGATGGGGTGAGCTTCCGCGATGCCGATCTCTTCCGGCCAGGACTGCGAACCCAGCTGCTGAATGTGGCGCGGGCCTCCTGGAACCCCATGCCGGATGTCATGCCCTTCGACCTGAAACCTCGCTCCACGGATGCTCATTCCTCACGATGGACCATCCGCGAGCGCCTGACCCAAGCGCAACTGATGCGGGAAGGCCGGACCCTGCGGCACTGCGTGGACCTCTACTGGCGGCGCTGCAAGTCGGGGCGCTCGGCCATCTTCTCCCTGGCAGAGTGGCGGGAGATGGAGGAAGGCGAAAAGGAATATCCGCGCGTCACGATCGAGGTCGACAAGGCCTCGCGGCGCATCGTCCAGATCCGTGCCCGCTGGAACAACCAGGCCCGCATGGTCGAGCAAGAGCTGATCGCAAAGTGGGCCGCTGCGAACGGGCTGAAGATCGCGGTGTAAAACAAAAGGGCCGGGAGATGAATGTCTCCCGGCCCTTCTTCACGGCGCTGCTGCAGGATTAGCGGGAGGCGGTCGCCGCCTCGCAGGAACACTCCTGCTCGGCAACCTTCCCCGTCTCCAGCAGCTCCTTGATGCCCTTGACGATGATCGGCCAGCCACCCTGCACGCGCTCGCGCACCGGGCTCGCTTCGATGAACTCATCATGCGTGATGGTGAGCTGCATCGTGTCCACATCCGCCCGCTCGATCTTGAAGCTCACCCGCGAGGCCGGCTCATCCATCCCCACGTGGTTGAAGCTGAAGACCAGCTCGCTCTCCGGCACATTCTTCATGATCTCACCGTGCCACTTCTGGGCACCCTCCGCGGAGTAGCAAGCGACCGGATCACCCTCCTTCCAAGTGGACTCATGGTGACAGCCGATCCAATACTGCCGCACGAATTCCGGCTGGATCAGCGCCTCCCACAGCTTCGCCGCCGTGGTCCGGATCTTGGTCACGTAAACAAGGCTGGGAGCACTCATGCCGTGGCGGTTTTGCAGGTGCTCGCTTGCTGGGTGACGATGCCGGTCTCCAGCAGCGACTTGATGCCTTCCACGATCTTCGGCCAGCCGTTCTTCACGCGCTCGCGGATCGGGCTCACTTCCTGGAACTCATCGTGCGTGATCGTGAGTTGCACCATGCCCGCGGCCTGCGGATCGAGCTTGAAGGTCACGCGCGAGGGCGGCTCTTCCGCCAGGTGATCGAAGGTGAAGACCACTTCACTCTCCGGCACGCTCTTCAGGATCGTGCCCTTCCATTCGAGCTGGCCTTCATCGTTCAGGCCTTCGATCGGATCGCCCTCCTTCCAGGTCGAGCGATTCTCGCTGCCGAACCAATACTGGCGGATGAATTCGGGCTGGGTCAGCGCCTCCCACAGCTTGGCGGGAGTCGTGCGGATCTGGGAGACGTAGACAAGTTTCGGGGCACTCATGGTGGTTGATGGTCTTGTTCGAGGTTTCGCTTCAATTCGGCTAAGGCGTCCAGGCGCTGCACTTCGAACTTCCCGATCCAGCGCACGCCGATCTCGTGGATCGGCACCGGATTCAGGTAGTGCAGCTTCTCCCGGCCACGGCGCAGCGTGGCGACGAGGTTTGCGCCCTCGAGGATCCCGAGGTGCTTCGTCACCGCCTGGCGCGTCATGTCGAGCCCGTCGCACAGTTCGCCGAGCGTCTGTCCGTTGCGGGCGTGGAGCCGGTCCAGCAAGGCCCGCCGGCTTTCATCCGCCAGAGCTTTGAAGACTTCGTCCATCTGGGGTGACAATAGGCAACCAAATGGTTGCATGTCAACCGGGAATTCTTGAGACACTCCGGCGGGGCTCGTCGCTGGGTTCAAAAAAGCCATCAACCGCAGATGAACAGGATGGACGCAGATGAAGAGGATGGGATCGGAGTGAAAACACGAGTGCGCAAATTGAGTCGAGTATCGCCGGGCAGGAAATCCGGCTGTTATCTGCGTTCATCCCGTTCATCCCGTTCATCCCGTTCATCTGCGGTTGAATCCCATCAGCGGAGAGAAATTTTCTCCCGCCATTTCTCTAGCATCCGCAGCATCGACTCATCCGTCGTCAGCGCGGGCAGCTCATCCAGCGCTACCCACCGCAAATCGTGCGACTCCTCACTTACGATGTACGCCGTACTTCCCGTCGCGTGCATCACATACCGCACATCATAGTGCCAATGCTCCGGCACGCCCTTCCGCTCCGGGATGCGGTGGATGTCCAGGTCGAAGATCGCCGGCTCCGGCACCTCGAACTCCGTCAGCCCGGACTCCTCCCGCGCCTCCTTCAGCGCCACCGCCAGCACATCCGGATCCCCGTCCGCATGCCCGCCGAGCTGGAGCCAGCAGTCCAGCTTCCGGTGGTGCGTCAGTAGCACCTTCCCGCCGCTGTCATCCACAATCCACGCCGAACCGGTCACATGCCCCTCCAACAGCGAACGCTCGAAACAATCCGGACAACGCTCCACGAAAGCAATGAAGCGCTCGATCGTCTCAAGTTCAGACGGATGACCTTCCCGATAGGCGGCAAGCTGCTCAAGCAGCGGCTGGCGGTGCATGCGCCACTCTCCGGTGGCCCAAAGCGGATGGGAAGCCGGATCGTCCGCGCTACTTCTTCTCCTTCTCCAGCGCCTTGATCCCTTCCTTCGCCGCCTCCTTCAATTCATCATCCGCCTCCAGCTCCAGCACCTTTTTGTAGGATGCCAGTGCCTCCTTGTCCTGCTTCGCCTCGCGCTGCGCATCCGCCAGATTGATCAGGATCAGAGGATCAGCCGGCGCCTTGGAATTCGCCAGCTTCAGCCACTTCATCGCTTCCGCATTGTCGTCTCGTGCATCCGCCAGCGCGGCCAGGATGTTGTAGGCAAAGGGATGCTCCGGATACGCCGCGATCGTCGCCTCGCACAGCTGCTTGCAGAGCTTGGCGGACGCCTCGTCACCGGCTTTCAGCAGTGGCACCGTGTAGCCCTGCATCGACTCAGGCACCAGCGTGGCGGCAGGCTCGGGCAGCGGCTTGTTGTCGCCCCACTTCAGGGCATCCGCCTTCTCCTTGCTCACCTTCAGCAGGGCCAGCAGCGTCTCCACCGCCGCCGCGGGCTTCTCCATGCGGGTCTGGACCGTCGCCAGGCCCAGGCCGATATCGAGCCGCTCGGGGAAGCGCTTGAAGCCCTCCGTGGTCAGGTCGAGCGCCTTCTGCCGCAGGCTGGGATCGATCGTGCCCGCATCGCTCACGCTCCCGGCCTCCTTGCCGCTCTCCTTCTCGCGCAACGTGAACTCGCCCTTTTCCGCGGGCTTCGTCGAAATGATCGTCCTGCCGGCGACCGACCACCAGTAGTTGGAGGCCAGCGCATAGTAGTTCGCGTTGTCCGCCTGCGTCTTCGCGGACTCCTCCAGGAATTTCTCCATCGCCTTGTCATCCTCCGCCTTGCGGAGTTCCTGGAAGCGTTCGCTGAATTCATCGGCCCGCGCGGTCAAGGCGGGCAGCAGCAGGCATAGCAAAAGGGACAGCCGATTCATAAGCGGCACCCTAGCACCGCCCGCGCGGAAAAGGAAAGGGGCGCATCTGCAAAAACAGCGCCACCATTCTTCCCCGGATCTTCACCCACGATTCGAGAGCCCCGCGCACAGCCTTCACACGCAGCGCCGAAACCGGAGACGCGATGAACCTGAATTACTGGATCGAGCACTTCCACCGCAATGCCCAGAACCGCCCCGAGCCGGATTGGCACGCACCGGCGGCGGACATCGCCCCGCAGGTGATGAAGAAGCTGGTGAAGTCCCTACAGCAGTTCCAGCTCGGCGATGGCGGCGGGCCCGCCTACCTCATCGCCTGGAATCACCGCGAACTCCTAGCCTCGGATGTAGGCCTCAAGGAACTCGTCGACCTCTGGTTCAAGGAAGAGGAACGCCACTCCGCCTTGCTGGGTGGCGCGCTCAAGCGCTTCGGCGTGCCGGAGATCCGCTCCCACTGGAGCTTCTTGCTCTTCTGCGGGGTGCGGAAGATCATGGGCGTCCAGTTCGAGCTCTACGCCCTGCTGCTCACGGAGATCACCAGCCACGTCTACTACAAGATGATGCACCGCCACTGCCCGGACATCGCGGTCCGCCAGATGTGCGCGCTGATCAATCGCGATGAAGCAGGCCATATCGCCTTCCATCGCGCACGCCTCGCCGCGGAAGCCGAGCGCGATGGCCGCAGTTACGGGGTCCTATGGGAACTCTCCTTCCGCCTCCGCGGCCTCGCGGCCGGCACCGTGCTATGGGTGAACCACCGCCCGGCCCTGAAGGCCATGGGCGCCACCGATGCAGAATTCTACCAAGGCATCTGGCGCGGCATGAATGGCTTCATCCGCGGCCTCCGCGAGGACCTCGCACGCCTGCGCGAAGGCAAGCGCACCAAGTCCTGCGCGGAGCTGGTGGCCGAATGCTGTTAGAAGGGCAGGGGGTGTGCCTCCCTTAAGGTTTCGCCGCAGGTCCTACCCGTTACCCACATCCTTTTGATGACCCAAAAACGGAAGGCTCTACCGCTGGGAGCGCGGAGCCACCGGCCCGCAGAAGCGACCCTACCGGCGCACATATTATCGTGCCCCGTATGGATATCGCCGCCGCCTTTCTTTATACCGGAAGATGCTGCACACTTCAAGGGACCACTCTGCGGGCCGGTGGCTCCGCGCCCCCAGTTGTAGAGCCGCTCGTGCATCGGGCTACGCATGGAATCGTTCGGCATCCGCCGTATCTTTACAGCCTCTCTCCCAACAAAGGCACCAATCCTTCATCGCGATTTCATCGCCTCGGACTTGTGCATGGCGGAGGCAGGCGCTTGGATTTTATCCGATGGATGAAAGCACTCGACTCGGAAATCTTCGAAGCTTGCTGCCGAAGCCTTGCCCTGCGGACTGTCCTTCGGCGCGGCTTGCCGCCTTGCTCCCGGAGTCCGGTAGAAAGCTGAAGGCATCTTCCGGCAGCCTGATCGCTCTGCTCGTTCCGGCGCTCGGGATGGCGCTGGCCCTCTGGTTGGTGCGGGATCGCACGGAGTTCTCCTGGATACTCACCGGCCACTGGCCCTGGCAGCTGTGGTTGCTGGCCGTTGCCGGCACCGCGGCGACCTTGGCAGGCTTCGCGGACTGGCTCTACCACCGGCGCATGACCAAGTGCATGATCAGCGGCAAGGAGCGGCGCTGCGAGTTGCTGGCCCTGGCCTGCGGCGGCGTGCCCGTGTTCCTCATGATGCTGGCGGCCTCCGTGAGCAAGCAGCCGCTGCAGTGGTTGATCCCCGTGCTCATCGGCGTCCTCTTCACCACCGCGCTGATCTGCTATGACGAATTCATCTTCCACCGCAAGCGCTGCCAGAAGTTGGAGACCCGGCTCCATCGCGTCCTCGTGTTCGGCAATGGCATCGCTTGGCTGGCCTGGGCGCACTGGTGCTTTGTGGATCGTATCCTCGTCGCCGGATGAGTAAGAGCGGTGGATGGTGGGATGAAGCGGGGCGATTCCTCCGCGATCGGCCCGGGCTGCTGGATTCCGCCGCGGGCGTTCGCAGTTTCGCGGGCGGAGCGCGCTGGATGCATGCCGCGATGTTGGCTGTCGGCTGGAGCTTGCCGCCCTTCCGGGATGCCGCAGGGCATGCACGCCGCGGCTGGCTCAAGTACGGCATCTGTAGTATCGCGGCGCTGGTGGCCGGCGGACTCTGCTGGAAGATGGCCTCCCTGTGGCTGGCCTGGTTCCCGGCGCTTTGCGCCTTTTACGCGGTGGAGGCACGGATGGTTTTCCTGTTCCCGGAGGCGCTCCGCGGTCGGCGGCATCCATGGCGCGAAGCACACGGCTTGACCTCCGCGGCCGGTGGCACGCTGGCGGTCATGTCCGGAGTCCTGCCCATCGCCGCACGCATGCTGGCGGCCGGGTGGTGGCGGGGTAGGGGACGGGAGATGTGGGTTCAGGGCTGCCTTGCCGTGGTACTCTGGCATCGCGCCGTGGTCACGAAACGCCCCGCATGGACCGAGGATGCCGCGGGCTTGGGCGGGCTGGAATGGGGGTCCACCGCCCCCCTGCTACTGCGTCGCGAGAGGATTTACGGCCGCGGTGGCAAGCATTGCCGCGTGATGTGGATCTCGGACCTCCACTGGCGCGGTCCATCGGATGCGGGGACCTTGTTGGCCTTGCTCCAGCTCCTGCGTCGCGAGCGCCCCGACCTTTGCATACTCGGCGGCGATTTCGCGGAAAGTCGTGCTGCACTCGGCCTCGTGCAACGCCTCGCCAAGGGCATCGCCCGTGTCTCGCGGGGGATCGCGCTCCCCGGCAACCATGACCGCGGACCGCTCGGTGAAGCGGTGCGCGCGGCCTTGATTCGCGAAAACGTGACCTGGCTTCCGGATGCCGGAGCCGTGCCTTGGAAAAGCCCTGATGGAGCCTGCTTTGAAGTCGTGGGAGCCGATGCTCCCCCACCCGCAAGCGGCGTCGCGCGGATCGTCGCGGTCCACGATCCCGCGGAACTCGATGAAACTCCGCCCGCGCCCGGCAGTCTGGTGCTGGCAGGCCATCTTCACGGTGGCCAGTGCGTGTTGTCCTCCCGTGACGGCCGCCTCCTTCCCGCCGCATGGATCTATCCGCACGCGTGGCTGCGGCGCGAACATGCGGGTTCATGCTGGATCATGACCCGCGGTGCGGGTGATACCCTGCCTTTGCGCTGGAACTGCCCGCGCGAGGTGATTCTCTGTGAGATTATCGGATGAAACAGTTGGAGATGCTTTTGGTGTGGCTGCTGTTCTTCGCCAGCAGCGTGTTTGGCCATGTCGCCTTGAAACAAGCTGCCGGTGTCTCGGACCGCTTTGACTACGCGCGGCTCTGGCAAATGTGGAAGGACCCCTGGGCGCTGGCGGCCATCGCCTCGTGGACCCTGTCCTGTCTCCTCTGGGCCCTGCTTTTGACCCGCTTCGGCGTGGCCGAGGCTTCCAGCCATTCCGCGATCCGCTATGTGGGCATCGTCCTCGCGGCGGTGCTCTTCTTCAGGGAACCTCTAACAGCCAAGCAGGCCGTTGGCATGATCCTGATTACGGCGGGCATCTGGCTGACAGCGAAGGCATGAAGGGCTGGCTGCGTTCATGGAAGCTTTGTGAAGTCCATCGGGAGGAGCTCGGTGGCATGCCTGGCTGGCGCAAGCGCCGCATGGCCGGCACCGGCTGGCTGCTTCCTCCGGGAAATCTCTTCATGCGGACCATCGGCGCGAGTTGCCAGATGCTCGGGCGGGACTGGGCGGAGCATGAGGTGCAGCTCTTCCGGAGCAGTCACCCCGGCTTTCCGGAACCGCGCGTGCTGGATCCCCGCACGATATGGCTTCCCCACCTGCCGGGGGAGATGTTGTCGAGCTTAAGAGGTGCGGATCTCAAGGAGGCCGCTGGTTCCGCCTTCGCCGAACTGGCGCGCTTCCACCGGCTTTCGGCCCGCACCCTTCATGGCGATCCGCATGCCGGGAATTTCCTCTACGACCGGGAAGCGCGGCGCTGCAGGATCATCGACTTTGAAACCAATGCTCCTGCCAAGACGAATGCTGCCGTGGCCCGTGCCCAGGACCTTTTGATCCTCGCCCTGCATCTGGCCCGGCTGGATGGAAGCACGCTGGAACACTTGCCCGCGTGGCGGCAGGCCTACGGCGGCACGGAGAATGACTGCCCGGTAGCAGCGATGTTGCGAAGCCCGCCTGCCGGGCTGCGGCTTTACTGGTATCTACTGGGATACCGCGCGCGTGGTGTCGCAGATTTGTTGTGATCGTTTCCCCCTTCATCCGCTAGGGTGATGCATGCGCGCGCTCCTCTTGCTTGGCAGCCTGCTTATCACGGCACCTTTGAATGCCGCGCCGAATATCGTCTACATCCTGGCCGATGACATGGGCTACGGCGACCCGCACTACATGGGTGGCAAGGTCCCTACGCCGAATCTCGATCGTCTCGCCGCGGAGAGCATGCGCTTCACCGATTCCCACACCTCCTCCGCGGTCTGCACGCCAACGCGCTACGGCATCATGACTGGCTGCTACAACTGGCGCTCCACCCTCAAGCAAGGTGTGCTCAGCGGCAATAGCGAGCCCCTCATCAAGGAAGGCCGCAGCACAGTCGCCAGCATGCTGAAGGATGCCGGCTATCGCACCGCCATCATCGGCAAGTGGCACCTCGGCCTCGGCTGGAGCAAGCTGGACCAGGCCCGCACCGCAGACAGCGGCCCCACGGAAGGCGAAGGCTGGCGCCTCGACTACACCCAGCCCGTGAAGCGCGGCCCGCTCGCGCTCGGCTTCGGCGAGAGCTTCATCATCTCCGCCTCGCTGGACATGCCGCCCTTCGTCTACCTGCGGAATGACAAGCCCACCTCCATCCCCAGCGTGACCAAGACCTGGTTGCGCCCCGGTCCCGCCGCCGCAGACTTCGAGGCAGAGCGCTGCCTGCCGGACTTCGCCACGGAAGCCCGGGGCTTCATCAAGCGCGCCGCCGCGGAAAAGGATAAGCCCTTCTTCCTCTACCTCCCTCTAACAAGCCCTCACACGCCGGTAGTCCCCTCCGAAACGTGGAGGGGCAAATCCACCATCGGCGACTATGGTGACTTTCTCACAGAGACGGACTGGGTCGTCGGTGAAGTCCTCGCCGAGCTCGATGCCGCCGGTGCCGCCAAGGACACTCTGCTCATCTTCACCTCGGACAATGGCTTCGCACCGGCGGCGAAGCTCGAGGAACAACTCAAGCACGGCCACAAACCCCTCGGTGATCTCCGCGGCACCAAGGCCGACATCTGGGAAGGCGGCCACCGCACGCCCTTCATCGTCCGCTGGCCCGGCGTGGTGAAGCCGGCCACGACTTGCGGCGCCACCATCTGCACCACCGACTTCTTCGCCACCGCGGCCGATGTCCTCGGTAAGCTCGACACCATCCCCGCAAACACCGCGGAAGACAGCTTCTCCCTCATGCCCCTCCTCAAGGGCGAGTCCTCCTACTCACGCCCCTTCACTATCCATCACTCCATCAATGGCTCCTTCGCCATTCGTCAGGGCGACTGGAAGCTCTGCCTCTGCCCCGACTCCGGCGGCTGGTCGAACCCCAAGCCCGACTCCCCCGAATCTGCCGCGGCCTATCCCGTCCAGCTCTACAACCTGAAGGACGACCCCGCCGAGTCCAAGAACCTCGCCGAGTCCCAAGCAGACCGCGTGAAGGGGCTCGCCGCCACCCTCGCCAAGGCCATCCGCGATGGCCGCACCACTCCCGGCCCCGCACAATCCAACGACGGCAAGCCGATCGAGTTTCCACAACGGGTGAAGGAACTGCTCCCCATGCTCGGCGAGTGAGCGGGTAGGGGAGTATTTCCTCTTTGATCAAAGCGCGATCTCCCGGAGTCTCGCCGCATGCCAAGCGATGGCACACTTCCCGCAGATCGCGGGCCCGAGTCCCTGGGCCCGGACCTGCGGCGTGCGCTCCGCGGGGTGGTCGCCTTCATGGTCCCGCTGCTGCTTTCAGTCTACGGCGGCGTGCGCTTCGATCCGGTCTTCCCCTGCATCGCGGCGCACACCATCTCGATGGTGGACGTGCGCGGTGCCTACTCGCTGCGCTTCGGCCTGCTGCTCGGCATGAGCCTCATCCTCGCGGCGGCCACCGCGCTTGGCCTCGCGGGCGCGGGCAGCCTGCCACTGGCGATTGCCGGCACCCTGGTCATGGCAATCGCCGGCGGACTGTGGCGTCATCTCAGCAGCGACTACGGTCCGGGCCTCGCGGTCTCGACCGGCCTGATGTTCCTCGTCTCGCTCTCACCGCATGTCCCGCAAGCCGGTGCCATCCATCCGGCGTTGGGCACCTTGGCCGGTGCCCTGTTCAGCCTGCTGCTCCAGGTCATCGGCTGGCCCTTCCACCCGCAGCATCCGCTCCGCCGCACCGTGGCGGAGAGTTGGCTGGCCCTCGCCGCCTTGCTCGATGCCATCGCCTCGGAAGGCCCGGACCGCGCCGAACGCATCACCGCCCGGCAGGCCGAGCTGCGCGCCACGATGAACCAGACGCAGGCGACCCTCGCCCCGGAGGCCGGGCGCAAGGGCTCATGGCAGCATCGCCTCGAACTGCTCAATCTAACAGCCGCGCGCCTCGCGGTCCGCCTAATCGCCCTCCACACCGCGCTCGAAGCGGCGAAGACGAAGCCCTCCTTCGCGACCTTGGCTCCCTCCTTCGCGCCGCTGCTCGAGTCCTTGTCGAATACCGCGCGCACCGTTGCCCTGGCCGTGGTCTCCCGCCAACCTTCGCACCTCGCCGCCTTCGAGGTCCGGCTAAAGCGCCTTGAGAATCTCGTGGAGGTACTGCGCGCCAGCCTGGACTCCCATCCGCACGATGATGCGGACACCGGCCCGCTGAATCACATCCTCGCCCAGCTCGCAGGGCAGCTCCCGGATGTTCACCAGGCCCTGCTCGCCACCCTTGACTGCAGCACAGAGCGCGGAGCCTTCTCACTTGAACTCTCGGACTTGCGTTCACAGCCCCTGCGGCCACTCGCGGCATCGCTGAATCTCAGCCACAAGGTTGATCCCGCCCTGCTGCGCTTCACCGCACGCATCGCCATCCTCGTCTCCATCGGCGTCGTGATCTTCAAGTGGCTCCAGATCCCGCATGGCTACTGGCTGCCCTTCACCATGATGGTGGTCCTCCAGCCCGACTACGGCTCCACCCGCAAGCGCGCCGCCGAGCGCATGCTTGGCACCCTGGCCGGTGGTCTCCTCGCCAGCAGCCTGCTCTGGCTGCACCCGCCGCTGTGGCTGCTCTTCACCGCGGCGGCCCTCACCATCGCCACCTTCTCCTACTGGGTGAAGCGGGCCTACGGCATCGCGGTCATCTTCATCACGCTGAACGTCGTACTTCTGTTAGAAGCGCATCAGTCGGTCACTCTGGCAGTCACGCTGGAACGCCTCAGCTGCACCCTCGCCGGCGGCTTCCTCGCGCTCGCCGCCGCCTGGATCTTCTGGCCGGTGTGGGAACGCGAGCGCTTCCCCGCCATTCTGGCCAAGGCGCTCCAAGCCAATGCCGCTTATCTAACAGAAGTGCTGAAGCGCCTGAAGGAAGGCATCCCCCTCGACGAAGATCTCCTTCTCATCCGCCGCGCCGCGGAGTCCGCCAACAGCGATGTCTTCTCCTCCCTCGGTCGCATGAATGCCGCCCCCCGCAGCCGCCGCGACCGCCTCGAAAGCGCCGCCGCCCTCGCCAATGGCAACCAGCGCGTGACCAATGCCCTCTCCGTCGTGACCCTCCATCTCAACGACCAGCGCAGCCGCCACCCCGAATTCCTCGAAGACCTCCAAGCCCTCGGCGAAGCAAGCTTCAAGGCCCTTCAAGAAACCGCGGCCCCGGACCAACTCGCCCAAGTCCTCCACCAGCTCGAAGCCCTCACCCTCCCACAACCCGACCCCGAGCACCGCGATCCCTCACTCTTCCGCGAGCCCTGGGTCTTCCCGCAACTCTCCCGCATCCTCACCGAACTCGCCGCGATGGTCGTGGCGGCGAAGCCTACGAACGGTTGAGAGGAACTGCTGGAGCCTGTTAGGCAGCTCAGTCGGCGCTCATGCGAAGTTCCAACTGCTCGTCGCTGTTCATGCACAGCACGCGGACAGTAGTTCGCCCGATAGCGGTTCTGCCGACCAGACGAACTCCTTCCCAGCGAAAGTGATCTTCCCATCGTTGCTGCCGTGGGTGAAACAACGGAGTCAGCTCTCCCGAGACTGGATCAATACCCGCAAGATTCGGGCCTTTGTGAAGATTGCAATCGATACACGCGAGGCAGAGATTGGGCGGCTCGTCGTTCCCTCCATGCTTGCGAGGCACGACATGTTCGACATGCAAGACCGCCAAGGGGGAGTCGGCCTGATGAAGGCGACAATACTCGCAACGGTTCTCCGCACGTTCGCGTACAAGCGTCCGGACTGCCGGGCTCACGCCGCACTTCCCGATTTGAACTTCTTCGCCTCGCGACGGAGAATCGCGACGAACTTGTTGGCCCGCACGTAACCGGCATATTCTTCCCGTTCCTCCGCGGTGAGCGTGTCCTCCGTGCTTTTCCCGGCAAGCTCCTCAATGCGATCCCGCAATTCCTGATCTGCTTCCGCTGCAAGAATAGCGTCCTCTTTGCCCGGAAGCAGGAGCCGGAGCAGGGGATGCACACCGCGCTGGAAAGCAGCTTGGGAACTCATACATGCCAAGATAGCGGAAGGATTTCGCACGGCAAGGCGGCGTTTGGAGCCGGGGGAGAGGGGCGTCCTCCCACAAAAAAGCCGCCCCGGTCTCCCGGGGCGGCTTCTTGAATCCTTCTTCCGCGGCTTGCTATGGCGACTGAATGCCTACCGCGTGGAGGGGCGCGCGATTACTTCTTCTTCGCGGCCTTCTTGGCAACCTTCTTTGCTGCCTTCTTCGCCGGAGCCTTGGCACCAGCGCCATCCGCGATCGCGGCTTGGGCGGCGGCGAGGCGGGCGACCGGCACGCGGTACGGCGAGCAGGACACGTAGTTCAGGCCCAGCTTGTGGCAGAACTTCACCGAATCCGGATCACCACCGTGCTCACCGCAGATGCCGAGCTTGATGTTCGGGCGGGTAGCGCGGCCCTTGGTCACGGCGGTCTCCATCAGCTGGCCCACACCGGTCGCATCGAGCGTCGCGAAGGGGTTCTTGGAGAACACTTCGCTTTCGATGTAGGGCATCAGGAAGGCACCCATGTCGTCACGGCTGATGCCGAGCGCGGTCTGGGTCAGGTCGTTGGTGCCGAAGCTGAAGAACTCAGCGCCCTTGGCGATCTCGTCGGCGGTGAGCGCACCACGCGGCACTTCGATCATCGTGCCGACCTGGTATTCGAAGCTGACCTTCTTCTCGGCCATCACTTCCTTCGCCACCTCGTGCACGATCGCGGCCTGCAGTTCGAACTCCTTGCCGAAGCCGACCAGCGGGATCATCACCTCGGGCTTCACCGGGATCTTCTTCTTCGCCACGTCAGCCGCGGCTTCGAAGATCGCACGCGCCTGCATGGCGGTGATTTCCGGATAAGCGATGCCGAGACGGCAACCGCGGTGACCCAGCATCGGGTTGAACTCGTGCAGGTCGTGCACGCGCTGAATGATCTTCTCCACCGGCACGCCGATCTTCTTGGACAGATCGAGCTGCTGCTCCTTCGTGTGGGGAAGGAACTCGTGCAGCGGCGGGTCCAGCAGGCGGATCGTCGCCGGCAGGCCCTTCAGGGTCTTGAAGATGCCGGTGAAGTCCTCGCGCTGATACGGCAGCAGCTTGGCCAGCGCGGCCTTGCGGGCTTCCAGCGTGGTCGCCAGGATCATCTCGCGCATCGCGTCGATCCGGTCACCTTCGAAGAACATGTGCTCCGTGCGGGTCAGGCCGATGCCCACAGCGCCGAAGGCCACTGCGATACGGGTCTGCTCCGGGGTGTCGGCATTCGTGCGCACGGACATCTTCGTCGCCTGCTCGCACCATTCCATCAGCTTCAGGAAGCTCTTGAACTTCTCGGTCTTCTTCGCGGCCTTGTCGCCATCGACGATGCCGGTGATGATTTCCGAAGGAGCGGTCTTCAGCTCGCCACCGTAGACAGTGCCGCTGGTGCCGTCGATCGAGAGGTAGTCACCTTCCTTGAAGGTTTCACCGGAGACCTTCACGGTCTTCTTGTCGTAGTCGATCTCGATGGCGGCAGCGCCACAGATACAGACCTTGCCCATCTGGCGGGCGACGAGAGCCGCGTGGGAAGACACACCGCCCTTGGCGGTCAGGATGCCTTCCGCAGCGATCATGCCGCGCAGGTCTTCCGGGCTGGTCTCGTTACGCACGAGCAGCACCTTCTCACCCTTCTCGGCGGCGGCCGCAGCGCGGTCGGCGTTGAGGTAGATCTTGCCGGAAGCGGCACCCGGGCCGGCCGGCAAACCCTTGGCGAGTTCCTTGGCCTTTTTCACCTCGGCCAGGTCGAAGATCGGGGCCAGCAGCTGGTCCAACTGGTCGGCCGGGTTGCGGAGCACCGCGGTCTTCCAGTCGATCAAGCCTTCCTTCACCATGTCCATGGAGAACTTCAGCGCGGCAGCGGCGGTGCGCTTGCCGTTGCGGGTCTGCAGCATGAACAGCTTGCCTTCCTGCACCGTGAATTCCACGTCCTGCACGTCCTTGAAGTGCTTCTCCAGGATCGAGCGCACCTTCATCAGCTCCGCGAAGGGCTTCGGCATCGCCTTCTTCATCAGCGCGACAGGCTCCGGGGTGCGGACACCGGCCACCACGTCTTCGCCCTGCGCGTTCACCAGGAACTCGCCGTAGAATTCGTTCACGCCATTGGCCGGGTTACGGGTGAAGGCCACGCCGGAACCGGAAGTGTCACCGGTATTGCCGTAGACCATCGCCTGCACGTTCACCGCCGTGCCCCACTCGGCCGGGATGCCGTACTTGCGGCGATACACGATCGCGCGGTCGTTCATCCAGGAACCGAACACGGCACCGGCGGCACCGCGCAGCTGCTCCCACGGATCGCTCGGGAAGCCATGGCCCGTGCGGTCCTTCACCAGCTTCTTGAAAAGCTTCACCAGCTCCTTCTGATCCTCGGCGGTCAGTTCGGAGTCGATGATGTCCTTGTGATACTTCTCGTGCTTGTAGCCTTCGATCACGACCTCGAAGGGCTCGTGGTCTTCGCCTTCGGTCTTCTGCACGCCCAGCACCACGTCACCATACATCTGGATGAAGCGGCGGTAGCAGTCCCACGCGAAGCGCTCGTTCTTCGTGACAGCGGCCAGCGAGAGCACCGTCTCATCGTTGAGACCCAGGTTCAGGATCGTGTCCATCATGCCTGGCATGGAGTCGCGGGCACCGGAGCGCACGGCCACCAGCAGCGGCATGCCCTTCGCATCGCCGAACTTGCAGCCCATGATCTTCTCCATGTTCTTCACGCCGGCTTCCATCTGCGCCTGCAGCACGGAGGGGTAGGTCTTCTTGTGGCCGTAGAAGTAGGTGCAGACCTCAGTCGTCACGGTGAATCCCGGAGGCACCGGCAGGCCGATGCGGGTCATTTCCGCGAGGTTCGCGCCCTTGCCGCCCAGGAGAGCCTTCATCGACCCGTTGCCATCGGCTTTGCCGTTGCCCCAGGTGTAAACGTACTTGGTGCCCTTGGCAGCGGGCGCTTTCTTGGCCGCCTTCTTGGCGGACTTCTTCACGGTAGCCATCTCTTGTTGGATTATGAGTGGGATTGGACTTGGGAAAGGCGCACGGGGCCGATGAAAAATCCGCCGGCCCCCCGGCGCGGACGCGCGAGGCTAGCGACCAAGAATGCCGTGTCAATGAACCAGTTCCGTCAGTAAAACGGCCTTCATCCAGCGCGCGGAGCCTACGGGCCAAGCTTCTCATCAGCACCACCTCATCGACCCCTTGCTCTTCTCCCTCTGAAATCTGAAATCCCAATCGCACCTGCCTCGCAGCACCGTGGCCTCCAAACAAAACACCCGCCGGTCTCCCGGCGGGTGTCTGTTTGTAGAGTCAGGATTCCTTCCGCTGCTGCCATCAGGGCTTGCGGCCTCCGCGGCGGCGCGAAGTGAGAAGGCCGCAAACGCCAAGCGCTCCGAGCAAGGCGCTGGAAGGCTCGGGAACCGTGTTCACCGTCGTCACCCAATTGTCGAAGCCCGCCTGAGTCGTGAAGCCCGCTGCTCCCGGCGCACCCCCGGTGGGATAGGACAAGCCGAACTGGATCGCCGAGCCGTTGACGAAATTCGGGTGCGAGCTGCCATTGAAATAACTGGTCCCGCCCGGGTTATCCAGCGCCTGCACGAAATCGGAAGCATGCAGCCCTGTGACACTCAGCGAAGTCCACGCCGCTGAACCCGTCTGCAGGCCCGCCGCCCAAAAGTAGAAGATCCCGTTTTGCACGATCCCCGGGCTCGCATTCACGATCAGACCGGAACTGCCTGCCAGCTTGATCAGGCTGATCGAGAAATCGATCGAGGTGATCTCCCCGGAAGCGGAGGGCGTGTAGCTCGCTCCGTTCTGCATCATGAAGATGTTCGTGATCGATTGCGTACCGCCACTCGGGGCCGCACTCACCGTATTCGAAATGCTCAGATAAGCACCCGGGCTTCCACCGCTGGCCTGGGACACCGGTGTCTGCGTCCCGCCGTTACCGGTGTTGAAATGAGTCGTCGTGTAGTTGCTGGCGTAGTTCGCGAAGCCCGCGTCTGAGAAAACAGCCGTCGCGTGCACGGGGAGAACCATGGCGGATGCGATGCCAGCCGTCTTGAGAAGCGTTGCGATTCCGGCACCAGATGGCCGTGTCTTGAAGGTGATCATAGCTACGTGGGGAGAGGACAAAACAAGCGCCGGAGAAGCTGCGCCTAACAGAAAGTAGCTACAAAAAAGGCGGGACGACAAGTCCATCTATACGGAAATCCTTACTATCGGCACAGCACCCGGCCATGAGAGCGCGCCGTCCCCGAATTGCCTCTTGAGCTGCCGCCGCCAGCCTGCTACTCAGCTTGTTGGCTCTGCTCAGGTATCCCGTTCTCCCGCGATTTACAGGATCACGGCCTTCGCCCTATGAACTCCCCTTCAGCCGAGATCCCCAGCAGCGGCATCCCATCCGCTTCCCTCGGGGCCTCCACCACTGCGCCGGCATCTGCGCCACCGGTGGAAATCAAGACCGTCCCGGAGCCCTCGCCCCTTTTCCTGCTGGTCGGCGCCCTCGCCCTGGTCTTCCTCCTCAAGCGCGGCGGAGGCAGTCGATCCTGAGCACCTCACCGCTCGCCCTTCGCATTCAGCATCAAAATCCGCCTTACCTCCTCAATCCCTTCCGGATTCTGGTGTGCGCTGTGGCCGGACGGCACGATCTTCTCCGAAGCCGCGCCATCCAGATGCGAGCTCCAGTAAGGAACCACCCCATCGCTGGAGTTCGGCGTGTCGCCCTTGCCGCGGTCGCCCATGATCGAATGGTAGGTCACCCCGGGCGCGATAGGCATGGCGGCGATCTCCTTCACCATGCGGTTGTCGGGTGACAGCGTATCGATGCTATTCGGCGCGCGCTTCAGCTCCATCGAGGCCGTGTCCGCCACCACCACGGATGACACCGCATCCCGCGCATCCGCCAGGAAGCTCGGCACCCGCACCAGCCGCGAGCCGAGGCGGCCGATCCAATTCGAGGCCAGGCCAGAGCCCCTGTGCGGCGCGGCGATGAAGATCGCGCGGTGGATGTTCTTCCGCTGGTGGAAGACCAGCGAGTCGATCAGCAACTGCCGGCTGGCCCCGCTCACCTTCGTCTCCGCCGGCGACTTCCCAAAGAGCCCGCGCCACAGCTTGTCGCCCGCGTCCGTCACCATCAGGCGGCTGATCAGGCTGCCCATGCTGTGGCCCACGATCACGATGTCCTTGTGATCGGGGAAACGCCGGTCGATCCCGTCCAGCTCCTTGCGCAGCAGCGAGGCCGAGTAGGGATAGGGATAGCCGCTCGGGTAGCTGAAGGCCCAGAACTGATAGCGCTTGCGGATCTCCGGGTCATTCACCAGCGAGAGATACATCGGTGCCCAGGTCACCGGCGTGTCCTGCAGCCCGTGGACCATCAGCACCGGAATACGGTTCTTGTCGTACTTCTGCAGCCGCACCAGCCGCGCGGTATCGGAATACTTCTGCGGGTTCAGCAAGCGGATCAGCCCCAGCTTGTCCGGCCGCGCCACCGCGATGAACATGGACACCGGCGCGCCGAAGTCCGCGGCCAGCACCGGGTTCCGCCCAGCGATGGCGATGTGCTCCTCCTGATAGGGATCGTGCAGCTCCAGGGTCACGGTCTTGTTACCCTCGAAGCGCAGCACCGCGGTGAGCGGCGCATGCACCCGCGGCGGATCGTAGAACTTGCGGTAGTCCTTGTTCTCCGGAGAGATCGCCACCAGTGCCGCACCCACCCCGGGCCGCACCGCCTGCTTGGCGTACTTCCCCTCGAAGCGCAGGGCGTCGACCGCCAGATACTCGCGCTCCACTGGCGGCGCATTCGGCTCCAGCTTCCCTCGCAGGGTCCGCGCCGTGGGCCCTGAACCCAACGTGATCGCCCGGCCCCATGGCAGCGCATCCGCCTTCTCAAGCCTTTCCACCAGCCGCGCCACTGCGTGGTTGTAAAGCGCCACCGCGCCCTTCTCCCCGGCCAGTGCCTGGGTGCCCGCATAGCGCGCACTCTCCACGAAATGCCCGGCCGCCAGGATCGGGTCCTTCTCCGCCTTGCCCGCTTCCAATTCGCGCAGCGCATCGGATAGCGGCGAGACCACGAAGTCGCCCTGCGGCGTGGTGTCCTTCACCACTTGGTAGGACACCGGCGCGGCGCAGCCGGCGAAGAGCAGGATCGAGACGATACAGAACAAGCGGCGCAGTTGCATGATGGGAAGCAAGCAAGGGTTGGGCTCAGAACACGGTCTTGAAAATCTTGCCGAGCAGCTCGGCCACGGGGATTTCGATCGCTCCCACCGCCAGCATCGGCAGCGCGATCGGCAGGGCCAGATTGATCAGCGCGCGGGAAGAGAAAGGCATGACGCGCATCGCGCGCACGCTGCTGTAGATGGCGAAAATGTCAGCAGAGGGCCCGAGCTCAGGCGCATCCAGCATCTCGTCTGATTCTTCCTTCCGGCCATCGATCCAGCGGCGGTGGACCAGCCGCTCATGGCGCGAGATAAAGTCGCCGTACTCCGCCAGGCCCTTTCGCTTGGCGCGCTTGAGCAGCGGCATGAAGACCATCAGTGGCGCGATGCAGAGCCCCAGCACCAACACCCCGAACACAACACCCTGCAGCCGCAGGTTCACCACATGCATGCCGTGCCAGAGCACATCATGCGCGGCCTGGGCACAGAGGATGCAGGACATCGCCACCGCCATCGGCAGGAAGGCTCGCGGCAGGCCCTCGAGGAAACCGAGCCCGCCCAACCCGTCCGGATGCGTCGGCACCAGCTCCAGCCCGAGCTTGCCGATCCGCTTCAGCATCAGCGTGACCAGCAGGATCCGCCACACCCAGCCAAAGAGGAAGATCTGCAGCAAGGGCCGCGAGACCAACAGATACCACCAGCCGCCAAAGCCCAGGCCCGTTCCCTCCTGTGCCCAGCTCAACTCCCGCAGGTGCCGCCCGGTCTGGGGGATCAGCATGGCCGCCACGATCACCCCGATGATCGCCACCCAAGGCAGTGCGGAATCCCGCAGCCGCAGCATCCGCGCGATCACCTCCCGGAAAGCAGGCACCTTCTCTTCCGTGACCAGGCCGCTGGAGATGAAGCGCGGTAGGATCCGCTTCATCGCCGCATGCGCCACCTTCTCCCCGTGGATCAAAATCGGCAGCGCCACCAGGAAGCGCACATGCAGGCCGATGTGGCGCAGCAGGGGATCTCCGGTTTCTTCCTCGAAGGCCCGCTTCGTCACCAGCGCCCAGATCACCAGCGGCAGCCAAGCCACCAGGGTGTAGAGGATCGCCCGCCGCGCTGCGCCGCCCTCGCCATCGCTCGGCACCAGGCGCATCGAACGCTGGATGCGGTCCAAGGCATCGCCGCGCACCACGCTGAATTCAGGGATCTTGCCTACGGGTGGTGGTGTCGTGTTCATGACAGGACCGGCCCGAAGCCCGGGACGGAGGGAGGGTTAACAGGAAGCACAGGCCCGGCCCATGCTACTTTCGGGCGAGGCCTTTCCCCGCCAGCGGGGAAAAACCCTCTTTTCCGGAGCTTTGATATCATCCGCATTCTTGCGTTTCCGTGAATCAGCTTTTAGTGTGAGAGGTTGCTATGAAGACAAAACCACTCCAACTGATCTGCCGCATCTCCCTGCTCACCCTTGCGGGTGGCTTGCTGAGCCAGTGCGCGCACGAACCCGTCACCCAGACGAATGCCGCCACCCATAGCGGCAAACAGATCGCCGCGGACTCCCGTGCCGCGCTGCACAACCTGTATGCCCAGAATCCCACCGCGCGGAAACTCGGCAATCACGCCGCCGGGATCCTGGTCTTCCCGAACGTGATGAAAGGCGGCTTCGTCTTCGGTGCTGAGGGGGGGAATGGCGCCCTCTTCGGTTCCGGCGGCGGGGTCAAAGGCTACTACCAGACCGCCGGTGCCTCCTGGGGCCTGCAGGCCGGGGTCCAGAAGTACGGCTACGCGCTCTTCCTGATGAATGGCAAGGAAGTCGGCAATCTCGACCAAGCCGCCGGTTGGTCCGTCGGCAGCAGCCCGAGCCTCGTCGTCGTGGACAAGGGCGTGGCCAGCGAGATGACCACCAAGAACATGAGCAAGAACACCTATGCCTTCATCTTCGACCAGAAGGGTCTGATGGGTGGCCTGGGCCTGAAGGGCACCAAGATTACCCGCATCCATCCTGCGCAGTGATCGTCCGGATCTAATAGATCTCACCACTACCGGCAGACAACGGGCCGCCATGCGAATGGCGGCCCGTTTTTCAGATACCGTTCTCACAGTGCCTTGTCGAAGGTCAGGCCCGGATCGCCCTGCGGTCCGCCGGCGAGCACGAAGTTCAGCTTCTTGTCCTCCGGCAGTTTGATCTCGCCAACCATCTGCGAGTCTTCCGAGGCGAGCACCAGCAGGCCCTTCTCATCGATGGTGAAGGTGCCAGTCAGGTCGCTGTTGGCTTGGCCGGCCTTGCTGAAGGACCACGTAAATGCACCGTCCTCGCCCAGCTTCAGGGTGACCTTGCCCTCGGCACCGCGGTCGTTGACCCAAGTGCCGGGCAGCTTGTCTGCGGCTACCGGTGCCGGTGCTTCCTTCTCCACCGCCGGGGCTTCCGGCGCGGCATCGTCATCGCCATCCGGCGAGACGGAGGACTTGCACAGGTCGCGGAGCTGCGCGGCGATGCTGTCCGCCGGTTGCAGCTTCACGGTCGTGTCGAACTCCGCGTAGGCCTTCTCAATGTGGGAGCAGACCATGTAGTGGTAGCCGAGCAGGAAGTGCGGGGCCGCGTCGTTTGCCTTCGAGCGGGCATAATCCTCCAGCTTGCGCAGTTGGTCGGTGTAGACGCTCTGCGAGGGATAGAGCCCGGTCATGGTGGTCCAGTCCCAGCCCGGCCCGGAGGCCAGCACCGGATTGAGCACGCCCGCGGCCTCGCCATACTTGCCCAGGGCGAAGAGGATCAGCGCGCGATACTCGTGGATTGCGGTGTCACCCGGCACCGCGGCGATTGCTTCGTCCACGGACTTCAGGGCGGTGAGGTAGTCACCCGTCTTGAAGGCCGCGCGGGAAGCATCGAGCGCTGCGCTGGATTTCTCCTCCGCGCTCTTCTCGGTGTTCTCGTCGCCCGGCGGCATCTTGCCGGCGGAGACGGAGAGCGGCTCGTTGTAGTTGATGATCGTGGTGTTCCCGCTTTGCACCGGCGGGGCAGGGTAGGGGTTCTTGTAGCTCTGGTAGCCCGTGTTGTAGATCAGGTTCCCCAGGCCCCAGGCAGCGATCCCCCAGGCCACGCCCTTGGCGAAGTCGTTGTCGTTATCCACGATCACGTAGCCCGGATAGGGGCGCGGGCGGTAGTAGTGGTAGTGGCCGTACCAAGCCTTGTTCCAGCCGTAGTTCCAGCTGCCGTGGTGCCAGCCGTGGGCGGTATTGGCATTCCACCAGGGCCGGCTGCCCCAGTAGTTGGGCTTGTAGCCCCAGTTTACGTTCTTCTGGAAGTTGTTGTTGATCGTGATGTTGTTGCCGTTCCCGATGACGTTGATGTTCCCGTTGCCACGGCCGGGCTTGTTGTTCCAGTTGCCCCAGCTTCCCCAGTTGTTGCCCCACTTCGCCTTGTTCGCGGGCAGGGTGGTGGGCCGGTTGATCACCGGGCGATTGTTGACGATCTTGTTGTTGACGATCGTGTTTCCGCCGCCGGGGCGGATGACCGTGTTGTTGTTCCCACCGCCGGGGCGGATGATGTTGTTATTGTTGCCGTTCCCGTTCCCATTGCCGTTGTTCCAATTCGGCCGGTCGTTGGGCTTGGGATAGTTCACGTTTCCCGGCTTGGTGTTCGGCCTCTGATTGCCGCCGCCCATGCCGGGCAGGGTTCCGGGCCGCTGGTTGCCACCACCTCCTGCACCGGGAAGAGTCCCGGGTCGTTGGGTGCCGCCACCGCCTGCACCGGGGAGAGTTCCGGGCCGCTGGTTGCCGCCACCGCCTGCACCGGGGAGAGTTCCGGGCCGCTGATTGTTGCCGCCGCCTGCACCGGGGAGAGTCCCGGGCCGCTGGTTGTTGCCGCCGCCCGCACCGGGCAAGGTTCCGGGCCGCTGGGTGCCACCGCCGCCTGCACCGGGCAAGGTCCCCGGCCTCGTGGCGTTTCCGCCACCGCCACCGCCGCCGCCGCCGCCGGGTTGCACCGCCGGGCGGGTCTGCGGTTGCTGGGCCGGGCGATTCATCTTGGAGCCGGACATGGGGTTGCGCTTGGCTGCGCCACCGCCGCCAGCTCCTCCACCTCCACCACCTCCACCACCGCCTCCGCGGAGTCCTGCACCGCCGCCGCCACCTTGGGCGCGTCCGCCACCGCCTCCTCCGCCACCTTGGGCGCGGCCTCCACCAGCACCGCCGCCGCCCTCACGGGCTTCGACGTCGAGCGTGATCAGGGAACACATCAGGGTCGCAGCGACCACTGGAACGATCTTTGAATTCATGGCCTGGAAATGTTTGTGCTTTGGGGTTCTCACTTCTTCTCCGGGCTGCCGTCCTCCGGCTTGCCCGCCGCCGCATCCGGCGCGCGTCTCACGAACTTCAATTCGAGATCCGGCTGCGCCTCGCCGCCCATCACGCGGTCCGTGGATTTCCACACCAGCGTATCCGGGCCATCAAAGCTCAGCCGCTGGGTCGCCGCATTGGTCTCGGCATCCGCGGTCACTCCGCTGGTGCGGATCAGCCACTCGTCGCCACTGCGCGTCCACTGCCCGGCGGCATTCCCGCCCGCGCTGTCGAAGGTCCACCAGAAGACCGAGGAGCAGGCCGGGTTCCAGCCGATCCGGATGCTGGTGGTCTGCACGTCGCCATCGCCATCCGTGGCCACGGCCTCGCCCAGCAGATAGTTCCCGCTGGCGTCCAAGTCCATGGACAGGTCCATCCGCAGGTCATCGCTGGAGAAGGTCCAGTCACCCGCGAGGCCGGCCAGCGGCTTAATGCGCTCGGATGGCGGCGTGACCTCCAGTTGATCGCGCGTGCTGGCGATCAACCAGCTCCCGTCCGCCTGCTTCACCTGCGTGGCGGTGTAGGTGATCGATTTCACCGGCTCGCTCTCATCCGGATCGGTGAAGTGAAGCGTGCCATCCTCGATGGCGATTCCCGGCGCGATCATCCGCAACTCGGAGGCCTCTAGCGCCACCTGCGGCACGTCATCGCCCGCGAAGAATTCCTTGTAGCGCGTCTCGATCTCCGCGCGTCCGCGGACCGTGCTGCCATCGCGCGTGATCATCTCGGCATTCGGCAGGAAGAGTGCGGCCACGCCTGCGGCATCCTTCTTGTTGTAGGCTTCCACGAAGCGCGTCGCGGCCTTGCCCAGGGCTTCAATGTCGGCGTCCGCCGGAGTGTCGTCGCTCGCTGCGGCCTCGGCCGGCTTGTCAGCGGCCAGGCAGGGAAGCGGTGCCGCGAGCAAAAGGAACAATGCCGGGGCCGTCCATAGCTGCCACCGGAGGGGTCGTGTTCTCATGATCAGGATTGAGTTGGATAGTGAATGAATTCCCGCTCCTGCCCGGATCGGCAGGATCAATAGCCAACTCCAACTATGGGAGCCGACCCGGAACTGTGCTATCCGAAATCCGCAATCCCGCTCCATACCACCTTGGTCCAATGCCGCCGGACTTGCGGAATCACCAAAGCAGGCATCTCCACTCTCCCGTCCCCCTGGCGTGAAACGAAAACGGGCCCTCTGGATCAGAGGGCCCGCGGCACAATGGATGTCAGAGCGGCTGTGCCTCAGAGCTTCTTCAGCTTCGTCACGCGGCCGGAGACGTTCCAGTCCTGGACGTAGAGGTTGCCGTCCTTGTCGAAGGACAGGCCGTGCGGTGCGGTGAAGATCCCGGTGTGCATCTTGTCGAGCGGCACGTTGAAGTTCGCCCACTGGCTCTTGTCGGGATTGTCACCCAGGAAGGCGACCGGGGCACCGGTCTTGTCCAGGATGGTCACGCGGGACTCCAGCTCGGCCACCGCGCAGGCATCGCCCAGGATGGAGACCGTGCAGGGGCGGCGCAGATTGGTGGCGTAGACGCCGATCCAATTGCCATCGAGATCGAAGTGGACGATGCGGCGGTTCTCGCGGTCGCAGACCAGCAGGCGCGGCGCGCCGAAGCGCGTGTCCAGGGCCATGCCGTGGCTGCAGCTGGTCTGGCCGTCGCCATTGCCCTTGCCGCCGAAGTCCTTGATCCACTTCCCGTCCTTGTCGAACTTGTGGATGAACTGCTCGCCGTAGCCCATCGAGCAGAAGATCGAGCCGTCCGGAGCCACGGTCACGGCGGTCAGGCCCTTCCAGCCGCCCTTGATATCCCCCATGGTCGCCTGGGAGATCTCCAGCAGGATCTTGCCGGTGGTGTCGATCTTGCAGACCCGCAGCGGCTTCGGCCCGGTGAGCTGGGCACCGTAGAGCACGGTCTTGCCGTCTTCCTCGCGCGCCACCATGGCATGGAAGCCCTGGCACTCGGGGGCGATGGTTTCCTTCAGCTTGCCATCCGGCTGATAGACCAGGATGCCGTGCGGGGCATCGGTGGAAACGTAGATCAGGCCGGTCTTCGGATCGATCACCACGCCGCCGTGGGTCGGGCCCAGTGCCTTGCCATCCGGCAGCTCGCCCCAGTGCGGCACCGCCTCATACTGCCAGGCGCCGTTGCCGGTATGCACCGGCTTGTCGACCTCCGCGCCGGGCGGGGTGTCGTGGTCCGGATGCGCGCAGGCAAGAGTGGGAAGAAGCAGGAGGAAGAGTGCCTTGGATTTCATCGCGCCCACTCAAGCGGGCCCGCCGGATTTGGCAATTTCTGTTTGAGTTCCTGCTGGAATAAACAGGTTTGCTTCACGGGCGGGAGCGGGGAAGCAAAGTGAGCTTTCTGCAAAATGCAGAGGGCACCACGAATCAACAGCCCAATCCAACGAATGAAGAGGGAATTTGCGATTCTCTTTCCCTGCCTTGATTCGTGGGATTGGGCTGTTGATTCGTGGTGCCTCCCGGATTTTAACCCGCCTTGCGGCGGAACATGATCGAAGCCCCGCCGATGGTGCAGGCGCTGATCAGTGCCAGGGGCAGGATCAACATGAACACCCGCCCCGCGGAGGCGTCCTTCAGGAAAATCTCTTTCACGATCTCCACGAAGTGCCGCACGGGGTTCGGCCAGTTCAGGGTCTGGAGCCACTGCGGCATGTTCTCCACGGGTGAGGAGAAGCCGGAGAGCATCATGGCCGGCATCATGAAGGAGAAGGCCCCCAAGAAGGCCTGTTGCTGGGTACTGCAGACGGAGGAGATCAGCAGGCCCACACCCACCAGCGAGAGCGCGTAGAAGAACATCCCCGTGTAGAGCAGGAAGAGGCTGCCGCGGAAGGGCACGTGATAGATGAAGACCGCGGCGCATAGGATCAGCGTGGCCTGGAAGAAGGCCACCAGGATGGCGGGCACGCCCTTGCCGATCATCACCATCTCCGGCGTGAGCGGTGAGACCATCAGCTGGTCGAAGGTGCCCTGCTCGCGCTCCCGCGCCACCGACAGCGCTGTTAGAATGAGCGCGCCGATGGTGGTGATGATCGCCACCAGGTTTGGCAGCAGGAAGTTCTTGAAGTCCAGGTTCGGGTTGAACCAGTAGCGCGTGACTGTTTCGGAAGGCATGGCCGCGCCCTTGTCCGCCGCGCGCTCTTTCATGAAGGTCTCCGTGACCTGCTGCAGGTAGCTCATCGCGATCTGCGCGCCATTCGAGCGGCGGCCGTCTAACAAGACCTGCACCGGGCCGGTCTCGCCATTGGCCAGCTTGCGGGAGAAGTCCTCCGGGATGCTCACGGCCAGCATCGCCTTGCGCGACTCGATGGAGTCTGCGAGTTCCTCCTGCGAGTGGATGGGGATCACCTCGCTGAAGGCCTCGCACTGGGCATAGCGCTGGACCAGTTCGTTGGCCACCTCGCCGGTGTCGCGGTTGTAGATGGCGATCGTGGCGTGCTTCACCTCCAGCGTGGCGGCATTCGGGAATAGCAGGGTCTGCAGGATCACCGGCATGATCAGCAGTGCCCGGCTGGAGGGATTGCCGACGATCGACTGGAGCTCCTTGACCACCAGGGCGCGGATGCGGTTGAAGAAGTTCATGGGGTCATGCGGATTCCGGGTATCAAAGTGGCTGTCTTCTGAAGGCGGGAGAAACCACGAATGAACACGGATGAACACGAATGAAATGCAGCGCTGCTCCGGCTGCCTTCCGGTCTTTCATTCGTGTCAATTCGTGTTCATTCGTGGTTCCTGCTGCCTTTGATTCATGCCGTGCGATGTCATTCCATGCGGCGCTTGGTGAGCCTGGCGGTGAGCCCGAGGAAGAAGGCCGCGGAGCCCATCAGGAACAGGATATCCGGCATCAGCACCTTCCAGGGGCTGCCCACCTGGAAGATCGTCTGGATCGCGGAGACGAAGTAGCGCGCCGGGATCAGGTGGGTCACGCCGCGCAGGAAGGCGGGCATACTAGAGATCTCGTAGATGAAGCCGGAGAGCATCATCGCCGGCAGGAAGGCGGCATTCAGCGCGGCCTGTGCGGCATTGAACTGGTTCTTCGTGGCCGTGGAGATCGCCAGGCCGATGCCTAGGACGCTGAGCAGGAAGAAGCTGCCGGTGATGAAGATCGGCGCCGGGCCGCCGCGGAAGGGCACCTGCATCACGAAGCGCGCCGCGGCCACGCACATCACCAGCGAGACCATGCCCAGCACGTAGTAGGGGATGATCTTGCTCAGCAGCAGCTCCGTGCGGGTGATGGGGGAGGCGAGCAGCGCCTCCATCGTGCCGCGCTCCCTTTCCCGCGCCACCACCAGCGAGGTGAGCAGCGCGCCGATCACCGTCATGATCACGGTGATCGAGCCGGGGATCAGGAAGTTCCGGCTCAGCGCGGAGGGATTGTACCAGTAGCGCGGCTCCAGGCTGACCTCCAGCTTCAGGTCCTCGCCGCGGTCCTGCGCCCGCTGTAGCATCCAAGTCTGCCACACGCCATTGATGTGCGCGTTCACGAATTCCGCGGTGTTCGGTTCCGAGCCGTCCGCCACCACTTGCAGCGGTGCAGTATCCCCGATCTGCTTCATCCGCCGCGAGAAGTCTTCCGGGATGATCACGAAGCCGCGGATCTCCGCATTCGTGATGTCGCGCTCCAAGGTCTTGCGGTCCTCGTAGCGCCGGATGTCCATCGATGGCGTGCCCTGCAGCGCCTTGGTGAAGCCTTCCGCCTCCGTGCCAGAGCCCTCATTCAGCAGGCCGATCCTGAGCACCGGCGTGTCCAGATTGATGCCGTAGCCGAAGACGAAGATCAGCACCAGCGGCAGCACGAAGGCGATCAGGTTGCTGCTCGGATCGCGGAAGATCTGCAGAGTCTCCTTCCAGCACAGCGCTTTGAGCCGGCGCAGCGAGAAGCCCACCGAGGCTCTTTCATTCGATGTTCGATGTTCGCCTTTCACTTCTTCTCCTCCTTCCCGGTCACGAGTTCGATGAAGGCATCCTCCATCGTGGGATCCGGATTCTCCTTGGTCGCGATGCTTTCCTTCAGTTCATCCGGCGTGCCGTTGGCGATGAGTTGGCCGCGGAAGACCAGGCCGATGCGGTCGCAGTACTCCGCCTCATCCATGAAGTGGGTCGTGACCATCACCGTCACCCCGCGCTCCACCAGGCCATTGATGTGGGTCCAGAACTCGCGCCGCGTCACCGGATCCACGCCGGAGGTCGGCTCGTCCAGGAACAGGATGTCCGGCTCATGCATCACGGAGCAGGCGAGAGCCAGGCGCTGCTTGTAGCCCAGGGAGAGCGAATCCGTCTTCGCATTCATGAAGGGGCCGAGGTGGAAGATCTCCGACATCTGGTCGATCTTCTCCTTCTGCTGCTTGCCCGTCAGCCCGTAGATCCCGGAGAAGAACTCCAGGTTCTGCATCACGCTCAGGCTGCCATAGAGCGAGAACTTCTGCGCCATGTAGCCGAGCTTCTGCCGCGCCTTGGTGCCGCTTTTCCGCAGGTCCAGGTCTACGACCTTCGCCGTACCTCCGGTGGGGATCAGCAGGCCGCACATCATCTTGAAGGTGGTGGACTTGCCGGCGCCGTTGGGGCCCAGCAGGCCGTAGATCTCGCCGCGCGTCACCTGGAAGGTCACATCGTCGGTCGCCTTGAAGTCGCCGAACTGCTTGGTGAGGTTCTTCGCCTCGATCACCGTCTTGCCGTCCTGCGGGATCTCATGGGTGTGCTTGGCCAGCACCGATTCACCGGAAGGCCCGCCGCCTAACAGGTCGATGAAAGCATCCTCGAAGCGCGGCTTCACTTCCACCCATTCCGCTTCCGGTGCTGCGCCGATCTCCTTGGGATCAAAGCGTTCGCTGCCCTTGCGGAGGATCAGGCGCAGACTGTGCCCTTGGATCGTGCCATCGCTCACCTCCGGCCGTGAGAGGGCCTTGCTCAGCAGGCGGCGCTTCTGCTCGCCCGGCTCGCGCAGTTGAAAGCAGCGGCCGGCCAGCGGCTCCGCGATCTCCCGCGGCGTGCCGGTGAAGAGCAGCTTGCCCTCATTCAGCACCACCGTGGTCCCGCACAGCTCCGCCTCATCGAGATAAGCCGTGCTCCACACCACGGCGATGCCCTGGTTCACGAGATCTTCCACCATGCCCCACAGCTCGCGCCGCGAGATCGGGTCCACGCCCACGCCCGGCTCATCGAGCAAGAGCAGCTTCGGCTTGCCGAGCAGCGCACAGGCCAAGCCCAGCTTCTGCTTCATGCCGCCCGAAAGCTTGCCCGCGAAGCGGCCGGTGAAGCGCTTGAGGTCCGTGAAAGTCAGCAGCCGCTCGAAGGACTCCTCACGCTCCTTCCCCGTCACATGCCGCAGATCAGCCTGCAGGTTCAGGTTCTCGATCACCGTCAGGTCCTCGTAGAGGCCGAACTTCTGCGGCATGTAGCCCACCTCACCGCGGATCGCGCCGACATCCGCAATCGGATCATGCCCCAGGGTCGAGATCTTCCCGCTATCCGGCTCCATCAAGCCCGCGATCAAGCGCAGCAGGGTCGTCTTCCCGGCGCCGTCCGGCCCCACCAGCCCGGTGATCACACCGCTGCGTACCTCACCCGAGACGCCATCGAGCGCCGGTGACTCCATCCCCTTGAAGGTCTTGGTCACGTCCTCGAAGCGGATCACCACCTCGCCTGTCGCTGCGTCCGGCATAAGCTTCTTCTTCTAACACTCCGCGTTCCGCACTCCGCCCTCGTCACTCATTGGTGTGCCCGCCCAGCGTCACGCGCACAGGCATCCCCTGGCGCAGCGAGCCATCCGAGTCATCCACCACCACCCGCATGCGATAGACCAGCGAGGTCCGCAGCTCCTTGGTCTCCACGCTCTTCGGCGTGAACTCGGCCTTGGGCGAAACGAAGCCCACGCTGCCATTGAAACCGTCCTTCGGCCCACCGTCCGTGAAGACCTTCACCTTCGTCCCGGTGGGGAACTTGCCCAACTCCGGCTCGTGCACATAGGCGCGCACCCACACCGGCTTCTCCAGCGAGAGCGAGAGCACTGTGGGCCCGGCCTGCACGATCGCACCCGGCTCCACCGCACGCGTGATCACCACGCCATCGGAGGGGCTCTTCAACTCGGTGTCCGCGATTTTGATCTCCGCCGTCTTCACCGCGGCCTCCGCCTTCACCACATCCGCTTCCTTCGTTCCCACCGTGGCAACAGCCGCGCCCACCGCGGCATCGGCCGCCGCGATCTCTTCGGTGCGGAAGCCGGTTTCCAGTTGGTCCAGGTTCGCCTGGGCCAGCTTCATCTTCTGTTCGGCTTCGCGGTAGGCGGCATCGGCGTTCTCGTAGTTCTGACGCGATACACCGTTGGTCTTCACCAGTTCGGCCTGGCGTGAATAGACGCGCTCGGCATTCTCCATCGTCACCTTCGCCTGGGCCAGGCTGGCGCGCGCTTGCTCCTTCTCTTCCTTGCGGTAGCCGGCGTGCTTCATGTCCGCGTCCGCCTTCGCCTGCTCCAGGCTGGCCTTCGCCTGTTGCACGGCCGCCTTGGACTGGGCCAGTGTTGCCTTCGCTTGGTCGGCCTCGCGCTGGTAGGGCTCGGCATCGATCTTCGCGAGCAGCTCGCCGGCCTTCACCACATCGCCCTCATCCTTCAGGATCTCCGCGATGCGGCCGGGCACACGGAAGCCGAGGTCCACGCCGCGGATGTCCACATTGCCGTGCAGCACCAGCGGATCTTCCGAGGGGTGACTTTTCTTGTAAAAATACCATCCACCGCCGCCAAGCACGGCTGCGAGCAAGATGACGGGTATTGCCTTGTTCATGGTCTAGTTCCTTTCAGTCCTCCGCAAATGAAGTCCACGTGTTGATCGAGTATGTCTGCGATGCTGGTCACATCCGCGGCGTCCAGTTGGCTCTTTCCCAGCCGCCGCAGCAGCGTCGTCCGCGCCAACTTGAAGGCCAGCACTTGACCAAAGATCGCGTGCGCCCGGAATACCACTTCGGTCGAAGCAGGATCCTCCCCGGTGGCAATGCACATCGCGCGGGTGAAGAGTTCATGCAGCGGCCCGAGGGTCCCGCGATAGAGCAGATCGAAGTTCTCGCTGGGGTCGGCCTGCTCCCGCATCATGACCAGGCGGATCTTCTCGAAGTCCCCGCCAAGCTGCTCGCCCAAGAAGGTCCGCATCATGCGCTTCAAGATCCCGCGCCCGATCTCCGGATCCACCGGCCCCTCTGCCAGCATCCTCCGCGAGTCAGCCGCCACCGCCGCGAAGACCGAGCTCAGGTATTCCCCGATCCCCAGCAGCACCGCCGCGTAGAGCTTGTCCTTGGTCCCGAAGTAGTAGGCGATCGCCGCCACGTTCTGGCCCGCCGCCTCCGCGATCTCCCGCACCGAGGCATTCTCGTAGCCCTTCGCGCCTATCTTCTCCAGCGCCGCCAGCAATAGCTTGCGGCGGGCCTGCTCGCCCTTGTTCGGGCTCACGGGAAAGAGTTCGCGCTCCACGGCAGGAAAATTGGACGATCGTGTAAAAATGTCAAACAATTGTGTAATTCGGTCTTTTTCCGGGTTTTTCCTGCGGCTCGCGAAACCCTCCGCCATCCCCTGGCGGATCAAGGCTCGGATGATTTCATCGTGGCCGATTCTGCGCCCCTTGCGGAAAAAAGCCCGATCGCTGCCCTTGCATCGGCCCCTTTCGCATGCCATGGCCGGGGCCATGAAACCGGCGGCAACAGCCTTCGCCCTGATTCTCCTCGGCACCTTGTCCGCGAGCGCCAGCCTCCTGCCGGCGGACTGGATGAGTGTTCAACTTGCCAATGCGGGCGCCACGAACAGCACCAACCAATGGTTCTTCTTCCCCGACGCGCAGAGTAATCCCCGGATCGTCGCCAAGACGATCACCGGAACCGCCAGCGTGGCCCGTAGCTTTTTGACCGGAGGTCCACCTGCTTGGGCTGCTTCCGATCCGGTCTCCACCGCAGGGCTTAACAAGGAAGGGGTCTTCGTGCCCACGGGGGCCGATAGCGGATTTCTCGTGGGTCCCCATGAATCGGGGACTTATAAGATGCGGATGCTGACCTTCAGCGGCGGCACGGTGGGTGACAGCGTTGTGGACACCATCGCGGCCACCGGCTTGTCGGGAATCAGCGCCGCTCTCGATCCCGCCGGCAATCTCCACGCCTCGTGGATCTGGAGCCCGGGTGCCAACGAAAGCCTGGTGTATGCGAGGAGAAGCGGGGCGGGTGTTTGGGAAATCACGGACGTGGTCTTCGCCAGACCGCAGGGAGGCGCCGACAATGGGAAGCGGATTGGCGACACTGCCGTGGTTCCCTCTGCCTTCGGAACGGCCAATGTCTATTTCACGCTCACCACACCGGTCAGCGGCGGGAGTGTCACTTCCTTGATGAGGATGAACAGCCTGGTCAACGGCGGGCAGCTCTTCCTGACCGATGCCACCGTGCTGATCACCCAGGCAGTGAAGACCACGCCCCTGAGAGGAACCCGCGTAGGTTCCTCCGACCGTTTGTATTACTTTGAGGGCAATGTGCTGCGCCGCTGGAACGGCAGCGGTGCCACGGATGTGCAGGGTGCGGTGGCGGGTGCCGTGCCTCTCAGCATTCAGGTGGGTATCAGCCCGGTCGATGGCCGGCAACGGGTGGCGTGGTATGATTCCAATACCAGGAAGATCCACTACTTGAAGCCTGGCACCACGGATCTCACCTACACGGCCTACAATCCTGTGACGATTCCCGGCAACAGCTTGCCCAACGCCGACCTTTACGGGCTTCATTTCAACTCCGCCGGGCTACCTTATATCCTGTATCGCAGAGGTCCCGGGGAAGGCTACGTCGCCTTCCCGAACGATGAGTTCGATACCAGCGGGAATGGCCACCCCGAGATTGTCGACGAGGGTCTCACCTCGCCCCAGGGCGCGCTTGAAGTCCTGCCGGTCAAGGCGGCCGTGGCGGGCGTGATGAATTCGGCGGACCGCTTCAAGATCCGCTTCACGACTCCCGGATCCACTGCGGTGGTGGCCTCGCTGCCCAGGCTGGAGTCCACCACCACGAACCTGCGCTATGAGGTGGAGGTCTCCACGAACGGCACGACGTGGACGAAGCTGACGGCTAACAACAGCATCACCTTCACCAAGACGGCGGAATCCGGAACCAGTCCGAACCTGGTCCGGACATATGTCGGTGTTTTTCCGGAGCCGGCCCCTGGCAACCAACCACTAAGATTCGCGCGCTTGATTGTTACGCGGAAGGACTACCCGTATTGAGCGGAACCGGGAGAAGATCGGAGCTTCCTCTCCCCCAGGAGGACGATTCCGTGGTATGATCAATGCGATGATGGTGGCGGGGAAAAACCAACAGGAGCGCGAAGGCTACTGGATGGAAGCCTTTTGGGCGGGCCAGGCGGAGGCGCTGGAGCTCATCCTGAGCGGGCAGCCGCTGGAGCGCGTGCTGGAGCGCGTGGCCCGCCGCATCGAGGAAACCTCCGTGGATGGAGCGCTGTGCTCGATCTATCTGGCGGATGCCGCGGGGAATCATCTGACCCTCGCGGCCGCACCGGGCCTGCCGGAGAGTTATGTCGCCCGCGTGCGGGAGCTGCCGGTGCAGGAGGGGCTGGGCTCTTGTGGCACGGCCGCCGCGCTGCGCCAGCTGGTGGCGCTGCAGGACATTACCACGCATCCGCACTGGGCGCCGCTGCATGAGGAAGTCCGCCGCCACGGCCTGCGCGCCTGCTGGTCGGTGCCGGTCTTCTCTTCTGCCGGGGACTTGCTTGGCACCATGGGCATCTACCACCGCGAGCACCGCCTGCCGGGAGCGGAAGAGCGCCGCCGCGTGGAATCCGCGGCGAAGCTGACCGGCCTGGTGATCGAGCGCGGCCGCGCGGCGGAGAAGATGCGCACGGACGAGACCCTGCTGCGGATCGCCGGCCAGAATGCCCGCCTCGGTGGATGGACCGTGGATCTGGACAAGCGCAGCATCACCTGGTCCGCGGAGGTCTGCGCCATTCACGAAGTGCCCGCCGGCCATGTGCCCGGGTGGGGCGAGGCCTTCGACTTCTACGCACCGGAGGCCCGGGCTGCGATCCACGCCGCCTTCGAGCGCTGCGCCACGGAAGGCATGCCCTTCGATGAAGAGCTTCCGATGCTCACCGCCACCGGGCGGCGCATCCGCGTCCGCGCGATCGGCCAGGCGGTGAGGAATGAGGAAGGCCGGATCGTCCGCATCCAGGGCGCGCTCCAGGATCTAACGGCATGGCGGGATGCGGAGGAAGCGGGGCAGCACTTCATCCGCCGCCTGACCACCACGCTGGAAACCATCACGGAAGGCTTCTGCCTGATCACCCGGGACTGGCGCTACAGCTACGTGAACCGCGAGGCGGAGAAACTGCTCCAGCGCGGGCGCTCCGAGCTGCTCGGCAAGGTCTTGTGGGAAGAGTTCCCCGAAACGCTGGGCACCCTCCTGGAGCGGGAGCTGCGGCGCGCCCTGGAGCACAAGGTGCCGGTTGAGTTCGAGCACTACTACCCGCCGTTGCAGGCATGGTTCGAGATCCGCGCGCTGCCCGCGGATGACGGCGTGGCGCTTTACTTCAGGGATGTCACGGCGCTGCGGAAGTCGCGCGAGCAGGTCAAGCTGCTTGCCGAGTGCGTCTCGCGGATCACCGACATGGTGATCATCACCGAGGCCGAGCCGATCGAGGAACCCGGACCGCGGATCCTCTTCGTGAATGATGCCTTCACCGCGGCCACCGGCTACAGTGCGGAGGAGGCGGTGGGCCGGAGCCCGGATCTCCTGCGCGGGCCGCGCACCCAGCGTGGCGAGCTCGACCGCATGCGCCTGACCCTGAAGAAGGGCGAGCCAGTGCGCGGCGAACTCATCAACTACAAGAAGGACGGCACCGCGATCTGGGTGGAGGCTGATATCGTGCCGGTGAAAGGCGGGGATGGTGCGACCACCTATCTTGTCGTCGTCCAGCGCGATATCACCGAGCGCAAGCGGGAGGAGGATGATGCCCGTTTCCGGGAGGAGCGCTATGTGCGGCAGCGGAACTCGCTGATCGCGCTCGCCGGCATCCAGCCGCTGCAGATGCAGGATACGGTGGCTGCCTTCCGCCGCATCACGGAGGCCCACGCCCGGGCGCTCGGCGTCGCCCGCGTCGGTATCTGGCTTTACGACAAGGAGCGCACCTTGCTGCGCTGTGCGGATCTCTACGAGATGGGGGAGAACCGCCATAGCGAGGGCATGGAGATCCGCGCCCAGGATTGTCCAACCTATCTGGCGGCGCTCGAAGAGATGGATGTCATCGCGGCGGATGATGCGCACTCGGACCCGCGCACCTGTGAGTTCACCGAGACTTACCTGCGGCCGTTGGGCATCATCTCGATGCTGGACGCGCCGATCGCCGTGGGTGGTGACATTGTGGGCGTGATGTGCAGCGAGCAGACCGGCGCGCAGCGGATCTGGACCGGAGATGAAAAGACCTTCGCCGCCGCGGTGGCGAACCTCGTGGCCCTGGCCTTGGAAGGTGGCGAGCGGAAGCGTGCTGAAGATGCCGTGCAGGAGATCCAGCAGCGCCTGGGTGTGGTGGCAGGCGCCACCAACGATGCCATCTGGGACTGGGACCTGGATGCGGATGAGATCTGGTGGAGCGAGGGCTTCGAGAAGCTCTTCGGTTACCGGCGTGACTTGGTCGGGCCCAGCTCGCTGTCATGGACCGGGCACATCCACGCGGAGGACAAGGAGCGGATCATCACGGGCATCCGCCGCACCATCGCCGGGCCGCAGGACCACTGGAGCGATGAGTATCGCTTCCGCCGCGCGGACGGCAGCTACGCTTATGTGCTGGATCGCGGTCTGGTCATGCGGGATGCCGGCGGCCGGGCCCTGCGCATGGTCGGCGGCATGAGCGACCTGAGCGCGCGCCGCCAGACCCAGCTCGACCTGGCGCGCTTGAACCGCGCGCTGCAGATGCTCAGTGCCTGCAATGAGGCGGTCACCCGTGCCGAGAATGAAGCGGAGCTGCTGAACGAGATCTGCCGCATGGCGGCGGAGACCGGCGGCTACCGCATGGCCTGGGTCGGCTATGCCCGGGATGATGCCAGCCAGTGGCTCGAGCCGATGGCCGCCGCTGGTGTGGTGGATGGATATCTGGACCAGGCGCGCCTGACTTGGAACGCGGACGATCCCCTCGGCCAAGGGCCGGCCGGCCGCACCATCCGCGGCGGAGAGGCCGTGGTCTGCCGCGACATGGAAGACCCCGCGTCCGGAATCGCCTGGCGCGAGGCGGCACAGGAGCGCGGCTACCGCGCCGTGATCTGCCTGCCCTTGCGCGATGGGGAGAAGACCTTCGGCCTGCTGGCCCTCTACTCCGCGGAGGTCAATGACGTGCGGGAAGACGAGATCAAGCTCCTGCAAGAGTTGGCGGATGACGTGGCCTACGGCATCCGCACCCTGCGCACCCGCAACGAGCGGCGCCGCGCCGGTGACATCGTGCTGAAGGTGGCGCAGGCCGTCTCCACCGGCACCGGCACCGAGTTCTTCGACCTGCTGACCATTAACATGGTGGAGGCGCTCGGCGCGAAGAGCGGCCTGATCGGGCGGCTCAATGTGGAGGATCTTTCCATCACCAGCTTGTCCTATGTTCTGGATGGCGCGGTGCAGGAGAACACCACCTACAGTCTCTACGGCACACCCTGCGAGAATGTCAGCGAGGGTAGGGTCTGTGTCTTCCAGCGCGAAGTGCAGGAGCTCTTCCCGGAAGATCACTTCCTGGTGGTGCTAGGCATCCATGCCTACGCGGGCATCCCGTTGCGGGACCGCGATGGGATCGTGGCCGGCATCATGGTCGTGCTCTTCGATGAACCCCTGGAAGACGCGGAGCTGGTGCAATCGACCCTGCAGATCTTCGCCGCGCGTGCCGCCGCCGAGCTGGACCGCCAGCAAGCGGACGAGCGGATCCGCGCGCAGGCCTCCCTGCTCGATCGCGCGCGGGATGCCATCATGGTGCAGGACCGCGAGCATCTCATCAGCTACTGGAACAAGAGCGCCGAGCGCCTCTACGGCTGGACCAAGGAGGAGATCGCCGGGCAGTCCGTGGAGCAGTTGCTCTATCGGGACACCGCCGCCTTCCGCAAGGCACTGCGTGCCGTGCTGACCAAGGGCGAGTGGGTGGGCGAACTCCAACAGGTCGACCGCCAGGGGAATGACCTGGTGATCGAGGCGCGCTGGACCCTCCTGCGCGGCGGGGAGGACAAGCCCTCCAGCATCCTCTCCATCAATACCGACATCACCGAGCACAAGAAGCTGGAGCACCAGTTCTTGCGCGCCCAGCGCCTGGAGAGCATCGGCACCCTGGCCGGTGGCATCGCCCATGACCTGAACAACGTGCTCGCACCGATCAGCATGGCCATCGAGCTGCTGAAGTCGGAAGTGCGCGGCGAGCGTGGCGAGGAATTGCTCGCCACCTTGGCGGCCAGCGCCAAACGCGGTGCGGAGATGGTGAACCAGGTGCTCTCCTTCGCGCGCGGGATGGAAGGGCGCCGCGTGGAATTGCACGTCCGCCGCTTGATCGAAGACTTGGAAAAAATCGTCCGCGATACCTTCCCGAAGAACATCGTCTTCGAGAGCAAGGTGCCGCGCAGCGTGTGGACCGTGCTGGGCGATCCGACCCAGCTGCACCAAGTGCTGCTCAATCTCTGCGTGAACGCGCGCGATGCGATGCCGGAGGGTGGTCGCTTGACCATCTCCGCGGAGAACGTCGATCTGGACGAACGCTTCGCTGCTACGGAGACCGCGGTGGCACCGGGCCCGCATGTCTTGATCCGCGTGGAAGACACGGGCCATGGCATTCCTCCCGCGTTGCTGGACAAGATCTTCGAGCCTTTCTTCACGACCAAGGCGGCGGGGAAGGGCACCGGTCTCGGGCTCTCCACTTCGCTGGCGATCGTGCGCGGCCATGGTGGATTTATCCGCGCGGCCAGCACGCCGGATGCGGGGACCTGCTTCCTGATCGTGCTGCCGGCCTCCGGGGCTACCTACTCAAATGTGGTGGAAACCCAACGCGCCGACCTGCCGCGCGGCGCGGGTGAGACGATCCTGGTGGTGGATGATGAGCCTTCCATCCGCCGCATCATGGAGCAGACACTGGTCTCCTTCGGCTATCGTGTCCTGCTCGCGGGCGATGGCATGGAAGCGCTAAAGCTCTACCATGAACTCGGAAACTCGATCGCCTTGGTGATCACTGATATGATGATGCCCGGTATGGACGGACTGGCGACCATCCGCGCCATGACCGGGATCAACCCGGAGGTGAAAATCATCGCGGCCAGCGGAATCAGCAACCAGGAGAGGGTGGCCAAAGAAGCCGGGCCCAGCGTGCGTTGCTTCCTAACAAAACCTTGCACGGCTGAAACCCTCCTCACGGCTTTGAAACACACGCTCGCTGCGCATCATTGAGGAAAGAATGCTTTTTAGAACGCCCTTACGTGATGAAGTGAATGTTCAAACTGGACAGCTCGCGTGAAGCACCGACCTTTTCTTCTGCTGCTTCCCTGACGATGGCCCGCTCCCCTACTGAATCCCCAAACCTCTTGATCGTGGATGACGACACCACGATCCAGAGCCTCTTGGTCATGGCCGCGAAGGACCATGGCTGGTATCCGCAAGTCGCGGGCAGCGGGCGTGAGGCCCTCGGCTCCGTGAACGATGGCACGGAGGCGGTGGTGCTGGACCACGGCCTGCCGGATCTGGATGGGATCTCCACGCTGGTGCGCCTGCGCGAGCGTCATCCCAACTTGCCGGTGATCATGCTCACCGGGCTCAATGATGCGGAAACTGCCGTTAGAGCGCTGCGGGCCGGGGCCGCGGATTATCTCACCAAGCCTTTCGAGTTGAAGCGTCTCTTCGACCTGCTGCGGGAAGTGCGCCGCGAGAAGCGGGAGCGCAGCGCCGCGGCTCCCGCGCGCAAGGCCACGACCAATGGCGCGACGGGCGGCTTGAAGAGCGCCAGCCCGCGCGTGCGCGAGCTGCTGCGCCGCATGGAGAAGGCTGCTTCCCTGGACAGCACGATCCTGCTGACCGGTGAGAGCGGCACCGGAAAGACCTACTTCGCGCGGGAGATCCACCGCATGAGCCCGCGCGCCGCGGAGGAGTTCATCACCGTGAGTTGCCCCGCATTGCCGCGTGAGCTCCTCGAGTCCGAACTCTTCGGTCATGAGAAAGGTTCCTTCACCGGTGCCATGGCTTCGCGTGCCGGCCGCTTCGAGGTCGCCTCGAAGGGCACCTTGTTCCTCGATGAGATTGGCGATCTTCCGCAGGAACTTCAGCCGAAGCTGCTCAATGTGCTTCAGGATCGCGAGTTCTTCCGCGTGGGTGGCAACAAGCTGCTGAAGACCGGGACCCGCGTGATCGCCGCCACGAATGTGGACCTGCGCTCGCGCGTGCAGGCGGGCAGCTTCCGGGAGGATCTCTACTACCGGCTGAACATCATCGAGCTTCACATCCCCTCACTGCGCGAGCGCAAGGAAGACCTGCCGGCCTTGGCGAATGACATCCTCCAGCGGATCGCCAGACGCCGCGACACCGCGACCTGGCAACTTGCCGAAGGCGCGAGTGCCGCAATCTTGGGCTACGATTGGCCGGGGAATGTCCGCCAGTTGGAGAATGTCCTCGAGCGCGCCACCGCCTTCACCGAGGAAGCGGTGCTGGGCGAGAAGGATCTGGTGCCGCTGCTGGAGACCAACCGCGAGTCTGGCCCCGCCACTCCCGCACGGCCCATGACCCTGCAGGAACTGGAGCGGGATGCCTTCATCCAGACCTATCAGCTCAGCGGCAAGAACAAGGCGAAGACCGCACGCGCCCTCGGGATCTCCGAGCGCTCGGTCTACAACCTGTTGGAGCGGCATGGGCTGAAGTGAAGTGACAGGGCCGCAGATCCGACCGATCCGGAACTCTGCCTCGCGCGTTTCCGCAATTGCGTTGCAACTTGCCCTGCAAATTATTCAAGGAATCCTGAATATTTTACAGGATTAAATGCTAAGTTCCGTACTAAGGAAATTGTCAAAATGCCGACATTTCCTTGAACGTAAGCAACTGAGGGAATGTCGTTATAGTTGGCATGGCGGATGCCGAGCGGGTCCTGTTCTCTGGGGGGAGAACAGGGGCCACGGAGCTCCGCCATCCACTTACAACCAATCCGCCGGACGGGCTCATATCGAGCCCGTACCGGCGGGGAGGGTGGAGGCTGCCGGGCGTCTCTCTCTCTGGAGGGCGGCCCAACTCCCCGCCTCCTCGAAATGTCACGCCTTCGTTCGCTTAGCGTATCCCATGGTCCCTCTGTCGTGGCACCTGGCCTGAGAGTGATTGATGAAGGCCAGGTCCACCATCCGCGCCGGGCGGCCCAGCCGCAGGCCCAGCAGCGACCGGTGGCACCGCGCTGGTCAGCCTTGAGCCCCATGCCGCTGCCTGGCATGCAAGCAGCACCAGTGGCGATGGCGGAAGAGAACGACGAGCTGGACGATTTCCTGCCGCTCGATGAGTCCTCCGCGCCGGAGAGCTTCCTGCCCTTCCGCCAAGCCGGTGAAGACGGCAAGCTCAGGGAGTTGCCGCGCCTCGTCCCGCTCCAGAATGACTTCTTTGCTCTGACCGGTGATCCTTGGGCGATCCATTCGGTCGCGGACCTGCTGAAGCTTTACCTGCCGGAGATCAGCATCTCCACCGGATTGGCCACGATCTCAGGCCTGATCGCCGGGCGTCTGGTGCACCGCTTCGGCGGCCTCTCGCTGGAGCCGGAAGTCTTGGGCAGCTACCTCGTGCTCCAGTCGCTGTGCCTCGCGCTGATGTACGCCTCTGCCAAGGGGAGCTCCTCCATCCAGGTGAAAGGCTGGATGCGGAAGTACTTTCTCGGGACCCTTCTGATCTTCGGCGTTCACCTGCTTGGCTACGGCTTCCTCATCGCCTGCAAATAGTCGCTTTGCCGAAGTTCCAAGTGACCAGGAGGCGGAAGCTTCCGGTCTGGAATCTCAAATCTGAAATCCCCAATCCGGGATTTCAGATTTCTGGTCTATGGCCCCCGACCTCCCTTGCATGATTTTCAGCGGACTGCGAAAATTTTGCAGGGTTTATTATCAAACGAAGTTTCCAAAGTGCGCGGAGGACTCAAGGAACCGATTGATAATCAGCGCCCGGAAATTTGTCAGACGGCTTGGCATGGGGGGTGCAATTAGAATGATGTTCTCTGGGGGGAGAACAAAAAAGGGGCCTGAGAAACCCCGCTATCCAATACAACCAACCCGCCGGGTGGCCGATCTCCTTGGAGGTCCCCCCGGCGGGAGTTGTATTGGAACCCAAGGCCGCGGAGAGGAAGTTCCAAGTGACGCTGCGCTGAAGTGCCAAGTGCCAACGGGGAAAAACTCTAAATCCCAAATTCCAAAGCCCAAAGATGAGGCGCGCAGAGGCTGCGCGTGTGCTGTCCCCACGGTGGTCGCAAATCAAAACTCAATCGCCCGATCTCCTATTCAAAGAAGGTGTCTTCGTGGCGGTAGGGTGGAGCGCAGCAGCAGAGGAGGCGGATCCTTTCTTGGCCGGTGCTGCGGATCTGGTGCCAGGCGCCGGCGGGAATGAGGATGCCGTCACCGGGGCCGACCTCGCGCTCCTCACCGTCGATCTCCATGATGCCGCGGCCTTCGAGCAGGAAGTAGAATTCCTCGCTGTCCTTGTGCCAGTGGCGCTGGGTCGCACCGCCTGCGGGTATCGTGGCCTCCGCGAGGCTCTGCATCTTCACCGGGGCATTCGAGAGATCGAGGATGCTGCGGATGGTCGAGCCGTCCTTGGTGGTGAAGGGGACCTGCGAGGCGAGGGCGCGGATTTCCATGCCGCATTCCATGGCAGGAAGCCTGGGCTCGGGGAAGCCCGGCTCCGAGGTCGGATCAGGAAATATAATGGGGGGACACTCCAATCTCCCGGAGGGAGTCGAGCGAGTAGCCGGGGGTCGAGCGCGATAGCGCGAAAACCCCCGGATAGGTGCGAGAGATAGATTGAGCCCCGGCAGGGGCTCAAGCGGGTGTGGCCCGATCCCGCGTTTGGAGGAAACCCTGTAGGTTCACCCGGACTCGCTGGAATCCCTGCCGGGATTCAATATCCTTGGCGGGCCGACCGGGGGTTTTCGCGCTATCGCGCTCGACCCCCGGCTACTCGCTGAACTCCCTCCGGGAGATAGAGCGATTTGCCGTCACCGTCTCAAAGCCGCATGGAAAAACAGCGCCTGCCGACAAGCCTCCTTCGATCCCTCACCCTGTCGTCAGGTGTATTGGTCATTGCCTTTCTAATATGGGCTTGGTCGGATTCCCGCCGAGGCTTCGAATCCGGTGCGGTTTATGGCTCCGCAACAGTCAAACTTTGGATTGGGAACATGCCCGGGATGGGGGTGCGTCCCGGAGGGATGGGCGTTGGGTACAGTCGCACCGCAGGAGGTCGCACTCCGATTTGGCCCACGGGTTTTCACGTCAGCCGGCAATCGCTCGCCGCCTCTGGAACACCTGTGGATTCAGCAGATCACGCTTGGTTTCCGCCTGCGATTTCGTTGTACCCCGAGAAAGACAGTATATTCTCTGGGCCATCGGCATCATTGTCGTTGGCCCATTGGTTCCTCCTGCTGATCTCGGTTAGTGTATGGGGATTCCTCTTTCATCTCCGCCGGCGTCGACTGGCGAGGGCAGGGGAACAAGTCAGTTCACCTTGAACCCATTCGTCAGCGACCAGGTATTCGGCCCGAAGGTGGCGTTCACGGTGTAGGAGGCATTTGAAGTGGCACCCGTAAGCGGGAAGGTGGCGGTGACCACGCCGGTGGTCGTGTTCCGCGAGTAGCTGGTGGCATTGATCACCGCGGAGCCAGTGCGGGTCAAGGTGACGGAAGTGGGCTGCACCGTGACGGGCGGCGGGGCCATTTGGAATCCGCTGTTGAGCGTGATGGTCATGACCACGGTGGCACCGACATTGCCACTGGTGGGCGTGATGCTGGAGATGCCCTCGTTACCCGCGGGAGGGGTCACGGTGGTGCCATTATCGTAGCTGGCGAGCGCGGTGCGCGTGATCCGGTAGGAGCGCAGGGGGTGGCTGAGCTTCGCGCCTGCGTCCGTCTGGCTGGTGCTGATGCTGGCACTGGCCGCGGCCTTGTTGTCGGCCACAGTGCCCCAGCTTGTCAGGTTATCGCTGGCCTCCACCTTGTAGGTGCCGCCTTCCACGCTGCTCCAGGTCACGGTCACGTCCCCGCTGTTAGAATTCATGCCGGTGATCTGTGCCTGCTCCTGGAGATTGGCCCCGCCCTTGAAGTATTCGGTCACGTTCTCGGCGGGCGTGGAGGTCCCTCCGGTGGGCGTGCCGAAGAAGTAGCGGTTCGTGTTATAGGGGAACTGCGGCGTGCCCGCGGCATTGATGTTGATGAAGTAGGCATAGGTGCCCGCCGGGAATTCCGGGGTCACGCAGAAGCGCACGTTGTATTCATTCAGGTCGAAGTCGACGCCCTGCTGGTATCTGGTTGCACCGCTCTTCACCAAGTCACCGAGGTAGGCCCAGTCCTCGATGTAGCGGCCCAGCACGTGGCCGCTGTCAACCGCGGGTCCGGCGGCGGAGACGTTGCCGTTGTTCCGCGTGGCCCACAGGGGCAAGGTGCGGCCGGCAGTCGCGATATTATCCACTCCGGTGGTGGTGCCATCGCGCTTCACGAAACCGCCAACCATGCGGCGGATCCCGCTGTTAGGATCGAGCGCGGAAGAATAACCGAAAGGGCCGTAGATCGGATAGCCATCGCGCATCCAGCCGAGGATGGGGGAGTGCTTGGTCGGAGCGCTGCTGGACTCGAAGTAGGTGTTGGTGCTGGGATTGATCTCGATGTGGTCGCCTGTGAGATAGCGCAGCGCGATCGGGTTCGCGTGGTTGTGATACTTGCCGGTGTTCTGCTGGTGGGTATTCCCGGCGTCGAAGGTGATGCTCTCATTCACGTAGGCATCGCGATGCCACTGGCCGGTGCCGGGGCTGGCCTCCGCGCCGTTCGCATAGGACCAGCCGTCGGAGGGATCGAAGATCGCCACGCCATCCACGAAGAAGCCGATGGCATCCTCCGGGCCCGCAGTGCCGGTCTTCGTCACGGGCGGTGCGGCGAGAGTGGAAGTACGAGGGATGCGGTAGTTGATGTTCTGGTTCTTCGGCAGGTTCACGAAGGCCGCGCTGCGCGCCGCATTGTCGTACCAGGGGCCCATGGTGTAGGCGCCCAGGTCGGTGGTGTTGAAGTAGACCCAGTTCGCGGAATAGGAGATCGACTGCACGCCGCAGTAGGCGGGCAGGGTCTGGTTCTGCTGGCCATTGGACCAGGTGGTGTAGGTGGTGGTGCCCGCGGCGCGTTCGGCATCCGTCTTGAAGATGCGGGCGTACTTGGACGAGTAGGCCGTCAGCCAGGAACTGAGCTGGGGATCGGCGTGCAGGGTGCTGGTGGCGGTGCTGAAGAGCAGCAGGGAGAGCGCGGTTTTCATAACGCCCGCACCTTGGCAGAATCATCGTGAACCGGACGTGAACCGGGATCTTCCGCGATTCATCGTGCATTCATGAAAGGCATGTTAGCCTCGGCCCCGCGATGCGTCTCCTGATAGCCGATGACGAACCCGACCTGCTGCGCACCCTGGCCCAGGCCATGCGCGAGGAAGGCCACGCCGTGGACGAGGCCTGCGATGGCGCCGAGGCCCTCTACAAGGCCAGCGAGTGGGACTACGACGCGATCGTGCTGGATGTGATGATGCCGCAGATGGACGGCTTCGAAGTCCTGCGCCGCCTGCGGGAACGCAAGAAGACCCCGGTGCTGATGCTCACCGCCCGGACCATGGTGAATGACCGCGTTCACGGCTTGGACACTGGCGCGGACGACTATCTCTCCAAGCCGATCGATCTGGTGGAGCTGGCCGCTCGCGTCCGCGCAGTCGTCCGCCGGGCGCAGGGAGATGCCAGCGCGGTCATCACCATCGGTGAAGTGCGGGTCGATACCGCGGCGCGCCGTGTCACCCGCGCGGGAGAAGCTGTGACCCTGACCGGCGGCGAATATCCGTTGCTGGAATACCTCGCCATGCGCCGCGGCAAGATCGTGACCCGCACGGATCTCTACGATCACCTCTACGATGAGAACGACACACCGCTCTCCAACATCGTGGACGTCCAGATTTCGAACCTGAGGAAGAAGCTGGGGGCTGACTTCATCACCACCCATCGCGGGCAGGGGTATAGCATCGGGGACTAATATGAATGGCACTTCATCAAGACGGCATGCAGCGACCGGGCTCTTCTATGGAGTGCGGTGGCATGACACCGCTTTGGCTGTGGGGGCGCTTGGACTTCATCGATTCGTGGCCGTGTCCCGCAGTGTGATCGAAGCGCCCACCGTGAAGCGCACTCTGCACCCATACGTGACCGCTCACTGCAGCATCACCAACCCGGAGCCAAAGCGGCGTCATGCCACCGCACTCCAAAAGCTTCTGACATGAGATTCCGGAAGTCCATCCGCTGGCGGATCCAGGCTTGGCACGGCGTGTTGCTGCTCGCTGTGGTCAGCGGCTTCTGCATCACCGCCTACCGCTTGGAGAGCGCGAACCTGCAGCGCCACCTGGACCAGGAACTCCAATCGCGGCTCGGCGCGCTGACCGTGGCGCTGGAAGGTGGCGGAGCTGGTGGCCGGCGCGGCGAACGGCCACCACCGCGGGAAGACGGCCCGCCCGGCCCCGGAGAGGGCGCGTCCTTCCAAGACGAGCCGCCGGGCCCGCGCGATGGACCGCCGCGCGAGGATGGCGGCACCGCTCGTCCGGAAGCCTCGCTGGACCACCCTCCACCAGCCTTTTCTTCGCCGGAGATCGCGAGCCTCTTCAATGCCAGCGATCCGGAGCCCTACTACTTCGTCGTCTGGACCCGCCGTGGCAGCCTCTTGTTCCACTCGCCGACCGCGCCGGAGGATGTCCCGCTGCCAGTGCGGGCTGCGGACGAACACTCCACCCGCGAGCGCCCGGGCCTGCGCGAATCCTGTGTCTTCACCCCGCCGGGCGAGTGCCTGCTGGTCGGCAGGCCGCTGGCCGGACTGCGCGCCGAGCTGCGCGAGCTGGCGTGGAAACTCGCCGGCATCGGCACCGCAGTGATGGTCGCCGGCCTGGCGGGCGGCTGGTGGATCGCCAGCCGGGCGCTGCGGCCGATCGCGGCGATCAGCGCAGCCGCCAACCGCATCGCGGAAGGCCACCTCGACGAACGGATCCACACCCCGGAGACGGAGAGTGAACTCGGGCGCTTGGCCACGCTGCTCGACAGCACCTTCCAGCGGCTGGACGCCGTCTTCGCGGAGCAGGCCCGCTTCACTTCGGACGCCGCGCACGAACTGCGGACCCCGGTCTCAATCATCCTGGCCCAGTCCCAGCTCGCCCTGGCCCGGCCGCGCGGGGAGCAAGAGTATCGTGAAGCCATCGAGATCTCGCGTCGTGCTGCCCAGCGCATGCACGGGCTGATCGAGTCCCTGCTACAACTCGCGGTCATGGAGGCCGGGGCCCCGCTCGAACCGGAGCCTTGCGATCTCTCCCGCATCACCGCGGAAACACTGCGGCTCATGCAGGCGCTGGCGGAAGAAAAGGGCTCCCATCTCGAAGCCGACCTGAAGGCCGCCCCCTGCAACGGGAATGCCGTCCAACTGGCGCAGGTCGTGACCAACCTGGTGGCGAATGCCGTGAAGTTCTGCCGGCCCGCCGCCCGCATCCGCGTCAGCACTGGCAGCGAGGGCGGCCAAGCCTTCGTCATCGTGCAGGATGAGGGCCCGGGGATCGAGCCAGCGGACCTCCCGCATCTCTTCGAGCGCTTCTACCGCACCGACCGCTCGCGCAGCCGGGCCTCTGGCGGCGCGGGTCTGGGCCTCGCGATCTGCAAGCGGATCGCGGATGCCCACGGCGGCAGCCTGGAAGTGGAGAGCAGCCCGGGAGCGGGCAGCACCTTCACACTGCGGCTGAAGTAGTCCGCATCACTCCGTGTGCGGACGAAGCCACCCTTGCAGCGCGCTCCACCCGCGGGCCCCCGGGTGAGGTCCGCCACCAGAGCTGCTTCGTCCGCACACGGAGTGGTGCGGACTACTTTACTCCCCCAGGAACACGAACTCCTCCGCCAGCTTGTTCAGCGAGAGCCTGGCCACGGGCAATGCCTCCGAGAGATCCCCGAAAAGTCGCCGCGGTGCATCCTGCGGGGCGTTGCGGTTCTCCGCCGCCTCGCGGAAGGCACGGCGGGCGAAGTCCTCGTAGAACTCCACGCCCGGCGCCCCGCGGCGCTGGCAGCGGCGCGAGAGGAAACCCGGGAAGAGGCCGGTGAGGACGAGGAACTGGTTCCCCGCCTCCAGCTGCAGGTGGAAGCGCAGGCGCCCGTGGGCGGACTCCAGGATCGCCACGAAGTCCGCGGCATGGGTCAGGCCGGCGGGCAGGCTGCGCAGCGGATCGCCCGTATCGCTGGCCAGCCGCTGGACCATCACGCCCGCCACGTAGTCGGCCATCCCAGGGTCCGGGATCCCGGCATCCAGGAAGGAGTGGCGGACCAGGACGTAGAAATAGAACGCGGGAGAGACGCTTAGCGCCGCCGTCGAATCCAGCAGGCCGCGGAGGACCTCCTTGAGATCGAGCATCTCCCGCAGGGCCTCCGGGTCCTCCCAGAGGGTCCACAGGTGTCGCCGTTCACCCCCTGGCGACAGGACATGGATCAGGAATGTGAAGTCGGCCGGGGTGAAACGGTCGCGACTTGAGGGAATCCAAGTGCTCATCCGTTGTTTCGAATAGCAAATCCAGGGCCGAGAAGGCGATAAAAATTTGACAAAGGTTAAGGAGATGCCCCGGAACCCTTGATTTTAAAGGAAAAACCCCTTGACAGAAACTTGCGGATTGGGCTTGCCGCGGCCTCTCCCCCCCTCTACATCGGCGGTTCCCTGCGCCGTGCGTAGGGAATACTACCGACAAGCAACCATGACCCGGACCCAAAGATCCGTGGCCCTGGCCATCGCCGGAGCCTTAATGCTACCATCCTGCGCCACGCAGGCCACCGCGTCCGGAAGCCTCAATGGCGGCCAGACGGAGTGGGAAGTATCGACCGTACAAACCGGCCAAGCTTCCTGGTATGGCACCCGCTGCAACGGCGGGTCTCGCACCGCGAGTGGTGAACGTCTCAGCAACAGTGCTGCGACCGCCGCTCATAAGACCCTGCCTCTGGGCACGAACGTTCGCGTGACGAATCTTGCCAATGGCAAGTCCGAGATCGTGCGCATCACTGACCGCGGCCCCTATACCAAGGGTCGTGTGATTGATGTGACCGAAGGAGTCGCGCAACGCCTGGGATTCTACTCCCGGGGTGTCGTGTCCGTGAAGGTCGAGGTGCTCAAGAAAGCCGGGGAATGACCTTCATTTAGGTCCGCCTCCCCGTGCGTTGTCGCCCTTCAAACAACAACATGCCCTCTCCTGGCTCCGGTCGGGAGGGGGCGATTTGTTTTTGGGAAGTGCCGGGTGATCAGTGATCAGTGGGAACAGCCGTGGGCGGGATTGCGCGGCTTGTGCGGTTAGGGCAGTGTGCTCGCGTGGCAAGCGGCATCGATCTGGATCTTGAAGAGGAAGATGACGATGAGATCGCCGAGGCACTGCGGAGGGATGACGAGATGGATCGCGATCCATCCATGGGAATGACCATGGAAGAGTTGAGGGCCTCGCTTGGGCGTTGAACACCCAAGCACTTCCGATCATAAGAGCGCCGCCACGCTCTCCCCTCCACTTTGTCCTAGGGGGATAATTTTGCATTTCGGGAAACAGGCCCGTTCTGCTATCCCGGCACTGTTTCTCACCTCCCAAACCCAACCATGCCCTACGCTTCCTCCCTGCGTGCGTGCCTGCTTGCCGCGGCACCGCTGACCTTGGCCCTCACGCTTCCAAGCTTCGCCGGCTATTATGGCGTCAGCCGCACCGATGATACGGCCCCGGCGACCGGTGGGGTCTCCGGCGACCTGCGCTACGCCATCACCCAGGCGAATGCCAATCCCAACTCGATCGTCGAGATTTATGGGATCAACGGCGGCAACACGACTGTCACCCTCCAGGCCCCGCTGCCGGTCATCACGACCAGCATGTCGATTCAGGGAATCTTCAACCCGGCGATCAGCGGCAACAGCCTGCACCGCATTTTCTTCATCGATGCCCCGGGCGCGACGGTCGAGATCAAGACCCTGACGCTACAAAACGGCCGCGCGAAGGGCGGTGACGGCGGGGCGGGCGGCGGCGGGGGTGGTCTCGGGGCAGGTGCGGCCATCTTTTGCAATCGTGGCAATGTCCAGGCCACCACCGTGAACTTCCTCAACAACGTCACCCGCGGCGGCGACGGTGGAATCGGGGAAAAGGCCAGCGGCACGGCTGGCGGCGGCGGTGGCGGTGGCCTCGGAGGGAATGGCGGTGCCGGTGCCGGGCCGGTCGCGGGCGGTGGTGGCGGCGGCGGATTCGGGGGCGCGGGTGGTGCCTCCCAGGAAGGCGGCGGCGGTGGCGGCGGCTTGATCGCTGCCGGCGGCCAAGGAGCACACTCCGCTGGCGGCGGCGGTGGTGCCACCGGCGCTGGCGGTGATGCGGCCATCATCCCCAACTCAGCCAACTACAATGGCGGTGCGGGCGGCTCCGGCGGTGGTGGCGATGGCGGCGGCGTGAATCATCCCCCCACGCCGGGCCAGACCTACGGCGGCGGTGGAGGAGGAGCCTACAGCTCGCCCGATTATTTCTACAATGGACAGGCTGGAGGCCGCTTCGGCGGCGGTGGCGGCGGCGCCCATACCCAGAATGGCAAGGCGGGCGGCGGCGGGGAATTCGGCGGTGGCGGCGGCAATGCCCACATCGACGGTAGCTCCGGGAACGGCGGCTGGGGCGGTGGCGGCGGCGGCGGTGGCGTGGGAGCCGCGGGCGGGACCGGTGCGCCCGGGAATGGCGGATTCGGCGGCGGTGGCGGCGGCGCGGCCGTCAGCCGGGGGAATACCGGCGGCTACGGCGGCCGCGGCGGCACGAAAAACACGGATGAGGGCGGCTCCATGGCCGGCGGTGGCGGTGGCGGCGCGCTCGGCGGGGAGGTCTTCGTGCGGGAGACGGCCACCTTCTCCGCGCAGGGCTGCAACTTCGCGGGAGCCACGCTTCAGGGCGGTGCGGGAGGTTCCACCTTCTTCTTCAACAACGTGGTGCCTGCCGGTGCGCAGGCGGCGGAAGCGGGCACGGCCAGTGGCTCCTCACTTTTCACCCGCGGCCTTCCCTTCAGCTTCACCGGGGACAGCGACCAGACGGTCTCCGGCACGCTGGCGGATGACATCACGCTCGCTGCGGCAGGCCTGGGCAAATCCGGCAATGGCACGCTCACCCTCTCCGGGGCCAATAGTTATCGCGGTGATGTGTCCATCCTGGGCGGCACGATCTCGGTTCCCAGCTTCGCCGCGCTCTCCGGGAATCCCAGCCCGCTGGGCGCGAGCGGCACGGTGAATTTCAATGGCGGTGCCCTGCGCTACACCGGGCCCAGCGTGTCGCCCTTCTGGTGCCCCATGGTCCTGAACGGCCCGGGCACGCTGGAGATCACTTCGGCGGCTACCACGCTTGCCCTGACGAACCCCATGAGCGGGTCGGGTGCCTTTACCAAGGCCGGCGCGGGCACCTTGATCTTCACCGCCGACCAGACTTTCAGCGGGGCCATCACCGTGAGCGGCGGCACTTTGCAAGTCGGCGGAGCCAAGGGCGACGGTGCCTTGCCAGCCAACAGCCCGCTGGCGATCGGCGCGGGTGCCAGCCTGGTGATCGACCGCGGCGCGGACCTCACCCTGAACGGCCTGGCCAGCGGCGGCGGCACGCTGGTGAAGCGCAACACCGGCACCCTGCGCCTGAACAACGCGAACACCTTCAGCGGCGGCACCACCCTGGAGGCCGGCCGCATCGAGATCGGCAACAATTCCGCCTGCGGCACCGGCACCCTCACCCTGGCGGGTGGCGAAATCCGCGCGGTCAATGCCCCTCGGACGCTCGCCAATCCGCTCGCACTGACGGGCAACTTCACGGTCGGCCGCCTGACCACCTTGAGCGGTTCGGGCACGCTCCCTTCTCCACTCACCATCAAGGCGGAGAATCCGGACGGTGCCGCCAATGACGACAGCACCCTTTCCGGCGCGCTCGGTGGCACGGGTCCGCTTAGTCTCGCCACCGGCCCGAATGGCCTCGGCACGGGTGCCATCGTCCTGAGCGGCGCGAATACCTTCACGGGCGGCGTGAATGTCGGCAGCGGGGTGCGCTTGAAGGTTTCCTCCGATGTCAACCTTGGTGCGAGCGGCGCGCCGCTGGGCCTGGCGAACGGGTCCCGGCTGCGGCTCGGCTCGAATATCACCACCACACGGCAACTCTCCCTAGGGTCGGCGGGCAGCAGCGCGACGCTCGAGCTCGGAGGGTTCATGGCGGAATTCGCATCGCTGACCGGGTCCGCCAATCTCGCGCTGGAGGCGGGCACGCTGCGGGTCGGCAGTGGCTCTTACGACGGGCAGTTCTCCGGCGCGGGCGCGCTGACCAAGACGGGCAATGGCACGCTCACGCTATCCGGGGCGAACAACCACGCGGGCGGCACCACGCTGGCGGGCGGGGTGCTGAAGGTCTTTTCGGCCGCTTCGCTCGGGCCCTCCCTGTCCCCGCTGGTTTTCCAGGGTGGCACGCTGGAGGCCAATTCAGGGCCGCTCAGCTTTGACAACCCGGTTACATTCGCGGGCGATGCCGGCTTGGGCCGCGGACTCAGCTTCACCGCTCCGGTGAACCTAACAGTCGCGAACGTGACGCTGACCGCATCCCAGGCACCCCTAACCACCTCAAGCACCACCTTCTCCGGAGTGATCGGCGGGAATGGCGCGCTGACCTTCGCTGCGGGCGCGGGGGGCATGGGGCAGGAAAGCTTCACCCTGAGCGGCTCTAACACTTACACCGGCGGCACCACCGTGAGCGCCGGAGCCCGGCTGCGAATCTCCTCCGATGCCAATCTCGGAGACTTTGCCAGCGGTCTCTCGCTCGGCGGCGGTGGCAGCCTTATCGTTGGCGGTAGCTTCTTCTCCAGCCGTTCGCTCACACTGCTTTCCGGCGGTGGCACCCTGGATCCTTCTGGAAATGTCCTGTTCATGGGCGAGCTCAACGGCAGTGGACCGCTCACCTTGGGAGCCGGGCGCTTGACCATGCTATCCGGCAGCAGCAGCGGGGTGATCAGCGGCCCCGGGACCTTTGGAAAGGGCGGGGAGGGCACGCTCACGCTCTATGGCGCGAATACCTATTCCGGAGGCACCTCGCTTACGGGAGGCATTCTGGGCATTGGCCACGACAGTGCGCTTGGCAGTGGCACCCTCACCATCAGCGGCGGGAATATCCGTGCGGTGGATGCCATCCGCACCCTCGCCAATGCGGTCACGGTCAATGGCAACTTCACCGTCGGCCGCGCCACGAATTTCACCGGGCCGCTCACGCTCAACTCGGCGAATCTAACAGTGACTGCCGACAATCCCGATGGCGCGGCCAATTCCGACTCCACCTTCAGCGGGGCGATTGGCGGGAACTCGACGCTATCGATCGCCGCGGGTCCGAATGGTCTGGGGAGTGGTGCCATCGTCTTCTCCGGCTCTAACACCTTTACCGGCGGCACCGTGCTGCTCAGCGGCGGGCGGCTGGGCATCACCTCGAATGCAAGTCTCGGCGCGGCGGCGAATGGCCTCAGCTTCTCTGGTGGACGGCTGCGGTTGAATGGCAACATCACCAGCAGCCGCGTTCTCCAGGTGAATGCCGCGGGCGGCGAAGTGGAGACGAACTCGTACGACGCGACCTTCGGCAATCTAACAGGAACCGGTGCCCTGACCAAGAGCGGGGCCGGCAAGCTCACGATCAGCGGGGCGCTCAACTACGCGGGCAACCTGGCCATCACGGGCGGTACCTTGCTGCCGAAGTCCGGCACCCTGAGCGGCGCGCTGAGCGGCGCGGGCACCCTCTACCTCCAGGGAGGCGGCACGCTCACTCTGACAGGGGACAACAGCAGCTTCACCGGCCCGACCGAGATCGAGACCGGCACCCTGGTGCAGACCGCGGCCACCGGCTCGGGATCTTATTTGTTCGATGCGGGATCGTCCTCCGTGCTGGAGCTGAACTACCCGGCGGGATACGATGGCGGGTTTTCTAACAACGTTTCCTTCAACGGCCTCGGCATCTTGCGCAAGACCGGCGCGGGTACGGTCCGCTGGGCCGGCCAGGCTGCGACCTTCGCCCTGCAGCAGGGCTCGCTCATCGACGTGCAGGGCGGCACCTTTGTCGGCGGTTCCTTCGCGAACGAGGTGTGGACCAGCAACTATGCTGCCCTGAACGTAGCCGGTGGCGCGGAGTTCAATGCCGTGGAGGCGAATGTGCAGGTGGATGCCATCAGCGGCGGCGGGACGATCCGCTCGGGCATCGGGGCCGTTCCTTCGAACTATTTCACCTTCGGCGTTCTGGGCGGCTCCGGCACCTTCTCCGGTAACCTGGCGGACAACGGCAGCTCGCCGGGCCGCTACCGCAAGGTGGGCGGAGGCACCGAGGTCCTAACAGGATCCAACAGCTTCACCGGCGGTCTCGAGATGTATGAGGGCGTCGTGCAGGTCGGGAATGGCGGCACTTCCGGCTCGCTTGTGAGCAAGGTCCAGGGGGAATACGGCAGCAATCTCGCCTTCCGCCGCAGCGATTCCACCACCTATCCCGGGGCCTACTCCGGCTATGGCACGCTCAGCCAAAGCGGCGGCACCCTCACCCTGAGCGGCCAGTCGACCGGCCAGGGCGAGCTGGCTGTGCTGAGCGGACGCGTGATCATCACCGGCTCCTGGGGCGGCTTCATGAATGTCAGCAACGGCGGCCGGCTCTCGCTGGCCGGCGGCAGCATCGGCTGGGCGAATGCGCAGCACATCATCCAGACCGGCGGCCTGCTCGATGGCAGCGGGACGGTCACCGGCTGGGTCTCTAACAGCGGCACCATCGCCGCGGGTGCGGGCGAGACACTCCACTTCAACGGCCACATCCTGACCAATGAAGCGGGCGGCGTAATCCGCGCGGGCAGCGGCGGCACCTTGGATCTCTCCGGCATCCAGATCCTCACGAACAACGGCATCATCGACCGCATCTCCGGCTCGGTCATCTTGCCGGCTAACTTCATCAACAACGGCGTGCTGCTCGACTCCAGCGTGGTGAGGGTGAGCAGCGCGGCACGCAGCGGCAATGTCATCACCATCAAGATCCAGGGCTACACGGCGCACAGCTACCAACTCCAGAAGAGCACCGACCTGAGCGCCACCAGCTTCATCAACATCGGCTCGCCCCAAGCCGGCACCGGTGCCGAGCTGAACTTCACCGACAGCGAAGCCGCACCCAGCGCCTTCTACCGCGTGGTGGTGGATTGAAGGGGAGGGCGCAAACTCCACTCAGCCTGCCCGGAGGATGGCGCACAGGTCGTTCAGCTCGCGGTCGATGGCGGCTTCGTCCGCCTCCGCAAGGGTTTCCGCAATCTCACTGCGCAAGTGGCGTCGGAAGCGGTTGCGGAAGCGGTGCACCACCTGGCGGGCTGCCGCCTCGTCGAGCTGGAGGACCTGCCGGAGGGTATCGTAGCTGCGTTCTCCGGAACCGAGGTCCAGGAAAGGCGCGAGCGCGGTGAAATGATGGGCCCGGCCGGTGGCGGCGAAGTCCTTCTCCATCCGCGCCAGGGCGAGCTGGAGGACACTGAGCGCCCACTGCCGGTCGAAGACTTGCTCGGCGCTCGCCGCCGGTGCCACGGCCTGCAGCCCGGCCTCGGCGGCCTCCGTGTCCAGTGACAGCAGCTTCCCGCCACCGCGCGTGGCACAGCTGGCCTGGCGGTGATGGTCGGCGATGCGCCGCTGGATGACGCGCAGGAACAAGGACCGCAGCCGCCCGCCATCCGGCGTGGCCCCCTCCAGCAGCCCGGCCCGGTTTTTCAGCAGGTCGAAGAAGAAGCGCTGGGTCACGTCCTCGGAATCCTCGATGCCCAGGCCGCTGCGCCGGCAGAAGGAATACAGCGGCTGCCAATACAGGCGGCAGAGTTCTTCCAAGGCGGCCTCATCCTGAGCGTGAGAGGACACCACAAGGCTCCAACGGGTGGGCGGGAAGGGGGCGGGGGGTTCCAGCGGGAAAGACATGCGGAGCTTGCTGGCAGCATTCTAGCCTGACCGGTGCCAGTTTTCAGGTCACAAATCGGGCTCCCCCGCGATGAATTCATGACATGAGCCGCCCGCCGTCCCAAATCCCCCGCGGCGATTCCCTGCCCGGCGGCGTGAATCCGCTGGCCTTGCTGGAAGTCGGGCTGCGCCCGTCCCAGGCGGCGCTGGGGGATACTGGTCCGCCGGTAAGCGTGGAAGAAGCGCGGGCCATGCTGCCGGCCTATGAGGTGCAGCGCATGATCGGCCAGGGCGGCATGGGCTCGGTCTTCGCCGCGGTGCAGCGGGACTTGCAGCGGCGGGTGGCCATCAAGGTGTTGTCGCCCGCCTTGGCGGAGACGCCGGGGCTGTCGCTGCGCTTCCGTCACGAGTCGCTGCTGATGGCCAGCCTGCAGCATCCGGGCGTGGTGCAGGTCTATGAGGCCGGGGAAACGGCGGAGGGCCACCTCTACTATGCCATGGAATTCGTGGATGGGGAGGACCTCGCCTCCCGGCTGCGGCGCGGGAAGCTGCCACTGGAGGAGGCGGTGCCGCTGCTCGCCCAGGTGGCGGATGCCCTGCATGCGGCGCACCGGCTGGGGATCGTCCATCGCGATGTGAAGCCGGCGAATATCTTCCTCGCCGCGGATGGACCGCCGCGGCTCGGGGATTTCGGGCTGGCCCTGACCGCGGAGCAGGCCGCGGAGGCGTTGCGGCTCACGCGCGCGGGCACGACCGTGGGTACCACGGAATACGCCGCGCCGGAGCAACTGTCGCGCAGCTATCCGGTATCGCCTGCCAGCGATGTCTTCAGCCTGGGCGTGCTGGCCTATGAAGTGCTGACCGGCGAGCTGCCGCGCGGCAATTTCGATCCGCCCTCGCTGCGCAACCAGAAGGTCGATGCCAGCTTTGACAGCGTGGTCCTGCGGGCCCTGCAGACCGATCCGGCGCGGCGCTATGCGGACGCGGGGGAATTCCGCGGCGCCTTCCTGCACGCTGCGGACCGGCCGCGGCAGCAGGCCCTGCGCGATCAGGCACTGCGCCGGAAAATGGTGCGCCGGGCGCGGACGGTGGCCGTGCTCGCCGTGGTCTCCCTCATCACCGGTGGCAGCGCTGTGCTGGCTTGGCGTGCCCGGCGCGAGGCGGAGCTGCGCCGGGCCACGGCGGAAGAAGCAGAGCAGCGCATGGCGGGACTGCTCCAGTTCCTGCTCACCGATCTGCGGCAGCGGCTGGAACCGACCGGGAATTTGGGCGCGATGGATTCCGTGTTAGAGAAGGCGGTGGAGCATTTCCGCCGCGCCTATGACGAAGCGGGCCGCTCACCCGAATCCGCGCTCAAGCTGGCCGACGTGCTGGTCGTGAAGGGCGACGTGATCGGCGTGCGCGGAGCGGGGCAGGAAGCGGACGCGCTTTATTCCGAAGCCCTCGGGCTCTGCGAGCAGGCCCGTGCCGCGGCTCCTGCGGACATGGAGCGCGGCCTGCGCGTGATCGCGGCGCTGCGCGACCGCACCGAGCATCGCATGGCGACCGGCCGGCATGAGGAAGCCCTGGCCGATGCCCGGCTCATGCTGGGTGAAGCCGATGCCCTCGCCGCACGTCACCCCGGGCCGCGCGCCGTGCACGAGCAAGCCGCCGCCCACCGTGCCATCGGCCACGCCCTGGGCTACATCACCGGCGGTCTAGCGGAAGCGGGCGACGAGTACCGCCGCGCGCAGTCGATCCTGCGTGGCTTGTTAGAGAAGGTGCCGGGGGATGCCGGATACACCGGCGAACTGGCCGAGCTGGACATGTCCCTCGGCTCGAATGCGGAAGCGCAGGGCGATCTAACAACCATGCTCCGCCACTTCACGGCCTTTCACGACTTCGTCGTCCAGCGCTACGGCCGCGAGGGCAACATGTATTCCCACGCCGCCTTCCGCATGGGCGTGGCGCTGGAGAAGCAGGGCCGCGCGGGAGAAGCGCTATCTTATCTAACCGATGCCCTGGGCATCGCGGAACGGGAGGCCGCCGCCATGCCCGGCCACAAGGGCCTGCTCAATCACGTCTCGTGGTGCGCGCGCTATCTGGCCCAGGCGTATGAAGATCTCGGCCGGGCCGAAGATGCCGCACCGGTGCGCCAGCGGGAGGCGGAGGCGAATGCGCTGCTCTCCGCGCCCGGGAAATAGCGGAGAACTTTTTCGCGCTGGATCTGTCACGCTTTCGCCCCGGGCGCGATGAACTGGATGAATCACCTCATCCACCCATGCCTTCAACCCTCCCCCCCGGGAATCCACCGGCCCATCACCCGCTAGCTCCGCGTTTCCGCTCCAGCCGCCTGCTCACCCTTCCGCTCGCGGCTCTGCTGGCCACGGCAGGCCTGGCCTCATCCGCCACGGCCGGCGAGGTGGGAGTCTATCCCTATACCGTCCTCTGGGGCGGCGGGGAATTCATCTCGGACTTCAGCCAAGGCTCCAAAGCCCCGACTGGACCTCTCGCTGCCTCCCGGTCATCGCCGACAAAAGGCTATAAGTCGTATGCCTCCGCGAGCTTCCATGGACTGGCTGCCAGTTGCAGTGGCTCCACCGATGGGACCGGTTCTTTTGGCAACCCCAGGATGGGTGGCGGAGCCTACTGGTTCGAGCAGATCACCATCTCCTCGCCCTCCGTCCCCGCGGGTACCATTGGCACGGCGGATTTCACCCTCTACTTCGACGGCGACCTCGCGGTCGGCGAAGTCTATCCGGAGTATCAGCGGGAGAACTCGGCATCCATCGGCTACCGCTGGAGTATCCAAGCCGACGGGGCTGACAATGTTGCGGACCCTAACACCGGCGAGAGTTTCTCCGAACTCGTCCTCGTGAATGGATCCTACAAGGAAACGATCGGCGGGAATTTCCGCAGGCAGCCGCGGCACCATCAGGCGACCTTCCGCTTCGGGGAGCCTTTCGACTTCACGGTGCAAGTCACCTGCCGGGGCACCGTCTGGGAAGATTCCAAGACCAAGGCCCGGGCGGCGATCCGCTGCGCTGGATGGAATGGCTTCCGTAATGTCCAGGTCCGCTTTGGGGATGTGGTGACGGACGCCACCATCACCTCGCAATCCGGCTTCAACTATGCCACTCCCAGCACCATCAGCTACCCCCAGTGGGCCGGTCTCTACCAATTGACCGCCACTTCCATGCAGGAGGACTCGAATGGCAATGGCCTGCCGAACCTTCTGGAGTATGCATTGGGCCGCGATCCGCTGAGTCCGGACTCCGGTCCCGTCCTTGCCCAAGGCGTCGTGAACGTCGGTGGCACCGACTACCAGTCCTTCACCTTCACCCGGCCCTGTCTTGGCGCGCGGCCTACCGGCATCGTCTATCTGCCGCAGCGGAGCGACGGGCTGGGCGGCTGGTCCACGACCGGCGTGGAGACCACGGTGGCCCCTTCCACCACGGATACCGAAACCGTCACCGTCCGCTCGACCCAGCCGCTGGGCAGCCAGGCCAGTGAATTCCTGCGCCTGGAAGTCACCGGCCCGTAGGTAAGGTCGAGGTCTCGGCGGCTTCGCAACAGCTCCCCTCCCAAGCCCGGTCCGATCACTGTCGTGGATATGCCACCGGCGGGGTCGGACCGGCGCTTTTAGCGCTCGTTACCCCGCCGCCCGCTCTTTGTCGGGAAAGGCGGGATTGATTTGCGCATGTTGTTAGGGAACGATGGTTGGATGAGAGAGCCCGTCGTGCCGGATGAGAAGGAGGAAGAAGATGATGGAATCGCAGAGGCACTGCGGAGGGATGCCGAGATGGATCGAGACCCGTCTTTGGGAATGACTCTGGAAGATCTAAGGGCTGCCCTCGGGCGTTGAAGGTGGGAGGATCCAAGGTGGCCCAGATGCTTCCCAACTCCCGGAGGGAGTTCAGCGAGTAGCCGGGGGTCGAGCGCGATAGCGCGAAAACCCCCGGATGAGAGGGGAGAGGGATTGAGCCCCGGCAGGGGCTCTAGCGGTGTGCCCCTTCGTTTCGTTGCGGAGCAAACCTTGGGTTCACGCGCACCTGCTGACCCCTGACGGGATTTAACACACAGGGCTTGCAGATCCCGTGCACTCAAGTCGATCCGCCTTGAGTTCCCGTTTCAACTCGGCCTAGAAAAGAGTCGCTTGGATTGCCCTCGGGGCAAGTTTTGGAAAATCAAAGCCAAACCTATGAAGAGGAGATCAATCACTCGGAGCGTCGTAGCGCTCGCCTTGCTTTTGCCTTTGGTCTCGCTGTCAGCGGAGGAGTTCTTTGGAAGCCCTCTCGGTTTCAAAGGGGCAACCAATGGTGACAGCTTCGAGTCGGCTAGATTCAAAGTGTCACATGCCGAGGGGAAATTCACCGTCACCGAGAAGGAGAAAGGTGGAAAGTTTACGATCGAGGAGAAGGATGAGAAGCTCCAGGACGCCACACTGAGTGATAACGGAGAAACCATAGCAGTCTTCCTCTCCCGCAAGGATCGGGATAGACCCTCGTATTCGTTGATCGTAGTCGATGCAGCGGGTAAGACTTCAAAGCTGAGTTACAAGCCGCAAGAGATGTCTGATACCTACGGGTGGCTCGTAGGTATCGGTGCAGTCTCCAATGATGGGAGCGCGGTGCTGGCCGAATGTGCGAGGATGGTGCGAATATCCGAGATGCGCAGCGACGTGAGGCATGATTGGCTCATTATCTCCATCGAAGGTGGGAACTTCAGGATTCTGGAATCGGAGAATGCCTTCACCAAGTGGGCCAGCTACTCGGACAAGAAGAAGTGATTGGTCCCGGCGGCGGGTGGGGCTCGCGGATGCGCATTGATGATCACCCGCATGGGTGTGCCCGCTGGAATCCCTGCCGGGATTCATCCGATACCTAGCCAACCGGGGGTTTCGCGCTATCGCGCTCGACCCCCGGCTACTTGCTGGACTCCCTCCGGGAGTTTGAGGCTACCGCTTCTTCTTCCCCTTCTTGGCCTTCCCCGGCTTGGCGGCCTTCGGCGTCCAGCTCTTCTGCTCCAGCTTCTTCTTTCGCTCCTTGTTCTTCTTCACCCAATCAGCGCCATCCAAATTCACGCCCGCGGCACGCTTGGCCTCAGCCGCGGCTGGCTTGGCCTCGCCTGCGGCAGACTTGCCTTCACCGGCAGCCGCGATCCGGAAGTCGATGAACTTGCCCTGGAAGTCGATGCGCTGGACTTGCATCTGGATCTTCTGGCCGAGCTGGAACTGGAGTCCGCCGCGGCTGATGTAACGCATCTGCACTTGCTCGAAGCGCCATTCGCCGCGCGGCAGGTCCTCGCGCTTGATCATGCCGCGCGCGCCGATGTCCGTGGCCTCGACCAGCAGGCCGGCCATGCGCACGTCCGTGACCACGCCCTCGAAGATCGGCGGCTCCGGCAGCTTCGCGCACATGGCGAGATACTCGAGCATCTTGATCTGCTTGGTCTCGTTCTCCGCCTCGGCGGAGGCACGCTCGGTGTCAGAGATGTGGCGGGCGAATTCCGCGAGCGCGGTCTGCCCGGGCAGTGAATCCTGTTTCTTCGGCGGATTGCTCAGGAAGGGCTGCAGGCCGCGGTGTACCACCAAGTCCGCGTAACGGCGGATCGGGCTGGTGAAGTGGCAGTAGTCGCCCTTGGCGAGGCCGTAGTGGCCCAGGGGATCCGCGGAGTAAGCCGCGCGCTTCAGGCTCTTGAGCAGGCCGAGCTTGATCAGGTGCTCATCCGGCCGGCCCTTCGCCGAGTCTAACAGCTTCTGGATGTGCGCGCGGTTGGTGAGGTCGCCGGGCTGGTAGCCGTGGGCGCGCGCGGTCTCCGTGTACTCGTGCAGCTTGCCGAAGTCCGGGTCCTCGTGGATGCGGTAGATGGACGGCTTGTTCTTGATCTTGAGCAGGCGTGCTACCGCTTCATTCGCCAGCAGCATGCACTCCTCGATGAGCTGGTGGCTGGCGGTGTGTTCGACCTGATGCACCGCAACGGCGCGGCCCTTCTCATCCAGCTTCACCCGGATCTCCGGCATCTCGAGATCCAGCGCCCCATCGGCGAAGCGCTTCTGGCGCAGTACCGCGGCCATCTTCCAGGCCTCCTTCACCATGTCCTCAAGTCCCGCGATCGATCCCTCGGGTGCGGGCTTGCCATCGAGGATCGCCTGCGCCTGCTCGTAGGAAAGCTTGGCTTGGCTGTGGATCACCGCATCGCAGAAGCGCGTCTTACTGACCTTGCCTGTCGGAGAGATCTCGATGATCGCGCACTTGGTCAGGCGGTCCACGTCCGGCTTGAGCGAGCAGATGCCATTGCTCAGCTCCGGCGGCAGCATCGGCAGCACGCGGTCCACCAGATAGGTTGAGTTGCCGCGCTCGGAGGCTTCCTTGTCGAGGGCGGTCTTCGGCTTCACGTAGTGCGACACGTCCGCGATGTGCACCGCGAGGGTCCAGCCTTTGCCGTGCTTCTCCACCCAGATCGCGTCGTCGTGGTCCTTCGCATCCGCGGGGTCGATGGTGATGACCAGGCGGTCGCGCCAGTCCTCGCGGCGGGCGACTTCCTGCGGATCGACTTGCTCGGGGACCTTGCGGACCTCGCGCAGCACTTCCTCCGGAAAGGAAGTTCGCAGGCCCTGGCGGTGGATCACTGCCAGGATGTCCACTCCCGCGTCTCCCGGCCAGCCGAGCACTTCGAGAATCCGCGCGCGGGGATTCTGCCCCTTGTCCCATTGCTCCAGCTCCAGCACGACCATTTGGCCGGGCTCGGCGGTGGTGTCTCCGTTCAGGTCGATCTGGCCGTCCAGCGCCGGGTCTTCCGTTTCCACCCAGCCGAACTTCCCTTTCTTGCGGTAAACTCCCACCAAGCGCCCGCTGCGCCGCTCGAGGATCTTCTCCACCTTGCCGCGGGCGTCCGGTTCTTCGTCGTTGCTGAAGCGCTTCCCCTGCCGCCACTGGGCCGGCTTGGGGAGATGAAAGGACACCATGACCTTGTCGCCCTCCAGCGCCGAGCCGGTGTCGCGCCGCGGGATGTGCAGGCGGGAATACTTCTTCAGGTCGATTCCGGTGGCCGCATTGTCGGGGTCCGCGGCATCCGGGTAGAACCAGGCGTGGCCACGCGGCAGGAAGCGGATCGTGCCACGCAAGTGGTTGGAACCACCGGACTTGGGTAGCTCGTACCGGCCTTTCTTCCCTTCCTCGATCTTACCCTCCCGGACCAGCGCCGCCAGCTCCGTGCGGAGCAGCGGCCGGTCGTGCGTGGACAGCGATAAATCCCGTGAAATTTCCGACTTATTCAAGGGGCGGTAACCCTTACCCCCCATCAGGCGGAGCAAGGCGCTCCGCAACTCTTCTCGATCCATGTTGGCGGCATCATAGGGTATCAAGACCGGTTTGGCAACCCGCAGACCGCAAAAGCGCTTGGCAGACAGGGACCGTGAATTATCTTGAGCCCAAGATTCGTGGGGAAACGCGGTATTGCCACCAGCCGGCAAATTCGCTTTGCTCCACCAATTCACCGACCTACGAAGCCGTAATCATCAATATGAAAACCCGTCCCGAACCACGCCGCAATGCCGGCGGATTCACCCTTATCGAGCTCCTCGTCGTGATCTCGATCATCGTGGTGCTGGCTGCCATGACCTTCGCAGGCATCAACATCGCCCTGCAGAAGCAGAAGAAGCTCCAGACCCAGACGAACTCCACCGCTCTGGTGCAGGCGCTTGAAGGCTACTACAACGAATACCACCGCCTGCCCGACTTCGGTGGCTCCGGCGATGAAGTCCGGACCGAAGGCCAGTCCGGCCAAGAGCTGCTGACCATCCTGCTCGGCAAGGAAGAGGTCACCAACTCGATGCAGAACAAGAAGCAGATCCGCTTCCTGACCGTGGAGGAAACCAAGCAGAAGGCCAAGGGTGGCCTGTACTACTCCAAGGGTGGTACCGGCGCGACTCCGGAAGGTCTCTACGATGCCTGGGGCAATGCCTTCTACATCAAGATCGACACCGAGTACAAGGGGGAGATCAACGATCCCCTCAAGCAGGGCAACATCATCCGCGACAAGACCTTCATCGTTTACAGCTACGGCAACGACGGCAAGACCGGCGGCAAGTTCAGCACTGACGACGTGAAGAGCTGGTAATCCCGCTCCGACCGGTCGATCCCACGACTCTCTCAAAGCCCCGCTCCGGTTCTTCCGGTGCGGGGCTTTTCCTTGCCTGTGAGCGCGGGGTTTTTGTGAAAATGGCGTGAAGCTTTGCGGAAACGCATGTTACCGAATTGATTCAGGCTGAGAAGTTTGCTTTCATTCCGGGTACCTATGAAAACCCGTAATGAACCGCGCCGCAGAGCCGGCGGATTCACACTCATCGAGCTCCTCGTGGTGATCTCGATTATCGTGGTGCTCGCTGCCATGACCCTCACGGCGATCAGCATGGTCACCAAGAGGAGCAGGACACTGCAGACCCAGGCCCATGCCACCGGCCTGCTACAGGCGATCCAAGCCTTCCACACGAACTATAACCGGCTGCCTGATGCCGGTGCCCCGGGTGACGAACTGAGGGTGGAAGGCCAGTCAGGGTCCGAGCTCCTGATCATCCTGCTGGGCAAGGAAGAGGTCGGCAGCCCGATGCAGAACAAAAACCAGATCGTCTTCCTGCATGTGGGGGAGACCACGGTGAAGACCAAGGGTGGCCTGCTCTACAGCAGCGGCGGCAAGGGCGCGACCCCTGTAGGTCTCTATGATGCCTGGGGCAATGCGCTCTATGTGAAGTTCGACACTGCCGGCAAGGGCGAGATCGAAGATCCCTTGAAACCCGGCAACGTGGTGCGAGACCACAGCGTGATCGTTTACAGCTATGGTGCCGATGGGAAACCGGGCACCAGTGATGATATCAAGACTTGGTAAGCCGGCCTTCCTGAATTCTCTGAAGCCCCGCTCCGGTCATCCTGGGGCGGGGTTTTCTGTGATCGCGAGGCAGGGACCGTCGCTCCGCGCGGTCCGGCTGGGGGCGTCCTCGTTTCTCTCGCCGTTTTCGAGAATGATCACGTCCCCGCTCGTGCAGAAGCGCGGGGGTGAGTTGGCACGGCAGGATGATTTGCGCCGCCCCCCCCGCCGGACCGCCTGGAGCGGAGGTCCCTGCCTTTTTGGGGTGAGCCGGCGGTGAATCGGACACGGTGGTGCTGGACGGGGACGCCACGCCCAAGGGTAGCCCGGGACCCGTCTGGCTCGCTCACGGCAACAGGGTTGCCTGCCGAAAGCGGCAAGAGGCTTGCCGCAGTCCAAGGCCGCTGCGCGGCGTAAAAACAAAGACAGGAGCCCGCTTGCGCAGGGCTCCTGTCTGTCTCAGGGGGAGAAACTTGGTCGGCTTGCTTTGCCTGAGTGCGTGCCTGAAAAATTCACGGGGCGGCTCCCGCCAATACGAATCCGGGTGCCGCCCCGCTTTTATTCCGCCCCTTAGCGTCCCCGGGGAGAGGGCCCACGGGGACCAGGGCGACCGGCACCATCCGGACGGGGGGGAGCCTCCTCTTGCTCCTCTCCATCCTCGCGGGGCGGCCGTGGCGGAAGTAGTTCGCGCGGCGTGATTTCGCCGTCATTGTTGTGGTCGAGCTTGGCCAGCGCGGCCGGGGCCTTTTCGATCTCGGCGCTGGAAAGTTTGCCATCGTGGTCGCTGTCGATCACGGCGACCACCGGCGGCATGGGGCGGTGCGGGCGTCCGCCGGCACCTTGGCTGCCTTCGCCTTCCTCGGGCGGGCCGGGCCGCTGCGGGCGAGCGCTGTTGTCGTCGTAAGAGGAATCTCTCGGCGGCTTGGGATCCTGGCCTTCATCTCCGTTCCCTTGGGGCGGGCGGCCTTGGCCTTGACCTTGCGGGGGGCGGGGCTTCTTGCCGTTGCCACCCTGTGGGCCTTTCTGGCCTTGCGGGCGCTGGCCCTGGGGCGGCGGGCCTTGGGCTTGGCCGCCCTGATCTTGGTTCTGCCCTTGCGGGGCGGCCGCGCCTTCCGGTGGTTTCGGGCGCATCTCCTCGCGGTCGATCACGCCGTCGCCATTCGTATCGAGCTCCTTGAGCGTGGCGGCGGCGGCTTGCATTTCCGCGGCGGAAATCTTGCCATCGTGATCACTATCCAGCGCCTGAAGAAGCGGCATGGGGGGATGGGGCGGGGGGCCTTGCGGCGGCGGCTGCTGCTCATCCTGGGCGTGGGCAGCGCAGGCGAGGGCACCGAGAAGGATGGCCGCAAGCGTGGTGGTGGTGGTCTTCATCGTTGTTTTCCGTTTCGTCGTTAGCTGGCGGAGAACCGTCATCCGCCAACGAGGAAACCACCCGATTGTTAAGGCAGTGTGTGGATCGCGGGCGCTTCGTGTAAAAGTTGCCAAGAGCGGCGGATTTTCTCTCCCCGAAGCCTTCCGCGACCCGCCGCGACCGCTAAATCCAAGGGTCCGCCGTCTTCGGCTTCCCACTTCGACCTCCGATGCTGCGCCTTCGATGTTCGATGTTCCTCCGGATTGTTAAGCCCGCGTAAATCCCATCGCCTGAGCTGCCTTGTCAGGGCATTCTATCTGCGAAGCTATCGATGAACCCGACCTCCTCCTCTCCTGCTGCGCGTCCGCTGCTCGTGGTCGATGACGACCGCAAGCTCTGCGGCCTGATCCGCGATTACCTGGCGCCGCACGGCTGGCAGGTGGAGATGCGCCACTCCGGTCCCGAGGGCCTGGAAGCCGCGCGGGCGGGGAAATACGACGCCGTCTTGTTAGACGTGATGATGCCCGGCATGGACGGCTTCGAGGTGCTGCGCGAGCTGCGCAAGATCTCCACCACGCCGGTGCTGATGCTCACGGCGATGGGCGAGGAGGCCGACCGTATCGTGGGCCTGGAGCTGGGGGCCGATGACTATTTGCCCAAGACCTTTTCCAGCCGCGAGCTGCTGGCCCGCCTGCGCGCCGTGACCCGCCGCAGCACGATCACGGAGGCCAACGGTGCCGACACGGGCAGGGACCTGAGCGTCGGCGAGCTGGTGCTGAACGAGAGCACGCATGTGGCTACGCTGGGCGGGCAGGCGCTGGAATTGACTGCGCTGGAGTTCGCCATCCTGGCCTCGCTGCTGAAGGCGAAGGGCCGCGTGAAGACGCGCGAGTCGCTGCTCGATGAGGTGTCCGACCGCCGCTTCGACGTCTTCGACCGCTCGATCGACGTCCACGTTTCGCAACTGCGCCGCAAGCTGGGCGATGACCCGAAGCAGCCGCGCTTCATCCGCACGATCCGCGGGGTGGGCTACAAGCTGGAGGAAAGCGAGGCGCCATGACGACGAAGCGCGGTGCCCGCTTTCCGCTGATGGCGAAGATGCTGCTCTGGCTGCTCGTCCACTTGGCGGTGCTTGCCATGGCCTTCTTCCTCTTCGTGGCCTGGCAGCTGCGCTTGGGGCTGGATTCCTTCCTGAGCGGCACCGCCGGCGAGCGCCTGCGGGATGTGGGGGAGGAGGTGGCCACGGATCTGCGCGGCGCCCAGCGGCGCGACTGGCGCGGCATCTTGGACCAGCATGAGGCGCGGCTGGGCGTGAAGCTCTTCCTGCAGCTCGGCCCCGGCGATTGGATCGGCGGGGGGCCGGCCAAGGTCCCGCCGAATGTGGACCAGCGGATCAAGGGCTTCCGGCGCCCCGAACCGCGCCCGGCCCGCCCGGGACCTCCGCCCACGGCGCGTGAGGATGAAGGGCAGCCTCTCGATGGGCGCCGCCCGCGTGCCTATGATGATCGCCCGGGCCCGGCAGGCGGCGGGCCGGTCGACAATCGGCCGGAGGATGATCCCGCTTTTGATGATCCGCTTTTCGGGGATGGCCCCCCGCCGCAGGGACCGGATGGCATGCGGCCCGGGCCGCGTGGCCGGCCGCGTCCGGCGCAGGAAAGCCAGCCCGTGTCGACCACCGGGGATGACTTCCGCCCGCGGGCCCGGCCGGATTTCTTGGCACGCGGTGCGGGTGGTGAAGGTTACTGGGCGGGCATCGATGTGCCGCTCTTCCAGCCGCGCGCGCAGCAGCCGCTGCATGGCCTGCTGATCCTGCGCGCGGCGGAGATTTCCGGGAATGGTCTCTTCTTCAACGTGAAGCCCTGGCTCATCGGGGCGCTGGTGGTGCTGGGTCTGAGCTTGCTACTATGGGCACCGTTTTTCTTCGGCATCACGCGCTATCTCACGCGCTTGTCCAAGGCCACGGAAGCGATCGCTGATGGCAAGTTCGAGGTGCGGGTGCCGGCACGCTCGGATGAACTGGGTGCGCTGGGTGCCTCGATCGAGGGCATGGCCTCGCGGCTGGATCGCCTGGTGCGCGGGCAGAAGCGCTTCCTGGGCGATGTGGCGCACGAGCTGTGCTCGCCGCTTGCACGGATTCGCACGGGTCTTGGCGTCTTTGAATTCGGCCTCGCGCCGGAGCAGCAGGTGCGCCTCGAGTCGATCGAGGAGGATGTGGATGAACTCTCGCGCCTGGTCTCCGAGGTGCTGGCCTTCACCAAGGCGAGCACAGCACCGGGAGCGGTAAGGCTTGAGACGGTGGAGCTGGCGCCTCTCGTGAATCTCGCGCTATCCCGCGAGTGCCCCGGCTTGAAGACGGAGCTGAGGGTCGAGGACGGTCTGAGCGTTCGTGCCGACCGCAACTTGCTGGCCCGCGCGATTGCGAATGTTTGCCGGAATGCCCATCGCCATGCGGGTGAAGATTGCCTGCTCCGGGTAGAGGCCTCGCGCCATGGCGAAGAGGTCGAGCTGCGGATCAGCGATGATGGCCCGGGTGTGGATGCAGGAGATCTGCCGCGTCTCTTCGAGCCCTTCTACCGGCCGGATGCGGCGCGCACGCGTGAAGCGGGTGGCACGGGGCTTGGCCTGGCGATCGTCCGGGCCGGCGTGGAAGCGGGTGGTGGCACGGTGCGGGCAGAGGCGGCGGTGCCGCGGGGCCTGGCAATCGTGTTTCGTTTGCCGGTGGCGGCTGTAGAGGCCTGAGCCGCGGCGCAGCCGCCTTGGACTGCGTGCAAGAGGCTTCTGCCCCTTACCCCAAAATGAGTGAATTGCCTGGTTCTTCGCGCTGGAGGTGCATCGGATATTAGCCGGTGGTGGAGGCTTTGCGGAACCACCGGGCTGGCCACCAGATGGATTGGCGTCCCGGAGGGCCGGCGGAAGGGCCGCTTCTACGAGGGATATCGTACTTCCTCGGGCTTCCCGGCACGGCTACCCAGATGCCGGAAACAGCCCGGTGCTTTCGGCATTCATTTCCGTCGCCCCTGCCGGGGCTCAATGGTTCTTTGGGCGCTTACCGGTGGTTCCGCAAAGCCTCCACCACCGGCTAAGATCCGACGCGCCTCCCGGCGCTGAAGACAAACATCGCGAGACTTATGAGTAGGGGGCCGATGATTCTTGCCGCAGTCCAAGGCGGCTGCGCCGCGGGAGAAGCTAACCTACTATATTCATAGTAGAAAGCCCGGCAGCCCCATCCCTTCTTCCCCCGGCTGTTCAAATTTCGCGTCTCTTTCGCGCCGTTTCGCGGTGAGAAATCTTTTTCACCCCATTCTCGGAGCCCTGATTCACCCCGATCTGCGCGAATCCCCATTCTCCGCACAGCATCCTCGCTGTTCCATGCAAAAAGGATGGCCGTGGAACCCGCCTACTTCCGTGGTCGCGCGAAATTTTCCGAAAAAACCTCTCGAAAGGTGTTGACCCGCGGGCCGATCTGGGTAGGTTCCTCCCCGCCGCAGCGAACAACGCGGCGCGAGAGACGGGAGTCGATCGCGGTTCCAAAAGAACCCGATCGGCTTTTTAGTCCCCTCGAAAGGAGATCTTTCACAAGCATGGCCCGGTTAGCCGGTGCAGGATTTGGAGGGTGAAGTTGGTCTTAGGGCTGAT